>Ga0326727_10000005_pt1 | contig 1371671 bp, 1120 predicted proteins | sample MB2enrmetagenome_FD_207643 | JGI IMG/M metagenome (GOLD analysis project Ga0326727, IMG submission 207643) | Lab enriched peat soil microbial communities from McLean, Ithaca, NY, United States - MB29MY | ecosystem: Environmental > Terrestrial > Soil > Wetlands > Peat | place: USA: New York... | reverse complement strand
GCCCAGATGCTGGCGCGCGCCCTTCGGAAGCTCGGCTATCAAGTCACCATCACACCCATAAACCAAGTTGCGGCCGAGCCCGCTACTTAAGTCTAGGACGGGATTTTCGACGGAGTGTAATGGCGATTTATCGCCAATCACTGCTGGCAGCGTGCTATCATGCGACAATTTCGGCAGCCCGAGTTCTCGGCAGTGCTTTGACATTCCTCTTGGGGGTGCTCTGAATATGTTTTGGATCGCCCTGTTCTTCTTCCTATCCGGACTGTGCAGCATTGTTTATGAGCTAGTTTGGCTGCGCTTGGCGATGGCCAAGTTCGGCGTCAACACTCCGCTGGTTTCGATTGTGCTATCGGTATTCATGGCCGGACTAGGCGCTGGCTCATGGATCGCCGGATGGGCAACCCGGCGTTATGGCGATCGGATACGGTTTCCTGCGCTGCGCCTCTACGGTTTCATCGAGCTGCTGATCGGCATATCAGCTTTGGTGGTGCCGCTGGAACTCGCTCTCGGAAGTCGGTTGCTGGAAAGCATCGCCAGTCAGGTTTCGATGTCGTCGGGAACCTTTTATCTGCTTTCTGGGCCGTGGCTGGCGCTGACGTTGATTCCATGGTGTACATGCATGGGTGCGACTATTCCGGTGGCGATGGTCTCTATCCGCCGCAGCTTCGGCAACCAGACCCCGCGCTCGTTCAGCTTTCTTTATCTCTCGAACGTGATTGGTGCGGTTGCCGGCGCGTGTCTTGCGCCTGCGCTGATCGAGCTGTACGGTTTCCACGGCACGCTGCGCTCAGGAGCAATGCTGAATGCACTTATCTTCATCCTCGCTCTGGGTGTAAGTTTCGCCCTCCAGAGAAGTGCTCCGTCCCCCGGTGCGGCGGTGCCGGAATCGCCCTCTAGTCCCGCAATTCTCGGCTCGCCTGACCGCTCCGCTCTGCTCCTTCTGTTCACAACCGGTTTGACCACGATGGGTGCGGAGGTGGTCTGGATCCGGCTGTACACCTACTTCATCGGGCCGGTAGTGTATTCCTTTGCACTGATACTGGCTGCCTATCTCGCCGCGACATTTCTCGGCTCGATGGCCTATCGAGTTTGGAGTCGCCGCCAGAGAGGTCATGAAAACCCGCTGCTCTGGATTTCTCTCGCGTTCTTTGGCTTGCTGCCGCTCTTGACCGCTGACACCAGGCTGCTCATAAACAACGACCTGCGTGTGATCCTCGGTGTCGCACCGTTTGCCGCAATTATCGGCTTTCTGACACCGATGCTGGTGGATCGCTGGTCTGGTGGCGATCCCGACCGCGCCGGCCGCGCCTATGCGGTGAACATCGTCGGATGTATCTTGGGGCCGTTGTTGGCGGGATTCATTCTGCTTCCCTTGTTTGGAGAGCGCACTTCAATGCTGCTGCTGGCCCTTCCCTGGTTTGGCGTGGCGCTGTTTGGCGGCAAGCGGAAAGAGGCAGCGGAAGCGCAGCGGACCGCCGGATGGCAGACTATTGCGGCAGCGGTGCTTTTGATCGGCTCGCTTACCATCTTCGCGTACAGCAAGGATTATGAGGCGCTCTTCCCGAAAAGGATCGTTCTGCGCGATAGCACGGCCACCGTGATTGCCGCTGGCGAAGGCATGGACAGGCGGCTGCTGGTCAACGGCTTCGGAATGACCGTGTTGACGCCCGTCACGAAAATGATGGCCCACTTCACGCTCGCCAGCCTCACCACGCCGCCCCGCAATGTGCTTATCGTCTGCTTCGGTATGGGCACTACCTTTCGCTCTGCGATGTCGTGGGGAGTTCCGGTGACGGCGGTGGAGTTGGTGCCCAGCGTGCCTAAGCTTTTCACCTACTATCATCCCGACGGCGCGGCCATCATGGCGTCGTCGCGCGCTCATGTGGTGATTGACGATGGCCGCCGCTTCCTGGACCGGACTGCGGAAAAATTCGATGCCATCATCATCGATCCACCCCCGCCGACCGAGGCTGCCGGATCCAGCTTGTTATACTCGCGCGACTTCTACGTGCTGGCCAAGCAGCATCTGGCCCCGGGGGGGATCCTACAGCAGTGGTTCTTCTTTGGCGACAACGCCGACCGCGCAGCGGTAACTCGGGCTCTCACGGATGTATTCCCCTGCGTCAGGGTGTTTCAGTCGATGTGGGGAGATCCCAGCTTCCATTTTCTTGCCAGCGACAGTCCCATCCTCAACCGAACGGCAACCGATCTGGTGATGCGCACGCCACCGGACGCAATCAAAGACATGATGGAATGGGGGCCGGCCAAGACTCCGCAGGAGCAATATGAGCTGTTGTTATCGCGTGAACTATCACCGCAGCGGCTCACCGCGCGCTCACCCGGGACGCCGTCCCTGGACGATGATCATCCGATCAACGAGTATTTCCGGATTCGGCAGTCGTTTCCGTAATTCACGAGCTGGGGCGCAGGCCAGGACGTCAGCAAGATCGCAACCAATTCCAACAGATCCAGCGATCATTGAGGCATTTCGTTCTACACCCCTGCCGCTGTAGGGCATCACCGGATGTCCGAGGTGCTCACATTGTTGGCGAGAACAGGCCATTACACTCAAAACCCCTGCCCGGAGTCAATAAGTGCAATGGCGATATAACACCAATTGAGCGCTACGGCGTGATCTCGAAGACAACACCGTCGTTATGCGTCCCACCCTCGCTCGCCGTGCCGTAGACATTGCCGCCGGCGTCGAGAATGACGTTGCCATAGGGATAGTATCCGGCGGAGCCGCTGAAGCCGGTTTGAATCCATTGTCCGTTCGAGAAAGTCAGTTGGAAGACCTCTGGACCGCCTAAGAGGGTTGTCCCATAGAGCCTGCCGGAGGAGTCCATGGCTAGCTTGGCCATGGAACCTACATACGAGCTAAGGGAATAAAGCTGGTTGTACGTCCAACCGCCGTTTGTGGGCGTCAACTCGTACACCGGGTCAGGATTGGAGTCCATGTCAGCCACAACGCCATAGAGGTTGCCAGCCTGATCGGAGATCAAGCCTCCATAAGGTTGACCGAAATAAGGGAAGGTGTAGATGACATTCTGGGTCCAGCCGCTTCCGGAAGGCGCCAACTGGTAAACCACGCCCAGATAAGTGGACCCGCCGTAGGCAGTCGTGCCATAAAGATTTCCTGCGCTATCAAGAATCGGGCCGGCGAAGGGATCTGCGCCGTCATTGCCGCCCGTGAAGCGGTAAAGCAAGCTTTCCGTCCAGCCGCCACTGGAAGGCGTCAGCTCATAAACCGCACCGCAGCTCTGGTAACACAAGTTCGACTGATCGCCGCCGTAGGGGGTGGCTCCGTAGATGTTGCCCTGCTGATCGAAAACCAGATCGCCCAACTGGGGCTGCTCGGCATCGCTGCCTCCCTGGAACGAATACAAAATCGTTTCCCTCCATGGGCAGAGTGCGCTCTTGCAGGCCGACGGTGGAGGACTGAGCTTGAGGACGGTGCCCTGGTCAGCGGTGCCTCCGTACGTGGTTGTGCCGTAAAGATTGCCATCCGGGCCGAAAATCACTCTGGCTTCCGGCGAGTTCCCGTCGGGCCCGGTGAAGGTGTAGAGCGTATCGAGTATCCAGCCCGAACCCTCGCGCTTCAGCTCGAACACGGTGCCGCAGCCGGAGGTGCCGCAGTTCCCTCCCGTGTGTCCACCGTAGGCCGTCGTGCCGTACAGATTTCCTCTCTGGTCCATGGTCAACCCGGCGTATGGGAATGACCCGTCCGATCCGGCGAAGTTGTGCAGCACGGTGAAGGTCTGCGCCTGCGCCGGCATGGTCGCGAAGATCATGAGGACGGTTGCGACGACTGCGATTGGTAGGCCCACGAAACTACGGCATTGTTTGCAATGTGTCATGGCTTATCACAGGGAGCCGCCCCCTGCGGCGTGATTTCCTCAGCTACGGTGTGATCTCCCACACCACGCCATCGCCGTTGGCTCCGCCCGTGGAAGCTGTGCCGTAGAGATTGCCGTTTGCGTCAAGCACCACGCTGCTATAAGGGATTCCTCCGTCGCTGCCGCCGGTGAAATCGTGCAGGTCGGTGTAGGTCCAGCCTCCGTTGGAGGGCGTCAGCTTGAAGACCGAGCCATAGTTCTGTTCCCCAACATTGCCCTCGGTTGTGCCGTAGACGTTGCCGGCGGAATCCATGAGGAGGTTGGCTCCCACTCCACAGCAAGATGGGTAAGCGAAGCTATAGAGCGTGTTGAAGATCCAACTGCCGTTGGAGGGGCTAAGCTCGAACACGAACGGGTTCGGACTTCCGTCACTGGTGCCCCCATACAAGTTGCCCATCTGGTCGACGATCAACCCGGTAAGGGCATATTGTCCACTGCCGAGGTCGGAGAAGTTGTAAAGGGTGTTCAGCGTCCAACCTGAACCGGAAGGCACCAGCTGAAAAGCCGTGCCGCTCTCGCCTGTGCCGCCAGCCTCGGCTGTGCCGTAAACGTTGCCTGATTGATCGAGTTGCACGCCCATGGTGGGGCTCGCTCCATCGCGGCAGAACTCTTCCAGGCAGAAGCTGTTTAACGTGGTCAACTCGCCTGTCGGCGTCAATTTGTAGGCGGTGCCGGCATCACCCTGTCCACCTGTAAAGGTGCTGCCGTAGAGGTTTCCGGCAGCGTCGAACGCGATTTCGCCCTCGGGTATACCTCCGTCGCTTCCGCCGTTTGTGGCAAATACATAGAGTTGGGTTTCGTTCCAGCTGCAGGAAATGCTGCGGCAGAAGGTTGCTGGGGGCGTGAGCTTAAAGATGGTACCGCAGCCAAGCTGGAGTAAGGCGCTGTGGCAGCCTGAAGGGTTCTGTCCTCCATACCCAGTGGTGCCGTAGAGGGCGCCATCGGCTCCAATGATCACTCGGCCGTAGGGATTGGCCCCATCGCCGGTAGGGTATCCGCGAAATTGGTACAGTGGAGCGAACACCCAGCCCGAGCCCTTATAAGCCATCTTGAAAATGACGCCGCATCCTCCCGGGCCTCCGTCGTCGCAATCCTCCCCCATGAATCCGCCAAAGACTGTGGTTCCGTACAGATTGCCCGAGCGGTCGATGGTCAAGCCGGTATGTGGAGTCTTGCCGTCCAACCCGCCGGTGAAGTTGTGAATGACGGTGAAGGTCTGCGCCTGCGCCGGCATGGTCGCGAAGATCATGAAGACGGTTGCGACGACTGCGATCGGTAGGCCCACGGAACTACGGCATTGTTTGCAATATGTCATCAGTTGCCTCCACGGAACTAGCGTGTACCGCGTGACAATATCGCTCCCCCTGGCGAAACGCAACTTAATTTAGGATTACGGTCTAACGAACCAAATAAAAAGGGGTTAGCTTGATTGTCTTAGAATTGTTGGCGATATCAGGCCATTGCGTAAGCTTGCGCCATCCGTTCGCCTATTCGCAACAGGCGATGGCTTGCATTTTGGTGCGTAATCCGACTCTGCGGCACGGGAGGCCGTCGACCATGCGCAGAAAGAAATGCAAACCGAATTATCGTCGCACCGTGCTCCGGTTACCAGATCTGGACCATTCCAAGCTGGCGGTTCTGAACAGCCTTACTTCGCCGGCTTCCCGCCGGGTTTATGAGTACGCCATCGATCACTTCATTGCCTGGTATTGCTCCGAGCCTCGTCTGGCTTTCAATCGCATCGTGGTCGTCCGCTACCGTATGCACCTGGAATCCCGCGGTTTGGCCGCAAACACCATCAACCAGCAACTGGCAGCCGTGCGCCGCCGGCTCACGAAGCCGCCGATGCAGGCTTGCTGAGCCCCGAATTGGCAGCCGGAATCAGCCGGGTGAAAGGCGTGAAGCAGCTCGGGTTCCGCTCCGGCAATTGGTTGACTGCGGAGCAATGCTCGCAGGTTCTCAAGCATGCGGGCGGAGGTAACCTCCGTGCCAAACGTGACTACGCAATGTTGGCGATGCTGTTCGGTTGTGGGCTACGGCGATCGGAACTGGTTGGCTTACAAGTGGACGACGTGCAGATGCGCCAGGGGCACTGGGCGATCGTGGATCTGATCGGTCGGCAAGGGCGGCCATATCCGCACCGTACCGATTCCAGGCTGGGTCAAAGCCGCGCTCGACGCTTGGGCCGCAGCGGCCGGAATCACCGAGGGCCGGATCTTTCGGGCGATCGGCAGAGCGGGGAAAGTATGGGGCAAAGGCGTCTCGCAAAATGTCGTGTGGTATGTGGTAATCCCAAATACGAGTATCGGAGCTCAACGCTCACTTTCGTATTCGGAACCCTGCTCCATGAAGGATGTCTCGCTGAGCAGGATCTGCGTGGCGTGCGCGAAGATAAACTGGATGCGATTCGTTCTGATGCCGACTTCCTGGCCAAGGTCGACGTAGAGGAAGGAAAGGAATTTAGCTCGGCTGGCCTGTTCAATGGAAGTGTATGCGATCAAAGTAACGCTGCTGGGAACCCGCCCGCCGGTCTGGAGGCGCATTCTGGTTGATCGAGATATGACCCTCTGCAACCTCCACCGCACGTTGCAGACTGTTATGGGCTGGGAGAACTCGCATCTGCACCAGTTTGTTCTGCCGAAGCAGGGGAGTCGCAATCCCCGACATGGATCCGGCACCAAGATCGTGAATGAAAGCCGGGCCAGAGTTGGCGATGTGATCACTACGGCGGGAGCAAGGTTATTGTACGAATACGATTTCGGTGATGGCTGGCAGCACGATCTTCTGCTGGAAGAAGTGTTGCTCGGAGAAGAATCATTTCAGCAGATGTGCGTGGCGGGAGAACGATGTTGTCCGCCGGAAGACTGCGGGGGGCCACAAGGATTTGCCGAGATGCTTGCCGCACTACGGGACGCCAATCACCCCAGTCATGAGGAGGTCTATGAGTGGCTCGGCGATTTCCACCCTGAGTCCTTCTCTGCGGACGAAATTAACCGACGGCTACGCCGGCGTAGCAAACCTTGAGGCAGCTGCTTCACGTACCTTGCGCCCGAAGACGGCCGAGCCCCATTCCCGGAGCTAACCAGGAGTGCGCCGCCAGCATTCCAGCACACGATCGATGTCGTCGCGAACTGCGTCTCGAGCATCCATGCGGCCAAGTCCCCTCATTAGAAGGCGATCATATTTCGTATGCCTGTGGCGGATGGCTGCTACCACCGCCGCTCGTAACGCTTCTTCTTCGAGTGCTCGTCCGGAGGCGGTCCGACCCACTCGGCCGCTGCACCGAACCGACGTATGCGCTGCGATGGCCTGCGCCTCCTCAGGCGGGCAGCCCGGAAACACCTGGCGAATCGATTCGGCCATTCGCATCGTGGCAACCTGATCCTGTTTATCGCGATAGATCTCGGCCCGCTCGCGCCGCACCCTGCGCTGCCCGGCATCAGCCGAGCACTCTGCCTCCGCCTGCTCCAGCGCTGATTCTTCGACCAGCACTCCCTGGCGTTCGTAGCGCTTGCGAGCCCTGCTAAAGCGAACCACCACGGCGGAAAGTGTGCTGTGCTTCCGAGCACGGAGGGCTGGTTGTTTCCTAGCGATTCGAAGTGCGGTCACCTGACCACAGTCGCCAAGATGTTCAGGATCGCTCGGAAGAAGGCTGGCCTGCCGGACTTAGTTGTTTTGTATTCGGCGCGGCACACCTTCGGAACCGACCTGCTCGACGAGAGCAAGAACATGGCAGTAACGATGAAAGCCATGGGACACGGCAGCACGCGAATGATGATGCGTTACCAGCATCCTGAATACGTTGATGTCGCCCGCGCAGCAATCAATCGTCGCAATGCCGCTAACCTTGGTCAAGTTTTAGTCAAGAGGTCAAAACTGGAGGTGAAGCAATGCGCGTAAAAGATTGAAAAAGCTGGAGCCGACGATCGGACTTGAACCGATGACCTGTCGATTACGAATCGACTGCTCTACCAACTGAGCTACGTCGGCTTGCTTCGATTCTAACTGTCACGCGAGGTTACCGTAAAGGGACCAGGGACCTTGTTTTCCACTAGTTTCCGGCGATTTCCACTTGCTTCGCGTTAACCGTCCCCGGATAATTATTAAGGAAGCTCATCGGCGAACCCGAGCTTAGATGAATCACTATTGTCGAGCGGACGTCCTTCGGATCCTGCATATCTCCGCCAAGCAACTGGCGGGCTGGCAAAAGGCAGGACTTACTCCCATTTCCGAGACGTTTACTTTCTACGACCTCCTTCAGCTGAAGAAGATTCGCGACCTGTGTGCCAAGCGGGTGCGTCCGGCTGTGATTCGCGAGTCGCTGCAGGCCATGCAGAAGCAAGTTGCGGGGATGGAGAATCCTCTGCTGGAGGCCAGCGCCTTCACCGTGGGATCGCGGGTGGCGTATCGCCATGAAGGGCATTCGGTCGAACCGATTGCCGGGCAGTTTGTGCTGGACTTCGGACCGGTAGGGACACTGGTGTCGACGGCGTCTCGCGCCGACTCGAGCAAAGTAAAGCCGATTGCGAATTACGAGACTGCGGCTGAGCTGTTTGCACGAGGGGTGGCAATGGAAGAACATCCCAGCACGCATGAGGAAGCGATTCGCAGTTACCTCCAGGTGCTGGAGTTTGATCCCACGCACGCTGCGGCGCACATCAATCTGGGCACGCTGTATTACAACCGGCATGATTTCGAAGCAGCCGAGAAGCATTATCGCGCTGCCGTAGCGGCCGACTCGCGCTATGCGCTGGCATATTTCGATCTCGGTAATGTTCTCGACGAGACCGGCAGAATACAAGATGCGATTGTTGCCTACCGCACGGCCATCCAGTTAGCCCCGACTTACGCCGACGCGCATTACAACCTTGCGCTGGCGTATGAGCGAATGGGCCAGGGCCGCCAGGCCTTGCGCCATTGGAAGATCTATCTGAAGCTCGACAATAGCGGCGCGTGGGCGGTGCACGCGCGCAATCAGGTCGCGCGCATCCTTGAAGGCGACAAGCTGAAAATCGTTTTCAAGCGCGAGAAGTGAGGGCGCTCATCCAAGCAGCCCTCACGCTGCTGGTTATTCCTCCGGAAGACGCCTCTCGTATTCCCTCTTAGCTTCGGTGAAGGTCGCCCAGAAGGCGTCCGGTTCCCTGCCCTCCAACCGGCTGGCAAGCACAGCGAGATGAGAGTGCCAGCCCGGACCGACCGCGACCATCGCTTTGCGATCGCGCAGCCGGCGATGGGTAAGAACGAGGCGAACCTTGTCGCCCTCGGAAGTCAGTTCGAAGGTGACTTCCGACGGCCCATCCTTGCCGCTTCCCCAGGAAAGACTCAGCACCCGCGGCGGCTCACAGCGTGTCACGGTATGCTCGGTGACTTGTCCTTCCTCCATGCTCTTGTACTGCTCGGGAATGGGCGCAGTCCTGTGCGACAAGCTGGAATGAACGAACTTCAGGTTCAGCGGCGCGCCGGCACGCTGCTCCATTTCCCCGGACGCGAGCCATTGGGCACGCTTGTCCGACTCGGCGAGATAGGCCCAAACACGCTCGATCGGACCGGGCAGCAGGCGCTCGAAGCGAAGGGTTCCGGGCTCGAGGATGGTGGCGTAATCGCCGTGCTGCGACTGTCCGGCGAGGCTGTCGAGGATCATCGTCCAGCCCTGACGCGTGCGGTCAGTCCACTCAGGTAGAACGCCTTCGTGCGTCAGCGTAAGGTTGCAACCGGCGCCGTCCGGGACAATGTCGATGCTGACCTTGGTTGTTTCCGCGGAATACTTTGGGACCTTGAAGGTGAAGATCAGGCGGCGCGGACGGTCGATCTCGAGATACTCGCCGATGTGTTCGACCTCGGCATCGTCGCGGCGGATGAGGAGAAACTTGCCGCCGACGCGGGCGTCAATTTGAACGCAAGTCATCTGGCCGGTCGGCGTAGCGAACAGCCACTTGCCCGCAGTCGCCGGATCAAGCCAGGCATCAAAGACGCGCTCGGGAGCGGCATCGAACTGGCGCTTGATGCGGAGTACACGGTCGGTATCAACGGTCATTTTGAATGTCCTTTCAGATCTTCTTCTTTGAGGAGGGCTTCCAGCGCATCGAGTCGCTTGGTCCAGAAACGTTCGTAGAAGCGCAGCCAGCGCTCGGCGGCGGCTAACGGCGAGGGGTCGATCCGGCAGACATGGCGGCGGCCCTGGCGCTTGCGACGGATCAGGCCGGCGGATTCCAGCACCTTGACGTGCTTTGAGGCTGCGGCGAATGACATGTTGAAGGGCGCAGCGAGTTCCCCAATGTGGCGCTCGCCTAACGCCAAGGTTCGCAACATGGCACGGCGGGTGGGATCGGATAAAGCATGAAAGACGCCGTCGAGCGAGGCCGAATGTCGTACAACCATGTGGTTGAATATAATTCGGGATCAATACATTGTCAACCGTTCGGTTTAAGATTGGTGAATTTTCTTTATTAGAGCAGGCGATGCGCTGCCTGTATCAGTTGACGCAGGATAGAATCTGAGCATCCTAACTAATCGACACTTCATTTCAGCGAGGAATTTGTTTGGCACGATTTGAACGCTGCCCCCGCCGGGGCCGACACTCATGGATTGCCTTCGTTCTTGCGGGGACGGTCGTACTGCCCTTCGTGCTGGCGGTCGCAAGCCAAACCGCGCCGTCGGAGAGCGATTCCATTCTGGCGCATCTGAACGCCGCCATCGGCTGGTACCACCAGATCACAGGTCTAGACATCACCGCCGGGCAGCCTAGTGACATCCTCTACCTGGAGAATGCGCGCAACTCTGCGACCCAAGCACTGCAGGTGGCATTTCAGGCATCTCAGGCACAAGCCGCGCTGCTGGCCAAGAACAAGAGCAGCCAATCTTCCAACTCAGCCGCCCCGAGCCCCGCGCTGGATCAGCAAACGACACTCGCCAAAGCCACTGCCAGCACCAACGATCGAATTACCCAAAATCAGGCACAGCTCGACGACCTGAACAAACAAATCGCATCGGCACGCGGCAAACAGCGAGAGCAGCTGCTGTCGCAACGCGATTCCGTGCAGGGCGAACTCGACCTGGACAAAACAATTCTCGATTCGCTGCAGAAGATTGCCAGCGTCAATGCGGGCAGCGAAAATGGCGGCACGGGACTGGCGGGGCAGATTAATCAGTTGAAGCAGTCGGTGCCGGAGGTGTTCGCGACCACCAAGAAGGAGACCGCCAGCGCTCAAAGCTCGAAGGCCAGCCGCGCGCAAGATGCCGGGCTCTTTGGCCAGGCGTCGATCGTCTTCGGCCAGATGCGTGACATTCACGATATCGATCAGCTGATCTCGGAAACCGCAAGTTTGCGCGCGACCGCCGACAGCCTTGACGCACCGCTACGCGGCTTGCTGAAGAACCTGGTGCAGCAAGGGCGCGACATGGTGAATCAGCCTCCCTCGTCCGATCCCGCAGAAATCGCCGTCACGCGTCAGAAGTTCGAAGCGCTGACGGCGCAATTCAAACAGGTCTCCGCGGTCGCCGTACCCTTGCGGCAGGAGATGATTCTGCTGGACCAGTGCCGCGGCGATCTGCAGGAGTGGCGAAACTCCATCGAGACGGAGTACGAGCGAGTCTTACGCTCGCTGCTGACGCGGGTCGCGGTAATCCTGATAGCGCTGTTACTGGTGTTTGCGCTCTCCGGGTTGTGGCGGCACGCTACCTATCGCTACGTGCACGACGTGCGGCGGCGGCGGCAGCTGATGCTGATTCGCCGCTTTGTGACCGGCTTTCTCATGGTGCTGGTCATCGCGCTGGGCTTCGTCAGCGAGTTCAGTTCGCTCGCGACGTTTGCGGGATTCCTTACCGCGGGCATTGCCGTAGCGCTGCAAACGGTGATCCTGTCGGTCGCCGCTTACTTCTTTCTAATTGGCCGGTACGGCGTGCGAGTGGGCGATCGGCTGACCGTCGGCGGAGTGACCGGCGATGTGATCGAGGTCGGGCTGGTGCGGCTGTACCTGATGGAACTGTCGGGCACGGGAATTGATCTGTATCCCACGGGGCGAGTGGTCGTGTTCTCGAATTCGGTGATGTTCCAGGCTACTCCATTCTTCAAGCAGCTCCCGGGCACCGCCTATGCCTGGCATGAGATTGCCGTGACGCTGGCGGCAGAGGCGAATCTGGCTGCAGTGGAAAAGAAGTTGCTGGAAGCGGTGACCTCGGTGTACTCGCGATATCAGCACAGTATCGATCACCAGCATTCTTTGGTGCAGCGGCTTCTGGACACGCCGCTCGCCGCACCGTCACCCGTGGCTAGCGTGACCTTTGCCGATGCCGGCCCCGAAATCACCGTGCGTTATCCCGTCGAGATCTCACATGCCGCTGAGGTCGATGATGAGGTAACGCGCAAGCTGATGGATGCGATCGGCAGTGATGCGGAGCTGAAGGCTGCGGTATCGGGCTCGCCGAAGCTGCGGGCGGCGATCAAGGCCTGACCGAATAAGGTCCGCTAGTACGGCGCTTCACCGCCGTCTCTAGCCAGCCTAAAGGCCGGCACTACCCATGCTCGTGAATGCTAGAATCAAGGGTTTCGTACTCCACATCAAGGATTGTCATCATGCCTGAAGCTACTGCTCACGCCATTGCATCTGCTCCCGCCCCCCTAGTCTCGCTGACTGAAGACGAAGTGCTTTTTCGCGATACGGTTCGCCAATTTGCCGATGAGAGCGTGCGTCCGCACGTGAAGGAAATGGACGAAAAGGGTGTCTTCGAGCACTCACTCATCGATCAGTTCTTCGAGCTGGGACTGATGAGCATCGAGGTGCCGGAGGAATACGGTGGCGGCGCGGGAACGTTCTTCGAAGCGATTCTCGCGGTGGAGGAGCTGTCGCGGGTCGATCCATCGGCGGGAGTTGTGGTCGATGTGCAGAACACGCTGGTGAACAATGCTCTGCTGCGCTGGACGACGGCGGAACAAAAGAAGCGGTATCTGCCACGGATGTGCAAGGACACAGTTGGCGCGTATGCGTTGAGCGAGGCGGGATCGGGATCGGATGCCTTCGCGCTGCAGACGCGTGCCGAACTGAAGGGCAGCGAGTATGTGTTGAATGGGCAGAAGCTGTGGATCACGAATGGCAAGGAAGCTGGCGTCTTCATTCTGCTGGCGACGGTCGATCCCACATTGGGGTACAAGGGCATCACAGCGTTCATTGTTGAGAAGAGTTTTCCCGGTTTCACCGTCGGAAAGAAAGAAGACAAGCTGGGGATTCGCGCATCCAGCACCTGCGAGCTAATCCTGGAAGATTGCCGCGTGCCCAAAGAGAACGTGCTGGGCGAGGTCGGCAAGGGCTACAAGATCGCGATTGAGACGCTGAACGAAGGACGCATCGGAATTGGCGCGCAGATGCTGGGACTGGCGCGCGGCGCGTGGGAGTTCGCTGTGAGGTACGCGCAGGAGCGCAAACAGTTCGGCAAGGCCATTTCGGAGTTCCAGGGCATTCAGTTCCAGATCGCGCAGATGGCGACCGAGATTGAAGCGGCGCGCATGCTGCTCTACAACTGCGCGCGCATGAAGGATGCGGGCATGAACTTCGTGAAGGAAGCTGCGATGACCAAGCTGTATTGCTCGCAGGTGGCTGAGCGCGTGGCGTCGTTGTGCGTCGAAATCTACGGCGGATACGGATTCACGAAGGATTATCCGGTAGAGAAATTCTTCCGTGACTCGAAGATCGGCAAGATTTACGAAGGCACGTCGAATATGCAGTTGCAGACCATTGCGAAGCTGGTGATGAAGTAGTTGTCGGTTGTCGGTTATTAGTTGTCGGTTTCCTGAACACCGAGTCGTCTAGACGGCTTCCGGGACACCCGCCCCAGCGAAAGTTGCCTTGAGTGGACGCCCGACTAATTAATGAGCGACGTTAACCCCGACCATGAAACTAACTCACATACTCATCGCATGCGCGATATCGATTTGTCCAACGCTCGCAGCCCAGAACCAGCCCGATCAGGCAAGTAGTCTGCCGATTCAAGTCTTCATAACTGCCTCGCACAAGGACGGTTTGCCGATAAGTCTCACTACGACGGACATCGCTGTTTCCATCGACAAGAAACCCGCTCAGGTAACCAATGTCCGCTCGGTAAAGGATGACCCACTGCTTTTCGCTTTGCTGGTCGAGTTGAGCAAGTCTGACGGGGAGAAAGCTAAGACCATCCGAGAGTTGGGGGTTCAGCTCTTCAGAGCTTTGGCTGTTGGGCAAAACCAGGGATATTTGGTGCTGTTCAATGACAACGTCGCGATGAGTCAGACCCCATGTCGGCGGAACGCGCAGAGCTTAATCTGAATACAGTGAAGTTTGACAGATCAACAGCGCTTACGACGCGATTGCGCAAACTTCGACTTACAAGTTTGGCGCTCCAGAAAATGCAAAGAATACGCGACGGGTCATTGTGTTGATTTCGGACGGCGAAGATAATTCAAGCCACATTCCTCACACAAAAGCGGAGGAGGCTGCACAGAAGCAGCGCGTGGCGATTTTCCCCGTGCTAATTCCAAGCACCTTCACGGGACCTGTGAGCCGCGGCTCGGAGAGAATGAACGATTTCAGCAGAGCTACAGGTGGACGGTTGGTCAAAGCAGACAAAATTCCGGAGACGGTTCAATCGCTGCTGTCTGCGCTTAGGGAGCAATGGATAATAAGCCTTGTTCCGGCCCAAGCCGCCTATCAGGAGATGCACACGCTGCGGGTAAAGAGCGAGACAAAAGACATCAAGGTTTTGGCTCCATCACAGATGTTTCTCCCGTAGTTCTTAAATGCCCCGCCTAAGCAAGGTCGGCCTAGGTGAGCCACCCCCCTCAAACACTCAGCATTCACCCCCGCAAGATAGCGAGTGCGGGATTCTGGCTGCGGTGATATGCTTCGCTCAACCAGGCTGACTGTGGAGGAATCTAACCCAGGAGCACGACCATGCACCGGATATCCCTGCCCGGTTTGCTGTTTATCACCAGCCTGTTGTTGATCACGAGCGGAGCGGCAGCCCAGAGCGATCCCTGCAACGTAATGACGCTGGGGCCGATGGGCAGCTTCAACGGCTTTGTTCCCTTCCCTTCTAACAGCCTGTGGAACACCACCATCTCCAACGCGCAGGTGGACCCCAATTCCGCCAATTACATCAGCGAGATCGGCAACAACACGCCGCTGCATCCGGATTTTGGCGCCGGCTTATATGACGGGTCGACGATCGGCATCCCCTACATTGTGGTACCCACTACACAGCCGTTGCTCAGCATCATCTACACCTTATACGGCGACGAGAGCGATCCCGGCCCCATGCCGATCCCAGCCAACGCGCTGATTGAGGGCTACCCTCAGCCGGGCGATGGCGACCGCCATGTTCTGATCGTGGACAAGGGCAATTGCTGGCTCTATGAGCTGTACTACTCATTCAATGCAGGCCCGCTGGGATGGAATGCGGGCTCGGGTGCAGTGTGGGATCTGGAAGCGAACGAGATGCGGCCCTATACGTGGACTTCGGCCGATGCCGCGGGACTGCCGATTCTGCCAGGACTGGTTCGTTACGATGAAGTGCAGGCTGGCGCCATCAACCACGCGGTTCGCATAACACTGCAAAACAGCACGGAGGCCTTCACCCCGCCGGCGTCGCACTGGGCGGCGAATTCCGGCGATCAATACGCTGCGCCGATGGGCATGCGGTTGCGGCTAAAGGCGAGCTTCGACATCTCGGGCTTCTCGCATGTAAACCAGGTGATTCTGACCGCACTGAAGCAGTACGGCGCGATCATGGCCGACAACGGCTCTTCGATGTTTATTACCGGCACGACCGATCTGCGATGGAACAATAATGATCTGGGGAATCTGCATTCGGTGAAAGCATCGGACTTCGAGGTGGTCCTGATTTCGCCGCTCTACACCCCGCAGAACGTGCCCACCGGGCCGAATCCCACGATCAATAGCCTTACCGCGACGTCGTCCGGCGGATCGGGGCAGCCGGTAACACTGAGTTGGAGTGTCACAAACGGGGAGTACTACATTGTGGCACCTAGCGTGGGAGCGATTCGGGGAAACAATGTCACCGTGAATCCACTGGTGACGACGACGTATACGCTATACGCGACGAATCAGTATGGCAGGACGACGGCGCAGGTGACGGTGAATGTGCCGTAGGGTCGTTGAATCGAGGTTGGTGAATCGTCGGGGCACCAGAGTCCCACCCTAGCCAAAAGAGGGCTAGAGTTGGGGGCACCGGCTCTTAGGCCGGCTTGGTGATCGTGGAATAACAGGCTTTGGCTACTGAAGGCGGGATACTTCAGTAGCCGAAGCCGTTTTCGTATATGGGCGCAATGACGCGGGCCTGACGGCCTGCTCTAACACCGGTTTACCGCACGACGCCGGCCAAGGGTGAGCTGGCGGTGGCATACAGCTTTCTAGGCATGCGGCCTGCGAGGTAGGCCTGGCGTCCGGCCATAACCGCGTTCTTCATCGCTTCGGCCATCAGCTCGGGCTCCTGCGCGCCAGCGATGCCGGTGTTCATCAGCACCCCATCGACGCCAAGCTCCATGGCAAGGGTCGCATCGGAAGCGGTGCCGACGCCGGCATCGACGATGAGAGGCACGCCGGTGATCATCTCGCGCAGGATGCGGATGTTGGCCTGATTCTGGATGCCCATGCCGCTGCCGATGGGCGCGCCGAGGGGCATCACAGCGCTGGCTCCGGCGTCGATAAGGCGCCTCGCAACTACAATGTCATCAGAGGTATACGGAAGAACGGTGAAGCCTTCCTTCACTAGTGTGCGAGTGGCTTCGATGGTCGCCTGCACGTCGGGAAAGAGCGTCTGCTGATCGCCGATGACTTCGATCTTCACCCAGTCGGAGAGACCTACTTCGCGGCCAAGACGCGCGGTGCGGATGGCCTCGTCGGCGGTATAGCAGCCGGCGGTGTTGGGTAGCAGGAAATACTTCTGCGGATCGATGAAGTCGAGCAGCGATTCTTTGCTGCGATCGAGTTCGACGCGGCGGACGGCGACGGTGACCATCTCGGCGCCGCTGGCGGCGATGGCGCGCGCGGTCTCTTGTCCGGATTTGTACTTGCCCGTGCCGACGATCAGGCGCGAACGGAAATGGCGGCCTGCAATGACGAATGAGTCCATGGCGCTATTGTAAATCCGGGGAGGGGACGGAGTTGTGACGGCGGGCACAGCCGATGCGAATCCCGACCCTGCCGCATGCGATGGCGACAGGGTGGGAGCGACCACGTGCTTACTGAGGATTGCTGGTTGTGGTCGTCGTGGTGCTCGAGCTGCTGGGCTGAGCGGGCGTCGTGGTTGTAGTGGTAGAGCTGGTGGACGGCAACGGAGTTGTCGTGGTGGTGGTCGAGTCCGTCGTCGTCTTCTGGTGATGATGCTTGGTCTTGGTAGTGGTGTGGGTGGTTTCGGTGCTCTGCGGCTGATCCTGCGTGGTGGTGGTCGTGCTCTGCGACGACGCTGCCGGCGGATTCGTGGTCGTGGTCGTGGTTTGGCTCTGGGTTTGAGCTACGGCGGAGAGCGAAAGAGCTACTACGATAAACGCTGCCATTGCAAGTACACCAAGTTTCTTGGAAACCATCTGATTGTTTTCCTCCTTTATCCTTCAGGCATCTCATTCGAAACGATGATGTCACCGCAAAATGCTGATATGGGTGAGATGCGATTTTCACATTGCTGTGATGTCTGGCGGTAAGCACCATGGATTGCGGAAGTTGTTCTGGTCTTTGGAGGCGACGGGCCGAGGCAACAGGTTTGACCCGTTTTCCTCCACTTCCCTACAATCGAGGATTCCGCATTACTACAGGAAGAATCATGGCGCTTGAGCTGTTCAATACGCTGTCCGCGAAGGTCGAGGAGTTTCATCCCCTGGAAGACAACCTGGTCCGCATGTATGCGTGCGGGCCGACGGTTTACGACTACGGCCACATCGGCAACTTCCGCACGTTTGTTGTGGTCGATACGCTGCGGCGGTTTCTGAAGCAGAGCGGCTATCAGCTAAAGCACGTGATGAACATTACAGATGTGGACGACAAGATCATCCGCAATGCGGCGCGTGATGGCGTGACGGTGCAGGAATACACGAAGAAGTACCGGGAGGCGTTTCTGGAGGACGCCGACGCGCTGAACATCGAGCGGCCGGAGATGATCGTGAACGCGACCGACCACATTCAGGAGATGGCGCACTTCATCGCGGTGCTGGCGGACAAGGGATTCGCGTATCGCACCGACGACGGCTCGTATTATTTCCGGATCGCGAAGTTTCCGGAGTACGGCAAGCTGTCGAAGAAGGATTTCGAGGGGATGACGGACGGCGCGCGCGTAGATGTCGACGAATACGACAAGGACAACGCGCGCGACTTCGCGCTGTGGAAGGCACCAAAGCCGGGCGAGGCGCAATGGGAGACGGAGATCGGGCCGGGACGGCCGGGCTGGCACATCGAGTGCTCGACCATGTCGATGAAGTACCTGGGCGAGACTTTCGACATTCATTGTGGCGGCGAAGACCTGATCTTTCCGCATCATGAGAACGAAATTGCGCAGTCGGAGGCAGAGACCGGCAAGCTGTTCGTGAAGGTGTGGGTACACTCGCGGTTTCTGCTGGTAGAAGGCGAGAAGATGTCGAAGAGTGCGGGCAACTTCTATACCGTGCGTGATCTGATTCTGAAGGGACATAAGCCATCGTCGATAAGGTTCCTGCTGATGTCGGTGCCGCACAGCAAGCAGCTGAACTTCACGTTCGACGGACTAACGCAGGCGGCGAATTCAGTCGAGCGCCTGCGGAACTTCAAGCTGCGGCTGGAGACGTCGTCGTTTGCTGATGGCACGAACCCGCCGATCGCGGAGATTGTGAAGAAGACGTCCGCGGAGATGACGGCCGGGCTCGATGACAATCTGAACACGGCGCGGGCGCTGGGAGCGATCTTCGACATGGTGCGCGATGTGAATGCTGCGGCCGATGCCGGTGAGGTTCGCAAGGGCGATGTTCCCGCGCTGTTAAAGGTCATACAGCAGTTCGAGGAGATCTTCCCAGTGCTGAGGGATGACGATGCGCCGAAGGTGCGGGCGGCGGTGGAGTGGGCGAAGGCCGAGGGGTTGCAGGACAAGATCAGCGCGGAGACAGCGGAGTTGGCGAAGGCAGCGACGCTGTCGGATGAAGAGATTGAGAAGCTGGTGGCGGAGCACTCGCAGGCGCGGAAGACGCGGGACTTTGCCCGGTCCGATTCGATACGCGCACAGTTAGGCGAGAACGGAATCATTCTGGAGAATACGAAAGATGGGGTGAGGTGGAAAAGAAAGTGATCAGTGGCCAGTGGCCAGTGATCAGTTGCCAGTAGTCAGTGATTCGGACGCATGCGTAATCCTCATTCATCGATTCAGGACAGCGGAGCGAGAAAGCAGGCCCCCTGCCCGTTCTGCAATGGGCGGGGTAGCTTGGGATGACAAAACAGTAAATCGTCGCACAACGGCGAACCGCAGATCCTTCGGCTGCGCGTCCGCCCGAGCCGGAAATGAACCGGCTCGGAAAAGCAAGGCGGCCGCTCCGCTCAGGATGACAAGTTGATGGTTCTTGCTTTCTTGCCTGCCGCGAGCCGCTTTGAAACCTACTCACAACCCAACTAGCCACTGGCCACTAGTCACTGACCACTGGTCTTAAACGCCTTGATCACGATGTCGTTGGGTTGTTTGCCTACGGGGATGAGGGTGACGAGAGCCCGGTCGGCACTGATCTTCGAGTTGTCCTTGGTCTTGACCGTGCGCACGACGGCGACGTCCCCTGACCCCGAATCCACCACAAGCAAGTGCGCTTCGTCCGGAGTCAGCGCGATTGCGTCCGGATGGTTGCCCACCTGCACTGCGCCGATCACGCGGCCTTCATCGATGGCGTAGACGCTGACCGTGTTCGAACCGAAGTTGCTCATATAAAGAAGAGCGTTGTCGGAGGTGACGATGCCGTGCGAAGGATTGTCGCCGATGAGATAGCTGCCACCGACTTCGTTGGCACCGGTCTCGACGATGGAAAAGTTGTTGCTGTTGAAGTTGCTGACGAAGAGCTCGCCGCCATCGGGCTTGACCGTGAGCTGGACGGGCAACTGACCAACATCGAGATCGGTTAGCAGACGGCCGTCCTTCAGATCGACAGCGGCGACCTGATTGGAGGCGGGGCAGGCGACAAAGGTTTTGCTGTTGTCGGGCAGGACGACGAGGTCCTGCGGCTGCTGGCAGACGGCCACGGTGTTGCGCACGGAGAGCTTGTCGGTATCGATGATGGAGATGGTGTTGTCGGCACGGTTGCTGACGACTACCAGCTTGCCGTCGGGCGAGACGCGCGCCAGACCAGGCGCGCCGCCAACGCGAATTGTGGCGATGACCACGCGCTTGGCGAGATTGATGACGGAAACATTCGCGGAGCCGGAGTTGGCGACGTAGGCGCGCTTGCCATCGGAGGAGACCGATACGTAATACGGTCTGGCGTGGACGCCAATGACCGCGACCTGCTCGTTGGTCTCGGCATTAATAATGCTGACGTTGCTGGAGTCGGCGTTGGCGACGTAGATCTCGTTGCGGGTGGGGCTAGTAGCAACACCTGTAGGACCGGCGCCGACAGTGATGGTCTTCACGTTGCGAAGCTGCAGCAGATCGATGACGCTGACGGAGTTACTCTTGCCGTTACTGACGTACGCGTATTCGTGATAGCCGGGAGCGACGGTGGGGCGCTGATGGCAGGCGGCCGTCGATAGCAGTGCGATGCATGCGGCGAGACCGCGGCACAGTGGAGTTCTCATCGTCAGCGCAGGTTGATTGTAATGGATGTGGAGGAAGCTATGGTTAGCTGCCGAGATTACCCCAGCGGCTAAAGCCGATCGACCCAAGGCACTTCATGCACGTCTGAGACGTGCGCCACCCTAGTTTCGGCTTACGGAAGAGTGTCGCCGCTCCGCGGCTCGGTCTTCATTCTGAATTGCAACCCGCGGGTTACGCCCACGGCTAAAACAGATGTCGCCCTTTGGGCTCAAGATGGCTGGCGATGGAATTGGTGTTCGTCGAGGGACGATTACCCTGGACGCGAAAAGCAGATCTCTCGTCGGACTAAAGGCCTCCTCGGGATGACAAGAATAAAGGGACATGCAAACGGCGCAGCTAAAGCTGCGCCCCTTCAGAACTCGTCGAAATCGACTTCTTCAGCAACCTGTGAAGCCGCGTCCGGATTGACTCGCCCGCGCTAGTGTGCGGCCGCGGTTCCGGCGGTCTGGCGAGCGCCAGGATTAGCAACGGGGTCGGCGATGGAGCGGCCGAGTACTTGCGCGATCTGGCGCACCTCCGACATGAGCTGAACGAACTGATCGGGATAGAGCGACTGCTTGCCGTCGCTGAGGGCGCGATCGGGATCGGGATGGACCTCGATGATGAGCCCATCTGCGCCTACGGCGACCGCGGCCCGAGATAGCGGCGTGACCTTGTTGCGCTTGCCGGTGCCGTGGCTGGGATCGACGATGATGGGCAGGTGGCTGAGCCGCTGCACGGCGGGCACGACGCTGAGGTCGAGCGTGTTGCGCGTGTGGTCGGCGAAGGTGCGCACGCCGCGTTCGCAGAGCACGACGTTGTAGTTGCCTTCGCTCATCACGTACTCAGCGGCCATCAAGAATTCTTCCAGCGTGGCTGACATGCCGCGCTTGAGCAGCACCGGCTTGCGCGAGCGCCCGGCACGCTTGAGCAGCGAGAAGTTCTGCATATTGCGCGCGCCAATCTGGATCATGTCGGCGTACTTCTCGACCAGGTCGAGCGATTCGTTGTCGACGGCTTCCGTGACGATAAGCAGGCCGAAGCGATCGCGAATTTCGGTGAGAATCTTGAGGCCGTCTTCGGCCAGTCCCTGGAACGAATACGGCGAAGTGCGAGGCTTGTAGGCTCCGCCGCGGAAGAACCGCGCTCCGGCGCGAGCGACGTGCTCGGCGGTTACGAAGGCCTGGTCGCGGCTCTCGATGGCGCAGGGGCCGGCCATGACGGCAACCTCGTCGCCGCCGATGGTGGCATCCGAGTTGGCGAAGCGGACGACGGTGTCTTCTTCCTTGAGATCGCGGCTGACCAGCTTGTAGGGCTTGCTAACGCGGATGACTTCCTGCACACCCGACATCTCGTCGAAAGTGCCAGGATCGAGCTCCATCTCGTTGCCGGTAATGCCAATGGCGGTGCGCTGCGCGCCGGGAATGGAGTGGGCGCGGAAGCCGAAGCTCTCGATCTTTTCACATACACGGCGCACATCCTCTTCGCTAGCGTGCGCCTTCATGACAATCAGCATGGGAGACCCCTTGTGGTGGTCCTAGTTTACCGTCCGCCGACGGGCGGGGGCAATGTTTGGAGCCGCGAGCCTCGGGCTTCGAGCTCATGCGCGGTGGCTCACAATTGCACGCGTCCATCTCGCCATGAATGCTCGAGCCTGACGAACGGAGTTCGCGCTGGCAACAGAAATTCGTCCTTCCTTACGGTGTTCGCTCGTGGCTTCAAGCTCGCGGCTCGAAGCTAGGAACTAGCCCATCATCTCCAGAAGCTTGAGTACTGTCGTCCAGTTGCGGGCGGTCGCGATGGTCGAGAGCTTTGAGTCGAAGTAAGCGCCGGTGAGCTTTGATCGGCCCATGCCATTCGGAAGATGCAGGTAGATCTCGCGACCCACAGCCTGAAACCGATCGCCGGGCGAGCGATTGGGATCGAGGCTCTTGACGGCAGCGGCGCTTGGCTCGTCGGCGAGGAAGTAGACGTGGAGAGTGATCTCGGGCAGGCCGGCTTTCAGAAAGGGATTGTTGCACGCGATCTTTTGCAGCTCATCACGATTGCGCAGAATAATCGGCGCGGAAAAGCCAAAGCTGTCTTCGATCTTCTTGCCAAGACGTTCGGGAAGGCCTTTCGCAACCTTTGGCGGCGTGGCGAAGACGACGTTGCCGCTCTGAATATAGCTGCGCACGTTGACGCACTTGGCCTCGGTGAACATCTCGACCAGTTGCTTCATGCGCAGGAGGTGCTTACCGCCGACATTGATGCCGCGCAGCAGCGCGACCCAAGTCTCGGTTAGCGGCTCCATGATGTGCCGTTGTCCCAGTCGATGCGATTGCCATCGGAGCTGATGGTGCCGTCGATGCGCTGCCCAGACCAGTAGGTGGTAATGCGCCGCGAGCTGTCGAAGGAGCCGTTCGCGGCCTGGCCGACTTCGTTCTTCAGCGTGAGATTGCCTTTCTTCTGGCGGATGGTGCAGCGCAGCGAACGATTGCCGTCGCGATACCAGGTGCCATCGAGATTGGGTCGGCGTCCGCCTCCACCGCCGCTGCAGCGCATCCAATAGGTGCCGTTAGTCCAGTCGATACGCAGGCCGTCGGGGCTAAGGGTGCCGCGGACGAATTGCCATTCATCGGCGCTGAATTCGGTTTGCTGCATGTTGGTGAAGTGGCCGGTTGAAGTGCTTCCCTGCTCGTTGGTAAAAGTCAGGAACGCGCCGTTGTTGCTGATGGAGCAGCGCTTGTTCTTGTCGCCCTGGGCGCACCAGTCGCCGGCGATGCGGGCGGCTTGCCCGAAGTCCTGCGGCATGGGCGCGGCGACGGCGCGGGATGGCAGGTGAACCAGGCTTAAGACAACAATTGTGATCAGCGCGACCATACTCACCCATCTTGCTGTGCGGCACAACATTGCGCCTCCTGAGGATTGCGCGCGAGTGCGGAAATCGTTGGGCAAAGCATATCAAAGGTTGAGGTGAATGGCAGATGCCGCTTATCTGCCATTGCCAGCAGCCACCAAACCCGGCAAAATCGGAATAGGAAGTTTCTGATTGCGACAGGAAATCCATAGCGAGAGCAACAAGGCGGTCGGCGAAGACGGCGTGCGTCAAGGCCGATCTGCCGCGGCTGCGCCAGAGCCGGAAGCGCCGCGGTTCCCGTCGGGCGCGACCCACATTGCCTTCGTTGACGGCCCGCAGTTGAAAAACCGCTTCTGGACGGCTCCGAACCAGATCACGCTGCTGCGGTTGATCTTCATTCCTTTCGTTATCATCTCGGTCTTCGACGCCCATTGGGAGTGGGCGCTCGGCTTGCTGCTGGCGGCAGCGGCCAGCGACGCGCTCGACGGCCTTCTGGCCCGTACGCTGCATCAGCAGACGTTGCTCGGGCAATACCTCGATCCCCTCGCCGACAAGCTGCTGCTCAGCTCGCTCTTCCTGGTGCTTTCGTTCGTCAAGAAGATTCCGTGGCGATACACGGCGGCGGTCTTCAGCCGCGATCTGTGCATCGTGGCGACTGCGGTGGTTCTATACGCCACAGTTGGCTTTCGCGACTTCCGTCCCAGCATCTTCGGCAAGCTGAACACGGCGTGCCAGATCGCGACCGTCTTCTTCGTTGTCCTCTCGCAGGTGGTGGAAACGCGCTGGCTGCCGATGCTGGTCAAGCTCCTGCTCTACGGGACGTTCACCTTTACCACCATTTCCGGCGTGCACTACGTGCTGCTGACCGGGCATCGGTTGAGTAAGGTGCAGCACAAGACAGTGGCCAGTGGCCAGTAGCCAGTGGTCAGTTGTCAGTTATAGTCGGATGATCGGCTTCAACTGATTACTGACGACTGACTACTGATGTCCACCGACCGCCATCACCGTCTCAAGGTCATCTTTGCGTTTGCGCTGGTGTACGTCTTCTGGGGCTCGACGTACCTGGCTATCGGCATTGCCGACCAGGAGCGGCTTCCGCCGGCGGTGATGTGCACCATCCGCTTCGCCATTGCCGGATCGCTGATGCTGGCTGCGCTGGCCATGACGGGCCGGCGCGTGCGCATCACGCTGCAACAGGCTGCGCGGCTGGCGACCATCGGCTGCCTGCTGCTGGTGGGCGGCAACTTCGGGCTCGCCTGGGCCGAGCAGTTTGTCCCCACCGGCTTCGCCGCGCTGATCGTCGCCGTCGTTCCCATCTGGTTTCTGGTGCTCGAGACCTTCGTCTTTCGCGGCGACCGCCTCTCGCATCGCGGCCTGGCCGGCGTAGGGCTCGGCATTGTCGGCGTCGCGCTGCTGTTCTGGACCAAGTTCGAGCATCGCGCCGTGCTCGGCGTCATGCCACTCGTGGCCGCCTGCACCGTTCTGCTGTCGTCGTTCAGCTGGTCGGTTGGCTCGGTGCTGTCGAGCAAGTGGAAGATGCCGGTCGATCCGTTCACTGGCACGGCGTGGCAGATGCTCTTCGCTTCCGTCGGCAACGCCATCGTCGCCGTCGCCACCGGTGAGGTGCGGCACATCGTCATCACGCGCCGCGGCATGTTGGCCGTGCTTTACCTCGTCGTCTTCGGATCGTGGGTGGGATACTCGGCCTACATCTGGCTGCTGAAGCACGTGCCGACGCCCAAGGTCGCAACCTACGCGTACGTCAATCCGCTGGTCGCGGTGTTTCTGGGATGGCTGATCCTCAGCGAGCGGCTGGATGGCTTCGTCTTTGCCGGCATGGTGATCATCGTCATGGGAGTCGCGCTGGTGACGACCGCCAAGGTCCACGAAGGCCGCGCGGAAGAACGACTGCTGACGGAGCTGGAGCCGGAGGCGTAGGGTCCGGAAGGACCCACCCAAGCAAAACGGCTTGGGTGGGGCACCCGGCGTACACGATTAGTGTGTTGTGTCTGCTCTTGCCAATCCCGATCTGTCATTCCAAAAACGGGCGAAACCTCTTGACAATGGCATCGACGTAATTGAAGAGCTTAATCATCGTTGGGAGAAGAGTATTAGTCCCACCAATCGCAGGTTTGGTGAGCGGTTCACTGCCGGAGAAATCCACGTCCTCTTGCTCGTGCACAGATCGGAAGAGGCCGAAGCCGGAAAAGTATGGGTCATTGGCCTTGAAAGAAACCCCATCCAAGATGAAGTCCGTACCGACCACGTTAATGAAACTGTGCTTGTCGGTGTTGTCGAGCTTGTAGAGAAACCAGAGAGCAGGATTCCCACTCTTGTATGGTTTGAGCCTGTCGAGTGCCTCTATAGCTTCCCTCCGCGCACCCTCTACGTATCGCATCTTTCTGGTTTCATAAGTCTCAGAGTCATGCGCAATAGGAAACTGAATGTTCTCCCACTTTCCCTTGCGAGGAATTCCAGCGGCAACCCCAACCTCGACCAGATGGAAGGTCAAATGGTCCAGGGCACACATCAGATTGTGAATAGCATCCCCAGTGATTGCCGGAATGTTGGAGTCATAGATGTGAACAGGGGCGGTCTTCAGAGCTGGCTTTCCGGTGTTCGGATCATGCTCAAACCTGACACCGTGCATTACAGCATTGCTGTAAGGGCGGATAGCGTCTTCCAAATCCTCGATGTGCTTGTAGGCCCGTTCAACTTTTATGCTAACCAGTCGGATTCTGTCGTCGGCAGAAAGCATAGTAATTGCGCCATGATGGGCCTACGAAGTCTATCTCCAGAACACCAGTCACGCACCTGAATTTTGAAGATGCCCTCAGGCAGGTATTGAGTGTGCCCAAAGCGGAGTTAGATCGTAGGGAAAAAGAGTACCAGCGCGAGAGAGCACAGCATCCGAAACGTGACCCTAAGCCGCGTTCTTCGGGTTCCGACCGCGCTTCTTCCGATAAGGATTAGAACGGCTCAGACTCATGCCTCGTCGCGTCGTCAACTGTCTTGCCTGTTAGCTCTTTGTAGGTAATGGGCTTCCCCGCCGGGTGCCGGGTGCCCCACCCAAGCCGTTTTGCTTGGGTGGGTGTTTTCGTCACAGACACTGTAAGCGATTGGTCTTATCCTGAGCGGTGCCCTGGGGATTGAAGCGGTACCAAGGAACTCGCGATCTTCATTTCATCACCTTCAGCTGCTATCGACGTCTGCCTCTGTTGGCTTCGCCCATAGCCAAGCGGCAGTTTGAAATTTCTCTCGAGCAGGCGCGTTGGCAATACCGGTTCTGTGTCACGGGTTATGTGATCATGCCCGAGCACGTACATCTGCTGATCAGTGAGCCGGAACGAGCGACACTGGCGCGCGCTTTGCAGGCGATGAAACAGTCGGTGGCGCGGAGACTGATCGGCGAGACGAAACACTTCTGGCAGGCGCGCTATTACGACTTTAACGTGTGGTCGAGGGAGAAACGGATCGAGAAATTGCGCTACCTGCATCGGAATCCCGTGAAACGCGGCCTGGTGGAGAAGCCGGAGGACTGGCCGTGGAGCAGCTTTCGTCACTATGCGACCGGAGTCGTGGGAGTTGTGGAGATCGAGTCGGAGTGGACGGGGCGGAAGCGAGACCGCGCGGGGATTACGCTGAGAGATGTTATGGAGAGATCGTATCGCTAAAGCCATTCGAGCGAACGACCCCACCCGAGCAAAACGGCTCGGGTGGGGCACCCGCTCAATAGGGCTCCCGCACCAGTTGTTGGAGAGTGAGTGTCCCTTCCCATTGCGGGAAATGTGGTTACCTTCGTTCCGGAAAATTGGCTTGACATCTAGGCAGAGATGGCTGCGGACGCTAGGCTGTTAGGTTGGACTTAGTGTCCGCACGCCGGTCTCGGCTTCTCGTGCAAGCTTCGAAACGCGCGAGTGCTGACGCCTCTTACCCAGGTTTCGAAACACGCGAAACCTGGGGCACCCAAACGGACACATCCGGCGGAGATGTTCTTTGAAACGTCGCGATCGGGCCGTCAGCTATCAGCTGTCAGTTGTCAGCCATCAGCTGTTTAGCCATCAGATCGCGACTATCACCTTCGGCTGTCAGTCGTCGGGTATCCAGGCGACGGTCGTCAGAATGGTTGGTTGGCCTCCGTTCTGGCTGGCTGCGGATGTCGCTAGTTGAGCTGCAAGTGTATGCGGCACAGGATTTTGGGGCTAAGTCGTTGGGGTTCAATATTTTATGGGGTTACCGTTGCCTAAACGACTTGCTTTCAATATTTTACGAACGCGAGGGGGAGGGGGGTACCAGACGATTGCAACTCCTGTGAGGTAAGCCTATGTCTAGCACCGGACCAAAAGAAATTCTCATCATTCGTCATGGGGAAAAGGTAGGCGATCCCGCCGATGACACCGTCGGCGGACCGGATCTCGCGGTTCAAGGCAGCGCGCGCGCCGCAGCTTTGCCCATCCTTTTCCTGCCCGGTAAAACCGAGTACAGCTGCCAGTTGCAGGGCTCAGGTTCTACCTTTCAGGGCGACTATAAAGCGTCAACCATTAACGGCGAGAAGGCGCGCTTCGATACGCCCCACGCGCTGTTTGCGACCGCGCCCTCCAGCAATAGCGACCGCCCGGTTGAGACCATTACCCCGCTGTCGATCGCACTGGGCCTGTCCATCGATTCCAGTTTCGACGACTCCAACGATCCGAAGAAACCTACCAAGGGCATTCCCGGACTGGTCGCGAAAGTGTTCAGCGATCCAAAATATGCGGGCAAGGTGATCCTCATATGTTGGCATCACGGAACCATTCCGGCGCTCACCACGGCGCTGTATGCCAAGCCGCCAGAGGCAAAGTGGCCCGGCAAGGTGTTCGACTGGGTGTGGGAGATCGCCTATGACTACTCGAAGGGCAAGCCGGAAGGGACGTGCGTCCAGCATAAACAGAAGCTGCTGTACGGAGATTCGTGATGTTGGCCCGCGGCCCAGGTTAGCGTCCCAAAGAAAGAACGCGAACCTGGGGCACAGCGCTCGTAGCTAGTTGGGCAGCAACACGGTGTCGACCACGTGGATGACGCCGTTCGACTGGAAGACGTTGGCGATGGTCACCATGGAGTTGTCGCCCTTCTCGTCGGTCAGCACGATGTGCTTGCCGTTCATGGTCGCGGTCAGCGTTTCGCCGTTGACCGTCTTCAGTTCGGCTTTGCCGTTACCCGCCTGGATCTGTCTCATCAGGTCGGCGGAGCTGACGCGGCCCGCGACGACGTGATAGGTCAGAACCTTCACCAGCATCTCTTTGTTCTCCGGCTTGAGCAGCGTGTCGACCGCGCCGGCTGGCAGCTTGGCGAAGGCCTCATTGGTGGGCGCGAAGACGGTGAACGGCCCCGGGCCCTCGAGAACCTCGACCAGTCCGGCGGCCTTCACTGCAGCCACCAGCGTAGTGTGATCCTGCGAGTTCACTGCGTTCTGCACAATGTTCTTGCTGGGATACATCGCCGCGCCGCCAACCATGGGATCGTCGCCGGCCCAGGCGATCGCGGCCAAAGCGATGGTCATCGCAAACAGGAATGCCAATATGTTCTTCTTCATCTCTCCTCATCCTTTGGAGCGGCCGGTGATTTTTGCCGCTCGGAATGGATTACGCAGGCGAGTGAAAAGCGGATTGCAGAGAAGTTGTTTTTTTGGGGGATGTCGATTCGGCAGTCGCAAGATTCTGTGGGTGCCCCAGGTGCGCGCCCTTCCTTTGGGCGATAACCTGGGCCTACCGATGCGGATGGCGGTCTTCGCTCTCGTCTTCCCACGCGAGAAAGGCGCGGAAGGCCGCGCCGCGATGGCTGTATCCCGCCTTCTCCTCGGCAGTGAGTTCGGCGAAGCTCTTGCCGATTTCGGGAAAGTAGAACAGCGGATCATAGCCGAAGCCGTTGGAACCACGCGGTGCGTGCAGGATGATTCCTTCGGCTTGGCCATGAAATGTGGCCAGCGTGTGGGCATTGCGTGCGGCGGCGATCACGCAGACGAATCGGCCGGTGCGGAATTCATCGGGCACCTCGTGCAGCTCGCGCAGCAGGCGGGCATTGTTGGCTTCGTCGTCGGAGTTTCCCGCATGCTCCGGAGCGTTGTGCTCGTCAGTCGCATAGCGCGCCGAACGCACGCCAGGCGCGCCCTTGAGCGCGTCGACCTCAAGGCCGGAATCGTCGGCGATGACGATCTCGCCCTCGGCGTACTTGCTGTAGTGCTCGGCCTTCTTGCATGCGTTAGCTTCGAAGGTGAGGCCGTCCTCGACGACTCTCGGCAGCAGCGCGAAGCCGGGCAGCATCGCGATCTCGACGTTGTGCGCGAGCGCCGCGCCGACCAGGTCGCGAATCTTGCCCGGATTAGAGGTAGCTACTAGTACACGTTTCATGAAACTTCTATTTCACCACAAAGGCACAGAGTCACAGAGTGTGTTTAGAGAATCGGAAGCCGCCTTTCGATTTCCCGCGCCAAATTGGTACGCCTTCGGCCGAATAGGACACAGGCAAGATAATTTGATTCAAGCCTTCTCTGTGTCTCTGTGCCTCTGTGGTGAGAATTGCTTTCTGCGTTCGCGGTACCAGAATCCCGCGAGCACGATAATCGCGAACAGGCTCATGCCATCACCGGCCCAGCGGTCCGGCGTCCGCACGAATCGCACATCCAGTTCGCTGCGTCCGGCGGGAAGAACGATGACCATTCGTCCCGTCGGATCGTCGGCCTGCGGCGTGACGATCGTGCCATTCACCTCAACCCGCCACGCTGGATAGTTCATCAATCGCAGAACGATGGCAACCGCCTGCGGCGAATCGACCACTAACTGCTTACGGTAAGTGCTGCCGCGGAATTGCGTCACGCGCGCCTCACCTGGCGGCGCTTCGCCGGCAACGCCGCGGATGCGATACTCCGGAAAATCCGGTTTGATCTCGTAATTGTCGCTGCCGGCGGGAACATATTCATCGGTCCCCATGTAGCCGTAACCGGTGTGGAAGACGGTGGAGATCATGAACGGCGTGTCTTCCGGATGGCAGACCGGTTGCAGCGCGTGATTGCAGACGGCGATCTGCCCGACGAACAGCACGGCATACAGCGCCCACTTGCCGCGAAACGCCGCCACCGCTGTGATCACCAAGACAGCGAATGCCAGGCTCACCACCAGCAACCACCGCCAGGGAAACTGGAGGAACCGCAGATCCGGCATCAGGCGATATGCAAGGCTTGTGATCGGCAACATCATCACCAGCGCGACGCCGGTTAGAATCAGCAGCGACCACCAGAGCCGGGGATTGCGCTCGCGCCATCGCATCGCGAAGGCCGCTCCCACAGCAGTCGCAAGTAACTCCCCGACCGCCAACCAGGACAGCGTGCGCAGAAAGCTGTCATGTTGCGGCTCACCAATGCGCGTAAACAGAAAATTCTCCGCCGGCCGCACGCCCGGCGAGAGGAACTGCGCGACCGTAATCCAACTTCTCTCATACAGCACGGGAACGATGTAGAACGACGACAGCAACAGTCCCATCGCAATTGCAGCAAAGCCATAGAGAAACACGCGCGAGCTCCGCCGCCAGATCGTCACAATCACCAGCAGCAATACCGCAACATACGATGCGATGATTGCAGCCGGAACATTGGTCAGCCAAACTCCTGCGATCGTCAGCGTCAACGGTACGAACATCTCGCGCGCAGGCCGATCGCGCATGATCCAAAGCACCACGAGTGGCAGCAGCGACGCGGCGAGCAATTCGGCAAACGCGCTGCGCACGTAGATGGTCAACAGCATGTACGGATTCACTGCGTACGCAACGGCGATCAGTGTCGCATCGGGCTCCGCGAGCCATTCGCGCGCCATACGGTGCATCGCCAGTCCGGCAAGAAGCACCGCGCACACATCGAAAGCTACCGGAACAAACAGCCACGGAATGAAGCTGCCTAGCGCGCCGCCGAGCATCCACGACAGCGGCGGATAGAACAGGAAGCGGGGCTCGCCGCCGCCGTAATTGGCATTCGCCGCCCAGCGCGGATACAGAACTCCGGCGCGCCACTGCTGCGCTACCTCCATCCAGCTATTCATGTGGAAGGTGAGGTCGTGGCCGCAGGCGACGCCGCGGACCGAGAATGGTGCGATCACGGCTAGCGCAGCAACCATCAGAGCGACGAGCGTCGCCGTGGGTACCTTAGAGGAAGGCTGTGGCATGTCTTTCCAGGTTAAGAAACCACATCAACCGGCGTCACATGGGCGATCAGCATATCCAAATCCAAGCGCAAGCGTGTTCAATTCCGGCTTCTCTCTGGCTCATTCATCGCTTTTTCATCAGCGCTTCAACTGCAATTGATCTTGGCACGCTATTAAGGTGGAACCTCAGAATCCATGTCTGAGTCCGGAAAGGTGAGGAGAAACCATGCGTCAGTTTCTGGCAACTACGTTAATGGCAGCCATAACGGTGGCTCCATTGACCAATGCGACTGCAGAGGGCGGGAACCCCGTACCGGCAAAGCCGGCTACCAAGAGCGTAGCCGTTCATGTGCCCACAGCAACGCCCATCCAGCACATCGTGGTGATCTTTGGTGAGAACATCTCCTTCGATCACTACTTCGGCACCTATCCCAATGCCACCAATCCCTCGGGTGAGCCGCCATTCACAGCCGTACCCGGAACGCCCATCCCGAACGGCATTCAGGGCCAGCTCAGCACCATCAACCCCAATCTCAACCCTGCTAATGGAAACGGTGCGACCAATCCCTTCCGTTTGGATCGTTCGCAGGCTGCAACTGCCGATCAGGATCACGACTATACGCCCGAACAGGCAGCCTCCGATAAAGGCTTGATGGACCTGTTCCCGGCGAATACCGGCACCGCCGGCCCGCCTCCCAGCGGCGGCGGTATCGTTGACACCACCGGCCTGGTGATGGGCTACTTCGATGGCAATACCGTCACCGCACTGTGGAACTACGCCCAGTATTTTGCCTTGAATGACAATGCCTATGGCACCAACTTTGGTCCCTCCACCGTGGGTGCAATCAATCTGATCTCTGGTCAGACCAACGGTGTCATCAACAACATCCGCGGCACGGGTGCGGTCATCGCTGACGGTACAGGCGGCCTGACCCTCATCGGCGACGCAGATCCGAACGGCGATATGTGCTCTACCTCAAGCGGTGAAGTTTTCAACATGAGTGGCCAGAACATCGGCAACCTGCTCAACAACGCCGGCATTAGCTGGGGCTGGTTCGAAGGCGGCTTCGACCTGACCGTCACCAACCCCAACGGCACCACCGGTTGCAACCGCTCGCACACCTCGTCGGTCACCGGCGTGACCGAGAAAGACTACATTCCGCATCACTCACCCTTCAACTACTACGCCTCGACGGCTAACTGGCAGCACACGCGTCCTACCTCGCCCCTGACCGTTGGCCAGGCCGGCGACCCGGGTAACCACAATTACGACACCCACGACTTCTTCGACGCCATCAACGCCGGCAATTTCCCCGCCGTGAATTTCCTGAAGGCCCCGGGCTATCAGGACGCGCACCCGGGCTATTCCGATCCGCTGGATGAACAGACCTTCGTCGTCGACACCATCAACTTCCTGATGCAGACCACTTACTGGGCGAGCACCCTGGTGGTGATCAACTATGACGACTCCGACGGATGGTATGACCACGTGCTGGCTCCCATCCTCAACACCTCGCAAACCTCTGCCGATGCGCTTACCGGCGCCGGCGAGTGCGGCGTCGTACCCCCTGTGCTGGGAGGCCCCAATGGCCCTGTCGTCCAGGGACGCTGCGGTTACGGTCCGCGTATTCCGATCATGGTGATTTCACCTTACGCGCGCCAGAACCAGGTCGATCACACCTTGTTGGATCAGTCGTCGACCATTCGCTTTATCGAAGACAACTGGCTCAACGGACAGCGTATTGGCGGTGGCTCGTTTGACGCCGTCACCAATTCCGTCGCGTCCATGCTTCAGATTCAGCCCAACGCCTGCTTCCGCTACGTCCTGCTCAACGATCAGACGGGCGAAGTCACGGCCAAAGGCTGTGCGGTTCCGTAGTCTCGGCTGCGTAACCTGTAACGGTGATTTAACACTCGGCGATGGATGCAGCAACCCCTGCATCCATTGCTGTTTTATGATCAAATGCATATTCCCGAAAGGCTCTCCGGTGACTTCACGTCGAACCTTCTTGCGGCAATCCTCCCTCTTCGCCGGCGGCATGTTGCTGAAGGGGTCCAAAGCAGCCGCGGCCTTCACCCACGCCATGCCGACGCAGCCCAGCACGCTCAACGTCAGTACCCTGGCGAACTTCGTCGATCCGCTGCCCCTTCCGCCGGTCGCTAAACCTTCAGGCACGCGCGCGCTGCCATCTTCGTCCAAGTCCAAAGCTCCCTATTACCGTTTTGCCGCCCAGCCTGTGGCGATGAAGATCCATCGTGACCTGAAGCCGACGCACTTCTGGTCATTCGGGCCATCCGTTCCCGGCCCCACGCTGGAAATGCGCAGCGGCGAAGACGTGCTCATCGAGTGGGCCAACGAACTGCCGCAAGAGCACTTCCTGCCCATCGATTACCGGCTGCATGGCGCTGAAGGCAATCCCCAGGTTCGCATTGTCTCCCACCTGCATGGAGCGCGTGTTCCGGCGGACAGCGATGGTTTTCCCGAAGATTGGTTCGTACCCGGCAAGTCCGCGCTCTACCACTATCCCAATCAGCAGGACGCGGCGATGCTCTGGTATCACGACCATGCCATGGGCATTAATCGCCTGAACATTTACGCCGGTTTGTTTGGCCTGGCAATTATTCGCGATCAGTTTGAAGATGGGTTGAACCTGCCCAGCGGCAAGTATGAAATTCCGCTTACCATCTTCGACCGCCTGATTACACCCGACGGTCAGCTCTACTACCCCATCTCCGACAAGCCGCGCGCTCCCTGGGTTCCCGAGGTCTTTGGCGACGCAGTTCTGATTAACGGCAAGCTGTTTCCATATCTTGAAGTCGAGCCGCGCAAGTATCGCTTCCGTATTCTCAACGGCTCGAACTCTCGCTTTTACTACCTTGCTTTTCAAAACGGACTTCCGATTCACCAGATCGGCACCGATCAGGGACTGCTGCCCGCACCGGCTACGATGAAAGCCACTCAGCTCGCGCCCGGCGAGCGCGCCGACATCATCATCGACTTCAGCGACAGTCGCGGCGAGCAACTTGTCCTCAAGAACGACGCGATCGGCATCATGCAGTTTCGTGTTTCGCAGAACAAAGTCAGCGATAGCAGTTCCCTACCCAAAGAGCTGCGCCCCGTTCCCAAGATCCCCGAATCCGAGGCCACGAAGACGCGCCTGCTCACCCTCGACGAATATAAGAACTTCACCGGCGAATCCGTTTTGCTGTTACTGAATGCCAGCTATTGGCACGACCCCATCACCGAAAAGCCCGCGCTCAACAGCACCGAGATCTGGAGCTTCATTAATCCCACTGACGACACTCACCCCATTCACCTGCACGCCGTTCGCTTCCAGATTCTCGATCGCCAGCACTACGAGCCCTGGACCTACCAGACGAAGAAAGAATTTCGCTTCCTCGGCCCGCGCGTTTCGCCCGAGCCGTTCGAGGCCGGATGGAAGGACACCGCCGCCGCACATTCCAAGATGGTGACGCGCATCATCGTGCCCTTCAACGCCTACGCGGGGAAATACGTCTGGCATTGCCACATTCTCGAACACGAGGACAACGAGATGATGCGCCCTTACGAAATCGTCGCCGGATAGTGAAGGGGATGGTTCACGTGTGGTGCCCCAGGTTCGCGCCCTGCTTTTGGGCGATAACCTGGGGGTAGTACATCGTGTCGTGGAGCGGCCTCGCGAGCACAAATCGATTCCTCGCCGCTTTGAAGGGGCGCAGCTTTAGCTGCGCCGTTTGATCGTTCTTTTATTGTTTGTCATCCCGAGGAGGGCTTCAGCCCGACGAGGGATCTGCGATTTGCCTGCACTGCAACGATCTTCGTTCCACCTCAATTCTTGCTCTTTTGTACAATGTCCCCACCGTGACACTCAACGACGCTCGCCGCGAATTCCCTGCCCTTCAACATCAGGCCTTCCTCGACTCGGCCTGCGTCAGCCTCGCTCCACAACGCGCCATCGCGAAGCTCCGCGCCTTCCTCGACATGGCCGCGACCTGTCCGTCCGGTTCGTCCACGCAACATCATCTCGACATGGACAAATTGCGCTGCGCCGCCCATCCGCAAGTGGCAAAGCTGATCAACGCCGCCGAAAACGACATCGCGCTGGTCGAGAGTACCTCGCACGGCCTCAATCTCGTCGCCAACGCAATTCCGCTGAACCCCGGCGACCGCGTGTTAATCACCGATCTAGAGTTCATCGAAGTCGCCGTGCCCTGGACTCAAAAGCCTGGCATCGCAATCGACATCCTCCCCAATCGCAACGGCCAGATCCTGATCGAAGACATCGACGCCGCAATCACGCCAAACACGCGCGTACTCGCCATCAGCTCTGTGCAATGGAGCAACGGATTTCGTTGCGACCTCGATGCCCTTTCTGGGCTGTGCCGTGAGCGAAACGTCTTCCTGGTTCTCGATGCCGTGCAGCACATCGGCGCAATTCCCCTCGACGTTCAGAAAACACCCGTTGATGCCATTGCTTGTGGCGGTCACAAGTGGCTGATGTCGCCCTTCGGCTGCGGCTTTCTTTACCTCAGCCCGCAGTGCCGCTCTCAACTCAATCCGCCGCTCGCCGGCTACCTCTCGGTCACCGAGCCGGAAGGCGGTTGGGACACGTATTTTCAAACGCCATCCATCACGCCCGTTGGCCACTACGATTTCGTTGACACCGCCGCGCGTTGGGAAACCGGCGGCACGGCCAATTATCCAGGCGCCATCGCTCTTGCCGAATCCGTCGCGCTCATCAATGAGATCGGCATCGACAATGTTGCCGACCACAACCTCTGCCTCACCGACCACCTCATCGATGCCCTGCATCAGCAGAACATCGAGATCGTCACCCCGCTCGATCGCCGTTATCGATCCGCCATCGTCACCTTCACCCTCGGCAGCGCCGACGACAATATCGCGTTGATCAGCTTCCTTCAGCAGCACAAAGTTCTCGTCGGAGTTCGCTACACCTCCGGCGTAGGCGGCGTCCGCGTCTCCTGTCACCTCTTCAACAATCGCGAAGACCTCGATCGCCTCGTCTCGCTCACCGCGGAATTTATCCAGCATCGCGCCAAGGTCACCGCCTGATGGCTGCGCAACCGCTTCCGCTTCCCGAGCCAGCCGAGCAAGCCATCGCCAACGAGCAAGGCCTGGCGCGCCAGCTCAGCGAACGCCAGCTCAGCATGATCGCGATCGGCGGCGCGATCGGCACCGGGCTCTTTCTCGGCAGCGCCCTCGCCGTCCGCACCGCCGGCCCGGGTGTCATCCTCAGCTACATCTTTACCTCGGTGATCGCGCTGCTGCTCATGTACTGCCTCTCCGAGATGGCAGTCGCTCATCCCACCGCCGGCTCCTTCGGCGTCTACGCCGACATTTATCTTTCGCCGTGGGCGGGCTTCGTCGTCCGCTACACCTATTGGGCCGCGCAATCCATCGCCGCTGGCGGCGAAGCCGTCGCCGCTGCCATCTACACGCGGTACTGGTTTCCCCACACTCCCGTATGGGCTTGGGTGATCTTCTACTCCGCCTTTCTGATTTACGTGAACGCCCGCAGCGTCGGAGCATTCGGCAGCTTCGAATACTGGTTCTCAACCATCAAGGTCAGCGCCATCGTCGTCTTCATCCTTTTGGGCACTGCCGTCCTGCTCGGATTTCATGAGCAGCGGCCCATCGGCCTCGAGAACTTCCGCGCCCACGGCGGCTTTCTGCCCAATGGCTGGCTGGGTGTCTGGCTCGCGCTGGCCTTCGTCATCTTCGCCTTCATCGGCACAGAAGTTGTCGCCGTCACCGCCGGCGAAGCCAAAGATCCTGAGCGCTCCGTTCCGCGCGCCATGCGCACCATGCTGCTGCGTCTGGTCATCTTTTATGTCGGCGCCATCACTATTCTCGTCGGCGTCATTCCCTGGACCGAAGTCGAGCCCGGCCAGAGCATCACCGTGAGCCCCTTCGTCCGCGTCTTCGACCTGATGCACGTCCCCGCCGCCGCGCACATCATCAACTTCGTCGTACTCACCGCCGCGCTCTCAGGCATGAACTGCTGCCTCTATTTGTGCACGCGCATGATCTTCTCGCTCGCCCGCGCCGGCTACGCACCGGCAGCGCTGGGCCGCGTCTCCGAACGAGGCACGCCGATTCCCGCACTAATGGTTTCCGCCGGTGGACTCGCGTTGGCCATCGTGATGGCGATCTCTGTTCCCGGCTCGGCCTACGTCTACATGTTCGGCATCGCGCTCTTCGGCGGCCTCTTCGTCTGGCTAATGATCTTCATCACCCACCTCAGCTTCCGCAAGCATTGGGTCGCCCAAGGCGGCCGCACCTTGCCGGTTCGAATGCCGTTCTTTCCAGTGACGACAATCCTCGGCGCCGCAGCCGTCCTCGCCATCATCATCTCAACCTGGTGGGTCGACGGTATGCGCCCCACGATGGAAGCCGGCATCCCATGGCTGTTGCTGCTCACGATCTGCTACTTCGTCTGGGTGCGCCGTCGCAGGACGTATAGGTAGTGTGGGTTCGACTTTTCGTTTCCGTCCCTCTGTCATCCTGAGCGGAGCGTCCGCAACGCCTTTTCGATCCGCATTCCTAGCGGATCGGCGGACGCGCAGTCGAAGGACCTGCGGTTCGCCTCGGGGGGCAGCCTGCGAACCCTCGCGACGGTTTATACTGGCGCGCTTGGGTTCTTCTTCCTTCGAGGCACTATGAAACTGCTGTCCCGCGTCCTTCTTTTCCTTGCTCTGACATCCCTTATATCCGCAGCCCAAAACATGAACACCGCTCAGGCCAACGCCAAATTCGCCGAAATGACCGACCGCTTCGTGAAGGAGTCGCTGGTACTATCGCCGGTGAGCGCCTCGCAAGCCGGCTATCACAAGCACACCGATGCCGCGACCGGCAAAACCATCGACCTCGACTCCCAACTCGACGACGTCGGCCCACAAGGAATGGCTGCGCAGGAAAAATTCTATAGCGAGTGGCGCACGCGCTTCCAGACCGAGACACCGATCGCCTCGCTCAACCCGCAGGACGCCGCCGACTTCCGCCTAATCGACGACCAGATCGCCCTCAACCTCCTCGAGTTCCAGAAGATCAAGAATTACAAGCACAACCCCACCGTCTACGTTGAGCTCCTCGGCAACGCTTTGTTCCTGCCGCTCACGCAGAACTACGACACGAAAGAAGTCCGCCTCGGCGACGTCATCTCGCGCATCGGCCAGATCCCGCGCTTCCTCGATCAGTCAAAATCCGAACTCACCGACGCCGATCCCATCTTCATCTCGACCGCTGTCGATGAGAACGAGGGCAATGTCAATCTACTCGACACCGTCGCAGGTGAGATTCCTGCCGGCTCGCCGCTCAAAGCGCAATTCGACAAGGTCGCTCCCGCCGCTCGCCAGTCGCTCAACGACTTCACCGCCTGGATGAAGAACGACCTCGGCAAACGCCCCACCAACGGCCGCACCTGGCGGCTCGGTGCCGAGTGGTACGCGCCCAAGTTTCGTTACGTGATGGAAACTTTCATCACCCCCGACCAGTTGCTTGCCGACGCCGACGCTCAGGTGAAGAGCATCCGCGCCGAAATGCTGCAAGTCGCTCTGCCGCTCTACAAGCAGATGTTTCCCGGTGACGACAACTACCTCAGCGGCATCGACCCTAAAGCTCCCATCAGCGAGGAACGCGAAAATCGCATCATCAGCGCCGTGCTGAAAAAGATCAGCGACGAGCACCCGCAGCCCGATCAGCTGATTCCAGTAATCAGTGACGACCTGGTCAGCATCCGCCAATTCATCATCGATCACAAGATCGTCACCCTCACCAGTCGCGACAACCTCAAGGTCATCCCCACTCCGGAGTTCATGCGTGGCATCTATTCGGTCGCCGGATTCCACAGCGCGCCGCCGCTGGAGCCGACCGCTGAAGCGCAATTCTGGGTCACGCCCATCAATCCCAAAACGCCCGAGGCGCAGGTCGAGAGCCGCCTGCGCGAGTACAACAACTACACCTTGAAGTGGCTCACCATGCACGAGGCGCTGCCCGGCCACTACGTTCAGGCCGAACACGCCGACGACGTGCAACCCCTCACGCGCCGCGTGCTGCGTAACCTTTTCGGCAACGGGGCATACGTCGAGGGCTGGGCCGAGTACGGTTCCGACGTCATGACCCAGGCCGGCTACCTCGACTTCAATCCCAAATTCAAGCTGGTGCGTTTGAAGGTGCAGCTGCGCGTCGCCGCCAATGCCATCCTCGACATCCGCATGCAGACCATGAACATGACCGATCAGCAGGCGCTCGACCTGATGATGAAGGAGTGCTTCCAGACGCAAGCCGAGGCCGAAGGCAAGCTGCTCCGCGCCAAGCTGAGCTCGACGCAGCTGCCAACCTATTTCGTCGGCACCCGCCAGTGGTGGGAGCTGCGCAAGAAATACCAGGCCGCCATGGGCGACAAGTTTACGCTCGAAGAATTCCACGACCGCGCCCTCGACCAGGGCCCGCTGCCGCTGGAGTATCTGGAGAAAATCATCCTGCCGGAAGGAAAAGCAGTAATTAGCAATTAGCACTTGGCAATTAGCAATTAACAATTAGCAAGCCGCGGAGCGGCGTCATTATGTTTTGGCCGTGGGCGTAAGCCCGCGGTGAGATCGCCCCCTTGAGCCAGAGCCGCGGAGCGGCGACACGAGTCGACGACAATCAACAACTGGACCGGGTATGCGAATGACGATTGATATCGACGAACATTTATTGCGGGAAGCGATGCGTTGTGCTGGGGCGCAGACGAAGAAAGATACGGTAGAGACCGCGCTTCGTCTCCTCATTCAAGCCCAAGGGCAAACCGCTATTCGTCGTTTGCGCGGCAAGATCAAATGGCAAGGCAATCTCGCCCAATCTCGCCACGGCCGAACTTAAGCACAGGATCACCCCCGCTGCCAACGGCTTCGGCTAAACCCTTTTGATCGCCCTGCGGCTTAAGAACTCGCCGCTGTTTGTGAAGAATTGTAAAAACCTGCTTCGCCCGTGAACCTTTCGGCCCGCTCTTCGTCTATATCAGTAACCCAAATCCAAGGTGGGCGCTGCAACAGAACAGATGTAAGTGGGCGCCCACCGCCCTGTTCCACGAGTGGACGATTCTTGGAATAGGCGAGTGCGCCGGCGCAACGTTTTTCGAACCCTCCTTATTCAACAGCGTACATGCCAATGATTTTCTCAATGGCGCGCCGGCACACGGCGCAGAAGCGGTCGTAGCGAGTGAACATGATGCAATTTTCCTGCGGACGATAGTATCCGCGCGCCTCGTAATTCGCGCCCTCAAACGCGCCCACGCGATCCGAGTACTTGTCCGTGCTCAGCAACTCGTCTTCGTGCTTCTTTTCTTTTTCGAACAGCGCATCCATCTCGCCTTCCGGACGGTTCTCCTTGCGAATCTTGCGCCGCTCAGCCTGGATATCTTTCTCGTACACTTCAAACTCAGCTTTCCGCCACGGCGTCGGCACCGGCGTTCCCTCAACCACCAGGTCCTTCCACTTCAGCATCGCTGGATCTAGCAGCGCCGTCGCATTCGGCTCCCACGGCTCGATGCGCTGGCCTGACGGCTCGATGGCCACGTCCGAGGTGTAGTACTCATCCGCCAAGCCGGCAAAGTGATGTCCGAACTCGTGTACAAAAACGTATGGCATCCACTCGCTGTCGGCCGCAACTGTCGCGTACAGATTGAAGATTCCTCCGCCACCGTACGTTTGCGAATTCGTCAGAATCTCGATGAACTCATACGGCGCCCACGATGCCGCATCCCGCAGCGCCTTGTTGTCGGTGGTCATGATGTAGCGCTCGCTGTCGAAGGTGTCATACGACGTGCCCAGCGGCGGATGCCGATACTGTCCAGTCGATGGCCGCGAAATTCCCGGCTCGCTGGCCGGAGGGCACAATCCCCAGACATTGAAATCCTTGCGATGCTCTTTGAACGGCGAGCGCGAGAACAGAATCTCTGTGGCCCGCTTCGCATCGTCTTCAAATTTGCTCCGTTCGCCTGCGGCGTAGCCATCACCAAGGATCAGCAGATCGACCTTCGTCTCCGGCTCACCCATCTTCTGAATCGTGATCAGCGGCCCCGGCGACGCCGGATTGGTGCGATCGATGAACTTATCCTTGGGATCGATGGTCGTCGTCCATACCTCGTGGAAGTCAACGTCCTTCCCTTCCTTGCGCTCCTTCAGAACGATCTTCACCGGTGCGGTCGGCATCGGAAATCGCAGTGATTCAGAGAAGGTGCGATTGAGCTTCTTCGCCTCTTCTGTGTCGACCCATTCGTCGAACAATGAGCTGAATCCGCGCGAGTACATCAGCTTCCCGCTCGCCAGGTCTCGCACCTCGACAAAGTAGTTGCCCAAGTTCGTCGAGTCGATCGTCTTCGACATATCGCCCGGCCACGGCAACGGCTCAATCACCACACGATCGAAGCCGAACATCTCCTGCGTGGCATTGCCGGTGTGGTAGTAGTCCAGCCGCATGGTGGCAGGCTGGGTGGCAAAGGAAGGTGTCATGAAGGCAAGGATGCAGATTAGTAGCGCGGAAACATTCAGCATGCGAATTGTCATAGGTGTTTTCGGTCCACGAAATTGTTCGAATTGGTCATCACTGCGCGCAATGATTGAGTTGTCATCACCAGCCTGTACCTGAGGCATTAATTCAACTTTCCCGCAACCGCCTCCGCCGCCTCCAGAATCGTCCCCGCTTTCGCCATTCGCGCCAGATTATTGATGTCGCCGTGCAGCGGACGATCTTCCACAAGCTTATCGACCTGCTGGCGAATGACATCATACGCGGCTTGCGACGCCGGTGACGGCCGCACCGGAGCCCGCAGATCGAACGCCTGCGCCGCCGCCATCAACTCAATCGCGACAATCGTCCACGCGTTCTCGATGATCTGTCGCGTCTTGATCGCGGTCGTCATGCCCATCGAGACAAAGTCTTCCTGATCGGCTGCCGCGGGGATTGAGCCAATCGCCGCCGGCGTGCTCAGCACGCGATTCTCGCAGACCAGTGCGCCAGCAGTGTACTGCGTCAGCATCAAACCTGAAAACATGCCTGCGCCTTTAGTCAGGAACGCCGGCAATCCCGCCGACAAATGCGGGTTCATCAACCGATTCAGCCTGCGCTCCGAGAGCGCGGCAACCGTCGTCACCGACATGCCAACCAGCTCCAGCGCAAACGCCATGGGCGTGCCTTGGAAGTTCGCGCCGGTCAGCACCAGCTCTTCCTCCGGAAAAAACGTAGGATTGTCCGCTGCGTGGTTCAGCTCGATCTCGAGCATGTAGCGCGCCCACTTGAAGGCGTCCTTCGCCGCGCCCACAACCTGCGGACTGGAGCGCATCGAGTACGCATCCTGCACCTTCTTGCCCGGTAGGTTCAGAAGCTCCGAGTCTGCCGTCAGCCTCCGCACGTTCGCGGCACAGTCCTGCGCGCCGGGATAACCGCGCGTCGCGTGGATGCGCGCATCGAACGCCTGCATGTTCGCGTTGAGCGCCTCCAGCGTCATCGCCAGCGCAACCTCCTGCGTCCTCAGCCAGCGGGTCGCGTCGAACAGCTCCAGGCAGCCAATCCCGGTCGTCAGGTCGGAGCCGTTGATCGTGGCCAGCCCATCGCGCTCGCGGAAAACAATCGTAGGAATGCCGGCCTCGCTCATTCCCTGTTTCGCCGGCAGGCGCCTTCCCTGATAGAACACCTCGCCTTCGCCCATCAGCGTAATCGACATCTGCGACATCGGCGACAGGTCGCCGCATGCGCCCACTGAGCCCTTCTGGCAGACCACCGGCGTCACCCCCTTGTTCAGCATCGCAATCTGCGTTTGCACAATCTCGTTGCGAATGCCGGAGTGTCCCCAGCAGTGCGTGTTGAGCCGCGAAGTCATCCCGGCGCGCACGTCTTCCTCCGCGCAAGGCTCGCCGCAACCGGCCGCGTGCGAGTACAGCAGATATTTCTGAAATTTCTCCGCTTGCTCAGGCGTAAGCACGACCTCAGACAGCTCGCCGATGCCCGTGTTGACGCCGTACATGGTCTCGCGTGCGCGAATCTTTCGCTCCAGAAGTTCGCGACATTGGTTGATCCTCGCGACCGCATCGGGATGCAATCCGAGCGGCTTGCGATCGCGCGCGATGGCTGCGACATCTTCGATGGTCAGTGAGTGTCCATCCAAAACAACGGCATGCTGGGTCTGAACGGCGGGTAATTCCTCAACAAGGGCGCTCATGGCGGTCTCCCATTTTCATCCGCCCAGACTCTAGCTCGCGATAAACCTTTGCGGTAGGACAGTTGTCACGTGCAGGGGTGACTCGAAAGATCCCGCTCTTTGCTGATCGCTGACGGTTGATTACCGACTGCTGATTGCTCCTATCGGCGTTACAATGGAGTTAGGTAGTTACCATGCAGTTAACAGTCTTACAACCTGACGTCCACGAAGCTCGCTGGTACGAGACCGCCGCTGATGGTCGTCTCCACTGCTTTCTCTGCCCTCGGCATTGCCACATCGGAGAAGGCCAACACGGTTTCTGCTTCATCCGCAAGAACGACGGCGGACGCCTCCTGCAACTCGGCTATGGGCGCCCGGCTGCGCTCGCCATGGATCCCGTGGAGAAGAAGCCACTCAACCACTTTTTCCCCGGCACGAAGATCCTCTCGATGGGCACCGCCGGCTGCAACATGGGCTGCCTCTTCTGCCAGAACTGGGACATCTCCAAGGCGAGGTCCGACCAGGTCAACTCGCTCGCGCTCAGCCCGGAAGACGTCGTCGCTGTTGCGCTCGAGCATCGCGCCCCACACCTCGCCTACACCTACAACGAGCCGACCATCTGGGGCGAGTACGTCATCGACATCGCGCGCGAGGCGCACGCCGCCGGCCTCAACAACGTCATGGTGTCCAACGGCTACATCACGCGCGAGGCCTTCTTCGACATCTATCGCTACATCGACGCCGCCAACATCGACCTGAAGGCCTTCACTGAAGGCTTCTACGGCAAGATTACGATGACGCATCTGCAACCGGTGCTCGATTGCCTGAAGTGGCTGCGGCATGAGACCGGCGTCTGGTTCGAGATCACCAACCTCATCATCCCGACGCTCAATGATGGCGACTCCGAGTTCAAAGAGCTGTGCGACTGGGTACTCAACAATCTTGGCGACGACGTTCCGCTGCACTTCACCGCCTTCCATCCCGACTTCAAGCTGCGCGACAAGCCGGCGACTCCGCCGGAGACGTTGCACCGCGCTCGCCGTCTCGCTATCGAGATGGGATTGAAATACGTCTACGAAGGCAACATCTACTCCGACGGCGCTAACACCATCTGCCCTGGGTGCAAGCAGACGGTCATAACCCGCTCATGGCATTCGGTGATGTCGAATAGGTTGAAGAATGGGTCCTGCACGAATTGCGGCACCCGCATCCCTGGCGTCTTTACCAAAGCCGAAACCACCAAGCGGCGTGAGTGGGCAAGGCAAGCTTCTTCCTCCACCGTGTCATCCTGAGCGAAGTGAGGTCGCGTAAGCGGCCGAACGGAATCGAAGGACCCCTGTAATTACCAGCCAAACGTCTGCCGAACTGAGGTATCCTTTGAACGCTTTTGGGGACCCGAAATACCTGATCGCTAGAGGAACTTCATGAGCATCTTCGGCATCGCTTTTCAGCCCTACGTCGGACCGTGGGTTGGGGACGGTCCTGTCTATTACAACGCCTACTCGCTCGATACGGTGAAGAAGCTACTGACGCCGGTTGCGGAGCACTTCCCGCTGATCCTCACCTACGGACAGGGAACGTTTACGGGAACTGGCTCTCCCCAGATACTGGACAGTAACAAGTTCAATATCCAGGCTGCGAAGTCTGCAGGCATCCAGGTATCCGCCGGCTGCTTCCAGCAGGGTGCTAATCAAGGCGCCGATTACATCAATGTCGGCTGGACGAAGACGGAAGTCGACTACGCGATCCAGCAGGCCAAGCAATACAAGAATTGTATCGATCTGGTGATCGGCAACGAGTGCATCTGGGGACCTCAATCCGTACAGGCGATCATTGACCTCATTGCCTACGCCAAGATTAAGCGCGCTCCGCTCACGTCGGCGCAACTGCCCATCACCACGCGCCAGCGATGGGACATTCTCGCTGCCGTCGACAATTCCGGATACAACCTTCAGCAACAGCTCAAAGCGCTGCTGGCCGCCTGCGAGAAGCAGGTCTACGTAACGATGTATGCCTACTTCGACAAGGATATCGGGAGCAAGCTCGGCAACACGCAGGCTTCGTTTACGGCAGCTGTAATCACGAGCATGACGGACAAGCTGACCGCCTTACAGCAGGCATTTACCAATCAGGGCATTGGCCTCGAGATTCGCATTGGAGAAACCGGCTGGCCGACCAAGGGAACCCAGCTGGACCAGCCCGACCCAAAGCTGGCGAATGTCAAATATGCGCAATGGTATTACGAGGCAATGGTGGACTGGGCCGATGCCAATAACGTGAAGACGGTCATCTTCGAGGCCTACGATGAGCCGTGGAAGGGTCCGGCCAACGGATCGAACAGCGAGGCGTTCTTTGGCATCTGGAAGGCCAACGGCCTCGCGCCGAATCGAGCCACGTACACCCTGACCGGGACTACTCAGAAGTACAATCTGTCGCAGCCGATGTATCGCAGCGCCCAATCGGAAGGGTAAAGCTCGCAATTGCGTGAAGCGCCGGCGGCCTCAATTCGGTAAGTGCGGTTGGCGCCGTGAGCGACTCACTGGCTATGGTGACGGTTCAGGAGCGGCGCTCCGCGGTCGCACCTTTACTTGGCGCTGTCCTGTTCCTTTGACGGCACCAGGTCCTTCACCGCTTCCTGGTCGTAGTGGCTGGCACGATTGCTATCACCCAGCGCGCGCCAGGCGCCGGCCCGTCCCATCGCAATCCGATACGGAAAGCTGTTGCTACCAGTATTAGCCAGCAGGTCTGGTGGAGCATTTCGCTCGGCTTTGTCAAACCACTCCAGCGCGGCCTTGGGTTGATGAGTTTCCGAGTAGAGTTGCGCCAGCTTCAGCATCTCGGCCGGCTGTGGCGCCGATGCCAGTTCCAGCGCCAGTCGCTGGGCCACAATCGCTGGCCCATTCAGTCCTTCGCGCTTGTACAAGGTCGCCAGCGCGAACCACATCAAGGACTCTTTGGGCTCCAGCGCAGCGGCCCACGCGTATTCGCGCCCGGCCTCCTGGCGCGAATCCATCGTCAGGTAGACATTTCCCTTCAGCCACGGGACGAACGAATTACCAGGTGAAAGCGCACCCGCTTTGTCGGCTGCCGCCAATGCCTCCGAGTTGCGCCCCAGCACAGCCAGAACGCTAGCCGAGTTGGCCCATTGATTGAAAGCCCCGGCCCGCGACTTTACCAGCGGTTCCCGGGGTAATGGCGCAACCGCGCAGTTGACTTGCGTCCGTTTGATCACATCCTCCGTCTCCGGCAGCCGGCGCACAAAAACCGCCGAGACCTCATCCAGATAGACCGTGGCCCAGTCACTGCTTTCGCAGTAGTTCTTGACCGCGGCCAGCGCCCCCTCAAACCGGTTCAAGGGCAGAATGATGGTGTTGATCCGGTAGCGCTCCGACTCGCGCTTCCACGTGTCCGAGTCCAGCGAACTCTGCATCAGCTCGGCTTCGTGATGAAATAGCTCCGTGCCAAACGGAATGGCTCGGCCATCCAGGTAGTCACGCCGCTCCGGACCCAGCGTCCACAGCAGATAGCCGCCTTCGTTGTAGGTGTTATAGATCTCGCCGGGTAGATTCTCGCGCCTGACGAATTCCACGGCGTGATGCGGCAACTGCCAGCCCGGCCCGGCTCCGAACGTAAACGGAGAATGGTTGCGATTGGTCACAACATCATAGCTGCGGACGCCAGCGAACGTCGCGAATATGGCAACCACACCGGCCGCAAATGCCAAGCGTATTCGCCTGTCCCGAACTCGCGCTCTCACCACTTCCAGCGGCACATCCAGGTAGGCACCGCCGAGGACAACGATTACGCACGCCGTCACCGCAAACATCCGCACGTGTTCCACGCCCAGATACACAGCGCTGATGAGTAGGACGGCCGCGCCCAACTGCTTTTGGATGAGCGCAAGCAGCACAGCCAGAGCAGCAATCGCCAGCAACAGATAAAACGAGCTCCTGGTGTTTCTGAACAGAAGAACCGCCGTCACCGCGGGCCAGCTCAAAGGGACCTTCCCCCATTCGGCAATCCAGGCGGAGTGCAGCGTCATGGCGCGATTCTGCCGAACCAGCGCCGAATAAATTCCCCAACCCCACGGATTCGCCAGCGTAGCCATCACCGTAGCTGCATACCACGGCCACGCGCGGCTTAGCCTCCCGACAGCCGCGGCACGACGTGCACCAGCAAAAAGCATCTCCAGCAGGTCAATTCCTACAAACGCGGCGATCAATCCCAATCCCGCCACAAATCCGAGATGACAATTGACCCAGGCGAGCATCAGCAACGGCAATATCCAGAGTCGCGCCTGGTCGCTTTGGTAGTTCTCCCACAGCAGCGACAGAAATCCCGCGAAGAGGATCACCGTGAACATGTCGGCGCGCGGCGCGGTGCGCCCGGCGATGATGGAGACGGAGACAATAGCGATCGCGGCGGTCGTGGCCGACCCTCGCCGAAGCAGCAAGGCGACGGTTCCGGCACAGGCCAAAGCGCCAATCCACGACAGCAGCGCATAGCCACCGATTAAGTACGCCCAGTAGAGAAATAACGACGACCCGACCGGATAAATCCAAGGCTGTCCCTGCGCCGTATAGGAAAAGACCTCCGTCGAAAAAACATGATGATGCTGCGCCACCCAGCGTCCCGTGGCCAGCTGCCAGAAGCTATCGGGATCGGAAACGGTCCGCAAGCCAGACAGAAACGCATAGATCAATGCAATGGCCGCAAGCACGAAGTAAACAGTGCGGCGCCATTTCGTGCCGGACTCCGTGCCCACAAAATAACCGTTGGTTTTGATAAGAACTTCGGCTGGTTGCGAACCCATAGTCAAATCGTCGTCATCAATCTTATTCGCCGTACCCGGCGTCCTTCTATTCGGTACCTGCGAGGGTCAGCTTCACGAATGCCAGGCTTAGTTTTCTGGGATCCTGGCCTTTGCCCATCTCGGTGGGAGATCGCACCATCCCAACAGCATGGAAGCGGATCTGCACCGGATTCGACAAAGTCAGGACATCACGCGGAATCTGCACCGTCCTGGTCGTAAACACGTCGGGCGAGTACTGAAACCTCCATGTGCCCAGCGCAACGTTATTCACCTCGACCTGCACCGCAAGGTCAGGATAATTGAGCGACAGATTCGGAGCGACCATCGCTGACAGCAGCAGCGTCTTCGGCAACTCGCCCGGGCTGATCGGCAGGTCCAAACCGAAGTCAGAGTCGCCGCCCCACGTCGCCCAGTCTTCCGCGCCCTGCCAGTTCCCCCGCATGAACAGGGCGGCGCTACCGCCGCGGGTGAATGTTAACGTCTCGCCCAGACGGTATTGCCATTGCTGTGCGAGGAACTCCCGATAATCGTCGTAGCGGATTCGGAAACGCGAGAGATCCGGCAGTGATGCAGCAGCGAACGGATCGAATGGCAAGAACGACCTCGCAGGAGGAACGATGATGGCTCGTACCGATCGGTTATCGGAATACAAAATGCTCAACGACATTAGCGGCCATTCCGCATGCAGGCCACGCATAGGTTGACCATCTACCGTCCATTGATAAAGCGGCGTCTCCTCCAAGGGTACGGGGCCGCTGTGGGTGCGCAACTCCGCTCGCAGAACGGTCAGCATGTTGGACCACTGCATCGTGGCAATCATGCTCCAGCCGCATTGGCATAGTCCCAACACTGCTGCCACCACAAAAAGCCTTTTGTATTGATTTGTCCCGATGCGTATCAGATGGAAGAACAACGCCATGAATACGCAGGCCAATACCAGCGGGACGTTGCTATTCATGGTTCTGGCCAGGATATGGGCGCCAAAGTGCGTCAGCTGCGGATGCCTGATGATGTACACCGGAATTGCCAGCGAACACACAATGGCGATGGCCGTGACCGCACTGAGAGCTGTTCTAAACCTTTCCGGAATCAGCACAATCAGTGCGCAGAGCACTAGAATCACACAGGACACGCGCGCTCCGATGTGGTCATTGCGGAACACGAATAACAAACTTCGCAGAAAATCCTGTTTCTGCGTTGCGTCACGCGGAAAAATGAGGCTAAGTACCGCGAGAACAACCCCAGTGGAATACCAGCAGAAAAATACTCCGGTCAGCCATTTCTCGCGCGACGATCGGGCAATAGCAAGGTAACGGTAAATGCAAGCCCCGCAGAGAAACACTCCAAAGGCAACCATCGTTTCGTAGCACACAAGCAACGGCGCGGAAACGACGATCATGGCTGCCAGATCGAACCCTTTCAGCTCTCTGCAGAACAGCACTCCGAACAGCGCCGGCCAAAATAGCGCTGTCATCAGATGAGTTTCGCTGACCAGGTACACTTCGCTGTTGATGGTGACAGCGAACAAGGTCAGCAGGGGAAAGATCACCAACCGCTTGTCGCGAGCGAAGTGATAACAAAGGAGAATGCTCAGTGGTTTGAACGAGAATAATGTCGTGCCGTAAATCAGACTCAGCAGTTGTGGATTCCTGACATGCAGGCGCGCCGCCAGCAGCGTGGGGTATTCCTGATAAGCGAATGCCCCAAAACGCCCTACAAAAAAGTCGCGCCAACCATGCGCATTCCAAATCGCGACATGGTTCTCGCTGAGCATCTTGACCAGAAACCATGAACCGTCCCCATACAGATGCCGGCCCGCCACAATTGCCAGAAAAGCTTGCGCTGCGTAAGTGGCCGCAGCCATCGACAACAGCACCATCGCCGGAAGACCCAGTGCCGATAAGGGCTCCGGTGTCTGCGATCGGTCGACTGCCTGCAGACTCTGCCGCAGGCGATCGGCCCATGCCCCCCTCGTCTGAAGTGCGCTGTCGGATACCACGGTTGCGGTCATAGGATTCGTCATGACGATGCCGGTTCGGCATCGGTCAGAAGTTGTCAGCACACCTTGAGCAGTGCGCCTCGCTGCAGTACCGTTTGCCTCTTTTGCGACTTGAGGACCATCTCAGAGTAACGGCCATAGCCTCGCGCCACCTGCCCAAGCACCCGGGCCCCTCGTCTCTCGGCGGCCTCGCGCGTGCCGTCGTGCGATCCCCATCCACCACGATTACCTCGGCCTTCAGGCCGATCGATCCCAGGCCCTCCCACAATGAGGGAAGCAGCAATTCCAGATTTTCGCGTTCGTTGATGGCGAGGATTACGACGCTGCGGTCAGGAACTGCGGTTGAAGTCGCTTGCTGCTCGCCCGAGGTTTGACCAGGGCGGGGATGTTCGTTCAAACGGAAATCAGGCCTCCTGCAATCGAAACATCGTCGCTGCAACAGTACACCCAAGGCACCTAAAATGGTCCCTGCCAGCAGCACTGAAGCCCTGCTGGTTCATCATAAATCACAATCCAATGTGACGTATGTACTTGTTGCATGTGCGCCTTGGGTGTTCCGCTGGACTGTATCTGGAGGAAAGCCTGGAATGCCGAAAGTGGCCCCTATCGCTCGCAAGGCCCATGTTTACAGCCTTATATGCGATTCCGGCAGATCACCACAGCAAGTGATCGCCAGCACTTGGCAGGGTGCGCGACCGAAATCTAGCGCGACACCGATGTTCTTGGCCCCTCGAAGTGGCTCGCACACGCTTCGACCGTAAAACGCGGGGATACGATGTAAGTTCAGGGGGTCGTCGTGCTCACACCATACGGATTGGATATTATCGAAAGCTGCCTCGCGTGCAAGATGCGAGCCGAGCATATCTTTTGCGATCTTCCACCAGCCGCCTTACAAACCTTCGAATCCATCAAATACGCTACCGCTTACCCCAAGGGTGCGGTGCTCTTTGTGGAAGGGCAGATGCCGCGTGGCATCTTCGTCCTGTGCAAAGGGCGGGTAAAACTCTCCATCTGCTCGACCGACGGCAAGACGTTGATCCTGAAGATTGCCGAACCGGGCGAGGTCCTGGGCCTCAGCGCCACGGTCAGCGGCAAGCCGTACGAACTCACCGCCGAAACCGTGGATCCCTGCCAGGTGAACTTCGTGAAGCGCGAAGACTTTCTGCGCTTCCTGAAAGAGCACAGCGAAGCTTGCCTGCGCGTAGCCGAGCAGCTGAGCGACAAGTACAACTCGGCCTGCCGCGAGATCCGCGCCCTAGGGCTCTCGCATTCGGCGGGTGAGAAGCTGGCCAAGCTGCTGCTGGAATGGAGCCTGCGCAACGGCGAGGCGGCCAAAGTTGAGCCGCGCGTCAAGCTGGCGCTCACCCATGAAGAGATCGCGCAGATGATCGGGACCTCACGCGAGACCGTGACCCGTCTGTTTGCCGATCTTAAGAAGCGGCAAATCGTGCAGGCCAAGGGCTCGACTCTGCTGATTCGTAACAAGGCAGCTCTCAAGGCTATGGCTGTAACGCAGTAGGCGCCGGTCCCGGCGCTACGCCTTCCCGCGGGATGCTGAGGTGTGCCCTTTTTGGGCTGCGCTGCCCATTGTTTTTCATCGCATCCTCAACCGACTGGAAACATAGCTTCATAAGAACGTGTTGGGGTCCTGCGCAGCCGATTCTTGCGCTCGATTGTGAATAAGGTCACGGAAACGGGTGACTGTAATCACTGCGTGCACTACAGGGAGAGCAGTATTACCGCAGTATGGAGAGCACGATACAGTCGAGTTGCCTAACCTGCGATTTCCGTCCCGATCGCCTTTTTTGCGACATGCCCGCGGAGTCGTTGAAGGCGTTCGACGAAATCAAGTCTCTCGCTTCCTACCCTCGCGGCGCCATGCTGTTTGCTGAAGGCCGGCCGGTGCGAGGAATCTTCATCCTCTGTGATGGGCGCGCCAAGCTTTCTATTTGTTCGGAAACCGGCAAGCGGCTGGTTCTGCGCATTGCCGGCCCCGGCGAATTGCTAGGTCTGGGCGCCACCCTGTCCAACACGCCCTACGAGGTCACGGCCGAGCTGCTGGATAATTCCCAGGTGGTCTTTGTCCGCAGAAAAGAGCTGCTCAAGTTCCTGCGCGACCACCAACCTATCTGCATGGAAGTCGTGCGCATGCTGAGCCAGGATCTGCACGGGGCCTACGAGCGAGTCCGCACCATCGCCATGGTTCGTACGCGCCATCCTCGCATCACCTTCCGGTCACGCGCGCTGGTGGTGTAGGCCGAAGCCTGCGCTGCGTTTGTTCCCTGCCGTTTTGCCGCGTTGCGACATTCGGCACGATGTCGAACACTGCCTATTGAGGAACCTTCGGTTATCCTGGCCGCTGCTGGTCGGGGCGGCGCTGTTCCGTGCCAATTGGCCAGGTAGCAAACTCGCGGCAGAAGACGTTCTGACGCTCAAACGGACGTTCGAAGTATCCTGACTGAAATACTCCTGCCGCATATCACCACACCTCTCGACTCTCGGTTGTTTACTCTCTAAACCCCTCCGCAGCCGTATGAATGCTGCTTCTCGCCAACATTGCCTGTCTGCCTGAATCTTGGTGATTTTGCTCACCCGGTGCGGTGAGAACCTGGGGCTATGTGACCTATGTCACGTTCTCGCGTGAGGCCACTCACTGCCCCTTGGTATAGGTCTCGGCGATGGTTATGTGTTACCCGCTATCTGTAAGCGCCCAAGGAAAGCGAGAGATTCTGTGAAACGCTGCGGTCTGGTTCTTCTTGCTGCTTTGCTCTTTTCCATAGCGGCCCCTGCCCAATCTGCGCCGCCAGCCCCGAAGAAACACTCTTCCCCGGCTAAAGCTGCTGCCAAGATGGGCAATGACGAATGCCTCGCCTGCCATAGCGACGCGACCCTCATCAAAGAGGAAAACGGCAAGCAAATCAGCCTGCACGTCGACGACGCGAAGTTCAAGAACTCCGTCCACAGCATTTTCGGCTGCACCGACTGCCACGCCGATGTAAAAGCTTTTCCACACGATCCGGCTCCCGCCAAGCCGGTTTGCGCAACCTGCCACGCTGACCAGCAAACCGCCTACGATCACGGCGTTCACGCTAAAGCCGCTGCGGCGGGAAACACCAATGTCGCTAAGTGCCAGGACTGCCACGGAAGCGTGCACGAGATTCTGCCGCCCAGCGACCCCAAGTCCAAGGTCGCGCATACCAACATTCCTCAGACTTGCGGCGCTTGCCACGGACAGAAGCTGGTTATGGCGTCGAGCGGCGTGAGCTCCGCTCCCTTTACCTCCTATCAGGACAGCGTGCATGGCAAGGCAGTCGCGGCGGGTTCGGAAAAAGCCGCCGTTTGCACCGACTGCCATGGTGAGCATGACATCCTCCCTGCGGGCGATCCCAAGTCGCCGATCAACAAGTTCAACGTCCCCGTCACCTGTGCCAAGTGTCACGACAGCGTCAAGCAGGAATATGTGCAGAGCACTCACGGGCAGGCCATCGCTCGCGGCAACTGGCAGGCGCCGGTATGCACCGATTGCCACGGCATTCACACCATCAAGGCGCCTACCGATGCCAATTCATCGGTCGCCGCCGCCAATGTGAAGAATACCTGCGGGTCGTGCCATGAAAGTGTTCGCCTCTCCAAGGAATTCGGCGTGCCCGGAGGCCGTTACGCTTCCTATCTGGCCAGCTATCACGGCATGGCGCAGAACGTCGGATCGAGCACCGTCGCCAATTGCGCCAGCTGCCACGGCGTGCACAACATTCTGCCGTCCAGTGATCCGAAATCGACCATCAACCATGCCAACCTGGCCAAGACCTGCGGCCAGTGCCATCCTGGCGCTAACGACAAGTTCATCACCAGCAAAGTGCACCTGGACGGTACTGCTAAGGCCGACTTTGGCAGCAAGCTCATCGGCTTAATCAGCCGCTTCTACATCTGGATGATCGTCGGCGTAATTGGCGGCATGGTGTTGCACAACCTGATCGTCTTCCGCAAGAAGCTGATCCTGCACCGCATCGGGCAGCCGCGAATTCTCTTCCGCATGACTTTGTCGCAGCGCATCCAGCATCTGGCGTTGCTGGTGAGTTTCTTCACGCTGGTACTAACCGGCTTCGCTCTGCGCTATCCGTCCTCATGGCTGGCGGTGATCTTCGTCAACGAGCTGGTGCGCAGCTACATCCATCGCATTGCGGGAGTAGTGCTGATCGGCGTCAGCCTGATTCACCTGTGGTACGTCATCAAGACCGAAGACGGCCGCCGGTTGATCAAGGACATGCTGCCCGACTGGAAGGACGTCACCGACGCCCGTGACGCATTCCGCTACTACCTGGGTTACAGTGATCAGCGCCCGATGTTTGGCCGCTTCACGTACGCCGAGAAGATGGAGTACTGGGCGCTGGTGTGGGGGATGTTCGTCATGGCCAGCACCGGGCTAATGGCATGGTTCAAGGTCGGTGTCGGCGAGCGCGTGCCCGGCTGGTGGATCGATGTCGCCATCACCATTCACTTCTACGAGGCTGTGCTGGCCACGCTGGCGATCATCGTGTGGCACTTGTACGGAGTGATGTTCGATCCCGACGCATACCCGATGAACTGGTCCTGGTTTGATGGCAAGATGTCGATTGAACAATACGAGCACGAGCATCCGCTGGATCTTATGGCGCTCGAGAAGGGCACGGGCTCGGAAGAAGAACAACAACCTGTAAAGGCTGCCGAGGAAGAGCAACCAGAGACAACGGGCAGCCACAAATAGAGGACTCCGGACGATGATCGCTCGATCTCGTCCGGAACTTTCGTGCGCGGAAACAGACGGACTCTGAATTTTGGTTGCAATTCAGACTTGCTGTGATACTTTCGGCAGCACTGGGTGCAGCTTTGCACTTGGGTGAGGCGAAGAAGGGAAAATTGCATAAATGACTGAGGACACGACGCTGGATCCTCTACCCGATCATCCGCCGGTGACAAAGCAGCTCATCCGAAACCCAATCAGCCTGATCGGCATAGCGTTGGCAGCGGTCGCTCTGGCCAACATTATCCTTCTGGTTCTGATCGACGTTCTTTCCAGCCAGCCCTCGCCGTATACCGGAATTCTCGCCTACATGGTGGCGCCGGCCATACTGATTTTCGGCCTCATTTTGATCCCTATTGGAATGGTGATTGAGCGGCGGCGGCGATTGCGTGCTCAGGGTGCACCCTTCCACTATGCTAGGCTCGACCTGAACAATCCCGCTCAACGCAGCACAGTCGCCTTTGTGCTTTCCTTTGTCGTGATTTTCTCTTTGATGAGTGCGATTGGGAGCTACAAGGCCTATGAATTCACCGACTCGGTCCAGTTCTGCGGTCAGCTGTGCCACACCGTAATGCATCCGGAATTCACCGCCTATTCCGCGTCCCCGCATGCGCGCGTGGCATGTGTGGATTGTCACGTCGGCTCGGGCGCCAGCTGGTATGTGAAGTCGAAGCTCTCCGGCGCACGGCAGGTCTATTACACCGCGATGGGTACCTATCCGCGTCCGATCCCGACACCAGTCAAGAACCTGCGCCCCGCGCCGCAAACCTGCGAGCAGTGCCACTGGCCGAAGAAATTCTGGGGTGCGCAACTGAAAGTGTTCACGCATTATGGAAGCGATGAGCAGAACACCCCCCGCGTAATTCGCATGCTGATCAAGACGGGCGGCGGCGATCCTGCGATCGGTCAAGCTGGCGAAGGCATCCACTGGCACATGAACATCGCCAACAAGATCACCTACTTCGCTACCGATGAGCAGCGTCAAGTCATTCCGTGGGTGCGAATGGAAGATTCGCAGGGCCATGTCACCGAGTACGTCACCAAAGACAAGCCGCCGACGCAGGCGCAAATCGACAGCACGGACAAGCGCCGCATGGATTGCATCGACTGCCACAACCGGCCTACGCACATCTATGTCGCGCCCGATCTCTCAGTGGATCGCAGCATCACCGGCCGTACGATCGATGCTTCCCTGCCCTACATCAAGCAGCAGGGCGTACAGGTATTGACGGCGGACTACAAGACTACTGACGAAGCCGAGAAAGCTATCGCCGATAACATCAACAAGTTCTATCAGCAGAAATATCCGCAGCTCGTCTCCACCAAGGCCGACAGCATCAAGGGCTCGGTTGCTGAGCTGCAACGCATCTATCGCACCACATTCTTCCCGTACATGAAAGTGAACTGGAAGACCCACCCCAACAACATCGGCCACTTCTACTTTCCCGGCTGCTTCCGTTGCCACGATGGCAACCACGTCAGTAAGGACGGCAAGGTCATCAGCAAGGACTGCAATTCCTGCCATACGGTTCTGGGCCAGGAAGAAGGCAGCGCACAGATCGCATCACTGCCGGCGCAGTCGTTCAAGCATCCGGTGGATATTGGCGATCTGAGCGGCGTGACCTGCTCCGACTGCCACAATGGGGGAGTAGGACCGTAAGAGCTATCAGCTGTCAGCCATCAGCTGTCGGTTATCAGGTGCCGCTGCGTTCGCCAGGGGGCCTTCTACTCAGCCGCCATTGCATTGAGATTCATCGCTTTAGCCGACAGCTGACGGCTGATAGCTGACAGCTTCCTTCCCGAGTGATGTACGTCACAACCCCACGTGATGCCACTCACGGCCCCTTGGGTCGTCGAAATCTTATCGTTAAGCCATAGAAATGAGCCGTTGTTCGCAAGACCGGGGGAGGAAATAGACATGACAGCTGGTAATGGCAGCACTCATACTGTAGCGAAGAAAGAATATAAGCCGCGCCTGATCTTCTGGGAAGTTACCAAGGGCTGCAATCTGCGCTGCATCCATTGCCGCGCCACGGCGACCGAGCTGATGTCGCCGCGCGATCTGCCGACCAGCAAGGCGCTGAACATCATCTCCCAGATCGCCGATTTCGGGAGTCCCATCCTGGTTCTCAGCGGCGGCGAGCCGCTGTACCGTCAGGACATTTTCCAGCTTGCCGAATATGCCACCAGCCGCGGACTGCGTGCCGCGCTGGCGACTAATGGAACTCTAGTTACGAAGGACATCGCGGAAAAGATCAAGAACTCGGGCATCAAGCGAGTGTCGATCTCACTCGACGGATCCGATGCCACTACGCACGACACCTTCCGCGGCATCCCAGGCGCGTTCGACGCCGCAATTTACGGCATGCGCAATCTGCAGGAACTCGGCGTCTCGGTGCAGATCAACACCACCATCGCCCGGCACAATGCGCACCAGTTGCCCGACGTGCTCAATCTCGCACGGCGCCTGGGCGCAGACGCGCTGCATACCTTCCTGCTGGTCCCGGTGGGCTGCGGCGTTGACATTGCAGCCGAACAGATGGTTCCTCCCGATGAGTACGAACGCATGCTGAACTGGTTCTACGATCAGTCGCTGACCGGCGACATCGAGCTGAAGGCCACCTGCGCGCCGCACTACTTCCGCGTGCTGCGCCAGCGCCGCGCCGCCGATCGCATGGCGGGACGTGAGGCCCCTCCGGCGGTCGTATCGCATCCGCATGAAATCGGTCCGACCGATATGACGATGCCGGGCTCGACTGGAATTTCCCTGAAGCCTAATGGCGGGCCTCCCGTCGGCCACACAGGCCATCCTGGTGGACATCCTGGCGACATGAATGCGATGACCAAAGGCTGTCTGGCAGGAACCGGCGTCTGCTTCATCTCGCATGAAGGCGAGGTCTTCCCTTGTGGATACCTGCCGGCGCTGGCAGGCGATCTTCGCAAGCAAAGCTTCGCTGAGATCTGGAACGACTCCGAGGTCTTCGGTCAGCTTCGCGACGACGACAATTTGAAGGGCAAGTGTGGATGTTGCGAGTTCCGCCACGTCTGCATGGGCTGCCGTGCACGCGCTTTTGCTGCCACCGGCGACTTCCTGGCCGAGGAGCCCTTCTGTGTCTATGAGCCGGGAACATCCAACCAGATGATCCGCGAAATCGCCGGAGCCAAGCCCGCGCCGGTTGAGACTTAAGTCATAGCCTCACTGCGAACGCCAGGCTAGCATCGATTCATGGCAGCTCATATCGGCACTGTTCCGAATTCCAGATTACGAACCATGGTCGTCCCGCGCGAGCACGGAGCGTGGGGCATGCTCCTGGTTCCGCTGGCGACAGGCGCGGTCGTCGCGTTGCGGACTGGCATTAACGGCGGCGCAGTTACCCTGTTCATCTGCGCTGCGCTTTCGCTGTTCTGGCTGCGCACGCCCGTCGAAAGCTGGCTCGGCACTTCGGTAATCAAAGCACATACCCGTGAGGAACGCGTATTCGTTCTGCGAATGATTCTCGCCATCGGCCTTTTCGCCGCGACGTGCGTCGCATCGCTCTTGTGGAATGGCCGCAATCACGAGCTGCTGCTAATCGGCGCGATCGCAGCACTCGCCTTCGGCGTTCAGGCGGTTGTGAAGAAACTCGGTCGCAAAGGCAGAATACCGGCGCAGATGATCGGCGCGATCGGGCTGACATCGACTGCGGCAGGGGCGTACTACGTGGCGACTGGACAGCTCGATCGCACGGCGATTGCATTGTGGCTGGCCAATTGGCTCTTTGCCGGCGATCAGATTCACTTTGTGCAGCTCCGCATTCGCTCCGGCCGGGCCGCAACTTTTAACGAAAAACTGAAACACGGATTCCCCTTTGTTTTCGCGCAAATTCCCCTCATCGGCGTCGTCGTCGCGGGCTATCGCGTAGGTCTGTTTCCTATCGCAATCGCTCTGGCGTTCCTGCCTGTCCTACTTCGTGGGACACTCTGGTTTGTTCGCGGATATCAGCCACTCGATGTCCACAAGCTGGGATTCAGTGAGCTGAGGCAGGCGCTGCTCTTCGGCGCGCTACTATGCGCCGCATTTCTCGTGTAACCCACCTTGCAGTAGTAGTATGAAGGCCGACGATGGCGACACCCAGCGCATCCGCGGCTTCCCTGCTCAAGCAGGTCCCTCTCTTCTCTGGCCTTACCGAACCAGAATTCGCTTTCCTGACCGCGCGCGTGGTGCCTCGCAAGTTCAGCGCCGGGGAGCTGATCTTCGCCGAAGCTGAGCCATGCGCAGGCCTCTACGTGATCGAATCCGGTAACGTTCGCATCTTCAAGAGCTCGGCCGGCGGTCGGGAGCAGGTCTTGTCGATCGATGGTGCCGGCCACTCCATCGCTGAGCTGCCAGTTTTCGACGGCGGCAACTATCCCGCATCAGCTCAGGCGGTGACCGATTGCAGCCTGCTTTTCTTCAGCAAGAAGGATTTTCAGTCTCTGTGCCTGCAGCATCCCGATGTCGCATTGAAGATATTGCGCGTGGTAGGAGCGCGTCTGCGACGGCTGGTGGGGATTATCGAAGAGCTATCCTTCACCACCGTTCGTCACCGCCTGGCAGCCATGCTGGTGCGGTTGGCAAAATCGGCTGGGCAACGGCAGGACAATAGCGTTACGATCACCCTGCCGGCCAACAACAATGAACTAGCGGCGCAGATTGGCACGGTTCGCGAGCTGGTGTCGCGAAACCTCAGTCGCCTGCAGAGCGAAGGCCTTATTCGCATCGACGGCCGGACGGTAACGGTCCCAGATCTGAAAAAACTGGAAGCGGAGCTGAACATCGCGCAGTAAGAAAGGTGTGATGTATGAAGCCAATCGCCCGGATTGTACCGCTGATCCTACTTGGCTTTATTGCTGCAAGCTTGGCGCAGCAAAGTGCGGCAGGAGGTGCTTCCATGGCGCTCACATTGACCAGCTCGGCCTTTGCGGCGGGCGCCGCGATCCCACCGCAATACACCTGCAAGGGTGCCGATAACTCTCCCGTCCTGGAATGGAGCGGTTCTCCCGCCAACGCGGCCAGTTTCGCAATGATCATGGATGATCCCGACGCACCCGCCGGAACCTGGGTTCACTGGGTGCTCTGGAATCTTCCGGCAGCAACACATTCCTTGCCACAAGGCGTCCCTAAGCGAGAGCAACTTGACGACGGCTCACGGCAAGGGAAGAACAGCTTCCAGAAGGTCGGCTACAACGGCCCCTGCCCGCCGGCCGGCCAGACCCATCGCTACTTCTTTCGCTTATACGCACTCGATACCAAGCTCAACCTCGCTGCAGGAGCGTCGAGCGATCAGCTCGATGCGGCGATGAAGGGACATGTGCTGGCGCAGTCGGAGTATATGGGCACATTCCACAAGTAAGTGCGTACGTTCTCATATCTGCTCCTGCTGTCCTGCCACCAAACCTTTAGAATGGCTGCTTGACTTCCGCGCATGCCTTCTAACTGGATCTTCTGGATCGTTTTCAACGCGTTTGTCCTGGTGATGCTGGCGCTCGACTTGGGTGTCTTTCATCGCCGCAAGGACGTGGTCGGACTACGCCAGGCGATCGGCTGGACGGCGCTGTGGATCACCCTGGCCGGCGGCTTCGCCGTCCTGATCTACTTCTTCGGTCATACCATGGTTGGCCGAAGCGCTCCCGGCAATCCACAACTTTCGCTGGAGTTTGTTACCGGATATCTGGTCGAGTTGTCGCTCAGCGTCGACAACCTCTTCGTATTTCTATTGATCTTTCGCTACTTTCACGTGCCCCGAAGCCTGCAACACGTAGTTCTGTTCTGGGGAGTGTTGGGCGCGCTGATCATGCGCGCGATATTTATCGCGGCGGGCGTCACCCTGCTGAACCGCTTTCACTGGATCGTTTACTGCTTCGGCGGCATTCTCATCTATAGCGGCATCAAGTTGCTGCGCCAGCACAAAGCCAAGATTAATCCCGAGTCAAATCCTCTCTTACGCGGCTTTCGCAAGTTGTTTCGCGTGACCCGCGATTACGAAAGCGATCGCTTCTTTGTGCGCCGCGGAGCTCTGCGCTATGCCACTCCTCTCGCCGTTGTGCTTGTGGTGGTGGAGACGACGGACCTTCTGTTCGCGGTTGATTCCATTCCCGCGGTGCTGGCGGTCACGCGCGAGCCGTTCATCGTCTACACCTCAAATGTCTTCGCGATCCTGGGCCTGCGGTCGTTATTTTTTGCGCTGGCGGGAATGATTGAAGCTTTCCACTTCCTGCACTATGGGCTGGCGGTGATCCTGATCATGATTGGGGTGAAGATGCTGATATCGGAGCACGTGCAGGTGCCAACCATGGCAGCGCTGGCCGCAGTCGCCGGAGTGTTGATCGTCGCGGTTGTATTGTCCCTGATATTTCCGAAGAAGAATGCGGCGAGTGCTAGCTAGTCACCGAAAACGAAATGGGCCTGGGTGAACGCGCCCTCTATTCAAAGCGGACGTTGTCCCCGCTGATCACAGAATGTTTGTGATATTTCACGTCATTCTTGAGGGGATGATCCAGGCGATAATGCGCTCCGCGGCTTTCTTCACGGGCCAACGCGCCGCGAGCGATCAGCAGTCCGGCTTGCAGGATGTTTGCGGCTTCATAGGAGCGCCGATCACTTAACGGCGGCGCTTGTGCTTGCAAAGCTCGCAGGTCCGGAACCACCTGTTGCAAGATCTTCCCGTCGCGGACCACGCCAACACGATCCCACATCAGCGCCTGAACCTTCTGGATGAACTTTTCTATATCCGTGGCACGCCCATTTCCGCTGCTCACCGCAATCTGAGGAATCGTAGTGGCGGCGCGGCCAGGTGAGACTCCCAAGTTTTCTCGCATGCTGAGCGCGGCGCGCGCTCCGTATACCAAGCCCTCCAGTAGCGAGTTGCTGGCCAGCCGATTGGCGCCGTGCACACCCGTGCACGCGACTTCGCCGGCAGCATAGAGGCCGGGCAAAGAGGTTCTCCCATTAAGATCGGTGCGGACACCGCCCATCGCATAGTGCGCCGCCGGCCGTACCGGCACCAGCTCACTCGCGATGTCAATGTTGTATTCCATGCAAGTGGAATGGATCATGGGAAAGCGCTTGCGAACCCGCTCGGCATTCAGGTGGGTGAGGTCGAGATAGACGGCTGCATCGGGCCGCTTCACCAGTTCCAGTTCATGCGCGATGGCGCGCGCCACGACGTCCCGTGGAGCAAGTTCCCCGGCCTCGTGATACTTGGGCATGAAGCGCTTCAGCTCCAGGTTGCGCAGATAGGCGCCCTCGCCCCGCAGCGCCTCCGACAGCAGAAATCGCGGGGCGTTTTTGAGGAATAACGCGGTGGGATGGAACTGGACAAATTCCATGTCGCTAATTTCAGCGCCGGCGCGAAAGGCCATGGCCACGCCATCACCGGTTGCGACCGCCGGATTGGTGGTGTTGCTGTAGACCTGGCCCAAGCCGCCCGTAGCCAGCAGCACAGAACTGGCATGGATCTCGTGCAGCTGTCCGGATTGATCGAGGATTCGAATGCCCACCACTTGGCCATCGCGTACGAGCAGATCGGTGGTGAATTCGAATTCGCGAAACGTGATGGATTTAATCGCGCTGGCTTTCAAATACAAAGAGCGGCCAATCTCGCGGCCGGTGGAGTCACCATGAGCATGCAGGACGCGGCTGCGGCTATGGGCCCCCTCCCGCGTGAATGCGATCTTGCTCCCCGCACGATCAAATTCCGTGCCCCATTCGATCAGCTCTTCGATGCGCGGCGGTCCCTCTTCGACCAGGATGCGCGCCGCCTCTTCGTTGCACAGACCATCGCCAGCCTTCAACGTGTCTTCCAAATGGAGCCGAACTTCGTCGTCGTCGCTAAGCGCCGCGGCAATACCGCCCTGCGCATATTGCGTGTTCGACTCGGTCACCTCGCGTTTGGCGAGGCAAAGCACACGACCCGCAGAGGCAAGCTCCACCGACGCGCGCAGGCCGGCGATGCCCGCGCCGACGACGATGAAATCGGTTTCGCTAGAAACGGCTTGCATTACAGGGTTCATGGTAGCACGCACATATGGACCGGGCGGTGACAGAACAGGTTGGTGCAAGTGAAGCGGAAAAACCCAGTCAGACACGCCCCGCATCGCACCGCATGACTCTTCCGTTACACTAGAGCCTTGATTCGCATCCCGGTTCAAACTCCATCGCAAGCGTATGAAGTGCTGATCGAGCGCGGCTTGCTGCGCTCAGCGGCGACGGTGCTGTGCGATCTTATTCCGCCGGACGCTCGCGTTTTTGCACTGACCGCACCACCGATTCGCAAACACTGGGCTGGCACGCTGTGCAAAGCCTTTGCCCAACGTGACGACAAAATCGAAGTCATCGTCATGCCGGATGGCGAGCCATCGAAAACGCTGGCCGAACTTGAGAAACTCTCCTCCCGATTGATCGGCCTTGGCGCAGACCGGCGTTCCGTTCTTCTTGCGCTGGGCGGCGGCGTGGTGGGAGATGTCGGAGGGTTTCTAGCCTCCGTTTTTATGCGCGGAATTCCGGTGATTCAGATTCCGACTACGCTACTCGCGCAGATAGATTCGGCAATCGGTGGCAAAACCGGGGTAAACCTCAAGGCCGGCAAGAATCTGCTGGGGACCTTCCATCAGCCGCTCGCAGTTCTTGTCGATCCTGATGTGCTCTCGACATTACCGGAGCGCGAATATCGCTCGGGACTTTTCGAAGCGATGAAGTATGGGGTGATTCGTGATCCGGCGATTTTCGAGTTAATGGAATCGCGGCGGGATGATCTGTTGCGAAGAGATGGCCCAGTGCTGGAGACGCTGATCGCCGATTGCATCCGCGTAAAGGCGGACGTGGTGAGCCGCGATGAGCGCGAGGGCGGCGAACGGCGCATTCTGAATTTCGGGCACACGATTGGGCATGCGTTGGAGGCGGAGACCAAGTACCGCGTGCTTTTGCACGGCGAAGCCGTCGGTTGGGGGATGATCGCCGCGTGCCGGATCGGCGCTCAGATCGGGATCACAAATCCCCAGACCGCGCAGCGCATCGTCGCTCTCGTGCAGAGTTATGGGCCACCGCCGAAGATAAGAGTTGACGGCAAGCGTATCTTGAAACGGCTCGCATCGGACAAGAAAACCGTCGGTGGCGTGCCACACTTCATTCTGGCGTCTGCCATTGGCAAGGTTGATGTTGTTAAGGATGTTCCGCCCGGATTCATAGTTGGAGCTGTAAAAGAGATTACCGGTTGGAACCACAGATCCTTCGACTACGCGTCCGCTCGGCGCGCAACAACACGCGCCACAACTGCGAGGCGGACGCCTCGCTCAGGATGACAGCAGTGGTGGTAGAGCGCTAAAGAACGCAAGCCGCGCTCAGGGAAGGCACCGCACCCATACACGTATGCCTGAGAGTAAACAGCCAGCAACCAGCGAGCGCATCGTAGGCGCGGCGCCAGCCGGAGCGCGTGACGAAACCGCTGCAGCTGATGCCGTGCGCGAGATGTTTACCTCGATTGCGCCGCGCTACGATCTGCTAAACCATGTGCTGTCGATGAATGTCGACCGGCTGTGGTGGAACCGCACAGCGCGAGCTTTCAGCGAAATCCTGCGCTCGCCGGGCGCACAGGTTCTGGACTTGTGCTGCGGCACAGGTGACATGATGTTCGCACTGTATCGGCGGGCGGGATCCGCCGAGGCCCAATTCTTTGGCGCGGACTTCTCGCATGCCATGCTGGTGCGCGCGCAAGAGAAGTCGGGCCCAAGGAAGATTCGCTGGATTGAAGCCGACGCCCTGAACCTGCCCCTGGCCTCGGGAAGATTCAATCTTGTAACTTCAGCTTTCGGATTTCGCAATCTTGCGAACTATGATCGCGGATTGGCTGAGATCTACCGCGTGCTGGCACCAGGTGGCGAGCTCGGAATCCTGGATTTCGGTGAACCAAAGGGCCTGCTCGGCCAAGTCTATCGGGTATATTTTCGGCGCGTGCTACCAGCTATCGGGACGCTGATCTCGGGCGTGCGCGGCCCCTACGCTTATCTTCCCGCGTCCGTGTCACGGTTTCCTTCCCCGGAAGAGATGCTGCAGCGCATGCGCGCCACCGGCTTTACTCAAGTCTCCTGGACGCCTTATACGTTCGGTATCGCCGGACTCTATCGTGGCAAGAAGTAATCCGACAGCATTGCACGTTAAGGTTCGGCATCAATCTTCGCCGACAAGAAAGCCAGAGTCGTCGTATCCTTGTTCATATTTTTTGTGGGGTTCTGATTTTCAGTGGGTCGTTGATTTCATTTGAAGCTCAGGAGGATTCCGTGTTCCTGGCCACGCGTCTGCGCTTTCGTCCAAGCCGCTCAGCTAGATTGATTTTTGCGGTGGCGATGTTCGGTATTTTTGTCGGCGCGCCTCTTTTGCATGCGGGCGATGACGACGAGCTTGATTCCTACAAGCTCAGGGTCGATGCCTTTTGGTTCTACTCCAATCCGTCGGGAAGTCTCCAGGGATCAGGAGATACTGACCGCATCGACCTCAATTACGACCTGGGATTCAACTCCTATTCCACCTTCAGCGGCCTGGTGGACTGGAAGTTTACCCACAAGAACCATCTGACATTCGCGGTCAGCCCATTCCAGCAGTCGCGAACCACCGTTCTGAAACGCACCATCACCTATCAGGGCCAGACCTACATGGCGGGACTGGTGACCAATGCCAATCTGAAGGCCAATCTGTACGCGCCGGGGTATCAGTACGACATCATTCGCCGCCGGCGCGGCCATATTGGGGTGGGCGTGCAATTGGATACCTTCGACACCAAGGCCACCATATCAGCAAAAGCCCAGACCGTTGGCCTCATGTTCTACCAGGAAGCAGTCAGTGCCAGCGGCTCGCTGGTGGCGCCGATTCCGGTGGCCGGTCCGCAGTATCGGCTGTACCTGATGGATTCGGGGCGGCTGTTCGTCGAAGGCAATGTCTACGGCATGTATCTCTTCGGATATGGAAATTTCGTCTCCACCGCGGACGATCTTGGATTCACCATCAACCAGCATTTGAGCTTGAATGCCGGCTACGCTCTTGGTTCCCGACTGGTCGTGACCAACAACTCAAGCAGCGACCGCGTCGGTGTGCATTTGCTCCAGCAGGGCGCGCTCGCGGGTTTGGAGGTATCGTTCTAGCCAAGGCTAAGATAGCGAGGTTCGCGACGGAACCGGTTGCCAGTTAGGCGTTGGCGCTGCGCAGCCGCCCCAGGGTTGATCGAATGAACGCAGTAATCCGCTCCCGGGTCAACAGCTCAACGCCTGGAAGCCGCAGCAGGAACACCGCCGGAAGATAAATCGCACTCACACAGATGCCGACTACTAGAATCCGCGGAATCAGCAACCGGGGACTGATCAGATTGCGAACCAGATAAGCCAGCACGCCAGCGACCATGGTTACCCCGGTCACCTTGAACAAATCGTAGTACAAGTGCAGGTCATGAATACTCGCGTCCACCACTCGCACCGCACACCAGGCGATTAGAATCCGCTCGATGACTTGCCAGCTGACGGTGCTCACCGCAGCGCCGATCATTCCGAAGTGGCGAATTGCCGGCCCCAGCGTGCAGAAGAGCGCGATGAAGATACCAATTCGCACCACCAGCAGGAAATTCCGCAGGTCTTTGTAGGCGCGAATGATGGGATCGAGCAGGAAGACTCCCAGGATCAGCAGCACCAGACTCACCAGAAAGATATTGGCGCTGGCCTCATAGTTCCTGGTGTAAAGCAAAACGATGAGATCGTGCCCGGCCACGAATAGCATCGCGAAAAGTGGAAACTGGATCGCCGCCAGTTGATTGGTTGCCGACGCAGTCACGCGCCGGATTTCGTCTTTGCGGTCCTCTTTCTGCAGGCTGCTGATGCGCACGATCATCACCGAGACGACGGACTCGAGCGCTAGAGTCAGCAGGGGCACATCGACCCATCCGACCGCATAGATTGCGAAATCCTTCGGGCCAAGCGAATGGCTGACGAAGTAGTTGTCGAGATCTTTCTGGATGACCCACAGCATGCCGACCGCGCCGTACGGCAGCGCATAAGCCAATTGTTCTTTGAAGAATTGCCAATCGAAGTGCATCCAGAATCGCGGGAAACGCACGTCGAGATACCAGATGAGCACGGCCATGGACAGGATCTGGCTGAGCAGCGCGGCGATCAGCAGCGCCTCGACGGTGCGAAACCACAAGGCTGCGGTCGCGAACAGGATGACGCGCGCGATCTGCGTGCCCACGATGAAGATGGTGGAGTAGCGCACGTCCTGCATGGCGACCGGAATCTGCTGTACCAGGCTTGAGGTCAGAGTGAACAGCACCAGAAATCCCAGCAGGATGGCAAACGGCACCAGGGCGCTGGAACGAAACAGGAAGTGCAGCACTTGCGGATAGAGGCCCACCGCAAACAGGGGAATCCATCCGGCAATGAAGTTGTAGACGAGAATGTTGAGCGCGATCTGGCCGCCGCGCTCAGGATGCCGCGGCATGAAGTAGTAAGCACTCATGCCGACGCCGAAGGTGGCAATGTTCGTGGTGGTGGAAACGAAGAGGAACGCCTGCTTGAAGATGCCGTACTCGGTTTGCGGCATCAGGCGCACCAGCAGGATGGGCAGAGCAATGTTGAGCGCCGCGGCAACAAACTTCGAAGCAGTGAGCCAGAAGGCCTGCACTGCCAGCCGTGGTGGTTGCCTGGTTGCTGTCGCCGTCACTCCGATGCGATCCCCTGTGTCACCATAACCGGAACGATGTCTGCAAGTCGAGCGCGTGTGGGCTTATTTGTGGAGTGCGGGTGAAGGCGATCAATCAGGCATGCTCCGAGGCAAAAGAGGCGGTTCCTGGGCGGGCGCGGCTACCGAGGCGTCCACGCGGCGCCTTAATCTTGACCAATAGAAGACCGGCAGGCCGGCGACGATCAGCAACGTCCCGATCAGAGCGGTCTTGGGCGCACCCCAGATGGTGTTGATGACAATTGCGGCGCAGGGCAAAACGAAGGCCGCCGGCGCCAGCATCTGCAGCCATGCCCGAGGATTGGCACGCAACTCTTGCCGCCGGGCGACAAAGAGTCCGGCAACTGCGGCGCCGGACGAGAGCAGGATCATGAAGCCGGTGTAGTTGAGGATCTGTTCGAACGTGCCTGCCATGACCAATAACGCGCTCCACAGCGCCTGTAGCGCGATGGCTAGGGCCGGTGTACCAAACCTCCGGCTGATGCGGGCGAAGCTGGGAATAAAGGCACCATCGCGCGACATGGCGAAGTAGACGCGCGGGCCGGCGATGGTCATCGCGCTGATGGAGCCGAGCAGGGCCACAATCGTGAAAGCCGAAAGAACGGGAGCGATGAAGCTTCTTCCCTGCCCGAACAAAGAGGTTGCCGCGACCTCTCCGACATTGACACCGTTCTTAATCTCAGCCGGCGGCACGGCGTAGATATAGAGCGTATTGATGAAGACATAGAGGGCAACGATAACGCAGGTGCCGGTCAGCAATGCGCGGCCAATCGAACGGCGCGTGTCGTGCAGCTCTTCCGAGATGTACGACGCGGCATTCCACCCGCTGTAGGAGAACATGATCAGAATCAAGGCCAGCAGCCAGTTTGAAGGATGGAACGATATGCCGGTGGAATGAAAGTGCGACCATGAGCCTGATCCGAACGCGAATCCCAGAACACAAAAGACGACGATGACTGCAAGGATGAAGAAAGCCAGCGCGTTCTGCGTGAGTTTGCCGGCGCCCAAATTACAAGCGTGCAGGAGCGCAAAAAGAACAATGAAAAAAGCGGCGGTAAGGGATCGAGGCGAAAAGGTTAATGCGCCGACATGGAAACTAAGCGAAAGCAGAGCGTGGTCGGAGGCGAGGGACGGAAAGTAATGTCCGAGATACAGCACCAGGCCGACCGCGCTGGCGGCAACGGCACCGGAGAAACCGGCGATCAACGAAGTCCAGCCCGATAGGAAACCGGCCGTCGGGCCGTAGGCTTTCGACAGATAAACGTATTCGCCGCCAGCCCAGGGCCACATGCGTCCCAGCTGGGCATAAGACAAAGCGCCCGCCAGAGCAAGCGCGCCGCCGGCGATCCAGAGGCCAAGGATCGCACGCGGCTCAGGGACGAGCTTCGCAATGATGGCCGGGGTGGTGAAGATACCAACGCCGATGACGTTGGAGATGATTAGCGCCACACCATCGCGCACGCGAAAGGAGCGGCGAAGCTGAGTTCCCGCGGCGGGTGCAGCCGATCCCGAATTCGCAGCGGGCGGAATGAAGGAGATCAATCTGCGTTTCCACCCAGGGCCAGGTCTTCGGCGACATTCTTGTCGCTGTCTTCCAGTTCGGACATCAAGCCTTCGTCGGTCAGGTCGAGTGGCCGGGAGCTACGCCAATCGTGATGGACGATGGTGTGCAATCGCTCCATGACCTCCTGATCGCGAACTTCGATGGCCAGTTCGCGGCGGCTGTCGAAGCTTCCGGGCGACAGATTGATAGAGCCGATGATGGCGCGCAGGTTATCGGCAAAGAGGAGCTTGGCATGCAGCTTCAGGCCCTTAAGCTTGTGCACCTTGATGCCGACGTCATCCATGATGCGCAAGCCGCCGACCGCTTCCACCAGCTTCTCCTTCTTTAATTTGTGCGGCGGGCGCGCCAGCACATGCACCTTCACGCCGCGCTCGTTGGCGCGCACCAGGCGCTCGATGATGACCGGATCCTGATAGCGTTCGTTCTGCACCCAGAGGGTATGCTTGGCCTCGTCGATAAACTGCCCGATCCGCTGGCGGCCATTGCCGATGCACCAGATCAGATGAGACTTGTCGCCGGGCTCGAACTTCTGCCGCTCCCAATCGGCGTCGAAGCACTCGATGACTTCGTTGACTTCGTGTGGGTGCGAGGTGACGACGGCGTAGTCGCGCGTTTCGGTAAGGTTCTTGGTCTCCCAGTTGAGCGATTGGATGAAGGCGCTCTGGTCGTCGATCACCATCGATTTCTCGTGGGTGACGTCGAAGGCGGGGTTGCTGTCGATTACATCGACGGCGGCGTCGCTGAGCAGCTTGCGGGCGTCACTGTTCTCCTTTTCGCCACTGCGCCGCGCCGGATTCAACATGATCCGCACTTTTACGCCCCGGCGGTGAGCGGAGATCACCGCGTGCAATAGTTGGGGATCGGAGAACAGGAACATCTTGATGCGCAGCGATTTGCTGGCGTGATTGATCGCATCGAGGATGGGCTGCGAGGAATCGTCAGGCAGAACGACGAGGTAACGGGACATAAGGCCTCTAAGAAGCTGTCAGCTATCAGCCGTCAGCTTTCAGCTAAGGCAAAGAGTGATTAATCCAAAGCTCAGAGCTGATGGCTGACGGCTGAGAGCTAACAGCTGAGAGCTAGAACCGCATCATCATGCTTTCGCTGCTGCCGAGTCAAACTGGGTGCGATGCAGGTCGGCGTAGATTCCATTCAGCGCCATGAGCTGGTCGTGATTGCCGCTTTCGGCGACCACGCCGCCGCTAATGACGATGATCTTATCGGCATCGCGAATGGTGCTCAAGCGGTGCGCAATGGTGATCACAGTTCGCCCCTTCATCAGCCGCTCCAGAGCTTCAATCACCAGCTTCTCCGCTTCGCTGTCCAGCGCAGCGGTAGGCTCGTCGAGCAGCAGGATAGGGCTGTTGCGCACCATCACGCGGGCGATGCCAATGCGCTGCCGCTGGCCGCCGGAGAGCGTCGAGCCGCGCTCGCCGACCATGGTGTCGTAACCCTTGGGCATGCGCTGGATGAACTCATCGGCGTTGGCAAGCCGGGCGGCGTCGACGATTTCTTCGCGGGTTGCGTTGGGACGGCCGAAGGCAATGTTGTCCAGAATCGTTCCGCGGAACAGCACCGTGTCCTGCAGGACGTAGCCAATCTGCTCCCGCAGCGGATTGGTTTTGTAGTCGCGGACGTCGCGGCCGTCGATCTTGACACTTCCCTTCTGCGGATCGTAGAAGCGCGGGATCAAACTCACGACGGTGGATTTGCCGCTGCCGGTCGGCCCCACGATGCCGACCAGCTGTCCGGGATCGATCTTGAAACTGACATCTTTAAGCACCGGGTTATCGGCCTCGTAACCGAACGCAACATGCTCGAAGGCGATGTCACCTTTGAGGAAGCGCGGCTCGAAGGCGTCCGGACGTTCGGGAAGAATGGTGTCGGTTTGAAGGATCTGCTGCACGCGTTCGACACCGACGGCGGCCTGGGCGATGGCATTGGTAGTGGTCGCCAGATCCTTCACCGGCTTGAAGAACTTCGACAAGTACGAGAGATAGACGGTGAGTGCGCCGATGGTCATCACATCGCGCAGGATGAGTGAGGCGCCACGCCACAAGACGATTGCGGTGATAAAAGCCGTCGCGATGGTCACAATCGGCGAGAGCAGCGATTTGACCTTGCGCGCCCGGAGCGCAGCGCTCACCGTAGCCTGGCTGACCTCGGCCAGCGCTTCCTCTTCCATGTCCTGGCGGCCAAAGGCCTTGACCACCTGCATCGACTCCAGTCCCTGCTGGACCACGGCTACGATCTCCGACTGCTCTTTGCGGACCTGATGCGTGGCTTTCTTTACCGCCTTCTTGAAGCGCGTGATGAAGAACAGCAGGAACGGAGTGGCGGCGAGCGCGATCAGGGTGAAATCCCAATTCAGCCAGAACATCAGGCCCAGCATCGACACAATGGTCAGCATGTCGACGAGGATGTTGAGGGTGGATGAGGATGCAAATCCCTGGATGGTCTGGATGTCGGTGGTGATAGTGCTCAGCAGCGTACCGGTCTGGTGGGTGTTGTAGTAGCCCAGCGAGAGGCGCTGCAGGTGCTGATAGGTGCGCATGCGCAAGTCGTGCGCGACCCACTGGCCTACGCTCTCGGTGTAATAGTTGTCGATGTAACTGGCGAGGGCGCCGAACAAAGCGATCAGGACAAAGGCCAGTGCCGCCAGTTCAGCCACCTGTAACTTATTGCCTTTGTCCAACATAGGCCGGACGATCTCATCCAGCAGATGAGGCAGTTTATGGCTGCCGACAACGTTATCGATGATGATTTTGAGCGGCCAGGGACTGGCCAGGCTCATCGCCGTTTCGACCAGCATGGCCGCGAGAACGATCAGGAGCTTGCCACGGTACGGACGAAGTAATTCACGAATCAAACGAAACATGGCGCCCCTAGGGATAGCGGAACTGAAACACTCTGTGGTAATTCTCGCCCAATCGCGGAAGATTGCAAAGAGGTGAATGGGCGGCCGGGACGGCCGCCTATCAGCTGCCCTTCGGACCCAAGCCACCCGGCCTGCCTGGCAATGTGGCTGGAGCGACGATCGTGAATACGATTTTCGGACCGGTAGAGGTCGGCGCTGCGGTTGGGGATTACGGTCACGTCAAGGTCTTCTTCCAGAAAGAGAGAAACTCCTGCGAGCTCTCAGTCTTAGCAAGAGTGTGGACTGCTGAGATCAAATGGCTAATTGCTAAGCGCTAATTGCTCGGCCTCGGTTTCAGCCTTCGGCCTTCACCGGGTACTGCTTAAACATCTTCGCAATCGCGGTATTAACCTGGTCCACCAGCTTGTTGGGATTGTGGGCTGCCAGATTTTGCTGGGACATGCCCCGCCACACCAGCTTCTTGTTGGCGAGCAGGTCAACCACCAACTGACCTTTGTGGATGGTCACGGTCGTGTTGCCATACATGCCAGTGAGCTGCGGTCCGGAAAAACTGGGATCAAAGGGCGGAATACCACCGGTCGCCATGTAGAGCGGATCGTTGGAATAGAAGGTGGAATCCTGATCGATGGAGCCGTAAACCTGGATGATGAGATCTGGATTGTCGTTGATGGTGACCTTCTGCAAACCGCGGGCCTTGAGCTCCTGCTCAATGGCACCAACCACATTGGCGGCCAGCATGGGATGAGCGACGGCACCGTGCGGCGCCCAGGCATAGGTCTTGAATTGCGCGAAGTTCAGTTGCTTGTCGTAGGTGACGTTGATCTTCTGGCCATGCGCGCTGGCGCCAAGGCCAACTACCAGAAGCAGCGCTAAGGCAAGGTGAACGCGAACTTGAGGCATCCGTCGGCTCCCTTCATCGTCCTGCACCATACTCCACTCTTACCCTAAGAAGGAACTCCAAATCCAGCAGAACTACCAAACTTGTCAGACGCTCCCGGAAAGGTGCGAGGAACAGAAATCATCGCGCTAAGCGGACGAACTGCTGGACGCAGCCACGTCGGCAGAACTGAATCGGCGCCCGGCGCAGATGGTGTCAATCGCATCGATGAGATCGGAACTGATCCTCGATTTGTAAACATAGCCAACCGCACCGAGGTCGAACGCGGCACGCACAAAGTCGATGTTCTCGTGGACGGTAAGAAAGATGACCTTGGCCGCAACTCCTGCCTTTGTCAACCGCCTGGCTACCTCGAAGCCGGCCATATCGCCCAGCGAGATGTCCAGAATAATGAGATCAGGGTTGAGGGTTGCAGCCTGCTGGAGAACGGAGGCGCCATCGGACAAGGCGGCGACGACGACGTGCGCCGGCTGGAGCATATCGACCAAAGTCTCCCGAATCTCCGGATTGTCGTCTGCCAGCAAAAGCCGCATCAAGCGCACGAGATCACTCTCCGTCTGCACAGATACCGGGACGGATGCATAGGTGGACTACTGACTTGACGTTACCAATGACAAGCGAGGCTGCCTACTGGCAAAACTACTACTTTGGGGCTGGAAAAAAAGGCTGGGCTAGGCGGAGGTCATCTGGCGCCGGATGGCGTACTCCAGCAGCTCGGCATTGGTTCTGACGCCCAAGGTCTCCATCATCCGATACTTATGGAAAGCCACCGTGCCGGGCTTCAGCTCCAGGACGCCGGCGACCTCTTTCATCGACAGGCCTTCGGAGAGCAGCTGCAGGATCTCGCTTTGGCGCTTGGTGATACGGCGCTCGTCGCCGCGCCGCTTACCTTGATTGAGCAGGAAGGTAACGGTCTCGCGGGCAATCAGCGGGGACAGGTAGGATTCGCCCTGCACCACTTTGCGCAGGGCGACCAACAGATCTTCGGCTGCGGAATGCTTCAGGACGTAGGCGGCCGCGCCGCGACGAAAGGCTTCGGCGGCCATATCGGTGGAGGAGTTCATGGTGAGGAAGAGCAGCTTGGTGGCGGGGAGCTTATTCTTGATCTGCTCACCCGCGTCCAGACCATTCAAGCGCGGCATGGCAATGTCGAGAATGATGACGTCCGGCTTGAGCCGGAGCGCCGACTGCACCAGGTTGCGGCCATCGGTGACGATGTCGACCACCTCGAACTCCGGTTCCAGCAGATTCCTGCAGGCATCGGCCAGCAGCCGGTGATCGTCGGCGATGATGAGACGTGCCAGCGGTTTGCGGTTCATGGAGGGCTCTCGTGGGCCAGGCGGTGACATTGCGGAGTGGCTAGTTCGAAAATCAGTTGCCGTGGAGAATTCACGGCGCTGGTCGCATTCCTGCCCGTCCGGCTCAAGGCAGGCGCAGGCCTTGGGAGCGAATCTAGTGTACCTCTTCAGCACTACCCGCCAGTAGCAGCTTTCGTGGCACTTAGGTGGCACCAGCAGGTATCGCTTACGGCTTGATGGCCGGCAACTGGGACGCGATCTGAACGTTGAACAAGCTATCGAGCCGGCGATCGAGCTGAATGAACAACACGCCTTTGGTTCCGGGCAGCGCCTGCTCAAATTTTGGCAGATACTGCAGCCTCAGGTTGATGATGGTCTGGTCCGCCTCACACAACAGCCTGGCTAGCTGATCGGCCTCTTCCCCGGTCATGGTCTTGTAGATCTTGGCGTATTGCTTAACCAGAGCGAAACGGGTGTCGTTCACTTTGCGCACTTCGGCGGCGTACTGGTTATAGAGTGGCCAAAACGCAGCCGCTTCGCTGTCGCTGAGCTGCATGTTCTTGGTGATCAGGTTCTTCGATTCCGCCTGCAGGTTCTGCCGCAACAGGGCAATGTCTTTATCGTTCACGGTCGGCAACGGCGTGCTGTAGGTCTGCGCCGCCAATGATCCGGCTACCAGCAACCATAAAGCGGCCATCCATGCGTATTTCATAAGCGCGTCTCTTTTCCACTTCTATTCGTTGACGCCGTTCTCGGTCACCTGCTGCTGCCAGAAGACCATCTCCATCGCCACCAGCCTTGCAACCATGACGGCGAGGTAGAGCTGGCCCGTAAGCGCCTCCCCGACCGCCAAGGTTTTCGCTACCGGAATCGCCGGTGTGATGTCTCCATAACCGACCGTGGTCAGGGTCACAAAGCTGAAGTAAATCCAATCAGACGGCAGCACGAGTTCCCCCGACTGCGCCGCGAAGGCGCCCGGATGCATGACGGCGGCAATATGATAGGCGTGCGCCCAAGCGACTCCCAGCATCAGATAGACCGCAATCGCGCCCTGTATGCGCACGTGGGTTACTCGCCCCCGGCGGAAAACCTGCGTCAGCAACACGTACGCAATCACTGCGACTGCCAGCAGGGTTTCCCAATCGACCCACAACCCCGACCGGACAGAATGAAACCCCCAGGCCAGCCAACGAGTCACCAGCGCTATGCTGCCCACGATAGCTGCCACCGTGAATAGCTTCGGCTGTCCCCAGGCGATGGCTACCCCCGAGATCAACAGGATCGAGAAGCCCACATTGCTGTAGAGACGAATGTCTTCCCTGCCGAAGCCTAACGAGGGAAGCACAAACGCGATGGCAATCTCCAGCCCCAAGAACAGCGAGAGATTCGCCTGGGACTGCCAGGTATCGACAATGATCCCTTTAGCTTTGTTGCGTACCCCACCGCGTTTTAGTCGCACCGCGTGTTCTGACATCTGGCCTCTGAGCTAGAAAAAGGGGCCGCTCAACTCCGCGGCCGCGAGTAGCAAGGTAACACACCCTCTCGCCGGCGCTGCGGCAGCCCATCCATTAACCCGGTCCCGCCACAAATGACGCAATCTTAGAGGCAAACCACGACCGCCGATACTGGCAAAAGTAACAGCACTCATCACCGTGTGCATTGTTCGTCACACTACTATGTACTGAGTGGTTACTAGCTTCTTTTTATTGCACCAGCCATGTATTTCTGCTAGTTATCCTGCATAGGTCAACACAGTAGGATGGTTGGACGGACTCAAGGAGTATCCGCCTGCAGGGCGATAAGGAGGAGTTGTGCGCACAGGATTCACGAAAGCCGCATTCATAGCTCTCGCACTACTGGGTCTGCTGGTGATAGGTAGCGCTCCGGGATTTGCCCGCGACAAAAACGAAACCATCGACGCCACGGCCTGGGGTACGAGTACGCAAATGGGACGAAACATCGGCATCACGCTGGTCATCTACCAGTACTCGACGCCGGAAGACCAGGAACTTCTCTATGACGCCTTCCAGAAGGGCCAAAACCAGGGCCTGGTGAATGCCCTGGAAAAGATGAAAGCCGTCGGCCACATCTCCATCACCGGCACCCTGGGCTACGACGTCAGCTTCATCAAGCTGATTCAGACGCCGACCGGACGCACGATTCGCTTCGTCACCAATCGTGAGATCAAGTTCGGCGAAGCGTGGTATGACACGCAAAGCCAGTACTACAACCTCACGGCCGGCGAAATCAACATCGACAACCAGGACAAGAGCAAGAGTAACGGGGTGTTGTATCCCGCCGCGCAGCTCTCCATCGGCTCCGATGGTCAGCTGACGCTGAACCTCAACAAGAATCCCTGGCGGCTCGGCAACATCATCGATTGGTCCGGCACCCCGGGCGAGAACTGACAGAGGGAATCTATGAACATCCATCGCACGATTGCTGGGTTAATTCTGTCCGCTTCGATTTGTCTGTGGGCCACTGGGGCAACCGCGCAAGGCAAGGGAAAATACGTTTGCGCCGAGCCCAATCCCCAGAGCCTGTGCAACGCTGACAACACGTGTTCCGCCTCGGGCGCCTGCACGGTCGATATCAAACGCGACGGCATGAGCGCGGCGACGGCCACCCCGGGATTTCCCAAAGCCAAGAAAAATTCGCTGTTCTGCGTGAAGCCGGGCACCAGCGTCACCTTTCAGACCCCGTCGAAGGGAACCGGTTTCATCGTTGACCCGGGACCGTCCTCACCCTTCGATCCGCCGGACACGATTATCGGAGGCGCGCAAAAAGCAGTGCAGGTTACGGCTAAGCGGCCGGGCTGTTTCAAGTACTCAATCGGGGCCTGCTATTCGGGATCGACCTATGGCATGTGCGGTTCCGGTGCGGCGGAAGTTATCGTAATGAGTCCCGGCTCAAAGTAACCGCGATTTCGCGCTGAACTGGTTAGCTCTTACCGGCCAGGGCGGGTGCTCTGGCCTTAATTTTTGTCCCGCTGCCGGGCTCGGAGTGGATGCTGAGCTGACCGCCGATCAGGTGCATGCGCTCCCCCATGCTGACCATACCCAGCCCTGCCGAGTTGCGAACCTTGTTCCGATCGAAGCCCACCCCGTTATCGGCGATGTGCAGCACCAGATCGGAGTCAGCTAAAGTCATTTCGACACCAACCCATGATGCCCGGCTGTGCTTAGCCACGTTGTGCAGCGCCTCCTGTACCACCCGGAGGAATCCCAGCGCCACATCATTGTCCAGGTCGGACGGAATATCCCGGCAGTCACACTCGACCTCGATGTGGAATTGTTCGGAGAATTCGCGGCAGAGGCCCTTGATCGCTACCGCCAAGCCGAGGAACTCCAGCTCCGAAGAGTGCAGCTGATGCGACAGCCGGCTGACCTGATGGCCAATGGCGTTCAGCTTGCCGCATAATTCCGCAATTCCGGGACTCTTCTTTCCCGACGATGTCGGCTTCCCGGCTCGCTGTAACTGGATACTCAAGAGGGCCAGCGATTGGCCGATACCATCGTGCAGCTCGCGAGCGATGCGGGCCCGTTCTGCCTCCTGCGCATTCATCAAGCGGCGGGACAGGTCAGCGTGCGCCAGTTCGGCTTGCTTCTGATCGTCCACATCGACACAACAGCCAATGTAGCCGACAAAACTGCCATCGGGCAGGAAGCGCGGCACACCGTTGTCTTTGATCCAACGATATTGCCCATCGTGGCGGCGCAGGCGGTATTCCATAGCGAACGAAATCCTCTGGTCGAATGCCACGCAATACGTCTGCACGCATCGCTCCAGGTCTTCCGGATGAACCCCTGCGGCCCAGCCATCGCCTTTCTCCTGCGACAGGGAACGGCCGGTGAATTCCAGCCAGCCGCGATTGAAATCGGTACAGCCCTTGTCCAGCCCAGCCATCCACATCATGACCGGGGCATGGTCGGCCATCACCCGGAAGCGCTCCTCGCTCTCGCGCAACGCCTCATCGGCTCGCTTGCTGGCGGCCAGATCTTTGGCCACGACCGAAATGCCATTCCTGGCAGGATAGGCGGTGATCTCAAGCAGGCAATCCTGCTCGCCCAGCTTGCACGCCAGGCAGAATCTGTACGCCTGTTGCGTCTCGAGAACTCTGCCAATGGTCGCGCCGGCACTATTGAGTCCGGGCGAGAAAATCTCGTCAGCGTGCTTGCCGATGACCTTGGCCGAAGATATCCCGGTCAGGTTTTCGGCGGCCTTGTTCCAATGGGTGCAGTTGAGTTGGTGATCGAAAGTGAAGAACAGATCGCTAATGTTGTCGGTCAGGACGCGAAAGCGCTTATCGCTATCGAACAGGATCTGCTGAATGGCTTTACGCTGCGGCGTCACGTCTTCGACGATTGCCAGGTAGCTGGCCGCTTCGTTGGTGGCCTCATCGCGAACCAAAGTGACGGTGGCTTTCAGCCATACCACTCGCCCATCGCCGCGCAGGTGTCTCTTTTCGCTGGAGAAGCTGGCGACCGCGCCGCTGCGCAGCTGTTGACACTCGGCCAGCTCGGCTTCAAGGTCGTCAAAACGAGTAATCTCGCTGAGCGTGGTGACGAGCAGTTGCGAGCGCGAATAGCCGAGGATGTCGCAGAGCGACTGGTTCACCGCCAACCACGCGCCGTCCAGCGACACATGCGCTACGCCAAAACCAGCGTGCTCAAACATCACCCGGAAGGCTTCCGGCTCGCGGACGAGCGAAAATCGCTCCTGGATCGAAGATTGCATCGGCCAGAGCTCCTACGCTGAATATTACAGGTATTGGGCAAAGTATAGGACGCGACGGCGGAGCTTATGACGCACAATATTTCGGCGTGTACCACGGAGTGGGAGTAGCAGAACTACGCGGTCGCTGGCGGGTGGCGAATCGCGACTCGCGAGCTTACTGCAGCGGCGTCCGATAACCTTCCTTGTAGTGAACTTGTAAGCGTGTCGCTTCCGAAGGCTGCGCCACCTTCACCGTAATCTTCCGCCATTTGCCATCGCGGTTCGGGTCGCTGGGCAGGTAGCCCAGCACATACTCGCTGCGCAATTCGCGACTGATGGCGGCGGCAATCTCCGGGATCTGCCGGCGATTATCGGCCGCGATCGTCCTTCCGCCGCTGACGTCGGTCAGCTCGCTCAGCCAATTTCTTCCCATGCGCTCCTCGAAGCTCTTCAGCAGGGGAATCGGTTCTTCGTCGAAGATGCCAATGGCGTAGGTCAACACATCCGCTTCTTCGATCACCCGTTTGATCTCGTCGCGGGTATAGCGGCTGGTATTGTCTCCGCCATCGGAAATGATCAGCAATGCCCGACGCTGATAGCGTGCGGAACGCATCTTCGCGATCGCCATGTAAATCGCATCGAAGAGAGCGGTGCGACCCTGCGGAGGCGAGGCCACCAGCCGGTCCTCCAGGGTTCCGAACGAATCCTCCGCAGAGGCGATGAGCCGCGGCTTATTGGAAACCGTCACGGCGAAGTATTCGTCATCCGAGTTCGCGTTGTTGAAGAACTCCTGCAACGCCTGCCGTTCGTATTCGATCTTGTTCTTCATGCTGGCGCTGCAATCCAGTACCAGGCCCACCGAGATAGGCGCATCCTCGTGGGAGAAATAGCGAACCGGCTGTTGCTCCGCGCCTTCGTACAGCGTGAAGTCTTGAGCGTGCAAGCTGAGCACAGGATGGCTCATCGCATCGGTAACCGTTACCGGCACCAGCACCAGATTCACATCCACGCGCAGCGGGCGGGTTTGCAAGTTCGGCTCCGACGGGCTGGATGTGCCCGGATCGGATAGTGGATGCCGGGGCACGACGTGGATGTCATCCGAGGATTGCGCCCAGAGATTGACCAGGAGGGCGGTTGGCGTGCATGCGAAAAGGAAGAAAACCGAGGCAAATCGAAGTGCATTCTGCGCGATCACGAGCGTTCCTTTCACACTGAGGCTTAAGGGGCGTCAGATTGCTCGCACAGTACGAGCCCTGCGCAACTAAGATGCACAAATCAGGGGATCGATCCGCCAAACGACGATTTTCCTGGCTGTGGAAGCGCCGGGCCCCAGCCGCAGTGCAGGGCTAAAGCCCGTTACGATGCGCTTTGGGCGCGGCTCAAGTCGCGCCTCCACCATTATTTCTGCGTACACCTCTTCTGCAGGCGTGGCTAATCGCTTCCTGCCACCTGCTTTCGAGTCAAGTCGGCCATGGCGCTTTTCGGTGCACGGAGCACAGCTTCCTCGGTAAGGCGCGCGAATAAATCGAGATTGCGAGCGATCAGACCCGTCCACCCCGTCTGATGGCTCGCACCCAGGCCGGCGCCATTGTCGCCGTGGAAGTATTCATAGAAGAGAATGTAGTCGCGCCAATGAGGATCATCCTGGAACTTCCTGGTCGCTCCATATACCGGCCGCTGGCCATTGGCGTCGCGCAGGAAGATGCTCGACAGGCGGCGAGAAATCTCCTTGGCTACCTGGAACAGGTCCATGTACTTTCCTGAGCCTGTCGGGCATTCCACCTTGAAGTCCGGTCCATAGAACGGATACATCTGCAACAATCCCCGTATGATGAGGCTGTTGACCGGCATCCAGATGGGACCGCGCCAGTTGGAATTGCCGCCAAACATTCCGGTATTAGACTCCGCAGGCAAGTATTGAACCTTGTACTCCTGGCCCTCGAGATGTAAGACGAAGGGGTGATCGAGGTGGTATTTCGAGAGTGAGCGGATGCCGTAGGGACTGAAGAATTCTTTTTCGTCCAGCATGTAGGCCAGAATGCGCTGCAGCTTCTCCTTGTTGCAGACCGCGGCCAGCCGACGGCCAAGATAGCCTCCCACGTTCGGATCCTGCGCCGTAGCTATCTTCTTGGCCACGTCGGGATGGCGCTTGCGGAACAACTCGATGAGTTCAAGGATTCGCGCGTGCTTAGCCGCAGTGCCGGCTTCAAACACGGTCGCCGCACACAACGGCAGCAGGCCCACCATAGAGCGAATTTTCAGACGAGTGGCATCGCCGTTGGGGAAACGGAGCAGGTCGTAGAAGAAGCCGTCCGCCGTATCCCACATCTCGTCATGATTGACGCCGATGCGATCCATGGCGTAGGTGATCCATACAAAATGCTCGAGGAAACGAAACGCGACCTCTTCGTACATGGAGTCGTACTCGGTCAAGGTGAGCGCGATCTCCAGCATGCAGAGACAGTAGAAAGCCATCCAGGCAGTACCGTCGGCCTGGTCGAGACTGCCACCGGTGGGCAGCGGCGCACTGCGATCGAAGACTCCGATATTGTCCAGACCGAGGAATCCACCGGCGAAAACGTTGCGCCCCTGCGGGTCCTTGCGGTTGACCCACCAGTTGAAGTTCATCATCAATCCCTGGAAGGAGCGTTCCAGGAAGCGCAGGTCCGCCCGGCCCAACTCCGTCTCAATTCGATATAGGAACAGGGTGGCCCAGGCATGTACGGGCGGATTCACGTCGCTGAAATTCCACTCGTAGGCCGGAATCTGTCCATTGGGATGTGCATACAGATTGCGCAACATCAGCAGCAACTGCTCTTTGGCAAAGTCGAAGTCGACCAGCGAAAGCGAGATGGTGTGAAAGGCCAGGTCCCATGCCGCATACCAGGGATACTCCCATTTGTCGGGCATGGAGATCACATCGCTGTTGAGCATGTGGAACCATTCGGCGTTGCGCGCGTTCCCGCGACCGGAACCAAACAGCGGATGGGATTCGTGTTCGGTAAGCCATCGGTCAAGATCGAAATAGTAATACTGCTTACTCCACATCATGCCGGCCAGAGCCTGGCGATGCACCCGGTGCTCATCTTCGGAGAGATTTTCGGGAGCGATGCGCTTGTAGAACTCATCGGCGTCCGCGAGGCGGGCCGCAAACACCTGGTCAAAATCGGCAAATCCATCGCTGGCGGGCTTGGCACTCAGTCGCAAGCGCACGATTTTTGCGCCTCCCGCCGGGACTTCGAGCACGTAATGCGCAGCCGCCTTCGTACCCCGCTTGTCGGGATTGACCGCTTCCCGCTTTCCGGCGATCACGTATTCGTGAAAAGCGTCTTTGACGTACGGCGAAGGATTCGGTTGCCCCCACAGACGGTTGGCATTGGATTCGTTTTCGGTGAAGAGGATCTCTGCCGCTTCCTCGCATTGCAGGGTACGGTCACCAAGCTGATGATGCGAGGCTTGGATTGTGTTCCTGGCCGTCTGGCTCAGAACGGGCCTGGGTGTGCCTTCTTCGAAAGACCAGGTGTTGCGGAACCACAGGTTAGGCAGGACGTGGATTTGGGCGGCTTCCGGGCCGCGATTATGAATGGAGATGCGGACCAGAATGTCTTCCGGATCGGCCTTGGCGTATTCCACGAAGACGTCGAAATAGCGGTCATCGTCAAAGATCCCGGTGTCGAGTAACTCGTACTCGAAGTCTTCGCGCGAGCGCTGCCGATTGGTCTCCACCAGATCGCGATAGGGATATTCGCGCTGGGGATACTTATAAAGATATTTCATGTAGGAGTGCGTCGGCGTGCTGTCAATGTAGAAGTAATATTCCTTCACGTCCTCGCCGTGATTGCCTTCACTATTGGTCAGCCCGAAGAGACGCTCTTTCAGAATCGGATCGCGGCCATTCCACAAGGCAAGCGCGAAACAAAGCTGCTGCTTGTCGTCGGAAATGCCTGCCAGACCGTCTTCCCCCCAGCGATAGGCGCGCGCGCGCGACTGCTCGTGGGAAAAGTAATTCCACGCGTTGCCGTCCTCGCTGTAGTCTTCGCGAACCGTGCCCCACTGCCGTTCACTGAGATAAGGTCCCCACTTCTTCCACGGAATGCCTTTCTCACGGGCTTCGTTCAAGCGCTTCTGTTCGGTGACCTCGACGTAGGAAAGTGGCTTAGCCTTGTTGCCTGACACCGCCATGAAATTCTCCTTCTTAGGTTAGGTTCGCATCGCGACAATTATGGTCGGGTACGCAGGCCCGCAATACTATCCGGGAAACTTGCTCCCGCCGGGCCTTTCATTGCTAACAGATTAAAAGTGCACGTCGAGCTCTATGAGACCAAACCCAGATGGATGTCTTTCTGTGTGGTCCCATGCGGCCTGCCGGATACTCCAGTTCAAGAGTGACGTTGATTTTGGCTCAAGACAGCTGGTTAGCGGAGCGACGCTGGCTGCGGCGCCCTAATGCTACCACCTTGGCAATGGCTTAGCCACGCGGCTTGCGCGGCACTATCGTCCGCTCACTTGATGGTGAGGGCGATTGCGATGATTGGGGAACGCGCTATGTCTTGCGGAGGGTTAAAGCGATGGCGTGGTGGGATTCCACCACGAGTGCAATGGAAGAGGCACACTGCGCCTGTGGACCACTGCACCGTTCTTGCGCAAGACGCCGGCGATCAGGTCGAGAGCTCGCGGCATGGCTGAGGAGATCTGCGAGCTGAGTTCGGGGCTGACGTCGAACGAGCTGCCGACGACGCCGATCAGCACGACATCGGGCGGACAAACGCCAGCGGTTTCCGCGGTGAACAGAGTTTCCTGCAGGCAGGGCTGGTGGGCGCTCAAGCGAACGTTGGGGAGATACTCGCGCAGCCGTTCGTGATCGAAGATAAGAATTTCGCCTGGCTCACCGCCGGAAGATAGTGCGTCGAGAATGATCAGCACGTCGCGGCCGACAAGGTAATCGACGAAGTCGAGACCGGGCGTGCCCAGGTCGAGCAACTCGACATCATCGCCGATCTCATACTCCGCCTCCAGGCGAGCGATGGCGTGCGGACCGAAACCGTCGTCCTGCAACAGGACGTTGCCGACACCCGCGACCAGGATTCGCGGAGTCACAATACCTTCACCGTCGCGATCGCTTTGCCGGAGGGATCGAAGGTGTGGCAGGCGCAGGCCATGCAGGGATCGAAGGAGTGCACGGTGCGCAAGACCTCGAGCGGCTTCTCCGGATCGGCAATCGGATTTCCCAGCAGCGACATCTCGTAAGGGCCGGGCTGGCCGCGGTTGTCACGCGGGCTGGCGTTCCACGTAGTCGGCACGACCGCCTGGTAGTTCGACAAGCGGCCATTACGTATTACCACCCAGTGCGACAGCGTGCCGCGCGGGGCTTCGTGCGTGCCCACGCCCTCGATCTCACCATCAGGAAACTTGGGCGGATTGTAGACGGCGGTGTCGCCCCGGCTGATGTTGGCAACCAGATATTCCCAATGCTTGCCGGCCAGTTCCGAAAGCATCGCACAGCGAATCGCCCGAGCAACGTGCCGGCCCATGGTGGATTGGAGATCGTTGACCGTCACCTTGCGCTTGCCGATGGCAGAGATTTTTGCCAGCGCCAGGTCGGTCCACTTCTTCGTCAGCGGATGCCCCTGTGCGTAGCCGATCAGTACTTGCGAGAGCGGCCCGACTTGCATTGGACGGCCGTCGTAACGTGGCGCCTTCACCCAGGTGTACTTGCCGTTCTCTTCGAAGTCGGTGTACTGCGGCTGCGTCTCGCCCTGCCACGGATGTTGGGGCTCGCTGCCCTTGTACCAGGCGTGGGTCAGGTCTTCGGTTACGGCGTGGCGAAAATCGGTGTCGGCCGCAGTGTAGAAAGGATGCGCGCCGGCGAGATTTCCATCGAGAATGACGCCGCCGGGAAGATCGAAGGCCGAAGCCTGCGCATCCAGCGGCAGGTCGGGAACGGCGAGGTAGTTGTGAACGCCGCCACCGAAGTTCATCCACTCGGGATAAAGCGCGGCAATCGCGCAGGCGTCATTGAAGTAGACCTGCTGCACGAATGGGATCACTTCATCCATCAGCGACTTGATGGTGTAGAGGCGATCCATGTTCAGCGTGGCCAGGCTGTCGAGGTTGATGGCGTTCATCACGCCGCCGACCGCGAGGTTCTGAATGTGCGGCGTCTTGCCGCCGAGAATGCCGACCACCTGCAAGGCCTTGCGCTGATACTCGAGCGCCTGCAGATAATGCGAGAAGGCGATGAGATTCACGTCCGGCGGCAGATGCATCGCCGGATGTCCCCAATAGCCGCTGGCGAACATGCCAAGCTGACCACTGCCGGCCAGCGCGGTGACTCTGGCTTGTGCAGCGGCAAGCTGTTTGTCGGAATTGTCAGGCCAATCGGAGAGACTTTCCGCCAACGAGGACGCAGTCTTCGGATTGGCGCGGGGAATGGTCATGATATCGACCCAGTCGAGCGCCGAGAGCTGATAGAAGTGCACCACGTGATCGTGCAGCGCGTGATTGATGAGAATCAGGTTGCGGATGAACTGCGCGTTGGGCGGAATCTGCAGGCGCAGCGCGTCCTCGACGGCGCGCACGCTGGCCATTGCGTGCACCGTGGTGCAGACGCCGCAAAAGCGCTGGGTGAAGAGCCAAGCTTCGCGCGGGTCGCGTCCCAGCAGAATGTTTTCGATGCCGCGCCACATGGTGCAGCTGGCCCATGCCTTGGAGACGCTGCCGCCATCCACTTCCACGTCCACCCGGAGATGGCCTTCAATCCGCGTAACTGGGTCGATATTGATCCTTGTCGCCATAGCCACTCATTTGTATGTAGGGATAAATTCGCTTGTAATAATTTTCCAGGTCGTACCACTGCTCCACCGGCGCCGGCAGAATGGGCAGGCGCTTGACGGCGAGCAAGAACAAAATGATGCACGTCGAAATGAACCCGAGGGAAATCAGAATCTCGATGACTGACGGGGTGTAGTAGGTCAAACTCCAGGGCCGATAAGCAAAGGTCGTCGGATCGAAACGATACGCCATGCCGCCCAGCACGATGAACACGCAGCTGGAGAACAGGTGATAGTGGCTCTCGCGATACTTCTTCTGCCGAAGGAAGAGCACGGGCACCAGAACGAGAAGGATCTCGGCCCAGAAAAGATAGCTGCGAAAGCCGGAGTTGAACATCAACAGAAACTTGCCGCGAAGGACGATGTCGATGATCCGCACCGCGACCCAGGGTAGGATGAGCGCGGACATCAACTGCACCAGTTCGTCCAGTATCGACTGATCCAGCGGGCGCTTCCACGCCAGACAACACAGCATGAGCGCGCCGATGGTGGTCGCGACCCCGATAAACGCTGCCGCCCACACGTAAAGCAGCGGGAGCAAGGGCGTTTGCCACAGCGGATAAACCTGATTGCCGACCAGCAACATCAGGCCGCCTAACGCAGACTGGTGAAGAATCGGCAGGGTGTACGCCAGCGCGACCACGAAGGGATAAGTTTTACGGATGACCGGGATGAGCCAGACCACGAGGCCGCGGATGGGCGGGAAGAAGTAAAACCATTGCTCCAGAACAGGTGGCGTGTTTTCCAGAAAGAGCGGGAACAGACAATACAGCGGCATGCACCACAACACTTCCCACATGGGAGACATGGTGTTCCAGCGAAACACCGAGAGCAGGTTATAGACGTTCCACGGCCGCGAAACGTCGACTGCAATCGCCAGCAAGCCCGTGAAGTAAATCAGGAAACTGATGAGGAGCGTGACCCGCATGACCGCGTGCAGCTTGCGCTTGTGGAAGATCCACGCGGCGATACCAATCGGAAAGCTGCCCGAGCCCAGCGCGGTCAGCGTCATCACGTTGAACGTTTTCCAAATTCCCCAGGGATATCCGTCGCTCAAGCCGGTGGCCGCGCCCAGGCCGAAAATTTGCCGGTAAACAATAAGGATGTAGCCGACGATGGCAAGTCCGGTCAGGAAAAGAAAATTCCGGGTAACGATGGGAACGCCGAAGATGGGCACTCCTCGTTGCCAGCGTACAACGCTAAGATCGGATTGAACGGTTGTCAGTTGTCGGTTGTCGGTTGTCATAAAGCAGTCGCCAGTTGTCGGTTATCAAAATCAGCTGTCGGTTGTCAGTTGTCACCTTGAAAAGGCATGGCTTCGGCCGTGCCCTTTCAAATCTGCGGGAGTAATCCCGTCTTCTTGTGTTCGTCGTTCATTTCGTCGTCGTGCTCGCGGAAGTTTTGCTTCAGGAATCCGACGATCACACCATAGATTCCAATGGGCAGGATGAAACCCTTCATCACGCGCTCCTGCCAGCGCAGCCAGCGGCTGGGATGCTCGTCGGCGCTGAGATTGGGCAGTCCAAGTTTGTCGAAGCTTACGGCCGACAGATACAACACCTGCGTCCCACCGCCTTCCACCTCGCCATAGACGCGGTTGTCGAAATATTTGCCGGGCGACTTTTCGACGCGGTGGTGCGCTTCGCGCAGCAGCAGATCGCGACGGCCATAAATCACAGCTTTCTTCGGACAAACGTAAGTGCAAGCCGGCTCCTGTCCGCGCGCCAGACGTTCCTTGCAGAATTCGCACTTGATGATCTTGGCGTTGAAGGCGTCCCAATCGAACTTTGGCGTCTCAAACGGACAGGCAAGCTGGCAGTAGCGGCAGCCGATGCATTTGTCGGAGTCCCAGGAAACGACCCCGGTGACCTTGTCTTTCGACAGGGCATGGAACGGGCAGGCGGCGGCGCAGAACGGATCGACGCAGTGCATGCACTGCCGTTTTACGAAGGAATACGGCCCGCTTTCGCCCGGCGCGGGCGTGTACAACTTGATGATGTTCTTGGTAAACGAATTGAGATCGGCCGGCGCCTGGTGCAGGGGATCAAGGCGAGTATCGGGCGACAAGCCATTGGCATTCGCACAGGCCACGACGCAGGATTTGCAACCAACACACAGCGTCGCGTCGTACAACATGGCGACGGCGTCGCGCGGCGCAACCGGTTTTTCTTCGGCCATGGCCGCGCCGGTGAGGGCAGCCGAGGCTCCGCCCACGACTCCCATCTTTAACAGTTGGCGGCGAGAGAGCGACATGTTCAGGCTCCTTCGCCGTTCTGCTTTGGTGCGTCGCCGGACTCGGCTGTGCCTGCCGGCACAGGTTCCTTGGGCGGATCGGGCGGATGAGCAGCAGCCCCTTCCTGGCTGCTTTGGAAACGCTGCGCCGCAGTCCAGGCCGCGCCCACAGCCGATCCCACGATGAGCCCGGCAAGTCCGGTGGCGATGTGCGCGGGATGCCCGGCGCCAGTGGCGATGGGCGGATAGGTGGCCGGCGGGGTGAAGTTGTGAACAGACGCCCGTTCGAAAATTGGAACGTTGAAAGCAATGCCTTTTTCGGTACAGCCTACGCAGGGCGCGCCGATTCCGATCGGCCAGACGTCAGGCATTTCGTTGAAGTGCCGGACGGAGCATCCGGCGTGCGTGTCCGGACCCTTGCAACCCAACTTGTAGAGACACCACCCATGCCGGTGACCGTCGTCACCAAACTGCTGTGCGAAGCGGCCCGAGTCGAAGTGCGGCCGGCGCGGGCAGTGCTCATGGATGACGCGGTCGTAGGCGAACTTCGGCCGCAAGTTGTTGTCCAGCTCGGGAAGCGTTCCGGTGCGCACAAACTCCAGCACGGTCCCGAGCAGGTTGTACGGATTGGGCGGGCAGCCCGGGAGATTGACGATGGGCACGCCCTTGATGAGATCGGAGACTCCGTTGGCACCGGTTGGATTGTCGCCAGCGGAAGGCACTCCGCCCCACGACGCGCACGATCCCATAGCGATGATGGCGCCCGCTTTGGCGGCGGCTTCTTCGAGCAATTGCGTTCCCGGCTTGCCACCCATCTTGAAGTAAATGCCATCGCCTTTGGTAGGAATCGAGCCCTCGCAGACCAGCACATACTTGCCTGCGTAATTGCGCATGGCGGAGTGCAGCTGCTCCTCGGCTTGCTTGCCGGAGCCGGGCATCAGCGTCTCATGGTACTCGAGCGAAATGATGTTGAGGATGAGGTCGGCAACGCCGGGCTTGGAGGTGCGCAGCAGAGTCTCAGTGCAGCCGGTGCAATCCTGGAAGTGCAGCCAGATGACCGCTGGACGCGTGGTCTTCAGCAGATCGGCAGCGACCTCGCCGGCCCAAGCCTTCCTGGTGATGGCCAGGCCGACGGGGGCAGCGATCATGAGCTCACCGCAAAATTTCAGGAAATCTCTGCGAGGGATGCCGGCCCGGCGAAGCTGCTCGCCGATGGTGCCAAGTTTCTGGTGCTCGTCGTGGTTGCCCATCCGCAAATCTCCGATTGGAGTGGGGTCTGCCCAAACGAACGTTCGAACCTGGGCAGCTGGGCGCTGAAAGCAGTGTGCTATTCGGGAGGCACGTCACCATATGATGGGCGGCACATGGCGGCGTGATCTAAATCACTCGGACGATATTCATCTAGGATGCTGCGGGGGGCTGCGCGACTGCCTCGTATCTGGGGCAGTTCAGTTGGCTGGAATTGGGGGAGTGTTGTTACCGCCGAAAGGTGCCGCTATTTGTTAGCACATTAGCACCATAGTAAAGTTTACGGAGCACTTGGAAAGTTCTACACCGTCGTTCTTTCCTGCCACTCCCTAAGCCACTCATTCTAATGAACCAACCGTTTGGCCTAAGGACTGCAATCTACAGTGCCAGACGAAGTGGCGCATAGGGTCACTCGGATGCGAATTTCGGCCAGAGTTCGCCTCCCAGAGTGACCCTTTATTATTTTGCATAATCTTGCCGCCGATTCTTATGAACCTGCGCTAACCTTGCCTCGATGCCACAAAGGTGGCTTCAACCTCGCCCATCCCGCCGATCCCCTCTAAGTCCGATCTGGCCTGCATCCCTACGTCAGCGTCAGCCGCTCCCCGATATCAAATCCCGCCTGGCGCAGCAGCCCCTCGACCGTCGCCTCATTCAACCGGGTGGCGTCGTACTCCACCCGGATGGTGCGCTCGCTCTCGTTGAACCGTACGCAGCGAATCCCATACACGTCGCTCAGCTGTCCCAGCGCATTCATCTGGCTCTCGCCGGGAGGCATCCCGTAACGAAACATGATTTCCACCGCCGTCATCCGCTCACCTCGTGCAAACGTGCCATGATAGAAAAGAACTAAGCCTGGCGCATCCTCGTCGGCTCCGGTTCAATATAGATTATGACCGCGCCGGTGAACAGCGCCACATTTCGCATGGCGACACCGACACGGGCAGCAGCACACTTCGAGCCCGCACGAGCACCCAGATGAATGAACCGGAGACCTCGGCCGAGAATCTGACCCTCGACTTCACCACCAAAGATCCCGTCTGCGGCATGGTGGTTGAGCCGCCGCAGGCGCGCGGCAAGGCCAGGTACCAAGGCGACACCTACTACTTCTGCTCGCCCGATTGCATGCACAAGTTCATGGCGTCGCCGCTGAAGTACGCCGTGGCCGCCGGCATGATGCCCACCTCTTCCCTGCCCGCGCCCATGACCACCGCCAAAAAGCTGGATCGCGATCCGGTTTGCGGCATGAACGTCGATCCCGCGAAAGCCGCGTCCACAGCCGAATACGAAGGAAAGCTCTATCACTTCTGCTCCCGCGGATGCGCCGAGAAATTTCGCCGCGTCCCGGACAAATATCTCGACGCCATGCAAAAGCCCGCGCCCATGCCGGTAATGAGGCAGGCGTCGAGTGCGATGGTGCAGATCGGAACCGCGAGCAAAGCCGAGAAAGACTCGGGGACATCCAGCCAGGCGGCATCTGTGCGGGTTGCAGTCGTGGACCCGGTATGCGGGATGAGTGTTGATCCGGCCAAGGCCGTCAGCGCCGTTACCGTCGGCACCAATACCTATTATTTCTGCTGCCGCAGTTGCGGCGAGAAATTCACTGCCGATCCGGCAAAGTATCTGAACCCTGCTGCCGCGACCTCCGACGCAGCCACGTCAACGCCGCCGAGTGTAGCGCCGATCTCTAGATCGGCTGTCCCGTTGGCGTCCTCGCCGACGGCCTACGTCTGTCCCATGGATCCCGAGATCCGCCAGAACCACGCCGGCGCCTGTCCGAAATGCGGCATGGCCCTCGAGCCCGAGCTGCCCGTCGCCGCGACGAAGACGCAGTGGACCTGTCCCATGCATCCCGAGATCGTACGCGATGCGCCGGGCGCGTGTCCCATCTGCGGCATGGCGCTGGAGCCGAAGACCGTCACCGCCGCGACCGAAGAAAATCCCGAACTGCGCGACATGACGCGCCGCTTCTGGACCAGCGTCCTCATAGGCATTCCACTGATTGCCTTCGCGATGGTGCGCATGATCCCGCGCGTAATGTCGCTCATCCCCGCCGCGCACCACCTCACGCCGCGCCTAGGCAACTGGATCGAGTTCGCCCTCGCCACGCCCATCGTCCTCTGGTGCGGCTGGCCATTCTTTCAGCGCGGCTGGGCCTCGATAAAATTCCGCAGCCCCAACATGTTCACCCTGATCGCCATGGGCGTCGGCGTCGCCTACATCTACAGCGCAGCCGCAACCATCGCCCCGCAACTGTTTCCCGCACACGAGATGGGCGTCCATGTGACGGGTACCAATGTGACGAGTACCAACACGACGGGTGCCCCACCCTTCTCGCCTTCAGTTGGCGAGAGGGTGGGCTCAGGACAATCTCAACCTTCGAATCGGGTGCCCCATCCTTCCCGACCTCCTTTGTCGGGAGGATGGGCCCCCGACGTCTACTTCGAAGCTGCCGCCGCGATCATCGCCCTCGTACTTCTAGGCCAGGTCCTTGAACTCCGCGCCAGAAGCCGCACCAGCAGCGCCATTCGCGCCCTGCTCGATCTCTCGCCCAAGATGGCGCGCATCATGCTTGACGACGGCATCGAACACGACGTCCCCCTCGATCAAGTCAAGCCCGGCGACAAACTCCGCGTCCGCCCCGGCGAAAAAATTCCCACCGACGGCACCGTCCTCGACGGCCTCAGCTCGGTCGACGAATCGATGGTCACCGGCGAATCCATCCCCATCGAGAAACACGCGGGCGATAAAGTCATCGGCGCCACCGTCAACGGCACCGGATGGATCCTGATGCGCGCCGAGCGCGTGGGCAGTGAAACCATGCTGGCGCAGATCGTCAAGATGGTGAGCGAAGCGCAACGCAGCCGCGCGCCCATTCAGAAGCTGGCCGACAAAGTAGCCGCATGGTTCGTGCCCATCGTCCTGCTCGCCGCCTTCGCAACGTTCGTCATCTGGCTCTTCTACGGACCAGAGCCCGCGCTTGCCAACGCCATCGTCAACGCCGTAGCGGTGCTGATCATCGCCTGCCCCTGCGCGCTAGGACTCGCAACGCCCGTCGCCATCATGGTCGGCACCGGACGCGGCGCGCGCGCCGGCGTCCTCATCAAGAACGCGGAAGCGCTGGAGACGTTGCAAAAGGTCGACACGCTCGCCGTCGACAAAACCGGCACGCTCACGCAGGGCAAGCCCGAGCTGATGTCAGTCATCGTTGTCGAGGGCGAGAACGAAGAGCAAATCGTCCGCCTGGTCGCCAGCCTCGAGCGCGGCAGCGAGCATCCGCTGGCAGCCGCCATCGTCCAAGCCGCCGAAAGCAACAAGCTCTCCCTGATGCCGGTAGAAGAATTCCGCTCCATCACCGGCCGCGGCGTAATCGGCCGCGTCGGCGGTCACGAAGTCGCCGTAGGCAACGAGGCCCTATTAGAGGAACTCGACCCCGACAACTCGTTAGCGCCGACCTCCACCGTAGCGCCGGTCTCCAGACCGGCTGTCACGGCGGCGTCCTCGCCACCGTCAACAGGCCTTGTAACAGGGCACGACTTTAGTCGTGCCGATCAGCCCGCTAATTCTCCTAATTCCGAGCGGGCTTCAGCCCGCGAGACCCTACTGGACCCCGCGCTCGCCGCCCAAGCCGAAGCCCTGCGCAAGGACGGTCAAACCGTCGTCTTTGCGATCGTCGATGGCCGTCCCGCCGGCATCCTCGGCATCGCCGATCCAATCAAGCCCGAAGCCGCACAGGCCCTCCGCGATCTGCAAAACGAAGGCCTCCGCGTAGTCATGCTCACCGGCGACAACGCCACCACCGCCGCGGCCGTCGCCCGCAAGATTGGCATCACCGATTTCGAAGCCGGCGTCCTTCCCGAAACCAAGGCCGACGCGGTGAAGAAGCTGCAACAACAAGGCCGCACCGTAGCCATGGCCGGCGACGGCATCAACGACGCGCCCGCCCTCGCGCAAGCCCAAGTCGGCATCGCCATGGGCACCGGAACCGACGTAGCGATGGAGAGCGCCGGCATCACGCTCATCAAAGGCGATCTCGCAGCCCTGGTCCGCGCCCGCCGCCTCAGCCGCGCGGTTATGCGCAATATTAAGGAGAACCTGTTCTTCGCGTTCGTCTACAACTCGGTAGGCGTGCCCATCGCGGCCGGAATTCTCTATCCCAAGTTCGGCATTCTCTTAAGCCCGATCATCGCCGCCGCCGCCATGAGCTTCAGCTCGGTCTCGGTGATCACGAACGCGCTGCGCCTGCGCAATACGAAGCTCTAATCGACTGTGTCATCCTGAGCGAAGTGAGGCGCAGCCGAACGCAGTCGAAGGACCCCTATTGCCGGGTGCCCCACACATTCGCGCCTTTCGAATGTGTGGGACCGACCGATCGCCGCACTCGAACCCCCTCCCGCTTCGGTGGGATTTTCCTTCGCCACCCTTCGGCTTACCATCGCCTTGGCTAATTGCTAATTGCTAATCGCTTCTTATGTCTCTCGTCCGCCCACGCCTCACCGACTTCCACAACATCCTCCTCCCGCAGGCCCAAACCGACTTCGCCATCCCCTTCCTCGACGAAGACATCCCGCTCTACGTCGATCCCTTTCTCCTCTGGCGCTCGCCCTCGCAGCAGGACCAGGCGCTTCACACCGCGCTCATCAATTCCTTCAACCATCTCGGCTACCTCGCCAAACAAGGCCGCAAACAGGACGCCATCAATCTCCTCATCGCCCTCAGCGAATGCGATGAGGTCGGCCTCGGCCTCTCGCGCACCCGCGAAGGTCACCGCATCGGCGCGCAAACTGCGGAGAAAATCCTCACCCTGTTTCACGATATCCCGCAGTACTACAACTCCGGCTTCGTGCATTTTGAGGAAATCCAGTTCTTCGTCGACCACATCGCCAAAGACCGCATCAGCGATTTCGCCTGCGGCTTCCTGAAATCTTTCCTGATCGACTACACCATCCAGGAATGCCAAACCATCGGCATCCCGATGTCCAAGGTTCACGTCCAGGTCTATAGCTACAGCGAAAACCGGCTGAAGTCGGAAGACGTCACCCTGCCCGTCAATCCGGAAAACGAGAAGCCCATCCTCTTCGTTCCCAAACGCTGGCTCCGCTCTAATCCCTGGATCAACTTTGACGAATATTTTGCCCAGGCCTATCCGAGCGAAAACCTCCAGCCGCGAGCCGCAAAGAACGAGCGGATAAAGCTGCTCACCTTCAACCGCGAGAACTACGGCGCGGTCTTTGACTACATCGCGAAAAAAGAACGCGCCGCCGGAGATTGTAAGAACGATCCGCTATTTGCCCAGCTACCCGTCGGTTCTGCGAAGTCCAGCTTCGACACGCTCCGCAATCTTCCCTTATCCAACAGCCCGTCCGATCGCAACAACAAGATCTACGAGCGCGAGATGGCAAGGCTACTCGCATCTGCCTTCTATCCTCAGCTCGATTTTGCCGCGCAGCAGAGCCGTACCGAATCCGGCGTCCTCATCCGCGACCTCATCTTCTACAACAACAGCTCTCATCCCTTCCTGGACGAGCTGATCAAGAAGTACGATTGCCGGCAGATGGTCATGGAAATGAAAAACGTCAGGGAAATCCAGCGCGACCACATCAACCAGCTGAACCGCTACATGAAGGACCAGTTCGGCAGCTTCGGCGTGCTGCTCACTCGCCAACCCATGTCCACAGCCATGTTCAAGAACACCATCGATCTATGGTCCGGCCAGCGCCGCTGCATTATTGCCTTGACGGACGCCGATCTCGACCTCATCGTCAATGTGTTCGAGAGCAAACAGCGCGACCCCATCGACGTCCTGCAAAAGAAATACGTCGAATTCACGCGCGCCTGCCCGGGGTAGAGATTCTATTGCGGCCGGCCGCGGGCGCCGCGAGCCGTAGCCGCATCGGGTAGTGCGGCGCTTCAGCGCCGCGTTAGACCGGTCCCCGTGGAACCGAGCCGGCTTCAGCCGGCGGCACTCCAGCTGGCTGTTATGTAAGGAGAACTTTGTGAATACTGCAGAGGAAGTTCAGGACTTCGAGCGGCTGGAGCAGCAACTCCACTCGATGCTGACTGAAACATCGGAACTGTCGAAGAAAAGGCCTAACGACGGCCTCAACAAATTCAAATTGAAGCTGGTTAATGCACTTCTTTACAGGGTGAACAATTTTCTAGGCACCCAGAAGCCATTTAAAGACTTCGAGAGCTTCGATGAGAACGACCTTCCCACCAACAGCGACGTTGTCGTGATGCTCTCGCAATATACCGCTGCGGTATACCAATTTCGGATGGAGAATACCTACAAGCGCGATTACAAATGGTGGTGGCCGCTGCCCGGCAAGCAAGATGACGTCGAGACGGAGAGTCCCGATCAGTTCAAGTACGGCAGCAAGTGATTCTCCGGCTCGTAGCTAATTGCTAATCGCTTCTTCCTACGTTCCCGGCATCTTCATCCCAGCAATCCGCCGCGCGAAGCTCGGCTTGCCCATGGTCTTGAACATCTTCCTCATCTGCGCGTACTGCCGCAACAGCTGATTGATCTCCTGCACCGACGTCCCCGACCCGCGCGCGATCCGTTTGCGGCGGCTGCCGTTGATGACTTCGTGGTGTTCGCGCTCATACGGCGTCATGGAGTTGATGATCGCCTCCACGCGATTGATCTGCTTGTCGTCGACCTTGTCGGCCGCCTGCTGCATGTTGGCGAACGGCCCGATCTTCGGCATGTGGCTCATGATCGACGAGATCGATCCCAGCTTCTTCACCTGCCTGAGCTGGCCGCGAAAATCTTCCAGCGAGAAGCCGTCGCTCGACAACGCCTTGCGCGCGAACTCCTCCGACTTGCCTTTGTCCAGCTTGCTCTCGGCCTTCTCGATGAGCGAGAGAATGTCGCCCATGCCGAGAATGCGGCTCACGATGCGGTCGGGATGAAACGGCTCCAGCGCGTCGTACTTCTCGCCGATGCCGATGAACTTGATTGGTTGCCCGGTGACGTTGCGAATCGACAGCGCCGCGCCGCCGCGAGCATCGCCGTCCATCTTAGTCAGCACCACGCCGGTCAGCGTCAGCTTCTTGTGGAATTCGTCGGCCGAGCGCACCGCGTCCTGGCCGGTCATGGAGTCGGCGACGAACAGAATCTCCTGCGGGTTCAAGATCTTCTTCAGCGACTGCATCTCATCCATCAGCTGCTCGTCGATGTGCAAGCGGCCCGCGGTATCGACAATCAGCACATCGCACGCGTTGTTGATGGCCTCGCGCCGCGCCTCTCGCACCAGCCGCTCGACGGTCGCCGTGTTCGACTCCTCGACCTTGCCCTCATATAGCTGCGCCTTGATCGCGTTGGCAACAACCTTCAGCTGCTCGCGCGCCGCCGGACGATACACGTCCACCGACACCAGCATCGGCCGATGTCCGCCGTTCTTCAGCCAGTTCGCCAGCTTGCCGGAGGTAGTCGTCTTGCCGGATCCCTGCAATCCCGCCATCAGCACCACAGTCGGCGGCTGCGACGCGAACTTCAGCTTCGCGGTGTCTTTGCCAAGCAGGTTGACCAGCTCGTCGCGCACGATCTTGATGACCTGTTCGCCCGGCGACAGCGCAGTCATCACTTCCTGCCCAACCGCCTTCTCGCGAATGTGGTCGATCAGCTCTTTGACGACCTGAAAGTTGACGTCGGCTTCCAGCAGCGCCATGCGGATTTCTTTCAGCGCCTCGCCGATGTTCTCTTCCGTCAGCGTGCCCTGTCCGCGCAGGTTCTTGAAAGCGCGCTGCAGTTTATCTGTGAGGTTCTCAAACATGGTCAGGAGTCCAAAGGATAAGAATGGCGCGGCCGGAAAATCTCAGCCCGTACGCTAAGGATAACATCGGCCTGATGGGCGCGCTCGCCGGGGCGTTGGCCATGCGATCACTTGCGAGACAACGATATTACGACTGGCAGGATGAGAATCTGGTATTAGCAAACAAATACCGGTCAATCCCGCCAGAATGTGCTCCTCCGCAATCTATTACAGCGCAGTTAAATTCCATTGACACCTGTCTAAAACAGGCCTACTCTTGCTGCCATCTCTACCTAACTAGTAGGTGCTTGGCCACTAAGTGCCGGACCGCTCCCGTCCAGAGGTTGAGGTAGTTCATCGAAGCTTGTGCGCAATAAAGGCAGGGAACTCCTGCGAGGCATTCGCCCATTGCCAAAGGCGGACCAGCAAGAGTAAGGACGCCTTTCCCCCGGTCCCCAATTCAATTAGCGCCGTTCTCGCTGTCCTTGGCTCTGCGCGGCGTAATAGCACAGACCTTTTCTTTGTGAGCCAAGGCACCGGGTTCTGTCAGTACTTAGGATTAAACGCACTTATGTCCGAACCAAGCCGTCCCAGCTTGCCGGATTGGGAGGAAGAATGCAGACCACAAGTCGAGCGGCATTATGGCTTCTCGTGTTCAGCTTGGCCATCGCATCGCTGTCCGCCGTCGCACAGGTTGTAATTGCTACCGTACCAGCGGGAGGTTATCCCAATGCAGTGGCTGTCAACCCAGTAACCAACAAGATCTACGTTGCCAATACCTGTGGCAACGATCCTACCTGTAGTACCTACTACGGAACGGTAACGGTAATCGACGGGAAGACCCTTAATACCTCCACCATCGCTGTCGGAATTGCTCCCAACGCCGTGGCGGTCAACCCGGCGACCAACAAGATCTACGTCGCTAATATCTGCGGCAACGATCCCACTTGTAACACGCTCAACGAGACGGTGACGGTGATCGACGGAACCACTCTTTCCACCGTCACGCTCACTGTCGGATTTGATGCGGGCTTCTTTTATCTACCCGGTGCCTTGGCGGTCAATCCAGTGACAAATAAGATCTACGTCGTCGCCCCGTGCGGCAACGATCACACCTGTATGAGCAACGGCACCGTGACCGTGATCGACGCAAACAACAATAATATGACTACCCCCATCACTGTGGGAATGGATCCTCAGGCCGTGGCGGTCAACACCACAACCAACAATGTTGGGGGGATGAATTGGGGCTTGATCTACGTCACCAACTCGGGAAGCAACAGCGTGACGGTGATCGACGGAAAGAACAATTCCGTTGCCGGCAACCCCGTGCCCGTCGGAACCTCACCCTCTGGTCTTGCGATCAACGAAGTAACCAACCAGATTTACGTGGCGAATAGCTCCGCTGGCACGGTGACAGTAATTGATGGGACCACCAACGACACTACGACGGTCAACCTGGGGGCTTCTGCTCCTTTTGGCATCGCAGCTAACCCGGTCACCAACCAGATTTACGTCGCCAATGAGAATTCCGGGACGGTAACGGTCATCGACGGAACGACCTTTTTTGCCAATGTTACGGTCGGGGCCGCTCCCTTGACCGTTGGGGTGGACGCGGTGACCAACAATATTTATGTTGGCAACACTGGCAGCAACACTGTGACCGTGATCAACGGCGCGACCAATTCCACAACTACGGTCCCAGTCGGTTCGCAGAGTGCTTATACCTTTGGCATGGCCGTCAACTCAGTTGACAATAGAATCTACGTTACCAACCCAAGTATCGGTAGCTCCGGTGGTTCGGTGAGCGTAATTGCTGGAGCCAGTTCCACCGCACTGCAATTCGTGGCTATCACTCCATGCCGGGTGGTAGACACGCGCCAGCAGAATGGCGAGTTTGGCGGCCCAGCGATTCAGGGTGGAGTTCCCCGAAGCTTCCCCCTCCCGCAAAATCCCGCCTGTAACATTCCTTCCAGTGCAGCGGCCTATTCCTTGAATGTCACGGTAGTACCGACGACCACCTTGGGCTATTTGACCATCTGGCCCACGGCCGAAGACCAACCCGTCGTTTCAACTATGAACTCGCTCGACGGCCGTATCAAGGCCAACGCGGCCATCGTCCCGGCAGGTTACCAGGGTGCAGTCAGCGTGTACGTCACTGACACGACCAATGTGGTGCTGGACATCGACGGCTACTTCGCCCCGGTGAGTGGTTCGACGCTGGTGTTCTACCCGCTGACACCTTGCCGCGTCGCGGACACCCGCAGTTCCAACTTTCCCCAAGGCTTGGGTACTCCGCACCTGTCGGCCCAGACACAGCGCGATTTCCCCGTGTTGTCGAGCACCTGTAACATCCCATCGACAGCGCAGGCCTACTCGCTCAATTTTACCGCCATACCCTGGCCACCAGGTTCAGGGCTTCCGTTGGGCTATTTGGAAGTGTGGCCGAAGAACCAGATGCCGCAGAATCCTGTGTCCACGCTGAATAACCCCACCGGAACCATCGTGGCCAATGCCGCCATTGTGCCGGCGGGCACGGGTGGGGAGATCACGGCGTATCCGAGCGATAACACTGACCTGGTCATCGATGTGAATGGCTATTTCGCGCCAGTTGGACTGGGCGGCCTGTCCTTATATACGGGGGCCCCCTGCCGCGTGCTGGACACGCGCCAATCCGGCGGCGCATTCAGCGGGCAGCTCACTCCAGCGATCGATGTCGTGAACAGTTCCTGTGGCGTGCCGAGTACCGTATTAGGTTATGTGTTCAACGCGACCGTGGTACCTCGGGGTTCCTTGGGATATCTCACCTTGTGGCCAGATGGCGAAGACCAACCGGTGGTTTCTACCCTCAATGCCGTCGACGGGGCCATCACATCGAACATGGCAATCCTCCAGAACTTCGACGGCGCGACCGATGCCTATGCGGCGGGCACTACCCAGCTGATTATCGACATCTCCAGCTACTTCGCACCGTGATCGCATGTGCCCCAGGTTCGCTCTTCTGTTGAGCAACCTGGGGCTGCGACAGCGTCGATCGAGGAATGTCAATGGCTGCGCCAGTTTTCCTCAGGCGACCCTGTTGAAAAAAGTCCTTTCCAGTGTAAGGTCGTCGCACTCGCCGATAATCGGCAGGCCGATGGATGGTCGTCGCAAAGCCAGTTGGTTGGCCTATGCGCTAAAGCACTGTTCGAATCTGTTTTGCAACGCGTTTGCATCGATGCCGCCGGGCGAGCCAATAGCTACGATCTGGGTCAGCGGAGGGCGCTCACCCCACTCATCCTGCAACGAGATATCAACCCGTTTGCCGACCACTTGCAGCACCGCGCGACGCTCGGGAACATCGGAACAATACACCACCCCCTTGGCTCGATAAATGCTCGCCGGAAGTTTCGCGGCAGCGGAGCGCAACGCGTCCAGCGACAGCGGACGGTCCGTCTCGAAGCTCCAGGTACTGAAGGTTGAGCTATGGTGCCGGTGGTTTTCGTGATTGCAGTCTCCGCTGGCGCATTTATCGGCGGTCGCATGCTGAGCCTCTATCTGCGAAGGATCGAAGCGTCCGCTGGAGAGCAGGATTTCCATCGGCACCTCGCCGTGGGGCGCTTCCACCAGACGGTAACGACCAAAGCGGTCGTCGAGCCACGTCCTGATTCGCTCAACTTCTTCGCGGCCGACCAGATCCGTCTTACTCAGGATCAGCATGTCCGAGTAGGCGATCTGGCGAGTCTTCAGCTCCATCTGCTCGGGCGCGGCGAAGACCTGCGACGCATCCACAAGACACAAGATGCTATCCAGACGGACGCGTTCACGCAGGCTGGCGTTGATGAAGCTGAAGGCAATTCTCGAAGGATCGGCCACGCCGCTGGCTTCGACGATGATGTACTGCGGCTGTTCGGGGCGTTCGGTGAGTTGCTCTACCGCCGCGAGCATGTCGTCCCGCATGCTGCAACAGATGCAGCCGTTGGCCAGGTTGATGATGTCTCCGCTGTTTTCCACGCCGACGACCAGGTCGGCATCGATGTTGATAGAGCCGAAGTCGTTCACCATAACCGCGATGCGAAGTCCGTGATCGCCATTGAGAATACGATTGAGCAGGGTTGTCTTGCCGGCGCCGAGAAACCCAGTGAGTACGGTGATCGGCGTGATAGGGGGATCCGTTCTTACGTCGTGGTCAATCATGTTCGGGAGCCTCTGATTAAGCTGGGTTTTGAAAGGGACGGTCTTCAGACCGTCCGCAAGTTCGCATTTTTCGAGCGCGGCTTTAACCGCTGAGGGACTTAATCGGATGCTCCTTCGCTCGTCGCCCTAAGTGGATGGTGGTCCAGCCTCACGCTCAACGGCTCGTATGGTGTCCTCGAGCAGCAAAGAAGCCTTTAAGGTCTGCAGAGGGTCAGCTCCCGGTAGAACACGCCTGTCCGCTAACTGATTGTACGCGGATCGCGGTGCGGAGTTTTATGGGGGTGATGGTGCCGTGGCTGACCCAACATCACTGTCATCACAAGCGATCTGTCCCGAGGCCGATCCCTTGCGCTGAGGCGATCGCTGCAAACCGGCGGTTCCTGAAGTCCAATCAACCCCGTATCACCGCCGCCGCCCGATATGCCTCCGCCGCCGCGATCACGGTATTGCAATGAATCGTCACCGTGTCCTCCACCCGATTCGCATATCCGCCCGCATAGGTCGTCATCACGGGAATATTCCGCGCGCGCGCGGCGCGAAACACTAGCTCATCCCGCTGCTTCAATCCTTCGATCGTCAGATTCAATCCGCCCAGCTGGTCTTCGCAGAACGGATCCGCTCCCGCCACGTAGCAGATCAGCTCCGGCTCAAATTGCCGCAGCCCCGAGCTTAGCGCGTTGTCGAGCCACGCCAGATACTCGTCATCGCCGCAGCCATCCGGCAGATTCACGTCGATCGACGACGCCGGCTTCACGTACGGATAGTTGTGCTCCTGATGCAGCGAGATGGTAAACACGTCTTTGCTCGGCCCGCTGCTCATGGTCGCCTCCGACGGAAGACTAACCGCAGCGGCCGACCACGATGGCAGCGTCCCCGCCTTGTGTCCGGAGCCGCCAAAGATCGCCGCCGTCCCGTTTCCCTGGTGCACGTCGCAGTCGACGGTCATGGCGCGGCGAATCCGTCCCCGCTTTTGCATCGCTCGAATCGCGACCGCGAAGTCATTGATCATGCAGAAGCCTTCGCCGTGATCGGGAAAAGCATGATGAAATCCGCCGCCAACATTAACGCAAATGCCATCCTCCAGCGCGCGTTCCGCCGCCAGGATCGAGCCCCCCGTATGCAGCAGGAAGGCGTCGACCGCCTGCGGCGAGTATGGAATCTCCATCTGCAACTCTTCACGCGCGCTCAAGCTGCCTTCCATCAATTTGTTCACGTAATGCGGCGAGTGCACCAGCAGTACGTCGGCTTCGCTCGCCGGCTGGGGCGTGACGAAGTCACTTTCCTCGGCGACGTGCTGCTGCACGAGCCGCTCGCAGATGAGCCGAAACTTGTCGGCGCGGAAGACGTGCTCACCGATGGGCAGAAAGTAGTTTTCGCTGTAGATCAGTTTGAAGGGCAGCATGGGGCCGGCGATCTGTGCAAACCAAAGTATGGCCAAACTCCTTATTCTAGACCTGACGATCAAATCGCCGCGACCACTGCAGGCCGCTTCGCGATGCACACCTCACATCGATGTCCCGGCCGCTTGGTGCTAAGCAGCAATCCCTGAAGGTCGCAATAAGCTGCCGATGCGTCGCCGGTCGCGCCTGCGCCGCGCTTTTTCCTTTACGATTTCCTAAATATGCCGCACACTTTAGCAATTCCAAACAAGGAGACTGTACGTATGAAGCAAGCTGTGCGGCTTACTGTCGGAGTGGTTTGTCTGTCGATGTTTCTGCTGGCTGCGGCTTCGGCCCAAGATCAGTACACCGAAGGGACGGTGAATCGCGTTGTGTTGTTGCGCATTCTCCCCGGCCACGGCAATGCCTTCTGGGCAGACTTGAAGGCTAATATCACCCCCATTTGGGACGCCGAGAAGAGTGCCGGTCTCATCGAGGGATATAGCATCTTCCTCAATCAGACCAAGTCCGGCATCGACGATTGGGACATGGGATATGTCATCACCTACAAGAACATGGCCGCTCTCGACGGACTGGGAATGAAGATTTTCGACTTGCGAATGAAACAGTACGGAGACAAGAGCAAAGAACAGAAAGTGATCGATAAGCGCGTGGAAAACGTTCAGGTCGTGTCCAGCTACCTCACCCGAAATGTAACTTTGAAATAGGTTCTGCTCGGATTCCCACTCATTCGCGTGGTTCGAATGAGTGGGAATCCGAGGATTACGAGCTTGCTTGGCCTCTAGCGCCTGGATCTGACAGCTGGGCGCGCATGAAGCGTCACAGCAAACCCTTCTCAAGCGACTGGCGCCAAGGTACAATGGCGACCATTCCTGCGCACATCCGAGTTGCCCTGTCGCATGACGAGCCGGTCTGGATGAAGGTGATCATCGTGAATATCAAAGAGAATCCCCGCACCGACCCAGAGCCATGGAGAGATCAGGCGCCATTGGGGCCGCATCGGCCGCCCGATCCTCCGCCGCCTCCACCTGACGATGAGCTCAGGGTCGAATCAAATTCGTCGAGCGTCGCGGTCATTCGTTAACCTAAAGAATGCTTGTGAGGTTGCCATGTCTTTTGTACCAACCAAAGAAGAAGAAGAGGACTCGCCGCATCGGCCACCTGAGCCGCCGCCCATCATCAAGGTGGCCTGACGCGCAATGCGAACTACGGAAAATCTGTTGCAAGCCCTCACCGCCGGCTGGCCAGGATAGCGACCGATGAAACCCGTCGAGGATGCGTTTGCCTCCGACACCTTCCGCCGCGTGATCCTGCCGGGTATCGTGCTCGCCATCGGTATCCATCCCCTGATCGCCAACTGGGTCCACATCCTCGATCGCTTATACGGCATCGGCGCCACGCCCATGCTAGTGGCCGAAGTTATTTTCTTCGGGCTGGTAGTCAGCAGCGCGATCAACTGGATCTATTACGTCTATGAGGGATTCCGCCTCGCGCCCTTGACCGCACTTGCCCACCACATCAACCGCCGCCGGGTGAAAAAGCTTATGGAGGTCAGGCGAGAGCTGCAGGCCTTAAAAGACCGCACGCCGAGCCAGCAAAACAAGTTTTACCAGGCGTATGAGGGACTGCGTGACTTCCCTGTTCGCAAGCGCCCCGATGGCAAGATTGAGTACTTCGCCGAGCGTCCGACAGTGCTGGGGAACATCATTGCCGTATATGAGCTCTATGCCCAAACTCGTTACGGTTTCGATGGCGTCGATTATTGGTCTCACCTTTTGAGCTTTGCCTCGCCGGAAGCAAGAAAGGAATTCAGCGATCAGTACGCTTTTGCGGAAAGCCTGGTGTTGACGTCGTTCTCTGGAGCGTTGGTTACCATCCTGTACGTGTTCCTTCTGATCGGGTTTGCCATAGGAAAGTTCTTTCCCGGTCTGGCCGTCGTGACCGTGCAAGCGGGACCAGCCGCTGCCGTAGCACTTCTCGCTTTCGGCATCGTTGTCTGGATAGTGTTTTATGAGGCGGCGCTGCCCGCTCATCGTGAGGCGGGCAGAACGCTGAAAAGCGTGATCGATACCAGCGTGCCAGAATTTCTTGTCTGGCTCAGCAAGGTTCGCGCTCCTCTGGATGAAGCGACTGTGGAAAAGCTGGAAAAACTCAGGCGCTATCTCGCGGAACCGAATTCTCACAACGCTGTATGAATGGCGTTCGTGCGGGGTGCCGGCTGCCCCGCACATTCGCGCCTTTCGAATCTAGTGTTGAGCTATTCAGAGTAGCCAGGAATGCCGCCCACCTCCTCCAAACCTGACTACGGAATCGACGCTCCAGGAGTGGTCCGCCTTCTCCTGGCAATCGGTCTCCTATTGCTGTCCCTGGGATGGTTCATCCCCCAGGTGCGGTTTGGCCCGGTCATTCTTGTGTTGGGTCCGATGGCCATCGGTAGTGGACTGCTCCTGATCGTCGAGAGCATTCTGATGATTGTCTATTCCAAATGGGGCAAGTTCCGCCACCGCGACCGCATGCTGGCCATGCTGGATTGGAAAGGAGACGAATCCGTGCTCGATGTTGGCACCGGGCGCGGACTGCTCATGATTGGCGCGGCCAAAAGGCTCCAGACCGGAAAAGCCATTGGTATCGACATCTGGAGTGTCAAGGACCTGTCTGGCAATAGTATGGAAGGCACTCTTCGCAACGCAGAATTGGAAGGCGTGCGCGACCAGGCTGAGGTGCAGAACGGCGATGCTACGGCGATGAAGTTCCCGGATGCAAGCTTCGACGTGGTCCTATCCAATCTTTGTATTCACAACATCCCGACCAAGAAGGCTCGCGACCAGGCATGCCGTGAAATCGTTCGCGTGCTGAAACCGGGAGGCCGCGCAATCATCTCCGATTTCATTCATACCGCCCAATATGTGAAGGCCTTTGAGGCGGCCGGTGCCCAGGCCTCACCCACCGGAGCCGATTTTCTGCTCACCTTTCCGTGGTTGCGAATCGTGGACGTGCGAAAGCCTTCCTAGTAGACGCAAGAAACTCGAGTGCCCCAGGTCCCGCGTCTTTCGAGACCTGGGAGTTGTCGGCACGCATGGTTCGCGGCCAGCCTTTGGACACTGACCTCGTTCACTACCTCTTGATTTAATATCCCTCCATGGCCTCGGCCGTCCAAGTCGCCTCACTGCGTCGTGTCGCGGGTTACAACCTTCTCGCAACGTCCGGCGTAGTCCTGGTCCTCATCTTTCTCACCTGCGCGCTCTTCGCTCCCTGGATCGCACCTTACGATCCCGCGCACATCGATCTGCCGCAGCGCCTGATGGCCCCATCGCTCTCGCACTGGTTCGGCACTGACGAACTCGGGCGCGACATCCTCTCCCGCATCATCTACGGGGCGCGCATTTCCATGCTGGTTGGCGGCTGCGTGGTTGCCGCGTCGCTCACCCTCGGCCTCATCTTCGGATCGATCGCCGGTTACTATGGCGGCGTCACCGATCGCCTGCTCAACGTCGTGGTGATGAACGCCTTCATGTCGTTTCCCGGAATTCTGCTGGCCATCGCTTTCGTCGCGTTCCTTGGACCGGGAATCTTCAACCTGATCTTCGCGCTCTCACTCGGAGGCTGGGTGGGCTACGCGCGCCTGGTTCGCGCCCAGGTGCTCGCCGTGCGCGAGCGCGAATTTGTCGAAGCCGCGCGCGCTCTCGGCGCCAGCGATCTGCGCATCATCGTCCGCCACATCCTGCCCAACATCATTCAGCCAGTGATTGTGCAAGCCGCCATCGGAATGGCCGGCGCGATCCTTGCCGAGGCCACGATGAGCTTCCTCGGACTCGGCGTTCCGCCGCCCGCTGCCAGTTGGGGCTCGATGCTGAACGATGCTCGCTCCCATCTCTTCGACTCACCGCACCTCGTTCTCTTCCCTGCCGCCGCCGTGATGCTCGCCGTCCTCTCGTTCAACTTCATCGGCGACGGCCTGCGCGATTACTTGGATCCGAGGTCGAGAATTGAAGTGGGGCTGTAAGCGAACTTAGCTCTTCGCTCTTGGCTCCTCGCTCTTCGCAGCTTGCCGAAGATGGTGAAATTGCGATGTCGGTCGGACTTGACCAAAGCACCGGCGATACAACAGCCCTAAGGGCGCCACAATCGTAGCCCAGCACGTGAGTGCTGGGAATGGTCGTAAAGAAAAACCCGAGTCCCTTCAGGGACGACACAAAGCTCGAACGTTCCCGCCTATTTCATAGCGTGTCTGCCTGAGCGGAGGCAACGCTGCTTTGCGTCGCCGGAGTCGAAGGCCCCCTACAGCATCGCGACCACGCCCTCCGCCAAGACTTGCAACAACTTTCGCCCTCGCGCATCCTATCTCCTATGCCAACAACCGAAATTGCCTACCTCGGCGGCGGATGCTTTTGGTGTGTCGAAGCCGCCATCAAACAGCTCGAAGGCGTCCTCTCCGTCCGCTCCGGCTACATGGGCGGACGCGTCGCCAATCCCACCTATCAGCAGGTTTGCTCCGGCAAATCCGGCCACGTCGAGATCGCCGAAGTCGTGTTCGATCCCGCGATCATCAGCTACAACGATCTGCTGCACGTCTTCTTCACCCTGCACGATCCCACCACGCTCAATCGCCAGGGCAATGATGTCGGCGAGCAATACCGCTCCGTCATCTTCTATCGCGACGAAGCGCAGAAGAAGGTCGCCGAAGACGTCATCGCCGAATTGACCCGCGACCAAGTCTTCAAGGATCCGATCGTCACAGCGGTCGAGCCGGCTTCTACTTTCTACGTCGCCGAGGACTACCATCAGGATTACTTCGCCAACAATCCCAACCAACCATACTGCATGTTTGTGGTCGAGCCCAAGGTGAGGAAGATCCGCGACAAATACGCCCAACGTCTGAAGGCAAGTGTTTCTTAACCACAGAGGCACAGAGACACAGGGGGTTTCTTTAGAGAGGAGTTGCTTGTCCGCGCGCTGTTTTCTTTTGCCTTTGTTTTCTTTTGCCTTTGTCTTCTCTGTGTCTCTGTGGTGAACCCGCCTTTCCCAAACCCGCTATAATAAGAGGTTTCGGCAGCCGATTCTAAGCCAATCTGTGGGGATTGCCTGCCGCCCAGGGCCATGTCGAACGAAAGCATCATCGTACGGGGCGCGCGCGTCCACAACCTGAAGAACATCGACTTCGAGATTCCGCACAACCAGCTCACGGTCGTGACCGGGGTCTCGGGCTCGGGTAAGTCGTCGCTCGCGTTCGACACCATTTACGCCGAGGGCCAGCGCCGCTACGTCGAATCGCTCTCGGCCTACGCTCGCCAGTTCCTCGAGCGTATCGAGAAGCCGGATGTCGACGTGATCGACGGCATCGCTCCCGCCGTCGCCATCCGCCAGAAGAACACCACGCGCAACCCCCGCTCCACGGTCGCGACCGCAACCGAGATTTACGACTATCTGCGCCTGCTTTACGCCCGCGTCGGCCGCACCTACTGCCTCAACTGCGGCCAGGAGGTGAAGAAGGATACGGTTGACGAAGTCGCCGATCGCATTCTCGCCCTCGGCGAATCCACGCGTGTGCAAGTCTTCTTTCCGTTGCAGCCGCCGCCGAAGCCTTCCGAGCCGGAGAAGGTCAAAGGCCGTCGCGTCGCCAAAAAGAAATCCGTCAAGCCTGCCGACGATTCCCTGCTGAAGGATCGTCTCTTCGAGCTGCGCAAGCGCGGCTACAATCGCCTCTACCAGAACGGTCAGCTCTTCGAATTCTCCGCGCCGGAGTCGCTGCTCGATCTCAACTTCGCCGAGCCGGTGCTGGTTCTCATCGACCGCATTTCCGTCTCACCCGATGCTCGTCTTCGCATCGTCGACGCCGTCGAGCAAGGCTATCGCGAGTCCGGCGAAGTGATCTTCGAAACGGCTCCGCGCGAAAACGACGCTCCGCAATTGTTTCGTTTTTCCCAGCGCTTCGAATGCAAGCAATGCAATATTCGCTACGAGGAACCCGAGCCGCGTCTGTTCTCCTTCAACAATCCTTACGGCGCCTGTCCGCGCTGTCAGGGTTTCGGCAACACCATCGACTTCGACCTCAACCTGGTGATCCCCAACAAGACGCTGACCCTCGCCGCAGGCGCCATCGAACCCTGGACTAAGCCCAAATACCGTCCCTGCGCGACCGAGATGAAGCGCTATGCGCGTGCCGCCGGCGTCCCGCTTGACGTTCCGTGGCAAGACCTCACGCCCGAGCAGCAGAACTTCATCATCAGCGGTGACGGAAAGTTTTGGGGCGTCCGCGGATTCTTCGAGCACCTCGAGCGCAAGAAATACAAGCTGCACGTCCGCGTCTTCCTCAGCCGCTATCGCGGCTACTCCGTCTGCTCCGAGTGCAGCGGCCTGCGTCTGCGCCGCGAAGCACGCCAGGTTCGCGTCGCCGGCAAAAACATCTGCCAGGTCACGACGATGACGGTGGAAGAAGCTACACGCTTCTTCTCCCAGTTGCAGCTCTCGCGGCAGGAGTCCGACATCGCCGGCAAGTTGCTGGAAGAGATCAACGATCGTCTTCGCTACCTGAACGATGTCGGCTTGGAATACCTCACGCTCGATCGCCTCTCCTCGACCCTGTCCGGCGGCGAGGCCCAGCGCATCCAGCTCGCAACCTCACTCGGCTCGCGCCTGGTCGGCACCCTCTACGTTCTCGACGAGCCATCCATCGGCCTGCACAGCCGCGACACCGCGCGCCTCATCAAGATCCTTCACGACTTGCGCGATCTCGGCAACACCATCCTCGTCGTCGAGCACGACAGCGAGATCATGCGCTCGGCCGATCGCATCCTCGATCTCGGTCCTGGTGCAGGCGAGAACGGCGGTCGCCTCATCGCTGCCGGAACTTATGATGAAATCCTCGACAATCCGACGTCGCTCACTGGTCGCTATCTCAACGGCGAGTTGCGCATTCAGCTTCCTGCGGCGCGGCGCACCGGTATCGGCCGCAAAATCCAATTGATTGGCGCGCGCGCCCATAACTTGAAGCGCGTGAACGTCGCCATCCCACTCGGCATGCTGGTCGGCATTACCGGCGTTTCCGGTTCCGGCAAGTCCACGCTGGTGCACAACGTGCTTTACAACGCTCTCGCCGCGGAGAAAGGCCAGGTCACCGGCGGCCCGATCGCTGAGGTCGAGCGTGTTACCGGCGCCGAATGGATCGACGAAGTCGTGCTGGTGGATCAATCGCCCATCGGCCGCACCCCCCGCTCCAATCCCGTCACCTACATCAAGGCCTTCGACGCGATTCGCGATCTCTTCGCCTCGCTCCCCGAAAGCGAAAAGCGTGGTTACGCCGCGGGCCAATTTTCGTTCAACATTCCTGGCGGCCGTTGCGATGTCTGCCAGGGCGATGGGACGGTCACGGTCGAGATGCAGTTCCTCGCCGACGTCGAACTGATCTGCGAAGAATGCAAAGGCACGCGCTACAAGCCGGAGATCCTCGAAGTCCGCTATCACGGTAAGAACATCTACGATGTCCTTGAGCTCACGGTGAAAGAAGCTCTGCACTTCTTCTCCGGCGTTCCCAAGATCGTCGAGAAGCTGCGCGTGCTGGAGGAAGTGGGCCTCGGATATCTGCGGCTGGGCCAGTCGGCGACCACGCTCTCCGGCGGCGAAGCCCAGCGCATGAAGCTGGCCGCGCATCTCCAGCCCAGGCTGCGCGACATCGGCAAGCCGCGCAGCGAACGTGACAAGCGCCAGCCGCGCATGCTCTACATCTTCGACGAGCCGACCACCGGCTTGCACTTTGACGATGTCAGCAAGCTCTTGGCTGCGTTCCGCCGTCTCATCGACGCCGGCGGCTCCATCGTGGTTATCGAACACAATCTCGACGTCATCAAAATGGCCGACTGGGTCATCGATCTCGGCCCGGAAGGCGGCGCGCGCGGCGGCGAAGTTGTGGCCGTTGGTCCGCCCGAGACGATCGCCGACGCGCCCAACTCCTACACGGGACAGTGGCTGGCCCGCGTCTTGCCGCCGGTTTTGCAGGATGGGGTAGAGTCCGCAACGAGAACGAGGACCTAACACGACTTGATCTCATGGTCGTAGTGCAACTAAGTTGATAACAATGGCCATGAAAGTAATTAGCCCAGCGCGGAAGCGCTGGGTAAATCGGGATTTTTCAATCCCAGCCCCTTCAGGGGCGACACAGGTCGGAAGCGCCCTGTCGCCGCTGAAGCGGCTCGGCATGATTTCCTTTGGCCTCACCCAGCGCTTCCGCGCTGGGCTAATTACTTCTCCATTCGCCAGGATCCACACCATACGGGCAGCCAAAATTTGTATCCCGGCTTACATGCTGACAGCCGCAATCGTACTAACGCCGCTTTCCGCCTTTGCGCAGGAGAGCAAGCCCACCGTTCGTCATCATCTGGTTGCGGAGCCCGACGAGAACGCCACACCGCCTGAAGTCGCGCAGGCAGAAGATGCGATGCAGCACAATGATTTCGCCGCAGCCGAAGCTCTGCTTCAGAAAGCCGTCGCCGCTAAACCCAACGACTATCGTGCCTGGTTTGATCTCGGATATGTCTACAATGCAACCCAGCACCGTACGGAAGCGATCGACGCCTACCGTAAGGCCGTTGCTGCCAAGCCCGATGTCTTTGAGTCGAATCTGAACCTCGGACTCCTTCTAGCCAAGAACGGCGACCATGCCGAAGCTGCCAAGTATTTGCAGGCCGCAACTCAACTAAAGCCGACGGACCCCCCCGAGGCAAGCCTGTCGCATGCCTGGCAGGCGCTCGGCCGCGTCCAGGAGTCAACTGCGCCGCAGGAGGCTCTCGCGGCGTACGCGGAAGCCGCCAAGCTCGATCCCAAAGACCCGGAACCGCACATCGCCGCGGCGATGCTGCTGAGCAACCAGAAGGACTTTGACGCCGCTGCTCGCGAATATCAAACCGCACTGCAACTCGATCCCGCCTCCAAAGACGCTCTCTCCGGACTGGTCGATATTTACGTGGCGCAGAAGAAGTATGCTGACGCGGAAGCAACGTTGCGCAAATTGCTGGCGTCCGATCCTCAGAACAGCACAGCGCATATGCAACTGGGGCGCGTGTTGTTGGCTGACGGCAAGAACAGCGAGGCCGCCGACGAGTTCCACACTGCCTTGCAGGCCAATCCCAACGATCCGCACGCCGCTCTCGAACTCGGCACGCTCTACGTCAAGGCCAACAAAAATCCAGAAGCCGAGCAGCAGTTCCGCGTAGCCGTACATGGACTGCCCCAGGATCCTGAGCCGCACTTCGCCCTCGGTTCCCTGTTGATGTACGAGAAGAAGTATCCCGAGGCCCAGCAGGAGCTGCTGATGGCGGTCAGGCTCAAGCCCGACCTGGCCGACGCCTACGGCAATCTGGCGATCGTTGCCGCCGCCAACAAAGACTACACGCTGGCTCTGCAGTCTCTGGACATGCGGGCGAAGTTTCTGCCCGAGACCCCGGCCACCTATTTCTTGCGCGCAACCACCTTTGACAACTTGAAAGCCATCCCCCAGGCGGTGGAATATTATCAGAGGTTCCTGGCGGTCGACGGCGGCAAGTTTCCCGACCAGGAATGGCAGGCGCGGCATCGCTTGATTGCGATCGATCCGCGACACGCCGACAAATACGAAGTGAAGAAATAGTATGCGAGCCTATATTCCATGCGCGGCCCTTCTAATACTGCTCAGCAGCATACTGCTCGCCGGCTCGGAATTGACCGAGCAATTGAAGGCCAAAGCCGATGCCGCTCACGGCGGCGAACAAGCCAAGCTTTGTCTGGAATATGCGCGCCAGGAGTTGGAGGATTCCAACTCCCTGTTCACCGACGGCCAAGTCGACAAGGCGCAGGCCGAAATTCGCCAGGTTGTCGACTACTCCCGTAAGGGTGCTGATGCCGCCTCATCCTCCGGCAAGCAGCTGAAGGAAACCGAAATCAAGTTGCGCAAGCTCGCCGAACGCATGCATGACATCGGCCAGTCCCTGGCTTTTGAGGATCGGCCACCGGTCAAGCAGGCGGTCGACGAAATCGAACAGATACGCTCGGATTTGATGGTCAAGATGTGGGGACCGCAGGCGGAACCGAAAGGCAAATCATGAGACCACATCCCAGGCAGTATGCGATGTTCTGCTGTGCGCTGTTGATCTGCTGTACGACGCAGGGTACGGCGCAACGTCGCGATCCGCTCAATGAAAAAGAGATCGACGAGATGCGTGAGTCCGCCGACTGGCCCGACAAGCGACTGGAACTGATGGTCCAGTTTGCCCGCGATCGCATGAACAAAATTGACCAGTTGCGCGCCGCTGCCAAGACCGCCAAAGATCGCCCCATGCAGATTCATGATCTGCTGGAGGACTTTACTGCCCTGTTGGACGAGATCGAAGACAACGTCGAAATGTACGCCTCCCACAAAGCCGACATGCGCAAGGGGCTGACGCTGGTGATTGAAGCCGGCAGCGAATGGCAAAACAAGCTGCGGCGGTTGAAGGAACAGTCGCCGCCCGAGGAACTTGATCAGTATTCCTTTGTATTAGCCAATGCCAGCGACGCCGTCAGCGATATGGGGGACGACACCAGGCAGGAGTTGCAGGAGCAGAACCAGTTGGCGAAGGAGAAAAAGCTGACCAAAATCTACTCCGAGCGCAAGGATTGACCCATCAGGCCGCTCGAACAGAAATACAAAAGGCCGCCAAACTTTCCCCCTGTGGCGGCCTTGCTGTTTGTCATACAACAAAACTACTTTATTGAAAGTAGCGAAACTTTCTGAGGAATTCAATAGTCCTATTACCTTAGTACCTGCCTCATTAACCCATCACCCGGCGCCACGCTTAAGCAACTCGTGGTACGTTAGTGACACATTGCGCGACAACGTTCAACAGATCTTCCAGCGCAGCTATCGTGAGCTGCGTCCGCGAGCGCCCATGCCCGAGTTTCGCGTGGAGTTCTACGCCTTCGCCAATGTGAACAATACCATCCGGCTGCGCGAAGATGTCATTCACGTACGCATCTCCGATCTCCTGGAGGGCTCACCGGACACTATCCTCGAGGCCATCGCTCATATCCTGTTAGCCAAGATCTATCGCAAGCCGATCCAGCCGCTGCATTCCACGCGTTATCGCCGCTATGTCTCCAGTCACGACATGACCGCAAAAGCGCACCTGCTGCGCCAGGCGCGAGGACGCAAACATATTTTGTCCGCACGCGGCTTCATGTACGACCTGGATGAGATCTTCGAAAATCTCAACCAGCGCTTCTTTTATGGGCTGCTGGCTCGACCGCAGATGACCTGGAGCCGGGTGCTTGCGCGCAATAGCCTCGCGCACTACGATCCGGCGCATAACGCCATCGTCGTCAGCCGCGTCTTCGATCATCCGCGGGTACCGCGCTACGCCGTGGACTACATCGTCTATCACGAGATGTTGCACCTGAAGCATCCGGTGAAGCTGCGCGGCAGCCGGCGCTGCGTCCACGGCCCGGAATTTCATGCCGAAGAAAAGCTCTTCCCCCAACTCGACGAAGCCAAGCTATTTCTGAAAAGGCTGTAAAACCGTTTTCACCACAGAGACACACAGACACAGAGTTTCTTAAAACCGAATTTTTCTCCTGGATTTTCGGGCTTCCGTGGCGGATACGGCTTCAAGAAGTGAATTCGACTCTTCTCTGTGTCTCTGTGGTGAATCACTTCTCTTCCGTCCCAATTTCGATCTCGTTCGCCGCGTCCCGGTTCTCTTCCAGCATGAACTCCAGCACCTCCTGCGGTGCCGACGAGGTCCACACCGGTGCGAAGGACAGACGATGCAACGGCGTCGGCCCTTTCTCGCGCAACATCTTCAGATGCTTCGGCGTGCTGTAGCCCTTATTGGACGCGAGGCCATACTCCGGAAACACCGGATCCCACGCGCTGATCATCGCATCGCGCTCGACTTTCGCGATAATTGAGGCTGCGGCAATCGACGCGGACAGCGCGTCGCCATGAATGATCGGGGTCTGTTGACACTCGCAGGTGAGCCGGAGCGCGTCGATCAGCAGATGGTCGGGCCGCGGATTCAGCATCGCGACCGCCTCTTCCATGGCGCGTTTCGAAGCCCAATAGATGTTGATTTGATCGATGGTCGCAACGTCGACCGCAGCGACGGCCCATGCCAGCGCGTGCTCGCGAATGCGTGGCGCCAGCTTCTCACGCGTGTCGCGATCCAGTAGTTTGGAATCACGCAAGCCGCGAATGCGGTACCCAGGATCGAGAATCACCGCGGCAGCAACTACCGGCCCAAACAGCGAGCCCCGGCCAACCTCATCGACGCCTGCGATCAGCCTGGCACCAGCATTCCACGCCACCTTCTCATACTTGAGCGTGCACTTCAGCCGCTTCAGCAAACGCAGCTTGAGCGTCGCCTTGGAAACGGTCTTCTCGCCGTCAGAGTCCTTGTTCTTTCTCTTCTTTGGTCGCGATTTCACAACGCCGAGTGAGCCATCAACGGTACCAAAGATTCTAGAGCATGACGGCATGCAGCGTGCTGATTCCCAACCAGGCAGGCTTGGCGCAGATGCGGAATTCCTCCAGCAATCTTCGGCGCGCTCGTTGCTAAGAAGAGTGATGCCTCTAAACGGCTGCTTTCAGCCTCTGCTCAATCATGAGTTCGCGCGACTCTTCCGGCAGGAAGACGGAAAAAACCGTCCAGCTCTTGCCCGGTGTCGTATTGCTTTTCACCTGGATGCGGCCACAGTGTTTGTCGACAATTCCTTTGCAAACCCACAAGCCCAGCCCCGTCCCCACATCTTTCTTCGTGGTGAAGAAAGGCTCAAACAAGCGAGAACGAATCTCCGCCGGAATTCCGGAACCGGAGTCGGCGACAGTTAGCCGCACACCGCTCCTATGCTCGCCACTTTTCTCATTCGCCGCAGAAAGCCGAACCCGAATTTGTCCTCCGATGGGAACCGCATCGATGCTGTTGCTGATCAGGTTGGCCAACAGTTGACGAATCTCGCCCGCGACCCCAATGATCTCCGGAGCTTGCCTGATCTCCGAGGTAATCTCGATTTCCTTATTACGGATGCGAGAGGAAAACACTGAAACCAGGGATGTCACCATCCGTCCTAAATTCGTCGGCGACGCCGCACTTGAGTAGCGATAGAATCCCAACGTTTGTTTGGTCAGATGCGACACCCGGCTCAATTCCTCTTCTGCCGCCGCCAGGAAATTCTGCACTTCACCCGCATCTCCACTTCTCCGCGCCAGATAAATGAGGTTGGTCACGGCTTCCAGTGGATTGTTGATCTCATGCGCTACCGTCGCCGCCAGTCGACCCACGGAAGCCAGCCGCTCGCTGGTATGCAGCGCATGTTCGGTTTTCTTCTGCTGCGTTATATCGCGGGCGATCTTGGCTGCCCCGATGATGGCACCGGTTTCATCACGCACCGGCGAGATGGTCAATGCGACCTCGATGCGCTCTCCATTCTTCTTGACGCGCTCGGTTTCGAAGTGCCGGATGCGGTCGCCCCGGCCAATCGTCGCCAGGATCGCCTGTTCATCCTTATGCAGCTCGGGAGGAATAATCGTGGTTATCGATCGTCCGATCATCTCCTCGGCGGTGTAACCGAAAATCCTCTCCGCGGCAGCGTTCCAGCTGGTTACGATGCCTTTCAGGTCTTTGCCCACGATGGCATCGTCAGAGGATTCCACGATTGCGGCCAGCCGATGCCGCGCCTCCTCGGCCCTCCTCCGTTCGGTCACATCGGCAGCAGCGCCGAACCACTCGACAATCTCTCCGTCTGCTCCCAGCACCGGCACTGCGCGCGACAACGTCCAACCTAAGGTCCCGTCCAGGCGAAGCACACGATGCTCCAACTCGAAGGTATTCTTCGTGCGCATGGCTTCCGCAGCCACGGACATTAATCGATCCTGATCGTCGGGATGAATATACTTTTGCAGCCAGTCGCGGGTTGTTTCCTCGGTGTCGGCAATGAAGGCCTTCCCCTCGAGTTGATGCATTTCGCTCCAGTCGGCGCTCATGCTGTACACCGCATTGGAGGTCGCAGTTACGAACGCTCGCAGCCGCTCCTCACTTCGCCGCAAGGCGTCCTCCGCCTGAGTGCGTTCGGTGATATCGCGCGTGGTGCCCGCGATCGCTTCCACCTCCCCGCTCGGCCCCATTACCGGCACGAATATGTAGTCATACACTCGCCTGCCGTTTGTACCGGTGAACGGCACCTCGCCGCGGATCGGCTTCCTGGTTGCGATTACCTGCTCAATTTCGCGATCGTGCATCGCCGCATGCCACGGCGCATACCCGAGTTCGAGGCAGTTCTTGCCAACCGCTTCCTCCCACGTACGACCCCACATCGCTAATAGCGCTTTGTTGGCATAAATAAACCGGTGATGCAGGTCGAAAACATAGGCCAGGTCGGGTGTATTGGATAGGATCGTGTCATACAGCCGGCGGGCCTTTTCACGCTCGAGCCCAATCTGGCGTTCGAGCGCCTTTTTCTCGGTGATGTCACGTCCTTCGACGGTTATGAAGACGACTTTGCCTTGCTCATCTCTCACCGGAGAGAGAGAGGCATCAATGACGATTGTCTCCTTGCCACCAGCTCGTCCAAAGATCGGCGTATCCCAGCGGACAGACTCCCCCTGGCCGGCGCGGCCAATCGCCGTCTGCAACGTCTGAATAACCTCGTCCGAAACCTGCCACCAAAAGGTCGCCCACAACGGCTTTCCCTCAACCTGAGAAAGCGAGACCCCGGCAGCGTCGAGCGCCACTCGGTTGATTTCGAGCACATTGCCCTGAGCGTCAAGAAGCCCGACGAACTGTCCCATCGAATCTAAGGCGATTCGGGCAATTTGCTGCCGATAGCGTTCTCCAGGACCGTTCGTTGAAATCTGGGTGCCGTGGGCAAGGACGAGAGTGGCGGGAATCAGTGGCTCACCGGTCATCTGAAGTTAGGGATCGTGGTTCGAAAACTGGAAGTTCATCCAAGAGACTCAGTATTGATCGGACGAAACCCAGCCTGCCACGGGAAATTCTACCCCACGCATTGGATTGGATGCGAGTAAACGGCATCATGCCGCCTGCCTCAAGAAAAAAGCAGGATCGGAGCCGTCGCCGTCCACGCTGGTCCTTCCGCGTTGCCACAAAATCAGACGCAGTACCGCATGGACGACTAAGTTATTGAACCACTCGCTGGGAGCTGCTCGTCATGGTCCAGGGTGTATTCGTTAAGAAGGGTGTGATGAAGTGGAACTGATATCTAACCTGGATTTGAATCCACGCCGGCGGGGCACAAGGGGGATTTGAGGCAGGAGTGTTAGTGACATAGCACAGGCTGCTTACGTTGACCGCACTGGTATCGATCCCAGTCGTGTCCAACCCGCTGCCATTGCTGTTTGTGACATAGTTGGAGATCGCAGTTTTGTCCGCCGGACACCCCGGCAAAAGGTTGTTGCAGAAGTATCCCCTTACCATCGCCCAACGGGTTGCCTGGCGGGCCGAGTTATAAAGCCAGTCGTAAGCGTACAGCGCACGGCCTATATCGATGATTCCGAACAGCAAGGTGAGCAGTACGGTTATCGCCAGCGCGAACTCGACCAAGGCATTACCTTGCTCCCCTCTCAGTCGTCTGACCTTCAACACTACTCCTCCGGATTCGCCTTAGACCTCGTCACCCCTGGTCATCTTCGTACCCGCATTACTGCCTGGCCGTTAGCTTGATATTGGGCAGGCAGTCCCGGGTAATTAAGCATCGAGCTCCACTGCCCGTGCGTAGTTACCTGCACGCATTGCACAATCTGCCCGGTTCCGCAATTAAGCTCGGCAGCGTCGCACGTGGTCGGACTCGGTACCGGAAAGGAGCAGGAGACGCCCGTTCCGGGATCACATAGGCAGCCATAGGTTGCAGTCGCAGATATGGTCCCGAAGTTGAAGTTCGCGTCGGTGGTCGCCGAACTCTGCATACCGGGAATATCCACCGCGGTAGCTTCGTTCTGGGAACCGTACTCTACGCCGGCTGTAGCCGCATTGTTAACGGCGATGGTGAAAGCGGCCGCTCGTCCGATCTCCACGATTCCAACTGCGAGCAAGCATAGCACAGGCAAGACGAAGGCAAACTCCATCAGGCTCTGCCCGTCTTCACACGACCTGCGCCGCCGCACAACCGCACAGCGCACAGGACTGCTAATCTTGCTGTCCAACGGCACCCTCGCAACCGTCATTGCACCCACCTGGATTGCCCGTAACTTGGTACGTTGCAATCCGGATGTCAGTGACAAATAATCCCTTCGCAAACTTGACGTCTAACCTGGCCGCTATGACGCGACTCCCGCTCGATCTCGCCATGAGCAGGAAGCCTCGCTGCAATCGTAAAGCGTCGGCTGGCAAAACGCCAATCATTCTTTCGATCGCCGCCTCATTCAACCAGCGCCGCATTGGCAATCGGCGAAGCTCCATTTGGCAGGGTGTTGTAATGGTTGGCGATCGTGGTATCCCCCCCCAGAAACCACAGCCTCCAGGCGATCAACAGTTCATATGGGTCTACCACCTGAGCACCGGTGTACTGCAAGCCGGTAGTGGGAAAATAAAATGTCCCATTGTAAACGGCCCCACCCGAACCGTTAACCTGGTTCCACCGCGGATCGGTTCCAATGGAGCGGTCCTGGTAAAACAGAATTCCCGCCATGGGGCCGCTGGTGGGAGCCGCTATCGATCCCGTCGGAGCACCGGTTATTTGTATTGGCTGGTAGGCATAACTCGAATTGCCGGTGTTATAGAAGGTCACACCGGTGCCGCTCAGACTTGGGTTCCCGGAGATATTCAATCCACCGCCCACGAGATAGTAGGTGCCAGAAAAGCCCACGGCGCCGTTAGTGGTCACGTTGATTCCACCGCAGTAAACCCCGGATGGCACATTTCGAGGAGTGTTAACGTTGAGGGCGGGGAACTGACAGTTAGGAACAGTAGGTGCAGGAACGTTGGCCAAGGGATCGGTGAACGGAGCGATACCGGTTGCCAGCAGTCCGTCGTCTTGTAACGTGGTACAGCCGATACAACCGCCAACGACACCCATTGAAGTCGGCAGAATACTGGTACGAGACCCGACCGAGACGGCTCGATTACTGGCGGACCCGACCAGAATTCCGCAATTGGCAGAAATCTGAGTTCCTGCGTTGACGACAAAGGCATTGGGGCCACTGGGGGCCAAAGCATAAAGACATCCCGAACCGCTGCTTACCGCAGTTGCTACCGCTCGGCTACTGACATACACCGAGCTACGCCCGGCAAGCCGCATGAAAAAAGTCGGCCTGGTCTGAGAAACAATCACTTCAACATAGTTGAGATTGTTAAAAAATGGATCGCCCATGGTCTGGGGAGGGTTGTTGACTTGGACGGAGACGCCGCCGATTCCGTTGCTAAATCCGTTAGCCGCAGCATCGGATTGCCCAGCGGCTAGAATTTGCGGCTGACCGTGGGTGGTTCCGTAGTCTATCAGCGCTGTGGCCGCAGCGAGAGCGCCGGCGTCAGCAGCTTTTTGCATTTGCTGTTTCTGATACTTCAGATAGCCGACGTCAACGCCGAGTCCCGCCATCATCAACAGTACAATCATGCCGAGGGCAGCCAAAACCAGGGCTTGACCTTCGTCACGTTTTCCTAATCGGCGCAATCGCGACATGGGAAGTAGGTCCGACATTGTGCACCCCCCGTTGGGGCCAGATTGTAGCAGATTCACCCTCGTTGTCAACGCAATTTAGACACACATGACTGTGCATCTGTCGCTGACACTGACAAACATGGACTATAGCCATCTTGTGCCAATTAAACCACTTCTGCAGATCCCGATGGGCTCGAATCTGAGTCGTTAACATCTGGCACTTATGGATTATATATCGTACCACTGTAGTGCACACCTTAGATTCAAAACGTAGTTTTGGAAAACCGTCCACATTACAAACAGATCACCATGAGCATAGGTCTGGCTTGGGATGGATGGGTGTTTTCTGTTCCAGCCTGGTGCGGATCGATGCGCCAGCTCTTGAGAAGCCTGTTAAGGGATGGTGCGCCGCCTCGTAGGATTACGCCCCGGCATTGGCCTGGTTGAGACCTCTCACCCGACTAACTGGTTAGAACGTAATAGGTTATGGTTCGTAAGGACCTGATTGCCCGCTGCTCATTGCACCTCATGCCCTCGGCAGCAGGAAGATCCGAATCACCGGAAACGCCAGCAGGACAACCGCAACGACCGCCAGTGCCACGCGCACGCCGTGGGTCTTGAAGCGCTGGCTGACGGCCATCAGCAACAGCACCGTTGCCAGCACCACCGTCAGCCGCACGTACTGATCCGAGCGCTGGCGCGCGCGAGTTCCCTGCTCGAAGATCTCCGCCGCTTCCACATTTAGCTTTGCTGCCTCCTCTGCTTTCTCGTTGTGATACTGCGCCATCAGTTGCGGTCCCGGAGGAGAATTGGGATTGTTGAGCGGGTCGGTAGCCTTCCAGGCCTGAAAAGCCGGCACAATGTCCGGCAGAAACCGGCGCTCAAACATATCGGCCAGCTTCTTGTTACCCGCCGCCGTGGCCTTCAGCCACTCCACGACAGTGGAGGCATTGTAGAGGCGCTCCTGGTTGGCAGCATTGGCCATTCCCTCAGCCTTAATCTTGAGTTGGCTAGACTGGCCGTAAAGCTCATCCTGATGTCCATCCCATAGAGCGGCCTGATATCCGCTCCAGGCCGTCGTGATGGCCACAACCGCCAGCACGATGGCTTCGATGATCTCGAGGACCTCGTGGGCCAGCGATTGGCCTTCGTGTTTGGATTCGCTGAGGTGATGAGCTACCTCGACCTGGTGACCTCCAATTTCTGCCATGGGCGTCTCTCCTGATTGAGCGGAAATGACGCGTATTAGGCTACCAGCCAGTACAGCATTCTTCCTACTGCGAAAATGCTGGCTGGGGTGCTGTAGAAATAGCAGGCTGTCGGTAGGTGGCGACAGGCCTCTGCGCAGCAGTGCCGGTGCCCCACTCAAGCTGGTTTTGCTCGGGTAAGGTCCTTCGTCCCATCTCGGAAATCTTTCACCCCGCCGCTGGATGTTATCCTGATTAGAACCTTCCCTGACGAGGCAGTCATCCTTTCATGCCAGACCAAAATCCTCCTGACACTCAAACCGACAACGAGCTGCACGAATCCTTTGGCGATCTTCTCTCGCAGTATGAGCGGGAACACTCGCGCAAATCCGACGAAGGCTCGCGACAACTCGAGGGTACGGTGGTCGCCATCACGGCTGAGTCCGTTCTGCTTGACATCGGCTACAAGACCGAGGGCATCTTGCCTTTGTCGGCATTTCAGAACGAAGCGGTAAAGCCCGGCGACAAATTCCCGGTTTCGGTGAAAGGCCGCGATCCCGAAGGCTATTACGAACTCTCGCGCTCGCGCGTCGCACGGCCGAAGGACTGGAACGCGTTGGAGCGTGCGTTTGCCGAAAAGTCGGCAATCATCGGTACCGTAACCGCGATGATCAAAGGCGGATTCAGCGTCGATGTTGGCGTGCGCGCCTTTATGCCCGCATCGCGCAGCGGCGTGCGCGAGGCTGCCGAGATGGAGAAGCTGGTCGGGCAGGAAATTCGCTGCCGTATTACCAAGCTCGATGTCACAGAAGAGGATCTCGTAGTCGATCGTCGCGTCATTCTGGAGGAGGAAGAGCGCTCGGCCAAGGCACTGCGTTACTCGGATCTCAAGGAAGGCGACATCGTGAACGGCACCGTGCGCAACATCATGGACTACGGAGCCTTCGTCGACATCGGCGGCATTGATGGCCTGCTGCATGTGTCCGACATTTCGTGGGGACGCGTCGAAAAGCCCTCCGATGTTCTTTCGGTCGGCCAGGAGATCGAGGCCAAAGTGCTGAAGGTTGACCCCGACAAGCAGCGGATTTCGCTCGGGCTCAAGCAGCTTCAGCCGCATCCCTGGGATTCGGTCGGCGACAAGTACAAGACTGGCGAGCACGTCCGCGGCACGGTCAGCCGTCTGGCCGATTTCGGCGCGTTCGTCGAGTTGGAGCCGGGAGTGGAAGGGCTGGTTCACATCTCCGAGATGTCGTGGGTGAAGAAGGTTCGCAAGCCGAGCGATCTGGTGAACACAGGTGACACGGTGGAAGTCGTGATCCTCGGCGTCAACGTCGGCGAGCAGCGTCTCTCGCTCGGACTCAAGCAGGCTTTGGGCGATCCCTGGGCCGATGTACCGCAGAAATTCCCCGTCGGCTCGGCGATTGAAGGGCCGATCACCAGCATCACCAAGTTCGGTGCCTTCGTTCAAGTCGCCGAAGGCGTCGAAGGCATGGTCCACGTCAGTGAGATCAGCGCCGAGAAGCGCATTAACCATCCGCAAGACGTCGTGAAGCTGGGGCAGGTCGTGCAGGCGCAGATCATCGGGATTGATTCCGAGCGCCGCAACATGCGCTTGAGCATGAAGCAACTCGTCCCCACCGGCCTCGATGAATACATCGCCGAGCACAAACGCGGCGACGTGATCACCGGCCGCGTGCTGGAGGAGTCTGGCGGAAGCGTACGCGTGCAACTCGGCGAAGGCATTCAAGCGACCTGCCGACTGGCGGCGTCACCCCCGGCGAAGGAGGAAAGCACGAGTGCCGCGAAAGCAGATTTGTCTTCGCTGAGTTCTATGCTGCAGGCGCGCTGGAAGGGCGGCTCAGCAGGAGCTGCGGTGCCGAAGTCCGAAGCAATTCACACCGGACAGATTCGCAGCTTCCGCATCGCCAAGCTCGACGCCGAGACCAAGACTATCGAGTTGGAGCTGGCCTGAGCGTTAGTTCAGTAGCGACTTAGCAGCCCGTTGAAAAACTCGGCCGGAGCGCAGTTTTCGGGTAGAGCTGGCCTTCAGGCCAGCGTCCCGGCCATTTATCTCCCTATTCTGAGTCGGCTTCAGCCGACGACACTAGAGTTTCGCTAGGAGTACGTTTGCGATCCGCGGCTCTGCCACGGATCGCAAAACCAACGGACGAGGGCGGTCGCAACGCTGGCCTGAAGGCCCGCTCTACCTAAGGCATACTTAGCCCATCATCCGCTTAAGGCGCGCAACGGCTTCGGACGCCCGTGCCGCGGGCGTTCCTCCAAATCCCAGGATGAAGCCTCGTTTGCCAGGTGGTTGTGCATACGACGACGACAGCGGCGCAACCCACAACTTCTCGCGAGCAGCGCGCAGGGAAACTTCGGTGTCGCGAATTCTCAGCGGCAATGTAACGGCCAGATGCATGCCTGCTTCTGCACCAAGAATCTCTGCGGTGCGGCCAAAATGTTCTCGCAAGCTATCGACCAGCGCGAGCCGGCGTTCGTTGTAGAGCTGCCGCATGCGCCGGATGTGGCGCGCAAAGTGTCCCTGCACGATGAAGTCGGCCAGCACCGCCTGATAAAGATAGGGCGAACCCAGATCCATGGCATTGCGAATCGCCGCAAACCGCTCGATGAGATCCTCAGGAATGACGATGTAGCCGAGCCGCAGTCCGGGAAAGAGCGTCTTGCTGAAGGTGCCGATGTAAATCACGCGATCGTTGCGATCCAGTCCCTGTAGCGAAGCGATCGGCATGCTGTCGTAACGGTACTCGCTGTCGTAGTCGTCTTCCACGATCCACGATCCCGCGCGCTCCGCCCAATCCAGTAGCTGAAGCCGCCGCGCGGCGCTCATGGTCACACCCAACGGAAATTGGTGCGACGGCGTGATGTACGCCGCCCGCGCCTTGCTGCATCGCGTGATGCCCTGCTCGACGTCCAGACCTTCCTCATCGACGGGAACTGGAATGAGCTTGCAACCCCATGCGGTGAGGACTTGCCTGGTCAACCAATAGCCAGGCTCCTCGAACCAAGCCGAGTCGCCTGCGTCCAATAAGACCCGCGTCGTAAGCTCCAGCGCCTGCTGGGAGCCGGAGACGATCATGATCTGGTGCGGATCGCAGCGCACAGCGCGCGAGGTTCGAAGATAGGTACAGATGGCTCGCCGCAACGCTTCCGAACCAAAGGGCCCCGCGTAGTGAAGGGTGTTGATGTGCGGATGCCGGCAGTGCCGCGCCACCAGCTTCGCCCAGAGATGAAACGGGAACTCGTCGTAAGCCGGCTGGCCGAGACAGAAAGCTCCCAACCCTCCCAGCCAAGGCTGCGGCTTGTAGGGAGCGAGCCATTGCGCCCGGTGGGCGACCGATCGCGGCCTGGAAGCGGCCGGCTTGTTGCGATTTGTCAGTCGTCCGCGAACCGGTTCCTGCTGCGGCAACACGCGGCTGACAAAGGTCCCCGCCCCGGCGCGAGTCTCGCAATATCCCTCTGCGAGCAACTGTGAATACGCCGTCAAGACCGGAATGCGCGACAGCTTCAATTCCAGAGCCAGCGCTCGCGTCGATGGCATCTGCTGGCCGGCGCGCAAACTGCCGTGGGTGATGTGTTCGCGAAAGGTGTCGTAGATCTGCTTGTGCAACGGCAGAGAAGCCTTTCGATCGATGGCGATTACCGGCAACAGCGCGCTCGACGCCTTCTCCATGAGCTCAGAATAGTGGTTATATGGAAATCGTAGCAAGTGGGTATTGTGGCTAACCACTTCCTTGCGTGACAATCTCATAAGAATGTGGGTTTACCAGCCTAAGACAGTCCAAGGTCGTACCATGGCAATGAATTCCCCTGCTGACGTTGTGAGCCGGAGTGACACGCTTGGTCGCTCTCGGCTAAATCGATGTACGCTTCGCAGTACTCGAACGTATAGAAAGGAATCTTGTGATGTTGCAAATTGCTCTTACGAACCGTCTGCAGGGAAAACAAATCACGATTTCGTCCGCCGCATTAGCGCTTGCGTTGCTCGTGCTCTGCGTCGCGCCGCCGCAGAGAGCGGCCGCGCAAACCAATCCCGCAACGCCCATCCTTCTGGAATTGTTTACGTCGGAAGGCTGCTCCAGCTGCCCTCCTGCTGACGCATTAGTACAGCAGTTGGACCAATCGCAGCCCATCTCCGGCGCCCAACTCATTGTGCTGAGCGAGCACGTCGATTATTGGAACCACGACGGCTGGAAGGATCCCTACTCGTCTTCTTCCATCACCGATCGCCAGATCGAATATGTGAGGGCGCTGAAGCTGAAGGAGCCGTACACTCCGCAGATCATCGTCGACGGAACTACCGAACTGCGCGGCGACGAGAAGCAGATGTTCCAGGCGCTGCAGAGCGATGTCAGCGCTCCCAAGATCTCCCTGCGCCTTGATTCCGTGAGCGAGGATGGCAAGACCCCTCCCGATCTCAAAGGCCACATCGACATCGAGCCGAGTTCGGAGAAACACAACGCCGATGTTTACGTGGCCGTCGCTCTCGCTCATGCCGAATCGCAGGTGGCGAGCGGCGAAAACTCCGGCAAGCACCTCAGTCATATCGATGTCGTGCAGGAGATCAAGAAGGTTGGCAAGCTGGACAAGAACAGTCACTTCAGCCAGGACTTCGAGTTGAAGCTCAAGCCGGGCACCGACGCCAGCAACATTCGCGTCGTCGCCTTCGTGCAGGAGCCCGGGCCGGGCCGCGTGTTGGGCGCAGCCTTGTGGAAGCCGGCGAACTGATGGAGGGCTTATGGACAAGATCATCCGGCATGGCCGATTCATCTTTGCCATCGCGATCCTGGCCCTCGGTGTCGAGAACGTGGTGAACACACGGCTCGGACTGTGGCAGACCATCGATTACGAAGGCCACCTAACTTTGGCGGTGATCCCGTGGGTGCCAGCTTACGCGTGGCTGGGGTATCTGATGGGGCTTTTCCTCATTGCTGCCGCGTTGAGCTTCATCGCCAACTACCATGCGCGGACTACGGCATTGGCGCTCGGCAGCGTTTTTCTGATTCGCATGCTGTTTCGCGTCGGATCAATTTTTGTAGAGCGAACCATACCGTTTGAGCAGATCGTAATCGCGGGCGCGGCATTTACTCTTGCGGGAACGCTGACTAGCGACGAACACTATCTGCAGCCGTGGGCGGGAGTCATCGATGTGCTGACTAAGTCGGGCCGCTATCTGTTCGCGGTCGCGTCGATTGTCTTCGGCATCGACCACTTTGTATTCTTCCATTTCGTCGCCAGCCTTATTCCCTTCTACATTCCGTGGCATGAGTTCTGGACCGCGCTCACAGGCGCGGGCTTCATCGCCACAGGATTGGCCTTCATCGCTGCCGGCTTCAATCCAGCATTCCGATGGCTGGCGAAACTTTCCGGCTTCATGCTCGGCGTGATGTTCGGACTCTGGTTCGTGCTGCTGCACGCGCCGAGAGTGTTGGGAGTCTTGCCTGTGCCAGGAAAGATCGCGCCACGAGATCCCAATGAATGGTCCAGCGCATTCATCGCTCTGGCAATATGTGGAGGCGCGTGGATCTGCGCCTGGGCATTCGCCATCGAGATGCCGCTTAGGCTGCGCCCGGTTGCCGGACAAATAAGGGAGCCGACGGTGGTGAATCGGTAAGCCCATTCACACATCTGGCACTTTGCTTTTAGAGCTTGCGTGCACACACGCCCGCATACCAATATTGTTCGGGATTGTAGGGATATTTCCAGCACTGCCCGTCTGCATCCCACTTAGGCTCATCCGGATCGCCTTCCCACTTGGGCCGGTCTCCTCTTCGCCGACTGAGCGATTTTTTCGCCCGGATCAGCACACACTGACAGGGATCGTCGGGATGATTCGGCCGCGGGCAATCTTTCTCGTTGATGCACCAAATCTCGCTATCGTCGTGAGCTACGGAGCATTTCCCTGTTCCGCAAACCACGTATTTGTCCCGGTTTCGCTCAAACCCATCGCCGGGCCCAGGCGGTACCGGCTCCTGACCAGAAAAAGCACGCTCTGTTTTTTGCATATGCTTCACTCTTTGAAAGTGGCAATCAAGGGAGCATCTCTGGCGGGGCGAGCAGAGATCACGATCGCTAATTTCGGTTCTATTACACGAATCTTAGATCAATGGCTGAGGCGAGTGTCAGCGTAATGTGCGCCTAATGTGCACTCATTCCCGAAAGGGATTTCATAGGATGGGTGAATTCATCCAACCTCGACGGCGGCCGTTCAACTTAAAGGAAGCTTCGGGCAGTCCGGCCGTGCGAACGTCAGAACATAAATCGGATCGAAAACTGCAGCGTCCGTGGCAGACCGTCGGGGTTGATTTCCGACAGCGTCCCGAAATTCCCCGCACCGGAATTGGGCACCAGATAGCAGGTCTGGTTCGTGGTCATGCCGTCCCCGCAGTTGGAGCCGATAGGATTGTATTGCAGCTGGTTGATTCCGTCGCCGTTCTGAACGTAGTAGTTGGCATGGTTAAACAAGTTGAACGCTTGAGCTTGCAGCTCCAGTACCTTGCCTTCCCTGACTACGAAGCTGCGTGACAATCCGACATCGATCCTCTCCAGCCAGGGACCATAAAACGAGTTCAGGGGAATTCCCGGGATTGGGCCGGCGCCGTTGATGCCTGCGGCAGTGTTTGCCGTGTCCTGATTAAAAGCCGTGTCGTTGAGGTTTCCGTTGGTGCCGTCACAATTGCTAAACGACAAAGTGGAGCTGGTGCAAGCTGGACTCAACAATGCGGCATAGGGACGTCCGGAAGCGAACTCCATCACGGTACTGAGCTGCCAATTGGCGAGCAGAGCGCGCCCGGTACGCGAACTAGTCAAGTGTTGCAGCTGCGGCTCGTAGACAGCGGCCAGCGTAATACGGTTACGCTGATCCAGCAGCGAAGCTGCAGTCGTATTGCTCAAGTCAAATTGATTGTTAAAGTCCACGCCGTCGCGCACGATGTTGTGGGCCCAAGTGTAAGCAAACTGCAACGACAGCCCGTTGGTCATCCGGCGCTGCACCTGCACGAACAAGGCGTTGTATTGATTTTGACCGGGACTGATCAGTTCATTAATCTGGCCGAAATTGGGATTAATGCGGCCTTCGGTGAGCAGACCATTATCCAAATTTGGCAAGACAACGCTTGGCCCGCTGCAGGGAGCTGTGGTGGTCCCAGGAGGGCAAACGATATAGGTGGTCGTCCCTTGCGCTGGCATCAGGTTCAGGTCGTAAGCGCTGCCGGATAGCAGGTGGACGCCATGACTCCAGATGGTTCCCAAACTTAAGGTCGTATTCCTGGCGATCTCCTGTTCAATCTGTAAGCTGCCCTCCAATACGTAGGGCACTCGGAGCCAAGGCGAGACTAGCGAGATGTCCGGTGAGGACTGGAACAGAGGTGAGTTGATCGAAAGGATACTAGGGAAGGTGGGAACCTGTTGATTTGGAATCCCGCCATCATAGCTGGTGCTGACTGACGTCTGCTGGGTTGGCAGTCCATTCGAGATCACTGCATTTCGGTAGTTCAAACCATTCATGTTGGTGTAGAACTGGCCAAATCCTCCCCGGACTACGGTGTCTGTTGTCGGACTCCAGGCAAATCCAAACCGCGGCGCCAAACGCTGGAACTGATTCGGATACTGTCCGGTGAGTGGAAAGGCAGGATTCTCCGCAGGTTGCGGATAAACCTGGAAGTCCTCACGCAGTCCCATCTCCAGCGTCAGGTTGGGCAGGACACGGTAAGTATCCTGGAGATAAAAGCCAAAATACGGGACACCAAAAGCAAACGTCGGCGCTCCCGCGGATTGACTGAAAAGGTTGTACTGGCCTAAGGCAAAGTCCTCCAGATTAGAGAACTCGTAGCTTCCGAGTGGTGAGCCGAAGTCAACCGCCTCATTTGGATCCGCTCCACCGTCGTTGGTGTCCGCATCCCAGGCGTGGCTGAAATCAAATCCAAACTGCAGGGTATGTTTGCCGACCACATAGTCCACCTGGTCGGAAAAGGAATACTGTCTTTCAAACACGCTGCCGATCGAGAACGGCGCGTTGCCGAGGACAAAGGCAGCCGGACTATCAAGAATAATTGTGGGAGTGTTCGGAGCCAGCCCTGTAGGTGTTGCTATTTGATTATCCTGCGACGTACCGAAATGCATCTGGTTCAACAAGCTGGAGGAGAAAGTATGGGTCCAGCCAATACTAGCCAGGAAGGCGTGCACATAGGCATTGGCCAAGGTCTGGATACCATAGTTGCCCACCGTAGGATCGGTTATGACTCCGCCGGGCGAGCTAAAGTCGTTATAGTTGGCGCTCAAGTAGAAACTGTCGCGAGAAGTCGGCTGATAATCCAACCGCGATGTCATCACCCAGTCGTTCCGCTGTCTCGGCTTGTTGCCCAGATTGGAGTTCAGCGCGTTCATAACATTGGAGACTTGCTGCAGATACACCGGGTTGTTGGGATCCGGCGTGGTGATAACACCTGGCACAGGCAGTTGCCCATTCGGTGCTGGCAGCACGGTTCCTGCGGGCAGTCCGAAATTGTCGCTCAGAAACTGCGATAGGTTCGTCGAGTTTGTCTGCAATGCGGGGTTGATGACCTGAATAGGATCATTGCGCAACTGCTGTTCGTAATCCGCGAAAAACCATAAATGGTTTTTCACGATGGGGCCGCCCACGCCTCCGCCGAATTGCTGCAGACTGTCGTATGGCTTGGGGAAGCCGTTGGCTATGTTAATCGCATTATTGGCGCTAGTTGCATCCGGTCGATTGTAATAAAAGATGCTGCCATGGAACGTGTTACTTCCCGAACGGGTGACAGCATTGACGAAACCAGCCCCACCACCATACACAGAAGAATAAGGAGCGACAGAGACCTGAAACTCCTCGACAGCGTTCTCGCCATAGAGGTACGGAATACGGTAGCGGCCAACGATGTCGTCAAAATAGTTGCTGGTACTGTTGCTTCCATCGACAGTGAAATTGTTAAAGCCGTTCCCATTGGCGTAGCCAGAATCTTCGCCTCCCTGCTGGCCGGCAATGCTGACTAACCCGGTGTCGCCATCGTAGCTGGTAGTGGGAGTCAGCACCGCAAGATCGGTGTAGCGCCGTCCGTTCAGGGGCAGATCCTGAATCAGCGAACGGTCGATCACGGTGCCGGTGGAGGATTCTCCCGGCCGCAGCAGAGGAGTAGTACCAGTCACCTTCACTACGTCGGTGCTGGCCCCCACTTCAAGTTTGACGTCCTGCGTAGTGGTCTGTCCCACCAGCACTTCCACCAGGGCCTGGGCCTCGCGGAATCCGTTCACGCTCGTAGTGACAGAGTAAGACCCCGGCACGAGCGCAGGTACGTGATAGATTCCGGCATTGTTGGTCGCAGCCGACTTCTCGATTCCTGTTGCCAGGCTGCGTACCAGCACAGAAGCCCGCGGCACAATGGCTCCGCTGGGGTCAGTTATCTGTCCTTGCAGCGAACCGGTCGCTACCACGTTCTGGCCGAAGAAGGGGATGCAGCTTGCCAGAGCCAGCACAAGGACGGCTGCGATTTTGGGCCGCACTGCGAACGTAATGCGTGCGAAAACGAGAGCGCGCCATAACGGATATGAGTTCATAGGAAAATGGGAGCATCGCTGGGCGCAGAATTCAAAGATGCCTAGCAGGCGGACAGTAACCCGATGATGTTACGGTACGTTCACACAAACATGAATGCTTCAAGAAAAGCCTACTATCGGCGGTAAGAAGGGCCATGATTTCCGAGCGAATGTTAAGGGTTGATGAGATTCGAAGTGGGACCATTGACCACGGGGCCCAGCAGTTCTACAGTTCTCTTGTCTGCGAGCAGTCATAGAAATGGAATCTGTCGATCCCGGCCTCGAGAATCCACTGGCGGTGCTGCTTGGTCCGCTTGAGCAGCAGCTGCACCGCGCCGTGTGGGAACGGGGCACGGCGACGGTTCGCGAAGTCCTGCAGGACAAAACCATTTGGCAGACCTATAACACCGTAATGACGACGATGGACCGCTTGTTTCGCAAGGGGCTCTTGGCTCGAATTCTCGAAGGGAAGGCGTTTCGTTACTACGCGCGTTGCAGTCCGGAGGAGTTCGACCGCAGGACTGCAGTAAGTGGGCTTCGCCGGTTGCTGCACTCCGAAAACGCATCCCTGCACCTCTCTTATTTTGTGGAAGCGGTGGGCGCAGAGGACTTAAAGCTTCTCGACGAGTTGCAGATCCTGGTGGAGCGTCAGCGCACAGAACTGCTGCTTAAGAAGGGTGAATCGTAGCCATGTTTGTGGCGCGAGGCGTCGTCGTGTCTCTGGCATTCTTCGCGGTCACGTATGCCACCCTATCGTGCCTGCTTGGATCGGCATGGCGGGTCATGCAGCGGATGCGGCGAAACAAGGCCGTAAGTTCACCCGGGCTAATTTTTGGCCTCAGGATTTTTCCCTTCGCCCTCTCCACTCTCGTTGCCGTCTTCTTCACGTTCCCGTCCTTCTGGCTAATGGAGCGTAGGTCTCTCGACGAAGACAAGACCACCTTTTTTCTTGCTGCCTGCACGCTGGTACTGTTGGGCGTAGGCATCGTGCGTAGCCTAAGAGCCACGCGGCTGACGAGTCGTGCGGTCACACAGTGGTTAAGCACGTCGAGCGGCGCTACTGAAGCAAACGCCGCCACGCTAAGCGCCGCCAAGGGAGCACCGGCCCTGATGCTGGTGGGCGTCTGCCGACCCAAGGTTATGTTCTCCGATGGGGCAACCGCTGTGCTGAGTGCTAACGAATTGCGCGTTGCCATTCGCCATGAGTTGGGACATAGGCGTTCCCTGGACAATCTGAAAAAGCTCCTGATCAATGCAACTCCATTCCCCGGACTGAGCGGACTCGAACGATCGTGGCGTGAAGCAGCTGAACTGGCGGCGGATGATTCAGCGGTTGAGAGTCGGCAGGACGCGCTTGATCTCGCAACCGCCCTCATTAAGCTTTCCAGATCTGCAAACCAGTGGACCGAGCCCGAACTCGCAAGTGGACTTGTATGTAGCTCATCCGCGATCACCGTTCGCGTGCAGCGCCTCCTCGAATGGCGCGCAGGGACCCGCCTTCAGAGGACGCGGCCTTGGGCTCTTCTATCAGTCCTCATCGTCGGCACCGCTATCGCCAGCAACTACGGGATTGCCCTGGTGCTGACTCACCGGCTGACGGAACTGCTTGTCCCCTAGGACTAACTTCGCAGAATCAGGCACAGCAATCCTGGAGCAAGCACAGGGCAGTCTCACGCTAGCCCGTGGTGTGGTCCCTACTCGACTGAAGGAAAAGGCAGGCTGCACGCCTGCCTCTCCTGTCGGTTTGTTCTGGCTGAGCTGAGTTCTAGTCGTCGTCCCGATCGGCGGGAGCCTTCCCCGCGTGAACAGGTTCGGGCATCTGAGAGTTCACACCCTTCACAAACTTCCAGATCATCTCGTTGAGCTCCCGGGCTGGGGCGCTGTCGGGATGATCGAAGTCCATCTGGCTGGCGCGAATCTCCATCTTCCGCATGGGATCGTTTTGAGCCAAATCGCTCATCCGCGGAGACTGCGCGCAGATGATGTTCTGCGCCGGCAGAATGGCCGAGTAGGGTGCATTGTTGGCAGGTTGGGTGTTCCATTCCGTGACGAACGGATTGGCGATCGCATCATACGAGGTCATCGAGTTGATACCGAGCAGCATTTCCATGGTCTTCAACACGCTGGTCGTATTGTGGAACTGATGGTCAACGGAGCCCTGGGTGATCCAGGGGCTGATGACGTACATGGTTGAGCGATGGCAGTCGACGTGATCGGGACCATCTTGCGCGTCGTCTTCGATAATGAAGATCGCCGAGTTGTTCCAGATGGGGCTGTTGCTGATGGCCTGCACAATTTGTCCGACACCGTAGTCGTTATCAGCAACTTCGGCCTGAGGAGCGAAGTCGCCCGAGGTTGGTCCCTGGGTATGGTCATGGGGCAACCGAATGGTCTCGAATGCAGGCACGGAATTGCCGGAAGGATCGACAGTCAACATCTCAGTGAATTCACGGAGCCATTCGTGCGCCCGGCTTGAGGAATTGTACTTGCCGTAACCGGTTTCCTGGTAGGAGCAGTTCTGAGCGCCTCGGCCGGTGTAAATTGCCGAAGCGTCGCTGTCTGGATAGTCGCTGTCAAAGCGCCGGAAATCCCAGTCGCTTACTCCACGCAAGTCGTGGCCGGGAGGCTGGTTCCCCAGCACGGCCGGGTAGTTGTCGGGAATGATCACGTTGCCATTGCCGTCGGTAACTCCATACGACAGGAAAAAGCCGTAGTTGCGGTAGGTAATTCCCGCTGCCTGCACGGCATCCCAGATGTGTCCGCCTGGACCTTGGGTCACGTCTGGAATCGATGGCGCCCCATTCGGGAAGTACAGCGGCGAATTCAGCTGCCCGTCGGGGTTGTAAGCCGGAAAACCGCCCACGTCATAGCCATTGTTCTGGCCTTCCACGTCGTAGTTGCGCCCACGACCGCTATAGTTGTAGGGGACGATCTTGATTTCGTCTTCGTTGGCAATCGCTTGCGTTAACCATGCCCATCCGTCAAAGCTGACTTCGCTGTTAGTGTAGGAGTTGTCCAGCAGAACAAAGCGCTCGGCCAAGGCGTGCAGGTTGGGTGTCACACTCTGGCCGAACAATGCCAGAGTGGAGTCGCCGTTGCCTCCCGGAACGTCGCCCAGCACCTGATCGTAAGTCCGGTTCTCCTTGACAATGTAGAAGACGTGGCGGATGTTGCCACTCTGCAGCCCGATCCGATCCAAACGATGGTCGCGCTGCGCTCCGGCAGCATAATTATTCAGAACCGCCGCGTTCCACTGTTGCAGCTTCTGGGGATCGCTCAGCCCGGTGATAAAGGCCACCTGTCCCTGAATCAGGTGCAGGTCATAATAGGGGCTTTCATTGAAGTCCCACTGCACGTAGCCGGGGTTGGCATAGCGAGTGACGGTGCCTTTGGCGTAGGTGACGAGAAGGCTCTGATTGCTGGGAGCGACCACCGCGCTCGGATACCATCCGCCAGGGATGTAGCCTTGCAGCGTGAGATTCGTCCCATTGATCGTTAGCTTCGCAATGGCGTTTAGATCGCCGAGGGTGACATAAAGAGTGTTGCCGTCCGGAGAGAGGGTAAGACCAGTGGGAGTCGACGTGCCCGGTACATTCTGGAACCCCTGCGGGCGCAGCAGAATCGAGCCCACGATGAGGTCATTGGCAGTGTTGACCACCGAAACGGTGTCGCTGCCCGCATTGGCCACGTACAGCAACGTCTGTGCTGAATTCAGCAGCACGGCGTCGGGGTTGGATCCGGTTGGGATCGCGGCGGTAAGAGTTGGATTGGTGGGATCGCTAGTGTTGATGTCGTATACGGAACCGTCGCGCTCACTGGAAACGTACGCTTTCGAGCCGTTCGACATCACCGCAATGGCCAGCGGAAAGTTAGGCGTCCCATACCAACTGCCAGTGAACGAGTAGCGTCCGACTTCAGTCTGCGTGCTCTGCGAATAGATGGCGACACTGCCGGGCACGGCAAATGTGCTGGGGTCGTTGTTCACCACATAAAGGTAGCCGCGCGAATCGGTCGCCAGACCGGAGGGAAAGTCGGTGGGCTGGGTGGCATTGAACGTCCCCAGATCGGCGAGAATCCCGTTGCTGTTCAAGTTCAACACATCGATGGTGTTGTTGCCTCCCATGGCTGCATACAACAGGCCGTTATTTCCGAACGCAAGCCCGTAATAGAGGCCGTTCGTGGTCTGGAAAGGACAGTAGTTGCAATTGGGATAGGAGATATTGGAAGCAAACGCGCCGGTGCTGGCATTAACTGAAGTGAGGTACTGATCAAAGCCCATGTCACTGATCAGCGCATATCTGCCATCTGGCGAGAGAATAATGTTCATGGGCATGCTGCCCACGTTCAACTGGGATCCCAGGAACGGGTAGGTAAGTGATTTGCCTGTCGGGAGTACGCGCTGGAACGGTCCTTGCGCCATGATACTTCCTGACAACAGCAAGACGGTGACGATTCCAAGACCGAGAAGCCCGAACGTCGGGCCGGCAAAACGACCTCTGGACGACATAAGGTTGGTACTCCTTTCGCGGTGGCGAGCAGCTGCTGTCGCAGCGTGGCTTTGGTTGACAGTGGGCAGCGTAGGATGCGACGTTCCAGGAAATCAACGATTCTGAATAGTAGGTAAGTTTCTTGACCGAATGGCGAATCCGGCATGAAAACTTGGTGAATTCGCAACGCACCGCGAAGTCACCGTTAAACCGCGGTCTTGGAGGAATTCAACCGGCGAGTCGCGGAACACATGTTAGGAGAGCTCAGATAGAGATCTAATACGTACCACAATGGGGTACTGCCACATTACGGGACTATCACAGTGTGGGACTATTTGTTATAGGGAGATGAACTGAGAAGCCTGGCGATGCCCAAGTCAATGTGAATATTGGAAAGCGGTTGGTCTACTGCAATGGCGTAATCGGCGGCACGCAGGTAGCTGGGGAAAATCTGCGAAGAATGACGATTGCGCCCGGAGGCTTATTCCTTCCACTTGATATTGCATCCCAAACTCGCCTTTTGTTCCTGACTGATCGACTCTCCTGCGAGCAGGGCGTCGAGAGCACCTCTCAAATCTCGACCAGTGACAGGTACCTCGTTTCCTGGCCGGCTGTCGTCCAGTTGGCCGCGATACACCAGCGCCAGCGACTTGTCGAAAAGAAAGAAATCAGGTGTGCAGACAGCCTGGTAGGCCTTGGCGACTTCCTGCGTCTCATCGTATAGGTAAGGAAAAGTGAAGCCCTCCTGCTCCGCCTGTTCCTTCAAACTGGCGGGACCGTCATCGGGATAGCTCTCAGCATCGTTGCTACTGATGGCAGCAATGCCAATTCCCTTCCCCTGGTAGTCGCAGCCCAACCTCGCCAGTTCTCCCTGGATATGTTTGACGAACGGGCAATGCCGGCAGATGAACATCACCAGTAGCCCGCGCTCACCCGCAAGTTGCTTGGTCGATCGTTTTTGACCGGTGACCACATCCTTCAGTTCAAAGCTCGGCGCAATTGTACCGAGATCGACCATGAGCGACGGTGTGCGTGCCATATGAGTTCCTTTCTTGATCCTTTCCTCGGTCCCATCGCCTTCTGCGTGGGATTAGTGGAGTTCTGCGCCGAGGTCAATCAGCAGTTTCTTCAGCGAAAGAAGCGCCTTCGCGGATTCGAAGTGTACGCCCCGCATGCCTACCTCACGGGCACCTTCAACATTCGCTTCGCGGTCGTCCACAAATAGACAATCCTGGGGCGCCAGGTGGAGTCGCTCTGCGGCGAGACGAAAGATCGCCGGTTCCGGTTTGGCTTCGGCCACTTCGCAGGAGATGACCCGAACTTCAAATTCATTCAGCCAGGAATGTTTTTCGCGAACGAAGGAAAGCATGTCGGGCTGCATGTTCGAGAGCAACGCGGTTCGCATTCCTGTGCTCCGCAACTGGCGCGAAAGTGCAATCGCGTCCGGATTCGGCCGCCCCCATTGTTGGTTGTCCTGCGCCACCAGCTCTCGCACGACTTCGCCGCTCAGTCGGACCCCGCAATCGCGTCCGACCAGGTCCCAATACTGCGCCGAATCATATCGGCTGATCTCGTACGGATACCGATGTAGCCAGTACCCCTCAAGCAACTTCGGAAGGCCGGCACCAGCGAGGGAAGCCATTCTTTCCCAATCCTCTTCCGTAGGCAGATACGTTAGCACGCCGCCATAATCAAAGACGACTGCGCGCAGCGGATACTGCTGGCACAAATCGGGCGTCTGAAGAATCACTTGCGATGGTTCGGTCTTCATATTGAGATCTAACGTCGGGAGAGCGTCGACAATCTCCACGCTCTCCCTTCCGGCTCACGCGTTTACCAATTCCTCCTCTACCGCTTTCGGCTCTTCCACATGATACTTGTCCAGCTTCGTTGTCCAACCGCGAGTCAGCTTCACGGCTTCCTGCCAGCCGCCATAAAGCTCGCTGCGACGGGCCTCCGACATCGTCGGCTGGAAGACCTTGTCGATGCCCCAGTGCTCGGCAATCTCATCGGTGCTCTTCCAGAAGCCGCATCCCAGGCCGGCCAAGTAAGCCGCGCCCAGTGCCGTCATCTCGGTGACCTTCGGACGGACGACCGGGACGCCCAGGATATTGGCTTGGAACTGGCAAAGCAGGTTGTTCTTGGTGGCTCCGCCGTCGACCCGCAGTTCGGGGATATGCAGGGTGCCGTCTTTCTCGACGGTATCGATGATGTCCTTGGTTTGGTATGCCATCGCTTCCAGAGCGGCGCGGATCAGGTGATCGCTGGTAGTGCCGCGCGTGATTCCGATGATCACGCCGCGCGCGTACATGTCCCAGTACGGTGCGCACAATCCGGAAAATGCCGGCACGAGATAGACACCACCGGTATCCGGAACCATGTTGCCGTACCACTCGGTGTCGGCGGAGTTGCGCACAAAGCGCATGTTGTCGCGGATCCACTGCACCGTCGCGCCGGAAACGAAGATCACACCTTCGAGCGCGTAGCTGACCTTGCCGTTCAGACCCCAAGCGATGGTAGTGGTCAGGCCTTCGCGGAAGTACGGTTTGTCGCCGATGTTCATGACGAAAACGCCAGCAGTGCCGAATGTGTTCTTCGCCATGCCCGGCTTGAAGCACGCCTGGCCGAACAAAGCCGCCTGTTGATCGCCGGCGTCGCCCAGGATCGGGATGATCGCGCCGAAGACCGCCGGATCGGTGCTGCCAAAATCACCCGATGACGGCAGCGCCTTGGGCAGGACCGCCATGGGAATGTTCATCTTGCGGCAGAGTTCGTTGTCCCACTTCAGTTCGTTGATGTTGAAGGCCATGGTACGTGACGCGTTCGAGTAATCGGTGACGTGTGACTTGTGTCCGGTCAGATTCCAGATCAGCCAGGTATCAATGTTGCCGAACAGCAACTCGCCGCGCTCGGCCCGCTCCCGCGCGCCTTCCACGTGATCCAGAATCCAGACGAGCTTGGAAGCGGAGAAATAGGCATCGTTGATCAGGCCGGTCTTCTGGCGAATCTCCGTGTCCATGCCCGCGGCCTTCCACTGCTCGACCACATCGGCGGTCTGCCGCGATCCCCAGACGATTGCGTTATAGATGGGTTTGCCGGTCTTCTTGTCCCACACCACGGCGGTCTCCCGCTGATTGGTGATGCCGATGGCGGCGATCTCATCGGGCGAGATCTTGGCCTTGGCGATGGCACGGAGAGCTACATCGATCTGGGCTTCCAGAATTTCCTCGGCGTTGTGCTCGATCCATCCCGGTTGAGGAAAAAGTTGCGTGAACTCTTTGGCGACATCACCGACCGGTTGGCCTTCCTTGTTGAACAGAATGGCGCGGACGCCGGTTGTACCCTCATCGAGGGCCAGAATGTACTTTTTCATTACCGTCCTCCTCCGCTTGCCTGAATGCTGACTAGGTGAACCTGCTGCACAGAAATAAATCGCGCCGGCGCAGTACCACATTGTGGTACTTGCGCCGGCAGTGGTTGAATTCGCTTAGGCTTCGATCTCGTACAACTTGGCGTAGTCGTCCACGCCGTAAATTCCCCAGGTCTTGATCGCAACATCCAGTTCGCGATGCTTCTTTGCTGCATCCTGCAGACTGATGCCGTCCAGCACCGCGTCGATGGCCTGACGGAAGGCGATCGCTCCCGCTTTTGGTCCCATGACATGGCCATGAATACCCGCGCCGACTCCGATGAAGAAGTCGTAGCCCAGTTGTTCGGCCAGGTAGGGCACCATGCCCGGCGTGACTCCGCCGCCGATCATGTTCATCGTCGGCTTGATGTCGTACATGGGGGAGTTGGTGACCTGGAAGACGCGGATGAACTTCTCGTTCAGCGCGTTGAACTTCGCCGACGGCGCGACGTTCAGGGTGATGTCAGCGCCGCAGAGGCGGATCAGCTTCTGCGCGACTTCGGTGCTGATGCCCTGGAAGGGCGAGACCGTCTGTGCGCCGCCGTAGCAGGTGTGCGCGCAGATAGGTACCTGGATCTCGGGATCTTCCGCCAGCATACGCAGGCCGGAGTAGCCCGTGCCGAAGACATCGACCATCAGGCCGTTGGCTCCGGCATCCAGCGCGCGATGCGCATTGTCGAGCAAACGATTGGTCTCATCGGTGATGTTCACGGTGTAGAGCGTCTTCTCGCCCTTCTGCTTATCGGCGCGCTTGGCTGCCGCCATGTAGACTTTCGTACGCTCTTCCAGCGGTGAGAATTTGGGACTGGCGGCGATCAACTCGTCGTCCTTGATCCAGTCGGCGCCGCCGACGGCGGCTTCGTAGAACAGCTTGGCGCCCTCTTCCGGCGTAATGCCGGTGCAGGGCTTGATCATGTTGTTGAGCAGCGGCCGTTCGGGCACGCCCAGGTACTGCCGAACACCCTGAACGCCGAACTTCGGCCCTTTGAACTGCTTTACGTAGCTCTTAGGAAACTCGAGATCGACGAGCTTCAGATTTGGCATCGACGAGATATTGCCAATGACCGATGACAGCATCAGCGGGATGTTGTCGTAGAAGTTTACCCACGGGAAGGCCACGCGGATGATAAAGTACCGCGGGCCATCGTGAGGCAGATTGGTGATGAGCTCGTAGTTGGGAACGCCGTAGATGCCAATGACCTTGGCGGCGTAGTTCTGGCGGATGGTTTCGGTCTCGCCAGGAACGCTATACCAGGAACCGGTGGATTGCTCGACGGCCAGCGCGGCTGACTTGGCGACCACGTCAGCATGTGCGCTTGCCCCGATGAAATAGGTTGCGATGATGTAGTCTTCGCCAACGATGCCTTCTATGGTCGGAAAAAGCTTGGGATCGTATAGGTTCTTCATAACTCCTCACTGGGTTGCTGGGCTTTGGTTTGCAGACGTAGTAGTCAACCGGCGCGGCCAAGAACTTGGGTAAGACAGAACGAGCCGCCTGAACACGTGCACGCCGGAAGGATTTACCTTCGCGTGCAAGTCTTCAGGCGGCTCGTCGAGTGCAATCTCTGCCGCTTAACGTGACAATACAGCAACCAGCACGAGTCGTCGGTGACCGGTGTCACCTTCGCTGGTGATAGCGATCAGGCGATAGTTGCAGAGCGATAACGCGAGTCGGATGGTAACGAGGTGTAGAAGGGCTTTCAGGTGGATGCGGAGAAGGAGCGCGCCTGGTGCATCGAGACAGGCGTTCTTTCCGCAAAACGAGGCAGTCTTCGTCCAACGGGTTGCCACTCACAGCACCCACAACGATACATCGCTGGTGGCGGCGGAGCTCACACCGCAACGAATGAGGTCGTCCACTTGCCTCATCGTTGTCACCAGCCCGGTGGCGATAATGGGGAGTTGCGGCTGGGCTGTACGCAGCGTCGACACACAAAACTGCGCCGCCGCGGCTGGAAGCAGTTCGACCGCATCCGGCAGGAAATGCTGTAGTGCGCGGATGATATTGTTGACAGCGATCGAATCGACGATAAACGTCCGTTGCACGGCGATGATGCCTTGCGCCCGCGCTGCTCGCAGCGCCGATTGCCGAGTCGAAACCACACCGGCAACGCCTTCGGCCGCCAGCAGTTCAATTCCGTCGGCGTCTTGCGCGAAACCTGTCAGGAGATCGAGGTTGGCGACTGGTAGCTTACCCGCCGACCGGACCTGCCGCACGATCTCGGGAAGCGTTAAGGGCGTCCCATACAACAGCCAAACGATAACCGAAGGCGACGCCAGGGCAGCTTTTATGTACTCAGGGCCGCGAATGGCCGGAATAATTCGCGATCGTTGCAGCAATGAAGAAATCGGCTCGTGAACCTTTGCGTGCCTGCCTGCACTCGGTGAGATCCGGAGACGATTTTCCGCCGTTGCTGCGGCATCAAGGGCATCGTCGCCTCGTGCGGCTATGTCCAGCATCAAGTCGTTCAATAGCTGCTTGAGATCACGGTTTTCATCTTCGATTGAAGCTGTCGCACTGTCAGCAAAGATATCGCTGTCGTGGATAGGCTGTTCGGAGTGTTTCTGAAGAATTTCAGATATGGGCACGCCCAGCTTGTGGTCTCGAACCATGCTCCGGATTTGTTTGTCGCTGAACTGGTGCTGGGTCACAAGTTCTCCCGAGGGGTCGGCAACGGACGGCAAACCCAATCTTACGCTGCCCATGAGCACGCCCGTAATCTCAGCACTGAGATCTCAGCGTATCGATTACTCGGGGTCGGGAAGAAAAGAATCTATGAGCTACGAAAGACGTATTTCTGCGTCGTTCTCCAAGGGCAGAAAGCTTTCGTGAGGCTGTAGGTGCAGGCCGTGGCTGGAAAACCGTGCCCTCTGTCTGGACGCCACCCTGCGGGGAACCGCACTCGCCGGTAAAGCGATGCAGCACGCAGGAGGTCTGGGCCTGCACCGTAATCATTGACAAGGCCGCGGTCGCGCACATTGCCGGCACGCGGCAATGCTCGTCGCCGGGCTATTGTGCGATTTCCATAAACATAGCCACCGGATGTCCCAACCCGTATTGCCCCTCAGCCGTGACGTGTACGATGCCCGGAGTGGAAGGCAGAGTTAGTACTACCGGCGCGTTGCCGTTAGAATCGGTGACCACAATACGCTGCGATAGCGAGCCGGCACTGGTCGAAAACAGAATCGTTCCGCCGGCTGCGCTGCCTCCGGACTGTCCGGCGTTGAGCGTGACCGAAAGATTCAACTGAGTTCCCCTTCGGCCTCGCTGGTCGTCCCCGGTCTTGGTCAACGACGCAGACGGATTGCCCACCAGAATCCATCCACCCTGCTGCTGCGCAACCCCGGCGCTGTCGGTGCTCGGTACAGAGTAGTGATAGAAGCCAGGAGTGCTGCCCGCAGTCACGGTAATAGTTCCGTTATGTCCCGGCACCAGGGTCGGCTGATTCACCGTGACCGTTATTCCGCTGTCATATTGCGGCGTGCCCAAAGTCACGGTCGCCGTACCGGAGGTAATGGTTGGACTCAGTACAACCTGTCCCCCGGCAGCCAACATGGTGGTGTCGGGATTCAGGTTCCACTCCGCGCCTGGAACCTGGGCCGAGCCGGTTATTAGCAGCAGGGTCGCCGAGTACGGAGCGAAGTTCAGGGTCGACGTCCAAGAGTGCGGACCCGAAGGGACGATTTGCGTCGGATCCGTCGAGGAAAGCGTGTAGGTAGTCACTTGCGACGGAGTGAATCCGTTGAATGCAAACTGCACCTGCGCGATATTCGCCGGATCCTTGTTCAGAATCATTGCAGTAACAGTGTTCCCCGCGGCATTCAGCGAGGCGTAGCTGCTGAACAAATCAGGATCACCGTTATTCGCGGCCGAAATCGATGTGGTCAGGAACGCGTCGTGCTGGCCGTCGTAGTTGCGGTACAGCTTCAGGGCGAGATAGTTAGGATTGCCCGGAACCGGAGCGACCCAGCGCGACGCCAGGTAAGTGCGCTCCCGGCCCAGAATTCCATACGCATCGGCATCCGCCAATGCGGTGGAAAAATCCGTTTCGCCGGCAAAGTTGGCGCTCCATTCCGTAACGCTCAACGGCGTTCCGGGATAAATCATGTTCGCAATCGCCCGCATGCGCGGCAGGCGGAAAGGAATCGTCTTGTTGGGCTGAAGAAACGTCGTCCAATACTGATTAATATCTTGCGATTCGCTGACGTACGTGGGGTCCCAATAATCGCGGTAGATGCGGCATGAGAGAGCCTGCTTCTGCGCCTGCGTCCAACCGGAAGTATCCGGACCGTCCGGGTAGGCGTGAATGTCAAACACATCCACCGAGCGCTGCTGAGGAACGGCCACTTTGTCCTGCCAATACACCTCGTTCAGCCACCAGGGGAGGAGATCGACCCCGGCGTGCGCGCCTTTGTCATTGTTATTGGCGCCATTCCAGTAGAACCACCAGCAGCAGCTTACCGGGCCCAAGCGGATTGCACGTGGGTCCCAGAGCTTCACCTTGCGGGCTTCAGCCAGGTAGGTGTCGCGCAGCTCGTTATAGGCCGTAGGGTTGGGGTGGACATCACGGTGGGTGCTGCCCCAGATGTCCACTTCGTTGTCCATGTTGTAGAAGTGCGGTGCAGTCCCAAACGCACCCGCCAGCGCTGCGGTCCACTGATTGCGGTATACGCTTCCCGGCGGATCATCACTGCTGGGTTGATCGAGCAGCGGCACGTCAGCATCGTTAGGATCATTCCCCGTAATGTCGGTGGCGCAATCGGTGAGCACGCCATCTCCGGCGTCACTGTTATAAGGGTCGCTAGAGCACTGCGGACCATATTTGCTGACCGAGAAGCTCCACCCCGAACTCTTCGCCACCCAGGGCAGCATGACCATCGTGATCAGTGGATTGCTGCCCGCTGCCTTCACATCGCGAATGTACTGGGCAGAATCGCCGTCGCCGATCTCGGTATAGTTGAAGTCCTCGAAGTACCAATCGTTCGCCGCGTTATACGTGAACGTCTTCCAGTTGTAGCGTGAGGTCGCATTCCCTCCCCAGCGCACCACGGTCATGCCGCTATCGGTGATGGTGAAAGCATCCTGGGGATACGCACCGCCGTAGACATACGAACTGATGGGATGGCGGTTGGTCAGGGCGTCGAGCGTGACGCTAACGTTCGTCGTCGCAGGAGCTGAGTTGTCCTGCGGTTTAGGACTCGATTCGTCAGCAGCAGCAACGGCAGAACCACTCGGCACGCACAACGCGAGAAACAGTACGGTGACTACGCGAGGAAGAGCAGTCATGAGGTGGCCTCTGTCGCGCTAATTTACCACCTTCTGTGCGCAACGCCAGACCACGAAAGTGCGGCGCTGGCGCCGTATCTCGAAGTCCGGATTGAAGGATGCTCATCTCGTCGAAACCATGTTCGGCCGACTCGATTAGACAAGGGCGCGTTTGACAGTAGCTTCCAATGCCTCTCGCGCTGCGGCGTACTGGTCTTCAGAAATTGATCCGCTTATTCGATCGACTTCCAGTCGAAACAGGTCATCCTTCACCCCGTCAAGCCCTGCAGTTGGCGTTTGAGGTAGGATGGCACGGCGGGGCGCAAGTTCGTGCACCGTCACCCTTCGCATTTTGCTGACTCTACCTGCGATGACGGCACCGACAAAAAAGATGGTGACGCCTATCGCCGCCCAGAGCGGCGACTTTGCTGTCGAACCAGTCTTCGTCTCTGCGGTGGCGTGCGGCGCTGCGGGCGGAAGAACTCCGCCCTGTGCAGATTCTTTTGGATCGGGGACAACAGCTGCTGGTGAGCGCGCTGGTTGATTTGCCTGATCCCGGAGATGCGGAAGCGCGCCCATTCCGGAGATCTCAAACCGTGGTCCGTCGCCTTCCTCTAATTGCTTAACAGTTAGGACTCGATAATTTTTGTCGCCGCTGGCAAGCGTCTGGAAGCGGACCCACGGCGAGGAAAACTTCATGGTCGATGGAATCATCACCACCAATTGCTGCAATCGATACGAATGACGGCTTTGAAACGCCACGTAGCCGTTGTAGAGCAGGTCATAGTTGAAGGCAAACTTGGTTGCTCCTGGGCGCAAGGGGAAGTTGACCCTGTAGTGTCCCGGCTCGCCGGATACCGGCGCAGCAGCAATCATGGTGACCATCTTTTCCGGGCCCGCCGCCAGGACAGAATCAAGCCTGGCATTCGGCGGCAGGTAGACCTCGAAGGTATGCGGGCCGACCTGCGTCATCGGTGGGCTGGATGCATTCTCGACCTCATACATATCGGAGACATGCAGCAGTTTCCCCTGGGTTCCAGCGCGCAGCATCTCGACGGTGGCCTTGACGCCCGGCACATCGGCTGCTGCATCAAACACCGGAATCGAGAGAGTATCGCCAACCGCAGCCGCAGTATCGTAATTCACGTTCTGGTGGACGACCCGCACTAAGTAGGGTTCCGAGGCATCCTGCGCATTCAGCGCAAAGTGTCCCTCCGCGTCGGTCTTGGCACGTGCCTCCTCGCGCATTTTTGGCTGGAGGCGAAACAGGACCACATCATCGCCGACCGCGGGCTCGCCGTGGCTTTGATCACGAACTAAACCGGTGATGGTGTTCGAGGCCAGCGCGGCAGGAACAAAGCATAGAAGCAGCGCCATGACCGAGAGCTTAAGCATGGTTTCCTTTTGATTCACCGCGGTCCTCACTCGACCATCGATCCCGCTGTTTGTGACGCGCTTGGGCGAAGTGTTCTCCCGAACAGGATTCCCGTTTCCACCTCAACCGGCTGTCCACCTTGCCGGTAAGGCTTGAATCTCCATTGCTGCAGGGCATCGGTGATTGCCTTCGCCTGGTCGGGGAAGGCGCTGAGAAAGTGAATGTGTTTTACCTTGCCTTGCTTATCGATGGTGATTCGGACCGGGACAGGGTTGAACCTGTGTTCGGTAAAGACCGGCTCAACCCGGGTGATCAGGTTTGCGTCGCGTGCGTAATCCTTGATGCACACCGGAACCGCGCCTCCTCCAGTTCCTGCTGTAGAACTGGCCTCAGCCGGCAACGTCATCCGGTTCAGGCCGAGCGTCAGAGTCTTTAGGAGGCTGGTGTCACGGCTGGTCAATACGATTTGCACTGCGTGGCAACGAATCTCGGTGGAGAAAACATACCAGTGCAGTTGCGCCACCGGAGACCAGTAGGCAAAGAACGTGAACGGCCGGCCGGCGATCGTTGCTGGTGTGGGTGACATTTCCACTTTGTAGTCGGCCTGCAAATTGTCCTTCGAATAGTTGACCAATTCAGCGGCGTTGCTTGCCGGCAAGGGGGTGAAGAATAGGTCTTCCGCGGTTATCAGGATCGTTCCCCGGGCCGGCCCTTTGAAGTTATTCGCAGGGTTGAGTTGCAGCAGCACGTAGCGCCCTTGATCGGATGGGGGAGGGCCTTTGAATTTTTCCATCCAGTCAGTCGGGATGGGGTAGGTGATACCGAAGTAGGGATTAGTGAAACCGTCAGCACCCACATTTCCGCCTTCCGGCACAGGAGTAGTGGAATCACTGGCGCTCGCCCAGGCGCCTTTTACCAGAATGACTCCTTGGGGGACTTTGGTAGCGGGCTGCAAGTTGCTGGAGAAGTCGCCGCCGTTCGGGGCGGTGCTTTGGCCCCAGATCGGCGAGGATAGGGCCAGGGCGAGCAGGCAACAACAGAGTCGGGAGCGCATATCGGTCCTCGCATTGCAGCAATGCGGCTTGGTTCGATCGAGGGTAACGGTTGTGAATCCTTCTGCCGCTGGCAAGAGCTGGCGAGAAACGTTCGCATCTCGCCAGCCCTGGATTCAGCGGCTATAGCGAACGGAGAAAGTCCAGCACATCCTGCTTCTGGGTATTGCTTAGATTGTTGAAGTTCTGTTCGACCGCGTTGGCCTCGCTTCCATGGCTGGCGTGAGCCGCAATCGCGGAGTTCAGATTGGTAGTGCGGCCATCGTGCATCAGGAAGATTCGCTGCCCCAGACCCCACAGAGGAGCAGTGCGAAACTGGTCGCCGCCCGCTCCGCCCTGCGAGACGTTGTCCGCCAGGCCGTTGCCCATGTGATGGATTTCAATGTCCGAGTAGGCCGGCACCGCGACGCTGCTCAGCGCCGGAACGAAGTTCGACGCCTGCGTCGTGCCCGGCGATGGATTGTGGCAGGTCGCACAGCCGATGGAACTGAACAGCTGCGCGCCTGCCTGAATGTTCTGCGCGGGAACCTGCTGTCCGTTCAGCACCACGCCGCCCGGAGGCGGCGGAGCCAGGAAGCGCATGAAATTGGAGAATGCGGAAACGTCGTCAAGAACGGCTGCGTTCGGGGTCGAGGTGGGATTGGACGTATCTTCCGGGTAGCCGTTTCCGGAGAGGTTCAGGCAGTTTGCCGGCAAGCCGGTGCCCTGTTGATCCTCACCCGGCAGCGGACGGTCCTGCGGAAACAACTCGTTGCTGATTCCCATTTCCACGTTGTAGGCCTCACCGGAAAAAATGTGCAGCGACTTGTTCTGTGCCTTCCAGCCGAAACGGCTGATGGTGCCATCGTTGCCGTTGTGGTTGAAGGTACCGGCAATGCCGAAGCGGTTGTTCAGGTTCGTGGCCTGATTGAGCAGCAGGGTTGAATCGTCCAGGTTCTCGACCAAGCCGGCGCCGAAGGTGGGCGTGGGAATGCGAAAGATGATGTCATTGGCAGCGATGGCGGCGGCAAAGCTGGGCTGCGGAAGATTACAGTTGCCGGCGTCGGAACGGCCAGTGACCGTGAACAAATCTTCCACTCCTCCGTTGGGAGCGTTGTAGTTGATGCCGCCGTTGGAGTTGAAGAAGAAGGGGAAGCGGGCTTCAAGCGTCGGGCCATTGGCGGTAATGAAGCTGGGAGTAGTGTTACCGGGCGCGACTCCATTACTGGTGAACTGGTATTGCGGATTGACGGCAGCCCCTGAGCCGCCCACCGCAGGTTGCGCGTGACACGAGCTGCACTGATTGGCATTAAAGCGCGGCCCCAGACCGACGTTGCTTGAGTTGGAAACGGTCTCCACTTCCTGGAAGCGGTTGAGTCCGTCCTCGAAGAAGGCATAGAAGCCGTGAGGATCGTCCGATGGATTGATGAGCGTCGCGCCGGTTCCGCGGTTGCCGCTCTGAACTCCGGGGTCGGTTTGCGCCAATGCCATGCCGGCGGCGAACAGCACCGCTAAAGATAGAGCTGAGACGAATTTTGTCCTGATCACGATCTCCTCCTTCTCGAACTGGGTCCTCTGAAATCGGTAAGCCTGGCGAGAGCACACTCCTCCTGAGCACTCGCAATGAGTCTTGTGCCGCGAAGTCTCGCTGAGGCTTGAGCGGCGACGCTGGTTAATTTGGCTCGACGTACTTCGGCGAAGAGAATGGCGCAGACGAGAAAGTGGGCGGACGAAGATACAGTGACGCAGACAGGCATCCTAGCTGCAATCGGCGCTGTGGCGGCAGCGTTTGCTCGGGCGAGGATCTAGATTGTTCAGCTACCTTTGGCTGATGCTCTCGCGCATCAACGTCAGAATCCTGAGGAGTTGTCACACCCTAAAACGGGGCTGTGACATTGTCAACGAAAACCTGTTAGCCAAATTCGCTATCCCTTAGCACAACTCGCTGCCGGCTTCGAAAGTCATGTGGGCTGTAACCGATTTTGTTTCGGAAGGCGCGCACAAAGCTTGGCGCATGGCGATAGCCGACCTGGTAAGAAATCTCCTTGATCGGCATATCAGTTGACTGCAACAGCTCAGCGGCTCGCTCCAAGCGCAAGTCGGAGAGAAACGTCTGCAGGCTGACCCCAGTCGCGGCCTTGAAGAGATGCGAGAGCCTGGAACTGCTCAAGTTCACCAGACTCGCCAGTTCCTGCACTCCGCAGAAAGGCTCTTCTTCAATGGCTAGAAGAATTTTCTCGATGCGCGGATCGGCTGGACGCGCTTCCAGGCTGGCACTTGCTGCCTGGCGCCGCAGAAGAGAATGGGCTTCCCGTGACATGACTCCTCTCGGAGACGTGTGGCAAGAAGTACTACGAAAATTCCGCTGTCAGGGAGCAGCCGTTGCTTGCGTAGTTGCCTTCACCCTTGGCCAGAGCGCAGTGTGGTCTGAACGGACAAACGAATTTTATGTGCAATCCGACTTGCGGCCAAGGTTTTTCGGCAGAGCCAGCTTACTGGGTGGCACCCCTGATGACACGACTCGTTCCCGAATGTACTTGACGGTGCGAAGTTAGGAGGATCAACCGTCTGGCAACACGTCGATGCGGTTCGGCAGCTCTTGCCAACCTCGCTCCACGGCACGCCGGCAGCGGCTTCCAAGGCTGATTTGCTGAGCCGTATAGAATGCTGAAGCAAACTTCAACAGATGCTATCCATTTACCGACGCAGGGAGTCCCAGTCGGGAAAGCGGAAGAGTAAGCCGATTCAATGAGCACGCCAGCGCCACCCGATACCGTACTTCGTCTCCCCTCAGCGCGAAAACCGCACCAGAGATTTCTGGCTCGCTTTTTCGTTCGTGACGGCTCTCCCCACGTCTCACCTCACCATGAGAAGACCTATCCCTGGTACATCGTGCTATGGCTGACGGGCGTCGATTATTTCTCAACCTTGGGATATCAGCCCGGGATTGCGCTTCTGGCGGCTGGCGCGCTGGCCGTACCCGCAACCGTCGTGCTCGTGGCCGTCACATTGCTAGGCGCGGTGCCGATTTATTCCGCGGTGGCGCAGCGATCCTATGCCGGACAGGGATCGATCGCACTGATGGAGAACTTGTTCTCCGGCTGGACGAGCAAGATCCTCGTGCTGGTGTTGCTGGGTTTTGCAGCGACCGATTTCGTTATCACCATGACGCTGTCGGCTGCTGACGCAGCCAAGCACGCCATCAATAATCAGTATCTGCACCCTTTCGCCGGCAGTTCGCAGATGAGAATCGCGCTCATCCTCCTAGTGCTGCTGGCGATTGTTTTTCTTGCGGGATTCCGTGAGGCTATACGCGTTGCCAGCTTCATCGCGATTCCCTATCTCTTCCTGAATCTCATCGTGCTGCTGTGGTGCGGAGTGCGAATCCTCCTCCATGTTGAACTGCTGGCCAACTGGCGACACGCGATTTTCGCTCTCAAGCCGGACTGGACCGGGATTTTCATCGCGTCAGCACTCATCTTCCCCAAACTCGCCCTCGGTCTGAGCGGATTCGAAACCGGCGTCTCCGTAATGCCACTGGTGAACGGCTCGGAGCCAGGCCAAACGGAAGAGACCATTCCCGCGCGTGTGCGCTCCACGCGCAAGCTTCTGCTATCGGCCGCGCTCATCATGAGCGTGATGCTGCTGCTTTCCAGCTTCGCGGCGTCGGTGCTCATTCCTGAAAGCGCTTACCGCCTTGGAGGCCCGGCGGACGGACGAGCGATTGCTTACCTGGCACATCTCTATCTGGGCAATATTTTTGGGACGGTCTATGACATTTCCACGATCCTCATTCTCTGGTTCGCGGGGGCGTCGGCTATGGCTGGACTGCTGAACCTGATCCCACGTTATCTGCCGCGGTACGGGATGGCGCCGGAGTGGGTTGCGTATCAACGGCCGCTGGTGCTGGTGTTGCTGGTGCTCGACATATTTGTGACGCTGGCTTTTCGCGCGTCGGTTACCGCACAAGGCGGCGCCTACGCGACCGGCGTGCTTGTGCTGATGCTCTCAGCGGCGGTAGCCGTGACAGTCTCACTCTGGCGGGAAGCGAGCCTGCATAAGCCTCAGAACTACCTCCTGTCGTTCTACTTCCTGCTGGTCAGCGTGATGTTCCTCTATACCACGGTCACCAATGTCATTGAACGGCCGGACGGCGCAATCGTGGCCAGCATCTTCATCTTTCTGTTGCTCACGGCCAGTGCGCTGAGCCGTATCATCCGCTCGACAGAGATGCGCGTCTCCGAAGTGAAGCTCGCAGATGCGGCCTCAGCTCAAATCTGGCAATCGATTCAAGGCAAGAAGGTCAACCTGATTCCTATTCGCATCAACACGGCAGAGCACCGTAAGTTCATTTCCGAGAAGGTGCGGGAACGTTACAAGGTCGATGGTCCGCTCGCCTACCTCTTTGTATCCTTGCTCGACAACCGAAGTGACTTCCTCGCTCCTCTGTCGCTGCGAGTTTTTCGCGAGGGTGAAGACTTTGTGATCCAGGCCGGCGGTGCGGTCGCGCTCGCCAACTCTATTGCCTACATCAGCGAACTGTTGGATCCGATCAGCATCGTACTGGGGCTGACGCACCGCCCGCTGATGCGGCAGTCGCTGGAATATCTCTTTTTCGGCGAAGGCGAGACGGGTTTGCTGGTCTACTCGATCCTGGTTCGGTATTGGGAGACGATCAAGCGCGTCTCCGGTTTGCCGCTGATTCTGCTGGTCAGCGAATCAACCTACCGTTCGGAGATTGAGATCGCCGAAGGATCCGCAGCAAGCGGCACCGCGGCCGCCTCGAGTACATAAGAGTAACGTCAGGGCTGGAATAGGCTTGTTGGGAGAGCCTCTAGGTTTTTTGGCCATACAGCAGGGCGGAGATTGCTTCCAGAAGATTGTCAGGGCCTTCGCCCTTGGAGAGGAAAGCATCGGCAAACTCCAGTCCGTTGGGTTCTTCCGCCGCGGCCGATACGATCAGGATTGGAACCTGAGGCTTGACCTCTTTCATCTCTCTGGCGATCTCCGCTCCCGTCTTGTCCGACAAAAAGTGATCGGCGATCACCAGATCAACCGAATTCTGGTTGAACAGCTCGAAGCCCTCTTCCCCCGAGGCTGCGGTAATGACGGAATAGCCGGCGCTCGTCAGTAAGAGCTTGCGAACGCGCAGGGCGATCTCCGCATCGTCAATGCAAAGGATCAGCGGATGTTCGGGAACAGAAGCTGTCATAAGAGGGGTCGTTCTCAGGAGTATAACCCCGGCGCGAGCAATCGGGACGGAAAAGCTATCATTTCGCCGACAAGAGTGGCACTATCGACCATCGGCGCAACCACGCGCCTGTGCAATTAATGCCAGGTGTAGCCCACCATGAATTGCAGGTTAGCGTTCAGTCCGGGATTGTGATTGCCAATTGAGGCATTGGACAAGTGGTAGGCCTTGAGCATGATGTCCCAGGAGTTCCTTCCCTTGCCGAAGATCTGCGCGCCAATCTCAGGGCCGCTAGTGAAGTTGATCTGCGAAGTATCTCCCGGGGGCAGGTTGTGGTTGCTGAATAGTGCACCGCCCACGGCGGCGAAGTACGGCGCGATCTTACAGCCACTGGTAAAGTTCCACTTGAAGACGACGGGATCGATGCCGCCGGAATATTGGCCGCCGTTAACCCAATACTCGTCGAGTGGGATGACATCGCCGGCCAGTTCGAAGGTTCCCCGTAGAATTCCCGGACCATGTTCTTCGGTCAGCACTCGCCCCAGGCGGAAGCCGACCACCAGGTTCTGACCGCTGGGCGTGCTATCGACGGTAGTACCGCCGCCGATGAAGACCATTTTTTCCCAGCTGCCGGGATGGCGCAACACATCGACCGGACTGTCGGTGGGAACTTGTGCCAATAGTGGCAGAGCAGCGAAACAGCAGAGCAGGAATACAAGAATAGCGTTCTTCGTCATTTTTGGGTTAATGGCAAAAGTTATCAGGTTGGCGGCAAGCGCGCAAACCGGAGGGATAGCGCTTCATCCAACAGGACGAGCAGTGGTCTCAAACGGCGTCGGCTTTTCGATAGGTTTGTCTATACTCGGGCGGGTTCCGCTTATGCGAAAGGATTCGGTATGAACCTGCTTAGCCGAGTGTTACTCCCGCTGGCCTGTTGCTTGCCGATGGTGGCCGCGGACACCACTCTTAACGCCGACGTGCTCAATCGCTGGGTGGGAGGCAAATGGGTGGGCGACGGCCAGTTTGTCGACTCCGACTTCAGCAAAGCCAACAAAGCCAGCGCTACGACCAAGTGCGTATGGTCGCCCGATCACGTCTTTGTTATCTGCGACCAGGACATCAACTTCGGCGGCACGCCAATGCGCGAGCTGTCCATCTACACCTTCACGCCCAAGACCGGCACGTTCTACTTCTACGGCGTTTCTCTCGGCGAAGAGACGCCTCGCCATACCAGCCTGGATATCACAGACAACGGCGACCGCTGGCTCTATACCAGCACAAGCGAAATCAAGGGCAAGAGCGTGGAGTTTCGTACTACAAATCAATTTCACGGAAACGATGCAGTGAAGTGGTGGACGGAATTTTCCACCGACGGGGGTAAGACCTGGACGAAAACCGGCGAAGGGCAAGAAACCAGAGAAAAATAGCTGCGAGCTTTACCTAAGATTAGAGGTTCGCTTGCCCCATAGCTGCTTTAGCTCGAAGCTCGGGGCTCGCGGCTCGGGGCTAGCACCTTCTCCAGCCGAAAATACCTCCTCGCCTTATGCACGTCTTTGGCGATCTGCTCGCGCAGTGCGTCCACCGAGGGGAACTTGATCTCCGGCCGCAGCCGCTTCAGGAATATCAGCTCCAACTCCGTTTCCGGCAACAGCTCAATCGGGTGAAAGTTCAGCAGGTGGCTTTCAATCGCGAAAGATTCTTCCCCGAAGGTCGGCCGCTTGCCGACGTTGGTCACCGCTTCAAAGCACTCGCCTCCCACTCGCAGCCATGTGATGTAAACGCCGTCGGCGGGAACGAGTTCGTCGTAACGAGCGAGATTCACGGTAGGCACCGTGTACTTGTGTCCGTAGCCACGACCACGGCCCGGATTGGAAATGATGCTGAACGGCCGTCCGAGCAGCGCCCGGGCCTTGCTGACATTCCCCGCTTCCAGCAGCTTGCGAATCTCGCTGCTGGAGACGTGATAACCGCGCAGGATCATCTCGGAATAAACCTTGGCTTCAAAGCCGCATTGCTTTCCCAGTTCCGCGAGGGTGTTGACGTTGCCCTGCGCCTTATGGCCGAAGTGGAAGTTGTAACCCTCGTGCACTTCCCGCGCGTGCAACACATTAACGAACACCTGGCGCGCGAAATCCTCTGCCGTAGTCAGCGAGAGATCGCGCGTAAACGGCAGCAGCAGCACCGCATCGACCCCAATCCGCTCCAGCAGCTTGAGTCTGACTGGCAAGGGAGTGAGTAGCTTAGGTGCAACATCCGGGCGCAGGATGCGGTAGGGATGCGGATCGAAGGTCACGACAACCGCTTTGCCACCGAAGGAGCGAGCATTCGCAGTCATATGGCGCACCACTTCCTGATGCGCGCGATGCACCCCGTCAAAGTTCCCCACACTGACCGTGCTAGGTCCGAAGTCGGCCGGCACTTCCTCGAGATGGCGGAAGACTTGCATCGTTGTCCGTGACCCTAGATCTCAAACTCCAACTTCAAGCCATCATGCGACAACCGCACATTGTCGGGGAGTTTGGCGTTCGTCGCCTGGTGCGGCAGGTCGTGTGAAATGTGCGTGAAATACGTTCGCCGGGGCTTGAGCCGATCCACGATCTTCAGCGAATTCTCCACCGTCGAGTGCGTCGGATGCGGATGATGCCGCAGCGCATCCAGGAACAAAATGTCCAACCCTTCCAGCTGCGCCAGCGACTCCTCCGGGATACTGCTGAAGTCGGTAAGGTATGCCGCTCCGCCGAAGCGAAAGCCCTCGATCGGCACATCGCCATGAAAGACGGCGACCGGCGTGAACCTTGCGCCAAACAGGTCGACCGGCCCGTTCATCTGCTTTAGCTCGACCTGCGCCAGGCCGCCGTACTTGTAATTGGCTTCGAAGATGTAGCGGAAGACGTTGCGCAAAACTTGCGATGTGTTCTGGCTGGCATACAGAGGAATCTTGGCACCGCCGGTGACGCGCGGAAAGCTGAGCGGCCGGACATCGTCCAGTCCCAGGATGTGATCAGCGTGACCGTGGGTATAGAGGACTGCGTCGATCTTGCGAATCCGTTCGCGGATCGCCTGCTCGCGGAAGTCGGGAGTAGTGTCAATCAAAACAGTGCGTCCCTCCCACTGAACCATAATCGAGGGACGCGTGCGGCGGTCAAGCGGATCGGCGGAAGTGCACACCGCGCAGTCGCAGCCGATGGTAGGAACTCCCATGGAGGTCCCGCTGCCCAGCACGGTGAGCGTAGCTTTCATCCGACCTGGCTGTCGCCGCCGGGGCTGCCTTGCGGCGGACGAGTGATCAGGTTGGTAACTTCTAGGTACGCCATACGCAATTCGTAGAGACAATTGCGCATCATGTTGTCTTCCGCCGGCGTGAGGTTGCCTTTGGTCTTTTCCTGCAACAGCGCCAGCGTGTCGACGGTCTGCCGTGCGCCGATCAGGTCGACCTCCGGCTTGGCGCCTTGCGGAGCAGCCATGCCGAGCTGCATCAGGGCGGTCATATAGAGCGAGGCAAGGAATTTCTCGAAGGTAATCTCAAAGTCCTGGGGACGATGCGACTGCCCTTGCTTGCGCATTTCCTTCTGAATCTGCTCATCGATCTCGCGAGTGGATTCTTGATAAGCAGCAGCCGAGGCCTGCTGCTCTTGCGAGCTGGGAGCTGGAACTTCCGGCTCCGCCACCGAGCTCGCCGCCGGAACCTCGGGGGCCGGCACTTGATGGTTTTGTGCGGCGCGCTCTTCATTCGCACGCTGCTGCGCTTCTCTCTTCTCCTGCTCGCGTTCTTCACGCCGCTCCTCGGCTTCCACCACATCCTGGCGCAGCTCACCTTCGCTGCTGAACAGTCGGCGATCAGTCACAACAAACTCGGGTTTCTTCTCTTTTTCTGCCATAGGTTCATTTACCCACTGAACGGAAGTTCGCGCACTCTGGCGCTCTGCTCGCCAACTTGCACCATCGCACCGGGTGTGGCGACCTCGCGACGCAAATAGCCCAGCGCCAAGGTTCGGTCGCCATTCGGAAATGGTATTCGCGCGGCGCTGGTAATCTCTCCCATGTCTTTGTCGTTCACGCGGACTTTCGTTCCCGGCTGCGGCGGCTCACCCTCCACCTCGAAACCGATGAACGTTCGATGCACATTGCCGCGCGCCCGAATGCGCTCCACAATCTCCTGCCCGATGTAACAGCCTTTGGTGAAATTGAGCGCGTGCAGCTGACCCGTCTCCTGTGGGAGATCGCGCTCGCGCAGATCGATTCCATATCGCGGAACCCCGCGCACAATGCGATACATCTCCAGCGCATCGCTGCCAACCGGCATCGCCCCAGCCGCGATCAAGCCTTCCCAAACCTTCTCGGCATTCTCGCCGGCTACCCAGATCTCGTAGCCATCCATCTGGGGATGCGAGCTACGCACAACCGAAATCCCGATGCCGCGCCATTCCAAATCCACTACCTGCCCCAGTTCGAGTTGCGCAACATCAATGCCGGCGTCCGATAACACCTCGCTCGCCTTTGGACCGGCCACTCCAAGCGAGCTCAGCTTGTCGCTGATGTCCTCGATCTCAACCTGATCCATGATGATGTAACGCTGCAAAGTCGCGATAATCTTCGGGGCCTGCTCCCGGTCGGTCGTCGCCAGCAGATAATCACCGCGGTTGTAAGCAACCAAGTCGCCCTGATTATGTCCTTGCGGAGTCAGGATGAAGCAGTACACGCCGCGCCCGACGGCCAGATCCCGGATGTTGTTGGTGACCATGCCATTCATCCAGCGTACGCTATCGCGGCCGCTGAAGATCAGCTTGGACTGCCAGCTCATGTCGAACACAGCGGCGCCTTGCAGCAGCGGCTTGAATTCAGCGGCCGGATCGCCGAAGCTGGTCGCGGTTTCGGCGCCGCGATAGCCTCCCATTCGCGCGCCCAACGCCGTCAGCTTGTCTTGTAGGGTTGCAACCGTCATACCGAATCTTTGATTATAACCAAGCAGGAAACGACTCGTCAGAGGCAGCTTGCGCTGGGGAACGCGGGTTGTTGCGTCCATTAGGCGTGCGCGGTAGCGAGGAGTTTGATTGCGCCTGGGGCGGTAGGTTCACATACTTCAAAGCCATGCGTTCAGAACACCATTGGGGCGACACTGAGGTCGACATGACGATCTTAGCGGTGCTGTTTGGATCACTGCTGATTTACCGCGGCATAGGCGCGTTGGGCGTGCCCGCCCTCGAAACCTGGCTGGCCTGCGCGCGCTTCGCGCTGGCGACCATGTTCCTCTTTACCGCAATCGCGCACTTCGCCACTTCGACGCGAAAAGACATGATCGCCATGGTGCCACCTTCATTCCCACAGCCAGGACTGCTGGTTACGATCACCGGAATTCTGGAAGCGGCGGGCGCGATCGGCCTGCTGTTGGTTCCCACCCGGCAATGGGCAGCGTGGGGATTGATTCTGTTAATGCTGGCGATGTTTCCGGCGAACATCAGTGCCGCGCGCCGAGGCGTCCAGTTGCGAGGCAAAGCGGCGACACCGCTGTGGATTCGCACGCCGATGCAGATTCTGTTCATCGCATGGGCGTGGTGGGTGCGGTAGAAGCAGCAGTTAGCACTTAGCATTTGGCACTTAGTAAAACACGGATTACTGATGACTAGGCCCGATCGGCTGACGAAGCGGACAAGAACAGGACTAAGCGATTTTGCTAAATGCTAAGTGCTAAATGCTAACGGCTGTTTTTCTGTTATCTTCATTTCCCGTGACCAACAAGAACCGCATCGCCGTCGTTGCCGGAGACGGCATCGGCAAGGAAGTGATTCCCAGCGCAATCGAAGTCGTTCGGGCATCCGGAGCGGCCGTCGAATTCAGCCATTTCGATTGGGGCGCCGATCGACATCTTGCCGACGGCACCACGATTCCACCCGACGGCTTTCAAATGCTGGCGCGCGACTTCGACGCGATCTTCGTCGGCGCCCTCGGCGATCCGCGCGTGCCCAGTAACATTCACGCTAAAGAGATCCTGCTTGGCATGCGCTTCAAGATGGATCTCTACGCCAACGTGCGTCCGGTGCGGTTGCTCGATACGTCGCTCTGCCCGTTGAAAAATGCGACGACTGCCGACATCAACTTCACCGTCATCCGCGAAAACACCGAAGGTGTTTACATGGATATGGGCGGCGTTTTCAAATTCGGTACACCCGACGAGCTTGCGACGCAGGAGGACATCAACACGCGCAAGGGCGTGGAGCGCGTCATTCGCTTTGCCTTCGACTACGCGCGCAGCAATGGCCGCAAGGAAGTTCTGATGTCCGATAAATCCAACGTGATGACTTACGCCGGTGGCCTGTGGCAGCGGGTCTTCAAGGAAGTCGCGAAGGACTATACCGACATCAAGACGCAGCACATGTACGTGGACGCGCTCTGCCTGCAGATGGTACGCGAGCCGCAATCGCTGGACGTCGTCGTCACCAACAACATGTTCGGCGACATCATCACCGATCTCGCTGCGGCGCTGCAGGGCGGCTTGGGCATGGCCGCCAGCGGCAACATTCATCCTGGGCGCACGTCGATGTTCGAGCCGGTACACGGCTCGGCGCCGCCGATTGCCGGCAAGAACATGGCGAATCCGATGGGAGCGATCCTGACCGCTGCGATGATGCTGGCGCACATCGGACTGGCCAGCGAATCACAGAAGATCGAAGATGCGGTGACCCAGGCCGTGCGCGAGAAAAAGACGACCGTCGATGTCGGCGGATCGATGGGCACGCGCGAGTGCGCCGTGTGGATTGCGGACAAGGTGGCGAAGTAAGTAATCGTGATGGGCCTCACGATTCGAAGTTTGTTAGTGATGTCACCGGTGATATCATATGTTGATTGAGAGTCGTCTTAGATACACATCGATCATTATCGCGGCGATACGGTCCAGCGCGGGCGCAGCCGCGGAAATCGTTCGGTTGGTGTTTCTTCGCCGGATGACCGTTCTAATGGATTACAAGCTAGCGTGTGAGTATCGAGAAGTTGCTGTTCGGCCTGAGCATCTCCGTGCGTCAGGAAAGACTCCGCGGGAGATCGAACTAGTTCTGGATGCGCTGGAAGCGGTTGCGGAGCCGGTGACAGTTTGGGCAAAGATACGACCTCTCTCGGAAGATCCCGGCGACGATATGGTGCTGGACATCGCAATCAACGGCCTTGCTGATGCGATCGTAACCCACAACGTTAGACACTTCCGCGCCGCTGCGAGTAGGATCCGCATAGCAGTGCTGCGACCCGCGGAATTGCTTGGCCTGATTCAAGAGGAGCTGTAGATATGCGCAGAAGTCAAGAAAAGGTTGGGACGAACAAGTTTCCGCTTCGCCTAATGCCATCGGTACGAAAGGTGGCTGAGCGCCTTTCGCAGCAGGAGGGCGTCTCTCTCAACCAGTTCATCAATGTGGCCGTGGCGGAAAGGGTGGCGTATCTGCAGCATGAAGAATGGGTCGCAAGGAGAGCGCACCCGACGCAAGCCCTGGTAAGCAAGGCCCTTCAAATCTTGAACCGACCAACCACTGGGCGTCCAGAGTCGGGTGATGAGCTGCCTCAAGAATACAAATCTGTGAGCCGCAAGGGTCATTCTGACGGCAATCGCCGCAAAGTTCACTCTAGGCCGTAACCGCCGCCTTCTTCTCCGCCTTCGCTTGCTTTTGCGCGGCGGCCAGCTGCTTCTTCAGAATGCTCACGCCTTTGTCCACGTGCTTCTCCTCCAGCAGAAACGGCGTGAGGAAGCGCAGCACGTTGTCCTGTGTGACATTGATCAGCAGGCCGTTGGCGAGCGCGCCGTCCATGACCGGCTTGCCCGGAATGTTTAGCTGTAGCGCCTGGATTGCGCCGACGCCGCGGACTTCGGTCGCGATGTCGAACTTGTCCACGAATTCGCGTAGCTTCTGCGAGAAGTAGGCGCCGACGCGGCGCACGCGTTCCAGCAGATTCTCGTCTTCGAGGATCGCGAGATACTCCAGCGCAACGCGGCAGGTGAGCGGACCTCCGCCGAAGGTAGTACCGTGTTTGCCGGGCGTGATGTGCTGCGCAAACTGCTCGTTGGCGAGAAACGCGCCGAGCGGCAATCCGGCGGCGAGCGGCTTGGCAATACAAACCACGTCCGGCTTCACGCCAAAGTGCTCAAAGGCGAAGAGCCGGCCGGTGCGGCCCAGACCGCATTGGATTTCGTCGTAGATCAGCGCGGCCTGATGCTGGTCGGCCATGGCGCGACAGGCCTGCAGGAATTCGGGCGTCGTCTCCTGAATGCCGCCTTCGCCCTGAATCGGCTCCAGCACGATAGCGCATACCTTCTCGTCTATCGCATTGCGCAGCGCCTCGACGTCATTGCGCGGAACGAAGCGCACCCCTTCCAGCATCGGATCAAAGTCTTTGCGATATTTCGGCTGCCCGGTGAGAGCTAGTGCGCCCATAGTGCGCCCGTGAAAGGAATTGTCGAGCGCAATCACGATGGACTTTTCCGGCGATATCGCGTGCCCGGCGGCGCGCACCAGCTTCAGCGCGCCTTCGATTGCTTCGGTGCCGCTGTTGGAGAAGAAGGCGCGATCCAGTCCCGACGCCATGCAGAGTTTCTCCGCTAGCAGTCCCTGGTACTCGTTGTAATAGAGATTCGAGACGTGGATGACCTTCGCAGCCTGATCGCGAATGACCTTCACGATGCGCGGATGCGCGTGGCCGAGCGCGTTGACTCCCAATCCGGTGAGGAAGTCGAGATAACGCTTGCCGTCAACATCGTAAACGTACACGCCCTTGCCGCGCGCGATCGCCAACGGATAGCGGGCATAGGTGTTCAGCAGGTATTTCTGTTCGCGCTCAACGATCTCGTGATAGGTAGACATGATGACCTCGCAAAACTTTTATTGTAGCGTCTGCGACAGAAGTGCGCGACGACCCGCCGACGGGTGATCCAGATCACAGAAGCGTGTGCGTAGCCGCGGCTAGACTTTGGGTGAGGTTGGCAATGCTAAGCGAAAAACAATTCCGCGAGCGCGCAAAGAGCGAGCTTCGCCAGATCGGCGACCAGGTGCTGGCTCTGGCCACCGATCGCGACATCTACTGGAAGCTGGAGCGCGAGATCATCCAAAATAACCCGCAGCTTTCCGAGGCGCGCAGCGAGCTGCTCGACATGCTGCGCGGCTGCTACGTCGATGCCATGATCGGGCGCGTGCTTCGTCTGCTGGATGGCGACGACGCTGGCCTCTCTCTCCCGCGAGTACTGGTTCAGCTGACAGACTATCCGGAACTGCTGCACGACCGCATCACGGCAAGCGAGTTCGCCGAGGATCGCGGCGGGTTAGAACGTGCGGCCGCGAGACTTCGGAGCTTCAGCGCGTCGCATGTTGGACGTCACGAGCGCACGCTGTCGGCGCTGGCCTCTACGCATCGCGAACTCGATGCCGCTCTTACCTTGATCATTGCTGTCGTGGAGACCTACTTCTGGATCGTTACCGACGGGTATATCGATCTGGATGTGGAGTACTCCGAAGATCCGCTGTCGATCTTTCAGTTTGCATGGGCGGCGCCGGTGCTGACGCGATAGTGTCGCCGGCTAAACAGGCGCTGAAAAAAGTCGGGAAGCAAATCCCTCGCGGACTGAAGTCCGCTCGGGATGACAAAAAATGAGGCTTATCGGCACGACTGAAGTCGTGCCCTGTTACAAAGCACGCAGAGCGAGTTTTTCAGCAAACTGTAAAGCCGGCTCGGATTGAAGTGGCTGCCTTGACGCTGGCCTGAAGGCCAGCTCTACCATCATCGCGCGGAGATCAAGGCTACAGCTACCAACGCCCCTGCGATGCCAATTGTCTGCAGATGCGAGATGCGCTCCTTCAACAACATTCGCGCAAGGATGACCGTGCTCGCCGGATAGAGTGACGACAGCACGGCGGCTACGTCCAGCCGTCCATGACGCGTTGCGGCGATGAACATCGCATTCGCGCCCGAATCGAACAATCCCGAAAGCAAAATTGGAACGAATGCCGGACGCAGCGGTCGAGCATCGCGCGGTGAAAAAGCCACAATCGCCAGCATAAGCACAGTGGAGGCGGCGCGCGCGGAGACTAGCGGCCAGAAGATTCCGTGATGGCCGGCCTGTTTGCCCGAGACCAGGAACAACCCGAACATCACGCCGGCAAGAATGGCCAGGCCGAGGCCGCGATGCGAATCGATCTCGCCGTCCGGCCGGGCGATGAGCCAGATGCTGACCAGCGCCAGACCGAAGCCCAGAAGCTGCAGGCGCTCCGGCATGCCTTCCGTCCGAAAGCCAAACAGGACCGGCAGAACAGCGGTGATCACCGAGGCGACCGGAGCTACAACTCCCATGCGGCCGATCGCCAGCCCTTTGTACAGGGCAGCGATGCCGAAGGCGCCAGTGATGCCGGCGATGACTCCCCAAAGAAGAGAGGCGCGCGGCGGCATCGGCTCCTTGGTGGCCCAGGCCAAAACCAGCATCAGCAGCAGACCGCAGGCGTGCGCGCCCGCAACCACTCGAAATACATTGGCCCTCTTAGTGGCGATGCCGCCGGCAAAGTCGCCACCGCCCCAGATGGCTGCGGCTCCCAGGCTGAGTGCTGCGGTCGTGAGTGTGCCGGAATTCATGCTCGACTAGGCTACACGGTTTCGCGCGGGTCACTGACCGTTTCGAATGTTTTGCGGATATTCCTGAACCAGCGGCTTGGAACTACTTGTTGAAGTTGGTGTTACAGAAACTGGAAGTTCTCGCACCCTGGCAACCCCAATGTCTTCAGGAATTCACAGGGAAATACCAAAAGCTGTATTTCGCCGCTCCCTTGCGATCTATAATTATGGAAGCTGCACAAATAGAATGGCTTAGCAGGCTGGCGTGACCGATCTCTTGGCATCGAAGTTGCACGAGGAAGAGAGGCTCGTGGGAGTTATCCCACTAGTCCGTCTAAACCACGAACCAGTGGCTTCGATGAACCGAGACCTCCAGACGCGGTTTTTCGCGGTTTTCCTGGCGCTGCTTAGCGTAGCCGCCATCGCCTTCGCATGGATCAATTTCCAGAAGGACCGTGAATATTCTTCCCCCTATGATGGGGTCTGGTGGGTAGAAGATGGGCAGCATCTTCGTGCCGAGCGCGTCGACGCGGACGGTCCGGGTGAGAAGGCTGGCATAAAGCCCGGCGACCTGCTGGTCACGGTCGATGACCACAACGTAGCCAACGTTGGCAGTCTGGAGCGCGCTCTCTACGGCGCCGGTATCTGGACCAAAGCCACTTACTCCCTGCTGCGCCAAGGCGTGCCGCTGGAGGCTCCGCTGATCCTGGTACCGGCGGACCGGTCGCTCTACGCGGGCTTGCGGCTCATTGCGCTGGTCTACCTCGGCATCGGCATGTACGTGTTGCTGAGGCGCTGGACCGCCCCGAAGAGCACCCACTTTTACGTTTTCTGTCTGGTCTCGTTCATCTTTTACTCGTTCCACTACACCGGCAAGCTGAACGATTTCGATTGGATCATCTACTGGTCCAATGTGGTCGCGTGGCTGCTGCAGCCAGCACTGTTCCTGCACTTCTCGCTGACCTTCCCCGAGCGCAAAGGGTTGATCGACCGGCATCGCTGGATCGTGCCCACCGTCTACGTTCCCGGCGCGATTCTGCTGGCAATCCACATCTGCGTGATTTATCTGCTGCAGCCCAGCGAACTGCTGCGCTGGAATCTGGATCGCCTGGAATGGGTGTATCTGGCCGCGTACTTCGTGATGGCCACGGTCACGCTGTGGCACAGCTATCGTCACGCCGAAACTGCAATTTTGCGCCAGCAGATGAAGTGGGTCACGCGCGGCACGATTCTTTCCGTCGCGCCGTTCACACTCTTCTACATCATCCCGTACCTGTTTGGGACGCTCCCGGCAATCGGGATGAAGATCTCGGTGTTGTCGCTGGTATTCCTGCCGCTGACCTTTGGCTACGCCATCTTCCGCTACCGCCTGATGGATGTGGACCTGATCTTCAAGCGCGGCATGGCTTACACGATTGCCGCGGGTGCGATTACGGCGGCTTACTTCGCCGCGGTCGGCATGGCTTCGGTGCTCTTCCACCAGAACTTCCCGAGCGTTGGCCCGATCGGACTGGTGATTGCCATCGCCGTCACCGCAATCCTGTTCGATCCGTTCAAGAACTGGATTCAGGAGAGTCTCGATAAGTTTTTCTATCGCAAACGCTATGACTACCGGCGCACGCTGATTGAGTTTGGCCGCGACCTGAACTCCGAGACCGATCTCGATAAGATGCTAAGCTCGATCGTCGATCGGCTGTCGCGCACGCTGCTGGTCGACCGTCTGGCGATCTTCGTCTCCGATCCCGATCAGCCGGAGGAGTTCTACCTCGCCAAGTCGTACGGGATTGCCAACACCAGCGAGCTCAGCTTCGACTTCCTGCACGTGGAGCGTCCGGAGTGGCAAGCCGGGCACCTGTTCTTCGACAACACCAACCAGGCGGTTCGTGAGACACCGTCAGCGCGGCAGGCGATTCGACGCCTGGAGCTGAACTATTACATTCCCTGCACCGTAATGAATCGCATGATCGCGGTGCTCGGACTTGGCAAAACGGTGGAAGGCGATTTCCTCTCCAGCGAAGATGTGCAGCTACTGGAGACGCTGGCCGGCTACATCGGCATCGCCGTACAGAACGCGCGGCTGTACAAGTCGCTGGAAGAGAAAGCCGGTCAATACGAGCGCCTCAAAGAATTCAGTGAGAACATCGTCGAATCCATCAGTGTAGGGGTGATGGCAGTCGACCTCGAAGACCGCATCGAGTCGTGGAACTCGCAGATGGAAGTAATGTTCGCCTTGCCGCGCCGCGATGCTGTGGGCCGCCCGATGTCGGAGGTTCTGCCGCCGGCCTTCATGGAAGAGCACTATCGCGTGCGGCAGATGCAAGGCATCCACAATCTCTACAAGTTCCGGCTGCGCACGCCGACGGGCGAAATGCGTGTGACCAACATCGCTATCGCGCCCCTGGTCAGCAAGGACTTCAGCGTGATCGGCCGGCTGATCATCGTCGACGACATCACCGAGCGGATTGAGCTGGAATCGCAGCTGTCGCAGGCGGAGAAGCTATCGTCGATCGGCTTGCTGGCTGCCGGTGTCGCGCACGAGGTCAACACTCCGCTGGCGGTGATCTCGTCGTACGCGCAGATGCTGGCCAAGCAGGTCCATCATGACGACAAGCAATCCGTGCTGCTCGACAAGATCACCAAGCAGACTTTCCGCGCCTCGGAAATCGTCAACAGCCTGTTGAATTTCTCCCGCACATCGGGAACAGAATTCACCGACGTTGACTTGAATCGCGTCATCAAAGATACGTTGACGTTACTGGAGCACCAGTTCAAGACCGCACGCGTCACCGTGCATCAGGACCTGCATTCCGATCTGCCGCCGATTCACGGCAACACCGGCAAGCTGCAGCAGGTCTTCCTGAACCTGTTCCTCAACGCCAAAGACGCGATGCCGGGAGGTGGCACTCTGACCATCAGCACCAGCAACGGTCATCACGTGCAGGTGAAAGTTGCTGACACGGGTACGGGGATCGCGCAGGAACATATCCATCGCATCTACGATCCCTTCTTCACCACCAAGAGCAAGCCTGCCACCGGACACAGCGGCGGCACCGGACTTGGCCTCTCGGTCACCTACGGAATCATCCAGGAACACGCCGGCAAGATTCGCGTGGACAGCGCTCCCGGCCGCGGCACGACATTCATCATGGAGTTCCCCCTGATCAGGAAGGCTGTCAGTGCCTGAAGCGACCTTCGTTCGAGATACAACCGGTCACGATGAATTCGCCTCGGCCGGATCGGTGTTGATCATCGACGACGAGGCCGCGATTCGCGAGTCGCTGCAAACCCTGCTGGAGTTCGAAGGTTACTCGGTCGAAGTAGCCAATGACGGCGACGAGGGGCTCACGCGCATCGCCGAGCGCCCCTTCGACCTTGTACTGTTGGATTTCGCCTTGCCCCAGCGCAATGGGGTCGAGATTCTGCGCGCCATTCGCGAGCGCGACTCCGAACTGCCGGTGATCATGATCACCGCTTACGGCACGGTGGAAAACGCCGTAAATGCGATGCAGGCCGGCGCCACCAACTTCATTCAGAAGCCCTGGGACAACGAGAAGCTGCTAGCCGACGTGCGCACCGCTGTGGGAAGGCGGCGCGCCGAAGAAGAAGTCGTTCAGCTCAAGCGGGCGTTAAAGCAGCGCTACAACTTTGAGCACATCATTGGCAAGAGCGAGCCCATGCTGCGCATCTTCGACTTGGTGGCGCAAGTCGCTCCCAGCCGATCGACCGTGCTGCTGCAAGGTGAAAGTGGAACCGGCAAGGAGCTGATCGCAAAAGCCGTCCACATGAACTCGCCACGCAAGGAGCGCGCGTTTGTGCCGGTTAATACGGGCTCGGTGCCCGCGGATCTGCTCGAGTCAACGCTCTTCGGCCACGTCAAAGGCGCTTTCACCAGCGCGGTTCTCAGCAAGAAAGGCCTGTTCGAGGTCGCCGATCGCGGCACCATCTTCCTGGATGAAATCGGAACGATGAGCCTGGAGACACAGGCCAAAATTCTACGCGTCCTGCAAGACAAGAAGTTCATGCACCTGGGAGGCGTCAACGAGATTCAGGTCGATGTGCGCATCATCGCCGCCACCAACGTCGACCTGAAGCAGCAAGTGAAGGAAGGCAAGTTCCGCGAAGACCTCTTCTATCGTCTGAATGTCATCACCATCGATCTTCCGCCGCTACGCCAGCGCAAGAACGACATTCCTATGTTGGCGGAACACTTCATCTCGAAGTTCGCGCGGGAGAATGACAAGCCGCCGCTGCATGTCACGCCGGAAGCGCTGCGTCCGCTGATGGATTACGACTGGCCGGGCAATGTGCGGGAGCTGGAAAATGTGATGGAGCGCGCAGTTGTGCTGGCTACCAGCCCAAGCTTGACGGCGGAGCTGCTTCCGGAAGACCTGACCGGTCGCGGCAGCCGATTCGCGCTGATGGAGCATCGACCCGACGCGTCGCTCTTCGAGATCATCGAAGAACTGGAACGGCGCGTCATCAGCGAGATGCTGGAGAAGTGCGCCTGGAACCAGACCGAAGCCGCTGACCGCTTTCGCATTCCCCTGTCAACCCTGAATCAGAAGATCAAACGCCTGAATATCGAGATCAAAAAGCGAGGCAAGGAAAACGGAAGCAATTAGCTATTAGGAATCAGCCACCAGCCTCGGGTCGCGGGCAACCCCTGACATCCTTCCAACTGATGCGCGGTTCGCGTGCAGTTCGCATCATTTTATCCGCATCTTAGACATCGGGATCAACTCAGCCGCACCCAAACTGCTGTCTACAAAGTCCAATAGGAATGAAGATCTACAAGCTTTACAGCTCGCACTACAGGCGCCCCTACGTGCTTGCTAGCGCTATTTTTACGTCAGACAAGGGGGCCGCACCACATCATTCAACGTCATATTCATCATTCTGCAATAAAGCTTAGCGATACTAGAGGCACCAACAACAACTTGCCTCCGAAACAATTCCTGTGGGGAAAACGTACTCAAGGGTAAGGAAGATTAGGGGAGCGATCTATATGTTGAGAGTTGAGATTCGAAGCCAACCGCCGGTGGCAACGCTCTATTGTTCGGGGCGGATTGTGTTGGGAGTGGAAGCCGAAACCTTGCGCTGCATGGCGGGCTCGCGTCCCGAGCAAAACCTGATTGTCGATTTGCGGCAGGTTCAGGCGATTGACGCCGCCGGTCTGGGACTGCTGGTTGAACTGCATTGCCGCGCGCTGGAGAACGAAGGCGACTTCACTTTGGCAAATCCCTCGCCAAAGGTGCGTCGTCTGATGGCACTTACTAACCTGGAGTCTGTCCTGCAATTCGAGGACGGCGCGGGGTTCGAGCTGTCCTGCTGTGATGAGCGCGCCATGACCGCATAGGAGGCCGATTGCGCGATGCCCGGCAAACCGTAGAGTCACAAGCTTCAGCCTTCGAGCTTGTGCTCACGGGTGATTCAACCGCCGTGGCAGCGGCGCGCGACCGCATCATGGACTTCCTGGAGGAGCAGGGCGTTGGCGACGAGGAAGCGATCGACATCCTCGTGGCCCTGCAGGAAGCGTTTGCCAATGCCGTCCTGCACGGCTGTCAGAACGATCCCAGCAAGATAATCCGCTGCTCGGTTGATGTCGATGGCGAGGCGGTCACCATCGTTATCAAGGATCCCGGCGAGGGATTTGATACTTCAGCGGCGACCGATGTCAGCGATGACGGCATCAATCTGACCAATCACGGCCGCGGCATCTTCCTGATGCGCGGCTTGATGGACGAGGTCAGTTATTCGCATGGCGGTTCGGAGATCAGGCTGAAGAAGCTGCGACGAGCGGGACAATGAAGGCGGTCACTTCTTCTCTCCCAGTTCGCGGGCGACGCTGTCCAGCACGCCATTGATAAACTGAACCGACTCGGGCGTGGAGAATCGGCGCGCAATCTCGAGCGCTTCGTTGATGATTACCGCCGGTGGCGTCTTGGGGAAGCCGAGAAACTCGGCCACGCCGGCGCGCATTAGATTGCGGTCGACCGCGGCCATGCGATCCAATCGCCAATGCTCGGCGTTGCGCTCGATGAGTTCGCCGATTTCCTGCTGGCGTTCGCAAGCGATTTGGAAAAGGCTGTCGGCAAAGCTGCGCACCTTTTCGTCCAGATCCTTGCGCTCACTCCAGAAGCTACGCCGGACGTCTTCGGGCTCCTGATGTCCCATATCCATCTGGAAAAGCATCTGCAAAGCCAGTTCGCGCGACTTGCGCCGAGTGCCCGGCTTGCTCATCGCGAACCGTCCATGGCTGTGCCGGCAAAATTTGCGACCGCGGTCCGCAGAGATGCCATCTCCACTGCCGCCAATCCCGCCTCGAAGCCTTTGTTACCGGCCTTGAGCCCAGCGCGATCGATCGCCTGCTGCAACGTATCGCAGGTGAGAACGCCGAAGGCGTGCGGCACTCCAGTCTCCTGTGCCGATTGGCCGACGCCGCGCGTGACTTCATTGGCGATGACCTCGTAGTGCAGCGTACCGCCGCGAAGCAGGCAGCCGAGACAGATGATCGCGTTGTACTTTCTGGTCTCCGCCAGCTGGCGCGCAGTGGAGGGAATTTCAAACGCACCTGGGACGTGAGCGATCGTTATATGGGATTCACTGATCCCACATTGTCGGAGCGCCTGCAATGCCCCGTCCAGCAGGCGTTCTGTGATAAAGGAGTTGAAACGGCTGACCACCAGCGCGAAGCGCTTGCCGCGTCCGTCGAACTTCCCTTCCAGGCCATGGCTGTCGCCCGGCTTCTTCGCAGAGGCAAGAAATCCGATTCGCAGGCCGCTGACCTCGACTTCAAACAAGCGGGCACCATAAGGCGTGTCGCCGATCTCTTTTTGTATTTTGACGTTCCGCTTCTTCGCGATAGCCCACGCCGCATCGGCATCGGAGACCGAAACCATCACGTCGACACTGGGAGTGTCGGAGGCCGCGATGAACTCGACGCCGCCGCTGGGTGCGAGTAGCTCGATGCCGTGATTGGGGCCTTCATGCCACTCATTACCGGGTGCGAAACCCAGCGCCCGGAATAGATCGAGTGCAGGCTGCAAATCGACGAGATACTTCCCGAGGCGCCGGGGAAAGACAATCGATCGGATCATAAGACTTCATTGTAGCTGCGAGACGATCTTCAGCGATGCGGAGAGTGTTTTATCGCGTTTGGCTCTTAGCTATTAACCTTTAGCTCTCATCTAGAAAGAGAAAGCGCGAGTTGACTGGGTTGGCTAAGGGCTGACGGCTAAAAGCCCAGAGCTGCTTCGCCTACCGCAATGCCGGGAGCCGCGCCACCGCCGCAGCTGCGCCATATTTGACCTGCTGCTGCTGATCGGTCAGCCCATTGGCGATCGCGGGCAACACGGATTTGTCGCCTCGCCTCGCCAGCGCGTCGTAAGCGGCCGAGCGAATCACCTATTGCGGGTCAGCGGTAGCGTTGATCAACGCTTTCTCGGAGCGCGGATCCGGATCTTTGGCCAGCATCTTACAAGCGGTCGCTTTCACCACGATGGCGTTTTGTCAGGAGTGATTTCCGGTTTTCAGCGCAAAAGTTCCAAAAGTTTTCCTAGCGGTTGTACTTGGCAACTTCGCAAGTTCCGCTGGGTTCCTGTTACTGGCTTCGCGAAAACTATGGGATGGGTGTGCCCAAACAATCGATCCCTGACATCGCAAGGAGACTCGTGTCCCTATCACGTCAGCGTCGGCTTGCGCCGGCGATTTTACTGCTTCTCGTAAGCCCTTTGTTGCGCAGCCAGGAGCAGACGCCTCCACCCACCTTTTCATCCGACGTGAAAGTGGTGAACGTGCTCGCTAGCGTGCGCGACAAGAAGGGGCAGATCATCAACAACCTCACCAAAGATGATTTCAAGCTGACGCAGGACGGACATCCGCAGACCATCCGCTATTTTTCCCGCGACACCGACCTGCCGCTCACGCTCGGACTGCTGGTGGACACGAGCATGAGCCAGCGGCGGCTGATCGATCAGGAGCGCACTGCCAGCTATGGATTCCTCAACGACCTTATGCGCGTGGATAAGGACAAGGCGTTCGTCATTCACTTTGATTGGGAGATTGAGCTGCTGCAGGACCTGACCGCATCGCACGAAAAGCTGGAGGCAGCGCTGGAGAAGCTGGATACGCCCCAGTTCAATCAAGCCAGTGGCGCAGGTAGTGGCGGAAGTGGAGGTGGTGGCGGACACGGCGGCGGAGGTACCACATTGTATGACGCCATCTTCCTCGCCTCGGACGAGCTGATGCGCAAGCAGGAGGGCCGCAAGGCGATCATCCTGCTGACCGATGGCGTGGACCAGCGATCGAAGGTCAGCCTGGATCGTGCGATCGAGAGTGCGCAGCGAGCAAACACGCTGGTGTACTCGATTCTGTATGCCGATCCGGATGCGTACGGCCACCAGGGCTTTGGCGGTCCAGGAATGGGTCGCCACGGCGGTATGGGTGGAGGCGGCATGGGTCGCTATCCCGGAGGCGGAGGAGGTTATCCGGGCGGTGGGGGCGGATATCCGCAACAGCAGCAGCATCCGGACGGCAAGAAAGTTCTGCAACGTATTTCCAAAGAGACTGGCGGGCGCTTCTTTGAGGTGTCGAAGAAAGAACCCATCGACCAGATCTATAAACAGATCGAAGACGAGCTGCGCAATCAATACAACCTGGGCTACACTCCCGACAAGGCTGATGCGACTCCGGGCTATCACTCAATCACGCTGACTACGACGGACAAGGACTACATCGTGCAGACGCGGCAGGGATACTACGCGGGGCAATAAACGGCGCAGACCGCATCGCGATTGTGGCTACTTCTGCAGCGCGGCCAGCTCCGTTAGCACCTCGTCGCTGTGCTTGGTGGGATCGACGCCAATGTATTCCTTCACGATCTTGCCCTGGGGATCGATGATGAAGGTGTTACGCGCGGAGAGCTTCATCACGCCATAATTCTTCAGCGAACCGTACTCCTCGGAGACCTTCTGGTTGGTATCGGCCAGCAGCTTGAAGGTCAGACCATCTTTCGCACAGAACTCCTGGTGCGATTGCACGTCCTGCACGCTGACACCAAGAATAATCGCATTGGCCGCGTCGTACTTCGCCTGGTCACGCTGGAAGTTGTGCGCCTCAATGGTGCAGCCCGAAGTCATGTCTTTGGGATAGAAGTACAGCACCACCCACTTGCCGCGATACTGTGACAGTGAGACCGGCTTGCCTTCCTGCGAGTTAAGGGTGAAGTCCGGAGCCATGGTGCCGACCCCGGGCACATTAGCAGCTCGCGTAAGCCGGGGCGCGATCAGGGCGACGGCGGCGATCAGAAGTGCGATTCCAAGAACCTTGCGCATAAAGAATTCCTCCCAGTATTGCGACCACAATTGGATGCCACACGAGGCCGGAGGCATCAAGATTTAATGAGCGTCTGCCATACAGGTCCTTCGACTCCGGCGGCCAAATGCCCGGCCGCCTGCGCTCAGATGACACGGCGAATAACGACGAGCGTCGTTTTGGTTGACGACTGAGAGCTGATGGCTGACGGCTCCAGAAAGTGACAACCTTCACGCTTCCCGCTAGCATTAAAGATTCGGACTATTACGCAGGAGGCTTTCATTATGGCGACGGTGGAACAGAAAGCACCCAACGTTCACCCCGGCCTACAGCCGAAAACGTTTAAAAACTTTATCGACGGCGAATGGCTCGAGAGCCGCACCGGCCGCACCTTCGAGAACCTTAATCCAGCGGATACCCGCGATGTAGTAGGCGTCTTCCAGAAATCCGATCGCGAAGACGTCAACATGGCCATCGACGCGGCCAAGCAGGCCTACAAGAAGTGGCGCCTGGTGCCGGCGCCGCGCCGTGCGGAGATGCTGTACAAAGCGGCGGAAATCCTGATCGCGCGCAAAGAAGCCTACGCGCAACAGATGACGCGCGAGATGGGCAAGGTAATCAAAGAGACGCGCGGTGATGTCCAGGAGGCGATCGATTGCGGCTATTACACCGCAGGCGAAGGCCGTCGGCTGTTCGGTCCGACCGTGCCGTCTGAACTGCCTAACAAGTTTGCCATGGCGGTCCGCCAACCGCTGGGCGTTTGCTGCATGATCACGCCGTGGAACTTCCCCATGGCGATTCCATCGTGGAAGCTCTTCCCTGCGCTGGTCGCCGGCAACACAGCCGTGATTAAACCGGCGCAGGATACCCCACTCTCGACGCTGAACTTTGTGCAGGCCCTGACTGATGGCGGGATTCCGGCCGGAGTAGTCAACATCGTTACCGGATTTGGCGGCGAGGTCGGCACACCGATGGTCGAGCATCCCGATGTCCGTGCGGTCTCGCTGACCGGCTCGACGGCGGTGGGCCGCGTGGTTGGAACCGAAGCTGCAAAAACCTTTAAGCATTGCTCGCTCGAACTTGGCGGCAAGAATCCGATGATCGTGCTCGACGACGCGAATCTCGATCTGGCGCTCGACGGCGCGTTGTGGGGCGCCTTTGGCACGACCGGTCAGCGTTGCACTGCGACCAGCCGCATCATCGTGCAGAAGGGTGTGTACAAGAAGTTCGTGGATGAACTTGTGGCCCGTGCGCAGAAGCTGAAGATCGGCAACGGACTCGACGAGACGGTCGACATGGGCCCGGCGGTGAACTCGTCTCAGATGGAGACTGACCTGAAGTACATCAAGATCGGCAAGGACGAAGGCGCCAAGATGCTGTGCGGCGGGCATCGTCTGGAAGGCGAGGCGTACAACCACGGCTGGTTCGTCGCGCCGACGGTGTTCAGCGATGTCGATCCCAAGATGCGCATTGCGCAGGAGGAAATCTTCGGGCCGGTTGTGTCGATCATCCCATGCGATGGGCTGGAGAATGCCATCGAGATCGCCAACGACATCGAGTATGGGCTGTCGTCATCGATTTACACCAAGGACGTAAACAAGGCATTCACGGCGATGCGCGATCTGTATGCCGGCATTACCTACATCAATGCGCCGACGATTGGCGCTGAGGTGCATCTGCCGTTCGGCGGCGTGAAGGCCACGGGCAACGGTCATCGCGAGGGCGGAATCGGCGCCATCGATTTCTATACCGAGTGGAAGTCGGTGTATGTCGATTATTCCGACACGTTACAGCGGGCCCAGATCGATCGGCCGGAATAGTTCTGGAGCACCCAATTCATCCAAGGACGCACTTATGGCAACAAGAGCGGTTGCGGAAGTGATGGCGGCAAGCCGCATGGTCAATGTGCGGTATGCGATTCGCGATCTGGTGGTCACCGCCGAGGAGGTTGCGCGCGACGGCCATCAGATCCTGTATCTCAACATCGGCGACCCGTGCAAATTCGATTTTCACACGCCGCCACACATGATCGCAGCGGTGTTGAAGGCGATGGTCGATGGTCACAACGGCTACGCCGAGTCGCTGGGCATCAAGCCCGCGATCGAGGCGATCCGCAATGAAGCGGAGCGCAACGGCTTTCGCGACATTCAGAGCATCTTCATCGGCTACGGCAGCGGCGAGGTCATCGACAACTGTCTGACCGCACTGCTCAATCCCGGCGACAACGTACTGACGCCAAGCCCTGAATATCCGCTGTACGGCGCGATCCTGGCCAAGCTGGACTGCCCGGCGAATGCGTACGATCTCGACGAGAACAACGGGTGGGAGCCGGATGTCGAGGACATGGCGAGGAAGATCAACTCGCGCACGCGCGCGATTCTGCTGATCACGCCCAATAATCCGACCGGCGCGGTTTATTCCAAGCGAACGCTCGAGAAGATTCTGGAGCTGGCGCGACAGCATGGACTGATCATCTTTGCCGATGAGATCTACGACAAGCTGATCTTCGATCCCAACGAAAAGCACGTGTCGATCGCGACGCTGGCGACCGATGTTCCCATCGTGACGTTCAACGGATTGTCGAAGGCGTATCTCGTTCCCGGATGGCGCATTGGATGGGCCATCGGCACCGGCCCGCGCGAGGTGCTGCGTCCGTATCTGGAGTCGGTGCACCGGTTGTTGCGAGCCCGATTGTCGGCGCCACATCCGTTCCAGCATGCCATCAAGCCGGCGCTGGAGGGACCGCAAGATCATCTGGAAGAGGTGTTGCGCAAGCTGAGGCGCCGCGCCGATCTCACCGCCTCGTGGGCGAAGCGGACGCCAAATGTGAAGCTGGTTGCGCCGAAGGGGGCGTTCTATGCCTACCCAACGCTGGAAATTCCCGACGACGATCTGTTGTTCGTCACCGACCTGCTGAAGCAGAAGCATGTGCTGGTGGTGCACGGATCGGGTTTTGGGCAGAAGCCGGGAACAAAGCACATGCGTATCGTGTTCTTACCTCCCGAGCCGGTGTTGAGCGAAGCGTACGACGCGATAACCGAGTTTATGCAGGAGCGGTATTAGAGTCAGTTTCGAGTTTCAAGTCCATGGTTGATATTCATTGCCACATACTGCCGGGGATCGATGACGGCTCCAAGTCGTGGGAGATGACCGCCGAGATGTGCCGCGTGGCCATCGCCGACGGCATCACCCATATCGTCGCCACGCCGCACAGCAATGATATGTATGAATACAACCGCGAGCGCTACACCGAGATGCTGGGACAGCTGAGTGATGCGGCGGAAGGCAAGCTGGCGTTCAGCCTGGGCTGCGACTTCCACTTTTCGTATGACAATATTCAGGATGCGCTGGCGAATCCGCGGCGTTACACCATCGGGGATTCGCAATACCTGCTGATTGAGTTCAGTGACTACGGTATTCCGCCGAGCGTCGAGCAGGATTTATTTGCCTTCTCGAGCCGGGGCCTGGTGCCGATCATCACCCATCCGGAACGCAACCAGCCGCTGATGAAGAATCCACAGATGGTGCTGAAGTTTGTCGAGCAAGGTTGCCTGGTGCAGGTGACGGCGAATGCGGTTACCGGCGCGTGGGGCAACCGATCGAAGAAGCTGGTGGAATGGCTGCTGGAACGCGACGCGGTGCATGTGATTGCCAGCGATGCGCATGACCCGGTGCGCCGCAAGCCGGTGATGTCGGAGGCACGCGACGCAGTAGAAAAGCTAGCCGGTCCGGATGTCGCCGAAGCGCTGGCCACAGGTAATCCGGAGGCGATCGTGGAAGGCCAAGCTGTGCCCTATCAGCCGATGTTGAGGTAGGGAGCGGGCCTGACACGAGGCAAATCGAAGTCGAATTTTTTGGCAGCCTGAGAAGGCGTGCTCTGCTCGTTCGTCATTGTCCCATCTATAATCGAAGTTCCCCATGGCTCTTGTCGCTTCTCCGGTTCGCCCTAAGAAATCCAAAATTCTTTTTCGTTTGGTCATCAGTGTTCTTGGCCTGCTGCTGATCGCTTTTCTTGGCTTCGATTGGTGGTTCTATGGTGCAGTGAAGGCGTCGTTGCCGCAGCGGGACGGTACGGTGAAGTTGACCGGACTATCGGCGCCGGTGATTGTGACCTATGATTCGCTAGGCGTTCCCAACCTGGTTGCTTCCAACTTGCCCGATCTGTTCTTTGCGCAGGGATACATCACGGCGCAGGACCGTCTGTGGCAGATGGATATGACGCGGCGATTTGCGTCCGGCGATCTGGCGGTGATTCTCGGGCCAAAGTATCTGAAGTATGACCGCGAACAGCGCATTCTGGGTCTGCGGCGGGTTGCTGAGCAGGCGGCGGCGATGATGGATCGGCAAGAGCGTGCCCGCTTCGATGCCTACGCGGCTGGCGTCAACACGTACATCGAGCAGCACCGGAAGAGCTTGCCGCTGGAGTTTCGTTTTCTGGGATATGCACCGCATGTCTGGACGGTCGAGGACTCGCTGCTGGTCGGCCTCTCCATGACCGAGTTTCTGAATCACGGACTGTACAAGGACAAGCTGGAAAAAGAGAAGGTGCTGGCGAAGCTGGGTCCGGAGATGACGGCGGATCTGTTCGTCAACACGTCGTGGCGCGATCATCCGCCGGGCGCGGATCGCAGCAACATCGAGAATGAGGTTCCGCAGGAAAGCACGCCGGATGAAGAGGAGCAACACAGCCGCAATTATTCCGATCCTCCCGCGGCATCTGCCGTCCCTACGGGACTCGGAGTCCCTTACGACGCCTACCCAGCGCTGAAGCGCTGGGCTATGCTCTTTCGCGCCTACGGCGCTCCCTCCGATGCAGCAACGAAGGCGGATTTCTCCTCTCGACAGCTGCAGCTCCGTCCCGAGCAGAATCCTGTCCGTCCCGGTTCCAACAACTGGGTTGTTTCGGGCGCGCATACGGCATCGGGAAAGCCGCTGCTGTCGAACGACATGCATCTCGATCTCGAGCTTCCCAACGTCTGGTACGAGGCACATCTCACCGCCGGCGACTTTGACGTTGCCGGTGTCACTTTGCCCGGCATGCCTTATGTCATCGTGGGGCACAATCAGCGCATCGCGTGGGGATTCACCAACCTCGGACCAAATGTCGAGGATGTCTACATCGAGAAGTTCAACGACAATGGCGAGTACCTGACGCCGCAGGGTTGGGTGAAACCCGAGCATCGCCAGGAGATCATCCGCGTGAAGGGCGAGCCCGAGGTAACGCTGGACATTGTGACCACGCGGCACGGCCCGATCATCACTGACCTCATTCCGGGCGAGAAGCGGAAGCTTGCGTTGAAGTGGACTGGGTTGGATCCTGCGACTCTGAACATTCCATTCTTCGCGGTCGGATTGGCTAGAGACTGGCAGGAGTTTCAGGCAGCGTTCGCCAAGTTTGGCGCGCCGGGGCAGAACGTGGTCTATGCGGACGTCGACGGCCACATCGGGTATCAGGCGACCGGATTCATTCCGATTCGCGCTACTGGCGATGGCGATGTTCCCGAGCCCGGCGAAGACGACACGCATGAGTGGACCGCTTACATCCCCCACGAACAGTTGCCCAGTGTCTACGATCCACCGTCTGGAATTCTTGCGACGGCCAACGGGCGCGTCACGCCCGACGGTTATCCTTACGAGCTCAGCACTGAGTGGATGTCTCCTTACCGCACGCAACGTCTGTACAGGCTGCTGACTGCGCCAAAGAAGTTTACGCCGGGCGACATGGTGACGATCCAGACCGACATCGTCTCTCCCTTTGATCGTTTCTGCGCAGAGCGATTCGTGTACGCAGTCGATCACACGCCGCACGCATCGCAACGTGCGAAGGAAGCCGCCGAACTGATGCGCAAGTGGGACGGGACCATGAGTACCGATTCGGCTGCAGCCACGATCGCCGTATTCTCGCGCGAGAAGCTGAAGGAGCTTCTGCTGCAGCCGCGGCTGGGCGATGAGTGGAAGGAGTACAAATCGTTTATGAGCCCGGTGTGGCTGGAGAACGTGCTCACGCATCAGCCGCAGCGCTGGCTGCCGCCCGGCTATTCCAGCTACGATCGCCTGCTGGCAGCCGCTGTGGAAGATGCAACCAATGACGCCACTGCGACCAGCGCAATCACCCTGTGGAAGTGGGGACGGGTTCATCGCACTGACATCACCCATCCTTTCTGGAGCCACGTCCCTATCCTGAAAAAAGGCGCGGGCCCGGGGAGCCTACCGCTCTCCGGAGACACGGAGACGATCAAGCAGGTAGCGCCGCGCTTTGGGCCATCGGAGCGGCTGACGGTTGACTTTGCGAACCTGGACGCAACCACCCTCGATATCGTCAACGGCCAGTCCGGCGATATCTTCGACGAACACTTCAACGATCAATGGGACGCGTACTACCACGGGCGCACGTTTACGTTGCCGTTCTCGGCCGATGCCGTGCAGCGAGCAGGGGCGCATCATCTGCGGCTGGAACCGTAAAGCAGTGGCTACTGGTCAGTGCATAACTTGGGTCAGAGTCGTGCCCCGACACCAAGCTTAAAAAACCCCAGACAGCTTATGAAGTGGGCTCTAGTTGAGATCGCCCGGTTCCGCCGTCTAATCCACCTGCACGATGCCGTAGAGTGCGCCCGTGAAGATGATCTGCGTCGTTTGAGGCTGGTCGGTGGTGGTGTCGTAGATTACCAGGTACCCGCCCTCAATCGCGTAAACAACATTGCGATTGGTGATAGCCAGCAGGCTGGTAATGGGGCCGCGTGGCGGCAAGGCAGCATCGGCGGTATTGCTGGCGACATTCACGACGGAGAGACATCCTGTCGTGGTGTTGCTGCACTGGTTGGCGCCGATGTAGAGCTTATTGTTTTGCGCCAGTGCCATGGTGGTGTGAAAGCCGTCGCTGATATTCACCGAGGCCGTGGTAATGCGCGTCATGTTGCTGATATTGACGGCGTCGTAGGTGGACTTGGTTCCTGGGGGAACGGGGCTGCCCGCCACGTAAAGGGTCTGATTGTTCAGCAAGCCGACGCTGGCACCGCCAACCGGAACGGTAGCCACAATCGTCTGCGAAGGAATATTGAACTGCGCCACCGATGCCGGGCTGCTGGAACCGCACTCCGGTCCGCAATTCAAGACATACGCAGTGTTGCCATCGCTGCTGAAGAACGCATTGACCGGACGGGCAAAGCCGGAAATGGTGCTGTAGGTTACAGGGCTAGTAGAGAGGTTGATCACCGTCAGGGCATCGGAATTGTTGGAGAACACCAGCAGATAGGTCCCATTCGGACTCACTGCGACCGAGTTTGCGGCTGGCACGGTGTAGTTTGCGGTATTGGCGAAGGAGGAAACATTCCACGCCTGCACCAGGCCAGGATGCGAACCGCTCACTCCCGCGCTTGGCACGGGGGCATAGACGGTCGCGCCATTGGGTGAAAACGCCGCCATGGACGCCGGACCTGCCAAAGGCAGACTTCCCGACGTCGTCTGCGAGGAGTTGGCGATCACGTACAGCGCAAAGGTGCTGGGGTCGTAAACCAGGGTGTTGGCTTTGCCCGGACTAAGCACTTCGTAGGAAACGGTGGTGGCGACACTGATCGACACCGGCTGACCTTGAACCACCTGTCCTGCCGAGTTTGTGCTCTCGGCCGTAAAGCTGGTGGTGTCGTTCTGGGTGTTGACGATCTGCAGGGCTCCCGTATAGGTGTTGCTGATAAAAGCGGCATTGGGGACGTTGGCCACGGTCGGGGCGTTGGGATTGGGCGCACCACCGCAGGCTGCCATCATCAATATGGGTACCAGCGAGGGAATGACGAGGGCGAGCCGCATGCCGCGACTGCCGGAAAACACGTTATGCTTTGACATGAGCTGCTGTGAACGGTTGGATTATAACAGAGCACGGCACTGGGTTCGGTGCACCGTTCTGATGGCACTTTGCCCCGATTTGCGATAAAGTTTCAATCAAGCTTTCCGCTCCAACGCTTACGAAAACCATGGCAACAGGACTCCTCTCGCGGTTGCAGAAGGGCGCAGTTTTATGTGACGGCGCCATGGGTACCCTGCTCTACGCCAAAGGCATCTTCATCAATCGCTGCTACGACGAGCTCAATCTGTCCGCACCCGACCTGATCCGCGGCATTCACCAGGAGTACCTGAAGGCCGGTGCCGAGGTCATTGAAACAAACACCTTTGGGGCCAATTCGTTTCGGTTATCGAAACACGGATGTGTGGACAAGCTGGTAGAAATCAACCGTCAGGGCGCCCGGCTGGCCCGCGAGGCCACCAAGAATTTCGACGCGCTGGTAGCGGGTGCAGTGGGACCACTAGGAGTTCGCATCGAGCCGCTGGGGAAGATCTCCCTCGCCGAAGCTCGCGATGCCTTTCGCCAACAGATCACCGCGCTGAATGCGGAGGGCGTGGATCTGCTGATTCTGGAGACCTTTGGCTATCTGGAGGAATTGCACCAGGCGATTCTGGCCGCGCGTGAGGTGAATCCTGAGCTGCCGGTAGTAGCGCAGGTGACGATCGACGAAGAGGGGAACTGCCTGGACGGATCGAGTCCTGAGCATTACGGGCCCCAACTGGAAGCGTGGGGAGCCGATGTGGTGGGTTGTAACTGCAGCGTAGGACCGGTGGCCATGCTGGACGCGTTGGAGCGCGTTCGCGCGGTTACCACCCTGCCGCTTTCGGCGCAGCCCAATGCAGGTATTCCGCGCTCGGTCGAAGGCCGCAACATCTACCTGTGCTCGCCCGAGTACATGGCCAACTTCATGGAGCCGTTGGTCAGCGTTGGCGTGCGCCTGATCGGCGGCTGCTGCGGGACAACTCCCGAGCACATTCACACCATGAAGCTGTTCCTGAAGGTGGGATCGGCGCGAGCGTCGTCGTACAAGGTGGCAAGGACGACCGAGGCCAAGCCGGTGGAACCGCCGCCGCTGCAAGAGCGTTCGGCGATCGGCCGCAAAGTCGCCGCTGGCGAGTTCATTACCATGGTCGAGATCGTGCCGCCGCGCGGCATCGATGCCAGGCGCGAACTTGAAGGCGCGAAGTTCCTGAAGTCGGTCGGCGTGGATGCAATCAACATTCCCGATAGCCCCCGCGCTTCCGCTCGCATGAGCAATCAGGCGCTATGCCTGCTGGTAAAGCAGGAAGTGGGGATCGAGCCGATTCTGCACTATACCTGTCGCGACCGGAACGTGCTGGGCATTCAATCGGACCTGTTGGGCGCGAGCGCAATCGGCATTCGCAACCTCATCTGCATCACTGGCGATCCGCCCAAGATGGGCGACTATCCCGATGCCACGGCAGTCTTCGATGTCGACTCTATCGGGCTGGTCAACATTGCTCACAATCTGAATCGCGGTCTCGACATCGGCGGCAATCCGACTGGAAGCTCGACCGCCTTTGTCATCGCGGTAGGCGCCAATCCGGGCAGCCCCAATATCGAGGAAGAGATTCGCCGCTTCGAATACAAAGTTGCCGGGGGCGCGGAGTTAGCGGTGACGCAGCCGGTCTTCGACATTCGTCTGCTGGAGGATTTTCTGCGCCGCATCGAGCATTGCCGTGTTCCGGTGGTCGCCGGTATCTGGCCGTTGACCTCGACGCGCAATGCGGAGTTCATGAAGAACGAGCTGCGAGTGTCGATTCCGGATGAAATATTCGCTCGTATGGCGAAGGCCACGACGGCCGACGCGGCTCGCGCCGAGGGCGTCGCCATCGCACGCGACATGCTCGCCGCGGTCAAAGACATGGTGCAGGGCGCACAGATCAGCGCGCCGTTCGGGCGATACTCCTGCGCCGTAGACGTGCTGGAGGCGCTGGGAGGCGGAGGGGCAAGCAAGCGAGCTGCAGGCTAGGGGCCAACCGTTGCGCAGCGGTCCGTCTGGCGTGGCCCGGGGCTGTGAATTTTTCATTTCCGTTGAGGAAATCTGGATTAGAATCGACGGAAAGGGGTTCGAACTTGCCGAAGTTTGAAGAGTGCCTGGAGCGGCTGGAGAAAATTGTAGCGGAACTGGAAAAGGGTGATGTCCCGCTCGACCGTGCTTTGGAACTCTTCGATGAAGGTATGAAGCTTTCAGGCTCCTGCCGGAAAGAATTGGAAGAAGCCGAAGGCAAAGTAGAGATTCTGCTGAAGCGCAATGGCAAGCTTCAGCCGGAACCCTTCGAATCCGCCAACGAGGCCACGAAGTAGCACCAGTAAGTTGTCGATCTGGCCAGGTATATCGCGTAGCCCAAGTAATTAAATTCACATAGATGGCATTGCGCCATCATTCCTAGCCAAGAGGTTTGTTATGCGGCCTATCAATGTTGTCCTCGCTCACCACGACGCAGTATCGGCCGAGCGCCTGGCTGCATCGCTGGGAAAGGAATTTCGCAACCTGGTGGTTGCGAAGTCAGCCGAAGAAACCCGCTCCGCCGTAGCACGGTTTCGTGCGCCTTTTGCGGTGGTTGATCTGGAATTGATTGGCATGGCGGAGTTGAAAGAACTCTGCCAAAACTTCCCGACCACAGCCTTCGTCGGTATTCACCGACTGGCCGATGACCGGATGTGGATGCAGGCGCTGGCCAATGGCGCGGTGGATTGTTGTCACTGCAACGATCTGCGCGGCATTCTGCTCGCGTCGGAACGGTATGTGGTAATCAGCCGCGGGCGCAGTGCCGCGGCCTAGCAACAGCATCCGGGAGTTAGCAAGACAATTCTCGCCCGCCTTTTCGTGCTGGCTTAGCCGGCTGTGCGGTAAGTGTTCGCGCTCAAACTGCGGCCCCGCGTAGCTGCCGCCACGTCCTGCGCTGGAGGAAGCTGCCCTCCGCATTCTCCTCCATATTGCAGAATAGCGGCCACGGTATGGTAAAGCCGAGCACATGCTTGCCCAGCGACGCCTGAGTATTCAGGCGGGCTGAGATATCAGTCATTCCCACCAGAGCGCGTGGGTGCTCCCGCTCCAGTTCGCGGTAAGCAAAAATGCCCATTACCTGACATCCGGCGGCCCATGGTACGGCCACATTTTCCCGGTCAGGGTGGGTGTAGTTTGCCAGGATAACCAGCGCCGAGAGCTGATCGGGATCGACGAAGAGGGTCACGCACTTCACCGCGTCCTGCTCGGCGTCGACCTGCTCCAACGGCTTCACCACGACGTAACGGGCGGGAATATCGCGCAGTGGAAGCGCTTCAACAAAACGCCGGGTCGCCTCGGCGCTCTTCACGTATCCCTCGCCGTACAGGAAGTCCTCGGTCATATGGGCATCGCCCCAAGCCGCAACTTGCTCGCCCACTCTGCGGCCCTCGTCGGAATCTTTGTTCCCTTGGGCAAGAAAGTGGCAGAAGCCGTCAATCCCGCCGGGGAACGCCTGATAGCAATTACCGAAGCCGAGGCCGATGCCACCACCCCAGCAGCCGTAGGTCTCGCGGTCGAAGGCGCCAACCCGCCCCTTGGTTGCCACCGTCGCAATGAGCGAGACCACGCAGCCCCATCGGCCGGGCTTAAACCGTATCGCTGCTTCTGGAGCCGTGTCGGCCCAGGTGAGAGCGACGCCATGCGTCTGCAGCCCGATTGCATCCAGCAGCTTGCTTTTCATGATGTCGTGAAGTTAACGCCGTCGCGCTCGATTCGCGATGATAACCGTCACCGGTGTGTGTGCGCCGGGGTATGTGGGTATTCGCTGCCGGCCGCGCTTCGGGCAGCGATAACGATCAGCCTGTTTTCACGCTGCAAAAATCGCCCCTGATCCACCGTTGCTCGAATCCAGTCTCAACTGCTGATAAGTACAGGCGCGCGACCCTTTGTCGGGACGCCAGCGCAGAAACTTGGTTCCGTGACGGAATCGGCCGCCGGAGAAGTGGTCGTAGCGCACTTCGCATACCAGCTGCGGGTCAAGCCGCTCCCATTCGCCGCTGCGTTCGGTACTCCAGCGGCTGGGGCCGCCGGGAGCGTGGCCGGTAAATCCCGATCCACCCATGTAAGGCTTTAGCACCGCTTTGAGTTTCTTGCGTTCGGCACCGGCGAAGCTGGAAGTGAATCCGACGTGATTGAGCTTACCGTCATCGTCGTAGAGACCGAGCAGCAGGGAGCCCACTTCCCCGCCCTTGCTGGCATAACGAAATCCTCCGACCACGCAGTCGGCAGAGCGGATGCGCTTGATCTTGCGCATGGCCGAGCGGTCGCCGGTGGCGTAAACGCGATCCAGTTCCTTGGCGACTACTCCGTCGAAGCCGCTGGCGGCAAGGTCTTTCATCCAACGCTGCGCTGTCGTGTAATCACGAGTGGCGGGAGAGAGGCGAATCAGATCTTGCCTGCCGATTGTTTTGACGAATTGTTCGAGACGCTGGCGGCGCTCGCTGAGCGGGCGATTGGCGATAGACTTCCCTTCTTCGTCGACGAGGAGATCGAAGAGGAGGTACGTCGCAGGTGTTTCGTGCGACAGCTTCTGAATGCGGCTGGCGGCGGGATGGATACGCAGCAACAGATCGTCGAACGACAAGCGTCCGTTTTGCAGGATCACGATTTCGCCGTCGAGAACAAACTGCGTTGGCTTGAGCTTAAGCAGCGCCTCAACCAGTTCCGGAAAATAGCGCTCGAGCGGCTGGCCCGCTTTTGATTGCAGCAGCACCGTGTCGCCCCGGCGGAAAGCCAGGCAGCGGAAGCCGTCCCACTTGGGCTCGTACTGCCAGTTGTCGCCGTGCGGGATCTCGTCAAGGAGCTTGGCTTCCATCGGCGGATACGGCGGGCGAATGGCCAGCTTAATCGGCGGAAACTCTTGCTTGAGTTCGTCGGCCGGAACGGCGCCCTCGGCGATTTTGGGTAACTTCGATAAGGCTCGGCGAGGCACGCGTACTTAGATGCGAGACACGTCAGGACAGACCTTCATTGTTCGCAACCAGGTGCAATGAGGAGGATTGTCATCACGAGGAGGTCTTCAGACCAACGAGGCATCTGCTTTTCGCGTGGGGAAAGCAGATCCCTCCTCCCGCTAAAGCGGTCGTCGTGATGACAATTCTTCTTGTGCGCTGTTTGACGCCCAGAGCGAGCAGTCTTCGGCGTCACGCGACGAAGTACTTCGCGGCCGGGTGGTGCGCGATGATGGCCGAGGTGCTCTGCTCCGGATCCAACAGGAAGCCAGTCGTGAGATGCACGCCAATGTTCTCGTCCGGATGAATCATCGCGAAGAGCTTGGTCTGGTCTTCGAGATTCGGACAAGCCGGATAGCCGAACGAGTAGCGCGAGCCACGATACTTCTGATGGAAGAGATCGCGGATGTGCGGCGAATCGTCGCCGGCGATGCCGAGTTCTTCGCGGATGCGCTTGTGCCCAAACTCGGCCAGAGCCTCGGCTGATTCAACGCTCAGGCCGTGCAGGTAGAGATACTTGGTGTACTCGCCGCCTTCGAAGAGCTTCTGTGTCTCGTGCGAAGCTTTGTCGCCGATGGTCACGCAGGACATGGCGATAACGTCCATGCGGCCACTCGACTTCGGCAGGAAGAAATCCGAGATGCACAAGTGGCGGCCTTCGCGCTGGCGCGGGAAGGTGAAGCGCAGCGCTTCCGGCGGAATCGCGTCGCCCTGCTTCCAGGCTTCCGGTAGGTTATAGACAATGACGTCGTTGCCATCGCCCTGCGCGCCGAAGTAGCCGTAAACGACCTTCGGCTCGAACCAGCCAGCCGCGATCACTTCCTCCTCGAGATCGTGCAGGATCGGGCGATACTTCGTCTCGACCAGGCGGCCGTAATCTTCCTGCGACGCGGTCTTAAGCTGCCACTGATTCTTGAACAGCGCGGTGTGGTTGATGTACTGAAAGATTTCGCGCAGGTCGAAATCCTTCGGCTTGAGCACGCGCACACCCCAGAATGGCGGCTGCGGAATGTTCGGCGGCGCGGGAATTTCAATGCTCGGACTCGTCGGCGCTTCGGCGTCGAGAACACCGACAGCAGCCGCGCGGGCAAACTCCTTCACCACTTTGCCTTCCTCAATACGCTTCTCGCGGGCGCCATTCGGCGAAGACAGATCCTCCATCAGGTGCAGCCCGGCGAAGGCATCGTCGGCGTAGAAGATTCCGCCGTTGTATTCGCGACGTAGATCGTCTTCGACATACTTGCGCGTGAGCGCAGCACCGCCGCAGATTACCGGGAAATCGAGCTTCTGGTGATGCAAGTCCTGGACGACATACTTCATCTCCAGCGTCGACTTGACCAGCAGGCCGCTGAGACCGATCGCGTCAGCTTTCTCTTCCAGCGCGGCCTTGATGATCGCGTCCGAGGGCTGCTTGATTCCGAGGTTCACCACGCGATAGCCGTTGTTGCTGAGGATGATGTCCACGAGGTTTTTACCGATGTCGTGGACGTCGCCCTTCACGGTCGCCAGAACGATGGTTCCCTTCTGCGAGCCCTCTTTCTTCTCCATCTTGGGCTCGAGATAGGCGACGGCGGCCTTCATCACGCCAGCCGAATCGAGCACCGAAGGCAGCTGCATCTTGCGCGCACCGAAGAGGTCGCCGACTGTCCTCATGCCGTCGAGCAGCACGTTGTTGATCAGGTCGAGCGGCGAATAGGTGCCGAGCGCCTCTTCCAGAATCTCATCGAGCGACTTCTTGCTGGCCCCGTCGCCGACGGACTTTTCTCCGTTGATGATCGCCCACTTCAGCTTATCTTCGACGGAGAGCGTGTCGACGTGCGCGGTGGTCTTCTCTTCCTTGCCCTTGGTTCCGGCGAAGTGCGCCATGTAGACCTGGAGCGGATCGCCGTTGGACTGGTCGTAGAAAATCAGCTTGCGGGCGAGATCAACTTCTGCTTCAGGAATCTTGTATAACGGATAGATTTTGCTGTAGTTAACAATGGCCATGTCAAGGCCATGATCGACCGCCTCGTGCATGAAAACGCTGTTCAGGATGCGCCGCGAATAAACGTTCAGTCCGAACGAAATGTTGCTGACGCCGAGGATGGTCTTGACCTCGGGCAGCTCCTGCTTGATGGCGCGCACCGCCTTCAGCGTCTCGATGCCTGCGGTGCGATAGTCGTCCTGCCCGGTAGAGATGGGCAGCGTAAGCGCGTCGAAGATGAGGTCGCAGGGGCGAATGCCGTACTTGTTCACCGTGAGATCGAAGATGCGCTTGGCGATGGCCAGCTTCTTCTGCCAGGTGAGCGCCATGCCGTCCTCGTCGATGGTGAGCGCGATGACGGCGGCGCCGTAACGCTTGGCCATCGGCAGAACTTTCGACGTGCGCTTCTCGCCGTCCTCCAAGTTGATGGAGTTGATGATCGCCTTGCCCGGGATGCGCTTCAGCGCCTCTTCGATCACGTCGGCTTCAGTCGAGTCGACGGTGATGGGCGCGGGCACGCGCGTAGCGATCTTCTCGAGGATGTTCGAGATGTAGCTCTTCTCGTCCTCGCCGACGATGGCGCAGCACAGGTCGAGCATGTGCGAGCCTTCGTTCACCAGCTTCTTGGCCAGCGTGAGAATGCCGTCATAGTCCTGCGCGCGCACCATGTTCTTAAAATGCTCGACGCGCGTGGTGGTGTTCATCTCCTCGGCTACGACCAGCGGCTTGGGATCGAGATCGAGCGGCACCATGGAGTAGGCGCTGGCTGCCGCGGCAACGCTCTTCACATCGCGCTTGGCGGGCTCGAGATTCGCACAAGTGTCGGCGACCGCCTTGATATGCTCGTAGGTCGTACCGCAACATCCGCCGACGATGCGCACACCATATTCGGTAATGAACTGCTTGTGGTAATCGGCGAGCTCCTGCGGTTGCAGACCGTAAACTGCGCGGCCGCCGACGTTCTGCGGCAGACCAGCGTTCGGCAAGACGGAGACTGGACGCGGCGAATTCGCGCCGAGATAACGCACGCCGTCGTTCATTTCTTTCGGGCCGGTGGCGCAGTTCATGCCGATGACGGCAACATCGAACATCTCCAGCGTAGTGAGCGCGGCACCCATCTCGGTACCGAGCAGCATCGTGCCGGTCGCTTCCAGCGTCACCTGCACCTGCACGGGAACGTTCCTGCCGGTTTTCTTGAGTGCGTCGAAGATGCCGACCAGTCCGGCTTTGGCTTGCAGGACGTCCTGACAGGTTTCCAGCAGCAGAACGTCAACGCCGCCCTCGATGAGCCCGATCGCCTGTTCGGTGTAGGCGGCGGCCATGTCGTCGAAGCCGATGTGTCCAAGCGAGGGCAGCTTGGTGGTCGGGCCCATGGAACCGGCAACGAAACGCTTGCGACCGTTGAAACTCGAAGCAACCTCGCGAGCCAGCTTGGCAGCGGCCACGTTGATCTCGTGAACTTGGTCGGCCATGTCGTACTCGGCCATGACGATTCGCGTGGAGCTGAAGGTGTTGGTCTCGACGACATCCGCGCCGGCGGTCAGGTACGACGCGTGAATCTCCTTCACGACATCGGGACGGCTGAGCACCAGGATGTCGTTGTAGCCGTCCTTGCCCCAGAATTCATCGAGCGGAAGATTGTATGCTTGGACAGCGGTGCCCATCGCGCCGTCGTAAATTACGACGCGTTCCTGCACGGCTTTGAGGTAGTCGCTCATTCCTGTTGTTCGCCCAGGCTAGCGTCCAACAGAAGGACGCGAACCTGGGGCACCATCTCGAGTGCGAGATTTGATGAGCCTCTCTGGACGCCCGATTCAGGCGGCCTAGGGTTACACATGGCTTGCAGAGGAGAGGAGAAAACTCGCAGCTTAATAATTCAGTATCGCAGTTTGCGCGGGTTTGGAAAAGCTGGCGGCAGCCAACGGCACGGTTCGCGAGCCAGTGGATGCTATTGAGTATTGAGCAGTGTAGGCGCGTCCGCAGAATCGACCGGCAGCGCCTTACGCTGCGAAGCGGGGACGATCACACCTCCGGGGCGTAGAAGGAATGCTCGTCCCATGTGTTCGCAGTGCTACATCGGTTGACTACTGTTGCGGAGGCGCCTGTTGCGGCTGGCTTTGGCCCTGGCCCATTCCGCCGTGCTGGCCCATGTGCTCCATTTGTCGATCCTGCATCTGGGTAAATTTGGTCTGCTGATCGGCAGTGAGCACGGACTTGATCTGGTCGTTGGTGCCCTCGCGAATCTGCTGCATCTTGGTCATGCGGTCAGCCTGAGTCATGGATGTGTCCTGATGCAGGCTCTGCATCTGCGTCTGTTCCTGCTCCAGCATGGGTTTGATCTTCTGTTGCTGATCGGGGGTTAGGTTGAGCATCTTGGTCAGGTGCTGCAGGCGCTGGTCGGGTGACATCATGCCGCGATGACCGCCGCCGGGCCCCATTTGACCCTGGCCCTGGCCCATCTGGCCCTGACCCATGTTGTCCTGCGCGTAGAGCGCGGTTCCGCAGCAAGCCAAGGCGATGGCAAGCAGCGCGCAAATTAGTACCTTCTTCATTCGGTATAGCTCCTTGGACACTCTCTGCCAGGCGCTGGTGGCCATCAACATCGCGGCCATCGAGAACGGTGAATTCGACGTGGTCATCAGCACAGTTACAGCTTGCAGCTTTCGGAACATTCGTGATGGATTCATGGCCCGCAATCGAGTGTGTATTTGGTTAAGTCCGAGTGCTGAAACCCCGCGGCCTGCGAGAAGTTTTCGCTTCATCGCGTAAAGAAATGTTGGAACCCTCTGTAGAGATGCGCGGAAGGGCGCGACGGAGGTGCGAGATTCTCGCACCTCGTATCGCAGATTAGTTGCCGGATTCGGCTATTGGCGGCTCGCTGGTGGAACGATGCCGTTCATGCGCAGGTAAACAGCCATCTGGCCATAGTGATCAAACGGATGGGATATCGCGATGTTGGTCAATCCAAGACGGCTGATTTTGTTAGGCCCGAATGGACTCTGCACCTGGCCGAGGATGTTGTTCTCGTCCAGCGTCGCCAGCGCTTTGTGCAGATAGGCGAATGAGTCGTTGAGAAACTTCAGGATGTCGGCCTTGGAAGTGAGATTGTCTGGTCCATTTTCGCTACCGAGGTTGACGGGGGGCTTCTCGGACATGATCGCAGCGCCGAACATGTAGTTGACAGCGGCGACATGTTTCACCTGCTGGGCGAATGTCCGCACGCCCTTGAATTCGCCCTGCGTGGGAGCGAAGTTAAATTTGTCGTCAGGCATCGCTTCAGCCCCAGAGACGAACTCCTTCTCAACACCGCTGAGCGTGTGGTCGTAGACCGCGGCAAAGGTGATCTTCTGGTCCGTCTTGGCTTGCGCGCTGGCCACGGCCGCTCCGCCTGTGCCCAAAGCCAACATCAAGATTGCGGTGACAACTTCTTTCCTCATCCAAGTCCTCCACAGAGAATGTCGTGAAATCGGGCCCGAATTGCGTAGGTGAATTCTAGTCCATTCCGGCGGTTGTCGGTTGCAGATTGCCGGGATGCAACCTGAACCATGCCGCTGCCGGAAGGCCAATCAGCAATCCCAGCGCGGCGAACGACAACGAGCGCGGCGTGCCAACGCGCTCGGCAATCGCGCCCCACAAGGTCGCGCCGCCGGCTAGTCCGCCTTGCAGGACAAGAAGGTACATCGAGATCGCGCGGGCACGCATGTGGCTCGGACACATGGTCTGTGCCGAAACGTTCAGGCTGGCGAGGATCTGGATCCAGGCGACACCAGCGATGAACATCGTCATCGAGAGCAGCGGAAACGTGCACCATTGCGGCGCGGCAAAGGTGGTGAACGCAAATACGGCCGTAGAAACGGAAACCAGCGAGTCGGCGGAAACTCTATGGCGTAAAATCGGCATCAGCGTTGCGCCGGCAAGAGCGCCGGTTCCGAAGAAGCCCAGCAGCAAACCGTACCCTTGCGATCCGAAGGGATGTGCCAGCAACGGCAGCAATGCCGGCAGCGCGCTGGCGCCGATGCTGAACACCGCGGTGCGAACCAGCACAGCCTTCACCAGTTGCGAGTCCCGCGTATGACGAATGCCCTCGAACATCGCGCGCATGATGTGGCCAGTTTGGAAGGGCATGCGACCAACTGCTCCGCGCCATCGATACAGGAAGTAGATGACGCCGAAAAACGAGACCGCATTGAGCAGAAACGCAATGCCCGAACCAGCGGCAGCGATCACCAGTCCGCCGAAAGCCGGACCAATCGCGCGCGCCACGTTGTATCCGACGGAGTTCAGCGCAATGCCGGCGGCGAAGTTCTGCTGCGAGACCGTCTCGGGAGTAATGGCCTGCCACGCAGGATCGTTCAGCACTGCGCCGAATCCCATCAGCAAGGTCAGCAACAATAGGAGCGTTGGCGTGGTCTTGCCGGCCAGTGTCAAAGCTCCGAGAGCGACCGCGGCCAGCACCATCCAGCTCTGCGTGAAGAGCAGCAGCTTACGGCGATCGACCATGTCGGCAATCGCGCCCGCCGGAAGTACGACCAGAAAGACCGCGATGCTGCCCGCGGCCTGCACCAGTCCGACCATCAGCGGCGACATAGTGAGCGAGGTCATCAACCACGCCGCACCGGTGTTCTGCATCCACGTTCCGGTGTAGCTGATGACGGAGGCGATCCAGAGCGTGCGAAACAACGGTTCGTGCAGTGGACCAAGTGCCCGGCCGCGACGAGGTGGAGCGATGGGCAGTTGTGGCCGCGAACTCAGTTCGGCCATCGAGTCAGATCGCTCGAGCCCGCCGAACGTCAGTTCGCGCGGCTGTTGGGCTGCCTGCGGTGGAACGCTCCGACCTTGCCATGTTCCGCTCGTGGCCATCGCCCATCAGACTTGGGATTCAGGCTAAAGGTAAGCGCCGAGCAGGAGGCTTTGGTCATCAACGTTCCGAGCGGCTTTGAATTCGTGACCAGTTGCGGTGAGAGGCTCGGCTTATCCCGCGGCCCCATTCGGCAGCCTAAGCGCGAACGGCCACTCGCGCCGCTTCCATGATCGCACCAGGTAAATCGCCAGGCCCAATATCAGAATCGCGATCGCATAACGAATCTCGCGCAGGTAATTCTTTCTGGCCAGCAGAATGAAGGTGAATCCCGCAATCGCCAGCAGCGCCGGAATCGGATACAGCCACATGCGGAACGGCCGCGGCATCTCCGGACGCCGCTTTCGCAGCACCATCACTCCAATGGCTTGCACGATGAACTGCAGAAGAAGCTTTATGACGACCATCGCGGCAATCACGTCCGCCAGCCGCAGGAAGCAGCACAGCATGGCGACAAAGCCCAGCGCCAGCAGCGACACGGTCGGCAATCGGCGCTTGGGGTCGACTCGCGCAAAGACGCGGAAGTAGTTACCGTCCAGCGCGGCCGCGTAGGGCACGCGCGAATAGGCGAGCAACGTCGAAAACACCGACGCGAACGCTGTCCACATGATCAGGCCGGTGATTACTCGTCCCGCCCATGCACCGTAGATCCGCTGCATGAACACCGAGATGATGAAGTTGGTCTGCTCGCCCGAATGCGACACCATCTCTCGCCACGGAATCACGCCCAGCACGGCGACGTTCATGGTCAGATAAATCGCCGCTATGACGCAGATGGAAATGATTACCGCGCGCGGTATCGTGCGGCCTGGGTTCTTCACTTCCCCGCCGAGGAAGCAGACGTTGTAGTAGCCCCAATAGTCGTAGGTGGTGATCAGTATCGCCGATCCCATGCCGGTGAAGAACGCCGGCGAGAGCGTGAACGCGCCTGCGGGAAAGTCGAAGGCGCGCGCCGCGCTGAAGTGCGTCAGTCCCGCGAAGATGACCCATGCCGTCGTGATCGCCACGCCGATCCACAGCAGCTCCGCCAGCTTGCCCAGTACGGTGATGCGACGATACAGGAGAAAGGTAACGAACGCGGCAGTCGTGATCGCAATCCACGTAGCCGGCATCACCAGCACATTCACTTCCATCGTGCCGATCAGCGGCATCGGGAAATGAAAGGTGTGCGCGAGAAGAATGTGCCCAAGGCCTGGCCGAAGATATCCCGCATAACTGGCCATACCAATGCAGCCCGACGCAATCGACAGAGGCGCGCTGAACGAAAGCTGCCAGATGAAGAGAAACGACAACAGCCGACCTAGCGAATTGGGTCCGTAGATTTCCTTCAGATAGCGATAGGAGCCGCCGGCCTCGGGCATCGCCGCGCCCAACTCGGCCCACACCAGGCCATCGCACAGCGCAAAGATCGCGCCGAAGATCCAGCCCAGCAGCGCCTGCGGTCCACCTGCCGCGGCGATTACCAGCGGCAGCGTGATGAACGGTCCCACGCCGACCATGTCGATCATGTTCAGCGTGGTCGCTTCCCTCAGCCCGATGCCGCGTACCAGTTCCGGCCGGTCCTCTGGGTGAGTGGAGTGAACCATTGAGAATGCAGCTTATCTGCATGGACACGCATCGCGGGCTACTGTCAGGTAGAGCTGGCCTTAAGGCCAGCGTCCGGGTACCTATCTCGTCCCTTCGAGTCGGCGTCAGCCGACGGCAACAACGCTCCCCAGCCCGCTACTTCGCTTCATGGCCTACGCTCAGCAGATTCACATAAAGACGAATCGCGCCCGGAACGCCAAACGGCAGCTGCCGGAAAAATGCGTAGCCCGTATAGAGGTAATAGCCCTTGCCGTATTGCGCCAGCAGCAGACCGCCCTTCTGCGGCTGCTCGCCGGGATCGTTGCACGCCAGCAGTGGCGTGAAGTGCGAATCCCATTGATCCATGAAGTACAGGCCGCGCTCCTGCACCCAGCCATCGAAGTCGTGTTCCGTAATCTGGTTGGGATAATGAAAGACAGGATTCTGCGGATCGAGGATGGTCACCGGCGCCTGCTCCACCGTCACTCGATCGCGGCTGAGCTGAGCCGGATACGGCGTGTAATGCCCGTCGTTGAAATCGCTGGGCGACGTGTTGTACTGCACCAGCAGCGTGCCACCATTCTTCACATAATCGAGAAGCCGCTGATTGTTCTTCTTTACATCGTCGCGCGTGTCGTAGGCGCGAATACCGAGCACAATCGTCCCGTAGCCGCTCAGATCGCCGCTCGCTAACTCTTCAGGCGTGACAATTGTGACATTTAGCCCCAGCTCGCGCAGCACGTCGGGAATATCGTCGCCCGCGCCCATGATGTAGCCAATCTTCAGCCCCTGTGGGACCTTGACGTCAACAATGCTGGCGCGCTGCAGCGCCGGCTGATAATAGAAGAATCCGCCGAGATTGGGACGCGTGACCAGTGCGTAGCCGTCGCTGTAATCGCGGTGATCAGCATTCAACAGCGCGCGCACTTCGTAACGAGCTTCCTTCGCGCCGTCGGGCAGTTCCTTAAACTCGACGCTCTTCTGCCCGGGCGCAATAAAGGACACATCTGCCGACTGGGGCTCTGTCGTCCACCCCTTCGGCGCCTCGGGATGAACCTCACCGTTGCCGCGATCTGCCGTCGTGCGAACTCCCACGCTCAACCGCGCTGACGGATTCGCTTCCGCCAGCAAGATCTGTGTCGCCGGCAGAGCCTCAACCGAAAACGGTGGGACCACGGCCAGCGGCATCGACCAAGCGTCGCCCTTGTCATCATGCATCGGCGTCCGCGCCACGTTGCGGATCTCGCCTTCAGCGCCGTTGATCGTGTACTCCACGCGCGCCCAAACCGGCGGCGGCGGCAACGCCAGCGTCAGATATTTCGGATTATCGATCTTGTAGATCGCGTCAATGTCCGGATCGTTGCGATGGAAGTACGCCTTCGTGGGCTGCGCATCGACCGGCGGCGTCACGCGAAACGTCAGTGCACACCCATCGCCGGCTGCGATGCTCTTCGGCAACTTGTCCATGAAGAGCTCCGACTTCCAGCCCTCGGGCACGTCGACTGCGAACTGCCTGATCATCATTGGCGCGGCGCTGCCGTTGTGCAATGTCGCGCGCAGCAGAAACGGCTTGCCCGCGGTGATCACCGCCGCCAGCACTTGGCCCCGATCGGTCGGGAACTTCGCCGCCATCGGCCGTCCGTCGGGAGTGCCGGGACCAAGCTGCAGATCCATTCCCAACGCCAGGTTCGCTGCTTCTTCAAACTGATGGGCTTTGGTGCGCAAGCTGGCCAGCAGGTCCGCTTTTTCCCCGGCTGACAAAGGCGATGCCTCGACACGCTTGATCAGCACGCGCGTTAGATCCAATCCTCGCAGCAGCGCCCCGCCTGCTGCCTGCTGATCCTTGTCAGCCGCCGCTGTGGCTTCATCCACCGTCTTCGCAATCGCCTGTAGCTGCGGACGAAGCCATGGAACCTTCGTTTGATCCGGGCCCAGCCGCGTTGCCAACGCAGGCAACGCGGTGTCGATACCATCGAAGAAATCCGTCTCGTGCGCCCCCGCAGCCGGCGGCTTGACCACTGCGGAATCGATCAGCTTGTAGTAGCTGAAGCGCTGACCCTCGCGGTAGGTCCAGCCGCCCGCGCCTTGCGATAGTTGATGCTTCAGTCCCTTCCACGCGAACTGCACGTAGCTCTCGCCCAGCAATGGATCGTTCTGCGAGGTTTCCAGCTTGATCGTCCATTGCTCGTCGGCGCCGACGTTGTCCATGTACAGCTTCTTCGCCTGCCATGGCTGCAGGCCTTCGCGAATCTGATCGGGAAAGCGCGTCGGATCGGCAGCGGCGCGAAACGCCTCGCGCGTCAGAATTCCCGACGCCTGATGATTGCCGTGTCCGTCGCGCGAGTTCCCCTGGAATCGCGTGCAGATCACGTCGGGGCGAAAGGTGCGGATCACGCGCACCATATCGCCGAGCGCGATGTCGTGACCGCCCCACTTCTCGAACGTCTCCTCAGGCGTCTTGGAAAATCCGAAATCGGCCACGCGCGTGAAACGCTGCTCCACGCCGTAATAGCGATCGGCCGCCAGCAGCTCCAGCGTGCGGATGATGCCCAGTTCATCAAAGAGATTGCTGCCGAGCTTGTTCTGCCCGCCCTCGCCGCGGTTCAGGGTAAGCTGCAAAACCGAGTCGCCGTGGCCGCGCGACTCCAGCGTCAACATGCCGCCATCTTCGTCGTCGGGATGCGCGACCGTGTGCATCAGCCGCGCCGTCGTGTGCAGGCGGCGCAGCATTAGTTTCAGTCCGATAGTTCCGGTGTCGACGGAGAGTGGCTTAGTGTCGACCCACGGTGATGCAACTTGCGCCGGCGCCGGGATCCAGCACAGCGCCAGCAAAATGGCGGAGACCACGCCGATCTGCAGGCCTCGGCGTATGCTGCGAATCGAAAAGATCATCGGTTATCGAAGGTTGTTAATAGCCTTTACAGAGTACACAAAAGAACGGCGAATCGCGATTGCATGCCACGGCTCGCTTTCGCTTTTAGCTTTTAGTCGGCGTCAGCCCCGGCCTTGTTTGCTAAAAGCTAAGAGCCGATAGCCCAAAGCGAATAGCGAACGGCGAAAAGCGAACAGCGTTCTTCCTACACATACGCCTCATGCACATAACACCATTTCCATTCGCCCGACTGGAACGCCTGCATCACCGCATGTCCGGTCTCGCGGAAGTGCTTGTTTGCATGCTGGCCGGGCGAGGAATCGCAGCAGCCGACGTGTCCGCAGATTAAGCATTTGCGCAACTGCACCCAGCGCTCACCGGTGTGCAGGCACTCCGCACAACCATTGTGACTCGCTGGAACGTTCGGATTCGCTTGCTCCACGTGCTCACACTTTGCCATTCGGACCTCCTCGAAATAAGTTGTTTGGATGATTCGCCGTGCGCGCCGGATTCCCGGTGAACGTTACGCAGCTTCGTCGATCGCCGCTTGTCTATAATTGTTGTGAATACGAGATACTGTGCTCAGTGCGCAATTCATTTTTCACATTTCACAACGGGCTCTTAGCTTGTAGCGGCCATCCGGAAGCGCGCTGGCTAAGAGCTAACGTCTAAGAGCTAAAAGCTGTCCTTATCATGATCCAGACCCTGTTCGGCAGCACCGAAGAAAAGCCCAGCTTTCTGCAACGCATGAAAGAGGCGGTTACGCGCACGCGTGAAAGCCTCAGCGAGCGGATCGAGGATGTCGTTTCCTTGCGCAAGGAGATCGATCGCGAGACGCTCGACGATCTCGAAGCCACGCTCATCGCCGCCGATCTGGGAACTGCGACGACCACAAGCGTTCTGGGAGCCTTGCGCGAGAAAGTCGATCGCCGTCAGGTCGCCAACGTCGACGAGCTCAAGCGCGTTCTCAAGGATGAACTGCTGGCCATTCTTAATGCTGCCGATAACCGGCCAGTGCAGAAGGTCGAAGGCGAGCCTGAAGTGATTCTCGTCGTCGGCGTGAACGGTACTGGGAAAACCACCTCCATCGGCAAGCTCACGCACCTGCTGCGCTCGCAAGGCAAGACCGTGTTGCTGGCCGCCGCCGACACCTTTCGCGCTGCCGCCATCGAGCAACTGGAGATCTGGGGCGATCGCACCGGAACCGAGGTCATCAAGAACAAGCCGGGCGGCGATCCCGCGGCGGTCCTCTTCGACGCGCTGCAGGCCGCCAAAGCACGCAACACCGACTACGTTATCGTCGACACCGCGGGCCGGCTGCACACGAAAGCCAGCCTGATGGATGAGCTGGCCAAGATGCGACGCACGGCACAGCGCTTCAGCCCCACCGCGCCGCACGAGACCCTGCTGGTGATGGACGGCACCACCGGCCAGAACGGCCTGCAGCAGGCGCGTCTGTTCACGCAATCGGCGGGAGTCACCGGCATTGTCCTCACCAAGCTCGACGGCACTGCCAAAGGCGGAGTCGTCGTCGCCATCTGCAAAGAGCTGAGCCTTCCGGTGCGCTACGTTGGCGTCGGCGAAAAGGTCGGTGATTTGCTGCCCTTCAACCCGCAGGATTTCGTGAACTCACTTTTCGACTAAATGACCGCCCCTTCAACCCACGAGCAATTCATGCAGCAGGCCCTGGAGCTTGCCCGCCAGGGCATCGGATTGGCTTCGCCCAACCCGTGCGTTGGCGCGATACTGGTCGCGCCCGATGGCAAGATCGTCGGCCGCGGCTCGCACACTTACGCAGGCAAGAAGCATGCTGAGGTTCTCGCCATCGAGCAGGCAGGCGAACGCGCGCGGGGCGCGACACTTTACCTCAATCTCGAGCCCTGCTCTCATGTCGGACGCACCGGGCCCTGCGCCGATGCCGTCATTGCCGCGAGAATCAAGCGGGTCTTTTCCGCGATGCGCGATCCAAATCCAGCCGTGAGCGGCCGCGGTTTCGCCAAGCTGCGCGAAGCCGGCATCGAGGTGCACGAAGCTCTTTGCGAGGCTGAAGCGAAGAAGCTCAACGAGGCTTTCGCCAAATACATTCGCCACAGGATTCCGTTTGTCACGCTGAAGACCGCCATGACGCTGGACGGCAAGATCGCGCCGCCGCCTCATGAGCCCGATCTCGATTCCACCTCGGCCGCACCCAGTGGCGGCTGGATTACCAGCGAAGTCGCGCGTGCCCATGTTCACCAGATGCGCCACGCCAGCGACGCCATCATGGTCGGTGTCGGCACCGTCATCGCCGACGACCCCTTGCTCACCGACCGCACCGGACTGCCGCGGCGCCGGCCACTGCTGCGCGTCATCCTCGATTCGCGCTTGCGCCTGCCACTCGACGCACGAGCGGTAAAGACCGCACGTGAGGACCTCATCGCCTTCTGTTGCTTCGCCGAGGAGAACAAGCGGCGCGCACTGGAGGCGCGCGGCGTGATGGTCGAGCAGGTTCCCATGCAACGACCGGCGGCTGATGGCACCATCGTCTTTCCGGGCGGCTCGCCCGTAGTGGAAGGCCGACCCGACCTTGACCGTGTGATGCATAACCTTGGCGAGCGTGAGATCACCAGCCTTATCATCGAGGGTGGCGCCATGGTGAATTGGGCCGCGCTTGCCGCCGACATTGTGGACAAGATCTTCTTTTACTATGCGCCCAAGATCCTGGCGGGAACCGGTTCAATTCCCTTTGCCTTGGGCGCAGGCTACCGTCGCATCAGCGAGGCCGCGTCGGTCAAGTCGCTCACGTTGCATCGCTTTGGGGAAGATTTCGCGGTGGAAGGGTACTTGCGGGATGTGTACGAAAGCAGCAGTTAGCAGTTAGCACTTAGCAGTTAGCTAAAGCTGCCGGCGGAGCAAACTAGACACTAAATGCTAAGTGCTAAATGCTAATTGCTGAGGTGTTCATGTTCACCGGTCTCATTGAAGAAGTTGGAACCATTGCCAGCATCGTGGAACGCGGCGGTAATCACCGCATCACCATCAACGCGCCCAACACAGCCAAAGAGCTGCACACCGGCAACAGCGTCGCCGTCAGCGGCGTCTGCCTGACCGCGCTCGACATCACGCCTACGTCTTTCTGCGCTGATCTCGCAGCCGAAACCTGGAATCGCACTTCCCTTTCCCGCATTACCCAAGGCGCAGAGATCAATCTCGAGCTGCCACTGAAAGCCGACGGGCGCATGGGTGGGCACATGGTGCAGGGGCATGTGGACGGCGTGGCGCGCTTCGTTGCCCTCGAACCGATACCCAACGCCGACGACTTCTGGCTGCAGGTCGACCTTCCCGAGGAACTCGAGAAGTACGTTGTCTTCAAGGGATCCATCGCGGTCGAGGGCATCAGCCTGACGGTGGCGAAGTTGGAGGGCCTGCGGCTGACCATCGCCATCATTCCGCACACCGTGAAGATGACGAACCTGGGTTCGCTGAAGCCTGGCGATCCGGTGAATATCGAGACCGATATCGTCGCCAAATATCTGGAGAAGTGGACGCACCGCGATGAGCAGGGCGGCTCGCTTACCGTCGAGCGCCTGGTGGCGCAAGGGTTCTAGTACGCGGCTTTGCCGCAGTTGGAACAGAACCTGGTGCCGGCCAGCATCGACGTACCGCAGACTCTACAGAAGCCAAGAATGGGTTGGCTGCCGGGTAGGGCGGCGCCTGCACCAGCGGCGCGCGTCATCGATTGCGTCCCGTAAGGCGTCATCGGCGGAGTGCCATAAGAAACATAATCAGCCATGCCGGTGGCCTTGGGATTCGGTCCGTAACGGTTGGGACCGGGCGTACCGTCCATCACATAGAAGACCAGTAACAAAATGCCGCCGCCGGGTACAAGGGAGACCAGCAGCCACAATCCGCTGAAGTCCGCGTCATGAAGCCGACGCACGGAAACTGCCAGCCCCGGAATGATTGTCGCCAGAATGTATCCGCAAAATAGGATGACGAAGATGCCCACCGTGGGCGACCGCAGTTCTGTTATCAAGCCTGTGATCAGCACAGCGAAGATAACGGTGTTAATCAGCTGAAACATCCAGTACTCTTGTCGCCGCGCCCTGCCCGAAAATACGGCGTATTTCCTCATCACCTCCAGGTACCAGTGCATGAATCCTCCAGCGGCGCATTATGGCTTATGGCGAAATTGTGCGCTGTCGCACAGTGCGAGGCAACAGAAAAAGCTCCGGCATCAGCGCTGCCCGAAATACTACAGAGCAGAGTCATGTTACTGTGCGTCGAAATGACCCAGCACACCCGTAATCCACCAATGCGGCTCACGAACGACGTGTACGATAGCGCCATGATACTGTTCATCTTCAACGACTCGCCATATGGATCCCAGCGTACCTTCAACGGCCTGCGGGTGGCCGTGGAACTGTCCCGAACAAACTCGCGCACTGCGGTATTTCTGCTTGGCGACGGAGTGACTGCCGGGCTGAAGCGGCAGAACCCCTCGGATGTGGCTTACAACGCGCAAGAGATGCTTCGCCTACTTGCCGCGAATGGAGTTCCGGTGTCTGCATGCACAACCTGCCTTCAGGCTCGGGGAATCGTAGACGAGGATTTGGTAGCGGGAGTGCGTCGTGGAAATTTGGAAGGCTTAGCCAATTTGATCGAAGATGCCGAGAAGGTTCTGAGCTTTTAATATCCGGAAATCCCAGGTTCCCGAGAGATGGAAATAACCGTGGGCTCGTTTGTGTACTAGCAGAATCGCTGGCCTAATCCGTTATCACCATGAATCGGAACGGCGGCAGTCACCTCGTTCTTTCAGCTTCCTCCGTGCCTCCGTGTTGAAACACGTCCCTACGTAGTCTCGAACCGCGGCTGGTGAGCCGGCCGCTGCGCACCGAAGTAGTGTTCGAAGTCCATGGAGTCGAGGTCGAGAAACTCCTGCACGATCGGCTCCTGGCATTTCGCCATCTCGGCAAACGTGCCGAAGAAGATCGCCTTGGCCTCGTGCAGAAACAAGAGCCGATCGGCAAGCTTTTTGGCGAGCGCCATGTCGTGGGTCACGACAATGCTGGTCAGCTTCAACTGTTTCTTTAACTTTTGGATCAAATCTCCCAACAGATGAGCCATTAGCGGATCGACCATCGTCGTTGGCTCGTCATAAAGAACGGCATCCGGCTGGGCTGCTAGCGCCCGTGCAATCGCCACCGATCGCTTCATCCCGGTCGACAGATCCGAGGGCAGCAGATCGCGAAACTCGCGCACCCCCACCATATCTAGCAGGCCGTCGATGATCTGATAGATCTGTTCCTCTTCCAGCCCGCCGCGCTCGCGCAGCGGAAACGCCACATTCTCGCCGACCGTCAGCGAGTCGAACAGCGCCCCGTTCTGGAAGACCATCGTCACCTTCTTGCGAATGCGCTCCATTTCCGCTTCGCCGTAGTCGGTCACATCTTCGTAGGCCACCCAGATTCGTCCACTATCCGGCTTGAGGAAGCCCATGATCTGGTGCAGCGAAACCGACTTGCCCACGCCGCTACGGCCCAGGATGCACACCGTCTCGCCGGGCATGACGTCGAAGCTCACGCCGTCGAGCACCACATTGCTGCCGAACGCTTTGTGTACGTCCTGGAACTCGATGTAGGGCTTCTGCTCGTGCATCGATGCTTTTTTCTCCGTTTCTGTGGGCTGCGGCTCAGCTGGCGGTGCTTTCTGGTTTACCAGCTCTGCATATTCCTGGGAGGTATTGACGTTATGGAACAGGTCGGCTGAGAATCCTGCCGCCAAGATCTCCTGCGACGATATCTGGCGTGTAGGAAACGCCGCGAAGAGATGAGTGATCTTGTAGTCGCCGCGTTGCAGCGCCTCCTCGGCGAGCGTTCGCACTTGCGGGCGATAGATCGCGCACAGCGGCTGCAAACCGCCCAGCGCATCCGGCACCACGACCAACTCTCGCGAGGCCTGGGCTTGCCGCAACAGCCATTCCAGAAAGCTCGGCGTCATCAGCGGCATGTCGACCGAAAGCACCAGATTCAGATCGGTCTCGGTCGCGCTCAGTGCGGCATGAATTCCGCCCAGCGGCCCGCAATCGGGATAGACATCCTCGATGACCACGCCGAACTGCTCGTATAGATGCCTGGGACCGACGATGTATACCCGGTTGGCCACCGCTCGCAGCGTCTGCAGCGCGCGCTCCAGCAAAGTCAGCCCACCGAGCTGCAGCAGCGCCTTGTCGGAGCCCATGCGCGAGCTGCGACCCCCGGCGAGCACAAATGCGGTTACGCCATCCACAAGGAAATGATATTGCGTTATGCGGGCGGTCGCAATTCGTTCTTCGCTATTCGCTTTTCGCTTTTCGCTTTTCGCTTTTCGCTTTTCGCCTTTCGCTTTTCGCCTTTCGCTTTTCGCCTTTCGCTTTTCGCTATTCGCCAGAGAGTTTGGGGCGACTGAAAAAACCAGGCTGATGAATTTGGGCGATCTTCACAGACGTGCCGCAAAGGTCGCAACCACAGGTCGGAATTGAAGCTCTTGATTCAGGGCGAAAAGCGAAGAGCGAAGAGCGAAAGGCGAGCGGCGATCTTACGCGTGTGCCGGTTTGAAGGTGCTGGTCTTGGGAATGCACCCGTTGATTTCAATCGCCACGATGCGTCCGCCGTGGTCCAACTCCAGAGTTGCCGGCGCGTTGAACACAGCATCGCCACTCAATCCGGGCAGCGAGATAAACACGCGATTCTCGACGCACGTCGCCGTTGGGTCGCGCTTGAGAAACGAAAGCGCGTAATCGTTGCGGCACATCTTGGGTAGCATGAAACTCAGGTCGGCGATATCGCCGGTTTCTGAGACAGATACAGCAGCCTCAATCGAGATTCGAGACGTGACTTCGTCCCCCTCCACTTCAACTTCGGGCTTGAAGCAGATGTAATACTCGAACCCAGAATCGGGATCGAATGGGCTTCGATCCACTTGAAATGCCATGAGTGCGCCTCCCTGCACTCGCACAGCTTGGATAAGCATACTAAATCACGCGCCGGTCCCCCGCAATGACGAAAAGGTTTCATTCGCCTTGCACGCGCCGGCGCTGTGGAGCCAAATGCAACTCGCCTGCTCTGGTATATTGCGGGGATAGCCCTTTTGATCGAGCCATGCCACTGTTTTCGCCTACCGAGTTCGCGAAGGATCAAGTACTGGCGGTGCAGGAGTACTCCCTGCTGGCCGGACGCTCGATCTCTAATGTGTTTGCCCAGCCGCGCTACCTTGCCGATACACTGCTGCAGGCCGACCTCATCGGCGTAGGCTCATTGCCCATCGTTGTGCTCACCGGCTTTTTCACGGGAGCGGTGTTGGCTCTGCAGACCTCGAGCACATTGCAGCAGTTCGGATCGCTCTCACTTACCGGCAAACTGGTTTCGCTGTCCATGGTTCGCGAACTTGGACCGGTGTTGACTGGGTTGATGGTTGCCGGCCGCAACTCCAGTGGCATGGCCAGCGAACTGGGATCGATGAAAGTCACCGAGCAGATCGACGCCATGCGCGCCATGGGTGTCGATCCCTCGAAGAAGCTGGTGACGCCACGCGTAATGGCGACGATGGTCATGCTGTTCTTCCTCAGCATCATCTCCAACCTGGTCGGACTTACCGGCGGCTTCATGATTTCGTATACGCTCCTGGGACTCGACCCCAATCAGTATTGGACCACCGCGTATCAGGCGTTGCGCTTCGGCGATGTGCTGATGGGATTGAGCAAGCCCGTCATCTTCGGATTCATTATCGCCAGCATCGGCTGTTATTACGGTTTGGCGGCCAAGGGGGGCACGCAAGGCGTGGGACGCGCGACCACGCAGGCTGTCGTGGCCGCATCGGTGTTGATTCTGGTCAGCGACTTCTTTATTACCCGTTTGCTCATGGGATTTTTCCAATACTGACGATGACGATCCCTGCCACGCCACAAGAGAGTCCCGTGTCCTCGCTGCCTCCCCCGGCGGACGGATGCGTGATGAGCTTCGAAGATGTTGCCATTGCCTTTGATCATCCTGTGCTCGAAGGTATTTCCTTCCAGTTGCCTCGCGGTGAAACCAAAATCCTGATGGGAGTAGCCGGCACGGGCAAGACTCTGATTCTGAAGCTGGCACTGGGGCTGCTGAAACCCGATTCCGGGCACATCAACGTGCTGGATAACGAGGTCACGGCCATGCGGGAACAGGAACTCTTTGCTTTGCGCCGTAAGATCGGGATGGTCTTTCAGGAGAGCGCGCTCTTCGATTCGCTGACGGTAGAGGAGAATGTCGCCTATCGCTTGATCGAAGAGACGGGCAGAGTTACCGAGGAGATCCACCAGCGCGTGCTGGAAGCGCTGCGATTCGTCGAACTGGAACACACGGTCGCGCTCTCTCCCGGTGAGCTTTCCGGCGGCATGAGGCGGCGTGTGGCCATCGCGCGCGCCATCATCACCCAACCGGAAGTCCTGCTGTACGACTCACCCACGGGTGGTCTCGACCCGGTGACATCCAACACGATTATCGAGTTGATCGTGAAGCAGCGCGACGTGTATCACACCAGCTCATTAATGGTGACGCATCGCCTGCAGGATGCCTTCACCATGGCCAGCCATTACTTCGATCGGCAGCAGAACAAGATGGTACCGGTGGGAGATGGAGTCGACTGCGGTGATCTGAATACCAGGTTCCTGATTCTTCGCGACGGCAAGATCATCTTTGAGGGCAATGCGGCCGAGCTCTTGCGCTGCACCGATCCCTACATTCGCGAGTACTTGAGCTGAGTGCGGGTAGAGCGGCGCTTTAGCGCCGCGTCCGGCGAGGTGTTCTTTGGTCGGATGGCAGCCGCTGCTGCCATCCAAAAACTGAGCAGAGGCGCGATAGACGCCGGCCTGAAGGTCGGCTCTACTATACCCTCCGCAGAGTACCAGGCTAATTGCCCTGCTTCGCGGCCGCAGTGCGCATCTTGGCGAACTCGGCCATACGCGCCTGCATGCGCTTCAACCGCTCGCGCCCCTCGGGAGTTCCCTCAATCACCTTCTCCATGTTCTGCAGGAACTCGGGCGACATCATCTTCTCGCGCATCTCTTTGATGAACGGTTGCACCTTGCCATACACAAAGTTCATCTCGCCGAGCGTGTCCTGCGCGAGCGCAGCATTGATCGTGCCGTGGACAATCAGTGACGCCACCATCTCCCAATAGCCGAGAACCTGGCGTACGTAGGCGTTTTCCTTGGTGCCAAATGCGCCGACCACGGACATTAATTCTTCAAATGAAGACGGTGAAAACTGGGCGACAAAGTCCCGCGCCTGCCGCATGACCGCTTCGCGGCGCAGATCGTAAAGCTTCAAAACGAGTTCGGCATCCTGATACGTGGCTTGCGTACCGCTCATGAATCCTCCAGATGAATCGGATAGGAAAAGCCGACGATCGACGACGGCTTCTCGTGTGTTTGGATGTGGAAAAGCGAAACCGGCTTCAGGGAATTACTGATGCGCCATGTCTGCCATCTTGGAGAAGGCTTCCTTCGCGCGACGCTCCATCTCTGCCGGCGTAACATCCTCAACGTGCTGCCCTAGCGCCCAGCGATGGCCAAAGGGATCGGTGATCTGGCCGTAGCGATCGCCCCAGAACTGATTGGCCAGAGGCATGTCCACCTTGGCGCCCGCAGCCACCGCCTGATTAAACAGGCTGTCGACATCCTCCTTCACGTACAGATTCAGCACCACTGGGCTGCCGCCCAGGGTCACCGGCGAGCCGCAGCCGAAGCCCGGGAATACATCGGCCAGCATCAGTCTTGCCCCGCCGACATTCAACTCGGCGTGCATGACCTTGCCGTCGGGCGTTTTGTGGACCCCGAGAATCTCCGCCCCAAATGCATTCTTGTAAAATTCACACGCTTTCACGCCGTCGTCGACGACGAGGTGAGCAATGATGGTCGCATCCTTCAACGGTCCTGCCATGAATCACCCCTTTTCATGTAAAGGCCCGGCGTCAGGCCGGGCGGGTTGGATTGACAATCTTTGTATTATGCAACGGCCTCGGGCTTCAGTTCGCGCGAGTAGTCACATTTAACATTGCTTTCATCCTCGGTTTTCTTCTTCCCGCGGCGCGAATCCAGGGTCCCGGCGCGCTTCTTTTGCGCCGGCTGGAGCTTGGGTTCGGCATCGGCGGTGTCGGTGCGCTTATTGTTCGGGCAGACGACGAAGCTGCCGGACTTGAGGTTTTTCTCCAGCAGATAGGGACTGCCGCACTCCGGACAAGGTTCCGCTATCAACTTGTACGCGGAAGTAAACTTACACTTGGGATAGTTCGAGCAGCCGTAGAAGAGGTTGCCGCGCCGCGCCTTCTTCTCCGCCAGATCGCCGGTCTTGCACTCCGGACACTTTACGCCGATGTAATTCTGCTTGACCCACTTGCAATCGGGATATCCGCTGCACGAGACGAACTCGCCGTAACGGCCGTGCCGCAGCAGTAGACTCCGTCCGCACTCCGGACATTTCTCATCCAGCGGGATATCGGGAATCTTTTTGCCCTGATCGAGCCGGCGCGTGGTCTTGCAATCCGGATATCCGGTGCAGGCCATGAACTGCCCAAACCGCCCGCGCTTCAGCACCATGGGACGGCCGCAGTTCTCGCAGTATTCCTCTTGCGTCGTCTCCTGCACATCGGCGGAATCCAGGTCGGGCAAATCGATGGGATTTTCTTTGGTGAAGGTGCAGCTGTTGGGATCGGTTTTGTCATACGCGCTGCACGCGTAAAACGAACCGTGTTTGCCCCACTTGATGACCAGCGGCGAACCGCACCGTTCGCACTTCTCGTCGGTCGGCTTCTCCATCCGCTTTACGTTCTCCATGTGTTTTTCGGCGTAATGGAGTTCCTTCTCGAACTTCTTGTAGAACTCGCCGAGCGCGTCGGTCCAGCGCTCTTTGCCTTCCTCGATTTCGTCGAGCTCTTCTTCGAGGCGCGCCGTGTACATGGGATCGAAGATGTCTTTAAAGTTCTCCACCAGCAGATCGGTCACGACCAGACCGATTTCAGTGGGAATGAATTTTCCCCCCGATTTCTGCACGTACTGCCGCTCCTGAATCGTGCTGATAATCGCCGAATACGTCGAGGGACGGCCGATGCCGCGTTCTTCCAGCTCCTTCACCAGCGAGGCTTCGTTGAAGCGCGGCGGAGGCTCGGTGAAGTGCTGCTCCGGCTTCAGACCCTTCAGCGTCAGCTTCTGGCCTTCCGTCAGCAGCGGCAGCTTGTGCTTCAGCGCCTCGTCCTCTTCGTCCTTGATGTCCTTCGACTCCTCATAGACCTTGAGGAAGCCTTCGAACTTCAGCACCGACCCGGTCACGCGGAAGCGGTAACGGGTTTCAGCGGTCTTCGGAACGGCATCGATGTCGACCGTGGTCTGATCGAAAACCGCCGGATTCATCTGCGAGGCGACGAAGCGCTGCCAGATCAGCTTGTAGACCTTGTACTCGTCTTCCTGCAAATGCTGCTTGATCTCGTCAGGATGGCGGGCAACCGACGTTGGACGGATCGCCTCGTGGGCCTCCTGCGCGGTCTTCTTCGACTTGTAAGTGTTCGGCGACTCGGGCAGGAATTCCTTGCCGAAGTTCTTGCCGATCAACTCCCGCACCTCGGCCAGAGCGTCGTTCGACACCTGGGGCGAATCGGTACGCATGTAGGTGATCAGTCCGACCGTACCTTCTTCGCCGAGATCGATGCCTTCGTAAAGCCGCTGCGCGATCATCATGGCGCGCTTCACGCTGAAGCGCAGCTTGCGCGAAGCATCCTGCTGGAACTTGCTGGTGGTGAAAGGCGCAGCTGCACTGCGACGCCGCTCACGCGTCTCGACCGAGCGAACCGCCCAGTCGGCGTTCTCCAGCGCGGCTTTGATCTTCTCGGCTTCTTCGCCGTTGGGAATTGGCGTCTTCTCATCGCCAATGCCGACAAAGCGCGCATCAAACGCCGGCGGCTTCTGCCCCTGCAGATGCGCATCGATGGTCCAGTATTCTTCCTTATTGAATGCCTTGATCTCGCGCTCGCGCTCGACGATCAGACGCAGCGCTACGGTCTGCACACGTCCGGCTGAGAGACCACGACGAACCTTGTCCCACAGCAGCGGTGAAATCTGATAGCCAACCAACCGGTCCAGCACGCGGCGGGTCTGCTGCGCGTCCACCAAATTCACATCGATATCGCGGGGATGTTTGAACGCTTCCTGCACCGCCCGCTTGGTGATCTCGTTGAAGGTCACGCGGCGGATGGAGATCGGGTTCTTCTTTTTCTTCTTGCCGTCGACGCTGTCGCCGCCGAGTTCTTCAGCCAGGTGAGCGGCGATGGCCTCGCCTTCGCGGTCCGGATCGGGCGCCAGATAGATGGTATCCGCCGACTTCGCCAGCTTCTTCAGCTTGGCAACAACTTTCTCCTTGCCCGGAATGACGACATATTCGGTCTCGAAGTGGTTATCGAGATCGACCCCGAGCGACTTCTTGGGCAAGTCCTTGATATGCCCGAGCGAAGCTTCCACGTCATAGCCCGAGCCGAGATATTTCTGAATCGTCTTGGCTTTCGCTGGCGATTCAACGATGACTAAACCTTTTGCCAATGGAACCTCAATATTGCGAATTACGTTTATGAAGCTAGCATGGTTTCGCCGAATGGCGAAACCCGGCTGTCAGCCGTCAGCTGTCAGCTGTCAGCTAAAACCCCAGTATCCATGATCTTAGGCGGCGCTAACGAGCGGACCTCGAAGGCGCGGTGACGGACAAGCCAGCCTGGATTCGTTTGATGAGCGAACCCAGCATGCGCTTCACCTCGATGACGTTGGTGTTCGCATCGGTATAGCTCTGAGGAGTAAGAAACCCCAGATCACGCGTTAGAACAAACTGATACTCCAGCTCACAAGCCGACCCGAATGCGATTTGCACGAACTTCCCAAACTCGGCCTGAGTCCGGCCGCATCCTTCAGCGAGATTGGTCGGAACAGAAGCAGCCGAACGCCGAATCTGGCTGGACAAACCAAACATTTCTGATCGTGGAAACCTGTCCGTCAGGCGATACGCTTCCAGCGCCAGCTTGTGCGCTTTATTCCAAACGTCCAGGTGCCTGAAATCCTGCATGCGTTCTCCCTTCTGGATGTCGCTTTAGCTGACAGCTGATGGCTGACAGCGTATGGCGACCGTCGCCCTACATCGGCTTCACGTAGTACTTTCCAGGAAGAGCCTTAACGCGGCCGCTGAGCTCCAACTCGAACAATGCCGCGAATATTTCCGAGGAGGACAAGTGCGCGCCCAGGCGCTCTACCAGCTGATCGAGGTGGGTGGATTCATCCGATTTCAGCAACCCCAGCACCCGTTTTTCGTGCGGCGACAACGCCACATCCTGGAACAGTGATGCACCATCGGGCTCCTCCGATGCAGGCGGCTCCGCCGGAGCCAGTGCCAGGCGAGTGTCCGCGGGCACCTCTTCCCACACATCTTCCCAGGTTGCCACCAGCGCAGCTCCCTGCTTTATCAGTGTGTTAGGACCCCAAGCCATTTTGTTGGTCACGTTTCCCGGGACCGCGAACACTTCCCTGCCTTGTTCCAGCGCGCACCGCGCCGTAACCCGGGTTCCGCTATACTCCCCGGCCTCGATCACCAGCACGCCGATGGCGATGCCGCTGATGAGCCGGTTGCGAATGGGAAAATTCTGCGGCGCCGGAAAGGTACCCAAGGGAAACTCCGTAATCACGGCTCCGCCCGCCGCCAAGATCTGATCCCTCATCTTCTGATTTTCTTTGGGATAAACTTCGTCGATGCCGGTTCCCCAGATTGCTACCGTTTTCCCTCGTCCATTGAGCGCGCCTCGATGGGCAGCGGTGTCAATACCCCGCGCCATGCCGCTGAAGATCACGAGCCCACGAGCGGCGAGATCGCAGGCCAGCCGCTCTGCCATGCCCACGCCGTAGGGCGTCGGATGCCGCGTCCCAACCACGGCGATCCCCGGCTGGTTGATCACCTCAGCATTCCCCAGCAGGTAGAGGACGAGCGGAGGATCGTAGATCTCGCGCAACTGCTTGGGAAATTCCGCATCGTCGGGAGCGATGATGGTCGCCCCAGCCTCGCGCAAGTGATCGTATTCCGCGGCCGCAAGCTCCAACGACTTGCCCGATGTGATGCTCTGAGCTGCGGCGGCGGGAAGTCCTGAGGCCTCAAGCTCGGTTAATGATGCGGCGAAAACTCGATCGATGGCTGCGAAGCGCTCGATCAGCTTGCGTCCCCGGCCTGCTCCCACGCCCGGGGTCAAGGAGAGCGCCAGCCACTGCAGCTTACGCGCCAGGGCGAAATCTTCCCGCCGCGGTAACAATTCGGTTTCCATGGAGAACTCCAGCGTCCGGCTGGGCTCCAGACGAAGGCAGGGTAACCTGCAGGATGGTTACCGTCAAGGACGGTGATCACCAAGACTGGCGGCAAATCAGGGAATTTGCTGGGGCTTGCTTATCTCTGAGGCTGGGTCCCGCAATCAGGCTCTGGGACATTTTTCGGAGCTCAAGCGGCGCGCGTGGATCTTGCGGCCGCTTTTGAGCGTCAAGAAGAGGTCTTTACCGTTTTCGACGAATTGAACCGGCTGGCCCTTGCTGTCGATCAGATCATGAGCCTCGGTGGCATTGGTGGTGGTCAGTTCCCCGCAAAAAACGGCGGCGTTCTTCACCGCAAAATCGATGTTGAACTCGCGCACAATTAACCACCGGCCGTTCTGGACCACACGCTGATCCGCATGCAGGTTGCCTAACGTGCCGGTGGTCTCCGTCTCGGAAGCTGGAATGAGAGTTTGGCTGCAAAGTGGCACTGACAGGAGGAAACAAATCAGCGCGGAAAGAACTAACAGCAGCCTGCAGCCTCTACGCTTGCCTTGCGGAATGTCGCCGCCGCCGCTCATCCGACGCCTACTCCCGATATATCCACATAATAGGACGCTCGACGTCGATTCAGGAAATATTAATTTGTGTTGCCGGGCGTGGCTCCGGGGTGCGGCGCTCCGCGTGTGCTACTGCTGAGATTCCGGCTCACGGATACCACGGGAGCCGATCGCCGGCATACTGCCCGATTCTGTTCTGATGCCCGGTTGCGCCGTCGTTCTACCTGAATTTCTAGGGTGAAGTAATCGTATTGGTCATCGTCAACAAAGTCACATTCGTCATGGAAGAAGAACATCCGTCATCTCAATTTCTCTAGCCCTTGCTACTCCCTTGCCCAAAAACACGGTCTGCCGTTGTCACTTCTCCCTTGTGAGTACATGATACGCCTTCGGCGAGGTTGCTGCCGAACCCGTAAATCCCCTGTTCCTGCTTGCCCAGAAGCGTCTGGACTCGCCACGAAACACCCACCGCTATCTGTATGAAAAACCAACGTTGTCCGGCGAGGTGGTTTATTTTTCTACCAGACAATACTCGCCGATTTTCTGATCTTTGTCGGGATCGGCCGTGGTCGCATACAGATCCACATTGGAACAGTCATACATGCCCCAATTCTTGGGCAAGCGGACCATGAGGTATGTTCCCGGCTCGGGAGCCTTACAGCTGTTCGCATCCTTGTTGCAGTTCAGCTCAAAAGAAGCCTTCGCCGGATTGCTGGCCCCTTGCGGAAACGCCGTCACGATTACAGTTTCTTTGCTCAACTCAGTTTTCTTAACGGTAATGGTCGATCTGTCCTGCGCCACCAATTGGACGCCCGCCGCAAGGACGAGGAGAATGATTGCTCTCTTCATGGCTGTAAGCCTCCTCACCTGAATTCCCAATTCAGGCAGACCAATCGTGGGACCGGCAGATCCGGAACGGATTCCCAATTCCGAATCAGTCTCTTCACGGGCTGCCTGCGAAATGATCATCGCTCCGGCGTACCCCGGTTGTCTGTGACCGATGACCACGCGTCTAGTGTGATGGAAGGCCGCAAAGCGTTCTGGATAAGCGGTTTTGTCGCGAACCCGAAGGAAATTTCCCAAATCAGGACGACCGCGCGGGACTTTGATTGCAATCGGACCGGCGGTGAGTGACACAGTAGCACTCAGCCCTTCAGTTTGTTAACCAGAGATTTTGCTTTGGAAGAGTGTCACGACTGCGGGCTTGGTGACCTTGCCCATGGCATTGCGCGGGAGCGATTCCAACACCAGCAGACGTGATGGCACCTTGTGCGTGGCCAGTCGCTGCTTACACCACGCGCGCAGCTCCTCAAGCTCCAACCGGCTTCCGTCGCTGAGCACGACCGCTGCCGCCACGCGTTCGCCCCACTCGGGATCCGGAACTCCCACCACCGCACATTCGGCGATGGCTTCGTGCTGGCGCAGGGTTTCTTCAATCTCCAGCGCTGATACCTTGTGCCCGCCGGTCTTGAGAATGTCGATGTTGGTGCGTCCCAGAATGCGATACACACCATTCTCGACGATGGCGGTATCGCCGGTACGAAACCAGCCATCGCGAAAGGCCTCGCGCGTCGCATCGGGCCTGCGCCAATACTCGAGAAACACGTTCGCTCCACGCACCTCGATCTCGCCCGGCGAGCCTTGCGGAATTGCTTGCCCCTCTTCTCCTGCCAATCGAACTTGTACACCAGGTAACGGACTCCCAACACTACCCGGCACGCGTTGGCCGCGATACGGATTCGAGATCGCCATGCCGATCTCCGTCATCCCGTAACGCTCCAACAGCGTGTGACCGGTGATTTCCCTCCAGCGCTCCAGCGTACGCACGGGCAGCGCCGCCGAGCCTGATACCATGAGCCGCAACTTCGCAGCGGCTTGGCTCAACATTGCTCGCCCCTCTGACGACGCGGCTTCCCAGGCTGCGATCAGCTTGACGTAGATCGTGGGCACAGCCATGAGAAGTGTGAGCCGGTGGCTCGCCATCCGCTCCCACACTGCATTTGCGTCGAAGCGCGGCAGCATCTCACAGGCCGCACCCGACCACAGCGCGCACGACAGCACATTGATGATTCCGTGAATGTGATGCAACGGCAGGCAGAGTACGATGCGATCATCGGCGGTCCACTCCCACGCTTCAATCAGGCTTTGGATTTGCGCGACTATGTTCGCTTGCGTCGTCACCACGCCCTTGGACCGGCTGGTGGTGCCGCTGGTGTACAGAATCATGGCGCGGCGATCGCTGGAGATTTCGGGAAGCGCAGCCCGTGGCTCGCGAGCCAGCCTATCGCGATACAGGTAAGCCGGAATTCCGCACGCATTCGACACTGCAACCGCACCCGATTCATGGTCCGAATCGTGGATCAGGCTCGCGGATTGGGTGTCGTTGACGTAGTACTCGACCTCAGTTGCCGGAGTGTTGAGGGGCAGCGGTACAGCGATGCCGCCGGCCCGCCAGATTCCCCATTGCACCGCGACCCAGGCAAATCCGGGCGTTATGAGAAACGCAATGCGCTCCTGGTTGAGATCCTCGCGACCATCCAGCAGCGCGGCCGCAATTCGCGCCGACGCGATCAACAGATGATCGTACGAGTACAGACCGTCGCCATCGACAATGGCCGTGCGAGCGCCGTGTTCTGAGGCGCGAGAGATGAGTGGCAGGGCGTGGCCGTGCATACCACGATCCGTATCAAACTCCGGTGGACGTGCCGAGTTGCAGCCCCGGCGAATCGAACAATATCAGAAACGACCTTCGTCGGGGGAGGGCCAAGTACACCGTAGCTGGACCGTAGCCAACTCGCTTAGCTGGTGGTGTGGCTTTCGTTCTCGTTCATGATGCGGGTGAACTCGCTGCTGAGCGCCTGCTCGATCTGGAGCGAGCGTCTTTCCCCGCGGGCCACACGACTGACGTAGGAGCGGTCAACCTGGAGCTGGCGGGCAATCCGGCTGTAAAGACCACAGAGCGACTGCACGTAGCGATTCAGGGTTGAAACTTTCTGCTTGAGGGCATCGTCGTCGTTCATATCACCTTTCGACCTGAGCGGGGCAAAGTTCCTACCATACTTCCGATGCAACAACCGCAACCGTGCGTTGCGCGGGCGATTGAATCTGAAGTTCGGTCTGAGCTGGCAACCTTTAGATGCCCATCGCGATACCAATCCTGTCGCCCGGGTCGAGCGGTTCGCCTGAATCTTGTTCAAAATCCATAGTCAGCATCGTTGACAACTCGCGTTGCCCCGGCCGCATCACAAACTAGTGGGTGCATTGTCGAATTGAGTCTTGATTCAAACATTGTCCCGCTCAATAACTGTCGGCCCCTCGACCAGTCCGTTCATGTTGTTCCGGAAGCCTTGGCGGCAGCTTCGGGAAACGCTGCCCAAGCAGATCGTCAGGCGGCGAGCAGTCAGCAACAAGTCAGTGAATTCTGAGTTGACGTTGGGCAACAAACCGAACGCGAGAGGGTGCAGATGGGTCCACTGGTCGATCGCAAGGAGTTCCGCGCGGTATTGAAAGAAGTGGTCAAGTGCATACGTCAGAATCTGGATGTCCCCGGACTGAAGCCACTGGCTCCCGAGCAGCTCATGTTGTGGTTCCACAACATCACCCTGGAAGACCTGGAGACGGTCGCACGCGAACTTGACGGCGGGCAGTGAAACCGCCCGCAAGACATGCCAGACACAGACTTCGATCCGTAACCCAGGTCGGGGAGGCAAGCGGAGCAAGCACAACTGCCGTGGTAATTCAGTGATGATGCCGGGCTCAGTAGTTCACGACCTTCGAGCGTTCAAGCCGGGACAGTTAGTTCCTATCTCCGGCCTGTACACCGTTGTTCACCAAAACCACCGGGCCGAGCACGAAGTCCTGACCATTCGTGGCGACGAGTTCCCTACCTGCCGGGTCTGCAAAAGCGACGTGCGCTTTTACATCAAGGAAGTTGTTCCCTACATCACCCATGATTTCGATTTGGCCGGCCCTCAACTGTTCGCTCGCAAAAAGGCAAAGGCGGCCGATGGCGCGGCGTGAGCCGGTCTCTTTCTGTCGGCTCTACTCTTGTGTCAGTTGCACCAGTTCCATGGTGCGCTTGAGCTGGCCGCATGCGGCATAGATGTCGCGGCCACGCGGGCGGCGGATGAATGCGGGAATTCCAGCACGCGTGAGGATGTTTTGAAACGCCAGCACGCGCTTGTCAGAGGGCATGGAAAATGGAATCTCCGGGCCAGGATTCAGCGCGATCAGATTGACCTTGGCTCGCAAGCCTCCCAGCAAATCCACAACCTGGCGAGCGTGTTGCATTTCGTCGTTCACTCCGCCCAGCAGCACATATTCAAACGTCAGCCGCTCGCGATTGCGCAGTGGAAACTCGCGCAACGCGGCCATCAGCTTCTCGATTGTCCACTTCTTTGTGATCGGCATGATCTGGGTGCGCAGCTCTTCGCTGGGCGCATTAAGCGAGACTGCCAGCTTGGGGCGAACAGGCTCGGCTCCGAAGTCGGCAATCCGCGGCAGAATGCCGGAGGTCGAAACCGTCATGCGCGACTCGGGAATGCCGACGCCTTCCACCAGCAATCGCACTGCCTGCATGAAGTTGTCGTAGTTGAGGAAGGGTTCGCCTTGTCCCATGAAAACCAGATTCATGCGATCGCGTTCGATGTCGACCTGCTGCTCCTCCAGCACAGCGAGAACCTGTCCGACGATTTCACCAGCCGTGAGATTACGCTTCAATCCAAGAAGCGCGGTCATGCAGAAGGCGCAATCGACGGCGCAACCGGCCTGGCTGGAGATGCAGATGGTGGCACGGCGCCAATCCCGTCCGTCGGCCAGCTCCTCGTCTCCACTGGTTGAGCCATCACCCGCCTCGCCACCATCGCCCTCGGGCATCCACACCGTCTCGACGCTTTGGCCGTCACTGAAGCCGAAGAGATAACGAACCGTGCCATCAGTGGACGCGAAGCTTTTCTCCACCTGCGGCAGCCCGGGCGTGTAGCCTGCGTCTCTCAGCTTCTGGCGAAGCCCCAAAGATAACGTCGTGAATTGCTCCAGGCTCGACCACCTTTGCCGGTATAAACCGTCAAATAGCTGGCGGGCGCGGTAGGGAGCTTCCCCAACAGTCTCCATGAGGTCCGTAAGCTCTTGAAGGGAAAGGCCTAATAGTTCGGTATTTTGCGATTGCGCCATGCATCCAATATGCTATCTGTTAGATTCCGTGTGCCCGACGTCGCTTCGGGTTATTTCGTCCATTTCCGAAAGGGCGCGTGATTTTATCCGGCGGTCCGCCAGCCGCAGGGACGCGAAACAGATTCAGCAATTGTCTCTCAGAAACTGAGCGATGACGGTAATGTCGCTCGGAGCAACGATCATGGTTGAAGAACTGCGCAATATCCAACGCGAGATTTTGCCCAACGGCCTGACCATTCTGACCGAGCAGATGGATCACATCCGCTCGGTGTCGATGGGCATCTGGATCAAGTCCGGGTCGCGGCACGAAGATCCGTTGGTCAACGGCATCTCGCACTTTGTCGAGCACATGGTGTTCAAGGGCACCAGCAACCGCACTGCGGAAGATATCGCGCGTCAGGTCGATTCCATCGGCGGCAACATGGACGCCTTCACCGGCAAGGAAACCATCTGCTTCAACGTTAAAGTTTTGGATGAGCATCTGCCGGTAGCCGTCGACATTCTCAGCGATATGGTCTTGCACCCAATCTTCGATGGCAAAGAGATCACCCGCGAGCGCGGGGTTATTTTGGAAGAGATCAAGATGGACGAGGACAATCCCGACTACCTCGTACACGAGATCTTCACGCAGAATTTTTTCAAGGGCCATCCGCTGGGCAAGCCGATCCTCGGGACGAAGGACACGGTACGGCGATTCGATCAAGAGGCGATCCTGGCGTATTACGGCGGCAAGTTCCGGCCAGGAAATATGATCATCTCCGCGGCGGGGAATCTTAATCACCACGAACTCGTGGAGCTGCTGCGGGATCGTTTCGCCAGCCTTCCTGCAGGTTCCAACGGCTGGCACGACACCCCGCCGAAGATCAACTCGCGCATCATCCTGCGCAACAAGAAATCTCTGGAGCAGGTGCAGATCTGCGTCGGCCTGCCCTCGTATCCCATCAGCCACGGCCGCCGCTATGTGACCTACATTCTCAATACCCTGCTGGGCGGCGGCATGAGCTCGCGGCTCTTCCAGAATGTGCGGGAGAAGCAGGGGCTGGTGTATTCCATCTTCTCCGAGCTGAATCCGTTTCGTGACGCAGGAATGCTTTCGGTATACGCAGGCACGTCGCGCGAATCAGCGCCCAAGGTGGTGCAGTCGATCGTGAACGAGTTCCGCGCGCTGAAAAAGGAACCGATCTCCGACGAAGAACTCAAGCGCGCCAAGGACCAGCTCAAGGGCAACCTGATGCTGAGCCTGGAATCGAGCACTGCGCGCATGTCGAACCTGGCGCGGCAGGAGATGTATTACGACCGCTTCGTCTCCATGGATGAGATCATCGATCGCATTCAGGCGGTAACGGTGGAAGACCTGCTGCGCACGGCCAATGAACTGTTTCAGCCGGAGCTGATTGCGGTCACCGTCCTGGGCAACCTCAACGGCCTGAAAGTCACGCGCGACTCGCTGGCCTGCTGATAAAATAATCTGTAACAACAACCGGGTAATTGGCCGCTCCTGGCACGTAGAATTTCCCTGACTTAAAGGAACTGTTTCGCAAGAACACGCGATTTGTGTGCAGGAATCTGCGCGGCTGCCGGGTAGAGATTTGGCAATTGAAAGCGGAGTGGAATGTTGAAAACTGGCAAAACTGCGGTGATTGTCGGCGCGCAGTGGGGCGACGAGGGCAAAGGCAAGATCGTTGACGTGCTCTCCGAGCGCTTCAATGTAGTGGCCCGCTATTCCGGCGGTCACAACGCCGGACATACCGTCACCATTCACGGCAAGAAATTCATCCTGCAACTGATTCCCTGCGGCGTACTGCGCGAGGGCTGCCGCGGTGTCATCGGCAACGGAGTCGTGCTCGATCCGTTTGCGTTCATGAAGGAAGTGGACGCTCTACGCGCGACCGGCGTGCACGTTGACGGCAACCTGTTCGTCAGCAATCGCGCGCATGTCATTCTTCCCTATCACCGGCTGATTGAACTGGCGGCGGAGAACGCGCCGGGACGGGTGAAGATTGGCACGACATCGCGCGGCATCGGTCCGACCTATGAGGACAAAATGGCGCGCAGCGGCCTGCGCGTGCAGGATCTGCTGGACAAGAAGCTATTGCAGAAACACATCGACAACGCCTGCCGCGAGAAGAACACCATCGCGCACGCGCTGTTCAACAGCGAGCCGCTGGATGCCGACCGGATCTTCTCCGAATATTGTGCGATCGGCGATCGCGTCGCGCCGTTTGTTACTGATACTGCTTTGCTGCTGAACCAGGCCATTGCGAATGGCGAATCGGTGATGTTCGAAGGCGCGCAGGGGACGATGCTCGATATCGATCACGGGACGTATCCGTTCGTCACGTCGTCAAGCGCGACTTCCGGCGGCGCGTCAACCGGAACAGGAGTTCCGCCGACATCGATCAGCGCGGTGATCGGCGTGACCAAGGCCTATTGCACGCGCGTCGGCGAAGGGCCGTTCCCCACCGAATCGAAGGACGCGACCGGCGAGGCGCTACGCAAGCGAGGCAACGAGTTCGGCGCCGTCACCGGACGTCCGCGGCGAACCGGCTGGCTCGATCTGCCGCTGCTGCGCTACTCCAACATGATCAACGGCACCAGTTGGCTGGTGGTGACCAAGCTGGACGTGCTGGACGAGCAGGCGGAGATTCCGGTCTGCGTCGGCTACAAGATCGACGGCAAGGAGACGCAACAAATTCCCGCGCAAAACTCCGGATTCGAGAAGATCGAACCGGTCTACACCAAGCTGCCGGGTTGGCAGACGAGCACCTTCGGCGTCGACAGTTATGATCGCCTGCCGGAAAAGGCAAAGCGCTATCTGGAGTTTGTGGAGAAGGAATCGGGTGCGAAGGTTGGCATTATCTCTACCGGTCCGGACCGCGAGCAAACGATGTTCATGCCGGAATTTGTTGCCGTGCTGGATAGTATGGGCAAGGCGGCGAAGGATTAATCGATCCGGTTGGATGGAGCACCGCTTACAGCGGTGAAGAATAGACGGGCGAAATGCGACGGCTTTAGCCGCTGAGGTCTGGCAGCTTTACCTCAGGCGCTAAAGCGCGGCTGTAGGGAAGGCGGCAAATGCACGTCTAAAGACGTGCTCCACCCGTCGATTCCCTGATCGGAGGATGCAATGCTAGTGCTGGCGGTGAACTGGATGGCGCATGAGGGTCATGAGAACGAGGTTGCAATCATCTTTTCCAAACTGCAAGCCGCCTCACGCCAGGAGCCGGGATGCCTGATGTACGTGGTTCACCGGCACACCGAAGATCCGCGCCGCTTCTTCATCTACGAGCAGTATCGCGATGCCGCGGCGCTGGAGGCGCATCGCAACTCGCCGCACTTTCAGGAGTACGCCGTCAAGGCGCTGCGCAACATCGGCGAACGCCAGCAGGGCGATCTGTACAGGCCGCTCAATCAAGAGTGATCTGCTCGGAAGATTGTGGCGCCGGCTGAAGCCGGCTCGTAACGAGAACAGTCTGCCTTGGACGCTGGCCTGCAGACACTGTGTCGCAACCCTTATCGCCGCTATGCGGCTCGAACCGCCGATCCCTCCGCCCGGGCTAAAGCCCTCGGTCGGGATGACAAAAAATGGAAGGAGCCGGGGACGCCGGCCTGGAGGCCAGCTCTACCCTGACTTCCGCTTTACGGAGGGAAATCGGCGAAGTCCGGTGCTTCAGATCCGGTGTCGCCGAGCGATTCCCGCAGCATTACGAACAGCGCCGCCAGCACCGAGGCCACCACTGGGCCGAGGAATAATCCGATAAATCCGAACGCCTCGACGCCGCCGAGGATGAAGAACAGCAGCACAAACGGATGCAACTCGACGCGCCCGGAAATCACCCATGGGCGGATGAGGTTATCCATCGAGCTGACGACGACCGTACCCCAGATCAGCAGGAAAATACCTTTCCAGACCGCGGCCTCAGCCAGCAGATAGAGGGCCACGGGAACCCACACGATCGCCGAGCCCACCACCGGGATGATGGAGCACAGTCCCGCACCCAGTCCCAACAGCAAGGCTGACGGCATGCCCACGATCTTCATGGCTATACCGGTCAGTAGACCTTGTACGAAGCCGACGCTGAGAATGCCGTAAACGTTGGCGATGATGGTGTCGGAGATGTTCTGGTAGAGGCGCGCCACCTGCACATCGGAGAGCGGAGTGAGTTTCCCGGCGCGATAGGCCCACTCCTTGCCCTCGCGAAAGAAGAAAAACAGGATCACGAACGTGATCAGCGCGTTGATGGCGAAACGCGCCAGGTTGCTCAACACCGCCGCGCCCATACCGAACAGACCGACGCTCACTTTCTGCGCGTTGGAGTTGATGATGCCATGGACATCGTACTTGGAGAGATCAACCCAGCGCCCGAGGAAATGCAGTGGACCGGCCGCAACGTTCATCAGGAAGAGAGTAAAGCCGCCCTCTTCGGCGCTGCGGCGGGTGAGATAGTGCGCCGCAGTCAAGGCTTCGTTCGCGCCCAGGGTCACGATGATGAAGGCGGGAACTCCGAAGAGCAGCATCACAGCCAAGGTCGAGATCAGAGCGGCAAGCCCATGGCGCTTTTTGAAAGCATGCAGGACCTTTTCGTGAACCGGGAAGAAAACCACCGCGAGAATTACCGCGAAAGCAAACGGCTGCAGAAAGGGCCGCGTGATCATGATCGCGAGGCCCAGCACAAGAACAACCAGGGTCGCGAGAAAGATGATGGTGGTGCGCTTGCTGTTCATAGCGCGGGTTCGCTCTCAGTTGTAACACGAAGGATTGGCGAGGAGTAGTATCGCGAGCGAGTCTCTGGCGATGGAGAGTGGTGAAGCATCGCCGACTGTTAACGGCAGAACGGACGTTCTCGCAGATCAGTCGATGTTGAACTTACCTGCTTCCGACATGCAGGATGACTCCCGCACTGTAGCGAAAGTTATTCTGCCGGTTGTCGAGGCCGTCGGGATATCGCGTCATGAAGTATTCAGCCTGGATGGGACGCACCGCGACGTACCGGGAGACGCTTACATCAAGCCCACCACCGGCCGTCATGGCGAAGTGGTTTTGCGTCCCTCCGACGCCGACGCCGTTGGAGGCCAGCAATCCACCGAAGAGTGTTTGGGCAAAAGGCGTGACCTTTCGCTCCCGCAGGTTGACTCTGGGACCGAACATGTAAGACATCCCCACGGCGGTAGCACCGATGGTCGGAATTCCGTAGCCGCTGACATCGCCCACGACTCCCAGCCAGCGATCGACGTTGTACTCGAGCTGACCTCCGCCGCCGTTTCCGTTGTAGCTAGAACTTGCTGGAAAGCCAGGAACTCTGGCATTCACGTTAAAGCGGACGTAGTCATACCCGCCATAGAGGTCGAGCAGGGGAGTCTCGCTCTGGGCGTGAAGACATTCGACGCTGGTGCCAAGCGCGAAAAACAGCAGCACCACGGTGAATCGCTTGTTCATCCTGCGATCTCTGCGTGATGCTAGCCCTGCTGGTTGGTTGTAGTTGTCAACAATCTGTAAACAGTCAATAGCGCCGACGGCTGTCACTTGTCAGCATATTCCGAATGCGCACGATGGTGCAGGCATTTCTGCCACCGTGCCAGACACCACCCGGTGCATGGGTGGTCTTGCAGATGACGGAGAATGGGGCTACAGTCAAAGTCAATCAAGGGTAGAGCTAGATGCGATTAAAGCTCTGCCCGTTCTGGCCGCCGAGGACAGGCCCGGCGTTTATCGCAGTGAGGTAGTTATGGCCGAGTTCTTTAGGCGGTTCTTCACGATTTACAACCTGTATGGCATGGGCATGTGCGTCGTTTTTCTGGGTGCGTGGTTCTATTTCTCGCGCGAGCAGCAGTCGAACACTGTGGATCTGCTAGCCCGTCGTCGTCGCCCGCAGCTGCCACCTGGCAACTAATCTCTGTGAGCTCGCGGACCTGAATCCGACAATCAGTCCGGCAACCCTTGCGGAAGTTGTCATCCAAACCCCGGCCGCTCCCAAAGTTCTCATCACGTCCTGGCCGGTTACTCAGATAACCAGTTTGCGCCCCGTCTCTGCGAGCGAAGGCGTAAATAACCTTCCCTGACCACCTGTTTCGGGTGAAGTGAGCGCGGACCTGCGCTCCAGAATCGTTTACCATACCTGCGTTCGTCATTCTTAAATTTATTGCTGTCGCCACCGGCGTCGAATCGAGCCTTCGGGCTGACGCCGGACGCCTTGGAAGGATACCAACGTGAATCCGTTATTCGGCCGTCCGCTGCTGCTGCTGGCATTTTCTCTGGTCGTACTTTGGATATCGGTGCAAATCGGCGCGAAGATCGCCAGAAGGCTGCGGCCTCCGCTTGAGGAGGAGCGCGATGATCTCGGCCTGGTGATCAATTCCAGTTTGACGATGCTGGCTCTTATTATCGGATTCAGCTTTTCCATGGCGGTCAACCGGTACGATCAGCGCAAGAATTATGAAGAGGAGGAGGCCAACGCCATCGGCACTGAGTATGTGCGAGCTGACCTGTTGCCGGCAGCTGATGGAGCGAAGGTGAAGGAGTTGCTAACCCAGTACCTCGATCGCCGTCTGGCGTTCTACGTTACACGCGATCCGCAGGAGCTGGAGCAGATTAACGACGAAACGGCGCGATTGCAGGATCAGATGTGGTCGGTGGTGCAGCGCGATGCCGCGGCCCAGCCAACTCCGATTACCGGCCTGGTGGTGTCGGGCATGAACGATGTTTTGAACCGGCAGGGGTACACGCAGGCGGCCTGGTGGAACCGCATCCCCGCAGGCGCCTGGAGCCTGATGATGGTTCTGGGTATCTGCTGTAGTTTGCTGGTTGGCTATGGCGCGCACCAGAAGAAGGGAGTGTTGTTCAGCGTTCTGCCGTTTCTGCTGGCGATCGCGTTCTTTCTCATCGCCGATATCGATGCCCCGCGCCGCGGCATCATTCGCGTGGCGCCACAAAATCTGATCAGCCTGGGGGAGTCGCTGCATAAGCAATAGGCGCAGTGCAGCCGCAGGCAGATCGTTTACGGCGAGTTACGAGTGACTTCGCCAATGTAAACGCTAAACGGCGCCAGCGTCATTCCTGACACATTCGCGCTGTCTTTCATCTCCGGCATGCTGGTCAGCAGCGTTTTGGCTTCGCTCGCGGAAAATCCCTGTGGCGCGAGGTTGAAGCTCGCCTTCTGCGGTTCATCGGACATGTTGAGCACGACCAGCACGGCTTCATCCTTGTATCTGCGCAGGTACGACATTACGTTGGGATCGTTCTCGTTCAGCGCGACATAATCGCCGTCGAGCAGCGCCTGGTTGGTGTGCCGCAGCGCCAATAACTGCTGGTAGAAGCGAAGAATCGAGTTGGGGTCCTTCTGTTCGCTGGCGACGTTGTGCGTGCGATAGTTGTCGGAAACCGGCAACCATGGCCGGGTTTTGCTGAAGCCGGCATTCACCTTGTCGCCCTGCCACTGCATGGGAGTACGCTCGCCGTCGCGGCCTTTGTCGTTGGGCCAGCCCAGTTTCCCAATGGGATCCTTCACCTCGGCTTTAGACTTCGGATCGTTCTGCTCAATCCCAATCTCTTCGCCGTAATACAGGATCGGCGTGCCGCGCAGCGTGAGATACAAGCCGGCCATCACCTTGGCGATTGCGTCGTTATGTTTGCCATCACCGTAACGGTTATACGAGCGCGGCAGGTCGTGATTGCCGATCAGATAAACCGGCCAGCCCGGCGCGGAGTTGACGGCCGCGATCTGGCGGCGAAACTCCGGCGGCGAGAGCTCGTCGACCTTGGCGAACATCAGGTCCATCGGCATCTGCAACTCGTTGCCGCCTTGCCCGTAGTAGTTGTCGAGCTGCTCGATCGTCTTCGTCGCGGTTTCGCCGATCAGCACCGCATCGTATTTGTCGGCAATCTTGCGCAGCCCTTTCAGCACGTCGTGCAACTCAGGCAAGTTGGTGTTGTACTTGTTCTCCATGTTGGGATCGCCATAGGCGTTCTTGCCGGGCAGAACCGGATTGTCGTGCAGCTTGGGGTCTTCGAAGATCGTGTCGACCGCATCGAGGCGAAAACCCGCCACGCCGCGGTCGTACCACCAGCGCGTGACATCGAACATGGCATCTTTCACCTCCGGATTGCGCCAGTTCAGGTCCGGCTGTTGCGGATAAAAAAAGTGGTAATAGAACTGTTTCGTCTTGGGATCGAACTGCCACGCCGAGCCGCCAAATAACGCGATCCAGTTGTTGGGTGGCTGGGGTTGTTTTGACACACCGGGGCCCCCGACAGGTGCCGCAGTTGCGCTGGTTGAGGTGGATTTGCCATCGCGCCAGATGTACCAGTCGCGATGCTTGGAGGTTTGCGAGGAGCGCGAGTCGATGAACCACTTGTGCTGGTCGGAGGTGTGGTTCAACACCAGGTCCATGATGATGCGAATGCCGTATTGCTGTGCGTCCTGCTGCATCTTGTCGAAGTCGGAGAGCGAGCCGTAGACCGGATCGATGTCTTCGTAGTCGGAGACGTCGTAGCCGAAATCGACCTGCGGCGAAGGATAGCAAGGCGTAATCCAGATCGCATCGACGCCGAGTTGCTTCAGGTAGTCCAGCTTCGAAGTGATGCCCGGCAGATCGCCGATGCCGTCATTGTTGCTGTCGGCAAAGCTTCGCGGATAGATCTCGTAGAAGACCGCGCGCTGCCACCATTGATGACCTTCGGCATCGACGGCGGTGGACTTCGGTGCGGGCTTGGATTGTTTCGATTGCGCGGCGGAAGAATTAGATTGCGCGATGATCAGGGAAGAGCAACAAAATACAGCGGAGAAGAATAGGGCGATGAAAGATTTGCGCATCTACGAATGTTCCTGACAAAAGTCTAGAACATTTTGGATTTTATCTTGGGAGGTGTGGCCGTTTGATAACTCGGGCGAGGCATTCTGGCCCGCATGCGAAGGATTTCGTCTCAACCAGCCGATAGAGTCGGCCGACAGCCTTTGGTGATGAGTTACGATAACGCCCGCCGACGAGGCAACAATGAACTGGAACGTCACGGAGGATAGGGCGATGCGCATCGCAAGCGTGGGTCATGCGGTCTTTGCGGCGACCATGATCGCCCTGGGAATCCTTGGCCTGATCAAAGGCGATTACGTCTCGCTGTGGCAGCCGATACCGCAGAGTGCGCCGGCTCTGACCTATCTCTGCGCCGTCGTCGCCCTGGCATGCGGCATAGGCCTGCTCTGGCAGCGCACCGCCGCAGCCGCTGCCCGCGTGCTGCTCGGCTATCTTCTGCTTTGGTTGCTGCTAGTGAGAATTCCCGGCATGTTGCTCGCGCCTACTGTGGACTATTGGTGGTCAGCCTGCAAAACCGCAGTCATGGCCGCGGCCGTTTGGGTACTGTATGTCTGGTTCGCCACCGACTGGGACAGGCGGCGGTTGGGTTTCGCCATCGGCGACCGGAGGCTGCGCATCGCGAGGGTACTCTACGGCGTGGCTTTGATCCCCTTCGGCATAGCTCATTTCCTCTATCCCCAACCGACCGCCGCGCTGGTGCCTGGCTGGCTGCCATGGCATCTGGCTTGGGTGTACCTCACCGGCGGTGCCTTCATCGTAGCGGGCGTTGCGGTGCTCATCGGTGTGTATGCGCGGCTCGCGGCCGTGCTCTCGACGCTGCAGATCGGAATGTTCACCCTGCTGGTGTGGGTGCCCGTCGTGGCGGCAGGCACCAAAGACGCCTTCCAGTGGAGCGAGACCGTCATCTCTGCCGCTCTGACGGCGGGCGCCTGGATGGTCGCGGATTCCTATCGCGGCGTGCCGTGGCTCGCCATGAACCAACGTCATCTGACAGGGGTGACGATTGATAGATCCTCATTACACAACTGACGCGTCCGCGCCCGGCGCCTGAGCCGGCGTTGGGACGCGCGCTCAGTGCATCATCGCCTCACCCGGCTTCACCGCCTTGGGCTTGCGCAGCAGGAACAGCAACGGAATCATGGCGGCGAAGATGATCGCGAGAAACAGAAACGTGTCGTTGTAGGCGAGCATGGCCGCCTGTCGCTGCACCATCCCCCACACCGAGTCATACGCCTGCTGCGAGGCCATCGCCGCGCTCGATCCCTGGCTCATGAAGTAGTGCTTCATGCTCTCGAGCATCTGCTGCGCGCTGAGACTCTCCGGATTTACGTGCTCGCCCAGGATGCTGATGTGCCGCTGCTGCGCGCGGAACTGGACGTTCTCGACCATGGCAATCCCGATGCTGGCGCCGATGTTGCGCATCAGGTTGAAGATGCTGGTGGCGTTGCCCATGCGCTCGTTGGGGATGCCGCCGTTGGTGATGGTGGTCAGCGGCACAAAGACAAAGCCGAGCGCGGCGCCCTGCACCAGCAGCGGCCACCAGAAATTGCGCGAGGCCACGTCGAGGCTGAAGCGCGAGAGTTCCCACATGGCATAGGCCGAGGCGATGAGCCCGATGCCGAGCAGCTTGCGATTGTCGAATTTCGCAATCATCCGGCCCACGATCGGCATGATGAAAAACGATGCCAGACCTCGCGGCAGGTTAGTGACGCCGGCATGCGTCGCGGTGTAGCCGAGGATCACCTGCATCAGCAACGGCAGCAGAACCGTGCTGCCGTAGAGCACGAATCCGATGAAGGTCATCAGAAATGTGCCGATGGCATACGAGGTGTATTTGAAGACGGTGAGATCCAGAATGGGATGCTCGGTGGTGAGCTCGCGAATGATGAGGCCGGTGAGGCCGACGACCGCGAGCACGCCCAAGGTCACGATAAATCGCGAGCCGAACCAGTCATCCTCCTGACCTTTGTCGAGCATGACCTGCAGGCTGCCGATGCCGACCGTCAACAGGCCGATGCCCCAGTAGTCGATGCCGGTTTTCTGGCGGCGCAGGTAAGGCGGATCGAAGATGAAAACTTCGGTGAGGATGAGCGCGATGACACCGATCGGAACGTTGATGTAGAAGACCCAGCGCCAGCTGTAATTGTCGGTCAGCCAGCCGCCGGCGACCGGTCCGAGCATGGGGGCGACTACGATGCCGAGCGCCCAGAAGGCCATCGCCTGCCCGCGCTTTTCGGCGGGGAAGGATTCCAGCAGAATTGCCTGCGAGAGCGGCTGCAATCCGCCGCCGCACGCTCCTTGAATCACGCGGCAGAGAATGAGGAACGGCAGGCTGGGTGCGAGTCCGCAGAGAAACGAGGCGACGGTGAAGCCGGTGACCGACATCATCAGCAGCCGCTTACGTCCGAAGCGGCCCGCGAGCCAGCCGGTCATGGGAAGAATGATGGCGTTGGCGACGAGGTAGGAGGTCAATGTCCACGTGGCTTCGTCGTTGGTCGACGAGAGGCTGCCGGCGATGTGCGGCAGCGAGACGTTGACCACGGTCGTATCCAGCACCTCCATGAAGGTGCTCGACATGACAGCGATGGCAATCAGCCAGGGATTGACTTCGCGTGCTTCGCGGTTACCGAAGAATGGCATGTACGATGTGTAGTTCTAGCCTAATATCAGGGATTTTTTCACCACCGAGGACACGGAGAGCACTGAGTAAAATTAAGAGAAAACTAAAATCCTTTTGAATTCTCAGTGAGCTCCGTGTTCTCAGTGGTGAAAACCAACATCGGCGTGGAGCAGGCCATCCCAAATCAGGCGGCAATGTAATAGTTCTGTCATTTCGCGCGAAACGGTTCGCACATCACGGAACTCCGCCGTCCGCACTTCCTATGATGGCTACATGATTTCGACATCAGGATTAGATGCAGTCCCCCCCCATCCGAAAGGCACCCAGGCGCGCGTGCTGTTGAGCTCGGTCTTCGGGCCGTACGCGCGTGACGACGAATTCGGCAGCCGCGCGATCAATCCCATGGAGCTCTATCACAACCAGGTGACGCGTGAGCAGGGCAGTTTTTCGCTGCGCATGTTTCACCGCTCATGGGGTTTGATGATGATTCAGCGTAACATTTCCGCGCCCAGCACGCTGCTGGACTTCCCTACCCTGGAACGCTTCGAGCGCGAGCTCACCTCGACCCAGTATGACGTCGTCGGCATCTCCGGCATCATTCCCAACTTCGGCAAGGTGCGCGAGATGTGCCGACGAGTGCGGCGTCTGTCGCCCAAGTCGAAAATCCTGGTCGGCGGACATGTGGCCGCGATTCCTGGAATCGATAAATTAATTGATGCCGATTGCGTGGTGCGCGGTGAGGGTATTGCGTGGATGCGCGGTTATCTGGGCGAAGACCCCTCGGCGCCGATTGTTCATCCTGAGATTCTGTCCGGCTTCGGTATGCGCGTGCTTGGCATGCGAATTCCTGACAACACGCACGACACCGCGGCGACGATCATTCCGTCGGTCGGATGTCCGATGGGATGCAACTTCTGCACCACGTCGTCTTTCTTTGGCGGCAAAGGGAAGAGCGTCAACTTCTATCAATCGGGTGACGAACTTTTCGATGTGATGGAGCACATGGAGAGCAAGTTGAACGTCAGTTCGTTCTTCATGATGGATGAGAATTTCCTGCTGAATCGTCCGCGAGCCATGCAGTTGCTGGCGCGAATGAAGCAGGCGGGCAAGAGCTGGTCGATGTATGTGTTCTCTTCGGCGAATGCGATCCGCAAGTACAGCATGGAAGAGTTGGTGCAGCTGGGTGTGTCGTGGGTCTGGCTGGGACTGGAATCGCCAAAGTCGTCCTACGCGAAATTGCGCGATACCGACACTCAGGTGCTGGCGTCTGAGTTGCGTCAACATGGAATCAAGCTGCTGGGATCGACCATCGTCGGGCTGGAACATCACACGCCGCAGAACATTCGCCAGGAGATCGAGCACGCGGTCGCGCATGGCACGGATTTTCATCAGTTCATGCTGTACACGCCGGTTCCGGGAACGCCGCTGTACCAGCAGATGCAGGAAGAAGGCAGGATGCTGGACGAGGTTGATCTGGCCGACATTCACGGCCAATACAAATTCAACTTCCAGCACGCTGCCATCTCGCGCGACGAATCAAAACGGCTGCTCGATTGGGCGTTCCGCTTCGACTTCGAGCGCAATGGGCCAAGCCTGTTCCGCATCTGCGAGACCATCTTTCAAGGCTGGAAACGCTATCACGATCACCCCGATCTGCGCGTGCGGCAGCGCATTGCGAATGAGGCAGCCAAGCTGCGCACCACCTATGACGCCGCGCTGTGGGCGATGGAGAAGCGATTGAAGCACACGAATGTCGCGGTCTCAGCCAGGATTCGCGAATTGCGGCGCGAGATGGAGCACGAGTTCGGCGCGGCCACGCGCCTGGTCCGCAGCATTGCCGGACCGATTCTGCTGTGGACTTCGAAGCGCGAAGACCGCCAGCTGGCGCGCGGGAAGACCTATGAGCCGCGGACGTTTGTGGATCGAAGGAACTGGGCGGTGTGAGTCAGTTGAGATGTGTCATCCTGAGCGGAGCCTTTTCTTCGGTATCACAAAGCGCTAGACGCTTCCCCAAACGCCAGCGGCGCTCGTAACGAAACACACCCCCGGCACAGAGAGCACGGGGGTGGGCGCCTGGTCGCTGAAGCGTGGCAAGGCACTAAACAGGATGTATTGACTGTCAGTGATCCATCAAGCGGCCTTGTAGGCCATTAGCAGCAGGTTCGCTTCACTTTCCGTCTGCTGAAGTTGCTTCGCCTGATGTTCCGACAGAGGAGCCAGATGAATATTGAGCTTGGCGGAGTGGTCGCTCGAAAGGTCATACTGGGCCTTCGGCTGTAGAGCAACCACCAAGCACTGCAGACTTTGTTCCAGCGCATGGATTTTTTTTGTCTGGGTCTCGTCCAAATGGGCAGGTTCTAAACCATAGCTCATAGCGTCTCCTTGTTTCTACCAAAGGTTTGACGCAGCAGGGAGCGGCGAACCTGCTGGTCTGCGGTTGTTAGGACATTGATGACAGTGCAGTGCCCACATCTGTCCTGTAGATCGTGACGCGGTTTACGTCAACGTGTGGGTGACACGTTACCCCGACCTGGAAAGTCTGTCAACTCTGAGCTCACTCTGAGCTCAGGAATGCGTGATTGTCCGTTCCTGAAGATACGAAGACCAGTTCATGCCTCAGACACCGCGGCGCCAGCGATGCGGCGCTCCGCTCAGGATGACAGCTCTAAGGCTCACCCGCTATCATCGACTTCCCTGCTAATTTCTCCGAGGAAGGTGAAATGATTCGACTTCGCCGCCGCTGGCTGGCGTCCATCGCTGTAGTTCTGCTTGGCGGAGTGCTGCTGGCACAGACGCCGAAAACCACTCCGAAAAATTCTCCATCCGCGCAAACATCGTCGCGCTCGCAGGAACAACGCGACAGCTATCGCAAGGCGATGGAAGAAGCCGATCAGAAGATTGCCGATGAAGTGAAGGCGCACTCCGAGCTGATGAAAAATCTGCAATATCTCACTACGCAGATCGGGCCGCGATTGACGGGCTCGCCGCAAATGCAGGCGGCTAGCGATTGGACGCTCAAGCGCTTTCAGGAGTACGGCGTCGACGCACATCTGGAGACGGCCGAGATCGATCATGGCTGGACGCGCGGCCTGGAGACGGCCGAGATCACCAGTCCGGTCCAGAAGCCCATCGGCATTCGCGCCTTCGGCTGGAGCAAAGGGACGGACGGCGATGTCAGCGGAGACGTCATCGTGCTCAATATCGAGAAGGTGGCTGACTTCGATCAGTACAAGGGGAAGCTGAAGGGCAAGATCGTGATGCTGCGCAAGCCGGTCGACATGTCGAAGCTGGATCCCAATCCGGAGAACGCCTACGACGCGGTAATTGCGCCGCCCAAGGGCGTGCCGAAGGAGGTGATGGGATACCGGCAATATTTCCAACTGTTGCACCTCTTGAATACTGAAGATCCGGCGCTGGTGGTGTTCGACAGCGGCAAGACCGACAGCCTTTACAACATGACCGGCGGGTATCCGCGATACAGCCCGACGGAAATTCCCCTGGCGTTCCTCACGCACGAGGATTACGACCTGCTGTATCGATTGTTGAAGAGCGGGCCGGTGAACATGAAATTCAATTTGCATGACAGCTTCACCGCGGACGCTGTGCCGGCAGCGATCACGGTTGCCGAGATCAAAGGCAGCGAGCATCCCGAGCAGCGAGTGATCATCGGCGGACATCTGGATTCGTGGGACCTGGGGCAAGGCGCTTTGGATAACGGCACGGGCGCGATGGCCACACTGGAAGCGGCGCGCACGCTGAAGGCGCTGGGCTGGAAACCGAAACGCACTATTACCTTCATTCTCTTCACCGGCGAAGAGCAAGGTGGCATCGGTGCGGAGACCTACCTCAAGAACCATGACGCCGAGGTAGGCCAGATGGACGCGGTGCTGATTCACGACACCGGAACCGGCAAGGTCTTCAGCATCGCGCTGGAGAACCTGTGGGAAACTGCGCCGCTCATGTCGGAGATTTACAAACCGCTGGAAGAGGTGTTCGAGATGGAGCCGCTGAGCACGCGTTACTTCGGCGCGTCCGATCACGTTGGCTTCCTGGATCAGGGCGTGCCGGCGTACTTCTGCATTCAGTCGCCGGCGCATTATCGCGAAGCGCATCACAGCCAGACGGACACCTTCGACAAAGTAATTCCTGACGAGATCAATGAAGGCGCCGCGCTGCTGGCGGCGTGGGCCTGGAATGTTTCCGAGATGCCGCCATTGCTGCCACATCACGCGCCCAAGAGTGAATCGGCGGGTGAGTAGTGGCGTGTAATAACGTGTCGGGAAGTTGCGGTTTATCCGGTGCGTCATCAGTTTTTACAAAACTTTTCATTCATGGGCAATTGAATTCCTGTAGGCTATCTACGTCTCGGTGGTGGCAACACCACAGGCGCTAATGCCCCGCGGTGAATAGCGAGCCCGCGGGGCTATAGTTTTTTGGGAGTGAGGTTTCAGCACGGAGAGCACGGCGAAAACTTTGCGTATCGATCTTCCCTGCCCTCTGTGCGCTCCGTGATAAAAAAGCCTGACGCGGAGACACGATTGGCGATCTCGCAATCCACAGTCCGATCCTTCTTCATCGACGGTCCTGCGGGGCGGTTGGAGGCGCTGCTCAACGCCGGCGCGCCGGACGCCACGCATGCCGGGCTGGTGTGCCATCCGCATCCGCTGGGCGGCGGAACGATGCACAACAAAGTCGTCTTCCATGCCATGAAGGCGTTGAACTGGTTTGGATTTCCGGTGCTGCGCTTCAACTTTCGCGGCACTGGATTGAGCGCGGGACGGCACGATGAAGGGCACGGCGAGATTGCTGACGTGGAAGCTGCTCTGGCGTGGCTGAAGCGTGAATTCGACTTGCCGATTATCTTTGCCGGATTCTCGTTTGGCTCGGCTACGGGATTGCGCGCAGCTTGTCCCGATCCCGCGGTGAAGGCGCTGATCTCAATTGGCACGCCGGTGAAGGCCGAGGGACGTCTGTACTCGTTTTCCTTCCTGCGCGAGTGCCGCAAGCCCAAGCTGTTTGTCAGTGGCGATCATGATCAGTATGGCCCGCACGCCGCATTGGAGGAGATAGTGGCGCAGGCGGCCGAGCCCAAGGAGTTGGTGTTTGTCCCGGGCGATCATTTCTTTGCCGGACATCTCAACGAGATGCGCATGACGGTGGAGAGCTGGGTGGAAGAACTGCGAGCAACTAGCAGCTAGCGACTAGCAACCAGCTCTGTCAGCAGTCAGCAGTCAGCACTCAGCAGTCAGCAGCTAATTGCTAATCGCTAATTGCTAGTTGCTTCCGTCTATAATCCCCGCATGTCCGACTCGGTACCAGCCCCGCCAGACGCAAGCTCCGAGGCGCTCTATCGCGAGATGCGCGCACGGGTGCGTGAGATTTTCGATCACGCGCTGAGCGAGTGCAGCATCCCGCGGGCTCTCGGCCAGAAGTTGCAGCGCAATGAACGCTATTTGCAGGTCGACGAAATCATGTATGACCTGGAAGCGTTCGCGCGTGTGCTGGTGATTTCTATCGGCAAAGCGGGGTACAGCCTGGCGGAGAATTTCGCGGCGCTGGCCGGTAAGGAGCTGACGGGGATCATCGCCGCGCCCGGAGCGGCGCCGGCTGAACTTCCCGGATTCCAATATTTCAGTGGCGGACATCCGCTGCCCAACGAGGAATCGCTGCACGCAGGCGAGGCTATTCTGCAGCTTGTCGGGGGCCTTTCTGCGGAGACGCTGGTTGTCTTCCTGATCAGCGGTGGAGCGTCGGCGATCGCGGAGAAACCGATCATTCCAGAGATTTCTCTGGCCGACGTGGTGCAGACTTACCGGGCGCTGGTTCATTCGGGCGCACCAATCGCTGAGATCAATGCGATTCGCAAGCATCTCTCCGCGCTCAAAGGCGGACGTCTGGCGCGCGCCGCTACACCAGCTCACCAATTGTCGATCCTCGTCTCCGATGTGCCGGAGCATGCGCTGGACGCGCTGGCGTCGGGCCCGACCATTCCCGACAGCACGACCGTGAAAGACTGCTACGACCTTGTCGAGCGTTATCAGATGCGGGAGCGGCTGCCGCAATCGGTGCGTTCGCTTTTCGACCGCGGGCAGTTGGAAGAGACGCCGAAGGCTGGCGATGCCGCCTTCCAGCGCTCGCACTATGTGACCGTGCTTTCCAACACAACGGCGGTCAACGCGGCGGTGGAGCAAGCGGCGCTGGCCGGCTTTGCGGTCGATGTAGAGAACGCGTGTGACGACTGGGACTACCAGCCTGCCGCCGACTTCCTGCTGGCGCGACTGCGCGAGCTGCGCAAGGGAGTCTCGCGCGCCTGCCTGATTTCCGGCGGAGAGGTCACGGTGCAGGTTGCAGCCGAGTCGGGAGTGGGCGGGCGCAATCAGCAGTTCGCGCTGTATTGCGCGCAGAAGATCGCGGACGAGAACATTACCGTGCTGAGCGCCGGAACGGATGGCGTTGACGGCAACAGCGAAGCTGCGGGCGCGATTGTCGATGGTTCGACGCTGGCACGCGCGCGACGGCAAGGATTCGATGCGGCGAATGCTCTGGCCAGGTTCGATAGCTATCCGCTATTCCACACTATCGGCGATGCCATCCTCACCGGACCGACCGGCAACAACGTGCGCGACCTGCGCGTCCTGCTGGCGTATTGAAGCAGGCCAACAAACTGCAAAGGCACGGAGGGCATTCCGTGCCTTGAAGCAGTCCGCCAGGAGAAGCGGAGCGGGCGAGCGACGAAGTGGCGAATCCGCGAACGCACCCCCGATCACATCTGCAGGGAAAAACTGCAGCGCTGGCGCCAGCGTTCCGTGGCGCATCGACGAACGCCAGCTGAACTTCACAGATCGGCGGATGAGCACTGCCTAGGAGTCACTCGTCCAGTTCGACCTAAATCCCATCCGCCGATCGAGCGCCAATGGGCAACAGGATACGGGCAAGCGCTGCGGAAGTTGTCAACAAATTGTCAACAGCGTGTCCAAATTTCGTGAAACGTATTGAGTTGGACTGGGTTAGATCATGTGAAGGGGTCGAAGTACGATTTCCCGGCCGCCTGGGTTCACGATCAGTTAATCAACAGATCCGGCTTCTGAACGATATTATTGAATAAGTGGGGATCGTCTGCAGGGCGATCCTCGATCCAACAACTGACGTCTAATTGAAAGTCCGCAGGTGCTCAGAAGCCGAGCGGGCTGACAGGCACATGCGGCTCTATAAAACAGTCCTCGCGCTTTGCGTTCTGGCAGTAGTGCACCTACAGGCACGGGCCGACGTCGGCTTGCTGCTGAACGCGAAACCCAATGTTCACCCCGAGCTGGTGAAGGCCGAGATCATCGGCGCGGGCCATTCGGCGGTTTACCTGTCCAACATCTGTCCGGATACGCCGGTCAAACTTCGCTTGTGCGGCCCGGGCGAGCAGGGCTCGGTGATCCAGAACTACGAGGATTACAAGGAAGACGAGCCCTACGAGTGGAACGTTGTCCCGCTGAGTGTGTACCTGTACGGCGTGAACAACATGGACGAGCGGCCGCTGTTCGCATATCCCCAGCTGCGCAGCCTGTTGCAGCAACAGTATCGCCAGACCTACCTGCGGGATCTCTGTACGAGCAAGCGTTGTATCTCCGACTCCGATGCCAACTGGCGCGACGCGGTGGCGGCGGCGTTCGTGCGCGAAATCTACGTCTTCGAAGTGCGCACCACGTTGGCGCAGGACGAGGCGTTCATCCGCGAATTCAATGCGCGGCCAAATGTGAACCGCTATAACGGTGCCTGGCGTAATTGTGCGGACTTCGCCAAGCTCGTGGTCAACACCTACTTCCCGCACTCAGCCCACCGCGACGTGCTGAACGACTTCGGCGTGAGCGGCCCCAAGGCCATCGCTCGCAGTTTTACGCATTACGCCGAGCGGCACCCCGAACTTCAACTCCGAGTGATCCGCATCGAGCAGGTGCCCGGCACATACCGGCGCAGCTCCGATTGCCGCGAAGGCACCGAGCAGACGGTGCGCTCGACTAAGTGGCTGGTTCCGATTGCGGTGCTGGAGGCGCAGGCGATTCCGGTGCTGGCAGGATCGTATCTGCTGACCGGACGCTTCAATCCGAATCACGACCTGCGTAACCATCCTTCGGAGGATGTGGCTAAGCTCTACGAGCAGATGGATGCTGCCAAGCAGGATGGGGACGCCGATCGGCAGAAGCAACTGAAGCGCGAAATCAAGGCCGATAGCGAGCGCGAAGTAGGTAGCGATGAGCAGTGGGAGCAATACCGCTCGCGGTTTGAGGAAGTCCTGCGGAGTGCGATCGACGATAAGGTAATCGCCGACCGGCGCAAGATGGAGACGATGTTTCGCACGCTGCAGGCGCACGGACACGCCTCTCTCGACGAGGCTGGACAGCCGTGGCTGGAGGTCGTCAGTAACGGCGAAGTGCGGCGCGTCGGCCTGAGCGTGGATAACGTTTTCAGCGAGGGATCGGACCGCAAGCTTGCGATGCAGGTACTGCTGGCGCGGACCAATGCGCTGCTGACCGCGCACTCAAATCATCGCGAACTCATGCCGCAATTCGAAGCGGATTGGAGTCTGCTGCAGCGAGCCGAAGACGAAGTGCGGGCCCACGGCTCGAATCCGGTGATGGCGGCGCGGACGACAAGGCAGTAAAGCCCAAAGCCGCAGGGGCTAAAGCCCGTGGGGGAAACGGCCTCGTGCGGCACGACTGAAGTCGTGCCCTGTTACAAAGCGCGCGCAGAACGAGTCTCTCAGCAATCTGTGAAGTCGTGCCCTGATACAAACCCACCCGATTTATGAGATGAGCTCTAGCTCTCCCCATGCGCGCGGTAGCTGGCGCGGAGCTCTTCAACAATTTCGTGCGCGGCCTGGCGCGCCTGATCGAACATATTGGGCGGAAACGAAATCGCTCCGACGCGCGCATGACCGCCTCCGCCGTAGCGCTCGCAGATCTTCGCCAGGTTCTCCATGTGGGTCGCAGTCGTCCAGGGGTTGGAGCCGACCGAGACCTTGGTGCGGAAGCTGCTCTTGCTGAGGCCGACGCTGTAGATGCAGTCGGGGTGAAGGTAGTAAGGGACGAACTTGTTGTAGCCCTCGAGTTCGTGGTCGGTGACATCGAAGAAGATGGTGCCGTCCTTGCATTCGGCGCGCTCGCGCATGATCTCGATGGAGCGGCGATGGCGTTCCATCAGTTGCGGTAAGCGCTCGGCAATCTCAGGTTGCGCGATGAGTTCCGCCAGCGGTTTGTAGGCCAGCTGCGGAATCAGGTGAGGGATGAATTGCGGATCCTGATTGGACTCAATCAGCATGGTCAGCCGCGTGGCCGGCGCTTTCATCTCGACGGCCTCTTGCGCACTGTCGTAGAGCGCGCCGTCGATGATGTCGGCCCACTCGATGACCTCGGCAGCCGGCTCGGGATTGAAGCCGAAACGCTGCTGGGTGGTGACGGCAATGAACTTGGTGCAGGAGCGGAAGCCGGGATCGTAGAACTTCTTGTTGCTCTGCTGCTGCTCGAAGTGGGAGGCGTCCTCGGGGGTGAGAAAGGCGCTCTGATGATGATCGAACCACCAGGTGACGCGCGGTGAGGAGGAATACTTGAAGTCGACGATGGCGTTCTCGTCACCGGTGAAGTCAGCTTCGTTGAACAGCGAGCCGGCGCGATGCACCAGCCCCTGATACTCGAAGTCAACGTGCTCGCGAATGCGCTCGCGATAAAACCGCATGAACAGCGCCGCCGAGCAGGCGCCGTCAAAACACTTATCGTGGTAGAAGATCTTGAGCCTCACAAAGCCTTTCCGCAGCGATGAAGTTGTTCAGTATAAAAGACAGCTCGCCGACACATCATTGTCGGTGAATGAAAAGTAAATAGAAATGACACTTCGGGGTAGGGGATGTCAAGCGGGAAGACGGTTTCTTCCGTCCGCCATGTATCCGAGCCACGCCTGCAAACCGCAGATCCCTCGGCTTCGCTCGGGATGACAGCAAGAAAAAAGAGAACGACCCATGAGAAGTCCTTGACGGGCGGGCGAGCCGAACGATACATTGCGCGCATCGCGATGACTGCAGACAATTACATCGGCCCGAGGCAGCATCTGCTGGCGATGGGCGGCCTTGCGTTCGGCGGATTGGTGCTCGCGTGCCTGCCCAACGCCGTTCTGGGATTGCAGTATCAGTGCGTGCTGCACTGGATGACTGGCCTGCGTTGCCCGTTTTGCGGCATGACACGGGATTTTATCCTGATGGCGCACGGCTCGCTGCCGCGGAACAATCCCGGCTCGCTGGTGGCGGCACTGGCGTTATATGTTGTGTATCCGGTCTGGTTGACGGTGACGGCGCTGCGTGGAGGTTCGCGCCTGTTCGTGCGCCGCGATGGCGTGGTTGCCGGGCTGGTCATGGCGATGGTCCTGCTTTTTGTGTGTAACAACCTTGTCTCGTAGGAGGGACACGTGATCGGTCATGGGTTGTTCGGCGGTTTTGGGCTCGGCTTCATCATCGCGCTGCTGATCGCTATCTGGGTGGCGACCGACGCCAACAAGCGCGGCATGAACGGCGTGGGGTGGGCGATTGGAGTTTTTTTCCTGTGCGTCGTGTTCCTGCCGATTTACCTGATCGTGCGCAAGCCGCTGCTGGCGCAGCAGCCTTATGGCTATCCTCCGCCGCCGGGTTCGCAGCCTCCGTATCCTCCGCCGCCAGCGGGCACCCCGGTGCAACATTTCTGCTCGAACTGTGGAGCGCCGGCCCAACCGGGCGTGAAGTTCTGCGCCAACTGCGGCAAGCCGGTGTAGGGGCGGGTTGCATTGCCGGCTGAACAATTTGCTGATGGTTGGGAGAAGCAGGCGCCTCGCGGACTGAAGTCCGCTCGGGATGACAAAATGAGCGGCCTTTCGGCACGACTAAAGTGTTTGCGTGAAAACGCTGTCGTCCCCGGGGGACTTGGATCATTTTCCCATTTCACCCAGCATTCCGCTTCGCTCCATGCTGGGCTATCATGCCACGCACCTGCGGCGCTCTGGTTTTTCAAGCTTCCTACTCCACAGTCTGGAAGAAAACGCAGACACTAAAAGTCGTGCCCTGTTACAAAGCGCCAATAGAGGCCTGATCGGCGGCATGCTTAATCGCCGAATCTGGCGGATTCTAGCCGGCTGTGTTCGCGACATCGGGAGGCCGCAGGATCACCAGCATGCGCAGATCAAGCGTGGCGTGAAGGATCATCGGCAGCAGAAGACTGCCGGTCAAGATGAAGAGCAGGCCAAAGATGAAACCTGCAATGGCGCTGCCGATGACCCCGCCGACGCCGCCGTAGAGATGACCGAGGCCGAAGATCACCGACGAGATCAGCAGCGCCAGCGTGAGGTCCAGCCTCCAGGGAAAGACATGTAAATAGTGCAGCAGGAAGCCGCGATAAACCGTCTCTTCGCAAACGCCCGCGGTGATGCAGAGAAATACCCACCAGCGACGCTCGGTCCAGGTTGCGGGGAAAAAGTAGGCGAGCGGTTTGAAGGCTTCGGCCGAGGAATATTTGCGCGGTTGCTTCTTCACCTTCTTCCAGAAGACAGTGGCGAAGGGCAGCAGCATAAGCGCGACGAAGAGCGCGATTACGATCTCCACCAGATAGAAAATCCATACATGCTGCAGTAGCCAGGGAATCTCTTGCGGCGTCGGTTCGATGGTGAGCAGCGAACGCACGCCGACCGTCAGCAACGCAATGACGCTTGTGATCCACAGCCAGGCGCAGAGCGTCTTGTAGTAGCGAAGCTTCCCGGCTGAGCTGGGACTGCGCTTCAGCCGCTGCGTGTCCCAAAAATCCCAGACGGGCGCGATCAGCAACAGAAAGATGAAGAGCAGATGCTGGACGAGGGTTGCGATCGAGAGATGGAGCGTCACGAGAATGTTCCCGTCAAACGTATGGTCTGCAGCTCGGTGATAGGGTTGTTGCCGCTGCTCCGCGGCTCAACTTGGCTCGCATGCGAACCGCGGGCTGACGCCCGCGGCTAGCGCAAAAGACGCCGCCGGCGCGGCTTACCCCTCCAGAATATCTAACGGTTATGCGCTGGCCTGCTTCTCCGCCACGTCGCCAACCACCGGCAGCTTGAACATCACATGCTGATAAGCCTTGATGACCAGCAGGAGCCACAGCGCCAGCACCGCCAAACCATATAGCGGCCACATGATGGCAGTGATCATCCAGCCGATCACCGGCAACAGATGCAGAATCCAGGACAGAATGGTCAAGGCGACATCGACGACGATGAGCGCGATGGCCGTGAACAGGCACTGGAAGGAGTGGAAGCGCACGAAGCGGTTGCGATTGTAGGGCTCGATGAGCAGGAAGATGATGGCCGGAATGATGGTGAAGTAGGCGAGCATGCCGGCAATGTTCTCTTCCAGCGGAGTCGATACCGCCGCAGCCGTCTGATAGCCGGCAGCGGGCGCAGCGGGTACCGGCGGCGGAAGGGGTGGTGGAACGCTTGCTGCAGCTGTAGGCGCAGGCGCCTGTCCAGTGGCTTTGCCGCAGCTGGGACAGAACGCTACGCCATCGGCTATTTGACTACCACAGTTCGCACAGAATGCCATTCGGAGCCTCCCTGAGTCGGTTTAAACGGATGCCCTATCGCGCGTCCAACCATAGCAGCGCGACCGTCCCGGGCTGTTGCCGCGGACAATAACAGAGTGCTGCGGCAAAGGCAAAGCAAAAATCGGTGGTTGCCGGCGGCAGTACTCCGCCCAACAACAACGCCTGGACACTTACAATAGTCCTATGGAAACCACGCCCACCGCGCCTTTCCGCAAACCGAACGCAATCGAGCGGCTGTTCAATCGCTGCTTCGGATTCCTGGTTGGACTTGGCTTGGGCATGAAGCATAACTATCTGCTGCAGGTACGCGGACGAAAATCAGGCAAGCTGTATTCCAATCCGATTGACCTGCTGGAGATCGACGGCCGCCGCTTTCTGGTTGCGCCGCGCGGCCGCACCCAGTGGGTGCGCAATGCCGAAGCGGCGGGAGAGGCCACGCTCAAGAGAGGAAGCTGGCAGCAGAGCTTCACGCTGCGTGCAATTGCTGACGCCGACAAGCCCGCACTGCTGAAGGCTTACCTCGACAGCTTTAAGACGGAAGTGCAGCGGTATTTTCCGGTTCGCGCCGGTTCGGACGCGCAGGCGTTCGCCGAGGTCGCCGCAAATTATCCGGTGTTTGAGTTGATTGCGAAAGCGTGATCAGCCGGCCGGCGCAGGACTGCCACCAGTACGACCGCTCGGCTGCTCAGAACGGCGCGGGATTGGTCACCGCCACGTAATCGTCGTCGCGGCGCTGCAGCGTCGGGCGATCATCGCCAGGCTGACCTTGCTGCGGGTTGTCGCCGCTATTGGTATTGTCGGCGGTCTGCGTCCGCCGCAACGTGGGCTTGTTGTCCTTCTGGTCGGGAAGCACCTTCTTGCGATTCTCCAACTCCGCCAGCCGCGCCTTCACCGACTCAAACTCCGAAGTGTCGACGATGTATTCCGGCCGCGGCGGCAGCACCTCGCGAATCTCCTGCTGGGTCTTCTCAATGCGATCCGGCGTCTGCGGATGGCTGGCAAACGCCTTGGCCAGCGTGCCCGGCTTCTCTTTCTCCAGCGCCTTGATCTTCTCGAAGAACGAGATGAACGCCTGCGGATCGTATCCCGCCTTGTACATGTACTGCAGACCGAGGTAGTCAGCCTCGGACTCGAAGTTGCGTGAGAACTTCATGAAGGTGACCGGCAGCGCCAGGCTGATAGCCATATTGGCGGCTTCGTACACGCCCCAGCTGTTGACGAAGATCAGCGGGATGGTGGCCGCGGTCTGAATGTAATTGGCGCGGGTCATCTCGCGGGTGGCGTGGCGCGCGGCTACGTGCGCGATCTCATGCGCCATCACGCCCGCCAGTTCGGCTTCGTTATCGGCAGCCAGGATCAAACCGGTGTTGACGTAGAAGAATCCGCCGGGCAGCGCGAAGGCATTGACATCGTCGGAATCCACCACCTTAATCGTGAACGGCACTTTCGCATCGGAATTGCGCACCAGGTTCTGGCCCACGCGATTCACGTACTCGGTGATCACCGGATCCTGCACCATGCGCGCGCTGGACTCGACCATCATGGCGTACTGCTTGCCCAGCTTGACGTCGGTGTCGATCGAATACCAGTCGCCCAGGCTCTTGCCGGTTTGACCCACTTTGCGGTCGCCGATATCGTCGATATCGTTCTTGTCCTTGTTGTGGGTTTCCTTGGGAGCGTTGGCCGTCGCCGCTGTTTCGGATGCGCTGTCCACCGGATTACCGGTTCCAGTCGCACTTGTTCCCGGCTGCGCTGCGGTGTTGTCTGCCGACTGCGCTGCGGCAGCGCTGTCATTCGCGGTGGTGCTCGCCGGTGGCGATTGCTCGGGGGAACTGCTGGAAACTTGAGTTGACGCTTGCGACTGTGGGTTGTCCTGTGCCAGCGCAGGCAGAGAAACGACGACACCCAGCAGCACCGCAATCACCGCTGCGAACGCGCGCGATTTCATGGGAAACTCCAGTGCCCAACTCTGTACCGCACCTCTTGCCATCCGGGTCCTCGACGCGCGCCGCCTTTGCGAGCGTTGGGTCCACAGGAGGTGCTTCTTGCCGCCATTATATGCTTGGAATCGCAAACCGGCGCAAATGGATTTCCGCGTCCGTCGCCGGACAGCAAAGTTTTTTCCCTCGCGCCGAAAGGCGGCGTGCAATTGGCGCGCAGAATCTGCCGAACTTGGTCTAGAATGAGCATTTTGTCCCAGGAGGATGGCTCTTATGGCAGCACCGACTTCTTCGCAAAAAATATTGCAATCGGTTTCGATTCAGGATTTCATCGCCGGCTTGCGCAAGCTCGAGGAGAAGGATTTCACCGGCGTCGAGGGCACGCTGGAATACATGCGCGCGAATCCCGTCGATCCCGAAACCTTGCAGCCGTACCTCTTTTGGAATCCGCAGCATTACACCCGCAACCTCATCGACAAGACCGATCTCTACGAGTTGCTCTCGCTCTGCTGGGAGCCGGGAATGAAGAGCTCCATCCACAACCACAAGGGCCAGAACTGCTGGATGGCCGCGCCCGTCGGCCGTTTCCTGGTGCAGAACTATCGCGTGCTGGAGGAGAACCTGGCCGCGCATCAGTGCAACATCGTTCCCACCGAGGAAGTCGCCATCACGTGGGAGAATCCCGTTGCCGTCGATCCGCTGAATCCGGTGCACGATGTGCGCAACCCGCGCGAGCTGAACCAGCGCGCTGTCAGCCTGCACGTCTACTCGCGGCCGTTTGATTCCTGCGTCGTCTACTCGGTGGAGCAATGCTCCTGCGGCGAGATCGGCCTGCAGTACACGTCGATGTACGGCAAGCTGAGCGAAAGAAGCGACTAGCTGCGAGCCGCGAGCGAACGCCAGGAATCTAGCGCTGCCAGGCGCGGAAGAGCTCAGCCCGTCGCAGAGAGCCTGAGGGACGTTCCCTCGACGGCTGAGCCCAGCAGTAACATGATCGGCGTCACTTGGGCACGTAGCAGCTACGGCGTGACCTCGAACACCGTGCCGAGGCCGTAGTCACCGCCATAGCTGGTCATGCCGTAGAGATTGCCGGCGGTATCGAAGATCAGGCTCCCCGCCGGGTCAATTCCGTCCGCATCGGTGATGCGGAAGTTATGTATCACTTTCTCCGTCCACCCTCCGCTGCCACTGGGGGTCATCTCAAACACGGCACCCTTGCCCTCACTGCCGCCTTCCTCGGTGGTCCCGTAGAGATCGCCGGCGGCATCGAAAATCAGCCTGGCGTTAGGGTGAGTTCCGTCTATGCCCCGGCCGAAGCTATGCAACTTCCTCTCCGTCCAGCCACCACCTTCTTTGGGCGTCAGCTGGAACACCGTCCCACATCCTTGGTAATAGCACGGGTAATTGTCGATGTAATCGCCGCCATAGTTGGTCATGCCGTAAAGATTGCCGGCGGTATCGAAGATCAGGCTCCCCGCCGGGACAGTCCCGTCCGTGTGAGTAATGCCAAAGTTGTGCAGTACCTTCTCGGTCCAGCTCCCGTTCTCTCTAGGCGTCATCTCGAAAACCGTGCCGCCGCCGTAAACACCTCCCTCTATGGTCGTGCCATAGAGGTTGCCGGCGGCATCAAAGCTCAGTTGGGACCAGGGATAAACTCCGTCCTCACCGCTGCCGAAGTTGTGCAGCTTTTTCTCCGTCCAACCTCCGCTCCCGTTGGGCGTCATGATGAATGCCGTTCCGCATCCGCGGTTGTCGTAGTCGATGTAGCAGGGGAAGTCCCCACCGTAGCCGGTCACGCCGAAGAGATTGCCGGAGGCATCGAGGATGAGGCCGATAGGAAAGACCCCGTCCCCGTCAGAGCCGAAGTTATGTATCACTTTTTCCGTCCAACCTCCGCTTCCGTTGGGCATAAGCTCGAACACCGTGCCACAATAGCCGGAGCCGTTGCAAGACTTATCGCCGCCCCCCCCAGTTGTTCCGTAGAGATTGCCGGCGGCATCGAAGATCAGGCCGCCAACGGGACTCTTCCCGTCCGTGGGATAGAGGCCGAAGTTATGCAGCGTCTTTTCCGTCCAGCTGCCGCCCTCCCTAGGACTCATTTCGAATACCGTCCCGAAGCCATAAACGCCGCCTTGGGCGGTTGTACCGTACAAATCGCCGGCGGCATCCATGATCAGGCCGCCTGTGGGAAGAGTCCCGTCCATGCCGCTGCCGAAGTTATGCAGCACCTTCTCGGTCGCTGCCAAGCTGGTCGCAGCAAACAGCGCTACGGTAAAGATCGCCAGGATCGTCCCCAATCGAAGAGCAAATCTCTTGCTTTGCATGAGTAGGCCTCTCTTAGTGCTGAACTTCCTGAGCTCGAACCTCCGTGAACACTGCTGATGGCCTAAGGACAGGTTCGCGAATCTGGTCTTACCACTGGGCGCGTGCAGATAGTGTGGCCGTCCCGCCAATGTGGGGAATGCTTGCGGGAAACGCCTGTCAGAATTTCACTCTTGCGGCGGCGGGTTTGTCAGTGACCCCCGCTGCTTCGGGACGTGACAGGCCGGGACCGGCGAGTCGGGGGTGCGGTTTGCGAGCGGCTGGCTTGGGTGGGAGCCGCACTGACTGGATGGACGTTGTGCGCTTCAGAACATACCCGTGCTGTCGCCCTTGCCTCGGGATAAGTGTCTGAGAATCTCCACTTGGCTCGCCCGCCATTCGCCATCGCTTCCCTGCTCGGCGGTGACGCGAACTTCGGCGCCGGCGGTCAGCGCATCTTCCGGCTTGGCTAGACGAGTCGCCGTGGGCACGCTCTCGTCATAGCTGACGCGCGCGTGCGAGATATCCACGCGCCGCGCCATCCCGTTTCGTCCCTGCACATAGATCCAGTTCTTGCTGACAGCATCGTGTGGTCCATCAACGATGGTGCCGCGAAACGATCCCGGCGTCCCGGCGCTCACCATAACCGTAAGCCCAAGAATCAGCGACAGAATCCACCCGCCCCCGCGTAAGCATCGCATGTTGCTTTCGATGCACAAACCGGTTCCGGAGCGACGGCGAAGCTCCGCGGCATCGATTCCCTAAATTGCCTATCATTCGCTACATCACTGAAATCCGCGGCGCCGCAGGTTACACTCAGCCGATCTTTTTTCAGCCCATCTTTGGAGGGAAGTTATGAAATCCCGCGCCCAGGTCTGTCTCGCAGTTCTAACCGTTCCCGTCCTGCTCGGCAGTTTGTTCGCTCAGGATCCCAACCTGAAGGCCGCAACCTACGCCGCGCAGGAATGGCTAACGCTGGTCGATGGCGGTCATTACGGCGAAAGCTGGGACAGCGCCGCCACGTTCTTCCAGCAGAAAGTCAGCAAGCAGGGATGGCAGAGCACGATGACCAACGTCCGCGCTCCTTTTGGCAAGCTGCTGTCGCGCCAGTTCAAGAGCGCCAGCTACGAAACCAGCCTTCCCGGAGCGCCCGCCGGTAAGTACTTCGTCATCCAATTTCGCACCCGCTTCGCCAACTCCCCCACGCTGATCGAGACGGTCACGCCCATGCAGGAGCCGAACGGACAGTGGCACGTCTCGGGCTATTTCGTCCGGCCAGCCGATTAGACGCATCGGGGAAGCCCGGCGCGATATCCTGATGGGGCTTCACTCGTACTCCCACCCGGATCTTCGCTTTTTGTGTGAAGAATTGTTACGAATTGTTCTGCAAGAAACACGCCGCAACTCGTTCATAGATTTCGGGTTCACAATATCGACACCACGTTCCCGAGTCACGCGTGATGTCAGGGTCCCGAAATCGCCTCCGGCATGAATGTCATCTGTAAGAGGCGAGAGGAGCAGGAAACATGAAACCACGGCGGCGGTTTGAATGGTTGTTTACCGCGCTGCTGTTCGTCGCGCTAGGCACTGGCGCGGCATTTGCCCAGAATCAGGGCCAGAGTCAGGATCAGGGCGCTTATCCGCCTCCGCCTCCCGACGCGCAGGCGCAACAGAGCTATCCAGATCAGGGCGCCCAACAGAACTATCCGGACCAGGCGCAGGGTCCTTATCAGCAAGGCGCTCCGCAGCAGGAGCCTTCCGGCCGCGTGGCGCGCGTTCAGTACATGTCGGGTGAGGTTTCGACACAGCCCGGCGGCGTCAATGACTGGGTTGCCGCCAACACGAACCGTCCGCTGACCACTTCGGATCGCATCTGGACCGACAAGAATTCCCAGGCTGAGCTCAACGTTGGCGACGGCTTCCTCCGCATGAACTCGGAGACCTCGCTCACGCTGACCAACGTCAGCGACAACACGGTTCAGCTGGAGCTCGATCAGGGTACGCTAAGCATCACCGTGCGCCACCTCGAGTCCGGCGAGATCTACGAGGTCGACACCCCGAACTACGCCTTCACCATCACCAAGTCCGGCTCGTATCGCTTCGACGTCTATCCCAACCAGGATCAGAGTTGGGTAACGGTGCGCAGCGGCCAGGGTGAAGCTACCGGCAAAGGCGCGGCCGTGAAGGTTACCTCCGGCCAGCAGGTTCACTTTAGCAACGGCAACTCGCTGACTCACATGGCCTACGCGGCTCCGGCGCGCGACGGCTTCGACGACTGGGTTCAGGTTCGCGACAAGCGGCTCGACGATTCGCTTTCCGCACGCTATGTCTCGCCCGGCGTGATCGGATATCAGGACCTCGACGCCAACGGCCAGTGGGCTCCTGACTCGCCCTACGGCCCGGTCTGGACGCCGACCTCCGTGCCGGCCGGCTGGGCGCCGTATCGCTACGGACAGTGGCAGTGGATCGCGCCCTGGGGCTGGACGTGGGTTGATTCCGCATCCTGGGGATTCGCTCCCTTCCACTACGGCCGCTGGGTCTACTGGAACAACGCCTGGGCGTGGTCGCCTGGACCGCTGGGCTATTGGAATCCTTACTACGCTCCCGCGCTGGTCGGCTGGGTCGGCGGACCGGGATTTGGTATCGGCTTTGGCTGGGGTGGCGGCTGGGGCTGGGGCGGTGGATTCGGTATCGGCATCGGCTTTGGCTGGTTCCCGCTGGGTTGGGGTCAGCCCTACTATCCGCACTACTGTGGATGGGGTCACGGCGGTTGGTATCACGGCGGTGGCTACGTGACCGGAAATTACTTCCGCAACGTCAACGTCACCAACACGCACATTAACAACATCAACAACATTTCGAACAACTACTACCACAACAACACCGCGGCGTTGCGTAACACCAACTCGATCGCGCGCAATGGCGTGACCTCGGCTTCCAAGTCGGCGTTCACTTCGGGCGCGCTGGTTAACAAGGTCGGTGGAGCAGTTCCGTCTTCGGCGCTCAACAACGCGCATTTGATGAACACGGCCAATGCCAACCCGACGCATTCGTCAGTGACCGGCGGACAGCCGGCGCGTACCACCGGCGTTCCTTCGAAGTCCGTGGGTAGCCGCTCGGTGGTAACTCGCGCTACGCCTCCCTCAACTCGGCCGGCCAGTGTTGAAGGCAATCAGTCGGCAGCCGCGCACAACAATACGAACTCGGTTGGACGTGGCAACACGACCGCAGCCAACAATGCGGCGCACGAGACCGGCGCCAACAACGCTCCTCGCACTGCGATGAACGGCGCGAACAACGCAGCTCGTCCTAACACCGGTACCGAAGCTGCACGTGGAGCTACGGCGGCGAACGGATCCCAGGCTCGCACGCCTGCGAACTCCGCCGCCAGCAACAACGTTCCGCATCCGCCTTCAGCAGGAGGCTCAACCTACAACTCCGCCAGCGCGGCGCAGTCGCACAACAACGTGCCTCGTCCGCCGGCCAGCAACGATAGCTTTGCCCGGCCGAACGGCAACACGGCCAACTCGGCTGCCAATCGCGGATCGATGACGGCGAACAACGAGCACTACGGCACCAGCAACCCGGCGGCAAACTCCGCCAGCCGCGTGGGTGGCTCGCAGTACTCAGCCTCACGCGCCGGATCGGCGTCGTCGGTACCGCGTCCGCCCGCGAACTATCAGTACCACGCGGCTCCGTCCTACTCGGCCTCCTCGAATTACGGCCGTCCGTCGACCGGCAATAACGGCTACGGCGCAAGCAATCGTGGCTACAGCTCGCCCTCGAGCGGCTATGGTGCAGGCCGCAGTTCAACCCCGGGCTATTCCGCCGGCCGCAGCTATGGCTCTATGCCAGGCTACTCGGCGGGACGCAGCTCTGGCTCTACGCCGAACTACTCCGCCCGCAGCTACGGATCGAGCCCGTCCTACTCGGCGCGCTCGTACTCCGCACCGCACTCTTCGGGCAGCAGCTATCACGGTGGTGGTGGCGGCAGCTCCCACGGCGGAGGCGGTGGCGGTGGATCGCATGGCGGTGGAGGAGGCGGTCACGGCGGTGGTGGCCACAGATAAAAGACAAACAGATGTAGCATCATGGGCGGCCCTCAAAAGCCGCCCATCTTTCTTTCCGATCGCGTCTGGTTGCCCAAAAGGCTAGTCCACCAATAACCTGTCATCCTGAGCGGAGCGTCCGCAACGGTTTTCCGATCCGCTTCTTTTGCGGATCGGGCGGACGCGCAGTCGAAGGACCTGCTGTTTTCTACGACCGGCAACGCTGTCGCTACTTTGCTCAGCTCTTTCCGTAATTTCCCTGTCGGTGCCTTCCGCACACTCACCCTGTGATCGACGAACATCACGATGTGCGCTCACAGCTTATAATCGAAAGGTGACCTATTCCGTGGTTAAGAAGGTAGCCGAAGCCAACTTCCCCACCCGTTGGGGACAGTTCCGCATCTTCGGCTTCGCAGGAGAATTCGAAGTTCCCCCGACCGTCGAGTCGGCAAAATCGAACGGCAACGGCCACGCCCCGCGCGTCAAAGAAGAAGCCGTCGCGCTGGTGATGGGCGACATCCACACCGCGCCGCCCATCGTCCGCATCCACTCGCAGTGCCTCACTGGCGACGTCTTCCACTCCATGCGCTGCGATTGCCGCCAGCAACTCGAGCTCGCGCTCTCGACCATCGTCAAAGCCGGCGCCGGCATTCTCATCTACGAGCAGCAGGAGGGCCGCGGCATCGGCCTGATGGCCAAGCTCCAGGCTTACGAGCTGCAGGACAACGGTCTCGACACCGTCGAAGCCAACGTCGAGCTCGGCTACGACAACGATTATCGCGAGTACAAGCTGCCCGCCGAAATACTGCGCCATTTGGGCGTCGGCGAGGTTCGCCTCATCTCCAACAATCCCGACAAGGTCGCCGCTCTGGAGCGCGCCGGGATCACCGTCGTCGAGCGCATCTCCGCTGAAGTCGAACCCTACGAGCACTCCGAGAACTATCTGCGCACCAAGAAAGAAAAGATGGGCCACCTGTTCAACGGGTGGTAGGACGAACAGTTAAGCAGTCGGTCGACGCCGTAGCAGCCGAAGGGACACGAGTCGAGTCTCGCGAAGTGAGACGGAAGATGATAGCCCCGCCCTTCAGGGTGGGGTAGGCGGCATTTTGAAACATTGAGCCCCTTCAGGGGCGGCATAAGATTTCGCTAACTTTGAACTGCGTTACGGATCGGACAGCCCGCTGGTCGAAGAACCTGCGCCTTGCCACACACGTATTCCTCAATCATTCGGCTCCAGCTCCGTCGGCGCTTTCTCCGCCGCATCGCCCTCCGCCGCCATCTCATCCCGCTGGATCTGCCGCATGACGTCGATCAGCCGCTCGTAAATCTGCCGCAATTGCCGCTCCGACAGCGGCCCGGAATTGTACCTTGCAATGTTGTCGAAGATGATTCGCTCGCGATCGGGCTCATAGATGGGCATCGCCGAATCGCGCTTCAGCCTGCCGATCTCGTGCGCGCATTGCGCTCGCTCGCTGATCAGTTCGACCAGCTTCCGATCCAGCTCGTCGATCCTCCTGCGCCAGTCTGCGATGTCCATGGCCCTGTGCTCTGTCGATCCTAGGCGCTCACGCCCGCGGGTTCTGCCGTTCCCATCAACGAGCGCACGAACTCTGCTACCGCCGCGGCTTCCCGTCCGTGGTTCTGTTCCACGCATTGCACAATAGCGCTGCCCACCACGGCGGCATCCGCAAAACTTCCCACTTCCGCGAGCTGCGCCGTGGTAGAAACTCCGAAGCCGACCGCAATCGGCAGCTCGGTATACCAACGCAACCGTTCGACCAGCGTCCGCGCATCGCTCGCCAGCTCCTGACGCGCCCCGGTAATCCCCGTTCGCGAGATCGCGTACACGAATCCGCGCGAGCACTTGGCAATCGCGCGCAGCCGCTCATCCGTGCTGGTCGGCGCTGCCAGAAACACCGGCGCGAGTTTGTGCGCCTTCATCGCCCGCAGATAATCGCCCGCTTCTTCTACCGGCAGATCGGTCACCAACCCTCCGTCGACGCCAGCCGCAACCGCCGCCGCACACAACTTGTCGAGGCCGAACTGCAAAATCGGATTCAGATAAGAAAAGAGAATGATCCCAGCATCCGCCTGCTCGCGAATCCGCTTCGCGACGCCCAACACTCCTTCTAGCGTGGTGCCGTGCTTTAGCGCCCGCTCGCTGGCTCGCTGAATCACCGGGCCATCCGCCACCGGATCGCTGAACGGCACCCCGAGCTCAATCACCTCCGCGCCCGCGCGAATTGCCGCCAGCGCCACCTCGCGCGATGTGTCGAGATCCGGATCACCGCACGTGATATACGTCACCAGCCCGGGCCGTTTCTTGAATCGAATCGCCAAGTATGTCTCTCTCTTTTTCACCACAGAGGCACAGAGGACACTGAGGTTTTCGAATTCCCCTTCTCTGTGATCTCTGTGTCTCTGTGGTGAAAACTAAAACTGCAGCTCTTCCCGCAAAATCCCAATGTCCTTATCGCCGCGCCCCGATACATTGACTACCACAATGTCAGACTGCGACATTGTGGGAGCTCGCTTGATACATTCTGCCACCGCATGGGCTGACTCCAGCGCCGGAATAATCCCTTCAAGCCGCGCCAATGTCCGGCAGGCATCCAGCGCTTCCTGGTCCGTCGCCGAAACATATTCCGCCCGTCCTTCATCGTGCAGCAACGCATGCTCCGGGCCGATCGCCGGATAATCCAGCCCCGCTGACACGGAATGCGTGGCCGCAATTTGCCCCGCTGCATCCTGCAGAACATACGAATACGTTCCCTGCAGCACACCCGGTGCTCCGCCGTCGAAGCGCGCCGCATGTTCGCCCAATGCGTGCCCACGGCCGCCCGCCTCTACGCCAATCAGCTTGACATCGCGGTCTTTGATGAAGTCATAGAACAGGCCAATCGCATTCGATCCGCCCCCAACGCAGGCCATCACCGCCGATGGCAGCCGTCCTTCGGCTTTCAGAATCTGTTTCCGCGCCTCCTGCCCGATCACGCGATGAAAGTCGCGCACCATGGTTGGATAGGGGTGCGCTCCCAGCACGCTGCCCAGTAGGTAATGCGTGCTGCGCACATTCGTTACCCAATCGCGCATCGCCTCGTTGATCGCGTCCTTCAGGGTGCGCGAGCCCGACTCCACTCCCCGCACCTCAGCCCCCAGCAGCCGCATGCGAAAGACATTCAGTTCCTGCCGCCGCATGTCTTCCGTGCCCATGTAGACCACGCACTCCATGCCGAACAGCGCGCACACCGTCGCCGTCGCCACGCCGTGCTGGCCGGCGCCGGTCTCGGCGATGATGCGATGCTTCCGCATCCGCCGCGCCAGCAGCGCCTGTCCAATGCAGTTGTTGATTTTGTGCGCGCCGGTGTGCAGCAGGTCCTCGCGCTTCAGGTAGATCTTCGCCCCGCCCAGCTGCTTCGTCAGCCGTTCCGCTAGAAACAACGGCGTTGGCCTGCCGGCAAAATCCGCCAGCAGCCGCCGATACTCATCGTGGAACAACTTGTCCTTGCCCGCCTCGCTGTAGGCCTTGTCCAGTTCCTGCAACGCCGCCATCAGCGTCTCAGGCACGTAGCGTCCGCCGTAAGCGCCGAATCTTCCAGCCGCACTACGAGCGCGCGCTCGCTTGCTGCCGGCGAGCGTCGGCTTGACTGAAGGCATTTCCGTGTTGCCAGCCGTCTCTTCCATCACCCACTCTGCTTTCCGGAGCTCTCCGCCTGCTGCACCGCGGCGAAGAACTGTCGCAGCTTCGTCGTACTCTTTTTCCCCGGCTCGAACTCCACTCCGGAAACCACGTCCACGCCCCACGGTTGAAACAACTCGATCGCCTGCGCGACATTCTCCGCATTCAAGCCACCAGCAATGACCAGCGGCATCTCTTCGCGAATCTTCGCTGCCAGCGGCTTCACTTGCTCCCACGCGAATGGCTTTCCTGTTCCCCCGGGCTGATCGGCCGAACCCGAATCCAGCAGGAACGCGTCCAGGTAGCCACCCTTGGCCAAATAGCTGGCAAGTCTCTCCTCGCCCGACTCCAGTAAATCTGCGACATGCAGCGTCTTGATGATCTGCCGCCCGCCCAGCGTCTGCCGATACTCCTTCAGCAGCTCAGGCGGCTCATCGCCGTGCAGCTGCACTCCGGTGAAAGGGATTTGCGAGACGATTTCCCCCACCCGCCGGGGATGCTCATCGACGAAGACAGCCACCGTTTCAACATCCCTTGAAAGCGACTCCACAATGTCCGAGGCCGTAGCGATTTCGACGCGCCGCGGGCTGGGAGCGAAGATGAATCCCAGCGCACTGGCTCCCGCCGCCAGACTTGCGCGAGCGTCTTCCAGGTTGGTCGTGCCGCAAATCTTGATCCACATAACCTCACCTCGCGGAAACTGCCGGTCCCAGCAATCCCCGAAGCGCATCCCCGGGATGCGCCGCGCGCATGAGCGACTCGCCGATCAGGAACCCATCGAAGCCGGCCTGTCGCAGGCGCGCAATGTCCTCTCCACTCTCGATCCCGCTCTCCGCGATCTTTACCACGCCCGACGGAATCTGTTCGACCAATCGCAGCGACGTATTCAGGTCGACGCGAAAGGTGTGCAGATCGCGGTTGTTGATTCCGATGGTCTCGAAACCTGCATCCAGTGCCCGTTGCAGCTCGCCGGAATCGTGGACCTCGCACAACACATCGAGGCCAGCCTCTCGCGCGCACGCTCCCAGGCTGATCAGCTCCGACTCACTCAATGCCGCAACGATCAGCAGAATCGCGTCGCCGCTGTGCGCACGCGCTTCCCAGATCTGAAATTCGTCGACGATGAAATCCTTGCGCAGGCACGGCAGCCTGGTCGCCTGCGATGCGATCGTAAGATTCCGCAATGATCCCTCGAAATATTCCTGATCCGTGAGGACCGAGAGCGCGGCAGCTCCAGCCCGTTCCAATTCGCCGGCCAGTTCGGCTACGTGGAAATCTTCCCGGATCACTCCCTTCGACGGCGACGCCTTTTTCAACTCCGCGATCACGGCAATTCCGCTCGTTGCGCGCTGCAGAAGAGCTTTGCGCAAGCCTCTTGGCTGGTGGCTCTCTGCCCCTATTTTCAGCGCCCGCACATCAACCGTCGCCTTGGCAACGGCAACTCTGCGGCGGGCGGCAGCGACAATCTCTTCCAGCTTCGTGGCCATGGGGATGCAAAAAGTATACCTGCTGACGATGCGCGCTGCTTCGCTCAACCCGATCAGCCAACCGCATTCATCGCGCAAAAAAAGCGCCTCTGCGCAACAAATCTTGGTGCCATCGTCAAGCACCCAAAAGTTGTAGATATCAGGCTAAAGCAGTATTTCCAGAATTGATTGGCTCAGCTACTCTTCAGCCATTCCAAGGTGATGACAAGCTCGGCCCCGGCAGCCGGCTTGTCCTCGACGTAATGGGACACAGACTATGAATCGCCGCTCCGGATTGCTCTTAGCCGCATTTCTTCTGGCGTTTATCTCGTCGGCCAAAATACAGGCACAAACTCTGGCGCGACTGGCGCACGACGCCACCGCAGACATCCCTCGCTCCACGACTACCGTCAAAAGCGGCTTGCCGCCGACGGATACCGCGCAGAAGGCGACCTTACGCGAGTCGGCGCTCGCCCGTCTGGCTGCCCGCGCTTTGTTTGTCGATTCGAACCTCGATCGCGCGCGCTTACTTTCCGCGCGTGGGTTAGCTCGCGATCCGCAGGATGCGGAGGCGCTCTTCGTGCGCATGGAAGTTGCCGTCATGCAAGCCGACAATTCGGCGATGCTGCAATCGGCTGCCGCCTTGGCTGAGCTTGGGGCAGAAGCCCGCCAGGATGCGCGCGTGCGTTTGGCCGCGGCTCGTCTTCGCAACACCGCAGCTAATACTGCAGACTTCCGCGACGTAATTCCCCGCCTGCAAGCTGTGCTGGCGAACTCGCCGCAACCCTGGCCCGACCTGCAGGAAGCGTTGCTGAAGGCAACCATGGATGGCGCTCCCGGTCTGGATCCTTATTCACTCTCCCGCAGTGCGGGCATTCTTACCGACTGGCGCATCGTTGGGCCGCTGGGTCTTCATCCCCTGCTTGATCAGCAGCCGATTTCGCCCAACGACGACCTGGCACAAGACTCTTATCAGAATCGGCGGGTGGAGAATTTCGCCTTTCCCGACGGCCGCATTGTTTTGCCGCATTATCTTTCCCGCCGCGGCATTTTCTTCGCGGCGACGGCGTTCTCTTCGCTCATTTCAGGTAGCTGGACGGCGCGAGTCGAGAGCGCCGGAGCACTTGAAGTCTTCGTTGACGGTCAACGAGTCCTGCGCGGCAACGACCGCGGCAACAACTCCGTAACCTTTAACGTCATCCCCGGACCGCATCGGGTTTTGTTGAAGTTCTTAGCTTCCGCAACTCCGCTGCGCATCTCGATCGCCCAAACAGTTGAGCCGTCTCCGGCGACGCTGCCGCGAAAGGCTTCGGCTCAGGAGATGAGATACCTGCTCGCCGCTGCCGACTATGCCGCCGGACAATATGCCACGACCGCCAGCCAGATCGAAAGCGTCGCTGCCAACGCGAACTCAGCGCCGCTGCGGTTTCTCCTGGCGGACTCGAAAGTTAGAGTTAATCCCACAACGTCAGATAGTGCCACAGTGTGGGATACGGCTTATTCCGTATGCAAAATGTTACTGAGCGAGATGGACCTTTATCGCTCCCAGGGCCAGCTGGACGCGGCGCATGCGGCGCAGCAGAAGCTGGACGGGTGCGCTCCGGAGTCTCTGGACTACGCGCAATCGCTCTCGGCTGATGGCGACCATGCTGCGGCGGTTCGCGCGCTGCACCGCTTGTTGGCCGCAGCGCCCCTCAATCGGGCTGCCCGACAGATGCTGGTGCGCGAGTCGCAACTCGCCGGGGACGATGCGGGCGCACGACAGGCGGCTGTCGAATGGCTGCGAATTGCGCCTAACGCCGAGGACTACCACCGTCTTGCCGCCGGCTGGACGGAGGAAGCTGCTCCGGAAGAAAGCACACCCAGCTTCTCCGCCTGGAAGGATTTCTACGCGCCCTATCGGCGCGATGCTGCCGTGATCGCGCGCAAGAGTGCGGACACGCAAACTTCGGGTGACACGGTGATGCTGCTGGATGATCACGTTGCCATCGCACGCCCGGATGGCAGCGTCTCGCTTTACGTTCATCGCACCACGCGGGCGCTAACGGAAGATGCGGCGGCCCAACTCGCCACAGTCAAGTTTCCGCGTGACGCGCGAGTTCTCGCCATGCGCATCCTTCATTCCGACGGCTCAACGGCGGCTCTCAACCATGGCGCAGGAGCTCTCCAGCCCGCGCTCTCACCCGGCGACGCCATCGATGAGGAGCACATCCTCAATTACAGCGGCGACGGCGGCATTCCGGAACACGCCGAAGCTTTTCAATTTGTCTTTGGCAGTTTTGACGAGCAGGTGTTGTATTCGCGATTCGTAGTTCTAACCCCAGCCGATCAGGCCGACCGGGGGGCGGTGATCTCTACCGGCAGATCTCCAGCGATGACTACCGCTGTCCGCAACGGTATGGTGGAGCGGGTGTGGGAGAAGCAGTCGTCGGCTGATGCCGCCGCCGCTTTGCCGGTCGGGGCGGGCATGGCGATTGTTCGCGTGGTCCAAGACGAGCACGGCTGGAGTGAGCCCAGCAGCGCGGAACACCGGCACAAGATCGACACCATTCATCCCGGACCGCGTCCCGCGGAGTCCTGATCTACGATCCGAACTCCGAGCGGACATTGCGCCAGGCGTCCACGCTACGGCGTTCGGCTTCTTCGGCAAAGCCTTCGCCCAGCTTCTGCAGCGCACCGAAGATCTGCATTCCCTTGCGCAGATAATCGGGCGCGTTTTCCCAAACGGCTTCGAACTTCTCGGGATACTCAGAGGCCAGAACCGCCAGTCCTGCCGCGGTCAGCGCCATTCCTACCGGCCGCCGGCGAGCGATCAATAACACCGCTCCTGCGCCGATGGATCCACATATGACCGCCTTCTTCCAATTCTGCATGTTTCACCTCGAACGAATTCAAGCTGCACCACTGCTGGCGACAGCCGCGAAATAGATTAGAGCAACCCTGGCCGCTTCTCGTTGTATGGCAACTCTATTTGCCGCCGGCCTTGCCCGGCGCGGGATTGACGATCAGCAGCCAGCCGCTGCCGCCATGAATCTCGACATTCTTCGTCGATTGCAGCGTGACTTGTCCCAGCGGCGGCGTGTTTCCGGCATGAGCCAGGGTCGTTTGCGGAAGATCGTAGGCGCCGCAGGCGGTGGTGGAGAAGATCCACAAGGCCTGGATGTCGCTATTGATCTGCGAATCGTCGCAATTCTCCGCCGACTGCAGTTTGCCCCACACGCCGCGGCCATCCCACACGCCAACCTTCCCGTGGTCGGACTCCACAACGCCACGCCCGCGAAACACGTACTCGCCACCGATCTGCAGCGTAACCCACGAGTCGGAAGCGTCCTGATCGGTATTGTTGCCGGACGGCAGCCCGGCGTTGAAAACGCTGTTCGAACCGGCAACCGCACGCACGCTCACGTTGAGAGGAATGGCCTGGTGTTCGTTCTGAAGCTGATCGAACTGCACCGTGATGCTGGAACCGCCGGCGCCCGGCTTCTTTGCGCTGATGACGTGTCCGGTCACATGCGATCCGGATTTGAGGACAGCGCCGGAAGGCAAGCGCACTTCCTGCATGAGCTTGCCGTCGATCTTTTGCCCGGCTTTGCTGCCCTTGGCCGTGAGCGTGGTGCCCACCGCGACCGGCAGAGCAGTTCCGGCGGGAAGATTCTGTGCAGCCAGAAGGCTGCTGCAGCACAGCACGAAGATTGCGAGTTTTGAGCGAAGCATGAGAGCTGGTCAGAACGAAACCAGAAGATTGTACCTTCTCGCGGGTGACCGCGCTTTCGGCTTTGCGGAGCAAGGACTCCCAAGCGGGATTGCCGGCGAGCATCACGGTTTCCCGCGTCACCCGTCACCGCCATTCCTGCCATAATTAGTATTGGTTGCAGATTATGGCGAGCTGGTACAAGGTGCGCTTCCCTTCTTCGGAGCCTGACGCCCCGGCGAAAGGGGTTCGGCTGCAAAACGATTACTCGCGCATCTACGTCAGGCATCGCGGGCCGAAGGACGCGTTGTTGATGGCCAACGGCGCTCGCGATGAGTATTATTTTTCGCCCGGCGCGATGTGCATCGCCGAGGCGCTGGTGCTGGCCTCGGGAGGCACTGCGTGCGATCGGCCGCAGCGCAGCCAGGTGAGCCTTCTGGTGGGAAGCATTCACTGGGTCGATCGCATCCTGCCCCGGACGGAGTGAGGTCCGGCAGATTGGTCGACAGCAGAGTGGAGCACCGCTTCCGCGGCGCATCGTAGAAAATACCGCCAGGATTCTACGGCGGCTACGCCTTGACCGCCTCCGCGTGTTTGGCGCGGCGCGTGGCGTAGAGCGGGAACGCCTCGGCCAGCCCCAGCACTTCGCGGCGAACGCGCGCCAGCACTGCTTTGTCGGTGCGGTTGTGCAGCACCTCGGAGATCCACTTGCCCACCTGCCGCATCTCGCCTTCCTTCATGCCGCGCGTGGTCAGCGCCGGCGAGCCGATGCGGATGCCGCTGGGCTTCAGCGGAGGATTGGTGTCGAACGGAATCGCGTTCTTGTTGACCGTGATGCCAGCTTCGTGCAGCGCGTTCTCGGCCTCCGAGCCCAACATGCCCTTGGCGAAAACATTCACCAGCATCAGGTGGGTGTCGGTGCCGCCGGAGACGATGTGGAAGCCTTCGTCGACCAGCGTCTGCGCCAGAACTTTGGCGTTGGCGACGATCTGCTGCGCGTAGTTCTTGAAGCTGGGCTGCATCGCCTCGTGGAAGCAAACCGCCTTGGCCGCGATGATGTGCACCAGCGGTCCACCCTGCACTCCCGGGAAGACAACTTTGTCGATCTCTTTGGCGTAATCGGCTTTGGAGAGAATCATTCCCGCGCGCGGTCCGCGCAGCGTCTTGTGCGTGGTGGTGGTCACGATCTGCGCGTGCGGCACCGGCGAAGGATGCGCGCCGCCGGCGACGAGCCCCGCGAAGTGCGCCATGTCGACCAGGTAAATCGCGCCCACCTTGTCGGCGATCTGCCGCATGCGCGCGAAGTCGATGATGCGCGGATAGGCGCTGCCGCCGCCGATGATCAGCTTCGGCCGCTCGCGCTCGGCAATCTGCTCCAGATCATCGTAGTCGATGGTCTCAGTTTCTTTGGTCACGCCATAAGGAACGATCTTGTAGGTCTTGCCGGAGAAGTTCAGCGGATGCCCGTGCGTGAGATGGCCGCCGTGGGCGAGGTTCAGCCCCAGCACCGTATCGCCCGGCTTGATCACCGCCGAGTACGCTGCCATGTTGGCGGTCGAGCCGGAGTGCGGCTGCACGTTGGCGTGCTCGGCGCCGAAGAGCTGCTTGGCGCGATCGCGCGCCAGGTTCTCGACCACATCGGTGAACTCGCATCCGCCGTAGTAACGCTTGCCGGGATAGCCCTCGGCGTACTTGTTGGTGAAGACCGAGCCTGCGGCCTCCAGCACGGCCTCGCTCACAAAATTCTCCGAGGCGATTAACTCCAGCCCTTCATGCTGCCGCCGCTCTTCATTCTCAATGGCCTCGGCAATTTGCGGATCGATCTCCGCCAGCGGGCGCTCCATAGGATTGCTATTCATAATTCCGTCCTCGTTATGACTTCGATGAATTGTAGATGACACACGACAAAGTTATTTCCCGAGCACCAGTCGCTGCAGGTCTTCGCAGCCGCACTTCTGACGATCACCCTCAATCCGGCAGGCTTGCGTATAGATCAGATTGAACTTGCCATTACGCAATTCATAGTAGCTGACCGGAACGTCCATAGTTGGGTCGTCGCGGTAGGCAATGCCGTCCGACGCGGGGTTTTCAATGAACAGCGCGCTGTCCAACCTGAAGTCCGCTCCCCGGTCCGCGCCTTCTTTCCCCGGCCCATCAATCACCGCGCCGGTGCGTGAATCGATCAGCATAAAAGCCTGGCAATTGCTGCCGCATCCCCATGAGGCAACCGTGTAGCGACCGGCGAAATCCGGCGAACACTTTGCCGCCTGCCTCAAGCGCGTGCGGTATTCGCGCGCGTACGGATTGCTGTTCAAATCAACCGCCGCGGAAGCGCCACGATAAATATCTTTCACTGGAAAGTCATCGAATTGCGGCGGCCTGTCTTTCTTCCAGTCGTTTGGCGCCAGCGTTGCGCCGGCCTTCATCAGGTCGCGCACGGCGTCTTCATTGCACGCCCAAACTGCCGCCATCAGCGTGGAGGTGGCATTGGTTTGCTGGTTTACCTGGGCGCCGGCTTGGATCAGCGCCTGCATCGTCTCAGGATGTCCCACGGCCCACATCAAAGCGGTGCGGCCTTCCGGATCGGAGAGATTGACCTTCGCGCCGCCTTGAATCAAGGCCAGGACAATGTCCGTGTCTCCCTTAAATGAGGCGCGCATCAGAGGCGTGACCTCATTCGGTTTGCCATTGGGATCGGCTCCCAATTCCAGCAGTACTTTAACGGCGGCAAGCTGATGGCTCTGAACGGCTGAATCCAGAGCGGTCCAAGTCCCATACGTGACACCGTTGACGTCAGCACCCGCCTGAACCAGACGTCTGATTTCGGCGATGAAACCATGGGCGGCGGCATTCATCAAGTCAGCCTGACGAAGTATCTCTGCTTGTGACCGGGTGTCCTGCGATTGCGCAATGACGGCGAGGCTTGCGCCGAAGACAAAGAGCAGCAACAGGCAGAAGAAACGACGGGGCGCGAGGCGATGCGACGATCTCATAGATGCCCCCAGCGAAGTCGTGGAGACAGGCTTACTTCACGAATCACATTGTAGCGCGGGCAAGGGACAGCGAATGTGAGCGGCGACCGAGAGCGTGGTCTTTCCCGTAACGGGACTTAACCCCTTCACCCTTAACCAGTTCCACATCGGGAAAAACGCATTAGAGGCGATTTGAGACACGAAAACCAGTTCCATGGCATTTCGGGTTGCCCCGCATAGTCCAGCGATCTCCCAGGGCCGTTTCCGGCGATTCTAAGGGCATTATGGAGAGGCCTGATGGTGCCGATTTTGCTATGGGGTTAAAGTGGCCAGAATCTGAACGCCAACTGACACTTATGTGTTGCATCTCGGCCCTCTCCGCGCAGGGTCGGCGGAGACGGCTCGAGCCCGGCTGAGTCCGTGTTCCTTGCAATCCAGAGCTGCCTTTCGAAATCCCGGACTGTTTGATCCGAACTTCCCTAGCGGTACTTCTCCGCCATCGTCCGCTCATCGGGGGTCATCTGCTGCCAGATCAGATCCTTGTTCTGCTGCGCCCAGTCGCTGTGAGGATTGGCGACCAGAGCCGAGCTGAGCCAACGATAGGCTTCCACGCGATTGCGCTGCACGCAATTGCCGGTCGCGTACATCGAGGCGAGCCGATTGCGCGCGCGCGCGTTTTCCTTCTCGGCTGCGGTCTTCAGCAGGACGACCGCCTGCTCGCAGCTGCGCGGAACGCCATCGCCCTTCATGTACATGTCGGCCAGCATCACCGGCGCATCAGGATTTCCCTTGGCCGTCGACTTCCACAACCATGCCGCTTCCGCTACGGAATCGCTGGCGTTCTTGGCCTTGTTCAGCTCGTCAGCGCCGGAGCCCGACGACTTGGCTGCCGCGGTGTCGTTTCCGCCATCGCTAGCCTGGTCCGGCCGGGCGGGTTTGGGCTTGGTTGCTGTTGCCTGGACTGTCGTTTGCGTTTTCGACGGCGCTGATGGCGAGCTTCGTCCCGACTTTGCCGTGCCAGCGGCCGAGCCATTCTGTGTAGCCGGCGCTTTCGGCGGAGCAGCGGTCGCACTCTGCACCGGTTTCGGCGCAGTCATTGACGTCGGTGGCGCTGCACTCGGCGATGCAGCGGCTGGGTTACTTGTCAGCGGGCTAGAACCGGCGTTCGGATTCTGCGCCGGATTCGCAGCCTGATCCTGTTGCTGCGGCTTCGGCTGCTCCTGCACCTGCATATCCGGCTTCGCGTTGCTGTCGGCGGAGGCGCTCTCTGCCGGCTGGTCGGCAAGCTGAGGCTGGCCGCTATTCTTCCAGTTGCGAACTTTTGCCTTGATGATTTCGACCGGACCGTTGTCCGTCTGATTGGACTGCGCTCGCCATTCCATGACCCCAAGAACGACAAAGGTCAGAACCACGGCAGCTGCCAGCCACACTCTCCAGTGACTTTTGCGGGCGACCACTTCCTCATCGTCAATGGGAGAAGATTCGGCCTCCGCCGCCGGAGCATCACTGAGCCCCAGAAACGATGGCCCAACAATGGTCGAGGTTCCCGACGCGGACGGGCTCACCGGCAACTCGGCTTCGGCCGCCGGCCCGACGACATCGAGAAAACGCGGACGCTCCGCGACCGCTTCCGCCGGCGATTCCGGCTCCAGCCCCAGACGGCTTTCTACCGACTCCGGCGCAGCTACGGCGTTCGCTTCCACCGCCTCGCCGTCGGCGGGCGCGGTTGCCTCATCCTCGCCTGGGTCGGCCGTGATCGGCTCCGCAGCCGCTGGGGTCTCGGCAACAACGCGTTGCTCTTCGACCGGAGCGTCGCCGCGCATGGTGATCTCCGTCGGCTCGCTCGGCGGCTCATAGTGGAAGCTGTGCACATACTCATCCAGGGGGACATCGGGCACGAGTTCCTGCGCCGGCGGCTCGACGGTTCCAACAGACTCCTCCTCGGTGGGAGCGACGGTCGTGGAACTCAACTCCTCCACCGGTTCTTCGACCGCTGTCGAAGCCGTCATCGTCAGGGCTGGAACCTCATCCCCCGCTATTTCCGGCACGACGGCTAGCCTCGAAGAAGTCGTCGTGCTGCGGCCTCCGAATCCCGCACCGACTTCAATCGGCACGCGGGTGAAGTTGAGCGTGCTATGGGCGCCGGGCGCCGTCAGCGGCCGGTGTGGCAGTGGAGTTCCGCACATCCCACAGAACCGCATGCTGCCGGGGTTCTCGAATCCACACGAACTACAAACCACGACTCCTCCTACAACTTGAGAACATCCTTGAGCGGATGTTGGCTGGGATATTGCACTATTATGCCTTACTGGTCGGATGAAAGAGTGCAGGCGAAGTTTGTATCGCTGATACCCCGTCCAGGCTTGCTTGTCATTTCGAGTGCCACTCTTTTGCGAAAAAGGGACCGGCATGGCCCAAGTCGCTGTTGCACGGGAAAAATCTGGGCACGCGCCGATTCGTGCCAAGCCGGTATCCCCAGAGCGGCGCGGTTTTCGCATCCAACCTTTGTTGATACACTGGAATCCCACCTCGTCCTTCACTCCTGCGTCTAAGCATCTATCGGTTAGAAACTCGATGAGAATTGCCCAAAACTTGCTGCTGCTCTGCGCTAACATCGCGCTTTTCGCGCAATCGCCCACCACGGCGCCCGCGCCCCAGGGACCTGCGGCCGGAAGCGTCTCCATGACCTCGATCCTGCCGCAGCTGGACCGTCTGCAATCGGCGGCCTCGCAGGCCAACGCCGACCTCGCCTACATGCGTATTGAGAAGTGGAAGGCCGACCCCAACTCCAAGCAGCAGGCGCAATCTAACGCCGACTCCATTCAGCGCAACCTCACCCAGGCCTTGCCGGCCTTGATCGGCGCGGTTCGCAACGCGCCGCAGGATGTGAACGCGGAATTCAAGCTCTATCGCAATGTCAATGTTCTGTATGACGTCTTCGCGTCGCTGACCGAGTCGGCCGGCGCCTTCGGCCCGCGCAGCGATTTCGACGCCCTCGCGCGACAGCTTGCGGTGATCGATTCCGTCCGCCGTAATCTCGCCGATAGTCTGGAGAACCTCACCTCCGCCACTCAGTCGGAGATCATCCAGCTGCGCACGCAGGTTCAAACGCTGCAGCAGAAAGCCGCAGCGGCTCCGCCGCCCGCGCCCAAGAAGGTGATCGTCGACGACACCGAGCCGACCAAGAAGACGACCACCCACAAGAAGAAGCCGGCTCAGACGACCAGTCAGGATTCCACCAGCTCGAGTTCGACATCGACCTCCGGCTCCAGCACCAACTCATCGCCGCCGGCGAAGCAGCAGTAGCCCCTGCGCAGCTTTTTCACGGCTGAGACGGGTTAGGTAGAGCTGGCCTTCAGGCCAGCGTCTAAGCCCTTTGTGCAGGAACCTGAGCCGGCTTCCGCCGGCGGCACACTGTTGTTCTCCTTTCGTCCCCCGCAATTTTCACTGTGTCATCCCGAGCGAAGCGGGCCTCCTGATTTGGTGACTTGTCAGTGCGCCTGGGCCATCCACGCTGCGCTCGCCGAGGATCTCTCGTTTTGTGTCAGGGCACGACTTTCACAGGTTGCCGAAAAACTCGAAGTCGACCTTCTGTGCCGTCGGCTAAAGCCGACTCCGATGAGGAAACAAAGAGCTTAGACGCTGACCTGAAGGTCAGCTCTACCCGAAAACCACGCCCCCCTCGACTTTTTCAGCAGCCTGTTTCGGTCGTGCCGCCCGGACATCTCATTTACGCTTGTCATCCCGAGCGAAGCGCCCACTTGATTCTTGCGACCGCATTGTTTGCGGTCGGCGGGAACGCAGTCCCGAGGCCTGCGCTTCGCCCCTGGTGACTACGATTTGACCTTGCATCGGATGCCATCTATCCCGCAATTCCTGGAACATTCCGGACCAGCCCGGGGTCTAACTCATTAGCCCTCTTCCGGACGACGGCATCGTGCTATGTCTGGAACTGGGACCAATCGCGCTGACAATGCGTCGAGCGCCGTTTCCATGGTTGTTGCAGGTCGCGAAAGAATTTATTATTGAGGTGCCTGCCAGTGGCGGGAGCAACAACATTGAGTGACCTCGCAAGTGCGCTGAGCGTCCGCACGGAAGAAGCGTCGATCGTGGCCGAACTGAAGGCCGGATCGGAAGCCGCTTTCTCGTGGCTCATTGCGCACTACAACCAGCCCGTTTATAACCTCGTCTACCGCACGCTGGACGACCCCTCTGACGCCGCCGATACCACCCAGGAAGTCTTCATCAAGGTGTTTCGCGGCATCAAGAGCTTCAACGCCGATTCCAGCCTGAAGACGTGGATCTACCGCATCGCGCTGCATGAAGCTTCGAATCGCCGCCGCTGGTGGTTTCGCCATAAATCGCGTGAGACCTCCATCGAGCCCGCTTTCGAAAGCGACGAGAGCGGCCATTTTTCCGCCATGAAGGACACCCTGGTCGACGACGGCAAGTCGCCGTTCGAGAACGTCTCCGACGACGAATTGCGCGAGCGGGTCGAGACCGAGCTCAAGGAGCTGGTCGAGCCGTATCGCACCACGGTGATCCTGCGCGATATTGAGGAGCTGTCCTACGAGCAGATTGCTGAAGTCATGCAGACTTCGCTGGGGACAGTGAAATCGCGCCTGGTGCGTGGCCGCGAGGCATTACGCAAGCGGTTGCAGCGGCATCTGGCAGCATTTGGCAAGGAAACGGACGAGCATCGGCGACGCAGCGCTTCGATCGGCGGTCGTAACGTTGAGGTCATACCATGACTTGCTCAATTGCCAAGGGGCTCATGTCGTCTTACCTGGATGGCGCGGTCACGCGCGGCCAGATGGCTCAGATGGACGAGCACCTGCGCGCCTGCGTCGCATGTGCCGCTCGCTTCGCTTCGGTTAAACGAACCCAGTCGCTGGTCAACTCGCTGGGGCGCAAGCCCGTGCCTGCCCAACTTGCTCTGAAGCTGCGGGTCGCGCTTTCGCAGGAGCTGGCCAACTCCCGCCGCTCGCGCTGGGAGCGGCTGCTGGTGCGCTGGGAGAACGCCTTTAATGCGGTGATGGTGCCCGCCACTGCCGGTGCCCTGGCGACGCTCATTGTCTTTGGCATGCTGATCAGCGTTTTGTGGCCGGCGCAGGTGCGCGCCTCCAACGACGTGCCCACCATGCTCTACACTCCGGCCGAGCTGAAGTCCACTCCGTTCGAGCTGACCATGGGTATTGCCAATGCCGATTCGCTGGTGGTGGAAGCCTACGTCGGCGCCGACGGCCGCGTGCTGGATTACCGTATCCTCTCTGCGCCGGAAGATGCGGCCCCCATTCTTCCGCAGCTGAAGAACATGCTGATCTTCACCACCTTCAATCCGGCGACCGCCTTCGGCCAGCCCACCTCCAGCCACGTGATCCTCACCTTCTCCAGAGTGCAGGTGAAGGGATAGCGACGCTCGTTCGACTCAACACGTCATAATCAGCTTGGCGCAGCTCAGAGGCTCGCGCCTCCCGGTGTAATTTATGCGCGCGGCGATTCAAGCGGAATTCAAGCTCTTCGGCACCGTCAAGCGACAGGATGATTGGTATGTCGCCTACTGCCCGCCCCTCGATATAACTACCCAAGGTAAAACCGCAGCCGAAGCCAAAGCGAACTTGAAGGAAGCCTGCTCTCTTTTTTTGCAAAGCTGCTTCGAGCGAGGAACGTTCGAGCAAGCCATGCGAGAACTGGCATTGTTAGATCGCTGCTGAAAACCGGAGTTGTGACTCGCCGCTGGTTTGCGCGCCCCATCCCGACCTCGTAAACTGGAGCCGTCGCTTTCCCTCGCTATTGGCTCTTTGATTCGTCAAATCGCATCTTCCGCGTTTGGCGAAGGACTAGGGCTAATTGCTAGTTGCTAATCGCTAATTGCTGATCCTTGGAGCCTCTTCTGCGTTTTGTCCGCATTGTTGTCTGGCTCGTCGTCCTCGCCTCGCTGAGCCTCGCCGCCGCCGCTCAGTCCAAGGCCCGCATCGACGTCAGCGAAACCTTGTTCAGCGTGGTTGCCGCCATGAACGTCTGCGGCTACGACCAGGAGCTGCAAAGCTCGTCGCCTATTCGCGCTGAAGTTCGCGCCGATCTGGTCGAAGCCAGCAAGTCTCCGGCCGTCGCCACCGCAGCTGCCGGGATGTGCCGCTTCTACTATGACCATCGCATGGGCGGCGCCGCGCGTGATCTCGCGGAGTATGTTTCGCTGGCGCTCAATCTCGGCCCGCCTCCTGACTTCACGCCCAAGTTGAAGGAATCCGATCTCCCGCCGGACGCCACTTATGTCCTGGGATTTGTCCCGCTGCTGCAGATCTACTACAAGGCTGCCAACCTGCACGCGATCTGGCTGAAGCATCAGCCCGAATACCTGGCCCTGATCGACCAGTATCACGGGCCGGTCGCGCAGATGATCAGCTCCACCGACAACTATCTGCGCATGCCGCTGTCCGGCTACGCGGGCCGCAGCTTCGCCGTCTACCTGGAGCCGATGAGCGCGCCCGGCCAGGTAAACTCGCGCAACTATCTTCAGGATTATTACTACCTGGTGGTTTCACCCGCGGGCGACAACATTCACATGGATGCCCTGCGGCACACCTACCTGCATTTCGTGCTGGATCCGCTGCTCGCCAAGCGCGCCACCTCGCTCGAGCGTCTGCAACCAATCCTGAAATCGGTACAAACCGCGCCCATGGCGGAGGATTACAAGACCGACGTCGGACTGCTGGTCATGGAGTGTCTCATCCGCGCCATCGAGGCTCGCACTCCCGCTGATCCCAAGCTCCCGGAAAAGGATCGTTTCGCGCTGGTGCAGCGTGACGAAGCGGAAGGCTTCGTCCTGACCGGTTACTTCTACAATCAGCTGCGCGACTTCGAGAAAGCCAACCTCGGCCTGCAGGACGCCTTCCCCGACTGGCTGCATACCATGGACGTGCCGCATGAAAAGAAGCGCGCCAGCGAGATTGCCTTCGCCAGCCAGGCCGAGCCGGAGGTAGTGCAGGCCGCGCGTCGTCCGCCGCAGAAGAAGATCGATTTGGCGGAGCAGGCCTTAGCCAGCGGCAATCCGGCGGAAGCCGGCAAGCTCGCGCAACAAAGCTTGCAGGCGAATGAGGATTCGGCGCGCGCCTACTTCGTGCTGGCCAAAGTGGCCAGCTTCGGCGGTGACATGCAGGGCGCCCAGACCGATTTCCAGAAGGCCATTGAGGCGCAGAAAGATCCCGTCAAGGATCCCCACGTAGCTGCCTGGTCGCACATTTATCTCGGACGTATTCTGGATTTGCAGGGAGAGCGTGACGACGCGGTCGCGCAATACAAGGCTGCGCTCACCATCTCCGATGTACCGCCTGATGCCAAGACTGCGGCCGAACATGGCTTGCAGCAACCTTATGAACCGCCGGCCGCCAAGCATCAGGGTCAGGAGCAATAGCATCGGATCGCGTAGCAACGGGCGGCTTGTTGCAGAGAAAGGAACGAAATCATGAAACCAACCGCAATCATCGCAGCTGTGCTTCTAACCGGGCTCGCGGCATTTGCCCAAACCGCGACACCTCAGACCCAAACCCCACCGAGCACTACGCCACAGTCGCAGAGCGGCGCAACCAATCAGGCGCCCGGCGCCGCGCAGGCCCAGACAGCGCCTCCGGCCAGCCACAAGGTTCTGCAAGCCGGATCACAGGAGGAGTTGAAGGCCTATCAGGACGCCTTCGCCCTGACCGACCCGGACAAATTGGAGGCGGCGGCCAACGACTTTTCCACCAAGTATCCCAACAGCCAGTTGCGCGCTTCCCTCTACATTCGCGCCATGAATCTCTACGCCCAGTCCAATAACACCGAGAAGGTCATCGACACCGGACGTCAGGCCATCGCTGCCGATCCAACCAATCCCATCCCGCTGGTGCAAGTGGCCTCCGCGCTCGCCGAATCCACCCGCGAGAGCGACATCGACCGCGATCAGCGGATGGCGGAAGCGGCCAAGGACGCGCATGCCGCGATCGACAACATCGAGACCGGTCTGGTGCTTCCCGCCAATGCCGACCCCGCCCGAGTTGAGGCCGCCAAGCGCAGTATTCTCACCATGGCTTACGACACCCTGGGCATGGTCGACCTGGGCAAGAAAGATTACACCGCAGCGGTTACCAACCTGCAGCAAGCCATCTCCAAGAGCGCGGGCAATCCTGAGGCGGTACTCTATCTGCGGCTTTCCGTTGCCCAGGACAACCTGAAGCAATATCCGCAAGCACTGGACTCGGCGAACAAAGCAGTGCAATATGCCAAGGACGGATCTCAGGCACAGAATTTGGCGAAGATGCAGCAGGCGCGTCTGCAGAAGCTGATGAGCGCGCAGGCGCCGGCTGCAGGTGCGGCCCCGCCGTCGGCTGCGCCAGCGCCCAGCAGCCCGCCGAATCCGTCATCGGCCCCGACATCGCCCAGCAACCCGCATTGAGAGCGGCTGCTCGCGATGCACTAATAACGAAGATGAGATCCCCTGCGCACGACATCACTGCTCTGGAGGAAGTACTCGGACACGTTTTTCGCGATAGCGATCTTCTTTGCCAGGCCCTCACCCACGCCTCCTATGCCCGCGAACTCGAGGCGCAAAACGCTGCCGGGGGCCTGCGCGCTTTGGAACGGGACAACGAGCAAATGGAGTTCCTGGGCGACGCGGTGCTTTCCTTTGTCGTCAGTCAGGAACTCTTCCGCCGTTTTCCGGAATATCAGGAAGGCGAGCTGTCCAAGCTCCGCGCCCACATTGTCAGCGCGCGTCGCCTGCTGTATCCGGCTCATGAACTGAAGATCGGCGATTATCTTCGTCTGGGCCGCGGCGAAGAGCGCAGCGGAGGCCGCAATAAAAGCGCGTTGCTGGTCAATGCCCTGGAAGCCATCATCGCAGCTTTGTTCCTCGATGCCGGCCTCGAGGTCGCGCACCGCTTCATCCTGCAAAACATCCTCGAGCCCGAGCTGGCCGAGGTGCAGAAACAGGGCGGCGAGAAGCTTCCCGTCATGGATTACAAATCGGCCTTGCAGGAGGCGATCCACGCCAGCGGCCGGACTCAGGCCCGCTACGTCATGGTCAAAGAGGAGGGCCCGGACCACCGTAAGACGTTCACCATGGAAGCTCACATTCCCGCATCTCCCGCCGGGGACGAAGCTTTCGTCTGCCGCAGTGAAGGCAGCACCAAGAAAGCCGCCGAACAAGGCGCAGCACGCCTGGCCTGGGAACGTCTACAATTGTTGGAAAGCAGATCCTCGGCGGAACAGCCTGTCGCGGATGCCGAGCACGCCGAGCCGTCATGAGTGAAGTTGGTACCCCAGAGCAACTCAAAACATCTTCCGAACAGAAGCCCGTCGCCCGGGTGACGCAGCCTGCGCGCGAGCGCAACGTGATGTTTTCTGTGCAATCGCTCCTCGGCACCATCGTGATTGCGATCTTCGTTATTACTTTTTCGGTGCAGGCGTTCCAGATCCCATCCGAATCGATGGAGAAAACCCTGCTCATCGGCGACTACCTGCTGGTGGACAAGACGCATTACGGGCACTCGGGCATCTGGAGCTGGCTCATGCCTTACCGGCCCATCCGGCAGCAGGACATCATCGTCTTTCGCTACCCGGTTAATCCCCATCAGCACTTTGTCAAGCGGGTGGTGGCGATTCCCGGCGATCACCTACGGCTCATCAATAAGCACGTCTATGTCAACGGAGTTCGCCAGGACGACGCCTATGCGACGTTCAACTGGGCTTGGCGCGACCGCTTCCGTGACAACTTTCCCGACGGCGGTGTCTACGGCGAACGGATTTCCAGCAAGTGGTATTCGCAGATGCAGCGGTTGATGGAAGACGGCGAGCTGATCGTGCCCGAAGGCTCGTATTTCGCCCTTGGCGATAATCGCGACGATAGCTATGACTCGCGCTACTGGGGCTTTGTTCCGGCGGAGAACGTCGTCGGCCGGCCGCTGCTGATCTACTGGTCGATGGACCGTGGTGACGCGGCCGTGGCCGGCGGTCCTCCGTCTGATAAACTTTCCAATCTGACGGTGAATGTGACCCAGATGTTCAACAGCTTGCGCTGGCATCGCATGTTGCACATCCCGCAATAGAACGCTGGTTATTTTAAGGAACCGCACTTTTGCCTACGACCAAGAAACCCGTGAAGGCCTCGCCGGATAAGGCCCTGGACGCCAAACCGCCGGCGGCGGAGCAACCGGAGAAGCCCGAGAAGCAGAAGGAAACTACCGCCGAATTTATCGCCTCCATCGCGGTCGTCCTCGTGACTGGCCTGTTCATCATCACCTTTACCTTGCAGGCCTTCACCATTCCCTCCAGTTCGATGGAGAACACGCTGCTCATCGGCGACCACGTCTTCGTCGACCGCATCCTCCTGGCACCGGCAACCAAGTGGATCAGCAAGCTGATTCCTTATCGCGCCCCGCGTCACGGCGACGTCTTTGTCTTCCTTTCTCCCGGCGAGCCCGGCCTGTACGTTGTGAAACGTGTCATGGGACTTCCCGGCGATCGCATTCATCTGCAGGATGGCGCGGTCTATCGCAATGGCGAAAAGCTGAACGAGCCCTACGTGCTCAGCAGCGGCGAATACGATTCCTATCGTGACGACTTTCCCAACGGTCAGCCGGAATACAGCGACTGCCACGGTTGCGCCGAGTGGCGCCTGCAGATGCCATCCTTCGTCAAGAATGGCGATCTCGTCGTTCCGCCCGACAGCGTCTTCGCCATGGGCGACCACCGCGATGTCAGCCTCGACAGCCGTTACTGGGGCTTCGTGCCCTACGAGAACCTGATCGGCCGGCCCATGTTTATCTATTGGTCGTTCATCACGCCGCGCGATGAATATGAACGCCAGAGTATCGGCGATCGCATCGCCTGGCTGTTCAACATCATCATTCACTTCTTTGACCACACGCGCTGGTCGCGGATGTTCCACGTGGTGCACTGATGCTGCGCCGCAGCTCTCGGCGGTTGATTTGGGCGGTCGTGCTGCTGCTTGTGCTGGCGCTGTTTCTGCCCCCGTTCATCAACGTGAATCGTTATCGCAAACGAGCCGCCGGCGCCATCAGCCGTGCCCTCGGCCGCGATGTGACGGTTTCTAATCTCGAGCTCAAGCTGCTGCCTCGCCCCGGCGTCGTGCTCTACGACTTCGTGGTCGCTGACGACCCCGGCTACAGCGCGGAGCCGATGTTGCGCGCCGACAGTGTCACCGCTTACCTGCGTCTGTCCTCACTGTGGCGCGGCCGCCTGGAGATTGGCACCCTCGACCTCGACAATTCCAGCTTGAATCTGGTTCGCCGTCCTGACGGTCACTGGAATCTCGAAGAGTTGGTCGGACGCGCCTCGCAGACGAATCCTGCTCCCACCGCCAAGGTGCGGCCGGAGTCGCGGCCGCGCTTTCCTTACGTGGAGGCATCGAGCGGTCGCATCAACTTCAAGCTGGGCGCGGTGAAGAAAGCCTTCGCTTTCACCGACGCCGACTTCGCGCTCTGGCTCGACTCGGAAAGTCTTTGGGGATTCCGCCTGAAGGCTCGTCCCGTGCGCACCGACATCAATGTCAGCGATACCGGCACGCTTAAGCTGGAAGGACGTTTCCAGCGCGCCTCCAACCTGCGCGACACGCCGCTGTATCTCAAAGTCGGTTTCAGCGAAGGTCCGCTGGGTCAACTCAGCAAGCTGTTCTATGCTCGCGATCGCGGCTGGCGTGGGAATCTTCGCGCCAGCGCCGTGCTCACCGGTACTCCTGCCGCACTCGGGGTCACGGCTGACGCCGAGGTCAACGACTTCCGCCGTTACGATATCGCCACCGGCGAAGCTTTGCGCTTGCGTACCCACTGCACCGGAACCTTCTCCTCCACTAACGATGCTCTGTTTGACGTGCGCTGCGAGTCGCCCGTCGGTCCCGGCATTCTGCGCCTGCGCGGAGACACCGAAGGCTGGGGGCTCGGGGGCTACGATTGGGACATCGCCGCCGAGCACATCCCCGCCGAGCGGGTCGTCGCCTTCGCGCGTCATACCAAGAAGGATCTGCCGCCCGATCTCACCGCTGCCGGCGAGGTGGAAGGAACCTTCGCGGTGCGCAAGTCTCCCGGTGGCACGCCGCAATGGTCAGGCGGAGGAGAGACCAGCTCGTTCGCTTTGCAGGCCGATGTGCTGAAAGATCCGCTGAGCCTGGGCGAGGTCCAGTTCGTGGTTGGTCCCATCACTCCTCCGGTTGCACCCAAAAAGCGGGTGCCCCGTTCCAGCCTGACTTTGGCTGGGGCGGGGGCGAGCGACCGAACCAAGTCGAAGAACCTGCCTTCCTCAACTTCTTTGGCCAAGGCGGGGCAGTTGACTCAAACCACATCACCGTCCCCGACTCCCGACTTCCAGTTGATCGTCAAACCCTTTCCCATGCCGCTCGGCGCCAACTCGCCTGCCACCGGCAGCGCAGTCTTTGACCCTGAACATTACAGCCTGCAACTGAACGGCAACGTGGAGTTGAGACGCCTGTTCAACGTGGCCCAGGCGCTCGGTATTGGCACGCCGGGCATCGGCCTTGCCGGCCCTGCTCAACTCGACATCGACATCGCCGGCTCCTGGATGGGTTTCGTGCCACCATCGCCGTCGGGCAAAGTTCAACTGCGTACGGTCACCGCCGAACTGCAAGGCGTCTCCGAACCGCTCCAGATTGACTCCGCTTCCGTCCTCCTCGAGAACCAACTGGTCAGGATCGCCTCCTTCACTGCCGGGTTCAAACAGGGTACAAGTTTGAGCGGATCGGCCAGCTTTCCCGAACACTGCACCGGGCCGGATAACTGCGTGCTGAATTTCGACGTTCGCACCGACGACGCTTCCCTCGCCCGCCTCAATCAGCTGCTGAATCCCAGCTTGCATCAACCCTGGTATCGCCTGCTGGCCATCGGCAAGCGCAACGAAGACGCTTTGATGAAGCTGCGCGCCAGGGGGCATTTTGCCGCCACGCGTTTCGAGCTCGGCCCCATCGTCGCCAACAACGTCAACGGATCTCTGGAACTCTCCTCCGGCAAATTGCGAATCCATGAGCTGCGCGGCGATCTCCTCGGCGGCCATCAGGATGGCTCCTGGCTCGCCGACTTCACCGTCTCGCCCCCGCGCTTCATGGGCAACGGCGTGGTCAGCAAAGTATCGATGACTCAGCTTGCAACCCTCATGCACGACAACTGGGCCAGCGGCTCGGTCGACGCCGAGTACAGCCTGACGCTCTCAGGCATCTCCGCCGCCAAGCTGCGCAGCTCGGCCAGCGGCACCGCCGACTTCACCTGGACCGCCGGCGCTCTTCGCCACCTATCGCTCGACAGTCATAGCACGCCCATCGCCTTCTCCAAGTTCTCCGGCAAGATCGCGCTGCAAGACGGCACCTTCACTCTCACCGACAGCAAGATGCAGTCCAGCGGCAACGTCTACGCCGTGAAAGGCACCGCGTCTTACGACCGCTCGCTGTCGATGAAGCTGGAGCGCTCCGGCGGCCAGTCCTACGTAATCTCGGGAACGCTCGACAAACCAGCAGTACAAGCCGTGAATACACCCGCAGCCGAGGCCTCACTGCGATGACAAGCTGGCTCCCACTTGTTCTGGCGTTGGCGCTCACCGCCGCGAGCGGGCCGCCCGCATCGGGTGCCCCATTCTGGCCGTCTTTGGGCCAGGTTGGGGCAGTTGACAACCACAGCGCCAACTACCACGCCATGCAGCACAAGCTTGCCTGGCTGAAGCAGAACGGCGCCAAGGCTCATCCCGATCCCAAGCCCACCGAACTGACCGGACCCGAAATCAACGCCTACTTCGCCGAAGGCGGAGTCAAGATGCCCAAAGGCGTCAGCCATCTCCGCCTCAGCTCACACGACACCACGGTCGACGCTCACGCTGACGTCGACTTCGAGCAGATCATGCAGGGCCGCGGCTCCAGCAACCCGCTCTACAGTCTCTTCAGCGGCGCCCACGACGTCCACGCCGTAGCGCAGGCGACTGGGGCCAACGGCGTCGGTACCATTCGCGTGCAGTCTATCGACTTCGACGGCGTCACCATTCCGCAGTTCGCGCTGGAATGGTTCGTCCAGCACTACCTAGCGCCGAAGTACCCAAACGTCGGCCTCACCAGTACGTTCAAGCTGCCCTTGCGCATCGAAACCGCCACGGTCGAAACCGGCAACGTCCGACTGATCCAGCGATAGGACGCGTCTTTGAAGTTGGGTGCCCGCCAACTGCCCCGCCCTAGCCAAACGACGGCTAGAACGGGGCACCCATGCGAGTTTTCTTCGGCCTCCGGGGCGCCTCGTAAGTGAACTGACAACCGACAACTGACACCCTGCTTCAACTCCCTGCTCGGGTGCCCCGTTCCAGCCTTCGTTTGGCTGGGGCGGGGCAGTTCATCGTCACCACCAGCGGTATCCTCCGTCACGTCTCTTCCTCCTTATCTGGAACTATGTTGTCTCCATGCCTCGCGGCCTCCACCGTCACCACGGCACCGTTGACCTCCACTTCATCACCTTCAGCTGCTACCAGCGTCGGCCTTTTCTAGCGACCACTCGTGCGAAGCAGCTGTTCGAAGAAGCGCTGGAAAAATCGCGGCGCCATTACGACTTCTTCGTCGTTGGCTACGTCATCATGCCGGAGCATGTTCACATCCCCATCAGCGAGCCGGAAATGGACGCCCTCGCCACCGCGATTCAATCGATCAAGCAGTCCGTCACTCGAAACCTGAAGTGGAGCGGTCATTTCTGGCAAGCCCGCTATTACGACTTCAATGTCTACTCGGCGAAGAAACGGATCGAGAAGCTTCGGTACATGCACCGTAACCCCGTGAAGCGTGGTTTGGCTGATCGGCCGGAGGATTGGCGCTGGAGCAGCTTCGAACATTACGCGACCGGGAAAGAGGGTCTGGTTGAGATCGAGTCGATGTGGACCGCATTGAAGCGCGAACGTCAGGGTATCGTTCCCCGAGTTCGGATTCTCACGAGTCAAACTGCCCCGCCCTAGCCAAAAGACGGCTAGAACGGGGCACCCGAGGTTGAATTGACATCTGACACGTGATCCGCAATATCTCGGAGACAGGTTCGGAGGGCCCAACTCAAGGACAACACGCCAACGGACAACAACCATTTACTGGGTGCCCCGTTCTAGCCGTCTTTTGGCTAGGGCGGGGCAGTTCTTCATGATCCGATCTAAGCTCAGCCCGGGAAAGTCTCAAATCCCTGCAACGTCCTGCCATGTCACTACATCTAAATCTTGACAGTGATTCACTCAAGTTCTATAGTCGATCTGTTGTAAGCGTCGATCATCACGCGCTAGCACTTATTTTTCAGTAGTTTACAGATCCAACAGGAAGGTGTAGCAATGGCAAAGATTATCGGAATTGACTTGGGCACGACCAACTCCGTCGTCGCCGTCATGGAAGGCGGCGAGCCCAAAGTCATCCCCAACGAAGAAGGCGGCCGGACCACACCCTCGGTCGTCGGCTTTACCAAGAACGGAGAGCGGCTGGTCGGCCAGGTGGCCAAGCGCCAAGCCATCACCAATCCCGAGAACACCATTTACTCCATCAAGCGCTTCATGGGCCGTCGCTTTGACGAGGTCAATGAAGAGATGAAGATGGTGCCCTACAAGGTCGTCCAGTCGGGCGATCACGTAGCCGTGATGGCGCAAGGCAAGGAGTATACCCCGCCCCAAGTCTCGGCCATGATTCTTCAGAAGCTGAAGAAGGCCGCCGAGGACTATCTGGGCGAGACCATAACCGATGCCGTCATCACCGTGCCGGCATACTTCAACGACGCGCAGCGCCAGGCGACCAAAGACGCCGGCCAGATTGCCGGTCTCGAAGTGAGGCGCATCATCAACGAGCCCACGGCGGCCGCGCTCGCCTACGGGCTCGACAAGAAGAAGGACGAGACCATCGCCGTGTATGACTTCGGCGGCGGCACCTTCGACATCTCGATCCTGGAAGTCGGTGAAGGCGTGGTCGAGGTGAAGTCCACCAACGGCGACACCCACCTGGGCGGCGACAACATCGACCAGCGCATCGTCGACTGGTTGATTGACGAGTTCAAGAAGGACGAAGGTCTCAACCTGCGCGACAAGGGCAACGAGATGGCGCTGCAGCGTCTGCGTGACGCGGCCGAGCGCGCCAAGATCGAGCTCTCTACCACGATGCAGACCGAAATCAATCTGCCGTTCATTACGGCGGATGCCAGCGGTCCCAAGCACCTGGTCAAAACGCTGACCCGGTCGAAGCTGGAAGAGATGGTGAAGGACATCATCGATCGCTCCATCGGACCCTGCAAGGCTGCGTTGAAAGACGCCGGCATCGGTCCAGAGAAGATCAATGAAGTCGTTCTGGTTGGCGGTCAGACGCGCATGCCGCGCATTCAGGCGCTGGTGAAAGAAATCTTCGGCAAGGAGCCCCACAAGGGCGTGAATCCTGACGAAGTGGTCGCGGTCGGCGCAGCCATTCAGGGTGGCGTGCTGGGCGGCGAGGTGAAGGACCTGTTGCTGCTCGACGTGACTCCGCTGACGCTGTCGATCGAGACCATGGGCGGCGTGGCAACGCAGATGATTCCGCGCAACACCACCATCCCGACCAAGAAGTCGGAGATGTTCTCGACCGCAGCGGACAACCAGACCTCGGTCGAGGTGCACGTGATGCAGGGCGAGCGTCCCATGGCGCGCGACAACCGCACGCTGGGCAAGTTCCACCTGACCGGACTTCCGCCGGCTCCGCGTGGCATTCCGCAGATTGAAGTCACGTTCGACATCGACGCCAACGGCATCCTCAACGTCCTCGCCAAGGACATGGCCACCGGCAAGGACCAGAAGATAACGATTACTTCGTCTTCGGGTCTAAGCAAGGAAGAGGTCGAGCGCATGGCCAAGGACGCCGATGCGCACGCGGCCGAGGACAAGGCCAAGCGCGACGAGGTCGAGGCCCGCAACCAGCTCGACGGCATGGTCTACAGCATCGAGAAGATGCTGCGCGAGCATGGCGACAAGATCTCCGGCCAGGAGCGCTCGGATGTTGAGAACGCTCTCGCCGACGCCAAGAAGGCGCTGGAAGGCACGGATGCCGGTGCGATGAACAAGGCGCGGGAGAACCTGACCGCAGCTTCGCACAAGCTGGCCGAGGCTATGTACAAGGCGAGTTCTGCGCAAACGCCTCCACCAGCCGGTGGACCAGCTCCGGGAGCGGACGGTCAAGCGGCTGGCGGCCCGAAGAAGGACGAAGGCGTCATCGACGCCGAGTACGTGGACGTGGAAGACAAGAAATAAGCTCTCAGCTATCAGCTGTCGGCTATCAGCTAAGGCAGGGGCGTGACAAACGCCCCTTCTTGGCGAAAGGCGGATGGCGAAAAGCGAAGAGCGAATGCTTTGGCTGATGGCTGATAGCTAACAGCCGACGGCTCAAAACCATGGAACTCCCCAGACTGAAGGAACCAATTGCGATTCGAAGTCAACAACCAATCGTACGCGCTGCATTTCAACCGCGACGACAGCCGTTGGTATCTGATCACCACCGAACCAACCGGCCGCATGCGCAATTCCGGTGATCAATGATGAGGAAGTGGGATTCATCCCGAACATGGTGATCCCCATCGGCGACGGCGGCCAGGCCACCACGAACTGATACGTCCCACTCATTCGAAAACGGCGAATGAGTGGGGCACCCAGGCTGACGGCTAACAGCCGATAGCAAACATGGCGACTACGACCCAAAAGGATTATTACGCCGCTCTCGGCGTGAAGAAGACGGCCTCGGCGGAGGACATCCGCAAGGCCTTCCGCAAACTTGCGCGCAAATATCATCCCGACGTGAATCCCGGCGACAAGTCTGCCGAAGAGAAATTCAAGACGATCTCCGAAGCCAACGACGTCCTCAGCGATCCCAAGAAGCGCAAGGTCTACGATCAGCTTGGCTTCTATTCTGACAACATCGATCCCGCCGCCGCCGAGGCCTATGCCCGCGGAGGCGGCTTTGGCGCGGGCGGATTCGGTGGTCCCGCGCAGGACGCGGGCGGGGCGCGCACCTACACCCAGGAAGTCCCATTCGACTTCAGCGGTTTCGACTTCAACGATTTTTCGGAAGGCGCAGGTGCGGCCGGACGCCGCGCGGGCACAGGCGGCGGATTTCGCGACATCTTCTCCAACATTTTCGGGCGCGGCGGTGGCGTCGAAACCGCGCAGCGTCCCGAGCCGGGGACCGAGCTGGAATATCAGATGAACGTCGGCTTCTGGCAAGCCATCAAGGGCGCTGAGCTACAGCTCAACATCCCTCGTCTCGAAGTCTGCGGCAATTGTCACGGCCAAGGCTTCATCGAACAGCCCGGCGAATGTCCGCAATGCAAAGGCAAGGGCACGATCACGCAGAAGAGCGGCAGCATGAAGTTCAACGTGACCTGTCCGCGCTGCGGCGGCAGCGGCAAGAACCGCAGCGTCTGCCCCGTGTGCCACGGCGAAGGCCGCCTCGAACGCAGCGAGTCGCTGAAGGTTCGCATCAAGCCCGGTACCCGCGATGGCCAGCGCATTCGCCTGCCCGGCCGCGGTAATGCCGGAACCATGGGCGCGCCGGCGGGCGATCTCTACATCATCGTGCGGGCGGGTGACCATCCCATCTTCAAGCGCGACGGCGACGACATTCATCTGACGGTTCCGATCACGCTGATGGAAGCCGCATTAGGGGCCAAGGTTGAAGTCCCAACCATCGACGGCCGCGCGTTGTTGCGCATTCCGCCGGGCACACAATGTGGACAGAAGCTGCGCCTGCGTGAGAAGGGTGTGCCGTCGGCCGTCAATGAAGGAACGCGCGGCGACGAGATCGTCGAGATCCAAACCGCTACACCGAAGGTCGCCGACGAGCGCTCGAAAGAGATTCTTCGCGAACTGGCGAAGCTGAATCCCGAGGATCCCCGGGCAGAGTTGTGGACGAAGATCGGTGGGTAAAAAAACACTGGGTGCCCCGTTCTAGCCCATCATTTGGGCTAGGGCGGGGCAGTTGTGGTGACTCGGGACGACTGCCCCACCCTAGCCAAAGGTTTGGAAGAAAGCAGGTCCCTCGACTCGCGATGCTCGCTCGGGATGACAGAATGGGGCACCCCGGGTTTTGATAACTGCTGGACGCCGGCCTGAAGGCCCGGCTCTACACTATGGCCAAGCGAAAAAAACAAGGCGCGTACATGATCAGTGCCGTGGCGGAGATGTACGGCATCCATCCACAGACACTGCGTCTCTACGAGCGCGAAGGACTGCTCAAGCCCTCGCGCACCGAGGGCAACACGCGCCTCTACACCGACGGCGATCTGGAGCGTCTCGAGCTCATCCTCTCGCTCGCCCGCGATCTCGGCGTCAACATCTCCGGCATCGCCATCATCCTGCAAATGCGCGAGCGCATGGACGAAATGCAGCGCCAGATGGCCGAATTCGTGAACTACGTCCGCAGCGAAGTCATGACCCGCGCGCAGCATGCCGCGGTCGACCCCAGCCGCGGCGCCATCGTCCCGCTACGGCAGTCCCTGGTCATCAAGAAGAAGCAGTAGAAGAGAAGTTTCGCGTTTCAAGTTTCGAGTTTCGAGCGGAAGATTGATTAGCATCGCCGGATCGCCTACAGCTGCGAAGTGTTAGCTGTATCGTGCAACATCCAAATAGCCGGAATTAAGATCTTGCACATTTTCGCACCCTAGCAAACGCATCGTGCGTTCCAGATCTTCGCGCAGGATCTCCAGTGCCCGTCTGACTCCTGCTTCCCCGCCAGCCGCTAATCCGTACGCGTAGGCGCGGCCAATCAGCACGGCTCGCGCACCCAGGCACAGCGCTTTCACGATGTCGCTGCCGCGGCGAATGCCGCCATCCATCAGCACCTCAGTCTGCCCACCGACGGCCGCAACAATCTCCGGCAGCGCCCGAATCGTTGCCGACACGCCGTCCAACTGCCTGCCGCCATGATTGGAGACGACGATCGCCGCTGCTCCATGATCGACGGCACGGCGAGCATCATCTGCGATCAGTATGCCTTTAATCACGATCGGTCCGGTCCAGTGCTGGCGAATCCAGCCCAGATCGTTCCACGTAACCACCGACCGCCTCAACGCCGCCGCCACATCGGTGAGTGGCATAGGACCTTTGCCGGGAATGATGACGTTTTCCAGCTTCGGAAGTCCGCCGTCGCGCAGAAAATCTCTCAGCCATCCCGGATGAGCCACGAGATCGGGGAGATACGGCAGCTTGGCAAACAGACCTTCTCCCAGCAACTCCGTCATGCCGTTGCGATAGTCGCGCTCGCGTATTCCGGACACGGCAGTATCCACCGTGAGCACCAGCGCCGAAAATCCTGCCGCGCGCGATCGCTCCAGCACCGCCTCGGCCGCTTCTCGCCCACCCATCAGGTACAGCTGATGCCACGCCGGTCCCGACGTCGCGGCCCTTACGTTTTCCAGCTTGTGTCCAGAGATGGTGGAAAGAATGTATCCCGTACCAAAGGCGCCGGCAGCCGCTGCGGCCGCAACCTCGCCGCCGGGATGCATCATCCGGCTGTAGCCCACCGGCGCCAGCAGCAGCGGCAATGCGATGTCCGCGCCGAGCACCCGCGAGCCCAGATTGCACTGCTCAAACGCTACCGCCATTCGCGGCCGGAATGTCAGGTCGCGAAATGCCCGGCAGTTCTCCTGCAGCGTGATTTCATCTTCCGCGCCGCCGTCGAGGTAATCGAACACCACCTTGGGCAGCCGCAGCCGTGCCATTCGGCGCAGGTCGGCGACGTTAACGACTCGGGGAGGATAGAGTTTGCTGGACATCTCGATCGTTCATTCTACGCGTCGGTCGGAGCGATCGAGCTCGATTTATTGTTTGGCGGCGTTCTGCGCCGGCTTGTCCTTCAGCTTCGCCAGCGCTTCCCTGGCCTTCTTCGCGTACGGTCCGTTGGGCAGGGTCTTCAGATAGGCTTGGTAATTCTCTTTGGCGCCGGCAAAGTCGCCGGTCTTGTTCAGCACCTCAGCTAATTTGTAAGTTGCTTCCGCATCCCGCGGCTTCCACTCCAGCGCCTCGCGATAGCGGCTGATCGCTGCCTTGTAGTTCTCCTGCTTGAAGTACCAGTCGCCCACCTCGATGGCCTTCAGCGCCTTCATGGGGTTGTAGGGCGTGAATTCGCTCACATCGCTGTCGCCCAAGCCCGCTTCGGGATGCGCCTTCTCGTCATTTGCCGGCGGCGACACATCGATCGCCGTCTGCTTGCTGGAACTCTCGCCCGCGGGAACATGGTCGGAACGAGGAGGATTGGCGCGATTGTCCTTGGGCGCAGGCGCCGACTTATCGACCGGCACCTGCTCGACCGGAGGCGCATTTTGCTGCGACGAATCCTGTGCCGCCGGCTCCTGCGACTGATCGGCTGGCGCCGATGTATCCTGTGCCGCCACTACGCGAATCAATCCAAGGCAGAGTATTACGAGAAAAAGATAACGCAACCGCACCTTCCTATTGTATGTGAACCCAGACGTCTGAGTCAGCACTCGCACCTGCGGTTACACCGGCTCAAAAAGCGTTGCCGCCAAAGAAACACAAGCGCGGAAAAGCGCTGGCATCGCGCCGCTTTTCTCAGTAGTATGGTGACAATCTCTCTTCGTCTTGATGTAAAAGCCCTTCGTTCCAGCAAGACCTCACAAGTCAGAGCGTGCCGCCTTCGTCACTCTAAATCTCTCCTGATGTCGTACGGGCATCACGAGTATTGCCGGGGGCTACCAATGACCAATCCACGGGACGTAACCATCGGACAGGCTTTTCAGTTTGAGGTGGAGAAAGAAGCGCGCAAGCGGGAAGTCATCTTTGAGTACGTGGAGCGCTCGAACGAAAAGCTCCGAGTCGAATTCAACGATGGAATTCCTTACCTCGTAGCCAATCGCGCCGGCATGCTCGCTTTGGCGAAGCTGCTGGTTACCATCGGAGCGAGCCGGCGGCTGGAGGACCTTCACTTCCACCTGCGACAGGATTTCGACGGTGATCGCGAAGAGATCTTGCGCATCCGACTGGCTGAGGAGAACTCCGAAAGCGGCCAGCCCACAGATGCGCCAGACGCTGCGGCGGCCTGAGCGCGCTGTCCACAGCTATCTCCCAGCTTCGCGAGAACTCTGCTTGCGCCGAATGTGCAGCACCTTCTGCACCTCGGCGACGACCTCACCCGTCTCGTCCTTTACCTGAACCGCGAACGTCGGTTCGTACTTTTCCTGCGTCAGGAGTTTTGTCCGGATGTCGTCGAGTTGCTCCTCCAACAGGCGAAACTCCGCCTTGACTCTTCCCTTCCCCGGCTTCCGAAACCGGATCGACGCGGCTTTGTCCCACACGATGTAGCCCGGACCAAGGTTGTCCATCAGCATCAGCATGTAGAAGGGATCGGTCATCGAGTAAAGCGAGCCGCCATAATGCGTGCCAACGTAATTGCGGTTCCAGAAGCGCAGCTTCATCTCGACATCGACCGTCTTGTGGTCCGCACTCCACTTCACGCGAATCCCCGCGCCCAGAAACGGCGGCCAGACATTGATGGAGCGCAGCATCAGCCGTTGCAGCTTCGTGCTCATAATGTCGATGATATTTGAGAATGTACGGGTAGAGCGGCGCTTCGGCACCGCGTCAGCGAATCATATATCTCTCCAGGTCCGCAGCGGTCGTCCTACGGCCGCTGTGACCTGGATCTTGCGAAAAGTCATTACCCCGGGCTGAAGGCCAAGTTTTCTCCAAACAGAAAAGCCGCCCACGGGGGTGAGCGGCTTTTCATCCAATGGGCCTGCTGGCCATTGGCTCCGGGCTGAGGGAGCTTGCTAATTGCGCGACCGCGGGCGCGATCGCGCTTTCATCATTGCGGTTGCTGCTGTTGCTGTCCCCCGCTAAGAGAGCTGGTTTGCGCCGACTCGGTCAGGCTGTTCTCCATCAGCCGAATATCGACGCGGCGATTCTTGGCACGTCCCGAGGACGTGGTGTTCTGCGCCACCGGATTATCCTTGCCTAATCCGATAAGGAAAATCTTGTAGGCCGGCACGCTGTACTTTTGCGCCAGATATTGAATCACGGCATCGGCGCGCTTCTGACTGAGCTGATAGTTGTAATCCGCGGGGCCGGTCGAATCGGTGTAGCCTTCCACCTGGATGATGTAGTGCTTCTGGTTTTGCAACTGGCTGCCCAGTTCGTCCAGCGTCGCCTTATCTTTCTGCGTCAACTGCGACTTATCGAAACCGAAAAGCACCGTCGTCGCCGAAACCGGCTTGTAGTTATCCAGGTTCTCCACTGTTCCGGCAAGGCTGGTTACGCGATTGGAGGCCTGCGTGGCGTTTTGATTCGCCTGATCCGCAGCCTGTCCGGCGGAGAGCGCCTTCTGATCGGCGGCGTCAGCCTTGGTGTTTACCTGCGCGATGCCCTGCTGCGCGCGCGCGTCCACGTCCTTGATGTCGCGAGTATTTTTCGCGGTTTCGTCATCTAATTCATTAACGTTGTTGATGACCGGCGTGGTCTGGCTTTTCACGTAGTTCTTGGTGGCACAGCCCACGGTCAGGGGCAGGCTGCCGGCCACCAGCACCGCGATCACCGAGAATCGATTCATGAGAAATGGCTCCTTCAACTTCGGCCTCAGCGGAGCGATCAGCCCGTTCGGCCTGTAATTGGAAGAGCAAGCTTCATGCCATCGGGCTCGCATAAAGAATGCGAAACTGATGCCGCATTTTCAATGAATTACAGATGGCAGTTTTGCCGAAGGATCGCTCTGGTCGGACGCGCCGGATAATCCTGACGCGGGGAGTAGAATTTTTACCAGCTTAGTATGCCGAAAGGCGGACACGGCGAGAGGTTTTGCGCAGGCCAGTCTGCCGAAACCGATGCAAAATCCGGGGCCAATCGCTGATTCAGCCACGGACCACGCAAGCTAATTGCTAATTGCTAATCGCTAGTTGCTGCTTCTCCATGGATCTTCACCAGAAAATTCGCACTCTGCCGACCTCGCCCGGCGTGTATCTCTACAAGAACGCCGAGGGCCAGATCATTTACGTCGGCAAGGCCAACAACCTGCGCTCGCGGGTGCGCTCGTATTTTCTGGAAGGCAAGCTGGCGGATGCCAAGACCGGCACGCTGCTGCGTGAGGCGGTCGATCTCGATTATGTCGTCGTCGACAACGAAAAAGAGGCGCTGGCGCTCGAGAACAATCTCATCAAGCAGAAGAAGCCGCGCTACAACATCCTGCTGCGCGATGACAAGACTTATCCCTACATCAAGCTGACCATCGGCGAACGTTATCCCCGCGTCTTCCCGACGCGGCGCCTGCGCAAAGACGGCTCACTCTACTTCGGGCCTTACTTCCCAACCAGCCTGGCCTATCGCCTGGTCGATCTCATTCATCGGCACTTCCTGATCCCATCCTGCAAGCTCGATCTGAACCGCTATTACCCGCGTCCCTGCCTGCAGTACTACATCGGGAGATGCCTGGGCCCGTGCGTCGAGGGACTCACTACGCCGGAGCGCTACGCCGAGGCCGTTCAAGACGTGAAGCTCTTCCTCGAAGGCCGAGGCGCGGACCTGACGCGTTCGCTTCAGCAACGCATGACCGCGGCGGCCGCGCGGGAGCAGTACGAGCTGGCGGCAAAATATCGCGATCTGATCTCCACCGTCGATCTGCTGGAGCAGAAGCAGCGTATTGCCGCCGTCGAAGGCGATGATGCCGACGTCTTCGGCTATCACTACGAGAACGAAATGCTCGCCGTGAACCTCTTCCACATGCGCGGCGGCAAGATCGTCGACAAGCGCGAGTTCTTCTGGGAGGACCTTCCACCGCAGCAGGTCCAGGATCGGGAGCTGTTGGGAGCTGCGGCATCGGGCGGAGTCATCGGCGGCTTCGAGCCGGGCGAGTTTTTCTCTTCGTTGCTGAAGCAGGTGTACCTCGATCAGCAATATGTTCCGCACACAATCTATGTGCCGGTCGATTTTGAAGATCGTCCAACGCTGGAGGAGGTGCTGTCCGAAGGTCAGAAGCGTCATGTGCAGATTCACGTTCCGCAGCGGGGCGAGAAGCGCTCGCTGGTCGACCTGGTTGGCCAGAACGCCAAGCAGGCCTTCGATCAGCGCTTCCGCGTGATGAAGCCCGCGGCCAAGGCAATTCAGGAAGCGCTGCAAGACGCGCTCATGCTGCCTGAGTTGCCCACGCGCATCGAATGCTTTGACATCTCGCACATCCAGGGCGCGGAGACGGTCGCGTCCATGGTGGTGTGGGAAGATGGCCAGATGAAGAAGTCCGACTATCGCAAGTTCATCATCAAGGGCGTGGACGGCGTCGACGACTTCGCCTCGATGCGCGAGGTAGTCACCCGCCGCTACAAGCGCGTGCAAGAGGACAAGCAGAAGATGCCAAGCGTAGTCTTGATCGACGGTGGCATCGGCCAGTTGCACGCCGCGGCCCAGGCGCTGGAAGCGCTGGGCGTCGTAAATCAACCGCTGGCGTCCATCGCCAAGCGCGAGGAGATCATCTATATACAGGGTCAGGAGGATGAGCCGATCGTGCTCGACCGGCATTCTCCCGTGTTGCACCTGGTGCAACTGGTGCGCGACGAGGCGCATCGCTTTGCAGTGACATTTCACCGCAAGCGGCGCCAGATGCGCGATCGCAAGACTGAGCTGCTGGACATTCCCGGCATCGGCGAGCGCACCACCAAACGGTTGTTGCAACATTTTGGCAGTCTGCAGGCGGTACGAGAGGCCGATGCCGCAGCTCTGGCGTCGGTGGTGAGCCGTTCCCAGGCAGATGCGATCCTGCGGCATTTTCGCAAAGACGAAATGCCCGCTGAAGCGTCTTAAAAATCAGGGGCGGAGGTGGGTTGAGCCATGGATCTAGGTAGAGACTCAAGACTACGTCTGATTGTGTTGTGCGTCGGCGCCGGGCTGCTGGTCTGGATGGTCGGCTTCAGCTTTGACCACCTGCTGGCCAAAGATGGCATCACCCGCAATGACATCCTGCTCACCTCTAACGCCTTGACCGGCATCGTTGCCGGATTGCTCTTCTATAGCTTCACCAACAGCCAGCGCCTGCGCCGTAAGCTGGTGCGCGAACGCCTGCGTACCATCGCCGAAATGAATCATCACATTCGCAATTCTCTGCAGGTCATCACCTACGCTACGGCCGCGGACACCGACGAATCCGTCGAGTTGATTCGCGATTCCGTGGACCGCATTGAATGGGCGCTGCGGGAAGTGCTCCCCGGCCATGTGAGCGCTCCGGCAGCACCGCCCGAATCGCAACGCCGGAGCGAAACTCTGCGCGCTGGTTAGCGCGGCTAAGCAGGGCAACACCGAGTCGGCTCCGCATTGTTCGATTGCGGACACGTCTTCTTCAGGCTGCGGAAAAAGGAACCAAGCTAGTAATTTCGAGCATTTCGACGAACGAAGACTCAATCACTTGCGGCCGAATTTTCGCTCGAAATGCCAAGAAAAAGACTTTTTCCGCAGCCTGTTCTTGCCGCGCCAGATTTCCGCATCTCGTGTCGCGAAGCTGCAAACTGCCCCGATTCACAAGTTGTTAACGGAACCTTTCTTCGCCTCGCCCGTATATAGCTGCAGAAGTTGATCCGGTGAGCGAGAAGCTTCCTGGAGAACTTCGAAATTCCCAGGTAACACCGTGTCGCGGTGGTCGGGGAAAGCCACTTCTAAAGGAGAAACATCATGGACGCGAAATTCAACTGGCTAATCGACAACGCTGCGATCCGCGTCACCTTGAACACGGTGGCCCTTGCTCTGTGGATCGCCATGGCTGTGGGACTACTCGAGCTGGCCGCCAAGGTCTAGCGCAAAGATGTAACCCGCGCGAATGCAGATCGCGCAACCGAGGCCCCGGCCAGTTCGCCTCCACTGCAACTGGCCGGGTGAGATGCGAAACCCCGCTGTCCCCTCCGCGGGGTTTCGTGTTTTTTCAGGTAGTGTCTCAATCTGAAGTTCAATCACTTCCCGCATGTCGGGTGGAGCGCGCCTTGAGGCGTGCATATTGCAGCTCCAATCCGACGCGCGCTTTAGCGCCTGAGGTAATTCAGCCCTTACCTCAGCGGCTGAAGCCGAGACATTCAGTGGACCTTGGCTGCACGCCTCAAGGCGTGCTCCACCCAAGATCGCTTGAACAAAATCTCAGACTGAGACACTACCGTTTTTTTGCAGAATGCTTGACTGTTGCCGCCGGTTGAACGATTCTGCTCCCAGTCTCCGGAGGAGCGATGGGGCACGAACTTGTCTGCAACATTCGTACTGGGGGAAAAACCGCCTCCGCCAAGGCGCTGCTGGAGACTCACGAAATCATTGTGCGCGGCGAGCTGCGTTTGAAAATTCCTCTCGCGTCGCTCAAGTCAGTCTCGGCCCGCGATGGCGAACTTCACCTGAAGTGGCCGGAAAGCTCAGCCGTTTTTGAACTCGGCGAACATGCCGAGAAGTGGGCCTACAAAATTCTTCATCCCAGGAGCACCGCCGATAAACTTGGCATCAAGCCCGGCTTGATCATCTCGGCTACGTCGATCCGCGACAGCAACTTCGTCGACGAGCTTCTCGCCGCCGCCAAGAAGTTTTCCGATTCCAAGGCGCTGCAGGATTCTGACCTGATCTTCGTCGGAGCGGAGACGATGGCTGGCCTGGCGCGCATCGCGAAGTTAGCGGACTCGTTGGCCGGCGCGGGCGCGTTGTGGATTGTCTACCCCAAGGGCAAGCAGGAGATTAAAGAGCAGCACGTGCTCGATGCCGGCAGGCAAGCTGGGCTGGTGGACGTAAAGGTGGTGAGCTTTTCCGCAACCCACACCGCGCTGAAGTTCGTGCGGCCGAAAGCCAAGCGTTCGCGATAACGCCCACCGCATCGGGGACACGGTGGGCATACCTCACTCGACAATCCAGGCGACAACTACCCGCGCGCGGTTTCCACTTCGCGCAGACGCGCCGCCTTACCACGCAGAGCGCGCAGGTAATACAGCTTGGCACGCCGCACGTGCGCCGAACGCAGCACATCGATCTTATCGATCACCTTGGAATTGAGCGGGAAGATACGCTCCACGCCCTGGCCGAAGCTCATCTTGCGCACTGTGAAGCTGGGTTGTGCGCCCTTGCTCTTGGCGATCACGACTCCCTCGAACGCCTGCAAGCGCTCCTTGTCGCCTTCCTTGATCCGCACGTGGACGCGTACGGTGTCACCCGGCTTGAAGGCAGGAAGATCAGTGCGCCGTGTCTTGGCGAGCAACCGGTCAATAACTAGAGAATTCGACATTGTGTTCCTTCCATTGCAGCTGTCAGCTCTCAGCCGCCAGTAAAATCGCTTTTTCCTTCGCTCTCGCCAGATCCTAACAGCGTGTCACCCTGAGTCGAAGGACCCCTATACTTTCAAATCTCTTGCCGCAACGCTACCCCGTCTCCAGCTCGATCTCCGCCAGCAGCTTGCGATCTTCCGCGTTCAACACCGCCGGCTCCAACAAATCCGGACGATTGTGCAGCGTCTTCCGCAGCGCGTTGCGACGGCGCCATCTGCGGATCTCGTCGTGGTTGCCGTTCACCAGCACCTCGGGAACCGGCATTCCGCGAAAATCCGCCGGCCGCGTGTAATGCGGATAATCCAGTAATCCGCCCGATCCGCAGGTCGAACTCGGCGGGTCACCGGCTGCTCTCACCCGCACCTCCGCCGTCGCGGTGAACGACTCCTGCTGCGACGAAGCCGCGTTTCCCAGAGCGCCGGGCACCAGTCGCGTCATCGTGTCAATGATGATCGCCGCTCCCAGTTCACCGCCGCTCAGCACAAAATCACCAACCGAGATCTCGCGATCGGCCAGGTGCTCGCTCACCCGCTCGTCAACGCCTTCATACCGGCCGCAGATCAGCACCATGCGCTCGTAAGACGTCAATTGTTGCGCCAGGGCTTGCGTGAACATCTGGCCCTGCGCCGACAGCAACACCACTGACTCGCGCGCGCCTTCCTTCACTCGCTCCGCCCGCGGCGCGACGCCCAGCGACTCCAGGCATTCAAAGATCGGCTCCGGCTTCAGCACCATGCCCTCCCCGCCGCCGAACGGCCTGTCGTCTACCGTGCGATGCCGGTCGTGCGTGAAGTCCCGCAGATCATGAATCGCAATTTCAATGAGCTTGGCCTCACGCGCCCGGCGCACGATGCCGTAATCCAGCGGCCCACGAAAAAAGTCCGGAAAAATCGTGACGATCTCGAACTTCATTCCGGCCACTTAACCTTGCAATCTCATCCTGAGCGACGACCCGAAATTTTAGGCGTCATCCTGAGCGGAGTGAGGCGCAGCCGAACCGAGTCGAAGGACCCCACTCCCGGCCAGCACTCACTTCTCTTCCCGCTTCTCGCCCGCCGCTCTCGCCTCGTCCGCTTCCAGCTTCTGCTGTTGCTTCTCCTCCGCGCTTAGCGGCGCATCCACATCCAGCAACCCTTCCGGCAATTGCATGTCGATACGCTGGTTGGCAAGATCAACCTTGGTCACGTACTCCGCCGCGTACGGAACCAGCAGTTCCGTCGACAGCTCACAGCTTCCTGCCACCCGCCGCGCCGCACATACCGGCAGCTTCACCACCAGCAGCGGGGCCTCGCCTGCTCCAAACTGCACATCGGTCACTCGCCCCAGGAAACGCTGCCCGTCCCAAACATCGCAGCCGATCAAATCGCTGACGTAGGCCGCGCCTTCTTCCAACTCGGCACGCTTTTCCACCGGCACCTGCAACTCCATCCCAGCCAGCTGCTCGGCGTCACTGATCGTGTCCACTCCGGCGAACTTCAGAACCACACCGCCCTTGTGAAACCAGTGCTCTTCCAGCTTCAGCTCTCGCCGGCTGCCGTCCGGCGCCAGCCCTGACAAGTCCCGCCGTTCCTCGAAGCGCTCAGGAAAATCCGTATGCAACGCAGCCAGCACTTCGCCGCGCCGCCCCTGCGGCTTCAGCACGCGGGCAATGGTAATGAACTCGCCGGCTATTCGACAATCTCCAACTGATAGCGTTTGCGCGTCCGCAAGGCAGCCGCATTCATGATGGTCCGCAGGCTGCGCGCGGTGCGGCCATGACGGCCAATCACGCGCCCCACATCACTTTCCGCCACTTCCAACTCCAGCACGGTTTGCCCGTTCTCTTCGAACGGTTCGACAAACACCTCATCCGGCGCCTCGACGATCACTTTCGCCAAGTGCGACATCAGAGCGACGATGTCCGGCTTATTGTCCGACATTGTGGGACTCTCCTCCGCATCGACAGGCGCAGAATCAGCGCTCCTGGCAAACCCTGGGATCGCTCCTCCATCCGCAAGCGAACCCGGCTAATTGCTTACGCTGCGCTCGGCGCTTCCGTCGTCGGCGCACTCGCTGCCGGCGCGCCGGCTGCCGGAGCTTTCTCCACCAGCTTGCGCACGCGATCCGACAGTTGTGCGCCCTTCGACGTCCAGTAGTCGATGCGCTCGCGCTTCAGATCCACGCTGGCGGGATTGGTCCGCGGGTTATAGGTGCCCACCACTTCCACCGAACGCCCATCGCGCGCCCGGTCCTTTTCGATTACCACGATGCGGTAGTACGGTTGTTTACGCGCGCCACGGCGCGACAGACGAATCATCAACACAGAGAATGGTTCCTTTCCTGCTAATGAGCGGTCGTGCGGACCGGCGCTCTGCTCACAATCCGGAGCTGAACGCTCGATTCCGGCGACAACTTTTCCTCAGGCGAGATGACCGCGATGGGTGCTCCAGCGATCGTCGGAAACATGACGTCGCTACCACACCCCAATGAGCACAGCATAGGCGCCCATCGGACCTCACTTACCTGGAGGCAACAACCCTTCAATTATCGCGGACCAGGTGCGATTTTGGCAAGCTGCGGGCATTATCATCGTCTTCGCTTGAAGCGCTATGCTCCGCGGGTTCATCCAACTGACTTATGCGCAAACTTCTCTGCATCACGGCCCATCCCGACGACGAGGCCGGTGCATTTGGCGGCGCCTTGCTTCTCTATCACGAGCGCGGAATTCAGACCTTCGTCGTCTGCCTGACCGCCGGCACTGCCGCTCGCAATCGCGGCACGGCTCAGTCTGCTGACGAACTCGCCGGCTTGCGTCGCGCCGAGTTTGCCGCCTCCTGCAAGTTCCTTGGCGTCACCGGCGGCGAAGTTCTCGATTATCCCGACAGCAAGCTCGACCGCGTGGACCTCATCCCGGCGATCGGCGATCTCGTGCTGCGCATTCGCCGGATTCGTCCCCAGGTCATCCTCACCTTTGGACCCGACGGTGGACTGACCGGTCATATCGATCACGCCATGGCCGGAACCTTCGCTACCCTGGCATTCGAATGGGCGGGACGTCCTGATCGCTATCCCGATCAACTGCAGCACGGCTTCACGCCGTATCGCGTCCAGAAGCTCTACTACCACGCCGCCGACTTCCATTTACCTGATCGGCAGCCCATTTCGCAGCCAACCGTGACCGCACGCCTCGAAATCGGCGCCGAGCGTTTCGAGAAAAAGCATCTGGCCTTTCAGCAGCACACGACTCAGAAGCCTTTGTTTGAACGGGTGCGAAAGAACCTGGTCCAGCGGCAGGAAGGCACGGTGGAAATGTATCATCTGGCGGCGACCAATACTCCACGAGATGCCAAAGCGGAGACTGACCTGTTTGAAGATGTAGTGGATGACTAGATGGCCGCGATTAGCGTCCCGGTTCCGGATGAGGATCAATCGCCTCAGCAATCTGATCCAGCGCGTCCTGGATGCGATCCATCTCGCTCTGCAAGGTGTCATTCATCTCCAGCAGCTTGTCGGGAGCTTGCTGGAATCGCTCAAGCAGCGCGCGCAACGAGGCCCGGCCACGCTCGGTTAACAGGAGCGCGCCGATTCCTCCAAGTCCCAACACGGTGAGCGGCACATACCAGCGGCGCATCGGAGTCTTCTCCGTCCAACGCCAAGTTTTCCAGTCGGCGTTTAGTGGCAAGCTAACCTCCCAAACTTCCACTTACAAGAATTAGATGAGGGCCGATCCCAGAAAGTACACACCACATTTGGTGCATGAGCTAGAGATACGCAAAGTGATGGTCGGACGTCGCTGTCGATCCGCTCAACTCCCCTCCAGCGCTTCCACGATGGCATCATGCACCTTCGGCCGTACTTCGCGAATGAGCTGCGAACTGCGATCGGGCCAGGTGCGATTGGTCAGCAGCGTGACCGAGAGCTTGCGGCCGGGATCGATCCACAAGGAAGTGCCGGTAAAGCCGAGATGCCCGAACGACACTAGTGAAAACAGGCGGCCCGCCGATGATTCCGGCCTTGACGGCGTGTCCCACCCCAAAGCGCGTGACGTCCCGCCCGGCAGCCCCTCACGGCGAGTGAACAATCGCACAGTCTCGGATTTGAAAAGCGGCCAGCCGCCGCGCAACATGCATTCGGCGAAGCGGGCAAGGTCGGTCGCGGGAGCGAACACCCCGGCATGACCGGCGACGCCGCCCATCACATATGCGTTTTCGTCATTCACTTCTCCTTGCACGATTCGCCGGCGAAACTTCTGATCATCCTCCGTCGGTGGAATACCGCTAGTCCAATCGTCGGGCGGCTTGAAGCGAGTCTGCTTCATCGCGAGCGGCATGAAGATCTCCTGCCGGGCCAACAGATTCAGCGCCAGACCCGCCTTCCTGGCCAGGAGCTCGCCCAGCACAATGAATCCGATATCGCTGTACACCGTGCGGGTGGCCGGGGCGGCAACCAGACGGGTGGTCATCGCAGCATGGATCAGGTCCACACGCGTCTTGGCAAACTCAAACAGCTTCTCGTAAGCAGGCAGCCCACTGGAGTGCGCCAGCAGCATGCGGACGGTGACCGCCTCGCGCCAGGCCTTCTGATGCTTGGGAGCGAGCGCAACGAACTCCGGCAATGTCTCCGCCACTGGCTCGTCCAGCGACAGCGTTCCATGATCGTAGAGCAGCATGGCGACGGCGGCGGTGGCAACGACCTTGGTGACGGAAGCTAGATCGAAGATCGTGTCCGCCTGCACCTGGGCCGCGTTCTCGTCGTAGGTAAAACGCCCAAATCCCTGCGCGGCGACGAGGGCTGCGTGATGGGTCACCGCCAACGCAGCTCCGGGAAATGCTCGCTCCTTAATTGCGTCTCGAATAATTGCAAACACGGGCGCAAACTGCTTCTCCTGATGACCGAAGTCAGGGCGAGGCGAAACGAGTTTTTCAGGCGAAGGATCCAGAATCATCTTCCACGGGCAGAAGCCTGTTCCGATAATAAAGCCGGAATCACCAACGATTGCTTGCGATCTTTGCTTTCGTCAGAAGCACCGGCGCCAATCGCAGGGTCGACTTCATCGCGACCGACGATAACTTCCGTTAGACTTTCTTCATGGCCACCCCACAGGAAGTCGAAATTAAGTTTCTCGTTACCGACTTGAAAGCGGTTGAGCAGAAGCTGCGCGAGCACGGCTTCCGTTGCGAGACGCCTTCCACCCACGAGATCAACACCCTCTATGACCTGCCCGGCCAGAAGCTTCGCCGCAAGGGCGAACTGTTCCGGCTGCGATGCTACGGTGACAAGTGGAAGCTGACCCACAAGGCGAAGGGCAAAACCGGCCGGCACAAATCGCGCAGCGAGTTGGAGACCGTCGTCTCCGATGGCAAAGCCATGGACGCCATGCTGCAAGTGCTAGGGTACTCGCCGGCGTTCATCTATGAGAAGTTTCGCGCGGAGTGGAGCGACGGCGAAGGCGAAGTGGTACTGGATCACACGCCCCTCGGCGACATCGCCGAGATCGAAGGCAAGCCGCGCTGGATCGATCGCACCGCTCGCGCGCTGGGAATCGCCTCGAAGGAATACATTACCAAGTCCTATCCTGAACTTTTCTTTGAATGGAAACGTAAAACCAAGTGTGGGGCACAGAACATGACATTCCGCGAGTGCGACGAGTGCAGGAAGAATGAAGGAGCGCAGACAAGCTCTGCGCGCGGCCGCCAGCGCGGCTCCCCCAGCCGGCAACGGTCGCCTGCTCGTACTCGCTAAAGTTCCGCGGACGCCTGCGCCGGCTCCGGGGTTTAGACCTTGCCGGGCCTGAACCGGAGCCGGGAGCAGCGACACCTCGGCGACGAACGGCTCGCGCTAATCCTTTACTCTGATTGCTCTGAAAGCACCCTGCGCAACTGGCTCAATGTGGCCACCAGCGCGGCCAGAGCTGCAACCCACAGCATCAGCGTGACGTGTACCACCCAGCGGGGCGCGGCACCAACTCGCTTCAGCAGAAACGGCAGAAAATTCCACGTGGTGATGTGCACGTAATCCCAAGGATCCCAGTGCATGGCGTAGTTGTCCATCATCGTTCCGGATGCGAAGCCGACGATGTTCTTCATGCGTTGCAGAATCAGAAACATTGGATGACCGAGGGTCTCGATCTGGTAGATCTCCAGCGGCAACCAGAAGGTGAGCGACGCGATCTGGATCAAGCCGCTGATTGCGCAGAGGACGACACCAACCCTCCAGACTGTCTTACCGAGCGCCTCGCGATATCGCAGCAACAGCGGCACAGCCAGCAGCGCGGCAAGCTGGACGCTGGTGGAAACGTAGCGATCTCCCCAGGCGAAATCGCCGCTCCAAACCGTGTAGCGGGCATAGAAGCTGATGTAAACCAGCACGCCCACAAATCCCATGGCAACGTAGGCTTTGACCGCCGGCGCGAACCGCTTCCATCCTACGACGGCAACCAGAATCATCAACAGCAGCAAGGGATCAAACAGGAAGACCGATTTCTCCGGCGAGAATAGCGCGCCCAGGAATCCCACGTGAAAAGGCGTTTCCCAGGGATAGCTGGCGGGTAGCGACGGATCCCGCTGCCGCGCTTCCATCGCAACCACGCTCATGTACGTATTGAAGAACGATCCGAAGCGGTAGTACTGATACAGCCGATCAAGCAGCCCAAAAAAAAGATATACCGGCGCCGCGAGCGCGATGTAGCCGCGGCAACGATCCCACAAAGCACTGCCGCGCGTACCTTCGAACCACATCACCAGTAGCAGAAACAACGTTCCCGCTGCCAGATCCATGGCCGTCGTAATCCGTGTGAGCAGATTGAGCCCAAAGGCCGCTGAACCGATCAAAAGAGCTTTTCGATTACCGGTGCGCAGCCATCCATATTGAAAAGACAATCCGGTCAGCGTCAGCAGAAAGATGTAGTTGTTCTCCATCATGTTCTGCGTGTAATGGAGATGGGTGGTCAGTAGCAGCAGGGCCAACACGCCCGCAACAGCCTGCTTTACGTCAAAGTTCAATTGCCGCAGGAAGCGAAAGCAAATCAAAGCGGTCAGAACACTAATCAGAATGTTGATGCTGTAGCTGACCAAGATATTGCGGACGCTGGGATCGTTGCCACTGTAACCGGCAAAGATCGGGAGCCGCTCCACATACGTCCCCAGCACGTCCACAGGAAAAAGCAGCAACGATTGTCCGATTCCGTACCAGCTTTGCAGGTTGCCGCCGCGGCCGTGCACGCCAAATTCGGGATACTCATCCGGAAACACCGGAGGCTCGGCCGTCCACCACGAGTGTGCGGACTGCAACCGATGTTGCGTATCGGCCGTCCCCAGTTCGCCCGATTGCACGACGCAAGCAAGCAGACCCGCGGCAAGCGCTAATAGGAAGAGTGGATCACGAAGCCGGCGGCGAAGGTTTTGAATCACGATCGGTCAAAGAAGAAACAGTGTAACCCGAACCAGCTCTCAGGCAGTTCGCTTGCCGATCGCAGAAATCTCTCGCCCCTCGCCAACCGGCAGGTCGGCAGACGTTCTCGCTCGTTCGGCATACTCCATCGACGGCATGGACATGACGCGAGACTCTCCCGTGATCAGGCGGGCGGCGCGCTCATAGGTGAGATAGCTCCAGAGCCACTGGAACATGACGACAATCCGGTTGCGGAAGCCGATGAGAAACAGAATGTGAATGAACAACCATGCCAGCCATGCGATGAGGCCGGAGATGTGCACCTTGCCAAATTGCGCGATGGCGGCGGCGCGCCCGATAGTCGCCAAAGATCCCTTGTCCAAATAGTGAAACGCTGCGCGCGGCATTCCGGCCAGGTCCGCCGCAATCTGCCGTCCCACCCACTTGCCCTGCTGCATGGCCACCGGCGCTACACCGGGCAAAGGCTTGCCATTCTTGTCGTCCATGCTGGCAAGGTCGCCGATAACAAACACCTCGCGATGTCCAGGAATGCTGAGATCCGGTTCAACCAGCACGCGACCTGCTCGGTCAACCGGTGCTCCCAAGGCCCGGCCTAACGGAGACGCCGATACTCCCGCGGCCCACAACACCACTTCGGCCGATATCAGGTCACCGCCGACGCGCACTTGTCCGGCACGCACCTCGCTCACCGCGGAATTTGTCCGCACCTCCACTCCGAGATGCTCCAGCTGCTTCACTGCGCTGCGCCGCAGATCCTCCGGGTAAGCGCTCAGAATCGACGGACCAGCTTCCACCAGCAGCACGCGCGTTTTGGTCGGATCAATGTTGCGGAAATTCTCCGCCAGCGATTTACGCGCAATCTCCGCCAGCGTTCCAGCCAGTTCAACCCCGGTCGGTCCGGCACCGACAACGATGAAATTCAGCGGGCGATGCGTGCCCTGCAGAGCGGCCTCACGCTCTGCCAACTCATAGGCCAGCAGGATGCGACGACGTATTTCCAGCGCGTCTTCGATGGTCTTCAGACCCGGCGCCAGCGGCTCCCATTCGTCGTGCCCGAAATAGGCGTGCATGGCTCCGGCGGCAACTACCAGGTAGTCGTACGTCAGCTCGTAGTTGTGCAGCATGATCCGGCGCTGCGCAAGATCGAAGCCCAAAACTTCGCCCAGCAGCACCTCCCCGTTCTCGTGCTTGCGGAGGATCTCGCGAACGGGAGCGGCAATCTCTGCCGGTGAAAGTCCGGCAGTCGCTACCTGATAAAGCAGCGGCTGAAATGTGTGGTGATTCTTGCGATCCACGACCGTGATCTGCAGCGGCAGCCTGGCCAGAGATTCAGCGGCTTTCAACCCGCCAAATCCAGCTCCGATGATGACGACATGCGGACGCGTTTTCGGATTCATGGCCGTAACATCATGTGATGCTGGCGAGCCCCTATCGGCGGCAATTTCACGCCTGGAGTGGATTGCGACGGTTATCGGCTTTGCGTCTGAGTGAGGCTGGCGGCGCGTGCCTTGGCGCGATCCGCATCCGCCGAGCGGCCGGCGGATTCATAGATCTCCGCCAGGTTGAGCCACGGCTGAGGAGAATTCGGCGCCAGCTGCACGGCCCGCTCCTGGAATTGCGCCGCTTGCTTGGCATCGCCAATCTTGCTCCAGGCTTCGGCTCGACCGCTGGCGACCTTATAGGCGAACGAGTCGCTGCCGCTCGATTTCTTTTCAGCGGGTGGCGCGCTTCGCTCCGCATCGTTGAATGCGTCCAGAGCGTCGTCGGGATGACCAGCAGCCAGCGCGTAGTAGCCAAGCTGCAGCAGCGTCGCGTGCGGATCGGCCTGTAGGCCCATCGCCTTCTTCATGGCCACGATCGCATCGCTGGGACGGCCCTCTCGGCGATAGAGATTCGCCAAGTTCGACCAGGTGTACTCGCTTGGATTGAGCGCGATCGCCGTCAACAATTCCTTCTCAGCTTCCTGGGGACGGTTCATGGCGGTCAGCGCTCCGGCTCGTGCCAGGTGAGCACTGGTGCTGCCAGGAAAGATCGCCAAAGCCTTCTCGCTGGCGTCCAGCGCATCCAGATTCCGCCCTAGTGTCTGCAGTACCACCGACGCATTCACCCATGCCGCAAATTCTTCCGCACGGCTCCCGAAGTCGGTTTCGGCAGGCAAGGGCGCGGTTGCGCAGTTCACCGGAAAACGCTGAATCAATGCCTCCGTTTGGGGCGTGCGGCGCACGAAGACGGCGGACACTTCGTCCAGATAAACCGGGCGCCAGGTGGTGCTCGCGCAAAACTCCCGCAAGTGGCCGTGCTCGATGCCATCGCCGCGCGAAAACAGGATGGTGTTGATGTTGTAGCGGCGCGTCTCTTCGTCCCACAAAGCCGAGTCCGGCGGACTTTGCAGCAACTCACGATGCCGTTGCACGCGCTGCAAGCCGAACAGCGTATCGCGTCCATCGATGTAATCCCGACGCTCGGGACCGAGGCTCCAGGTAACGAAGCCGCCCTCGTCGTAGGTGTTGAAAATTTCGCCCGGAAGATTCTCGCGGCGGATGAACTCAACTGCCCGCTGTGGAAACCACCAGCTTAATCCAGGACCGAATGTAGCCAGATCCGCGTTCGGACCGAAGTAGTGGCGATTGGTGACCAGATCGGCCGAGCGCGAATAGGTCAGCATCGCCAGCAGCATGACCACAACGCCGGCAAAGGCGGCGCGCAGACGCGGCGCACGAATCCATTCTCCCAGTCGCCCGAATCCGGCAGCCAGGTTCTCTCCGCCGATAACCACCACCACACAGGCGAAGACGGCTACCATGCGAATGTGCTGCACTGGAGCGTAAGCAGCGGCGAACAGCAGAATGGCCGCTCCGAATTGCCTGCGCAACAAAGCAATCACGCCGGCAACCACGGCAGCAATCAGCAGCGCAAACAACGCGCTTCTTAATCCCCCCACCGAGAATGCTGCACTTGCCGTCTGCCAGTTCAAGCGCACGCCCTGCCATTCGGCAATCCACGTCTGCTGCTCGGCGGTGGCGCGCTGCTGCAACAGCAGTGCGCGGTAGATATTCCAGCCCCAGGGGTTCAGCAACGTGACCATAGCAGTTGCGCCCAACCAGGGAAGCGCGCGGCGCAGTCTCTGCAGCGCGGCTCGCCGGCGCTCCGCACCGCAAACCGTCTCCAACAACTCAGTGCCCGCATAGGCAGCCATCAATCCCAAGCCGCCGGCAAATCCAAAATGCACATTGACCCAGAACACCATCAGCAGCGGCATCAGCCAGAGCGGCGCGCGGCCAGTCTCATAGTTCTCCCACAGGAGAGAGAGAAAAGCTGCGAACAGCACAACCGTGAACATATCGGCGCGCGGTGGAGTACGCTCCGCGATGAGCGGCACGGCAAGAATAGCGAGGGCGGCAGTGGCAGGCGAACCGCGCCGCAGCAACAGGGCGACCGTGCCCACGCACGCGACTGCGCTTAGCCACGACAGCAGTGTGTACCCGCCCATCAGGAAGACAAGATAAAACACCACGCCGGCGCCGGCCTGGTAAATCCAGTGTTCCCCTTGCGCGGTGAAGGACAGGACATCTTCCGAAGGAACGTGGTGATGTTGAATCGCCCACCGTCCCGTAGCCATTTGCCAGCCGGTGTCGAGCTCGGCCACCGTTCGCAGGCCGGCCAGAAGCGCGTAGATCAGGGCCAAACATGCAAGAATCCAGAAGACGCGTCGTTGCAGAGATGGATCTTCCCGCATTGCAGAAACTGGGGTCGGCCGGGTCACAGCCTAAGAGTATAGCGAGTCCAATGTATCGCGGGAATGCGCGTCCGGCTTGACGCGGTACATCGAAGCGAGTGCAGCGGGCACAAGCCAGCGCCCGGCGATGCACATGAACTTCCTGTGGTAGATTAAATTCACGTGGGCCCGTAGCTCAGTTGGTAGAGCAACGCACTTTTAATGCGTGGGTCGCAGGTTCGATTCCTGCCGGGCTCACCATTTGAGCCGTTAGTAGTTAGCTCTTAGCAGTTAGCCAAAGCAACCAATTGAGATTCCTCCCGACCGCACTTGGCTCCGTTAAATGCTAAGTGCTGCTTCTCTCCACATACACCGCCGTACCGTACGCCAGCACTTCGGTCACACCCTGCATGACTTCCGTTGCGTCGTAACGCATGCCGATGACAGCGTTGGCGCCGAGTTCCGCGGCATGTTGCCGCATCAACTCGAAGGCATGCTCGCGCGTCTCTTCACAGAGGTTTGTCAGCAGCGTGATGTTGCCGCCAACCAGCGTCTGCAAACTAGCGCCAATGGTGCCGACGATCGAGCGCGAGCGCACGATGATGCCACGCACCAATCCCAGAGTGCGCACAATACGATAGCCATCCAGGGTGAACGCGGTGGTCACCATGTTATGGGGAATTGTGGGCGCGTACGAACCCCCGGCAGGCGCGCTGCTGCTGCTCATGAGTCCTCCTTGAGAGAGTCGGCGGCAGAATATCACGGGGGCTGCCTAGCCGGCTGTGCGCGGCAGGTTTGGCGAACTACACTGGTCAGAGGGCCAAGCCGTGACGCAGCGACCTGCAAGCAAGGACCACTATCTTGTCACCGTACTTTCCCTCAGCTTTGTGCTGGGGATGGCGATCGCCGTTGGCGTTTACGCTGCCTGGCGATCAGGTGTGATCGCACCCGGTTTTCCCAATGTTCTGAGCGCCCTCAGTCTCCTGGTCTGCCCGTCGTTCATCTTGTCGTTTGCGGTCGGAACGGGGATGGACTCGGGGTTTGCCGTGGTCCTGATCGCCACCACCATCGTTCTTGCCAATGGATTCTTGTATGCCGGCACGGCGGCCGTGGGCTACTTTCTGGTGAGCATAATGATGAAGAAGCGGCGCTCGTGACTGTTATTGGAGAGCGGGCTGCTGTTGCGTCATGCAATGCAGGGCGCCCAGTCCCCAGATGAAGTCGCGGCAGTACACGCCGACGATCTCGCGTTCGGGAAACGCTTCCGCCAGGACATCGAGCGCAATGCGATCGTTGGCATCGCCAAACACCGGCACCAGCACCAGTTTATTCGCAATGTAAAAGTTGGCGTAGCTTGCCGGCAGGCGCTGTCCTTCGAACAAGACCGGCTTGGGCATCGGCAGCTTCAGCACCTTGAGCGACTTGCCGGACTGATCGGTGCTCTTCTTCAGCCAGCGGAAATTCTCGAGCAGCGGCTCGTGATTGGGATCCTCAGGATCGGGCTCATAGGCCGTAACCACGGTACGCGGGCCGACGAAGCGAGTGATGTCGTCAACATGGCCGTGCGTGTCGTCGCCAACAATGCCGCGCTCCAGCCAAATCACCTTTTCGATGCCGAGATAGTCCGCGAAGAGTTCTTCCAGATGCTCGCGCGATAATCCGGGATTACGCTGCTGCACGTCGCTTAGCAAACATTCTTCCGTCGTGATCAACGTGCCGCGGCCGTTCACATCAATGCTGCCGCCCTCAAGGACAACCCGATGCTCACCGTTGTGTCTCAGTTCCGGCTGCCAGGCTGGGAGTTTCAGAGCGGTCGTGATCTCGGCTCCTGCGAGCGTATCGAGTTTCCAGTCACTGTATTTGGCCCAGGCATTGAAGCGCCAGACCGTGGCCACGATTGGCGCAAGCGCGTCTTTGCGCGACTCTCGACGAAGGAAGATTGGACCGTAATCGCGCGTCCAGCCTCGATTCGTCGGAATGCGAAAGAAGCGAAGATTCCCGGCCGGCTTTCCCGGCGCGCAGGCTTTTTCCGGCAACACATGCGAGCGCACCAACACCTGGCGTGCCCTGGCTTCCGCGGCTTCATCGTTTACCAGGATGTTTACGCGCTCGACGCGCGCCAGTTGGCGAACGATCTCCGCATAGATCCATGGGATCGCTTCGAACTTGCCCGGCCAGTCCGATCGGTTATGCGGCCACGCGATCCAGGTCGCCTCATGTGGCTCCCATTCGGCAGGCATGCGATAACCCAGCGCCCCGGGCGGCTGCGAGAGATCGATCTTGCTCTTCTTCTTCGGCATGGATCAGACCATGAACCGCTGGGTTATGGGCGCGTACGCGTCGACGCGGCGATCGCGCCAGAAAGGCCAGTTGCGACGCACGTCCTCGATGTGGTGGAGGTCCACCTCGACTACCAGAATGTCTTCCTTGTCGTGCGTCGCCTTAGCGACGACGCGGCCAAACGGATCGGCGATGAAGGATCCACCCCAGAACTCCAGGCCCTTGCCTGGCGCCTCCTTACCGCGAATGTTCCCGGTCTCGAAGCCGACGCGATTCGGCACCGCCACGTACACACCGTTGGCGATTGCATGAGCGCGCTGGATGGTTTGCCACGCGTCATATTGCGCCTCGCCGTACTTCGCCTTTTCGTCGGGATGCCAGCCGATGGCGGTGGGATAGAACAACACATTCGCGCCCTGCAGTGCCGTCAGGCGCGCGCCCTCCGGGTACCACTGATCCCAGCAGACCAGCGTCCCGAACTTGCCAAAATCAGTTTCGAAAGCCTTGAACCCCAGATCGCCCGGCGTGAAATAGAACTTCTCGTAATACAGCGGATCATCCGGGATGTGCATCTTGCGGTAGATGCCGGCCAGCTTGCCGCCGGTGTCGATGATGGCCGCGGTGTTGTGATAGATACCGGGCGCGCGCCGTTCAAACAACGACGCGACGATCGTGACCTTCAGTTCGCGCGCGAGATCGCCAAGTCGCTTGGTCGCCGGTCCTGGAATCGGCTCGGCCAGATCGAACAGCGCTACATCTTCGCGCTGGCAGAAATATTGCGTCTGAAAAAGTTCCGGCAGACAAATGACCTCGGCGCCCTGGCCGGCAGCGCTGCGAACGTGTTCCATCGCACGCTCGAGATTCTGCTCCGGCTCGGGTGTACAGGACATCTGCACCACACCGATGCGAAAATTTCTTTCCTGCAAAAATCGCTCCCGTGAAAATGAAAAATGCCTTGCTAGCATAGCATCCGCGCAGAGCTTTTCATTGCGCATGCGCCGATTGTTAACGCACGATTAAATCCACCCAGGCCTGATAGCTGAGTCCGTTGACGGCAATCGCAACAAGCTGTAGCTTCGATTATTCCGATCAGAAATTGCGGCTTTTCCAGATCGACGAGGTGAATCCTTGAACGACGAGCAGCACAACCCTCACGGCGAAGGTATCGATCGCGTTCTGCACGACCCGGTCTCCGACAAACTGGTTCCGTTGGAGCCGCTCGATTTGCCGGCAATTCACAGCATCGACGATCTGGTGCGCGGCATGGGGCGCACGGCGTTCACCGGCCGGCAGGTCGGCGAGGGCGCTGATGTTCTGGAAGCGATGGCTCGCGACAAAGACTGTTTCATCGTAATGACGCTTGCCGGCGCAATGACTGTCGCCAAGCAAGGGCTCATCGTCACCGAACTGATTGATCGCGGCGTGGTGAATGCTGTCATCTCGACTGGCGCGCTGATGGCGCATGGGCTGGTCGAAGGCGTCGGCCGTTCGCACTTCAAGTACGACCCGCGCATGGACGACTTGGAGTTGTACGAGGCCGGTTATAACCGCGTTTACGACACGCTGGAGCCGGAGACGAATCTCGACTTCGTGGAGACGATTGTCGCCCGCATTCTAAAAGGCTGGGATCACAATGAGGTGCTCTGCTCCTACAAGCTCAATCGCGAAATTGGGCGCTATCTCAGCGAACACATCAAAGAGCGCGGAATTTTGAAGTCGGCATTCGAGAAGAACGTTCCCGTGTTCGTTCCCGCCTTCAGCGATTCGGAGATCGGGCTCGACGTCGCACTGCACAATCGCGCCCGGCGCAAGAACAAAGTTCCTCCGCTGCACTTCGACCCCTTTGAGGATTTGGAATTCTATGCCGACACCCTGCTGAAGCAGGAGCGGCTGGGAATCTTCACCATCGGCGGCGGCGTGCCGCGGAACTGGGCACAGCAGTTCGGGCCGTTCATTGAGCTGCGACATCGGCGCGGCGGCGAGGATCTGCCGCTGAAGCGCTTCCATTATGGCGTCCGCATCTGTCCCGAGCCGGTGAACTGGGGCGGCCTGTCGGGCTGCACTTATAGCGAAGCCGTATCGTGGGGCAAGTTCGTTCCGCCCGAAGAGGGCGGGCGCTTCGCGGAAGTGTTGCTGGATGCGACGGTAGGATTGCCGCTGATCGCGGGAGCAGTATTAGAGAGAATCAAGACCAGGTGATTTTGTGGCTGGGTCGAAATACCGCGGGATTCGGCATCAGGAGGCCGCTGGGGCGAAGTGCCGTATCTGGGGCCGGTCGCTTCCGCCGTCGTCGAAATTAGACCCTGTGCTCATGGCGCACAAGCCACTCCAGGGCAACGGCTCTCCCGATCTTGACCGTCGCTAGAGAACTCTACGTTCGGGCCTTCTCAGACAGTGCATCTTTGGCAGCCAGATTCTGCACGATCGCGCGGAATTCCTCGTCGCTGACTAACCCGCCGTTCGCGATGGCTTTGCGCTTGACCGCGTCCAGCACCGCCGCGCGTTGCGCCTCAGGCACATCAACGCGCAGTTCTTCGGCTTTCAGACGAATGCTGTCGAGGCCGCTTTTCTTGCCGAGAACGATGCCGCGCTTGGCTCCAACCAGATCGGCGGCGTAGGGCTCGATGGCTTCGGGAATGTGGAATTGGCTGGCGACTGCGCCACTCTCGCGCAGGAAGAGATTGTCGCCAATCAGCGGCTTCCATCCTTCCAGCTCGTACTTCCCTGCCCGACGTACAAGTTCGGACACTTCGCGGATGCGTTCGAGTTTCAGCTCGACCGGCACGTCGTAGAGACATTGCAAAGCCAGCGCGACTTCCGCGATATCAGCATTTCCGGCGCGCTCGCCCATTCCGTTGATGGTGCCTTGAATCCAGGTCGCGCCGCCTCGCACCGCGGCGATCGCGATTGCAGTCGCCAACCCAAAATCGTTGTGGCCGTGCCAGTGAATCGGAATATCGCTTCCCGCCCATTCCTTCGCCCAGCGCACCAGAAACTCCGCCGCTTCCGGCGTGCAAACTCCGATAGTGTCGACCAGAACGACTTCCTTTGCGCCGGCATCGATGGCAGCTGAATAAATCTGTCGCAGGAATTCAAGATCGGCACGGCTGCCATCCACACCAAAGAACGCGATACGAATTCCGTTCTGAGTTGCGAAACGAATCGCGTCAGTCGCGCGACGTAGCGCTTCGTCACGAGAAATGCCGTAGGCTTTGAGCTTAAGGTCGCTGACCGGCAGCTCAATCACCGACGCCTGCAACCCCAGGCGCACCAGTTCTTCGACATCACTCCGAGTCGCCCGCGAAAATCCCCATACTTCAGAATGTTTCAGGCCAGCGCGCAGGATCAGCGAAATCGCCTCGGCATCTTCAGCAGAGACTTTGGGGAAGCCAGCCTCTATGCGTCCGACGCCGAGCTCGTCAAGCTTCCTCGCAATTTCTAACTTCTGCTGAGGACTGAAGACGACTCCGACGGTCTGCTCGCCGTCGCGCAGTGTGGTGTCGTAGAAGCGAATGGTCTGCGAGCGATCGAAATCAGGGCGCACATCCGCACGCGAATTGAGCTCGCTGGTCCAGACCTTTCCTGCGAGCGCGCTCATCGCGCCGCTCCCTGTGTCTCGGTTGCGCGTGCAGGCGGCTTCTCGCCGTAGGCCTGCTCCCACGAGATGACCGGATTACGCAAGACGCCGATCTGCTCAATCTCGCATTCCATTACATCGCCCGGCTTCAGAAACCAGGCTTTGGGATCAGGGCTGAACGCCGCGACGCCGGAGACCGTACCGGTGGATACCACATCGCCGGCACTGTAGCCCATGGGCGAATAGTGGGCGAGGATCTCCGGAATCGTCACTGACATTTTGCTGCTGTGCGAGCGCTGACGAACCTCGCCGTTCACGCGCAATTCCATTGCGAGATTGTGCGGATCTTTGATTTCGTCGGTGGTAACAATATGCGGGCCCAACGGGCAAAACGAATCAATCCCTTTGCAGAAACTGAAGACGCCGGATTTCATTTCTTCCCGTTGAATGTCGCGAGCTGTGATGTCGTTGAAGATGACGTAGCCAGCGATATACGGATCGGCGTCTTTGGCGGCAAAATGCTTGCCCGCCTTCTTCAGCACCACCGCAAGCTCGAGTTCGTAATCGAGCTCGGCGGTGAGATGCGGCGGGAAGATAACCGGCTCGTCCGGTCCGATGATGGCATCGACATTCTGGAAGAAGACAATCCAGGGCAGCACTGGGTGCGAGAAGCCGGCCTTTTCGGCCTCGTGATGATGTTCGCGAAAGTTCCCTGCGGTGTGAAAGAACTTCTTGGGAATGATGGGCGCCTTGATGTGAACCGCTTCCCGTTTGTAGAAGATCGGCTCGCCATTCACGCCGAATTCGGGCCGCTGCTCGGCAACGTACTCCAGCGCCGCACGGGCCGCGTCGAGGCTGCGATCGCCGCCCTCAAACAACAATCGCATGTCGGGCGGAACGATAGCATCAGGCGCGCCGGCATCGTGGTTCTTGTCGCGTGCCAACAGATTGTAAGCAGCATTCAAATCGACGATCCGGCCATCAGGCGCAAGCGCTCCGATACGCTGACGCGATTGATTATCCAGAAAGGTGACCAGTCTCATGTGATTATTGGTTCTTCAGATTATCGCTTCCGCGGATTGCAGACTCCGGTCTGAAACGTGCCATCCGCGAATCGAGTCTATTGATCGATGCTGTGGTTTGGCAAACCTACTGCGGCTGATTCTGCTCCGGCGGGTAGCTGTTTCCCGGCTGTATCGATTGCGGCGGCTGGTACTGCTGCGGGCTGTTCGGTTGCTGACCAAAACCACCCGGCTGTTGACCGAACGAGTTCTGCTGACCAACGCCGCCCTGCTGACCAAAGCCACCCTGCTGTCCGTTCTGCTGCTGGCCATTCAGTTGGCCGGCAGGCGTTCCAACCTGCGATCCGCCAATCGTCGTTGGCTGATATGGGCCGCGCAATAAAACGTTGGCAATGTCCATCATCGGGTTGTAGATAAACACCCATTCGTCATAGGTCTTCTTCTTGTTGTAAATCCGAATGGTCTTCTCTTTGCTCAAGCTGGCAACGCCGACGATCGCACCCCCGCCAAATTGCGTATTACTGCCGGTGGTGTTCTGGCCGAAGGGCGAACTGCCCGCCTGATTGCTGGCTCCCGGCTGGCTGCTAGCAAAGCCGCTCTGCGTGCTATTGCCGAAACTCACACCAGGATTGCTGCTGGACTGGCCGGTGTATCCGGAACTGCCCTGATCGGTGCCACCTGAAAATCCGGAGCCCGCTCCTGGATTTTGCGAGCCCTGCCCGGTATTCGTCGCAAATCCAAAGTTCGAGCCGGGTTGTTGCTGCGCCTGCTGTTGTTGCAGGATCTGTTGTTGCAGTTGCTGCAAGGAAGAGCCCAGATTACCCGACGAGCCGAAGTTGCCTGAGGTCGGCGCCGGCACCCCGGAAATGAGCGCGCCACCGGGCGTCAAGCTTCCGCTCTGCGCGCCAAGAGCAGCAGCGGGTGTGCCCGGCGCAGCCGCGTTGAGCAACGTCGCGATGTCGCCGTAGTTCAGCAGCTTCCATTTGCCATCTTTGGTCAGCGGGTCTTTGTAGCGCCGACGCAGAAAGCGGATCTGCCCTTTGTCGAGATCATCCAACGTGGCGGGATAGCGGTTATTCTTCTTGTAGAACTTCTTGATGGCGCGCGCGTACTCGGTACCGCGGTGAATCATCTCGGCTTCGCGATCGCGTTTGATCTGCTGCACCAGTCGCGGCGCCGTGTAATACGTCGCGACAATGATCATCAGCGCCATCATCAGCAGGATGGCGAGCAGCATGTATCCGCCCTCGCGCTGGCGGCGTGCCGCGCGAATCTGATCCGGGTTCTGATGAGGTTGCTGCACGGTTAGCTCATCCCGCGGTAAGCGGTATGGTTTGCGTATTGTTGGTCAGCACGTCCTGGATTTCGACCGAGGTGGTGCCGATATGCATGATCTTGTAGCGACGGTCGATGATCTGCCCTTCCTTGGCCAGGAAGATGTCCTCGCCTCTTAAGAGAAAGATTTGACGGTTGCCGCCCTTCGGACCGGCATAGCCGTAGAACTTCAAATCGATCGGCGGCGGTGGTGGTGGTGGCGGCGGGCCAGTTTTCGCTTCTACGTCCGGCGGCAGCGGCGTAGGAATCGGCGGAGGCGGAGCTTCCGAACGGAAGATGTTGCGGCCGGTGCCTTTGTAGGTAACGTCCTCCGTGGTCTTCAGCAGATCGAAGCGCAGGCTGGGATCGAGCGAGTGCGCCAGCAGCGTATGGGCCGGCTTATGGCCGCCTTTTGCGGCGGCATGTTGCGCTGCACTGGTGGCTGGCGTTTCCTCGCCACCGCCCCAGAACATCCGCACCACCAGCACAATGGCGATCACCGCCAGCACCACGGCCAGAAGCGTCTTGCCTTTATTCTCGGTGCCGACCTTCACGACTTGCCTGCTCCCGTTCGCAAATAGGTTTCCAGCTTCAGCTGCAGACGAACGTTACTCTGCTGCTCACCGAGAGCGACTCCGTTGATCAGGAAGAACATCTTGTCGCGTTCCAGACCGTTGATGAACTTCACTTCCTGCAAGTAATCGCCGGAAAGTGCAATCTCGATGATGAGCTTGCGCAGATCCTCGATCGGTGCAGCCTTCTCCTCATACTTGATGGCGGAGAGTCGCACCCCGGTATCGGCTGCTACCTTGCCCAATTCCGCTGAGACGTTCGAATATTCTGCCGGAAAACGTCCGTCGTAGAAACCGGCGATGTCGTGCGACGCCTGCTTCAACTTCTGATCCATGCCGCGCGTGGGCAGAACCTCCTGCTGCTTGGCGACCAACTCCTGCCGCATCTTGTCGTAGTCGCGCTGCCGGGCCTGGCGCGAACGTCCCGCGGGCGACAACAGATAGCCCACACAAGCCAGATCGAGCACGGCCAGGGCGATCACCGCCGGCATCAGCTTCTTGCGCGTCTCGCGAATGCTGGCCATCAGTGCCTCCTCATAGCCGCCGCCGGTGGAATGGGCGGATTTTGCGCCGCGTTCACATTGGGCTGGACATTGGGGAAGGTACGCGCGTTCTGCACAACCGGCATGGCCGGATTGCGCGGCGCACCCAGTCCCGGCGTCACTGATGAAGTTTGCGGGGCGGGAGTAGAGGCATCGGCTGTGTTTTCGGCAGCCTGCGTCTCATCGCCTTCCATCGTTCCCGGAACATAGATGGCGGCGATGTCGAACTGGATGGCGCCGGCCTGGCCCTGTTCACTGGTATTGGTCACAACATTCTCGGCCACGACCTGCGGCTGATGGAAGTGGTTGGACTTTTCCATGTTGCGGACCATCTCCACGGCGCGGTCGCGCGAATCGGTTGCCACCACGACGTGCAGCACCAGATCGCCGCTCTTGCTGTACTCCGGCTTCATGGAAGTAACGTGCAGCTCCGGCGGCACGAGCTTCTCCATCACGGTGAAGATGTGCGTCCAGGACATCGACTTGCGGGCAAACAATTCGTTGAGGAATTCCGATTGATCGGCAATCTCTTTGTTGGCCGGTCGGTTGAGAATGGCACGCGCCTGCGCTTCCTCGTGATTGAGAGCGTCCATCTGCCGCTGTAATTCCGCCAACTGACGGTTGATGGTGCGCGAGTGTGCCCGCTGATAAAGAATGTAGCCAACCAGCACCAGCGCAACCACGGCCAGGCCCGCGATCAGCATGGTCATGCGCCGTTTGTACTCGCGGGCAACTTCGTACGGCTGACTGGCGAGATTGATATTGATCCGCATTATGAAGCCAGCGCTCCTACCGCTCCCGCCAAGGCCGAGCGCGGCACATTGCCGGTAACGGTTCCCGCCGCCGCTACGGAAACCAACTCCTCTACCCGAATGCCCGAGCCGGCGAAGGCCTCCTGCAACGCCTCAGCCGATTGCACGCCGGTAACCAGCACGCGATCGACACCTACTCCATAGCGATCTTCAAAGTACACCAGAGAGGTGTTTACGTCGTCGAAGAGCGACTCTCCGGTGACGGCAGCGCCACCGTTGTCGAGCGCGCGATACAGCAAGATTTGATCCTGATCGACGATGGCAAAGGTGGTGTTGCCGTGTTCGACCTTGATGACCATGGTGGGATGCGAGGCATCGGTCAGTCCCAGCGCGGCGAGTGTCGATGGCAGAACGGAGCCGGGATTGTAGCCGGCTTCGATGACCAGCGACTCGTACTCCTCCAGAATACTGCGCGGAGTTACGGCTGCCACCACCCGAACCGGAATTGCCGTTCCCTGTCGTTCAAACGAAACCGACGAGTGCTCCACTTCAAAGGGCAATGACTTCTTGAGGCGAAAACGGACGACCGCGTCGGCATCTTGCGGCTTCTCGGGAAAAGTTTCGAAATCGAGAAGCATCACGCGGGTGGTCGCATCGGGAATGACCAGGCAGATGTCACGCGCACGGCCGGCGACCGCAGCCAGCGCATCGCGCATCGCCGGCACCAGTTTGGCGCGGTCGGGAATATTCGCCTGCTGGAGTCCGGGGGTGAGCAAACCCTCCGGCAAGGCCGCAGCGGCCGCGGCTTCGACCTTGGTTCCACCATCGGCAGCGCGCACGGCCACGATGCGGCTGGCACTGACTTCGCAGGCAACGCGAGGACGTACTATAGGAGCTTGAGCCATGATGTTCTGTTTCGTCGCACTTAGCACTTAGCACTTAGCACTTAGCATTTGGCACTTAGCAAAACCAACACCTAGCGGCGCGCTAGAACTATCAGCTTCGTCTTAACAGGCTGAGTGCTAACGGCTAAGTGCTAAATGCTGCCCTATCTTGTTGTCTCGATAAACGTGACCTTGTTGATCTCTTTCAACGTGGTCAGGCCACGTCTCACTCTATCAATTGCCGACTCGCGGAGGAAATGCATGCCCTCTTCTTTGGCGGTGCGGCGGATTTCGCTGCTGGGTTTCTTGGACAGAATCATCTCGCGAACGTTGTCCGTCAGTTCCAGCAGCTCGTGAATTGCGGTTCTGCCGCGGAAGCCGGTGCCCGCGCACTCGATGCAGCCTTCGCCTTCGTAGAATGGGAAGTCCGCCCACTCTTTGGAATCCAGGCCGCTGGCTTCCAACTCCTCCGGGGAATAGCGAACTTCTTTCTTGCAGAACTCACAGATCAGCCGCACCAGGCGCTGCGCCAGGATGCAGTTTAGTGCGGAAACAAAGTTATATGCCTCGACACCCATGTTGAGGAAGCGGCCGAGCACATCGACCACGTTGTTGGCGTGGACCGTAGTGAAGACCAGGTGTCCGGTGAGCGCGGAGTTAATGGCAATCTGCGCGGTTTCGGTGTCGCGGATTTCGCCCACCATGATCTTGTCGGGATCGTGACGCAAAATCGAGCGCAGTCCGCGAGCGAACGTTAAACCTTTCTTCTCGTTAACCGGGATCTGCGTGATGCCGCGGATCTGATACTCAACCGGGTCTTCAATGGTGATCAGCTTGTCTTCGTCGGTCTTGATTTCGTTGAGCGCGGCATACAGCGTCGTCGTTTTACCGGAACCGGTTGGGCCGGTGACCAGCACCATGCCGTACGGTTCCTTGATGTAGCGTCGGAACTTGCGCAGATCCTCATCGCTGAAGCCGACCACATCCAGCGTCAGCTTGTGGAACTTCTCGCTCATCGATTCCTTGTCGAGCACGCGGAGCACGGCATCCTCGCCGTGAATCGACGGCATGACGGAAACGCGGAAGTCGATGGAGCGGCCGTTATAGCGCACGCGGAAGCGGCCGTCCTGCGGCACACGGCGCTCGGAGATGTCGAGCTCACTCATGACCTTGATACGGGAGATGATGGTCGAGTGATGTTCCTTGGCGATGGGCTGCATTGCCTGCTGGAGCACGCCGTCGATGCGGTACTTGATGACGACGGAATCGTCGCGCGTCTCGATGTGAATATCACTGGCGCGGCGTTGTAACGCGGTAAAGATCGTGGTGTCGACCAGGCGGATGATCGGGCTGATGTCAGCTTCGTTCGTCAGCTTCTCGATGGAGATGGTCTCGTCGGAATTCTCGTCTTCCGCGATTACATCGAGAGCAAAACCTTCGCTGGCTTCTTCCAGCACGCGCTGCGACTGCTCGGTCTTCTTCAGGATGTCGTTGATCTGGGTGAGGGTGGCGACCTTGGTCGAGATGCGGCGGCCCAAAAGCAGTCCGATCTCGTCGATCATCATCAGCTGGCTGGGATCGGCGATGGCGATCAACAGACGGCCGTCGGCCTTGTCCTCGAGCGGCACGAAGTTGTAGCGGAACATCAGGTCGACGGGAATCTTGCGGAACAGCTCGTGCTGGATGTGGAAGTTCTTCAGATCCACGAACTCGCAACGATAGCGCCGTGCCAGATCTTGCCCGCGTTCGATCTCGTCGCCAGTGGCGAGACCGCCGTTGCCCCCGACGAAGATTGCTTTAGGTGGTGTTGCCATAAAACCTCAGTTTCGAGTTTCAAGTTTCCAGTTGGCAGTTAGCAATTGGCATTTGGCACTTGGCCAAAACCTTTTGTGTAACGTGCCTCGGCTAACTGCCAAGTGCTAAGTGCCAAGTGCCGTCTTTAGTGCAAACTTCCCGCGCCCAGGCTGAAGATGGGCAAGTAAAGCGAGATCAGCACAAAGGCCACCACCACGCCCATGACAATCAGGATGATCGGTTCGATCAGCGACATCGCCGTGGCCAGCGCGTTCTGCACGTCTTCTTCATAGAACTCGGCAATCGAGTTCAGCATCGCCGGCAGAGCGCCCGTCGACTCGCCGACTTCGATCATCTCCACCGACATCTCGGGAAAGACCTTGGTCTCTTCCAGGCTCTTGGCCAATCCCTGACCTTCGCGCACGCCGCGCGTCGCGGTATTGATACCGTGGCTCATCAGGCGGCTCTGCATGGACTCGGCTGCTGTTTCCATCGAGGGCACCAGCGACAATCCGCCCGACAACAGCGTGGACAGCATGCGGGAGAAGACCGCTACCTGATATTTCAGCCAGATGTCGCCCAGCATGGGAGTTCGCAATTTGATGTGATCCATCTGCGTGGAGCCGGTGTCGCTTTTCATCCAGCGCCAGAAAAAAAAGCCGCCGCCAATTACTACCCCCAGGACGTAGACAAAATAGGTTTTCGCATTGACGCCGATGGTCAACATCAGCGCGGTCATGGGCGGCAAATCGCCGCCCAGCGTGTGATACAGATCGGCAAATTTGGGAACGACAAAGGTGATGAGGAAGGTCAGCATCACGACCAGCACAATCACCAGCAAGGCGGGATAAACCAGGGACGAAATCAGCTTCTTGCGAAAGCTTACGGAGAGACGCTGGAACGCAATATAGCGGCCGAGCACCTCCTCGAGGTTGCCGCTCTTCTCGCCCGCCAGCAGCGTGGTGGTGTAGACCTTGGGAAACACCTTCTGGGCTTCGAAAGCTTCCGATAGCAACTCGCCGCCGCGCACCCGGTCGCGCACATTCTGCAAGACCGAGCGGAAAAACGGATTGCGCTGGCGCTTGATCAGCAATTCCAGCGACTGGATGATCGGCAGTCCGGCGTGAATCAGGGTAACGAACTGCTGATTGAAGATGACAAACTGGTCCTGCCTGACCTTGCGGCGGCGGGGCAGATTGAACTCAGTGGAGAGCAGTCCCTTGGTCTTAACCGAATAGACAAAATAGCCTTGCTGGGAGAAGCGATCGCGAATCTCCGCCGCCGAGGCGCCGTTCTCGATCTGCTCCAGAACGTGCCCCTGCTCGTCGGCCATTTTGATGGTGTATTCGGCCATGAAATCAGAAAGTTCCCGCGGAGAGGTGTTGTTTATAGTCTAACAGCTATCGGCCGTCAGCTATCAGTTATCAGCCGTCAGCTATCGGCTATCAGCTATCAGCAAGAACCTCGCACAGCCGCTTCCACGGTCTACTCGTCTCGTCCGAGCTGATGGCTGACAGCTGACGGCTGACAGCTATTCTGTTAACTCCGTTCCGGCCACGATTTCGACGCCGGGAGGCGGGACGAAGCGAAATTGTGTGTCTGGTATTTCGACGTTCTCCTTCTGCTGAAGAAAGCGGAATTCGGTGATGGAACCGTCAATCTCTTGCACGACGATTCGCGTAATCAGACCATCAGGCGAGATTTCCAAAATCGTTTGCTCCACCCGCTCCCGCATTCCCTTGGGAATGCCTCGCAGCACGACGTCACCGGCGAAGGCCGGCTTCTGATCGGACGCCAGGGAAAGGCCTTCGAGCTCCTTTTCCAGCTTGGTTTTGCCGAGAAGGTAACGCAAGGGCGAGCGCAGATCGTCCAACTGCTTGACAGGGGTGCGGCGCGCCTGGTGCTCACCGGGCACATAAAACCACGCCATCTGCCCATCAGTCAGGAACATTTTGGGACGCGGCTGATCGTAGTCCCAGCGCATGCGGCCGGGCTTCTTGAGCAACAGCGTGCCGCTCTCGGTGCGCGAGATGCCGGCGCCGGTGTAGGTTTCCGTGAATCGCGCCTGGAGCGAGCGCATGTGGTCGTAGCGCTGGTCGACTTTGGAAGCCAAGGCGTGAGCGTCAGTCTGAGCGTGAACAGATAGAGCGCTGAGGAGAAGTACGATGGCTCCGATAAATGCGCGAAAGCTCCCGCGCATTACACGGGAGCTTGGCTGAGATAATACCAATCGCGAGACCTTAATCGCCGAGCAGGATTCCCTGAACATCAATTGCTGATGGTGGGACTGCTGACGTCAGCCGTTCCATCGGCGTTGTAGTGGATGTCTCCCGATTCGTCAGAGAAGAAGCGGCGCTGCCCGGTCGTGCCCACCTGATCGGGCACGGCGGTAATCGTGTACGAACGGATAGCGTTGTTCACCTTTTCACCCGGAGTGTAGGTAAACGTGTAACCGCTCTTGCGCCCGTTGGCCAGGGGATTATCGATGGTCTGCTCACCGCCGCTCTGCGCCGTGCCGCCCAGCATCTGCAAATCCGGCGTAAATCCGGTGTCCGGATGGCTGCTGGCGTAGATCATCTCCGCCTCATTGATCGCCTTAAGGCTGGCAATCGCGGACGCCTCGTGGGCCGGAATCGTCGATTTGGTAAGCTTCGGAATCGTGAACGCCGCAATAATCAGAATGATGGTGACGACGATCAGCAGTTCGATAAGGGTGAAACCACGCTGTCGCTTACGTGTGCGCATGTGAAACCTCTTTTGCCAGCTCGCTACACGCTGGAAACTCGCAGGCTGTCCGCAGGATTCGCAATCTGGCATCAACACAGGGGAGTGAACTGCGGCAAAGCCGGAGCTGACAAGCAGATTATTCTTCAGTCGCAAGGCGATGTCAAAGGGACAGTCTGTGTTTGGACGCTTGAACCGGGAAAAGGTCTCGCCCTTCGCTCTTCGCTTTTCGCTTCTCGGCTTCGAACGTACTTCCCCTAATTAGGTAGTCAGGTCCGCATCGTCGCCTGTGGAGGAGAGTTGACTTTAGCCGGCTGCCAGACTTATCGCCGGCTGAACAGGTTGCTGAAAAACTCGTTCCGCGCGCGCTTTGTAACCGGGCACGACTTCAGTCGTGCCGATTAGCCGTTCATTATTCTCGTCCCGAGCGGGCTTCAGCCCGCAAGGGATCTGCTTTTCTCGATTTTTTCAGCAGCCTCTGAAGCTGGCTAGGTTCCAGGAAAATGGATCCGCTCTGACGCGGAGCTGAAGCGCCGCACTACCCGTCCCCGGCAGATTACAGCGAAAGGCGAAGAGCGAGAAGCGAAGAACGTTCTTTGCCGTACACTGGTTCACGATGCCTGAGTTGCCTGAGGTAGAAACCGTAGCCCGCGGGCTCGATAAGCATATCGCGGGCGACACCATCGAGTCGGTCTGGCTCGGATCGAAGCCCGAGCCCCTGAAGTCTCCAGCGGCGGAGATCGCTTCCGTTCTAGAGCATTCGCGGATCGTACACGTGCGGCGTGTCGGCAAGCATGTTGTCTTCGATCTGGAAAGCAATGTGGGCGAACCCAGGTTAGCGTCCAAAAGAAGCACGCGAGCCCGGGGCACCGAAGAGCGAACTCGCGCGCAGTGGATTGTGCATCTTGGAATGACCGGCCAGTTGCTGATTGCGTCGCCGGCTTTGGAGACGGCGAAACATACGCATGCCGTTTTGAAGCTGGCTTCCGGACGCGAATTGCGGTTTGTCGATCCTCGCCGCTTTGGGCGGCTTGCGGTGGTGCGAATTGAATCGGGTGATGGTTCCGGTTTTGCGGCTCCCGGCGATGAACCGCTGGAAGCCAAGATCGATGACTTCATCAACCTGTTTCGTCATCGCAAGACGCCAATCAAGAGCGCGCTGTTGAACCAGAAGCTGCTGAGCGGCGTCGGTAACATCTATGCCGACGAGGCGTTGTTCCGCGCCAAGGTCAGACCGCGAAGAAGAGCATCGTCGCTGACACACGCCGAACTGCAGAAGCTGCACACCGGATTGCTGGCGGTGCTGCGCCAGGCGATCAAGCTGGGCGGGTCGTCGATCAACGATTATGTTGACGCCGAAGGCCGCGCCGGATTCTTCCAATTGAAACATAAGGTTTACGGACGCGAGGGAAAGCCGTGTTTCGTCTGCAAAACTCCCATCAAGCGAGTTATCATCGCAGGACGCAGTAGTCATTACTGTCCGCATTGCCAGAAATAATGCTTCACCACAGAGACACAGAGGCACAGAGGTTTTCTTTCCAGGTCAGAATTCGTGATTGTTCGGAAGTGTCTTCACCACGTCGGGGTGAGGACGTAAGAAACTCTTTTCTGTTCTTCGTAAACGAAAGACTCTGTGTCTCTGTGTCTCTGTGGTGAAAACAACTGAGGGCCTACATGAGCGTTTACTCCATTGCAGTCGATCTTGGCGGAACGAACCTGCGCATCGCGGCGGTCAGCGGCGAAGGCAAGATGCTGGAGAAGGTCACAACCGGAACCGAAGTGCAGCTGGGCCGCGACCACGTCATCCGCGAAATGTGCGACGCGATTCAGTCGCTGATGGTGAAGCATCGCAGCTCGGGTGATCTGTGCGGCATCGGCATCGGCGTGCCGGGGTTCATCGACATGGACACCGGGATCATCGAGCGCTCGCCGAATCTGCAGGACTGGGCACATTTTCCGGTGCGTCAGGAGATCGAGAAGCGCCTGGGCGGCGCGAAGGTCATCCTGGAGAACGACGCCAACGCTGCGGCGATGGGTGAGAAGTGGCTGGGCGCAGGCCGCAACACCGATCACATGGTGATGTACACGCTGGGCACGGGAGTCGGCGGGGGCATCGTGATGAACGGCCGGCTTTGGCACGGCGTGAATGGCATGGCAGGCGAGCTGGGTCATTTCAATATCGAATCCGAGGGCCATCCTTGCGGCTGCGGCAGTCGCGGATGTCTGGAGCAATACGCTTCGGCGACGGCGATTGTGCGCATGGCGCGCGAGGCGATCGAGAGCGGTGAGGCGCCCGATCTTGCCGATTCGGCACGCGGTAACGTCGAGTTCTCTTCGCGTGGCATCTATCAGATGGCGATTCAAGGCCATGCCTCAGCGCAGAAGATCTATCAGCGCGTTGGGCGCGCGCTTGCCATCGGTGTCGGCTCGATGATCAACGCGCTGAATCTTCCCATGTACGTCATCGGAGGCGGCGTCTCAAGCGCGTGGGATGCCTTCGCGCCGACCATGTTCCAGGAGCTGAAGGTGCGATCGTTCATCTACTCCATCACCGCTCCTGACAAGGTTGAGAAAGGCGAGAAGCACACGGTGGTGACGATCGCGCTGATGGGCAGCGACGCGGGGTTATATGGCGCAGCGAGATTGCCGATGCTGGCGCCGACGGCACAAACGGAATCGATGCGGAGTTCGGCGAAGCTCTCCTAGAAGATTGGGTTCAAGTTGCCGCCCACCGGCCCGGATGGATGCGTGACTGTGATCGCATCGGCCTGATTACACCAACGATGGCCGGATAAGTTACGATAACGCCTGTTCTCGCCAATCATCTGGCGGGTGTAGTGGGGCCAGGTATAGGCAAAGATGAAGCTGCTGTTGGAGGACAAGCTACGCCTGCATTCACCCACGCTTTGATTCTGCGCTGTGCATCTGCGATCTGGCTGGCATTCATATTCTGTGCCACGTCACGCATTCCGTCCGCATCTTGTACGTACGCATAACCCAAGTAGACAAAGACGTAATCCTGCGGGGTCACATGTCCATCCTGATATAGCTGGACAAGGCGATTAGCGCCCTGTCCAGCACCGCCCAAGTCAATGGTGTGGTCGGCAGCTTGACGATACCAATATGCCGCCAAGCCATAATCTTGTGGCACACCTTCTCCGTTTTCGTACATCTGTCCGAGCGCGACTTGCGCGTCTGGCTGGCCTTGTTTTGCCGCCATTGAAAGCCACTTAAACGCTTCGACATAATCGCGCTTTACGTCGTCTCGTCCCTGTTCGTAAAGCAATCCTAGCCACAACTGAGCGTGCACGTTTCCTTGTTCCGCCGCTTTTGTCCACCAGTAAACCAGCTGCTTTGGATTTTTCCAGCGTCCCTCGCGAAAGGAGCCGCCGTACAGGTACTCGGCGGGAGGATATCCCTGCTCAGCAGAACTCCGAAACCACTCCATAGCCGACGCAACTTCAGAATCCGTAGGTCTTGGGTTCAGCATGGAGCGACCCAGTTCATATTCCGCTGATGCATTGCCTGTTTCGGCCTTTCTTCGTACGGCGTCCATGTCCGTAGGCTGGGGTTCGCATACAGCACCTGTTTGCGGGTTAACTGTTTGTGCCGAGGATGCAGGAGCAGCGAGCAGGGAGAAGGTTGCTAACAGCAGGAAAGTGAGGGCCGAATGCATACGTACCTCCCACTGAACAGAATCATAGCAATTTTTGTTAACTGGCGAAAAATCCCCATATCGCAAGTATCGGAACTTGCCAATCCTCATTTCCTCCCGGCCAGAATTCCCAGCGCGGCCGGTAAAAGTCCCAGCAGCAGGATTCCGGCCAGCACCAGCCAGCACATTTTGTTGGCGAAGTTCACCGTGTAGCCGATGCCGACGCGCTTGGCCACGAAGATCGCGGGATCGTTCGGGTTGTAATAGAACATGCCCGCCTTCCAATAGGAATCGCTTTGTGGGTCGGGCACCGCGTCAGCGAGCGCGGGCGCGACGATCTGGCGATACGACCAGAAGATCAATCCGGCGACGCAGGTCAGCATGATCGCCGGTATCAACCACACCGGCACGACAAGGCCGAACGGCAGCAACGCGACGATGATGAACGTAAGCGTCAGCGGATAGAGCAAGACCTCCAGCAGCCGAACCGTGACGCGGCGCATGATGGTGTTGCGCGACAGTTGCGAGAAGAGCCATGCCAAACCCAGCATGAACAGGTTCATCGCCGCTCCGATCAGAACTGGAGCGAAGACCGTGAGCGGTTCGCGCGAGGACCAGCGATTCGGCTGGCCATCGGCGCCCCAATGAACCGGAAAGCGCTCCGGTAATTGGCTCCAATGCAATTGCAGATAAGCGGCGGTCAGCGCCAACGCCGCAAAGGGTGGAACCCACAGCCACGCGTTGAATCGCTCGCCGGCTGGGGGAACGGATAGCTCAGCTTGGCGGATCTCCGGGCGACGCTGTCCGTAGTGAGTGTGCACCTCGCGAAACTTCAGCCAGTAGCTGAACGCGGAGCCGATGATCATCAGCAGCATGGGCAGAAGCATCGCGGTCAGCGGATGACGCGGCGGTAGAACCAGCTGCACTCCTATTGCGAGAACTGCCCACAAGGCCGCCTGCCAGCGATACGAGCGCAGCACGCGCCGACCGTCGGCGCTGCGTGGGAAGTCGGGATCGACTGTGGCGCTGAAGAAGATGCCGCGTCGTGTGATCAGCGGAGTGAACTGAAAGATCACTGCCACGAACATCAAATGCAGGACCAGCGTTACAACTTCGGCTTTCATGACTCTAACTCCTCGGCCGCGACACGCATATCATCCTGTAGCTTCGCGGCGGGGATTCCCTTGGCCAGCATCTCAGCGACGAGCGCCCGCAGACGATGGCCGAATTCGTCCATCTGATCCATGGTGGGATTGGGCACATCGCGACATACCACCCTGGCTGCGCGTCCGTGATGCAAATGCAGCCAGCCTTCGTCAGCCAGCGTGCGATACGCGTCGGCGACGGTATTGAAATGCACGCCGAGATCGAGCGCCATTCTCCGCACCGACGGCAACTCCGAACCCAGCGACAGCTTGCCGCTCACCAGCAGAATCCGCAGTCCATCGACAATTTGCCGGCCTGCCGGAATGGAGGAATCGAGGTCGATGCGCAATGTGAGGGCGTCTGTCACTGTCTACTGTACATATACAGTATACAGTACCGCCCAAAAATGTCACAGGGGATTACTTGAGTTGTGGCACTCGTGCCCGGGCGCGCTTCAATGCTCCGAGGAACTGCTCATTATGTTCCGGGGTGCCGATGGTAACTCGAAAGGCGTCGGGCGCGCGCCAAGGTCCGGTCATCGGACGGACGATCACGCCGTCTTCTTGCAGCAGCTGGCACAACTGAGGAGCGTCTTCCCCGACATGACAGAACAGGAAGTTCGCCCACGTCGGCACGACGCGAATGCCCATCGCGGCGATCGCAGGAATCAGCAGCTTCGCGCCGGCAGCGTTGTTCTCGACCGCGCGCTTTAAGTGATCCTCATCGGCCAGAGCTGCGAGCGCAGCCGTCTCGGCCAGCGATGACACCATGAACGCGGGCTTCATGCGTGCAAAATATCCCATCAGCTCGGCCGGTCCCATTCCATAACCCACGCGCAGCCCCGCCAGTCCGTGCGCCTTGGAGAACGTGCGCAGCACGATCACCGGCCTTCCGGCTCGCACGTAATCCAGCGAGTGCGAATAATCCAGGCCGCGCTGTGCCGCGAAGTGGTTGGCAAAATCGTAGTAGGCCTCGTCCAGCACCGTGATCACATGCGCCGGCAAGCGATCGAGGAATCGGTCGATCGCCTCGGCATCAAGCACCGTTCCCGTTGGGTTGTTGGGATTCGCGATATACACGATGCGAGTGTTGCCGTCGATCGCGCCGAGAATGCCTTCGAGATCGTAACCATCATTCAGCATCGGCACCTCGATCAGGTGCGCTCCGGCCGCCTGCGTGACGATGGGATAAACGATGAACGACAACTTGCTGGTTACCGCATTCAGGCCCGGGCCAAGCAGCGTGCGCGCAACCAGGTCGAGCAGGGTTGTGCCGCCGGCCGTCACCATGATCTGGCTGGGGTCGACTTCATGAATCTCAGCCAGCCGCGCGGTCAGCTCGACGACGCCGTTGTCGGGATAGAAATGGCTTTCGGCAGTTGCCGCCCGAATTGCCTCGATCGCCAACGGCGACGGGCCAAAAGGATTTTCGTTCGAGGCCAGTTTGATACAACGCACGCCGGTCTCCCATTCCGCCTGCCGCAGCGGCTTGCCAGGCTTGTAACTGTCCAGCTTCTTCAGATGATCTGGAACCAGCTTACCGAAATTCGTCATTGTATCTCCAGGGCAGCACTTAGCAGTTAGCACTTAGCAGTTAGCTTTGGCACTTGGCAATCAGCAGTTGGCAATTAGCCATTGGCTGTTCGCAAGTCGTATTCGTGTTGTGGGCATCGCTTGAGCTGTCCAGCTTTGGCCAAATGCTAAGTGCTAACTGCTAACTGCTGCCTTCTTCAGTTGCCCGACTTCCTTGCTCGTTAGATGCCGGAATTTTCCCGGCTCAACATCCAGCTCCAGCGGCCCATAGCGCACGCGCTTGATCTTTTCGACGTGATGACCAATCTCCTCGAACATGCGGCGGATTTGCCGATTGCGTCCTTCCGTCAGCATCACTTCATACCAGGGATTAGCCGCCGCGCGGAGCAGTCGAATTCGCGCCGGAGCCGTTTTCACCGGCGCCGAACGTCTGCGCTGTTTCGGCTTTGCATCCGGATCAGGGCGAGCCTTCAACCGCGACCGCTCCGCCGGCAGTGCAATGCCGCGGCGCAGCTTCTCGATCTGATCCTCCGCCGCCTGGCCGCTGATCTTCACCAGATAAGTCTTCGGCACATGCGACGAGGCATGCGTCAGCTTCTGCGCCAGCTCGCCGTCGTTGGTCAGCAGCAGCAATCCTTCGCTCAGGTAATCGAGCCGCCCCACCGGATACACCCGCGCTCCCACGCCGCGCACCAGATCCAACACCGTAGGCCGGCCTTCCGGATCGGTCACCGTGGTCACGTAACCCTTGGGTTTATGCAGCAGGAGATACACCGGGCGCTGCGGCCCGCTGAGCAGCTTGCCGTTGACCTTGATGTGATCCTTTTCAGGGTCGGCCTTGCTGCCGAGCTCGCTGACGATCTGTCCATTGACCGAAACCAGACCGCCGGTGATAAGCTCTTCCGCCTTGCGTCGCGAGGCGATTCCAGCCGCCGCGATGATCTTCTGCAGGCGCTCAGCCGGCATACGCCTCCTGCCGGCAGGCGCGGTCTGCCAAGCTTTGCCTGAGAATGGGAGATGTAAAGGGTTGCAACGGCTGGCACAGCGGGCTTCCGACAAAACAACGCAGTCGACAATTCACTCAGTCACGCTTCCGGAGAATTCGGCACTGGGGCCCGAACACAACTTTACCGCACCCTCGTACTGCAGATTCTAGCCTGTGACTTGTGCCGCAGACTTAGGACGCTTGTCACATTCGCCCGTGACACATAGCCGCATATTTCTCCCAGCACAATGGGCGCTTCCCACCTGGCCGAACGCTACTTCTCGCGAGACTCTTCCGGCTGCGCTTCGGTGGCGAAGCTGCCGTCTGCGGGCACTGTGCTGTCGCCGGCCAGATGATGACTCGGATCCGGCACGGCTTCGGTCACCGGCTCTTCCTCGTCCGATGGAGGCGCGGTCTCGGAAGTTGGCTCGGCTGCGGGCGCGGCGAACAGCTCAGTCTGCGGCTCGCCCAGCTTTTCGAACTCTTCCATGCTGGGCAGCTCCGAGATCTCGTTCAGCCCGAAGCGCATCAGAAATTCCTTCGTCGTCTTATACAGGATGGGCCGGCCGATGACCTGCTTGCGGCCGCCGGTCGTGATCAGTTTGCGATCGAGCAGCGTCGCGATGACGCCGGCAGAATCGACGCCGCGAATCTCGCTGATCTCGGGCACCGTCACCGGCTGCTTGTAGGCGATGACCGACAGCGTCTCCAGCGCCTGCAGGGACAGCCGCACCGGCGGCTTCAAACTCTTGGCGAAGCTGACCACGACGTCGTGGTGTTCGGGCTTGGTCGCCATGCGATAGCCGCCCGCAACCTGGCGAATCTCCATGCCGCGATCGGCGGAGGCATAGTCCGAGGTGAGCTCATCAATCAGCGCGCTCAATTTCGCCTTCACGGCCTTTAATTGCTCTTTTTCTTCGAGCTTCTTTTCGTCCTTGGTTGGGACGCCAGCTGGTTCGGGCTTATCTGGGTCAGGAAGGGGAATTGTCATCGCCGGCTCACCGGCGACTTCGGCCGCAGCTTCCTCGATGGCGAACTCTTCTTCCGCGTCGCTCTCGGCGCCAGGCCGGCCATCGAAGATGGTCTCATTCAGCGCCAGCCGCGCATCTTCCTCGGCGCGCAATTCCGTCAGCACCGGATCCTTCAGCAATGCGGCGAGTTCGTTCAGCGTGACCGGCTCTTCGGTCGCGTAGATAATGGCTTCAAGTTTGGCTTTCAGGCTCATGGTTTGGCTGTCGGCTGTCAGCTGTCAGCTATCAGCTGTCAGCTAAATCTTCCTCTACGTGCAGGGGACGTAGTACGTCGATCCGCAAAAACAAAGCTGACGGCTGAGAGCTGATGGCTCACAGCCGCTTCACTTCCAATCATCCTTCACCGTTCCGCTCTCGGCCATCAGCGAATCGAAGTTCGTATGCTTCTTCAAGACGATCTCTCCAAACACATTGTCCTGCCGTGCCAGCACCGCTTGTAAGCGTATCAGCTCCAGGATCGCCAGAAATGCACAGATCAGCGCCGAACGCGAGCGCAGGCTGCGCAGCAATTGCTTCAATCGCACCGGCCGTTCTTCCAGCGACAGCCGGCGCCGCACGAACTCGATCATCTGCGAGACCGTAACCGACTCTTCATCGACATCGAACGACGGCCGCTTGCGCGCGCGGTCCAGAATCCCCTGGAACGTCTTGACCAGGTCGATCACGTCGGCGGCCAGCTCGGGATCGGCGCCCTCGGCGTCGCGAAAATCTTTCAGCGCCGGATTCGACCACACCGCTTCCTCGATCTGCTGCTTCTGCAGGAGCATCTGCGCCGCGGTCTTGAAGCGCTCATGCTCCAGCAGCCGATTGACCAGCTCCATCCGCGGATCTTCTTCCTCCGCAGGTCCAGCCGGATCGCGCGGCAACAGCATCTTCGACTTGATGTGGATCAGCAGCGACGCCGTGTAGATGAACTCCGCCGCAACGTCGACATCGAACTGCTTTATCGTCTCGACATACTTCAGATACTGTTCGGTAATCCTGGCGATCGGAATATCGTAGATGTCGATGTCCTGCTTGCGAATCAGGTCGAGCAGCAGGTCGAGCGGCCCATCGTACACCTGTCCCACAATGACGGAGAACGCAGACTCGTCTGCATTCTTGCGCGCCGTTTGCGACGCCGCCGGTAACGTACCGTTTCCTGCAGCGGGTTGTGGGTTCTCGGTCATTGAAGCGCTAACGGCCTTAGCAGATTTCGGCAGTCCTGGTACTGACGTCCAACGTATCCTGGGTGCCCCGTTCTAGCCCCCCTTTGGCTAGGGCGGGGCAGTTTCGAACTATCGCCCCGCGACACTCTTCGCTGGCGCCTCGTACTCATGCGACAGGTTCGCCGCGTCGCGCGCTTCCATCATCGTCGCCTCCGCCACTTCGCGCGCTTTCTTCGATCCTGCTTCCAGAACATCCCACGCCAGCTTAGGATTGGCTTCGTACTTCTGCCGCCGCTCCTGCATCGGGCCAAGCACCTGCCACAAGCTGTCCGCCGCCCAGCCTTTGCACTCGATGCAGCCTATGCCAGCCGACCGGCAGCCTTCATACACCTTCGCCATCGTTTCTTTCGTGCTGAAGATCTTGTGCAAGTCGCCGACCGGACACTTATCGGGATCGCCGGGATCGCTCCTCCGGATGCGCGCCGGATCGGTAACCATGGTCTTCAGCTTCTGCCGCAGCGACGGCTCGGGCTCGCTCATCAGCAAAGTGTTGCCGTAAGACTTCGACATCTTCCGGCCATCGGTTCCGGGCAGCTTCGGAGTCGGCGTAAGCAGTGGTTGCGGCTCAGGAAAAACTTCTTCGCGCTTGGGATCGCGAGATCCCGCATGAATTTTGCGCGGATAGAACTGATGAAAGCGTCGCGCAACCTCGCGCGTGAGCTCCACATGCGGCACCTGATCTTCGCCCACCGGCACAAAGTTCGCCTGATAGATCAGAATGTCCGCCGATTGCAGCAGCGGATATCCCAGAAATCCGTAGGTCCCAAGATCCTTGTCCTTCAGGTTTTCCTTCTGCTCTTTGTAACTCGGCACCCGCTCCAGCCAGCCCAGCGGGGTGATCATGCTGAACAGCAGATGCAGCTCGGCATGCTGTGGCACATGTGACTGGATGAACAGCGTGCTGCGCTCCGGATCCAACCCGGCTGCAAGGTAGTCGAGAATTACCTCGAGCGAGTTCTGCTTCACCGCGCTGGTGTCGGCGTAGTCGGTGGTTAGCGCGTGCCAATCGGCGATGAAGAAGAAGCACTCGTAGTCATCCTGCAAACCAACCCAGTTGCGCAGCGCGCCAACATAGTTGCCCAGATGCAGCTTGCCCGTAGGTCGCATGCCGCTCAGGATGCGGCCCTTTTTCGTTTTCGGAGTATCGGTCATCGGAAGCCCAGGAATAATGCCAGCAGAGCCTGAAAGAATGCCATGAATGGTGTGATCAGCCAACCCACGATGTTGAGACCGATCATCGGCAGAATGAATACCAGCACAATTAGTCCGGTGTAGCCAATGCGGTCATAAACTTTCAGCGCGTTGTACGAAAGAAAATGACGAATGACGTGGCTGCCGTCCAGCGGCGGCAACGGAATCAGATTGAACACCGCCAGAATCACGTTGATCCACATCGCGTCGTAGAACAACGTGGCCAGCGCTTCGGCCGTACTCTCGGTGCGCGCAAAGCGGCTGATCGGTGTGGTCGAGCCGTGGACGATGATGGCCAGAATCACGACCGCGAGAAACGCGGTGATGAAGTTGCTGACCGGCCCGGCCACTGCGGTGAGGATGTCGTCCCGCACCTGATTCCTGAAATTGCGATTATCAACCGGCGTCGGTTTGGCCCAGCCGAACGGCGGAAAGCCCAGCACAATCAGGATCAGCGGCATCAGGATGGTGCCGACGGGATCGATGTGCACCAGCGGATTCAGCGAGACGCGGCCCAGCATCTTCGCCGTGGGATCGCCCAGTCGATTGGCCATCCAGGCGTGCGCCGACTCGTGCACACAAATGGCGAACAGCAGCACAATGACCTGAAAAAAGATGTCAACCGGATTCGCGTGCGAGAACATTGAGTTTTGTCTTCGATACTAACATGGCAAAATCGCCAGCATTCTCGTGGCTCGCGGCGGCACATGATCAAAACGGGAGACGAAACGCTCCGCTTGTTTGGAGTCGAATGAATGCGAACTCCCGGAAGTGTTCGAGAGCCGTGCTGTTCCGCCCCGGGTCAGGCCCGGGCTGTTTTCTGATCGCTGAAGACCTGGCCGTCGCGGATGTGGATGACGCGGTGCGCGTACTCGGCGATATCGTGTTCGTGGGTCACGAGAACGATGGTGTTGCCCGCCTCGTGCAGCTTGTCGAAGAGCGCCATGATCTCAATGCCGGTCTGCGAATCGAGGTTGCCGGTAGGCTCGTCAGCCAGGATGATCGACGGATCGTTGACCAGCGCGCGGGCAATGGCGACGCGCTGCCGCTGGCCGCCCGACAGCTCGTTGGGCTTGTGATTCATGCGCGATTCCATGCCCACCGAAGACAAAGTTTTCTTGGCCCGCTCAATGCGCTCGTCAGCGGGCATACCTGCGTAAATCAGCGGCAACTCGACATTGTGCAGCGACGAGGCGCGCGCCAGCAGATTGAAGGTCTGAAAGACGAAACCGATTTCCTTGTTGCGGATGCGCGCCAGTTCGTCGTCGTCCAGTTCGCTGACCAGCTGACCGTTCAGCCAGTAGTTGCCTTTGCTGGGCGTGTCGAGGCAGCCGATCAGGTTCATCAGCGTCGACTTGCCGGAGCCGGAAGGCCCCATAATGGCGACGTACTCGTTGCGCTGGATGCGGATGTTGACGCCGCGTAGCGCGTGCACCTGCTGCTCCGATCCCATGTCGTAGGTCTTCCACAGGTCGTCGGTGCAGATGATGCAGCTATCGGGAACCGCAACCTTCTGCGGCTCGATCAAGCTCGCCAATTCCGTTGCCATTTTCTTCTCCTCGGCTGGTGGGTCGGGGGTGATCATTCACGATGCTCGTCGATGCGTCGCCGTTCTCTTCTCGTTATTCGCCTTTCGCCAGACTCTGCACCGGCATCTCTCACGAAGAGCGAGTAGCGAACAGCGTACCTACGATTCTTCTTCCTTCGCCTTTACCGTGTTGTCCACTTTGATGCTGGCGCCGTTGCGCAGCGTCCGCAGCACCTTGTAGCTGCCGGTGACGATCTCGTCGCCTTCCTTCAGCCCACTCAAAACTTCGATGTCCGTCGTGCCGCTGATGCCGGTGGTTACCGGCACAAAAACCGCATCCTTGTTTCGCAGAATAAAGACGCCCTGCAGCTCTTCTTTCGCATCGCCACCGGCGGTGGTTGCCGCCTGCACATTCTTCTTGTCTTTCTCTGGAGTGAGGGCGCCCCGCTCGCGAATGGTTAGAGCCTGAATCGGAATGGCAAGAACGTTTGCCTTCTTGGCCGTGGTAATGCGCGCCGTCGCCGACAATCCCGGATGCAGGTTGGCCGGCGGATCCTGCAGGGCAATGATCACCTTGAAGTCTTTGGCTTCCTGCCCGCTGGAGGTGGTTTGCGCCGTCGATACGCCGGTCGAGCGCAATACAGCGTTGCCGCCGATTTCCGTCACCGTCCCCTTGAACTTCTGCTTCGGTATGGCGTCGATGGTGATCTCCGCGGGCTGGCCGATCTGCACATTGACGATGTCGCTTTCATCCACCTTCACCTCAGCCGTAATCAGCGAGGTGTCAGCTACCGTCATCAGCGTACTGCCGGGCGAGTTCTGGATACCGGGTACCACCGTCTCACCTTCGCGAACCGGAAGATTGGTAACCACGCCGTCGAAGGGGGCACGATATTCCGTCTTGCTGAGCACATCACTGGCGTGCCGCAGGCTGGCCGCATTCTGACCAATGTGTCCCTGAGCCGAGTCGAGGTTAGCCTTGGCTTGCGCCAGTTTAGCTTTGGCCTGGTTCAACTGGGCGGCAGCGCTATCGTATGCCGCCTTCTTGGTGTCATAGTCGGCTTTGGAAATCAGCTGCGAATCGTAAAGCGCTTTGTTGCGGTTATAGTCGAGGGTGGCGCGCTCGTTTTCCGCCTGCGCCTGCTTCAGATCGGCCTCGGCGGTGTTAACCGCTGCCTTGGCCGCATTCGCATCGGTACGCGATGCGTTCAGCATGGCATCGGTCATGGCCACATCAGCGGCCGGCTGGATGTTGTCCAGCGACGCCAGCAGTTGTCCTTGCTTAACGTGGTCGCCTTCCTTCACATACAGGCGCGTGATCTTGGCTTGCAGAATGGCCCCAACGTTCACATAGACCTTGGGTTTGATTTCGCCCGACGCGGTCACAACCGACGACAGATTTTCGCGCACGACCTTGCCGGTCTGTACCGCGATCACGCCCTTGCGGCTCTGCTGCACCGTGAATCCCACGATGGCCAGCAAAACCACAACTCCGCCAGCGATGAGTGCGAACTTTTTCCAGCCCTTCATCAGATTCAACCTGGGTTTGCCGTAATTGCGCAGACCTAACTGTCTATGTTTACGTAGTGAGACGCTCTAAGGTTCCTTGCGAAAGCAATGTTCGCCATTTTCCCGCCCCCTGCTCTGGCGATTGGGGAGCCGGGCCTGGCGTCTGACAACTTCTGGCGGACACTGGGGGCTGCGGTCCGGGACGACGACAAGCGGACTTCCTGGCATCCTTTTCGGATATGGCGATTATAACCGCTAATGCCCGATGGCGGGTACGTGATCCTGCGCCTCAGTAGGAACTTCCGGCGTCAACACTCCCGTTTCTGGGAAGAGCGAAAGAATCGCAGGAAAGCCGTATTCTAGAGGAACTTAACCCGCGCAGTGGGGTTGTTGATTGATGCAGGTGTGTCTCGTCCCGCGGGCATGGGATTTCGCACCGCGAACCTTGCCTTCAGGGCTGGCTACAACATACAATTTTAGAAGCGATAGGTGTATGCGAGGAGTAGTGTTGGTAATCATGAAGTCGCGCGCGCTGCTATGCAGTTTTGCGTCGGTGCTGGTTTTCGCTTTGTTTACGACTTTTGCCGCGGCGCAGAGCTCGTCGACTTCTGCCGGCAGTACGTCAGGCCAGTCCAGCGGCCAGACCGCGACCGGTCAAAACACGCCTTCCCCAGCCCCGGCGGGTAACCAGGCCACCGATCCGCTAAAGCGTCCGCAGACGGAGCAAGAAAAAAAGAAAAGCTCCAAAGCCCTCAAACAGGAGCTAAGCAACACCTACAAGAAGTGGCTTAACGAAGACGTCGTCTACATCATCACTCCGGAAGAGAAGTCGGCATTCAAGCAGCTTTCCAACGACGAGGAACGTGACCAGTTCATCGAGCAGTTCTGGCTGCGCCGCGACCCCACTCCCGATACCCCGGAAAACGAGTACAAGGAAGAGCACTACCGCCGCATCGCCTACGCCAACGAGCATTTCCCTGCCGGAATCCCTGGCTGGAAGACGGATCGCGGCCGCATATACATTATGTGGGGACCGCCTGACCAGATCACCTCCCACGCCAGTGGCGGCACCTATGATCGGCCCCAGGAAGAAGGCGGCGGCACTACCAGCACCTACCCCTTCGAGGATTGGCGCTATCGCTATCTCGAGGGTGTCGGCCAGGAGGTTAATCTGGAGTTCGTCGATACCTGCATGTGCGGCGAATACCACCTCACCAGCAACGTCAACGAGAAGGACGCATTGCTGCACACGCCGGGCGGAGCCACCCAATACGAGCAGATGGGTCTGGCCAGCAAGACGGACCGCATGGACCCCTTCGCCAACAACCCCGGCCCCATGCAGGCGATGCAGAACTCCAAGGAATTCGACAAACTGGAGATGATGGCCAAGGTCCAGTCTCCACCTCCGGTCAAGTTCAAGGATCTGGAGGAGGTCGTTAGCCACAAGATCAATGTGAGCCTGATGCCCTTCGAGGTTCGCACCGATTACGTGAAGGTAACGGACGACACCGTGCTGGTTCCGGTGACCTTGAAGGTGCAGAACAAGGACATCACCTTCGCCTCCAAAGATGGCATTCAGCGCGGCACGGTAAATATCTTCGGCCGCGTGACCGGAATGACCGGCCGCGTGGCTCAGACCTTCGAGGATACCGTGCAGGTGGACGTGCCGCAGGAGCTGTTGGAGCAGGAGATGAATTACTCCAAGCTCTACTGGAAGGCGATTCCCCTGCGCCCCGGCCGCTATCGCGTGGACATCGTGGTAAAGGACGTCAATGGCGATCGCGTGGGCACTTGGAGCCGCGGCATCATGGTTCCCGAATTCAGCGACGACAAGCTCTCGGCTTCCTCGCTGATCCTCGCCGACAAGATGGAGAAGGTGGCCACCAAGGATGTGGGCTCGGGCAATTTCGTGATCGGCGAAACCAAGCTGGCTTATCCCCACCTGGATGGCGCCGATGGCAAGCCGGCGAGCTTTAAGCACGATCAGCGCATGACTCTGTGGATGCAGATTTATAATCTTCAGCAAGACGACAAAACGAAGAAGCCGTCGGCCAACATCGACTACGAGATTGTGAACATGGCTAATAATCAGGCTGTGTTGCATTCGACAGAGTCAACCGACACAATGGGGAAAGTGGGAGAGCAGATCACGCTGGAGAAAAGTCTGTCGTTGAACACCTTTCAGCCCGGAGTCTACAGGCTTACGGTGAAGGTGGACGACAACGTCTCCAAGCAGCAGATTGCACCTTCGGTGCGCTTTGCTGTCGAATAACTACTGGTTGGGAGCTGCGAGCCGTGGTAGTTCGCAGTATTCTGATCCTGGAACCTCTGACGGGGGGCTGACACAATGACCCGAATCTTGGGATGGTGTGTAGTCGTGGCCTCGCTGTGCGCTACCGCAGCAGCTGGGGTCAATCCGGGCTCAATTTCAGGTTATGTCAGAAATACCGCCGGCGTGCCGCAGATGGGCGTGACCATCGAACTGCTGAGCGCGTCCGGCCAGCCACAGGTTACCTATACCGACGCCAAAGGCTTCTTCAACCTGGCCGGCTTGGTTCCCGGCAACTACGACGTATACGCCTCGGCTCCTTCGTTCCTCAGCACGCTGCGTCAGGATGTTGTGCTCGCAGCCGGTGCCAATAAAGTCGTCAATGTCACCTTGAAGACTTTGTTTGAAGCGGTCAGCATGTTGCCGCCGGTTAAGAAGAGTGACAGCGATGACGACAGCTGGAAGTGGACCTTGCGCTCCACCGCTAATCGTCCAGTCCTGCGTTTCGACGGCGACACCGCGATCGTGGTTGAAAAAGCGGAAGACGGACAGCCCCTGAAGGCAACGTTAGCCATGATGGCCGGTGCCGCCAGCGAGGGTTACGGCAGCGCTTCCGACCTTGGTACCGCCTTCAACATTGAGCAGTCCCTGTTTCACACCGGTACGCTGAATTTTGCCGGCGATCTGGGATACGGCAGCGGCATCCCCGATGGCGTGGTTCGCACCTCCTACACGCGCAATACCAATGACGGCTGGTCTCCCTCTGTCGCCCTGATTGTGCGCCGCTTCGCAGCTCCGGATACGGTGCCGCGCGGCGGGGCGCTGGCAGCCATCGCCATGTCCTACTCCGACGGTTTCTCGGTCGGCAATCTGATGGATTTCAAGATCGACAGCGAAGGTCAGGCGATCCAGTTCCTGGGGCGTGAAGTTAACGCCTTCCGGCCGTCGGCTACCTCCGATCTGCATCTGGGCGAGAACACGATTCTGGAATACCGTTACGCCACCTCGGAGCCCAATACCCGCGCCAGCAAGGGATTCGATTCCGCCCCTGCCGATCTCACCGAGACGGGGCCGCGGATGAGTATGGTGAACGGCAATCCCCTGCTGGAGAATGCTCATCACCATGAGATCTCGCTCTCCCAGCGGCTGGGCAACAATAAGTTCCAGCTGGCGTATTACAACGATCGCGTAAAGGATCCGGCGCTGCTGGGCGTGGGCGACATCGACGCGATCAACGGCGACATCTTGCCTGACATTTACTCCGGCACCTTCAGCTACAACGGTGGCGAGTTGAAGGCGCAGGGCGTTCGTTTCGTTTACCAACGCAAGTTGTCGAACAATCTCACAGCTTCCCTGGACTACGCTTACGGCGGCGTGCTGGAGTTGGAGCAGCCATGGGTCAACTGGAGTTCCGTGCCGGGCGATATGAGCCACGCCTGGAGGCACTCGGCGGCGCTCAAACTGAACGGCTCGATTCCGCGCTACAAGACCAAGTGGATCGCCTCCTACCGCTGGACCAGCGGCCAGACACTGGTTCCGGTCGATCTGTTCAATGCTTCGGCGGGACAGACCGATCCCTTCTTCAATCTCTTCATTCGCCAGCCGCTGCCCCACTTCCACGGCATGCCGGGAAGCATGGAAGCGCTCATCGACGTGCGCAATCTGCTGGCTCAGGGCTACGTGCCGGTGATCGGCCCCGATGGCAGCACCGTGTATCTGGTGCAGTCCGCCCGCAGCGTCCGCGGCGGGTTGGCGTTCACGTTTTAGCAGCTAGCAATTAGCGATTAGCAATTAGCTGAACCAAAAGCCCGCTATACGGCGGGCTTCTTCGTTTGGAGTGTTTTTCTTTGTGAGTGTTTTTCTTTCCTTGGATCTGGTCGTTCCGCAGAACCACAGCTTCAAGCTAGTTGCTATTTGCTAGTCGCTAGCTGCCTCTACTCCCCCATCACCTTAATAACCAGCCTCTTTCTTCTCTGCCCATCGAACTCCGCGTAGAAGATCCGCTGCCATGGTCCGAGATCGAGCTTGCCGGCTGTCACCGGGACGATGACCTCGTGATGTACCAGCATCGATTTCAGATGCGAATCGCCGTTGCTTTCGCCGGTCTGGTGATGTTCGTAGTCCTCGCGGAACGGCGCCAGCTCTTCCAGCCATTTGTCGATGTCGTGAATGAGTCCGCTCTCGTTGTCGTTTACGTAAACGCCCGCGGTGATGTGCATTGCCGACACCAGTATCATGCCCTCCTGGATGCCGCTCTTGCGCAGCGCATCTTCGACTTCCGGAGTGATGTGGATGTACTCGCGATGCTTCTTCGTGTTGAAGGTCAAGTATTCCGTATGAAATTTCATCAGTGCACCTCAGTGCAGGCAGAGCTGAGGTTTAGGCTGGGCGCGCAGGCGGGTAGAGCCGGCCTTCAGGCCAGCGTCCAGCCGTTTCACCTTCGATCCTGAGCCGGCTTCAGCCGGCGGCACCAGCCTGTCGTCGGCTGAAAGCCGACTCCGCTCGACGATGACAGCCGAAACGCGGGCCTGAAGGCCGGCACTACCAAACGGCCTTTGCCTCTTGGCTCGCGGCTCTTGGCTCGCGGCCCATAGCTCACGGCCTACGGCTCACGGCCCTTGCTTTTTGCTTGCACCTCGCGTTTTGCTTGCACCTCGCGTTTCGCGTATTGTAAGCGCTTACCGAAGAACCTGTGTGACCGATCTCAGCCAATCCGCTGAGCTGCAGCAACTGCGCGAACAACTGGCGGCACTCACGCGTCGCGTCTACCAACTGGAAACGCAGGCTCGCACAACCCAGCCGCTAGCCGCGACTGACGTACCGGCGCTCCAGGTCGAACCAGCTTCAATGTCTGGTCTACAAGCCGCTCCTCCGCTAGCCGCGCAACCCTCACCCCCGGCGGGCGAGACCGTGCCGCAGATCTTGCCGGGAAATTGGCCTCCCACTCCAACCGCTCCGCCGGCCAAACCGGCAGCACCAGCCGCTTCGCTCGAATCGCGCGTTGGTGGCCAATGGCTGAACCGTCTTGGCATCATTGCCGTTCTTGTCGGCCTGTCGTATTTCCTCAAGCTGGCGTTTGACAACGGTTGGATCGGCCCGCCCGCCCAGGTAATCATCGGCCTGCTCGCCGGCACAGGCTTTCTGTTCTGGAGCGAGCGCTTTCGCGCCCGGAACTACGCCGCCTTTGCCTACTCGCTGAAGGCCATTGGCTTCGGGGCTTTGTATCTCTCGCTGTGGGCGGCGTCGCAGTATTACCACCTCATGCCGCCGCTGGTCGCATTCTTCGGCATGTGCGTCGTCACCCTCATCGCGGCCGCGCTGTCGCTGCGGCAGAATGCCGAGCTGCTCGCCGCCTTTGCCCTGGTGGGCGGCTTCCTGACGCCCATCCTCGTCTCCACCGGCGAGAATCACGAGATCGCGCTCTTCAGCTATCTGGCTCTGCTTGATCTTGGCACCCTCTGGCTGGTTGCCATCAAGTCGTGGCGGCGTCTCTTGCTCGGCAGCTTTGTTGGCACCACGGCATTGTTTGCGGAGTGGGCGACAACCTACTACACCGAGCCGCAACTCGCTACCACATTCGCATTCGCCACATTTTTCTTCCTTCTATTTGCGCTGGCTCCGCTCAGCAGCAAGTCACCGGAGTCCGATCGCGATGTGACCATGCTGCTCACGCTGCTCAATGCCGGCGCGTATTTCGCGGCCTGCTACCTCATGCTGGAGCAGCACTATCGCACTAACCTGGCATGGCTGATGATCGCGGTCGCGATCTTCTACTTCGTCCTGACCCGCGTGCTGCAACGCCGAGGCGGAGGCGCCAGCAAATTGCAGGCTCCTTTGACGCTGGCTCTGGGCGTTGGTTTTCTTACTGTCGCCATTCCTTTGAAGCTCGACCAGTATTGGATCGCTCTGGGATGGCTGGTCGAGGCAGGCGCGCTCTTCTGGGCATCCCATCGCAGCAAGAGCTGGTTGCTGCGATTTCTCGGCCTTTTCTCGCTCGGTCTTGGCGTCCTGAGGCTGGTCGCTGTCGATTCCGAAGCGCGCCAGCCGCTCATCTTCAATCCGCGATTCGGTCTGTACCTGGTGGCAATCGCCTCGTTGGCGCTGCTGACCTACTGCGCTAAATCAGAAGGCGGCGAGGAAAACCGGCAATTGGCAGCAGGTGCGGTGCTTGGCCTGAATCTTCTTGCGCTGATCGCCTTGCATTGCGAAGTTATGGACTACTTCCAGCCGGCGGCAGGACAGCTGCTCTCGTATACCGACTCACGCAGCTTACACACTGCCCGCGATTTCACCTATTCCGCCGTATGGATGGTCTATGGCAGCGCGCTGATGCTGGTTGGCTTCTGGAAGAAGTCGGCGTTTCTGCGCTGGCAGGCGATCGCCCTGCTCGCGCTCACCGCTGCGAAAGTCTTCTTCTACGACATCTCCGCTCTGGAGCGCGGCTATCGCATCGTCGCCTTTATCGTGCTGGGCGGCATTCTCCTCGCTGTGTCGTTCTTCTATCAGCGCGCTCGCATGAAGCCCGCCGAATAACTTCCCTCAAGGTCTACGATGGCTGCGCTTGAGAGCTTCACGACTGGACGCTATCTCATAAATCGCTTTGTGTCAGGGCACGACTTCAGTCGTGCCGATAAGCCTCTTATTTTCTTTCTCAAGTCGGCTTCAGCCGACGACAGAAACCTGGCGCAGAGAGTTTTTTGCCGCAGCCTGTTCAGCCGTGCCGTCACCGGGCCAGATAGGGACAGGGCTTCAGCCCCTGAGGAGGTATTCTGCAGGGGCCAAAGCCCTCACATTCATCACGCGTCGTGCGGCACGACCAAGGTCGTGCACTGATACAAACCAAAGCTATTTATGAGATAGGCTCTAGGCTCGCGGTACTCTCCAAGAAGAAGAGACGATTTACCGAGTATGAGGATATCGGTTGAGTGACCGCTTGCCTATGACGAAAGTCACAGCTTTTCTGCTATCCGCTGAGTTCGCGCGAGAACGAAAAACCAAAGCTCCGCGCAAATTCCATTGCAACTTGCACGATTATCTCTACAATGATTTTGGCATGCGGAACGGCGCCCACGTTCCCACCTAAGTTGTAGACGTCGTCGCTCGTTTCCTTATTCCCGACTGCCGAAGCTACAACACCAACTTATTTTTCAAGGAGACTTAGATGAAGCGTTTCATAATGATCCTGGCCGCTTTCAGCGTGCTGTCAACCATGGTCTGGGCTGAAGACGGGGCTGCCCTTTACAAGGCGAAGTGTGCCATGTGTCACGGTGCGATGGGTGAAGGCAAGGTAGGACCATCGTTGCAGAAGACATCGCTGTCAGAGAAGCAGATTGCCGATCTGCTGGCTAATGGTGCGGCCGGCAAGAAGGCGCCGCATACCAAGGGCATCGCTGGTTTGAGCGCCGATCAGGTAACGGCCGTCGCGACCTACGTCGCTTCCCTGAAGAAGTAGCGTTAGACTTATGGCCAAATAAGAAGCCGGCCCGCAATTGGGCCGGCTTTTGGCTGCGTTCCCCCGCGTCAGCCAAACTTCAGAACGTCACCCGCAATCCTATCTGCGCTGCGAACGGAATTCCCACGGTTGTTCCCGGCCCGAAGAAATCGCCCAACGCGCCCTCAGGTATCTCAAGCTGGTTCAGGTTGGTAATGGGCGCGGTCTGACTGCAGCTTGAGTTGGTGCAAACGCTGGTGACGTTCGTAATACCGGTGACTGGATTCGGCTGCATCTGGTTCGCCGGAATCGGAAGCTGGACCACATTGACCGCGTAGTTCGCCCCGGGATTGTTGCGGTTGAAAAGATTGAAGAACTCGACGAATGGCAGGATCGTCCAACGCTCGTTAACTTTGAAAGGACGCGTCACCCGCAGGTCTGTCTGCATGTAAGGCGTGCCGCGGAATTCGTCGAGACTTGTGTACACTCCATTTACATAGATGCGGCCGGTGTTGTCTGCATTGGTGATGGTGATGGGGCGGGCACTCTCGAATTGATTGACGCTGCTTATTTGAAATCCACCCGGCAGGTTCAGCGTGAAGGCCAGAACGAAGCGGCTGGTAACGTTTTCGCCGGATGGTCCGTAGTCTCCGGGTCCGAAAGCATTCAGCTGGCCGTTCGCCTGTTGGCAGACGCCATCAACATAATCGAACAGTTCGCCCAGCAGGCAGCCCCATGTATCCGCCCGGGAAAGCGTGTAGTTCGCCACCAGATTGAAGCGCTTCATGTTGCCGGCCAGATGCAGCATCATCGCGTTGTACTTGGAACGATTGTCAGACTCGAACACATTGACATTGGGCACCACATTCGCCTGGTCCGCAGCATAGTTTGGGTCCGACGTGGGAATGAGTGGAGTAGTTATGTTGGTGCCGCTGGTATAGGGGAAAGCGCGGTATCCATGAACGCCGTCCTCGTACACATAATCGGCGCTCATCAGCCATTGATTGTTGAAAGCATGCTGTATGCCGCCGGTAATATGAATGGCATAAGGCGTTTTGTAAGGCGATCCAATCACATTTCCCGTGGCCCCAGCGCCGCCCGTCAGGCAGCCGGAGCCGGTCAGCGCATAATTGCCCGGGCCTCCAGTAAGGCTGCACGGTCCGGTGGTGTAGTTCGAGCCGTTGACTGCCTGGAATGCAGTCGCCCATCCGTTCTGCGCCAGATCGTCATAGAACATGCCGAAGCCGGCGCGAAGTACCGTCGTCCCACTGTTGCCGAGAGAGTAAGCGAACCCCAGACGCGGCGCGAACTGGTGGTGGTCATCCTGCGGCAGGGCGGGCACAATCGGAATATCTAATGCCTTCATGGTTATGTACGCAGCGTTATCCGCCTGGCTCCGTCCCGAAGCAGTGAAGAGCCCCCAGGTCGACTGCCAACGCAGGCCGTAGTTGACCGTGAGTTTGGGCGTGACTCGCCACGAGTCCTCGGCGTAGAGCGCCATACGCTGGACGTTCTGCGAGAAGCTGCCGTCGCTGGCCGGAGTGTAGCTGCAAGTCGACCCGTCCGTTGGGTTGAAGTTGACACACTGCGGGGTGAAGGTTCCAAACGCGCCGGGGTTCTGTATGTAATAGGTGGGGTTATTGACGTACTGGGCAAGAGTCTCGGCGGTGCCAGGAAACGACCCGCTCAGCACCGGTTCGTGAATAAAGTCGACTCCGAACTTGAGCGAATGGGTGTTCACAATGTGACTCAGGTCGTAGCGGAACTGGTATTTCTGCTGATTGCGCAGATCGGGGAAAAAAGTAATGGGAGTAGCGAACTGGTTGTCGCCATAGGTTTCAAAGCCAGAAATGGTCAGCGCGGTAGAACTGAAGGGGAAGGCCAGCGCGTATCCCAGATTTGAGTTCCGCGTCTGGGTGAGATGCAACAAGCTGAAATCGAGAACCAGGGTACCAACCGTATTGTTATTGAAAGTGTAGGTATTGCTGATCGCCGTATTCCAGTAATTGTCGTGCGTAAGCAGGCCAGTCGAGGGCAATGTGCCCTGCTCCACCAGGTTGTTGTTGGTCACGTAGCTGTCTTCCGATGCACGCAGGAACCAGCTCGATTTTGGCGATTGTGACCAGTCAAAGCGCACCGTACCGATGTAGTCGCGAAACGGAATTCCCACAAAGTTAGGGGCGGCGATATAAGGACTGCCGGCGATCAATCCCTCTGCTGCCAATTGCGAGAGCGCGTTAAATTGCGTCTGACTGGCGGGACTGTAGGCGACGCTTGCATCCTCCTGCACTGTCTCGAAGGAACTGAAGATCCACAACTTGTCTTTTACGATGGGACCGCCGATGGTGCCAACATAGTTCTGGCGTGAGAACGGCGCCTTGGGATTGAAGACACAAACCCCGTTGGTGCAAGTTTCCGCGGGATTCTCAATGGGGAAGCGAGCATTGAGCGCTGCCGCGCGCTCGTAGACAGCCATGTCGCCGTGCCAATCGTTAGTGCCGTGCTTGGTGGTGATGACGACGGAGCCGGCAGTTGTCCACCCGGTATCCGCTTCTTCATTCGAGGTGCGTACGGCAAATTCCTGAAGCCCGTCAGGCGAGAAATTTTGCAGAAAGCCGCCGATCCAGTCGTCGGAGTTGTCGGCGCCATCCACCGATAGTTCGTTGTTCAAGCCGGAGCTTCCGCCGGTGGACACGGCGGTGATGCGCGCCTTGGTAGGATCGGAAGGCTCGACCGGCTCCGTTCCGGGTACCAGATAAGCGATGTTGGCGAAGCTTCGTGCCGGGAGCGGAAAGCTTTCGAGGTCCTGGCTGTCCACCACGCCACCGCGCACCGCGCTCGATGTATTCAGCGTCTCAACCGTAATTGAGGAAGGACTTCCCTGCACATTTACTGTCTCATGGCCGGCTGCAGGTTTGAGCGTAATGGTGATATCGCGCACCTCGCTGACTGCCGTGTCTACAGCGGCCGTGGCCTCCGCGAAACCTTTGGCCGTAGCGCCTACCTGGTAGGGGCCGGGCAGCAAGCCATCAATGCGAAATTCTCCGCGATCGTTTGCCGTTGCCTCGCGAGCAATGGAGGATCCTGATCCTCTTAACCGGACCACGATCTGGGCGCCCACCACTCGCCGGCCACTTTGGTCCTCGACCACACCTCGCAGTGTGCTGGTGGAGTTTTGCGCGTGAGCCGCAATGGAAACGAGAGAAAGACCGAACAGGAGCAGAAAAAAAGTTCTGCCCCAACGCATATACGAGGAGAACAACGGCATGGGAGCGACTCCAGGCTAGCGCGATATAAGGAGAGCACTATAGCCAGACAGATAATGAATGAAGCATCACAGGCTATCTCGCCGACCAAGTTACTACCATCGCTAGTAACTAGTTACTATTGGCGCTAGTACTTATTAGGGGCTTGCATCATCTTCCGGTGTTGTTCGGAGAGGTTATCACGCAATAGGCGTGATCAAGTGCGATGACGGTTCCGGGACAGATTCAGAGCAGAAAAATCAAGGCTCAAGTGCCTTGCGATCTGCGCCAGACACTCGAGCCGAAGAAAATCCGAGAAAGATGCAGGATCAGAACTGGCGAATGGCATCGCCTCCCGCAGTGATTGCGCCGGCATCGACATCCAGCAACAACACCCGCGTCTGATCGACAATATAGCCGATGTAATTGCGCGGGCCATCGTTTGGCGTGCTGATAGAAACGGTAGCCCGCCCCGGCGCGACATTGGTCACATTGTAGGTTCCTTGCAGCGTCTGTCCCGTCAGGATGTTGATTGGCGAGGGATCATTGATGTCCAGCGTGCCGGCCAGCGTTCCACTGCCGTTCGAGGATATCTGCCCTGTGATGGCCGTGGCGTTGGCAGGGAGGATTCCGGCGTTGGAAATGAAATATCCGAACTGCTTGGTGGCGTAGCTTCCGGCCCAGGCGGAGTTCGTGTTCACCGCGGAATTCTGTCCGTAGATATTGCCCCCACCGACCGCTGTCGTTCTCTCATCGACGTAGTAGCCCAGGCTGGGCGAAAACAGATACATCGCGAACGGCAGCCCGGCACCATTGACGTTGAACGATCCGCTGATGCGACCGTTCGAGTTCAGACTGTAAGCTCCCGTCAAATTCGCCTGCCCAACCACACCCGTGTCGTTGACGTCGTAGTAGCCGCTGGAGACGTTGCCACTCGAGGCATTCATTTGGATCAGGGTGTAAGAGACGCCGCCGCCGGCGACGGACTGCGTATTCGCCGAGGTACTGACCACATAGCCGCCGCTGAAGTCAGTGTTGGAGAACGACGCCTGCACCTGGATATTCGCGCCACCCAGGAACAACGTTGCGGAATTCGGGGAGAGGAAGCGATAGCTGCCGGTCGTCACCACGTAGTAAATGAAGTTCGCGGAGCCGCTGTTGCCGGAGAAATTGCCGGTGCCGCGTCCCAGCGAGTCGACGCCAGTGTAGCTTCCACTGAGCGACTGGGCCTGGGTTATGGTTCCGCAGGTGTTCACATCCTGAACCCCACCCAGCGTCCCTGAGCTGAGATTGAAGATACCGGCAGAATTGATCGCTCCGCACCCCGTGACACCGCTAAAGCCAAAGGCGAAGTTTGCCGGCGTAAGCAACGGACCAGACTGCGTTTCGAAGTTGCCGGTGGCGGCAATCGCCAGCCCGTCAATTTCATTCAGCACAGCGTTGTCGAGAGCCTTCATGGCAAGTGCATAGGTGAATTGCTGGCTGGTGAGGGCTGGCATGTTCAGGTTGAGGACACCTCGTCCATCCGAACCCACGCTGTAGGTGCCGGTAATCTGCGGCACCTGGGTATATCCCGCGGCCACAGAATTCCTGTCCGCTTCGCCCGCGGTGATGTTTCCATTGCCGTCGGCGCTAACCGTTCCCACCAGATAGAACGGCGTCCCGCTCAGACCGACACCGCTGAGGCTAAAGACGTAGTTCCCTTTGATCGAGGAGTTGCTGAACTGAACCACCGTGATGGTAACGATGGAATTACTGGATATGGCGTTATTGGATTGCAACACTGCCGTGATGGTGATGCTGGCGGGGCTGGGTATGATGGCCGGAGCGGTGTATAAGCCGCTGCTGTTAATTAGTCCCGTGGCTGAGCTGCCGCCCGTGACTCCGTTGACCTGCCAGGTCACGGTGGTGCTGGTGGTGCCGGTCACCGTGGCCGTGAACTGCTGATTAGCGCCTTCCTGCACGTTGGCGGTGGCGGGCGAAACCGTAACCGAAGGACCGCTGGGCGTTGTACCGCTGCCGCCGCATGCCGAGAGAGTAATGACCACCAAAGCAGTTACCGCTGACAGGATTGCTCTTCTCATGACAACCTCACCTGGGACCGTAATACCGCCGCAGATTGTACTTGGAAATCAGCAACGGGGAACTAAGCCAGACACACTCGTAAGAACGCAAGCATCGTCCAGATGTTGCGGAGTCTAACACACTTCAGCCGGGCGATTCCGACGTCCGCGCATCAATGTAGGCAGCCGTTAAACGCTGTCACGGAAAGAGGACCAGCGCTGCGGTAGTGCAGCTGATTGATTGCCAGCGGGGCTCTCCGTCCCCGACATCGCGGATGACAACTGAGAGCTTCCGGTGGAGTTGTGATGCGGCTACTGTGTAATCGTCTTAACCTCGTCGCCAACTTTGAAGCCGCTGCCGGAAACCGGCGCGCCCACGGCTGAGATGGCATCGACATCCGTGAGCTTGATGACGCCAACGTCGGAGGTCATCTTGCGGATCACCGCTCCCGTTGTCGGGTCTTTGATCTCCTTGGTCACGCGCTTCACGGTCAGCTGATCGCCAACCTTCAGGCCGGCCTTGGAGCCGACGTTCAGGACGATCTGACCGCCGTCAACGGCAGCCACCAAACCTTCAACGCTGATGGTGCGGGCCACCAGCTTGGGAGCATCAGCCACCAACTCGCTGGTCATCTGCACCACGGCCTGGTTCACGGCTTCGCCCAGGATGGTCTGCTGGAAGTCACTGCTGCCGAAGTCGACCGCGCCGCCGCCCCCACCAGACCAGCCACCGCCGGCGCCCAGCAGCGAAGTGCTCTCACGCGACGACTCGCCCTTGCCGCTGGCCACGCCCATGATCTCAGCGGTATCGATGTTCACCAACCGGGCGTCCACCTGCACGACTGCTTTGCTCTTGCTGTGGCCGACGCCGCCCACACCGAACCTTCCCAAACCATAACCTCCGCCGCCGACATTAGTGTGTTTGTTATCGTTGCCGAACTGGGTGATACTGCCCACGATGATGGCATCGACGCCGAGGATCCTGCCTATCTTGGCTGCGGAGTTGGCATCAGCACGATCGCTGTTGGAAAAATTCTGCTCGCCGAGGATTTTGTCCATGGCTTTGCGCTCGATCACCGAATAGGTGCCGTCCTGCACTAAATGCCGCACCAGCAGGTCGGCGATGCCCTTGCCGACATCCACATTGGTCCCAAACAGCGCCGCAGTAGAAGACTGCACTGTGGCATAGTCGAAGTCGAAGATGGCAACGCGCTTCTTGCGGCCTCCCGCCGGAGGTGCGGTGGAAGGCGCAGCGGCAGCGGCCGGCGCCTGCGAGGTCTGAGCGCTTGCGGGTACGGTAACGAAGAGAGACGCGACAACCAGTAAGGCAAACAGGACCCGGTGCATACAATTCTCCCTGTATTTGAAATCGGTAGATAACAAGCGGGCCCGCGGCTGGACGGCGTGCTCCACCCGGACGAGCACCCACTTTCCGGAATCGCAGACGCCAGTTCCGGTTAGAACGTAGCCCTGGCGCGCTACCGGGTCGGAGCGGTCCCGACTTGCGCCTGTAACTTGGACAGCCGTATGGTACAACGACTTCGCTCACATCGCAGCATGTTTTTGTCGGCGTTGGTCGCTCAAGACTGCCGTTTTGGCACTCTGCCACGGTGGCAGGATCCCTCAGATGACAAGCTGGCAGCCAACAAATTACTCTCGGCCTATGGCAAAACCTGTCTCTCTCGGAACGCGCGGCGAAGTGGAACGGCGCGTCGAATTTCGGCATACCTTGAGCGCGTGGAAGCCGGAGCTCCCGCCAGTGTTGTCCACCCCGCACATGATCGGCTGGATGGAAGCCGCCGGCTTTGAGGCACTACTTCCCTTCTGCGAGGGAGACGAGGTCAGCGTCGGCACGGCGATCAACGTAAGCCATCGCGCGCCCACCGGCATCGATACTACGGTAAAGTGCGAGGCGGTACTGGAGTCGGTCAACGGCCGATTTCTGACCTTCCGCGTGAACGCACATAACGGCAGCCAAGTGATCGGCTATGGCACCATCAGCCGCGCGATCGTAAGCAAAAGCAAGTTCGAGGAGAAGCACAAGGCCAGAAGCCAATGACCGGATATCCGCCAATCACTCCGGCGAAACCTCATTGACTGCTCATGCGAACCAACTTTCAGGAGCGTGATCATGCCCGCAAGATTGAATTACCTGACAGCATCGCGCGATGTTTTTGAAGCCATGATGGAGTTGCAAAAACGCGTCAGCAACAGCGGCCTGGAGACGCGCCTGCTTCACCTGGTGTATCTGCTGGTGTCGCGAATTAATGGCTGTGCCTATTGCATCGACATGCACAGCATCGATTTACGTGCGGACGGCGAGACCGAGATTCGCATCGATCTGGTCAGCGTCTGGGATGAAGTCGATATCTACACCGACCGCGAACGCGCCGCCTTTGCCTGGGCCGAGTCGGTAACCAAGGTCAGCGAAACCCACGTACCGGATGCGATATTCGCTCGCGCGCGGCAGCACTTCAGCCCCGAAGAACTGGCGAAGCTGACTTTGGCGATCGTTACCATCAACGCCTGGAATCGCTTCGCGATTTCGTTCCGCAGCGAGCCCGGGCACTACAGCCCGGTAAGGCAGCATGCGGCAAAACCGCCCGCGACGTAAGTAGATGAGCTACTTCAATGGTCTTGAAGCCCGCGGTTACGCTTACGCAATGATGAAGCGGCGGTAAGGTTTTAAGCAGGTTCAACTGTCGTCCCGCGGCTCGCTGGCCAGCAAGCTTTGGAGGAGTTTGTTCAGTGGGTTGGCGAACGGATTCGCGACAGTAAGGCCCTGCCAGGTAAATCCGTCGTGCATATCCTCGGACAGCAGTAGACGACAGCCGGCCTCCGCCGCAGACGCCAGAATGACCGCATCCCAGATACTGAGATGGTGCTGCGCAGCCAGATCAGCGGCATTCAGCATGACAGCGGTCGATGTCTCTACCGTGGCGCAAGCATCGTGCCAGGCCAGCACCGCCGACCGAGCTTTAGATGGCGAGCGCCCGGCCTTGCGAACCAGGACATGAAACAGTTCGCCGAGCGCCTGCACCGGCACGACGACCGCACTCTGCGGCAACTGCTGCAGGACTTGCAGAGCCGCCTTCTTCTTTGCAGCTCCGTTAACCCCTTCCACGTAAACCAGAATGTTGGTGTCCAGGGCCACTCTCATTTCTCGTCCTCGTAGAGCTCGTCGCGTGTCCAGCGGCCAATGTCAGTGACGGGCTGAGACCGCAGCCTTCCCAGCAGGGTGTTCCAGGCGCTCGACGCAACCGCGTCGTTCTCAGTGACAGGCACGATCTTCGCCACCGGCTTGCCGTGGCTGGTCACCACGTAACTGCGCCCACGGCGGACCGCTTGCAGGATTTGAGAAAAGTTGCGATTCGCGTCGCTGGCGGAGACCGATTTGTCCATTGATCCTCCGATGTAGTTATTTTACCTACTTTACTCGAAACGACCGAACATGGACAATGGCGATTTCAAACCATGTGTGGTCTGACTGATAATCGAAGTCGAATGGATCTCACTCGCATGGCCGAACTGCTGCGCCCGTTTACCGGCAACGTAGACATTACCCCTAATGTTCTCGAGCCGTTGCAGACCTATTTGGATTTGCTGATGCGCTGGAATGCGCGGATCAACCTGACCGCCGTGCGCGATCTTGACCAGATCGTTACGCGACATTTTGGCGAGGCGCTGTTTGCCGCGAGAATTCTCTTTCCCCAAGGTCGAGACACGGAAATCTGCACCCTCGTCGACTTCGGCTCCGGCGCGGGTTTTCCTGGCATCCCCATCAAGCTTTGGGCGCCGCGCATCGACTTGATCCTCATCGAATCACAAAACAAGAAGGCAACTTTCCTTCGCGAAGTGCTGCGAGGTTGCAAGCTCGACAATGCCCATGTCTTCGGCGGTCGCGCAGAAGATTGGGGCAATGACGCCGACGTAGTGACCCTGCGCGCGGTAGAAAAATTCGAAACTGCACTGCCGGTTGCGGCGCGATTGGTTACGCTCGGTGGCCGACTGTGTCTGCTCATCGGTGCAGGTCAATTACAGACGGCTCGCAAGCTTCTCGGCGACAGCTGGACGTGGAACGAACCTTATCCGGTATCTCAAAGCACAGAACGCGTCGTCGCCATCGCCCACCGCGGTTGAGCTGTGTCGACGGCACCGCATCAGGTTGAGCGCAGTTTCATTTCGACCTCCCGACCGTGCCGGCGAGCGTCAGAATTGTTCCACCGCAGCCAAATCCATCAGATATACTTTCCGGCGTAAACAAAAGGGGACTCGCGTCTTTCGTCGGCTTCAAACTGCAGACGGCCTGGGATAATTCGCAGCTCCTCAATAACCACCCCATCTACGCGTTATTCATCCAGGAGCACTTGGTTCTTATGAAGGGCATCGCCCGCAAAGTGATTCAGTCTCCGGTCTACATGGTGCTGTTCGCGTTTGTTATACGCGTGGTCTACACGCTAATGACACGCTCCTATTACTTTGTTGGACTGTGGGATCTGTTTGAGCCGGCCAACCTCGCCCGCTCGCTGGCGATCGGCCATGGATACAGCGATCCATACGTGGTTGCTACCGGCCCCTCGGCCTTGATTCCCCCGATGTATCCCTGGATAACATCGCTGGCGTTTCGCGTTTTCGGCGTCTTTTCACACGGCGCCGGCTTTGTCATGGTGGTATTCAACAGCGTCTTCTCTGCGCTCACCTGTTGGACCATCTATCGCATCTGCAACCGCGTCTTCAACCAAACCGTGGCTGTCTGGTCGGGATGGCTTTGGGCCATATCGCCATTCGCTGTTTACTACTCGATAGGTTGGATCTGGGAGACGAGCATGTCGACCTTCCTGCTGAGCTGGCTGCTGCTGCTCACCCTGCAGATGGAAGGCGACGATCGGCTCCTGTCCTGGCTCGGCTACGCTGTTTTGTGGGGCTTTGTCGGGCTGACCAATACTGCCGAGCTAGCGTGGCTCCCGTTCTCCGGCTGCTGGCTCCTCTATCACCTTTATCGCCGGGGCCAACGTTTCCTGCTGCCGGTCATTTTGAGTGCGGTGGCCTTTTGGATCACCTTAACGCCCTGGCTGGTTCGCAATTACCTGGTCTTCGGGCAGGTCGTTTTCATTCGTGACAACTTCGGCAATGAACTGCGCGCCGGCAACAATCCGCTGGCCGAGGGCCTCAAGGTGGTTAAGTTCGACTCCGGTCGCGACCCCTATCTTTTGAACCTGTACAAGGAGATGGGTGAGGCGGCGATCAACGCCCAGCAGGCGGATGTGGCCAAGGCCTGGATTGCTAACCATCCAGCGAGGTTCCTGCAGCTGTGCGGCCGCCGGTTCTGCTACTTCTGGGGCAACACTCCCCACAACTATGGCAGCGATCCTTTTGGATGGGCGAAACAGGTGAAGAATCTCTTTTATGCAGTTTCCTCGTTGCTTGCCGCCTGCGGATTAATCCTGGCGATCAAGCGCCGCGTACACGGCGTGTTTCTGTTCGCCACAATTTTGCTGTTCTATCCGCTGACGTACTACATCACCGTGCCCGAACCGCGCTACCGGCACGCCATCGAGCCGCAGATGCTGATGCTTTCGGTGTATCTGTTTTGGTCACTGGTAGTGCGTTTGCTGCCGCGCCGCCAACCGGTGCAGGATGAAGTGATGGCCTAGCAATGCGGGGATGCGTGCGCTCGGGCGAGTTCGATCGGCTGTAGTCGTCGCGAATCAAAGGGGGAGATGTGGCTTCGGCCCGGGTTAAGCCGGATTTAAGCGTGCGATCGCAAGCTGGCTTTCTCTCGCGCGATTCCCAGCTACGTACTGTAGTCCTGAGCCTGCTGCTGGCTCTGATGACCTTGGCGGTGTATTGGCCGGTCCATCAGTATGGCTTCCTGAACCTCGACGATCCTAAGTACGTCACCAAGAACCCACATATCTCCGACGGGCTCACGCCAGGCGTAGTCTTCTGGGCTTTCACCCACGGCTATTCCGGTAACTGGCATCCCCTGACGTGGGTCTCTCATGCCGCCGATATCCAGTTTTTTGGTTTGGATCCCGCACCCCAACATGATGAGAACGTCGTTCTGCATGCGCTGTGTGCGGTGCTGTTGTTCTGGGTACTGAAGCGGGCGACCGGCTATGCCGGGCGGAGCTTCATGGTCGCGGCACTCTTCGCGCTGCATCCCGTCAACGTTGAGTCAGTGGCCTGGATCGCCGAGCGCAAGACGATGCTGAGCACAATGTTTTGCCTGCTGGCCCTGGGCGCGTATCGCTGGTACGCCGGCAAGCCGGGCGTGCTCCGCTACCTCGTGATGGCAGGTTTGTTCGTCCTGGGATTGATGAGCAAACCGCAGATCATCATGCTTCCGCTGGTGTTGTTGCTGTGGGATTACTGGCCGCTTGAACGAGTCGCTCTTCGCCAGAAGAGCTCGGCCGAAATCTCCGAACCAACAAACAGCGAGGAGCGACTTTCTGGCGAAAAGCGAATAGCGAATAGCGAAAGGCGATGGTTGAGCGAGTGGCGATCTTTGCTGATTGAGAAGATTCCGCTGTTCCTCATCTGCATCGCCGACGCTGGCGTGACCATGATCGCGCAGCACGTCGCCGGCGAGAAACAGCCCTTCACGCTTTGGATCCGGATCGAGAATGCGCTCGTCTCTTACACGCGTTATATACGCAAGGCGCTCTGGCCGACGAATCTCGCGCTGTACTATCCGCATCCCGGCAAATATCTGCACTGGTGGCAGGTGGGAACGTCGATCCTGGTGCTGGCCGTCATTACCGTATTGGCGGCGCGCGCGCGTCAGCACAGGTACTACATTGTGGGATGGCTATGGTTCCTGATTATGCTGGTGCCGTGCATCGGACTGGTGCAAGCCGATGTGCAGGGCATGGCCGACCGTTACGCTTATGTGTCGTTCATCGGGCTCTTCATCATGATCTGCTGGGGCGTGGCCGATTGGGTCGGCGGGCAGCATCTGCCCAAAGCCGTTCTGCCGGCCGTAAGCGTCATAGTTTTAGCGGCGCTCACGCTGGTCACTCATCGCCAAGTTAGTTATTGGCAGGACAGCGTCACGCTATGGGCTCACTCCGCCGAGGTCACTACCGGAAACTGGAAGGCGGAGTATCTGCTGGGCGGGGCGCTGGTCCAGGCGGGACGTGTGGAGGATGCGATTCCGCATTTCCGGCGCGCGGCAGAGATCGAGCCTGGCGATCCCTTCGTCAACACAAGCATTGCGGCGTACGAGCAGATTCACGGCAATCTCCAGGTGGCTCTGGAGTATTACAGCAAGGCGCTGGCGGAATCCTGGAACGCGGAGCAGAGTACGAAGATTCTGAAGAATATGTCGATCATTTATCAACAGCTCGGCGATCCCGCGAAAGCCCAAGCCTGCGTAACCAAGGTAGAGACGCTCCCCAAACCGGCTGTGAATTGGCAGGGATCCTGGTGGCAGCAGTTGATCCCGATGATCAAGCAGCACTTCAGTTCCAGCTCAAACTAGACGCAGGGTTGATCTCACCGAATCCACACAAGACTCATCACGGATTGTAGCGAGCCAGCCACGCGGCAACTTCGCGAAAGACGTCATGAATCTGCTCCCACACCACGGGAAAGTGTGGTGATCCCGGGTAGGTGACCATGCGCGTGGTTTTGCCACGCGCCGCCAGTACCTCAAACAGTTCGCGGCCTTCATACGTGGGCACGCGCTCATCGGCAGCGCCGTGCAGAATCAGCAGCGGCGTGGTCACGCTCTCCGAATGCATGGCAGCGGAGAAGACCAGAAACGCCTGGGGGTCTTTGTCGGGCCAGCGTGCGTCGTAGTCAAACTGCTGCACGTCGCTCGTCCAGATGAAGCTGAGCCAGTCGGTGATGCCGGCGCCTTCAATGGCAGCTTTGTAGCGATTCGTTTGCGTCACCGTCCAGGATGTCATAAAGCCGCCCGCACTCCATCCGAAGATGGTAAGGCGGTTGGGATCGGCCCAGCCCTGCGCGATGGCATAGTCGGTGGCGCTGTCCACGTCCCGATAAGCGCGATCGCCGAAGTGCTGATAGATGGCATTGAGGAACTCGCTGCCGTAGCCGGTCGATCCGCGATACTCCGGCTGCAACACAACGTAACCCATGCCGGGAAATATTCGGGTGAACCAATCGAAATCCAACGTGTCATTGGCTTCGGGACCGCCGTGGGGCAGAACCATGAACGGATATTTCTGGCCAGCCTTGTAATCTGCCGGGAAGGTCACGATGCCTTCCAGCGCAATGCCCTCCGCGCTCTTCCAATGCACCACGCGCACGTCGCCCAATGCAATCTTCGCCAGCTGATCATCGCCTTCATGGGTGATGAGCTGTAGCGTACTGCCGTTCGCGACGGCAACGTTGCCGGTGTGATGCGGATCGGACACCGTAAACACACGCACCTCCGATGCGGAGGCGATCTGCGGCGTGATCATGCCGTAAACGGTCCCCTCCGGCCATTTGTAGGTTGATGTCAGCGCGTTGTCTTTGAAGGCATCGATCTCATTCTGAACGCCGCGCTCAACCCATATCCAGGCATTGCCCTTGGGATCGACGTAAAGATGAATGGCGCTGGCCGGCAGATCAGGCGTGTGGTCCTGCGGCGTGCCACCGGAGGCGGAGACAGTCCAGACATGATCGGGAGTCAGCACCTGCGTCGTCGTACTCAGGAAGACGAGATCCTTGCCGCCGTTAATCCAACCGATGTTGGAGGACGCGTTATCGGTGTTCGCGATGTGATGCGTCGCAGAAGCACTGCACACGTCGATATTGGTATGAATGTAGTGAAAGCCGATCTTCGGGGTTTGCGAGAGAGCTGCGACGGACGCGGCGTCCGAGGACCAGGCGATCCCTTCCTCAGCGATCTCCCGCAATGTGGGACACCACCATGCGCCGCCCGTGCCGTCGGCATTGACGACATAGAGGCTTGTCGGCTCAGCTTCGATGACGTTGTGTACATCGGCGAGCGGATCGGGAAGCCGCGGGTCGGCAAGGATGGCATAGCGCCGGCCGTCAGGTGAGATCAAGGCGCTATGCATGCCTTTCGGCAGCGCGGTGAGCGGAACCGGAGTTGCGGCCGCGGCTGCAGGAGTGTCGGCAGGCGCAAGCGGCAGCGTTCCCAGCTGCGCCATATTGTTCAGCTTCAGCGTGCCGTATAGAGCTTTGCCGTCGCCGGTGAAACCGGACGGCTTGAACGTCTCCGGAATGGTGAGATGGCGAGCGTCGCCGCCGGAGACCGGGATCAAATACCACTCCGTGTTGCCCGGACCCTTCTGGCCGCCGAAGCCGACGCGGTAGAGGATGCTCTTGCCGTCGGGCGAAACCGCGACGGCCGACGCGTGTCGCAGCGTGGCAGCGTCGTCGAAGGTGAAGGGATGGCGCGCGTTTTGCGCGCGCGAGATGAGAGCGGATGAAAGCAGCAGAACAACTGCGGCAAGCTTGCGCATTCGGCTTCTCCTGAAACCGAGAAGCATAACAGGCGGAAGAAAAAGAATGCCACCGGATGGGACGGTTGGCAACTTGGATCGGGTGGAGCACGCCTTCAGGCGTGCATATTCCAGGTTCAATTCGACATGCGCTTTAGCGCCTGAGGTAAACGTAAGCCTTACCTCAGCGGCTGAAGCCGAGACGTTCACCGGATCTCAATTGCACGCCTGAAGGGCGTGCTCCACCCACAGATCACTTGACCATAATTTCCAACCTCTCGTCTTGCTCTAGGCGTGGGATGTTTGGCCGGCTTGCTGCCGCGCCTGGATCTCGATGTAGACGTTGATGAGCGAGACAGCTGCCGGCGTGACGCCCGGGATGCGGCTGGCCTGGCCCAGCGTTTGCGGGCGCACGCGGCTGAGCTTCTCGTTCATCTCGCGCGAGAGGCCCGATACTTTGCCGTAGTCGAACCAGGTGGGAATGTTGCGCTGTTCCGACCTCTTGAGGCGCTCGATGGCCTTTGTCTGCTGATCGAGATAGCCGGAGTACTTGATCTCCGTCTCGACCGACTTCAGCTCGTTGCGGATCTCCGCGCTCAAGCGCGGCGTTGTCGGTTGTCGGTTGTCCGTTGTCGGTTTGAAGGTGTCATCCTGAGCGGAGCATTCGCGCGCGAAGAATTCCGGCATCAGCTTCACCAGTACGGGCGCAAGGTGCTCGATTTGCACTTCGGGACGCTTGAGCAGCTGCGCCAGCGTCACTCCTGCGCTCCTGGCTTCGCTCAGAAGAGCAAGCATCCGCTCCGATTCTTCGCTGACAACCGACAGCTGACAGCTGACAACCGATTCATTAACTCGCGTTTTTTCCAGCAACTCGCGCATCGCCTTCATGCGCTCCTGCTTGGCGAGGTGGTCGGCCCAAGCGGCATCGTTGATCAGTCCCACTCGACGGCCGTGCGGCGTGAGCCGGCGGTCAGCGTTGTCGATGCGCAGATGCAAACGAAATTCCGCGCGCGAGGTGAACATGCGGTAAGGTTCGTTGGTTCCCTTGCTGATGAGGTCGTCGATCAGGATCGCCGTGTAGGCTTCGGTGCGATCGAGGATCAGCGGCGCCTCGCCTTTGATCTTGAGCGCGGCGTTGATGCCGGCCATCAGTCCTTGGCACGCGGCTTCTTCGTAACCGGACGTCCCGTTGATCTGTCCGGCGAGATATAGGCGCTCGATGTTCTTCGTCTCCAGCGTGCGCTGCAGCTCGGTCGGATCGATGGAGTCGTACTCGATGGCGTAGCCGGGGCGCAGCATCTCGGCGTTCTCGAGGCCGGGAATCGACTTGATGATCGCGAGTTGCACGTCGATCGGCAACGACGTGCTCATGCCGTTGACGTAGATCTCGTGCGTGTTCAGTCCCTCGGGTTCGAGAAAGAGCTGATGGGTTTCCTTGTCGGGGAACTTGACGATCTTGTCTTCGATCGACGGGCAATAGCGCGGGCCGATCGATTGAATCTGGCCGCTGTACATCGGCGAGCGATGCACGTTCTCGCGGATGATGCGATGCGTCTCCGGCGTGGTGAAGGCGATGTAGCACGGCACCTGCTTGTCATGGTGCGCCACGCGGCGGGTGCGAAAGCTGAAGGGCGTGGGATCGTCGTCGCCCGGCTGCACGGTGAACTTCGACCAGTCGATGCTGCGCCCGTCGAGACGCGGCGGCGTTCCGGTCTTCAGTCGGCAACCGCGCAGGCCGAGCTTCTTCAGCGCTTCGCCGAGAAGCACGGCTGGCGGCTCGCCGCTGCGCCCCGCAGGATATTGCTGTTCGCCGCAGTGAATCAGGCCGTTGAGGAAGGTGCCGGTGGTGATGATGACGGCCTTTGCGCCGACGGTGCGGCCGTCGCGGAGCTTCACGCCGCGCACGGTGTGAGGGGTTAGGGACTGGGGGCTGGGGGCTAGTAAAGAATCGTTCGTCGCAATTTCCTCAAACTGAAAACTGGAGCCGGGAGACAATTCGCAACGGATTGGCTGCGCTTCGCTCTCGCTAGCCCCCAGCCCCCAACCCCCAGCCCCTTCCTCCACGATCAGATCCGCCACTTCCGCCTGCTTGATGTGCAGGTTCGGTTCGGACTCCAGCAACTCGCGCATCTTCAGCCGGTATTGCTGCTTGTCACATTGAGCGCGGGGCGACCAGACCGCCGGGCCTCGGGAAGTATTCAGGAGACGAAACTGAATTCCGACAGCGTCCGTGACTTCGCCCATGATGCCACCGAGCGCGTCGACTTCGCGGACAAGATGTCCCTTGGCGATGCCGCCCACGGCGGGATTGCACGACATCTGCGCGATGAGATCGACATTTAAGGTGAAGAGCGCGGTCTTCAACCCCATGCGGGCAGCGGCCATCGCGGCCTCGCATCCGGCATGACCGGCGCCGACCACCACCACGTCAAAGATCTCAGTGAATTGATCAGGCGACAAAGAGAACTTCCCCATCTACATCGCTAAAACGACGGTTGAATCAATTCTACCAATTCGCATGCTCACACCTTCGTCCACCGCTTCTGGAATTGCTCAAGTTCTTCCACTGGCTTACGCGGCTGTCAGCAGCTTGTAGCTCGCCGCTATCTTTCGTATAGTGTTGTCACATCCGAACTCTTATTTGGGGTGATTGATGGAATTGCAAGCTTTCTTGACGGCGCTCGAGGAGCGCATTGCCCGCTACGATCTGCTGTGCCATCCGTATTACAAAGCGTGGACCGCCGGTGAGCTGACGCGCGACGATCTGCGCGAATATGCCGGCGACTACTATCATCACGTCGCTGCGTTTCCGACGTATCTAAGCACGCTGCACTCGCGGCTGGACGATGGCGAGGCGCGCCGCGCCGTGCTGCGCAACTTGTGCGAAGAGGAAATTGACGGTCGCGCGCATAGCGAGCTGTGGCTGGATTTTGCCGAGGGCATGGGCGCCGGTCGCGAAGCCGTTCGGCGGCGCGAACCGATAGCGGAAGTGCGCGAGGCGATCGCGGAGTTTCGTCGCGTAGCGCGCGAAGGCTCGACGGCCGAGGCGCTGGCTGCGTTTTATGCATACGAGTCGCAGGTGCCCCGCGTGGCCAAAGAAAAGGCCGACGGCCTGGCGCAACGCTATGGTGCCGACGCCAAGACCTGCGGCTACTTCCAGCTGCATCAGTTTGCCGATGTCGAGCATGCCGAGGTTTGGCGCGAGTTGCTGAGCGCGGAGATCGCTGCCGATCCTCAGCAAGCCGAGGCCGCACTGGATGCCGCTGAGCGGGCAGCGCAGTCGCTGTGGCAGGTGCTGGACGGAATGGAAGCGCGACGGACAGCGACGGTTCGTTAGAGCCGGCCTTGAGGCCGGCGTTCGGACATCCTATAGCCGCCACGATCTTCGGACGATGATCGTGGCGGCTATTCTCATTTTGTATTTGCTGGACGCGGCCCTGAAGGGCCGCTCTACCAATCAGGCGCGTTCGAAGGCGTGCTTCAGATGCAGCTCTTCCAGCGCGTGATCTTTCGCGGCGATGATGGCTTCGCGGTGGGCGAGCAGACCATCGGTGGGGCGCGCGTAATCGCCGGCCAGCTCGATCATGGCGCGCGCAGCCAGGTCCTTCGCTACGGCTGTCAGCTTGTCGATCATGTTGGGATCGGCCGCGCCAAGATACTGCGCATCACAAGGATCGGCGATCAGGACCGGCTTTCGCTCTTCGCCACTTCCCCAAAAAACCTTTCGCGCGACGAACTCTTCGAGCTGCTGCGGCGTGGCCTCAGCGAACCTGAAGTGCTTATGCCGGATGCTGTAGCAGCGGCTCGACACCGGAACCGGCTGGCGCTTGCCTGACTTCAACAACTCCAGTTGCCTGTCGTCGAGCGCCTTGCGTGCGCTGTTGACCGCGACCCAGAACGCGAGATCGCTGTCGGTTGACGCTAGCGCCTCGCGCACCGTCTGCGCCAGATTGAGCGCGACGTCTGCGTGAAGGCCGCTGCCGTCGTCCAGTTGAAGTCTGCCGTGCACGACGTAGTAGTCGCTGCCGCCTTCGGAGCGATGGAACGGCCAGCCCAGGTCAATGCGGACGGGAAAGCCGTGGAGAGTGACGCTGGTGAATGATTTGTCCATATGAGTGGTTAATGGTTAGCTGTGTATCAGGGCACGACTTCAGTCGTGCCGCAGACATCGCCTAAATGCGGGCTTCAGCCCCTGCGATTGCACTACAGGGGCTAAAGCCCGACTTCTTTTCGCGCCGTTTTCGGCACGACCAAGGTCGTGCCCTGATACGAACCTGTTTTCAGCCAAACTGCTCATGAGGTAATCGCTAGCCGCTAATCGCAACTCTGACCATTTTCTTCCCTGCCCGTAGCGTAAATTCATGGCCCATCTTCACCGTCACGACGACTTCGCTCTTCGGCTCGCCATCGACTTTCACTGCGTTCTGCTTCACCTTGCGCAGGCCGTCGGTGACGGAGGTCGCCAGTCCGGTGCGCGCCAGCAGCTTGTCGAGCTTCACCTGAACATCATCGTCGGTGGTCGCGGCGTGGGGCGCGGCGACCTCAGTAAACGGCACCGTGATCAGCGGCAGATCTTCCGGCACCTCATCTTTCTGGAACATGCGCGACCAATCCTGCGCCGCCTGCTCCGCCGCCTCGCGCGAATGGAAATCGGCGATGATGCGCTTGCCCAGCTCCTGCTTCAGCTTCATGGGATGCGCAGCGCCGCCGGCCACGTCGCGCTTCATACGCTCGATATCGGCCATGCTGACGTCCGTCACCAGCTCGTAGTAACGCCACATCAGCTCGTCAGAGATCGACATGACCTTGCCGAACATCTCCTGCGGCGGCTCGGTAATGCCAATGTAATTACCGTACGACTTCGACATCTTCTGCACGCCGTCGGTACCTTCCAGCAGCGGCGTGGTCAGCACGATCTGCGGCGGCTGCCCGTAATGCCGTTGCAGCTCGCGCCCCATCAGCAGATTGAATTTCTGATCGGTGCCGCCGAGTTCAACGTCGGCCTCCAGCGCCACCGAGTCGTAGCCCTGCGCGATGGGATACAGCAGCTCGTGCATCGCGATCGGCTTTTCGTCCATGAAGCGCTTGTGGAAGTCCTCACGCTCCAGCATTTGCGAGACGGTGAACTTCGCGGCCAGCCGGATGAAGCCTTCATAGCCCAGCTTGTCGAGCCACTCGCTGTTGAAGCGTACTTCGGTCTTCTCGCGGTCGAGGATCTTGAAGACCTGCGCTTTATAGGTCTCGGCGTTCTGGTCGATCTGCTCGCGCGAGAGCGGCGGCCGCGTGGCCGAGCGGCCGGAGGGATCGCCGATCAGCCCGGTGAAATCACCGATCAGAAAGATGACCGTGTGGCCCATGTCCTGGAAATGTTTCAGCTTGCGCATGAGGACGGTGTGGCCAAGGTGCAGGTCGGGCGCGGTGGGATCGAAGCCCGCCTTCACGCGCATGGGCTTTTCCGACGCGCGCGACTTCTCCAGCCGCTCGCGCAGATCGCTCTCGCGAATGATCTCCGCTGCACCCTTGCGCAAGTAGGCGAGCTGCTCATCAACCTCGGGGAATGAGGGCATAAAGTCCGATTATAAGGAATGGGAGTTTCGAGTTGCAGTTTCGAGCTTCAAGTTGTCATCACGAGGAGGGCTTCACCCCGACGAGGGATCTGCTGTGCATGGCCTCCGCGCATAGAGTTCTGCCGCGTCTGGAGAAAGCAGATCCCTCCTCGGACTGAAGTCCTCGTCGTGATGACAATTAATTGAACTACCGACACATTGACAGGGGACGTATTCTCTAAAGTTGACGATATGATCAAAAATCCCGACGTGGCGAAACAGATCGACGAAGCGATGAGGCAGATGTGGAACCAGCTCTGCGGCTGCCTCGACGTAGTAAGGGAACGCTGTTCTCCGGAGGAATACGCTGGATTCGTCAAGGCAACCCGCAACATCGGCTGCGGTATTGTAATGGATGTCATGGAGCCGCTCTACGAGGCAAACCCAAATCTGAAGCCCCCTAATTGGGACGATGGCCTCGAAGAAAACTTTGGCAAGCCTGAAACCAAATCATGAAACTGCTTCTCCCTGGCGCCGTTTTCATTCTCATGGTTTCGGTCGGCATGAGCCTTAAGCTGCCGGAACTGGTTTCCAACTGGCGACAGCTCACCTGGGCGACGTGGATACGGCTGGTGCTGGCCACATTTATTGTGCCCGCGCTGGCCGCGCTGATCCTGGCGCGCGTCTTCTTCCTGACACTGCCCGAGACCGGCGCCCTCTTCATGGTGGGGGCCACGCCGGGCGCACCGCTGCTCACGCGCAATCTCGCGCGGCGCGGCTTCGATATGCAACTGGCCGCGAGCTATCAGGTCTGGTGCGGCGCGCTCACGCCTATCTTCATTCCCGTCATGCTGTGGGCTGCGGCCAAGCTTTACAGTCGCAGCATCTGGATTCCACCACGCGTCCTTCTGCTGCAGATCGTGGAGAAGGAATTCCTGCCGCTGCTGGTGGGCATGATGCTGATGCGCCTTGCGCCCGTATTCTCCAAGAAGGCGCAGCGCGGGATGAACATGCTCGGCAATCTTGTGCTTACACTGGTCTTTGTTCTCCTGCTGTGGAAGATGCGCGCGGACCTGGCAACCGTAACGCCCTGGATTGTGCTGGCGACGTTCATTCTCATGGTAGCGTCAATTGTCGCGATGCATCTGCTGTTGCGCGCCGACCGGATTATCGTGCGAACCCTCGCGGTCAGCAATGCCAATCGCCATGTCGGCCTGGCTCTGCTCCTCATGAACCGATTCAAGAGCAGCCACCAGGCGCTGCCGGTGATCGCCTGCTATGCCATACTGGTCGCCATTTTCCTGGTGGTGGCGCCCAGGATCTTTCGCCCGCAGGAACTGGCTGCACAGAAGGCAAGCGCGTAGCCTCAGGATCAGAACGATGGCAATGATTCGGCTACTGCCGATGCGCCGCCACACAGCTTCCCTGCGGCCAATTTTTTGAGCACAATCGAAGGATGTCGGAGTCCAAGATTCGAGTGGGCCATAAACAGGACGCTCAATGGTTGTTGTCAGTCATAAACGGTTTATGAGATTTGGAGTGATGCGCCAACGGCCACAAGCCGCCGGCCATTAAGATGGCTACTCGCATCGTTTTTATCACCATTGCACTCGCCCTGATCGGCACAGGCATCTGGGCCTATCATCACGACGAGAACCTGCGCAAGAACGCGCCTTTGGTAAACCTCGGCGATCCCAACGAGGTTGTGCGCCAGTTGCTAGGCGATCCCACGTCCGAAGGCCCATGCGGCTCGCTTACTCCGACTCCCAAGGGCTGCACCGACGAGTATGTCTATCGCTATTGGTACACGATCTTTCAGCCGCAGCATGAAGTTATCTGGTTTGATCACGCGGGCAAAGTGCTCGGCGAGCAGCACGTGCGCTCGCCACTCTAGAGCGCGTTCACAATTGCTGCGGACCGGGTAATGCGGCCTTCCGGCGCGGTCGAGCTGCAGAGCTTTCGGCACACTGATCTCGCGTGACGACAGCACACGTGCAACTGCTTATCTGTTACAATCGGTAACGTCTGATCGCGTGAGCTTGTCGGCTCAGGCGGACTATCGAAGTCGCTGACAGTATGCATCGTCAGCATTGACAAGGGTTTCCGCTAACCCGATCAATCCAAAAGCGGGGTCGTAGTTCAGTTGGTTAGAACGCTGCCCTGTCACGGCAGAGGCCGCGGGTTCGAGTCCCGTCGACCCCGCCATTCCCTTCAAGCATTTACAGGGAAATGGCAATCAAGGCTCATGGTCCACTTAGGCCAGTGCCCTTCCCTTCCGTAAGATAAGCGAACAATTTTGCTTTTTGCGCTTTTCTGGCATACCGCTTGGGCGTACAGGTCCGTCTTTAGGCACGCCTCGAAATTCTTCGCCCAACGAGAATCCCGGACGATGTGGCCTTCTCTTATTTTTCTCGCCCCTTCACCAGGAACTTATCGTCCGCAGACGTACAAACCAAATCCCAAGAGTATTGTGGCCATTCGCGTCCTGCTCCCGTGATCACCGCAAGCGCGTCACTTTCTCTCATCCTGCTGGCTTCGTGCAGATTGAAAACGAATTGATAGCCGAATCCTTCTGGTTCGGCATCATCGCGAGACTGTATCCATACATCCATGAGGGGCTATTATCGCGCCATGCATCAGGCCATACCTGGGAACTCCGGCCCGCTCACCGGTGCAATGGTGATTTCTCACCAGCTATCTCGTTCGTCGAAGCGCGCGGGGCCAACAGGTGAGCGATGGTATCGAGAAGGACATTCGGTGGCTCACCTTTAGCGAGGAACCCGTCCGCGAACTCCAGGCCGTCAGGTTTCTCCAGGGCGGCAGAGATGATGAGAATGGGGACTTCTGGTTTAAGGTCCTTCATTTCTCTGGCGATCTCGGTACCTGACTTGCCGCTCAGAAAGTGGTCGGCGATCACCAACTCGATAGGATTCTGTTTGAAAATCTCCAAGCCATCTTCCCCTGATTTAGCAGTTAGTACGCTGTAGCCTTCGCTGCCAAGTACAAGTTTTCTTACCTGCAGCGCGACATCGGCGTCGTCAATGCACAATATCAGCGGAGGCTTCGCGGCGGTAGATGATGAAGCCGAGTTCATGGCCCGGTCCTTATCTGCCCGCAACAAACCATGCGGGCCTATGGGTTATCGGTCTATGCTCCGGCCAGGTTGTGAATGGCGGTCATGTTCTGAATCAGCAAAGTAGAGCCATGAAGCTCCGCTATGTGCTGTTTCCGAAAAGTGGCAAGAGTACGGGTAACGGTTTCGCGGGACATGCCGATAATTTGCGCGATCTCATCATGGGTCAATGCCACCTTAATTCCGCGAGCTGTGGCTACACCAGAGTCGTCTCGCGACCATTCCAGTATCAGGCGGGCAATTCGCTCGGTCGCGGTGCTCATAGTGAATGAGCGAAGTTGCTGATATGCGTGTTGGCATTCGCGGCCCACGTGCATCGCCGCCTGCATGCAGGCAGCGCCATGTTCCGTTAGAAACTTGAGAAAGTCGTCCCGTTTAACAAAATTCAGTTGGCAAGGTTGGCCTGTTTCCGCAGTTGTTTCATGGGGGATTCCCGATATAGTTGCGCTCAAACCTAGAATCTCCCCAGGCTGGGCAACCTTCAATATTATGGTACGACCGTCCCTTGAATTAGCTGACAACTTCACACGGCCTTTACAAAGAACATAAATGCCGCGACATGCTTGCCCCTCCACAAACAGAGTTGCGCCAGCAGGATGTACGAGCGTGAACTTGAGGCTTTGGAAGACTGCCATAACTGGTTTCGGCAAATCGCAGAAGAAGCCTTCCGAACACAACTTGCAGGAGAGACAGTCCTCCACCAATTCCATCCCGTAGGGTGAGTGCATTGCATCCTCGCTGTCGGAAAACCCCATTGGCCGCAGAACCTCTGGCAGTGGATGTGAGGAAATTCGGGTTCTCTATGGTAGGCCGACTGCCAGCGTTCTGACGGTATAATTCCCCGACAATACAATCTTCGGCTGGGTTCAATCTGTTCAATACTGCTCATTCTCGCAAAAAAAGAATGGCTTACTTCGGACCTTCGGATTCACCTAGCAAGGTTCCATCCGGCAATGAGAACTGGCCGATTATTCAGAGAAGCAAGTACTTCGCCGTCAGAAGGCTGCGCTGGCGTGCAGCAATACATTCCATGGCCAGCTGTGAAGGTATTGCGTGGTTCGGCTTGGTAAACGATGGGGTTGCTTAGTGGCACCCATCAACAGCATGACGCGTGAATGGCTTGATTGTGGTCGTCACCTGGCCTCCTTGAGTTACTCCGGCAGACAAGTCCCGAAGTTCTTTCCCCGCCGCAGCTTCAGCTAGTTCATGCGTAGGCTCATAGCCCCAGGACACTAATTCGTCAGGATTCTGCGCCCGGCAAATCATCCAATGATGGCGCCTGCCTCTGTAGGAAGGCTCCGCTTGAAACGATATGACATATCGACGAGCAGTTTGTTCCATTGCACCTGCTTTAGGAAGATGAAGTTCCTTCCTCTCACGAACGCACTCTTCTTGCAGCCTACTGTGAGATGCGTGCGCGAGCGTTGTTGGTTTTTGCATGGGCCTCGCCCACAACGATCGTACGACCCGCCATGAGGGAACCATTCAACCCCAGGATCGCCTCCTGTGCATCCTTGTCCGCGCTCATTTCCACGAAAGCGAATCCACGAGGAGCGCCAGTCGTGCGGTCCATAATGATAGTTACCACCTCAACAGGCCCGTAGCTTCCGAACGCGGTCCTAAGATCCTGCTCGGTTGTACCTTTTTCCATATTTCCTACATAAAGATTTTTCACGGTTCCTCGACTCTGTGAGGATAGGTGGAACAAGCTCAGCCTAATCCTCGGGGAAACTAAGACGGTTGGTCGTCTCAGGATAGCAATTGTGTGGGGAGTGAAAGTACATCGTCCCAGTGATTCCTCCGGACGACGAGAGAATAAAGAGGTGGGATTGTGCTCCCACAAGTACCCCAAATACACGTCTCAACGATGTCTGGGCATTAATTCGCACCGCTTTCGGCCTAAAGTAGTTCCCTTACCTGTAATTGCTCTCTTTGTCGTCGGCTTTGCCGTTATGGTCTAGCCAGTTCAGCAGAGAGCGTACGCTTCCTTGCGCTAACGCTACACAGGAATCGCCTGCGCCGTAATAGACGTTGATGGTGTCTCCGTCGGGGCTTATCGTGTGTCCACACGGGAAGACCACGTCGTGCACATCGCCCCCACGCTCATAATCGGCTTCCGGTCCGAAGATCCAGGAATCGCCGCGCAATAAACAAACCTCTGGCTTCTGCATTTCAAACAAGGCCAGGCCAACCCGGTATAACGAGCCCGAAGCCGTCTGCTTTACTCCGTGGTACAGCACCAGCCAACCCCTCGGAGTTTCTATGGGTGGCGTCGAGAGACCGATTTTGTTCGCATCCCACCACGCACCCTTGCGCGCCTCCATCATCACTCGATGGCCGCCCCAGTGCCGCAGATCGGGAGAATACGAAATCCAGATGTGAGCCCCTAAAGGAGTCATAGGTCGATGGATAAGCGCCCATAGTCCACCAATCTTGTACGGCAAGAGAGCCGCATCCTTGTCGTCCGCCGACATGATGACGCCGTAGCGTTCGAAGCTTCGAAAGTCCTTGGTCAGCGCCAGCGAGACTCCGGGTCCGCCTTTGGAGTAGGAGGTGTAGGCCACAGCATATTGCTGCAGATCGGGAACGTAGGTAATACGCGGATCCTCGATGCCCCAAAGCTCTTCTGGATACACCTCCGGATTGGGCATGAGAGTTGGTGTGGGATCAATGTTCCATCCGTCCACCCCATTCGCAGATCGCGCCGCGCACAGATGTGAGAGACCACGGCGATCCTCAACTCGGCAAAGCAGCAGTGTCGATCCATCCTCCAGTAATGTTGCTCCGGCATTAAAGACGCTGTTGATCCGATAGGGCCAGTCCTTGCTGCTTAGGATAGGGTTGGCGGGATGCCGCTGCAGCAGAAAGTCGGTTGAATCGATGGAGCCGATCGCGTCGATAGCTAAGGTCATAGGTTATTTCGCATAACATGAAGCTGAAATTTCGAAATGTCTGAGCACAGAAGCACCAGAATCGCGCCGACATTTAGTTAAACTGCTGTCCGGGAATTTGAACGTCCTGAAGCTGCCGCATCTCCAGAAGCGCCATCAAGAAGGACAGCGTCGACTCGGCTCCTTGATTTTCGTTTGCCCGATCAGGATGAAGACCATCTCGACATCCGCCGGTGCTGTCGTCATACAAGGCGGTCTTCAGATCGTTATCTCCGAGGAACCAGTTGAACGCAGCCCAGGCTTGCGCGCGCCACCGTTCATCGCCAGTCGCACGATAGGCTTGCAGGCACGCCGAGACCGTCGCACTTGCTTCCAGCGGCTGCTGATCGAACCTCGCCTTACTGCCCCCCTTGCCATAGAAGCCTTGCGACCCGATAGGTGCAAAGTGATCGTTCATGGTGCAGCGTTGTTGTGTCCCAAGCCACTCCAGCGAATCCAAGCCGGCCGTGAGCCACTCGTCGTTCGATGTGCGCGAGCCTGCCAGCAGTAAGGCCTGAGACAGCCGGGCGTTGGAATACGCGAGACCGTCTTCAAACCAGTTCCAGCCTGGGGCACAGGTGATTTGGTAGATCTTTAGCAACTTGCCGGCGAGAATCTCCCTCTGTCTTTGTGCCGTCCTGTCTCCGGGAAAGCGATCAAGGTATCCCTGAATTCCGAACAGGGAGAAGGCCCATGCGCGAGGACTTGTGAAGCTCAACGCCGCCGGAACTGCAAGCTCAAACAGTCGCCCGGCCAGCCCTCGTAGACTTTCATTGACCGTCCGATGGACTGCGCTTCCCAGGGCCCACAAGGCGCGCCCGTGACTGTCTTCCGATCCTTGCGGCTCCTGCCACGTACGCTCATAGCTCAGAAAGTTGCGGAACCTTCCGTTGGAGGAGTTGAAGGCTAGCCAGAGGAAAGCCATGTATCGCGAGGCCAGTCTCCCCGCTTCAGCTTCTCCTTCCGCTCCAGGTTGCTCGGAGAGGATTGAGACGATCAGGGCACGAGCATTATCATCCGTCGCGTAACCTTCGTGATAATTGGGGACTGCGAACACAGCATGTTGCAACATGCCGGTATCGTCGGTCATGCGAATGAGATGACTCAGCTTCACCGGAGGCAAGCTGTCGACGCGACTGGCTACGCCGGCGTTTGGGCTGAGCAGGCGAGGGTTCCACATGCGTTCAGCTCGTGCTCTCTGGAAGGTGCGCATATAGTCTTGGGCCACACTTTTCCAGACCATGTTGCGCGAGTAGAGGTACGCACGCTTGCGCATAGCGTGCCGTTCAGCCTCGTTTTCCAGGAGGTGAATCGTCTGTTCTGCGATCGCACCCTGGTCGTTGAACGGAACGATTACCCCGCGGCCTTGATCGAGAAGTTCAAGCGCGTGCCAATAGGGAGTCGAGATGACCGCTTTGCCCGCACCGAGGGCGTAAGCCAAAGTTCCAGAAACAACTTGCGCCTCATTCCTGTAAGGCGTGATGTAGATGTCGGCTGAGCCGATGAATTCCATCATCTCCTCCGGGCTGACAAACCGGTTGTGGAAAATGACGTTTTTCTCGACGCGGAGATCCTTGGCGAGCGCCTGCAATGACTCCCGGTATTTGTCCCCCTCGCGGCGTCGGATATGAGGATGGGTGGCGCCGGCGACGATGTACATAACGTTGCGGTTGTGAGACAGAATGCTGGGCAGAGCCTGTATGACCGTTTCCACTCCCTTGTTCGGCGAGAGCAAGCCGAAGGTCAGCAGCACCGACTTGCCTCCGACTCCAAATCGGTCCTTGTAGAAGTTCGGATCGACAAATGCCAGATTGGGGACGCCGTGTGGAATGACGTCGATCTTAGCCGCAGGAACCTGGAAGACCTCGCGCAGGAACTGCGAAGAATGCTGGCTCATCACGATAAGGCGGTCGGAGAGTTCTGCCAGTTCCACCATCACCCGATGTTGGTCTGGGTTTGGCTCACGCAGCACAGTATGAAGTGTGGTCACGATCGGCATCCGGAGATTCCGCAGCAACTCCAGGATGTGGCTTCCGGCCGCCCCTCCGAAAATTCCATATTCGTGCTGCACGGATACCAAATCGACGTTAGTGAAGTTGAGAAACTCCGCTGCGCGTTCGTAGGAAGGCAACTCCTCCTCGGTTAACTCGAAGCGGACACGCTCAGGGTAACCGTATTCAGAGTCGGGATCATTCACCGGTAGCGCAAACAACCGCTCAGTTCCGTACTCGTTGGAGACAGCATCACACAAGTCCGTTGTAAAAGTGGCAATACCGCATTGCCGCGGAAGATAGTTTCCAATGATTGCGATTCGGCTGGGTAGCGAGAGGTGAACTGTCGGATCGATCACGGGAGCAGGCTTGATCTGATGCGACAGTGACCCGCCAATTCTCAATGGCCTTCTGAACGGTAGTGTCTTAGGCAATGACATGGGATCCTATCTGCTCACCGCGCGACCGCCGATGAACTGCCGCCAACGCGGGACGGGGCTCACCAAGATCCCTACCCAAGGGCCGAGCGGCTCTTAACCGCCGGCGCGCCGCACTCAGTCGGCACACCGGCAAGTCTCAATTACTTGGTTTCTGCAGTTTCATGCGCGGCCGTCTTCTTTTCGGCAGCGTTGACAGCGGCAAGGAACGGCTCAGCGCTCGCCGGCGCCGGCACACCGCCCGAAAGCGTTTTGCTGAAGGGAACATTCGTGCCGTAGAGTGCGATGGTGGAATCGTTGTCCTGCTGGATCTTGGCGCCATCCACAGCTATTCCGACAAACAGGCCTTGCGAGCGCGAATAGCTTAACGCTTCAGTATTCATCTTCCAGTCGGTACCGGCTGAGGCATGTCTTCCAACCGGACCTGCCGTTGCCGATGCTTCGCCACTCAGTTCAAACTTGCTGGAGAGCAGACCCTGTACGCCCTTGTCATTCATAAACAGAATCACCAGGTCCACGGATTGTGCTCCGGCTTGAAAGCCGAAATTCCCGCCGCCAATCGAGATAAATGCGGGCGCGCTCCACCCATGCCTGGTCCGGCAGGTAACCACGCCGCGTCCATGTTCGCCGCCGACGATGAGCCCACCCTTTGCCATACCAGGTACGATGGCGATACATTTGGCCGCATTCAGCACTTCCTCTGGAATACCCTTGTCGGGCGCCGCCATAATCTCGTTTAAGACTGTGCCTGCCGCCTGCAAGCGCGCAGAAGTATCTTGCTCTGCGGGACCGGCAAAGGCGAAGCTGGTTAGCGACAACATCAAGAATCCAAATACGTATTTCTTCAAATAACACTTCCTTGTCATGCAATACAGACTGGTGAATGAACCGTGAGGGCGGAAATCCGCCGTGAGTATCAGGCCGTCCTGCGGCCGCTGACCAGATTGATGATCAGGAGAACGACGGCAACCACCAACAAAAGGTGAATCAAACCGCCTGCGATGTGGAAACTAAAACCGAGAAGCCACAAAATCAGCAGGATAACGAATATTGTCCAAAGCATTTGCGCCTCCTGGGCTGCACGTCGCAGCCCCCTCACACTTGACTTGCGATCTAATTCGCGCCGGACTCAAAGAGGAAAGTTGGTAATAACGTCCTCTGAACAGTCGCTAGGAACTTCACTGTCGGGGCACACTTCTGTTAATTAACTCTCTCATCTCGATGGCGGCTGAGTCTGAGCAATAGTGACCACTCACTCTCGTGCTGTGCCGTCGAACCCCTCGTGAACAGTGCCGTAACCGGCGAGCAGTATTGAACAGACCAACCGATGGCCCGGCGGTACCGTAAGACCATCCCCAAGGGGAGAGGATCTCATCATGAAAATAAAGTACCTTCACATCTCGGCTTATCCCTGCGATAAGTGCGAAGGGCCGGTCATTGCGGGCTCATTCGGAATACGGGAAACTGAGATTTCAAGGGAGAGCGCTTTGACCCCGGTTGGAGCAGCTTGCTTGTCGTGCGGGAGCAAACCAAACCGAAATGAATAATGGCAATGTGGCTCGTCAGTTTGCTCCGGTGGAATGGGTCTCGCGAAAAAAGAGCTAGACGCACTCGTGGTCGAGGCTTCGAGATACTCAGTCGTGCAGTACCACGTTGAGCAGCGAACTGGGCACTTGCATTCCGCCGCCGTTGTATTCGACGAATTCGAGCTTGCGGAATCGGTTCATAAAGAAACTGATCCGGGAACGCGTGGTATCGACCATTTCGGCCAGCGACTCCTGGCTAATCTTGGGAATTACCGGCTCAGGTTTGTCCTCACTTGCCGAAATGAGCCAGCAATAAAACTATCCTGGCTAACTTTTCTCGCCGGAATTGAAGAGCTGATCCACAAGATCCTCTCGGGTCTCGAAAGGCCTTCTCCAGCTCCGCATCTACTCGAATTGACCGACCGATTCTCAAGTTATTTCGGCAGCAGGTCTTTGAGGCCGAGGAGAATCGACACCGGCAGTCGCAACGTCCGTCGCACCGGGTCGTTCGCGGTGATCGCTTGGACCGCAACTCCGCCCCCGTCAGGGAAGGGGTCAGAAACGATCTGAAATCTTTGGCCATACAGTTGGATATGGCGAGTAACACCGTAACCAAGTTCCTTGATCTTCGAACAGTTCTCGGCAGGCGTTCGGGGGCTGGCATAAGTGATGATCGAGTCCATTTTCGCTCTTTTCGCGGATGTTTGAGGTGCAATTATCTGGCGGTGGTCTTACTTGCACGATTCTTGCGTGCTTTCAAATGAGCTTCCGCTGTAAGCCAGTCGTCTACCGAACGATCTTCCGAGAGGCGGCGACGCTCGCAGAGTCGACGCTGGTAGAGCTGGTACGCATGGGCGCGAATCTCTTCCGCTGAGGCCATGGTGGAAACGCCTGCTTCTGCCGATCCTCCCGGTATTGCTAAAGGCTGCGCTCGCTTGGAAGGTGGAGAAGGTTGTCTGACTCCAACTCTGGGATCAATCACATCTTGCTCCTGGGTTGTTGCAACTAAGAGGGGAAGACTTCAGAAGGCTGACTTAGTTCAGAGGCTCTGAATTGGAATGAAAATCACTCTCACTCTTGAAGCTACGCTGACTAAAACGCGCTGTCAATGCAGAGATCATGAGACGGCATTTAGGCCGACAGCGATGAAATTCGTTAGACCCTGGAAGTAGCCCACCGTTGAAACATGGGCACATAGCGCCGTCTCTGGCATCCTAGACAGCGACCGGGACAAATCAGGAATCGCGGCAAGAGGTGCTTTTCAATCCATCCCTCCGGAGGCGCTTCCTTGAATTGGTCTCCTTTACACACACGACAGCGGACTGAGAATAGGGTCATTTGTGAACACTACGCTTTCCTGTGCCCCAATGACGGCTTTTCTTTTTCTTAATCACTTGACCTATGAAAAAAGAAATCGCAGTTAACGTTCCAGTTCATCGCAAGGCAGTTTTCACTCCGCTCCAACAATCGGCTACCGCTTGCAGATCATGTGAATCCACCCTTTCAGCGCGGTAGCGTCACCAGCCTTCGCTAATTGTCCGCCCGGCGAGCATGCGAAAGCTGTTCAACATTGCTCAGTGAGCAGTTCGGCTCAGACCATCGCAATACCGGGGCGGTAGCATCGCAAGTATGGCGCTCACTTCAGAAAGTTTAGGCGGTCCAGTTCCGTGAGTTGACATTCGAGTCCGAAAGGCCTAGGGTCGACACAGAGTGAGTATCTCCTTCCCTCTTTCAGGTTCTCTGATCTAAGTCAGCCATCTGAAGTCACCACTTAGCACACCTACAGCCGCAACGAGGTTGCCATGTTAGCTCGCAACGTAAGAAGACTCTGCGTCGAGCGGTCAAGCGGTTACTCGCGCCAACTCGGGCGCACATTTCAACTGTCCGGAACTGTCCCACATACTCACGAAACGATTCCCGGGCATCCCGTATGTGTCGACAACCGCACAGCCACGCAATATTTAACTGGGCTCTCACATTCAATCGGTCGAACAGCGCGAGCACCATTGCTGGTGGCGCCGACGGATCAAAGCGGATCAATCAATACCGATTTGTAAGCAGGAGATGGAAATGAATTGGGAACAAGTAGAAACAAAATGGGACAACTTAACCGGCTCTGCCAAGGAAAACTGGGGCAAGCTTACGGATCAGGATCTCCATGAGATATCCGGTAAACGAGAGCAACTTACAAGCAAGATCCAGGAAACATACGGGATCACAAGGCGAGAAGCCGACAAGCAAGTTTGGGACTGGGGCAAGAGCGTAGAGAGAACGAAGAAGAAAATTGCTTAGCTGACTGAGCCTAATCGAAACGAAGCGCACACCGAAAGGCGAACGGTCCACACATGCAAATCAGTGACCTGACTAGAGCACAGAGGTTGGCGGTAGCGTGTCCTTCTTGTGCAGCGGCGCCGCAAGAGCGCTGCTGTGAGATTAGTAGTGGCGCTTTTCGCCAGGAAGAGCATCTCGCCCGGCTGTTGGCCGCGTCAGGACAAGAAATTCCCCCTCGTTTGCCGCGAACCCCAGCCCAACCGGAGGGTGTCGGTGTTAATTCTGCGCACCGCACTGATATCGGTCGGGTCGATTGAAAGCTCTGGCGGCACAGCTAGGCGAAATGGGGTCAAGCTGACCAAGCTGGCCTCACCAACAAAGGTAGAAACCATCAAGGCATGACTAAGGAGAAGAGCATGGCTTCCAAAGAAGAAAACTCAGAACCAACCGCAACGTTTGCTCCGGTGCCAGCATACCCGCGGCAGGATATTTCTCGTTGGCGCACGGCCGAGGAGCGCGCCACGGCTTTGCGAGGCAAGAAGCAGAGAAGACGCGCGGCGCACAGAATTGCTTTGGGAAGATCGCACACCAACGGTTAGAGCTGTTGAGATGGCCACTCTTTGTCAATATCAATAGGAGTTACCAATGCACTGGCTGATGAACAACGCCACGGCTGAACCTTGGCTGATACTACTGTGCGCAGGTGCGGCAACAGCGACGCTAACGGCAATAGGTTGTTTTTTCTTTGCGTGGAGAAAGCGGTTTATTATTGAAGACGATCCGGTTCCCCACTGCAACCTTCAGGAGAGGCTAGCGCAGATCGCGAATACGCCAACGGTACAGGGTATGAAGTTAGCCTTGCGAGATCCCGTCGCTACATCTGGAAGAAGCTAAATTGGATCGTGGACGATTCAGAAATCCAATGGAATAAACGGCGCTGCGCGTCATTCCGAGGAACGCTTGGAAATGGAAGTACAGCCAAACTCCACTTTTCTTCCTGATCAAACTAACTGATTAGTGAGTTAAAGATTGAGCGACCGAGGGAGCCCTTCGGGCTAGTGAAGATGATTGGCGATGCGCGGTCGTGTTTCTTCACGACGAAGAGCCAGCAAGCCCGTCGGTTAGGAGTCGAGACTGTTGGTTACTTGATGGCTTATGCCCACCTGATGAACACCCGAACGCTCGCATTAACCTGCCCTTAGAACTCGCCTGGACAAACGCCGATGTCAAGCGGCAACGCTCCTGCTTATCCCATCTTCTTTCTCGTCACGGGCCTCTCGGATCAATCCATCTTCGTGCAGGGACTCAACAGCAATTTCGCCATGGTGGCGGCCATCATTCTTGCACTGCTGGTGCGAAAAGGCGTTGCTGCAGAACTCGCAGGCAGGTGCTTGCACTACACGCCAGCCCCGCGAAGGACCGCGGTCACTCGCGCTGCCACAATTGGCCGCGACACTTGTGGACTACGACACTTTCAATCAGGCGGGCCAACGGCTGTGGCTGTCAAGATGCTGAATACTGTCTTCGTCCTGATGACTGTCACGTCAATTCTGGGCCCGATCCTGACCGAACGCTTCGCGCCTGAGTTCTGACGTCTGCTTTGGATGTACGGGTGCGCCCAACCATTCTGCACGTCGTTGCAGACGTATTTTGATCTTCCTTTAACCTCTGCGTCATTCTTTGTTAAATGGGTTCACATACGATGGCTTAAGCGCAGGCAGTTTCGCTGAGAAGTGCTGCAAGCCCACCTCCGGCGAAAATCAAGCTTAAGAACGCCCGGCTGCCAGTTTATGGCGGCACAGGATTCATGAATGCGGTGACGCGCTCCGGGCAACAACGGTTTGCCGCGGCAGCGCCTGTCACTACAATCGCAACTCGGCGCTGGCGGCCACTCCGGCGAACCTGAGTCTATTTCTAAGCGCTACCTTCGGACCAGGAATTTCGCGGCGCTGGAGGACATGAGCCCCAGCTGCCTACCCGTACGGTTTCAGTTCGACGCAAGGTTCACGTTTGCATGGATCACAGCGGAGTGTAACCGAAGCTATGAGAATTCTGGTGATCGAAGACGAATTGAAGACTGCCAAGTTCCTGAAAAAGGGACTGGGCGAAGCGGGTTTTGTTGTAGACGTAGCGCGCGATGGTCTGGAAGGCCTGCACCTGGCGCAGGAATTGGATTTCGATCTGCTCATTCTCGACGTGATGCTTCCCGGCCTCGACGGGTGGGAGATCCTGACCCGTTTGCGGCAAGCCGGACAGCGGGCGCTGGTATTGCTTCTGACGGCCCGCGATGCCATCCACGAGCGGGTGCGAGGTTTCGAACTGGGAGCTGACGACTATCTTATGAAGCCGTTCGCCTTCTCCGAGTTGCTGGCGCGGGTCCGCTCGCTGCTGCGCCGAGGTCCCGCCCGCCAGCCGGAAACCCTGCGCATCGCCGATCTCGAAATTGATCTGTTGCGCCAGCGTGCGACACGTGCCGGCCAGCGGCTGGGTTTGACGACCAAGGAATTCCTTCTCTTGTCGCTGCTGGCGCGACGTGCCGGTGAAGTGCTCTCGCGAACCCTGATTGCGGAAGCGGTTTGGGATATGAACTTCGACAGCGACACCAACGTCGTCGACGTCAACGTGCGGCGACTGCGCGGCAAGGTCGACGAACCCTTTTCTCCCAAGCTGATCCGCACCGTCCGGGGCGCAGGCTATGTCATGGAATGCGACGAATAAAGGCGCGCCCTGGTGGAAAACCCTGGCCTTCCGGCTTACGGCCGGCTACGCGCTGGCGGGTTTGTGTCTGGTGTTTCTGGCGACGGCCAGCCTGTATCTGGTGTTGCGCTCAGAACTGGAGAAGAACACCGACCTGTTTCTCGCCGATAAACTCCATGTGGTCCGCACCCTTTTGCGCGAGCGGCCGGATGACTGGGATGGACTGCGCGAGGAAATTGAGCTGGAATCTGCCGCCCGGCGATATCAGCAATTCTATATTCGGCTGCTTGACGAGCGCGGCACACCACTGTTGACGACGCCGGGCATGGCCGAGCAGCTGGATTTGTCGCGGCTCGCCAAGCAATTACACAGCCGTCCCGATCATCCGGTTTCGATGAACGGGACGCACGGGCAGGCTTTTCGCGTCACCAGCGCCCCAGCGGAAGTTGGCTCGTCTTCCCTGCGAACGGATACCATTGAAATTGCAGTTGACGTCTCACACCAGGAAGAATTGCTGGCTCGCTACCGGCGGTGGTTTCTGGCAGTTCTTCTCGGATCCGTCGCCACCTTCCCACTGATCGGATATCAAGTCGCACGCCATGGAATTCGGCCAGTCGAAGAGATTGCGACCACGGCTCGCCACATCAGTTCGACCAACCTGCGCGAACGCATTCAGCCGGAAGGCTATCCCTTTGAACTGGCGTCGCTGGCCGACACCTTCAATAAAATGCTCGATCGTCTGGAAGAATCCTTCGAGCGCATTTCCCGCTTCTCCGCCGATATTGCGCACGATCTCCGCACTCCGGTGAATAACATCCGTGGCGAAGCGGAGGTGGCATTGGCCCGCGCCCGCAGCGTCGATGAGTACCGGGACACGCTTGGATCCTGTCTGGAAGAAGCGGTGCGCCTGTCGGACCTCATCAGCGATCTCTTGTTCCTGGCACGAGCCGAGAGCCCGTTGACCCACCTGCATCGCGAGCGGGTCGATGTCGCCGAACTACTGGATGGGGTGCGTCAGTACTACGAGGCTTCTGCTGAAGATGGCGGCATCTCGCTGACAACCGCGGTCGGTCCCGAGCCGGTCATCGCTGAACTGGATCGCACCCTCTTGCAAAGGGCGGTTGGCAATCTGATCTCGAATGCGGTTGCGCATACGCCGTCCGGCGGAGCGATCACTCTCGAAACTGACTCGGAAGTGTCCGCGATTCGCATCGAAGTCTCCGACACCGGCGAAGGCATTCCGCCGGAGGCCCTGGCGAGAGTCTTCGACCGCTTCTATCGGGTGGACGCATCGCGCTCGCAAAAATACGGCGGGACGGGGCTGGGATTGTCCATCGTGCAGAGCATCATGTTGCTGCATGGGGGCGATGTGGAGATTGCCAGCCAGTTGGGACAAGGCACCCGCGTCACCCTCCGCATTCCGGCCTCATCTGCAAGATGACAAAAATGTAATCTTCGTGCTAAGGAGTGGTGGAGATCCGGGCAATATCGTCGTCGTAGCTGGCAACTATGCAATGGTGGGGAGGAACGATAAGGAAATCGCTGCCCCAGGCTTCCCCGAGGAGTTTGCGAAACAAGCTTACACTTCCAGAAATTTCTTCATAACTCCACTGTTTATCGGCGGCTTCCGCCTTGGCCAGAGGGGCAAAGTGGTCGTCGAATTCCGAGCCGGTGCGAATGTACGTCAGCTTGTGGTAGGCGTGCCGGTAGCGCGTAGCCTCCTCGTAAAGGTACTGCCCGGCGTCCTCGCCATAGCGCGCGATCAGGGCATCGCGATCTTCACTGAGACCGCTGACCGGCAACTGGTCGTGCAGCTCAGCGGCGCGCTCCATCCAGCCGACGGAGCGGAAATACACGCCAGAGTTGGCCTTGAAATAGGCATCGTATTTCTCGCGGCTGCCCATAAGTAAGGTGATGCAGTCATGGGCGCGGGGAATGACCAGCGGAATGGCAGGAGCCGTAAGCCCAGCGGTTCCCATCCCACATAGTCCGTATCCCAACACAATGGCGTCGTAGCAAGAGCAATCGGTGGAATCGATCTCCCGCTGCAATCGCTCGCGCATGACCTTTGCGCCGGTGCCATGCAGGCCGGCAGGCAGGAATCGCGCATCAATCAGATGGGGAGAGTGGACAATCGCGTCACTGAGTTCGCGCAACAATAATCCGCAGCCGATCAGCAAGAGGCGCATGATCACACCGCAACTGTCGGAACCTGCGCGACAGCAACACGCTCGGCAAAGACCTCTGCATTGGGAAACGCCATGCAGTCGACAAACCGATCCTGAAACTTAGGATCCGATGCCAGACCGATATGCTGGATCATGTCCAGGACAGGAAAATCGTTGACGCCGATGAGTAGCTTGGCTCCACGCAGGGCGGTGTTGCCGGATGGCACCAGGCGCCCGACTGGGGTTTCCAACAGGCCGATGCGGACGGCACTTTCGGCGCGCACATAGTTTCCGAACGCCCCCGCGAGATAGACTTCTTCCACGTCATCAATGGTAGCGCCCCAATGGTCGAGAAGAATGCGCATACCGGAAGCAATGGCGGCCTTCGCCAGCTGCAGTTCGCGCACATCGTTCTGCCACAACTTAACGATTCCGGAGAGAGGAAATTCCTTGGAGCCATTCTGGAATCGGCCGCGTGGGGCGATGATTTCGGCATTCAGCCCGGCCGCGACTGCGTCCACTAAGCCGCTGCCGCAGAGCCCGCGCGCGGCTACGTCGCCGATGACATCGCACTGAAAAGTTCCGTTGTTATAGAAGACGCGGGAAATGGCGCCGGTTGCCGCCCGCATACCCATCTTGATTTCGCCGGCTTCGAAAGCCGTGCCCGCTGCGGTGGAAGCACACAGAATGCGCTCGCGATTGCCGAGCGAGATTTCGCCATTGGTGCCGAGATCAATCAGCGCCCGCAAACGATCTCCGGTGTGCAGTCCCACTGCGATGATGCCGGCCAGGATATCGGAACCGACGAATCCACCAATGCAGGGCAAGAAGCGAATAGTCGCGGCATCCGAAAGCTGCCAGTGCAATTCCTTCGGAGAAAAACGCTGCTCGCCAAGATTGGGAGAGGCAAACGGGACGTGCGATAGCGGCTCAGTATCCACCCCGCAAAACAAATGATGCATGACCGTGTTGCCGACCAGCACCACTTCGACCACCTCGTCCTGCCGACCCGAGGCGACGTCCTGCACCATCTCGCCGAGAAACTCGCGAATAATGGTAGTGAGCTCGTTGCTGTCGAAAGCAAAGCGCACGCGGCTCATGACATCGGCGCCATGCACTGCCTGGGGATTGAGAGCGGTTCGGAATCCCAGTAGTTTGCCCGTAACCAGATCCAGCAGTTGCGCCACCAGCGTGGTTGTGCCCAGATCAATGGCGATGGCAAGACCTCGCCGTTGCGTTTTGGCGAGTTGCGACTCATCGACCAGCACCGGCATGGTCCATTGTTCAATCTTCAACTTGAGGGGAGAGTCGGCCCGCAGGTAACACGCCAGTCGCCACCCATCGAGCAGATCCTCTCTGGAGAGCACGGCACGTTCTTCCGCAGTGGGCTCGACGTAGCCTTCGAGGATCTGCACGCGGCAACCGCCGCAGGTCCCCAAACCGCCGCAGGGAAACTCCATTCCGTGGGCGCTGAGAAGGTTTTGCAACAGCGCTCCGCGCTCGACGTCCATAACCGCGCCGATCGGCAAAAGCTGGATGCGAACTTGGTTCGAGTCATTCGAATTGTCAGGCATATGTGCACCCGCGAGAGACTTGGCCGCCGCCTATAGCCAATCTGCAAGAAAAAAGCAGCATGCGCGGTGCCGGCGGGCACATGCTGCTGTGACAGTTGAACACTCGATGCCGGAAGCAGAAGCTAGAATCGAAGAACGCTGCCGCTGCGGGGGACAGCAGCAGCGTGATCGGCAAAAGTAAATCAAGCGTTTCTAGCTAACGTGCAGCAACGGCAACCTTCAGGCCGTAGGACTCGGGCTCAAACAGATGACCCAGAGTGCCCACGATCTCTTCGGCTAGTTCGTTCTCATCCTTCGGCAGATTGGCGAACTCTTTGTGCAGCCGTTCCAGCCACTGGAGTTCCTTCTTGCCGAGAGTGAGGTTCTTCTTGTCAACCGAGGCCTGGATGATGTCGATCGCAGCCTGGCCGGCAGCTATAGTGCGGGCATAGTCCGTGTCCTTGGCAACGATGGCTTTGCCAATGGCGAAGACCGCTTCCGGCGTCAGGATGGTACCGATAGCACTTACGTTCTGATCGGATTCCACCATCCACGACTGGAAGATATGGCCCTGCTTGTGGGAGTTGGCAATGTTCATCAGCCTGACGTCATAAGCCAACAACTCGGTGTAAGCCTCGGGAGCATTGCCGGAGAGCAGACGGACGTTCTGCACTGACTCATTGCTCCAAAGATCGCACATGCTGGCCGAGATGTTGCCTACATGGCTGAAGTGAGCACAGGTCGCTGCCTTGCCTTCCTGTGAAATGGGGATGCCGCTGACTGCCTTGACGATCGGGTTCTCGTAGCCGCAGTCCTTGGAAGGACCTTTGGCGCCGTTCTCGACCGCTTTCAGGGTGCGGGCGCCGGCCATGGCACGATCGACGGCGGCGACCACATCGGGCAACAGCTTCTGGTAGGCCAGCACCATGGAGGTGTTGGCGAATCCGCAGGCGGTGTCGCCGGCAGGAACGGTGTGGCCGCTCTTCTCGCATTTTTCCGAGATCTGGCTCCACAACCACTTCATGTCACGGCAAGACAGACTGGCCATGCCGAACACGATGGCGCGAACGTCACCGTACATCAAGCCTTCGTCGTGAACCTCTTTGCCACCGATGGACTCGATGGACATGAGGTCGGCGCCGGCCTGAATGCAAAGATCGAAGGAGCGATTCAGCTTCTCCCACAGTTCGCCATGACGCATAACCGGCTTAACGCCTTTAACTCCAGCCGGGCCGCGGATGTCCGCTGGGGTGCAGCGGCAAGCGCCCTTCAAGCCATACTTCTCATAGGCCTGCTTCAGGTGCCGTTCCAGGAGAGCGGTGATTTCAGCGCCCCACTCCGGGGTTTGGGTCATCTGCGGCAGCTGTTCGAATTCCAGAACGATGCCGGGGACCTTCATGGCGACGGCACGCTTCAGAATGTTGGTAGCCATTTCTTCGTAATGGGCCACCACTTCGGGCCAGGTGGCTGCATCGACATTCATTGTGGGAAGAGTGAAGTTGACTTCCGGAAATACGGTTCCATTTCCGATAGTCAGATCGAAGCCGCAATTCACCGGTTTGGGAGCATATCCAAACAGGAGTTCCTTCGGGCTATTAACGGCTAGTGTGCGGAAGATATTTTCCTTACTCATTTGGCCCCCTTTCCAGCAGCGGCAAGGCCGGCCAACGTCTTGTCACCCTTTTCGGCAAACTGGGCGCCGACTTTGTGAGCCACCATGATGTCGCGAGCCTGGGTCGCCGCACCGGAAGCGGTGTCACTAAAAGCATCGGCACCGATCTCGTCGCAATAGGCCTGGCTGATGGGAGCACCGCCGACCATGACCTTCACCTTGTCGCGCAGGCCGGCAGCCTTGAGCGCTTCGATGGTGGTCTTCATCTTTGGCATGGTTACCGTCAACATGGCCGACATAGCCACGATGTTGCAGTTCTTCGTCTTTACGGTGTCGACAAACGCTTCCGGTTTTACGTCAGCGCCAAGGTCGTACACTTCAAATCCTGCGCCTTCCAGCATGGCCGCGACCAGGTTCTTCCCGATATCGTGCAGATCGCCCTGGATGGTGCCGATGACGACTCGGCCGGTGGGCTCTACGCCCTGAGCGACCATAAGGGGACGAATCAAGTCAAATGCGCCGCGCATAGCTCTACCGGACAACAACAGTTCCGGCACAAAATACTCTTCTTCTTCGAAGAGTTTTCCGACTGCGTCCATGGCGGGGATCATGTAACCCTGGATGAGGTCCAGAGGCTTAGCACCCTCAGCGAGGGCCGCCTTTGTGACCTCAACCGCTTTTTTGGCGTCGCCGTCTACGATCGCCGTATGCAGCTGTTTTAAATCTGGCATGAGTACACCTTCTCCATGAGTTTGAGTAAGTTGGGGTTAGACTCTGAAATGCGCTTATTGCGAGGAACAAATTGCGATGCAGCGGAGACGTGAGCGAAAAGCCAAACAATCATCATATGATACGCTCAACAACGTTGATCTTCTGCTTGTGTCGGCACGAAGTCAATCAAGATTTGTGCATTGCAGCAATTTGTTCGCGTAATATTCCCAATCCCGGAAAGGGCCCGTGAATCCCAAATCGGCAGGTCCCAGCCCCGGCGGTTAACCGTGATTTCGCGGACATTTTGCCAGCGAGGTGAGAAGAGCTAGATTGACCTTACCGATCAGGAGGAGACAATGTCTGTGAGGTGGGTCACTTTAGAAAGAGACTTTCAAAGAGCGGGAGATCAGCCCAGCGCTCAAACCAGTCGGCGAGGCGGTCATAAGTTTGATCACGATCCACCGGTTCCGGCAGCCGGCAGCCAATCCAGTCTTCCCAAACATCGGGATTTTCCAGAGCGCCGTGCAGGTAGGTGCCGTAGCAGCGGTCATGGCGAATGCCTTCCGCACGTCCGTCGATCCAGGCAAAAGGCTCGGCATCCCGGGGTCGAGTGGTCTCGCCCATGTGGATCTCGTAGGCGGAAAAGCTGCGGCCCTTCAAAGTCGACGCGGTCACGCATTGAGTAACTTTCTTCTCCAGCAATGTGGTGCGAACCGGGAGCATTCCGAGTCCGGCGATCGAACTCTCCTCGGACTCGACATGATGCGGGTCGTCGATGGATTCGCCCAGCATCTGATATCCCCCGCAGACGCCTAGTATCTGCGCCCCAGCCTCGTGTTGTTCCTGCAGCCACAAATCAAGCTTCTGCGCGCGCATCCATTTGAGATCGGCGACGGTATTCTTGCTGCCCGGCAGAATCACTACATCGAACTGCCGCCGCAGCGGTTTGTGAATCCATAGCGCATTGCTGAGACGCTGGCAATCAGTGTGATTGGACACGTGGGGAAAGTGAATAATCGCCACCGATAAGGCGCCCTGCGCGAGCGGTTGCCAATGATCAAGCGCTACGCTGTCCTCTTCGTCAAGCGGCAGATCCTTAATATGAGGAAAAACCCCCAGGCAAGGCTTGGCAGTCTTCTGCTCGAGGATTCCTACCGCATCGGCGAACAGCGCGGGGTCGCCGCGAAAACGGTTGATGGCGAAAGCTCGCACCAGCGATGCTTCTTCCGGCTCCAACAGCGCCACGCTTCCGTAGACCGAGGCAAAGACGCCGCCACGATCAATGTCAGCCACCAGCAAGACCGGGATGTTGAGGTGTCGCGCCAATCCCAGGTTGACCAGATCCATGTGGCGGAGATTCAGTTCGGCGATACTGCCTGCGCCTTCCAACACGATCACATCGTATTGCGCCGCGAGCCGGGTATAGGAGTCGCAGACCTTGGCCAGAAGAAAGTCGTATTGGCGGTAATACTCCTGCGCGCTGAGATTGCGCCACACCTTGCCTTGCACCACCACCTGACTGGTGGCATCGGCGGACGGCTTCAGCAGAATGGGATTCATGTCGGGCACAGGTAGAAGTCCGCAGGCTTCTGCCTGCGCGACCTGAGCCCGTCCTATCTCGCCGCCCTGGGCACAAGGATAGGAGTTGTTCGACATGTTCTGGGCTTTGAAAGGGGCAACGCGCAGGCCTCGGCGAGCCAGCGAGCGGCAAATCGCGGTCGCCATCCAACTCTTGCCGACGTGGGAGGCGGTTCCTCCGACCATCAAGGCGCGGGCAGGCACCAGCTCACCTCATTGCGATGCGGCTCTTGTGCGCAGCAACAGCCGTATCCGATGGTCGCGTTACCATGCCCGGGACCAGCGCGGCCCCGTCTTGGCGTTAGCGGCGCGCAGTGAGCCACTGACTCCGGCGGCCAGCTCCAGCTTGCGCCCGAAGAGCCACAACAAATCGGAGAGCCGGTTCAGATAGGGCAAGGCGTCGGAATTAATTTCCTCACCCGCCTCAACTAATCGCACTACGCAACGTTCGGCACGGCGGCACACGGTTCTAGCGAAATCGTAAGCCGCGGCGGCAGGATGCTCGCCCGGTATCGACCAGTCGGAAAGCATTCCCTCGATCGCCTCAAGTTCATGCACCTGATCGGTCAAAGCCTCGACCATGGCGGCATTGAGCGGCGGTTCGCCTTTGCGGTTCTGCGGCGGCGTGGCCAAGGCTGAGCCGACTTTGAACAGCTCTCGCTGGATGAGCTTGGTGCGCTCGCGCAAATTCTCATCTTCACAGATGGAGCGGGCCAATCCCATCGCCGAATTCAATTCATCCACCGTGCCGTAGGCTTCGACCCGAATGGAAGATTTCGAGACGCGAGTACCGCCGGTGAGGCTGGTCTCGCCCTGGTCACCTTTTTTCGTAGCAATGCTGCTCATGGATTGCATCCTTCTTATCACGGCGGTTGAGCCGCGCGCTCGTGATCGAGCTTAGAGAGCGTGGTGATAGTGTAGTGCGGCGATGGCAAAGACAGCCAGCGCGGTCGCCAACAGTCCGGTGATGGTCACCAGTATGGAAGCGCGACGCACATCGGTAGTGTCGCCGGCCTCCGGGTCGGCGGGATCGCCCAGCCAAAGATCAGTTACAACCTTACCCTGTCGCCAGATTTGGCCCACCAGCCGGCGTTGCATGGCGCCGGCGGTCGCGGCTTCGCTCCAACCGGAGTTCGGTCCGGGAATCAGCGCGTGCTGACGCCAGCCGATGCGCAGTGCTTTAGCGGCAGAGTATCCCGGCAGAAAAGCCGCACATATGGCGATCATCAACCAATTGATTCGAGCCGGCAGCCAATTCATCACGTCGTCCAGGCGCGCTCCGCACCATCCGAAGCGCACATACTCCGGCGTCTTGTAGCCGACCATGGAATCCATGGTGCTGACCACCTTGAACAGAAGGACGCCCGGCAAGCCGGCGACTACATACCAGAAGATGGGGCTGACAAAGCCGTCGGTGAGATTTTCGCTGAGGCTTTCGATGGCAGCGCGCCGGCAAGCAGCAAAATCCATGTGCTCGGTATCGCGCCCTACCAGCTTTGAGATTTCGCAATGCACGTCGGGCAGACTGCCCTGGCGGGCGGCGAGCTCAACCGCCCAGCCATGACGTAACAGATCCTGCAAGGCGATGAGCGAATACAGCAGGAACAGCTGCAGCAGGAATCCGGCCCATTGATTCCAGCGACTCAGCGCAAGGACCAGCAAAGACAAAGCGCCGCACCACACCCCGGCCAGGCAAAGAAAGAGCAGAACGCCACCGCCATAGCCATCCAGTTTGAGAGCGCGCAGCAGCTTTTCGAACAGCGTCAAGCTGCGACCCATCAGGCGCACCGGATGGGCGGCATATACGGGATCGCCGAGCCACAAGTCGAGCAGCACCGCTCCGGCCAGGAGCGACGCGGAGGGACGCAGGACGCTCAGCTCCACTTCCTCGACCAGCCGAGAGCGATGGCCGCCAGGATGAGCTGTTTGGATTGCTCTACGTCGACATCGGGAAGGCTGGCGTGGAACTCCGGCCATTGGTCGAGCCGGCCGGCCAGGCTGGCTGCCAGCGAGGCTGCCTGTTGCCGTAATGCCTCGTTCGCGGCACTGGCGGGGAAAGCGCCGTAGCGGCAGCGATCCAGCACACTGCTGAGTGCGTAGGCAGCAGCCGACACCAGCGGCTCGAACATCACCGCGTTACGGTTTTTCTTCAACAGCTCCAGATCCTTCTCGCTCAGATAGGCAGCCATCTCGGCGAGAAACTGGTCCTCTTTCACGCCGTAGCGGCCCAAGACATGAAAGAGCCCGCGGGTGTAGCTGGCTTCCAGCCCGTTGTGCCAGCGCAGCGCCTCCAGGGTAGCATCACGAACCGCTACGCCGAGGTATTCTCCCAGCTTGGTTCCGGTGCTGGTGTAGCGTCGCGGAGGATCTCCCTGCAACGGTGCGGCCACGCAGAACTGGTCGGTGGTGGTACCGGTGGCGAGATCCAGCGAGTACCGGCTGCGCACGGCCAGCTGTTGCAGCGCGGCAGTTTTGGCTTCCGTCATGGTGACGACCGCTCGCGACAGTGCTCCCTGGGTGACCGGACAGCTGAGCAGAACCTGAATATTAATCGTGCCGACAGGTGAGGTGGTGGAAAGCGCTGCCGGAGTTTCCGTCCAGGTTGTGGGATCGCCCGCACAGGAGGCATTGCCCTGCACTCCGGCGGTTACCACCGCGGCGACCGAGATGGTGTCATCGCCGCACTGCCGGATGGTCGCGTAGCTCATGTTAGCGGCTGTCCCCATGGTCGCAGTCAGCTCCGCCGGCAGCCCCAATTCCTCGCAGACCGAGCTGTGATAGCGCTCCAGCCCCATGCTGATGAGGCAGGCGGCGCGCTCATGATGTCCCGAACCCTCGCAGCTCTGATGATTCACCAGGTAACGTATGGTGTCCGATTGACCGCCGTTGCACGCCGAGGTGCTGATCACGCGATGCGGCAGCAACAGCTCGCTGACCAGAAAGCGTCCCGAGCGGCGGATGCGAAACGCCGCACTTTCGATGAGTGTTTCCCAATGCATGGTCATTACTGGGTCGATTTGCTCATGGTACATGGAGAGCCGGATGATTCGCTTTCGTCAGGCGGCAGGGATCTTACGATCGTCGCCGCCGGGTCAGCGGTGCAGCAGTTGCATCGGCAGCTCCGGCGGTTGTCCGCCGGGCTGGGGAGCGGGTCGCGTCACGAACTCTGTAATCAGAAAAGGGCCAGCGACGGGGCTTAATCAGCCGCCGGCCTATCAGGAGATCGACAGTGCTACCGTGTCCCCGCGCTGACAGTCAATACGGGGTATCGTCCGCTCTTTGGAGGCGCAGTCCAGTCATAGCCTTGAGCTAGACGTGAGCTGTGACAGTTTTTGCCGCCCTGGCCATAGCCGTGATGTGGGCCGGCGTTGTTCCGCAACAGCCGCCAATAATCCTGACCCCGGCTTCGATCAACTCCGGCACGTAGGACGCCATGAATTCCGGTGTCTCCTTGAACACGGTCTTGTCGTTCTCCAGGATCGGCGGGCCGGCGTTGGAGTGGATCAGGAGCGGCGTGTCGGGCACGGCAGCATGAATCTGACGAGCGATCTCGACCATATTCTTAATGCCGTTGCCGCAGTTCGCACCGACGATATCAGCGCCGGCAGCCACTGCCGCCTTGGCAGCGCGGTCCGGCTTGACGCCCATCATGGTGCGGAAGCCTTTGGTGCCGGCTTCGAAGGTAAAGGTGCAGATCACCGGCAGGCTGGTATTTTCCTTGACGGCCTTGATCGCCTGCTCGGCTTCTACCACCGAGGACATGGTCTCGATGCAGATGGCGTCGGCGCCACCCTCAGCCAAGGCAATAACCTGGGCCTTAAAGGCCTCGTAGAGCTCTTGCGGCGTGGTATCTCCGCCTTCGTCCTCGACGATGTGACCGGTGGGGCCTACCGACGCCGCCACGTAGCCTTTGCCGGCCATGGCCTGCCGGGCCAGATTCGCGGCCGCAAAATTGAACTCGCGAACCTTATCGGCCATTTGGTAGTTCTTCAGCTTGAAGCTGCTGGCGCCAAAGGAATTGGTCTCGACGATATCGGAACCGGCGGCGACGTAGTCTTCCGCGATTTCCTTCACCGCTTTGGGATGGCTCACGCACCAGGACTCGGGACATTCACCGCCCTGCAAGCCTTTCGCATGCAGGAAGGTCCCCATGGCTCCGTCGGAGATGAGTATCTCGCCCGCCTTAATCCGCTTGAGAAGATTGTTCACGATGCTTTCCTCCTTCGACTCTCGAATGTTGCTGCAACCGTGGGAAATTGCCCCAAGTCCGTGTGGGGTAGAAATAAAGCCTTAACATAACTGTCCATGTATCGCGGACTGGAGCTGAGATCGACATAGGTGATACGGGCGGCAATCTCCGCCAGACGGCGGCGATGCTCCCGCGACAACAGCGCCATGTAAGCGCCAGTAAGAGAAGAATTGCCGATGTAACAAAAGCGCTGCAGGGGCAAGTCGGGCAGCATGCCAATCAGGATCGCGTCGGCGATGCGGATGTAGCGGCCAAAGCCGCCGGCTATGTACACGCGCGTAATCGCGTCCCAGTTGAGCCCCACATTCTCCAGCACCAGCGAGCAGGCCGCGTAGATGGCGGCTTTGGTGCGGATCAGGTTTTCCAGATCGGCTTCGGTAATCAGCAGGTCTATGCCGGTTTGGCTTTGTTCGGCGCTGGCAAGCAGGAAAGCAGGGCGGCTGTCCTGCTGCACGATACGGCCGGTGCCGGGAGCCTCGAAGAAACGGCCGGAACGGTCCACCACGCTGCGGCGTAACAGTTCTCCCAGTAGCGAGATCAGCCCGGAGCCGCAGATGCCGGCCGGCTTGCCGCCGCCGATGATCGAATATTCCAGCTTATCGCCGTCGTCGCTGATGGTAACCCGCTCAATGGCGCCATCCGCGGCGCGCATGCCGCACTTGATTCCTGCTCCTTCAAATGCCGGGCCCGCCGAGCAAGCGCAGGCGACCATCCAGTCGGCGTTACCAATGACGATTTCGCCGTTGGTTCCGATATCCATGAAGAGGAAGACGTCCTGGTGATTCCGCGGCAGCTCGGTGCAGAGCAAACCGGAGGTGATATCACCGCCCACATAGCTGCCCACACCGGGAGCGCAGGCAACGATCGCCTGCGGAGCGATGTTCAAGCCGACTTCCTGAGCCCGCAATTCGGGAACCGGGTTGACCGTGGGAACATACGGCGACTCGCGGATGTAGCGGGGCGGAAGCCCCAACAGCAGGTGCGTCATCGTGGTATTGCCGGCCAGGTAGGCAGCACGAATCTCGCTGGCGTCGATTGCGGCCGTCTGGGTCATCTGCGCGATCAGGGTGTTAATGGTTTCCAATACCAGCCCGCGCAGTTCATCCAGGCGCTCCGGAGTGCGGGCATAGTCGATGCGGGTGATGACGTCGGCGCCGCGACGGATCTGGAGATTGTAGGAAGTCTGCGTCGCCAGCAGCGAACCGTCGTCGAGATCGACTAACTGGGCAGCCACCGTGGTGGTTCCGATATCGACCGCGAGGCCAAGCACGCGGGTGGCATTGTGCCCGGGTTGTATGTCGAGGATCTGAAGTTCGGCAGCCTGTTCCTCGAGGGTAATGGTGATTTTTCCCTCGGCCTCGCGCAGGGCCGCGGCCAGGCGACGCAGGACGGCAAGATCGCAGCCGGCGGGAAGGCCGCCGTTGCCGCGATTCAGCTCACGGATCAGCCGGCTCCAGTCGCTGTAGTGTTCCTCAATTGAAGCCGGCGGGACGGTAATCCGCCGCTGCCGATAGAGCGGTGTGAGATGTGCCCCGTCGGGGAGCAAGGCCGGATCGACCAGCGACTGGCTGTCGCCCAATACCCGAGCTCCCTGCCGGCGATCGGGGATATGTACCACAATGTCGGAGGTTACTTTGGTTCGGCAGGCAAGAACTGGAGTGTCGCACCCCTCCAGTTCCAGCTTGCACAAACCACAGACGCCTTCGCCGCCGCACGGCAACTCCAGGTCGAGGATGCCCGCGCGAATCGCTGCTTCATGAAGCAGCGTTCCCTCAGGCACCTCGGCCACGATATCGCCGGGCTGGAAGCGAACGGATGGCATCGTCTTACCGCGCTGCCTGCACTTTCATGAAGGAGGCGATGTCGGAGGACTCGGCCGGCCCGACCAGGACCTCCCAGCCAGGCAGGGCTTCTTCCACCTCACCGCTGATTTGCGAGACGTAGCCAGGAATGACGATCCGCTTGCGATCCAGTTGGCTTTCGATGCCGGTGGCCTTCACCGCCGCACCTACCTTCTCGCCGGAGAACTTGCCCGCAGCCCATCCCGTCAGCACACTCATGCCTTCGGTATCGACGGTGAGCAGATTCGCCGCTACGCCGGAGTTCTCGATCTCGCCGGAAACCAGGAAGTAGGTCAGCGAGAAGTTGGTGGTCACCAGCAACGGAGCATCCTTACCGGGCTCGCCGATGGGGTAGATCTTGGGATCGACCTGGATCGGCTTTTGCGGATCGGTGTAGATGTTCTGCCGCAGCATCATGAGGGGCAGCAGCAGTTCCAGCTTCAGGCGATCCAGCACCACGATTGATCCGTACTTGCAAAGGAAAGTGGAGGCGTCGGCAACCACCGCGGCGTCTTCCAGTTCGTTGACGAAGTTGATGAGGGGATAACCCAGCGGCTCGAAGGAATTCTTCAGCGCCGCTTTGCGGATGAGGGTGTTGTATTGCAGCGTCGCCGCAGGATTGTCCGCCGGCAGGTCGAGGACGATGTCCTTCAATCCCAGGCCCGCCAGCTTGGTGGTGAGAGCAACCAGTTCGTCGATGGTAGCCGCGCGGGCCACCAGCGGTGCTTCATACTTCAAGGCCAGCGCCGCGACAGCATCCGCGTTGGCAGGCGTGGCGGCGTGGATGAGCGGCCGCTTACCCTGCAACTCCTTCAGCCCGGCTTCCAGCGCATCCAGGTTGGTGCTGCGCAGGATGATGCCCATGCCGGTCGAACCGGCTGCGGTCTTCACCAGATCAACGAATGGCCTGACCTCTTCGCTGAAGTTGTCGACCAGTACCAGGTTGACGCGCAGCTGTTCGCCAACGCGTTCCAGGCAGTAGTCGCGGACTTCGGCAATCTTGTGGCCGAGCTCACTCAGGGGATCGTTATCGGCGAAGGCGATCGCGATGGCCGTCGGGTGCACGAACGTCTTGTCGTGGCGAAACATCACTGTTTCGTTGCCGACCAGGACTTCGTGATCGGGCGGGCCGATTTTGACCAGCCGGATGGGCGGCTTGGAGGCTGCCCCGATGGTCTTGATGGCTTCCTCGGAAGCGTAAGGGCAGAGCGCCAGTTCAGCATTTTTGGCGGCCAGTTTCATCGCGAACGCCATGCAGGTGGGCACGCCACATTCACCGCAATTGGTTTTGGGCAAAAGCTTGAAGATCTGTAAACCAGTCATTGCCATTTTGTGGTCCCCCTCACTTGCACATCATTTCGTCGATTTTGCGCTTCAGAGTACGAGCCGCCAGCGGGTGGTAGACCACCAGCAGATCGGCTCCGGCATTGAGATAGCTCATGGAGGTCGCAATTTCCAGCAGTGCTTCGCGCTCCTCCTCACTGCCCCAGAGCGGGAAGTCCTGGCGCAGCGCCCGGCTTTCCTTGATCTTGGAAACTTCGTAGCCAGGGTTGGAGATCATCGGCATGGCCAGCATGGGATCGCCGGTAAAGGCGGAGCTCCGAATACGTTCCATGACCGAGTAGGTGTACTCCAGTCCATAGCCCAAGGCTCCGGTCAGCGGATCGACTATGATGGTCTCGGCCGGCACGCCCATCGTGGTCAGCAGGATGTTGAGCTGCTTGCACATGTTGACATCGATGGGAGTCTGAGCCACGATGCAGTGCTTGTAGGCCATCACCGTAGCGGCGATGGTCTTGTAGTTGTCAGTTTCCACCCAGTTCAGCAGCAGGTTTTCGCCGGCGAAGGTGGAAGCGATATGTTTCATGACCGCATTGTTCTTCTCGAAGTGACTGCATCCGGTCACGATGATGGGAACGCCGACCGCTCCCAGCACGCTCTTGAGGAGATCGCCCGCCGCTTCCGGTGACATATCGCCGTTGTCGGGGTGGGTGGTTGCCAGACGCACGCTGATGATCTCGGCTCCCAGTTTCTTGACCAGGTGACTGGCCATTGCTGGCGGGTCTTTCAGCAGGTCGCCGTACTGATTACGCAGGCAATCGGGATACGACTTCGACGGCGCATCCAGCACCTCCATGGCGACCACCGGCTTGTGGCCGAGATTGCCTTCGTAGTGGCGGAAGGGCAGGACTTCGGCGCCGCCAACCGTGACCGAGGAAGTACGAGTGCCGCAGCCGCCCAAAGTTACGGTGCGAATGGTGACGTTGGCCTTGTCAGGAGCGATGGTCACCGACTTGGGCACGAGAATAGCCGCAGAGGTGATGGCACGCTGTACGATCTCGGCCGAGGGCTGGGCTCGTTTCGGTGCCGTGGCTACCAAGCCGGGAGTGGCTCCCCCGCCCATGGGGACGGTGACCGATCCGGCTTGCGGCTCTTCATCGACATTGGGGAAGCAGGTCGGGCACTCGCCCGGCGGAGGCATCGGCGGAGCCGGCATCGGCATGCCGACTGCCGTCGCAGCCGCAGCAAACATCTGGGTTTGCATCAGCAGCATGTTGGCTCCAACATGCAACAGATGCATGGCACTGGAGGCTTGCAGCGCAGCCATCTGTTCGATGGCCGACATGCCCGGCCGAATCTCGGTGACCGGCGGGATATTGCGCAACTTCTCCAGCATGGCGATGAGCGTGCCGACACCGTCGCCCGAGGGCATCGGAGCTCCCGGTGAGGGTACGGCAGCGGCTGCCGCCGCCGCGGGCGGTTGTGCCGGCGGTGCGGTGATGGCCGCAATCGAAGGTGGAGGCGCGATGGGCGGGGCCGCCGGTGGTTCGGCAACCGCGACCGCCGTGTCTGACATTGTGGGAGGTGCGGCAGCTCCGGCAGCGGCCTGTGCGGAAATGGCGATGCCTCGTGCCGCATCCACCGCGGCAGCTTCCTCCGACGGTGTGGTAATCTCCCACATTGTCAGAGCAGGGTGATTGACCGACTTCAAGTACTCCTGCACCGAAGCTACGTCAGTGCCGTTGGTCTCGTCGGCGATCATATCGGTGAAGTTCTCGATACCGATGGCCTTGGCGGCCTTGTCGAGATCTTCCCGCAGGAAGTTCTTCAGCTCTTTCGGCATCCACACAATTCTCCGGATGCCGCCTTCGGCGGAGATGAACTTGCGGCTGGTGATATAGGCCTTGCCGACGCCGATGAAGCCAGGTACTTGTTGCCCGCCGCCGGCGGTGTTGGCCATGGTGGAGAACTTCATGCCGGCCGGGGTCTCGCCCAGGTACTCGCGATTGACGATCATGACGCCGTTGGCTTCCGGCATCAGGCAGACGATGGCTTCAAAGCAGCCACAGCTGGTCATGGGATCTTCCAGCATGGAGTAGGCGTTGAAGCGCGCCAGCGTCTGCTTGGAGTTGGCAAAAACGTAGTCGTTGATGTCAGCCCACTGGCCGCGCACCGGATCGATGCACTCGCCCTTGGTCAGCGGCTGGTTGGGGCCGGTGGGATCGATCTCGTAAGCCGCTTTGCCGTCCAGCCAGTTGTAGGCGCCGCACAGTCCCAGCCGTTCCGGAGTGATGACGCACACATGGTTGGGAGCAAAACTCTGGCAGAGCAGGCAGGAGTAGAAGGTGTCGACCGTCTCGTCGGTGAGCGACTCCATGCGGGCGTTACGCGCGCGGTAGGCGTGACGGGCAATGTCGATGCGGTCCTCGACATCTTTGGCGGTGGTGAAAATCTTCACCTGCACCTTGTCGACGATGGCGGGATAGTCGTTGAGGAACTTGGCATGCAGGATCTCGCCCAGATGGGCGATCTTGAAGCCCTTGTCCTTGGCCGCCTTGCTGATGCGGATCCAGTTGATGTCGCGCTGGCCCATGTGCCAGATGCCTTCGGCGCCGTTGATCAGGTGATGAATCTGGCGCTCGAGGATGGGCTCGAAGTCGGGCTGCATCTTGCGCCCCGCCACTTCCACCCAGATACCGATGGGCAGAGCGGGCAGGTCTTTGGCGTCGGGATCGACCACGACGTCGTCAATCTCGGGGCCGATGACTTCGACCTTGCCGTCTTCGACTTCGGTCAGATCGAGAGTGGTGCAGTACTCGAAGCCCGGCGTCTTGTTGCCGCCGAACTCGACGTAGGTCTGCTCCTTGCGAATACGCTCGCCCTCGAAAGCCGCGCCGTAGGCAACCGGAATCGGGACCTTGGCGACTTTGATCTTGCAGCCGCGAACTTCCAGGCACTTCTCCACGATGCGGTCGATGGGAACGTTGGAGACCACATGCTCGTAGGTGCAGATGCCGGTGGGCAGAATCTGCGGAATGTCGGTATCGGCGATGGTCGGGAAGCCGTAGTTGATGGCACCGGCCGCTGCCGCGTACTTCTCTTCCGTGACCTCACCCAAGGCCATGACGAAGGCGAAGGTGCGGTTCTTGTTGTACTTCAGGTTGCGCGCGTACTCGCCCGGCTTGACGCCGCCGAAGCTGAGAGCCACGCGATTGGCGAAGCCCAGAGCGTAGATGGCCGCCGAGATCGACTTGCCGTAGGGAACCAGGCGCGTCTCCCAGCCCATCTCCACGCCCGCCTCGGCCAACTGCTCGGCAAAGGAGACGCCGTTGGTTTCCGAACAGATGAAGACGTAGAGGTTCTTCTCCTGCAGCTCGCGGGCAATGCGGACTGCGTCTTCGGTGGTGGGGGCGGCACCGACGATGGCGGCGAATCCCGGAGCCGAGCCGTCGACGAACTCGACACCGCGCTCGCGGATGATGACATCATTGGCCGCGCCCAGCCAGATGCCGTCCACCGGATTGGGGCCAATGAGATACTTGCAGGCCTCAATCAGCTCAAAGGCAAATAGAGTAGCGGCACCTGCATCCAGCGTGTCTCCCAGATAGGGCAGCCAGAGATTCTCGCTGGGAACCGGCGGCAGCAGACGATTGCACTCGTCCAGGATGGGTTGGGCGTCGGCCAGCTTATCGACCCGCTTGCCGAGCAGAGAGTAAATAACGGGCAAAGAATAGGCTGTATCAGGAAAGCCGACTGGGCAATCGGCACCTTTCGCAGCGATCGCCCGGGCCACATAATCTTCCGCGTCGCGCACGATCTTGTGGGCGCCGCGAATTGCAGAGGAGGAAATTATTTTGCTCATTGCAGTTCGCGCCTCGATTTCATGTCGTACATCTTGCGTTCTTTCTGGGTGTTGATATGGAGGGCGTCGCGCTTGCTCTCGATGTGGGCGAGGATCTTGTCGGCCGCAATCACCGGATCCGGCTCCCATTCAAAGCGCCCGCCGGTGATGCTGCTCATCTCCTCGCAAAGCAGGTCATGCACGTTCTTGCTGCCTTCGACGTAAAGGGGATGACCGAGTACCACATACAGTCCACTGGCCACGAAATAGTGGCCGATAGCCACAGCCTTCTCGCTCATCCACTCTGGAGCCGCGCCGGCCACCGGAAGCTCGGAGATATCCTCGCCTAGTCCGCCTTCAGCTACCAGATTGGTACAGGCCATCAGAATGCGGCTGTTGTCCACGCACGAGCCCATGTGAAGGACAGGAGGAATTCCGACTGCCTCGCAGACTTCGCGCAAGCTGTCGCCGGCCTGGGCCAGCGCGGCTTCCGGCGTGAGCAAGCCCGCCTTGGCGCAGGCGATGGCGGCGCAACCGGTTTGCAGCACCAGCACGTTCCGCTTGATCAACTCCCGAGCCAGCTTGACGTGGCCATGATCGGCGACCACCTTGGGGTTGCTGCATCCGATGATGCCGACCACACCGCGAATGCGGCCATCGATGATGGCATCATTCAGCGGACGGAAGGTCGAGCGGAAGCGGCCACCCAGCATGTGGAAGATGGTTTCGTTGGAGAAGCCGGCCACCAGCTCCATGGACTCATCGGGAATGTGAACCCGTTCGTTATCGCGATTTTCGAAGTTGTCGATGGCTTTGCGAATCAGGTCGCTGGCTTGCTCGTACCCGTCCCGCGAGTCGAACGTGATCTGCTCGGCCTCGGCGGTGTGGGCGATTTCGGAGGTTGAGACCAGCTTAGTGTGGAAGCACTTGGTCACTTGCGCCAGCGATGGCATCACGCACTGCACATCGATCACCATCACTTCGACCGCGCCGGTGAGGATGGCCAGCTCCTGTTGCAGGAAGTTGCCGACAATGGGCAGACCGTGGCGCATCAGCACTTCGTTGGCGGTACAGCAGATTCCGGCAACGTTGATTCCAGCCGCACCCTTGGACTTCGCGTACTCCAGCAGTTCCTCGTCTCCGGCAGCTACCGCCAGCATCTCTGACAATGTGGGCTCATGCCCGTGAACGATGATGTTGACCTTGTTGCCGGCCAGCACCCCCAGGTTCACCCGGCTGCGAACCGGCTTGGGCGTGCCGAAAAGAATGTCTGACACTGTGGTAGCGATGGCCGAACCCACCCAGCCGTCGGCCAGGCTGCACTGCAGACCGGCCATGATCAGATGGTGGTAGTCATGGTCGACGCCCATATTGGTGCGGTGCATCAGTTCCACCACCGCGGAGTCGATGCCATGAGGATTAAGGCGTAACTTGGTCCACACCGCCTGGCGTTTTTCCGGCGCCAGCTTCAGCGTGGCATTGGACTCTTCCGACCAGGCATATTGGGTAAGGAAAAAGTCCGCTAGCTCGTTGGCAATGGCCAGGTCGTCGCGGCCTTCAGTGGCAACGTCAAAGAATTTGGCGGCTTCATACAGACGGCCGGAATCGACGATCTTGTAATCGCCGCCCTTGCCTTGCGCCACCAGCTTCAGGGTGCGCACCAGCATGCGGCCATGATCGGAGTGAGCGGCGGTGCCGGCGGCAATCTCACGTAACAGATTGCGCGCGGTAATGGTATCGGCATCGGCGCCGCAAATGCCGAGGTGGGCCTTGGGCGTGATGCGGCAGGGCCCCATGTGACACAGCCGGCAGCAAACGCCGTCGGTGCCGAACTTACATTGCGGATGTTGCAGCTCATAGCGGTCGAAGACCGTAGTTATTTCGGCTGCTCCTGCAATGTTAACCATATCGACGGTTGCCTGGTCTGACGAAACCGGCCCGTCAGAGCCTTTTCGACCTGTGGTCGCCATCAGTGTTTCTCCTGTGGAACTGCGAACAACTGGGCTAGTAACTGGTTCATAGCAGTTCGCGCCGGCGCGTCCGGCGGAATAATAGAGACCGGCACGCCGTCGGCATCGAGCGCGGCAACGTCCGGGTCCAGCGGTATCGAGGCGAGCAAGGGGAGTCCCGTTTCTTGCACCGCGGCGGCGATGGCAGCGGGCAACGTTCCTCCCGGAACGCGATTGACGATGAGCCCGCGTTGCCGGGCAGGTAGGGCAACTTCGTCGGCGAGCGCCGAGATGCGCCCCGCGGTGCGGACACCGCGCACCGTGCAATCGGAAACAATCAGCAGATAATCGACCGCCAGCAGAGTGCGGCGGGAGATGTGCTCCAGGCCGGCTTCGCTGTCGATCACAATGTTTTTGTAGTTGCGTGCCAGCTTGTCCAACACCTCGCGCAGAACATTATTGGCAAAGCAGTAACAGCCCTGGCCTTCGGGCCGGCCCATGACAATCAGGTCGTAACCCTTCTGTTCCACCAGGGCTTCTTGAACGCGCAGATCGAGAAACTCTTGTTTGGAGACGCCCTTCAGCGACGCTGCCTCTTTACGGGCGCTTTCGCGAATGCCGCCCACGGTGGCTTCATACTGAACCCCCAGGGCTTCGTTGAGATTAGCGTTGGAATCGGCGTCGACCGCTAGAATCGGCGATTCGTTATTTTTAGAGAGCCAGGATAAGGCCAGTGCCGATAACGTGGTTTTGCCGACTCCGCCTTTTCCCGTCATTGCCAAAATCATGACCACTCACCTTCTAGCGGTGGATGTGGGCCGAGGAGGTACCGCGTAGACCACACACCCACCGCGCTTGCGGTTAAGCCCTGCCGCCGGCCAGAGCGGGCGCTCCCACTTCCTGGCGCAGCTTGGCGCTGAGATCGTGCAGCGTCTTAAAGACCAGTTCGGCATCGGCCACCGGCAGCGATCCGGTACCGCACGCCGGCGTGAGAAACGCCTGATTACAGATTTGCGCGATATCCAAGCCGGTCGCCTTGGCCAACTGCTCCACCAGTTCACAGAATTTCGCCTTCAGGGAATCCACCGTCGCCGCCTGGATCTTGGCGCTGTTGGTGGGCACGATGCCAAAGGCGAGGCATTTTCCGGCCTTGAAGTGAGCCTTCATGGCATCGGGATAAAGCAGGATGGTGTGCCCGTAATCGAAAGCGTCGAAGTTAATAATGTCGACCCCGGCGTCGATCAGAATGGGCCACTCAGTATTGCCGCAGCAGTGCACTCCGGCCAGCGCGCCTTCGCCGTGGACCGCCTCAACCACTTCATTCAGCTTGGCCACGGTGTCGTCGCGGGTGACGCTCACGTAGGTGGAGGAGCCGAAGGCCGACAAAATGGGCTCGTCGATGAAGCAGATCACCTGCTGGGCGAAGGGCTTAAACCTCCGAATCTGCCAGCGGCACTTCATGGCCATCGCCTTGACCACGACATCGACAAATTCCGGGTTGTAGTAAATCGCCCGCTTCTTTTCGTCGACGATGCTGAGCCCTACGCTGAGCGGCCCCGTGGTCTGCACCTTCACAAAGGGACGGGTTCCACCGGCCGCCTTGAGGGCTTCTTCCAGCGCGTAAATGCCCTTGGAGAACTCGGGCGTGATTTTGAAGGCTTCCAGATCGTCAGCACAGTACTTCTCATAAAACTCGGCCAAGTCGGCGCTGGTATCGCCGGTGGTGTCGAAATACATGCGACCTTTTTCCCGATCGATGACCACGCGCGGAATGCCTTCGCTGTACTGAATCTCCATCTGTTCGTTGAGGCCGTTCGCCGGCAACTGCGGCCAGATCGGCGCGTTGGGAATTGACCGCAGCACGACCTGAACAGCTTGCTGCGGATCTTTGTGCGGCAGACTGCCGATGGCAGTAGCTAAGCAGCATGGCTCCAAACTCATAACAAACACTCCTTCTCGCTGCAGTAAGACTGCAGATTGTTCTGTAACTGGCGGAACGGGGTAAGTAATTCGGGATAGCCCAGGTCAGCCAGCGCCAGACATTGGCGGTCGGCCCGGGCTATGCGAACGTCAAAGGGAATGGTGCCGAGCAGGTGCTCGGCGCCGAATTCGTCGGCGATCCAGCGGCTGTCCTCTTCGGGATCGTTGGTTTTGTTCAGCACTACGCCAAAGCGGCCAATGCCCAGATCGGCCGACATCTGGCGCACGCGCTCGGCCGTTTCCACGCTGCGCTGGCCGGGTTCGACCACCACCATCATCAAGTCAACGCCCATGGCCGTGCCGCGACCCAGGTGCTCGATACCGGCTTCCATATCGAGAATCACGATGTCGCCCTGACGCAACACCAGGTGCGCTACCAGGCTCTTCAGCAGCACGCTCTCCGGACAGGCGCAGCCGCCGGCCGCGTGCTCGACCGCACCCAACACCAGCAGATCCACTCCCTGATAAGGAACGGCGTACTTCTGCGCGATATCGGCGACCTCAGGATTGAGCTTGAACATCTGGCCAAACTGGCGCACCTTGGCGCCGGTGCGCTCTTCGATCAGCTTGCGTTCGGTGCAGATGGTGTGAATCTGTGGGCGAAGCGAGAGGGGTAATCCGATGGCGGAGGCGAGGTTGGCATCGGGATCGGCATCGACGGCGAGTACTCTGTGGCCGTCCGCTGCGTAAAGTCTGGCCAGGGTTCCCGCGACGGTGGACTTTCCGACCCCGCCTTTGCCTGATATCGCTAGCTTCATGGTTCGGGCCTCGATCTCACAATGTGTGGTTTGCCGGCCTTGCGCTGGTGCTGCGGCTTGACCGGCGGTTTGGTCTCGTCTTCGTGATCGCGAATCACCCGGTCGACGGCCAGCATGGCCAAGCCGACAACTTCCTCAGCCGCTCGCTTGGCCTCCAGGGGGTGGCGCGCCTCGATCGCTTCCGTCAGCCTGCGGTAGGCGTCCAACTCGAGGGTGAGTGAAGCCGGCACCCGCAAGGTGTAGGAAAGGGCGATCCGGAAGGGATCGCGACCAGTAGTGTTCAACTGCAGGAACAGAGGATTGTGCGAGGCGACGGTTACCGCGTGGTGAAACTGGAGATTGGCATCAATGGCGGCGTCGAGATCCTCGGCGGCCCCAAGCTGGAGACGCCGTCCCAGGCACTCGCGAATGGTGGCCAACTCCTCATCAGTGGCGCGCAACGCGGCAAAACCCGCAGCTACGGGCTCGATCGCCAAACGAACCTCGCAAAAATCGAGCAGGAAGTGCGGATCAGGTTTGAGGCTTGATTGCCAAGCCAGAATGTCGCCATCCAGCTGGTCCCAATGCGCGCGCGGCAGGGCGCGAGTGCCCGAGCGGGGACGCACTTCGACCATGCCTTTGTCCTGCAGAACCTTGATGGATTCGCGCAGAATGCTGCGGCTGACGCCGAGTTGCCGGCACAACTCGCCTTCATTGGGAAAGACCAGCTGTTGCGAATTACGTTCGGCTTTGATGACCTGCAATGCCAGCGCACGAGTCACGCGACCGTGCAGATTTTCGGTTGATTCCAGCTGCGCGAAATGGATCGCGTCCGCTTTCATTTCAGTCATATCATATGCTCAGTTTGGAGGTGTCCAAAAGCAAAATCGGACTAAGCACAAGAAGATTCCCAGCTTGGTTCCAAAACGGGAAAGCCGGAGGCCTCCGGTGCCAAGTCAGCCATTTTGCAAGCTCTTATGGCGCAGCATTTTAACCGTTTTGTCAAGATCCCTGCCGGAATTTCGTCATTTTCTATATACGGCTCGGTGACGGAAGCAGGCAGCATTAGAAGGAAAACCGCAGCGACAGCTGTTGCACACGAGGTGTGGTGAGCGTGGCGTCATACACGCCGAAGGAGCCGCTGGTGGTGAGGTTCTGCAGCGAAGTGAGAGGATTCACATCGAAGCGGACGGAGTTGGTGACATTGAAAACGTCCCAGGCGAACTGCAGCCCCATGCGCTCGCTGAGCTTCCAATTCTTGGCCAGCCGCGCGTCGATGCCGAAATAGCCGTTGCCGCGATAGTTATTGCGCTGGCCGGCTTGTCCGGGAAGCGGGTTCACCATGTTGGCCAGCGCCGCAGCAGGATCGGCAAAAACATCGGGCGCGCCGTTCGACAGAATGTAGGTCCCGGTGGAGACGGGAGCGGTTTGAATCGTGTTGCCCTTTTCCAGCCAGTTGGTGCTCCAACCGGCACCGCTGATAACGCTGAAGGGCAGACCGCTGGTCCAGCGCCCCAGCCCGGAAATCTGCCAGCCGCCGATGATGCGATCAAGCCAGGGACCAGCTTGCGAGCCGATGAACTTGCCGCGACCCACGGGTAGCTCCAGCACCCAGTTTGTGGTGATCAGATGCCGGATGTCGTAATCCGACGGGCCATAACTCAGCCCCGGATTCCAGGCGTTGAGGATGGCGCTGAAGCTGCTGCCGTTGCTCGAGCCGGTGCTCTGGGAAAACATGGTGCGCTCGTCATCCGATCCCAGGTCCATCGATTTGGAATAGGTGTAACTGAATTCCATTTGCAGGCCGTGGCGCATGGCGTGGCGCAGGGTCAGTTGTCCGCCGTTGTAATTAGCAGTGCCAATCGAGGCCCAGGTGTAGAGGCTGGCAAACTGCGTCGGCCAGTAGCGGCCGGTGGGACCGCCGAAAGCGCCGAGAATGTCGAGATTGTAGAGCGCGGCGGTTTCATTGCCGAGCACGTATTTCCAGATGGTGTTGTAGATGGTCTGGGTCGCGCTCTGCCCGTTCCCTGCGGCGCCGGGAAACATATCTTCGAAATATGCAATCGCCGGAACGTTGGTCGCTCCCGCGTACCCGTACTGCGAGAGTTCGCTGGCGGCCTGGAAATAGGTCATACCCGACTTCGGATCAACCAGATTCAGCGGCTGCGCCAGATCGATCTGCTGCAGTGTGTTGCGGCTGAAGCGTCCCAGATAGGCGGTCTCCAGCACGAATCCGCCGGGAAGCTGGCGCTGCCACGACACATTGATCACATGGGAGTAGGGCGTCTTCATGCTGCCGTCGATGCCCTGCGCAATAGCAAAGCCGTTGGTCAGTGGATCGGTGGGCGCCAGCGAGGGATAGCTGATCGACGACGGCGGCGTGCCGGTGAGGTTGGGAATGTTGTTGCTGCCGGTGAAGCGCGGCGAGGTGTCGGGGGTGAGAACGTTGGTGGGATTGGTGATGCTTTCGGTCAGACCGAAGGAGCCGAATTGGCTGAACAGGTCAACGATGCTCTCGCCGTAGTGGTCGTAGTAGATGCCGTAGCCGGCGCGCAGCACGCTGTCGCCGCCGTTGCCCAGCAGCTTGCGCCAGAAGCTATGTCCCACATTGGGGGAGTAGGCAATCGCCAGCCTCGGGCCGAGATTGTTTTTCTGCATCGGCCAATAGGGCTGGTCGCCGCGCGCCTGGCCGGAGGGCGCGAACGAGATATACGGCTGCGTGCTGTTGCCCAGAGCCGCCTGCTGGCCGCGGGTTTCGAACCATTGGTACAGATTGGTGGTGGGCGATACCTGCTGGCCGTTGACCTCGTACGGGGTTTGCAGCAGCGTGTAGTGCAGTCCATAGGTGAGCGTCAGATTTGGACGGATGCGCCAGGAATCCTGGCCATAGAATTCGGCCTCGTTGTTCTTGTAATCGCGATAGAGCGGCGTGCCCGGCGTCAGCAGGCTTCCGTTCTGTCCGTTGGGCGAGACCTGATAGTTCGCCTGCGTGGTGACGTAGTCCAGCAGGCCGGCCAGGTTGGTCATCGAATAGTTGTAGGAGCCGGCGAAATTCGGATCGACCGCAGGAAACCCGAATGCGCCGGGATCGAGACTCGACCCCGTGCCCACAATGCCGCCGTTGACCAGGGCATAGGAATTGGTCACCGCCGATCCGTACGACAGCGCGTTGCTCAGGCTCTGATTGTGAATCAGCCGGTACTGCGCACCGAAGCTGACGGTGTGGCGCAAGTGGGTCCAGGTCAGGTCGTCGACCAGATTCTGCACCGGCAGGGTGACGGCGGTGTTACGTGTTTCCGCAGCCAGCGTGCTCATGCCGTAGAAATTGGCATACGCGCCCTGTCCGATACCATTGCTGGAATAGCTCTGGCGAATGTAGCCATAGCGCAGACTGTTGGTCAGATTGGGCGAGAGCGTGGACGTCAGTCCCGCGGCCAGTCCCTTGCTGTTATCGCGATTGGTCGAACTGGCCGGGTCGCCGGGAAACTGCGGCACACCTAGCGCACTGTCATCCTGCACGTTGCCGCGGACGAAGAGCCAGTTGCGATCGGAGAGGGTGTAGTCGAGCTTAGCGATGTAGGTATTGAGGGTGGCCGGCTGAGGCGCCGACCAGGTGTAAGACGCGGTGTTGAGTCCGTCGCCGGCGACGTAGCCATTGGGCAGCGGATACTTGTTGAACACGGCCAGCGAATAGGGATCGTCGCCCGCGCCCCAGGGGCAGGTGCCGTTCTTGCTGCAGTTGGGATCCATGCCGGCGATCTGCGCCGGCGTCAGGGTTACGATCTGCGTGCTGCCGTTTTGCGTGCTGGGATATTTGATCTCGCCGGCGCGCAGCGACGCAGTCGGCACGATCATGGTCATCTGTTTGTTTTCGTTGATCTTCTCGCCTTCATAGGTGGTGAAGAAAAACAATTTGTTCTTCACGATCGGGCCGCCCAGCGAGGCGCCGTAGATATCGCGGCCCAGATTGCCGGGAAGGTTGGGCAAGCCTTGGGCGATCTCCGCCTGTTTGTTGAACCAGTCATTGGCCGGCGTGATCCAGTCGCGGGTGCGTCCGTAGACGCTGCCGTGAAACTGATTGGTGCCGCTCTTGGTCAGCACATTGATCTGCGCGCCTGACGAGCGTCCGGTGTCAGCGTTATAGCCGGAGGTGGTGACGCGAAACTCTTCCACCGAATCCAGGGTGGAGCGCAACACTCCGGTGAAGGCGTAGCCGTGCGCCTGGTCGTTGTTGTCGACGCCGTCCAGGGTGGAGTTGTTCTGATCGGAGCGCGCTCCCGCGGTCGAGCCGCTGCGGCTGTCGTGGGTCTGGTCGTCGTGCAGGCCAAGGTAGAGCACGCCCGGCTGCAGGCTGAGCAGATCGGGAATATCGCCTTCGACCGGCAGCGCCTGGATGGTCGCGCTATCGAAAGCATTGCCCATGCTGGCGTCGGTGGTATTGAGCGCCGGCATCTGCCCGCTGACGTTGATGGTGGTGGGAGCTGACTCGATGGCGAGAGTGAAATTCAGTGTGGCTGACTGATCGATCACTAACTCGATGGTTCGCGATTGCGCGGCGAATCCCGCCGCGTCAACCGTGACCGTATAGTTGCCTGGAGGCAGCTGCTGAAACTGGTAGGCGCCGCCGGCATCGGCCGTGCGGCTTTGGGTGAAGCCGTTGCGGCTGTCCAGCAGTGAAACCTGTGCGCGCTGAATCATCGCTCCGGAAATGTCGGAGACGTTTCCCCGTAACGAGGAGCTGGGATTCTGCGCGGCGAGCACAGAACTGATGGCCACGAGTGCCGCGATCGCCAGTCCCGGGGATGCGATGCTGCGGCGGAAGATCACTGCGACTCCTTACCAGGCCTGTCCCACCGCGGCGGAAGCAGGCGTCATGAAATAACGGCCTAAGGCTGACTGGCCGACGGAGAAGGCACGCGACACGAGTTCGGGGCGCAGCACCTCGGCCGACGGGCCGGCAATCCACGACGGCTCCGGCGTGAGCAGGATGACGGACGAGAAGTTCTCGGTCACCAGATTCAAATCGTGAACCGCGGCCAGGATGGTGATGCCGCTGGCGTTGAGGCAGCGCAGCAGGTCGATCAACTCGATCTGGCGGCCGATGTCGAGATGCTGGGTGGGCTCATCCAGCAGCATGATCTGCGGCTGCTGCGCCAGGCCGATGGCGATCTTCACCCGCTGCCGCTCGCCGCCCGAAAGCTCGGAGTACACGCGATGCCGCAGGCCCACGATATCGACTGCCTGCATGGCGTTTTCGACGGCTTCGCGATCCCGCTCGGTCCCGGCTCCAAACAGCGGCTGATGGGGCACGCGGCCCTGCGCGACAATCTCCTCCACCGGAAAGCTGAAGGGGATGTCCAGCTCCTGCGGAACCAGCGCGATCGCGCGCGGCAACTCGCGCCGCGACCAGGCAGACAGCGGCTTGCCCTCGAGCAAGACCTCGCCCGAAGCCGGCGGGAGCAGTCGTGAAGCCAGCTTCAGCAGCGTAGTTTTGCCGACCCCGTTGGGGCCGACCAGCGCGATCATCTCCTGCTTCCGGATACCGAACGACATGCGATCCAGCAGCAAACGTGGTCCGCGCGAAAACGAGACATTACGAAATTCCAGTACAGGTGCAGTCATTGCCGGGACTCCCGTGAGCGGTGATTCAAGAGATAGAGAAATGCCGGGCCGCCAAGAAACGCGGTGAATACGCCTACCGGAATCTCGGTGGGCGCGAAGGCGGTGCGGGCAAAGGTGTCGGCGAGGATAAGAAATGTGGCGCCCCCCAGAGCTGCGGCAGGCAGCAGGCGAACGTGATTAGGACCAATCAGAATGCGCAGGAAATGCGGCACCAGCAGGCCGACGAAACCGATCAGGCCGCCGAGCGAGACCGCCGCAGCCGTCAGCAGCGATCCCAGAATCACCGTGGCCATGCGCACGCGCGTGACGCTCACGCCCAGTTGCGCGGCATACTCCTCGCCCAGGGCCAGAGTGTTCAAGCGGCCAGCAACCGGCAGACCCAGCAAAATTGCGGCCACCACCAGGGGAGCGAGCAGGCCGAACTGGCTCCAGGTGGGGATGCCGAGCTGTCCGTGCAGCCACGCGGCCAGTACGCGCAGGCCGGAGTTGGAGGCTTCTTCGTGCAACTCGAAGACCACGGTGGCGGCATTCAGCATGGTTCCAATAGCGAAGCCGGCGAGCAGTAGAGTTTCCATGGCGAAGCGGCCGCCGGCCTTCGCCAGATACCACACCAGGATCATGGTCAGTACCGAGCCGCAAAACGCCAGGACCGCGGTGGCGCTGAAGCCGGCAAAGGAAAGGGTCGGGATGAGAAAGATCCCGATCGCTCCGCCCAAGGCCGCGCCGCCGGAGGTGCCCAGGACGAAAGGATCGGCGAGCGGATTGCGGAACAATCCCTGAAATAACACGCCGGTAGCGGAGAGCGCCGAGCCCACCAGCGCCGCCGCCAGCACGCGCGGCAGGCGCAGGCCGAAGATGATCTCCCGCGCTTCACCCGCGCGCGAAGGATGCAGCAGGGTGGCGATTACCTGCGATAACGGCAGGCGCACCGCACCTACCGCCGTGGCGAGCAGGATCGACAGCAGCAGCGCCGCCAGCAGAATGAGATTGAGGGTGCGGCTAGAAAGTTTGCGTTCCAGTTGAGCTGGTTCTCCTCTCGTCGCCGACTTCGGCCCTTCCGCTAAATCATCGGACACCATCGGCCGGTCGGGCCACGCTGTCGCTGCCATGATTACCTCGGTCCCTGTACTTCCCGCTTCGCCGTCAGCGGCCAGCGGCACGTTCACCAAGTCAGCGCCGGACACTCGCGCTGACCATCTGCTGCACTGGAAGTTAAGCTGGAGACGGGCAGAGACCAGTGCCCGCTATCGCAGCCTACCTCCCAGCACGATGCGTAATCGCACTGCGCCACATCCACAGCCACGTTCTGCAATCGCGCCAGACTGCCGAGAAACGTGCGGATCACGCCGGCATGGGTGACCACCGCGGCACAACCGCCCTGGGTCTGTCCGGCAATGGCCGTCATGGCGTACTGCACCCGCTGAAAGAAAGCCTCAAAATACTCACCTCCGGGAGCTGGAACGGAAGGATAGTTATCAAGCCAGCGCTGCGCATACTGCGGATCGCGCGCCATGACTTCATTCCAATCCAGTCCCTCCCAGCTACCGAAGGCGAGCTCATGGAGAAATTCAAAGTACTCGACCGGCAAGCCGCGAGCGCCGGCAATCGACGCGGCGGTTTGCCGGGCGCGCTGCAGCCGACTGCTGAAGACGCGCGTGATGGGATAAGCCCGCAGCTTTTGATTCAAGGCATCGAGCTGCTTCAGCCCCTGCGCGCTCAGTGGAGGATCGCTGATGCCGCAGAAGCGGCCCGCCATCTCAGTGTGGGCGTGCCGTATCAGAAGCAGGGTGCTGTGCGCGCCGCTCGAATTCGTGCTCTCCCTCATCGCCAGACTCCGCAAACGTAAACCGCGATCTCGGCCAGCTGATTGGTGGCGCCGAAGCAGTCGCCGGTGATGCCGCCGATGCGCGAGCGATAATACAAACCGCTGAGCAGGGTGATCAGGCTGACGGCGACGATCGGCGCGATTGCCTGCAGGCGCAATGCCCAACCGGCGATTACGAAGGCCAGCAGCGTACCGATCAGCGCCGAACTCAGCGGAATCTTGTGTGCCAGCCGCGCGCCCAGACCGTCCGTGCGCGCCGATCTCATGAAGGTACCCAGCGGCAGGGTGGTCCAGCGGCACAGCACATGCGCCGCCAGCAGGTACCAGGGCAGGCGCCCAACCGGCATCGCCGCCAGCAATCCCCAGCGCGCCCCCAGCGACAGCACAATGGCCAACGTGCCGAAGCTGCCGATGCGGCTGTCGTGCATGATCTCCAGCATGCGTTCGCGCTTCCATCCGCCGCCAAAAGCATCGACCGCGTCGGCCAGCCCGTCTTCGTGAAAGCCGCCGGTGATCGCGACCAGGTAGATCAGTACCGCGAGTGCGGTCAGCGCCACCGGCAAGTGCGAGCCCAACAGCCGCTCGACCACGATGGCTCCTAATGCGACCACGGCTCCTACCAGGGGATAGAATTTTGCCCCGCTGAGCACCAGCCCCGGCTCATAGCGAAAGGCCGGCACGGGAATGCGTGTCATGAACTGCAGTGCCGCGGCGAATTCGCGCAGAAGTCTCACGCCTGGGATGCCTCGCTGACCCCGGCCGAGCCGAAAGTTGCCATCTCGTTGTAGATCCGCACCGCCGCCTCAATCAGTGGGAAGGTCAGCACCGCTCCCGTGCCTTCGCCCAGGCGCATGTCGAGCTGCAGGACCGGCTTCACGCCCATGGTCTGGAGCAGCGCCCGATGACCCGGTTCCTGCGACAGGTGGCCGGCGATGATGCCGAAGCGCGCATCCGGCGCCAGCCCACAGGCAATGGCCGCACCGGCGCTGCAGATGAAGCCATCAATTACGATGGCGATGCGCCGGGCCGCGGCGCCCAGCACCGCACCGGTAATGGCCGCGATTTCAAAGCCGCCGACCGCGCGCAGAATCTCCAACGGCTCGGGCTTCGGATTGGCGGTGATGAAGTCGCCGAAGTGTAAACGCAGCGCCCGGTCGATGATCTCGGCCTTGCGCACGCAACGCGGCTCGTCCAGGCCGGTGCCGCGGCCGGTCAGCTCGGAAACCGGCTTGCCGGTGAGCGCGGCGGTGATAGCCGTGGCCGCGCTGGTGTTGCCGATGCCCATCTCGCCCAGCGCAATCAGCGTGCGTCCCTGAGCCGCGGCTTCATTGGCCAGATCGATACCTACTTCCAGGGCCGCATTCAGCTCCGCTTCCGTCATGGCGGCTTCGCGAGCGAAGTTTCTGGTACCGCGGCGAACTTTGCGATGCAAGAGCCCGGCTGCGCCGTCGAAGTCAAAATCCACGCCGACATCGACTACCACAATGTCAGAGTTGGTCTGCCGGGCGAGCACGTTGATGGCCGCGCCGCCGTTCAGGAAATTGCGCACCATCTGCGGGGTTACGTCGCGCGGATAAGCGCTGACGCCTTCGTCGGTGATGCCGTGATCGCCGGCGAAAACATAGACCGCTTTGCCGGAAATCTTCGGCACTTCTTCTTCGCCCCAGGCCACATACTGCGCCGCTACCGCCTCGATCTGGCCCAGGCTGCCCAGCGGTTTGGTCAGCGAGTCCAGATGCTGCTGCGCCGCCTGCTGGTAACGCGGGTCAACCCCGCGAATCGCGGCGATGGTTTGCGCCACCGCCGAACTGGGCATGGTCCTTTTGCGCCGCGGGAGCCCGGCGGGAGTTTTCAGTTCAGCTTCCACGACTCGCCTCCGAAAGTGAATTTCATGCCGGCGCGAATGTTGAACGGCAGTGCGGGATAGCCATAGACTTCCTGGTATTTCTCATTGAGCACATTCTGCAGCGAGGTGTAAGCGCTGAGGTGTTTGCTGAGCTGATAGCTGGCGTAGAGATCGATCTTCTGGTACGAAGAATCGAGGTTGCGATTGGGCAGCAACAGGGTATTGCCGAAATTGGTGTCGGACAGAAAGGTGCTGTCGTCGCGCCGCGAAACGAAGGCTCCGACCGCGGAAACAAACCAGCGGCGGCCGTTCCAGTCGACGCCGGCGTAGCCGGTGTTAGGCGCGATGCGGAAGGGCCGCGCTCCCACCAGCGGTGAGTACGCTCCGATGAGAATGTTGGGGAACAGCGGATTGACGGCTGGCTCCAGCGCGCTGCTGGAGAAGGATTGCTGGACCACCGCGTCGGTGTAAGTCCAGCCGCCACGCAGGTTCACGGCGTGGTTCACGTGATAGGTAAAGCTGACCTCCGCGCCCTGGGCGCGATAGTTCAGGGTGTTGACCGCGGCGCCGAAGTAGCTCAGCGCCTGAGCGACTTCCGCCGGCACTCCAAGCTCGGCCAGTGCGCTGCCGTCGATATATTCGGCCTGGTTGGTGAACTCGTTGTGGAACAGAATCGCTGACAGGCTGGCCTTGCCGCCGAACAACTGCTGCTGCACGCCGCCGTCGAAGGTGCGTGAATCCTCGGCCAGGAAGGGTTGAATGTGGTACTGCTGGATCAGTTGCGGGCCGTTGGGCACCAGCGAGGTATTGCTCAGAAGCCCATAAAGTGAATTGTTCTGGTAGTAGATGCTGGGCTCTTTAACGCCCTTAGCAAAGTTGAAGGTCAGGCGGGTGCCGCTGAAGACATTGCTGCTGCCGGGGCGCACCAGGTAGTAGGCCAGTGAGGCGCGTGGGGTTGCGGCCACGCCGTAGACCGTGTTGTTCTCGATGCCGCCGCCGAGGGTGTAGAACAGCCGGTTCCACAGGCCGCCCTGAATTTCCATCATGTAGCTGAAGTTGTTGCGGCTGGTGGATTCCAGGCCCTCGAAGCCGTTGTAGGTGAATCCGGTTTCGTTGCTGTAGCGGAAGCCAAACAGGGCGGTGATCTTCTCGTTGAAGCGGTAGTCGGTTTGGGCGTAGAGGGTGTTGGTGTTGCTGAGGTACGAGGACAGCTCAGGATAATCGCCGGCGTACTGATAGATTGCCTGGCCGGGATACGCCAGGGTGGGCGCAACCGCCGCGACAGCCGCGGGGGTGATGACATAGCCATTAGCGCCGCGCTGGTTCAGCGGCAATCCCAGATAGTAGGAGGGATAACCCAGGCCGTAGGGATCGTAGGGAATGCCGGTGGGCGCCCAATCGTTGTATTGCTGGCGCAGGCGCAATCCGCCGTATTGCACCAGGGTGTGCCAGCGATCGCTGAGGCCGCGATGCTCCAGGGTGGCGCCAAAATCCGTATCGCCTTCGTCGGTGGAGGCATCATCCGGGATGCCGTAGGCGTCGATGGCGTTGGCAGTATTGAAACCTGAGCTCAACCGCCGGGCCGTCACTCGCAGGGTGGTGTTGGGATCAATCTGGAATCCGAAATTAGCCAGATAGACATCGCGATGATACTGGCTGTCGGGAACGTCATTCTGCGTGCCGTAACCGGAGTAGGCGCCAAAATAGTCGAAGCGCTTCCAGTATCCGCCGACACTGTCGGCCGAGTGATAGGTGCCGAAGGTTCCGCCGTCGGCGGCGATGCTGAACAGCGGCAGCGGGGTATCGCCGCGCGCGGTGGTCACGCTGATCACGCTGGCCATCGCGTCGGATCCATACAATGCGCTGTTCGGGCCGCGCTGGAATTCGACCCGGTCAAAGCCATCGGCCTGCAAGAAAGAAAAGTCGACATTGCCGCCGATGTCGTTGATGGGGATGCCGTCGAGCAGAACTTTGTTGGCGTCACTGGGACCGCCGCGCACATAGAGCGATGCCAAGCCGCCCATCTGCCCGGTCTGCACCATCTGGCTGCCGGTCTCGTGGCTCAGCGCCTGACCGACATTGATTTTCGTATCCAGGGTGGTGTTGTCGATGACGCTGATGGTGGTTCCCATCTGCGCTTCGGGGGTAGCGATGCCGGTGGCGGTCACCACGATGTTCTCGGCCACAACCGAGGGCGACAAGGTCAGGCTGATATCGACGTTGTGGCCGGGCTGGGCATAGACTTCCTCGCTGCTGCTGGTGGCGAAGGTCTTGGCTGCGGCGCGAACCGAGTAGCGGCCGGCGTGATCGATCTTGAAGTGGAATTTGCCGCTGGCGTCGCTGGTGCTGGTGGCGAGGTCCTTGCCGTTCTGCACCAGGGTTACGGTGGCTCCGGAAATCACGGCGGCGAGCGAATCGCTTACCGTGCCGGTAATGGCCGGCTCATCCGGCCAGGCCGGAATCGACAGCGCGAGCAAGAAGACAGCCGTAAGAATTTTGCGCATAAACTCCCCCTCGGAAGTCTGGTTGGGTGCTCACGAGACCGGTCTCCTGACTCTGGACTCGACGGCCACCTTCCCGCTGGGCGCAGTGGTTGCCGGCCGTCGATAATTCGTCCATAACAGTTGCGGGGCAGTGGCGGAGTTTCACCGCGCTTCCCGAACATCCCGTGATGTGGTTGTAGTTGTGCATGCGATCTCAAGGAGATGGCAAAGCGTGAATTTGTCGTGCTAAATCTTCCAGTCCGTCGAACGCCACCGGAGCCGGAATCTGAATGCGGCCGTCGAGGATGATCACCCGTCCGCGCTGCACCGCCGGCAGCGAGTTCCAGCCGGGGCTGCGTTGCATGTCTTTCAAGCTGACCGGGCCATCCTTCATCAGCAGGATGTAGTCCGGCTGGCGCGGCAGGATGGCTTCAACATTCATCTGCAGCCAATCCTGCTTGAGGTCGTCGGTCACCGAGCGCGCGCCGGCGGCGGTGATCATCTGGGTAATAAACGCGTTCCTGCCGGCCGTGATCAGCGGATCAATCGACAGCACCAGCACCACCGGCAGCCGGGACTTGCCTTCCGATTGAGCGCGAACTTTGGCTTCCCGGGCGCGCAGTTGCGCGATGAGTGCGGCTGCTTCCTGTTCCCTTCCCATCACCCGGCCCACGCCCTCCACGCTGCGATAAATGTTGGCAATGTCTCCGGTGGCGAACAGGAAAACCGGAATGCCAAGCCGCTGCAGTCCGGCGATAGTTTCGGCGCCGTTGAATTCCGGCAGCGCCAGCACGATGTCGGGATGCAGGGCGACGATTCGCTCCAGCGAGGGATTTACCACTGCTCCCACACTGGGTTTCTGGCGCGGGGCCTGCGGCGGATAGGTGGTGTAATCGGTGATGCCGACGAGATCGTTCTGCGCCCCCAGCGCGTAAATCGTGTTGGTCAAGCTGGGCGCCAGCGAGATGACGCGATGCACGTGATCGGGCACGGCCACGGTGCGGCCGGTCTCGTCGCGCTCCATGTGCGCCGCCCAGGCGGAGCAGGACAAGATGAGCAACAGCGGCAGGCAACGTCCCAGGTGCTTCATTGCGCCACCGCCCTGGCTTGGCGACAGCCGCGGACAAACCGCGCAGCGGCGGCGGGATTAGCGGCGAAGCTCAAATGGATGTAGCTGGCCAGAACGTTGTCCAGGCTATAACCTTCGTAAGTCTCGGCGCCGGTTAGACTCTGCCGGGTGCGGTAGCGGCGTTCGAGCTTGCCGGAGTGCGTGATGCGCGAATAGTGGAAGCTGTGCCCGCGCAGTCGCGTGCCGCGCTCGCCCACCAGGCAATCGCCCAGCAGCTCGACTTCGGTGTAGCCGAAACCGTCCAGGCGGGTCAGCATCTCGACTGCCAGCGGAAGAATTGCAGCCATGCGATGGCAGCGCGCGTCCAGCGTGACGAGTTCCGACGCCAGGTACATCAGCCCGCCGCATTCGGCATAAACCGGATGCCCACTAGCGACGAACTCGCGCAGTGAGCTGAGAAACGGCTGATTCCCGGCCAGCTCTTCGGCGAACACTTCGGGATAGCCGCCACCCAGATAGAGCCCATCCAGCGCCGCAGGAAGATCGTGATCGGCCAGAGGACTGACATCGATCAGCTCAGCGCCCGCTGCCCCTAAGGCATCGAGCGAGGATTGGTAATAGAAGGAAAATGCCTGGTCGCGCGCAACGCCGATGCGCACCCGATCATTGCCGCCGGACACAGCGTTATCGCGGCGAAGCGCCGTCGGCTCCGAGATCCCGAAGCGCCGCTTGCCTTCTTCCAGCTCGCAATTCGCCAGAAGAAGACTCAGGTCGAGACTCTTCTCGGCTGCCTCGGCCAGAACGTTGACCTGCCGCGTGCTCCACGTCTTCTCGCCCGCGGTAACCAGTCCCAGATGCCGCTCCGCCAGCTCCGCATCCGGCAAGCGGGGAAACGCGCCCAGCACCGGCACATCAACCTGGGCAATCGCATCGCGCAACAGCTTCAAGTGCGCCGGCCCGGCAACGCCGTTGAGGATCACGCCCAGGATTTGCAGCTGGGGATCGAAATCGCGAAAGCCTTTGACTACGGCCGCGACGCTGCGAGCCGCATTGGATGCTTCCACAATCAGCACCACCGGCAAGCCCAGCAGCTTGGCAATCTCCGCCGTACTTCCCTGCTCGGAGCTGCCGCTGGCGCCGTCGAAGAGCCCCATCACGCCTTCCACCACGGCAACGTCAGCCTCGCCGGTTGCCGCGGCAAAGATCGCGCGATTGGTCTCCAGCGGCATCATCCAGGTGTCGAGATTGTAGGAAGCACGTGCCGCCACGGCGACGTGATGGGCGGGATCAATGTAATCGGGTCCGCATTTGAAGGGCTGAACCGTCAGGCTGCGCGCGCGCAAGGCCGCCAAAAGTGCTGCGGTGATCGTCGTCTTGCCCACTCCGCTGGCGGTTCCGGCAACGACGAAGCCCTTCATGCCAGCGCCTCCGCCGGCTGTTTGATCACCAGCGGGCAACCGGCCACCAGCAGAATCACTTCATCGGCGACGGCGGCCACGCGCTGATTCACGAATCCCAGCAGATCGCGAAAGACGCGGCCGATTTCGCTGTTGGGATGAATGCCGCTGCCGACTTCATTGGAAACCAGAATGACCGAGGCAGAAATACGGCGCAGAACTTCGGCCAGGCGATTGGCGTGATCCAGCACGCGCGCTTCGTCGGAAGCCTCGGCTTGCATGATGTTGGCAGTCCAGACGGTCAGGCAGTCGACCAGAACGGTGTCAAATTGGTTGCCGCACTCCAGCAGCGTGTCTTCCAGCGCGAGGGGAGATTCAAAGGTAGTCCAGTTCGCCGGCCGCTCCGAGCGATGGCGCGCGATGCGCTGCGCCATGTCATCGTCACAAGCCTCGGCGGTCGCAATAATGGCGACTCGTTGGCCGCGCCCCGCCAGGTCTTGGGCATAGCGGCTCTTTCCGCTGCGAACCCCTCCGAGCACGAAAACCACTTTTCGTGCCGACTGCTCAGACATACTGCTCCGGCGCACAAGTCACATGTCGGACGGGAAACCTCGTGCTGCAATGCTTTCCAGATGACCTAACCAGCAGGTCCTCAAGGCACCGAACAGCCCTCCCATCGAGGCCACTTCGGAATAAAGGTAAGTGTCTGGCCGGAATCCTGACTTACGCCTCATCGGTCCCAACCGCCTTCCCAGAGCTTGCGCTCCAGTGGCTTGCTGGCGGGACCTCCGCGTTCACAGTTGCGGGGCAGTGGCGGAATTACACCGCGCTTCCCAAACTACCAGACATTCTCTTTGTAGTCCGCGGAAAGCAGCAATGTCAACAGCATCGGACCGTTCCGGCTACAACTTAGGCGGAGTATTCCCGGAACGGCACACTCTGCGAGGGTGCTGCCACGACTCAATGGTCGTGCGGATGGTGTTCGTCGTGATCGTGGGTATGGGAATGAGTCAGCGTGTCGTGAGTGTGCTCATGGGTGTGCTTTCCGCCTTGATCGACCGGATTCTCATGGGTGTGATCGTGATGCCCATCCTGGTGCGAGTGCTCATGGGTATGCGTGGTGCCCGCATGAGTATGGGTATGGGAATGATCCTGGTCATGGTGCGAATGCTCTGACATGGCGGCTCCTCGCTGGCGGGCGATTGAAGTAAAGCGCAGGTAGCATATCGCTGTTTTTCAAGGTAAAGCAAGCCCAGCTTCCAGCCACACGTGCGATGGAGTCCGGCACGTGGTCCGCAGGTCGAGAATGTGGCTCCTGGGAGCTACACTGTAACCTCGTGGCGAAATTGCTGGCAGTAACCATCATCGTGATCGCGACCGCCTCTGCGATTCCGATCGTGCTGCACATCTGGGCGCCGCCGCCGGACATCTCGCTTCACGGCAAGCTGATCGACCAGCAGATGTCGGAGACCATGATCGAGGCGGGCATCTGCTTTCTGGCCTCGCAAATTCTCCTCGGCTTCTTCATCTGGAGATACTCGAATCGCCCGGCGACGGAGAAGATCAGGAGCCTGCCCGGCGGCGCGCGCGGATTGGTAGTCGCGGCGGTCGTTGTTGTTGGCCTGGAAGTGATGGCGTTGGGAGCGTTTGGGACGCGCGCCTGGGGAGCGATTTACTTCACGCCTCCGTCGCCGGACGCCCTGCAGGTACAGGCGCAGGCGGGACAGTTCGCCTACTACTTCCGCTATCCCGGACCTGACGGCAAGTTCGGCCCGATACATCCGGAGAAGATCGACGAAACTACGCAGAACTACTTTGGCCTGGATACGGCAAAGGATCCCGACTCCAAGGATGACATCGTGACCGCCGAGCTGGCAGTGCCGGTGAATCGTGAGGTCCAGTTGCTGATGCATTCCAAGGATGTCGGCCATTCGTTCTTTGTGCGCGAGCTGCGCATCCAGCAGGATTTCGTTCCCGGCCTCGATCTCTCGATCCACTTCACGCCGACGAAGATTGGCACGTACGAGATTGTCTGCACCCAGCTTTGCGGACTGGGACATTACAACATGAAGGCCTATCTCGAAGTCATGTCGCAGGAGGACTTCGACCAGTGGCTGAAGCAGCAGGCAGCACAGCAGTAGATCGCTATCGCTAACAACATGTCCTCGCGCCCCGTCCAGCATCGCGCCGCCCCCGCCGGGTTCCTTTGCAAATACGTCTTCAGCACCGACCACAAGGTCATTGGTCAGCAGTATTACGGACTGGCGCTGCTCGCGGTGTTCGTCGGCATGGTGCTGTCGTGGATCATGCGAATCCATCTGGCGTGGCCGAACGCCGCGATTCCCGGACTGCAGCTTCTGCCGAAGAACGGCGCGCCCGGCGGCCTGATGACGCCCGAATACTACCTGCAGCTGATGACCATGCACGGCACCATCATGATCTTCTTCGTGCTGACCACGGCGCCGCTGGCGGGATTCGGAAACTATCTGCTGCCCATTCAAATTGGCGCTGAGGAGATGGCCTACCCGCGCCTCAACATGCTGTCGTTCTGGCTGACCTTCTTGTCATTTTGTGTCGCAATCGCGGCGTTCTTCGTGCCTGAAGGGCCGCCGCTTTCGGGATGGACGGCTTACGCTCCGCTGAGCGCGCTGGGTTCGGTTGCCGGTCCGGGAGAAGGGATTGGCCAGGTGTTGTGGGCCGTTTCCATTGCGATCTTCTGTATTGGACAGTTGTTGGGCGCGTTGAATTTCATCTCTACCACGCTCGACCTGCGCTGCCAGGGCATGAGCCTGATGCGCCTGCCGCAGAGTGTGTGGGCCTGGTTCATCACCTCGTACATGACCCTGACTGCGTTTGCGGTGCTGATGCCGACCTGCATCCTGCTGATCCTCGATCACGTTGCCGGAACCAGTTTCTTCGTGCCATCGAACCTCGTCGTCAATGACCAGTTGCAGCCGCAGAGGGGCGGATCGGCGCTGCTGTGGCAGCACCTGTTCTGGTTCTTCGGGCATCCCGAGGTCTACATCGCGATCATGCCGGCGATGGGCATTGTGTCGCACGTTCTGATTACCAACCTGCGACGGCCGTTGCTGAGCCACCGGGCAGTTATTTACTCGATGATGGCCATCGGCTTTCTCAGCTACGTCGTCTACGGACACCACATGTTCGTCAGCGGCATGAATCCGTTCTCGTCGATCGTGTTCTCGTTCCCCACGCTGGCGATTACGATTCCGTCGACCATCATTGTGCTCATCTGGCTGGGCAGCCTTTATGGCTCGAAGCTGCGCATCAACACCGCTTCCCTGTTCGCGCTGGGATTCATCTCCATGTTCATCAGCGGCGGCATCACCGGCATCTTCCTGGCGCAGCCGTCGCTGGACATCATGCTGCACGCGACTTACTTCGTCGTCGGCCATTTTCATCTGGTGATGGCGGTGGCGACGTTGTTCGCCGTCTTCACCGGGACGTACTTCTGGTTTCCCAAAGTCACCGGCCGCATGATGAACGAGGCGCTGGGCAAGATCCATTTCTGGCTCACATTTGTCGGCGCGTATTGCATCTTCATGCCAATGCATTATCTCGGCATAGCGGGAAATGTGCGGCGCTATCAGGCGTTTGTCGACGACTTCATGCAGCCGCTGCTGCCGGCACACAAGTTCATCACCGTGCCGGCGCTGATCACTGGCGCGGCGCAGCTGGTGTTCCTGTACAACCTGATCCACAGCCGCTTCCGGGGCAAGCCGGCGTCACAGAATCCGTGGGAGGGGACGTCGCTGGAGTGGTCGATTCCCTCGCCTCCGCCGTTCGACAACTTCGGCGGTAAGCTGCCGGTTGTCTATCACGATCCGTATCAGTACGGCGTCGAGAGCACGGCTGGCGATTACGTCATGCAGGATTCGCCCGAGCAGATCAGCTCCGTGGGGGGCGAGAAGTAGTGCTTGGTTGGGATGGCATTCGGGGGTACCCTTGGCACAACGACTGAGACGAGGACTCATCGGTGCATCCCGCGGACGAAACAACGTTGGCAGCCATGGCGGTCATCATCGCGGCCATGATTGGAGCCTTCGTTGGCTTCATTACTACGTATCTCGGCGCCATCATCAAATTTCGTAACGACCTGCGTTTCGAATACGACAAGGAGCTCCGAGGAAAACGCATCGCGACGTACCAGGAGCTTTGGCGGCTGACCGGATTGTTTCCTGAATATGCGAAAGACCCGGCGGTAACCGTGCAGCAGTTGTACGAGCACCATCGCAAGCTTCGCATGTGGTACTTCGACAGTGGCATGTTCTTAAGCGGGAAGGCGCGGGATGCGTATTTCAACTACCAGGAAGCAATTGCCGCCGTGCTTGCACTCAGAACGCAAGAACCGGCAGCAGCTCTGGACGAGAAGACTTATGAATCGCTAAGAAGAATCGGCAGCCAGTTGCGGGGAACTATGGTCCGGGACGTCGGCACCAGGAAAGACTCAGAATTGCAACACCAGGAAGATAAGAAAACCGAAAGCGGCGAGGAAGCCAAAGGGCGCGCGGCATCGGCGGGATAGTCCGGCCAAGGCGAATACGGGCCCAGGACAGGATGTTGACGATGGCAACCACGGTCCACGGACCAGCCAACTTAACCTCCCCGGACGAGATTGGCGGCGGATGGCACGATCTGCCGCCGTCAGGAAATCTACGCTCGGTCTACGACAGCTCTCCGGCATCGCGCACGGGTATCTGGGTTGGACTGGCCGCGATCACCATGACCTTCGTCGCGTTTACCAGCGCGATGATCGTGCGCGAAGGAGCGTCGACCGATTGGCAGCATTTCACGCTGCCATCGGTGCTGTACTTCAACACGCTGGTCTTGCTCGCCAGCAGCGTGACGCTGGAGTTGGCACGCAAACGTGCAGCAGCGTTCGTCCACGGAGTGCGATTCGAGCGTTCGCCTTCCCTGCACTGGCTTTGGATGACCATGGGGCTGGGCCTGCTGTTCGTGGCAGGACAATGTGTGGCGTGGAGGCAGCTTCGCGCCGGAGGCTTGTACCTGGCCACGAATCCCAGCAGCTCGTTCTTCTATCTCTTCACCGTGCTGCACGCGCTGCACGTGATGGGAGGCCTGGCGGGATTGGCAATGGTGCTGTGGAGAATCAGCAAACCGGTTCCCACGTTGCGCGTCAGCACGCTGAGCGCGGTCTCGTACTACTGGCATTACATGAGCGCGTTGTGGATTTACCTGCTGCTGTTGCTGTGGGCGCGGATCTGATCTTGCTGAAGGCAACGACCTAACAGGCTGCTGAAAAACCGTGACTCGGGTCGTCGGCTCAAGCCGACTCAGTTAAGAAATAAGCGCCTCGCCGCTGGCCTGAAGGCCAGCTCTACCCCTGTTGTATAGTCATCCTGTGATGCTCTTCGCAGAAAGCTGTCCGTTCTGTTATACCCAGGCGGCTTCCTCAACCGCGCGCTTCCTTCACGCCTTGCGCAGCGGAATTCTCATCCTCGTGATTCCACCGATGCTGATGTCGATCGGCTTCGCGGTCATGGCCTATCGCAGGCGGAATACCTTCTATACGCCGCAGTAGTTGCCCAATCGTGCCGCGCATTGCGGCGGGGTTCTTCATTTGCTGGCGGGTTGTAGCGCCTCGTCCATCACGGCCTTCAGATGATCGAGCACGTCCTGAACGGTCAAGGTGTACATCTCGCGGCCGTTGTCCTCCCCCGACTCAATCGCCCACTTCAGATAATGTCCGGCAATCTGCACTGCCATGGGATCGGTAATGATCTGGCTGGTTTGCCGGTTGTATTCCACCCACGCGGGATGCGGCAGTGCGATCCAAACCGGACGCTGGTCGACCAGGAACTTGACGTCAACCGCGTCGGCGTGGCGGGTTGCAATGGCGACGATCAGCGCCTGATAACGGACATGCACCCGCTTGCCCGACCAGCGATCGACAGCTTCAAAGTCGTCATACATAGTCAAGAATCATATCTGACGGTCGGGAGAGGAGCAACGCGGGATGAGATTGCTGCTTGCGATAAGGCGATTTCTCGCCAACAAACCCAAAGGGCAGTCCAAAAATGGTCGAACTTACCTTCTGCTTACTATTAGGGACGCTGACTAGGGCGTGTAGTTGCAGGCCGAGTCGAAGCCGCAGCCCAGGTAGACGTTTCCGAATTCATCTAAGGTGAGGTGCTTGAGGCCGGCCGGCGTGGCATTTCTAACGTCGAACGCTAGGTCTTTTGTGAGCGTCTTAACCTCGTACTTCCACCCCGGCGGTAGCTTCTTCATCTTGCTGCCTAGCTGAGGAAGCGCCTCATACGTGAGGCTTGGGTCTTCTACCGTCGTGTACGCCTGCATGACATACACTATGCCTTTCGGGTCACGAAGCAGGAAAACCTGGTTGCCCTGCTTAAACACCCACTTCGAGAACTGCTTGTTGGTCAAGGCTTGGTAGGGCGTCTGGCTTGCCTTTGTTGCCTCTTCCAGGTCCTGCACTGACATTTCAGCAACCCAGGTCGCTTTTATCCCCGAGAAGTCAAAGGTTTCTCCCGCCGCATAAAGGTACAACTCATCAACGACCCACCATTTCCGGGCGGTCGGCTTGGGAGGATTCAGGATGGCGATGGAGGCGCCCAGATTCGCGGCGACCTTCTTGGGATCCAGAGTGGCGAAGGTTTCCGCCGGGCAACCGCTATCGGAGCCTATAGTGCCGGTGGAGTTGTAGCATTGCAGCTCTGTACTTGGGCCAATTTTGCCGAATCCAACGTAGACTTCACAGAATGCGTAGTTGCGTGCCTTGGTGAAGCTCACGGTCTCACCCTTAATCGCACCCGGCTTTAGTTTGGTGTCCTGCGCAACAGCACACAGGCAGTAGGCGAACAATAGGAACAGTACGAACCTCTTCATGCCTTCTCCTTGACGTTTGTCGTAAAAGTGGCGTCAACCTGCTATTTCATCACCAACGGAGAAGGATCGGTGTGACAGTGGTCACTTGATGCGGTTTTTGAGCCGGTATAGGTGTCGCTAACAGGCCCTATCGTTACCGATTCGCCCAAACGCACCTGTACTCGTTACGCCCGTTCGCGTGCTTCACCCAACTGGACCAGCACATTCATTTTTCTGCGCCCGCGGTAAATAGTGACCGTTACGGTGTCGCCGGCGCGATGCTTGTTCATCACATTAGCCAGGTCCTGCTGATCGCCGATGGGGTCGCCGTTGATAGCGACAATCAGATCGCCGCCAATCATGATGGGAGTGGCGCCCAGATAGGCACGCTCCGTACCACCCTTCAGCCCTGCGCGATCAGCCGCGCCGCCGGGTATCACGCGAACGATGAGCACACCGTTGTCTGCCGGGAGACCGATCTCTTGCGCCAGTTCGGGCCCGATGGGCAGCGACACGACGCCCAACGACGGCCGCCTAACCGAACCGAGTGTAATCAAGTCGCTCAACACCGCCTTAGCCGTGTTGATGGGAATCGCAAAACCGATGCCGGCGCTCTGATTGGAGCCGCCGGTCGCGATCATGCTGTTGATGCCGATCACTTCCCCGTGCGAATTCAACAGCGGGCCACCGGAGTTGCCGGGGTTAATCGCCGCGTCGGTTTGAATGGCCTCATCAATGTACGCGCCCTCGGGACTGCGGATGGGCCGCAGCGAGCTGATAATGCCGCGGGTCATCGTACCCGACAGTCCGAAAGGATTGCCGATCGCGAAAACCTTTTGCCCAACCTGCAGGTTCTTGGATTCGCCCAGCACAGCCGGCGTCAGCTCCGGCGCCTTGATCTGAATCACCGCGAGGTCATGCCCGCGGTCGCGACCGATGACCTGCGCCTTGTAGGTCTTCTTGTTGTGGAGCGTGACTTCAACCTGCGCGGAATCTCCTACAACGTGGTAGTTGGTCAGAATGTGTCCATCGTTGTCGATGATGAAGCCGGATCCCTGACCCTCCTCCGGCACGGGCCCGAAGAAGAGATCGTAAGCAACCGTACGCGACGTGATGTTCACTACCGACGGGATGACGCGGTGATAGACCTCGATGTTGTTCTGCTCTTCCGGATCGAGCTTTTCCGGACCAGCCGCCTGGCTGATCTCGACGTGCGTGGGACGCGAGATGATATCGGGAGCCGGGTTGGTCCCCTGGTGGTGGGTGGTGAACCAGTAAAATGCGCCTGCCAGCAGCACACCCAGGAGAAACGGTCGTGCGAATTTCATGCTTGTGAGTTGGTTCCAATCAACTGAAAATTCGGGACAGCAAATAGACGAGTCCCTAAGGAAAGTGTAACGAAATAGGTGGGTCTTGCGCATCCAGCCGAGATTGGCAGGATTCCATATCCGCCGACGATCAGGACAAGCTATTGCGTCGCCAGCTTTTGCAGCTCAATCCATATCTTCTCGACTTGCCGCTCGGTTTCTTCCAGCGGGCCCGAGTTCTCGATGACATAGTCGGCATGCTTGGCTTTCTCGTCATCGCTCAGCTGAGCGGCACTGCGACGCTCAACTTCAGCGCGCGCCATCTCCAGTGAAACCGCCGCGCGACCGGCGTAGCGTTCGATCTTGCGCTCCGAATCGCAGATGACAACGATGAGCTTATCGAAGTCGTTCGTAGCTCCGGCTTCGATAATGAGCGCCGCTTCAACAACCGCAATCGCGTGAGGATCAGCGCGCTCAACTTCATCCATCCACTCTCTCTGCGAACGGATAACCGCCGGATGGACGATGGCGTTCAGCTCAGCAACCCGATTCGGAAAAACCAGGTTCGCCAGTTTAGCGCGATTGATCGCCCCATCCTCGCTCAAGATCTCGCGACCGAAGTGCCGCACAATTTCGTTGTAGACTGCGGTGCCTGGCGAATACAGCTGGTGGGCCAGAGTATCGGCCTGCAGCAGCTGCGCTCCACACTGCAGCAGCATCTTTGCCACCGTCGACTTTCCACAGGCAATACCGCCGGTGAGCCCTACGCGCAGCACGCGTCACCAAAAGCTGTAATCGATTTGAGCAGTGATGCCGGCATGGGTGAGATCGGCCTCACGCAGTATATAAGGCTGGAGCGGGATGGCGTATCAGTGCAGATTCGGAGGGCCTATTTGAATCTCGGTCGGTGCGCTAACGGGATGATTCAGGATCTGGTTTGCCATGTCGTCGGTGAACTCCGCGGAATTGGAAAGTATGACGATCCCGATTTTGCTCCGTGGCTCGAAGCCCACAAAGGCGTGATAACCGAAAGTCCCGCCGTTGTGCCAGACCAGTGTTCCATTGTTGATATGCCAACCTAGCGCAATTTGAACGCCCGGCGAAGCCTCGCGGCGCACGCTCAGCATGTATTTCATCGCCGGCAAAAGCGGCGTCCGGATCAATCCCATGTTGGCCGCGAGAAAGATCAGCATGTCATCGACGTTGGATAGAATCGCGCCCGCCGGCGCCAGCACATGGATGGGCACATTTGGGGTCTTCTGGTCACCGTGATACCCATCAATCAGATTAGCCTTCATCTCCTCGCTTGGATGGATCGCGGTGTGAGTCATCTGCAGTGGCTCGGTGATGCGCGTGCGCAGCAGGGTTTCGTAGTCGGTTCCCGCGCGCATGGCCAGGATTTGCCCCAGCAGGCCCGCTCCAAAATTCGAATACTCGTATGCGGCTCCCGGGTCGCGCGTCAGCTCGTAGTGGTTAAGAAAGTCATAGACCTGCTCGATGGTGTAATCAGACGGATGCGATGGCTCGCGCGGAAACCCGGAGTGATGCGTGGCCAAGTCCAACAACGTGATCTGCTTGCCATTTCGCGTGGGCACGTGCACTGATGGCGGGAGATATTTGGCAATGGGATCATTGAGCTTCACCTCCTTGTCTAACACCATCTCCGAGAGGAGCAATGAAGTGAAGACCTTGGTGACCGAGCCAATTTCGAAGATGGTCTCGCCATCCGGCACGCGGGCATCGTCGGCAGCAAATTTGCCGTAGCCGATGATCTCCCGTCCGCGCTTGCTGATGAGGCCGACGACGATGGCGCGCGCCTTGTGCTCGACATCCACACGCTGCACCAGCATGTCGCGAATCTCTTTGGAAGTGGCCAGGCTGGTGGGCAGAGTTTGAGCGCACAACTCTGGAATCAAGCAGGAGCTGCAAAACAGCAGGATCGACAGGCTTCTACGTATCCAGCAAGGCCTGGGCGCCATAGCTAACTAGCGTACCGCATGTGCGGCGCAGTCCGCCGGAGGGCTATTTTGCGTCGAGATCGACGTCCTTGATGGGCACATCCCAATGCGCATCCAGGATCTCGAAGCGTCGCTTCTCCTCGCGCTTGTACGTTTCCTGGTCGGGAAAGAGCTGTTTGAGAATTGGCGTGGTGTCGAAGTCGTCGTTCGCAATGGCCGCATTCTTGAAGACGATGGTCACGCGATAATCCCAGCGTCCGTCCTCGGTGGCGTGATATCGCGGCTGGGTCGCCGTGACCTTGAGAATGCGACCGATCTCCATTTCCTTCTTCAGCAACGGATAGTGGTTCTTCTTGAAGAGGGTGATGAACTCATCCGCATAACCCCACTTCGCCTTGTAGTAGTACTCAGCCACGAACGGCTTGTCGGGATTGACAGCAGTTGCAGCCGTTTGCCCATCGGCGGCGAATGCAAGCCCTACGGCGCAAGGAACAGTCGTAACCAACGCAGCCAGCAGCCAAAGCTTTATCAGATGCATGGACTCCTCCGTTCAACGCGTGTCTCTAAGCTAGCGTGCCGCCAGGCTACTGACCTTCTCGCCGCGACGCAGCTTGGCAGCTTTGACCGTGTTGCTCATCAACATAGCGATGGTCAGCGGACCCACTCCTCCGGGCACCGGCGTCATCGCTCCCGCAACTTCGGCAACTTTGGGGTGAACGTCGCCGATCAACGTTGAGCCTTTGGCGGCGAAATCGCGCTCGCGCTTTTCGTTTCCGGCAAAGAACTCCTTGAACTCCGCCGGATCGGTGACGGTGTTCATGCCAACATCGATGACGGTCGCACCCGGCTTCACAAACTCAGGCGTAATCATGCCGGCCTTACCGATCGCGGCGACGAGGATATCAGCGCGCCGGCAGACTCCAGGCAGATCGCGCGTTTTCGAATGACAAACGGTAACCGTCGCATTGCCGTTGAGCAGCAGCATGGCGACGGGCTTGCCTACGATATCGCTGCGCCCAACGACCACGGCTTCAGCGCCGGCGATCGGAATGCTGCTGCGCTTGAGAATCTCGATGATGCCGGACGGAGTACAGGGGACCAGCCCAGGCCGCTGCGTCGAGAGGAAGCCGACATTCATGGGATGAAAGCCGTCGACGTCTTTTTCTGGTGAGACCGCCAGCAGAACTTTCTTGGCGTCGACCTGCGCCGGCAGCGGCAGCTGCACCAGGATGCCATCGATCTCATCGCGGCGGTTCAAATCGTCGACCAGCGCCAGCAACTCGGCGGTGGTGACATCGTCTCCGGGCGTGTGCTTTTCGCTGTAGATGCCAAGCTGCTCGCAAGCTTTCACCTTGTTGCGAACGTAGATTTCGGAAGCTGGATTGTGTCCGGCAAGCACCACGGCCAACCCGGGACGAAGCCCGGCAGCGGTAAGCTCTTTTACCTCTTCGGCGACCTCCACCTTGATCTGCGCGGCAATTTTTGTTCCGTCGAGAATGATGGCCGACATGGCGCGCCCTCTTTTGTTGGAATGAAACTCCAGTTTATCGCGAGAGGGCGGTGATATGGCGGCGCTACAAGCGATTCGTAGCGCAGGCCGGAGGCCTGCGATCCAGCCGCCAAGATGGCGGCGTTACAGGCGATTCGGGCAGCGTAGGGCGAGCTGCCGTTGAGTCGCCGCTGAACCGGCTACTTTGCGGGACAGCTCTGCGGATTTTGTATCCAGGTCACGGTTCCGTTGCGCCGCAGCTCGACCACTTCAATTGGACCGCCTACGTAGTCCTTCTTTTGCGAATAGGCAAGGGTCAGATCAACCAGCCTGTAGGCGATTTGCCACTCCTGCAGCTTTGGCCACTCTTGAACTTCCGCCTTGGCCCGATCCGAGGTCTGGCGGAGGTATTCGTTCGCAGTGTCGGATATCCCCAGCGGAATCCAAACCGTGCGACCTTTTGGCGGGAGGATCTTTTTCGAGAAATCGAGATGCGGTTGGCAATTGCTACGAGGCTTGTCGGCTGCCTCCGCATTTTGCCCGTCGGGCTTCTGACACACAACCTGGTCCACGACTGCTTCCATGTCTCCCGAGGGCCCAATGCCGGCGACAATGCCGGTGACGCCTGCGCCAAGCTTCCAGTCGTCCATTGCGACATAAGAAGCTGTACTCAGGTTGCCCATGATGGACTCCAGCCATCCCTGGGCGACATTCTCAGGAACACTCTTGGGATCGGAGGGACAAGAACTGGAGGCGGCGCAAGCCTGCATCCGCTTAGGCGCGCCATCGAAAGAAGTCTTCGCCACTCCCATTGCATCGAACACCCACGCATTAGGAAGCGCGGAGGCAGTATCAGCGACCACTCCGGCGGCGCCATAAAGGAGCTTGCCGCCCAGTACAGCCACTTTACAGCGACCATGGCTATCTTGAGAGGCGGAGCGAGTGTCCGCGGCTATGACAACCTTGTCTTGAGAAACACCGACGACGATCACAGTGCCGAAGTCGATCTGGGCTTCTGCGCGTCGACCGAAAATGGCAAAGCAAAAAAGAACGGCACAAGTACACCGTTTCATCGAAAACTCCACAACCTGGGGTTAGACGGATTGGCGACGTTTGCTGCATCGGCCGCTACGTACTGCTCAATCAGGCCGTTGTGAGTTTGGATGATAACAGAGTGACGCGACGGTATCGGAACGACGGAATGTCGCATTGCGAACCTGGGCTTCGGCTCCGAGGTCGCCGATTTTCAAAGCGACCTCGCCGGCTGAAGTCTGCGTGCTACCGATTTCCAAAGCTATTTCATAAATCGCTTTGTATCAGGGCACGTCTTTAGACGTGCCGCAAACTATTAACGAGACCCGGGCTTTAGCCCCTGCCGATTGCGAATGTTGCAGGAGCTAAAGAGTGTGTGAGAACCGAGTCGTCCCCAGGGGACTCTGGTTCCTTCCCCACTCGACCCAGGACTCCGCTGCGCTCCGTCCTGGGCTATCATGCCACGCGCCAGCGGCGCTCTGATTTTCGGCAGTCGCACTCCAACTGCCGAAATTGAAGAGCGGTTCTCACGCAGGCGCTAGAGCCTAGTCCATAAAGTTACAGTTCTCGGCACGCCTGGAAGTCGTGCCCTGATACGAACCCTGCCGATTTATGAGATGACCTCTAGCAACACAGTAATCCTGAACGGAACACCGGTATTCGCTCATCGATTCCGTGATGCGCCTGCAAGGTGCGAACCGTATGGTTCACGCCGGAACGTTCGTACACCGATCCCAGCAAGCACCCGATCTCATGATGATTACGCTCGGCAATCGCCACGATCGATGGACCGGAGCCGCTGAGGCATACTCCCAGCAGATCGGGATGTTGTAATTCCAGCGCGGCGGCTAATGCCGGCACGATCTTCTGCCGCGACGGCTGATGCACGCGATCGCCGAGCGCATGCCTGAGCAGCGAATAATTCCCGCTCTGCAATGAGTTCAACAGCAGGGCGACCCGTTGCAGATTAAAGACTGCATCCGCGCGTGAAACACATTGTGGCAAGACAGCTCGCGATTCGCCGGTTGCCAGCGGCTGCTCCGGCGTCAGCACAACAAAATCCAGCCCATCCGGCCAGGCGACGCTGGTGGCGTGGATGACGCCGTCTGCCAGTTGGCAACTGATCGTCAGACCGCCTAGCAGCGATGCTGCTGCATTGTCCGGATGTGCCTCCAATGCGCACGCAGCCTTCAGTAACGCTGCCGTGGGCACGGGTCCGGCAACGGCCTCGTATAGACGCAGGCCGGCGACGGTTGCGGCTGCGCTGCTTCCCAGCCCCGCTCCCATGGGAATTTCGCTGCGGACTTCGACAGACAAGGAGGGGAGCCTGTCGAAGTCCGCGCCCGCCAGCGAGCGATAGGCACGCTCGATGCAGTTTTCGCCATGGAGCTTGTGGTCGACAAAATGAAAATGCAGCTCGCCGTGACCCGCCAGCTTCTTCACGCGCAAACGCAGATAAAGCTGCACAGCAACGGCCAGCGTGTCGAAGCCCGGCCCGAGATTGGCGATCGAAGCCGGAACTCTGATCTCGAAGTTGTCCGCTGATCTCTGCGGGAAACGAACTCTCTCTTTGGCGTCAATACTGATGGTGTTCATGCGCAACAAACTCCTTGGAAGGCTGGTTCGCGCAAGCGCGAGTTGAGGATGAAATCGGTATCTTTGAGCGCGTGGCCAGTCAGGATGGCGACGACAACAGCATCGCAGTCGATCTTGCCCTGCTCCGTGAGCTTGCGTAATGCGGCCAACGTTGTCGCGGATGCGGGTTCGCAACCGATGCCGTCGCGCCCGATCATCGCCTTCGCTTCGGCGATCTCTTGGTCGCTCACATCCATGACAAATCCGTTCGTCTGACGGACCGCACGCAGCGCCTTCTTCCATGAGCGCGGATTGCCGATGCGAATCGCGGTTGCTGCGGTCTCGGGTTCGTCTACGGGATGAAGCTGGTTCGAACCGGAGCGCCACATCTTCGCCAGCGGATTCGCGCCTTCCGCCTGAACAATGACCAGCCGAGGCAGCCTGTCCAGGAAACCAGCCGAATGAAGTTCTTCCAGCGCCTTGCCGAATGCCGAGCTGTTGCCGAGATTGCCGCCGGGAACGACGACGTAATCCGGCGACTGCCAGCCCAGTTGCTCCAGCGTTTCGAACATCACCGTCTTCTGACCTTCGAGGCGAAACGGGTTGATGGAGTTCAGGAAATACAGGCTGTCGTTGGACTCCTGCAGAATCTGGGCGAGAGCCGCGTCGAAGTTACCGTCGACATGCACGATCTCGGCGCCGAAATCGAGCGCCTGCGCCAATTTGTTGGCGGAAACGTATCCGGCCGGCAGATAAACCTTGGCGTGCAAGCCGGCGCGTGCGGCATAGGCGGCGAGCGAGCCGGAGGTATTGCCGGTTGAGGCACAGCCCACAGTCCTGGCGCCAACCAATACAGCCTCGGTGACGCCGACGGTCATTCCCAGATCCTTGAAGCACGCAGTTGGATTCCATCCCAAATGCTTGAACCGCAGATTGCGTAAGCCGGCCCACAGCGCAGTCTTGTGGCCCTCGATCAGCGGGCAGTTCCCTTCTCCCATGGTCACGATTTCGGAATAGCTGTCGGGCAGAAATTCGCGAAAGCGCCATACGCCGCTGAGATCGCGCGGATCATACGAGCATCTACGCTCCCGCCAAATGCGCTTCAGTTCAGCTGGTGACGACGACGGGGGGTCGACCACGACCTCCAGCAACTCGACACAGACCGGACACGACAAGGCGCGGTCATGCAGCTCCAGCGTGGCGGCACACTCGGTATTGCTACAGCGAAGATGCATTGATCATGGCTCCCTAATTCATGATTGGCATTCGCAACGGCGCTTCCGCGAGAAAATCGAGATTGGCAATTTCGTGCAGCGCCGCTTCCAGCGAGGCTGGCTTGCACGCCTCCAGCGTGATCACGAACGGTAACGCACATTTGTCATAACCTGGCCGCTGCAAGATCGCGTCGAGGTTGATGTGATGTTGCGCCAGTACGCCGGCGATCTGCGCGATAATGCCTGGCTGGTCGCGAACTACAAAGCGCAGATACTGTGGCGCTTCGAAATCCCGGGTTATCTCGCACCCATCGATATCGGCATGATTCACGGTGCGCCCGCGACAGCCGCAGTTGCGGGCCGTTTGCAGTAAATCGGAAACAACTGCCACCGCGGTGGGATTGCCGCCGGCGCCGTGTCCTCCGAAAGTCGTCTCACCGCCAAACTCGCCGGTGCTGACCACAAGGTTCTGGCTGCCGACGACGCTCGCGAACGGAGAGGTCAATGGCACGAGTGAAGGCTCGACCGCCAGATACACTCGCCCGCCGTGAAGCCTTGCGGTTGATACCTGACGGATGGTGCAACCAAGCTCACGTGCGTATTCGAAATCGATGGCCGCGAGGTTGCGGATCGAGCCACACAGAACCTGATCGGGCGTAACACCGATCTTCAGCCCGACGCGCGCCAGGATCGCCAGCTTGGCAGCTGCGTCGTGACCGTCGATGTCGTCCGTCGGATCGGCCTCGGCGAATCCCGCTTGCTGCGCCTCGCTAAGAGCTTCTGAGAAGGAAATACCGCCTTGCTCAATGCGAGTCAGGATGTAGTTGCAGGTTCCGTTCAAAATTCCGCGTAGTTGGATGAGGTGGTCACCACCCAGCCCATCCTGCAGCGCCGACAGCACGGGAACTCCGCCCGCCACGGCTGCGCCGAAGCTGAGATACTGACCGTTGTCGTTGGCCAGCTGCAGCAATTCCGTGCCGAATCTCGCGATGAGTTGCTTGTTGGCCGTGACCACCGACTTGCCCGATTGCAGCGCCGCTCGCACCAACTGATGGGCCGGCTCCAAGCCTCCCATCAACTCGACAATCACATCCACGCCAGAGTCCAGCATGGGTTGCAGGTCTTCGGTCCAGACGACATCGCGCCCGATCCAGCCGGCTTTCTTGCGCCCGACGTTGCGATTGAAGATATGCGTAAGGCGCAGTGGGAAATCATCGCGCCGGCTGTACAACAGCCGGGCCACGGCATGGCCGACGGTACCGAAGCCGGCAATCGCGATGCGGCATTCGGGCGCAGCAAGAGGAAAGCGTTCGATTCTTGCAGTTGCCATCTCAGCCCACCTCCGCCTGCAACGGCAAAGAACCGGGTCTTTGCCGCTTCAATTTGCGCGAGATAACTTGAAGGCCTTTGGCTCGATTTTTGGGCTCAAAGAAGCGCTGGTGCAACTGCCGCACGGCCTCGGGCACGTCGCGCTCTTCGATTACAAAGCCAATGTTGATCTCGGAAGCGCCCTGCGAAATCATGTGCACGTTGATGTTGGCGGCTGCAAGCGTGTCGAAGACGCTGGCCGCGATCCCGACCTGACCGCGAATGTGTTTGCCGACGAGGCAGATGATCGCCTTGGCGTCCTCCACCTCCACGTCGCCGAGTTGTTTGAGATCGCCAACTAAGCCATGAACCGGCTGCGCGAGGCTGAGAGCGATTGACACACTCACCTCGGAAGTCGAGACCAGGTCGGCAGCGCAGCCGTGGCGCTCCAGTGTCTCGAATACAGCGCGCAGGAATCCGTTCGCTCCCAGACGGCGCGGCGATCTGAGGTTGATGACCTGCATGCCCGTCTTGGCGGCGATGGCACGGAAGCTGGTGCGACTGCGGGGAGCACGGGCACGAATGCAGGTGCCTCGGCTCTCCGGGCGGCGCGAGTTCAGGACAAATACCGGAATGTTCTTCTTGACTGCCGGGATCAGTGTTGCGGGATGGAGAACCCTGGCGCCGAAGTATGCCATCTCCGATGCCTCATCGAAACCCAGTACATCGATGCGGCGGGCGCGATCGCACAGGCGCGGATCGGTGGTCATCATGCCTTCGACGTCGGTCCAGATCTCGATGTGCCTGGCGTCGAGGGCAGCGCCCACGATTGCAGCAGAAAAATCGGAGCCTCCGCGGCCGAGCGTCGTGGGAATGCTATCGATGGTCGCAGCGATAAAGCCACCCATCACCGGAACCTTCCCGGCGAGCAACAGAGGTTGCAAGCGCGCGCGCAGCCGTTCATCAGTTTGCGGGTACAGAGGAACGGCGCAGGTGTGGGCTGCGTCGGTCACCAGGCAGTCTCGCGAGTCGACCAACTCTGCCTTGATGCCGCGCGCGACCAGCGCAGCCGCCAGGATTCGGCTGGAGAGCAGCTCGCCAAAGGAAAGCACGTGATCGGTGGTTCGCCGCGTCAGCTCGCCAAGAGCCGCGATGCCTCGCAGTATGTCTTGCAGTTCGTCCAGCAGCTTGGGCACATCGGCTGCGCCGCGCCGTGGCTCGCGCAACGAAGCCTCGACGACGGCAAGGTGACGCCGACGCAGCGCCCGCAAATCCCTCAGCGCAGCTTGAATCTGCCCAGCAGCAGCGGCCTGCGCCATCGACAGCAGCGAGTCCGTAACTCCCGCCATCGCGCTAACCACGATGACCGGACTCTCCGGCAGACGAGAGTGCACGATCTGCGACACTCGCTCGATCGCCCATTCGTCCTCCACTGAGGTTCCGCCGAACTTCATTACAATCATGCCGCCTCCGCAGAATTAATCGCGCCAAAACGAAAAACCCACCAGCCTTGCGGGCGGTGGGTTCGAATGATCCTTACTGAAATCTGCTAGGAACTATTGCCGAACCGTCTCCCGCCCGTATTGGGTATGCGTGTGCTTGTGAACACACGTGTGCGTGTTGTTGTGTTCGTCACGCCAAAAGGTGGGCGGGAAAGCGACATAAGATGGCCTACTGTAGTACAACTCGCAGCCGCGAGTCAAAACATTTTTCGCCTGCTTCTTGACAGTGTGGTTGCAACGGTTGACTTGCCGATCACGGAGATCAGGTACCATCGTAGAAACCTGTGCGAGTGAGGTCCATATGCAGCTGAAATCGCGCCAGTATCTGTTTCTCCTGGGCAGCCTCGTTCTCATTTCAGGGATGGGGAGCAGCATCGCCCACGGTTGGGAGCAGGAGAACAGCGCACCGTCAGAGATCTGGGGAGGGCATGGCATCAGCATGCAGCTGACCGGACAGGGTGCGACGTTGGAATTTGATTGCGCGCACGGGAGTATCACGCAGCCGATCAAGTCCGATGCAAAAGGCGACTTCAGCGTTTCCGGTACCTACACTCCGGAGCGTGGAGGGCCAGTTCTGAAGGCCAGCCCACCGCGCGACATTCCGGCAGTGTACCGAGGTGCGATCCACGGCGAGAGCATGGAGCTTGAGATCAAGATTAGCGACAGAGATGAGACCCTGCCGGCATTCACTTTGACCCGGGGAAATGCGGGACGGTTGGTCAAGTGCCGCTAAGGTAATGCTGGGGTGCGTATACATAAGATGAGCAACCTTCAATCCAGCGCCAAAAAAGGCGCGAGAATCGATGGGACTCGGCTCACCGGACTCTTGCTTTTCGCTCTGATCTGCTGCTGTAATCTCGCGGCGGATCGTCCCAAGCCGGGTTCGCAAAACACCTTCCTGATCGTATCCGACATTCACTTCAACCCCATGGCGGATGCCGGTCTGGTTGGCAAGCTGGCCGCGAGCGATCCTGCGCAGTGGGAGGCGATCTTAGGACAATCCAAGCCAACCGCCTTCAGCCAATACGGCGAGGATACGAACTGGTGGCTCCTGCAGTCGTCGCTGGATGCTATGGTGGCTACCACTCCCCACCCGGCGTTCATCATGACCAATGGGGACATGCTGGCGCACCACTTCCCGCAAACCTTTAAGAACATCACTCACGATGAGGATCGCGAAGATTATCGAAGGTTTGTGCGCAAGACGGTAGAGTTTCTCGCGCTCCAATTCCGCAAGCGCTATCCCGACACGGCAATCCTGGTGACGCCGGGGAATAATGATGAGGATTGCGGAAATTACAGCATCACTACCGACGGTCCCTTTCTTCACGATACAGCGGAGTTGGCGCAGAGGCTGGCTCACGCGGACGATGCCTTCAAGAGCTCGTGGGAGGCGCTGGGTAGCTATGACATCCCGAATCCTGCGGTTCGTGGTGGCCGCATCATTTCTCTGAACAGCGTCTTCTTGTCGCAGAATTACCACGCTGTCGACTTCAACCAAGGCTGCGCCACCGTGCCCTCATCGGCCCCGACGGAGCTGCTTACCTGGCTGGAATCACGGCTCAGCAGAGCGCAGAAGGCTCATGAGAAAGTGTGGCTCATGTTTCACATCCCGCAGGGGATCGACAGCTACACCACCATGCAAAAATATCAGGCACTGCTGAAAGGCAAGCCCGATCCAGAGGAAAAGACTTGCGCGTCAGCCGTGGTACCGATGTGGATGCCCAAGTGGACCTCGGAGTTCGATGCTCTGGTGGAGAAGTATGAGGACACGATTATTGCCAGCTTCGCCGGCCACACTCACAGCGACGATTTCAGGCTCATGGACCCCTCGGGAAAGAATCCCCAGTTTGTACTTATCACCGCGTCCATCTCGCCTGTCTACAATCAGAATCCGTCGTTTCGCCTGGTGACGTACGCCAAGGACGGTGGGCTGCTCGACAACTCGGTTTACTACCTGACCAATCTCATGTTCGCCAGCAGTACGACCCCGGGAGAGTGGCAGCGGGAATACACATTTTCTGAACGTTGGAAGTTGCAGCGGATCGACGGTAAGAGTCTGGCGGTGCTGTATGGCAGAATCGCGAATCAGGGACAGGACCGCGACGACTGGCTGAAGTTTTATAACGTGTCGAGTTCGGCGGTGCACTTGCCGGCAAACGCGATGACCGGCTTCTATTGTGCGATTGAAGGACTGGCTCCGGACCAATACGCCAGTTGCTATTGCGGGCCGCAACCGAGATGAAGCCGGAAGCGACGAATGATTCTCAAACCGTCACACCACGGCCAGATTGGCCGCTAAGGCGTTTTGTACGGCCTTGGCCAGATCAGCGACGCTGAAAGGTTTCTGAAGAAACGGGCTTCCCTTCAGGAAAATGTCTCGCCGGGCCGCACTGTCCTCCGAATATCCGGACATGAAAAGCACGCGCGTCCCGGGGTAGAGCCCGGCCAAGTCCTGGGCGAGTTCGTGTCCTCCCTTGCCGGCCATGACCAGGTCGGTGAGGACAAGATCGATTTTGCCCGCAAGTGAGGCGCAGACCTCCAGTGCCGCTGCGCCGCTATCGGCCTCTACTACGCAATAGCCCATCTGCTGCAGGCACTCGCGCATATTGCTGCGAATGGTGGCATCGTCTTCGACCAGCAGGAGCGTCTGCCCTGCCGGGCGGGCCAGACCATCGCTCCGCCACAGGACAGGCTGCGGTAACTTAGTGGTGGCCGGAAAATAGAGCTTGAAGGTGGTGCCGTGCCCGGGCTCACTGTAGACCCAAACATAGCCACCGCTTTGTTTCACGATGCCATAAACGATCGAAAGACCCAGGCCGGTTCCCTTGCCGATCTCTTTGGTGGTGAAGAAGGGATCAAAGATGCGCGGCAGGATGGATTTGTCGATGCCGGTGCCAGTGTCGCTCACCGCGAGCATGACGTAGCGGCCGGGTTGGACCGGAGGGTGATCCTTGGTATACGCCTCATCCAGCTCGACCGTAGAGGTTTCCAGGTGCAATATGCCGCCGTTGGGCATGGCATCGCGGGCATTGACCGCGAGGTTGAGAATCACCTGATTCAGCTGATCCGGATCCAGGCGGGAGTTCTCCAGATTGTCGGCGAGGCTGGTTACCAACTGGACGTCTTCGCCGATAACCCGGCGCAGCATCTGCGTGGTTTCGCTGACGACAGTGTTCAGGCTGATGATGCGCGGCTGCATCATTTGCTGGCGACCGAAGGCCAGCATCTGCCTGGTAAGCGCGGCGGCGCGATCAGCCGCGCTGGAAATCTGCAACAGCGGTTTGGTGAAGGGACTGTCGGGCGTGGTCTGGTCCAGTATCAGTTCGGTCGAGAGCTTGATGACCACCAGAATGTTGTTAAAGTCGTGCGCCATGCCGCCGGCGAGGCGACCAACCGCTTCCAGCTTCTGCACCTGGCGTACCTGCTGCTCCAGCGAACTCTGCTGGGTCAGGTCCTCAACATAGGCGTAAAAAACTTCCTTCCCCGTTTCGTCGCGCCCCAGAGAACCGGTGAGGCGGACGGGAACGGTGCTACCGTCGCGCCGGCGCTTTACGATTTCCCATCCCTCCAGCCTTCCGGTGCGCCGCAGCACCTCGATCAGCCGGTCCCGGTCTTTGGGGTCAGCACACACCTGGTTCGCGATGTCGAGCTCTAAAGCTTCTTCCAGGCTGTATCCGCCAAGAATCCTGCGCATCGCCGCATTGAGAGTCTTGAATCGATTGCCGTCGACGAATGACTGGCTGATACCGAATGGAGCATTCTCCACCAGCGACTTCATCGATGCTTCCGAGCCACGCAGCGCTTCTTCGATGCGATGGCGCTCAGTAACGTCAACCGCCAGGATCAGTTCTTCCTCACGGCCGTTATTGCGGAACTCGAAGGCCACGATATGGACGAAGATGACGGAGCCGTCTTTGCGGCGATGCCGCCAGACGCCAGAACTGTTGTAGCCATCATGCCGCTGGCTGACCGATTGCAGAAATGCAGGCGCATCCTCCTCGGGACGGATATCCACCAGGGTCATGTTAAGGAATTCTTCGCGCGAAAAACCGTAGGCTTTGATGGCGGCGTCGTTGACTCTAAGGAAACGCAGGGTGTCGCAATCATAGATCCACATGGGATAGGGATTGGCGGAGAACATCAGTTCATAACGCCGCTCGCAGTCGCCAGCCATGGTGGTGGCGTGGGCGAGTTGGTCCCGCAGGTTAACCAGTTCACGGCGATGACGAGCAGAGTTTTGCAGCAGGAAGAGAATGCTTCCGCTGGCAACGATCAGCGCGCTGATGAATAACAACAGCATCCGGCCAGATATCCGCTACTTACTTCCAGTGCATTCGGCGACCGCGAAAGATCTCATCCGCTGGTGGAGTCCATCGCCGTAGCGAACGAAGATCTCCCCAGGCGGTACTTTCACACCTTACAAGCCGACGAATTGCGTCATGGAATCGGGGCGCGGTTAACGCAACTGTCGTGCAGGACTTTTACAGTAAGTACTGCATCTGACAACGTTCCGTACCGCGCGGGAGCGGGCGCGGTTTTTATTGCAATGGTATGAATAGCATTCGCACAAACAGCTTTGCTGTGACGTATCGCACAAGTTCGGGTGATCGGCTGCAACATTCGTGTGAAGGCGGTGCTTAGCTTCGGCCGGGTAGCAGGCTGCGCAATGGACACTGCTCGCAGTTCGGTTCTTGTTTAAGGCAGTAGTGCTTGCCGATCTGCACGAAGAGCCCATGCATTTCGTTGTAGACCTGAGCAGTCGAGGTGCGGGTCGCGGCGCTCATCGTGGAAGGCCGGTGGACGATCAGACCTGGTGGGAGAACGGGCGCGGCCGGGTTGGATTGCTGGTGGCTCTGCCGGCAGAGTGCGCGTTGGACAAGGGCGCGAACATCGTCGTATCTGGCCGACTGGTCGATGGCCGCGTGGCGCTCCAAAATTCGGCGCGCGTAGGCATCGACGACGAAGATCTGGTGGTTACCGGCGTAGAGAAGGATGGCATCGGCGGTTTCATGGCCGATGCCCTTGAGCGACAACAGTTGACGGCGCAGTTGTTCGGTGTGAGTAGCAAACATCTGCTCCAGCGATCCGGTGTAGTGCTGGTCGACGAAGGCGACAAAAGTCTTCAGCCGTTGCGTTTTCTGCCGAAAGTAGCCGGAGGAACGCAACAGTTGTTCCAGTCTTGAGATCGGCAATGCGCGAATCGCATCGAGGGTAAGAGCGTCAGCCGAGCGCAGGCTTGCGAGAGCACGCTCGACGTTGGTCCACGACGTGTTTTGTCCGAGGATGGCGCCGACGATTACCTCAAACGGCGTCTCAGCCGGCCACCAGTGCTGCGGTCCCCACGCGCGGGTCAGCTTGCGATACATGGCGCGAACCATGGCTTCCGGGGCGATTTGGGGCCTCGGTTTCATTAACCTGAGGGTCTAGGGCGGGGGCTCGGCCGATCGTCGAAATTAGACCCTGTGCTCATGGAGCACAACCCGCTCCATTGAGCCTGGTCTGTCGATTTTCCCGACCCGCTCATTTTCGAAGAAGATTCGGCCTCATCGCAGGCCCCGATATACTGACTATACCGATGCGCAACATTCTGCGTTTCATCTGGAATTCCGGGCGCGGCCATCGCCTGGCGCCGTGGCGAAGCCCCTATCTGCGGTGGAGAATTGAGACCTACACCGGGATCAAGATGCAGAGCATCGGCTTTCTGGAGTTCTTCGGATTTATGTGGCGCGAGCGCCGGGAGCTGACACGATTTCTGAAGTGGACGGCGGAGATGGAGCGCTATGCGAGGGTCAAGCCGAAGAACCCGTAGACCATATACGCGCTCGACGGGTTCAGAGTAGCGCCGCCATCCTGGCAGCTGGATCGCAGACCTCTGGCCTGCGCGGACATGGGCAGGCGAGACGCCTGTCCGACAGCCGGCCGGAGGCCGGCGCTACGTGAAAATCGTTTTCGTCACTCGTTGCGGAGCGCCTGCATCGGCTCAATTGATGCGGCGCGGCGCGCGGGAATTAAACTGGCTGCCAGTCCGACGATAGTCAAACCGAGTGCGAGAGATATCGTCGTCACCACATCGCGGCCGGTTTGTATCGGGATCAAGCTGGCCAGCAGCTGCCGCGAAGCGATGCTGCCGATCACGCCAACCACGACGCCTGCTGCCATCAATAAAGCCGCGCGAGTCAGCACCAGCTGCACGATGCGAGGGCGCGAAGCTCCCAGCGCCATGCGCAAGCCGATGTCTCGCGTTTGCAGACCGACCTCCTGGCTGAGCACTCCGTAAATGCCGGTCAGCGCCAGCAGCAGCGCGATCGCCGCGAAGATGCTGAACAACCATCCCTGCATGCGGTTGAAGACCAGCGCATCGGCGAGCACGTCGTCCATGGTCTCCGGCGTCTGGAAAGGAACGCTGGGCGCGACCTCGTGCAACGCCTGGCGAAGCTGGCCGACGATAGTGTCCGGGGGAACGCTGGTACGCACAAAGATTGCCACCGGCGTCAGCATATCGGCACTGTCTTTCGGCGGCACCTGCGACATGGGGAAATCCATTTCGGCCAGCGGCGGATCTTCGATCGACTGCCGGCCGTTGCTCACCACGCCGACGATGGTCTGATTATCGTGGTCCTGCTTGATCTGCTTGCCGATGGGCTCTTCGCCAGGCAGGAAAGTGTCCACGAACTTCTGATTCACCACCACCACGTCCGGCGAACCAGGTTTGTCGATCGCGGAATCGAAGAGCCGGCCGCGCAGCAACCGCAGCCCCATGGCCTGGTACCATCCCGGCGACACCATGCGCACCTCTGCCAGGCGCTCCTGGGCGGCGGGATCTTCAGGCTTGCCAACCATCTTGATGCCCGTGTTCCAGCCCCATTCGATCAGCGGAATGAGCCGGTTGTAGCCAACGGCCTTCACGCCGGGAATGGCGTGCACCTTCTCCGCTAGCGGCCGATACAACGCGGCGTCGAGATCTTTGCCGGCGTAGTCGCCGGGCGACACGTTGATCTCCAGCGTCAGCAGATGATCGGTCGTATAGCCGAAGTCGACATGCTGCATGCTCCAAAGCTTCATCAGAACGAGTCCGGTGCAAACCAGCAGCATCAGCGAAAGCGCAACTTCAGCAACCACGAAGACCGAGCGCAAGCGATAGTCGCCGCGATCCGTTCCCGCATTCGCACCAGCTTTCAATGATTGATTGGGATCGCTGGAGGACATTTTCTTCGCCGGAATCAGGCCGAAGATCAGGCTGGACAGCATCGCGATAGCAAAGGCTGCGGCAAAGACCGCCCAGTTGAGCTGAGTGTCGCCGCCGCGCTGGAACGACTTGGTGAGGAACTGGCCCATGGCAAATGTCAGGCCCCAGGCGATGAGCAGTCCGGCGATCGCGGAGATGAGACCAAGCACGCAATTTTCCAGCAGGATTTGACGGATGATGCGCACGCGCCCGGCACCGAGCGCAGAGCGAATGGCCATCTCGCGCTGGCGGCTGACACCGCGCGCCAGCAGCATCACCGCAACATCCACGCAAGCGATAAGCAGCACAAAGACCACGCCTGCAGCCATGATCCACAGCGCCTGGCGCTGATCCTTGCCGGTGATGAGCATGGTCAGCGGCATAATTTGCGCGCTGCGGCCTTTGTCGGTATCGGGATGGGCCTGGCCGATGTTGGCCAGCACGTGATTGATGTCAGCCTGCGACTGGGCCACGGTGACACCCGGCTTCAGACGACCGATCACTCGCATCCAGTGATCGCCGCGCGCGGTTCGCAGCTCTTTCGGAATCCGCATCGGCGTATAGACCAGGTTGGGCAGGCTGACAGGAAAGCGGAAGCCGGCCGGCATCACGCCAACGATGGTGTAAGGAAATCCGTCGATGTGGACGGACTGGCCGATGACGCCTGGGTTGCCGCCAAAATTCTGCTGCCAGACTTCGTAGCTCAGCACGGCGACGTTGTTACGCCCGTCCTGCTCTTCGCCGGGAAGAAAGGTGCGACCCAGCAGCGGCTTCACCCCCAAGACATCGAAGAAGTAATCGGTGGCCGACGTATTGTGGAGATGGACGACCTGCGAACCGGTGTCGACGTTGACTCCGGCAAAGCCGGAATACCCGGCGAGGTACTGGAAGCTGCTGTTTTGTTCGCGCTCATCCTGGTATCCCGGCCATGACGAGGGCTGCATGTATCCGGCGGGCGCATGTGTCTCGAGGTACGCAATGCCGTCGGGATCGTGAAACGGCAGCGGCCGCAGCACGGTTGCGTAGATCACGCTGAACATCGCCGTAGCTGCGCCAATGCCGAGGGCCAGCGTCAAAACGGCGACGATGGTGAATCCGGGAGACTTGCGCAACTGCCGCAGAGCGAAGCGAAGGTCCTGCCGAAACGAGTACATGCGCCTCCGAAGGCTGGAATCTCGGCTGAGCTATGTACACGTCAGGGGCCAGTGAGTCTGCGTGCAAGGCTTTGAAAATACGCTGGATATTTTGCCGACTTGAAAATTGGCCGGGCCGCCTGCGTCCGCATTCGGCATAAGTTGTCCGAAAGCGGACAAGCAAAGTCAGCAGCACTTTTCAATGTTCGGCCGGGGCACCGCCGGGCTATGATCCGACTAATGGGGGCTTAGCCTGTCGAAGGCAGGAGGATATTCGGCATGTCGATTGGAGGTGGCGAGACGCAAACGCCAAACTGCCGGAATCGACCGCTTCCCTGCTTCGGTACTCTCAAATTCTTACTGCCGCTCTTGTTGATCTTGTCGGGTATATCACTCGTCGCACAGACAGTCGAGATTACGCTGGTGGACGGTAGGAACGGCCGTCCTCTGATGGGGGCGTCCTCCTATGTAAATGTGTGGGTGGGGACAGAGCAGAAGCAAGCAATCGTAATACCGACAGACGGAAAAGGTGTTGCCCGGTTACGGCTAACGCTCAATCCGAGCGAAGTCAACATTCCGAACTCGAACAACAGCCTCTCTATTGTTGTGGATCACCCTATCGTGCAATACGAAGAGTCCCTCGGAATCAACGTTCCCTACGTAATGTGCGTATCAGGCGGATCAAATTATTCGTGGCTTCGGTCAGAACAGTTCTCGATGACAGAGATACTTCGTCACGGATATGCTTCGCCAAACACATGTGGCAAAGTCAGTATCTCGCCTCAGCCTGGGCAAATAGTTCTGTTCGTCAGGCCACTAACCCTGTGGGAAAAACTAAAACAGTAATTCCTGCTCCCAGCTTCGGTCTGTGTTCGAATAAACATCCATTGGGAACTCGGGTAGATCGCGAATGGTGCCTCACCGACGCGCGGCATCCTGCGTTCTTCCTTTCCACTCGCCGCCGCGACCGGACCAATACTTGAAAGCCGAATGAATCGTCGCGCCGACATAGAAGATGCCGCTGAAAGGCAAGGTCAGCGCCCAAAGCGGATTCAGCCGATAGAACCGCACCATGGGGAAATAGGTCGCGGTCAGCAGCAGGTAGATGAGGCCGCCAACGCCGGCACGCAGCAGCGACCCGCTGAACAGCAGCGCCAGCGGTAAAACGAAGGCGATGAGCATGGCGACCACGGTCGCGAGCAGAAGCCACACCGAGTGTCGCAACTGGTTAAACGCGGTGCGCGCGATCATGTGCTCGATCTCGCCGAACGAGTCGTAGGCGCGCAGGCTGTGCGTGTCGGCAGTCATACCGAGCCAGACACGGCCGCCAGTCTGCTTTACCGCCCGAGCCAGCGCGCAATCGTCGATGATCTCGTGACGGATGGCTTCAATTCCGCCGGCACGCGCGAGAGCCCCAGGCCGGATGAGAATGCAGCCTCCGGCCGCGCCTGCAGTCTTGCGGCGCGGATCGCGAATCCATCGCGGCGGATACAGCAGCAGAAAGAAGAAGACAAACGCCGGGATCAGAAGTTTCTCTGCCAGGCTGCGGCAATGCAGCTTGACCATGAACGACGCGAGGTCGTAGCTGCCATCGTTGGCGATGGCGACCAGCCGCGCGATGTTATCGGGCGCGTGCTCGATGTCGGCGTCGGTCAGCAGAAAGAAATCGGGAGCTAATGTCGCAGCCTGCTGGATTCCCTGCTCTACCGCCCACAACTTTCCGGACCATCCTGGAGGCAAGGGGCGACCTTTGATGACGGTGACGCGATCGGCCAGCGCGCTGTTTGCGGCGGTCAGCCGGACAATGTCAGCCGTTCCATCGCTGCTGTGGTCGTCGACGACGAAGATGTGTAGAGCGTCGACACACTGTTGTTGGAGAAGGGAGGCTATCGATCTGCCGATCACGTCCGCTTCATTGCGTGCGGGGATAACGACAGCTGTGACGAAAGAGCGGTAAGTGCCGAGGTTGGGAGTGGAATGGTCCCGATGTGTGTTCAGCAAAGATCCTTTAGCGTCCCTAAAATCCTTATCATTTTCTTGATGAAAATGTTCTTCTGCCAGCGATTTTTTCTTGACGGGCCCAATCCGTATGACCTAATCTTCTCCCAAATCAAACAACACAAGTCAAGTCATAAGCGACAGCTCCCAGGCTTATCTCGATTTGTGACGTGCTCCTTTCCAGGGAGGGCATGGTCGTGCGCTTGATGTGAAACGGCGTGCACCCGCCTCTCTCGCTCTAAAGTAAGCGGTATGTAATCGGAGTCGGCAATCCATGTGGGGTACTTGCCAGCACTGCAGCCAAATTGTAAAAACGCCCGCAGTCGACAGGCGGCCAGAGTATTAGGAGATTAGTTGTCCATGACCCTGCGTCTGAACTCATACCGTTTCTACCTGCGTTTGTCGTGTTATCTACTGCCTCTGGTAGCCTTCACGACCGCCGCATACGTGCGCCTGGTTTTATTGCGCCGTGTGCTGAGCCAGCCGGATTACGATCCGCGTTTCTATTTTGTGGTTCTGCTGGTAGCGACGCTGGTATGGGCGATTGCCGCTGAGACCTATGGCCTGTGCGATATTGAGGAGCTCTTCCGCGAGTACACGGGACTGAAGAAAGTTATCCCGGCGTGCGCGATGACGTATGTAGTGCTTTCCTGCATTCTCTTCTTCTATCGTCAGCAGAACTTGTCCCGCGTCTTCTTTGCGCTGAGCGCAGCGATGCTTTTGGCGGTGACAATCTTTAGCCGGGTTCTATTCCGGAGGGTGGTGCGAAGCCGATATGGCTCGCATGCCCGAGTGCGAGTTCTGATCGTTGGAGCGGAAGGCTATGCGCGCAAGGTGGCCGCACGGTTGAGCCGCGGATCCTTTGTTCCCACCAATGTCGTCGGTCACATCCGGCTTCCCGGTCAGGAATGCGTGGTGAAAGACACTCCGGCGTTCGAGCTCGAGCAGGTGATCAACGGATGTGGGGTGGCGTTCGATGAATTGATCATCGCCGTTCCGCCTTCGCAGTTCGACAGGCTCAGCGGGTTGCTGGGACAACTGGAGCCGTTGCATGTACCCATCCGCATGGTCCTGGACATTGGCGACCGGCCGATCGTACGCGAACGACTGTTCCAATTAGGCGATCTGCAAATGTTGGACCTGGCCACCACCCATCTGGAATCGCCGACCTATTTCCTGCTGAAGAGAGTGTTTGATGTAGCGTTCTCCAGCTTTGTGCTGACTGCCGGGATGCCGCTGTTCGCGATCATTGCCCTGGCGATCAAGTTGAATTCCCCCGGGCCGGTGTTTTTCCGGCAGGAACGCGTCGGTCTCAATGGCCGGCTGTTCACCATGTACAAGTTCCGCACCATGCGTGTGGCCTCCGACAACAGCAGTAATGAGCTGCATACGGCGGTCGACGATCCGCGAAAGACCGCGGTGGGCGCTCTGCTGCGGCGCACGAGCCTTGATGAGCTGCCGCAGTTCTTCAACGTGTTGATCGGCGACATGAGCGTGGTAGGACCGAGGCCTGAGTTGACGTTCTTCGCCAGGAAGTTTGCCCAGGAGGTCTTGAACTACGACACGCGGCACAGGTTGAAAGTCGGTATCACGGGATGGGCTCAAGTCAACGGCTGGCGGGGAAACACGTCTATTCAAAAGCGCATCGAAGCTGATCTTTACTACCTTCAGAATTGGACCCTCTGGCTGGACCTGCGGATTGTGTGGATGACCGTCTTCAAAGGTCTGTTGAGCAAGCATGCCTATTGATTCGGTCATGCAGCAGCCAGCAAAACTGCAGTTCCAGAACGGATCACACCGTTCTTTCCCGCACCTTTAGACCTACCTTCCACCATGGCGATTGTGCTACTGTAAGAGCCACTTGGGGCGAAAATGGGCATGAAACTAGCAGTTGTCGGTTCCGGGTATGTTGGGCTGGTGGCGGGAGCTTGCCTGGCCGAGTTGGGCCACGATGTCGTGCTGGTGGACAATGATAGCGACAAAATGGCAATGCTGCTGCGCGGGGAGATACCCATCCATGAGGAATATCTCCCGGAATTGATGTCGCGTAACCGCGCGCGCGGCCGGCTTCATTTCGCGGATTCCATCGCAAGTGCGGTACAAAGCTCCAGCGTGATCTTCATCGCCGTCGGTACCCCTGCCATGCTCAATGGGGCGCCTGATTTGTCCTACGTCGAGGCCGTAGCTTCAGCCGTTGGGCAACATGTCGGAGAGTTTAAAGTAATCGTTGAGAAGAGCACCGTACCGGTTCTGACCCATCAAGAGATTGGCAAGGTGATGATGCTGAACGGCGCCCCCGCGGAATCGTTCGAGGTTGTTTCCAACCCGGAGTTTCTGCGCGAAGGGACGGCGGTAAAGGACTTTCTTTTTCCTGATCGAATCGTCGTCGGCGCCGACGGCGAGCGTGGTGCTGCCCTGCTACGGCAGGTCTACGAACCTCTGACCAGCGGCGCGTACTATTCGCAGAAGGAAGCAATCCCGCGTCCCGCCCAGTTTCCGGGCAACGCCCGACTGCTGGTGACGAGCGCGAAGAGCGCGGAGCTCATCAAACACGCGTCGAACTCCTTCCTGGCGATGAAGATTTCCTTCATCAACGCGATCGCGAATATTTGTGAGGCGGTGGGAGCCGACGTTCAGGAAGTATGTGAGGGCATTGGAGCGGACAGCCGCATTGGCGAGCGTTTTCTGCGGCCGGGAATCGGCTATGGCGGCTCGTGTTTTCCCAAGGACCTGCTGGCATTTCGGCTGGTGGCGGAGGAATGCGGGTTGGAGTTCGGCCTGCTTAACGAAGTGATCAAGCTGAACGAATATCAGCGCAACCGCTTCGTGCGTAAAGTGCGGTCAGCTCTGTGGAACGTGAAGGGCAAGAAGATTGCGGCTTTGGGACTGGCGTTCAAAGGCGGCACGGATGACATTCGCGAATCTCCCGCGATCGCCATCGTCCAAGCATTATGTAATGAGGGAGCGGAAGTAGCCGTGTACGATCCCAAAGCGATGGAGCGCGCCAAGTGCGTCCTGCAGGACAAGGTGAGTTACGCAGCCTCCGCGTATGATGCCTGCTCGGGCGCGCACGCCATGATCGTGCTCACGGACTGGCAGGAGTTCGCGGAACTCGACCTGGCGCTGATTCGCCGGGCGCTGCGACATCCGATCGTCATCGATGGCCGCAATCTTTTCCGCCGGGAACAGATGCTAGCCGCCGGGTTGCATTACTACAGCATTGGGCGGCCGACAGCTGCTCCGGGCAGATCGGCGCAATCCGATTCCCAAGGGACGGTGGAGGAATTGCTTACGGAAATGCGCTCCATCGAGCCCGTCTCGAACCTTTCCGCATAAACGGCTGGGTGAATTTACCGACCACATTCTGCGTGGTACATTCTCTGCCATGAACATTCTTGTCACCGGCGGCGCCGGTTACATCGGCAGCCACGCGGTTCGAATGCTCGCCGCCCAGGGACATCGAGTCAGAATCTACGACAACCTATCGCTGGGGCATCGAGAGCTGGTACAAGGCTTCGAGCTGATCGAGGCTGATATCGGCGACGGTGATCGGCTTCGACCAGCGCTGGACGGAATCGAGCTGGTGATGCACTTTGCCGCCAGTGCGTACGTTGGAGAATCGTTCCTCAATCCTCGAAAATACTTCACCAATAACGTGGTGAACGGTCTGTCTCTCTTGAATGCGGCGGTAGACGCCGGAGTGAGGCAGTTCGTGTTCTCGTCGACCTGTGCGGTTTATGGTGCGCACGATGTGCGGATGACTGAGTCAACGCCGTGCTCGCCGATCAATCCTTATGGAGACTCGAAGCTGTTCTTCGAGAGAGCGCTCGACGCCTACGATCGCCAGTACGGATTACGGTCGGTGCGACTGCGATACTTCAATGCGTCGGGTGCCGACGAGAGTTGCGAAACCGGTGAACTCCACGAACCTGAGACCCACCTCATGCCGCTTGCGTTGGAGGTGGCGGCGGGATGGCGGCCGGCGCTTGAGCTGTTCGGGGACGATTACCCCACCCCTGATGGCACCTGCATTCGCGATTTCATCCACGTCACCGACCTCAGCCGAGCGCATGCGCGAGCGGCAGAGTATCTGCAACGAGGTGGAGCGTCCTGCGCCCTGAATTTAGGCTCGGGCCAAGGGCATTCCGTCAAGGAGGTGCTTTCCACCATAGAGAGAATCACCGGACGTCCGGTCCCCACTCGCGTGAAAGCGCGCCGCCCGGGAGATCCTCCGATACTGCTGGCAGACGCAAGCCTGGCAAAGAAGATACTTGGCTGGACTACGGCGTGCTCCCTGGATCAAATCGTGACGTCGGCCTGGCAATGGATGCACAGCGAAAACTGCCAGAAGCTGCGACGGGTCGGTGTCAAGAGCGAAGTCTAGTCAGTTCTGCTGCATGTAGTTCCATCCTCTTGCTGTGACTTTAGTCATAGACGCCAGGAGTTCCCGGGGTTAGGCTGCGGCCTGCGCCCACCTCCGAGGTGCGCATGTTTCGTCGTGTCCTCACCGTAGCGCTGGCCTCTGGCCGGCTGTACTGGCGGCGTCCCCGCCGCCAGCCGGTTTTGAAACTCGAAGCTTGAAACTGCTTCTTGCCCTGCTAGGCCGCGGCTTCGGTCTCGACCGCTTCGGTTGATTCGGTGTCGACATCAGCCAGAATCGTCGCCACGAATCCGAGCACCGCCGCGAACGTGACGTAGTATGCCGGACTAAGCCGGTTCCAGTGCACCAGCCATGAGACCAGCAGCGGCGTCACTCCACCGATTCCAGCCAACGCAACGTTGTAGGAAAACGAGACACCGCTGAAACGCACCGGCGGCGGAAAAGCGTGGACCATCAGGATTGGCGTCAGCACAGCCGCGCCTGCTCCTAAACCAGCGATCATATAAAGCGGAATTAGGGCGGATGGGAAGTGCTCGGCGCCGAGGTAAAGCGCATATGTTCCCGCGATCAGTAGTGCGATGAGGGGTGGCGTCACCCGGCGAAGGCCGAAGCGGTCACAAGCGGCACCGGCGACAAGGGTGGAGATGCACAGCGCAGCCGCGCCGGCGAGGTTTGCCAACTGCGTCTCGCGCGCGGGCAGCTTGAACAACTGTTGCAGCAGAGCGGGCGTCATCAGAATCACCACGACAATCGCCGCGGATAGCATCCACGTGCTGAGGATGGAAGCAGCGATCGAGCGCCCGTGATTGCGGAAGACGACACGCAGGGGCAATTCGCGGCTGATGGCGGAGCGGCGCCGGATCTCCTCGAACACCGGCGTTTCCTGCAGCCAGCGTCGCAGAAACATGGCGATGAAGCCGAATGCGCCGCCGATGAGAAACGGCAGGCGCCATATGCTGCTGCCGATCTGCGCCGGGGTGAAGACCATGTTGACGATGGTCGCCACCAGCGAACCGAGCAGGATGCCGCCGCTGAGACCGCTGGTCAGCAATCCCACAGCGAGTCCGGTTCGGCCGGGCCGCGCGTGCTCGGCGACGAAGACCCAACCGCCGGGCGCTTCCCCGCCCATGGCGATGCCCTGCGTCACGCGCATTGCGAGCAGGAGAATCGGAGCAGCGACGCCGACCGTCTGATACGTCGGCAGCAGCCCGATCAGCAGCGTGGGAATCGCCATCAGCAGAATGCTGAAGGTGAACATGCGCTTGCGCCCGCGAAGATCGCCGAAGTGCGCCATCACGATGCCGCCCAGCGGCCGCGCCAGATAACCCGCAGCAAAGATGCCGAAGGTATCGAGTTGGCGCACCCATTCCGGAAGCGTAGGCGGGAAGAACAGCTTGGCGAGCACCGCGGTGAAGAACACGAAGATGACGAAGTCGTAGAACTCCAAGGCTCCGCCCAGCGATGCCAGGAACAGGGTGCGAATCTCGGATGTGGGACGGTTGGTCATTCGTGAGTGGTCAGGGTTCGGCGCTCTTAGGGCAATCAGGAAAGCTGAAGGATTATAACCGCCAGACAGAGATGCCGGAATCAGAAGATCGTCATCACGAGCGAAGCGAGGGCTCTGCTTTTGCGGGCGCCAGCAAACAGCAGATCCCTCGTCGGGCTGAAGCCCTCCTCGTGATGACAAATTAATAGGAGCCCGTATCGGCACGACTGAACCGGCTGTTGAAAACCGGATCTCGAACGATTTGTGTCAGGGACACGACGTTGAGGCGGGCAATCGGGGCACACCCAAATCCTCGCCGTCAGGGGCTTCGTCCTGATGGGGCGCCTGGTCACATTCCAGTTGCAGAATCTCGGAAAGTCCCAAGAGGAGAATCTCGGAAAGCAATTGTCGTCCGCGCGTCAGAGCTGGCATTCGCAGGATGGAGCCTCCGCAGGAGGCGAAAGCTGATAGCCCCGCCCTTCAGGGCGGGGTTGCCGACCAATAAAACCGGAGTGCCCCGGGCACGACAGGCCTTCACGCGAATACGTATTTCGGATCGAATTCGATCTTGGAATTTCTCAGCAGCGTCAGAAACTCGTGCTCGAAACTCCATTTCCTGTGATGCTCCTCTTGCCCGCCGATGTAGTCGATCACGGCCTGCCGTCTGGATTCACTGACGCTGAATGCGCCATAGCCGCTTTGCCATGCGAACCCATGTGAAGTCTCATTGAGCCACTTGGAAGAATTACCCTTCAGATCCTGCAACAGTCTGGCCAGGGGCATCGCTGGTGGAACTGCCAAGAGCAGATGAACATGGTTGCTCGTGCCGCCGATGGCAAGTAGTGGAATCTTCTTTGTCCGGGCGATCCCCGCCATGTATTGCCACGTTCGCTCCGGTTCGCGAATGAGATCGGTGCGGCCCTTGGTGCTGAAGACGCAGTGGACAAGGTTTGCCGCCAGGGTGTGCATGAAATCGAGACTATTTTCTGTGGTGCTGTCATGCGGTGATCATCCGCACATTCGGATGTGTCGTGCCCGAGGCACTCTAACCTCTGTCCTCGCCAACCCCGCCCTGAAGGGCGGGGCTATCAGCTTCCGCCTCCTGCGGAGGCTTGTGTCGATCGCCGCGAGCGCTGTAGGCAACGGTTAACGGGTGGAGCGATTATCGCTTGTCATTGATCCATGGCTAAACAAGCGAAAAGCCCGCACGGCGCGGGCTTTTACTAAATGCTAAATGCTAATTGCTAAGTGCTGCTTCTAGCGGCTGCTGCTGTTGGCGGTGTCGCTCTGCTGCGCCGTCAACCGCGCGTTATTGTGTTGGGCGATGGTCTTCCGAGCGTTCTCCGCCAGCTGCTTGGCTTGCGGCATCAGCTCCAGCGCCTTCTGCACTTCAGGATCGGTCTCGGCGTGGACGCGCATACCTTCCTGCTGGCCAAACTCGTTGATGAACAGCTCGGCTTTGATGTTGGAACGGATCCAGTCGTTGTTCTCGGCAAGATCGGCCTCGGTGAAGGTGATCTTCTGCTCGTCGAGGAACTTGCGGAACTCCTGCATCACCGCGTCATCCACTTCGAAGGTCTTATCGACCTTGTGGTTGATGACGTAGTGCTTGGCAAAATTGAAGAAGGCGTACTTCTCCAGCAGCGTGTCCTGGAATTTGTTGGTCTTGGGATTAGGAATCTTCACGTCCGGCGTGATACCGCCGCCGCCGTAAACCGTGCGGCCGCTGTCGGTCATCTTGACTTCGTGATTGCTCACCGGCGTCTCGGCGTTATTGCTGTCGCGATCGTTGTAGTAATAGTCGTAGAGCGAGACGCCGTTGTAGTCGCGCTGAATGAGGCGGCCGCTGGGCGTGTAGTACTTCGCGGTGGTCAGCGCCAGGCCGGTGTTTTCCGAGAGCGGATAGACCGTCTGCACCAGACCCTTGCCGAAAGTTGTTTCGCCGGCGATCAAGCCGCGATCATGGTCCTGAATGGCTCCGGCAACGATTTCAGCTGCCGACGCGGTGCCGCGATTCACCAGCACCACGATGGGATAATCCTTGCCGCCGTTGCCGTGCGTCGCCTTATATACCTTCTCGGCGGAAGCGCGGCCATGATGAGAGACGATGACCTGTCCCTTCTTCAGGAACTGATCGGCAACGCCAACACCCTCGCTGAGCAATCCGCCAGGATTCTGACGTAAGTCAAGAATCAGGCCGTGAATGTCGCCGAACTCGTCGAGCGCGTCACGCACTTCCTTCTCGGTAGTTTCCTGGAAACCGGAGATGTGGATGTAACCGATGCCGGGGCGAATCAGGAAATGCACGTCGACTGAGTAACGTGGAATCTCGTCGCGAATGACGGTGAAGTCGAGCGGCTTGTCGGTGCCTTCGCGCAACACTGTGATTTTGACGCTTGTGCCCTTGGGGCCTTTCAGCAACTCGGCAACATCGCTGGTGCTCATGTTGTCGGTCTGCTTGCCGTCGACGGCGATGATGATGTCGCCGGGACGGATGCCAGCGCGATAGGCGGGCGCACCCGCGAACGGCGCGATCACGATGACTTTGTTATTGCGCGGACCAACCTGCATGCCCACGCCGTAATACTTGCCGCGCTGCTCTTCGCGCAGCGCCGCGTAAGCTTTGGGATCGAAGAAATTCGAATGCGGATCGAGCACACGCAACATGCCCGGAATGGCGCCGTTGTAGATTGACTTATCAGGACTCACCGGCTCCGCGTAATTCTCCTGCACGACGGTGTACACGTCGCTGAAGGTCTTCATGCTGTCGCGGACTTCGTTGTCGCCGCCGCCGGAAGAACTGCTGGAGGTCAGCCGCTGGCCAAACACCATGCCCAGACAGCCGCAAGCAAGAACGATGGAGAGAATCAGAACAGCGGAGCGACGCGAACTACGTGCCATGTGCGTTTCCTTCGACGGTTACCCTGCGAGCGCGATAGCGTTCTCTTCGAGAGGGCCTCAAACTCGGCCGGGAATGCATCTTCAATCTGAGGACGGGCACACCGGTGTGAGACTTGTCCGCAGTATAACATGCAGATTCTTCGTCCCCGGGGCGCGATCCTCTTGCTGCTTTGGATGCGTATCCCGAAACGAATGGTGCGAAATCCGCCCTTCCCGCCTCGGTAACAGACGAAAGAATCGACAGTTCGTGAGCCGGGAAGTCAGGAGCATGCCGCCGATGCTCCCCGAAGTGACGAACGTTTCAGGAACCAGGGGTTGCCGATTCCCTGCCTCGGATTCCCGATAAGTGGGGTAAGCGAAAGGAATAATTTCACGCGATTGTCACCAAAAATGGGGTAGAATCTCTTCGACTTATTGGCTGCAAGCCAACACCCAGCAAGTAACCAGCACCCCGCCGCACGAAACTGGAGTGACGATGTCGAATGAACAGCTTTTTCAGCAAGTCAGGCTTCACCTGGAGCGTAATCTGACTCCTGAGGAACGCAAGTTTCTTACCCTTGCGAGCCAAGCCATTCGTCAGGAGAAAGACCAACCGTCCAAACCGGCGAACGGAAAATCCAAGCTCTCTAGAATCGCGGTTTGAGAAACGAACCTGTGTCAGCCTGAGCCCACGCACCACACCAGCATCCAGATGTGGAACGGTCGTTTATTTGTTCCAGCGTGCTAAGGAAAATCTGATTAGGTCCCGCCGTAGCTAAACAGGCTGTCGAGCAGCAGGTCCCTCGTCGGCCTGAAGGCCTCCCCCTTCAAACTGGACTCCATCAAACTCTCCTTCCCTTCAGTGATCCCACTGCATTCCGGCCCCCGCCGGTGCGATTGATCCCCTGACGTCCGATGCCGCGGTGCGATGGAGAGAAAGCTGCGTCCAATGCACTAAACTACTCCCAATGGATGTCCTCTCCGAGCGCAGTACCGTGGTAGCCGCCCAGTCTGAAACCGGCAGCAACTTCCGGCCGGTATTGCTGGCGCTCGCCGTAATCTTCGCGGCAGCGATGGTCGTCTATAGCGCGACCTGGATGTACTACCAGCGCGTCGTAATCCCAGTGGAGGTCGGCATGGACACCGACCCCTCGCCGGCCGGAATGATCGTGAAAAACGTTTGGAAGGGCAGTCCGGCCGAGAAGTCCGGGATGCGCGTGCAGGACGTTATCACGGCCATCAATGGCCGCAGCCTCAAGGCACCTGCAGCCTGCGGCACGATTCTGGATCAGGTCTGGATTGCTTCCCATCCCGGCGAGACCGTCAACCTGACCATCCAGCGCCCGGACCAGGCGCAGCCGCTGCTGCTGACTCCGGTATTTCGCGCTGCTCACGGGGGTGGCGACATTTCCCTGGCGCGCAAAGGAGCCATGGAGGTCATCGGCTTCTACCCGCTGTTGTTCCTGGTGGTCGGCCTGGCGGTCCTGTTCCTGCGGGTGGAAGACAGCAATGCCTGGCTGCTGGCCCTGATGTTCGCCGGACTTATCTCAGAAGGCGGCATGCCGGATGCCGTGGGCGTAGCTCCGAATCAGTTGCAGCACTTCATGTACGTTTCGCAGACCTTGATGAAGAGCCTCTTGCCCGGGCTGTTTTATTTCTTCTTCGCCGTGTTCCCGACGCGTTCACCGATTGATCGCAAGCTTCCGTGGCTGAAGTGGGCATTGCTGATTGTCGGAGCCTCCTTCGGATGGGGCGGGATCCGCCATGGCTCCATGGAGGCGTTGCCGCTCATCTCTGCGATGGTTGGGAAGCCCGCCGTCGACATGACAAATATAGTCGTGGGCTATGGAGCCGTGATCCTGGGCATGGCGTCGCTGGTATGGAATGTGATTGGCGCGCCCCGCGTCGAAGACCGGCGCCGGCTGAACGTGATGCTTTGGGGAACGATCGTGGGGATAGCACCGGCTGTCCTGATCGGCATACCGTACGATCTGGCTCATCATGGTGTACCCTTCTGGCCGAGTTTTTTTCAAGGCACATTCCTGTTTCTGCTGCCGCTGTCATTTGCTTACGCCGTGCTGAAGCACCGGGTGATGGCCATCCCGGTGCTGCTGCGGCGCAGCGCGCGCTATCTGCTGGTGGAGCGTGGATTCGCGATTCTGATCCTGCTGATTTCCGTTGGGCTGACGCTATGGTTTGCCCAGGCATTCTCCCAGCGCTTCTCGGCGGGATCGAAGGCTGCGATTCCGATTGGCGCCACCTTCGGGGTGATGCTGATCACGGCGGCTACACAGGTGCATCGCCAGGTGCGCACCCGGCTGGATCGCGCTTTCTTTCGCAGCGCCTATGACGCGCAGCAGATCCTGGAGAATCTCGCCGCCAACACGCTCGGGGTTACCGACCGCGAGGGGTTGGCCCATCTGCTGCACGAGCAGATCGAAGACGCGCTCCATCCCCAGCCTTTGTATGTGTACCTGCAAGCCAACGACGGCCATTTGCAGGCGTTTGCCGGCGACCCGCCGGCCGCGGCGCTAAGGCTTTCGCGCGACGGAACCGGCCTGAACTGGCTGGCGGCTCGTAGCGAGCCGCTGGAGTTGGATCCTGACAGCGTGCGCGGAACGCAGTTGGAGCCGTTGCGTCCGGAGTGCCTGGTGCCGATCTGGGGATGGGCCGGACAGAAGATGCAAGGTTTGATCGTGTTGGGAGCGCGGCTGTCGGAAGAGCCGTATTCGGCGCGCGACAAGCGCCTGCTGGCGTCAGTGGCCAGCCAGGCCGGTATCACCATGCGCAGCATCGCGCTGGCCGAAGAGATGGCGCAGCGCATGGACGCGGAGCGCCGCAGCGAGCAGGAAATGCAGATCGCGCGACAGGTCCAGAGCCGATTGCTGCCGCAGCAGGCGCCCGTGCTAAAGACGCTGGAGATGGCGGGCAAGTGCATCCAGACACGCGCCGTCGGCGGCGATTACTACGACTTTCTCGATTTCGGATCGGGCAAGCTAGGGCTGGTGCTGGCTGACATTTCCGGCAAGGGAATTTCCGGCGCGCTGCTGATGGCCAATCTGCAAGCCAACCTGCGCGGGCAATATGCCTTGGCGCTGGACGACCTGCCGCGCTTGCTGCGCTCGGTCAATCACCTCTTCTACAAGAACACCGAGAACAACAACTACGCGACAACGTTCTTTGGCATATATGACGACGAGACTCGCAAACTTTGCTACGTGAACTGCGGACACAATCCTCCGCTGCTGGTGCGAAAGGGCGGCGACGTCGAGCGACTGGGAGCGACGGCGACCGTGCTGGGGCTGTTTGAAGATTGGGACTGCTGCGTGGCCGAGCGCCAGATCGCGGCCGGCGATGTCCTGATCATTTACACGGATGGGATCTCTGAAGCTGCGGCAAGTGAAGAGTCGGAGGAGTTTGGCGAGGAGCGGCTGGCGCAGAGCGTGCGCACCCACCAAGGTAAAGCAGCAGATGAGATACTGAACGCTATCATTATGGAAGTTCAGGCCTTTAGCCACGGAGAACAGGCCGACGATATGACCCTGATCGTGGCCCGCTGCCGGTGAGATACACGATGGATTCTCCGATGGTGTCGTTCCACTGTGCAGGTTGCTGAAAAACCCGTGCGCGAGACAGATCGGGTAGTGCTGGCCTTCAGAGACTGTGTCGCGACTGGAGAGCAAATTTCTGAGTGGGATAGACATTCCGAATTGCGCCGCAACAGCCGCGCAGCGGCGGCAGCGCAGTGAGCCCGGGGTGTTAGCCCCGGGTAAGGTGGAAAATCTATCTGAGCCGCGTAGCGGCGACAGGGGTTGCGACACATTCTTTTCAGGCCAGCGTTAAGTCGCCCATTTCAGTCTGAGTCGGCTTCAGCCGGCTGCTGAAAAAAACGGTTTCGACGCCATGACTAATAGCAGCACGCAAAACCGAGTCCCGCCCTGCGGGACGGCGGCATGATAGCCCAGCATGGAGCGAAGCGGAATGCTGGGTGAACTGGGAAAAATGATCTAAGTCCCCCGGGGACGACAAGGTTCTCACGCGGACATTTCAGGCCATCGTTAAGTCGCCCATTGCAGTTGAAGTCGGCTGAACAGGCTGCTGGAAAAAACGGTTTCGACGGCATGGCTAATAGCAGCACACAAAACCGAGTCCCGCCCTGCGGGACGGCGGCATGATAGCCCAGCATGGAGCGAAGCGGAATGCTGGGTGAACTAGGAAAAATGATCTAAGTCCCCCGGGGACGACAAGGTTCTCACCGAGACGCTTTTGCGCCAGATGCTCTGGCGTCTGCTGAAGCCGACTCAGAAGAGAAATAAACGGCTTATCGGCACGACTGAAGTCGGGCCCTGACACGAAGCGTCCGAGCCCGAGTTTTTCTACAAGCGAAAGGAGCCACCCGTGCTAAAGCCGGTCGCCGAGGGCGTGCTGATCCACCAGAGCCAGTTCGTCCGGACCAACACCATTGTCGTGCAAGGCCGGGCTGGCGTGTTGCTCATCGACCCCGGGATTGTCGGCGACGAAATGGCCGCCCTCGCTGACGGCCTTCGCGAGCTAGGGCAGCCCGTTGTGGTAGGGTTTTCCACGCATCCGCATTGGGATCACCTGCTCTGGGACGCCCGCTTGGGCGCAGCGCCCCGTTACGGCACAGCTCGCTGCGCAGCCACCATCCGAGACCGGCGGGTGACGGACGCGGATGTAAAGGCCCGCATCGCCGCTCAAATGATACCGCCGGACATCGCCCCGCAGGTTTCGTTGGACCTGCTCGGCCTCATTACCGGCCTGCCCGCCGAAACCGCGCAGGTTCCCTGGGATGGCCCTCAAGTCCGGATCATCGAGCATCAAGCGCATGCCCCGGGCCATGCGGCGCTGTTGATTGAGGAGCGCGGCGTTCTCGTCGCCGGCGACATGCTTTCCGATGTCTTGATTCCGTTGCTCGATATGAACGACACCGCTGACCCGATCGAGAGCTACCTGGCCGGCCTGCAGCTGCTCGAGGGCGTGGCGGGCAGCGTCGATGTTTTCATCCCCGGCCACGGGTCCGTCGGCGGAGCCGATCAGATGCACGCACGGATCGACCAGGATCGCGCCTACGTGCACGCCTTGCGTGACGCCAATGTTACAGACGACCCGCGGCTCGGCTCGGCGGCCACGTACGATTGGCTGCCTGCCGTGCATGCAGGGCAACTCCAGCGTCTCGCCCAAAGAAGCAAGAGCAAAGGGACGCCCGGCTAGCCATCGGTGTGCGACACAATGCCAAGATGGAGGGCCTGGGACAGTCACCGGACTGTTCCATAGCGGAACAACTGTCCGCAATCGTCCATTCTGCTACCGATTCGCCTGCACGATTGGTCTAATAAAGAAGGAGCCTGCTCCCTCGGGAGCGCTGTGCCCGCTCCATCACCAACGGAACAAATTTTTGCTCATTGACGTACTACAACCAGGAAGGCTGCCTGGTTGCGGAGGAAGCAGTGGCGAACGGCAAGAATCATAAGAAGAAGCGCTGGCTGGTGATAACGGTAGTCTCGGTCGCCGTCGTGGCGCTGGTCATCGTAGCGGTAGCGGCGACGCGGGGCGGCACCAAGATCGATCCGACCAAGCTAGCGAAAGTTGAGCGCGGCGATCTGACCAAGAACGTCGTCGCGACGGGCAAGATCACGCCCATCACCAAGGTCGAAATCAAGTCCAAAGCCAGCGGCATCGTGAAGAAGCTTTACGTGGATTACGGTGATCACGTCAAGCAGGGCCAGGTGCTGGCGGAGCTGGATCGGGTTGAGATCGAGGCACAGGTGAGTTCGGCGCGAGCCCAGTTGCTGTCTTCGCAGGCCAATCTGAAGAGCGCGCAAGCCGACGAGAAGCGCGCCGAGGTCGACGCCGAGGGCGTGGACATTCCGACCTTGCAGCGCGCCTATAAGCGTGCGCAGGAGATGTCGAAGGATGGCGTGGTTTCGCAGTCGAACCTGGACGACGCCGAGCGCAGCTACATCATGGCGGTGAATAAGCGCGACGTAGCAAGAGCGCAGCTCATCGTGAACAAGGCCAAAGTCGCGCAAGCGCAGGCGGAGGTCGAGAAGGACCAGGCCAGCCTGAAGCAATTCGAAGAGCAGTTGAGCTACACGACGATCACGGCGCCGATTGATGGCGTAGTGTTGTCGCGCGATGTGGAAGTGGGCGATGCGGTGAGCTCGATTCTCGTCCTCGGCTCCGGCGCGACGCTGGTGATGACCCTCGGCGACACCAGCGAGGTTTACGTCAAAGGCAAGGTCGACGAGAGCGATATCGGCAAAGTCTACCTCGGTCAGCCGGCGCGCATTCGCGTGGAGACCTTCAAGGACAAGACCTTCACCGGCCACGTCACCAAGATTTCGCCGATGGGCGTCGAGAAAGATAACGTGACCACCTTCGAGGTGCGCGTCTCGATCAACAACCCCGGCGGAGAACTGAAGGCGGAGATGACCGCCAACGCCGAGATCATCCTCGACGAGCACCACAACGTGCTGATGATTCCCGAGGGCGCCATCATGTATGACAAGGACAAGAAGGCGTCAGTAGACATTCCCGATCCGCACGGCAAGGACGGCATGAAGAAGATCGCCGTCAACATCGGCATCTCCAACGGCGTGAAGACCGAAGTTCAGTCGGGCCTGAAAGAAGGCGACCAGGTGGTGCTGCAGCAGTAGTTGAGCCGCAGGCCTTCCCGGGATTCTCGTTCGAGCGTTGTCGATTGTCGTTCGAGCAATGTGAGTTGTCCTTCGAGCGCTAATGGATCCTCGTCTTCGGCAGCCGAGCGCTCTGAAACATCGCCTTCGGCAGTCGGGCGCAATCGAACGCCGCCTTCGGATCGAGCGAAATCGAATGTCGCTTTCTGCAGTAGTGCGGAATCTGACGTTGCCTGCAGATCGGGCGCAATCAAATGTCGCTCCCTGTAGAAGGCGAAATCAAATTTCGCCTTCGGTAGGGCCGCCTTGATCTCGTCAAAACAAGCGCCGCAGGCGCGAAAGATGATAGCCCCGCCCTTCAGGGCGGGGTGGGCATTAGAAAGAAGCCCGAGTCCCGTAGGGACGACAGACCTCGGTCCCATTCCAAGATCTCCGGAGGACGTCATGACGAAACGCTCCACTGTATTCCTGTTGTCTCTCTGTTTACTTCCTCTGCTGGCGCACGCGCGCGACGAAGGCCACTTCGACCGCACGCTGTCGGTGTCGGGCTCGGTCAACCTCAACGTGACCACCGGCTCCGGCGACATCACTGTCAAGAGTGGCTCGTCGATCCAGGTGATCGTGCACGGCACCATTCACTCCAGCAACAACTGGTTCACCAGCAATGACAGCGCAGTCCAAAAGGTAGAATCGAATCCTCCCATTGAGCAGAGCGGCAGCAGCATTCGCATAGGCTACAACCTCCCCGAAGACGTGAAGCGCCACGTCGCGATCGACTACGAGATCACCGTTCCCTCCACGACTGCGGTCGAAGCGCATAGCGGATCCGGCAATGTCGACGTCAGCGGAGTTGCCGCAGGCGTGAAGGCGCAGACCGGCTCGGGCGACATTCGCCTGCGCGACATCGCTGGCGGCCAGCAGCAGGTTCACACCGGCAGCGGCAACATTCGCGCGGAGAACGTCGGCTCGCCCTTTAATGCGCAGACTGGCAGCGGCGATATCGAGGCCACGCTCACCGGATCGGGCGACGTTGACGCGCACACCGGCTCGGGAACCATTCGCATCCGCGGCATCAAGGGCGGCATGAAAGGCCAGACCGGCAGCGGCGACATTGAAGCCGATGGCAGCGTCAGCGGACCGTGGCAGTTGCACAGCGGCTCGGGAAACATTCGCATGGCAATGGCGTCGAGCGGCGGCTTTGATCTTGATCTGCATACCAGTTCCGGCTCGATTCATTCCGACCTGCCGATTACCGTACAGGGCTCGATGAGCCCGCGCCAACTAAAAGGCACAGTGCGCGGCGGCGGACCGACGGTAGAAGTCTCGACCAGCTCCGGCGATGTGGAAATACGGTAAGGCGTTGTCGGTTGTCGGTCGTCCGTTGTCGGTTGCCAGTAACCAGTAGGCACCTTTTGAACCGTCATCCCAGCCCAGGACCTCAGTCCGAGTAACCAGTAACCAGTTGCCGCCTTTTGAGCTGTCATCCCGACCGAGGACTTTAGTCCGAGCGGAGGGATCTGCGGTCTGCCGGCGCTACCACACTCTTCGATGACAACCAGGTCTCTGGACTCGCTTCGTCCGGCTCGGGATTACACCTGCCGCAGCGTACTATCCCAGCCTCGCTTGACTCTCACCATCCCCGCGGCTAGTTTCTGAGTACATGGCTGAGAGTCGCATCGTCACCTTCACTACCGACTTCGGGCTGAGCGATCCATTCGTCGGCGTCATGCACGGCGTGGTGCTCAACATTCATCCCGCGACGACCATTGTCGATGTTTGTCATGCGGTCGCGTCGTACGATCTGATGGACGGCGCGTTCACGATCGCGCAAGCCTACCGCTTCTTCCCTGCCCGAACCGTGCACGTCGTCATCGTCGATCCCGGCGTTGGCACCCAGCGCCGGCCAATCATCGTCGAAACCGAGAACCACATGTTCGTCGCTCCGGACAACGGCGTGCTGTCGATGGTCGAAGCGCGCGAGCCGAAATTTGTCGTGCGACATGTCACTGCCGAGCGATACTTCCTTCAGCCGGTCAGCCAGACCTTTCACGGACGCGACATCTTCGCGCCCATTGCGGGTTGGCTGAGCAAAGGTGTGGCAGCCGCCGAGTTCGGTCCCGAGATCGCCGATTACGTTCGCTTGCCTCTGCCCAAGGTCGAGCACGTCGGCGAGAGCAGCCTGCGCGGCGCAGTGCTCAAGGTCGACAAGTTCGGCAACCTGATTACGAACATCAGCGAAGTCGACGCGCCCGCGCTGTTCGGCGGCAATGTTCCGGAGGTCAACATCCTCATCGCGGGGCAGACGATTACGCGGGTCTGCCATTCGTACTCCGATGGCGCGGAGGGTGAGATCTTTGCGATTGTGGGAAGCTCCGGGTATCTGGAGATCGCGGCGAAACAGGCGTCGGCAGCGGAGAAGCTGGTGGCGGATGTGGGCACGCCGATTGGAGTGGTGATCGGTCTAGTCAACTCGTGAGCTTCGTTCAGTGTGAAACAACTTCATCTTTCCTTATCCTTCCTTGCGGGAGCAGTTCCACAATTGGTCTGTTCCGGGTGGACCACGCCGTGACAGCCTGCTGAAAAATCGCTGCCAAGGCTTGGGTGGAGCACCGCTTTAGCGGTGCAGTTGAGAAGAGGAATAGGAACCGGCTTTAGCCGCTGCGGTAACGTTTGCGAACTTTACCTCAGCGGCTGAAGCCGGCTTCTTTTGTACTTACGCTTTTAGGCACGCCTGAAGGCGTACTCCACCCGGCCTGGCATGGTGCTGAAGCTCTAAACGCTTTGCTCCGCCTATAATTTGCTTATGTTCTTACATGGCATCTTTCCTCCGATTACCACCCCGTTTTATCCCGATGGCTCGGTGTACTTCCGCAAGCTGGAGCAGAACGTCGAGCAGTACTCGCGCGGTCCGATTGCCGGCATCGTCGTTCAGGGCTCGACCGGCGAAGCCATTCTGCTGAGCGACGACGAGCGCCGCGACGTGCTGAAGGCCGCGCGCGAGGCCGCGTCGAACGACAAGGTGCTGATCGCGGGCACGGGAATCGAGTCGGCGATTGAGACGCTGCGGCTGACCGAATACGCCGCGCAGCTCGGCTACGACGTTGCCATGGTGCGCACGCCGCATTACTACAAGGGCCAGATGGCGCAGGCCGCGAACATGCTGGCGTTCTACCGCTTCGTCTGCGACCGCTCGGCGCTGCCGGTGATCATCTACAACTTTCCGCAGGCGACCGGCTATGACATTCCCGCTGAGCTGGTCATCGCTCTGGCCGAGCATCCCAACCTCATCGGCATCAAGGAATCGTCGGGCTCGATCGAGAAGGTGCAGAAGATGGTCGAAGGCACGCGTCACATCAAGCGCACCGCGACCGTGACCGAGACCTTCGCCGCAGCGACAGGACGAATGCTGAAAGCCGCCGTGGGCGGGGCAGCCGCTGATGGCGGAGCGCTGGTCAGTGTGGGCGCGCTCACAGGGACTGCGGCTCCGAAGCCCTCGTCCGCGGCGGTGTCGGTCGTCGGCAAGCTGAAGACGCGCCAGAAGGAAGTCGGCTTCCAGGTATTGGTGGGCGCGGCGCAGAAGCTGCATCCGTCGCTCGACGCCGGTGCTGTCGGCGCAATCCTCGCCTTTGCCGATTGCGCTCCCACCGCGTGCTATGAGGTTTACGCGGCATGGAAGGACGGCGATGCGGCGCTCGCCCGAGAGAAGCAGGAGCGGATCGCCAAAGCAGCCGAGCGCATCGTCGGCGGGCTCGGCGTTGCCGGCGTGAAATACGCCATGGATTACAACGGCTATTTCGGCGGATCGGTTCGTCTGCCGCTGTTGCCGCTCACCGCCGAAAAGAAAGCGGAAGTCGAGCAGCTGCTGGAGAACATTCGGAACTGAAGGAGCCCGAGCACGGGACTAGGGATTGGGGACTAGGGACTAGCGAGTGTCGGTCCAAAATTCGAATCGTACTTGCTATTCACGCCATTCGTCGAAAATTCCCGCTCAAGCAAGGGCAGTTTGGGGCACCCGCAAATCTCAACGGACAAACTGCAACAATAGGGGTCCTTCGACTGCGTTCGGCCGCTGCGTGATCTCACTTCGCTCAGGATGACAACCCGATGATGATCCCTTACGGCGCGGAGTTCGGAGGGATCCTATTTCGGGATGACACTGTCTTGAGGTGAAACTTTATGACAGGTTCGGCGACGCTAGCGATCCTTCTCACGAAGTATTAAGTCGTCCTGCGTTGAATTTCTGTCAGCCATTTCACAGGCATCGAATATAGTGAGTTGTTATGTCTTCGCTCGCACTGACGGAACTCATCGGCGCGCCGGTCATCGATAGCAGCGGCGCGCGCGCCGGCAAAGTACGCGAGGTTGCGCTCAGCCCGGTGGAGAACTCCAGTCAGGTTTCCGGCTTCGTCGTTCGCACCCGGCAGGGCGATCGGCTGGTTCCCGCCACGGTCATCAGCCTGGTCGACAATGGGCTGCGCGCCTCCACTGCGGCTTCCGACTGGAGCCCGTTCCGTGGCCCCGAGGGTCTGTTGCTGCTGGAGCGCGATCTGCTCGATCAGCAGATCATCGATGTTCACGGCCGCAAAGTGGTGCGGGTGAACGATGTCGACATCCACCAGGAGAGCAGCAACGGACATGTTGTGCTGAAGATTGGCGCGGTCGATGTGGGAGCGCGCGGCGCGATGCGCCGCCTGCTGAAGGGCGTCGTGCCCAGCGGGGCGCTGAGACCTCTGCTGGAAAAAATCCCGCCGCGGCTGATCCCTTGGGACTTCGTCGATCTCATCGAGATCGATCCCGCTCGCCGCGTCAAGCTGAAGATCTCGCTGGAGCGCCTGGCCAAGCTGCACCCGGCCGACATCGCCGACATTGTGGAAGAGCTGGCTCCGGCCGAGCGCGAAGCCATCTTCGAGACGCTCGACGAAGAAGTCGCCGCCGAGACGCTGGAAGAGATCGATCCCAAGATGCAGGTTTCGATCTTGAGCTCACTCGACTCCGACCGCGCGGCCGACATCGTCGAGGAGATGGATCCGGATGCCGCCGCCGATGTGCTGTCCGACATGCACCCCGACACCTCGCAGGAGATTCTCACCGAGATGCAGCCGGAGGAACGCGCCGAAGTCGCCGAGCTGATGACCTTCCAGGACAATACGGCGGCCGGGCGCATGACCACCGAGTACATGGCGCTCACCGCGGGCGCCAAAGTGGAAGACGCTATCGAGATGCTGCGCAATTTTGAAGGCGGCCTGGAGAGCCTGAGCACCATCTACATCATCGGCGAGAAAGACAAGCTGCTGGGCGCGGTACCACTGGCCAAGATCGTGTTAGCGCCGCCGGGAACGCCGCTGATGATGCTGAGCACCGGACACATGACCAGCATCCACCCTGGGGCGAACGAGAAGCAGATCGCCGAACTGTTCGACAAGTACAACCTGCTTACGCTGGCGGTAATCGACGACGAAGGCGTGCTGACGGGCGTCATCACCGCCGACGACGTCATCAACATGCTGCGCTCCAAGCTCTGAGAAGATCAGTCGACCGCCTACTCCTTCACTTCCGTCCAGGTCGGGTCCGGATTGAACTGGCGCATAAATGGCGCTTCGTTGTCGGTTGTGTCGCCCATGTCCTTCTGATAGACGGTGCCATCCTGATCGATGATGAAGGTCATCACGCCGGTCACGCCGTACTTCGCGGGATAGGCGACAAATCCGAATCCGCGATTCATGACTCCGCTGCGGGCATAATCCCGCAAGCCGCCGCTGGCGTAAGGCCCCTGCGTCATCAGGAGTCCGTAGTAATAACCATAGAATGGTTTGTGCAGGCTGGACTGCAGCTTGCCCCCTTCGACGGTAGCGTAAGCGATCAGCGGTCCGATCGGACTCCTGGGCTTGCCCGGCTGTTCCGGCCAATACAACCCGTCTTGTTTACCCGGACTGCTGATAAACTGGCGCGCGTACTGCTTCTGCCCTTCGTGCTCCTGATCGAAGTACTCCAACTGCGCAATCCGCAACATGTCGCAGACATCGACGTTGGCCAGCTCATTGCGGCCAAGGTCGCGGTTCTCCAGTTCATTCTGCCCGGCAGCCGTCTCGAAGAACCACTTGCCGGACGAATCCTTGCGCAGCGGAATGGGGAATGCGGTATTGCTCACTCCCACCAGCAGAAGCTGGGTGCCATTTTCCAGGCTGCGCCAGCGGTTCATTCTGCCGTAGGCGGAGGCAAACTGTGCGAACGATGTCTTGTCCTCCGCCGGGTTGCCGGAGAAGATCACATCTTTCGAATCCGGGCCGAAGATGGCCAGCAGCTGATCCTGATTATCATTCTTCGCGGCGTCCACCAGAGCCTTGGCGGCGTCCTCCGGCGAGGCGAAGGTCGTCTGCCCACGAGCCGCACCAGGAACCGTCGGGCCCTTGCGATGACACGCCGGAAGGGCGATGGTGAGGAGCGCGAGCGCCAGCCCCGCCCAGAAACGAAACCCTGCACGTTTATCACTAGCCTGCCATGTCATCCGTAGCCATTTTCCTCTCTTGCCTGACCTCGAATCTGTCCCACGCATCACCAATGCAACCCGCTAGAGCGGCCTCCAATACCCCATCCCGTGTTGCCGCCGCGCGTCAGCCAGCCGCGGTAGCTCGCCGAGCGATCGCCCCAGCCGCCGACACCGAAGATGTTGCCCGCCTGATTGCTCCAGGAACTGAACGCGGTCAGCCTGCCGGGATCCATCTTCCCCCAACCGCGCAGATCATCCACCTCAGCCCAACCTCCAGCCTCGCGCGCCCAGGCGTTAAATGCCGGCGTCGGCGCCGGCGCGGTGCCGCCCAGGCTGAACGTATGTTTGGCATTAGCATTCTGTACCAAAGGCATGCCCGTTACTCCAGCAGGCGGACCGTTGAAGGGGCGGTTGGCGTCGTTGTGATAAGGGTGGTTGCCGTAATAGGTATATCCGCCGTAGTATCCGCCGCGCCAGGCGTGGTTGCCGTAATACGGATAGCCGCGGTAGTCGACGGTGCCGTGATACCAGTTACATTGCCAGTTCTTCCACGCCCATTCCGCACCGACCGACGCCCCGATGCCTACGCCGACTCCATAGTAGACCGAATTGCCGGAGACGCGGTTGGCCGGCACGTAGTTGGGAATCTGCAGCGTCCCGCCAAAGACCAGGCTGGGGTTGTATTGCGGAACGTAGACCAGCAGCGGATTTCCCGGCTGCAGCATGATGATGTCGCCGCTGGGTTGCGAAAGAACCAACTGCGGATTCGAGCGCAGATTTCCGTCTGCTCTGGCCTTGCCACGCATCAACTGGACCGCGGCCATTATCCCCGACGCCTGGTTGTGATACGCCTCGCCCAGTTCCGACGTCCAGATAAGGTTTTGCGCCATGTCATTCAACACCGGCGGAAATTGCGCCAGGGCTTTGATGCTGGGATCCCACGACTGCGAGTTGACGGCCTGCAGCAGTCCGGCTTCCGGCAGATTCTTGTTCTGCAGCAGCCAGATGTTGGCCAGCAAGACTTGATCCGGGAAGGTCGCACCTACCAGCGCCGAGGCCAGCAGTGGATCCGGATAAAGCGCCACCGGCGCCACCAGACTTTGCAATTCTTCCGTTGTGTACGGTATTCCCTGGCCGGAGTAGTCAGAACCGGACAGCGAGGCAGACTGAAAAATCACAGCCGCGTCCGAGTCCCCCGGCACGCTCACCAGCAGCAGAGCAAAACCCAAGGCGAAGCATACAACTTGCCTGTGATGAAACCCGATCATTCCACTCTTCCCCCATGGAGACCTTATGTTTCGCGTAACCCAATCCGACAGCGTTCGCCGGCACAGAAATTCCCTCGTCTTTGATCACATATACAGTGCCAGAACCCGCCTGATTTCACAAACCCAGCGGTGCCGTTTTGGCATTGACCAGATATTCAAGTTCGCCCTCGCCCCCGCATCGCGCACCTGCCGCTTCGCCGGATACACTATCCTTCTAACTTCTTTCGTTTGATTTGAGGTCCTGATCATGGCAACGGGCACCAGCAGCAGAGGGGTAATCGGCATTCTCACCGGAGGCGGTGATGTTCCCGGCCTCAATCCCGCCATCCGCGCGGTCACCATCCGCGCCCTGACCGAGGGCTACGAAGTCATAGGGCTGCGCCGCGGATGGGCCAGCCTGGTGGACATCGTGCGCGAAAAGGACTACGACAACAGCGACAACTTTCAGCGGCTGACCGAAGAGGTGGTCAACCGCGCCGGCCGCACCGGTGGCACTTTCCTGCATACTTCGCGCACCAATCCTAGCCGCGTCCGCAAAGACGACGTTCCCGAGCCTCTGCGCGCCACCTACAATGCCGAGCGCAATGACCTGACGCCGGAGGTGCTGAAGAATCTCAACTGGCTGAAGATTGACTACCTCATCCCCATCGGCGGTGACGACACGCTGAGCTACGCCGTCCGCTTGTTCCAGGAAGGCGTCAAAGTCCTGGCCATCCCCAAGACCATGGACAACGACGTCCCCGGCACTGACTACTGCATCGGTTTCAGCACCTGCGTGACTCGCATCATCGAGATGTCCAACCGCCTGCGCACTTCGGCCGGGTCGCACGAGCGCCTCCTGGTGCTGGAGGTCTTTGGCCGCTATGCCGGATTCACGGCCATGCTGCCCACCATGGCTGGAGCCGCCAATCGCTGCGTCATTCCGGAATTCAAGTTCAGCATCGATCGCCTCACCGAGTTGCTCATCTACGATCGCAACAAGAATCCCAGCAAGTACTCGGTTGCATTGGTCTCGGAAGGCGCGATGTTCGAGGGCGGCGACATGATCTTCGAGCGCGACGTCAAAGATGCCTTCGGCCACAAGAAGCTAGGTGGAATCGGCAATCTGGTCTCCGAGCGAGTCAAAGAGCTTTCCGCGCGCTACAACAATGGCAAGCCGCTCGACGTGATGAATCAGAGCCTCGGCTATCTGGTGCGCTGCGGTGATCCCGACGCCATCGACTCGATCGTCCCCATGGCTTACGGCAATCTGGCCCTCGATCTCATTCTGACCAATGTCCACGGCCGCCTCGTCGTGTTGCGCAACGGCCGCTACGACAACATGCCCATCGAGGTCATCATCGCGTCCAAGAAAGTGGTCAACGTCAAGGATCAGTACAACACCGAACGCCTGCGTCCGCGCTACAAGAGCTTCGAGATGAAGCCCCTGTTCATCATGACCAGCGACTTGGGATAGGAAGCGTTTAGCAATTAGCAATTAGCGATTAGCTGGGTGCCCCAGAGGCTGCCTTGAGCTTGCCGAACGGTCTCGTTCTCTATCGAGTCGGAATCCGGCGACAAACTTCGATGCACTGAATCTTCTGCAACAACAACTCCGAACTTACAAGTGTCACCGCCATCACTGACTCGCTCCTTGTCGGGCCGCTAGGGTTTTCCCTAGAGCCATCATGGCTGTCCGATTACTGGTGCGGCAGGACCCTTGATCGAGGTGTCATGCCGATACCCTGAGGAGCAAGGAATGAAATCGACCATGCTCGTCCTGATTTTACTTTCTACCCAGCTTGCATTCTCCACTTCTTATACCTCCGTGCAGAGCGGCGACTTCAACGCCAACTCCACCTGGGGCGGCACCGGACATCCCCATGCGGGTGACACCTGGACCATTCGCAACGGCAACACCGTAACCTGCTCAGGATTGTGCGCCTCGGGAAGGGCAACCCCTTCGAGTTGTTCCGTGGATGGGACGGTGAACGCAGGCGGCACCTTGACGGTTGCCGCCGGAGGCACTCTCCTCCATAGCGGAGAGCTTGACGTACAGCACAGCGCCACGGTCAACGTGCAATCACGATTCGCGGCAGCCACGGGCTCATTTGGCACGTTGACCATCGCACCCGGCAGCGGAGCCACCTGCGAGCTTAACTTCACCAACGTAGGACAGGGAGCGCCTAACCTCAACTTAAGCGGAATGGCAGGTCTGGCAGGACGCAATGCCTACGCCGTCCTCTATTGCAATACTGCGATGAACCAAGGAGCCGGCTGCACCATCGAGCCCGAGGTTACAGGCATTGGCACGAACCTGAACTTCAATTACTTCAAAGTAATAGGGTTCGGAAATGCCACGCTGAGGGCTTTCGCTACCATTCCGGCTAACTCCGTCGTTCTGCAAAACGGACTATTCGATCATGATGGCGATGTATACCTGACGATTGGCACCTGCGCCGCCTGCAATTTTGTGGTGCAGAATATCAGCTTCACCAACCCAACCGATGTCACGGCCAGTGGCAATCATTACACGGTATTTGAGTTCTATGCCAACGTCAGGGCCAATGGCGGCACCAGGTTTATCCAGAATGTTACGGCCGCCAATCAAAGCCAGGTGCAGCTCTACGGCGCGTATATCGCAATGCCCGGGCTACAGACCGGGGAGAGCCTTCTTGCCGGCGATCCCGCCAACATCAACGGATTCATCGGCTATAACGTCAACCTGATGCAGGCCGCCAGTTCCGCAATTTCGCAGATCTTTCGCAGCAACGCGGTAATTCTCGATATATCCGCCGACGGGTCGGGCTGCTATGAATTTCCGTTTAATGCCAGTCTGACCTTCCAGGACAGCTTTTGTCTGGAGCGCACTCCCAACCAGCACGAAATTATGGCCGGATTCGAAATCAACGGCGGCTCGGCCAATTTCTACCAGCGATATCTGTGCGACGGTGACGGCTTCTTCAACTACGACACCGGCGACATGATCCAGGACTGGGGCGCCTACACCATGAAGAACAGCCTGGGGATCAACCTGTGTGGGACCATGACCACCATCAGCAATGGTGCCAGCGAAGTGGCCACGGTGACGGAGAACACCAACTACAACAACTTCGGTGAGACCTTCTGCGAGTCGGCTTGCTACGACGGTATCCATCCCGTGTTTACCGACAATCTGCTGGTAAAGCCGGCGGACATCAACGGCACCGGTATTCGGGGTGACGACGGGATTCACGCGGCCGCGGTTTATCAGCGGCAGACCAACTTTTCCCTCGACTACAACGGCTTTTACCAAATGCCGGGAAGCGGTGATCCCGGCGCGGAACAACAACCGCCAGTTCCCGCGCTGCTGCCGAACCCGGCGCTGGGCGGGATCGTCAGCTACGTCAATGTTCCGAACACATTCGTCGGCAACCTGGCGTTCAAGCTGATAACCGGGGTGACTGACCCAACCCACATCGCCTGCGCCTCCTGTAACTTTACCCAGCCGGGCTCAGCCGGAGTGATGTCGGGCGACTTCTTTGAGGACAATACCCTGAAGCTGGTGGTCACCGTGGAGAGCGTCACCGACTCGACCCATCTGGTGTTGACCAGTCCGGGCATTCCGGAAATGCGGCAAGGCCAGGACACATTGTCCATCTACACCAGCTATTGGAACCATCCCGGGTGGTATTACGGCGACAGCAATAATGGCTCGCACGACATCCATGCCAACCCCATGTTTGTCGATTCCACCCGCACCCTGTGCACTTGGTACAAGCTCAACACCGGCGCCGCGCTGTGGTGCCCCACCTACGGGAGCGTCATGTCGAACCCGGGAGTGCTCGTCGCGACTTCGGGGACGGGAGGAACGACGATCCATTGCGCCGCGTGCAACTTCACGGCAAACGGAATCACCACGGCTGACGTAGTGCAGGTCTACATGGGTATGGGCGCCAGCCTGAGAGGCTGGTCTCCGATTGTGGCGGTCACCGCCCAGTCGCTCACGCTCAGCAGCGCGATCGCAAACCTGGCCGCGGGCGACACGTTTGACTTCATAACGTCGACCCAAGGGCTGGGAAAGATGATGGTGCAGGCGGCGGGTTTCGACTGGAACGGAAATCCGGTTCCCCCATCGGCATGGGCGACGGCTGCCAATGCGATGGCTTACGTATACGCGGGATTCGCGCCGCAGAACCTGATCTATCATCACGCAGGCGATCCGGCCGATGGCTTTCCCGACATCGGGGCGGTGCCGGTGAAGCTGGGGCGGTAACCATGCGGCGGCCATAGGCGCTTGGGAATTATCGATTAAGCCACACTGGGATCCCGCTGCCAGGTTCAATTCTCGTGATCTTCGGCACCGGGTGCCCCAGGTCTCGCGCCTTTCGAGACCTGGGAGAGCACACTCCCGCCCCCATCTAAATCCAACCGACTAACAAACCCGTGTCATCCTGAGCGAAGTGAGGCGGAGCCGAACGAAGTCGAAGGACCCCTATTGTGGCCGACCACTTCCCAACCTCAACATCACCTGCTTCAGCTTGTCATGCATTCGCATCAATCGCAGATAATCCACCTCGCTCGTACCAACCTTCGCCCGAATGATCTCCGCCATGCCCTGCTTCTCGGCAACACTCCAGCGCTTGATCTCTGGCGCCAACGCTAACATCCCCGCGAAATCCGCAAACGCGGTCTCTTCCAACTTAACTCCCAAGTCCCTAGCTAACCACTCACTCGTCTTCCGCCGCATCGCTTCCGCATCGCCCTTGAACTTCCTCGCCATCAGCCGCTCGACCGCAAACCCGATATTGCGAATCGAGAACCTGTCCCACAATCCCCGTGGCCCATCTCCTGTCTCGTAGAACACATGCTCCGCCGCCAGCTTTCTCAGCGTCCTCGCCGGCGTCCGATATCCCGACGTGCTCGCAATCCGAGCCTCTTCCCTTTCCGTCAGCGCCAGCAACTCCGGCTTGCCCGGCCGGAATCCCAGCTTGCGATAGAACCAGAACGCGCCTGACTTGATCGCCTCTTCATTGTCCTGCCCGATCTGATACGGATACACCGAGAAGCACGTAGTTCCGGCAATCTGATTCAACAGGTGCAGAACCTTGGAATAGATCCAAGCTGTCTCGCCGTCGCGAAACGTGTAGAACGTATTGAAGCCGATCTCCATCCACTCGAACAGCCCAATCGCCTCGATGTAGTTGATCGGCACGCCATTCTTCACCGTCATTCCGGCCAAGTACACGCGCAGCGGCAATCGCCGGTCCGGCGGCAATCCCCAGAGAAAGATCCTCACGCCACGCCCAACATCGGCCTCAATCACCTGCTTCGCATCGCCGCGCGTCGTGCCATACAACTCGCGATAACGAACCGTCAGCACCTCGCGCACCTGATCGAGCAGCTCCTCGCCCTCCCTGCTCGAGAACTTCCGCACCGGCAGCCGGGCCGACCTCAGTTCCTCCTCAAGCGAAACCTGCTTCCGTTGAATCAGAGGCTCGCGATGAAAGTAGAACGCCGGCGGATTCCGCCGCGCGTGTGTCCGGCTCGCCGCCGATTCTCCCAGCTCCCACTCGATTTCGATCTTCAGCGCGTCATACCATGCCGTCTTCTCCAGCATGTTGCCCGGCGACTGCTCCAGTCGCTGCAACAACCACGCAAGAATCCGATCTTCTCCACCGCTGGTACTGCTCAGCCATTCCAGATACGGCGTATCCGCCTCGACCAGGCAATCGTCCGCCAGCAGAGGAACATATCGCGGCAAGCTGCTCCACATCTGCCGATACTGCTCGTCCACATTCCATTCCACGCGCAGATTGTTGGGGAATCTTGACGCCAGCCAGCGCGCCACTTCATAGGTGAACGTGTCGCGAATCGCCGTCCCGGCTATGCCGGAGAACTCTTCGGAGTCAAACAACTCGACATCCGCGCCCGAATCGCGCAGCCGCCGTGCTTGCGCTCCAACGCTTTTCAGCAGCTCTTCCGTCAGCGTGATGACTCTTCGACTTTGTGGAAACGCGCGCAGGAACAGCAGCGCGTCATGGAAATGAACCAGCGATTCCGCATCTGCAAATCGCACACCCCGCAACGCGGCCAGCAACTTTTCGACTCGGGCGGCGCAGTCCGCCCCGTACTGACCTCGTACCACCTGCAGCTCTGCCAATCGAGCCGCCAGAGCTCGCCTCATGCTTCACCCGAGCCAACGGCCTTCGCCGACATGTCGGGCATAGGCATGGCGTTCGTGTCTTCCAATGGCAGGGGAACACTCACTTGCGGCGCGCCCTGTCTTGCCGCCCTCACCGCACCCCACACGATGAACAGATTCGTCACCATGACCACCGTGAACGCCATCGCAGGAAGAAACCCAAAGATCGCGCCGCGATCGTTCACGATCTCCAGCGCCAACACCGCCGTAACCAGTCCGCGGGGCAGCATCCAGAACAGCAACTCGGTATCGCGACGCTCCACATCCCGCACCACCCAGCGGGTGCCTTGTACGGCGAGGAAGCGCGCCAGCACCAGCGCCGCCAGAATCCCCAGGATCGGCACAATATAGTTCCGGCTGACAAACTGCGCAATGATTCCCAGCAGAACGAAGAAGAACGATCGCACCAGGAAGCTGAACTCGGCATGAAACGCCAGCATGCGCGCGCCTTGCCGCGTCATGTGCGGCGTGCGCGGCAAATTGGCCAGCGTCACGCCGAAGATCAGCACCGTGAGCAGCCCGCTGCCCTTGAAGTAATCGCCCAGCGAGTACACACCAAGCACCACGCCGAGATTCAAGATGTTGCTGTACGGCGTGCCCGCCAGCTTCGGCCAGATCTTCGACCACAGCGCTGCTACCGCAAATCCGATGACTACCGAGAAGAAAATGTGATGCGTGAAATCCGTCGCCAGGCCCCCAATCAACGATTGGTTCTGGTTCTTCTCCAGCAGGCTGCCGACCATCAGCACCGCGATGACCTCGCCCAGCGATGCCTCGATGGTCAGCGTGATCTTCACCGGATCCGGTGTGTTGATCTGTTGCAGCGCGGGAATGACAATCGTGCCGCTGGTACATCCTAAAGCCGCGCCCAGCAGCAGGCAGTCCGTCCAGTCCAGATGCAGCAACGCCCGCCCCATCAGCGCGATTAATGCGAGGCTCAAGCCAAAACTGAGGACCACCAGCATCAGGCCGGCGGGAAAATAGCGCAGCGCCTGGCGCAGTCGCAGCTCCAGTCCGCCTTCAAACAGAATCAGGATCAGCGCCAGCGTGCCCAGCACTCGGATCGCGCCTTCGAAATGCTGCGGGTTCACCCAATGCAGGATTGGCCCCAGCGTGATGCCAATCAGCAACAGGACGATGATGTCGGGAACACGAGTCAGCTTGGAAAGACGATTGGCCACCACTGCCAGAACCAGCAGTGCTGCCGGTAGCCCGAAGATGTATGCCATTTGCATTGCAGGCCTTGCACACGAACCTGTGCAATACTAACTCAAGATTCTTGCTAGCATACTGCCGCTATTTGTGAATTTGCATCCAAGAATTTATCAGGACGTTCCGGTATACCAGCCGCATAACGTCAAGAATGAGCCGCCGTCTCGCTCCGGCGGCTTTCGTATTCTAACTGTCATCCCGAACGAGTGTTTTTTACGAAATGAGGGATCTGGGCGTGTCGAGTCGGGGTCCCAGGAGGATGCCGGGGTTCCGTCTGCTGGGGTGCTCGACGCGTCCCGAGCGCAGCCGAGGGAAAGGCGCGCATCCTTATTCAGAACCCGACGCTGGCTCGCTCACGCCCATCCCGGCTCATGGCTGGCTGAGATCGGCGGGAAAGGATTTGAAGTCGGCCTGGCGCTGCATAGCCTTGTCCACGCCCTTGGCGTCGGTCGCATGCTGCGTCAGTGTGCCCTTGATCACGCGATAGCCTTCCGCACCCGCTTTCTTGCCCGGCGTAACCGAAACGGTTCCGCTGAAGTCGTACCAAATACCGTGCACCGTCTTCGTGTTAAAGCTCAGGTGATCGCCTTGCAAGGTCGCCTTATCGAAGAACTGATCGATGAATTCTCCCTTGTCGCTGTCGGCGTCTCCAAACCTCGAGACATAGCCTGACAGCCTGCCCTCGTCCATCGTGATCTGCACAAATTCGCCTTCGCGCAAAAATGTGTACATTCCGGAAATATCTGCGCTGGCCGCGCCTTGCGCACGTCCCGCTTGCCAGGCCGTAGCTGCCGCCGGTTCCGCGAGCGTCGCAACGGCAACTGTCATCAATGCGCAGAACGGCAGGATCCGCAGGAGAAAGCTTCTCACCATGATTTGGTCGTCTCTGAAGCATCATGGCATGCCGCTGCGAGATTGCGAAGCGATATCTTCAGCCCGACGGTTCCTTCAGCGCCTTCGTGCCAAACAAAAAAGGGAACCATCGCTGGCTCCCTTTTTGCTGTTGCGGTGGTCCGAGTTACAGCTGCGGCGGAGTTCCCGTCGAACCACCTTGAGGAGAAGCTGTCGATCCGCCGGTCGGTGGCGGCGTGGTAGTCGTATCCGGGCTCGATGTTGGAGAGTTGTTTGGCATTGTGCTCGGCGTGTTAGGCGATGCGCTTGGTGTGTTAGGCGAACTTCCCGGCGTTGCCGACGGCGAACTCGGAGTCACCGCCGTTGCCCCAGGCTGGTTGGGAGCGGCGTTCGGAGTGTTCGTTGTCGCTCCAGGAGTATTGCTGGTTGCGCCCGGCGTCTGCGAGTTAGCTCCCGGCATGTTGTTCTGCTGTCCCGTGCCAGTACCCGGAGTCGTGTTCTGCGTTCCCGTAGAGCTTTGTCCCATGCCCGTGCCGCTATGACCAGCGCCTGCTCCGGCGCCGGCTCCAGCACCCGCGCCACCCGCCTGCGCCATCGCCCAGCATCCGCATAGCAGCAACGTGCTCATCAGTAGAAGTACTCTGCGCGTCATATATGTCCCTCCCTCGCTGTTGGAATCGAAGTAGCCGCTTTCTCAATTCCGATGGGACATCCGCTGGCCGAGATGCCCACTCGCGAGAGAAGAATTCAGGTGGAAGGGCACGCTCCACAGGCTGCTGAAAGAGTCGACCGGAGGTGGTTTCGGGCAGAGCTGACCTTCAGGTCAGCGTCTAGGCTGTTTATTTCTTTTTCTGAGTCGGCTTCAGCCGACAACCCCGACCCGACGCCGTCAAGCCGTGGCTTTAGCCTCGGGCTCACTGTGGCTTAGTGCACTTCATCCTTTCACCTTGCTCAGCAGGTCCATATCGACCTTCTGCAGCGACGATGGCAACTTCGCGTAGTGCAGCGGCTCCGCCATCGCCTGCCCATCGGTGAGGACATACGTGATGAACGCTTTCGTCTGCGCCGACTTATTCGCGTCCGGAGGACTGGTCGGAACCAGCAGGAAGGTCAACCCGCTAATCGGATAGGCGTCGGGTGCCGACGCGGGTGGATCGACAATCGGCGTTCTCACGTCCTTCTGCAATTCGGCGGAAGACGCGTCGATCGCTGCGCTCGCTCCGCCTGCCGTCGGCGCAACAAACTTGCTGGCTTTGTTCTCGATCTGCGCGACGGGTAGCTTGTTCTCGTCGGCGTAATTCAACTCGACGTAGCCAATCGCGCCAGGATTTTGCTTCACCAATCCGGTCACCCCTTCACTGCCCTTACCGCCCAGTCCCGCCGGCCAGCTCACCGACAGTCCCTTCCCGACCTTCGACTGCCAATCTGGATTCACCGTCGCCAGATACGTGGTAAAGATATTTGTCGTACCGCTGCCATCCGAGCGATGCACCACGAAGATCGGCTGGTTCGGTAGATTCACGCCCGGATTTTCCGCCTTGATTGCCGGGTCGTGCCAGTTTTTGATGGTCCCAAAAAAAATTCCCGACAGCGTCTTCCCGCTCAGCTTCAGCGGCTGGTTGAGATCCTTCAGGTTGCAGGTAATGCACACCGGTCCCGCGGTCTCCGCGATCTGCACCAGCGCCGGCATGTCTTTCAGCTGATCGTCCGCTATCGCCATATCCGACGCGCCAAAATCCACCAGCCCTTTCTTCAGCTGCTGAATGCCGCCGCCGCTGCCGATCGATTGATAATTGATCTGCACGCTCGGCTGCTTGGCGTGATAGTCGGCAATCCATCTGCTCATCAAGGGATATACGAATGTGCTCCCCGCTCCGATGATCTGCCCGCCACTCGCTCCGCCTGAACTCGGACCCGAGCTGCAGTTGGTCAGCGTAATGGTTGATGCGAACAACAACGCGGCGATGGCGATCAACGATAGGCGCAACTTCATAAAAGCATTCCTTTGTGAAATTCGAATAGGTCAGAGGTGGCCGTCAGGCCAGCGTCTAAACCCTTTATTCAGAAACCTGAGCTGGCATCAGCCGCGGCACAATGTTTCAAGCGATTCCCCGGACAAACCATCCAAGTCCTTGCGATGTTCAAGCGTCGCAAATAGATACTTCAAGAACGTTAACGGAGCATTAAAATCACATCCGAAATCGCACCACCGCATTTCATCACGAATGTCGCGTCCCCATAATGCTGGCGCGAACATCATGAGGTCATCATGTCCTTGCTTCGATTTTTTCTGTTGCTCTCGCTTGTCATCTGGATCGGCGGCCTGATCTTCTTTGCCTTCGTCATGGCCCCGGCGTTATTCAACCCGGCGATTCTGCCGACACGCCAGTTGGCAGGCAACGTCGTCAGTCGTACCCTGGGCGTACTGCATTGGATGGGCGTCTGCTGCGGTGTGGTCTTTGCAATCACTTCTATGATTGATGCCCGCATCGTCAACGGCGCGGCGCAGCCCTTCGCGTTCCGGCACATCCTCATCTACCTGATGATCATCCTGACGCTGGTCAGCATCTTCGGAGTGGCCGCCAGGATGGACGACCTGAAGCGCCAGATGGTGGTGATCGATAACGTGCCTCACGACGACGCCCGCCGCGTTGAGTTCAATCGCCTGCATCAATGGTCCACACGGATCGAAGGCACGGTGCTCGTCCTCGGCCTCGCATTGCTGTTTCTGACCGCGCGGCGAATGGGATAGAAGCAATTAGCAATTAGCGATTAGCACACCCGCCGCAACGCGGGATGGGTTTAGGCGGGGGCGTAAGCTCCCGTATGGATCGGGCCAAACCCGACCCGCGGCAGCGGCGACATCGCACCGGAGCAATCGTCTACACCGTCCGTCACAGCGCCAAATCCCATTTTCATTTAGTCTGAAAAGACGGAATCACCAAAACTCAGGCTAATTGCTAACTGCTAATCGCTAATTGCTGACTTATGAAAACCGGCATCATAGGCCTGCCGCAGGTAGGCAAGACTTCCCTCTTCGTTATGTTAACCAGGCAGCAGGTGGCGCAGCGCAGCGGCAATCCGCGTGAGGCGCATCTCGGAGTCGCCAAGGTTCCCGATGACCGCCTCGATCGCCTGGCCGCGCTTTACAACCCCAAGAAGCTCATTCACGCCAGCGTCGAGTACGCCGACGTGGCCGCGCTCTCGAAAGAAGCGCTGAACGAGACCGCATTCGCCGCCAATCTCCGCAACGTCGACGCGCTGGCCCACGTCGTTCGCGCCTTCGAAGACGACTCCATCCCGCACGTCGGCTCCATCGACCCCCTGCGCGACATCAAGAACATCGACTTCGACCTCATCGTCAACGATCTCGGCCAGGTTGAGAAGCGTCTTGAGCGGGTCCAGAAAGACTTGAAGAAGATGAAGTCTCCGGAGATCGAACGCGAGCACGACTTGCTATTCCGCGCCAAAGCGCATCTCGAAACCGAGCGCCCGCTACGCGAGATGGAGATGACGCCCGAGGACAAGAAGCGCGTTCGCGGCTTCATGTTCCTCAGCGAGAAGCCGATCCTCTACGTCCTCAACATCGGTGAGAGCTCGACGCTGGGCAAAAACCTGGAAGAAGCTGTCGCGAAATTCGGCGTCACAGAAGTGGCCTCCAAGCCCAACACCGGCGCGCTCGCCGTCTGCGCCAAGGTTGAAGCCGAACTCGCCGAAATGAGCGACGAAGACGCAGCCGAATTCCTCTCCAGCTACGGCCTGACGGAGAGTGGCCTGGTCCGTCTCATTCGCAAAACCTACGAATTGCTTGGCCTGATCTCCTTCTTCACCGTCGGTGAAGACGAGTGCCGCGCCTGGACCATCGAGCGCGGCTCCAAGGCCGTCAACGCAGCCGGCGCGATCCATACCGATCTGGAGCATCATTTCATCCGCGCCGAGACCATCCATTGGGATCAACTGCTCGACGCCGGCTCCGAAGCCGAGGCCCGCGCCCGCGGCACCCTCCGCCTGGAAGGCAAGGACTACATCGTCAAGGACGGCGACGTGATGCACATCCGCCACAGCGGGTGAGAATTAAGGGGCCGGGGGCTAGGGATTGGGGGATGAGTTTCGAGTTTCGAGTTTCCGGCAGGGCGGCTCCCTTATCCCTAGCCCCTAATCCCCTTCCCTACGGAACGACCACAAACCTCCTACCCCGCTGCTCTCGCCCCCATGCCTCTTCAATATCGGCCAGCGGCACGCGCTCCGTCTCGACCTTCAATTCCCCGCTGGCCGCATGTGCCATCACCTTTTGCATTGCGTCGAGGAGAGCCTCGCGCGGCGGCATCCCGGCCGTCCCCATGATCGTCACGGGAGCGCTGCGCAGCACGGCGGCGGGCAGCGAGATGGTCGCGCCTGCGCCTTCTCCTGCCTCAACGTAACGAATCTCTGATTCGATAGCGGCGAACTCCTTACGCGTGATTGCCGCGAAAAACGCCTCTGCCGGCTTACCCCACACGTAGTCGACCACAACCTGAAAGCCTGACTTCCCCGCCTCGCGTGCGAAGGCTTCCATCAGCTCTGCCTCCGACGCGTCGAGCTGAATCGTCGCATCGGAGCCTTGACTCGGTAGCTTGCTTAATATCTCGCGATTGCGTCCGGCTGCAACCACCCGACCTGCGCCCAGCAGGTTGGCGATCCGGATCGCGAGCTGTCCAGTCACACCAGTTGCACCAAGAATGAGAACGTTGTCGCCCGCTGCCAACCTTGCGCGACCGGCCAGCGTGAGCCAGGCCGAAATCCCTGGATTCATGATTGCAGCCGCGGTCTCATCGCTCAGGCTTTCCGGAAGCGCGAACGTGAATGCTTTGTGCACCACCGTGCGCTCTGCCATCACTCCATAAGGCGGCCGCGCTCCACCACAATAGACGCGCTGGCCATCGTCCAGGTGCCCAACTCCATCGATGCCGCACACGCACGGTAGCTGGCGCGGAGAGGCATAGTGCGTGCCACTGGCCATTTGCTTGTCGACCGGCTTGAGCGCTGCGGCGTGCACATGCACGATTACCTCGCCCTCCCCGGCTATAGGTTCGGGAAACTCCTGGCAACGCGGCGGTTTACCCAGGGTGTGCAAAACGGCTGCTTTCATCTGCACCTCACAATCGGTTCTCGAACACCAATTCTACAAATGTCTGCTGCCAGTCTCCCTGCAACTCGAAACTCGAAGCTAACCTGCTATTCTGCCTTTGCCCATGAGCCCGATCCTTCTCAGCGTCCTGCTTGGCTTGACCGCGGCCGCCGCCAACGTCTTCGGCGGCGCGGTGATCGTCCAGAAACACTGGGAGCGCGACTACCTTCGCTACTTCGTCGCCCTGGGCGCGGGGTTCATGCTGGCTACCGCGCTCGTCGAGATGATCCCGGAAAGCCTGCAACTGGCTGGCCGCACCGGCGCACTACTGGTGCTGGGCGGATATCTTCTCGTCCACTTCTTCGAGCACACCATCACCCCGCACTTCCATTATGGCGAAGAGACGCACTCGGATGAGTATCTGCATTCCCACCGCCGTGTGTCCATATTGTTCGGCCTGATCATCCACACCTTCTTCGACGGTATCGCTATCACCGCCGGCTTTCTCGTCTCTCCCGGGCTCGGTTGGATCATCTTCCTCGCCATTTTTCTGCACAAAATTCCGGAAGGCTTCACCGTGACGTCCGTGATGCTGGCCAGTGGCTTGAGTAAAGGCCGATCATGGTTCGCATCGGTGTTGCTCGGACTAGCCACGCTCGCCGGTGTCCTGACCATGGCGATCGGCAGGCACTCCGTCAGCTTTGGATTGCCGGTTGCCGCCGGCGTTACCATCTACGTCGCCGCTTCCGACCTGGTTCCCGAAGTCAATCGCGAACCCGGCGTCAAGATGGCCCTCGTCGTCTTTGTCGGAGTGGCCGCCATGTTCGGGCTCGACCTTCTCGTGCGTCTGCACTGATTCGTCTTGTTATTGGGAGCGTTGGAATGTTTCGGACAAAGTTATTGCCGGCGGCCTTGGTCATGCTGTTGTTGGTGGGCAACGCATGCGCCCAACACCGGTCGAACCGGGCCGACAACACTCCCGGCAGTTTTGATTACTATCTGCTTACGCTCTCGTGGGCGCCGCAATTCTGCGCCACCAAGGAGAGTGCAGGACCGTCAAGTGAGTGCGATCCAAATCGCCACTACGGCTTCGTCGTGCATGGTCTCTGGCCGCAGAACGACGATGGCTCCTATCCCCAACACTGCGTCTCAGCGCCGCCGGTGGCATCCGTCACGGTGCAGCAGATGCTGAGCATCATGCCCAGTCGTGGACTGATTCAGCACGAGTGGGAGACGCATGGATCGTGCACCGGCCTCAGCGCGCAAGATTACTTCACGACTATTCAAAAAGCATTTTCCCCGCTGCAGGTTCCACCAGAGTATCGCACTCTAACTCGGCCGACGACCGCCAATCCTGGCCAGATCGAGCAGCTCTTCGCGCAAGCAAACCACGCGCCGCAAGCCGCCTTTCGCATTGAGTGCCACGGATCGGATTTTGCCGGCCTGGAAGTTTGTCTGACAAAGCAGCTGGAATACCGTGACTGCGGCGCGAGATTGCGAGAATGTCGCGCTTCGCAGGTTACCCTGCGGCCGATTCCGTAAATCCACTGGTAAGTGAAGCTACTTCAGCCGGACCGTCCGTTCCGTCTCCCACGTCTCGACCGGAAAGGTATAGAGCTGGTCGCGATTGATGACGACAAGTACAGCGGTAGTTGAAGTCAGCTCCAGAGTCGTAACTCCCTGAGCGTTGGTCGTCCCCCAGTGTTCCGAATCGGCGTGGGCTTCGGCATCCCGCACCAGCACGCGGGCACCGGTCACAGGCTGCCCCTTCGCATCCAGCACATGGACCGTCAGCCGTCCCACGGAAACGGTGGTCGCGTCCACGACGGTCTTCTCCGGCAGTTGCAACTGAACTTTCACTGGCGCTTTGCTTACCAGAAACTCTCGCACCTCGGTTTGCCAGCGGCTGTAGGGAAAGGTGCCGATCGCACGATAGAGTCCGGGATCAAGATCGCGCGCCGGAATCTTGCCGCCCTCGTCCGTCAGCGCGCGGAACAACTCATGTTCGCCAGGCTGGAGGCTCTGCACAATAATCAAGGCATCCTTCAGCGGAGCTCCGGCAGAGCTCGTAACCGTGATCTCGACTTGCGCCGTCGCGTAGGACGCGCAAAACAACAACCACGCCATCAGACAACGCATGAGGCCAGGATGCATCTCTACTTTCTCGGATGCCGCCGAACGAAGTTGCGACCGCCCCCATTTTAATCGGACGACAGCAGCCAGGCCGCTCGATCGCAGCTTTAGGCAAAACCTGCCATGCCGTGCGGTCTGCGATCCTGACGCCCGCCTGGTCGCAACCGTCCTGACATGAGAATCCTGTAAGCTATTCCCGGCAAAAGGACCACCACGCATGAATGTTCTAGTCCTCAATTCGGGAAGCTCCAGTCTCAAATTTCAGATCATTGCCACCGATCTTGATCGCATCCAGCAGTATCAGGATCAACGCCTCTGCAAAGGAGAAGTCGAACGTATCGGGGGCGAGGCGATCATTACCTTCCAGGCTGGCCAGGGCGAGAAACGCAAATTCACTGCGCCTCTGCGCGATATTGCGGCAGCGTTGGAGTACCTGGTGCGCTATATCGCATCCGACAAATCAGGCCTCTCCGAAATCAAAAGTACGGCTGACATTAACGCGGTCGGACATCGCGTGGTCCATGGCGGCGAATTGTTTACCGAATCGGCGCGGATCGACGATCACGTGCTGCATGGTATCGAAGACTGCATCGATCTGGCTCCGCTCCATAATCCAGGCAATCTGCAGGGCATTCAGGCAGCTCGTGACCTGTTCGGCAAAGACACTCCCCAGGTGGCCGTGTTCGATACTTCGTTCCATCACTCCATTCCCGAATCTGCCTACCTGTATGCGATTCCCTATCACCTTTACCGGCGCTATCACATGCGGCGCTACGGATTCCATGGCACCTCGCATCGTTATGTCGCGTTTCGTTATCGTGCGCTACGGGGATTGACTCGCGAGCAGACCAATATCATCACCTTTCATCTGGGAAACGGCTGCTCCGCGACCGCGATCCGTGCCGGCAAATCGGTTGATACCTCGATGGGCATGACACCGCTGGAAGGGTTGGTGATGGGAACGCGCTCCGGCGATCTCGATCCTTCGATCGTGAACCTCATCGCCGGGAAAGAAGGTATGTCGCCTTCCGAGGTCGAGGCCTTATTGAACACCCAATCCGGACTCTTGGGTATTTCCGGATTGACCAACGACATGCGGGGATTGCTTGCCGAGCTAAAGGAACACGACGATCGTCGTGTCCGCCTGGCAATTGAGGTCTTTTGCTATCGCGCGCGAAAGTATATTGGCGCGTTTCTTGCCGGCATGGGTGGCGCCGACGCCGTGGTGTTCACCGGCGGTATCGGTGAGAATTCGCCGGAGATTCGCGCGCGAATTTGCGAAAACATGGAATGGGCCGGCCTGAGGATTGATGCCGCTAGAAACGACGAGACTGTCGCCAAGGAAGGCGTTATCAGCTCCGATGATTCTAAACTGCTGGCCTACGCAATTCCGACAGATGAAGAGTTGCTCATCGCGCGCGACACGGTGCGCGTGATCCTCGGAGAACCGCATCCATCGTAGCCCGTTCTATACGCGCGCGGCCGCAATGTGAGCCAAAGGCACCGGTTCCAGTTCCACCGCATCAATTCTTCCATTACTCGGGACGACAAAACGCTGGGCGTACTCGCCTGTGTTTCCGAAGCTGACGAACAGATACGTCTCCCCTTCTACATGGTAGGGATATCTCCCCATCTCTCCTTCGATTTGAGCCTGGACGGACATCCCTAAACTCCGGACAACAGTATTCCCGTGTTCAAGAACGTTCCCACCGTCATAGATGAACAGTTTCACAGGTGCCTTTATACAGAGAAGCTTCTGGAAATCCCACATCAGGTCTCTGTAATCCCACTCGCATTCCACAGCGAGGGCTATGCCCGTCTGAGCCTCGTCGGACTCTTTCCTCCACCAGATCGCGTCGAGCAGCCATTCATGACATTTATCCACATGCTTGCAGTAAACGTCATAATGAAGGTTGTCGCCGATTTCGTGGAGTACTTGCGCAACAATTGCGGTCCAAATGCTGGCGGGTGGATTTTGGGGATAGCTATTTACCCTTTCGCGAACCCGCCTGCACAGCGTCTGTACAAGATCATCGCTCGGGATTGCTAGCTCGCCGAATAGCATTGTGCACCTCGATTTGGAAAAAGACCCTCTGCACGCTCCACCAGCGTTAATACGGCCAAATCCAGTTCGCCTCTTCCGGCTTGTCGATGCCGTACTGGTGCGCATAGTTCTTGCATTCAATCTGTTGGTTCAGGAATCGTTCTTTGGCGTGTCCGCCGATCTTCTGCAAGTGCGGCACGCGATCGATCACATCCATGGCCAGGCTGAAGCGGTCGGTGTTGTTGTTGATCGCCAGCTCCAGCGGTGTATTGATGTTCCCCTTCTCCTTATAGCCGCGCACGTGCATGTTGACATGATTATGCCGCCGATAGCAGAGGCGGTGAATCAGCCAGGGATACCCGTGGAAGTTGAAGATGACCGGCTTGTCGAGGGTGAAGAGCGAATCGAAGTCCCTATCCGGCAGCCCATGAGGATGCTCGGTGCTGGGCTGCAGCTTGAACAGATCGACGACGTTGATGAACCTGATTTTGAGATCGGGAAATTCCTGCCGCAGCAGCGCCGTTGCCGCCAGCGCTTCCTGCGTCGGGATATCGCCTGCCGCCGCCATCACAACGTCAGGCTCGCTGCCCTGGTCGTTGCTCGCCTTGTCCCAAATGCCGATACCCTTGGTGCAGTGCGTGATGGCCTCATCCATGGTCATGTACTGCAGGTGCGACTGCTTGTCGCAGACAATTACGTTGACGTAGTTCTGGCTGCGCAGGCAATGATCGGCCACCGACAGGAGCGAGTTCACATCCGCCGGCAAATAGATGCGGGTGACGTTGGCGCTCTTGTTGAGCACCACATCTAGGAATCCCGGATCCTGATGGGTAAAGCCGTTGTGGTCCTGCCGCCAGACGGTTGAAGTAATAAGGAGATTCAGCGACGCAATCGATTCACGCCATGACAGGTGGTTGCAGATCTCCAGCCACTTGGCATGCTGGTTGAACATCGAGTCGATCACGTGCACAAAGGCTTCGTACGACGACAGGAAGCCGTGACGGCCGGTCAGCAGATAGCCTTCCAGCATGCCCTCCATGGTGTGCTCGCTGAGCATTTCCAGCACGCGGCCGTCGGCAGAGAGTTCGCCGCCATCCATATCCTCCGGGAAGAATTCCTCGATCCAGAACTTCTTGCTCACCTCGTAGATTGCATCCAGCTTGTTGGAGGTGGTTTCGTCCGGACCGAAGACGCGGAAGTTGTCGCTGTTCAGCTTCATCACATCGCGCAAGAAGACGCCCAGTGGGCGTGTGTTCTCCGCGAAGGTATTGGCCGGCTTCTCGAACTTCACTTCATAGTCGCGAAAGTCGGGTAGCCGCAACGCTCTCTTCACCCGGCCTCCATTGGCATTAGGATTCGCACTCATCCGGCGATTGCCGGTTGGCGCCAGTTCGCGGAACTCGGCTGCGAAACGCCCTTCCCCGTCGAACAGCTCTTCCGGCCGTTGCGACCGCATCCATTCCTCGAGAATTCGCAGCTGTACCGGATCTTTCTTCACATTCGGTATGGGCACCTGATGTGCCCGCCAGAAACCTTCCAGCCGATGACCCTCAACTTCGTGCGGTGCCGTCCATCCCTTCGGAGAGCGCAGGACAACCATCGGCCAGCGCGGCCGCTCCACCACGGAGTTCTCGCGTGCTGCTTTCTGATGTCGCCGGATCTCCAGCACGCAATGCTCCACCGTCGCTGCCATGGCTTGATGCATGCTGTCGAGGTCCGAGCCTTCCACAAAGTACGGCGTCCAACCGTACCCGCGCAGCAGGTCCTCCAGTTCCTCATGCGAGATTCGCGCCAGCAGCGTGGGATTATTGATCTTGTAGCCGTTCAAATGAAGGAACGGCAGCACGGCTCCGTCGCGACGCGGGCTGAGAAACTTGTTGACATGCCACGAGGTCGCCAGCGGTCCGGTCTCCGACTCCCCATCACCCACAACTGCGGCGACAATCAGCTCAGGATTATCAAACGCTGCCCCGCAAGCGTGGGAGAGTACATAGCCGAGCTCTCCACCCTCATGAATCGAGCCCGGAGTCTCCGGCGTACAGTGACTGCCGATTCCGCCGGGGAATGAAAACTGTTTAAAGAAGGCGCGCAGTCCTTCGAAGTCTTCGCTCTTGTCCGGATAAACCTCTGAATACGTCCCCTCCAGATAGCCCGGACCCAGCACTCCCGGAGCACCATGTCCCGGACCCGCCAGAAAAATCGTGTTCAGATCGTATTTCTTGATCAGGCGGTTGAGGTGCACATAGATGAACGACAACCCCGGACTCGATCCCCAATGTCCAAGCAGCCGGTTCTTGATGTGCTCAGGACGCAGCGGCTCGGTCAGCAAAGGGTTGTCCTGCAGATAAATCATGCCCAAGCTCAGATAATTGCAGGCTCGCCAGTAAGCCTCCGTCTTGCGCAACTCCTCCGCGCTAAGCGGAGTGCCGGTGATGGTGGAACGTGCCTTGCCATAGGCGCTGATGGCAGCAAGATCGGAAGCGATTTCTGGAGCAACGGTTGTCATGGAAGAAACTCCTGTCCCATCGGGCGTTCGCGTCAGGTCGCGCGCGGCTGGCGCACGATGATCTATCAACGATTCACCAAAGCGGAGCCGCGAGTCAACCAAAGCCGGGATTTGTTACAGATTATTCATCGCCGGAAAGTACCAGAATCGTGTCACTAGCTCCGCGCGGCAGCCATCATTCGCGCCGGAGCAACGCCGGCCCAACAGATCAGGCCTGGAATAAACGCCATTGGCAGGTCCGGGTGGCTGGGACGAACCCGTACGGTAAATCCATGCAGTCCACTGCGAGCGATGGAAGTTTCGACCGAATAGTTATGGATGCCGTCCGCGTCCCTATGCTTCGGCTGCATCGCGACTGCTTGCCCTTCCACCAATTCCCCTTTCCCATCGACTCGTCCCACGTACAGCTCCACGATTACATCCTTAGGACTCAGTGGTCCCAAATGAACCTGCGCCTGCACGTGCATCGATGAGCCCACCTGGATGTTGCTGTCCGGGCCATCCTCCACGCTGGCCACCCAAACCTCGCGCCAGCCGTTGCGAATGCGCTCCATCGCCGCCGCCAGCTCGCGCCCGCGCCGCTCCCCATCCTTTTCCAGCACACGAAACTGAGCATGAGCCTTCATGTAATAGCCGTCGACATAGTCGCGCACCATGCGATGCGTATTCACAAAATGGCAGAGCGAATCCACCGACGCCTTCATCCGATCCACCCATTTGCGCGGAATGCGATCGGCCCCGCGCTCATAGAACGTCGGAATCACATCCCGCTCCAGCAGGTCGTAAAGCGCTTCCGCTTCCACCTGATCCTGATCTTTGGATTCGGAGTACTCTTCGCCTTTGCCGATCCCCCAACCCATTTGCTTGGAGTTTTCCGGATCGTTCCAGACCTCATCCCACCAGCCATCCGGAACGCTTAGATTGAGCACCGCGTTGGCAGTAGCTTTCATTCCACTGGTGCCCGACGCCTCCTTGGGCCGCAGCGGCGTGTTCAGCCACACATCCACGCCCTGCACCAGCGCGCGCGCCACCGCCATGTCGTAGTCTTCCAGAAAAACCACGTAGCGTCCGAGAACCGGGTCGCGGCTCAATTCGGTGATCCTGCGGATGAGATCTTTACCAGCCTCGTCCTGCGGGTGCGCCTTGCCGGCGAAGATCAATTGCACCGGACGCGCGGGGTCGGTGAGCATTCGGCGCAGGCGATCCATGTCGCGCAGCACTAGCGTCGCCCGCTTGTAGGTCGCGAAGCGGCGGGCAAATCCGATGGTGAGCGCATCCGGATCCAGAATCACGTCGGCGGCATCCAGCTCCGCCTGCGGAGCGGTACGATACATGCGCTGTGCCCGCACTCGTCGCCGTGCCCATCCCACCAGTCGTTCGCGGCGACGCTCGTGAGTGCGCCACAATTCTTCCGCCGGTATAGACTGCACCCGACTCCACACATCGCGTTTGGCCGGTTCCTCCCGCCAATTGGGGCCGAGATAACGGTCGTAAAGCTGATTGAACTCAGCTGAAATCCAGCTGCGGAAATGCACTCCATTGGTCACGTGGCCGATCGGTATCTCATCCACCGGCACGCCCGGCCACAGCGACTGCCACATCTTCCGGCTGACCTCGCCATGAAGTTTGCTGACCCCGTTGGCACGCGCCGCCGATCGCAAGGCCAGCACCGTCATGCAGAAGTCGGCATTGCTGGAAGTTCTACCCAGTGCCAGCAGATCCGCCGACGAGAGTCCCATCTTACGCGTCGGTTCGCCAAAGTACTTCTCCATTAGATCGGGATGAAAGTAATCATGTCCTGCTTCCACCGGTGTATGCGTGGTGAAGACGAGGCTGGCGGCGGCCAGCTCGCGCGCCTCCGCCACATTGAGCTGCCGCGTTGTCATCAGGTGACGTATATGCTCCAGCGCCAGAAAAGCGGAGTGGCCCTCGTTCATGTGGTACACCGTCGGCTGCAGGCCAAGAAGTTGCAAAGCGCGGTAACCACCAACTCCCAGCAGGATCTCCTGCCGGATTCTCGTCTCCCGGTCGCCACCGTAGAGCTGGTCGGTCAGGTCGCGATCTTCGGCACGCCCGTTCGCCTTGATGTTCGTATCCAGCAGGTACAACGGCACCCGTCCAACTTGCACCTTCCACACCTGGGCATGAACCGGCTGCCCGGCAAATTTCACCTCTACCACGACTGGACTTCCGTTGGCGTAGGCCCGATTCACGGGAAGGTTATAAAAATCGTTGCTGGCATACACCTCCTGCTGCCAGCCGGATTGGCTGAGATATTGCCGGAAATATCCTTGCTGATACAGCAACCCAACGCCCACCAGCGGCACGCCCAAATCGCTGGCTGACTTCAGGTGATCGCCGGCCAGAATGCCGAGACCACCGGCAAAGATAGACAGGCACTCCGTCAGGCCGAATTCTGCGGAGAAGTACGCGATCAACGGAAGGTCGCCTGACTTCCCATAGGTTCGGCCAAACCAGGTCGACTCGGCGGCAAGATAGCTTTCCAGGTTCGATTTCACTCGGGCCAAGTGTGCCAGGAACGCATCATCTGCGGCCGCCTCCTCGAGCTTCGCTTGCTCGATCGTGCCTAAGAGAAGAACCGGATTGTGCCCGGTCGTCTCCCACAGGTCGTGGTCGAGACGGCGAAACAACTCCACCGACTCGTGACTCCAGCACCAGCGCAAGTTGTGAGCAACGGCGCGAAGTCCCTCGATCGGCTTCGGCAAGGAAGGCACTACACTGAAAGTATGGACCGGCCTCATATTTTGCACTCTGAGCGGGTTCTACTCTTCGGCGAAGGCTCGGGTCAAGTTAATGCACCGTCAATTCTGGTGGCGCAGGTCATATCGGTAGTGATTCCCACTTGAGGCAATGGGACGACCGTGGCAAAGAACAGCCAGCACGGTCCTTCCAGGAGGCAGGATCATGCGAAATCTGGTAGGCCCGGCTGGGATCGAACCAGCAACCCTCAGCTTAGAAGGCTGATGCTCTGTCCAATTGAGCTACGGGCCCACGCTTCGCGCAGAGGATACGCAACTCCATTATCGCAAAACCGCCGCCCGTTGCCATGTAACAGAGTGTATGCTTGGCCTTCCGCGGGAACTCAGATCAGAACAACGGCCTTTACCGATGGCCACCTTTATCAAGACCGTGATCCTGAAGGAGGGTATGCCCAGCGTCGAGCAGGCTCGCGCACGCTTGACCACCGAAATCCAAATCGCCCAGCACCACGGTGTGAAAGTTCTGAAGATCGTGCATGGCTACGGATCGACTGGCGTGGGCGGCGATCTGCGCATCGCACTGCAATCGACTCTCCGGCAGATGGCCGCCCGGCGGGAGATTCGCGATTGCATCTTCGGCGAGAACTGGCGAACCAGCAACGAACGGACCTGGGAGTTGCTCAAGCAGCAGCCCGAGCTAAAGAACGACACCGATCTTGGCAAAGCCAACAAGGGAATCACCATCGTCGTTCTCTGAATCGCATGTTCCGCACGAGAACGCCCACTTTATAATCCTCATTTGGCCATTCCAACCGAGCCGATCAACCGCATGTCCGACCTTTCGAGGACACCTCACTCATGAGCAGCACCGCGCCGGCCAACGTCACGCTGGTTAAGCCGGCCCCTCCCGCCCACGGCGCCATAGCGGCGTGCTTTCTGGCCGGCGTCTGCACTTATCTGAACATGTACTGCACCCAGCCGCTGCTGCCCTACCTGCAGCGCATCTATCACGCCTCGGAAATCGACGTGAGCATGACCGTCAGCTCGACCATTCTGGCTGTCGCGCTGGTGGCGCCGTTCGTCGGGCTCATGGCTGAATCGGTCGGACGTAAGAAAGTCATCGTGCCCAGCCTTTATGCGTTGACCGTTCCGACGATGCTCGTCGCAACTTCGCACACCTTGAAGGAGCTCATCTTCTGGCGTTTCATGCAGGGAATCTTTGTTCCCGGCGTCGTTTGCGTCATCATGGCCTATATCTGCGAGGAGTTCGCCGGCCCCCACGTCGGCAAGGCGATGGCGGCTTATGTCTCGGGCAGCGTGCTCGGCGGCTTTCTCGGACGATATATTTCCGGAATCGTCGCCCATCATTTCCTCTGGCAGCATGCGTTCATCGTAATCGGGTTCATCAATCTGGCGGGAGCGGTCGTTGTGCAGCACGCCCTGCCCAAGCCAAAACATTTTGTGCGCTCCACTAGCGTTCGCAACTCCCTGGTCGAGATGCTGCACCACCTGCACAACCCGCGCCTGCTGGCCGTTTACGGAATGGCGTTCGCGGTTCTGTTCTCGCTGGTCGGCGCGTTCACCTATGCGAATTTCCATCTCGCTCTGCCGCCGTATCACCTGAATTCCGAAGACCTCGGCAGCGTCTTCTTTGTGTATCTCTTGGGAGTCGCGATCACGCCGCTGTCGGGCAGGTTTCTCGATCGATACGGCATGCGCCGCACCGCAGTCGTGGCTTTCAGCCTCAACGTCGTTGGGCTCTTGCTGACACTGATGCGCCCGCTGCCGGTCATCATCGCCGGCCTGGCGCTGTTCTCCTCCGGCGTCTTCATCTTCCAAGCGGTCGGGACGGTCCAGACTGGCGCGGTTGCCGGCCGCGCGCGATCCTCCGCCGCAGGATTGTATGTGACCTTCTACTACATCGGCGGAAGCCTGGGAGCGATCGTCACCGGCTGGGCCTGGGCCGCCGACGCCTGGCGAGGATGCGTCATGCTGCTGCTGTGCGTCGCGACACTCGCGGTGGGACTGGGATTCGAGAGCAGCCGGAAAAGCCTGACGGTCAGGGCTGAGCCCTCGACAGCAAACTAGGACAAATGCACGGTACCATTCTCATTCCGCAAAACCCGACATACTTGTTGGCGGACGTTGGTCTGCCAATGATCTTCCTGACGCTCCCCCTGATGATCGGCGCGTTGATACCTGTGATTCTGCTCGAGGTGTGGATCACCAAACCTCTGCTTGGTATGAGTTACCGCCGCACGGCATCGGTAGTTTCAGTAGCTAACGTGATATCTACGCTGGCCGGCATTCCCTTAGCCTGGATCGCGGTGTTGCTTCTGGATTACCTGGTGTTTGCTATCGCCACAAACCTGCCGATGCCTAACGTCCACGAGGGGCCCGTATTGGAGGTCTTTGAGGTGGTTCTCTTCTCGGCATGGACCGGCGGTCCCGACGAGCCGGGCTTCTATTGGGTGGCGCCGGTGGCAACAATGGCGCTGCTTATCCCCTCGTTCTTCGCTTCCTGGTACATCGAGGCATTCGCTATCGGCAAGATGGTAAATGCGGAACGGTCATTGGTTCGCTCCGCAAGCCTTAAGGCCAATCTAGTCTCTTATGCCTTTCTTCTCTTGGCAGGCGGCGCATGGCTTGCTGTAGCGCTGCTTAAACATCATCCGCGCTAAGGGCGGGTACACAAAAAGGGCGGCATCGCTGCCGCCCTTTGACAACTGACAACCGGTTCTTACGTTCCTTCGTTCCAACTGGCCAGATACTCTTCCTGCTCCAGCGTCAGCTTGTCGATCTTGATGCCCATCGACTCCAGCTTAAGCCGCGCAACCTTCTTGTCCAGCTCTTCCGGAACCACGTACACCTTCTTCTCCAGCGAGCTGTGGTTCTTCACCAGGTACTCGAGCGAGAGCGCCTGATCGGCAAAGCTCATGTCCATGACTGACGGCGGATGTCCTTCAGCCGCAGCCAGGTTGATCAAGCGGCCTTCGCCCAGCAGGTTGATCTTGCGGCCGTCCTTCATCGAATACTCCTCGACGAAGTTGCGCGTGGTGCGCTTCGACGACGACATCTTCTCCAGCGCCGGAATATCAATCTCCACATTGAAGTGGCCGGAGTTGGAAACGATCGCGCCGTCCTTCATGACTTCGAAGTGTTGCTGACGCAGCACGCTCTTGTTGCCGGTGACGGTGCAGAAGACGTCGCCGATCTTGGCGGCCTCGTCCATCGACATCACGCGGAAGCCGTCCATCACCGCTTCGATCGCCTTCGTTGGATCGATTTCGGTGACGATAACCTCGGCGCCCAGTCCGCGCGCGCGGCTGGCCAATCCACGTCCACACCAGCCGTAGCCGGCGACGACGAACTTCGAACCCGCCAGCAGGAAATTCGTGGCGCGCACGATGCCGTCGATCGTCGACTGTCCAGTGCCGTAGCGGTTGTCGAACAGGTGCTTGGTGTCGGCGTCGTTCACCGCGATGATGGGATAGCGCAGCACGCCCTGCTTCGCCATCGCCCGCAGGCGGATGATGCCGGTCGTCGTCTCTTCGGTTCCGGCGATCACCCCATCCAGAACGTCAGTGCGCTTGGTGAGCGCAGTCGTCACCAGGTCCGCGCCATCGTCCATCGTGATGTGCGGCTTGTGATCGAGTGCCGACATGATGTGCGAGTAGTAGGAGTCGTTGTCCTCACCCTTGATGGCAAAAACCGGGATGTTGTAATCGCGCACCAGGCACGCGGCAACGTCGTCCTGCGTGGACAGCGGATTGGAGGCGCACAATACAACGTCGGCGCCGCCATCGCGCAAGGTGATGGCGAGGTTGGCGGTTTCAGCCGTGACGTGCAGACAGGCCGAAACGCGAATGCCCTTCAGCGGCTGGTTCTTGATGAAGTCCTTGCGGATGATTTGCAGGACCTTCATCGATTGATTGGCCCAGTCGATACGCTTCTTGCCCATATCGGCAAGAGCCAGATTGGCGATGTCGCCGGCGACGCGAGTGGTGGTTGTAGACATAATCTCCTAAGAACAGTTTCGAGTTTCTAGCTTCAAGTTTCAAGCAGTCCGATTAGAGTTGAGCGGCGATTCCCCAGCTATACCGCAAATTCCGCGGTGTGATTCTGCAACTGTGCGACCGGAGCCCGCAGGGCGTCACAACTTTAGCCCAGCACGTGAGTGCTGGGAAAACGTTGCATTGAGAATTCCCAGTCCCTTTAGGGACGGCAGAAGGCTTGTGCCGTCCTGCCGGACTCGCCCCCAACCTTAACGACATTCTGTCCCAGGACTTACGTCCTGGGCTACGATTGTGCCGCCCTGCGGCTGAAAGCTACGGTTGCAAGTGCAGTTTTACTGACAACTGGCAACTGACAACTGACAACTGCCGTTACTTCGCTACCTGCGCGCTCTTCTGTGCGTTCGCTCCGGCCAATCCCGCCTGCTCGCGCAGCGCTGCGGCCTTGTCGGTCGCTTCCCAGGTGAAGTCGGGATCGTTGCGTCCGAAATGTCCATAGGCCGCAGTCTTGCGATAGATCGGCCGCCGCAAGTTGAGCGACTCCATAATGCCCTTCGGCGTCAGCTTGAAATTCGCGCGAACAAGGTCGGCAATCTTACCTTCATCAATCTTCGCGGTGCCGAAGGTCTCGATCAGTACGCTGACCGGCTCAGCCACACCGATGGCATAAGCCAGCTGCACTTCGCAGCGATCGGCCAATCCAGCAGCAACGATGTTCTTCGCGATGTGCCGCGCCATGTAGCAGGCCGAGCGGTCGACCTTCGTCGGATCCTTGCCGCTGAAGGCGCCGCCGCCGTGACGGCCCATGCCGCCGTAGGTGTCGACGATGATCTTGCGCCCAGTCAGTCCGGTGTCCCCCATCGGCCCACCGATAACGAAGCGTCCCGTCGGATTGATGTGATAGCTGGTGTTTTCGTCCAGCATCTCCGCCGGCAGCGCAGCCTGAATCACGTGCTTCAGAATGTCGGCGCGCAGTTCTTCGGTGGAAACCGTCTCGGAGTGCTGGCTCGAGATCACCACCGCATCGATGCGGACCGGCTTGTGGTTCGCGTCGTACTCCACTGTGACCTGGGATTTGCCATCGGGCCGGAGGTAAGGAAGGGTGCCGTTCTTGCGGACTTCCGTGAGGCGCTCGCACAACTTATGCGCCAGGAAGATTGGCGTCGGCATGTAGTTGGCGTTTTCGTTGCACGCATAGCCGAACATCATGCCCTGATCGCCGGCGCCGCCGGTGTCGACGCCCATGGCGATGTCACCCGACTGCTTGTTGATGCTGGAGATGACCGCGCAGGTGTTGGAGTCGAAGCCGTAGAGCGCGTTGTCGTAGCCGATGGAGGCGACCACGCCGCGGACGAGAGTCTGAAAATCGACGTAAGCCTTGGTGGTGATCTCGCCGGCGATGACGACCAGGCCGGTCGCCGTCAGCGTCTCGCAAGCCACGCGGCTGTACGGATCTTCTTTAATGCAGGCATCGAGAATCGCATCGGAAATCTGATCGGCGATCTTATCGGGGTGACCCTCGGTCACCGATTCCGACGTAAACAGGTAGCGTTTCTTGGACAAAGTCGAACTCCTTCGGGGTCCCGACGAGCGCGCTTGCGCCGGTTGGGGTGATATTGGTCCGCCGCGCGGGCGGTTGAGAGCACATCAGCTGGACACAGCCGTACCGCGGTCTGTTGCAGCCTATCGAGAGGATAGCGACCAACTTGAGATAACTTCTAATATTTTACGGCCAAGCGGCAATTTCGACCAGCTAAAGGCGTGATTCGGGCATTGAGATTGTCAACCCCCAGAGCCACGGTCCGCAGTAACTATGCGTCAGATAGTCGCGCGGCGCACAACGAGTGTAGACTCACCCGCATGACCACGCTGAAAGACACGGTACGAATCGATCTGCAGTACTCGGCATGGGCTACGCGCCGCTTGCTGGAAGCCTGCTCCAGCCTTAGCGCCGATGAGCAACGCCACGAACTTGGCGTGTCGCACGGCAGCGTGCTCAAGACTCTGCACCACATCCAGGTTTGGGAGCAGTTCTGGATGGGCTGCCTTGTGGCTGATCGCGTTCCGCCCCTCGATCAGATCGGCAACCTGCCAGCACCGGCCGGCTTACGGTTCGACGAATTGGTGCAATCGTGGCCGGAGATCTGGGCGGAGCTTGATCGCTGGGTGGAGACGGAGACGGATGAAACTCTTAGCCGGACTCTGCCATTCAGGATCTCTCCTGAGTTTCAATTTGATTGTCCCCGCTGGCAGATTGTGCGTCACTTCGTGAATCATGCCACGCTCCATCGCGGTCAGATCATCAGCATGCTCCGGGCGTTCGGCAGGAAGCCGCCCTGCGTTGACTACCTGGAATACCATCTGCGATAACGCACCTACTTTTGCCCGAATTCGTTGGTAACCTTCCCGCTGGCGTCGAGGAACTGCAACGCCGGAGTTCCGTCTGGTGCAACGCGAATCACGATGCGATCGTGTCCTTCTACATCCTTCAACCGCAGAGCAACCGAGCGATCGTCGCCGCGGCCGAGCATGATGCGCGGCTCGCTATGTGGCGTGGCGGCGCGATACTTCTTCCACTCCGCTGGTTGCTGATCCTCGGGCAGCTTCCCGATTCTCTCGGCTTCGGCGAGATCTTGCGTGAGGGGATGATCCGGCTGATCGATGATGCGAAGCTCGGAAGAACGCTTGGCGCCGTCCTCTTCGGCATCGATGCTGAAAACCTGGTCCTGCTCATATCGATCGAAGCTGAGGTGACCGTAGCTGCTGGCGTTGCCCTGTTTGTCTTTCTCGCCGCCAAAGATGAGCCCGCCGTTCTCGGTGCCTTCGTCGTTGAAGAACAACATGCCGGCGGTCTTGCGATCGGGATGCGGCGTTTCTTTGCCTTTGATGATGATGCCGGGAAAAGCCGATTTGTTCGAGATGACCATGCGCAGCGTGCCATCCGGCTCGACGACATTGATGCGATGGACCGTGATCTCGTCGAAGGATTGCTTCTGTCGGGATTCGGCGAAGCCGGCGAGCACCACGATGGCAAACGCGAGAGTGACAACCGCGGAGTAGATTGCGAGGAAGCGGGGGTTGGAGAAGAGCTTCGTCATGCCGAACATGCTAGCGCATTGAGACGGTGCGAAGTTGATATTGATGTTCGAATCGCGGTATTCGGATCGCGGTGGTCGGATCGCGGTGGTCGGGTAGAGCGGTGGCCGGGTAGAGCGGTGGTCGGGTAGAGCGGCGCTTCAGCGCCGCGTCCAGGCGAGCCTGAAGAAAAAGTGAGCCGGGCTTCAGCCCGGCGGAACTGTCGCCGGCTAAAGCCGGCTCATTTCAATTTAGCAATGGGGACGCGGACCTGAAGGTCCGCTCTACCGGCAGCGTCATCGCATTATGGAATGGATCGCGATCAATTGGTCGAGCACCTCCGGCAGAAGCTTCAGGTCGAGGGCGTTCGCGCCGTCAGACTTCGCCTGCGCGGGATTGTCGTGAACTTCCAGGAAGACGCCATCGACTCCAGCTGCCACGGCCGCGCGCGCCAGCAAAGGAATGAACTCCGGTTGCCCGCCGCTTTGCATGGGTGCCCCGTTCGAGCTGAGCGCTCCACTCTCCACGGGTGCCCCGTTCCAGCCTTCGTTTGGCTCGGGCGGGGCAGTTCCCGCCGACGGCAGCTGCACCGAGTGCGTCGCGTCGAAAACTACCGGTGCAAACTGGCGCATGATGGCCAGCGAACGCATATCGACCACAAGATTGTTGTAGCCGAAGCTGGCGCCGCGTTCGGTTAGGAAAACACGCTCGCCTCCGGCCTCTCGGACCTTCTCGACTGCGTGGCGCATGTCCCACGGCGAAACGAATTGTCCTTTCTTGACGTTCACCGCGGCGCCGCTTTTGCCTGCCGCAATGAGAAGATCAGTCTGCCGGCAGAGAAACGCGGGAATCTGAATCACGTCGACGGCTTCCGCAACGCGTGGCACGTCGCCCGCCTCGTGCACATCGGTGAGCACAGGTACTTTCGTCTGCTCGCGCACTTTCCGCAGAATGCGAAGTCCTTCGTCCAGCCCGGGTCCGCGGAAGCTGCGAATCGAGGTGCGGTTGGCCTTATCGTAGGAAGCCTTGAAGATGTAGGACAGTTTCTTCTGACGCGCAATAGCAGAAATCGCCTCGGCCATCGTCAGCGCATGAGACTCGCTCTCGATAACACAGGGGCCGGCGATGAGGAACAGTTCGCCTCCGCCGATGGTAACTGAGCCGACTTGAAACGAGCTAGCACTTAGCATTTAGCAGTTAGCGCTTAGTTGTGCGGCGGATGCTGTCGCTAATTGCTAATTGCTAACTGCTAAGCGCTGCTTTTAGTGCTTCACCTTTTCCGGCCGGTGGAACATCTCCACTTCAACTTCGTTGCGCTGGTGCTCACGGCGGAGCTTGTTCTCATAGGACGCCTTCACGAATGCCGCGAACAGCGGATGCGGCTCCAGCGGCTTCGACTTGAACTCAGGATGGAACTGGCAGCCCAGGAAGAACGGATGCCCGGGAATCTCGACGATCTCAACGTAGGTTCCGTCCGGTGTCGCTCCGCTGAGACGGAGCCCGCCAGCCACCAGCGTGCTCTCGTATTCGCGATTGAACTCGTAGCGATGACGATGGCGCTCGCTGATTTCAGTCTGACCATACGCCTGTTGCGCCAGCGATCCTGGTTCCAGCTTGCAAGCCCAGGCACCGAGTCGCATCGTTCCGCCCAGTTCTTCCACGCCGCGCAACTCGCGCAATTTGTAGATCACGCGGTGCGGTGTCGCCGGGTCGAATTCGCTGGAGTTCGCCTGCTCCAGGCCGCAGACATTGCGCGCGAATTCGATGCACGCCGTCTGCATGCCCAGGCAAATTCCAAAGTACGGAACATTATTTTCGCGCGCGTACTGAATTCCTTTCAGCATGCCTTCGATGCCACGCTTGCCAAATCCACCCGGCACCAGAATTCCATCGACATGCTCCAGCTGCGCTTGCACGCTCTGATCTTTCTGCTCCAGTCCTTCCGCTTCAATCCAGTTCACGTTGAGCTTCAGGTTGTAGGCCAGCGCGCCGTGCACCAGCGCCTCTTTCAGCGACTTGTAGGAATCCTCGTACTCCACATACTTGCCGACAATGCCGATTGTGACCTCGTCCTTCGGGTTATAGACACGGTGCACCAGCTCTTCCCATCGGCTCAAATCCGGCTCACGCGTCTCCAGCCGCAGATAGCGCAGAGCCAGCTTGTCCACCTGCTCATGCGCGAAGACCAGCGGCACCTCGTAGATCGACGCTACGTCTTTCGCGGTGATGACGGCTTCGTTCTCGACATTGCAGAACAGTGCGATCTTCGACTTGATGTCCTTGGAGAGAAAGCGGTCGGTGCGGCAGAGCAGGATATCGGGTTGAATTCCGATGCTCAGCAGTTCCTTGACTGAATGCTGCGTCGGCTTGGTCTTCAATTCGCCCGCGGCTGCGATGTAGGGCACCAGCGTCACGTGGACGAATAGCGTGTTCTCGCGGCCCAGTTCCTGGCGCATCTGGCGGATGGCCTCGATAAACGGCAGCGACTCGATATCGCCGACCGTGCCGCCGATCTCAACGATGACGAGGTCGACGTCTTGCGAGACCTTCTTCATCGCGCTCTTGATTTCGTTGGTGACGTGCGGAATCACCTGGACGGTCTTGCCGAGATAATCGCCGCGGCGCTCCTTGGCGATGATGGTTTCGTAGATGCGACCGGTGGTCCAGTTATTGTCGCGGGTCAGTTTGCTATGGGTGAAGCGTTCGTAATGGCCGAGGTCGAGATCGGTTTCGGCGCCGTCATCGGTGACGAAGACCTCGCCGTGCTGGAACGGCGACATGGTTCCGGGATCGACGTTCAGATAGGGATCGAATTTTTGCAGGGTGACTTTCAGCCCTCGGCCCTCCATCAGGCAGCCGATGGAAGCTGCTGCGAGGCCTTTGCCAAGGGAAGACACAACACCGCCGGTCACAAAGATGTACTTTGCTGCCATCGATTCCTCTGATTTAGGGATGAATTTCGCTGAAAAACGTGCTCGGAAGGCCGGTTTTTTGGGGGTGCCTCGCCCGCCAACTTTTTGGCGCAAACAGAGTGGAGCGCGCAGGCGTGCACGAGCAATTATGACTGGAAACGCTCCCCGGAGCAAGAACCTCTTGCTGCGAGGAGCGTTTTATCCTGGGGAGGGTTAACGACCCAGGTGCAATACGATTTAGCGGAAGAAGCGGCGACCGAATGCCGCTACCAAACCACTGCCTAAAAGGACCAGCGTGCCCGGCTCGGGCGTCGTCTGCTGATCCGAGCCCCCGCCGTGGGTGTCCTCGCCGATATACATGAACTCCTGAATGGAGTTGGGATCAGGATCATGTTGACTCGTGGGAGTGACAATGTAAACCTTGTAGAAATCCACGCCGGGGAAACCGTGCTGCGCCTCGTTCCTGGCTGCCTGCAGCCAACTTTCACAGTCACTATTGCAAGGCGCCGAGGGATCAAAAATGTTCCAGACGGCGTAGTTCATCTGCTTCCACTCGGAAGATTGCACGTCCTGGGTTTCCAGCAAAAGCCAGCCCGCCTCATCGTAGAGCATCAGGGGGTAGAGCGCTGTGAGTCCCGGAGTGGTGTTGAAGCGAGTGAGTGATATATTCCCGGTACCCAGATTGGTTATGTTCGCTTCCCACATATCGCCCGGCTCTCCGCCATGGATGTAGTCATCGCACATGGCGTCGATCACGGCACCGGAGCCGCCGACTTCCTGAATCGCGTAGGGATAGCCGTTCTGCCAGTTGCCATCGTTCCAAGCAAGAAATGTAAACTCTACCGGTCCTGCGTAGGCGTACATCGCGCCACACAAGACCACAGCCAGAATGAGAAGCCTGCGCATATTCCCTCCCAGGGACCAAAACTGCTGGAACACCTGCGATACCCCACATCATTCTCAACACAACGCGATTGCGAAAGCGGTAGTGAGAGCCAAGGAGCTTGCGTGCTCCCGCAAGTAACACAACCTAATGCTCTTCTCCCAATTCCATCACTCAACTGAGACGAAGACACTACTACACAACCTCTACGCAGTCCAGTGCAATCCAACTTCCGCAGAATTCCCTTAAAATTGTGTTACTTTGGGTCTCCAAGGTGCAAGAATTTGCAACTTTGTAGCGCAATATTTCCTCCCGAAATCGGCAATTTACCCTCGCATCAAGAAGTTGTGCTCCTGTCCAAGTCGTCTCAAGAGTAGTGGTTGCGGCTAGCTCCTTAGTGCTGCCTTCGGTTTGCAAGAACCTTAATTCTTAGCCGATAAGCGTCCCCGCCTCAAGAACCATTTCGTCAAGCCGATTGCTTTCACTGATGGAGCGTCCCTCGGTGACTCTCCCGCAATGGCAGGACCTGCTCAGATCGACTCCCATCCCACTGGAGCTTTCATGCTCCAAGTCACCAGCTATAAGCTGACACTGCTGGCCGGCGCCTTTTTGTTCCTCTTGTCAGCATGGTATTTCGCCCTGCTGATTGTTCCGTCGGGTCTTGGTACCAGTGCGCCCACCGTGCAGCAGGGCTTTTTGCCCGAGTGGCTCGGTTGCCGCGAGATCCTTCACGGTCGAAGTCCTTATCTGCCGGAGGTAACACAACGAATTGAGCTCTCTATTTACGGAAAGACTGTTTCCGCGGACCGCTCTGCCAACCAACATCGCTTCGCCTATCCCGTAGTCTTCATCTTTCTTTTCTTCCCCATCGCGCTCCTGCCATTTGATGTGGCTCAGCTTGTAATGCTGGTCGCCTGCCTGACGTTGTCGGCTATGTCGGTTGGCTGGTGGATAGACAGTTCACATCTGGGCAAACTCGACGTCCTCTCCTATACGACGCTGCTACTTGCAGCCTATCCAGTCGTTCTGGGCTTGCAGCTTCGTCAGCCGACGCTGCTGATTGCAGCACTCTTGGCCTTCGCGGTCTTCTGCATGCGCTCAGGCTGGCTGGCTTTGTCGGGAGTTACCGCCGCGGCGGCCGCTTCGAAGCCACAACTGGCGATTGCGGTTCTGATCCCCCTATCGATATGGGCCATTGCGTCGTGGCGAATCCGCAAGACGTTTCTGCTCTCACTCGGCGCATCTCTCCTCGTATTAGGACTCGCGTCGGAGGCGGCGGTTCCGGGTTGGATCGTTCCGTGGTTGCATACCATCCGGGCATACTCGCACTACGCGGGTGCCAGGCCTCCACTGGCGGATCTGACTCGTGGGCATCTGCTGATCCCGGCGGCCTCGCTGCTGGTAGCCACCGTCGTCTGGGTAAGCTTCGAGGTCTGCGATTCCGATCCTCTGCTCGCCATCAGCTTCTCCGTCACCGCTTTCCAGTTGCTCTTTCCATTGCAGATCTATAACCAAGTCTTGCTTCTGCCGGCGGCACTATGGGCGGCGAAGAATTCTGACAAGATCCGTGAACGCGGCCAGTTGTGTGTGTTGTTGTTTGGCTGCGCATGGATCGCACTGGCCAGCGGATGGATAGCGATGCTGGCGCTTTCGGTTTGGGACATCGCTGCGCCGGGTTCTGGAGTGAAGCTGTGGCAAGTGCCTCTACTTGTTACGTGGCTCTATCCGATGCTGCTGTTCACGGCTTTCGCAACGTTGGCCGCCTCCTCGCTCCTGGCGCGCTGCCGTGCGCGGCTTATCAGGTCGATTGCGAGATGACTGGCGGAGGATTTCCCAGCCGTGCTTCTGTACTGCTGGCTGCAGCAGCTGCGATTGTCTCGTACGGCCTGATCTGGGCCTGCTTCAAACCCATGCTGTTCTCCGCCTCCAAGAGCGACTTTTCCTGCTTTTATCGCGCTGGCAGAATGGTGATCGCAGGAGACCGTGGCCGCGTCTACGATCTGGATGCACAGCGCGCATACGACCAGCGATTAGGCACAGGTTTTATCAATGCACAAGGACGCCAGTTTTCCCTGCCATTCGTTTTTCCACCGTATGCCCTGGCGCTCTTTGCACCGCTATCCTGTCTACCGTATCCAGCGGCGGAGCTTGCCTGGTATGTCGCCAATGCTGCAATGCTTCTGGCGCTGCCGTTTGTGTTGCGTGGAAGCCTCAAGTCGAGCGATAGAGCTGTCGCTGCTGAACTGCTCGCACCCGTGCTCTTCGTTCCGGCCGTGCTTGCCTTGATGCAAGGTCAGCCATCGATTCTGCTATTGCTGCTGTCAGGGATGGGGTTCGCTGCACTGGCTCAAGGAAAAGAAACAGCGGCAGGATTCGCCCTAGGCTTGGCAACACTCAAACCACAATTGGTGCTACCCATGTTGCTGGCGCTCATGATCTGGCGCAGATGGAGAGCAATCGCCGCAATGTTTGGGACTGTTGTTGCGCTGCTGGGTCTTTCGGTGGCAATTGTTGGTTGGCGCGCTACACTCGACTATCCCGCGGCGGTGGTGCTGTTCAACCATCTTCCCGCTAGCCTCGGTGGCGAGCATCCAGAAAGCATGCCCAACCTCCGAGGCTCGATGTACGTCCTTTTGCGAGAGCATTTGTCGGAGACCGCAGTCGCCGGCATCACAATCGCACTTTCTTTCCTGTTGTTGGCAATCCTCGCGCTGCTGCTGAAGCAATCTCCCGCTGTGTCTAGAAGCAGTTATTCGCTTGTGGTCGTGGTCACATGCCTGTTGAGCTACCACGCGTACCTGCACGACGACTCGCTGCTCCTGTTGCCTGTCATCCTGCTGACGCAACATCTGCTGGACCATCACTGGACTGCCGCTCACACCGCGCTGGCGGCAGCCACCGGCGGTCTCTACATGGTGCCCCTGCTTCCGACGTCGTTGACCACGACGGCGCTGCAGATGGCCACTGCGATGATGTTCCTCGTAACCGTGCTTGCGTGGCGAATATCGGGCGACGTCGAGCTTGGGGATGAATGCGTAGCACCATCTCCGTCATAACGGGCAGGATTACGTGCCGGTTACAGCTTCGATCCGGCGTCGGCCGGAATGCTTGGTCGTTGCCCGGCCGATCCCGCGCGAAGCGCCCCTTAGCAATGCAGTTTTGCCTTGAAGTGTAGCCACTCGTTAGGCGGCAGGTTCCCATCGATCCCAACGCTGCCGCGACCGACAACAGCGATGTTTATTTCGCCCCAAAGGTTCTCACCAGCGTGAATCGCACCTGAAAGGGGTCGACGGGGTGGAAAACGTCGGTGAATGCAGCCGCGTCTGCTGGCGTTATTCGGGAGATATAAGCGTAGTCAATGTCGTGATCGGAGCGGTCTAGCAAGTTAAAAAGTTGGGTCGAAAGGCTCCATCTTTCGTTAATGTGATAACCGACTTCGGCATTGAGCAGCGCGGTTGAGGCTGAGCGGTAAATTGCATCGGAGGTCAGATTGCGGGGGCCAAAGTAGCGCAGGCGCAAACTCCCCCAAAAGCCTTTGTAACTTTGCACCGTGACGCCGGATGAAATCACCACCCCAACCGCTTCGGGCACCCATCTGCCGCCTGGGCCTTGCACAGGATACTTGCCGCCGCCTACGTTGGTGTAGGCCGCATCCGTTGGATCTATCTGGGTAAAAAGAGCGCGGGAGTCCGCAAAGTCAAAATCAAAAACCAAATGTTTCCGGGGCGTGTAGTAGTTCGCAAATTCGATGCCATAGCGGTTGCTCGGCGATAACGAAGGAACCGTGCCTCCGGTGTCGCCATCCTGCTGCAGTTCGGAAGCACTGTATAGATACCAGAGCGAAAAGGTACTTTGCAGATGTGGGACGGCCACCGTGCGCACCCCGACTTCAGCGCCTTTGGTTTGGACCAGGGGAGAAATTGGGGTGCAGTACGTTGGGAAGGGATAGTCGGGCGAGATCGGTTCAACCCTTTGCGTGGCGCCGCGCGCGTCGTTGCTGTGAAAACTGAATCCACCCTGAATATAAAACTCAGTATCGAACCACGGGCCGAAAATGAAACTGGCTTTGGGACTGGGCAGAAACCTGGTGGCAGTGCCGGAATTGAGCTGGGCAAAGTTGATCACCGGAGCGCCAGGCAATTCGCTGGCGACATAGGACGGAGTCAAGTTGCTGACCACATAGATTGCTTCGTCGCCCCGCAGGGCCAGCACCGAGCGAAATTTTTCCGCCCACTGAGCTTTATTTTCTACATAAAAACTCACCATCGTGTCGGTAAATTTATTCAAATCCGTGTCCGCGGGCAGGATCGCGGTCAGATCCGGATTGGAACCGCACTCGGGGATGGGTTCCTCATTGCAGGCGTTGCTATCGTTCTTGTCGGTGCGCCCACGATCTTCCGTCCGGTAAAGGCCGTTGTGAACCCAATCGTTGCGGACTTGCAGGCCGAAGGTATTTTCCACCTTGCGGCCAAACCATTGGCTGAAAATCGTGTGGGCGGCGTCAATCCCAGCCACCCAGCGGTTGTCCTTTTGTTCGAACTGATCGCCTTTCATAGGGTCATCCAGGTAGTAAGTGAAATCGGAGAATAAATCGAGATCATAATAAAATCCGTAGGCCATGATCGTCGTTGCGGAATTTCGTCCTTGACGATGCCATTCCGCCTGCAAGCTATAACGCTGTGAGTTGCCACCGTCGGTCGGGTTCAATGCCCCTAAGAACCCAACCAGGGGCACGGCGGTAATGGGGATTTGATCGCTCGAGTCCCATTTTCCATGGTAAGCGCGGGCCGTGATGCTAAAACCATTGCTGCTATCGCCCTGGCTGTAGGTTAGAAAGCCGTTGAATTTCGCATAGGCATCCGGATGCACCCAGGGGCCGTTATCGTAAGACGCCTCTCCGCCGTACAGCAAATTGCCCGAGCCGAGCTTTTGCGATACGCCGAAAACGGCCCGCCCATAGCCATACGTGCCGCCTTCCACCTGGAAGAAGTTCTGCGGCAGCGTCTTAACAAATTGGATGTTGGCCGATCCCGCCGAGCTATAGTTGCCGACCTCAGCGTAATAGGGACCTTTCTCGTAATCGAGCCGCTGCACCAACTCCGGGATGACAGTGTTCATGTCCGCATAACCCTCGCCGTGCGCGTGCGACGGCAGGTTAAGAGGCATACCGTCGAGAAATACGGCGAAATCTGTACCGTGGTCGAGATTGAAGCCGCGAAGGAAATACTGGTTGGCCTTACCCCCGCCGGCGTGTTGCGTGATGATGAGACCGGGAACCGTCTCCAGGATTTCTCCCGCACGAAGAATCGGACGATCTTCGATTTCCTGTGCACTCACCGTTCCCTGGGTAGCGGAATCGGCAATTCCAACAAGACTATCCTCACGGCCCTGCACGTCCACGGTGGTGTTCACGGCGCTCACAGCCAGAGCGACGCGCACCGGGGCATGTTCCCCGGCGATCTCTATGATGATGGGCATGTCTTGGATTTCAAAACCGGGATCAGATACGACAAGTCGATAATCACCTGCCGCGAGTACAGAAATACTGAAGGCGCCGTTGCTGTCTGACTGCGTCCATCTTTGAACGGTACCGTCCGCGGTCCGAACCATCACGCTAGCCCCTGCAATCACTGCGCCCGAGGTATCCACGACAGTTCCCGATAGCTGCGGCGAATCATTCTTTCCGCTCGTACTTGCCCGGTGATCTTGCAGATCGAGCACCTGCCCGCTGATCTGCGCTGAGTTGGATTGTGCGGCTGCCGTCAACGCAAATACCGTGATCCACAAAAGAAATAGCAACACTTTGTGTATTACGTTTGCATGTTTCGTGTTACTCATGGACGACAAGGTGCTGTCTTGATACCGCGTTCGTTTCTAGTGTTTGTGAGAATGATGCAAATGGTGTTCGTGCCGGGACGCCTGGCCAACGTACGCTTCGGGAGAACTCATCACCAGCTTGCCGTGTTGGACGCCCTTCAATCCGATAAGCCGGCTGCCCAGCTCCTGTACCTGTTCAAGCTTTCCTTTCACCACCACGACTTCAAGACACATGTCGTGGTCCAGATGCGAATGTACCGTCGAGATAATCACCTCGTGGTATTGGTGCTGCAGTTCCATCAGCTTATCGGGCAGCAGCCGCGAATGATGGTCATAAATAAGCGTGACCGCGCCGACCACGAACACCTCGGCCGATTGCAGGCCAGCATCGTTCAGCCGGTCGCGAATTAAATCGCGGAACGCCTCGGATCGGTTGGCATACCCTTCCGACTGCAACAGCCGATCAAAGCGCTTCAACAGGTCGGAGTCCAAGGCAACTCCGGTGCGAATCAGTCCCATAGCCTCGTTTCCAGTTCCCAGTGAGATAACACGAACATCATAAACGTAATACCGAGCCGTGTCAGCGTCATTTCGCGAACTCCTAGGTGAATCCTCGCGCTGTTATTCCAATTCCGGAATGGCCGCTCGTACTGGCGCGGCTCCTTAAGGTCGCCATTGCTTCCATCGGACCAGGCGGCACTTCGATCGGAATGCATCCACTGCGGCCATGGGCGGTGCAATCGGGCTTCTCCCTCGTATCAGACTCAGCGCATGAATAAAGAGATTGTGTTTCCACGAGGAACCGAAGCATAATCGCTGACGGCTGAGAACGCCATGGATCACGGACGCAAACTCGCGTTAGAACCCTGGTCACGAGGAGCTTGCTCAGATGAATGAGCACTCAACAACTTCCCCGCTGCAGCGCCGCGATGTGGTGGATATGATCTGCCAGATCGTCAGCGAAATCCCCGGGGCACCGCAAAAGGTCGACGAGAATACCCAGCTGTTCGGCGCGCAGGGCTTTCTTGACTCGCTCAAGCTGGTCAATGTCGTGCTCGACGCGGAACAGCAGGTCAACGACAACTACAACCTCGCCATCTCTCTCGCTGACGACCGCAGTGTCTCCCAGCAGCGCAGTCCATTCCGCACTGTCGCCTCGCTGGCCGATTACATTCTCGCGGTCGCCGCCGAGCAGCCCCGGGCGTGACCGTGAGCGAACGGCCTGTCGCCCTGGTTACCGGCTCGCGCACTGGCATCGGCCGCTACGTCGCGGAACAACTCGTCGCGGCCGGATACCATGTCGTCGGCTGCAGCCGCCAGCCTGCGGATTGGGCGCTTGAGGGCTACAGCCACTTCGAAGCGGACGTTGCCGACGAGGCGCAGGTGAAGGCATTGCTCACCAGCATTCGCCGGAAGCACAAACGCCTGGACGTCACCTTCAATAATGCCGGCGTGGCCAGCATGAATCACAGTCTCCTGATGCCCGCCGCCACGCTTGACCGCATCATGAATATCAATGTTCGCGGGACGTTCCTTGTCTCGCGCGAAAGCGCCAAGCTCATGCGGCAGAGGAAATGGGGACGCATCGTGAACCTGTCGACGGTCGCGGTGCCGCTCAGCTTGGAGGGCGAGGCTGCGTATGTCGCGTCGAAGAGCGCCGTCGAGGGGCTGACCCGCGTCATGAGCCGCGAACTCGTGGATCTGGGCATCACGGTTAACGCCATTGGACCCGGACCGATCGAAACTGACCTTATACGGAGCGTACCCAAAGCGGCAATGCAGTCGCTGCTCTCGCGGCTGCCGATCCATAGTATGGGCACGCCTGAGGATGTCTTCCACGTTCTCCAGTTCCTGATCGATCGCAAGAGCGATTGCATCACAGGCCAGGTCATTTACCTGGGAGGAGCTTAGTCGGCTATGTATTCTCTCGACTGGCTCTGCCGCGTGTTCAACGACGCTCTCGATCGAGATTTCATCATCTGGCGCGGGCAAAAGTATTCGTACGCCTGGCTGCGCGAGCATGTCGAGGCATGGAAGTCGCGGCTGGCTGCGGCGAATATTAGGCGCGGGACGGTTGTCGCCGTTGAAGGCGACTATTCTCCCGAGGTCATTGCGCTTCTGTTGGCACTCATTGATACGGGTTGCATTGTCGTTCCGCTCACGGCCGGCAGCGCGCCGCAACGCGAGGATTTCAAATCCATCGCCGAAGTGCAGGTCGCGATCTGCTTCTCGGAGGGGGATCGATTCGAGATCGTTTCGTATGATCGCGCGGTCGATAATCCGCTGACCCAGAAGCTCGTCGCGATGGGCGATCCTGGCCTCATTCTGTTTTCGTCAGGATCGACCGGAAAGAGCAAGGCAGCGCTCCACAATTTCGCCCGCCTGCTCGAGAGGTTTTACGTCCGCCGCAAGCCTCAGGTCACGCTTACGATGCTGCTGCTGGACCACATCGGCGGACTCAACACGCTGTTCTATGTTCTCTCCAATGCCGGAACCGTCGTGGCCGTCGATAATCGCGACCCGGAACAAGTTTGCTCAATCATTGCGCGATACCGAGTCGAGGTGCTGCCCACGTCGCCCACGTTTCTCAACCTGTTACTCATCTCGGAAGCCTGGAGGCGCCACGATCTCTCCTCGTTGCGTCGCGTGACCTACGGGACGGAAGTCATGCCCGAACGTACGCTGCAGCGACTTCATGAGATCCTGCCCAATGTCGATCTGTTTCAGCTGTACGGACTTTCTGAGCTGGGAATCCTCCGTACGAGGACGGACCACACGCATTCGCTGTGGGTGAAGGTTGGCGGCGAAGGAATCGAGACCAAGGTGCAGCACGGCACGCTGTGGATACGCACACGCTCAGCCATGCTCGGCTACCTCAATGCGCCATCGCCCTTCGATGAATACGGCTGGTTTGACACCGGCGACGCCGTCGAGACCGATGGCGAATATCTACGCATCCTCGGCCGCAAGAGCGAACTCATCAATGTCGGCGGCGAGAAGGTCTTCCCGGCTGAAGTTGAGAATGTTCTGCTCGACATGCCTAACGTTAAGGATGTGACCGTGAGGGCGCTGTCGAATTCCATCACTGGGCAGGTAGTCACGGCGCGCTTCAATCTCTTTGAATCCGAAGATCTGCCGGCCTTCCGCCGACGCATGCGCGAGTTCTGCGCATCGCGCCTGGCGGCGTACAAGATCCCGGCCAAAATTGAAATTGTGAACGACGCGCAATACGGCGAGCGCTTCAAGAAGATGCGCCGTGACCATCAACCGGCTGCGATGCAAACTTCGGCGGGCGCTAAGAACAACGAATGATTCGCAAAACTCTCGCCACATCGGATCACTGGTTCCCGCGCCTGGTTCGCGCCGTCCGGCAAGCGGTAAACAACTTCAGCGTGCCGACCCCGCGGATTTTGGTAATACCGCTGGTTGGAATTGTGATAGCGATTCGCTCCGTGTACTACTTCGTGGCGCGGGTGTTCGTGTGCGAGCCATTCTTCAAAGCGTATTGCACGAGTTATGGCCGGAACCTGCATACCGGCGTGTTCCTGCATTGGGTGCAGGGTCGCGGCCGGTTGATCATCGGAGACGACGTGAGCGTCGATGGAAAATGCAACTTCCACTTCGGCGCGCGCCGTTCCGTTCCGCCGACGCTGACGATTGGTTCGAACACCTCGATCGGTCACGGCTGCACCTTTGCGGTGAACAAACAGATCACCATTGGTCGAGAATGCATGATTGCAGGATTCGTCAGCATGTTCGACTCGCCGGGTCACACCACCGATCCTGCCGAGCGCGCAGCCGGAGTGCCGGTGCCTGATGAGGAAGTCAGACCAGTAGTGGTGGAAGACAACGTCTGGGTCGGATACGGATCGGTGATCATGCCCGGCGTCACGATTGGGAAGAACAGCGTGGTGGCAGTTGGATCAGTGGTGACCAGCGATATTCCGCCGAACACGATGGCGCTGGGCAATCCTGCAAGGAAATTTCCGCTGCCGCAGAAAGAAAGTGCGACGAGCCTGTCGCGGCCCGTGTAATTTCCCTACAAGCCAGAGTGCCAGGCCCGGCTGCGCTCCATCGCGGTATCTCGATTCTCCCGTTGAACGCTGCGGGGGATGATGTGCGCAGGATTGCCAGCCACCACGGCTCCCGGCGGCACATCGCGGAAGACCACCGAGCCGAGCGCCACGGTCACCATGTCTCCCAGATCAGCCATGATGATTGCGCCGGCTCCCAGCCAGCACTCCTTGCCGATCTTGACGCGGTCGAAGCTCCGGCCGGCATCAGTGAGGTGGCCGTGTTCGTCGCGCAAATGCTGACGCGAACCGCTAATGATCTGAACGCCGGTGGCCATGATTGTGCCGTCCCCTACGGACACCTGGCCGAGGACACAGTAGGCGCCTATACCGACGCGATCCCCCATGGAGGACCGAGGATTAGCGAAGAAGGAACCCAGTGCGATGTGGCAGTCGGCGCCCACTTTTTCCAGTGTGAACTGGTAGAAAGCGACGCGAAGGTAGCTGCCCAGCATGCCGGAGTAGCCGGCGAAATGATGGGCGAAGAACGTATAAGGTTCACGCCAGCGACCGAAGCCCGTCATCAGAGCAGCCGGATACACGACGACTCGAAACATCGCCGAAACCAGCGATTTCGCGGCCTTACGCAATGGCGCACTCTCCGGCCAGCGATTTTAGCCCAAGTTGACGCATTTGTCGTGGGTTTTAGCAGGTTCGCGGTTGTGGTTGGTTCAGATTGCCTTCCGGGCGAAGCTGAGCTTGCCTTTGGTGACGACTTTGTCGTCGACGGTGACGGTGCCTTCCACCAGCGCCATCTCCGGCAACATCTTCACGATTGCGATTTCCAGAATCATCGTTTGGCCGGGAAAGACGGGAGCGAGGAAGCGCATTTCGTTGACCGCGGCGAGAACCAGAAAGTCTCCCGCGTCGAGGCCGGTCTGTGTCGTCAGGCTGAAGAGAATCGAAGCGCATTGGCCGATGGCTTCGATGATAAAAGTTCCAGGCATGACCGCGCGCTCCGGGAAGTGGCCGAGAAACTGAATCTCATTGCCAGTGACGTTCTTCACCGCCTTGATTCGTTTGCCGGATTCCACCTCCAGCACTCGATCCACCATGATCAATGGAAATCGTTGCTTCAGGCAGGCTCGAACTTCCTCGAAGGTCATAGTTGTCATAGATAGGCTTTCGCAGAATCCGTAGTTGTCATCACGAGTTGGACTTTAGTCCGCGAGGGATCTGCCTTATTGGAGCAAAAGCAGATCCCTCGTAGACCTGAAGGTCTCCTCGTGATGACAATGATGTAGCACTCACCGCCGTCGGAGGATCATCGCCGTAGCGCGGGGTAGAAAACGAGCGCCGACCGGCGGCGCGCTAGCATCGCTCACCAGGCGCGTGACACGAAGACCCGCGTCCTCCGCCATCTTCAGCGGCTCACTCTCATTATTGAATTCGTAGACATGATCGCGCTGCGCCGACTCAATCGCGGTGCTGAAGAAGACGATTCCATCGTCGGCGAGCAGATGGGCGATAGCGCGAAAGAGTGGTCGCGGATCTTCCAGATGCTCCGCTAGCATGGCAGCGATGATTCCCTGGTACTGCTTGCCGGTTTGCTGCTCGATCTCGAGCGCGTTCTTGACCTTGAAGGTGACGCGGCTGCCGTGTCCGGAAGCTTTGAGAATGCGATTCGCAACCGCGATTGCAGGCGGGCTGATGTCGATGCCCTCGACGCTGATGTCCGTGCGATCTTCCGCTGCCATCAACCCCATCACGCCATGGCCTGCGGCGATCTCCAGAACTTTGGCATTGGGAGCTAGCGCTTTCAGAAAATCGTCGCGATACATCGCGAGGTGATTGACCATCGAGGGCCAGAACGGATAGATGAGGATGGCCGCCCACATGTAGGGCACCATGTAGCCTTCGTCTTCATAGACCTCGGAGATAACATCAGGCATTGCCTCGGGCGTATATTTGCCGGCCTGCTCGTAGACCTGCTGGGCCTTGGCCACTCCCAGACAATATTTCGCGTAGCCACGCGCGGCGTCATCGAAGACGCCGTCTCCGTAAGCGGCGGATGCCCACCGGGCAAGCGGATCCAGCAGCCACGAGCCTAGCTCCTGGTTCGACGCGAACGTGGCACGCGCTGCGGGGGCAAGCCACTTCGCCTTTCGATCCAGCGCACCCAGGAATGCACTGCTGTCCGCCATCTATTCGTTCCTTCCCTGCTCTGCGTCCACCGGGCGCAGGTGCCGAACCATGCGCACCATAATACGGATCAGGTCAACCCCATCCCACGGTGGCCCGAAGACGTGCATACGACCGAGAGGCACGATGCGATCAATGCCGCGGGTTGCCGCGAGCGAAGCTATCGCCGATTCTCTCTCGGGATCGGCAATGGCGAGTCCTAAAGTTTGCACGTTGCCGTCGAGTCGCGCAAGCGCCTCTAGCAAATCATCCACTTCCAAGACAGTCAGGGTCTTTCCCTGAGTGGGCTGCGGAATCTCTGCCCCGTGTCCAACGAGAATCGTCCAATCAGGAGTTGCGGGGAAGACGGCGCTGTTCGCCTCGTTCTGCAGCAACCACGCCGCGCGAGCCTGGCAGATGGCTGAGGTCAGCGCGCCTTCGATCGACTCACGTGGATGCGCGCGATTCTCCGCTTCGAATGCGGTTCGCAACGCTTGCACGAAATCGGCGGTAGATTCGCCGTTCTTCTTCTCAAGGAAGAGGACCTGAGGTGAAGAACAGGCCTGCTGATCGAACTGCCAGACATCGCGTGCGATGCGACGGCAGAGCGATTCCCGCGTGCCAGCGTCAGCCCAAGAGGCGGCATCCATGGCAGCCACTGAGATTCTAGGCCCAAAAACAGCCAGCCGCGCCCACGGTGGGAACGGCAGCGAACGAATTGTCGAGACGGCTTCCTCGCCGCCCCAGATCATTGCACCGTCCACCGATTGCGCCACCGCGCGATGGAGATCCAGGCGTCCGTGGTCGAAGGCGAGCAGACGAATGCGGCTGGTTAGAAGGCTTTGCTTGTCGCTTTGGACGAGCTTCGCAATGAGTTGCGCGATCATGTCGCGAAGCTCAGTGGGAATGCGCACCAGGCAGGCGTTTCCACCGAGTAGGGCGCACGTCATCGAGAGCAGCGGCTGGATCTCGATGTTGCCGGCGGGCCAGTGGCCGACGATGCCGACGGGATAGGCCTTGAGCCGGGCTCGACCGTCCTCCATCCAATCGCCATGGAGTGCGCCAGCGCCGAGTTCTTTGGTGATGATAGGCTCCAGCGTGTTGCGCCGCAGCCATAGGCGAAGGAATGGAACGCCCGGCAGATCGGCTGTGTCGGACTGGCCCAAGGCTGAGCCCCAAGCCTCGAAAACTTCAAGGCTCTGGCTGGGAGTGATTGAAGCTGTATCGACAATCCGGCGAAGCTCCGCAGCCGTGGATGTCATGTCCTCCGGAGAATCGACAGTGCGGATGAGGTCGGTCATCGAGGCATTAAGTGGACTTCGGGCTTCCGGCATTCATGGGAGAGCGGGCCTCCAAGCCCGATTCCCGCGATCACGATTCTTGTTGGTCCGCCGCCGCGACCGGAGATCGCAGCGGCGGACCTGATTATTTTGCCGCGCTTGACGCTGGCCTAGAAGGCCAGCTCTACCCTATCAGTACTCCCGTTTACGGATGATGTTGCCGCAGCCCCGCATCTCGGCTTTCGGCACGCGGCCGACAAAACGGAAAGCCGTGCCGCGCCTTCCACAGGGACACCCATCGAGCGCCATGATCTCGGCCACATCCTCGGTAAGAAGAAGATGGCCGGGAAAGCTGGTCGGCAACACGCTGCACACCTGCACCATCCCGCGCTTCCCTTCCCCTACGGGTTCGAGCGTCAGCGGGTCGCGCACGATGATATCCGCAAACGCAGGAACGTGTTTGTTGCCCTCGGCGCAATCCGGATAAATCACGCCAACATTCTCCACCATGCCGTAGAAATCGATGACGCGGCCGGAGGGGCAACCGAAGACCTGCGCGACTCCGCGCTTGAACGACGCTTTGTCCACTGCTTCATCCTGCAGGCGCTTCCATCCGCCGCTGTGCAAGACGTGAACGTTGGGCATCTCGAGGCTGATCGATTCCGCGAGCAACGGCTTCACAAGATATTGCCAGAGAATATAAGTGAAACCGTACACCAGAACCGGAGAATCGCGGTGCGCCTTGGCAAATGTCAGCAGCTTGTCGCGATCCAACACGAGGCTCCCGTCGACATCCGGGCTCATGCAATACGTCAGCTGGGACGCGAAAGGCATCAGGCCTTGGATGGCGGCGCCACGTGCTCCCATCTCAGCTCCTTGCCCAAGCGAGTTGGGGACATCGGCAACGAGATAGGGCCGGCGATGCTCGCCCAAGAAATCCTGAGCGACGGCGATGACCGCTTTGCTCATACGGCGCGAGGTCGGCGAATCGAGGGCAATGCGGCTGGGAACCTGTCCGGTGGTGGAGCTGGAGGTCAGAGTCTTCTTGATCTCGTGCGGATTAACCAGCGCGAAAGGGGGATCGGCTTTCAGCAGCGAAACGGGCAGGTAGGGTAGGTCGGCTACTCTCGGCGCAGCGCGCGGGTCGATCGGCCAATGCCGAACATAATTGCGGTACGCGGCACTGCGGCTGCACGCGTATTCCAACTCGTCCTTCAATAATGCGAGAAAGGCGGGCTCCCGATCCTCCGGCGACAAACTATAAGGCGGTGCGGCCAGAAGCTCATCGATCCTCGCTTCGAGCGTGTTCATGACGCCTTGCTGACCTCGCGCGCCAGGGCCTCGCGCGATATCTTGCCGTTATCGGTCTTTGGAATCTCGGAGACGATGCGGATGGAGTCGCAGGTCCAGTGAATCGGCAGGCTTCGTCGCACGCGTTCGGCGAGGCTGTCTTCCTTCGCGTCGGGCACGATGTACAGGACCAGCGCTTCGCCGGCTTCGGGATGAGCAACCGCTGCCGCGGCGCATTCATAGACACCGGGCATGGCGGCCACGCGGGCTTCGACCTCGGCGAAGTTGATACGCACGCCGCGCATCTTGAGGAAGGCGCTCTTCCGGCCTTCAATCCAAAGATAGCCGTCTTCGTCGAGACGGCCCAGATCACCGGTGTGCAGCCAACCGTTCTTGAAAACACACCGCTCGGCTTCGGGTTCGTTGAGGTATCCCAAGGTGACCGAGGGGCCGCGGACAGCGATCTCACCGCTCTGCCCAGCCGGGACCTGGTCACCATCGGCGTCGCAGATGCGAACTTCGAGATTGTCCAATGGCCGGCCAACGCTGCCCAGTTTCCGGTCCAGCATCGCGGGGTCGAGGCAGGAGATCCTGCTAGTCGCCTCGGTCTGGCCATACATCACATAGAGCTTCACGTTGGGGACGATGGCGCGCATCTCGCGGACCTGATCCGGAGCCAGCGGCCCTCCGGCCTGTAGAAACCGCCGGAGCCTGGGCATCGGGATGGATCGGAGATTCGAACGGCGCAGCAGGATGTTGTAGACCGTCGGGACGCCGGCAAATGTCGTGCACTCGTAATGATTAATGGAATGAAGAACTTTGTCGGAAAACATGAAGCGATGGTCGAAAATCACGCTGCCGCCCTGATAGAGATGCGTCTGCAGGACGCTGGCACCGTAGCAATAGCTGATGGGCAAGATCAGCATGGCCCGTTCGTCGTCTTCAAGGTGCTGGCTGCGGATGATCGCTTCCGTGTTGGCGGTGAGGTTGCCGTGGCTCACCATGACAAAACGCGGCGCCTCAGAGGAACCGGAGGTGGCGAAGAGGACGGCAAGATCGCTCTCCTGACGGGGAGCGGGTGGAATTGCCTCCGCCGGCATTTCGGAAGGGTGTCCGTGGATCAGCTGAAACTCCCTGTCGCCGATCCAGTCGAAGGTGCGAGGCTTCTCCGTCCACAGAGCTTTCGCTCCGGTCCGATCCATCAATGCAGCCCCGAATAACGCCAGCTTGCTCTCGTCGACCGGAACAGACACCAAGCCGGCATACATGGCGCCGAGGTAGGCGATGCTGCTGGCAGGCGATAAGGCACAACCGACGACGATAGGATCGCCGGGCTTCAATCCGGCAGAAAGCAGGCGGGCACCGAAGCTGCTGATGAGGCGAGGGAGGTCCGCAGGCGAAACGGTTTCGCCGGTAGCTGCGTCGATCAGATAAGAGAGATTCCCCAGGCGGCTGACTAACCGCCCGGCAAAATTACTGGCTGGCGAAGACGCGCTCATTCATGCCTGCTGCAGCTTTGCCTGGATGACCCGCACGATGTCGCGGACGTTCTCCATCTCCATCACGTCGTCGACGTCGAGACTTACGCCGAGGGCCTGCTCCAGATTGCTGACGAGGAAAAGATGGCCGGCCGAATCCCAACCGGGAACGTCGTCCGGCGCGGTCTCAAAGGAGACCGCCTGCGGATCGATACCGAACGCCTGATGGAAAGCGGCTTGAACCTTGGGCAGGATGTCTTGCATTCTTTTTCTCGTCCCTGAGTCGCGATTCTATGCGGGATTTCCCTGCTTCCGACTGCGCCAGCAATCTGTCGCGCACCACACTCGGGCTGTCGGTCACAGAAATCAACAACTTATGAGGCTAAGTTGCACCAGGCGGCGCCGGCTTTGCGCCACTGGACGTTCGAATCGTAGCCAGCGTTTGTATATTAATAGCCTCTTCCGTCCGGCAAAGCAAGCCTGTTGGTGGTAGGAGGACGGTTGTCTCCGAAGCGGAGATGGAAGAACCGAGCGGTGGTAGTCGTTCCCCTAGCCTCGGATGGCTGCGCCGCCGTCGACGATCAGCGTCTGGCCGACGATTCCGGAGGCTGCCTCGGAGCAGAGGAACTGGGCAGCCGCTGCGACTTCGTCGGGGGTGACCAGGCGGCCGATGGGGCTCTGGCGAACGGCGGCGGCGACCCGCTCATCGCTCTCCGGCAGTGCCTTCCAGACATCCGTCTCCACCGTGCCCGGCACAAGAATATTGACGCGAATGCCGCGCGGCGCCAACTCGACGGCAAGATGCCGCGCCAGCGATTCCAGTGCAGCCTTCGAGGCGCCGACCAGGGTGTAATACGGCAGCGCGCGCGAACCGCCCATCGAACTGACGGCAATAACGCTGGATGGATTAGCAAATTGATCGGCCAAGGTTTGGACCAGTTCAAAGAAGGCGCGCACGTTCAGCGCGAAGGTCCAATCAAAATGGCGAGGCGTGAGCTCGGCAAGGCTGCGGTGTACGCCCGTGGCGGCGCAATGAACTAGCGCGGAGAGCGGTTGGTCGCCAACCGACTTGCGGATTTGTTCCACGCCCTGTGGCGTGGTGAGGTCGGCGCGGCACAGTTCGATTGACAACCCTTCCTGGTCGGCTGCGGATTCTAGAGCACCAGCCGATTTTTGATCGCGAATGTAGTTCGCGATGACGGACGCGCCCGCCCGCGCAAAGCGCAGAGAGATGGCACGGCCAATACCACGTGTGCCGCCAGTGATCAGGGCTCGTCCGGAGAGGGCATAGTCCATAGTCCAAAGGCCTGATAATACTCCAGGCGAAGGGAAAGTCCAGAGGCGTAGCGCCGCCCTCCAGGGCGGCTGTTTCGCCGGCGTGCCCGCCGGCAGCATGGCCCAGCACGAGACGCGGACTTGTCCCAATTGAATTCAAATGGAGCGAATTCCCGTTCCCGGCAAATTAACTCATTTCTTACCAATGCCTAGTACAATGTTGGCTCGAACCAGCTCATTCCAGGACTGCACTTTAGGCCCATGTTTCTACTAACCCAGACCACTCACAGGATGACGATTCAATACGATGCCGACGTGGGGCATCGCTACACGCCGAACCTACGCGCGCGCATTCCGGGCGACGACGGCGGTTACTTTGTCGTGACCAATTCGCTGGGCTTTCGCTCCGACTACGAGTTTGCTCGCGCCGCCAGCGCCTATCCGCGCATTCTGATGTTCGGCGATTCGTATACCGCTGGCGATGACGTGTCCAATGCCGACCGCTATTCGGACCAACTGGGACGCATGCTTGGCGCCGAGGTGCAGAACTACGGCGTGCCGGGAACGGGAACGGATCAGCACCTGCTGATCTACCGCAAGTTTGCGCGCGATGTCGAGGCCGATCTGGTAATGATCTGCGTGCAGATCGACAGCTTCCATCGCATCCAGGTTTCACATCGGCCGAACATCGATCGCGTTACCGGCAAGCAGATCATGGTTCCCAAGCCGTACTTTGAGCTGCAGAACGGCGAACTGATTCTGCATCAAGTGCCGGTGCCGCGCGAGCGCCCCGAAGACACAGGTGCCGTTGATCTGGAGGCGGGCAAGGAGACGCCGGGCTGGTACGACACGCTGCACAACGCGTACAAGAAGGTTCCGGGACTGAGCGCGGTGCGGCATTCGCCGCTGTTCAAGGAGCTGGGATATCGCGCGGTCTCTGAGCTGAACCGCGCCACGGGCAAGCATCCGTATCCCGATATTCTTTCCGACGACACGCCGGGATGGAAGCTGATGTCGGCGATCCTGCGGAAGTTTATCGCCGAGGTGAAGACGCGGCCGGTGGTGATCGTGCCGATCCCGACGTCGGAGTTTTATTACCACGGCGTCAAGCCGGTCTATCAGCCGCTGTTTGAGACGCTGGAAGATCGTGCCGCGGGCGTTCACGTTTTCGACGTGAGCACGCGATTGGTGAATCTGCCATACAAGATTCGGCGCACATTGGGATGCGAGATCGGCGGGCATTTCACACCCATGGCCAATGGTCTGGTTGCCGACACCATGGCAGCCGAGATTCGCAGTCGCGGGCTGCTGCCGGCGGCGAAGACCAGCGTTGCGGTGAGTGGGTTGAAGCCTTCGAAGCGCTCGCGCCAGGCGATGCCCGAAGTGCGCAGCGATTCGGTCACCATCCTGGGAATCTCGTGCTTCTATCACAACTCCGCAGCGGCGCTGATTCGCGACGGCAAGATCGTAGCTGCGGCTGAAGAAGAGCGCTTCACGCGGGTGAAGAACGATCGCCGCTTCCCTCACAATGCCATCAACTTCTGCCTGGAAGAAGCGGGGATTTCGCAGAAGCAGCTGACCGCGGTCGTCTACTACGACAACTCCGCGCTGACCTTTGAGCGGCTATGCCATTCGATCATGGCGGTCGATCGCGATGCTGCTTCGTCGATGTGGCAGCAGATCATGCCCTCGTGGCTGCGGATGAAGCTGCACCTGCCGAAGCTGATTCGCAGCTTCCTGAGCTACGAAGGGCCGATACTGCAAGGTGTGCACCACCGCTCGCACGCGGCGAGTTGCTTCTTCCCTTCTCCGTTTGAGCGCGCAGCAATTCTGACCATCGATGGCGTTGGCGAATGGGCGACGGCGAGCATCGGGCGAGGCGAAGGCAATCGCGTGGAGCTGATCAAAGAAATGCGCTTCCCCCACTCGCTGGGGCTGCTGTATTCGGCGTTCACGCAGTTCACCGGCTTCAAGGTGAACTCCGGCGAGTACAAGATGATGGGCCTTGCGCCCTATGGCGAGCCGGTCTACAAGCAGCAGATCCTCGACCACCTCCTGGACCTGAAGAGCGACGGCTCGGTCGAGCTGAATCTGGAGTACTTCGGATTCCTGCACGAAAGCTCGATGACCAATGGCCGCTTCGCCGATTTGTTTGGCGGACCGAAGCGTCAACCGGAGAGCCGCATCACGCGGCGCGAGATCGATCTCGCCAAGTCGATTCAGGAAGTAACCGAGGAAGCGCTGCTGCGAATGGCGTGCGAGGCGCAGCGCCTGACCGGCGAAAAGAATCTCTGTCTGGCTGGCGGCGTGGCGCTGAATTGCGTGGCCAATGGCCGCATCCTGCGCGAAGGGCCATTCGACGATATCTGGATTCAGCCGGCTGCGGGCGATTCCGGCTGCGCGGTTGGAGCTGCGCTGGATGTCTATCACACGTACTACGGACGCGAGCGCGTCTTCAAGCCCGGCGTCTCGGCGCAGGGCGGATCATATTGGGGGCCGGACTTCTCCAGCGACGAGATTGAGGCCTATCTCGAAACCTACGGCTATCCGTATCGCAAGCTGTCCGGAGCTGAGCGCAATCAATTCCTGGCGCAGAAGCTGGTTGAGGGCAAGGTGGTCGGGCATATGTCGGGACGGTTGGAGCTGGGGCCGCGCGCGCTGGGAGCGCGGTCGATCCTCGGTGATCCGCGCAATCCTGAGATGCAAGCGAGCTTAAATCTGCGCATCAAGTATCGCGAGTCGTTCCGGCCGTTTGCGCCGGCCGTACTGGCGGAGCGGGTGTCCGATTACTTCGAACTGGACCGTGAGAGCCCGTACATGTTGCTGGTCGCGCCGGTGAAGAAAGAACGGCGTCTGCCGCTGGATGCCAATCTGGGAGCCGATGACGATCTGTTGCCGGTGGTACGGCGCTTACGCAGCGATATTCCCGCAGTCACGCACGTGGATTATTCGGCGCGCATTCAGACGGTGCGACAGGAGCATCATCCGGAGTTCCACGCTTTGATCGCCGAGTTCGAGCGGCAGACCGGTTGCGGCGTGGTCGTCAATACGTCGTTCAATGTGCGTGGCGAGCCGATCGTCTGCACGCCTCAGGATGCGTATCGCTGCTTCATGCGCACGGAGATGGATGTGCTGGCTCTGGGCGATTACATCCTGCTCAAGCCGGAGCAGCCGGCGTGGTTCGAGGGCAAAGGCGAAGGACTGGAGAATGAAGATGTGACGCAGGCGGCCGCGGAACAGGCTCCGGAGAAGCTGCTGCAGGAGTTGTCGCAGGCCTTCGATACTGATTTCTGGCCAGCGGCGGAAAAGCTGAAAGCTAACGGTGGAGCGAGGATCACCGAGGAATTTCGCAAGACTCCCACAATGTGGGAGGACGCGAACGAGCCTGCGAATCGCAACCCGCTGTTCGAGCTAGGTGCGCAAGCGCTAAGCGAGGATCCGGATCCGGTAAAGTTTGCCGAGGAGTTGAGCGCGAACTGGTTGAGCCCCGAGGCGGCGAATGTGTTGAAGCCGACGGTGGTGAAGCTGATTAAGATCGGTCTGAAGAACCAGGTAGAGGTCGAGATTGACGAGCAGGTCAGCGAGTCGGTGTATGTGATGTTCTAGAGACAGCGAACGCGCTGCGTTTTCAGGCCATCCTTGCATTCCGCTCTGCCGGATGGAGCACCGCTTCAGCGGTGCAATGGCGGCGACCAAAGACGCCGGCTTTAGCCGCTGAGGTAACGCTTACCTCAGGCGCTAAAGCGCAATCCAAAATCTGCGGCTGGTATGCACGCCTGAACAGGCTGCGGAAAAAGTCTTTTTCTTGGCATTTCGAGCGAAAATTCGGCCGCAAGTGATTGAGTCTTCGTTCGTCGAAATGCTCGAAATTACTAGCTTGGTTCCTTTTTCCGCAGCCTGTGAAGGCGTGCTCCACCTTTTGCAATCCGGTCTCTACCTCACCTGCTTCGCAGGTGTTGGCACGCAGCCGTCGATCACCACAAAATCTCCCACGCGGCCGTAGGAGTGGGTGCCGATCATGTTCGGCATGTCGCGTGTGTCAATGATCGCGCCGGGACGCTCGGCATACTCGCGCTCGTTCAGCGTCGTAACTTCATTGAACACGATGAGACGCCCGTAGCTGCCGCTGCAGTCCTGCGATGGACGAATCAGCTTGCCGTCTTCGCGGAAGATCGCGCCAGCGCCGCGACTGAAGCGAATGTCCGTTGAGAAGGGACTTCGCGGATGGCGGATCAATTCTCCCGTCAGCGAACGCGAATAGAACAGCCAGAGCTGCAGGCCACCGCCACGCGGCTGTTGTAGCGTCACGAAGAACCAATACAACCCATCCTCGATCCAGACAGTCGAGTCGACGACCGGGGCTCGCAGCAAAATCCGTACCTGCTTCCAAACATCCGGGAAGCGTTCGCAGCGATACAGCTGAACAGTTCCGTCGGCGACGCTCTCGGGAACCATGTACAGCTCTCCAGCGTCGCGAAAGATGCATGGATACGAGAGATGGTAGGGCAGTTCGAGGACAGGGATCGTTTGGGACAAAGTGCCGTCGCGGTTGATCTCGGCGCAGACGATGATTCCCTTATCGGTGGTGTACGGCAAGTCTTCGAAGAAGACCCAGGGCTTGCGCTCGTGCTCGATGACGAACGGATCGGCGTAGAAGTGGCCACGCGGCGATTGGATCCAGCGGAATTCGCGCAGATTGATTTTGGCCGACGATGCCTCGTTGGTCTTCACTCCTAACATCCAGTGCGGCAGCTCTTCGCCGACGATTGAATGTCGCGCACGCTGGACGAAGGTTCGCGCCACGATTTTGCTGAGCCATGGCAGCATCTCAAGGTCAGTCGGAGTCGAGTAGGTCTTGGTGTTGCGAACTGGTTGCGGAATGTCCGCTGCGACGCTGTCCCAACCTGACTCGTGCAGTTGATGCAGCTTCTGGATCAGGAACGTAGTTGATCCCCAATACGGCTGGACGCGGTTGCGCGCCCATGAACTTCCCTGAATCGTGGCAAACACGCCCTTGTAGAGAATCTGATTCTCATTCGGTTCGTCGGCCAAACGCTCCAGCGCGGTGCAGGTCAGAAGATTGTTCTCGTAGACCTCCCAGAAGTATGGCGGGCCGCCGCGATAGCGATCGGGATCGCCGTGATGATAGGCCCAGACGCCGTATCGCGCGGCGTTCAGAATCTCTCCGCGCAACTGGCCGAAACCAAACTTCACCAGCACGTCCAGATTCCTCTCGCGAATGCGGACAACGCCGTCGTCGGGAAATCGCTGGGGATCCTGATCGACGATGGGCGTTATCGAGAGCGTCTCGACATCCTTGAGGTAGCAAGCGCAATCGACCTCGGCAAGCGGATCGGGAGCTTCGGGAATTCGCTTGGCATCCCAAGCGATGTAGCGCCCGAACAGCCCTGTGTTCTTGTTTGGGATGCGCGACGCGTCTGCGTTGAAAACCACCAGCTCCAGGCGAGCGAAATTGCTGTTGGCGATGTGCTCCAGAGTCTCAGCCAGATGAGCCGGTAACGCAGAATGATCGAGCAGAACACCGATGCGCAGTTGAGCAGCTCGGCTGGTGGAGTTCAGGAACCAAGGGGCATGCATCGATAGAAGTTGTAATTGTTTTGGCTGGGTAAATCCAGAGTGTCGCCGGCTGAAGCCGGCTCAGGAGAAGAAGTCTGTAGCCTGAACGCTGGCCTGAGGGCCAGCTCTACCTGAGCAAAAATCAGCGTGAACGACGCGATTGGATGTATAGTATTTTGCGCCTGATGGCCAACTCCAACGACAGGTCAATACAACATGCTTGAGGTTGGGATTTCCCGACGTCTTCTGCTTATGCTCTGCGTCATCGCGCTGACTGCGCCGGCGAAGATGACCGCGCGTCCTTACCCGCAATCCCAGGGTTCCAGCCAATCCTCGAAGGCGAAGCAGCCTGCGAAGGCCGAGTCAAACGAGGAGTCCGCGGATTCGGAAGATCAGGACACGCAGGAGGCCCAGAAGGAGGCCGAAGAAGAGGAAATGGCGCCGGCGGCAGTGGAGATCGACGTCTCCAAAGACTCGCCGCTCATACAGGAACTCTATCGCGCCACGCGCGAGACGAAGGACAAGGCCATTCTCGCTCGGCTGGAGACTGCAAAGTCGCTGGTGGCGACGGCTGACATTAAGGCCACCGATCCGCAGGGTCGGACGGCGCTACATTGGGCGGTATTTGGCTCCAGCTACAACACCAACCAGAAGATCATCGTCGCCTACGAGGCCATCGCCAACGACCTGATCACGCGCGGCGTTGATATCAACAAGGAAGATGTCTACAACGACACCGCGCTGGATTATCTGTTGTACTCGCCGAACTTCGAGATGCAGACGTTGCTGATCGAAAACGGCGCCAGCAGCGGATTTCTGGCCGCGTTCTACAAATTCTTCAACCAGGCGCCATCGAGTGGTTTACCGCCGACTCATGCTGAAGCCGTTGCCATGTCGCGGCAGGCCGATCTCGCTCCCGGAGCGACGATGAGTCTCCGGCTGGAAAGCCCAGCCTATAGCGACCGTTCGCGCACCGGCGATCCCATACGCGCCGTCGTAACCTATCCCGTTTGCAAGGACGGCGAGCAGGTGGTGTGCAAGCCGGGCGAGTTGCTGGTTCCGCCAGGCACGACCGTCGAGGGCACGATTCTGTTCGCGAAAAAGGCGCCGGACAAGTATTCGCAACCGCGGCTGGTGCTGGATTTCTCCTACATTGTCCACAAGGATGGGAAGAAGTCGCCGCTCTACGCTCGCGTGATCGACGTGGATAACGCGCGCGAGACGGTGCGCAATAACGAGATCCTGGGAATCGTGCAGCCGCACGCTTCGAAGAAGGTCTCGCTGGCCATGGCCGCTTTGAGCGCGGCGAACCCGATCGCGGGCTACACCATTAAAGGCATCCAGACGGTTTACGGTCTGTCGATTCGCCGCGAGGTGTATTTCCCCGACGGCACCGATCTGCAGATTCAGATCATTCGCCCGTCGATGCTGGCGGAGAAGGAATCGTGGTCGGGATGGCAGCAGATGCCAGTCGATGCGCAACTGCAGGAGCTGGTGGTGAAAGCACCGCTTCGCACCTCCACACCGAAGAACGTTCCGTCGGACATGACCAATCTAATGTTCATCGGATCGGAGCAGGATCTGCAATCGGCCTTCGGCGAAGCGGGCTGGTATGAAGCCGACAACGTGCAGGTGATGTCTGCGCTGAAAGCCGCGCAGGCGACGATCCGCCAAACCGGCTACGCGAGCGGTCCGGTCTCGACTCTGCTACTCGAGGGACGACAGCCGGATCTGGTCTTCCAGAAATCGCTGGACACGTTTGCCAAGCGTCATCATATCCGTGTCTGGAAACTGCCGGTCGAGTACAACGGCCAGCAGGTCTGGGTTGGCGCCGCTACGCACGACATTGCGACGACCAACGGCAGGGGCGGAACGAAGTGGGGACACCGCATCGATCCACACGTCGATCGCGAACGCGACTGGGTCGAGACCGATCTGCTTTTCGTCGGAACCGCCAAGTCGTACGCCGACGTCGACCGGCCGGATGTGCCGAAGAAAACTGAGAACGCGACCGGTGATGAAATGTTGACGGATGGCAAGATGTCGGTCGTCCTGCTGGCGACAGCGCCTCCGGCACAACAGACGGCAAGTGCGCCGGCGCTCAAAGCGCGGCCTGCGAAGCAATAGGTTGGTACGCGCGAATGGTTTTGGTTATGCGCGGAATCTTGATCTCTCGGACGGGCTGTGGGGAATAATCCATCGTCCTATTTCGCAATCATCCCGATCGATCCCAGCCAAGTCTCCACCAGCAGCGGCCATGCAGTTACGGGAAGTTTAGTACGGCGCAGTCCAAAGGCATGTCCGCCCTCAGCATACAGATGCATCTCTACCGGAACGCCGGCTTTTTTCAGCGCTACGTAATACGACAGCGAATCCTCGACACGGTCAACGTGGTCATCTTCGTTCTGCAGCAGAAATGTCGGCGGCGTGTGCGACGTAATATGAGCAGCGATATCCGGATTCAAGGCGACACGGTTGCGAGCAAGCGACAAATGGCCCGGATAAATAGCCACGGCAAAATCCGGACGGCAGCTTTGTTGATCGGCAGCATCGACAGCCGGATAGAGCCGCTTGTCGGAGTGCACGCTCATCGCGGCCACCAGATGTCCGCCCGCCGAAAACCCGAGCACGCCAATCTTGTGCGGATCGATGTGCCACTCGGCAGCGTGGAAACGCACGAGGCCCACGGTCCTTTGCGCATCCTCCAACGCTTCCGGTGACGCCGGATAAGGCCCCGATTTCGGATGCTTCCCATTGCCCGGCACGCGATATTTCAGCAGCACACACGTGATTCCCCGGGACGTCAGCCAATCGCAGACCTCGGTGCCTTCCAGGTCGATGGCCAGAATCTCATATCCGCCGCCCGGAAGCACGACCACCGCAGCGCCCGTGTTCTTTCCCGCCGGCGAATAGATCGTCATGGTGGGACGCGAAACATTGCTGATGTAACTCCACGGCCCGCCTGCGACCAGCTCGTCGTTGCCCGTTGTCGTGAGTGTCTCCGGCCCGCTGATGGGCCGCGCGTCGGGCACTACTTCGGGCCAGATTGGCACTTGCGTATGTCCGGGCGATGGCTGCCAGACGCGGGTCTGCGCGTTCCCGCCACCACACCACAAGACGACGCAGAAAGCGAGGAGCAGAGACCTCATCCTACTCGCTGCCTTTGTACGCGGTGCCGACGCTGACATTGCGGAAGCGCGCGGGTGCAGCACCGTGGCCGGTGCCCATCACCTGTTGCGGCTGGCCTTTGCCGCAGGTAGGAATGCCCCACAGTGTCCACTCATCGCGCGAGCAGATCGCGTCCATCGAATTCCAGAACTCGGTCGTGATCCCCGAGTACGACGGATTCTTCAGCATGCGGCGGCGTTTGCCGGCAACGATCTCCCAACCGATTTCGCATCCGAACTGGAAGTTGTAGCGCTTGTCGTCGATCGACCACGACCGGTTCGTCTCCAGCAGAACACCGAGATCGGTGGAAGCGACGAGTTGCTCCAGCGTGAGCGGTGAATCGCCCGGCAGAATGCTGACATTGGTCATGCGAACGATAGGCAGGCGATTCCAGCCCTCGGCGCGCAGGCATCCTCCACTGCGCTTTGCGCCAATCGCAGCAGCGGTGTCGCGCGAAGTGAGATATCCAGTGAAGAGGCCGTTGGTGATAATCGGCGTCGACTGCGCGGCGACACCTTCATCATCGTAGGCGAAGGTACCGAGTCCGGGACCGTGCGCTTCGGTTGCGTCGGCAACCACGTTGACGATCTCGCTGCCGTACTTCAGCGTGCGCAGCTGGTCGAGCGTGAGGAACGACGTGCCCGCGAAGTTGGCTTCCATGCCCAGTACGCGGTCGAGTTCGATGGGATGTCCGACGGATTCGTGAATCTGCAAAGCGAGCTGCGACGAGTCGAGGATGATGTCGAAGCTGCCTTCCGGACACTGATCGGCGGAATGAAGCGCGACCGATTGCTCTGCAATTTCCTGCGCGTGATCGAGTAGGTTCAACTCTCCGATCAGCTCGTAACCTTTGTTCTGGAACTGGCCGCCAAAAGAGTTGGGATAGGAGCGTTTCTGAATCTCCGTTCCTTTAAACGAATGCGCGGCATAACCGGCGCCGGAAGTTGTTGTGGTCTGATAAATCTCCGCGCCCTCGGTGGAAAAGAACCACTGCTTATAGCGGCGAAAGTTCATGCTTGTCTCGGCCAGCGTCACTCCCTTCACCTTGCGCAGCTCCCCATCAATGGCAAAAAGTAGCTCGAGATTCTTCTCGATCGCGATGGCGAAGGGATCGATCTGGCAGGGTGAATTCCACTCCGCTTTAGCAGCTGGTTCGGGAACCATCAGCAGATCGCCAGTCTTCACCGTCGCGGAAGCTTTGGCGATGTCGACTGCCTGGGCCGCACAGGCTTCGATGCCCTCGCGTGAAAGATCGTCGGTGGCGGCGAATCCGAAAGCGCCGTTCGTGATGACGCGAATGCCGATGCCCAGCGATTCCGCGTCTGAGGCCGCGCCTATCTTGCCGTTCTTCGTGGCCAGCGAGCGGTTACGTTCGTCGACGATGCGGGCTTCGGCCAGCGACGCGCCGCGCAGTTTCGCTGTCTCCAGCGCCCATGAGGCGATTTGTTTCATTGCATCTCCATGATTGGCAATGATAGCGCGACGGAGGCGTGCGAATCGCTGCCCGCAGCAGGGCCCCAAACAGCATGCACGAGAGGGTCACCTTATCGGGTGACTAGTTAACGCGGCCTTCCGCCAGATCCGCCAGTTAGCACAATCCGTTTACGGGCCAAACCGCTATGGTCAACTTGCTGCCCGCGTTATAATCGACCCGCCGAGCGGTGAAATGGCTTCCCCTCCTACCACATTTTGCCACCAGGAAATTGCATCCTCCCAGCAATCCCAGCCACCTCGCACGGGACGTATGGCTTTATTCAGCATCGCCTTGATGCTTGCCACTGTAATGCTCTACTACCCTGTGCACTCTTACCCCTTCTGCGACCTCGATGACGTCGGGTATGTCTACAACAATCCACGCGTCGGACCATTGGATTGGCCCGCCATCAAGTGGGCGTTTACCCATCCGTTCATTCTCAACTACGATCCACTCACGCTTATCGCCCACAGCGTAAACGTACAGTTATTTCAGCAGGATTCGGGTGCTCATCATGAGGTAAATGTAGTTCTGCATGCAATCAATGCCGTTCTGGTTTTCTGGGTGCTGGTGCTTGCGACGGGATTCATGGGTCGTTCCTTGATGGTGGCAGCGCTCTTTGCTCTTCACCCGATGAATGTAGAAAACGTTGCCTGGATCTCCGAACTCAAGACGCTATTGAGTACGGCATTCTTCCTTCTGGCACTGGGCGCTTATGGATGGTATGCGCGCAATCCGAAGTGGCAGCGAATGATGCTGGTCACGCTCTTTTTCGGACTGGGCCTAATGGCTAAGCCGCAAGTGATTACTCTACCTTTCGTGCTGTTGCTGTGGGATTATTGGCCTCTGCAGCGATTCTCTCCCGGGCGGCGAAAACCCTCCGGAGTACCACGATCCCCAGAAACATCTGCTTCACCTGGATTCGTAAGTCTTCTGAAAGAGAAGATTCCACTATTTGTGGTTGCCGCGGTTGATGCGGCGCTAACGATAATCGCGGCGCGCAAGACCTCTACCGAGAGCTGGCCGTATACGCTTTCTATTCGCTTGGGCAACGGGATTTTGTCTTACGGGCGATACCTGGTTAAAGCACTTTGGCCGGCGCACTTGGCACTGATGTATCCTCACCCTGGATTTTCGCTGCGCTGGTCACATGTCGCCTTTTCGTTCGTTTGCCTGGCGGCGATTACCGGATTCGTAATCACCCAAAGGCAACATAGGTTCCTGGTTGTCGGCTGGCTTTGGTTCCTGGGGACTATGGTTCCGACCATTGGAATCATTCAAATTGATCTTCCGGCTATGGCTGATCGCTACGCCTACGTGCCTTTCATAGGGTTGTTTGTGATGGCTTGCTGGGGAGCGGCGGAGCTGGCCGGGCATTGGTCTCTGCCTAAGTTCGTACTACCGGTAACAAGCTGTGCTTTGCTGCTCGCACTTGCGGCGACGACCTACCGGCAGATTGGGTATTGGAGAGACAACATCATTCTTTGGACACATTCGGTAGAGGTCACCGGGCACAACTATGTTGCCCACCTGCGTCTCTCTGACATTTATCGGGAGAAATTGCAAAGAGAGAAAGCTCTGGAAGAGCTCTATCTCGCCGACCGCGACAAGCCGGAAGATCTTGGAATCGAATTGGACATAGCATTCCTCGAGCATTGGCGAAAGCATCTGCCTCAGGCCATGGTTTACTACCAGAAGGTATTGGCTAATTCCAAGGATGACGCGGTCAAAGCGCAGGTGCTGGCTAATATGGGACACATCTATGGCGACCTCGGGGACGTCGTGCGTGCTAAGGAATGCTATGTGGCATCAACGCGCCTTCATTCCCCGTCACTCCCGCCGACCCCTGCGGCTATTAACTGGCAAGGAGATTGGTGGAACGATGTCGGCCGTCTCATCCGCGAGCGTTTTCACTCCTGGGAGCACCGGCAATAACCGGCTCATTGATCAGCGCACATAAACCCATCTTGCGCCACAGACGACACCACCTATGGCAACGGCAGCGTCGGCGACAGCATGGTCCTCAAGGCAGCCCGTTCAGGAAACAACCGGACTGCGCCGATCTTTTCAACTTCGGAAGCGGTCTTGGTTCGTTTTCGATCGGCGGCAGCGGCAGTGGATGGTACGGCAACCTCTGCGGCACAGCACCGGAAGAGGAAACGAAAGACAACCGCGTGGTGCGGCCGGTCATGCGATAGGTGGACCTTTCGGCCTTGCGTTGACCATTGTCGGCTTAGTATCGCCGCAGCACATCTCTACAGGGTGCGCTCTTCGCCGGCTGTCGGCCGAGAGGCCTGCTTCATCGCTTCTTCCGGATCGCGTCCGGTCATGTCCTTGTACCACCGCGGATGATGCGTCCACGCCCACGCCTCGCTGACCGTGCCCCGTGTCATTGCCTGAATGGTTCCCGGCTCGCCAAAGGTGCTCAGGTAAATGTGGAAGAAGATGCCGAACAGCATGACCAATGCGGAGATATCGTGAATGACATAGGCAATGGACACCGCGATGCGCCCGAAGGTCGTGGGAAACCACATCATCACGCCGGTGATGACGTAAGCGATGGAGCCGCAGACGATTTCCCAGAACATCATCTTCTGCCCGCCGTTAAAAAAGCCGGTCTCCGGCGACTCAACCGAATCGGCGCGCGTCACATAGTCCTTGATGTTCTTCATCCAGCGCGAATCGGCCGGCGTCCACGTCATCGCCTGCGCCCAGTTGATGGCTTGCAGCGCGAAGAAGAAGACGAAGCCGATGCCGAACCACGGATGCAGGAAGCGCGTCATCGCTCCCCCGCCGAACAGCGGCGTGAAGAAGCGGAAGATCCAGGGCAGATAGATTCCAAATCCGGAGAGCAGCGCCAGAAAGAAGAAGATGCCGACCATCCAGTGCAGGAAGCGCGTGTACACCGGATGACGCATCAGTTCCCCGACGTAAACCACGGTCTTGCCCAGGCGATCGATGGCGTTGGGACGATGAATGAAACGATCGGCAGAAGTCGCCATCTAGTTCTCCTTTCCTGCGGCATGATCTGTTGGATCAATCTGCTTGATCGGCGGCAGCGGCTGCGTTCGCCGCGGACCTTCAAAAACGTAATGCATCACCACGCCGACGAAGCCCAGCATCGCGCCGAACAACCCGATGGGCTTAAACCACTCTTTCCAGATGGTGAACGCCGCGGAAATGCGCGGCTCCTTCGGCAGGTTGCCGTACTTCTCCGGGTGATTGATGTCGTGCAGAACGTAGATGACGCTGGTGCCGCCAATGGTCGGTGGATCGTAGACGCCCGCTTCCTTGAAGCCCGAAACTTCGCGCAGTTGCGTCGCACGTTTTTCGGCCAGGAACTTCATGTCGTCCTTGGTGCCGAAGTGCAGGCAGCCCGTCGGACACGCCTTGATGCACGCGGGCTCCAGACCAGCTCCCACTCTGTCCGAGCACAGCGTGCACTTGTAAACCTTCTTGGTGGTCTCATCGTACTTTGGAATGTTGAATGGGCAGCCGGAAACGCAGAACTGGCAGCCGATGCAGTTTTCCTGCTGGAAGTCGACGATGCCGTTTTCGTATTGCACGATGGCGCCGTCGGCGGGACACGCGTGCAGGCAGCCGGGATCGGCGCAGTGCATGCACTGATGCTTGCGCATCAGCCACGCAAAGCTGCCATTGGAGTGCTCATCTTCGTTGAACTTGATGAGGTTCCAGTAATTCCACTGCGTGTCCGGCATCGTCTGATAGGTGTTGTCGAAGTAGGTTTCGCGGAACGGCATGTCGTTCCACTCCACGCAGGCTACTTCGCACGCCTTGCAGCCGATGCAGGTCGTGGTATCGATCAGCTTGCAGACGGTGTCTTCCCGCTGCGTCCCCTGTCCCGCCACCGGTCCAGGGTGGCCCGAGACGCGCTGGATTCGTAATGTGCCGCGATCGCTCATGTCCTGCCTTTCCTATGGCAGTTGCAATCCAGAATTCCTTCGAGGACGCCTTCAGATGTACCAAAAACGCGTCCCCCCGACTTGTCATCACGACGAGGGCTTCAGCCCGAGGAGGGATCTGCTTTTCGTCCGCAATGTCACGATGTTCGCAAAAATCAGATCCCTCGTCGGCCTAAAGGCCTTCTCGTGATGACAAACCAAAAATATGCGCTAGACGCGACGCTAAAGCGTCGCTCTACCGTTTTCCCTTCACACCTTCTCCAGCTTCACCAAAAACCCCTTGAACTCCGGCGTATACGCGTTCGGATCGATGGCCGTCGGCGTCAGCCGATTCGTCGGCATCAGCGAAGTCCTGCCTTCGCTCTCGGAAATCCCTTTATAGCCCCAATGAATCGGAATGCCGATCTGGTACGTCTTCTTCCCATCCACCATCATGGCCTTGATGCGTTTGGTCACCATCGCCTTGGCGATGTAGTCGGCGCGAATGCTGCTGACTTTCACCTTCTCGCCGCCGCGAATGCCCATCTGGTCGGCCAGTTCCGCCGGTATCTCCACAAACGGCTCGGGCACCAGTTCCACGTTCATGGGATTGTTCTTGGTCCAGTAGTGATAATGCTCGGTCAAGCGATACGTCGTGCAGACGATGTTGTAGCCCTCGCCCGGCTTGGCGTACTTATCCATATCCGTCTTGAACGTCTTCGCCAGCGGATTGGTCGACTGTTGCGGATGAAGCAAATTCGCAACCGGGCTTTCAATCGGCTCGTAAAACTCCGGAATCGGACCATCGGCCATTGCGCCCAGCGGAACAAACAGCCGTCCCACGCCCTCCGGGTTCATGATGAACGGCCCCATGTGCTCTTCCGGCTTGGAATCGGGCTTGAAGTCGGGAACATCGTTGCCCACCCACTTGTCCGTGGCCGCGCTCCACCACACCTGCCGGCGCGAGGGATCGTAGGGTTTGCCCGTGAGATCGCACGACGCGCGGTTGTACAGCACTCGCCGATTCGCCGGCCAAGACCAACCCCAGTTCGGATAGATACCCAGACCGGAAGGATCGTCAGTGCCACGGCGCTGCATCATCGGGCCTGCTTCGGTCCACGACCCGCAATACAACCAGTTGCCCGATGAGGTGGAACCGTCGTCGCGCAGCACGGCGAACCCCGGCAATTGCTGTCCCGCTTTCAGCGAAAAATTGGTCTTCTCGTCGCTGATATCGGTGATGGCCTTGCCGTTGATCTCCTTCGCAACTTCCGCCAGCGAGGGGCTCGTCGGGATCGTATAGTTCCAGGTCACGTTCACGACGGGATCGGGGAACGTGCCGCTCTCTTTCTTGTATAGCTCGCGGACGCGCAGGAAGATTTGCGACAGAATGTCCTGATCCAGACGGCACGCGGCAGGCGTGGGCAGCGCTGCGTACTTCCATTGCAGCCAGCGCGCCGAATTCACAAACGTTCCATCCTTCTCCGCGAATCCCGCGCCCGGCAGCTGATACACCGTAGTGTTGATCTGCTTCATCTCCTCCGCTGTCGTGCCCGGCGCCTGCCAAAAGGCGCTGGTCTCGTCAGGATAGATTTCGCACACTACCAGGAAGTCAGCTTTCTTCAGCGCGTCGATGTTCTTCTTCGAATCCGGACCGATCATCACCCCGTTCATGCCGAAGGCGAAGACGCCTTTCACTTTGCCTTCGTACATGTCGTTCCAGTTTTGGACCCAGGAATAGTTGCGGTCGATCTTGGGCAGCCAGTTAAAGCAGAAATCGTTCTCCTTGGTCGCCGCCGGCCCATACATGGCCTTCAGGAACGACACCATGAACTTCGGCGTGTTCGACCAGTAGTTGAACGATGCCCAGTCGCCCGGCTTCGATGGCTTCGGAGTCACGCGATCCAGAAACGTCTTAAGATCTTTGTCCGCAGGCGACGGCATTTTTAGATAGCCAGGCAGGATGTCGAAGATCCCGGCCATATCCGTGGCGCCCTGAATGTTGGAGTGGCCGCGCAGCGCGTTCACCCCGCCGCCGGCGCGTCCCACATTTCCCATCAGCAATTGCAGCACACACGCGGCGCGAATGACCTGCGTGCCGTTGCTGTGCTGCGTCCATCCGACCGCATAGATGATGGTCGACACCTTCTTCATGTCTCCATCTTTGCGCACGGACGTGTACAGATCCCACGCTTTGAGCAGCTGTTCCTGCGGAATGCCGGTAATCTTCGCCACCATCTCCGGCGTATAGCGCGAATACTGCTGCTTCAAGAGCTGATAGACGCAGCGCGGATGTTGCAGGGAGAGATCGTAGGCAACATTTGGCGGCAGCGACGGTGGAGCGGGAGCGCCGGGCATAGCCTTCGCGCCCGCCGGTCCTCCGCCTTGATAGCCGTGGCCTTCGGCGGAGCTTTGCGCCTTGCTGCTCTGCGCAGAATCGCCCGCAGCGTGCGGTGTGGCTGCAGCTTTGCCGTGGCTTTCCGCACCTGCCGCTTCGCTCGTCGAAGCAGCCGCAGGCACTACTTTTCCCGTCTCGTTGCCGCCCTCTTCATAATTCCAGGTCGCCTTGTTGTAAGACTTGGTCGCAGGATCGAAGCCCGAGAACAGGCCGTCATCCGGCAGCTTGAATCCGTCTTTGACGACGAACGCAGCGTTGGTGTAATTGACCAGGTACTCATGTGCGACGCGGTTGTTCTGGATGGCGTAGTAGATCAGGCCGCCGAGAAACGCAAGATCGGCCCCGGCGCGAATCTGGCAGAAAATGTCGGCTTGCGACGCCGTGCGCGTAAATCGCGGATCGACCACGATCATCTTGGCGTCGCGATTGCGCTTGGCCTCGACCGGCCACTTGAATCCGCAGGGATGGTTCTCGGCTGGATTCCCGCCCATGATCAGCATCATGTCGGTATTCTTCATGTCGACCCAGCCATTGGTCATGGCCCCGCGCCCGAAAGTTGGTCCCAAACTTGAGACCGTGGGGCCGTGTCAAACCCGCGCCTGGTTTTCCAGGCGCACCACCCCCATAGCCCGCATCGCTTTCACGACCAGGTAATTGAACTCATTGGTATCGGTGCAGCCGCCGGTAAAGAACAGCGATTCGCAGCGGTTCACCGTATTGCCCTTCGCGTCCGTCTCCGTGAAGCCGGCGTCGCGCGTCTTCTTGGTCCAGACCGCAATCTCTTCGATCGCCTGGTCCCACGTGATGTTTTCCCAGTGATCCGATCCCGGGCGTCGCACCCTCGGATACAGGATGCGGCGATCGTTCTGGATGTCCTGCTGCAGAGATGAGCCTTTAGGACACAGCGTGCCACGATTGATCGGGTGGTCGGGATCGCCTTCGACATGCACCACCTGCGGCGTGACGTTCTTGGCTTTGTCGCCGATGGTGTGGATGATGACGCCGCAGCTCACCGCACAATAAGGACACGTGCTGCGCGTCTCAGTGGTGCGCGAGATTTTCAGCGCTTGCGCCTGCGCGTGCAGCGGCGTCAGATCGAAGCCGAAGACGGAAAGTCCGACGGCACCCGCCACGCCAGTCTTGACGAAGGTACGTCGCGATACTTCCATTACGCGAGCCTCCATTCCGAATACTTCGTGTCAGGGCAACGACTCTTGCAGGCTTCTGAAAAAGTCGTTCCCGAGCGTTTCGTGTCAGGGCACGACTTTAGTCGTGCCGAAAAGCCCTTCTTTTTCCTCATCCCGAGCGGGCTTCAGCCCGCGAGGGATCGCACCTCAGGCTCCCGTTGAGGCGTGCCTCGCCCGCTATCGGGCCAATATGTATGCAGGGATGCAGTTGGAGATTGAAACGTACGCCGAATTGCAACGGCGAGAATGGGCATTATCGTTACCAGCTCGGAGCTTACAGCTTGGTAAAACACCCCAATGGACCGGAAGACTATACCCTGCGGAATCGGGACGTCAACATTTTCCGATTAACGAAATGTTAATTTCACGGAATATTCAAAACCTGCGACGCATACGGCTGTGAGTTCTCCGGCTGCGACCACACGCGCCTCGGGCGCGGGATAAGAAAGCCCACCGCTTCAGCGGTGGGTAAGTTCGCACACCGGGCCTAAGTGCCTCGGGCACGACATAAAGCCACGTCAGCGACAATGCGAACCATCATCGCCAACCGCTTTCGCTTTCCCTTCCACAGGCCGCAGTCCTACAATGACCGCAAGGGTCCCCGATGAGCATCATTTTGATTCTCTTGCTGGCGGCAAGTTGCGCACTGATCGGCGGCGGAATTTCGCTTTTGTTTTGCCGCATACAGAGCGCTGCTCTCGCCGAACGCAGACGCTCGCTTGAACAAGATCTCGTCACCGCCCGCGCCGCCGCCGAACGCCAAGCCGCCGAGATTCGGGCTCTCACCGAGGCGCGATCCGCACTCGATGCCACCCTTGCCAGCGAACGCCGCGCCGCCGAGGAAAAGCTGCGTCTGTTGCAGGATGCCAGCGAACAGTTAAAGGCTCAGTTTAAGTCTCTCGCGGCGACGGCTCTCGACAGCAACAACGCCAACTTCCTCCAGCTCGCCAAGAGCGTTCTGCAGAATTACCAGACGCAGGCCGCCGGCGATCTCGCGCAAAAAGAACTCGCCGTGAAAAATCTGGTCGAGCCGATCTCGCAATCGCTCGCCGGAATGAATCAGCAGATTCAGGATCTGGAGAAGGCGCGCGCTGAAGCCTACGGCACGCTCACCTCGCAGGTCGCGTCGCTGCTCGACACACAAAAAGCTCTGCAAGCCGAAACCGGAAATCTTGTGAAGGCCCTGCGCGAACCGCAAGCCCGCGGCCGCTGGGGTGAGCTGCAGCTGCATCGCGTGCTTGAGCTCTCAGGCATGCTCGAGTATTGCGACTTCAAGGAGCAGCTGTCCTTCAACGACGACGAGCGTCGCTACCGTCCTGATGTCATCGTCGATCTGCCCGGCGGCAAGCAGGTCGTGGTCGACGCAAAAGTTCCGCTGAGCGCTTATCTCTCCGCGCTGGAAGCGCCGGACGAACTCGGCCGCAACATCTGCCTCGCCGAGCACGCGCGCCAGGTGCGCAATCACATCGATTCACTGGCCGGCAAAGCTTACTGGTCGCATCTTCCCTGCACGCCGGAGTTCGTCGTGCTGTTTCTTCCCGGCGAAGTTTTCTTCCGGGCCGCGATGGACGCGGATGCCGAGCTGATCGAATACGGCGTCAGCCAGAAAGTTATCGTCACTTCGCCGACCACGCTGATCGCGCTGCTGAAAGCTGTGGCGTACGGCTGGAATCAAAAGAACCTCGCCGAGAGCGCGAAGAAAATCAGCGATGCCGGCAAGACGCTCTACGAGCGCCTGTGTACGATGACCGATCACCTGGAGCGAATGGGCAAGCGGCTTGGTGGAGCGGTCGAATCGTACAACGATCTCGTCGCTTCCATGGAGCGCAGGGTTCTCCCCGAAGCACGCAAGTTCCCCGACCTCGATCGCTCGCTCGCTGCCGAGTCGTTGCCGGAGCTCAAGCAGCTGGAGCGCACCCCGCGCGAACTGCAAGCGCAGGACTGGCAGGAGATGAAACCTGCCGAACTTCCCTTCGAAGAACACAAAGCCGACCGCGCCAAAGCATAGGTAAGGGCGTCCAGTCACAGGTTCATAGGTTGGACGATGAAGAAATCGGAAATCATAACCGCGATCATCGCGCTATATGGAGCCGCCCTATCGACGATCATCACGGTGAGGCAGTTTTTTGCGGACCGTGTAAAGATCAAGCTCACCGTGAGCAGAAACATGGAGATGGTTGGTGACCCTCGATACGACGGAATGACCCTGACCCTCCTGCAGGTAACCAACGGTGGCCGTAGGCCCGTCACCATTACGACTTTCGGTGCCATTCGGCTGTACCCGATAACTACAAATTTGGTGGCTATCGACACTCGGCCGCCCCTGCCGTGCGAAATTACTGAAGGAAAGTACGTTACCAGTCTTTGGAATCAGGAAGGCCTAGACTTCTCAACCATCGACTATTGGGCAGCGTGGGACTCGCATGGAAGGGTGCACACGCTACGTGAAGCCTCACGGTTTAGGCATTTGAAATCAGCGTTCCAGCGCAGGCTGGCGCAGAAGAAAAAATCTGGATCAGCGATCGAAACATAGGAGCGATCCAACGTTAACTCCGTTCTGCCGTGTACACCTCGTCGTCCTCCACACCGTCAATCAACCGCGCATACAACCGCACAACTCTGTCATGCAGCAGCCGGCTGAGATCCTTCCGGTCGCTGAGCGCGCTCACCGTCGCCTCCGAGCGCAATCCCGGGTTCTTGTGAAATTCCGGCTCTCTGGGAATCACCGGCTCGCTGAAAATGAGTTTGGCGCGAATCGATTTCTTCCCCAACAGATTCCACATGTGCGGCACCAGCGTCATGTCGCCCCACCAGCAGACCTCGTGCGCCACGTCGCCGTCGATGAGCTCATAGCGAATCGCGCACGGCGTAATCGGCGCCGCGGTGTCAATCGCCGGTTGCAGCATCGTGGAATGGAAGCGCAACACGCGCTGCCCATCTGTCGTCGTCCCCTCGGGAAACAACACCACCGGCACGCCATTGTGCAGGCTCTCTCCGATGCTGACATTCGCGCGCGCTGCATCGCTGCGATCATGGCGCCGAACAAAAACGCTTCCCGCCCAGCGCGCATAGCGGCCAAAGATGGGCCATTCTTCAACCTCCGCCTTCGAGACGAACACACACGGCACGGCTGCGCTGTAGACCAGAATGTCGAGATAGCTCACATGATTGCTGACGATGAGGCCGTGCGTGGGCGGACTTCCCTGCACCGTCAACTCGACCCCGATCGAACGAATGCCACGCAAGCAGGTTTCGTGCAGCCAGCGTGCACATTCGGCGCGCGAGGCCCCGGGCGGCAATTTGCGGTGTCGCCAAAGTCCGGAGACCGCATCCCACAGGAAGGATGTCATGCGCCCGATCCTGCGCAGTAACCTGAGAAGAGCTCTCATGTTGGGAACGTCGGTCAATGATACCGGGTAGAGCTGGCCCTTGAAGCCAGTGTCGCTGGTTCCTCTATTTTGTCATTAGGAGGAGGCCTTCAGATGAGGGATCTGCTTCCCTATGCCGTTGCGCTTTACGCCCCGTGGTAGGAAACATCGGCCTGCGGCTGCATCACGCGCGAGAAAAATCCGTTGGGAATTTGGGCGAGGTCGAGGAAGGTGAGGAAGTCAATCGTCTTAAACTCCGCATCCAGCGCCGGCGGGCCACAGATCTGTGCGCCGATCGTAAGATAGGCTCGCAACAGCTTCGGAACATTCGCGTCCTCGGCACCGACGACTGGCGTGTCGAGATCGTACGCGAACTCCGGCTGCGGTGTTGTTTGCAGCTCTGACCGCACCAGAAACTTCTTCAGCTTGTCATAAACCGCTGCACCGGTCGAGCCGTCCTGCGAGGTCAGCGAGCTGCAACCGATCAGGTAACGGCAGCCGCGCTGCATGCCGTATTTCACAATCGCCTTCCACAGCAGCATCAGTACCTGCGTGTTGCGATGATCCTGATGAATGCACGCGCGCCCCAGTTCCAGCACCTGCGGACGCAGCGCTTCGTACGGCGAGAAATCAAATTCGCGCTCACCGTAATAACCAAGGTTGCGCGCGGCCATCTCTCCGGTCTGCAACCGGTACGTTCCCACCACGCGATTGGTATACGCGCACGACACGATGACGTGGTCAACAACCGCGTCGAAGCGGTCGAAGTCGTGTCCGGTGGAATGCGACGATTGCAGGCCCTCGTGCAACTCCACGTTGAAGACCTCGTACCGCAAGCGCAGCGCTGCCCGGAATTCCTGCGTGCTGGCCGCCAGCTTTACGGTATAAAGCGCCGGCAGCGAGAACGATTTCGCATCGTTCCGTATGGCGCGGTTTCGTGCGTGAGACACTACACGATTCATGTCCCCATGGTGCACCGCGCGTGGTGAATGAGTGTTTACGGCAGCTTGAAAAGACTGCGAATCGTGCAGGAGGAATCAATATTGGTAATTCGTAGCGACGCCTGGCCCTCAGCCGATTAGCGATCTTCTCTCACTCCGTGGTGCCTTGTGCGCTCGACTGCCGATTCGCCCAAATCCGGAAACCCTCTTTTTCCGCAGGAAATCCACACCTTTGCCCACCATAACCGCCGTTTATCGCGGCCATAAAAACAATGTATTTCCCACCTGCCGGACCCGCCTCGTATTCTGAGATGTGAGCCAAGGCGCTCTGTCTCAGGCCAACTCCTCAACCACGGACGCGAAACCTGAGGCCACGTCCAACGCTACACATTTTCCTTATCCATGCGGGTTGTTCCGACTTCTTATCCGCGGAATCGTTCGCGCTCCGCACGAAGCACGGCGGAAGCCCGGGCCGACCTTCCGCAAGTTTTCACGCACCACATAACCATCGCCCTCGCGCTGGCGAGGCGCAAAGGAGAGTTCTGAATGGCTGACACCAAGCCTGATCCGAAGAAAGTCCTGGAATTCGTGAAGGAAAACAACGTCCAGGTCCTCGACCTGCGTTTCACCGATCTTCCCGGACTTTGGCACCACGTTTCTTATCCGATCAATCAGCTGAGCGAGTCTTCCTTCGAAGAAGGCTTCGGCATGGACGGCTCGTCCATTCGCGGCTGGGCAGCCATTCACGAGAGCGACATGCTGCTCATCCCCGATGCCAGCAAGTACATGCTCGATCCCTTCACCGAAGTCCCGACGATGGTGATGGTCTGCGACGTCATCGATCCGGTCACCAAGCAGCGTTATGATCGCGATCCGCGTTACATCGCCAAGAAGGCCGAGATGTATCTCGCCTCCACCGGTCTCGCCGACACCGCTTACTTCGGCGCCGAGGCCGAGTTCTTTATCTTCGACAACGTGCGCTTCGATCAGAACGAGCACGAGGGCTTCTACTTCATCGACGCTGAAGAAGGCCGCTGGAACTCCGGACGGGTCGAGAACAATCTCGGCTATCGTCCGCGCTACAAGGAAGGCTACTTCCCGGTTGCACCCACGGATCACTATCAGGACCTGCGCACCGAGATGGCCATGACCATGCAGACCTGCGGCCTCGTCGTCGAGTGCCACCATCACGAAGTCGCCACCGGCGGCCAGACTGAGATCGATTTGAAGTTCGACTCGCTCATCAAGTCGGCCGACGCCATGATGCTTTACAAGTACATCGTGAAGAATGTCGCCAATCAGTACGGCAAGACCGTGACCTTCATGCCTAAGCCGCTCTTCCAGGACAACGGCAGCGGCATGCACACCCACCAGTCGCTGTGGAAGGAAGGCAAGCCGCTCTTCGCCGGCGATGGCTATGCGGGACTGTCGCAGATGGCGCTGTTTTATATCGGCGGGCTGATCAAGCACGGCCCGGCACTATCGGCGCTGATCGCTCCCACTACCAACTCCTACAAGCGCCTGGTACCTGGCTTCGAAGCGCCGGTGAACCTGGCGTACTCGCGGCGCAATCGCTCCGCGGCATGTCGTATTCCGATGTATTCGGCGTCGCCCAAGGCGAAGCGCGTAGAGTTCCGTCCGCCTGATCCGAGCTGCAATCCGTATCTCGCCTTCTCGGCAATGCTGATGGCAGGACTCGACGGCATCGAAAACAAGATCGATCCCGGCCAGCCGCTCGATAAGGACATCTACGATCTCGGTCCGGAGGAGCTGGCGAAGGTTCCTTCGATGCCCGGTTCGCTGGAGAACGCTCTTGATGCGCTGGCGCGCGACTACCAGTTCCTGCTGAAAGGCGATGTCTTCACCGAAGAGATGTTGAACACCTACATCGACTACAAGCGGGAGAAGGAAGTGAACGCTATGCGTCTGCGTCCCCATCCCTACGAGTTCCAGATGTATTACGACATCTAGAAAACCGCTGTCAGTCGCCGGTTGTCGGTTGTCAGGAAGAGATTCGAACACAGTTAAGCCCCGTTCAAGCGCGAGCTTGCGCGGGGCTTTCTTTGGCGAAATCGTATGGATTATGACGCGACTTGCCACGCCCTGCCAATCCCTCCCGCGAAGCAGAGTTGATCGTCATCCGGCATATTTCGATGAAGCAGTCGCCGGTCGCCGTCATCGGAGTCGTGAATACCCAGCCTGACCGTCAGCGCTCACTGACGGCGAAGCGCTCAGCGTGTTAAACCACAAACAGCTCTTATAAGAAAGGATCATCTTCGGTGGAAATACAACACAGCCCGCTGAAAGTAGTCGCCTTTAACGGCAGCGCTCGCAAGGGCGGAAATACGGCAATCTTACTTCGCTATGTTTTGCAGGAGTTGGAACAGCACGGCATTCAAACCGAGCTGGTCGAACTGTGCGGCGCGGCGATTCATGGATGTCTGGCCTGTCGCAAGTGCTCCACCCGCAAGGACGGGCGCTGCTCGCAGACGGACGACATGGGAAACTTCTGCATCGACAAAATGGCTGAGGCCGACGGCATCCTTCTTGGTTCGCCGACTTATGTTGCCGATGTCACGCCCACGATCAAAGCCTTGATGGATCGCGCTTGTCTGGTGGCCAAGGCGAATGGCGGGATGTTTCGGCACAAGCTGGGAGCCGCAGTCGTGGCCGTCCGCCGTGCCGGCGCCATTCACGCATTCGATACGTTGAATCACTTCTTCTTGATCAACGAAATGATCGTGCCTGGCTCGTCGTATTGGAATATCGGTATCGGCTGGGAGGCCGGCGACGTGGAGCAGGATGCCGAGGGCATCCGGACCATGAAGGTCCTGGGGGGAAACCTGGCTTGGCTCCTGAAGAAAGTGACAGCGCAGACGGAGGAGGCGGTCGCCGCACACGCTTGATTCTCGGTTGTCTTGGTTATCAATCCTTCCGGACCGCGGCCCAGCCTGTCGGCCGCCCTTGGGAGGTGCCGCTGTGTATTATCTCCCGGGATTTAAATCTCGCATCACGACGTGCAATACCTGTCCGGTTACACGAGCATCGCGCTCGGATACGGTTGCTTCCGGCCGCTGTCGGCCGTTCGCCCCGATCAGGTCGCGATAGCTCCGGGCGATTCCTGGTAGCCGAGCGCATCCGCCGCGAATCAGTCCGGCGCCGTCGGCGACGCTGATCCGCTTGTCGAAGGACCAGTCGGCGATCTTTTCTTGAATCACATCGCTGTTCCGCAGTTCGTCGAAACCTTTGTTCTCCAGCGCGTCGGTGATCATCGCTTCCAGGATTCCGCAATAGGTCAGGAGTGCAAGATTGTAATCTCCTTGCTCGAACGCCCGCCGACCGTCGTTGTAGGCCTGCTCCAGAACTGGCCGCAGCTCCGGGTTATGGACGAAATCGAATCGATGAGGAGATGGCAATTGCGAAGAGGCAATCCGTGCTGAAGCATCTTCTTGGCGGAGTGATGCCAACGCCTGTTGTAGAACGTCGAGCAAGCGATTCATGATGTCAACCGGCGAAACTGTGTTGATGACAGTGCCGCCCGAAGCGCGCACCAGAAACGCTTCGCTGAATGCGCGCGCGAGCCAGTGCGCCTTGCTGCCTCCGGAGAGCTCGTTGATGAGGACGCCGCAGTCCTGCTGCCACAAGCGAGAGCCGACCACTGTGTTGGGGCTCGCAGGGTCACGCTCCAGTGCAGCGCGCACCTCGCGCCCGCGCTCAATCAGGGCTTCGAGCCGCCCGGTGTAGATCTCAATCTGCGATTGCAGAGCTTCATTCATAAATGTTCAGAGCTTTTGTATGTCCCGGATCCTCCCATGTCGCAGAATGGCACAGAGTGATCCGCTGATATTCATAAAACCTTGACACTCGAACGGGCGGATGTTACATTTCCCGCCAACTGGTTCGGTGACCGGACCAATGTAGCACACGGACGCGCATTGTGAGGAGTGCGTGTGGCCGTGGTTTTGGTGCTGGTGGGTTTTCAAAATCACTAGACATGTCGAAAAGCCGCTGATAGTCTCCGCTCTCAGTTCCCTTTGAACTGACCTCGAGAGATGTCAGTGATCGACTGCAAGCAGGATGGCTAAGATCTAGTCGACATCACAAATTTGGAATCAAGCTGCCGCGGTTGCCGGCGGTTTTCGATGCGCTGTTGACGTCTCCAAAGTCTCACTACGGAGGATTGCACTGTGGCAGAAGCTCCCGCCTCGTTGATCCACCCCTCGCGTATTCCCAATCGTTGGGTGCAGCTCACCGCCGGCATCGTCGCGATGATGGCCATCGCGAACCTGCAATACGCCTGGACGCTCTTCACCAAACCCATTCAAGCTCATCTGCACGTCTCGCTCGTCGCGGTCCAGTGGACCTTCACTTTGTTCATCGCGCTGGAAACCTGGCTGGTACCGTTTGAAGGCTACTTGGTCGATCGCATTGGACCTCGCTTCATGCTGGGGATTGGATCGATCCTGGTTGCCATCGGCTGGGTCGGCTCAGGTTATGCGGAGACAATTACTGGCTTGTACTTCTGGTACGCCGTCGGCGGCATCGGCGCCGGCATCGTCTACGGTGGAACCGTCGGCAACGCCCTGAAGTGGTTCCCCGATCATCGCGGTCTGTGCGTCGGCTTGACGGCAGGAGCGTACGGCATCGGCACTGCTTCGACCATCGCTCCTATAGCCAGTATGCTAAAAACCTACGGCTATCAGCACACCTTCATCGTCTGGGGATGGATTCAAGGCTCGGTGGTATTGGTCTGTGCTCTGTTCCTGGCGCGGCCTCCGGAGGGATGGACGCCGCCCAACTGGCAGCAGAAGTTAGCGAAGATCAAAGGCAAGGTGAACACCTCCGCTCACGACCTGACGCCTTGGGAGATGCTGCGTCAGCCGTCGTTCTACGTCATTTATATGATGATGACCATGCTGGCGTTTGGCGGCTTGGTTGTCACCGCGCAACTCAATCCGATGGCCGCTTCGTACAAGGTCGATAAGATCGTCGTCGCCTTCGGAATGACTGCGGTGGTGCTGGCGATCACCGTGGACCGCCTGCTGAACGGGCTGACACGTCCGTTCTGGGGATGGGTCTCCGATCACATCGGACGTGAAAACGCGGTCTTCATTGCTTTCATCCTGGAAGCGATCGCGGTCTATGCTCTGCTCCAGTTGATCGCCTATCCGGTCTGGTTCGTGGTGTTGTCCGGTCTCTGTTTCTTCGCGTGGGGCAACATCTTTTCGCTCTTCCCATCGATCACCGCCGATCTGTATGGCAGCAAGTGGGCGACGACGAACTACGGCGTGGTCTACACCGCAAAAGGTGTCGCCGCGGCCTTCGCCGCACCCGGCGCTGCCTGGATCTTCACCAGGACCGGCTCCTGGAACAAGGTCTTCTGGGCGATGATCATTTGCGACGTAGTCGCCGCATTCATGGCTCTGCTGTGGCTGAAGCCGCTGGCAGCGCGCGTGGCCAAAGATTCGGAAACCAAACTGAAGCTTGCCGACGTGCCGGCACCAGAAAGGCTCCGGACGGCGGTGTAACGTCTTTCCTCCGCTGAAAAGGAACCGCACTGTGAGGACAACTTGCATCGTCCTTCCAGTGCGGTTTTTATGTCCTAACAAAGCTCGTTACTTCTTAGCCGCTTTCAGCCGCCCTTCCAGAGCCTTCAACTCAGCATTCAGCCCTTCCGGCAGATGACTACCGAAATGCGCAAAATGCTCCTTGATGGATGGCACCTCGGCCAGCCACTGGTCCACATTCACGCTTAGCAGTTGTTCCAGCTTATCGCGCGACATATCCAATCCATTGGTGTCGAGATCGGCGATCTCCGGCAGGCGGCCAATCGCGGTCTCCTTGGCGTGTACCTTGCCATCGCAGCGTTCGAAGATCCACTTCAGCACGCGGCTGTTCTCGCCAAATCCAGGCCACAGGAACTTGTGGTTCTGATCCTGGCGAAACCAGTTAACGTAGAAAATCTTGGGCAGCTTCGACGTCTCAGTCAGCGTTCCCATCTTCAGCCAGTGCGCGAAATAGTCGCCCATGTGGTAGCCGCAGAACGCCAGCATGGCCATGGGATCGCGGCGCAGTTGGCCGACCTTTCCCGCGATGGCTGCCGTTGTCTCGCTGCTCAACGTGGAGCCCAGGAACGTCCCGTGCTGCCAACTGAAAGCCTCGGTGACTAGCGGAACGATTCCAGCGCGTCTTCCGCCGAAGAGGATCGCATCGATGGGCACGCCCTTTGGATCTTCCCACTCGGGCGCAATCACCGGACACTGCTTGGCCGCCACGGTGAATCGCGCATTCGGGTGCGCTGCTTTGCGTCCTGAGTCTGGCGTCCACGGCCGGCGCAGCCAATCGATCAGCTTCGGCGGAGTCTGATCCGTCATTCCCTCCCACCACACGTCGCCATCAAGCGTCTCGGCGCAGTTGGTGTAGACGGCGTTCTCATGGAGCATCCGCATGGCGTTGGGGTTCGACTTCATGCTCGTGCCCGGCGCCACACCGAAGAAGCCGTACTCCGGATTGATCGCGTACAGCCGGCCATCATCCCCGATCTTCATCCACGCGATGTCTTCGCCGACGGTCTCCACCTTCCAGCCGGGGATGGTCGGGATCAGCATCGACAAATTTGTCTTACCGCACGCGGAGGGAAACGCTCCGGTGATGTACTTGACCTGGCCGGTTGGGCTGGTGAGCTTGAGGATGAGCATGTGCTCCGCCATCCAGCCTTCATCGCGCGCCTGCACCGACGCGATGCGCAACGCATGACACTTCTTCGCCAGCAGAGCGTTGCCGCCGTAGCCGGAACCGTAGGACCAGATCTCGCGCGTCTCCGGAAAATGGCAGATGTACTTCTCTTTGGGATTGCAGCGCCAGGTCGAATCCGGCTGATTGGGAGCCAGCGGTGCACCGACCGAATGCAATCCGGGTACGAACTCGCCGCCTTCACCGAGTTCTTCCAGCACGCGCTTCCCTACCCGCGTCATGATGTGCATGCTGACGACGACATAGGCCGAGTCTGTGATCTCCACGCCGATCTTCGCGCTGGGCGAGCCAAATGGGCCGAGATTGTAGGGCACGACATACATCGTGCGTCCTACCATCGAGCCCGTGAACAGGCCCATCAGCTTCTGCTTCATCTTCGCCGGATCTTCCCAATTGTTGGTCGGGCCGGCTTCTTCCTTCGTACGCGCGCAGATAAAGGTCAGCTCTTCCACACGCGCCACATCGGCGGGATCGGAGCGGACCAGGTAGCTGTTGGGACGCTTGACGGGATCAAGCGGGATGGCAGTACCGGTGAGGACCAGCAGGCGTAAGGCATCGCGGAACTCCTCCGGCGAGCCGTCGCACCAGTGAACGCGATCCGGCTTGCAGATCTGGGCCACCTCTTCGACCCAGCGCTCCAGCTTGGTGTTTCGACAGTGACTCGCGGCTGCATCAACCTCTATCGTAGTAGTGGCCATAGTAGTGTTTCTCCGTAGTGCGTACTGCGGAATTCAGTGCCTCGCGCTCATCATGATGGGATGCATCTAGAACGTTTCGCCGACAGCGAACTCAAGGCTGCGGTTAGCTTCAGCTCAGCCTGAATGCACGTCCCCAGAACCGGCAGACCAGAGGCGGTCGCGGGAGTATAGGCACGGCTGGACCCCACGAGCCAGTAGTCACCAACCTATTAGTTTACCTGATGAGACAATGCCAGCACTACGCGGAATGCCGCCGTAGTAAGGATTTTCGTTGTTTTTGCCGCCCCACGGTCAGCTGCAAAGTGCCCTCTGCGGCGTCCCCCACCACGCAATCGCCGTTGTGCACTTCGCCATGCAGGATCTTCACCGCCAGCGGATCCTGCACCAGCCGCTGGATGCATCGTTTCAGCGGCCGCGCGCCGAAGTTGGGATCATATCCCTCGCGTAGTAGTAGCTCCTTCGCCGCATCGGTTAGCTCAAGCGTGAGTTGGCGGTCATTCAGCAGCACTCGTACCTCGCTCAGCCGCAGCTCAACGATCTTCTTCAGCTCCTCCGTGCCCAGCGGATTGAAGACGATGAAGTCATCGACGCGATTGAGAAATTCCGGTTTAAAGTGCACGCGCAGAACGTTCGTAACGTGCTTGCGTGCGCGGTCGACATCGCCGCTGGTGCGCAGCCAGTCAGCCGCCAGCTCCGGCGAGTTGATATTGGACGTCATGATCACAACCGTATTGCGGAAATCGACCGTGCGGCCCCTGCTGTCGGTGAGGCGTCCGTCGTCCATGATCTGCAGCAGCACATTGAATACATCCTGGTGGGCTTTCTCGATTTCGTCGAAGAGTACGACGGAATAAGGTCGCCGCCGCACCGCTTCGGTCAGCTGGCCGCCTTCGTCGTAACCGACGTACCCGGGTGGCGCACCGACCAGCCGCGACACCGCATACTTTTCCATGTACTCCGACATATCGATCTGCACCAGCGCGCGTTCGTCGTCGAAGAGGAACTCAGCCAGCGCTCGCGCCAGTTCGGTCTTCCCTACCCCGCTCGGGCCAAGGAATATGAACGAGCCGATCGGGCGCTTGGGGTCGGAGAGCCCGGTACGCGCCCGCCGAATCGCGTCGGCGATCCGTTGCAATGCTGCATCCTGGCCGATGACGCGGCTGCGCAGCCGGTCCTCCATCTCGATCAGCTTGTTCACTTCGCCTTCCAGCATGCGCGATACAGGAATGCCGGTCCACCGCGACACGATGTTCGCGATCTCGTCTTCATCCACTTCCTGCTTGAGCAGGCGTGGGCGGCAACGGCCTAGCTTCGCTTGCAACTGCCGCAATTCCTGCTCTGCCTGACGAAGCGTAATGTCGTCGCTGCACACTCGCGGCGCGTCGGTATCGCGCGACTCAACCCGCTCCTGCGATTTCTTTTGCTCAATTGTCTGTTCAAGCTTGTGGATCTGGCCGACGGTTTCCTTTTCTTCTTTCCAGCACTCCTTGAGCTGACTGAGTTCCTTCCGCGCCGTTGCCACTTCCTTTTCCACCATTCGCAATCTTGTCTTGGCGTTTGGTTTGCCCGATCGCGCAAGCGCCTGCTTCTCGATCATCAATTGCGCGATGCGACGCTCCAGCTGATCGATCTCTACTGGTACGGAGTCGATCTGCATGCGGATGGCAGCAGCAGCCTCATCGATCAAGTCGATGGCCTTGTCCGGCAGAAAACGATCGCTAATGTAGCGGTGCGAGAGCGTAGCTGCGGCGACGAGCGCGGCGTCATCGATGGGAACGCCGTGGTGCTGCTCATAACGGCCTTTTATGCCGCGCAGGATCGCAGTGGTATCGGCCACGCTCGACTCGGATACGAAGATCGGCTGGAAGCGGCGTTCGAGCGCGGGATCCTTTTCGATGTGTTTGCGGTATTCGGTGAGCGTGGTGGCGCCGATGGTGCGTAGCTCGCCGCGCGCCAGCGCCGGCTTCAGCATGTTGGAGGCATCGATCGCGCCCTCCGCCGCGCCTGCGCCCACCAGCGTGTGCAGCTCGTCGATGAAGGTGATGATCTGCCCCTGCGAGTTCTCGATGTCGCGCAGCAGAGCTTTCATGCGATCTTCAAACTCGCCGCGGTACTTGGTGCCGGCGATCATTGCGCCCAGATCGAGCGCGACCAGCCGCTTCGTCTTCAGCGACTCGGGAACGTCGGCGCACACAATGCGTTGCGTCAAACCTTCGACAATGGCTGTCTTGCCGACGCCGGCCTCGCCAATCAGCACAGGATTGTTCTTGGTGCGGCGCAACAGAACCTGGATAACGCGCCGAATCTCTTCATCGCGACCGATTACCGGATCGAGCTTGCCGCGGCGCGCCTGCTCGGTAAGATCGCGGGCATAGAGGGCGAGCGTGCCATCGTTATTCTCTGGGACGGCGGCGGCCACATGCTGTGGATTGCGTACGCTGAGCAGCGCTCTCAGGAGGGAGCGGCGATCGCCACCATGCCGCATCAGCAGGGCTTGAGCGGGATCGCTGTCGAGCCCCATGATGGCCAGCAACAGGTGCTCGGTCGAGACGTGCTCATCGTTGAGTTCCTCCGCCTCCGCAAAGGCCTGCTCGAGCACGGCGCTGGCAGCGGCCGAGGGCTCGGCCTTCAACACGCCTCCCGCCCACAGCGCCGGCAGGCAGTCGATCTGCTGCCGCGCTTCGGCCAGTGCAAGCCGGCTGTCGACGCCCATCTTACTCAACACTGGCAAGATCATGCCGTCGCGATCAGCGAGAAGAGCAGCGAGCAGGTGGAGCGGCATCAGCTCGGGATTGCCACGCCGGGACGCGAGGTATCCGGCGTTTTGCACCGCTTCTTTCGCGGTCACGGTCAGTTTGTCCCAACTTGCAGTGATGGACATGTTGGTTACTTGAATGCCGCGTCACAACCGCTCCACGCATTTGTGCCGGAAGTGTGGCTTCCTACAGCAGCGATGCCGTTACCACCGGTTCCTTTGTGGCGCCTCCACAAATCGCCGCATCAGGCCGGCATCGGGATAAGTCTTCGGCACTCCATTTGAAGACCGGTTCGAGCCCTTCGGCTTTCAACTTGGCGGAGTAGACCGGCGCGTCGTACGAACCCGACGTGAACTGGCATCCGCAATGTGGCAGCGAATAGCCACCGGGAGTGGTCGAGCAATTCAGCGTGAAGAGACAGCCGCCGCCTCTGGCCATTTCCACGCACAAGTCCCAATCCTCGCGCGTGCTGACGAACGCCGCTGTCGTCGGTGCAAAGATGTTGTGTAGAGCCAGCGTCGCCAGGAATTGCTGGCGCGTCACGGTGTACGGCGCCTCCTTCATCAGCGCTCCCGGAGCCAGCTTCAGGCGCGGCGTGCCAAGAATGGTGGCGCCGCGTCCGCATTGTTCCTGCAGATACTGCTCATGCAGCATCAGCATGGCCCACTCGCGTTTCCATTCCGACAAACCGGTCAGCACGCCAATGCCGACGTGCTCCACACCGGCGGCGAGCATGCGCTCATAAGCGTTTAGTCGATATTCGAAGTTCGACTTCTTGGTTCTGCCGGGATGCAGCACCGTATATCGATCGCGGTCGTACGTTTCCTGCCAGACGACCGACCAGCACAGCCCGGCACTCATCAGGCGGCGATATTCGCTCTCTTCCAGTGCCTCGGCGCTGATTCCAACCAACCCGCCTCCGTGACGCTCCAGCACGCGCCGCAGCAGCTCGACATGACGGCACATCGCGTCAGCCTGCATCTGCGGATCCGATGCGTACACCAGCTCCAGAACTCGCTGGCCTTTCTCTTCGACCAGGTACGTTGCCTCACGTTCGAGTTCTTCGTCCGTCAATCGCCGGCGCTGGACTTCCACCCCCTTGTTACCGCCGCGGAAGTTGCAATAGACGCACTGCTCCTGACAGATGCTGGTCACGTACATTGGAACGATGATGAACAATTTCCCGCCATAAAGAGCGGTCTTGGCCTCGGCAGAAGCCGCGAGGAGGGCGCGATCCAGTTCACCTCCACGACCGAATTCTTCATTCCACAAGAAGGGTGCGAAATCGGATGCCACCATCGATCGCAGCGAATCCAGCGGCGCCGAAGGCATGTGAGAAAATTCAGAAACTTCTTTCCAAGCTAGTTTGTAGCGATCGGAAAACATGGATGTACCTAATTAGACGATAGCGCGGCACCGCACGTCGAACCGTGATCTTCCACACCAGCGATTGTGACGTGGCCCGCCAAAACCAAATCGCTTTCGTTAAGATGAAAGATTCCATGTCACACCGATTCACCGATCGTCTGCGCGAGAAGGCTGCTGCAATCTGGGAGGCGCAGCATCAACATCCGTTTGTGCGCGGTATTAGCGATGGGACACTGGCCCTGGACAAGTTCAAGTTCTGGGTACGCCAGGACTACGTGTTTCTGATCGAGTACGCGCGGCTGCTCGCACTTGCCGCCGCTCGCAGTCCGGACCTCGATACCATGACTCGCTTTGCCACGCTGCTGAAGGAAACGCTGGAAACCGAGATGAGCCTTCATCGCGAGTACGCTGCGGAATTCGGCATAAGCCGCGAAGAACTTGAGCAGGAAGTTGCTGCGCCGGCCACTCGCGCCTACACCGATTTCCTGTTGCGCGTGGCGGCCATCGGCGATTTCGCCGAGCTCGTTGCTGGGCTTTTGCCCTGCATGTGGGCGTTCAGCGAAATCGGGCAACGCCTTGCTGCGCAGCCCGTGCCCAGCGACCAGCGCTATGCCAAATGGATCGCGATGTACAGCTCTGCGGAATTTGCCGAACTGGCGCAGTGGTGCCGTGACCTGCTCGATCGCCTCGCCGCCGGATTGCCGGAACGCGAGTTGCAAAAGCTGGAGGCTGCGTTCCTCACCAGCAGCCGTTACGAGTGGCAATTCTGGCAGATGGCCTGGACGATGGAGCAGTGGCGGGTATAGCAGCACACCTTCAAAACGAGAAAGCTAGTGACAATGACAATTCCACGCGTTTTGATCATCGCGGGTTCCGACTCCGGCGGCGGCGCCGGAATTCAGGCTGATCTGAAGACCGTCTCCGCGCTGGGCGCCTTTGGCATGACGGCGATCACCGCGCTGACAGCGCAGAACACCACCGGCGTCTTCGGAGTGCTGGAGATCGCGCCGGAGTTTGTAGTGAAGCAGATCGAAGCCTGCGCGAGCGACATCGGCTGCGACGCGATCAAGACAGGTATGCTGTCGAGTAGCGCCATCATTGAGGCGATTGCCGCGGCAATTTCGCCCTACAGGTCAGCGCCGCTGGTGGTCGATCCAGTGATGATCTCCAAGCACGGTGCGCCGCTGCTGAAGCCCGAGGCCATCGCCGCGCTGAAAGCCAAGTTGATGCCGCTTGCGACCGTGGTCACACCCAACCTTCATGAAGCCGGAGCGCTCACCGGGCGCGAAATCACAACCCTTGCGGAGATGAAAGACGCGGCGCGAGCCATCCTCGACCTCGGACCAGAGAATGTTGTCATTAAAGGCGGTCATCTGGTCAACGTCGCTGCCGACCTGCTCTACGACGGACGGGAGTTCACGGTCTTTAACGCCGATCGCATCGACAGCAAAGACACGCACGGGACCGGCTGTTGCTTCGCATCAGCCATTGCCGCGAACCTGGCGCACAAGAAAACCGTTCTGGAAAGCGTGACCGCTGCCAAGGAATTCATCACCGAAGCGATCCGCAGTGGCCTGCGAATTGGCAAGGGTTACGGCCCAGCCAATCCGATGGCGATGCTCTACCGCAAGGCTGGGATGTGATGAAGCCTTAACGCACCGTGATGAAGTAGTACGCGCTCATGACCACGCCAATGCCGATGATGACGCGCCGCACCTTCACCGGATCGGCTCTCTGCGCGTAGTGCGCGCCAAACCAGCCGCCCAGGGTGGCGCCGGCAACCATCACCAGGCACTGCGGCCAAAACACCGCACGCGCGAGGACGAAGATCAGCACCGCCGCCGCGTTGATCACCACCGCCAGCAAGGTGCGGATGGCACCCATGGCATGAATGTCGTGCATGCCCAAAGCTGCGAGCATCGCCAACGTGATAAACCCGATTCCCGCGCCGAAATACCCGCCGTATATCCCAATCAGCAGTTCCCCGAACGATGACACCACGATGGCCTGCCAGGTCAAAGCCCGCCAGTCCTCCATCGCGGCCTTCTTGCCGACGATGGCGCGAATTTGATTGCCGAAGGCGAATAGCAACGTTCCACTCAGCAGCAGCCAGGGAACGAGGCGCATGAATACATGTTGCGGCGTCTTGAGCAGCAGCACCGAGCCGGCGAAACCTCCGACCACGCTCGTTACGATTAGGGGAATCAGCAGCGCGCGGGGCGTGTCCAGGCGCTTCAAATAGGCCCCCGTGCTGGCGGCAAGGCCGGGCCACAGCGCGACGGTGTTGGTGGCATTCGCTTGAACCGCCGGCACGCCGGTGGATAAAAGCGCGGGGAAGGAAATAAAGCTACCACCGCCGGCCACGGCGTTGAGCGTTCCGGCAATCGCGGCAGCTGCAAACAGGAAGAAGCCGTGGATCAGGGGCGAAGTGAGCGATGCGCCGATGGGCTTTCCTCCTCTTGCAACTCTTTTCGACAACCGCTTAGAGACGGGTGGCTGACAGAATACTGAATAACCATCGGCGCCGCTTGCGATCGGCTACCGCGAGTAAAAGCGACATAGATCACAACCCGTTGTGACATCTGCACTACTTCTCGTGATGTGGAAAGCCTAGTTTTGTTTTGGGAAGCAATTTTCCGGCTCGCGGCCTCCGTGCATATTTCCGCGGAAGCTCTAATTCACGTTTCTAGTCATTGGTTATTCATACTGTATTCATAACTCGCCACGGTCGTAACCGAGCCGGAACTGGATCACCCGCACGAAATCTACGTTCATTCATCGGAGGCTGTTATGCCCATTAGTAAGCAGGATGCACTCGACTACCACGCTGGGTCGCGACCGGGAAAAACGGAAGTGGTTCCCACCAAGCCCTGCCTGACGCAGCGCGATCTAAGCCTCGCCTATACCCCCGGCGTTGCGGTTCCCTGCCTCGAGATCGAGAAGAACCCGCAAGACGCATACAAGTACACCAACAAAGGTAACCTGGTTGCGGTGGTCACCAACGGCACTGCGGTTCTGGGACTCGGCGACATCGGCGCCCAGGCCGGCAAGCCGGTCATGGAAGGCAAAGGTGTCCTGTTCAAAAGATTCGCCGGCATCGATGTATTCGACATCGAACTCAATACCCATAATCCCGACGAGATCATCAAGGCCTGCCAACTGCTGGAGCCGACCTTCGGCGGCATCAACCTGGAAGACATCAAGGCGCCGGAGTGCTTCTACATCGAAGAGACCTTGAAGAAGACGATGAAGATTCCCGTCTTCCATGACGATCAGCACGGCACGGCGATCATCACGGGCGCGGCGCTGCTGAATGCTGTGGAGTTGACGGGCAAGAAGCTGGACGCGATCAAGGTGGTCATCAACGGAGCAGGTGCGTCCGGCATCGCTACCGCTGAGCACTACATCTGCATGGGCGTGAAGCGCGAAAACATCACCATGGTCGACACCAAGGGCATCGTGTACAAAGGCCGCAAGGAAGGCATGAATCCTTATAAGGAGCGGCTGGCGCAGGACACGACGAAGCGGACGCTGGCTGAGGCCGCAAAAGGCGCTGATTTGCTGCTGGGTCTGTCGGTGAAGGGCGCATTCACGCCGGAGATGATCGCGTCGATGGCGCCGAATCCGCTGGTCTTTGCAATGGCGAATCCTGATCCGGAGATCACCTACGAAGAAGCGCGCGCGGTTCGCGAAGATCTCATCATGGCGACCGGACGCTCGGATTATCCCAACCAGATCAACAACGTACTCGGCTTCCCGTCCCTCTTCCGCGGCGCGCTCGACGTGCACGCCACAGGCATCAACGAAGAGATGAAGCTGGCGGCGACGAAAGCCCTGGCCGCGCTGGCGAAGGAAGACGTTCCCGATTCCGTCTGCCGCGCCTATGGCGTGGAGCGGTTGGCTTATGGCCGCGACTACATCATTCCCACCCCGTTCGATCCACGCGTGTTGGTGTGGGAGGCGACGGCGGTAGCGAAGGCTGCGATGGAAACCGGCGTCGCGCAAAAGCCGGTCAACCTTGATGAATATCGCGATCAGCTGGAGAATCGGCTGGGCAAGGCGCACGGGTTGATGCGCGCCATGATCCACAAGGCACAGGCGAATCCCAAGCGCGTGGTCTTTCCCGAAGGTGCACATCAGAAGATCCTGCGCGCCTGCCATGTGCTGATTGAAGAGAAGATTGCGTCGCCGGTGCTGTTGGGACGCAAGTCGGAGATCGAACGCAATGCCGCACAGCTGGGTGTTCCTTTGGACGCGGTCACGATCGTCGAACCAGAGACTGCTCCTCGTCGTGATGAGTACGTCAAAGAGCTGTATCGCCTGCGGCAGCGCCGCGGTGTGACGCTGGGCTCGGCCGACGAGCTGATGAACGACCCCAACGTCCTCGGCTCAATGATGGTGCGGATGGGCGATGCCGATGCGCTGGTTTCAGGGGTTACGCAGAATTATCCCGACACCATTCGTCCGGCGCTGCAGGTGATCGGGGTGCGCGAGGGGATCCACAAGGTCTCGGGCGTGTATCTCATCATCACTCGCAAAGGCGATCTGTACTTCCTCACGGATGCGACCGTCAATATCGAGCCAACCGCTGAGGACCTGGCAGAGATTGCTCTCTGTGCCGCGCAGGAAGCACGCCGCTTCGGCATCGAGCCACGCGTAGCCATGCTCTCGTTCTCGAGCTTCGGCAGCACCAAGCATTCGCTGTGCGAGAAGATGAAGCGCGCCGCCGAGCTGGTGCGTTATGCCGATCCCACGCTGATCGTCGACGGCGAAGTGCAGGGCGACCTGGCCGTCAACGGCAAGAAGCTGGAAGCGGCTTTCCCGTTCTCGCCGCTGAAGGGCGGAGCCAATATTCTGGTCTTCCCCAATCTGGAAGCCAGCAACATCGCCTGCCGGCTGTTGACCAGCATCGGCGGGGCGGAAAAGCTGGGGCCGATCCTTACCGGAATGGCAAAGCCAGTACATCTGTTGACGCGCGGTGTCGAGGTCGAGGAGATCGTCAACATCACGACCATCGCGGTAGTGGATGCGCAGGATGTGGCGTTCACTCCGGCGGCGCGCGCAGCCGAAGCTGCGGCGGCGGTGGGCGTGTAGCTCAAAGCAGTTGTTCGTGCGGTTCTGGGCGCGCCATCGACAGCGCGCCCTTTTTCTTCCCTTATCACATTCGGACGTGACCTTCGTCCTTGTAGCATTCGCCCCCCAGGTGGAAAGTGAACAGTGGTCAGTCATCAGACCACTGACCTTTCGCCATGGACGCACTACCCCGCACCGGCTTCGAGACAATCCCCCGCAACAAGGTCTACCACACAGTTGTCAGGCAGCTGGAAAAGCACATCGCGGAAAGTCTGAAGCCCGGCGAGCTGCTGCCGTCCGAGCGGCAACTGGCCGAGATGCTGGGGGTGAGCCGCGGCTCGGTTCGCGACGCGATCCGCACTTTGGAGACGCTGGGCTTACTGGAGCCACGCCAGGGCATCGGCACCGTGGTCTGCCAGTCGGAAGCGGCTTCCACGGATCGGCTGGCGGATGCGCTTCGCGAGAAGCGCAAGCTGGTGGCCGAACTCATCGATGTGCGCAAGATGATCGAGCCACACCTGGCGGCCCGTGCTGCCATGCGCGCTTCGCCGGAGGAACTCAAGGAGATGGAGGAGATCCTCGACCGCCAGGAGGCCAAGGTCAGCCGCGGCGAACTCGCGATGGACGAGGACTCCGAATTTCACTACAGCATCGCCCTGGCCTGCAACAACAGCGCGGTGCTGAAAGTAGTGGATGTATTGATGGATCTGTTGCGCGACGCCCGGAAACACTCGTTCCAGGCGAAGGGCAGACAGGAGAAGTCGCTCGCCGGCCATCGTCGAATTCTGTCGGCACTGAAGGGACGGAAACCGGCAGCCGCTGAGCGTGCCATGAATGGTCACCTGCAGGAGATTGAAGACATTGTACTCAAAGAGTTGTAAAGGAACGGAGGTTGGAACAATGGGCCAGCTATTCGCGGTCGAAATCATCTACCGTGGGGTCTTTCAGAAGACCCTGGCTAAGAACATCACTCGCGGCATAGTCTTGGCCGCGCACAACGAAGGCAAACTGGGCATCTCCTTTGGTCGTTATGGTGATGCTCCCGAACGCAACGGCATTCCCGCCAAGAGCTTCGCCATCGTCGCCAATGACGAGCAGACGCTCGAAGCCGGAATGGCACAGTATGAACCCAAACAGGTCGACCTGACTGTGGTCGTCGATGACACCCTCACCAAGGGCGCCGAGTCGTGGGCCTGGTATGGTCTGCAGCCTGTGCATCATGCGCTGAAAGCCGGGGCCACGCTAGCGGTGGTTTCGCAGGACGACGCACCCGCGCTGCTGAAGAACATTCACCGCCGGGAAGAGCCCTACAAGCTGGGCGTCATCAAGGGTGCAGCCAGCTTCTCCGGTATGTGGGTTTACAAGGACGACCACACCGATGTTCGCGTCCTCGGCGTCATCGCCAAGGTGCTGCCGGGTCTGTTCAGCCTGAAGTCCGTTGAGCAGTACATCAACGAGAAGCTGAAGAATCCGTTGAAGGTGACCTCGGCGCGCGGCGCTTATGAGCGCTTCACCACCGCCGACGTGAAGCCGGGAGAGGGCAATCCCGAGGAGCTGTTCAACTTCACGTTGCCTGGCTGGGAGAAGATGCGCGGCGGCGTTTCGGTTACGGGCCAGCCACAAGGTGGACCGTATGCCGATCCCACGACGGGTCAGAATGGCGGTTTCCGGCCTCACCGCAACGAGCTGTTCAAGAAGTACTCGACGCGCACCATGCGGCCGGTCATCAACTTCAAGACCTGCACCAAGTGCACGCTGTGCTGGCTCAACTGCCCGGATGCGTCCTTCGACGTCACCCCGGACGGAACTTACGACGCTAACTTCGAGTCCTGCTGTGGCTGTGGCATCTGCGAAGCAGTGTGCCCAGTGAACAGCTGCATCTCGATGGTGAACGAGTCCGAATTCACCGATAACAAGAGCCAGTGGGAAGCGTTCAAGAAGGATCAGGACGCGTATCTGAAGTGGCTGGAGACGACCATTCAGAAGGCGGAGCCGATCGAGAAGCGCGCCCATGGATTCCGTTATCGCGGTCAGTATCAGGAAGAGGTACCCAAGGCCCTGGAAATCGCTGCAAAAGCCTAATGGCACGCTCGTTGCCTTCGCGTCGACAACGCGCGGGGCGAGCATCGGCGGCAATAAGACAAGGAGATAGCAAGATGGCGACATTAACAGTACCTGTCGAAGAAAAGAAGAAGGTTCAGGAGCAGGAAGCCCTGATTACCGGCGCCGAAGCCATTGCGATTGCATGCAAGTTGGCCAACGTGGACGTAGTCACGGCTTATCCCATCCGGCCTTATGACACGGTCATGCAGTACATCAGCCAGCTGGTAGCCGACGGCGAGATGGACTGCGAATACATCGTGGCAGAAGGCGAGCATTCACAATTCGAAATCGTCAAGCACGCCTCGGTTTGCGGCGCACGCGTGTTCTGCGGCTCCAGCGGTGTGGGCTGGATGTATGCCATGGAAGCGCTGACCGTCAGCCCGGCGCTGCGTGTGCCGATGGTTTGCATGGTCGGCAATCGCGCGCTCGACGATCCCGGCGCATTCGGCGTGGAGCACAACGACGCACTGGCAGTCCGCGATCTGGGCTGGCTGCTTACCTGGGTCGACAGTGCCCAGGAAGCACTGGACACCGCGCTGATTTCCTATCGCATAGCGGAAGATCGACGCATTCTGGTGCCGCTCGCGATCAGCTGCGACGGTGCGTTCCTCACTCACTCGCAAGCTCTGGTCAAGATCCCCACGGTGGAGCAGGTCAAGAAGTTCCTGCCTCCGTATAACCGCGGCGATCTGCTCATGCATCCCGACAACGTCATCTCCATTGCGCCGCAGGCCAACGAGGACTGGGTGATGGAGATTCGCCGGCAGAACTACGCGGTCACCGAGATTACTTGCGACGTGATTCGCGAAGTCTATGCCGACTTCGAGAAGACCTTCGGCCGCAAGTACGGCAACCCGTTCTTCGAGGAATACATGACCGAAGACGCGGAAGTCGTGCTGCTCGGCATGGGCACAATGTCCACGCCGGTGAAGGTTGCCATCCGCAAGCTGCGCGAGCAAGGCAAGAAGGTTGGCTTTGTGCGGCTGCGCTGGTTCCGGCCGTTCCCCGGTCCCGAGATCGCGAAGTGCCTGGAACGCTTCAAGGCAATCGGCGTGATCGATCGCGACTTCTCGTTCGGTTCACCGAATCTCAGCGGCGTCGTAGCCACCGAACTTCGCTCGGCGATGTATACGGGCGCAGCCACGCGGCCGCCGGTGCTGGGCTTCATCTGCGGACTGGGCGGACGTGAAGTCACCGTGCCGGACGTGGAAGAGATGACCGAGATCGTGTTCCAAGCTGCCAAAGGCAAGGCGCAACCCCTGACCCAGTGGATCGGGCTGCGGTCGTAGAGCCGGAAAGGACAACAATCATGAGCACATTTGTAGAAGAGAAACCGACGCAAAACCTGGAAGCCTTCCACGGAGTGAAGAAGGTTCCATTTGAGGAGTACTACACGTCCGGCCACCGCACCTGCCAGGCTTGCGAGTCTGCGCAAATCATGAAACTGATGGCGAAGGCTGCAGGTCCAAGGACGATCATTCTGGGCAGCACCGGTTGCATGTACGTCGCCAACACCTCGTACTATGCAACGCCCTGGGGTGTGCCCTGGATGCATACCCAGCTCGGCAGTTCGGGCTCGGCGGCATTGGGCGCGGCTGCTGCCTTCCGCGTCCAGATGCGCAAGGGCGTTATGAAGGATGAGCCGATCAACGTCATCGCCTTCTGCGGTGACGGCGGTGGCGCCGACATGGGCCTGAACGGCATCTCGGCGACGATGACCCATCCCGACTACAACCTGCTAATCCTGATGTACGACAACGAGTCCTACGCCAATACCGACATCCAGATCTCCGGAACGTCGCCCTATGGCGTCAACACCTCGTTCAGTACGCCGGGCAAGATGAAGCGGATCATGAATCACCGCTGGAAGAAGAACATGGCGCCGCTGATGATGGTCGGCCATCCCACCTGCAAATACGTGTCGACGATCTCGACTTCGTATCCGCTGCAGGCGATGAACAGTGTTCGCAGAGCGCTGTCCATCGGCGGACCGACGTTCATTCACTGCCTGAATCCCTGCCCCAAGGGCTGGGACTTCGATCCCGTGATGTCGTTTGAACTCGGCGAGCTGGCGGTTAACACCGGCATCTGGCCGCTCTACGAGATCGAGAACGGCAAGCTGAAGCTGTACGGCAAGACGAAGGACATTGCCAATGGCAGGTTCAAGCGGCTGCCGGTTCGCGACTACTTGCTCAAGCAGGGAAGGTTCGCGCACTTCATCGAGGAAGACATCGAATACTTCCAGAGCAAGATCGATGAAATGTGGAACAACTGGCTGGTGCCGGGAATCATCCCGCTCCAGAAGGACCTCGAAGGATAACTTGCACCCGCCCTGGCAACGGGGCGGGTTTCGTTTTCTAGCCGGAATTCGCTGAACCCTTCCGGCCAGCAACGGTTGCAAACAAAAGCAGCGAAGTGCTGAGGTAACCGTCCCGGAGGCGGCCAATATGGCCACGCATGTGACCTCCTTGCTTCGTAGTCATTCCGCGCGCTGCGTTTGCGCGCAGAATACGCAGTTGCGGCTTGGCGATGTCCCTCATCGCCCCGCAATTCGCAGGGAAGCCGCTTTCTGCTGTCCTCAGATCACACTCTGTAAACCTCTCGGCGACTTCGACTCGGAATCGCCCGATTTTTCTCTGGCACACACTCCTCGCCAGCGCCCACTGAGGAGCAACTTTCGTCTCCCCGCTCATCAATCCGCCTTGCCATATGGCAAGTAGGAGGAAACAGCCATGAGTACTGAAATAGTTGCGGAACCCCGAGACACCGCCAAGCAAGCCGGCGGCGGCATCACCGACAATCGTTGGATCCAGCTGGTGTTTGGCGTCCTCGCAATGATCGTCATCTCCAATTATCAATATGCCTTCACGCTGTTCACGCCAGGCATGAAGCAGACCTTTACCGGCGTGCCTTACGCGAAGATCGCCGCCGTGTTCTCGGCCTTCATTCTGTTTGAGACCTGGCCGATGCCGGTGGCCGGTTACTTCGTCGACAAGTTTGGCATCCGCAAGCTGATGTCGATCGGCGCGGTCTTCATCGCTCTCGGCTGGGTGCTGGGTGGAACCATCGCCACTTCGCCGCTGCACCTGTACATCTATTACGGGGTGATTTCCGGAACCGGCGCGGGCATCATTTATATCTCCTGCGTGGCGAATGCGGTGAAGTGGTTCCCTGATCGCCGCGGGCTCGCGGTTGGTCTTACGGCCGCCGGCTTCGGTGGCGGAGCTGCTCTCACCATCATGCCGATTGCCAGTTCCATCCACGCGATGGGCTGGGCGCGGTCGATGGCGATCTGGGGTGTTGGACAAGGCATCATCGCCTTCATTGCGGCGATGATTTTGCACCATCCGCCTGCTGGCTGGGCGCCGGCCGCGTGGACGCCAGCTAAGAAGGCCGCCGTTGTCCAGTCGAAGGTGAACTACAGCTGGCTGCAAACCCTGAGCAGGCCCGAGTTCTACCTGCTCTATGCCATGTTCTTCTTCGCCTGCGCCGGCGGACTGATCGCCACCGCGAACCTCTCGCAGATCGCCAAGGCCCTCAAAGTCAGCGACGCTAAGGTCTGGGGCATAGCGATTGTGCCGCTCACCGCGACCCTGACCTCGGCCTGCAACGCGCTGTCGCGCATCCTGTGGGGCACGGTCTCCGACCGCCTGGGACGCGAGACCACCATGTTGCTGACCTTCGGCGTGGAAGCCATCCTGGTCTATTCCGTTACCGAGATTGCAGGCGCGCCGCTGGCCTTCGTGGCGCTGTTCTCGTTCATCTTCCTCTTCTGGGGCGAGATCTATTCCCTGTTCTCGGCAACGGTGGGTGATGTCTTCGGCCCCAAGAACGCCTCCGCCAATTACGGCATGTTGTATACCTCCAAAGGACTGGCCTCGGTGTTTGCCGGATTCGGCGCAGCCTCGCTGGCAGCCTACTTTGGCGGATCATTCACCGTACCGTTCTACATCTCGGCCGTGCTCTGCGGTATCGCTGCGATCCTCTCGATCCTGGTCCTGAAACCATTGATCCGCGGCAGGATTGCACATGAGCAGCCTCAGGCAGCACTCGCGACAACTTCGCTGAGCAAAGCAGCCGAGCAGGAGAAGGAGTTGACCGGAGTCCGGTAGTCGGCAGACTTGAGCTGTCGACAAGTTAGAAGATCGACTCATGGCGTAACTATCACAGACACCCCACACAAGGAAGGTTCACTTTGTGTGGGGGTTCTTCCATCTTGGCGATCTGCGATAGCAGCCACTGAACGTGCTGACGCTGTGGACGCGAGACTGTGACTTAAGTCATTTCTCGTTGACCGGGAACCGTGTTTGGATATATTCAGGAGCACGAAAGCATGACCGAGTTGCGCTGTCCTGGGCAAGACATGCAGTATTGGAAATTCGACGATATCTTTGAGATCGTCTGCCCCCACTGCAATCGACACATTGAATTTTTCAAGGACGATCATCGTCGCATCTGCAAGGTATGCGGGAAGAATGTGCTGAATCCGCGCAATGACATGTCATGTGCCGAGTGGTGCAAGCACGCCAAGGAATGCCTGGAGTCCATTGGAGCGGGCGACACGGTACAGATCGAGCCAAAATAGCGGACAGAAGTGCAGCCACGGCGAAAGCTTTCGATCGTTGTGGGGATCGCGCTACGATCTTGCTCACCTCAAAAGGCGGAGTGGAATGGCGGCGCTCAGACCTTGCCAATGGATTCTCTGCAGGTACCCATCCCCCAATCGAAATTAATGTTGCATAAAAAGCTCACCGCAAACTATTGATAAATCAGCATATCTATACGTCGCCAACACGCCCCAACTACTATCAAATATTGCTTTATTTTCTGGACAAATGATGGTGAAATACCACGACCCGAGGGCCTCTCCCCTTCTCCAAGCAGGTGAGCCTTAGGCGGGTTCCCTTCTGAAAGACGAGGAGGCCCTTCGGGTGACCCTTGAGCGCGCAGGCGCCCTTGGGTTTTGGCATTTTGGGGGTTGCGGCTCTCCCACAATGCCTAAAATCGGGTGCAGGCAATTTGGCAGTATGGACGATGTCTGGCCGCCCTAAGAAGGCGCCCTAGGGACGCTCCATGACATTCGGCTAATATCCGTGGTCGCTGCCCTCCTCCAGCCGCACCTTGCCGCGGAACATCCGATACACGAAGACGAAGTACACTGCGGCCAGAATCATCCCAAACGTCCACCACACAAAGCCTACAGCCATGCCGTGCGCACCGGTAGCGCTGTTGTAGATGGTCAGGTCATATTGCGAGCCGGTACTGGCCGGCAGCACCCTGGGATAAAGCGCGAAGACCGCTCCCACCAGCATGACGATGATGTACAGCGACGACGCCAGGAAAGCGCCTTTCTCGTGGTGCCGCGAGTGCGCAAAGTACATGTAGATCAGGCTGCCGATGACGACGGCCGGCACCAGATACCCGATCGGCCAGCGCGAGTAGTTGGTGAGAATACCCGGCACAGCGTATACCGTCGCGATCAGGCTGAAGATGGTTAGCAGCACCTGCACCGGCCAGAAGAACGACGCCACTTTACGGGCTCGGAAGTTCAGGGCACCTTCGGTCTTGGTTGCCAGATACAGCGATCCATGCACCACCAGCGTGACCAGCGCGACCACGCCGCACATCACCGTATACCAGTCGAGGATGCCGTTCTGCGCGCCCACCCGCCAGTTGGTCCACAGCGGCTCAAAAAAGTAGCCATCGGGATTGAGCGGCACGCCGCGCACCACATTCCCTAGCGCCGCGCCGAAGAAGATCGCCAGCAGAATGCTGGAGACGCCGAAGATGGTGTCGAAGAATCCCTGCCACACGCGCTCTTGGATGTGGGTGCGAAATTCAATGCCGATGGCGCGCAGCATCAGCAGCCACAGCACCATCATCAGCGGCAGATAGAAGCCGCTAAAGCCCGAGGCGTAAAGCTGCGGAAAAGCAAAGTACAGCGTCCCGCCGGCGGCCAGCAGCCAGACTTCGTTTCCGTCCCACACCGGGCCGATGGCACGAATCACGGTGCGGCGCTCGTCGTCGTCTTTGGCGATGAACAGGTGCACCGCGCCCGCGCCGAGGTCGAAGCCGTCGAGCACTACATAAATTGCCACCATTACTGCCACGATCATGAACCAGACTGTTGCCATGGCTATCGCACCTCCGAGGGAGTCATATGGGCCGAGTCAACCAGTTCGCGCAGATCCGTGGGCCCAACCGGCTCCGGACCGTGCTCGATCTCGCGTCGCACCAAGAAGAGGAAAAGCATCGACAGCACGGTATACATCCCGAGAAATCCCAGGAAGCTGAACCACCCGTTGCCGGCCGAGACCATCTTGGAGTAGCCATCCACGGTGCGCATCAGGCCATACACCAGCCACGGCTGCCGGCCGAACTCTGCCGTCATCCAGCCTGCGGTATTGGCAATGTAGGGAAACGGAAAGCTGAGCAGCAGGATCCACAGCATCCAGCGCGATTCATACAGCTTCTTGCGCCACAGCAGGACGCACGCCACCGCAGTGATCGCGATGAAGAACGTCCCCAGCCCCACCATGATGTGGTACGCGTAGTAGAGCAGCGGGATATTCTCCGGCCAATCTTGCTTCGGCGTCGCGTTCAGGCCTTTGACTTCAGCGCCCCAGCTCCGCCACGTCAGGATGCTCAGCATCTTGGGAACGACGATGGGATTGTCGATCTTCTGCGCGGTCATATCAGGTTGCCCGAGGATGATCAGGGGTGCCCCCGGCTGCGTGTCAAACAAGGCTTCCATGGCCGCCAGCGTCACCGGTTGATTGCGCGCCACCATGCGGCCTTGCGCATCACCGGTCGGGACAACCTGAAAAACGCAGACGAACAGCGCCGCGATGACGCCAACGCGAACAAAAATCTTGCCCTGCTCCACATGCTTCTCGCTGAGCAGATAGAACGCGCCCACGGCTGCCATCACGAACGCTCCAGTGATGACCGCGCCGCTCATGTTGTGCGCGTACTGCCACCACGCCCACGGATTCAGCACCAGTTGCCAGAAGCTCTTCAGCTGCACCGAACCATCGGCCACGCGCTCGTAGCCCACCGGATGCTGCATCCAGGCGTCGGTGGCGATGATGAAGTAGCCCGACAGCCACGATCCCAGGAACACCATCAGCGCCGAGAACCAGTGCATGCCTTTGCTCAGGCGCTTCTCGCCATAGAGGAACAAGCCGAGGAAGGTCGACTCCAGAAAGAAGGCGAAGCAGCCTTCCATCGCCAGCGTCTGTCCGATGACGCCGCCGGCGAAGCGCGAAAAGTGTGACCAGTTCGTCCCGAACTGAAATTCCATGGGAATGCCGGTCACTACGCCAATCACGAAGTTGATGCCGAAAATCTTTGCCCAGAAACGGGCGGCCTGGTCGTAACGCTCGTCGCCCGTCCGCCAGGCAATCGTCTTCAGGATGACGATCAGCGGCGCCAGGCCCATGGTCAGTTGTGGAAACAGATAGTGATAGGTAACCGTAAAGGCAAACTGCAGACGGTGGATCAGGAGTGCACTATCCATGCGGGGACCTCAAAGCTAGAAAAATCGCGCGACCATGATCGCGCGGTACGGCAGACAGACAACGGCTGCGGGTACAACATGGCTCAATTGTCTTTTGCGAGGGGCACGTCGGGATGTGACCCAGATCACGTGCGGCTGTGACCAGGCCTCAAAACGGATCGAGGTAACACATCTGCATTAATACTTGCGTCAGCGCCAGAAGCGGGCTATGGTTCCGGCGTGCGCCGCCCTCCCAAATGGACGGAAATCCCGCAATACCCAGTCATCGCCGGGACCGCCGCATTGGCGATTGCGGTAACTATCGCGTGGTGGTTCAAGGTCGACATTTCGCCGTTGTTCGCAACCGCCATGATCCGCCGTGGAGAACTCTGGCGATTGATCACCAGCATCCTGCCTCACAATGACGTTCTGCATCTCGGGTTCAATGTCTATTGGCTCTGGATTTTCGGTAGCGTCGTCGAGCGCGTATATGGGCATCTCAAGACGGCTGCGCTCATCGTTTTGTTCGCTCTCGGCTCGGGCGCAATGGAATTCGCCTTCGCGCTTGGGGGGATCGGACTCTCCGGTGTGGTGTATGGCCTATTTGGCCTGCTGTGGATTCTTTCGCCTCGCGACGAGCGCTTTCATGATGTTGTGGATCGGAGGACAGTCCAGCTCTTCGTCGGATGGTTCTTTTTCTGTATCTTCACCACCCTGGCTCACATTTTCCCGGTGGCAAACATCGCTCACGGTGTCGGCGCGATCCTGGGTGTTCTGGTCGGGTTTGCGGTAATTGCCCCTGATCGTCGCACACTGGCCACTACGGGTATCGGGGTGATCCTGTGTCTGGGTCTCTGGGGATCAACTCTGGGGCGGCCGCGGATCAATCTCTCAGGCAAAGCCGGATACGAGGAAGGAACATGGGGCTACGACGCTCTCATGGCAAACCACAACCAGGAAGCCGTTCGCTGGCTGGAGGACGCGGCGAGATATCAGCCCAAGGAGGATATCTATTGGTACGACCTGGGCATCGCCTACGAGAGATTGGACAATAAGAAAGCCGCGCAAACCGCCTATCAACGAGCCCATCAGCTCAAGCCCGACAACGCGGACTACTCGGAAGCCTTTGAGAGATCCAACTGAAACGGGTCCATCACGTCTCATTCAGCAAGCGCGGCAGGAAGCGGCCAAAATCCCGGCAGTTTTTCCCTGACGGGACTCGGGTAATCGAATGCTTACTGCGCCACGACAAACAGGTTCCCGTCGTTCTGGGTATAGACCTTGCCGTCATCGCCAATCGACAGCGGTGTGTACGCCGCGCCCAGAGCTTCTTTCAGGAAGATTCGCTGTTGCCACTCGGTGAACACGCCGTGATGCCCCTGCGCCACCGAGTAGACGTGCCCATCCTCGCTGGTGAGGTAGACCACGCCATTACTGTCGATCACAGGCGCGTTGACACACCACTCATAGCCATTGGGATGGAAGGGATCGATGGTCGTGTTCTGGAAGGACCACTCGACATTGAGACTTGCGTCCAACTGCGAGACATAATACGGACCCGGCGGCAGCGGCGTGCAGACCGGGCTGTCGAACCCGCCGCAGTACGCGGTTGCGGGGTAATGATTGTCTTTGACGACCAGCGACCACGTGCCGTCATGCTGATAGACTCCCGCCGTCGTGTCCCAACCGAAGGTGTAAGCGTTGACGAAGTTTCCCTGGGTATCGAAGTGGAAGAGATGTCCGCGTCCGTAGTTGTAATTGTCGGTGGCGGCGAAGACCACGGAACCGTCGGGAAGCACGGTAGGCGTAGAGGACGCCTCATCCTCGACCGAGCCCGATCCGGCCGCATTGGTGGTGGGATCGACCCCGACGTGGGTACCGTAGCGGCATGAGTCCGGAAGATTGTTGACGCCCTGCGGCGCAATCGGTAAGAGCACGCCGCATCCGTCCGTCAGGCGATACTGCAACGACGAGGCCCACTTCGGCGTGAGATCGGAATTCACGGCGATCATGTAGGCCACCTGATTGTCGAAGTGCGCGACACTCACGGTATAGATCGTCCCATCAGGAGCAACCGCGGGCGCGATGTTGATTCCCGGCCGCTGCGAGCCGCACAGCTGCGTCGGCGGGCTACTGATTCCGGGCGGCGGAAACGGTAGCGACGAAGCTCCGTAGAAAGCAAAAAAAGTGCTCTCGCAGCCGAAGGAATTTCCTGGCGGCGCGTTGGGCACCAGAGTGGCGAAGCTGACCGTAGCGGATGAGTCATTGGGGTTGATCTTCACCAGCCATGCGTTGACGACATCGTTCAGCCACAGGTTGCCGTTGATATTGAACTCAATCACGTTGTAGTAGATGTTGCCATTGCTGTCGGCAGTCAACGGGCCGGAGACGAAGGTATTGGCGGCATTGACTCCTCCGTTACCCGAGAACGGATTGATATGCGACTGCGACTGCCCGGTCGTCTCATTCACCTTCCACACCGTGCCCGCAGCGCCCGGGACATAGACATATCCATTGGCCAGCGCAGGATGGAAAACCGGCTCCCACCCAACCAATCCCACAGCACCTATCAGAAAGTCGCTGCCATTTGGCTCCGGTACCCAATCCGTGCCGAAGGTCCACGCGGTGACCGGCGTATTGCCCTGCCAGTTGTAGCGCACCACACTCCAGTACAGCTGATTCCAGGCGTTCGGCCCGCACGGCAAGCCGTAAAACCACCAGCCTGCCGGATGGCACGAGGGATAGCTGCCGCTCTTCTGCATCATGTAAAAACTGTTGCCGTCGATGAGCGTCGACATGTAATGTGCCGTCAAAACCGCTTCGCCCTCGAGCAGCAAATTCTCCTGCTGTTCCTGCTCGGTGAACGGGTCATAGACAATGTCAGCGATCTTCTCGTTCAACGGCTGGCCGGGAATGTTGACCATACCGGAGTGCTGGGCGTCCCGGCCCCATTGCGACCAGAAGGCCTGGGCGTGGGCTACGCCGCTTGGCTGGATCAGCGTGCCGGCGATGGCGGCGACAATCACAACTAGAGACAGGCGTTTCACAGGGGGCCTCCTTGTGATGCGAGCGGTTTGTTAATGGGCCGAGATGGTAGCGCGCTTCGTGACCCGGGTGGTCAACGGCGCGGCCATTTGGGACGAGCGGCTCTTTGGCGAGGAAGTATAGCTCAACTCCTGAGGTGAAAGCGTGAGAAAGCAACCCCCGCAAGTGCGGTCGCGCGTTTCACCTCGTGGCCTGCGCGGCAGCTATAATACGACTCGACTACCGTCAACCAACAACGCGCGGCTCAAGTTGTGTCCTCTTGTCCGCTGACCACATTTTCCTTTGGACACGCAGGTCCTTCTATGCGCCCATTACGTCTCCGGGTTCTTGTCGTCATATTCGTGGCGCTGGCAATTATCTTCTGGGCAATTCCGGCCGCCGCCAACTTTGTCATCGAGTACAGCTGGTGGAAAGAGGTCGCCCAGGTCAGCACCTGGTTTTCGATGCTGTGGTACAGCATCGCTCCTGCCGCGGTCGGTGCCGTGCTGGCATTTGTCGCGTTCTACGTCGCCCACGCGCGCGGCCTGCACTTCGCCGGAGTCCGTCGCCAGGACTATTCCGTGTACACCGGCATTGTCACAATCGCCCTCGCGCTTTTTGCGATTCTGTTTGCTTCGTCATCCATCGACTACTGGACGGTGATGCGATTTTTCGGCTCGCGTGGCATTACGGTGCCGCAGGGCGCATGGCAGGATCGCGTCTTCTCGCGTGGCCTGCCGTTTTATTTGTTTGATCTTCCCTTCTATTGGAACCTCCTCGGCTTCTTGTTGGGAGTCGCAATCATCTCCGCACTGCTGTTCTGGGTCACGGCGCGTGGATGGCAGCTGTTTGAGCGCATTCGCTACCGCTTCAGCAATGGCGCGCACGCCAGAGTGATCAGCATTCAGGAATATCTGCGACTACCCGGCGCGACGAAAGCGCCGTTCGTCCGCATCCTTGCAGTGATTCTGCTTGTCGGTTTTGCTGCCTGGATTTATCTGGGAAACTTCGAGTTGCTCTTTAAAGTTCATGCATTCATGACCGGCGCCGATTACGTGGACGAGAAGGTCACGATCCCGCTGCGCTGGCTGGTTATGGTCGCAGCACTGGTTGCGGTGCCGTTGGTCTGGCTGTCGAAATTCAAGCCGGCGCTCTACCTGGTCGTCGGCTGTTACGTCCTGCAGATGGCGCTGCCGGCGGTTGTCCGAAGTGTCTACGTTCGTCCCAACGAAATCTCGATCGAACGTCCCTACATCCAGCGCCACATCGAAGCGACGACCGCAGCTTTCGGCCTCAACCGCAACGCCACGGAAAGTCCATTCGCTCCTTCGGGCCAAGGCACAGTCGATCCGGTTCAGGATGCGACGCTGCTGGCGAACGTTCGGCTCTGGGATCTGCGCGCCTACGAGGCGACCATCACCCAGATTCAGGCACTCCGCCCGTACTACACTTTTCCCGACACCGATGTCGATCGCTACTTCATCGACGGGCGCATCAAGCAGGTGCTGCTGTCGCCGCGCGAGATCGACGTATCGCAGCTGCCAGCCGAAGCCGCAGCCAGCTGGATCAATCCTCACTTCATCTACACCCACGGCTTTGGCGCCGTGGTCGCCGAGGTCAACAAGATCACGCCTGACGGACTGCCAGTGCTGCTGATCAAAAACGCTCCGCCGGAGATCAAGTCGCCGGGCTTTCAGCTGACGCGGCCGGAGATTTATTACGGCGAGAAGACGCAGGACCCAGTCTTCGTTCACACCGCGCGCGAGGAGTTCGATTATCCCTCCGGCGACCAGAACAAATATTCGACCTATCGCGGCACCGGCGGTTTTCCTGTCGGCTCGTTTCCCATGAAGCTGGCCGCCGCGATCTCCGAAGGCGAAACCAACATCGTCTTCACCGGCTATCTCACCGGCGACAGCCGAATGATGATCTATCGCAACGTGAAGGCGCGGCTGGCACATCTGGCCAGCTTTCTCACCTGGGACCCCGATCCTTATCTTGTGATCACCGACGATGGACGCCTGGTGTGGATGGCCGACGCCTACACCACTTCCCTGTCGCATCCGTATTCGGCGGCCCTGCCTGTGGCTGGTATGGACGATGGCGCCAATTACATTCGCAACACCGTTAAAGCCACGGTCGACGCCTATACCGGGCAGATGAATCTGTATGTCTTTGATCCCGCTGACCCGATCATTCAGGCCTATCAGAAGTTGTTTCCGCAGCTTTTCCACCCGATGTCCGAGATGCCGGCCGATCTTCGCCGCCATGCGCGTTATCCGGAAGCCATGTTTCGCACGCAGGCCGAGGCGTACCGCATCTTCCACATGCGCGATCCGCAGGTCTTCTACAACAAGGAAGACGTCTGGGAGATCGCGCGTGATCTCTTCAGCCAATCCGGACAGCCGGAGCCGATTTCGCCAACCTATGTTATCGCCACGCTGCCAGGAGAGAAGGATCCTGAGTTCCTGATGATTCTGCCGTTCACGCCGCGCGGCAAAGACAACCTGATCGGATGGATGGCGGCGAGATGCGACGGCGACAAGCTGGGCCAGCTGATCTTCTATCAGTTGCCCAAGCAGCAGCTTATGTACGGTCCCATGCAGATTGAATCGCGCATCGATCAGGACCAGAACATCTCCAAAGATCTCACGTTGTGGAATCAGCAGGGCTCGCGCGTGCTGCGTGGAAACATCATTGCGCTACCCGTCACTGGCGGCTTTCTTTATCTCGAGTCGATCTACATTCAGGCGACAGAAGCGCGAATGCCGCAGCTGAAGAAAGTTGTCCTGGCGATGGGCGACCGGCTGATCTATCGCGATACTTTCGACGAAGCGCTTGCCGATCTGATCTCGGCGCCAATGCCGGCCGCTGCTCCAACCGCTCCGACCGTCGCCGCGACTCCGGCGGAAAAGAACGCTCCCCCACTCGCCGAACGCTTGCGGCAGCTCCACGATCAGGCCGAACAACTGACGCGAGAACTGGAGTCGCTAGAGAAGGAAGCCACAAAGAAGTAGTCATTGGCAGTTTAGGAATTACAGTGATCCCGTGAGCACGGGTAGAGCGGCGCTTCAGCGCCGCGTCAAGCCGCTCTTGCTAGAACCGAGCCGGCTTCAGCCGGCGGCACGGCTGTCGTCGGCTTAAAGCCGACTCAAGAAAGAAATAAGGGGCCTTATCGGCACGACTAAAGTCGTGCCCTGACACAAAGCGCTCGAAACTGAAATCTCTCACCAGCCTGTAAACCCAACTCTGGCTGCAAGGGCCTCGTGGACTCGGGCCTGAAGGCCCGCTCTACCGATCGTAATAAGAACCAAACCGCTCTAGAGCGCCACGTGATAGGATCGCTTCGCTAGAAGGCCGCTTTTATGCAGGAACAAGCCGACAGCAGCCAAGCTCGGATTCAGCAGATGGACATTCTCTGGATCACTGCTGGACTCGGTTGCGATGGCGAGACGATCGCCATGACCGGAGCGATGCAGCCGAGTATTGAAGACTTCGTGCTCGGCGGAATTCCCTGGATCCCCAAGGTCAACTTTCACAATCCGTTTCTTGCCCAAGCCAACGGAGACGAATTCCTGCAGCCGTTTCATCAGGCTGCGAACGGCAAGCTCGCGCCTTTCATCCTGGTCATCGAAGGCTCCATCCCCGACGAAACCAACAAGTCTGAAGGCTATTGGGCGTCGCTCGGCACGGACCGCGCTACCGGTCAGCCCATTACGACGTGCGCATGGGTCGACCGCCTTGCACCCAATGCCTGGGCGGTCGTAGCAGTTGGGACGTGCGCAACTTACGGTGGCATTCACGCCATGCACGGAAATCCGACGGGAGCGATGGGACTGCCCGATTACCTGGGCTGGCAGTGGAAGTCGCAGGCCGGCATTCCGATCGTCTGCGTTCCCGGCTGCCCGGCCCAGCCTGACAACATGATGGAGACGCTGCTCTACCTCCTATATATGGCCGCCGGACGGGCGCCCATGATTTCTCTCGATCAGCAGTTGCGTCCCACATGGCTCTTCAGCCAGACCGTTCACGAAGGTTGCGATCGCGGCGGCTACTACGAGCAGGCTGACTTCGCGGAAGAATACGGATCGCCGCTTTGCATCGTAAAGCTTGGCTGCTGGGGTCCGGTGGTGCAATGCAATGTCGGCAAGCGCGGCTGGATGTCCGGCATCGGCGGCTGCCCGAACGTTGGCGGCATCTGTATTGGCTGCACCATGCCAGGATTCCCTGACAAGTTCATGCCCTTCATGAACCAGCCGCCGGGATCGTTGCTTTCTGCCAGCGCCGTCCAGACCTACGGCAAAGCCATCCACGCTCTCCGCACCTTCACCCAGGCATCGCTTAACCAGGAGCCATCCTGGCGTCGCCGTCCCGATATCCCAAAAAGGTGATAAAGTAAGCGACACCGATTTCCCAGGCCGCTCGTTCGTAATGCGCCCAGCGAAATAAACATGGCCTCCTGGTTGGAAAGCACTTCGATTCCCGGCGTCGACATTCGCGCTGCGCTTGGCGACGCCACCACGTACGCCGACGCTGAAGCCGTCCTTCAGGATCTCGCCAAAGTTTTCTTTGAGAACACCAGCCTTCTCGCCGGACATGCACCTTCCGCACTGGCACCGTCCAAAATCAGCACGCAACTTCCCAACCTGGAAGCCAAGTATCGCGCCTTAGTCGAACAGATTCCTGCCGTCGTGTTTATGGCCTATCTCGACGAGTGTGTGGGCGAAGCCTACGTTAGCCCGCACATCGAGCGTGTGCTTGGCTTCACCCAGGAAGAGTGGCTGCAGGATCCGGTCCGCTGGTATTCGCAGGTTCATCCTGATGACAAGCTGCGCTGGAGCGCCGAAGCCGCCGAATTGTTTCTAACCGGCAAGCCGCTGCGCTCGGCCTATCGCATTCTCTCCCGCGACAATCGAGTGATCTGGCTGCACTGCGAAGCCAAAATGATCCGCCGCGACGACGGTCGTCCGTGGTTCATTCACGGAGTCGGCTTCGATATCACCGATCTCAAACGTTCCGAAGAAGCGTTGCAGGAAGAGCGCAACGTCGTAACGGCGATGCTCGACACGGTCGGCGCGTTGGTCGTCGTGCTCGATCCCGACGGCCGCATCGTCCGCTTCAATCGCGCCTGCGAGCGCAGCACCGGCAAAACTCTCGCGGATGTGGCCGGGCGCTTCGTGTGGGACTTGTTCATTCCCGAGGAAGAAGCAGAAGCCTTTAGAAAGCAGTTTGAAAAGATGCGGGAAGACCAACTGCACACTGATTACGAATGCCCCTGGCTGGCAGACGACGGCAGCCGCCGGCAGATCGCGTGGTCCGGAGTTTCATTGCCCGGGGGCCAGGGCACGCCAGCTTATGTGATCGCAACCGGCATCGACATCACCGAGCGCAAACATCTGGAGAGGGCGATCCTGGAGATCAGCGCGCGCGAGCAACGCCGCATCGGACAAGACCTGCACGACGGGCTGGGCCAGCACCTCACCGGTATAGCTTTCATGAGCAAGGTGCAGGAACAGAAGCTGAAGGAGCACCGTCTGCCATATGCAGAGGACGCCGCTAAGATCGTTAAGCTGGTCAACGAGGCCATCAACAAGACGCGCGAATTGGCGAGAGGCCTCAGCCCAGTAGTACAGGAATCGCATGGCCTGATGACCGCGCTGCAGCAGCTGAGCGCCGAGGTGGAAGACGTCTTTGGCGTGTCATGCCAGCTGCAGTGCGACAACCCGGTGCTGATTCACGATGTCAATGTCGCCACGCATCTGTATCACATCAGCCAGGAAGCAGTCAGCAACGCCATCAAGCATGGCAAGGCCCGTAAGGTCGAGATCGGACTCAGCGCCAGCGACAGCCGCGGCATCCTCACCATTCGCGACGATGGGACCGGTGTGAAGAAGATTCCGGCCGGCAGCACAGGCATGGGACATCACATCATGAGCCATCGGGCCAAAATGATCGGTGGAACTCTGGATATTCAGTCTTCTCTTCCCCACGGCATGATCGTGAGCTGTATATTTCCGCTCGGCCCTCGGCGATAGGCTAAACATTTTGGAGACGGATCACAGCGCCATGTTGACCAGGTCGAAAGAACAATCTCAGCAGAAAAAGAGGATCTTCATCGTCGACGACCATCCCATCGTGCGCGAAGGACTGTCGCTGATGATGAACCGCGAGCCCGACCTGATGATCTGCGGCGAGGCCGAAGAAGCTGCCACTGCGTTGCAGGCGATCACCGCGGCCCGCCCCGATTTCCTCATTATTGATATTTCTTTGAATGGACCCGACGGCCTGGATTTGCTCAAGAGCATTCGTGTGCGCTTCCCCAGCCTTCCCGTGCTGATTCTCTCGATGCACGATGAATCCATCTATGCGGAGCGTGCGCTGCGCGCCGGCGCCCACGGCTACATCATGAAGCAGGAGGCGACGGAGAAGGTCCTGGTCGCGGTGCGGCAAATCCTTGAGGACAAGGTTTATGTCAGCGACCGCATCGCCAATCGCATGTTGCAGCATTACATCAACGGCTCAAGCGCCGAACCGAATTCCCCGATTGCGGTGCTTTCCGACCGCGAATTGGAGGTGTTTCGGCTCATCGGCGAAGGCCACAGCACGCGAAAGATCGCCGATGAATTACACCTCAGCGTGAAGACCGTCGAGTCGTATCAGGCGCACATCAAAGACAAGCTGGCCTTGAAGAGCGGTCGTGAGCTGGTGCAGCGCGCTATCCAGTGGAGCATCCACGGCGGCATGGCATAGTCGAGGGCCAACGCCCAGCAGTTCCCTTCCCCTACAGCGCGGCCTCATCACCCTAAGGGAATCCCCTATGCGCCGTGCGGCAGCTTTCCCTAGCAGCAAATCAGGTTGCGTAGGCATTTGCCGCGATTAATCCTAATGGGTTGCGTGGGGCAACAGCGCGTTTCGTCTTGCCAACTAACCAGTTATCGACAGGGATATTGTCGGATTGATGTCGGTCCGGCGTTCAACTTCTCACTCTCTAGCGCACGCTAATTTAGATGCTAAGGAGGTTCACGCCTATGACAGCGCAAGCGGCTCCGCACGGTCGCATGACCCAGAAAAAATCGGCGGTCGCGGAAATACACATCGTATGGATCACAGCTGGATTGGGCTGTGACGGCGACTCGGTTTCCATCACCGCAGCAATGCAGCCCAGCATCGAAGACGTTCTGCTGGGCGCGATTCCCGGCCTTCCTAAAGTTCATCTCCACAATCCTGTTCTGGCTTATGAAGTAGGCGACGACTTTCTCAAGCCGTTCTACCAGGCAGCTGAGGGCAAGCTCGATCCCTTCGTTCTGGTAGTCGAAGGATCCATTCCCAATGAGAAAATTCACGGCCGCGATGGCTATTGGGCCGCGATGGGCACCGACACCACCACCAACCAGCCCATCAAGACCACCGAGTGGATTGACCGCCTCGCTCCCAAGGCGCTGGCAGCGGTCGCCATCGGCACCTGCGCGACCTATGGCGGCATTCACGCCATGCAGGGCAATCCAACCGGATGCATGGGACTGGCGGACTACCTGGGATGGGATTGGCGATCGAAAGCCGGCCTGCCCATCGTCAACGTCCCCGGATGTCCCGTTCAGCCCGATAACTTCATGGAGACGGTTCTTTACCTCCTCTACCAGGTTGCCGGTCTCGCGCCAATGATTCCTCTCGACGAGCAACTGCGTCCGACGTGGTTGTTCGGCTCAACGGTACACGAAGGTTGCGATCGCGCCGGCTATTACGAGCAAGGCGATTTTGCCGAGCAATACGGCTCGCCCAAGTGCATTGTGAAGCTCGGCTGCTGGGGTCCGGTAGTGAACTGCAACGTGCCCAAGCGCGGGTGGATGGCCGGCATCGGCGGCTGCCCCAACGTCGGCGGCATCTGCATCGGCTGCACCATGCCTGGCTTCCCGGATAAATTCATGCCCTTCATGGACGAGCCACCCGGCGCGCATGTTTCCACCGGCAGCTCCGCAATGTACGGCCGCGCCATCCGCGCGCTGCGCAGCATCACGCAAAATACCGTTAACAAAGAGCCGAAGTGGCGACACAATCGGCCGGAACTCACCACTGGTTATTACGCCAGATCCTAATTTTTTCGAAGGAGAGCGATCGCGATGGGCACAACTACATTAACCGAACGGGAAGCCCCCAGTAACCAAAAGCAGATCGTGGAGATGAATTGGGATCCGATAACCAGAATCGTCGGCAGTCTCGGCATCTTCACCAAAATCGATTTCGCTAACCGCCAGGTCGTCGAGTGTCACAGCACCTCCTCGATCTTCCGCGGCTACAGCATTTTCATGAAGGGCAAAGACCCGCGCGATGCCCACTTCATCACCAGCCGCATCTGCGGAATCTGCGGCGACAACCACGCGACGTGCGCTACCTATGCGCAGAACATGGCTTTCGGCGTCCGTCCGCCACACCTTGCCGAGTGGATCGTCAATCTCGGAGAAGCCGCCGAGTACATGTTCGACCACAACATCTTCCAGGACAATCTGGTCGGCGTCGACTTCTGCGAGCAGATGGTGAAGGAGACCAATCCCGGCGTTTGGGAAAAAGCACAACACACCGACGCGCCCAATGCCAAGCTGCACGGATATCGCAAGATTTCCGACATCATGACCGCGCTCAATCCCTTTACTGGCGCGTTCTATCGCGAGGCTCTGCAGATGAGCCGCATGACACGCGAGATGTTCTGCCTGATGGAGGGCCGTCACGTTCACCCATCGACGCTGTATCCCGGCGGCGTCGGGACAGTACCAACCGTGCAGCTCTTCACGGATTATCTCGTGCGCTTGATGAAGTATGTCGAGTTCATGAAGAAGGTCGTGCCGCTGCATGACGATCTGTTCGACTTCTTCTACGAAGCGCTGCCGGGTTATGAGAAGGTCGGCCAGCGGCGCATCCTGCTCGGCTGTTGGGGCTCCTTCAACGATCCCGAGCATTGCGATTACACCTACAAGAACATGACGAACTGGGGCCGCAAGATGTTCGTCACGCCCGGCGTGGTCGTCGACGGCGAACTCGTCACCACCGATCTGGTCGACATCAACCTGAACATCCGCATTTTGCTGGGCAGCTCCTATTACGACGACTGGGAGGAGAGCGAGACCTTTGTTCACGAGGATCCGCTGGGCAATCCTGTCGACCAGCGTCACCCCTGGAATCAGACGACCCGGCCGAAGCCGCAGAAGCGCGACTTTTCCGGCAAGTACACCTGGGTCATGTCGCCGCGCTGGTATCACAAGAAGACCGTTGAGCATCTCGCACTCGACACCGGCGGCGGTCCGATCGCGCGCTTCTGGGCGACGGCCAAGGCCGGTCTGGTCGACATTGGGTATCTGAAAGCTACCGGCAACAGCGTCAAGATTTATCTCCCCAAGACGACATCGCTCCCTGAGGTCGAGTTCGAATGGAAGGTTCCCAAATGGAGCAATGCCATCGAGCGCGATCGTGCCCGAACCTATTTCCAGGCATACGCCGCGGCGGCCGCCCTGCACTTCATGGAGAAGGCGCTGGCTGAACTGCACGCCGGCCGGACCAAGACGTGGTCGGACTTCAAGGTCCCGGAAGAGGCCATTGGATGCGGCTTCCACGAGGCCGTTCGCGGCGTGCTGTCGCACCACGTGGTCATTCGCGAAGGTAAGATCGCCAACTATCATCCGTATCCGCCGACGCCGTGGAACGCCAATCCGCGCGACGTTTACGGAACTCCCGGACCGTACGAAGATGCGGTGCAGAACACGCCCATCTTCGAAGAGAACGGCCCGGATAAATTCAAGGGCATCGACATCATGCGCGCGGTTCGCAGTTTCGATCCGTGTCTGCCGTGTGGGGTGCACATGTACCTCGGAAATGGAAAGGTGCTCGAGACGAAACACTCGCCGATGTTTGGCATGATGAAGTAGAACCTATTGCTGGTTCTTGTGAGGAGTGAGCGCTTTCTTGTAACCCGCGACGTGGCGTTCGTGCTGTTGCAACTGCCGCTCACTCCACTTTTTTGAGGCATCGAGACAAACATGTCGGAGCTGAAAGATTTGCAGGAACGCGTGCGCAGAATTGGCGCCCTGGTCGAAGAAATCGAAGCCATTGCCGATCCCGCGGCGCGATCGTCAACTCGGCAGCTGATGCAGCTGGTCATGGAATTTCATGGCGCGGCCATCGACCGCATGCTCGAAATTCTGGCCAACGGCGGCGAACCGGGGATGGCGTTTATCGAGCAGTTGGGACGCGATCCCATGGTCAGCAGCCTGCTCGTGTTGTATGGGCTGCATCCCGAGACGCTGGAAAGCCGCGTCGGCAAGGCGGTTGAGCGGCTCAAGCCCAGGTTGCAGCGCGATGGGGCGGCGATTGAGCTGTTGGGAATTAGGGATGGTGCAATCAGTGTAAAGGTCACGCCCGGCGACCATGCGTGCGGCTCAACAACCAGCGCGCTTCGATCGGTCGTAGAGGATGCGATCTACGAAGCTGCTCCCGACCTCACCAGCCTTACCGTTGAAGGGCTAGATGGGCGGTCGGCTGCGGGATTCGTCTCACTCGACAAGTTATCAGGCAATCAGGCTGTTACCGCGAGCATGTCTGGGGCCGCGGGTCAAGCTACAGCGGTCAACTATGGCGACTAACGAAACTCCCAGCCTCGAAGCGGCGTTTGGAGTGCTGCGCCAGTTCGCGCGGCGGCCTCGCGCTGCCGAGCGCTGCGAGCTGTGCAGTGCTGAACTCGCTTCCCAGCATCCTCATTTGCTTGATCCCACGGTTCGGAAGATGGTGTGCTCCTGCGATGCCTGTGCTTTGTTGTTCAGCGGACAGGCAGGGGCGCGCTTCAAGCGAATCCCCAGGCTGGTTCGTTTGCTCGCCAACTTTAAGATGACTGATGCGCAATGGGACAGTCTGATGATCCCCATCAACATGGCGTTTTTCTTTCGCAGCAGCCCGGAGGCCAGAGTAGTGGCGATGTATCCGAGCCCTGCCGGTGCGACCGAGTCACTACTCTCGCTGGAAGCGTGGAACGAAATCGCCGACGCCAATCCGGAGCTGCAGCACATGGACTCCGATGTGGAAGCCCTGCTGGTGAACCGCATCGGTCACTCTCGCGGATTTACCGCAGCTGAGTATTACCTTCTGCCAATCGATCAATGCTTCAGGCTGGTGGGCCTGATTCGCAGCCACTGGCGCGGGTTTTCCGGCGGCACGGAGGCATGGCAGCAGATCGCGGCCTTCTTCGGCGCGTTGAGAAACAGCGCAACGGTAATGGGAGGCGGCGGCAATGCCTGATCTTCAGTTCGAGGTCGAGGGCACCGAAGTCGAGCCGTTCGCGGTCTCGCCGCAACTGGCGTTCAAGCTACGGGTCACCAATCCCGCTGCCGATGAAATGATTCACAGCATCGCCTTGCGCGCGCAGGTGCAGATCGAGAGCATGCGTCGCAAATACAGCTCTCAGGAGCAGGCCGGCCTGCGCGACCTCTTCGGCGAACCCGAGCGCTGGGGACAAACGCTGCGCACACTTCTGTGGACGCACACCAGCACCATCGTTCCTGCATTCCAGGGCAGTACCGAGGTCAAGCTTCTGGTTCCCTGCTCCTTCGACTTCAACGTTGCGGCGACGAAGTATTTTGCCGGCCTCACCGACGGCGAAGTTCCGGTGTGCATGCAATTCAGCGGCAGCGTCTTCTACGCCCACGACGATGGACCTCTACAAGTCACGCCCATTTCCTGGGACAAGGAAGTGCACTTCCGTTTGCCGGTGAAGCTCTGGAGAGAGCTGATGGAGACGTATTACCCCGGCATGGCGTGGCTGTGTCTGGAGCGCGATGCGTTCGAGCGTCTCTACCGTTACAAAGTGGAGCGCGGTATTCCGACGTGGGAACAGGCCCTGGACAGCCTCCTGCGCTGCGTTGAAGCGGTGGTGAAGCGATGAATACCGCCGCTGCCGATCGCATCACCAAAGCCGTGCTGTACGAAGGTTACATGCTGTATCCGTACCGGCCGTCAGCGCTGAAGAATCAGCAGCGATTCAATTTCGGCGTGGTGTATCCGCAGATATTCAGCGAGGAGCAACGCGGAACCAATTCCTGGATCGTGCGCACCGAATGCCTGATTCAAGGGAGTATGTTGAGCCGGATCGAAGTTCGCATTCGCTTCCTGCAACTGGTGGAGCGTTCGATCGACGAGCTGATCGGCGACGCGTTTCGACCTGTAAAAAGCCTACGGGTCGACAGCGATACCTTCTACGCCTGGCAAGAGGCGGTCGAGCGTGAATTGAGAGTGCCGGCGACGGACGTGGATCTGCTGAATCGTCATCCCATCTTGCATCCGTTCGAGCTGTCTTCGCAAACGACCGAGGAAGCACTGCTAGACCATCAACTCCAGACGGTAGGCCGCATCGTGCGAACCCAGCAGGCGATCGATGGCTCACTTGCCGTAGCAGCCCATCCCATCGCGGAAAACATCTTCAAGATCGTGGTACAGCTCAAGAATTTCACGCCCATCGATCAGCGCACCAACCGCGACCTTGCTTTGATGCGCTCGCTAGTTTCGGTGCACGTGGTTTTGGGAGTCGAGGAGGGTGAATTTATCTCTCTTCTCGATCCGCCGGAACAGCTGCGCCCGGCCGCGGAGCAGTGCCAGAGCCAGGGAGTATTTCCTGTGCTGGTCGGAGAGCCCGAACAGCGCGACACGATGCTCGCCTCGCCGATCATTCTGTACGACTACCCGCAGATTGCACCGGAGAGTGCCGGTGACCTCTTCGACGGCACCGAGATCGACGAGATTCTCTCTCTGCGCATCATGACCATGACCGAAGAGGAAAAGCGCGAGATGCGAGAATCCGACGAGCGAGCGCGCCAGATGTTGGAGCGCACCGAAACTATGCCGGCGGAACAGTTCATGAAATTGCACGGAGTGCTGCGTGGCCTGCGGCCAGTGAATGAGGAGATTCCGTGAACGAGTGGGAGTGGCGGTTGCTCGAAGACAAGTTGCTGATCGATCAAATCGAGGTCGACGGCAGAGCGGTGCGCGTAGGCGATCGTGTCCGTCTGCGGCCGCACCCGGGCGGCGATGTCTTCGATCTCGCACTGGCTGGCCAGATCGCCACGATTGAAGCATTGGAACAGGATTACGAAGGCAAGGTTCACGTTTGCGTTGTGCTGGATGACGATCCCGGGCGCGACCTCGGCCTGCTGCGTCAACCGGGCCATCGGTTTTTCTTCAACGTAGATGAGATCGAGGTTTTACCGCCGGGACAGCAGACGCAAACGCGAAGGTCCGCGTCGCCACGAATTCTGGTTGCCGGCATCGGCAATATCTTTATGGGGGACGATGCCTTTGGTGTCGAGGTGGCGCGGTGCCTTTCTCAACGAACGCTTCCTGCCGGGGTGCGCGTCAGCGATTTCGGAATTCGCGGCTTCGACCTGGCGTATGCGCTCCAGGACGGTTACGAGACGACGATCCTTATCGATGCCTATCCGCAAGGCGAGGAACCGGGAACGCTGTTTGTGGTCGAACCCGACTTGACGGAAATCAACTCGACCGCGGATCAAAGTGCTGATGTCGATGCGCACAGCCTGGATCCGCTGAAGATTTTTCGCCTGGCCGCATCCATGGGTTGGCCCATGAAGCGCGTACTGCTTGTGGGTTGCGAGCCGGGAACCCTTGGGCCCGCCGAAGGCGCCATGGGATTGAGCGAACCTGTAGGCCGAGCAGTTACGGAAGCGGTCAGCCTGGTCGAATCTGTGATTCAACGCGTCCTGGCCGGAGAATGGCCAGGAAAGAACAACTGATTACTTACTTCAGGAGGACACGACAGTGGCAACGGCAGTGATGCAGCGCGAATCTCACGTAACGAGGCAAGATCACAATACCAGGCAGGATCACGACCGCGACACTTTGTTCATGCTGAGCGGCATTGCGTTGATGGTCTTTGGTGCGGGCTTGATTCTGTCGAATCCCGTCGCACAGGGTTACCTTAGCCGCTTTGGGCTTAGCAACCTGACCGAAAAGGCGTTGCCCGATCTCGAGCGCTACTTGCGCCTGCGTTCGATGTAGTTTTCTTCTTACCGACGAACCATGACTCCTTACGAGAGGAGCTTTTTCGCGTGCCAGAAAGCAGCAAACCACATTTGGCCGGTGACTCGGCACGTCAGCCGGAGGCCGCAGCGGGCGTTGCCGATCGTTATGTGATCGACCCAATGATCAGCCGCTTTACGGTCAAGGCCGTTGCCACTGGTTTACTCTCGGCCTTCGGTCACAGTCCAACGATTCAGATTCGTAACTTCAAGGGCGAGATTGAATTCAATCCGCGGGCTATCGAGCAATCTTCCCTGCACTTCATAGTTCGCGCCGACTCGCTGACCGTCGCCGACAACATCAGCGACAAGGACCGCCGCGAGATGGAAAGTCAAATGCGCGATCAGGTACTGGAGACGGCCAAGTACAGTGAGATTTTGTACGCGACAACACAGGTCTCGCTGCAAAACACAACCAATGGCTCCAACGATTTCATGTTGCTGGGCCGGCTCAGCTTGCATGGAGTCATACGCCCGCTGCGGATACCGGCCAGGCTCACCCTGACCGGAGATCTGCTGCGCGCCTTCGGTGAGTTCTCGGTCCGGCAGTCGGATTACAATATCAAACTCGTTACCGCGGTTGGCGGCGGCCTGAAGGTGAAAGACGAAGTAAAGTTCAACTTCGACATCGGCGCACGCAAGCAGAGTTAGTGTTGTCCACATGAGCTTTTGAAGAGGTATCGCGATGTGCTTAGCCATACCCGGTAAGGTGATTGAACTCTTTCCCGGAATGCCGTATCTGGCGACGGTCGAAGTGGCGGGCGTGCGCCGCAAGGTTGATCTCGGTTTGCTGGAAAACGATATGCCGAAGTTGGGCGACTGGGTGCTGATCCACGTCGGCTTTGCCATGAGCAAGATCAGCGAGCAGGACGCGCTGGAACAAATGCAAACCCTGATTATGCTCGGCGAGAGCGAGCAAGCCATGCAAGAGGTTCGTGGCTATGGACTCGAGGACGCGGACGAGCCTAAGCCTTCGTAACCGGCGGGCAATCGCGAGGTGGTTATGAAATTCGTCGATGAATTCCGTGATCCCAATGTCATCAACAGGACGGCCGAGGAGATTCGCCGTCTGGTCGATCCCGCGCGGCATTACCGCATCATGGAGGTATGCGGCGGGCACACGCACGCCATCTACCGCTTCGGACTGAAAGACATTCTCCCTTCCAACATCGAGTTGATCCATGGTCCGGGGTGTCCAGTGTGTGTCTTGCCCATGGGGCGCATAGACGACGGCCTGGCGCTGGCGAAGGACTCCAACGTCGTCTTTACCGCTTTCGGCGACATGATGCGCGTGCCCGGCGTTCAAGGCAGTCCGCTGGAGCACAAGGCGCGCGGCATGGACGTGCGCATCGTTTACTCGCCGGCAGATGCGCTCAAGCTCGCCAAGGCGAATCCCAACAAGCATGTGATGTTTTTCGCCATCGGCTTCGAAACGACCGCTCCTTCGACGGCGCTGACCATCATCCGAGCGCGGGCTGAGCGCATTCACAACTTCTCCGTCTTCTGCAATCACGTGACGATCATCCCGGCGATCCGTGCAATCCTCGATTCGCCCGACATGCGACTGGACGCCTTCATCGGACCCGGTCATGTTTCCACCGTGATCGGCTGCCGTCCCTACGAGTGGATCGCCGCCAATGAACATAAGCCGATTGTCGTCTCCGGTTTCGAGCCGCTGGATATGCTGCAATCGATCGTGATGCTGTTGCGCCAGTTGAAAGCTGGCGAGGCAAAAGTTGAGAACCAGTACAAACGCGTGGTGCCGTGGGAAGGCAATCGGGCCGCGCTCAAGGCGATGAGCGACGTCTTCGAGCTCCGACCCTATTTCGAGTGGCGTGGCTTGGGCTTCATCTCGCAGTCGGCGCTTCGCATTGGTGATAACTACGCAGAATTCGATGCCGAGCAGCGCTTCAGCGTGCCCGGCGTACGGGTCACCGACCCTAAGGCCGCGCAATGCGGCGAGGTGCTGAAGGGTGTGCTGAAGCCGGCGCAGTGCAAGCTCTTTGGCCGGGAATGCACTCCCGAGCATCCCGTGGGAGCGTTGATGGTTTCATCGGAGGGATCGTGCGCAGCGTACTACAATTACGAGCACCGGAAGGCCATGGCAACGAGTCTGGCTTGGCCGGCGTAACGATGGCGGTTGCGACCGACAGCACGACTCCGAAGATCCGCTTTCGCGAGCCTCAAATTGAAATGGCCCACGGCGCTGGCGGTCTGGCCAGTCGCCGTCTGGTCGAGGGGCTGTTCGCTCCTCTCTTATTTCGATCACCCAATCCTGCGCTGAATGACGCTGCCTCTCTGGAGATTGGCGGCGTGCGTCTTGCCATGACCACCGACAGCTTCGTGGTGAAGCCTCTGCGCTTTCCCGGTGGATCCATTGGCGAGCTGGCCATCAACGGCACTGTCAACGATCTCGCAGTCTCAGGAGCGAAGCCGGAAGCAATCGTTGCCAGCTTTGTTCTTGAGGCCGGTCTGCCAACCGAAATGCTCGAAGCGGAGGTCCGGGCGATGGCCAACGCTGCGCAGCAGGCGGATGTTGCTGTCGTCGCCGGCGACACCAAGGTCGTGGAGCACGGCAAGGCTGATTCCATGTACATTGCAACGACCGGCGTCGGCTCATATTTGCCGGGAATTCACATCGATGCCCGCTCAGTGAGGCCCGGGGATAAAGTACTTCTATCCGGCCCAATTGGTGATCATGGGATCACTATCCTGCTGGCTCGCGGAGAGCTTGATTTCGAAGCCGACGACCTGCGCTCCGACACGCGTTCGGTATTTCCGCTGGTGCAAGCTATGGCTCGCGAAGCCGCTCCGGGCATTCGCTGGATGCGCGATCCCACGCGTGGCGGCGTGGCCACTTCGCTCAATGAACTGGCGCGCGATTGCGGCCTGGGCATTCACGTTTTCGAGGACGAGATTCCGGTTCGCGACAGCGTTCGGGGAGCGTGCGAGTTGCTGGGTCTTGATCCACTGCATATTGCCAATGAAGGCCAGTTCCTTGCCGTCGTCGCTCCTGAATATGCTGAGGCCGCTTACAATGCGCTTTGCCAGCGCTCGGGAGGCGAGAGTGCGGTAATCCTGGGCGAAGTTCGCGAGCAGCCCGCCGGTTCGGTCCTGGTGACGACGCGTTACGGAGGCAGTAGGATTGTCGATATGCTGGTGGGCGATCCTCTGCCCAGGATCTGCTAAGGCAGCTGTTAGCCATTAGCTTTTAGCAATCAAAGATCCATCCACCCTAGGATAGGAGCTGAGGATTCATTCGGAAGCTGTTGTCTCGCGTTTTCTGCTTTGCTAGAAGCTAACAGCTAGGCGCTAATAACTGATTCTTTATGCCCGCCGGCGTGGAACTCGCAACTCAAGTCGAAGAACGACTGCTCGAGCGGAATCGCCTATGCGAGAGTTTCTTCTCGCGTGAAGCGCAACGTCTTGCCGAAGCCTGTCGAGAAATGTCCGAACGCTTTCTTCGCGGTGGCCGACTTCTGGCGTTTGGCCGTGGCCCCTATGCGACGGACGCCCAACATGTCTCTGTAGAATTCGTGCATCCCGTGATTGTCGGTAAGCGCGCCTTACCCGCCTTGGATCTTTCCCTGCTCTATCGGCCTTGGCTGCGTAGCATCGTGCGGGCCGACGATATGGTCATGGGCTTCGGCGCTCCCGAGGGTGATGCTGACGTGACTGAGACGCTACGGGAAGCGCAATCGCAGGGCGCGATGACCTTTTCCCTGCCCGGCTCTAGTGGGTCCTACTCTGTGGGAGCTGCAACTTCCGATCCCTTTATTCACCAGGAAATCATTGAAATCCTCTATCACACATTGTGGGAGACGGTGCATGTCTTCTTCGAGCACCGCGAATTGGGATACGAAGTCGGCGACGCAGGATTTCTCTACCCCTTTCTCGGGCAGGCCAAGCAGGAAACCGGCTCCATAATCCAAGAAATCGCTGCGTCGATTGTCATGAAGGTCGAAAACGATGGTCAGCTTCGTACCCACGTCGCCAAGGAACAAGCGGAACAGATCGGCGCTACAGCGCAGGCCATCGAGCAACGGGTCCAGCGAGGCGGAAAGTTAATCCTCTTCGGTAATGGTGGATCGGCTACTGACGCGAACGACTGGGCCATTGATTGCGTAGCGCCGCCGCCCGGCTACCGACCAGTTCCAGCCGTCTCTCTCTCGATGGAGCCCGCCAACATTACTGCTGTCGCGAATGACGTCGGTACGGAAGTCATCTTCCTGCGACAGTTGATCGCACAGGCGCAACCTGAAGATGTTGCCATAGGCATCTCCACCAGCGGCGGATCGCGCAACATCATTATGGCGCTTGAGGAAGCTCGCAAGCGGGGCCTGCTGACGGTTGCTCTGCTTGGCTATGACGGCGGCGAGATCAAACGACGCGGTCTAGCTGATCTGCCGATCGTGGTGCACTGCGACTACATCCCGCGCATCCAGGAGGTGCAGGCTTCCATCTACCACATCATCCGCGAAATGCAGGAGGTACTGACTCGTGCCCAGGTATGAACTCTTCGGAACGGCCAGCTGCCAGTACACGCAGGAGATGCGCGAGTGGCTGGAGTGGAAGCGCTGCGACTTTGTCGAATACGACGTTGAAGCTGATGGCGCAGCTCGAAATCGGCTGCAGGCCCTGGTTAACGGGCAACGCACTGTGCCGGTGCTGGTCGAAGATGGCAAAGTAGTGCAGATCGGTTGGCAGGGACGGGGTTGCGTCATTGGCTGATGCTTGCTCGATCCGTTAGAAACAAAGCAGTCAAGCCCTCAGGCCGGGCTAGTGCGAGCCGCAGTGTCGAGTTCAACCCTCATCTCTTCCCTGCCGGAACGACACCAACTCCCATGCGCCCTCAGGCGTGGAGGTCTGCCGACGAAGAATGTAGAAGTTCCCATCGTCGGCCCGTACTTTATAGGAGATGCTCTCCGGCTCGTACCACACATCCAGCACCGCCTCCACCGCGTACTCCCTTCCATCCAGACGAAAGCGCAGCGGCCGCTGGTCGGCCTTGTGCCCGGAATAGCACTCCACTTCCAGCTTCATCGCGGCGTCATGGCTTCAGCCCAAATCTCGGCGTCCCCGGCGGCACATATGATCACTCCAGAATTACGACCAGTTCGCGAGGACTTCCTCGTCACAAGCGGCGGCAACCAGCTGTTTCATCTTTTCCGTATGTGCATCGGTCATGGTGTCCAGCACTTGAGCCTTCGGTTCCGTCTTGGTTTCGGGCAGTTCTGTGAAATGACGCATAAAGATTCGCATCACGTGCGACACGCCTGATTCGAGAATACTTCTCCCGTCTTCTGCAAAGTAAGCCCCGCGGGAGAAGCTGCCGGTGATGATTTCATAGGAAGGAAAGTACGTCACGTCGTGGCAACTTCTAGCCACCGTTTCGGCGGCCACGCGGAGAACTGATTTGGAGTACGTGGTCGCCACCAGTACGTGGGTGTCCTCCGCTGTAGCAACCAAGGGAACAGGAGAAACGGTCAGGATGATCCGCGCTTGGCGATTCACCGACCGCAGCAGAGCGATGAACCGCTTCAGGTCCGTGGTTACCTCAGCAACATCAAAGTTAACGAACTTGTATTTGCAGGCATCGAATTCGCCGCCCCCGGTTCCCGGGCAGATGGGATAGGCTGCCCCATCGTCGCGCGAAATCCAACACTCCGTCAGACCCAGCGTGAACACAAAGAGGTCCAACTGTTCGAAGGCTCGTCGAACACAAGCAAAATGATGTTCGCGGTCGGCTCGATATTCTTCCAGCGTCTGAAAGCGATCCTCTTGAATCCGAGGTCGGAAAGGATCGGTGTAGCGGCCGTCGGCTTCCCGCCAGTAATCCTCCCTGGGAGTGAATTGTCCATAGGCACGCTGGAACAACTGCACCAACTGACGTGCGGTATAGATGTTGCCGTATCGCGCAGTGAACAAACCATACCCATACTCTTCGGCAAGGTCGGGAGGAGTGATCGGATGCGCCGTTTCGGTGACCAGGAAATTGAGGCCGGCATTGCGCAAATAACGAGCTACGTGTTGAGCGAAGCAACTGCCCGCGGTGACGATACGATCATTCACTCCGATACGGTAAGGCGCTGTGACCACCGGATCGAGATCGCTCGGTGGCACGCCCGAAATCGCCTTCCGCCACAAGCGATAATCGGGCAGGTTGCGATACGGATGATCGCTCACTGCGTAACCTCAGCTTCGCGAGACTTCTGGAATTCCTGGTCAATCCACCTTATGACGGACGCGCCATAAACGCGATTGCCATGCACCGAGTCCGGCCAGGATGCCGACTCCTGCAGGAACCCCGAGCTGTCCACCACCTCTCGCGGAACTTCCAAATAGCGGCAACCCAGGTCGTCGCATCGCTGGCGATAAATCGACGATTGCAGTAACCACAGTTTCATTCTCACGCTTGCCGACGCAACTCCATTCTGCTGAATCGCCTCCTGGAACGGGCCCGCATTAGCGCGGATATAGTCCGCACTGGCAACCGGCGGGGGTGGTTGGAGGAACACAATCGGCAGGCTGGTCGCTTCGCGGAGCGCGCTCATGACGGATAAGGAATGTGCCATGCTGCGCTCCAGCGTCTTTCGCATCAGACTGGGCGCAATGATCTCCACGCCGCAGCGAACCGCAAGATCAGGCCGCTCCGGCAGGCTGAAATCGAAAGGCCGAGGATGTTCTACATGACCGATGAACTGATATTCGTTACCGCCGATCGAAGCGCAAAGGAATGGCGGCACTTCGCGCAGCGATGCGATTTCCTTGTCCAGCCGCCGTCGCACGGCCGGGCTTAGTACCGTGCGGTTCCCTTCAGTGACGATGTTGGGCTGGAACTCCCGGTCCTGTAACAGAATCCAGTGCAGATGGATTGTCGGCGCCTGCCAGGCATCAATTTGGTCCTGTTGCACGTAGAACAGCGCCATGATGTGGCTATGTCCGATCACGACCGTACACTTTGCGCAAGGAACCTCGAACTTGGGTGCCGGGACGTCCGCCCCGTTCGACGGCTGCATTGCCGCATCTTGTCGGCCGCGGAGCCCTGGCGCCAAGCTTATCGGTTTCCGCCAGAACACCTTCCACCCAGAGCTTGGCAAGTGGCCTCCTTTCCCTTTTTGATGGATCTTAGGTTCGCGAAACTACGCTGCACCAAGTGCGGGTCTTCGGCCAACCTGGTCTGTTTGTTTCCTTTAGGTGAATATACCTCAATTTGTGATGCTGACGGAGCACTCGCAACGTTGTCCGATTGGGGCTGAGGACACGCCAATATCAGCATGGTCGCGTAGGCTTTATTGCAACCCCCATGCCCCTGTGCTACTTTCAGAGATGATTCGAGGTACGCTTTGCGCGCTCAAGTACCCGCTGGGCTAAACCGCAAAGAGGCTGAGATCTACTCCCGCCTCGATCCGGAGCGGCTGCCCCACCACATCGCTATCATCATGGACGGAAATGGCCGCTGGGCCAAGCGTCGCCATCTGCCGCGCATTGCCGGCCATCGCTCCGGTGTCGCCGCCGTGCGCTCCACCATCGAGACCGCCGCGCGCCTGCACATTCCCGCGCTCACGCTGTACTCGTTCTCCGCCGAAAACTGGAAGCGTCCCAAGGGCGAAGTGGAATTCCTGATGAACCTGCTCCGCCGCTACCTGAAGATGGAGCTGCCGACGCTGATGGAGAACAACATCCGCCTGCAGTACATCGGCCGCCAGCAGGAGCTGCCGCAGGAAGTGCAGGAGCGCATGTCGTGGGCGCGCGAGATGACCGAGCGCAATACGGGCATGGTGCTGACGCTGGCGCTCAACTACGGCTCGCGCACTGAGCTGGTCGACTGCTTCAACGCACTGGTCCGCGAGGCCTCGCGCAACGGCGGCATCGAGCACCTTAAGATCGACGAGCGCTCCATCGCGCGCCATCTTTATACCAACGGCCTGCCTGAGCTCGACCTCGTCATCCGCACCTCGGGCGAGATGCGGCTGTCGAACTTCCTTTTGTGGCAGGTGGCCTACGCCGAGATCTACGTTACCGAAACGCTGTGGCCCGACTTCCGCGGCACCCAACTGCTGGAAGCCATCGAAGCCTTCCAGAAGCGCGAACGCCGCTTCGGAGGCCTAGTCGGCGACAACGGAAACTATTCGTGAAGCGCGTCCTCACCGCGGTCATCCTGATTCCACTCGTTGTCCTGGCGCTCTTTCGGGCACCGCTGTGGCTGTTCACGCTGCTGGTGCTGGGCGTAGCCCTGCTGGCCGCGAAAGAGTATTTCGATATCGCGGAGAAGACGGGATTCAGGCCAATGCGGGTGGTCGGCTATTTATTCCTCATCTGTCAGTTTGGGACCTTCCTGGTTTTTTCGATTTACGGCGATCCACACACATACGTGAAAGCCTTCAACTTCATGATGGGGTTTGGCATCGTCGCGCTTTTCCTAATTCCACTTGCTAGCCCTTTCGCATTCCTGGTAGCCGGGATGCGGCGCGAACCATTATCCCAAATGCTGCCCGACGCTGCTGTCTCATTCGCGGTATATCCATACATTGGCGCAACGCTTATATGTCTGCCTCTGCTTCGAGTCTTCCCCCGTGGCGCGACCTTTGTTTTGTTGCTGATGTTGGTCGTATGGGCTGGTGATATTGCTGCACTGTACGTTGGCCGAGCCGTCGGAGAGCGTAAGTTAGCGCCACGAATTAGTCCCGGTAAAACGCGGGAGGGCGGCGCCGCTTCTATATGCGGCGCCATTATGTTGGCTTTGTTGCTGTTTCACTTCTCGAGTCCTATTCAACGTGGCCTCGCGCGGATCCATCTTATCGATTCAATTGGCTCCGTCCTGTACTTCAGTACCAAAGTCGCTCCCGTTTGGGGCGTGTTGCTTTTTGCAGTCTGCGTGAATATTGCCGCGCAACTCGGAGACTTGGTCGAATCGGCGCTGAAGCGTGGCGCCGGAGTGAAGGACTCAGGAAGTTTGCTGCCGGGGCATGGCGGTGTACTCGACCGCATCGATGCGCTGCTGTTCGCGCTACCGGTGGGACTGTTGTTCTACGTGTTTGGCATGAGCAGGTACTTCGAGGTACCTGGGATACATTGACAACCTGCCTTTCCATGCAGCCCACAGGGCGACACAATCGTAGCCCAGCACGTGAGTGCTGGGAAAACGATTCAATAAGGTTCCCGAGTCCCTTCAGGGACGACACAATGCCGTGCCGTCCCTAACGAGACTCCTCCATCGAATCAAACGGCAACCCAGGACTCACGTCCTGGGCTACGATTGTGCCGCCCTGCGGGCTCCCCGTCATGCGTGCCGTCCTGGCAAGGATGGATTTGGCCGTGTATACAACGTATACTTACCGATTGGAGAGACTTTATGGCTGCTAGCATGGTCCACATTCGCGTGGACGAAAAGGTAAAGGCAAAAGCCGCGAAGACGCTGGCCTCGATGGGCCTGACCGTTTCCGATGCCGTCCGTCTGCTACTTACTCGCATCGCGTCAGAAAAAGCTCTTCCCTTTGAGGTTCGAGTTCCCAATCGCGAGACGATCGCGGCCATGCGTGCTGGAGATCGTGGAGAGGTAACCAGAGTGAATAGCGTTGCCGAGCTCATGGCCGACCTGAATGCGGACGATTGAACGAACCAACGCGTTCAGGCGCGACTACAAACGCATAAAAGCGAATCCCCGGCACAGAGACATTCAGACACTATTACCCGAAATTGTCGCCCTGTTGGCTGAGGACCGGCCGCTTCCCGACAAGCACCGTGACCATGGTCTTGGCGGCAACTGGAAACATCATCGCGAATGCCACTTAAAACCAGACTTACTCCTGATCTACAAATGGCCGGATGATGAGACACTGCGACTGGTGCGCATGGGACCGCACAGCGAATTGTTCGCAAGATAGACTTAATCACGCATGAAACGCATCGCCATCCTCGGTTCCACCGGCTCCATCGGGCGCAGCACGCTCAGCATCGTCGAGAGCTTTCCTGATCGCTTCTCCGTCGTCTCCATGGCCGCCGGCAACAACGTAGAACTCGCCTTTGAGCAGGCGTGCCGCTGGCGTCCGCAGATTCTTTCGATGGCCACCGCCGAAGCCGCCGACCAGCTCCAGGACAAGTTGAAGAAAGCCGAGCTAAATAAAGCGATCGAGGTCACTCACGGATCGAAGGGGACGGTTCAGGTCTCCACCCATCCTGACGCCGACTTTGTGGTCAGCGCCATCGTCGGCGTCGCCGGGCTCGAAGCCACCTACGAAGCCGTCAAAGCCGGCAAGACCGTCGGCCTGGCCAACAAAGAGTGCCTGGTCGCGGCCGGCGATCTCATCACCGCCGAAGCGCATCGTCAGGGCAAGCCGCTGCTGCCCATCGATAGCGAGCACAATGCCGTTCACCAGTGCATGCGCGGCGGGCGTCGCGATGAGGTTCATCGCATCTGGCTGACCGCATCGGGCGGTCCATTTTTTCATACGCCCGCCAGCGAATTCTCCAAAATTACGGTGGCGCAGGCGCTGAATCACCCCACTTGGAAGATGGGAAAGCGCATTACCATCGATTCCGCCACGCTTATGAATAAAGGCTTCGAAGTGATCGAAGCCGTCCGTCTCTTCGACATGCCGCCTGAGCAGATCAGCGTGCTGATTCATCCCCAGAGCACGATTCACTCGCTGGTCGAGTTCGTTGATGGCAGCCTGCTTGCTCAACTTTCGGTCACGGATATGCGGCTGCCGATCCTTTACGCGCTTACGTATCCCGATCGAGTCGAGTCGGAGCTACGCTTGCCGCTCGAGGAGTTGCGCCGGCTCGACTTCGCTCCTCCGGACTTGGACAAATTTCCTTGCTTACGTTTGGCTTACGAAGCAGTCGAAGCGGGAGGGGCCAAAACCATCGCCCTCAACGCGGCCGACGAAGTGGCCGTGGCGGCATTCCTCGAAGGTACTATTGGTTTTCTGGACATTCCCGTTACAATAAAGATGATCGTGGATGAAACGCCCGCCCGCGTGCCTGAATCTATAAATCAAGTTTTGGAATTGGATGCGGATGCTCGCCGCCGGGCGCAGTTAGCCATCAGCAGTCAGCACTCAGCACTCAGCCAATGAGTGGTAGCGGCTAGAGTTGGCGGTAGTGTGGAGATCGAAAAGGTTTGAGCTGGCAATAGCGCGTCAGCACTGACGGCTGAGAGCTGACGACTAACCTCGCGGACTCCCCAAGGTAAGAAAGAACTATGCAATCGTTCCTTTATGCAGTGGTTTCGATGGCTGTCGTACTCGGGATCATGATCCTGGTACACGAGTTTGGCCATTATGCCGCCGCGAAATACTTCGGCGTCCGCGTGGATGTCTTCTCCATCGGCTTTGGCAAGCGGCTATGGGGTTTCCGCCGCGGCGAAACCGACTACCGCATCAGCGCCCTGCCACTCGGCGGCTACGTCAAGATGGCCGGCGAAAATCCGCTGGAGTCTCGCTCCGGTGCGCCTGACGAGTTCATGTCACATCCGCGCTGGCAGCGCTTCGTGATTGCCATCGCCGGTCCGGCGATGAACATTCTGCTGGCTATTGCGCTGCTCACTGGCGTCTACATGGTGCACTATGAGCGCCCGCAATTCTTTGATCAGCCTGCTGTCATCGGCTGGGTGCTCGACAACTCCGCCGCCGCCAAAGCCGGTATCGAGCAAGGCGACCGCATCACCCGCATCGATGGCGCGCAGAATCCCACTTGGGAAGACGTCCTTCTCAAAGTGATGATCAGCCCCAAGCAGCCGGTCGATATCGCCATCCAGCGGGGCAACGAAATTCTGGAAAAGCAGGTCAAGCCCGAGCTGCAAGGCTCTGGATTCGACGAGTACGGCAGCGTCGGCTGGCAGCCTGAGCAGACTGTCGCCGTTACTGAACTCGTTCCCAACATGCCCGCGGTCCAGGCCGGCATTCAGCTCAAGGACCAAATCGTGGCGATCAACGGTACGCCCATGCGCTCCGTCTTCGCCATCATTCACTACCTGCAACAGAACGGCGCTAAGCCGGTGGACGTCAGCGTCCTCCGCGATGGCAAAGAACTGCACTACACCATGACCCCAGTGCAGATGGAAGAGAACGGGCAAAAGGGATATCGTCTCGGCTTCCTGCTCGCCGAACCGATGACCGTCAGCAAGCTTTCCTTCCCGAAGGCTCTTGCGATGTCCCTGAAGGACAACAAGAAGTTCTCGCTGCTGATGGCCGACCTCCTCCACAAGCTGGTCGAGCGCAAGGCGTCGATCAAGCAGCTGGATGGTCCGATCGGAATCGCGCGCGCCTCCGGCGATGCTGCTCAGCAGCCCGGCTGGACACCGCTGCTGAGCCTGATGGCGATGATCAGCCTCAACCTCGGCATCGTGAATCTGCTGCCGATCCCGATTCTGGACGGTGGCGTGATTCTGCTACTGTTTGTCGAAGCGCTGATGCGCCGCGATATCAGCCTGCGCATCAAAGAGCGGATCTACCAGACCGCGTTCGTCTTCATCGTGCTGGTGTTCGTCGTCGTGATCTACAACGACCTGATGAAGGCTCTGCCCGGACTGGCGCAGCGGCTGCCGTAAGAACCAGTTTCGAGTTTCCAGTTTCGAGCGATCCAATGGGTGCCCCGTTCTAGCCGTCAGTTGGCTAGGGCGGGGCATTTCGCCATAAGGCAGTCTCACGTTTCGCATCTCAAACTGCGAGTGCCGAAGATCAAGCGTCACAGGCGGCATAGGAAAGCCCAGCGCTTCAGCGCTGGGTGCCGTGATGGCAAAGTTCCCAAGTCCCACGGGGACGACACGTCCTCACACAGGCCTTCAGGCCTGTGCCTCTTACTCGACGATTTGAAGGTGTCACGCTGAGCGCAGTCGAAGCAGCCCTATATCGCAAAGACTCTGCCGGGCAGCTGACGCTAGGGTAACGTGTCATCGTTACCACCGAACTCCCCGCCCCCATTCTTCGTTTGCGTCCTTTGCCAACCCCGCACTAGACTGACTCAGCGCCTTTCTCGACGCGCCTATGGCTGCCACCGTTTTCCGCCGGTCGCATCATCAGACTACCGTGGAGATTCTCGACCTCAGGCACTTCGCATCCGCCGACCTGCGTCCTTTGCTCGACGAGGAGGTCGAGGCGTGGGGCAGCCTGCTGTGCTGGGATTACCGCAGCTCGGCAGACATGATCCTGCGCTACGTCGATGCCAAGATCCTGCCCGGTTACGCCGCCGTCGAGCGCGGCAACATCGTTGGCTACTCGTTCTTTGTGTACGAAGGCAGTAAGGGGGTGGTCGGCGATCTGTTTGTTTCGCCGCGTCGTCCCGACGCTCGCCTAATCGAAGCGCAAATCGCACAGCACGTTATCGAGACGTTACAACAGTCGCCGGGAGTTCATCGCGTGGAAGCCCAGCTGTTGACGCATCTCGCCGGCGGCTTGTCGGCAGTTTTTTCTGCGGCCGGATTCCAGCGCTATCGCCGTCTGTTTCTGGCTTTGGAACTGCGGCATCACGATCCCCATCAGCTGCCTCCGATATCGCTTCCGCCCGACATCCAGATCCGTCCCTGGCTCGAGCAGGATTACCAGCCAGCAGCGAGTATCATCACCGCGTCGTATCGCGCGCACATCGATTCCGAGATCAACGACCAATACCGCACCCACGCCGGCTCGATTCGCTTTCTGAACAACATCGTGCGCTTCCCAGGATGCGGCGTATTTGATGCCGAATCGTCGTTCTCCGCCATTCATCGTCCCAGCAATACTCTCATCGGTCTGATTCTCTGTTCCCGTGTACGGCAGGACGTTGGTCATGTCACGCAGGTTTGCCTGCTGCCGGAACATCGCGGACACAGCATCGGTGAGAACCTGATTGTCTGCACATCGAATGCACTGCGCCACAAGAACTGCAGCCTGCTGACGCTGACCGTGACCGAAGCGAACCGCCGCGCCGTGGACCTCTACAGGCGGCTCGGCTTCACCGAGATCAGCGTCTTCGACGCGTTCGTGTGGGAAGGATAGATCAGCAGCACCGGCTCAGATCGGGTAGTGCTGGCCTTTCAGACCAGCGTTTATGGCTTTGCTTCGCTACCCGAACCGGCCTTACAGGGTGCCGAAAAACTCGTTCTTCGCGCGCTTTGTAACAGGACACGACTTCAGTCGTGCCGATAAGGCGTTTATATCTCTTACCCCGAGCGGGCTTCAGCCCGCGAGGGACAAGCGTTTCTGACTTTCAGCAGCCCTCTTTGCCCGCGGCACAATCATCGCCGTTTCGACTTCTTCGTATTACCGAGAACCCATCACACCCCTCGCAATCCTCATCGATCGCGTGGTGTCTTCGTCCGATGGATTCCTACTGCCCCATCTTCGCTGCCTTGGTATAGGTGACCGTCATCAGGTCCTTCAGCGAATTGGCATCCGGGCCGGTCGACATGGTCATGACAAAAGAGGTCGGCGTCCAGTTGGTATAGGTGATCTTCGTGACCATCTTCTGGCCATTCATTTCACTTTCCATCATGCCGGAAAGGGTCTCGCCATCCCACTTGCTCTTGCCGCTGGAGTCGCATCCGCCCGGCGTCATGCTGTCGCACCAGACGCCCCGATAGGCCTGCGCCTTGGCATCCCACCAGGTGGTGCCAAAGCCGCTGAAGCTGCCCACCATGCCGCTGGAGTGGTAGTTCTCCAGCAACGACATCCCACCCGGCCCGGCCCAAAGCTTCGCTGTGCCTTTGCCGCTGCCGCCCGTGGGAAACATTGGACTCTTCTCGTACTTCTCCGATACCGTCCAGCTGCCCGACATCATCTGGATGAGCTTGCTCATTTCCGGCGAGGCCTGTGGCGGCGGAGGCATCTGCGCATTCGCGACCGCCCGGCTCGCCAAAGGCTTCTTGGGCGCGTCACTGTCCTGTGCCATCAATGTCGCGCACAAAACTCCGGCCAGCATCGTCAGAAGAATTCCCTTCCCTATAATCCTCATCACTACCTCCATAACACGGAACTCCGCGGCAAGAATCTTACACGAGGGAACGGCAGGAGTCAGTGTCTGAAAGCCGAAAAGTCGTGGCCAAATGCAGTCAGTTGTGATCCGAAGTGGGGTTCCAGACCACCGTCCTGTATAACCTGTGATATAGTTTTTGCAGGTTAGGAGACAATTATGTCCGACGTGGAACGCATTCTCAAACATTACGACGGCGTCTTGAACGGTAATGCCTGGCACGGCGATCCGGTCTGGCAGATCCTGGACGATATCTCTGCACAGCAGGCCGCAGCGCGGCCATTACCGTCGGCGCATACTATCTGGGAGATCGTGATGCACATGATCTTCTGGGAAGGTGTTGTCACCCAACGACTGGCCGGCAAGCGCGCCGGACTGGCGGAAGAGCTCAACTTCCCTGCCATGCCCGCTGTCACCGAGGAAAACTGGCGCCAAACCCTCGATGACTTTCGCGTCTCCAACCAAAGCCTTCGCGACGCGCTGGCGAAGCTCGACCCCGCCAAGCTGAACGAGCTGACCGCCGCCGGCAAGCGCACTTATTACGGCGAGGCTCACGGAATCATCGAACATCACGTCTACCACCTGGGCCAGATCGCCTTGCTGAAGAAGTAAACTTTCGGGAGACTTCGCCGTCTCGGCAGCACCCGCAGTGCTCTTCACGCGTTTGTAATTCTGGAAGGTGGGTGCTAACATCCGGACTCGCGAGTTTTTCGGCGCGGATCGCCCGTCGCGGGCTGCGTTCGGCGCGCGCCGGGGCGGCAAGGAGGCCACATGTCAGATCGTGATGGTAGCAGTTTGCTATGGTTTCTAGCGGGTTTGGGCATCGGTGCGGCAGTTGGAATCCTGTATGCGCCCAAAGCGGGCGACGAATTGCGCCAGCAGTTGCGTGAAGTGGCCGAAGAGGGCCGCGAGAACGTAAAGCAGCGCGCCCGTCAGGCGCGCGAGCAGGCTGGCAGCTGGGCCGAGAAGGGTCGGGACTATCTGAACCAGCAGAAGGATCAGATCCGCTCCGCCTACGAAGCCGGACGCCAGGCCTATCGCGAAGCCACCAGCCAGGACGTAGAAGGCACCACCCCCAACGTTCCGTAACCGGGCAGCCAGCGTTACTTGGTAGTCTGTTGAATCGCTTCAGGCATCGCCCGGGATCGCGACTGAATCTCATTCGATTTGACCAGTCCGTAGGTACGGTTTGCTATGGATGATAAGTTGACCATCTACATCGCTGTCTTGACTGGCTGCCTGGTGTTGCAGACGATTGTGATCCTTGCGGCTGCCATCGCGCTGCTAAAGCTGCGCGCCCGCATGGAAGCCATGGCCGAACATCTGGACGAGGCGAAAAGCACTTTTCAGACGCGTGTGCTTCCCGTCCTCGACGACGCCAAAGCCATGCAGCAGGACATCAAAGAGTTTCTGGCGGTGACTCGCCCGAAGGTGGAGACCCTCCTCGATAACGCCAGCCGCATCAGCACGACAGCTCGTGCCAGCGCGGAGCGTATCGAGACCACCCTCAACGATGCCATCGATCGGGTCCGCCTGCAGGTGATTCGCGGCGACGAGATGGTGACCCGCACCATGGATCGCATTGAAGAGACTTCTGAGAAGGTGCAGCATACGGTAATGTCACCGGTACGCCAAGTCTCGGGAATCGTGCAGGCTATCAGTATCGGATTCGGCAGCTACTTCCATCAGCAGCGGCGCCGGCGCAACGGCGGTCCATCGGACGAGATGTTTATTTAGGGATTAGGGGCTCAAGATCAAGGGCTGGGGACTAGGGGCTGCGTATTAGAGACTGGGACTGCCCGCGCGGTTTGAGTCACAACCTCACTTGCTCGGCAGATCGCTGTGCCATACTGTGTTTTACTAATCCCTGATCCCAAAGCCCCTATTCCTTATTCCCCTCACACAATCCATCCGCCGCCGATCACGATATCCTCGTGATAAAACACCACGGCCTGCCCGGGTGTGATGGCCCGCTGCGGCTCGTCAAAGGTCAGCGTTACCTCGTCATCACCGCTCTTTTCTAGCGTTCCTGAAGCGGGCTCGTGGCGATGGCGGATCTTCGCCTCGACGCGCATCGGCTCGCGTAGATCTTCAATCGAGATCCAATTCAAGCGATTCGCGCGCAAGGTCCGCGAGAAGAGTTCATCGCCGCTGCCGACTACGACCTCGTGCTTCTCACCACGAATCTGCAGTACATAGAGCGGCGAACCGGTCGCGACGCCCAGCCCCTTGCGCTGGCCGACCGTAAAGTTGTGAATGCCGGTGTGGGTGCCGATAACCTCGCCGTTCGTCGTCACCAGCTCGCCGGCGGTATCGGGTAGCGCCTCGCCCTGCTCGTCGAGATAGGCGTCCAGAAATTGCTTGTAGTCGCCGCCGGGGATGAAACAGATCTCCTGCGAGTCGGGCTTCTCCGCCAGGCACAGTCCAGCGCGCCGCGCCTCTTCGCGAACGTCGGGCTTGTGCATCTCGCCCAGCGGGAAGCGCGTGCGGCTCAACTGCTCCTGCGTGAGGCCAAAGAGAAAGTAGGTCTGATCCTTGCTGCGATCCGTGGGACGCTTCAGCAGCCAGCGTCCGTTGGCCTCGTCGAACTCATTGCGCGCGTAGTGACCCGTGGCCAGTAGCTCGGCGCCAATCTGCCGCGCGGTGGTCAGCAGCTGATCGAACTTCAGATGGTTGTTGCACAAGCTGCACGGGATCGGCGTGCGACCGTTCAGATACTCCGAAACAAACGGCCGCACCACGTCGCGCTCAAAGCGCTCCTCCTGATTGACGACGTAATACGGAATGCCGAGTGTCTCGGCGACACGGCGCGCATCGTAGACATCGTCGACGGAGCAGCAGCGCCCCTGCACCGACTCCGGCATACCGTTCTTCCCTGCCACACGGCGCTGATTCCACAGCTGCAGCGTAAGTCCCACAACGTGGTACCCCTGCTGACACAACATCGCCGCGACCGTGGAAGAATCCACACCGCCCGACATAGCCACGGCAATGGTGTTGGAAGAAAGCAATTAGCAATTAGCCATTAGCAACTAGTTAAACAAACCACAAAAGCCGTGGCATCCTGAGCGGAGCATTCGCTGATTTTGCGAATGCGCAGTCGAAGGACCCCTATAGGACCGTCGCTCGATACGGACTGAAGCCCGACCTATATTGCCTGATCTTAGCTGAGAGCCGACGGCTGATGGCTGACAGCTGCCTTCTTATACACTGGGCTGATCTCGCGCAGCCGCGCCACAATTTCGGGCACCAACTCCAGCGCGAAGTCCACATCCTCGTCCGTCGTCTGCTTGCCCAGGCTGAAGCGGATGCTGCCACGCGCGCGATCGGGTGACAAGCCCATCGCGGTCAGCACGTGCGACGGCTCAATCGCGCCCGACGAACATGCCGCACCGGTCGACACCGAGAGCCCCTTCAGGTCCAGCGCGATCACCATCGCTTCACCTTCAATGCAGTCGAAGCTGAGATTGGAGGTATTAGGCGTGCGTGGAGCACCCCCGCCGTTGACGGCTGCCTGGTCGATGTTCTGGAGAAACGTGTTCTCCAATCGGTCTCGCATTGCTGCGATTTTAGTGACTTTGCCGTCCATAAGGCCATTGCGCGCAAGCTCAGCTGCCTTGCCTAATCCAACAATTCCCGGTGCGTTCTCAGTTCCTGCGCGGCGCGAGCGCTCGTGGCGACCGCCATAAAACAGCGGCTGCAACAGAGTTCCCTTCCGCACGAACAGCGCGCCGGTGCCTTGCGGACCATGAAACTTGTGCGCCGAAATCGTCAGCAGATCACAACCAATCTCCTTCACGTCGATCGGAACTTTACCTGCCGCCTGCACCGCATCGGTGTGGAAGTAGACATCAGCTTCCGCCGCGATCTTGCCGATCTCGCTGATCGCCTGCAAAACGCCAGTTTCGTTATTGGCGAACATGATGCTGATGAGCTTCGTCTCCGGCCGCAGCGCCCGCCGGATGTCATCGGGATCGACCAACCCGCGCCCATCCACCGGCAAATAGGTTACTGTGCATCCCATCGCTTCCAGCCGATTGCACGAGTTTAAAACCGCATGGTGCTCGATCGACGAGGTAACGACGTGATCGCCCGGCGCGGTCATGCCAAACAGCGCGAGGTTGTCCCCTTCGGTACCACCGCTGGTAAAAACGACCTCGGCGGCGCGGCAATTCAACAGTTCCCCAACCTGCTCACGAGCCCGCTCAACGGCGGCGCGAGCCTGCTGGCCCTGCTGATGAATTGAAGACGCATTGCCGAACTTCTCGCTGAAGTACGGACGCATCGCCTCGAAGACCTCGGGCAGCAGCGGAGTGGTCGCGTTATTGTCGAAGTACACTCGTCGCATCGTTTTTCTATTCTAGCTGTTTGGTTAGATTCGATGCGGGTGCGAGGCGATTCGGCGCCGTTTTACTTGTATTCGAACAGCGTCATGAATCCGAAATCCATATGCAGTTGTTGATGGCAGTGAAACAGCGTCAGGCCGGGATTGTTGGCCACGAAGTCGATCTCCGCCTCCTGATAGCCGCCAAGCATAATAACGTCCTTCATCAAGCCAGACATCGGCTGGCCGGCGTAGCTGATCAACTCGAAGGTGTGGCGATGCAGGTGGATGGGATGAATGTCGTCGCTGGCATTGCGCAGGTGAATACGATAACGCTTGCCGTTCTCAACATGAAAAGCCGGCGGCGCCATCTCGTTGGAGTCGGGGTAAGCCACGCCGTTGATGGTCCAGCGATTGAAGCCGTTGACCGCCGCATTCTGCTTGGTGAAAAGCATCTCGAAGGTTTCGTCAGCAATCGGGATCTGAGCACCCGACTTGGCGAAGCGCGCGTAATTCCAGCGGAACGGTGAAGGCGCGATCCACTGTGCCTTGCCAGCGGAAGGGGACACTGAAGCGCGAGGGTTCGCGTATTCGACGATGATCCCCATGCCATGTTTGCGATCGTCGTTGTCCAGATCGCCCATGATCCACGTGCCGGGATGATTCATCTGAACGATTGCCGAGATGCGCTCCGCCGTACCCAGCCAGAGCACCGGCACGCGCACCGGAGTTGGAACGACGTTACCGTCCATCGCAATGACCTCAAACGTGTGACCCGGCAGTGCAAGGCTGCGGATCTCGGTCGCGCTACCGTTCAGTATGTGAAACATGACGCGCTCACCCTGCTTCACACGAACCGGTTCACCGTGATGCAGCGTGCGACCGTTGATAGTGAATGACGAGTATCCGACCTCGTATCCATGAGGCATGCCTCTGGCGAGCGACGCCTTCATCGCCGACTCACCTTGCTGCTCAAGCTCTTTGACCTTGGTTGCCGGCGAGAGAAAGTCCTGCGCCATATCGCCGCCGCGGCTGAATGTCGGTTCGAACTCCTTCAGCGTAAGGAAAACCTCGCGATCGTAATTACCCGGCTCTGACTTCGCCTCGATGTAGACGGGCCCAACCTGGCCGCTGTACTGCCCGGCGTAGAGGTCGGCGCCGGCGCGGTTGTGCGTGTGATAGAAACGCAGGCCGGCGGGTCGCGGAGTGAACTCGATGCGCCGCATGCCGCCGCGTGCCGGAATGTACGGCGTGCCTTCTTCCGCAGCGCCGTCGACATCGGTGCCCACGATCTGGCCATGCCAATGCACTTGCTCCGGAGTGCCGGTGTCGTTGTAGATGTCGACGGTGACTTGCTGACCTTCTTTGAAGCGCAGCAGCGGCCCAGGAAACTGGCCGTTGTAAGTAGTTGCGGAAATGATGCGGCCGGGTGCGAGCTCGATAGGGGTAGTCGCGATGCGAATGGTGTAATCGGCTGGAGTCGAGTCTTTTGGTGAAGCGGCGGAGTCTTGGGGCGCTTGTCCCACAATGTGGGATGAGGGCAGCAGCAGCGCACCGGCAGACAATCCTGTAGTCTTCAAGAACTGCCGCCGCGATTCGCTATTGTTCTTCACCCATCCTCCGGGTACAACATTTCGACTCTACATGAAGCCAACTTTGCTGCATCGCACAACTCACCTGTCATTTTCGATGTCAGGGTTATAGTGTCGTTACCATTTTGTGAGGTACAGAACATGAAGCTAATTATCGACCGCGCGCCCGTACCGCTGCGCAGCCTCGTGCTGCTGCGACTGGCTGTTGGATTGATCTTCGCCACGCAGGGATTCCTGAAGTATGTCGACCCGAACATGGGCGAACATCGCTTTGCGCGGATTGGCTTCCCTGCCCCGCTGTTTACGGCACATTTTGTCGGCACGTTTGAGATAGTATGCGGCGTTCTGGTGCTGGTGGGCCTGTGGACACGGTTGGCGTCGATCCCTCTGCTGATTGTCATCTCTACCGCAATGGCGACTACTAAAATCCCTGAGCTCTTTCGTGCTAATCAAGGTTTCTGGTACATGGTGAGCGATGCGCGCACGGACTTTGCCATGCTCTGCTGCCTGCTGTTCCTGCTGATCTGCGGACCGGGAACATGGTCTATCGACAATCGCAAACAACCGCGCCACGGGTTAATCGCGTGACCGCCAAGCTGGGCCTTCGAAGACATCTCCTCCCACGCTGTCAGATATACCTTTTTCTGCAAGATCGCGTCGCATCCGCCTTGATCGCACACCTCTTGCAGTTGCTCTATCATGGCAGGTCGAACAAATTCGATCTGATTGACACTATCCGACTCCGGGAACAAACAATGAATAACACAGCAGAGGAGATCCGACTGGAAGAAGCTCGCACAGGAAAAGCTGCGTGGAAGAAGTGGGGACCTTATCTCAGCGAACGGCAATGGGGTACCGTTCGCGAAGACTACAGCGAAGACGGCAATGCGTGGGATTACTTCAGCCATGATCAAGCGCGGTCGCGAACCTATCACTGGGGCGAGGACGGCCTGGCCGGATACAGCGACGACCAGCAGTTGTTGTGTTTCAGCCTGGCGTTGTGGAATGGCAAGGATCCCATCCTCAAGGAGCACGGCTGTTCGGGCTGACTAACAGCGAGGGCAACCACGGTGAGGACGTCAAGGAATACTACTTCTATCTCGACAGCACACCGACGCACTCCTACATGAAGTATCTATACAAGTATCCCCAGCGCGCGTTTCCCTATGATGACCTGGTAAAGACGAACAAGTCGCGCAGCCGCACGGAAATGGAGTACGAACTGCTCGACACTGGCGTGTTCGACGACGATCGCTATTGGGATGTGTTTGTGGAATACGCCAAGCTGGCGGCGGAAGACACGCTGATACAGATCACCTTGTGCAATCGCGGAGCGGAAGCAGCAAGCCTTCATGTGCTGCCGACACTTCTGTTCCGCAACCAGTGGACGTGGTGGACGGAAACCGCCAAGCCGGTCAACCCCACCCGGTTACGCCGCATTCTGACGCGCATGCTCGACGAGCAGGAGTTTCTCAGCCCCTTCGGTATCCGCGCGCTTTCGCGCTACCATCTCGACCATCCTTACGTCGTCAACGTTGGCGGTCAGGAGTTTCGCGTGACCTACCTGCCGGCGGAATCCGACTCCGGCATGTTCGGCGGCAATTCCAACTGGCGCGGTCCAGTGTGGATGCCAGTCAACGTGCTGATCATTCGCGCGCTGTTGACCTTCTATCTGTATTACGGCGACAACTTCAAGATCGAATGTCCAACTGGCTCAGGCCAGACGACGAATCTCTTCCAGGTAGGCCACGAGATTGCTAATCGACTAACCAGGATTTTTCTGCGCGACGCGTCCGGCCGCAGACCGGTCTACGGCGGTACGGAGAAATTTCGGAGCGACCCACACTGGAAAGACAACATTTGTTCTTCGAATATTTCCACGGGGACAATGGCGCTGGGCTCGGCGCAAGCCATCAGACGGGGTGGACCGGCCTGGTCGCAAAGCTGCTGGAGATCTTCGAGCGACTCGATGAGAAGGAATATCTCGAGGTGGGCAAGCGGTCGCCCACGCTGATGACAAAGAATGCGCGGTAAAGGAGGCCAGTTCCCAGGTTAGGCGAAACCAACCTCGAACCTGGCGTCCAGGCACGGTGCGGCGCTGATCATAACCAATTCCGGGCGTGATCAGTGCCCATTTTCTGGCGTCGCTTGATTTCAGACAGTACCCATCTCCCATCGAGAACGCCAGCTGCGCGCGGTTTTGCTATAATCACTCTGCTGCGCGTATGCGCCCTTAGCTCAGCTGGATAGAGCGTCTGGCTACGAACCAGAAGGTCGGGAGTTCGAATCTCTCAGGGCGCGCCATCTAACTCTTGATTCCACACATTTTAAGCAGCTTCGGAATTGCGTGTTGCAACAATTCCGGTAGCCCACGGTAGCCCAACTTCGGGAGTTTCGAGCGATAGCCGAGTCCTGCACGCTCCGCCCATTCCTGTCTGAAAGGCAGATCCTCACGCAGTTGCCTGGCATAATCGTCCGTCACCGACTTTGAAGCATGGCCGAGCCAGAGCTTCTCCAGATCACCGGGTACCCTGGCCTTCCGCAGAATCGAGGTGCGGAATCGGCGAAAGGCATGAAACCCGAGCTTCTCCGGCCATGCAGGATACGCAGCGTGTTGCTCGGTTTCCCACTGGCCGTGGCGAACAGATAATGGCCAGCAGGTATGGTGGCGAGGTACTCGCGTACGAGCGCTGCCAGCTGTTCGGGAATATCGATGTCGCGGACGGATGCAGGCGTCTTTGGCCGCTGGTCATTCTTTTTCCAGATCGCATGCGTGATATGGATTACGCGGCAATCGGAAGAGAAATCCTCCGGCTTCAGCGCGAGCGCCTCACCAATGCGCACACCGCTGCCAGGCAGCAGCGAGAAGAGTGTGCGGTAACGCCCCTTACTGCGGGCAATAATGTTGGTGACTTCGTCGCCGGTGACCGTCTGCCGATGCTGCTTGTCTTTTTTCGACGATGGGGGAACGCCGATAAATTCGTCATTCCATTTCCGAGGATAAAGCGCCTCGCCCTCGGCATTCACCGCGGAGGCGACAACCAGCTTCGCTGTCTCGACGTAGTTCACGATGGTTTTGGCCGCAATGTTGTTCCCCGATGGCGGCTTTTCTGCTGACATCTTGTCGACCAACCTCTTGAGGGCCGAGTTGCCAATCTCCGACAAGGGCAAGTCTCCAAACAGAGGCAATAACCTCTTGTTCAGGTAGTGCTCGTAATTCTCAATGCTGGCCGGTTTGAGCGGCCGGCGGCGGCGGCTACGAAGCGACTCCAGCCACACCTTCGCCTGCTGGCTAAAGGTAAGGCTAGGCGCCGTGGTGCGCTGAAAGGTTTCAACATCATTGATCTTGTTCTCCGCCAGATAACCGCGGAGCTTCTGCCGAGCGATTGTCTTGGTCCGGCAGCGGCCGAGGGGTACTGTCTTGCGGCAGCGTGGGCCGGAGTTGACGTCCTCCCAATACCTGCCATAGGCGAAAGCATTGGGATTCCAGGTTGGGCCTTCCTTTTGAAAGACGTTTCCATTCTGACCAGTTCGACGATTCAAGCAAGGTCCTCTCCGCTTGATCGCCCGTGACGGGGACAGAGTAGTGCCAGCGGCCTCCGCCGTCAATGCCCGGGTCCTTAGGGGAACGGGCGGGGTCTTCGGCCAAGGTATTACCAACGAATTTGGCACTGCAGACGAGTGGCTCACCTGCGTCTACGCTCTAGTATCAGGATACTTCGGACCTACTGTATGACCGAAATCTACCCCGCATGGCGTAGGCTTTGCAGGTCTGAGCTTCCACTTCCGCGAGCCAGCGATTTGTCCGTACGCCGTGTGGGCGCGGATCGAAATCGTCTTCCCAAAAGAGGAATGATTGGCGTGGAATTGATGAAAACGTATAAGGGGAGCCCGAACTCGATCGACAACTGCAACGGATGGCGACGGAGTGCCGGCGCGGCAGCTCGTACTCCTCAATTGCGTCAACGACCGAGCGGTGAAACCAGCGGAAGAAGAAAAGAAGTTGCAGGTCCTAAGATGCAGGGTGCGAAGGCACCACACGGATCATTGCATCGGCGAAGGAAGGGACGACGTCCTGTTCCTGAATCGTCCCTTGACCTTTTGGACCGGTCAGCGTGGTGGTCTGCGACCCTCTTTCCAGATCCTAAGAATCTTTTGGGTTAGAGTGTCCTAGCGCCGCCGCAGACGCTCGAATTGATTGGCGATTTCAGTCTCCTGCTCTGCTTCACACTGCTCTAGCACCAGCGAATAGAGGGCGCCAAGCCCCGATCGAACGAGCGTGCGGTTCGATGCCCGTTTGCGCGCAAGCTTCGCGCGGTGTCTATGCTCTTCGCTCGCTTCCAGCAATATCTCCTTTGCAATATCATTCTTGCCCTTAATCGTCGCCAGGCACGCGAGCCGAACTACCGACTCCAGATCCGCAGGTGGTTGTTTTGATGCGTCGTCGATATAGTTATCAAGCTCATCCAATTCGTCGTGGCCTTTGTCTGTTAGCCGAAATTCATGACGTTCCCGGCTGCCCGGTTCCTTTGACACTTCCTTCAGAAGAAGGCCTGCGTCGACGAGGCGACGGGCTGCCGGAAGACTGGCGCCCAGCGAGACTCGACCCTTCGCCTGCCAGTCGTATGGGGTGATCAGTCCTCCCTTGACCAGCCCCAGCAAGAACATGTCCAGCGGCGTGAGTTTTGTTTGCTTCTTGCGGCGCTGAGAACCGCCGTCGGCAGTACCCATTCGTTATCTCCGTTCAGTCGTCGCCGTCTAGGTCAGGCATAACTGATCTCATGGCCCTCGTTACCGCAGCCTGGATCGTAGACAGGTCCGTCTTCGGCGCCGGGCTCATCTTAGCCCATCGTCGTTGGATATACCTCACCAAGGGCTCCTTGCCTGCAGAGGGGTTCGAAAGTAGAGGACGCATGGTGATTTCGGAGCGATCGCGGCGCACATCCTGAAGCCACTGGCTTATCAGCTTCCTGAGCTGTTTGTCCGGCGGGATTTCGCTCCACGCATCTCTAAGCCCCTCCTCGGCGATCGTGACAAGCGACATAAACAGTTGTTGCCTCAGCTTGCGCCCGCTACATCAAGGTCCGCCCGAACGAGTTCGTCATGCCGGCCCGCACCGTGTTCAACCTCTCCGAGTCGGGTTCGACTTACGAGGACGTGGACTCGGTCCAGGTCACCGGCGCCACTCCGCAGAATTCGTGGAAATACATGGTTTTTCTCTCTCCATCCGCCGTGCTATCGCCTGACAGAAATCTCCGCTTCACCCGGCGCGGCGCGTGGTAACGAACCTCCCACGATGCACTTAGCCACGAACGCTGCTTGGGCGAGTGGCGACAATTTTCGTCCGATGGCGGCCGGGTGCGGCTGGACTCGGCGTACGGGGGATAGGAATCACCGTTGTGGTGGTAGGGCGCGGGGGAAAATGGCTGACAAGAAATTGGTTAGTTGATGATATGTGGTTGGCCGGCGGATTCTAACGCACAAGTCAGTCAGACCAGACGGACGGGTAGGAAAAAAGGAGAGAGTGAGACGGGGTTATCTGGGTCTTGAAGGGGGCGGGGCTGAAGATCCGTTGGTAGGGCGCCGCCGCTTTCTTTCCCCTCGCCCGCCGCCCGCCTCCCAGGAAGACATTGGCGTCGAGTTCGATTAAATCTAACGAGAGGTGTCTTTGCCGCGACGGCGCAGCTTGTTAAACTCGTCTACCATATCTTCCTCGTCGAGATCCGCCAATGCCTGGGAAAGACGGTCCGCTGCGGCCCTGAGTTCGGAAAGGTCGGCAGTCTTGGTGCGCTTTCGGCGGGTTGGAACATAGACCCCGAGTCTCTCCACGGCGTGTAACGGCAATGGGGGTGTCGGACTCTAGAAAAGCCGCAATTCGCTCCCGGAACTCGCGCACCCCTACCTTGATCGCGGCCATACAGACTTTCTCCTTGCATACATGTAAGTGTGCGCGTCGGCAAGTCGTACAAGTACGGTTTGCGGAATCCGAGAGCAGCATCATCCGGCCATCCGCGTCGTATAGTTTCAATAAATTACGACGAGCCTATGTCGTTTCACTTCGAGATCAGGCGCAAATCCCAAGGGTATTCGTGGTGCGAGACGATTTTCATCCTCCGAGCTTCTTCGTGCGCAGAGTTGAGGAGTACGTTAAATGTTTCCGGAACGATTGCAGAAGGCACACGTAGCAGAACTGTGCGTTTTGAAGCAAGCCATTGGTCGCCGGTGTTTCTAGTAAACGTCTCATCATCTGTCCAGCCGCGGCTGAAATCGCTTGAGGAAAGTGCCTCAATCGAAATGTCGTCCGGTGCTTCGACCTTCAGCAGTCGGTATGATTTGGGAAGTCGAACCAGACTGAGTTCTAAGTGAACCAGCACCTCCAGAAGCGCACCAGCGACGCTTTCTGCCAAGTACACGATCGGCCGACCCTGCGTATGCCACCGCGCCGATGTCTCCAACCCGCCCTTGCCGTCGAGTGTCCGATGATTGCTGATTCTCCAAAGGAACATCAGGCGAACATGCCTTGATCAATCTGAATGAGCATCTGCTCCACTAAACGGCCGCCTGCCTCCGTAGAGAGCATCTGAATTGGCGCTCGGCCCTCAAATCTACGCTTGGCAGTTCGGAGCCAGTCCAATGCCGACTGCTGATCGCCCATCACTGACTGCGCTCGGGCAAGAATCTTTGCGGTGCGAATCGCTCGCTCCGATTCTTCTTTGGAAAGCGACTGGCGACGGCTCTTGCGGTGCTTCCAGGTTCGCAACGGTATGATGACATCGAAGACTTCGTTGCGGGTCAGGCCACGGTCGATCAGGTGATTGATCACTCGCGTCGGGAGTCCGCTCTCAACGAGGCGGACAACATTCTGTTCTGATCCCGGGTCGGTGCCCAACCAGTCCTCGAAGTATTGATTCAGAGTCTTTGCTGTGGATGTCGGCATCGGCTTGCCTCTAGTACATGATGCCACAGAAACGGCGGCAGGATGTACCCTCATCGCGGTACAAGAACGGTACAAGTTCCACGCGTCCCTCAGGGTTCTTTTGGGTTACTTACAGGGCATTGCAGTGCGACCGCTGCCTTGTAAATACTTAATTTTCAAATACCTAAGCGCCCTTTCACGGCGGTAACGCGGGTTCGAATCCCGCCGGGGACGCCAACAAAACAAAGCAGTTATGTGAATTGATTTCTGGCCGCAACACCCTTTAAAACACCCTTACGCGGTTTTTTGGGCCGCGTAACAAGTCGCACCACCTTCTTGTTCGCATTGCGCTTCTCTTCAGAAACAGCTTCGTCGTAAACATCCTGGGTCATTTTTTGCGAGGCATGCCTGAGCAAACCGTGCACAATTTTCGGGTCATTGCCACATTGACGGAGGAGCGTGGTGGACGAGTGCCGGAATGTGTGCCAGCCTTTGATCGGGATACCTTCCTTTTCAGCGAGAGGCTTTATAGTGTGTTGCATGATGCGGCTCAGCCAATACGGCTGCTTGCCTGATTTGACGTGCGAGGCGAACACGTAATCACCAGGTTGGTGATAGGGAGTCTCCAACTGCCAGGCCTGGAGCTCAGTGATCAGGTCGTCATCGAGCGGTATCGCCTTTTTCGGGGCCTCGGTCTTCACTCGGCCGACCCGCTGCTTGACGATCGAGCGCTTCGGAATAAAGATCTTTCCCTCGACGTCCAGGTCTTCCCACTTGACACCACTGAGTTCACCTCGCCGTGAACCGGTGGCAAAGTCAAACAAAACCATCACCCGCTCCCGTTGAGGCAGCACCTCGTAAATCAGTTTGGCAAGCTGTTCAGCGCTGAGGCGGATCGGGGTCGACCGACGATTACCACCCTGGCGAACCGTTGCGATTGGGTTGATGCGATTCTCCGGCCACCAGCTCCAACGGCGGGCATGCTCCCACAGAAGGTGCATAAGATCGCGGATCTTCTTCTTCGATCCTGGTGCCAAGGGAAGTGAGGCGGGCTTTTCACCCGCCTCGATCCGCTGTTTCGAAATACGTTCAACATAATGCAACCCAGAAAGCCAGGCCTCGACATCCGGGGCTTTCACTTCATCCAGGCGACATTCGCCCCAGCGGGGCAGAACCCACTTCCGCAGATAGCTGCGATAATTGTCCCGGCTGGAGAAGCTGCGGCGCTCATTCGGATCATCGTCTTCCTCCGAACATTCCTTTTCCAGCCAGTCCTTGGCCAACTCGTGCACCAGTTGCGGAGCGCCGCTCCGCTCGTCCAGGCCGAGGCGAAACACCTCCTTCCATTGCGCCTGCTCGGTGGGAAACCGTGAGAGGGGGCCTAACACCTGACTACGGCGCCTGCCTCCTTCGCTCCAGCGATATTCCACGGCCCGTCCGCCGACCCGATCGACCTCGACGAGCCATCCATCGCTATGCTGCTTTGGCAAGCCTCCTCCGGCGGTGCTCTATGGGTTCGCGCTTGGCCTTCGCCTGCTGGTGGCTCATCCATTCCGCAAGTTCGCTCAAACGAAAACGCCACATCCGGCGTATGCCTTCACTCCAGGGGTGAGCAGGCAGCTCGCCGCGCCGCGCGCGGTCGAGCAGCTGAGTTCAGCTTCTTGTAACACCTCGCGCCACTCCTGGACTTAGCATTCAAACAACACGGCCAAGCGAAACTTCCTCCAACAGGGAGTGACTCCACGCCAGATCCGTGTACACATGCGCGCTATCATTCCTATTCGCACAAGCCACTTTTTTGGCCAGTCTGGCTAAGCGGCAAGAATGAAGGATCGGCGCACTATTGCGGAGTGTGGAAGGTGTTTCGGCGGCGGTAGGCAACAACCGTAAATGCGACCGACATCAGGAAGGGTGGAATCATCATGATGAGAATTCCGCTGCGCAAAGCGTGCAGGAAGCGCGCGCTGGTGGAAGCTGCCTGGGTATAGCAGAGCGCGCAGTTCTGCGCTGCCAGCGTCAAAGGCGCGAACAGAATCAGGCCAGCCGCAGCCGTTAGCAAGCGGCGAATCATCGGCGAGATTTTACGAACGCGTCTCATTTGGTTGGTGGTGGACTCATCGTCTGGTAGTTGCGCGGCGCGTTGCGCTCCATGCGATAGCTGTCCGTCCAACTATACTGCAGGGCGGCGAAGACGAATAGCGTCACCAGAGCTACCCAGGTCACGAACGCCCGATTCTCCGATCCCAGGTGCATGAAGAAGACGACGGCCAGCCCGGCTTCCAGGATGGCGATGGCGAACATGCGAAAGATCATAGTGCCGACATCAATGTGCTGGTAACCGATGACAAACTGCAGTCCGGCAAGTGCCAGAATCGCGAGGTGGACGATCAGGTATCGAGTCAAGCTATCGGCATAGGATGCCGCTCCGCCTGCCTGTTGCTTGGTAAGGTCTTCCATCGCGTCTCCTTCAATTACCTCGACACGTTCAGCAGATAAATCAGCGGCACCACGAACATCCACACCAGATCCACAAAGTGCCAGTACAGGCCGGTGATCTCCAGATCGTCCGCATCGAAGCGCCCGCTTTTGTAACGCACTCCGACCACCAGCAGGACGATCACGCCTATGGTGACGTGGGTCAAATGCAATCCGGTGATGGTGAAGAACGACGCCCCGAACAGGGCGTTGCCCCACGGATTGTGAAAGAGGCTCACCCCTTCGCCGATCAGGCCCATCCATTCACGCAGGTGCAACAGCGCGAAAATCACGCCGCCGATGGCGGTAATGATCGTCCAGCGAAATGCGGCTTGGCGATTGCCGTTCTTGGCATCGCGCACGCCCAGGAACATCGTCAAGCTGCTGGTGATGAGGATGAACGTCATCACCATGGCATTGACCACGGTGGGGAAGAACTTGAAGGGCGTCGGCCAGTTCAGCGAGCCGTTGCGCAGGAATCCATAGGCCAGCAGGCAGGCGGCAAAGGTCGCAGCATCGGCGATGATGAACAGCCACATCGCCAGCTTCTTAGTGGGAATCGCGAAGGGCGACGATCTCACGTGCACAGCCGGATGAGCACCCATGGTCAAGTCGGATTGGCTCACAAGGTCTCCTTCAGCCAGATCAAATTCGCGTCCACAACAGGAGCAGCAGGTAAATCCACAGCGCGCTCATGTAATGCCAGTAGTACGAAACCGTGCTCAGCGTGCTGACGCGCAAGGTGGGAACCGGCTTACTGATGCGCCACAGCACCAGCGTGAACCCCGCCAATCCTCCGAGCACATGCAGCGCATGCAGCACCGTGAACAAGTAGAAGAATGAGCTGCTGGGATTTGACGCCATGTAGACGCCCTGGGCGCGAAGCTGATCCCACGCCACGAACTGTCCGGCTACAAACAGCAGGCCAAGCCCAAGCGTCGTCCACAACCATGTCAGCGACGGCGAGCGGTCCAGTTGCTCTCCATGGAGGAATGCGGCGACGCGCTTGCGCGCGAACTCCAGCGTGACACTGCTGGCGAGCAATACCAGCGTGTTGAAGTACAGCACCGAGGGCAGCGTGAAATGTCGCCAGTCGGTGGAAGCGCCTTCGCGCACGATCATCGCGCTGGTGAAGGCGACGAAGCTCATGGTGATCGCCGCCAGCCCTACCCAGACGCCGGTACGCGAAGCGGGCGAGCTGTCGTAAACCGAGCGGAGGCTGCCCGGCGAAGGAGGCTGATCGTGCCAGCCTCCACCGCCATGCGAGGTTAGAATCTCGTCTGTAGATTTGATTTTCGGTGGTTCGTGGACCGTGGTTGCCATAATAAAAACACCAGGGCTAAAGCCCGATTTTCTCGCAATTCCCTGAATGCCGGCCTCAAGGCCAGCGCTTCCAACCGTTCTTCCTTACTTCTCGTCGCGCACCGAGTTAATCTGCTCCGGCGAATCCTGCATAACATAATCGCCGGTTGAGCCCTCGATGCCGTACTGATATGGATCGTGATACACCACCGGCAGCTTCCCGTCGAAATTGTCGAACGGCGGCGGCGAGGGAATCGACCACTCCAGCGATGTCCCTTCCCACGGATTAGCCGGCGCCGGTTTGCCCCAGAAGCGGCTGTGGATCAGGTTGTACAGGAATACCAGTTGCGCGGCACCGGTGATGAGCGCAGCAATGGTGATGAACTTGTGCACTGGCATCAGCGGTGCCATGAAGTCGTCGACGAAAGCTTGGTAGCGCCGGATGTTTCCCGCCATGCCGAGATAGTGGAACGGCATGAAGATGCAGTAGGCACCGACGAACGTAAACCAGAAATGGATCTTGCCCAGCGTGTCGTTCATCATGTGGCCGGTGACTTTGGGGAACCAGAAGTAGGTTCCGGCGAAGATGCCAAACAAAGCGGCCACGGCCATCACCAGATGGAAGTGTCCGACGACGAAGTAGGTTGCATGCAGCATGATGTCAATCGACGGCTGCGCCAGGAAGAAGCCGCTGATACCGCCGCTGATGAACATCGAGATAAACCCGAGGGCGAACAAGGATGCGGTGTTGATGCGCAGCTTCGACCCATAAATGCTGCCCAGCCAGATCAGTACGATGATGGTCGCCGGAATCGTGATCGCCAGCGTCGGGAAGGAAAACACGATCGACGAGAATGGATTCATCCCGCTGACGAACATGTGATGGCCGTACACCATGTAGCTCAGAAACGCGATGGCCACCATCGAGTAGATGATGACTCGGTGACTCAGCAGCGGCCGCCGCATATTGGTAATCAGCACGTGCGACACCACACCCATCGCCGGCACGATTGCGATATAGACCTCAGGGTGTCCGAAAAACCAGAACAAGTGCTGCCACAGCAAAGTAGAGCCGCCGGCGTGAGGCTGTAGCTGATCGTTGACCACCAGATTCGAGGGCACGAAGAAACTTGTGCCGGCGACGTGATCGAGGATCAACAGAATGCAAGCCGGCATCAAGACGGCAAATGCCGTGAGGCCGATGCACGAGGTAATGAACCAGGCCCAGACGCTCAGCGGCAGGCGCATCAGGCTCATGCCCTGGCAGCGCATGTCCAGCGTGGTAGAGATAAAGTTGAGCGAGCCCAGCAGCTGCCCGATGCAGAAGATACCGATGGAAATGGCCCACAACACCTGGCCGGTTCCCTGCCCCGGACCCGCAACCGAACCTAACGCACTCAGGGGAGCATAGGCCGTCCAGCCGGACAGCGGTGGTCCCTGGGGAACGAAGAAGGCCGCAATCGCGAAACAGAACGCGACGAACGTAACCCAGAACGACATCATGTTGATGTGCGGAAAGGGCATGTCTTCCGCGCCCACCTGGATGGGCAGGAAGTAATTGCCGAAGCCGGCAAATGGCGCCGTAGTGAGTACGAAGAAGACCATGATGGTGCCGTGCATGGTCATCAGTTGCAGGTAATACTCTGGCGTCATCACGCCGCCGGGCGCACCGGTTTTCGATAGCAACTGCAGCCCGGGAATGGCGAAGTTAGGCCACGCCAGGTGGATTCGCATAATCCACGACAGCACCAGGCCGATGTAGACAGCGACCAGCGCGAGTGCGTAATACTGCTCGCCAATCACCTTGTGGTCAAGGCTGAAGACGTATTTGCGAATGAATCCGGTAGGAGGCGCATGGTGATGGACCGCGGGAGCGGACATATCGTGCATGGATGACCCTCATGAGCCGCTGCGAGCGCGGCATAGCTCGACGACCTACTGCAGTGCTGCCTGCTGCTTCAGCCACTTGTCGAAGTCTTCCTGCGACTTGACCTCGAGATAGGCCTTCATGTTGTAATGCCCCAATCCGCAAAGCTGGGTGCAGACGATTTCATACCTGCCAACCTTGGTCGCCGTGAAGTGTACCGACAGATCCAGGCCGGGGACAAAATCCTGATGAATGCGGAGCTCGCGCACGAAGAAGGAATGGCCAACATCCTTAGCGTGCATCAGCAGGTGAACCTCGCGATTCACCGGCACCGCCAGCTCCGCGGTCACGATATCGTCCTTCGAGTCGGGATCGTTGGTCGTATCCAGGCCAAAGAAGTTCTCGGTCGATTCGTCAATTTTTTCCGGACGCAGCGGTCCGAACTTGCCATCCGGCCCGGGATAACGGAAGTAGAAGGCGAACTGGCCTGCCTGTGCCTGCACCTGCACCGCGTCCGGGGGCGCGGGAGTAAAGTAAATCGCCGCCCAGGCGCGCGTACCAAACGCTCCCAGCGCCATCACCTCCAGGCCAACGATGATGACCGCAGCCGCAACCAGGCCGCGCGCTCCGCCGGGAAAGCTCCTGATCTTCTCCGTTTTGGGGCGGTTCGAGAATCTCCAGATGAAGAAGCCGAGAACGATCTGTGAAACCAGAAAGCAAATGCCGGCCTCAACCATGGTCTCCGACATCTGATCGTCGATCATCTTGCCGTGAACCGAGATATCTGCCGGCGGCTCCCAGATGTGCAACACGATCGGAATCGCAGAAGCAATCGCGATCACGATGATCGTCACCGCAAAGAATTTCGCCATGGGCGTCTCACTCGGACAACGAAGATGGGCTGCGCTGCGCGGAATCCGCGGGGCAAAGATTAAGACTCCGCGCAGCCGTTCGCTATTTGGCCTTGTACGTGAAGTTCGCGGTTGCCGTTTGTCCGCCCGCCACGGTCACCTTCTGCGTTTGCGTGCCGTAGGTTTCCTGCCAGGAAGTTACGGTGTAGCTTCCGGGAGGCACGTTCTCAATGGTGAAGTTGCCGCTATCGTCGGTGATGGCGTAGGGACCTTTCACCACGACGTGGTAGCCGTGCATCCAGGGATGAATATTACACTTCACCGGGATGGCCACTTCCTGGGCCTTCCAGCTCTGCACAATCGGCTGCGCTCCCGGCGGCTGCGAGCGGTTCCAGGGTATATTGCCGGTCATCGGGTCGGGTTCGGGATGAATGTTGTGCGCCGTCTGGTCACTGGTCGTGACCTTATAATCCTCGCCGGGGTTCATAGCAATCACGTGCGGCTCGTACTGGCAGCCCTTCTGGTCGAAGACCGGCTGCGCCGAGGACTTCTGGCTAGCGGCGTCAGCCGACAAGCCCTGCGAAAGGTAGAGAACGACATTCTCCAGTCCGCCATTCTTGCCGACCACTACCAGTTCCAGCTGCGCCGGACTGTTGGCATGATACTTCGCACAATATGGATCCTTCGACATATCGATGCCCTTCATGTGCGGCGGTGTGCCGTCCAGCTTCACGGTTCCGGAAATCTTGCCGGTGCCCGCGGCATGCACTTTGGGCCCATGCATCAGCGCCGTGGCTGCAATCAGCGCCAATGCCACTAACATTCCCCCAACTTTCAGCTTAACGTTCATCAAGCAGTCTCCTTGTGACAACGGCTCATTGGTTTCCGGAATTGTTGGACTGCGGCAGACTGGATGGCGCCGCCGGTTGCGAAGGTGCGTTCGCCGGGGTGCCGGAATCCGGTATTGGTTCCAACGGATTTATCGGCGTCAATCCGAGTTGCCGGGCGATCTGTTTTTCAATCGTATCGTCAGGCTGCAGCGTGCGTAGATACATTACCAGCGCCCACGCCTGATCGGGCGTGACATTGTCGGAGAACGACGGCATCGGAGAGCCGTCCAGACCGGTCATGAAGTCCCGGTACATCGCGGCATCGGTAGAACCGCACTTGAAACGCTGCGAGTCGTGGAAGTTAAACGGCTTGATCGGGCGGTTCTCATCGTCGGTCAGAGTATCGGCCGAAGGCCCGTTGCCCCGCCCGGTCACTCCATGGCACTTCCAGCACTCCAGCTTCTGGAAGAGCACGCGCCCTTCCTTGATGCGATCGGCTGTGACCGGCGGTTCCGGAGGTATCACGATCGGCGTGCCCGGTTTCTCGGTCTCCCATCGCGGCGAGAAGTGTTTCACATAAGCAACCAGGTTCACACGATCCTCGTCAGTCAGCGGCAGCCAGTGCGGCATGTTGGAGTTGATCATGCCGCGGCCAATCGTGTCGTATAGATCCGTGTCGGTCGGCAGCGTTCCTGTCGGCGTGGAGCGGCAGCGGAAGATGGCAATCGTGAAGTTGCGCGGCTTGGGATCGATCCACATCGCGTTCTCGCCTTGGCCGTCACCCAACTCTCCGTGACAGCCGATACAAAAACGCTTGTAAGTAGGCTGGCCGGTAGTCGCATGCCCCGTCATGCCATTGACGTGCGACTCCATGTTCATGCGCTTGTTCTCGCTGTATTCGGTTTGCTGCGCCAGGCTGGCGATTCCAAGGACCAGAACCGCCACGACGCCCAACAACCATCGATATCTCAGATTTTGTGTGCGCATCGGATTGTTCCTCAGAAGGCGAAGTCGAAGCCCAGGAAAACGCTGCTGCTGTCCAACGCCGTGGCCGTAACCGGAGCCGATCCCTGGCGTTGCACCAAGGCATATTCCGCGTGATAAGCGAAGCCGGCACGGCTGAACATGAACGGATACCAGCGGAAGCCGAACGTATAGGCATTGATGTTTCCAGTATCGCCGGGCGTACCGGGCAGCGCCTGCGCCGCCATGCGCACGAACTCGTCGCGCTGGATGAAAATCAGTTGCGGATTCCAAACGTAGTGAGCTTCTACAAACCCGCCGTTCCAGGACGGTGCACCGGCTCCCGCGGGCAGCGGCATGTTGGCTGCCGTTGAAGTCCCGAAGTATGCGTTATCCCAACCGTGCTGATAGAACAGCGAGAAGTCGAGTTTCTTCACATACACCAGGGCGAAGAGTCCTTCGCGGTTCCAGGGCTTGTTGCCAATGGCCGTTACCGGCGCTCCGCTTGACGTGAGACTGTAGGTTGGGCCGTTGCCGATGAAGATATAGCCGCCTACGCGATCCACCCCGCCCTGATAGCCGGCGTCGAAGGCCTGGCTGGCAGTGGCGAATGTCGCATAAGAATCTTTGTTCGGCGTGTTGACATTGCCGTCATTGGAGCTGATCAGGGCCACCGAATAGCGCGTGCGGTCATTCAGTGAGTGTCCCATCAACTCAAGGCCCAACTGGTTGTCGCCCATCTGTCCCCAAATGTTCGAGTCGCCATTGGGGATGAAATGGTAGAGCTGATAGTAGCCACCGTTGTTCGACAGGGTGAGAATGCGCTTTTCGGAAATGATGTTGTCGAGCTCGAACTTGCCCAGCTTGAAGTTAAACCACGAGTTGCCGCCGATGTTGTCGAGCCGGGCCATAACGGTTTCAAAGTGAAACGCGCCCGTCGCATCGGAAGACGGCAGAAGGTAAAACGAATAGTTCTTATAGAGCGTGCCACCGGTGTGGAAGTCGAGACCACTAAGGTCGAAGCCGTTGGTGTTGACTTGTTCCGGGATCACGCTGCCATTGGGCCCATCGATCGCAACCTGACTAGTGCTTTCGCGATGCCAGTTCGGCGTCATACGGAAGGTCGCCGGCCAGTACGAGGGATTCTGCCAGATCGGCGAATCACGATCGTTCATCAACTGGTAGCCATTGTCCTTGAAGGTCTGCCCGAATGTATTGAGCATCGGCCAAGCCTCATGACAGGCGGAGCAGGGCAGACCGTATTTCCTGGCAAATGCCGGAATCGCTCGGCCCGGAGTGGGACTTGAGAAGAAGATCAGGGGGAAGATCGAAAATGCCAGCAGGCTAGCTAAGCTCGCAAGGAGCCACTGAAAAAAACGCCGCTGGCGGCTTGCAACAGTCGTAACGCCACTATGCATCGCTTTAACCTCGCTGTCACGAAGTCACGAAGATGGCTGACGCCGGTCGACTACACCGTGGGAGCACGTCCTAATTTTTTTTGACCCCAGATTGGTCCGAAAAGGGGACCATTCCCAAAACGGGAGGAATAGTACACCTGGCTGATGCGCCGTTGCAATAGAAATTTTTTACAAACGTTTGACAATTACGAACAAATATTTGACAACTCCTCCGCTGCTTTGTGGTAGCTGTTGACGACTTCGCTTGACAACGTAACTCCATTCGAGCTATCAATGCTCTCCACGCGCAGCGCTTCGTCCATATCAACCTGATGCGCATAGCTCCCACCCCGCTAAAGGCAAGCTGGCGACCGCCGGTGCAGAACGCGTTCCGACACCTCGGCTATGTGTTATTCGCCGCGATTTTCGCGGTCGCGCCGGGCTTTTCGAAAAATCACAGCGATGCCCCTCCAACCCTGATGGTGCGCGTCGAAGCCCCTGTGGCCGATGTGTTGAAAGCGGTCGAGGAGGTGGCGCAGGACCAGATTGTTCATGGCACTTACTCCTACGAGAAAGAGCGCATTCTGTACGGAGCGCACAGCGCCAGCAGCGCACATGTCTTCGGAAAGTGGCAGGGTAGCGGCACCGTCTTCTACAAAGTCGCTGACAAGGTTCTGTCGCCGCGCTATTTCAAGGACAGCGAGGACATCGGCACCATTAGCGTGCGCTACATAGTTACGCCGGCTGATGCCAATGCCAGTATCGTTCAGGTTGATGCGGTATTCGTGGATGCGCGCAATGTGCACCACCCCTCCGTAGGCAATGTCGAGTCCAGCGAGTACGCCGCCGTTCAGGAACACATCCGTAACATCCAGGCAAAACGCTTGCAATTACAGGAGGCTTCGACAGCAGCTGTGCCGCTGCCGAGTACTCCCGCGCCTTCCGGAGCAAGTCAGCCGTCAGCCGCCATCGCCGACCCGATCCAGTCCGTGACGGTTCCGGAACTGAAGAAGCATGTAGAAGCCCTACGTCATCAGGTCGAGTTGAGAGTAACGGAGCAAGGCGCACAGCTGAAGTCGGCGCCTTTCCACAGCGCAGCGACCCTGGAGTCCGTGCTGGCGCAAAGTGAAGTCCTGATCGTGGTGGTCAGCCCTTACTGGTACGGCGTGGAAACCGACGACGGACACCGCGGCTGGATTCATCACAGCCAACTGGAGCCTTTGCCTTGACCGGAGGACGGTTTCGCAGCATAAAAGATTCCGCCGTCGCGCGCTCGGCGTTTGCCGCACTTCTGCTGATCTCTCTGGCCGCGGCGCAGAACTCCGCCCCCAAGTCAACACAAACTGCGGTCCAGGAACGCAGTTTTCACGCCTCCAAAGCTGACGTGCAGAAAGCTCTACATCAGTTGCCGGCTTATCCAGGAGGCAAGCTTCCCGTGCTGGGAGGATTCGCCGATCCAGGCGGACGTTCGCTCGATAGCTACAAGCGCGGCTATTACGAATACGACGTGCTGGTGAAGTCGAGCAGTCCGACCGAAACTTCCGTCCAGGTGACGGCGAAGATCACGGCCTGGTATGCGGGTGATACCGCGAACTCAGGCTATCGTGTACTGAAATCGAGCGGCCGTCTGGAATCGGATCTGCTCGACACCTTGAATGAAAAGCTTAATCCGGGCGCTGCGACAAGTGTGCCACCAGCGTCGACCGCGCCACTTCCCGACACACCTTCGGCCATCGGCGGCTCTTACTTCAATACGCCTCGCCTGACCACCGCGCCGTCCAGCGCTCATCTGGCCAAACCCGTGGTGGTGTCGAAGCCCATCGATGCCAGCACCGCAAAGCAACTGCAAACGCTCAATCAACAGGCACAAAATCTGGAGCAGATCCTGCATGACCAGGTTCATCCTGACAATCTGGCCGTCGTCAAGCGATCTAATACACCAGTCGTGGCTCAGCCGTTGGATGGAGCCGAGGTAATGTTCCAAGCCGACGCCGAGGACGAATTTGAGATTCTGGATACCGGCAAGGACTGGGTGCACATCAAGATTTCGGGAATTTCGCGGGCCTGGATCAAGCGCGACTATGTCGACCTGCCCGGTGCCGCCACGGTGAGTGCCTCCGCCTTGGGCATCGATGCTCACGACGGCGAAATCGTTCGCCAAACCAAGGAAGAAGTCGCGCAGTTCCCCGGCAGCTGGGAGCCGCTGAACGGCAAACAGGTGAAAATCATCTGGGTGCAGCCGAAAGACAAAGATCAGTTTGGATCCCAGCCCAGGTGGAGCCTCGTGAAGTCGGTACTGCGGCGAGCCGACGCGGGTAATCCTGCGGAAGCAACGCAGGTTGCCGGTGTAGTAGTAATTTTCGATTCGCAGGATGGCGGTATGGCGGCTACGACGACAGCCAATCTCCAACAGTGGCGGGCCGGACATCTTTCCGATGATACTTTCTGGAAGCGATGCTGGCGCGATCCTGCAGATGCATTCGGCGGTCAAAACTAGTGTGAGAGAAGTAGCGGTCAGTCGAGCTACTACATGAACGCAGCCCTAGCGAAATTCGCCTTCAACCCTTCCAGGTTGGCCCCGCTTCTCGGCGATTACGCCCAACTCACTAAAGCGCGCATCACCACGCTGATTGTCCTTACCGCTTGGTGTGGATACTTCTTCGGCGCCAGGAAGGCCGGCTTGCCAACTATCAGTTGGGCGCTGTTTCATACCTTGTTCGGTATTGCCCTGGTATCGAGCGGCACTGCCGCATTAAATGAAGTGATGGAGCACGATGTCGACCGTAAAATGCGGCGGACCGCTCTGCGTCCTATACCGGCGGGTCGAATGTCATTGCTGCACGCGACAATCGTCGGCAGCTTTCTCACTACCGGAGGATCAATCTACTTAGCTCTGGTCACTAACTGGCTGACCGGATTACTAACGTTTCTGACTGCGGCCGTTTATTTGCTCGCTTATACACCGTTGAAAACTATGTCGCCAGTTTGTACCTTTGTCGGCGCGATTCCGGGCGCGATGCCTTGCTTACTAGGATGGAGTGCGGCTCGCGCTCGTCTGGATTGGGACGGAATTGTACTTTTTCTTATTCTGTTTCTATGGCAATTCCCGCATTTTTTCGCTATCGCGTGGCTTTACCGGGAAGACTATGCGAAAGGCAATATCCAAATGTTGCCGGTAGTTGAGCCGGATGGCCACTCGACGTCCAATCGCATTCTTTTATATAGTATGGCGCTCGTTCCGGTGAGCATTGTTCCGGCAGCAATAGGCATGACCGGACCAATTTATGCGACAGTCGCGGCCATTCTTGGATTAACATTTGTGTACTTTGCAGCAAAGCTAAAGACAGTGGACTTACCGGTAACCAATGGCCAGTCGAAAGCACGGGCTCGCCAGCTGTTTCGATACTCCATTTTTTATCTGCCATTGTTATTTGGATTAATGATGGCCGATGCGATCTGGCGATAAAGAGCGGCTATAGGCCAATCTTTAGTCAATGTAAAGATCAGGGATTCGGTAACCAATGGCGTCGAGGAGCTTGCACATATGAATTACTACAGACAACGGGGCACTTGGTTTAAGGTTTTGACCGTGATCCTGGTTGTGTATGCGGCGCTGGGCAGTGCAGCGCAAGATCAATCCGCTCCCAAGACGTCAAGTCCAGATCCAGGCAAGCCGATTACGGTGGTGGGCTGTCTGACTGGCTATGACGGCCGCTATACTCTGGGAACTTCCTACGATACCTTGTACCTTCTGGTTGGCGACAGCACCGTGTTCAAACGCCTAAATGCCAGGATGGTTCAAGTGAGTGGAAACGTCACCGAGCCGCCGCCGCATACTTCCCGCGACAACGTTCTGTCCCAGCAGCCGCCCACTCTGGCGGTCGCCAAGTTGAAGAAAGTAGCTGATGGGTGCAACTAGAGCTGGACTGTCAAACGTGCTGCGACTGAGTTGTTTGTCCTCCGATCGCAGTCAGCAATACGACGATTCGGCTGAGCGCGCGAATCGATCCATTCCCGCACCTCTTCCGCGAACGCTTTCCTTTCTTCTGGCCGTATAACGCGCGTTGCTCCCTTGTGCCGATGGCCCGAGCGGTATCGATCTCAGTCAGTTCGTCGCCGACTTCCCGTCAAACTGGATTACTTCCGGTTATCAATTCCGAATCCTCGGCCGCTATGAACGTGGTGCTCATCTATAATCGTGCGCACGGATGGCCCTCGCCTCTGGTACGAAACTTGGCCGGTATGAAATTCAGTCACCGCTGGGCGCAGGCGGCATGGGCGAAGTGTACCGCGCACGCGACACTCAGTTGGGCCGCCACGTAGCCCTGAAGGTGCTCCCCGCAAGTGTACTTTGCGACGAAATCTCAATTGAGCGCTTTCAGCGCGAGGCGCGCGCTGCTTCCTCGCTGAACCACCCCCACATCTGCACGGTGTATGACGTCGGCGAGCAGGACGGAACGCACTACATCGCGATGGAGCTCATGGAGGGCAGCACGCTTGCGCACGTGCTGGCGGCGGGGCCTCTTCCCATTGAGGATGTACTAAAGCTGGGCATCCAAATCGCCGATGCTCTCGCCGCTACCCATCAGAAGGGTGTGATCCACCGCGACATCAAACCCTCGAACATCTTCGTGACCAGCCGTTCCGAGGCCAAGCTGCTCGATTTCGGACTGGCTAAGGAACATTCCCTGGCTGGGGCGGCAGACGCAGCTACGCTGTCAGGCGCAATGACATCACGAGGCGCGGTCCTCGGTACCGTCGGCTACATGTCGCCGGAACAGGCCGAGGGCAAGGAACTGGATGCGCGCAGCGACATTTTTTCCTTTGGCGCAGTGTTGTATGAGATGGCGACAGGCCGGCGCGCATTTCCGGGCAGCTCGAGGGCCTCTATTATTGCGGAGATTCTCCGCAGCGAGCCCCCACCGGCTGCAAGCCTCAATCCCAAAGTGCCCCAGGAGCTGCAGCGCATCATCAGCAAGGCCCTGGAAAAGCGGCCGCCTGATCGGTATCAATCCGCTCACGAACTAATGATCGACCTGCGGCGGCTGAACCGACAAACGTTCGATTCTTCGGGCGTCAGTGCGGCGGCGCACAGTGTTGTTCCGGTTCGCTGGTGGACGAAGAAAACTGCGATCGTCGCCGGCATCGGATCGCTGGCCGTGTTGACTGGGCTGATCGCCGCGGGCTTGTCCTCGGCGCGCGTGACCAGAATCCTCGATTCCCAGCAGATCACCTATTCCACAGAGCACAAAGACGCTCCGCTGGTCACCGACGGCACACGCCTGTACTTTCAGGGCCAGGACGGTCCCGTAGAAATGTCGGTGAATGGCGGTCCCATCGCGCCGCTCCGTGGCTCCACCACCGGGATGCGGATGCTGGATGTATCACCGGATGGATCGCAGTTATTGGCCATCAAGCAAAATCTGGGAGACGAAAGCTACCGGGGAGAGATCTGGTCTGTACCGGTACTGGGCGGCGCGCCCAAGAGAATCGGAAATGTAATGGTGACCGACGCTCGCTGGATGCCGGATGGCCGCTCGGTTATCTACATGTATCTCCATTCGGTGTTCACCACCGGACCCGATGGAGCCAATCCCAAACTTCTGTGGGAAGCGCCCGGCGACGCCACCGATGCCAGGTTCTCGCCGGACGGTCGCCGCATCCGCTTGACCGTCGAGGAGAACCACATCCTCAGAATTTGGGAACTGAATAATGATGGCAGCCACGCTCACCGCTTGCTGGCGGACTGGCCCGCCGATGCCGACCAGTTCGCCGGACGATGGACCCCGGATGGCACACATTTCATCTTCCTATCAAATCCCAGCGGAACGAATAACGTTTACGAGTTGATCGAGCCGGGTTGGCTGGCGTTTTGGAAGAAGCCCACTGCCGCTAAGCTTACCTCTGGCGAGATTGAAGTTCTTGATGCCACGCCCAGTCGCGACAGTCGTCAGATGTTCACCATGGGGCGCCTCTCGCAAGGCGCCATGCAGGTGTTCGATCCCCAACAGATGCGCTTCGTGCCCTTCCTGGGCGGGCTGGCGGCGTCGGAATTCGTCATCTCGCCCGACAGGCAATGGATGGCCTACACCGACTTCCCCAGGCATTTCTTATGGCTCAGCCGGCTGGATGGAAGCGAGAAACTGCAGTTGACCAGTTCTTACGCCGCCTGGCCACGCTGGTCACCCGACGGTAAGAGCATCGCCTACATGGATTGGCAGGCGATCTACCTGATCTCCAGCGAGGGTGGGACGCCGGAGAAACTCATCGGCGGCGGCGAGGCCTCGACCGTCGCACCGGAATGGACACCCGATGGGAAAGCGATCACCTTCAGCGATTACCCAGGAGTGGGAACAAAGCTGAAGGGCGTGCAGGTGCTTGATCTCGCCACCCGGCGCCTTTCCATCCTTCCAGGGTCCGAAGGGTTCTACGTCGGCTCGTGGTCGCCCGACGGACAATACCTGGTCGCGGTAGCGCAGAATCCGCTGCGTATGATGCTGTACAACGTCCAAGCCCATTCCTGGAGCGAACTCAAGAAATTCGACGTCCCCTGGGGATACTGGGTCTGGACTCGCGACAGCAAGGCTCTTCTCTTTGCCCAGATTGGAAAAGAGAATCTCTCCACCCAGACCAAACAGGACGGTGGCATCTATCGTTTGACCATCGCAGACAGTAAGTGGGAGCGCATAGCGACGCTCGACGGCATCCACGTCGCCGACCAGGCGAACGAGTCCTTTTTGAATCTGACTGCCGACGGGCAACCCGCAATTATGAACGACACCAGCGTGGTGCAAATCTATTCCCTGCAGTGGAAGTGAAACCATCTACTGGCGAACCTGTGTTTGCTGTTCGCCGATCGAACGGTACTTAGGGGCACTGCACGAGTAACGAGCAGCCTGGAAGTAGTCCACCTTGACGGGAAACGGCCTATACGCGGATTTGAATCCAGCGCGGACAAATGTCCGCGCCCCTTTCAGCTTGCCAAACCGGGCAGTGAACGATAAGGACGTTTTCGTTCGCGAACGCGATAATGTATTTTATCGAGTTCGCGCGATGTACAAGAGCCCCACTCCAATCGCACGCATGCGATCTGCGAAGGACCGGACACATCCCGCGTTATCTGGAGGAGAATGCTCCGCCTGGAGGGGTGCGGCCTGGCGACGCTAGGCGTTGTCGCCACGATCTCGACAGCCATCACAAAAATAAAGCCGAAACTCGGCCAACACCATTTTCATCCGTGATAATTTACGAACGCATTCCTCACGCGCCTTTGGCAAAAGCGTTTCAAGGCCTGATCCGGCCCGCCGGTTGAGTAAGACCGATGAAGAGGAACTGGAATTGCTTCCGATACTCAAACAAAACAGCAAGTGGAGGTTTGCTATGAGGAATCCTGTTCATCGGTGTCAGCGGATCATTGTTCTAACCACCGTACTCGTTGCCGGGCTGTCTGTTGCCAGCGGCGACACCTTCCCTGCGTTCTTCGCGGAGCAGCAACCTGCCGTTGCAGGCCAAACGTTGTCTGCCTCGGGCGTTTCGGCGCTCCACGGGATTGTGGATTCGGGTCGTAACGCCGATCTTCGCTGGCCCGACTTTACTCCCTACAAAACCGAGGTCGCCAAGCTTTACGACACCAACGGCTATTCTTTGGTTTGGGTGCAGAACGGCCGCGTCCGCCCTCAGGCGCTCGCGGTGATCCAGCTCTTACAAAACGCCGACGCTAAAGGACTGGACCCCGAAGATTACGACGGCTCGCGATGGCAGGGCCGCCTCGTCAAGCTGGGGCAGAACCCATCGGAACAAGACTTGGTCTCGTTCGATACCGCGCTTACGGTGTCGGCAATGCGCTACATCCGTGCTGTCCACTGCGGCCGCGCAAATCCGGAGGAATTCAAGTTTCAGCTCGATGTCGAGGGCAACCAACTTGCCTTGGCAGAATTTGTTCAGACCAATGTCTTAAATGCGAGCGATCCAGCCGCTGCAATCCAGAAGCTGGAACCGCCATTCCTGGGCTACCGTAAGCTGCTCGCGCTCTTGCCGGTTTATGAAGGATACGCAAAGCAAGATGACGGGCAGAAGCTACCGATGGTCAACAAGACCGTGCGGCCCGGCCAGCCCTACGCTGGCGTTGTTCGCTTAGGGCAGTTTCTTCAAATCATCGGCGACATTCCGGCTGGCACACAATTGAATCCGAATGCAACCATCTATGAGGGTGCGCTCGTCGACGGAGTAAAGCATTTTCAGGGCAGACATGGAGAAACTCCCACCGGCAATCTGGACGTACGCACGATCAACGAACTCAATACTCCTGCGGAGGTCCGCATTCGCCAGATCAAGTTGACCCTCGAACGGTGGCGCTGGCTTCCGCATTCCTTCGCACAACCGCCGGTAGTTGTAAATCTTCCTGAGTATCGTCTTCGCGCGTATAACCCCGATGGCACCGTCGCCTTCCACAAGAACGTGATCATTGGAAAAGCCTACGGGCACAAGTCTCCGGTCTTTGAGAAAGAGATCCAATACGTAGTATTTCGGCCTTATTGGGATGTGACTCCAACCATTCAGCGGAGCGAAATCGCACCGCACATCGAGAAGGACCCGACCTACATCGCCAAGCATAACTTTGAAGTGGTCACTCCCCAAGGCCAGGTGGTAACCGACAATCAAGTGAGCCCGGAAGTTTTAGAGGGCATAAAATCGCTTCACCTGATGGTGCGGCAAAAGCCTGGCAAGACGAATTCTCTGGGCCTGGTAAAGATCATCTTCCCCAATTCGGACAATGTGTACCTGCATGGCACAGATGTTCCGGAACTGTTCTCGCAGGATGTCCGCGATTTCAGCCACGGATGCATTCGGGTAGAGAAGCCTGCCGAACTGGCGGCCTGGGTGTTGCGAAACAATCCTGGCTGGGACCTGGAGCGCGTGCGGGCCACCATGCACGGCGACAAAGACAACCTTCAGGTGAACCTTACCACGCGAATTCCGGTTCTGATTGTCTACGGCACGGCCGCGGTAAACGAGGAGAATCAGATTAAGTTTTTCGATGACATCTATGGTTATGACGCAGAACTCGAAAAGGCGTTGGCCGCTGGTTATCCCTATGCCTGGTAGGCGCCTTGAGCCAGGCTCTCAGCGAACCGCATCTAACGTAAAATGGATGTAATGCGGCAATGTGTTTTGCATGGAAATAAAGCAACACCGAACTCATCGCTCAGAAAAAAGAGCAAATTCAGCCTCGGTCGTTTGTCACTGATTCTCTTGTTTCTGCTGGCGCCGCTGCTCGGGCACGGCAGCACAGAATCCACCTCACCGGCGCCACGCGAATACCGGCTGCGCTTTTATCACACTCACACCGGTGAGCGGCTGGATATCGTCTATCGTCGCGGTGATCAATACATCCCCGAAGCCCTCGACGAACTAGACCATTTTCTGCGCGACCACCGTACCGGAGATGTACGTCAATTCGATCGTCGCCTCTTCGACCTTCTCTACGACTTGACCGCCTCGCTAGACGATTCCGGTGGTGAAATCGACGTGATCTGCGGCTACCGTACGCCCTGGAGCAATGAATTCCTGCGCACGCGCAGTGCGCACACCGGCGTGGCGGAGCACAGCCTGCACATGCAGGCGGAAGCAATCGACATCCGCCTGCCTGGGATTCCGACCTCGGAACTACGCGACGCAGCCCTGCGCCTGCAACGCGGAGGAGTGGGATATTATCGCGACTCGGACTTTGTGCACGTCGACGTTGGGCGTGTGCGCCACTGGTAGTCGCAGCTTAATGCGACCTTCAAAATTTGCATGCATGGCGGCGATCGCCTGCTGGCTCCCTCGCCGCGTGATAATCCCGTTTATCACTTGCTTGTCGGGAGTAATTTCCTAGAAGCCGGTTTCTGGCTACTATTCAGTGGTGAATGCAAGGGTCCTTCTCCGGTTCCTCGAGGCGGAGGAAGATGATTACTAGAAGTGATGACGAGCGGTTCCAGGACGGCGCCCAGGATTATGCCGCATATCTCGAGACGCCCGAGGGCCGATTGCGCACGGACTTGGCGTTCGCCAATCTCCGGGAGTTTCTTCCCACACCGCAGGCGAAGAAGCAGATGTATGCACTGGATGTAGGATGTGGGACGGGAGCGACAGCGGTACGCCTGGCACGGCTCGGTTTCCGCGTTACCCAACTGGATTCGTCTCAGGCGATGCTCGACATAGCGAGGCGCACAACAGAAGAAGCAAGGGTTACGAACAGAGTGACTCTCCAACATGGCGAAGCTGCCCAATTAACGGACCTGTTCAGCGCCGCATCGTTCGATGTTGTTCTTTGCCACAACATACTTGAATACGTCGAGGACCCAGGCGCCGTGTTGCACGGTGCTGCTCGCGCTTTACGAGACACTTCGGCGATACTGTCAATCGTTGTGCGCAACCAGTCGGGTGAAGTTCTCAAGGCTGCGATCCAGACGGGCGACCTGGCGGCGGCCGAAGCCAACCTCACCGCTGAGTGGGGATTCGAGTCTCTGTACGGTGGCCGAGTGCGGCTCTTCACCTCGCAGCGTCTGCAAACCATGTTGCAAGCAGAGTTGTTGGCATTGATCGCCGAGCGAGGTATCCGCGTCCTGGCGGATTACCTGCCCCCTCTCATTTCTCGCAGCTCGGAATATGCGCGGATCCTGGAGCTGGAGAGGAAGCTGGGCAGCCGGCCGGAATTCGCGAGGGTGGCGCGCTATACGCATTGTCTGGCGCGGCCCATCCCATCGAGGCGAAAAACGGCCCTGGATGGAGGCCCCGGGGAGAATATTGCGTGAAGACTTTCCCCGACGAATTCCCGATTTCTTCCGTCGCGGGCACAACCGAGGGGGTCGCGCTTGGACTGGGACTGACAAACGAGTGCAATCTCTCCTGTGCTTTCTGTTATCGCGATCCGGCCCGTACGGACCGTCTTACCCTCGATCAGGTCAAGTCGGTGATGGAACGGCTGCCCATCCGCTCGGTGAACCTGGGGACAGGCGAGAACGGCATGCATCCCGACTTCCGGGCGATCCTGGCGTACCTGCGCACCCAACCGGTCAAACTCACGATCACTTCCAACGGCCACAGCATCGCCGTTTTGGAAGACAGCGAACTGCGTGCTTTTCATGACATCGAATTCTCTCTCGATTACCCGACGCAAGCAGAGCAGGATGCGCAGCGCGGACTGGGAAATTGGGCGCTCATTCATCAGCAGGCAGCGCGCTGTGTAAAGCTGGGCGTGCCCGTGACCGTCATTGCGGTCATGATGAAGTCGAATTACTTGCGCCTGGCAGAGGTCGCGCGAGTGGCCAAACAATTCGACGCTCCTCTGCGCGTGAACGTCTACCAGGCCGTGCGATCCGATATCTATGCGTTGTCCTACGAAGAGTACTGGGAGGGATTCCGGCGCCTCTTTGCAGAGACTGATGTGATCGCCATCGGCGAACCGCTAGTGCGGGCGATGGCCGGGTTGCCACCCCTGCATGGAGGATGTGGCGTGAGCACAGTGCGAGTAACGCCGCGCGCCACCACGCAGCCTTGCGTGTATTGGCCGGGACCGGGCGAGCCGCTGCCGGAGTTGATCTCGGCCGGCCTCGGCATTTTGAACTCGCCACCCTTCGAGCAGGCGCGATCCATTCCCGAGGCATGCCAGCCGTGCGAGTTCCGCGACTCTTGCCACGGCGGATGTGCCGGGCGACGACGCCTGCAGGATGCGTTGCTGCAGCCCGACTGCTATTGTCCAATCATTCGCGGAGATCGGCCGCGCCTCGAAGTCCACATGGCCCCCAGCCGCGACCTTCCCAAGCTGAACAGTTGCTGCACCACGGTAGTGATGGCCCGATAGGAACTCGCCGCTTCCTGCGACCCTGCCTTCGCATCCGGGGTAGAGCCGCGCTTTAGCGCCGCGTTATGCTGCCCCTCTTTCCAGCCGGCTCAGGTAATAATGATGGCGATGACGCGGGCCTGAAGGCCCGCTCTACCAACCCCCAAAGAAGCACACCGCTCTATTTCGCGTCCATCCACTTATCTGACCCCGCCAGCTTGACGGCCACATTCGTGAACCAGAGGTGGAATGGACCGCCGTCGGCGGTCCCGCGGTGCTCGGTCGAGATCAGCAGCGGACCTGCCATCTTGTAGCCAGTCCACGTCGCAATGACCACTTTTGGCTTCCTGGGGCCGCCGCGGTCATATCGGAATTCTTCCACTCGCCCGTCGCTACCGACGTAGAGCGTCCAGGTGTCACCCGGCGTATAGCCGCCAAGCGAGGGATGATATTTTGCGACGATTCTATCGGCGGAACCCTTCCCCAGTGGCAGCTTTTGCTGGCCTTCATCGGTCACGGTGGCGCTGGTGTCCCAGTAAAGATGGAGCGGGAAGATCAGCCAATAATTGTCATTCTGGAAGCCGGGGTCGATGTCGTCCTTGACCTCGGCAGATTGACTGCTGAGTTGCGAGCGCAGGTAGGTGACCTTGACCGGTTTGCCGTCTTTATCTTTTCCCTCATAGGTGATCTGTCCGGTCTTGGGTTCCCAGGTCCACGTGCGGGAAATATTGACGCCCGGGAAGGTTGCGTTCCAGGTATAGCGGATCGCTTCGATCTGCCCGAACGAATCGAGACCATAAGTCCTGGCGAGTTTTTCAGCGATTGGCGAGCGCTGCTGCGCCCAGGAAGTTGCAGCAAGAAGCATTACCCCAAGGATCGGTAGAAGACGCATTGCCTTATTACAACGTGAGTTTGCCATAGCGGCTCTCCTTGGTGAGTTTGACGACGGATGTTGGATGATGGGCAGGTGCTTCAGGATACGAAGAACTATACGGGTAGAGCGGCGCTTTATTGCCGCGTCAGGCCGAACCTCTTTTTAGAGAGCCCGCTTTAGCGGGCGATACTATAACGTCGGCGCTAAGAAATTCTTTGCGCCAGGCATATCGGGTAGAGCTGGCCTTCAGGCCAGCGTCCAGCCGTTTCTTATTTTCGAGTCGGCTTTCAGCCGACTTCCACCTCTTGAGCGAAGGCATAACGCGGGCTTAAACTCCCGCGCTACCTTCAGTCGCCTGAGCACGGCGCGGCCGGATGATGCGGCGCGACAAGATGATTCCGGCGGCGACCGCAACCGATCCGTATTCCAGCCCCAGAACCCAGCCAGGGAGCACCCACGGACGTCCGAGTGCGCGCAGATGCCACACGATGTACGTGGGGATAATGCTCACCGTCCAGATGATGAGGGGCAGCGTCGACTTCGAGCGCACGAACGGCAGCAACCAGAGCAGATACCATGGATACACGACCGGCGCACACAGAAGCGACGCAGCCATCGGCCATGCAAATGCGTCCTCGGACAGTGTCTGGAATTTGGTTCTCAACCAGATCGAGATCAGAATTCCAATAAGAGCGGCGAGTGTCGCTATGCCCTGCGGAGCCGCAACTCGCTCGAGCACGGTAAACACCGGATCGTTGAATCGATAACTCTGAATGTAAGTGCCGAGCGAGCCGGTTGGAATTCGCCCATGGTTTAGAAATGGCAAATACAGGAGTGCGAACACTGTTGCGGCCAGGGTCGCGTCGCGCATGCGAACACGCCGCCAATACAGAGGCAGCAGCACAATCGGGAGAAACTTTACGGCGATCGCCAGCGCTAACGCAACGGCTGCAATTGCACGCCAGCGGCGCAGGAGCGCGGAGAAGGATATCAGCAGCAGAAGCACGCCGAGAATGTCGATGTGACCACTGCCCGCCACTTCCGTCGCCAGCAGCGGATTCCAAGCATAAGCCAGAATCCAGTGCGCTCCCCGGCCAGTCCCACGTAAGACATCGAACAAAACGAGAATGATCGCCAGGTTGCAAATCACAAACGCGAATCGCATTGCAAGGACAGACTCGTGAATTGCTGTAACCGCGCGAAAGAACAGCTGAGCCGCGGGTGGATACGGGCTGGGAAGATCCGGATGGTTCATCGTCAGCGTCTCGGCCGTGTGCAAAGCGGCGACCGCGGGATCGTTGGGTACCACAATGTAGGGGTTGTAACCGATCCGCTGCAGGCGGCCGTCCCAGACATAACGGCGAACGTCGTCATCAGAACCCGTCGGCACGGCAAGAAATGCAATGTGCCACACTGCGGCCAACCCGAGACCGATCACGATCACATGCTTGGGAAAGTTTGGGGTGGAGAAAAACTCGCGGATCGTAAGAAGATAAGCGAGGCCTGCTATCGAAAGTGGAACGAGCGGAAACGCCTCGCCCTGACCGCCGAACCGGCGCGCGCAAATGACAAGCGCCACCAGCAGAATCAGGCCGAGCGCGTACAGCCGGTGAGACGGAGTGAGCTTCACAAGTCCCCAGTGCCGGTGCGCAATAGGGGCAACACTTGCTGCCATTGTTTCAGCCATGCCGCGGTTCGTGGCGCTCGCGCCGGAGCAACCTGGAGTTCCGCGACCAGGCGAGTTAGGTCGCTCTCCACGTCAATGTCGTAGAAGGGATCTGTAAGTCCAACGGAAAGCTCCAGCCTGCCAGCGCGCTCCAGCAATGCGTCAAGCGCGCTGTCGGTTCCCATCCCGTCACCATGGAAAAGTTGGGCGTGGGCAGCCTTCGCCCCAACGAGATAATAGCCGCCGTCATAGGTCGGTCCAACCACCACATCGTGAGGGGTGAGCATCTCAAATGCGTTTGCAAGGACCGCAGCCGGCAGGTGTGGGCTATCGCTGTTGAAGGCAATCACGCGTTGCCCATCCGCTGCAAAGTGCGCAAACACCGACGTCAACCCTGCCGCCAGGCCCTCACCTTGCTGCGCCACCACGACTGCCGAAGTTCCGGCGAACTGCACCAACTCCCCGACATCTGACGCGGGACACATGATGGCAACCTTCACTCCGGCCAACGAACGCGCCAGTGCCAAAGTGTCGTCCAGCAGGCAGCGATAAAGCTCCGTAACGGCTTCGACAGGCAGGCTCCGGGTTAAACGGGTTTTGACCAATCCAGGCCGCGGCGCTTTGGCCATGATGACAAGCGTGCGCGAATGGTGGGGAGTCTCCGTAGATTCCATATCGGATTGGAGTGTCACGCCTTTCGGCGCCGGAAACGGTAGCGCACGATCAAAGTGAGGATAAACCACGCCGCACCGACCGTGCCCCGCAAGGTGCCGCTGATCTTCGATTTCCCGATGCGCGGATAATAGCTGACGGGCACCTCGACAATCCGGAATCCGCCGAGCGCGCCCTTCAGGATCATCTCAACTGCCCAGCCGTAGGTGGCCTCTTCCAGTGCGAGTTGCCGCAGGACATCGGCACTCGCAGCACGGAACGGACCCAGATCGCTAATTCGCTGGCTATATAAAATCCGGATCATCGCGGCTGCCAGCCGATTCCCAAATACTGAGTGCCACGGCAGCGCATCAGGATGGTTCTGTTTTGCAAGCCGCGAGCCCAATGTGATGTCAGCTCTGCCTTCAATGATGGGAGCCAGCAAGAGGGGCAGTTCATCGGGCCGATCGCTGTAGTCTCCGTCGAGGAACACAACGATGTCGGGAGCATTGGCCGCGGCGATCCCGGTCAAACAGGCGCGCCCGTATCCGCGGCGCGGCTCGCGCAGGACTCGTGCGCCCATCGTTTTGGCAATCTCCGCTGTCCCATCGGTGGAATTGCTGTCGACTACCAGGACTTCGGTGACAAGATCGGCTGGAAGATCGGCTAGGACGCGACCGATGGCCTGCGCTTCATTATGCGTGGGAATGATGACGGAGACGCGCACTGGTCCTGGCTCAGAGCAACCACCACGGAGCGTTCGGCCAGCGCTGTGCCAGCCAGGCGTCGACACCCCACGCTCGGCCTGCACGTCCTATCGCCAGCGCGAGCGACGCCAGAACCGGGTTCAACAGCTCCCAGATCCACGCCGTGCCCCACTCAGACATCCAAAGGCTGCCCAGGTACAAGAACGCAACAAAAGCCACGGGGCGCGTGAACAGGCCGATGACGAGCAGTACGCCGAGCGAGAGCTCGAGTATCCCCTGCATCGGGGCTGCCATGGCGGCATGGCTTGCGGCCAGCGCCATAAAGGCCTTCCACGCAGCCGGCGAGTGACCCTTCTCGATGTAATAGTGGATCAATCCTGCGTAGCCGCCCGGCGTGTAGAGTCCCTTGCCCAGGTTCTCGAAGAACACCCAGACAAACATCGCGCCAATGGTGACGCGGACCAAGGCCAGTCCGCACGCGGCAGGCTTGTGGTGCTCGGAATCTGCTCTTGCTGGAATCACGATAGCTCTCTCGCAGTGATCTCGTACTTGAAATTGTCCGGATCCAGGCTGTCGAGTGTCCGCTCCGCCGTTTGCGCTTGCGGATACATCAGGAAGGGGATGGTTGTACTCGATCCCGGCAACTCGACGTCCTGAGCGAAGTTGTAGGCCATCCAGTTCATCTCCCATGAACCGAACAGGCGCTTGCGCGCGCTGGTTACCATCTCGTCATTCAATGGACGGTTCCCGGGCGGCTCTTCCAGGACTACCTTCCGCACGTCGGCAGGATCGACAGGCACCCAACCGAATTGCGCTAAGTACACCTCGGCCCGGCAGTGCTGGGCCTTCGTGATTTTCTCTGAAGACGCACCCAGGCTCTTGTAGCCGAGCTCGGACTTCGCCACACGAATGCCATACACATCGCGAGCTGGGAGGCCTGCCGCACGCGCGAGTCCGACGTAGAGTGCATTCAGGTCAGCACACTTGCCGCCCAGGTAACCGGTTTCGAGCAGGACGCGAATGTCGCCCCGACCGCACCCCCGCACCTTCGGATCGCGAAACGTGTTGTCGACGATCCACTCGTAGATCGCACGCGCCTTCTCGACATCCGTCGTGGCGCCCTTTGTGATTTCGGTAGCGGTGGTCTTCACGATGCCGTCGGTCGGAATGTTCTTATGCGGCTGCAGAAAATATTGCGACTCAGCAGCCGGCAGTGGCCGCGCCGGACCAGGCTTGCCCAGGTCTACGAAGTAGTTCTTCAGGGCCACCTGGCTGGTCAGGGTCAGTATCGGCTTCACGCCAGCGGGGAATGTCGCAACGACGATACTCAAGCTCGGCGGCTTGCTTTCGTCCATTCTTACCTTGCCGCCATCAGCATTAAACTTGTTGGACATCGTCCGCTGAAACGGCGTGTCCTGTATGAGAGCCGCCGGTAACCATATTTTGGTTTCTCCGGCTGGCGCCAGCACCTCTGCGTGAGTGGTCACTTCGAAGGTGCGCCAACCGTCGGATGGCGGGTGCGTTTGCTGCGAAAATGAGAGTTGCGCTTTCGTCAGTCCAAGGCCGGCGACTGCCAAGCCGGTGGACTGCAAGAAATCACGGCGATTCACGAATTACCTCCAAGTAGCATGGAGACTCACATAGGGTGAGCGCAATGAGGGCAGTCGGCAGGAATGATGCCGCAAGTTCTGGAGAGGATTCATCAAAACGGCAACCACCCTATCGACTAAAAGAACAGCGCACAATCAATTTACGAAGGGGACAGGGCCAATGGTCAATCTCTGGCGCTCGCTACCATGATCGGCACGATAACCAGGGTTAGACGCGATAATGTATTTTGTCGAGTTAGAAGTCAAGCAGAGACCTCGAACGATCCTGAATGCCACGCCGCCCGTCATCAGCCGCTCCCGCCTGTCCCAACCTGGACGTATCCTCACTGTGGCTTTATCCATCGGCACCCGACATCATGCGGATCAGCTTCGACCAGATGAGGTGCAAGAACTGCGGCGAGGCATTCCCCAGCAAGCCGGACAAAGAAGAAGCCACGGATTGACCGTGGCTTCGTGACAGTCTGGTTGATTGCAGCTTGGGTCCAAAGTTGGGTCCATCCTGTCTGAAAGGCAGATCCTCTCGCAGTTGCCTGGCATAATCGTCCGTCACCGACTTTGAAGCATGGCCGAGCCAGAGCTTCTCCAGATCACCGGGCACCCTGGCTTTCCGCAGAATCGAAGTGCGGAACCGGCGAAAGGCGTGAAACCCTACCTTTTTCCGGTTATGCAGGATACGCAGCGTGTTGCGCTGTGACATCGGTTTCCCACTGGCCGTGGCGAACAGATAATGGCCAGCAGGTATGGTGGCTACGTACTCGTGTATCAACGCTGCCAGTTGCTGATTCACAGCCTAGGGTCGTCGGATCGCGGAGTATGCGCCGCCCCCGCATCAACTGACCATCACCGGGCCTATGGTCGAGGGAGTTGTCAGCCGATTCTGCAGATGGGGCTTCAGGTGCGCCGGTGTCCGCGGCGATTTCACCGCGGCCTTTACTCCCTCCATCATGTGTGCGAATTGCTGCGCGCGATTTGGCCGAAGTAGTTTGGTGAATTTCGGGAGATGCTCGGTCCGACCCTAAACGTGCGTTCGCAGTGGGCGCCCGAGCGTCGAACATGTACGATGTAGCTGAGATGAGCGCCGTTCGGGCGGAGAGCTGCATCTTCTAGTACTGCGATCTCTATCGCGACCACACATAATCGGCAATGTCAGCGGCCACCGAGTGCGTGATTCGCAAAGTCTTGTGGACGCTAGCGCTTCGTACACCCACTAACCCAGGAAAGGCCCGAAGTGCGCTGCCTGCACTGCGCCGCCGGCGGCTTTGCCGATAGCGAACAAGGTCGGTATGTTTTCGACGGCATCCATCTTCTGGATATTGCTTGGCTCTACGTCCGGGAATCCTAAACTGCGCAGACCCGTCTCGCTGAGGTCGGCGTTATAACGCGCGTACAGAAAACGACGTCCCAAGTCTGCGGAAAGTGGAATCATCGGAGCCTGGTATTGCTCGGCCGTGGTCATCCCTTCTTGCACCTGTCGCGGCACCAGATCGAGGATTTCGCTGTCGAGCGGAGTTCCATAGGTGCAGCGTCCCACGGTACGGCAGTTGATGTCCTGATCGATCAACATTCCGTACATAAGTTCGCCGGGAAGGCCGGCCACGGTAGACACGATGTTCTTGTTGGGGGCGGCAGCCGTGGCACCCTTCGACTCGGCAGCTCCCGTGCCCACGGAAACCAGCAGCAAATTCTTCTCCCCCATCTTCCAGTTCAAGCGGTAGGCCGGCTCGGTCGCCATTCGATAGAGCAGGAATGCAGGATTGTTGTAGGGGGTAACGCCCCCGTCGGCAAAAACGAATGTCTCCGAAGCATCGTTCGGGTTCCACTGCAGAATCTCGGGAGGGAAATAAACCGGGGCGGCAGTGCTGGCTCGAACCAACTGCCAGAGGGGAATCCTCAGGTTGTTGTTGTCTTTGGTCGGATCATTGTATTTGGCGTCCGGATTGCTGCTGATGGGCCACGGGGAATCCGTCGTGACGTTCTTGGTGACCACCAGAAGCAGGCACTGCAAGCCTTGGCCGCCGGCACTCTGCGGCGCGGCCAAGGTTGTGTTCTCGCCAAACACATCCTTCAGTTTTGCCCGCAGCGGATCCGCGGTGTAGAGACACTTGAGTCGCTGCATCAGGCTCGACGGCTCAAACATCTCTTCCCCGGCAGACTTATAGAAATCAACCAGCTCCGCCGTGCTCTTCCCCAGCGACAGGCCTGCGGCGATGATCGCTCCGGTACTGGTCCCGGCGATGTAGTCAAAATACTCGCAGAGCTTCTGCCCCATCTTTTGGTGAATCAACTCCTCGATCTGGCTCAAGATGCCGAGCGTTATCAGACCGCGTATCCCGCCCCCGTCAAGCGCCAGCATTCGGTGGGGCCTGTCTCCTTCATAGCGGTTACGCAGCGATTTCCATTCGTTGGGACGCAGAAGCATGGGATCTCCTTTTCATTTACCACAGGGCATACCACGGTTCGGTGCGATATTCGGGTTGGGAAGGCCACAGGATCATAACTCTCTTTCGCCCCGCAGTCGATATCATTGATGGGTTGCCGGAAGAGCCGCGTTGGGGGAACACTTCCAGGGGGACCTCGAATCAGGAGATGATGGATCCCTGAATCTCAGATCGTTCTTCGTCGAATTGGGGTACAAGCAGTGAGCAGCGAAACGTCAGTCTTGCAAGCCTCAGGAAAGTCTGCAGGACGCCCGGTCATCATCGAAGCCGGACGGCGTGTCGACGCACCGGACGCCCAGGTTCCGCGCTTCCCACCGACCAAGGTCTCTGCGGTAGGCCGGCGCATAAGGAGATTGCTAGATGAACAGAACCCGCAGGCGGTTGTGTGTTCCGCTGCTTGCGGGGCCGATCTTCTTCTGTTGCAAGCAGCGGGGGAGATGCACGTCGAGCAGGTCGTGCTCCTGCCCTCGAAGCCGGAAGCCTTTCGAAAGTCCTCCGTGACCGACCGTCCAGGAAACTGGGGCGAACTCTATGACCAGGTATTGAAGACGGCCCGAGTCGAGATCCTGAGACTTCCAGAGGGTCAGGAAGGGTACCTGGAAGTTAATCGCAAGCTACTCGATCGCGGTCAGCAACTGGCGCGAGAGAACGGCGCGGCTGCCGAAGCCCTGGTGATATGGAACGGAAACTCGCGCGGCCCCGACGACGTTACGGCTCACTTCCTGCAAGAGGCCCAGTCACGCAACATGACGGTGCTGGAAATCTCCACTGTATGAACCTGGTTGCAAGGTCGGAAGAGTAGAATTTTCGCCGAGGTCACCATGCCACCACCCATCTGCTTTATGGTCATGCCTTACAGCACCAAACCTACGGGTGCTCCAGCGGGTAGTGGAGCTCCCGACAAGGTCAACTTCGATCGTCTCTGGGAAGCAGCGCTTCGCCCCGCCATCCAGAATGCGGGCTACGAAGCCGTCCGTGCCAATGAAGATATCGGTGCACTTATCATCAACGAGATGATCGAACGCCTTGCCATCTCCGATCTCGTGCTCGCCGACGTTTCCATCCCCAACGGCAATGTCTACTACGAAGTGGGCATCCGCCATGCGGCACAAAAGCAAGGTTGCATTATGACCGCAGCTGCATGGTCGAAGGCGCTTTTTGATATCGACCAGATGCGGCAGATTCGCTACCCATTGCCAGCCGAATCGATTTCCGACGAAACCGCCGCCGAGATCATCAAGATCGTTGAAGCCGCGATTCCCATCATGGCTGCGGGCGACTCGCCCTTTTACCAGGTGTTCCCCAAATTTCCCGAGTTCGATCCGGCCCGCGCCACCGCCTTCAAGAAGAGCCTTGAGGAACTCTCCAAGTTCCAGGCGGAAATCATCGCAGCGCGTTCTGCAACTGGCGACCAACGCCGCACCCGCGCTCTTCAGCTTCGCGACCGCTACTTCACCGGAGGTCCGATCCAGAAAGCTGTAGCCATCGAATTGCTTTACACCCTACGTGACTGCACCGATTTCAACACTACCCTGGAGTTCGCCGACAAACTGCCCGCGGATCTAAGAAACGCGCCGCTTGTTAAAGAGCAGCGTGCGCTCGCGCTTTCCAAATCCGGCAATCATGATGACGCCATCGGCGCTCTCAAAGAGCTCATCCAGACCAGCGGTGACACATCCGAACGTCGCGGCTTGCTGGGTGGACGCTACAAGAAGAAGTGGAATCTCACCAAAGATCCTGCAGACCTTAGCCGTGCAATAACCGAGTACGAGAACGGAATGAGATTGGATCTGAACGACTACTATCCGTCGTCGAACCTGGCTCGTCTGTATCGCACGCGGAATCGCAAAGGCGATGACGATAAGGCGCGCATCTCTGCGTCTATTACACTCGTCGCCTGCGAGCGCGCCCGGGCACGGAACTCGAATGATGAATGGCTGAATCCCACGCTCCTCGGCGCTGCGTTTGACGCCGGAGACGTCGAAAAGGCCCAGGAGCTTGCCGATCAGGTCAGCGAAGATGGACCCGCAGCCTGGAAACTCGATACTACGCTCGACGATTGCCGAACTGCCGCCCAACTGAGCGAGGAGCCTCGCCGCACTGAACTCCAGGACATTGTTGCTCAATTGGAAAAACTCTCGGCAGCCAAGCCGGGCTCTTAGCAGGGGCCAAGGCTATTTTGCGGCATGCACCCTTAAATGGACAGGCATTCAGGTCCAGGTCGATCCCAATCTGCTACGCGATGCCTTGACAGCGTCCGAGTCGTTCAACACGAATCGACTCCGGCACGGCCAAATTGTTTGGTAACACGCATTCACATTGACACTGTAATGCCTTGGTGCTAAGGTCTCCGCTCAAAGGTTACATCTTAGAGTTCCACCATCGCGGCGATGGCTTCAGGATCGTACGGCTGTCAATGCCACGAGGTTTGACTGGGTGCTCGACGCAAGGAATCGCTTCGTCGTTGGCGCAGTCAGCACGGGTCCACGATTGATTGCAGGAGATTGGTGAATCCTGAGCCTCCACTTCGTCGCAACATTGTGGTCCTCTCAGTGGCGCTGTTGCTCGTCCTGATTCTCCTTCCCTTGGCCGCGCAGGCAGGAAATCCTACCCAAACGACTGTAACCGCCGTGCCGCAATCGCCGTCAGAATATCTGCAACTGGTGACCTTCACGGCGATGGTTACAGGCTCCGTCGCCCCTCCAACGGGCACGGTGACATTCACCGACTCGGACGGCTTCCGCCTCTGCGTGCTGCCCGTACAGTTGGTGGTGGCGGGTTGCGGCAGTAACTGCAGCACAGCCGCCTGCTCCACGGCAACGCTGCCCGTGGGCGCGAACACGGTTACCGCAGCTTACAGCGGTGATTCCAACAACAACCCAAGCGGCGGCTCCATTCCGTATACCGTCAACGGCAACACTCCAACGACGACGCTATTTGTAAGTCCGGCTTCGCCGGTTGCCGGCCAGGTGGTGACGCTGACGGCTACGGTGAGCAACGGCGGCGACCCGGTTACTTCCGGCACTGTGACTTTCTCGAACTCTAATAACTCCGAAGTGCTGGCTACAGTTCAGCTGGTATCACAGTCCGGTCCAGCCCTAGGCACGGCCATACTCAAGACCAGGTTCGCGCCGGGGAACTATCCTGTGCTTGCGAATTTCAACGGAACATTCGGCAACCAGCCGAGCGGGGCCGCGGCAAATTTCACCGTAACCGGCACGGAGCCGACCATCACCACGCTGACCGACCAGGCCGATGGTAACAACTGGGACTTCACGGCTACGGTGTTCGGATTTGGCTTCCCTGCGCCAACAGGAATGGCGAGTTTCACCGACCTTACGACAATGGTGAACCTGGGTAGCGCGGGAGTGGCGGGGCCGGGTGTTTCAAGCTTTCAGCTGCCTGCACCGTCGTACCCTGTGGGCGACGTACCCGCTCTAGTCGCGGTTGGAGATTTCAAAGGGGACGGCATCGCCGATTTAGCGATAGTCAATCAATGCGGCAACGGGCCGCCCCCTTGCGATAGTAATACCGGCACGGTCAGCGTGCTCTTGGGTGACGGCATGGGCCACTTCTCCGCGGCACCGGGGATGCCGCCGACGGTCGGCGTGGTTCCGTATGGCATTGCGGTAGGAGATTTCAATGGAGACGGCAGTTTAGACCTGGCTGTGGTCAATGAATGTGGCAACGATCCCATGTGCGAGAGTGATGGGACAGTGAGTGTACTGCTGGGTGACGGCATGGGCAACTTCTCCGCGGCGCTGGGGATGCCACCCACGACGGGCGCGGCGCCTAGCGGCATCGCGGTCGCTGATTTCAATAGCGACGGCGTTGCCGATCTAGCTGTAACCAATGAAGGTGACAATACAGTCAGTGTGTTCCTGGGTGACGGCATGGGCAACTTCTCCGCGGCACGGGGGATGCCGCCCACGGTTGGCGCGGAACCTTTCGCCGTCGCGGTAGCTGATTTCAATGGCGACGGCATTGCCGACTTGGTCGTAACGAATTACGGAGACGGCACAGTCAGCGTGCTCTTGGGTAATGGCGACGGCACCTTCTCCGCGGCACCGGGGATGCCGCCCGCGGTCGGCGTCCAGCCTTACGGCGTCGCGGTCGCTGATTTCAACGGGGACGGCTTTGCTGATCTAGCTGTAGCTAATGGAGGTAGCAATACAGTCAGTGTGCTCTTGGGTAACGGCAATGGCACCTTCCAGGCGCAGCGGACCTACACAGTCGGTGCACAGCCTATCGAGATCGCCGTGGCTGATTTCAACGGAGACGGTAAGACCGACCTTGGTGTAACCAATGAAAACGATAGCACGGTCATCGTGCTTTTGGGTGACGGCACGGGCAACTTCTCCCCGGCGCCGGGGCCGCCGTATACGGTCGGCGTAGATCCTTTCGGCATCGCGGCGGCTGATTTCAACGGCGATGGTGTCCCGGATTTAGCCAGCGCCAATCAATCTGCCAACAACACGAGCATCCTTCTGGGCGGCACGGTGACCAGCGCGCAAATACTGAATATTCCAGTGATCGGTTCCGGGATGCACATGATTCAGAGCACGTACACCCCGAACCCAGGCTTTTACACCGGCGGCCCCTCGAACATCGTAAGCGTCGCCGCGACGCTCCTCCCCACTACTACCACGCTCACCTCCTCCGTGAATCCGTCGCAGTTGAACCAGCCAGTGACCTTTACCGCGACGGTAACCGCTAACGGCGGAGGCATGCCCACCGGGACCGTCTCTTTCAGCAGCGACAACGGCTTTATTCCCGAATGTCCTTATCCAGTAAATCTTGTCAATGGACAGGCAACGTGCACCACATCAAGCCAGCCGTTGGGAATGAACATCATTGTGGCTCAGTACAGCGGCGACCAGAACTTCGCTTCAAGCCAAGGCAACCTGAATCAGGTGGTGAATCAAGCTAGCGGCACTGCAACAACTCTCAACGTCGCGCCAAACCCGGCAACGGCGGGGCAGGTGGTGACGCTTACAGCTACAGTCACCAGCAGCAGCGAGCCGGTTCTCGTTGGAACCGTGAACTTTTTGAGTGGTACGCAGGTGTTGGCTACGGTTCAGATGGTGCAGGTTGCTGGTCAAGGCACGGCGACGCTGAAGATAAGGTTTGCGCCCGGGGTGTTCCAGTTGAACGCCCAGTACAACGCCAATGACCTCTACCAAGCCAGCCAATCCGGGCCGCAACAACTCACCGTAACCGGCACGGAGTCGACGATCACGACGCTGACCGACCAAGCCAATGGCACCAATTGGAACTTCACGGCAACGGTGTTCGGTTTTGGTTTCCCCGCGGCGACGGGGATGGCGAGTTTCACCGACCTTACGACCCAGACCAACCTGGGTAGCGCAGGACTGGCGGGCCTTGGCATGTCAAGCTTCCAGCCGCAGCGGACGGATGGAGTGGGCGTAAATCCGGTCGGCGTCGCGGTGGGTGATTTCAACGGGGATGGCATTACCGATCTAGCCGCGGCCAACCAGGGTAGCAACACAATCAGTGTGCTTTTGGGTGACGGATTGGGCAACTTCACTCCGGCGCCGGGGTCGCCGTTCACTGTCGGCTCGGAACCTAACTTCATCGCGGTGGCCGATTTCAACGGGGACGGCTTTGTCGATCTGGCGGTGACCAATTTCGGTGGCAACACAGTCAGTGTTTTGCTGGGCAACGGCACGGGCGGCTTCTCCCCGGCATCGGGATCGCCGTTCACGGTTGGCAGGGCGCCTACAGGCATCGCGGTGGGTGATTTCAATGGGGACGGCATTGCCGATCTAGCTGTAACCAATCAAAGCGACAGCACCGTCAGCGTGCTCCTGGGTGACGGCATGGGCGACTTCTCTGCGGCACCGGGGATGCCGCCAAGGACGGGCTTGACGCCTAGCGGCATCGTGGTCGCTGATTTCAACGGCGACGGCATTGCCGATCTGGCTGTAACGAATAATGAGAATAGCGATAGCAGCGTCAGCGTGTTCTTGGGTAACGGCGACGGCACCTTCCAACCGGCGCAGATCTACTTCGTCGGCGTGTCGCCTTACGGCATCGCGGTAGCAGATTTCAACGGGGACGGCTTTGCTGACCTGGCCGTAGTCAATGAATGCGGTACGGATCCCTCCTGCCTTAGTCCCGGGACGGTGAGTGTGCTGCTCGGTACGGCCGACGGCATCTTCCAGAATCATGCGACGTACACAGTCGGCATGATGCCCGCTGGCATCGTCATTGCCGATTTCAACGGGGACGGCAAGGCCGACCTCGCTGTAACCAATGAAAACGACGGCACCGTCAGCGTGCTTTTGGGTGACGGCATGGGCAACTTCTCCCCGGCACCGGGCCCGCCGGATACGGTCGGCGCGAATCCTATCGGTATCGCGGCGGCTGATTTCAACGGCGATGGTGTCCCGGACTTGGCCACCGCCAACGAATTCGCCAACTCGGCGAGTATCCTGCTGGGCGGCACGGTGATCAGCGGGCAAATACTGAATGTTCCAGTGATCGGTTCGGGGATGCACATGATTCAGAGCACGTACACCCCGAACCAGGGCTTTTACACCGGCAGCCTTTCGAACATGGTAAGCGTCGCCGCGATGCTGCTCCCCACTACTACCACAGTCACCTCCTCCGTGAATCCGTCGCAGTTGAACCAGCAGGTCACATTTACGGCGACGGTGACGAGCAGCGGCGGTGGCATGCCCACCGGGACGGTGAATTTCACCGATAACGGCGCGGCATTGTGCACTGCTGTGCCGCTCGGCAACGGCGGACAGGCGCAATGCACGACGTCTGCGCTGACTGCGGGAATGCACGCGATCGCAGCGGTTTACAGTGGCGACCAGAACTTCGCTTCAAGCCAAGGCAACCTGAATCAGATGGTGAATCAGGCTAGCGGCACTACAACAACTCTCACCGTCGCCCCAAATCCGGCGACGGCTGGGCAGGTAGTCACGCTTACGGCTACGGTCACCAGTAACGGCGAGCCGGTTCCGGTTGGCATGCTGAGCTTTTTGAGAGGCAACCAGGTGCTGGCTACGGTTCAGATGGTGCAGACTGCTGGTCAAAGCACGGCTACGCTCAAGACGAGGTTCGGGCCCGGGGTGTTCCAGTTGACCGCGCACTACAACGCCAATGATTTCTTCCAAGCCAGCCAATCCGGGCCGCAACAACTCACCGTCACCGGCACGGAGTCAACGATCACGACGCTGACCGACCAGGCCAATGGCACCAATTGGAACTTCACGGCCACGGTGTTCGGATTTGGTTTCCCCGCGGCGACGGGGATGGCGAGTTTCACCGACCTCACGACCCAGGCCAACCTGGGTAGCGCAGGACTGGCTGGGCCGGGCATGTCAACATTCCAGCCGCAGCAGACGTATCAAGTCGGCGAAGATCCTATCAACATCGCAGTGTCTGATTTCAACGGGGATGGTATTCCGGACCTAGCTGTAACTAATAGTGATGGGACTGAAAATACAGTCAGCGTGCTGTTGGGTAACGGCAACGGCACCTTCCAGCCGCAGCAGACCTATCCGGTCGGCCTACAGCCTGAAGGCATCGCGGTGGCTGATTTCAACGGGGATGGCATTCCGGATCTAGCTATAACTAATCAAAGTGACAGTACAGTCAGCGTGCTGTTGGGTAACGGCAACGGCACCTTCCAGCCGCAGCAGACATACCCGACCGGCGCGAATCCCAACGGCATCGCCGTAGCTGATTTCAACGGGGACGGCGTTGCTGATCTAGCTGTAGCCAATCTCTTTGGCAACACAGTCAGCGTGCTGTTGGGTAACGGCAACGGCACCTTCCAGCCGCAGCAGACAGATGGGGTGGGCGCAAATCCTGTCGGCGTCGCGGTGGCTGATTTCAACGGGGATGGCATTCCGGATCTGGCTGTAACTAATGAAAGTGACAATACAGTCAGCGTGCTGTTGGGTAACGGCGACGGCACCTTCCAGCCGCAGCAGACCTATCCGGTCGGGCTACAGCCTTTCGGCATCGCGGCAGGAGACTTCAAGGGGGATGGCATTGCTGATCTAGTCATAGTCAATGAGTGCGGCAACGATCCCAACTGCCAGAGTGCTGGTACGGTGAGTGTTCTGCTCGGCAATGGCGACGGGACCTTCCAGCCGCAGCAGACCTATCCGGTTGGCCTTCAGCCTTTCGGCGTCGCAGTAGCTGACTTCAACGGTGACGGCATTCCGGATCTAGCTATAACTAATGAAGGTGACATTACAGTCGGCGTGCTATTGGGTAACGGCAACGGCACTTTCCAGCCGCAGCAGACGTATCAGGTCGGACAGGTTCCCCTCGGCATCGCGGCGGCTGATCTCAACGGCGATGGTGTGCCGGATGTAGCCGTCGTCAACACAGTCGACACCACGGTGGGCGTCCTACTGGGCGGCTCGGTGGTCAGCGGGCAAATCCAGAATGTTCCGGTGATCGGTCCGGGGATACACATGGTTCAGAGCACGTACACCCCGAACCAGGGCTTTTACACCGGCAGTCTTTCGAACATCGTTAACGTTAACGGCAGCGGAACAAAAGTGACCCCTCCGGTCACCCTCACGGCGAGCCCGCAGGAAATCAATCAAGGGAACAGCGTATTCTTCAGCGTCACCGTCGGTTCCTCCGCTGGCGTAGTTCCGACGGGAACCGTGACTTTCATTGACGGTAGGACGCCACTGGCCACCGTGACTCTGGACCCAGGCGGAGATGCGAACTACAGCAACGCCACCCTGGTCGTGGGCCAGCACTCAATCACGGCCATGTATAGCGGGGATAGCAACTTCAACAGCGCAACTTCGGCGGCTGTCACCGTGCAAGTGGACAACCCGTTTATCCTGCAGTCGACCAGTTATAGCGGCTCCGTGTCGCCGGGCGGCCAGACGCAGTTTCAGATCAACGTGATTGCTGCCTACCAGAGCAATCCGCTTGTCTACGCCGCCTTGACCTGCACGCCGCCTGCGGGCTCCGGTATTACCTGTTCGGTCACATGTCCGCACACCTCTCCGGCGCCATGCACCCTGGAATCCGACAGCGAACAGGCGACAGTCACAATCAATACTTCCAGCGGCATCACGCGCCTGGCGCCACCGCTGCACCGGGGTGGGCATCGTGTCATCGCGGCCTTCGCGGGCCTGAGCGGAATCGGGCTGGTGGGGCTGGTCTTCATTCCCATGCGATCGCGCCGAAGGGCAGCCATCGGAATTCTGTTCCTGGTGATCGTGGTGTTGTGCTACGGCACCAGTTGTGGAGGCAACTTCGCGCCGGGCACCTCGTCGTCCCCGGCAAATAATACGTTTTATATTTCCGTAAACGCGGAGCTGCGCGAGGAACTGGGGAACGACCCTGCAAAGTTTAATTCGCTAGGTGTGCAGAAATTCTGGTATACGCTGCTGATCAAGTGAAGTGGGGCAGTAAACGGGAGAAACGTAATGTCCACTGCTCGGCGGTATCAGGTGCTGCTGCTTTGTGCGACCGTGGCCCTTACGGCGGTGGCGCGCGCCCAGGACAAGGGGTTGATCGAGGGCGACGTAGATAAGGTGGTCAACGGCCAGGGTATTCCGATACCCGGCGTGGTCCTGAAGCTGCAGAACACCCAGCTGCAAAACGAATCGCAGGGAATCTTGCGCACCTATACCAGCGATTCTGACGGCATGTATCGTTTCTTCGATCTCACGCCCTCCGACGATTACGTGATTAGCGCGACCGCCGATCCTCCCTGGGAATGCTGGTTTCCAAACTTTGACCGAACGCAGAAGTATGCCTCACAAAAGTTCACGGTGACCGTCGCTGAGAAGAAGTACCTGCTGCCTCCGGTTATCTGTGAGCAACAGGAAGCCCCTAAGCCCACAACTCCATCAACGCCGTCCCCGTCGGGTGGGCCAGCCGATCCCAGGCTGTCTGCAGATGCCGGCCCACAACAGACTTCGTCGCAGTCGGCTGCTCCTCCAAATCCTGCGCCGGCCGCAACTGTGGGACCGGTAGCTGAGGCGCCCGCGATTTCTCTGGATACGCTCTCCACCTCGATGAGTACCGTCATATCAAGCGACGATCTCCGTACTTTGCCGCTCTATAACCGAAATTTCTTGGCTTTGGGATTTCTGAGTGTGAGCACTCATGATGTACAGGCGGGTTCGACGCTGGCGGGCGCAAGTTTCAGCATCTCCGGGCAGCAGCCGACAACCAATGACTTCCTGCTCGACGGAATGAACAATGTTGCGGCAGGCAACAACCAGGCGATTCCGTTCCAGGTGAACGATGCCATCCAGGAGTTTCGTGTCGTCTATGCCGACCCCGACGCGCAATTTGGGCGTGAATTGGGCGGCGTAGTCAATGTCGTCACCCACCGTGGAACCAGCAACTTTCACGGTAGTGTTTTTGGCTTCTTCGGTTCCGACAGCCTGAATGCGAATTCACCGATTTCTGTCTATGCCAACTCGGGCTTTGCCCAGGCTGCGGCCTATGCGGGTCCGTTGAATTCGGCGCCCGCCTCCGCCTACACGCCATTTGGCCGGCCGCTTTATGAGCCCACCACCTATAACCAATATGTGGCCACGGTGGAGAGTCTGAATGCGAAGAACGGAACCCAGTACTGCACTACTCCGGGAGCTGCTTTCGGCACCCCGCAGTGCAATCAGCTTTTTAATCCCGCGGCCATACTGGCCGCACACAACAGCTTTGATCAGCCATTTTCCTCGCAGCAATTCGGAGGAAGGGCGGGTGGGTCGTTCCTGAAGAAGTGGTTCTGGTTCGGCGACTATGAAGGGACGCGCATTGACGATCCCAACCCTGTTTTCGAACGCGTTCCCAGCGAGTACGATCGCAGTCATTTGGACGATTTCACGCCCGCAACGTCGGGATACCAGGACGCCCTCATCGCCTCGAAGGTGCTCGCTTTATATCCCCAACCGAATGTAGTTGCAGTGCCCGGCGTGCTGGAGTTCTTCCAGGGACAGGCGCCCAACTACACCAATGTGGACAACTATATGGGGCGCATCGATTTCAATCAGTCGGACAAGTCAACCTGGACACTGCGGTATAACTTACAGGATTTGCATCAACTCCACGACGACACCTTGCCGAGTTCGTCGACTTATCCGGGGAATGGTTCCAACACGAGCGCATTGAACCAAAATGCAGCTCTGACCTTCACCCATCAGTTCTCGCCGAACATGACGAACGAAGCGCGTGTCGCTCTCACGCGATTTCAACTGCTGGAAACGCCACAGGACCAGAACTTCAACGCGTCCAGCGTCGGCTTGAACGCCGGTCTCTTGCCGACGTTCCAGCTGTCGGGACTTGATCCGCAGTATGCCGGCGCCAAACCCGGCGTTCCCGGAGCTTTCGGCGGCTGGTATGACTCGTTCTGGTCGTCCTCGTTAGCCGGGCCCTACACCCAGATTACGCCGTCGCTGGACGGACTCTTTCCTTTCGCGCGGATCGGGGCCCCATTGGGTAGTCCAAGTCAGCGGCGCGATAGTCAGGGCCAATATGTCGACAACCTGTCGCTCAACAAGGGAAGGCATTATTTGCGCATGGGTGGTGAGTTCCGGAATTTGCAGGACATATTTATTGCCGATGGCTTCAGTCGTGGCATGGTAGTTTCATCGGACATCGGCGAATTCACCAGCGACAGTGCAACCTGCAATGCTGAAGCTGGCTTTCCTACCAGCCCATGTCCAGTATCCGCATTCTCGAACCCATCGTTCGACTATGCCGTGCGCCAGCCGGCGCCCTATCGCGGGCTATTCAACTCCTACGTTGCAGCCGGATACATTCAGGACACTTGGCGGGCGAAGACGCATCTTACCGTGAATCTGGGACTGCGCTACGAATACTTCTCGGTTCCCAGCGAAACCAACGATCAGATTTGGAACTATGATCCAGCGGCCAATGGATTGGTGCAGCAAAACCACACTCAGGTGGTCGATCCCTTTGGATTTAATTGTTCACAGGGCTATAGTCAACTCGATTCGGTCTATCCTGCCAATGCCGGGTTGCTTCCCTGGCGATGCCAGCCAGCGCCGACAGGCTATAATCTGAAGGCCAGCAAGACCAACTTCGGGCCACGAATTGGGATGGCATGGTCGAACGCGAATTCAACAACTGTAATTCGCGGAGGATATGGCCTCTATTACGATCAACTACCAGTCTCCGACATTGCGCAGTTGATGTTCAATCGCCCTACCACCTCCAACTCTTCCAATCCGCAGGCAATCTATGGCCAGAGCTTTCTTAGTCCCTCCTGCGGGACCATGGGCCAATGTGGTATGGGTAACAGCAGCCTGGTCAGCATCGATCCCAGTCAGGCAGCTTCCCAGGTAGCCACCGTTCCTTTCGGGATTAGTGCGATTAACGCGCAGCAGTTTCGATCCCCGCGATCGCAGCAAGTCAACGTCTCGCTCGAGCAGGAAGTCACGCAGCAATTGTCACTTGAGCTCTCCTATGTTGGGAACTTCACCAGCCACATTGCTGCAATTACCAATGCCAACTTCAATAATGAGTGGTTCTGTACCAACTCCGCGGGAGCACCGATTCCAGGGGTGGGGCAAGCTACAAACTGCGATAGTTTCAGCTATCTTCCCGTTTCTGTTTTGGCCGATACTGCGCATGCAAATTATAACGCTCTTCTGGTTCAGGCACGCACCAGAAGCTGGCACGGACTCCACGCAGACTATGCCTATAGTTGGTCCAAGGCAATGGACAACGCCGCGCAAGTCAACTTTGCTACCATCCCGGTGTCGCTTTTCACTCAGATTTATGCCTTGCAGTTCTATGGGCTCGCCAATCCAAGCGTCTTTGGAATAGGCAATACTACAAGGTTTTCTCAGCTAGTCCCGGTTCCCGCAAGTGCTTTTCCGCCGAGTTTGAATACGCTGCTCAATGCCGGCTTAACAACTACCGGGCAGGGACAGGTCTTTGCTACACCCTACGCGAACCCGCAGGACCCTACGAACTACTTGAACAATGACTATGCCCGGTCCGACTTTAACTTGACCAACCGCATGGTCATTGATTTTGCCTGGGACCTGCCCTGGCGGCACTCTTCGAAACTCCTTTCCGGCTGGACAGTGAGCGGTGTCGCCATCGCGGAAAGCGGTCAGCCTTTCACCATCTTCACCGGTCCCGTAGGGAGTGAATTGACGCAGCTCGCTAATGTGACGGGGCAGATCAACACCACAGGAAATCCTAATGCGTACATCGGCTCAACGGGTGCTATCAGTTCGCCCTCCACAACTTGCGCCGCCTCCCAGCCTGCCAATTCCTACTACGTCCAGGGACAGGTACTTTTTGGCGGTGTCGCAGGCTCGCCTTGCCTGGGAACTTCGGCGAGAAACCAGTTCACTGGCCCGGCTTATGTGGACTTCGATACCGCTCTCCAGAAGAGCCTTCCGATGGGTGAGAAGCTTAATCTCGTTCTACGTGCAGAGTTCTATAACCTGTTCAATCGCGCGAACTACTACAACCCTGTCAGCAACTACAGCTTGAATGGGGTTACGACGAATCCGCAGTTCGGCGAAATCCTGTCGGCGCACGGGCCGCGCCGGATTCAGCTTGCTGCAAGACTCAATTGGTAGTCGGTTGCGGAACCGGAAGCTCTCAGCCATGGAATTTCAGCGCCACTTATTCATCAGCTACGCGCACATAGATAATGTTCCGCTGTCAGAGCAGCAGCAGGGGTGGATTACGCGCTTCCACAACACCCTGTCCGCCATGCTGAATATGAGGTTGGGGCGCAAGGCGGACATCTGGCGAGATTCGAAACTTAGTGGTAACGACATTTTTGCCGATGAAATCATTGAGCAGTTCCCCAAGACCGAGTTGCTCATCTCGGTCGTGACTCCGCGCTATGCTGAGTCAGAATGGTGTACCCGCGAAGTCGTGGAGTTTTGTAAATGTGCGGAGTCGACCGGCGGACTGGTCGTGGACAACAAGTCTCGCGTTCTAAAAGTCATCAAGCTGCCGGTTGACGACGAAGGACCGCTCCCGGCGGTGATGAGGGAGGCGCTGGGATACCCATTTTATGAATTCGATGAACAGCAGGTTCCGCTGGAGCTCGACCCGGCTTATGGCGAAGAATTTACCCGAAAGTACAACTTGAAGTTGGCAAAACTGGCTTATGACATCGCGGGGTTGATCAAGAAGATCGAGGCTCCCCCGTTGATGGCAAACAAACCCGCAGAAGCACCTGCAACCACAACGGCCACATCCAAACCTGCAATCTATCTTGCGGAGTGCAGCTTCGATCGGCGTAGCGCGCGCGAGGCCCTGGAGTCGGAACTGCGGCTGCATGGGTACCCGGTCTTACCGGATATCCAGTTGCCGAAGTCGGAAGAAGAATATCTTGCTGCCGTGCGAAGCTTGCTGGATCGGTGCGACTTGTCCATACACCTGATCGGCGCAAAGTACGGCGTCGTTCCCGATGGGCCAAGCGAGAAGTCAGTGACCATCCTGCAGAATGAGTTGGCAATTGAGAGGCACAAGCGGGATGGTTTACGCCGAATCATTTCACTGCCCGAAGGGACGAAGTCGGAATCCGCGGCACAACAGGAGTTTATCGAGAGGCTTCTCAAAGACGCCGAGCTTCAAGCCGGCGCCGACCTGGTCACCGGAGAAATAGAAGAACTAAAGGGAGTCGTGCATGCCTGCCTCGAGAAGATGCAAAAGCCGGAGCCACTTCCGGTGGAACGCCAGGGAAGCCGACTGATTTACGTGCTTTGCGATGAACGCGACCGGCAAGCGACCATTCCCTTGCGCAGATTCCTCAAGGGGCGGGGATGCGACGTGCAGATTCCGCTCTTTGAAGGCGACGCTGCTAGCCTTCGCCAGAACAATCAGGACCTCCTGGCCGAGTGTGATGCCGTGATTCTGTTTTACGGTGCCGGCGACGAGGCGTGGAAACGCTCCATTGGCAGCGAACTGAAAAAGGCAGTTGCATATCGCGGCGCGAAGCCGCTGATGGCAAATTACATTTATCTTGCCGAGCCAGCCACCGCGTCTAAGCTAGATCTTATTGAAATGGAAGAGCCGAACCTGATTAACGGGTTGCAAGGTTTTTCGGATTCGGAGATGCTCAAGCTCGTTAGTGCGATCGAAGGCAAAGGCGCCACTGCATGACAGCAGTCGCTAGCATCGATCTCTCCAGTCCCTTCCCCGGCCTGCGACCCTTCCGAGAAGAAGAAGAATATCTCTTTTTTGGCCGCGACAGCCAGGTTGACATGATGGTCGACAAGCTGGCAGCCAAGCGCTTTCTGGCGGTAGTTGGGACCTCGGGCAGCGGAAAGTCGTCGCTCGTGAACTGCGGCTTGAGGCCGGCCTTGCGCCGCGGCGTCATGGCCAGCGCCGGTTCGGCGTGGCGGATGGCGCAATTCCGGCCCGGCGGAGATCCGATTAAGGCCCTGGCGCGAGCTCTGGCCCAACCCGGGGTGCTGTTTACCGGTCTCGACTTCGGCGGAGAGGCGCTGGAAGGCATGATCGAGGCCACCCTGGAGATGAGCAAGCTGGGCGTTGTCGACCTTTTCGAGCAAGCTCAACCCTCTGGTCAAGACAATCTGCTGCTGATCGTCGATCAGTTCGAGGAGCTTTTCCGTTACAAAACGACCCAGCCTTCCGCTTTCTCCAGCGAACCACATCGAACCGAGGAGGCATCGATTGCGTTCGTAAATCTACTGCTGGAAGCTGCCAGATCGGAATACTCGATCTACGTGGTCCTGACGATGCGCTCCGATTTCCTCGGCGATTGCGCGCGCTTTTCTGGTCTTCCCGAAGCGGTGAATGAAGGCCAGTACTTAGTTCCCCGGCTCACACGTGAGGAGAGAAGAGCTGCGATTACCGGCCCCATTGCGGTCGGTGGCGGAGAAATCAGCCCCATTCTTCTCACCCGCCTGGTCAACGATGTTGGCGACAACCCTGACCAGCTCTCGATTTTGCAGCATGCCTTGAATCGCACCTGGGCGCAATGGCGGCGCGACCGTAAAGACAACGAGCCTATTTCGCTCTCGCATTATCAGGCCATCGGCACTATGGCCCACGCATTGGACCAGCATGCCGAAAAGGCCTTTGCGGAATTGACGACAGAACGCCAGAAGAGAATCTGCGAGATTGCATTTCAGGCGCTGACGGATAAAGGCAGCGACGCTCGCGGCGTCCGGCGGCCCACCGACTTCGCGACGTTGTGCGCCATTGCCAACGCCAGTCCGGATGAGGTTGCGGCCGTGCTGGGTGTCTTTCGCAAGCCGAGCCGATCGTTCCTCATGCCGCCTGCTCTTGAAACGCTGGAACCCGGAACCATCATCGACATCTCCCACGAGAGCCTGATGCGAGTCTGGACGCGGCTGAAGGACTGGGTCGAACGCGAAGCCGAATCGGCAGGGCAGTTTCGTCGCCTGGCGCAAAACGCAGCGTTGCACACCAGGGGTGCGGCCGGCCTGATGACCGATCCGGAACTTTCGCTCATGCTGGAGTGGCAGCGGACCTGGCAGCCCAATGCCGCCTGGGCCCGGCGGTACCATGCCGGCTTCGAGCAGGCAATTTTTTTTCTGGAGCAGAGTTGCAACGCCCGCGACGCCGTACTGCTGCTGGAAAAGGAGGAAGCGCGGCGTGCTCTCCAGCGTGCCCGTCGAGTGGCCGCCGTTCTCGGCCTGGCATTCGTAATCGCATTGGGGCTTGCCATCTATGCGTTCGTCGAGCGCTCGACCGCCATCGTCGAACATAAGGCCCGTGCTGAGAGTGAAGCCCTGAATGAGGCACAGCAGAAACTCATCGAGACCGAGAAAAGGGCGAAGGCCGAGAGCGACGCGTTGAACGCCAAACTCAGCGAGTCATTGAAGCAGACTAACGATGCTAAGAAGCAGGCGGAGGAATCCAACCAGCGGGCTATCAAGGAAGCCGAGCGAGCGACCCGGAACGCGCAACTGTTTGTCAGCGCCATGCAGGCGCAGGCGGCGGTACAGCGCGCGGCCAACGTGCAACTGGAGAAGGCTGCCACCCTCCAGCGTGACACCGATGCCAAGAAGGACGCCGCGACCCTCGACCGCGACAAGAAAGATCTGGAAGCAGCCAAAAGCTCATGGCAGGAGCTTTCCGGTGATGCGGCACGCAAAGCCGAGCAAGCCTTTGCGATCATGGGAGCAGTCCGTATCATCGGCACAAACAAGATCAGCCGCTCCGACGTATTCGACGTAAACTCCGGCAGCCAGGTGATCGGTTCCAGCCCGGCCAGGAACCCAACTGACATGTTCAATGGGGCGCAAGGTTCGGCTGAGCGGGCCACGGTTTTTGCCGACGGCCAACCGGTAGATTCGACTCATTGGATCGAGTGGCACACGAAAGCCGACGTGACGGTGAAGAGCGTGTCCATCTTCGCTGCTCACGATCCGGTTCGCTCCCGTCGTGCCTTCAGCCACTTTAAGCTGCTGGCCAAAAAGCAGAACAAGTGGGTGGAGATTGCGCAATACAGCCCGTCGCTGCCCTATGGGGGCAGCTGCTCGAGCGATCCCTGCTTACCACCCGCCGTAAAGTTCCGGCCAGGAACGGTCCTGGCCGCGTGCATTAACGTCGGCACGCCGGTGGCTGCTAGCGAATACCGGGCGGAGTTCGTACAGGCGGTCAGCGCGTTGGAAGGCTTCTCCGGGCCGCGGGTGCTTCAGTTGGATGGCTATCGGAAGCCAGATTGCTCGAATTGAATGCGAACACCGTGATTCGGGGCCTGGGGTTGCACGCGAAGCTGTACCTCCTCGGTGATTGTGCCATTTCGACTTCGGCAAACTTGACTGATAGGGGATTGCACGATAACCACGGATTTGGCTTCACATCCCGCGACCCCGGAATCGTCTGGAAGTGCCAGCAGTACTTCAATGGCCTTTGGCACCGTGCTGGAAACGATCTCACGCTCAACAGAATTGACGGATGGGATGAGCGCCTCGAAGCTGCCGGTCACGACTGCGCCGCGGGGCCGAAGTTGGGCGACGAAGGCGTAAAGCTACGGTCACGCATAAGTGTCGTGAGCTGTTGTGGAGAGAATGAACCGGACGCTCGTAAGAAATTGATTCTTTGGCGTCCCCGACGGGATTTGAACCCGTGTTACCGCCGTGAAAGGGCGCTTAGATATCTGACAACACAGTACTTACAAGGCAGCGGTCGCTCTGCAATGTCCTGTAAGTAACCGAAAAGAACGCTGAGGAACACCCGGAACTTGTACCGTTCTTGTACCGCGATTAAGGTACATCCTGCCGCCGTTTCTGTGGCATCATGTACTAGAGGCGAGACGATGGCTACATCCACCGCAAAGACTCTGAATCAGTACTTCGAGGACTGGTTGGGTACGGACCCCGGATCAGAACAGAATGTCGTTCGCCTGGTTGAGAGCGGACTTCCCACGCGAGTGATCAATCACCTGATCGACCGTGGTCTGACTCGCAACGAAGTCTTCGACGTCATCATACCGTTGCGAACCTGGAAGCATCGCAAGAGCCGCCGCCAATCGCTTTCCAAAGAGGAATCGGAGCGCGCGATTCGCACCGCTAAGATTCTTGCCCGAGCGCAGTCAGTGATGGGCGATCAGCAGTCGGCGTTGGAGTGGCTTCGTACTGCCAAGCGCAGGTTTGAGGGCCGCACACCAATTCAGATGCTCTCCACGGAGGCGGGCGGCCGGTTGGTAGAGCAGATGCTCATTCAAATCGATCAGGGCATGTTTGCCTGATGTTCCTGTGGCGGATCAGCAATCATCGAACCCTCGACGGTAAGGGCGGGCTGGAGACATCGGCCCGCTGGCATACGCAAGGTCGGCCGATCGTGTATTTGGCAGAAAGCGCCGCGGGTGCACTCTTAGAAGTGCTGGTTCACTTGGAACTCAGTCCTGTGCGCCTTCCGAAATCTTACCGATTGCTCAAGGTCGAAGTACCGGACGACCTCTCGGTTGAGGCGCTTTCTGCAGCCGATCTCGGCCAAACCTGGGTCAATGATGAGACTCTAACCAGAACCGTCGGCGATCAGTGGCTCGCTTCCAAACGCTCGGCTCTGCTCCGAGTCCCTTCCGCGATCGCTCCCGAGACGACTAATGTGCTCCTAAACGCTGCACATGAAGAAGCTCGACGGCTGAAAATCGTGTCACACCGTGAATACCCTTGGGACTTGCGGCTAATCTTGAAGTGAAAGAACAGAAATTGTCCTAACCTATTGAAACTACGCAGCCCGGACGGCTACCGAAAACAGATTCAGCAACGGTGGCCGTTTCTCGGGGACGACCAACTCCGTGCACGCCTGCCTGGGCTATCACAATAGTCGTTTGATCGGCTAGACTCTTACATTTCCCCATGATTCCGTCGACACCAGCGCGTTTCAGTGTGCCTCAGCACGGCCTAAGTTATCCGACCGTTATTTTGAGCCGAGGGTTAGACCTGATCGAGCGGGGCGTGTGGGCAGGGATGAAGGCCGTGCGACTGCGTCGCTGGATGAAGAACTTCGTTACAGATGAAGATCGATATTTCGCGGCCTGTGTGCTCGACGGATTGATTTATCGGTCGGACGAACAAACAACTGCTTTGGTAAGGCACCTTTTCGAGCGATCCTTATCGGACTTGGTCAGAGCGAGCAGCTGTCCTCTTGGACGACTGGATGATTGGCTGGAGAGACTTCGATCCGACGTGGACCCAAAGATCCGACTTGTTCCGGCTGTCAAACGGGCTGATGCGACGCACAAGAGCGCGCACCTGGTTTCACGTTTGATGAAGCGGCAATTGTCTGTGCGGCCTAATTGGGTAGCGAAGCCGTGGGAAATTGCGGCGCACATTACCCGTGGAGCGCAGGTCCTCGTTTTTATAGATGACTTTTTGGGCACTGGAAAGCAATTTGAGGAGTTGATAGTGAGCGAAAATCTCGGATGGATCTTTGGCTCTGCCTACGTCATCTATGCACCATTTGCAGCGCACAGAGCGGGAATTGAGTATCTCAATAGCCCTTCCCGATATCCTGCGCTTAAAATCGTGGCAGCGGAAGTTCTCGACAAACGACATCAATTGTTCGAATCGGACGGTTGCGTATTTGACGACGGCATCAATACGCCTGAGCTGGCTCAAATGCACTACTTCGATATGCTGGGGAGAGTTGGGATTTCTCTAACGGGAGATGATCGCCTTGGTTTCGGCGGTTTAGGCCTGTCTTACTGCTTCGAACACGCAGTTCCCGACAATAATCTGCCGCTGCTATGGCATCCAGGCAGATCCGATTGGGTTCCACTCTTTGATAGGTGAGAAATGGCATCGCATTCGCTACAAGGGCTGCTTTCGAAAAATCGGGCTGAGGAACTTGATCTCGACGTGTGGCAACACTTCGTCGTTCCTCCATTCTTCGAGAAATTAGATCTATACACAGCGCGAAAGCCGCGTGTGATCTTAGGTGGCCGGGGATGCGGAAAGACAATGTTGCTGAGGTACCTCTCGCATCAGAGCACATTCTCACGGCTGCGAAAAAGCATTCCCCTGGACACCATTTCGCACATCGGTTTGTATTGGCGAGCCGACACTCACTTCCTCAATCTTTTTACAGGTCGTGGAGTTGATGACGACCGCTGGCATTCAGCATTTCTCCATTCAGCCGCAATAATTCTCGGCATCGAAGTTTTGGCGAGCCTTCACAGCGTTGCCGTAAGTTCCTGTCTGGCGTTCGATGAAGCGCGCCTTGACATACTTGATTTTTCGAAATTAAAGGCCTTTGACGCCGATCTTCCCCACAAGTATACGGAGCTCCGAGCCGCGCTTGAACAACGACTGTGGAGTTTTCAAGCGTGGGTAAACAACGCTCGTAAGTTGCCGGAACCGACGTTTTTAGCAGGAGAAGTGTTTGTCGCTGCTCTTATACGAGAAATCCAGAGCCAAATTCCGGAACTTCAACAAGCGAACTATTTCGTATACATAGACGAATACGAGAATCTGAAGGAATGGCAACAACGGATTGTAAATACTTGGCTCAAGCACAGCCAGATTCCGCTCATCTTCAATTTGGCGATGAAAAGGAATTCTATGCGCACTCAACAGACCACCGGGCCTGAGTCGCTAACGAATATTCACGATTTCCGAATCCATGATCTTGAAGCTCTTTTAGATGACGATTTCTCGTTGTTTGCTGCCGAGATCCTATTCTTGAATCTCTCTTTGGCGAATCAACCGACCCCAGTAGAGCCCTCAATTCTTCGAAGCCCAGACGGCATACGAGCTCGGCAGGACCCCAAGTATCGTGACGGCATCAGAACAGCTGTGCGTGCGCTGTTTCCCGACATGACGCATAGGGAAATGGCCGAGCGTGTATTCTCGGACGCTCCACTCACTCTCAAGCTACGCCAGCGAGTGAGGCAGGCACTATCTCAGCGGGGTTCACAACTAAACGCTGACGATTTCGTCCTCGCAAGTCAACCTGAGGCATCGATCGTATCACCGTCTCTCCTTTTCCGTACTTCTCTTGACCCCTCATACGTAAGGGCCGAACTGCGGAAATTAGACGAAGGCGATATAAATGATTTCACCGGCAGCCGTGACTGGATTCACAACAACTTCGTTGGATCATATCTGCAGTTATATGGGCCACATTCCAAGCCGTGTCCCCTTTTCGCGGGGTTCCAGACCTTCTGCCAGTTGGCCCACGGAAATATTAGATATTTGCTGGAACTTTGTCATACATCATTGAACCGTATGGATGATTGGGACGGCCAACAAGGCGTGCCAATCGATGTCCAAGCAGATGCAGCTAGAGAGGCGAGTGCGTCGTTCTTGCGGGAGGTGCGCAGTTCGGGTCCGAAAGGGCTCCAGTTGCATGGGTTTGTTCTGCGTCTGGGTTCACTGTTGGCGATCGCGCACCAACGCCCGACGCAGAGCGAACCCGAGCAGACACATTTCTCTATTGGAGCTGGTTCCACGAGCCTCACCAATGAGGACCAAGACTTCCTAAGGGAAGCAGTGAAATGGTCGGTGATATACGAGGAACCCGAAACGAAGAAGAAGGATGTGGGAGAGCCGGAGGGCTTCGAATATGTTCTAGCGCCGATCTACGCGCCTTACTTTCACATCAGTTATAGGAAGAAGAGAAAGCTTAAATTAAGTACGGATGATGTGATTGTGCTAGTTCGAGGCAGCTACGAACAGGTAAAAGAGCTTTTGAGACGATACTCGGCGGCCTGGGAAGTCGAGCCTTCAGAGCTTGCGCCAACGTTGTTCTCTCATCTGGGGGACGAGTTCGATGAAAATCAGGATGCAGGAAGCGAGCACCGCGGCCGGTTTGGACATTAGTCGATGGGGAACGTGCATACACGGTGTAGCTTTGGACGATCGCGGCAATGCTGCGGTAACGTTCGCGTCGGCCAATTCGGCGCGCTCACTTGCTGCTTCATATTCGTCTGAGTCGTTTCAGCTGACGGTAGGGTCAGTATCGGTCGACGCCGAGCAAGCTGCGGATGCATTGAACGGGCAAATTAATGGCGTCACCTTGTTAGAGACGACTACGTTAGGTTTTGTGGAAATTTATCTATGTGTCAAAGCGCTTCGATGCATGGGCGCAGTGGATGTCGCTCTCCTGTATGTCGAACCACGCGATTATTCAGGCTTACGACGTTCCCATTTGCTACATCGTAGAGAGTTCGACCTGTCGGATGAGGTACCAGGATTCAGACCGATACCAGGGGCGACTCTGGTTACGACATCGCACACTTCGCAACGAGCTGTATTTTTCCTGGGGTACGAGGACCGGCGACTCGAGTCGGCATTTGAAGGGCAGCACGTCACTCCATCGGATTCGTCGGTCGTGTTCGGTGTGCCTGCTTTCAGCCCCGGCTGGGAAATGAACTCGTTCGCAAATAATATCCGCGTTTTGAAGGGAAGCAACATCGGAACTATAGCGTTTTGCGGTGCCGAGAGTCCCGCGGCTGCATACGATGTACTCGCTGAGGTCTATGACTCCCTCGCCCCGGGAGAGAGGCTGATAATTGGACCGATCGGAACCAAGCCGAACGGAGTTGGAGTGGCGCTTTTCGCCGGGACCCATCCTGACGTAGGCATTCTGTACGATCATCCAAAACGCAGCGTCAAGAGAAGTAAGGCTGTATCAGGATGGCATCTATATACTGCGGAGTTATGATTAGACCGAGATGACGCAGATAGCGAAAAGCGTTGGTACCGCTTGATCCGTTACATCGCCCTCAATGATGCCGCCACAAAGACTACGAGCTTTGTTTGTTGGAACACTTGCGGCATATATAACGGTGCGCTCGCATCGAGGAGCGTATTGCTGTCCAGCTGTACCTCTGATTGCAAGATTTCTACTCAACTCAGTGCTGTTAATATCGTTGATACTCGTCTCTGCGTTTCTGGCTGAGGGCGGTGTTAAATCAGAAGCCTGCTTAAACGAGGAAGTGCAAGACAGCGCAACAAGAGCTTATGCCCTACCGCAGAGCAACCCGAAACCGCTCGTACATTTCGGCAGCTGGCGGGGATGGAACCGCATCTACTGTTGTTGCGAATAGTGAGTAGTACTGGCTGAATCGTCTTCGATCGCGCCTAAGATCCCATGTCCAATCCTCTGTGTATGCCGGCCGCTCTTCACCGGCAGCGCTTGGCGCTTTTCGTGATAATGTCTGTATCACGGTCCTTCGCAGTAACGCGCCGTAAATCTCGTTGTTCAAACCCTTAACAAAGGTTCGTAGATTTTCAGCAATAGAGTCGAGTTGACCGGCGGAGAGTGCTAAGGGTTTCTCCAAGAGCGCCTTATGTTGCTTGAGCCCAAGCTCGATAGCGTTATTAGTGCCTAACTTGCCGAATCTATGGGTACAGCAGTGTCGCACTTGACACAACTTCTTAAACTCGCTCTGCGGCTTAGAGAATGTAGCGGGAACCAAGATTCCCGTCAGCTTCTGCAGCGTAGTTTTTACGTTGTCCGGATCTGCTAATGAAAACCCTTCTAGCAATGCTTCCGGCAGTACCTCAGGAGGATGGCTAATCGCTGCGCCGAATGATACAGGCTTGGCCTCGACCATTCGTCTGGCAACTTCATCGATGTTAACTATGCGACGGATCAACGTGCGGACATAACTCTCGACAGCAGAAATGTACCCTAAGAAGACGAGTGCGCCAAGAACGCGTCCGAGTGGATTTGCGTTGAGATAAAGCAGGTTCAACTCGTTCGCATTCAAAAGAAATTGATCGACCGGGGATGTACCGGAATCCGTAAAGGCCGGATCGAACAGCTGCGATGTGTCGATCGTGGAAGGCAGCGACGCAAGAGCGGTAATAGCTGTGAAATCAGCCAAAGTAATTTTCGCGCTAGACCGTCTTCCTCGACTCATGACAGGAACTCTTCCACATAGCCTTCAGTCACCTCCACGATGCGGGTCGCCCTACGCTGACCAACCCGATGAATCTTACGCAGCTCAGTTCCCGGATCTTGAATCGCAAGGAGGTCCCCGATTGTTCGAAGATGCGGAAGTTCGGCGGCAATCCTTTCTCGTTGCCACTCGGTCAGGCCAGGAACGGCAGTAAGAGGAAGTGCCATGCATTTCGTGAATGTTGATTCGTCGAGCAATTCCGAACCACAATTGTGACAAAATCGCTGGCTCTCCGTGACACGAGCGTAGCCGCATTTCTTGCAGGGCGGCATATCCAGCCTCAGCAATTCAAGCTGTCCTGTCGGAAAGAGGCTAGCCACTGATCTGCGCAGAGGATGTTTGCTACTCTTGCTCTGGAGTATTTCTACGATTTGTTTCGGAGAGCTTCCCCGTTCCCCTCCAGAGAAAGCACGTGCTTCGAATAACGACGACAGGTGGGGGGTGAATCTTAAGTAGCTTCTGTCGTGTCCGTGAGATACCTGCGGATGTGGGTACAGAAGACCGGCTTCGACAAGAAGATTAAACAGTCGGATAACCATGCTGTGCTCGTCCGTACCGCTTATCCCGATTGTGAGTTGTTTCTCGTTCCGGCCCATGAGAGTGTCGTTGAACTCTTTGAGGTCTCGTACCAATAAGCGATATACTTCCTCTCCGCGAGCGATGAGCGTGGCGAATCTGGGAGCTTTCACAGCTAGTGAGCGAAACTCGTCAATTCGAGCGCTGGCATGATTCTGGATGATTCGGTTCAAGCCTTGCTGAGTGGTAGTAAATCCTCCACGAGAGAATTCACTAAGCATGGTCAGGTATGCGCGGGGAATTCCAAATGCGGCATACTTGAGGTAGTCATTCACCTCAGCAGGGACAGTGTGTAACGACGGAAATCGCTTCTCCGCTATCGCCTGCATTGCGGAGCTGTAATTCGCGTCTTCCACTGCCAGCCATAACGGCACAATCTCTCCCTCTTGATTAGCATGAAAGCGTGGCCCGTATTCGGTCGTTCCTGGATATACGGATGCCTTGGGAGAAATGGTCGGAGTCTTAATCGAGCGAACAATGTCAAAGAACTCATACAAGTATTCAGGAGTCAGTGTTAATGCGGCATCGTCTAATAACAGGACGGCACGTTTTCGTTGAAACCTCTCAATAGCTCGGACGATAATCGCCCTCGCTCGTTCGATGGAAAGCTCTCTCGTGAGATCCTCTTCGGCTGCAGATAATGGGAGCGACCGCTCCAGCTTGGTGACAAGGCCGATCAATGCGGAAGGAGAGAATCCGACCAGCTCTTCGGGCGAGGCGGCTACGTTCGTCTTTACCGCTTCCACTGTGGCGATTAACTCAAGCAAAATTCTCGCCAGAACCCACGAATGAAATAAATCGATCGCGTTCGGGCGAGCTTTAAGGAGAGGCTCGAGACGATAGTAGCGGTTAAAACTTACATAAATACAAAGAGGTGCCTGCGAATCATCGCGACAGGTGACCCACGTGTACCTCATCATGTGTGTCTTGCCGCAACCCCGAGGACCCACAACAAGTTTCGTGCCCCGTTCGGTCAAGGCGCGGTGAACGTTCTCGAAGAAATCATTGAGCGCTGTACCTGATGAAATTTCATCAATCGGTAGATAGTCAGCCCGCTGTTCGAGTGTACTTCGAAGGTCGTCAGTAGACAGGAGTGAGTGTGAGTCCATCGAAGCGGTCACCTAATGGGAAGTTCCAGGATCGCCGAGCGTGAAAGATACTGAGCCCCAGCTCCTCTTGAGACAGACCGGAGAAAAGCGCGTCCTTCCGATGACGTTAGCGCGCGAAGCACTGCGCGTCTGAGCGTTCCTGGCACTCTCAACCGAAAAATGCAATCGGTAATGGCCATTGAACCCGATCGAACAAAACAGACCTGTTCATGAAGATTTCTGCCAACGCGGGCGACCAGAATGTCGCCGGCGCGAGCGACTATCGGAGCTCGATCGGACTGTCCCTTGACCTGACACGCTGGTTTGAACGTCTTGAACACCGCTCGGCCGAAATCGCTCGTATGAAAAATGTGACGCTGACCTTTGGCTTCGGCGGAGGTAAAAGAACCCCTGGTTAGGCTGTGCGAAACGTCTTTCAGGTACAGCGTCTTACTATTCGTCTTCGCTATCAGACGATGTGCGAGGTAGCTGTAGTCGAGTCGACTCTCTGCGTCCCTTGAACTGACGAATACGGGCGCGGATAGTTCTCCGTTCAGGTGCAATTTCCGAATAGGGATGTCGCAGTCCTGTGGCTCGCCCTTTGTGATCACGATCATGTGAGCACGCGCTTCGGTGCGTGAAAACGAGCCGGATGGTAGCTCGATGACCGTGACGATCCTATGCAGTTCGCATAAGCTTTTCCTAACGCGAGAATAAGACTCACCGGAAATGAAACCGTCAGGTACCAGCATTCCGACCTGCCCCCCTGAGATCAGTACGCGAAGATTCTGAGCCAAGAACAGGACTTCGGCTGGTATGTAAAAGGTGCTTGCGATTTCTTTGGGGAGCCCCACATCCTGCACAAGATGACACAGAGCTGGGCGGTGTCGAACTCGTATATATGGGGGGTTGCACACCGCTGCCCCAATCTTATCGCTGATGTCCTGGAGAAGCTCCGGGAGATCAGAAGCTAGTCCATCGGTGCTGACGTGGGTATGGTGGGGATTTAAGCGTGCACGTCGAGATAACGTGCGGATGGCCAGTGGGTCATTGTCCACCGTGATCGCATGGATTCCTTGCCAGAAGCGGCAAGCCGCGTCGATAAGCGCGCCCTTGCCAGCGCCCAGATCAAGAACGGTGGCGGGCTTGGGTCGCGACATCAGTGAGACTAACAAGCTCGAAATCGTCTCAGGAGTATAGTAGCGGCCAAGCTTACCTGTCGGGTCGGCGGACATAGTCCTCATCATACCGATATTGGTCGAGGGTGGTAAATGAACGTTTGGCCTTGGCATCAGTAGGCGGCGAACTGTGAATTGTGGCTCGACCCTCGATTCATAGAGGCTACAAGTGACACTCCTCAAATCTCGCCAGCTGATCGACTATGCCTTTGCCGAAGTGCCTTCTGTACGCCTCCAGCGCTGCTTTCGAAGGATCAATGACCACGATCTCTTTCTCGGAGCACGCAGCCATGAATTCGCGTCTTGACCGCATGTCGTACGCCGGCAGTGAATACCCGATGAAAATGACCTTTGAGGCATTCGCTATCAATGCGCACGCTTGCGCCCAGAGACGATCAGTCGCTTCGGAGTTTTCGCAGAGAAGGCCTGGGAAGGCGACGTACTTGAAATCACTGTCCGTGTACCCGAGGAGAGGGTCGCGGAAGGGATCATCAGGGCGGTAGGAGACCGACCGTGCATCGTTGACTTGCGCGAACCCATTGCCGTTCTTCCACTTCTGCTTCGGTAATAGGGAATGATTCGTCCAATTGATCGAGCCATGAGGCTTGATCACGGGAATTCCACGGGTGGTCGAATAGCTCCAATTGATGTCGGCTGTGTAGAGTGCCAGCTCGCACACCAGGTCCCAGTTCATAGACACAATTCCAACGCTCTCTCCGGCGATTCGGGCAAAACGCAAATACGCCTCGGGGAGATCGGGCATCATTTGATGCTTCTTCCAGAGCAGGCACAAAGAGGCATTCAGCAATGCATCATGCGCTTGTGTCGCGGATTCGTCCGTCTCCTTTCGAAGGTCGAGCAGTATTTCCTCAATGCTGCGCCGTTCCTCTTGGCCTGCAAGCGCAGGCAGATTTTTAATGCGCGGGTCGGCGAGCACCTCGTCGCACAGCTCGTTCATTAGGGGAATGCCGGCAAGGCAAGAGAAACCCGCTCCCAAGACAAAGACAGTCTGATTACTCATGAATTGTGAAACCTTGGGCTGAATTGGACAGCAGCGCGGGACTTGCTCTGCGATGCGACGTGCAAGTCTACCGCAGACTCATGTCCTCGCGACGGGCGCGTTTTTCTCGGAGTATTAACTGGTTTGACACCGCAGAGCCCAAAAGAACTAGGGCGAATACGTTGTAAACCCGAGGTTCTCACTCAAGGGAGGTACCCAGGTTGACAACACTGCTCAATTTCCACATACTGTGGAAATTCCCCACCTCAGTGCCCGAAAGCCCGAGGCCCTTGGTGACGAATGAACGTGCAAGCCCTATTACTTGAGCGGAGCATAGGGGGTTTGAGGTGCTGTATCCAAACGTTGAAGTACGTCACCTGCACGCTGTCATCGTTTTGGCCGAAGAACTGAATTTCACGCGCGCAGCGATCAGACTAAATATTTGCCAACCTGCACTCAGCAAACAGATGGCCGAGCTCGAAAAAGGTCTTGGCTTTCCATTGTTTCTCCGTCAGCGCAAGAAAATCATCGACCTCAGTGAGCCGGGACGCGTGTTCGTCGAGGAAGCGCGGTCGGCTGTGCTCCACGCCGAACGCGCCGTTCACATGGCTCGTTCCATCAGTCATGGCTCGGAAACCGTGTTGACGGTGGGCCATTCGCCTTTTGCGGATCGAGCATGGATTTCAACGCTGCTGGCACTTCGTCTGCCGCTTTATCCGAAGCTTCGGCTGCGGCTGAAGAGCCGATTTGCGACGGATTTGGCTCGCGGCGTGATCTCCGGCGAGCTGGATTTGGCGATTGTAACTGCGCCGCCGAACGATGCAAGAATCACCGCGGCAGTCTTCGTTCGCATCCCCCTCTACGTGGCTTTGCCAGAAAGCCACAGAACAGCTCCCAAGAAAGCGGTAACGCTGCGCGACCTGGACCGAGATATTTGGGGTTTGTTTGGCGAGCAGGCCAATCCCAACGCGCATGCTGCAATCATGCGTCTAGCGCAAAGAGAACAGATCGTTCCGCCCGAAATTCACGAAGTGTTGGGTGCTCCTGACGCATTCCACGTGGTCACCGAGCAACGCGGGATAGCCTTTGTTTCCAAGGCGACGGCACTAAGTACGCACATTGAGGGAGTGGTCTTTAAGCCGCTCTCGGACGAATCACTTTCGTTCGATACATGTCTCGTAACGCGGGCTGAAACCTCCCGCCTGGTTGATCAGTTCGGCATGGAATTTCTCCGGAAGTACTCACGTCAATCGGCATCAGCAACTCAGATGTCGCTGGGTGAAATCGCATAGATTGGCATTGACACAAAGAGTGAAGGCAGAGAGCTCTGGCCCTCTGCCTCCGGTTGAGAGATGTGTTGTTGAACTGGCTACGCGGCGCTCTTTGGTCTTGCCTTCTGCTCCTTCTTCTTCAACTTGGCGGCGAACTCCTGGGCAACCGCCTTCTGAATCTTTTCCGCATCTACGCGATAGCGCTTCGCTGTGTTCAAAAGGCTGTCATTGTCCGACTTGCAGCTGGCAGCGTAGGCGGATTCGATCAGGGTGACCTCCAACAGCAGACGGCAAAGGCCACTTTCGTCAAGCGTCGCCACGTGCTTTGCGAGCAGTTCATGTAGCGATGCGCCGTTCTTCTCCGTATCGATTTTGTGCCGCTTAGCCAGCACAGGAACGCGATTGTAAGGCAGAGTTCCAATCACGTACTGTGCGATCAGCAGCAGGTCGGCTTTCTTCATCGGCGCGGCTGCACGCTCCAAGAGGGCTGCGAGGATACGGTGCCGCACGGTAATTGCCAGCTTTTGTTTCTCGATGCGTTTCCGCTCCTCGGCTCGTTCGCGCTGCAATTGTTGGGCTGACGGCTTGTCGCCATGATGTACCCGGCAGTTCGGGTCGGCGCATACCTTCACGATCTGACCGCGTTTCCCGCCGTCCGTGACAATCGCCTCGGTCATTTTCTCGCATGGCTTCTGAGCAGGAAGCGCTTTCGCAGCTTGGGCCTGGGTCTTGGCCTTCTTCAATCCCAATTCCACGTAGCGATTGCGTCCCAGAGGCGCTCCCTCGCGACTGCTCCAAGCCGAGGAAATCTGTATCAGCTCCGGCTTCTTGTCCATTGTTTTGGCAACGTGAGCGTCCACCTTGGCGCGGAAGCATTGCGGGTCGGTACAGGAGTCCTTACGGACATCGGAAAAGAGCAGTTTGTTGAATCCGGTTCGTTTGGGGCAGTTGGTACAGGACCCTGCGTCGTGAACGAGCGCTTCGTCCTGTTTGTCGAATGGTGCCGCCGCCAATTGCAGCAAGATGTTCGATTCAATCCAAACTGCCAGTTCCCGCACCGGAATCATCACCTGGGTATTGCCTTCGCTTGTCCACATGCTGCGGAAAGCAGCAGCGAACGCCTCCTGTTGTTGTGACGCCGGGAGCTTGGTAATCAGCAAGGCGTGGCCGATGGTGATTTGGTCTTTGAGAAAGGCCTCGGCTACGGGCGGTATAAGGTCGGTCAGTTTCAGACGACCGTAAACATACGCCTCGCTCTTTCCCGCTCTGGCAGCAACGTAAGCGACGGTGTACGGCTGGCCAAGTTCCAAAAGCGACTTGAAGCCGAGTGCTTCCTCCATCGGATGTATGTCCTCACGTTGCAGGTTCTCAACGCACTGTGCCTCGATTGCTTCGGCATCCGTCAGTTTGACAACCCGAACAGGAATGGTTGGCAGTGCGGCAAGTTTGGCCGCTCGAAGGCGGCGCGCTCCGGCAATCACTTCGTACTTGTTCTCTTCCGCCTCGCGTACCAAGAGTGGAGCCAGAACGCCTTGCGTCTTGAGACTGGCTGCCAATTCGTTCAGGCTCGTTTCGTCAAATCGCTTGCGGGGATTGCTGGCTGACTCCACGAGGGCGGTAACGGGGATATTGCGGTATTCGTTGTGGTTCGTTGCGTTCTGAGTGCTCTGCATGACTCAATTTCTCCTCGGTGATTTAGTCGTCCCTTGATGGTTCCGGCGCAACCGTCGGCTATGAGCGCCAATCGCTGCGTTAACTTGCGGGTTATGCGGCTTGGGTCGCCGCCACGGGCTCGGGGGCGATGCCCCCGAGAATGACGGCAGCGGTGTGCTGGACGGCTTCCAAACTCTCGCGCAGCAGATCGGCGTCTCCGTGCCAAAGCTGGATATAGTCTTGCGATGAAGTCCCGGTCTGCAGGCCGACTGCCTGACAAACCACAAAGGCTACTGCTTCGGCTTCGGTCTCGCGGACTTGCTTGGTAGTCAACGTCCGGCGGTCGCCTCGATGTAGCATTTCGTGGCCGATTTCATGAACCAGCGTTGAGAACTCCTCCGCAGGCTGCATACCGGAAAGAAGAGTGATCTTCCCGCCATGAGACAGACCTTTTGCGGGCGCAATTCGGTCAGAGAAAGAGAGGTCGATGCCGTGCGCCTCCACGAATCCGAACAGCCGTTCACGGTACCCGCTCACGTCGCCTTGGATTTCGGTCAGGGTCGGTAGCTCTTTGCCTTCGGTCTGGGTGACATCGAACACGTACACGGCGCGAAAGCCAACGAGTTGCTGCTTGCGTTCTTCCTTCGCATCGGTGGTGGAATCGGCTGCGGTTTCTTCCTGCCGCAGCCTGCGGTTGCTGACCATGGGAGCCAGAATGAGAATGCCTTTCTCGCCACGTTTGACGAAGCGGCCAAGCGAATTCCAAGTGCGAATCCCGGCAACATTGCTGGCATCCGGTTTCTGTCTGGCAATCAGCATGACGTTGCCGAAACTGTAGGTATGGAATCGAGCCATGGTGCCGAGGTATTGGGTGAGCACTTCGCTGCGCCCGGATTCCAGAGCTTGCACGAGATAATCCACAGCGTCTTTGGTTCTGCTTTTGATTTCCTCTAATTTCATTGTTTTTCCCTTTCGCGCCGTCTCCGGCTTGTTTTTTTCTTCACTTGAGCGGCAGCGGGAAAAAACAAGACGGAACGGGGCAAAGGGCAGAACGGAGGCCGGGGGAGGGTGGCAGGGCGTGAGTGAAAGCGCGGTGAGTGACAAACCGCTTTTGCTTTATGGTTTGGCGCGAAACCGGCGCAGTCCGAAACGTCCGTCCGAGCCGCGCCCTAGGCGGCGCACACCCGGAGGAGGCGGAGTGGATGAAGGTGGGCGGAGCCTTCCACGATGCATGGAGACATGGAGAATGGTTTGTTAAATTTGGAAGAGGCGCAAGCACACTAGCCGCGCCGATCCGCCCAGATCATCACTGCCAGTCTGATACGAAGTTCTTTCTGATCGGCTTCAAGATGGGTGGTAGTTCACTCCGACATGTAACGCCCAAATAGGTTGCTGCGCGTGTTGAGCCAACGTACAGATAGCCAGGAAAGAGATCCACTCTTTCGTCGGCGAGGATATCGAGGTCAACGAAAAAGACAGCCTCAAATTCGAGGCCTTTGATATGTTGGACGTCAAAAACCCGAATCTCATTTTGGTGCCCTACAACTTGCCCGTTTGGGCAGGCCACAACCCGAAAATTCTGTTCCTGCAATGCAGAATTCAGCGCGTGGGCGACAGGGTGCACTTGAGCTTCGGATGGAACAAAAATGGCAATCGAGGGGAACTGGCGAACAAGGCTTTCAATTTCAATGATCCGTTTAGCCAACCACTCTATCTGAGATTCGTCAGTGCAACTTTCTAGCAGCGTGGGCGCAACTCCCTCGTTGTCGACATCTGGCGGTAAGGTGACTTTTGGCTTGATCCCGCCGGTCAAGTCAACAATGGCAGAAGAGAGATCGTTTAGCTGGCGAGTCTGCCGATAAGCGACACTGATTTCCCGAGTCAATAGATCTGGACAAACCCATCGCATCTCGGTCGGCGTTCGCGTCCCCCATGCAGTCAACCGCTGATTGAAATCACCGCAGGCAAAAAACGAGCGGCTCCGCGGATACCCGAGGCCGTACATACATGCAAGCTGCACCGGAGAGAAATCGGTTGCTTCATCTATAAGAACCTGAGTCCTGTACTGGTCTAAGGCGTTCCTCAAGGACGTCCACATCGGAGAATCGATCTCGCGTAGGACGTCAGAGCGGCTCAGCAGCTCTCCAGCGCTTTTCAGAACTGCAAGGAGAACAATGTCAACTTCTAAGGGATGAATGTCGGTGTTGGCAACTTCTGCGGCTGTATACCAAGAATTGGTTTCGCGCCTAAGTCGCCGAAAAGCCCGGTATCGACTGGGAACGCCATCGAGGTAGCGCTTTACGGGGCTCACAAATGCACGTAGATGGGCTTGGGGGACGAGAAGTGTACCGACTTCGTGAAGTTGGTTCTCGGACAAGGATCGATCACCGAGCCAGTTGATAACGCTTGCATTAACGGATACTTTTCTGGGCATGCGACGAGAGACTGCTCCGCGGGCCGCAGCCCGCATCGCAGCCATATACCTGTTTATTGCCAGTGCCGTATCGCTTCGTGGTCTAGCGCTCTCTTCCTCGTCCTCGCCTTCGAGTTCATCAGAATCATCTTCGGCCTCACTGGCCTTCAGATCCTTAACGAACTCAAATAGTTTGGCAAGAAAGTCTCGATCGCGATTCAGCTGGCGGTTTAACTCGGACTTCAGAATCGCATTACTCTTCTCTCGCAACTGACCGAGGACATTGCGAGTCACATCAATAGATTGAGACAGCGATTCGAATGCCGATGTAATCCGATCCGCGCGGGACCGCTCGGCGATGGCGAAGAGCCTAGCTCCAAGTGTTGCGATTTGAGGATCTGGATCGTCCTTTAGAGCTCTGCCAGAGTTGTTCAACCTTTCCAGAAACGCCGAGCGCTGCCAATTGTCGAAGTCTTCAAACCAATGTGAGGAATCCACAACAGCCGCTTCAGTTATGCTCGGCAATGATTCTTTCATGACAAGGGAACCAGTGCCTGACCCCGTTCTCAGCACTCCGAACACATTCCTAGCAAGGTCATGCCGCATGTCTTTCCAAGTCTTGATTCGCTGGTCAGAAGCAGCAATCCCTTCTTTGGCAAACGATTCCTTCAAGTATTGTTTCAATAATTCCGTTGGGGTGAACATCACCCAAGACTGTGAATGAGGGGTCGTACTTAGTGGGCTGATGGCAGCGACCAACTGCTTGTCGTCCTCATCTAGGAACTCCTGATCAAGTTTCTGACCGAGTCGTTTGATGAGGGTCGTGGTCTTGCCTGTTCCAGCAGGGCCAACAATTAGTAGGCGACTATCTAAAGGGAGACGGAAGATTTCATCCTGAAACTGATCGAGAACCGGCTGGTCGCGGAGCGCCATTTTTGTTATCACTCTTCGGCGAACGCCTTCGATGAGGTTTATCTGAGCACGCTCAACGGCCAGAAGTTGTTCTACCAAATCCTGTTCCGGGGCCTCTACTTCAGCAGCGAGGACCGCTCTAAGCGACTCGATCGTCAGAGTGCGTATGTCATCGGAGCTTAAAATTGTGTCCTGGGAGTCCCAGCCTTCCTTCAATTCACTTGGGTGAAGTAGTGCTTTCTGAAGGAGTCTGTAACTCTTGGCATTCGGAAGTGTTACGCTGGCACCGATTGGCAAAGCGGCGAGCCGGCCCAGCGGTGCTCTATAGCTTGCAAACTGATGGTCGATTTGAATCGGAGTCGCACGACAGATGTAGATGGTACGAAGGTTTCCTTCGCCATCTTCAGCTATGACTCGGGCAACCGCGGGTTCGCGGCTGAGTAGTTCCCTCGCTTCATGGCTGGCTCGCGAGATCTCGTCGTATTGTCTGACAGCTGCTGCTGAGGTCAAGGTATTGATACTGGCAAAAGCATTCGATGCTGGTGTTGGAGGACGACGAAGGGTCTGCTTTGCTGCGGCCGAGACCTTCTCGAAAGCATCGATCACTTCGGTAGCAACATTCTCCACGTACTTCTTGACTTCTCGCGAAAGTTTCATACCGGACTCCCAGAAACACGTATGTTCGGAAATGAAAAGATGAAGCCGGCTGGGCTGGAATTGCTAGTGAACCGTCTCCCATGGTTTCGAATTGTCAATAGATGCCATAAAGTCTATTCGACCAATGCCTTAAATACCGCGTCAGCGGAGTCTTTGTAAAACTCGATACTGATACGGGTCCAAAGTTCGTCGGGCAAATCGTTCAATTGCCGACGCGCTGCAATGGGCATCAGTAACGTTTGTGCTTGTTTATCGATTGCGAGTTCAGCAATCTGAACAGCATTTGGAATCAGATCAATTGAGCCGCCGAGATTCAGCGCGCCGACCAGAATCGTGCCACCGCGAGTGTTCTTTCCAAGCAGCGCCCCGCAAAGTGCCACAAGCACGGGCAACCCAAGACCCGCGCCGGAGCGATCTGCGTCGATGGCTCGCATTTGGATAGAGAATTCATGCTCTCGTGGATCGCGGTCGCCCACCAAGTCCTTCGCTCGCGTGTAGAGGTTCTGCTCTCCAATGCGGACGCTTTCGCGAAACGCCGGCGGCACTGGCTGATTCAAAACCTTTACACCGCCGCCCGGTCCCGAGGTCACTTCCAGCCGGTAAAGCCCCACGCCCGTTTCGGGTGAGCCCAAGCCCACTGCCCATACCTGGCCTGCTGGAAGCGGATCTGTCTCAATCGCCTCGTCGCTGTGCAGCTCCGGTGTCGAAACAAATTGCTCGACACCTTCCACGCCGAGCGTGTAGCTGAAATGCGTATTGCGAAATTCGCTTTTGAAAACGCGCTTTTGCTGTTCCTTCACCCGCCGACGTGACTCCAACGCGAGGCGTGCGATCCATTCGAGATCTTCATCCGGCACACCCATCGTGGTGTCCGGATAAATTAGCTTCAGCAGTCCGCTAACGGTCTTGTTTGTTGCCTCGATATCGCGACCGCTGAGCGCTCCGCCCCAATAGACGCGGCCTTGCAGTGCGTTTACGCGGCTGCTTGTGCGCAGCTTATTCCAACATTCGCTGAGAAAGTCGCTCACCAGGCCAAAATGGTCGGTCAGGTGTTGTCCGGTCTTTACTTTTGGAAAGTCCCATCCCGGAGCATAGGCGTGCAGCCGATCCATAAACGCTGTATCGTTGCGCATTTCGGGAGGTAGCGGACTCAGCAGATGGCCAATACGCTGTTGGTGCTGAATGTCCACGTCTAAATTTCCGAGCATGACTAGACTTCCATCAGCTCTAATGTTCTCCTTGCCCCGGCTAAACTGGCCTGATGCCATGTAGCCCTTCATGATATTGACGCCGTCCTTCTGATCGAAGGAAATGCCAGCCACCTCATCAAAGCAGACCACGTCGTACTGGCAGACTAAGCCGCGCTGGCCTGTGGCCATGTTGACGAACATTCTGGCCACAGTTGCTTTCCCGCCAGAGATGAGGTGTGAATAAGGAGAAATTTGCTGGTAGATATGACTCTTGCCAGTGCCTCGGGGCCCAAGTTCCACTAAGTTGTAATTGCGCTCGACAAACGGGACCATACGCAGTAAAGCAACGCGTTTAGCCCTTTCATCCAAGCCGGCGGGTTCAAGCCCCACTGACCTTAGCAGCAGTTCGATCCATTCCTGCGTCGAGAACTTTGCGCGGCCACGCGCTAGAACCGCGAGAGCATCCGCCTTCGACATTTGTATCGGTCTAAGGCTGTCGATCGCGAATGCTCGACCGCCATGTTCTTGTCCTACTACGGCGTCATATGAGAGAGTGACCTCCGCGTAGAACCCGTCGGTTAACATGCGCTCGTTCTCACGTACCAGTTCATCCGCGATTCGAGCATCATCTACGGCCAGGCTGGGAAGCTCAGCGACGTAGCAGTCCCGTCGGGTGTCCAATCGCGCCCGGACAATGTCGATGAGCTTCACGGACCCTTGCTCCTTCGCTCGCGCTTTGAATAGCTCCTCCTCTCCTGTCCGAACCGTGCGGTCTCGAAGCTGCTTCTCCACAATAGCGAGACCTTCCTGAATTTCTTGTTCATTGACGCTGGCGCAGTAGCGTCCTAAGAGAAATTCGACGACGTATGTCGGCACGGGATATTGCCGCGAGTATTTGCGAACCAAGTCCTTACGAACTAAATAGCCATCAAAAGCGCCGGCTGCCTTTTCGTCCAAGCTGTCCATTGTGACCGTCATGATTTCTCTCCTACACACGTGGTTTGCGAGGCGATCACTTTGTCCTCCCGATCTAGCAGTACGACTGAGGCTGCCGCGCCTTCATAGCTATCATCCGCGACTGCCAAACTCACTTCCCCACTTGTTCCAACCTCCTTTGCCGCTGCGACAATGCTTGTGCCAGCTTGCTTCCAGTTGGTCCGCAGGTCTACTTTTACGCCCGGATCGTTCGTCTGAACTCGCACACGACAACGCATTCCCCGCCATTCGATGGACTGGATTGAACCGTACATTGCACCGATACCAAGCTCTACTTCAAGCACGGGGATCACGCACTCCTGCGGGCTGATGCCGCCGTGCGCATACACATCGCCAGCTCGGAAAGAGGCGATTCCGGGTGGAGACGCGATTCGAACGTCTGTGTTCCAGTACCAGGCCGCCACAGGAAAGTTCAATTCAGGATGTCCTTTAACGCGGGCACACCGCGCCCATTTGGTTTCGACAAGGTAAGGAGCCAACTCAACCTTCGGCAATCCGCCGGGTAACAGCAGCCAACCGTGATCCGTAACAACCCGGACATGGCGCCATCCTGCCTCCAGCAGAGCGGCCACACGCTGGGCGATTTGTTCGATCTCCGACGCCAATTGATGCACTAACCCGGCCTGAAGGCTGTGACCCATGCTGTCGATTGCCCCATATTCAGTCCACCCGCCGCCTGCGGCCCCCGAAGGAATGCGCATCTCATCTGCATCGAGGACTTCAGTTCCAGTTGCCTGAAGTCGCTCGCGTAGCAAAGGCGCCGTCAATGGCCGCGCGCCTGCCTTGGTGTCGATGAGAGGGGTAAAGTCTGCTCCATCACCTCCGCGAATACCTTCCCTGATCGGAGCAGCTGTCGGTTTCGACGTGGCAGTTACGGTCGGCAGGGCTGCTAGCCTCCACGTAATCGCCACTTTCATAGATCGTTCTTCGAGCAGTGCAGCTAGTTTTCCGGCTTGATCGAATCGGAGCCCATCGGCGAAGAGAAGGCAGGTGTTCTGGTCCGCCACTGTTTCATCGACTGCGTCGCGGGCTCCTTTTGGATCCGCTGTTACTAGAGATTGAAAATGCCGAGCTGATTTCTCCAGCCATGGCTGATACAACGAGCGCACCAGTTGCGCCATCAGGGAGGCTTCGGCTCCGGTGCGGAACAGCCCCCATGACTCCATGGCCGCTGCATCGCACTGCCAGCCTGATTGGGCGTACGAAGCTGCTGCGGACGAAATTGATGGTCCAACAACCGAAGTCTGTGCTGCACGCGCCAGACGTGCTAATGGCGCAAGAGCCTTGGCCCATGGACTCCAGCCCAGGCGCGACCAAACCCATCCACGTCGCTCGCTGTGTTTCGTTTCGAGTTCGAGCACCCGATTGCAGGCGGCAGCATGTGCCATTTGGGGGACTGTTTCTATCTCTCGACGGAGTTCATTTTCATCTCGCTCGTTGATGCGAGGGTCCCTTGAAGGATCGAGCGTTAACTGTCCTTGCCCTACGTGGGCAGGATCGCGCAGCAGCTTCGCGACGCCGACGTAAAGCTGTGGGGACTCTACGAAACGGTTCCACACACGGTCCAAGCGGGGCTCGGCGGAAACCAAGAGGCCTCCGACCTCAGAAGGTGAAGCCTGTTCAGGATCGAGCCCGAATTCATTGCGGCAGATTGAGCGGAAGCTTTCCCATCGACCTCCATTTGCTGCAGCCTCGAACGTCTCCGGATTATTAAGCCAGAGGAGGAGATCACGCACAGGATCATCAACTGAAAGCTTGTCGAAATCATCCGCATCCAGTCGCCGGCCTTGAAGAGTGCGAATGTCAACTTCCGTTAGCAGCGGCAAGGCACGGAGCATGGCCTCCTCAGTATGCCGGTCGGCAGCAACCTCTAGCCCAAGACCATCGTTTGAAACCAGGAAAGCGCGCACCGTCCAATCGTGACCGTTCGACTGATGCCACACGCGACCACGGAATTGCAGTTCGACCAATGGCTGTAAGTTAGCGGGGCAATCGCCGGCTGCGCGCAAATCCTGCCTTCGGACATGCGGCAGATAAAGGACAGGAGTTTCGTCGGGCGGAGGTGCTTCTGGCAGGGTCCGGTCAACAATGCACTTGAGCCATATGGCCGGCCCTGTGTGCGCCGCCTGATCATACCGGCCCAACGTGTATACCCAGGGAAATACGGCCCGCAGAGCTGGGAGTGCCGGAAGCCACTCGCCATCGGCATCGGTCCAAAGAAGTGCAACGGGAGCGCTCCATCCTTCCGGAGGCCGCACCCAAGCCGAGAATGACTCCCGCAAGGCTTCCAGCAAGTTCGATCGACCCTTCGTCATCGGTTCCTTCCCCGCCTCCCGCGCAGCTGGCGAGGTGATTGTTTATGTCTCGCCATATCTTCGACCCGGCTGGCAACTTTTGCGATTAGGTCAAGCGACACAGCTTGGGGGACATCACCAGAGGGAAGATGTCGAGAAACGTAGGAAGCGCTAGCGCCTTGCAATCCCAAACGGCTAGTCACGAGGTACGCTACTGTTTCAGCTTCAACTTCCACCGTGTGGCGATCCAAATTGATTCGGCTTGGCCACCAGTAGTCTGCGTCCGAGCCCAAGTGGCCCAAGTAGATATGAGCTAGTTCATGGCATAGCACGCCATATCGGCTCGCAGAATCGAGGTCTTCATGAATTGCGATCCTCATTTTGTGCCCGGCGTCGTCGCGAGCAATGGTGGCGAAGCCGGCGTTTGTCGAAGATAACCGCTTGAAGTTCACCCGAATTCGATCCCGCACGGCGGCATTTTCAACGGTACGATCCAGAAACGCCTCGTCCCATTCCCCATCAAACCTTGCAAACTGGTTTAGCTCCTTCGGCAATTCGGGTCCTTCCGTCTGGTCTAATTCGTAAACCGTCAGGACTGGGTGCATTGGAGCGAGGATCAACATAGGTCGAGCGTCCTCTTTCAACTTGCGCCCGAAGCGACCTCCCCAATCGTTCTCTGTCGCGTAGAAAGAGCAACTGGGATTCTGAAGCTTCACCAGCATGTTGTTATAGGGCGCGTAATCCCGGAAGCGCGCCATGAAATTAATCATCTCCTGGAACGCTGTGCAGTCGCGGTAGGTCTTGCTCTGGCGTAGCAGGGAGTCGATGCCGGACTGGGCTTCGCGTCTGGGAGGTGCGGCACCCAGGAGCGCTTCGTCCAATTGGCTGATATGACGGTGGCCTTCTTCATCGTCAACCGCAAAAAGAGATTCAAGATACTGCCGGAAATAACGCGGTAGCTTGGAGTCATGGCAAGACTCGATCAAGACACCCTTCATCACCAAGCGCACTCTGGGAGTGAGCTTGCTCTCGGCTTCTTCTACGAGCTCCCACGCCGAAGGATTACGCCTTGAATTAAGCAACTCGTGCACGAGCGCCTTGAAGCCGTCTGCCACAACGTCCAGATTCTCGGGTTCAGCTATCAGTGTCACGATTTCCTCTTTGCGGAGGCAGCTACTTCAGCTTTCTGCCTATCTTGGGCTTCCTTCTTCTTGGCTAGTGAGTAGTGCAAGTCGTTCCAGCGCGCACCGTCGAACTCGTTTCCGCCCGGGAAATCGTCGCTATGCTCATCCCAAGTCCAGAACCAAGGGAAATCTTTTCCTGCTCGATGCGGCTCCTTCCCCCGATCTTTCCCGTAAGGAATACGTGGCGCGACGCGAAGAATGCAACCATCGCGGCGTGTTGGCTGATAAACCTTGGCCGTCAGCCAGGGGCGGATGTTCAGCCGTACGCCATCGTTAATGTCCGGCTCCCATCCAAAGGGTTGTTCATGAAGTGGTTTCCAGCGGACGAAGACGTCGTATGGCTTTTCGCCTTTGAGAATCTTTTCAAGCTCGGCTTTGAGGTGCGTAGCGGCGGTGAACCGAGCGTCAGCGCCTTCCTTGCCGTTCCTGACTTCGTCCGTTTGGCGTTCAATCCATCGGCCGAGGCAGGTGTAGATCAGTTTTTCGAGGGTCTTGCGCCCTTCTCCATTCGGCGCGGAGAGTTTGTGATAGTTGACAAGGGCATGGAAGCCGTCCTTGCGTCCATCCCAGATATGCCAGACAAAAGGTCTTTGATGAAAAATACGGCAATGTTCTTCGAAGAATCCATCACGCAGCCATTCTTCAAGCGAGTCCCATTCGCCGAGCAACTGCTGGAGCTTCGCGGCGGACCATTCGCTGCCATATGCTTCACCGAGGAGTTCGCGCAGGAGATCTGCGGCCGTACCTTGGCCGGCGATCGCGTTCAATGGAACAATACCATCCGCATCAGCATGCTTTTCAAGCCCATCGGGCTCCAATGCAGGACAATCCATAAAGCTGGACCCGGCCTGGCGCGGCCAGCAATAACCAACTGAACGGGCGACTGCGATGTGGAGCGGATTCTCCGAGCCGGATGGATGACCGTTGAAGATCCATTGACGTGGATCTCCTGAATAAGGCTGAGGCAGCCCGGTCGGATAGCGTTCTGCGGCGACAGTCTGCCAACGTGGAAGGTCAAACGGTACTTGTACCAACGTAGCAGGAGTCACGCCCAGTTTTCGATCCAATCTGCGCACGTCCCTTCGATACTCATCGGATTCGAGATAGCACCAGAGGGCGGGTAGATCGCAATCTTTTATGGGTAGCAACACCGCGCCGTTTTGATCGAAGATTTCGCCAGAGTAAATGGTTACGGGCAGATCGGACATTCGGTGAACCAACAATCCATGTTTGCCGACACAGTCGAGCCCACGAACCGCGGAACCCGGTTGCTCAACCATTGAGCCCCTTCCATGCTCCCATCGCAGAATTCGAATGCAGCCACTGAACAGCGCAGTCGTCTCGGCCGTCCGTTGAAAAAAGTCCCAGGAATCGGATTTTCTTGGCAACTCCCAAAACAAAAATGAATAGCGGTCGTTGTCCCCAGTCTGCAATCCGGTATGCGATGTAGCACGGTGACTCAGGAGCGTCTGAGGGCTGGCACTCGCATCGTGGAAAGTGATACGTGAGTCGGGGTTAGCGCTTTGAAGCCTCTGTGGCACAAGCGCGAATGTGCCGCCTCTGAGTGCCGAAGCCTTCTCGGCAACTCCGGATGCATCGGAACAGTCGCCGACGCACATCAAATGCGTTGCGTCAGGATTGGCGTTTGTCAAACCGGTTAACGCCACGTTGACGACTTCGCCGGAGATCGAATCGAAAGCTCCAGTGCCAACTCGGAAAGAGAAGCTCCAAGTTGCGCTTCCGAGCAAATGCTCGCGAAGTTGTTTGTAGGTCTGAAGGGCCAACCAGGCTTGTGGTGTGACGACTGCCGACGTACATCCCTTTGTCGTGAAGCTCTGACATCTCTCGACGAAACACGTAGCTAAATCAGGAGAGCCGCGCGGATGGCGATCATCGCAATATTTACGAAGGTCGTCTTGCATCTTCCCGCGCCCCAGATACGGTACGTTCGTGGCAATCAACGTGAAGCTCTCGCATAGAATGTGCGCGGCCTGCAGGATGCCCCGAGCCGTCACTGCAAGCTCGGTGGCGCTGTCTTCTTGTTGTTCTGCTTCAAGTGCCTTTTCGAGAAGGGGACGCACCTTCTCGAAATCCGTCGTGAACAGCGTCCCGGCCACACGTTTGGGATCGATCAAGCTGCCTAACACCGGCGCCTGTTCGAAAAGGTGGTATAGGCGGCGCATAGTCTCCCGCGCACGCTCGTCTTTGCCGGCCAGCTTTACCCAGTCGTCTTCCTTCGCGTTGATGCCCAGGCCTGAGCAGGCGAGATTCAATTGCGGCAGCGGGCGATAGCCGACCATCCGCCAAGCAGTCCACGCCAGATTAAAAGCGGCGATCTGGGTGCAACGAGGATCAATTTCCAGCCCGAAGAGGTTGTCGCGGAGCACGGCTTCGACAGCCCGCTCGCGCGTGAGCCCTTCCTCCTCCATGCGGAAGCCAACCAGGATCGGCAGGGCGAATACTAGGAAGTGGCCGCTGCCCATTGAAGGATCGAGTAGCTTGAGGTCGCTCGCACAACGTGGCCAGCCATCGAAGCTGCCGGCGGCGGGCATACCGTCTTCTCTCAGCCGCAGGTATGTCCATTCGTATCCGGGCAGGCTCGTGTCTTTGCCTTCGCCCTTGCGCTTCGCTGTCCACCACGCTCCTAGAGTGTTATGGAGCAGGAACCACACCATGTAGTCTTCGGTGAAAAGCTCCGTGACAGCCGGTAACTCGTCGGCTCCAATTTTTACTCCGGAGTCATTAATCCGGTCTTTCTCCTCCGACTGCCAGAATTGATACACCCACCCCAGACTGTCATCAGCTTGGAAGACTTGCTTTGGCAGTGAGGCAAGCTTTTCCTCGAGCTGCTGCCACGTTTCCGGCGGGAACTGGACCTTCAGCACCGGATCATCGGGGCGAAACACGGCAAGCAGCATGCTTTGGGCGAGTTCAGCGGCCACATCCATCCAATCGCGACCCTGTTCGCGGGCCAGTTCGCGAACATCGTCCAGCGCCATCGCCACGCCATTCTGCGCATCGAGCAACAGGTCGTTTTCGGCTAGGAAGCGGGCGAAGAGCATCCGATGCCAGTGTTCATAAGCGCACGCTTGCACGAGGTGTTTGATCTCCTGCGTCTCGCGTTTCGCGTCCCGCCTGTCACCAAGCTGGCGTCCATGAGCGCGAAGCTGGTTGCGCAGCTTGCGGTCATCAGCCGTCATGTGTGGCCATGGCTCGTGATGGTGAACGGCATACTGATCAGCCAGGACCTTGCGTGCGCCCTCTTCGGCTATGGCGCGCGCTTGAGCGACTGTGTTTTCGAGCTTTCGGCGGTATTCGCGGCTGAGCGTGGGCATTCTTTCTGGCTCCTATTGGATTTGCACCGGACCGTTTTTTAGCGCGTCAACTAGTTTCTTTCGCTGGCTGGAGAGCCAAACATCAACATCGGCTTCCGTCTTCAGCACGCTACGGTCAAGGGATATGAACTGGACCTTCGGCTCTATGAGCTGTGCCGCCTTCTGGCGAGCATTATCGAGCCGCGCTGGAATGGCTTCAGCCTCCGTGCGCCGCATGGCCAGGTTCTTCGTATCGAGGGCAGTCAGCAACGCCTGATCAGAACTCAGGTCGGGTTTGACCGGCGCTGCTAGGTCTACCTCTCTCAGAATCCTGGCTTGGTCCACCGGGGAGAGCTTGGCCCATACGGCATCTGTGGCCAGCGTCTCCATAGCCTTCCTGTAGGCCGACTCATGAGCCGCATGAGCCGAATTCAATGCCAGTCTCAAGAGATCAGCCAAGCCTTTCAATACCGGTGCCGATGGGTCAGGTTCAGCGAGCAGGCGGCGGTTCGAGCGAATGGCCTCACATTGTTCAAGCCAGGATTTGGCCTCTCCCAGAGCACTGGCGTGACGCGCAAGACGTTCGACCACTTGCCAAGCAGGCAATCGCTTGCCGGCCAGATCGCACGTCTTTTTCCACGCGCCTATGCGGGTCTTTAGGTCATCGACCTTCGCACGCAGCTTTGAAAGACGATCATTGCCAGCGAGTTTCTCAATATCCTCAACGTCCGTCAGAGTGGGACGCGCAGGCAAAGGCGGATCGCCACCGGCCTGTTCAGTAAGACGCTTAAGCGCGGCAAAGAAGTCCGGTGCCTTTCCATCGACTTCAGCCGGTTTGCTCTGGATTTCAACCTCTTTATATAGTCCGGCGAGAGCGAGGCGGTCCTGGAGTGAGAGTGTGACGGTTTCAACGCGAAACTCCGACTTGGAGATCTTGTTCTGATCGAGCTGGCCACCAGGTACGGCAACTCCATTAAGCGTCGCCGTGACATGCTGGCTTCGATGAAGAGCCATCAAAGCTGCATCGACAGCATCACGAGGCCAGCCGTAAGGTGAGCGTTCCAGCTCCTTGCGCACCTCGGCACCGGTTTTGCCTGAGCCGATAGTCGTAAGAACCTGTTTGCAGACAGGGTGCTGTTCCACAGGACCTTGGTACCCAAGCGGAGAGAAAGGCTGGTCGGCACCGTCGCGCGCGCGTCTAAGGGCGCCTTCCCAAGCGGAACTGGAAAAATCTGCCTCCTTGAAACGAGGGAACAGACGGGCAAGCGAAGCCTCTGAGCCAGCCCGGAGTTTCTCTTCCAGCGTGAGTTGTAGCAATTCGTTACCGCCGCCCTGAAAAACCTTCGCGCCCGAAACAATCTCAGTTACCAAAAGTTCGCGCTGGAGTTTGGCAGCCTGGTAACGGCTCTCCATACTCTGACGCGCGAGTTGAGCCGGGCTATCAGCTGCCGGCACGCCTTTGGCGTTCAGCGTCTGTTCGGCAGCCTGCTCTGTAGCGATGGCGTTCAGCAGCTCGTCGCGGGATTTGCGCGGGATGAAGATGGAAAGAACGGCGCTTGAAACACCCGCTGTACGCGCAGCGTTCAAGACTTCCTTCTCCGAAACTGAAAAACCATCACGAAGCCAGATGGGGATCGACTCACCATCCGAAGTGGGCGGGTCCGCCGTGCGGTGGGTCACGAGATTGCGCTGTAACTTATATGTACCGTGAGGCACCTTCACCTTCGAAACGATCTGCGCCACCTCGGCTGCGAGGTATTGGTCACGGCGTTCGTCAAAGAAAGCGGTGTCGCTCTTGAGCTTCACCTCGCGCCGGCGGAAATCCTCGTCCCAGTTGCGGCCTTCCTCCGTCTGGATGCGAAACTCCTCAGCCACGCGCATCAAGACGCCCTCATCGGTGAGTCGTTCGAGTAAGCCACCCACCTCAGCGCGGAGTTTGCCGTTATCCGCCTCTAGGTCGTCCACCATCAGGTCGGCTATGTGCTCCTTCGTAGCGCGGACGTGCGTATCAGCACCGGATTCCCGAGGTAATTGACCGATCAAGAAGACCAGTCCGCAGATCCGCTGTCGCAGGCGATCTTCGGCTTTGCCGCTGCGGCCCAGGGCGACGATGCGGTCATTGATTTCTCGGGGCAGCGCGCCGGTAGTGACCATTTCGGGAGCCAACGCGTCATAGAGGTCGTCGCCGGGAATCAGCCGACTAAGGGGTTGGGGGGAGAGCCGGGCAAGGCAATCGTGGATGATTCGCAATTGAGAGCGAAGCTGGCTTTGCGTGCCGGCGGTGTCCACCTGACGGAAGCAGCGTTCCCAAAAGCGGCGGCGAACGGGCAAAAGCGGATAATCTTCGACGATAGTGGCCTTATCTTCTTGACGCTCACCGATTGTCGTGCCTTGAAGCTGACGTGAAATCTCGCCCGCGTGCGTGTCGAGCATTTCAGTAATCGAGTTCTTGGCCGTTTCCCGCTTGCGCAAAAGAACCTTGCGGGTGACTGCTTCAACATCCGTATCTGAGAGCTGAATACGAATTGTGAAACGATCAAGCAGCTTATGCAGCAGCTTCACGCCCGTGAGGGCAGACTGGCCAGCGGCGACTAGCATCACCTGACTATCGAGCTGTTTGCATATAGCCTCCGCGATTTCGGTGATCAGCGTTGAGCGGGTTTCAGAATCTCCGATGTACTGCTGCGTCTCGTCAAGGATCAGCAGCGTGCAAGGGATCTGGCCGTCTTTGCCGGCTCGCCGCAGCACCCGCTTGAATGCCTGCAGAAACTCCTCAGTGGTGAGATCAGTGTTGCGTAGCGGGAACTGTGCTTTCAGAAGTTCTTTGGCGGCTGCATCGCTGGTCGCGAAATCGGGATCAGCAGCGCGAAGGGCCTTCGCGATCAGCGGACTGACGTAGAGGTTGTTTAGCTCCTGCATCCAAGTCTTGCCGGCAGCCTCAACGGCAGCTTTGACTTGTGGGAGCAGCTCGCGCTCTTCGAGCCACAATTGGAACTGCGCTTGGGGGTATTGCGTCGGAAGTCCACAGGCCCGCAACAGAATACTCAGCACACTCAACCGGACGTTCTCAGTTGTGCCCGAGGGTAGAGTGCCCGCAGCGGCCAGCAACCCGCCGGAGCGTTTACCAGCCACATCCAGTTCGCGCAGCAGGTCGCGCACTTCTTCCGGCAGCTCAGGAACAAGGCTACGAGCGCTCGCTCCGTCGGGGAGCTGGGTATCCATCCATAAATGCGCGAGCATTTTGAGTAGATGCGACTTGCCGCTTCCGAAAAAGCCGCTAACCCAGGCGGCCTTTTGATTCGCTTGGCTGCGGTTGGCCAAGTACGACGAGAGAATCTTGATAATGCCTTCGGAGTACTGGCCCTCGCAAACGAACGTGGAAAGCTCGCCGCGCAGCTCAGCTAGGACGTGCTCATCGGCAAGTTCGTTTGTGATGCGCGCCTGACCATTGTTGACCAAGCCTTCTTTCGCTGGATCGCGTAACAAGATGTCGCGAATGAGTGTGGACATTAGTAACCTCCGTGGGAATGGGCGGTGATCGGGACAGCTAGATAGTTCCAACCATCGCGAGCATCCAGCAGCCGGTAGTTGTTCTGCTCATACACACCGGGAAAGAAAACGACCAGGCGTCCGCGAATGTAGGGTTCGACCAGCTTCAGGATGCGGGATGCGCGCGTGAATCCGAACAAGGCTCCTACGCCAAAGGCCGCCACCACAGACGTGCTCGTGGCCTCTGGTTTTTCCAGAATTTCGCGAATGCGAGCAGCCACGTATTCAGCGAATTCTGAATCGAGCTTGAGTTGTAGATCGTCAGGCGATTCAAAGTAGGCGTCGCGGTACTCGTCCCCGGCCATCCATTGGGCAAAACAATCCGAAAGATTTAGCTCGAACCATTCGTGTCCCGTTTCGCGTGTGGCCAATTCGAAGAGTTGCTTGCGACCGAGCACCGCGCGCTCCAGATCTTTTTCGTAAATCACGACAATGACGCGTTGTGCGCCAGCCACAGTCTGCTGCCAGGGAAGGCTAATGTGCTGGCGGTATTTCTCGACGAGTTGCTCTATTCTTCCCATCCGTTACCTCATTTGCTGCCCGGCCAGATAAGCCGGATCAAGCCGATCAAGATGAAGGTCAATCACATCTCCCGACATCCGAAGATCCAAAAGCAACAAACGCTTGGCCGCCGTCGCCAACTCAAGGGCCTCGGAAACGGAACAGTCGAGCACCTTAATCCATCCAGAGCTGAGGCTCTCTTTCACGGCGAACCCAGCGGCGCGGGCGAGATACAGACCAAACGCAATGGCCGCCGGTGTAGGGTGCACTTCACGCCGAAACTTGAATGTGCGACCTTGCAAGTGTCCTGATTGTGACCAAGAACTGGCGGCGTTCCGAACGACCTTGTTTAGCGTGGACTCGTTGAATCGGTCTTCGACCGCCTTTGCGAGCGCCTCGCGCATCGCTGCACGTTGGAACTCGGCTCCTTGTGGGAGGCCGATAATCACGTCGGCTGTAGCCAACAAAAGCGGATCGCGCGAGAGGCTTGCAAGGACCGCCACTAGCGGCCCACTTTCTTTATCCACACTCCACAAGCGGCGCAGAATGCGGAAGATTGGCACATTTGGGTCCAGCGCGTAGAGCTCTCGAAGTCGTTGGAAAGTAAGCCGGCGCGTGGATACGGTTTGCTTGCCAAGGCAGTTGTCTTCGACGACTGCTGTAGCGTAGTCGGCGCTCTTGCCGTCAACGGGGACTGCGGCAAAGGTCGCCGATAGCTCTTCAAGCATGATCGTGCGGCTCGTGTGCGTACCGATGTGACCGAAACGGAACCCCGCAGCAATGGCTGCTCGGCGGTCTCTAGTCGGCGGAAAAAACGTGAGATTCGATTCAGACATTCGGCTTACACACCTGTCTTGCTCGTCTTTATCGCGCCAAGATGCTGATCAAGCCCCTCGACCTGTTTCTGCAGCGCCTCCTGCATCTTGCTAGCGCGGTCGGCGATCTTGTCACCGTTGCCCTTGATGGTTTCAGCCCAAGTCTTGATCTGAGCAACGCTTTCAATCTGCTTCTCAATCGCACGGGTAGCCAGCTCGATCGAGTTCAGGGCTTGCTCAGATTCGGCAGATTCGTGGGTTTCGCGAACAACGAGGGCGCGGGCAACGCTGAGAGCGGCCTTCACATAGAGGTCACTTACCGTATCATTAGGGTCCCAAAGAACCACCAAGTTGTTGCCGTACCTGACAAACGGCTCAGCGCCCTCTGGCGCGGCAACTTTTGAGAACACGAACACCCCGACTTGTGCTTGCCGATTCTTCCGCGCCTGGTCCAACTCTTTAAGCGCGCCAGCCAAGTCATAGCTTTTGTTGGCTTTGGCTTCCCAGACGATGCGGGCACCGGGGGCGGCGGTATCGGCGCCCAGCGTTGTGACAAAATCCCCAATCTTGCAATGAGAAATGGCACCGCACGTCGTCCCAGTGGCCTCATGAACATCGTTGAGGCGGGCCGCCTCTGCTGCTAAGAATTCACCTAGACGATCTTCAAAAATTAGTCCATGAAGCGTTGACTTTGCGGCGGTATCGCGTTGTGTCTGAAGTTTGGTGAGTGCGTCGCGAACTTCCTTCTGGAAATCGTCATTGCTCTTCACCAGGGTGTCGATCGTGGACTGGAGTTCGCGTTTCAGCCGCGACAGCGGCGACTGATCATCGTCAAGCGTCAAACTCCTTCCGATTAACCCCTCCGCGTTTTCGACCTTTTTCACCAATCGGGAGAGTGCGGAGTCAGGCTTATCAAGCGAAAATTCGCTCCCCAGTTCATCCACGAGCGTCCGCATGTCGCCCGTAAGCTGGCCGTTGTTCTCAGTCAACTTGCGGAGAAGCCGAGAAAGGGCAGATTCATCAGTGTCAAGTGAAAATTCCCGCAGGATTCGGCTGCGCTGATCATCGAGCACCGCGTGCAGCATGCACTCGATCCGCATCTTTAGTCCCTGACCCTCTTCGGGATCGAGCAACCGCAGCAAGGGGTCGAGATGCTGATCCAGCGTCTTGGCCAATGTCGAACTTTCAGGTCCGAGGTGCTGGCGCAGGAAGAGTTCCAGTTCGCCATCTTGCTTCAGCAGAGATTGGAGCCTGCGAGGAAGTTCGCCGGAAGCGGGGTCGAAGAACTGACGTAGAGCGCTGTTGAGGTCGTCCGCGATCTCTCCGCCACGCTCACGAAACAGGTTTTCCAGATCTTGTACGATCTTCTCGCCTGCATCGCGAACGACAACGGCGTCCAGTTCGCCGCGTGCTTGCCGGAGAGTGAGAACCCCAAGCCGAAGTCCGCTGAGCGCGAAACGCTCGCGATTCGGTCCAGGAGCGTGACTTTCCAACTCGGTAAGAACGTCGGGGTCGGTTACTGTCAGGCTGAGAGTGAGGCTACCTTCCAGAATTGCGGATAAGCCGCCTACCGGTGACTCAAGCGTCTGTGCGAGTGTGCCCACCGTCTAATCTCCCCGCCGGCATTCTTGCCGGCGCTAACAACGTTCAAGCTGGACACACTTATAAATCTACTCTGAATCGAAGTCAATAGGTTTACGCAATTATGCCGGCAAACTTGCCGGCATACTAATAAATGCTTATATCAGTTTTGTTTACTGGTATCGACGACATCTGCGAGCACTCTATTGCGGCTGTTTTCCCCTGTTCTCCGGCGAGCGCCTTGTCAAAGCCGGTGCCGTCATTGGTGTATATCTGGGCGTCCGATCTTGCGCGCGATGTTGCGACGTAAGCAAAGCGGGAGTTAACAAGGTCAGGATGAGCATCGCTGTCAACATTGATCAGTACCCGCTCTGAGGTAAGCCCCTGGGCGCTATGGCTTGTGACAGCATATCCGTGGTCAAAGTGACGGTTTTCTAACGGGTCGAACATCACCTGTCGGCTATCGTCTAGTTGAACTTTGAAGTACCCACCGAGCGTAATCTCTGCAATCGTTGCAAGCTCGCGATTGGCGACTCCGAGGGTCTTATCAGGCGCCGTGAACTGAATCCGATCGCCGACGGCGAACTGCTGTTCGGCTTCACGATAAACGCTGACACCGGCAAGTCGTCGGGGGTCGTAGGTGACGATCGCGCCAACGTTTGTCCGGACGGTTAGAAGGTTCTGCTGGAAGTCGGTTGAGATTACCTGGGCGTAAGTGCCGCGCGCTATATCGAAAGCGGAGCTGCCTCTTGAATACCGGAGATGGTCGCCGACGGCGTATCGAGCAGCCCAGCGGCGATCAGCGCCGGTCATGTCCTGCTGCTGTACCAATACCCTGAACGAGTGGTTCTCGGCACTCACAACTCCTTTCGACTGCAACTCTGTGCGAATGGCATCGTTCAACTGGCGACGAGACGCGTTGTCAGGAGATATAACGAGTGTGTTGGCCGGATTCGACGCGTAACCCTTCGCAATAGCCCTGATCCGCTCGCCGGGGTCGCGTACTTCAGTGATTCGTCCCTGCTCTCTGAGTGCCGCAACTCCCGCGTAGACGTCGCCACGCGCTAGGTGCTCAACCGCTGCCTTCAGCTGCGGCTCTTTCTGTCGGATAATTTGGTCGAGCCTGGCCGTGCTCATGCCGGCATCTTGTAACTGCTCAAACGGCCGACCTGCCTCAATTGCCTGATGCTGTCGCGTATCGCCGATCAGCACGACTCGATCCTGCGGGCCAAGTCGAGTCAGAAACTGTTCCATTTGCTTTGTGCTGGCCAGGCTGGACTCGTCAATAAAGTACAAGTGCCTTCGAATTGACGTGTTCTCGGGTGCTTGCCCACGGGCGAGAAATCCCTGTAACGTTCCCGCAGAAACTGCAGCATCCCGCAGCTGCTTGGCAGCGCGGGACGTTGGGGCGAAGCCTTCAACTTTGTAGCTGCGAGCCTCGGCGGCAGCGCGGATGACACTCAACGCCGTAGTTTTGCCTGCCCCCGCAATGCCTTGTATTGCTTGCACGCGGTCGCTCGATGTTAGAACGTGCTCGATTGCAGCCTGCTGAGAGGCATTGAGATGTGGGTGTCGCCCTGTGACCTCAAGTGCGTCTCCCCGCGATAGGATCGGTGACAACTGATTCTGCCCCGCGCGCATCCCGGCAATCACCGAGCGTTCGGAATCTATTGTGTCCGGCGTGGTAAAGAGCCTGCCGTGCCCACTACCCAGATGGTGAGCTACAAGAAGCTCTCCATTGCGCACCCGACTCTCAAAATTCTGTCGAACATCCGCATAAGTCGCCTTGCCCATCCCTCGCCGCAGAGCATCGCGCATCAGTAATCGCTCGTCAACCACGGCTTCGCGTTCAAAGTGCTTGTCGCGAGAGAAAGTCACAGCTTCCTGGGCTCGCAATGCAGAGTTTGCGGGCTGACGCTGTTCCATGGTTCGGGCACGAGCGTCGGAGACTGCTCGATCGGCCTGATTGCCAAACTCCGCGGCAAGCTGCCGGTGCGCGGAAAGTACCTCAGCCGGGGTTAGGATTTGTTTCTTGTCTCGCGTCGAATGCGCCGCGATCTCGGCGGATTCCTTGCTGCTCAGCCCTACCTTTTCCAGATGCGTCCTGATCTGTTGGCTGCGTGGACTGGAAGCGTCGAGGTATTCCTGGGAATAGCCCTTGATTTCAGGCGCACCGCTCCTCCCAGCCTCCAGTTCATATCCCAGTCGGGCGAGCCGGTAGGTCAGCTCGGATTGATAAACTGCGGTTGCAAACTGCTGGGAAGCAAACAGGCTTTGTGGCTGCAGCGCCCGTATTTGGCCATTCTCGAGTTCGGTTAGATTGAAGATCACCGCATGAGTGTGGAGCTGAGGGGCTGCGTATCCATCCACTGGCCTGGCAGTGTCATGTTCGAACTTGGCCACAACAAATTTACCAGTGGTTTCCGCCGGATGATTGCCGCCGATTCGGGCTTGCGTGTACCGTTCCAGCTCATCCAACGCGGTTCGAACACTCTCGCGATGGGCTTCGCGAACCCGTATGTCACCGCCCACCAAAGCTGTCAGAGATACGGACTTGGGAGCCGAGAAAGTCGCGTCCCATCCCGCGCGGTGCTCAGCCGTCGTGATGGTTTTCCCGTCAGTACCCTCATACTGATGTGAGGATCGATGGCGAACGACTTGTTCGCCCGTAAACGGGTGTTGGCCATTGCTTAACCTGGCGAACTCCTCATCACCAACTGACCCTGCTAGGCCGTATTTTTCTGCGAGCCGACCTTGCCACTCTCCTTGCACCTCCTGCCCGCGCGCCCAATAGCTCTGCTCCTTGGAGGTGAACTCTTTCTGGTGATACGTCTGGGCTTGCCCGGCAGTCAGTGGCTTGGAGATCGTCAGCATCGCTCACTCACAGGTTCTCTGCATTGAAATCGATCGCCGCCTGTTCGGGATTCCCCCAGCCTCGCAACAGCCCTTCCTCCTCAGGAATCACGTCACGCGGATCGAAAGATCGCGGCAGGAAATCGTCCATTTCGCGTTCGATGAAAGCCTTGTGTTTCGCCTGCAGCTCAATGAAGGGAAACGAGAATCGGGCGACGTAATTGCCGTACTTGAGGTACGCTCGGAGGTCGTCCATGCCGGAGATTTCGGAGGGCATAACCAGCGGTTCGGTCTGGCGGTCGAGTGCGAAATTCTTGCCCGTTCGACTGCCGTCGTAATGTGTTTCCCGAAGCCGTTCGATCTCGACTTCACCAATGGCCTCGCTCACCCACTTGGCCGCCCTCGGCTCGCTAGTGCGCAAAAAGATCTTGGTCGCCGGTTGCGAAAGCATCGCCTCGGCGTCATGGCCGTATCGGGCTTCCAACTGGCTACGCCCCTGAAATCCGAGAATGATTGGATTGTTGGATTTTCGGTTTTCCGTAATGGCAGTGTGCAGCTGTGGCAGGCGTTGCAGGCTTGCAAGCTCGTCAATCACGAACCAGACGGGACGTTGATGGGGATGTGGCTCCGTGAGCAGTCGAAGCACCAAGAGGTCGAGCCAAAGGCTGATGAGGGGGAGAAGTGCTTCCCGCAACGCGGGGCGGGACGTGATGAAGATCCAGCCTCTTCGGTCCTCTGCCCATTTGGTCGCTGTCCAGGTTGAGGATGTTTCCTCTCTCTTCGGCAACAGGCGAAAGCTGTCAGCGACCATGTTCAGGGAGCCTAGAACACCCGTGCGCTGATTCGGCGCTCGGGGATCGATGAGCGCTGCCAGTTCCGTTCCTCTGACCCTCTTGTCAATCTCTTCCGGGTGTGACATCCACTCGATCAACTGAGTGGGCGTCGGCAGAAAACTCAGCAGGTGGGCGAAGACCTTTTGTGGACTTTCCACAAAGAACCTGTTGGTGATGCCCGCCGGTTGGAACAGCGAGACCGCAATTGCTTTGGCTTCGGCCTTGCGTTGGAGCTCGTCCGAAGGACTCCAATACGGACATCGGGCATCGAGTGGGTTGAGCACGACGTCGCCGCGTCGCTCGTCATAAAACTGCTGGATGAACTCGCAGGCCGGGTCGTAGACGATTGCACTGTGTCCCCGTTCCGCAACCTGGAACAGGATCTGGCGAATGATCGTGGATTTGCCCGCGCCCGTGTCGCCGACCGTGAGGATGTGCTTGTTTTCGGCGGCCCTAGGAATGCGCAGCGGCTGCTTTTCACCATCCATCGCAAGGCCGATCCCATCGCCATCCAGAGCCTTGGAAAACTCACTTCCCGATACCAGAAGAGGGCCTTTCAGGCGTCGGCCATAGCGTAGTTGCTGCCGACGTCGGACGTCCTTCCGGATGGAGAAGGGTAGCTGCAGGAAGAGCGCGAAGACCCCACACAGCAAAGGCGTTTCAAACAGGTTGAACAGCGAAGATCCGCTATAAATCCAGCGAGCGAGAAAATCGTGAAGGGCTTTGTTTTGGTACGAGCGGAGCGATTCCCGCCAGAGAAAACGGTCGCCTTTCTGCAACGCCTGGGCGGAGAGTTGGAACGGCAACGTCTTCCCGACGACCTGCGGCGACTGCCCCGGCTGGACATCCCAGTCGAGGGCCAGCCGGGTGTCTCTCGCATCGTTGAGAACGTAGATCAACTGATATTCGCTGCGTTGGTGCATCAACCCCGCCGTATCCGTGCGCAGATAGTACGGCAGGTAGTATTTCTCCAGTGGGCTCAGCCCGAAAGCGAAGCGGACATACACGAGAAAGCCCGCCACGAGAAACGCCAAAAAGATCGCTCCATAGGTGTAGTAGAACTCTCGCGGTGGCCATATGATCGATTCCTCTCGGCCCCATTTCTGAACCTTGGACATGACTACTGCTCCCCGGCGCTCAGGCGCTTCGCAACAAGTTCTTGGGTCACGCGGCTCTTGCTGGTCTGCACGCTCTTGATGATGGTTTGGTACTGTTCCGGAGTGAGGTGTTCGCCCCGCGACAGCGGAGACAGCACGTTCATTAGGAAGAGCTGGATGCCGACAACCTCGGTCAACACAAAGGGTTCGTGGCCGGCAGCAGGTACGGCCTTGCGAGCAGATCGCAGCAGTATCTCGCGCGCCCATTCGCTTATCGTCTTGCCTTCGGCTGCTGAGGCTCTCTGTAACTCCTTCTCTTCCTCCTGTGTCAGCTTGGTGCTCAAGTTCTGAGTACGCCTCTCCCGTCCCTTCAACTTCGCGGCGTCAAACAACGTCACTTCCATCGCATCAGCCATGCACTGCTTCTCCTGGATCAAAAACGCCGGTATCCGCTGAGATACCGACCTCCTGCAAGTTCTTCATTCGCCTGAGTAACTGACGAGATACCGAAGTATCTGGGCAGTTCCCTAACAGGGGTGGAGTGTCAAAAATTCTCCCGCCGCGCAGCGGCGCCTACTCTCCACCCCGGAATAACTTTCCCAATCCGCCGCCAATCGTCCGCCTCGCATCCGTCACGTCTCACGCACTCGCCTTCTTCAGCCGCAACGGCTTCTCCTGCCGCTCCGCAGGCTGCGGCGCTCTACGCACCCGCAAGCTCGGCACCGCATCTGCAGCTTCCGCCGACTTCAGATAATCCTGAAAATCGCGATCCTTGCTGAACACGTAATCCAGCGCATGATTCACCACGTCATCCGCTGATGCATGGATGAACGCCGCATACTTGTCCACCTGCTCCGCCGTCTTCTCTTCCAGCCGGATCGTCGCCGTAATCTGCCGCGATTGAGTGATCTCTAAGAGCGCCATATATTCCGTTCCTCCTTAGTCCTAACCATCGAGTCTCTGGCCAGGGCGAACTGCTGGGCCTGCGCCCGACTCGTCTTTGCAGTTCACGCGATACCGCGCACCCGACAGATACCCCGCTGAATTCAATAAGACTCGTATTGCTCGCATATTTGCACCGCCTTTTCCGATGAGCTTTCCCCGGTCAGATTCATGCACATCAATCTCGAAACAAACGACCTCTCGGCCTGCCCCGTCGCTCGTCATTCTGGTCGTAATGCTCGTCTGTTTCGGTAGACTCACGATGAGCTGTACGACCGAATTAAGCACCCCTGTGACCACCTCAATCCGCCTCACGCCACAGCTCCCTTAGAGCACGGGAATACTCGTTCCAAAAGGAACTGCTGAGCCCGGCGGTCATAACCCGTCAGCCGCACAACTTCTCTTACTGCTCGCCGGCCAGGTTGGCGCTCGATGTGGATAACGAAATCAACCGCTTCTCCGATCTCGGCCTCAATGTCTTCGACCGTGGCCTGCTGGTGGCTTCGCATAACCAGATTGGCAAATCTCCGCAGGGCTTTCGTGGCCGAATTTGCGTGAATTGTGGCGAGCGAACCGGCGTGCCCTGTGTTAAATGAATCCAGCAGCGTGCGAGCTTCCACGCCGCGCACCTCGCCCAGAATGATTCTGTCGGGCCGCCACCGGAGAGCACTCCGCAGCAGGTCTTCGAAGGACACTGGAGACTTGTACGTGTCGGTCTGGCATTCCACTGCCAGAATGTTCGGTTTCTGGATCGAAAGCTCCGCCGTATCTTCGATGATTACGATCCGTTCGCTGCTCGGAATCGACTGCGCCAGGATGTTCAATAACGTGGTCTTTCCAGTGCCCGTTCCGCCGCTGATGAGGATGGTCTTGCCACTCCGAATTTGTTCGGACAAATACCCGGCTAATTCGCTGGTTAACGTGCCGCGATCGATGAGGTCTTCGACCGTGAATTTGCGACTCGAAAACTTGCGGATTACCAGGGCCGGAGCCGGCCGTACCACGGGCGGAATCACCGCCGCTAAGCGGCTACCATCGGGAAGCTGAGTATTCAGAACTGGGTTGTCCTCATCAAGCTTCTTGCCCAGCTTGTTGGCCACTACTTCGAGTCCAGTCCGCAGGCGGTCGGACGTGAACGAAATGTCCTTTGCAGCATGGAGTATTCCGTCTCGCTCAAACCACCACGTCGAGTCGGGGTTTCCCATAATCTCGCTGATAGATTCGTCACGAAGAAGATATTCAATCGGGCGCAAGAATGGCACAATCAGTTCAAATGACATAGGAGAACCCACTTTGTCTAGGACCACTACAATCCCGTCCGAAGTGATCTTTGATCGATATTTTTCCGGACATTCTTCTCCCGCTTTTCGGGCGAAATACAGGGGCAGACTCAATACGCTCGATTTCACCGACGCCGTACTCGGCGAGGCGCTTGGAGCGGTTCGAGATGAGATAAACAAGATTTACGAATTGAATGCTGCCGGAATTTCGAGCCCCGATGGGTGCCCGATTATTCACATGGATTACCTCAATTCCGAAGAGGTAAATGCGTTTGCGTTCTTTGAGAAGGGAGTTTCCTTCATTGCTCTCACGAAGGGTCTGCTTGAGCGGCTCATCCAAATATCCAGTCAGCTCTGGCGGCTTAACCTTCTTGGGGATCTTCTGGGCTTTGACTTGAGTACGGACACACGAAATGTTTTGGGTGCCACTGCGCTGCCCATCCTGATTCAGATTCTGTCGAGTCACGAACTTGGTCACTTTTTCCACGGACACTGCGGTGAGAGCGCACTTGCCAAATTCAAGGCGGAAAATAACATCGACCGGAGCTTCGACGGACTTGGCTGCGCTCGCGAGCTGCGCTGCCAAGCAATGGAGGTAGAAGCGGACGGGTATGCTGCACACATGATGCTTCAGAACTTCTTTAACGGTGGAGTGGGAGAGTTCCTGTTTAAGAGGCTCCAGAGTCGACTGCCTAAAGAGGAGTTCATTCTGTCGTACTTTGTGGCTGCGGTAGGTTCGCTGTTTTACTTGTGGGGACCACGCTCTTTCGATCCCGCACAGATCCGGCAATATGACCATCCGCCTGCCCTCATGAGAATGAATGTGTTCATGCGCGATATCAACGGGTGGTGTAGCGAGCATAGGCCCGGCCTCGTGGCGTGGGGAAGTGTGCAGCAATTCCAAGGAGTTATGCGATGTGTCGCTATGGCGGATGAGAGTGGCCAGAATTTCGAGGCGTGGCAGCGTCAGGGAGAGTTTCTTCTCGGTGACGCCGGCAAACAATATATCGCGGACCTCTACTCGACGCGTGAAAAACTTCGGTCGGAAATGGAACCACTGCGCTGGCACTTTGTCGCTGCCTCCGAACAGGTTGGTAGATCCGAAATCAGTGAAGAAGTGCCCTAAAAGGGCACTTCTTCGGGCGCGGGAACCGTTGCTGCATCGTCGGCGCACGCCTTCTCTGCGCGGTCCAGTTTCAGGATGGAATCGACCCGCACTTCCCAGACCCGGCGCTTGGCGTCGTTGTTCTTCTTGTCGGCGTATTCCCGGCTGCGCAGCTCGCCTTCAATCTGCAGGTGAGCGCCCTTGGTCAGGGTCTTCGCGTAGTCCGCGAGCTTGCCCCAGACGATGGCGCGATGCCATTCGGTGTGCGAGACGTATTCGCCCGTCTTCTTGTCTTTGTAAGAACTCTTTGTGGCGAGGGACAGCTGCGCAAATGCCGAGTTATTGACGGTGCGAGTCTCTGCGTCACTTCCGAGGAAACCGATGAGCGTGATTCTGTTCAGATACATGTCTTGTTCTCCGTTTTGAGCTCCCGAATTTGCTTGGGGCACACATGGCGAAGCCGCGGGAGTGGGCCCGGCTCCCAAGTGCCGAAGGTCTGCTTTTCCGGAGGGAACCAAAAGGAATTCGCTCGGCGTTCTTTGCCGTTTGAGCGAATTTTTTTGGGGAGGAACCGGAATCTGCAGGGCACGAAGTGAAGCAGAAGACCGAGCGCCGCAGGGCGACGGAATTGCCCCGAACCGGTGCCCAAGTAAAGGCGGGTATCGAAGCGGAAAGACGCAAATACACAGGAGCTGCGGAACGGGTTCTCGGAGGGCGCAAGAAGCCCGCCGGCTCGGTACGTTTCCTGCTGCTCCCGGCACCCACAAAGTCAGACGGCTGTCTCGCTCCGGGTTGGCGGTAATAGTGGCTGGGACGCATGCGAAGCCGGAGCCCATCCTGGCCAAGGTCAGCGGAACTGGGCGGAGCTGTTCGCGGGAATTGGTGGCACGAATCGGCATGGTCGTCACGTCGGAAGTCGATTGCATCCCTAGTCGAATGCCTGGTCGGCGCGGAATTTGACGATGGTGAGTCCCAGTGGGTTCACCTGAATTTCAGAGTTCTGAACGGCGTTGCGAAAGACGTATGTAACGCTGGCAGTCCAGCGCTCGCGCTTCACCTCTGAATGGTCCGAGGGATTCGTATAGATCTTCAGAAACTCAACGCGGGCCGAATACGGGGACTGACGGAGGTCGTCCAGAATGACGTTTTTCACTTCAATATCGACATAAGGAATGCTGCTGTCCCGGACAAAGGCATCAATCGTCTTGTTCTTGCGGTAGTCCTCGACCACGGCGCGTTGTACGTCGGCGTTCATGAAGTACAGCGAGTTGGTGAAGTCCCGCTGAATCGTGTAGCGATTGCGCCCAAAATAGAGTTCTGTCCAGCGGGAGAGGTAGTACTTGTTTTCGACTTCCTTTGGCCTGTAAGCGAAATCGTGAAAATCGAGCGGCTCGGCGTGGCCCACGTCGTCAATCCGAAGCACCAGCGGATGAATGTTAGCGAGGGCCTTCTGGCTTCGAAACACGAGCAGGCCTAGCATCAGGCAAACGAGCCCAAGCACTAGAATCGTGACTTTCAGATACGTATTCATCACGAGTGGATCGCCATATTGCTCCAGATAGCGCTCCGCTGCACGGCTGATTGTGCGCGTAGTCGGATTTTGGGCGCGAAAAGTCTCTCCCTTTGCCTGTACGGTCATGATTTGCGCTCCTTATGGCCTACACGAATCGGCTGGCAAGTGCGACGAGCCCCAGTCCGCCCCCACCTTGGCCGCCGGTGTGTCCAGAGAAGATTGAGCTGGTAATCGCGGGAATCTTGAACAGGAGATACACGTTGACGAGCACCAAGAGCATGAGCAATGGCAGTTTAGTGATCAACGTGATCGGCTCAAGGGGAATAAGGCTCATATAGAACAGTTGGTATAGGTGTCCGAGAATGCTGAGCACCGCCGCCGCCACAACTTTGTAGAAGTTGAACCCTATGAAAGCCCGCAACCAGCCCCAGAACAAGAAACTCAGCTTGTCGACGAGCAGAAACGGAATAAACAATGGTCCCAGCAATCCAACAACCGCCGCGGCTAACGCGCCATACGCAACAATGGCTGTAATCGCGGCCGTGTATATCGCAAGCAGAACCTGCACCAGCACGATCACGATCGCATAATAGGTATCCATCGCTGCCTTGATCATGTTCGCACCCATATTGCTTTGCATGTCGTTAACTGTCTTGTTCAACTGGTTGAGTCCATCGGCACCGATGATTCGAGCCACATCGGTCGCACCCACAGTGATGAACTGCCTAAACGAGTAGCCCACTCCCGGAATGGTGCTGTCGTAGAATTCGATCATCGTGTAAGCGAACGACGCGACAATCACAAAGTCCACGAACTTAGCAAAGTTGAATCCCGAACCACCTTGTGCGGACGATAGTGCTTCCTGGATTCCAAACCAAACCATCATCGTCGTGAGCAGAGCAACGAAGATCCGGAAGCCAAGGGTGTCCATGCCTGGCCCGGCTACTTGCGTCATACTGTCGATACCCTGATTGATCCAGTCGAGCAGGTTCATGGGATGGGACTCCTCTTTTGATGTTTCTAGTGCGGCTGCATCATGCTATCGCCGTAGCCTGTGATAAGAGGCGCAACAGTCTGGTTGTACTGCTCTTGATACCCGGCTGCGTCGCTGAATGTGGCTTTTAAAGCGTCTTGCTGTTGCTTTTGCGAGATGATCTGCTGCAGTGCCGCGGCCTGGGCGATCTGATTTGCGTCTTGCTGGGCTCGGAGCTGCATCAGGGTTGCTTGATTAATCCGTTGCAGAGTGGCCATGTCAGTATGTTGCGCAGGGTCAGTCGAGTATGTAACGGCCTCAAGCTGCCGAATGTCCGATTCTCGTGCCTCTGAGTTGGCGCGCATCACTCCCAGCGTCTGCAAATTGCTCTCAACAATGCCATCCCCCAAGTCGCTCGTCGCTGCCTGGGTTGCAACGATTCGCTGGCTTCCTTGGCTGAGCTGGTCGTATAGAGGATATTGAGGCGTGACGTTGATCGTTGCGGCTTGGTAACCCAGAATCACCCCAATTCCGGTATTCGCAGCATTGACCCACCCTTGCACATTCCCATAGGTGTTGCCCGCTGCCACGTTCCGCCAAGTAGTCCAGGGAGTGGCGTAGCGCTGGTAAAGTGAGCCCGGAAGATTCGCCATCCGCTGAGCGAGGTTGTATGTCGAGATCACAGTTTCCCTCGTGCGCTCGGCAGTCGTGTACATTTGCTCCGCCTGGCGGATTTGTTCGATCGCATGAGCGCTTTGAGTCGGGTCGAATACAATCCCATTGCCAAATTGTGCGTGGGCCGTGCCGGCCAGCGACGCGATCACAAACGCTAGACCAAGAACTGTGGTTTTCACTATCGATTCCTCCTTATTGCTGCGGCGGATTTGGCTGTTGTTTCGACTTCTGTCGAGATCTCTTTTGATTAGGTTGGCTCTGCTGTTGCGTCTTCCCTTGATTCGGCTGGGGTTCGTCCCGCAACATGGAATTGCCCTCGCCGGACGTCAGTTGCCTCTGCTGTTCCATCGCTCTATCGTGTTCCTGTTGCATCTGCTTTTGTTCGGCGTCCGAAGGCTGTTGTTCATTTGTTTTGCTGCAACCCGCCAGCATCAGCATCAATACAACGAGCGGTATCAACTTCCGCATGTTTCCTCCTAGAGCGTGCTCGGGATCGTGTGATTCTCATATGCAGGCAACAAAAGATCCTGACTGATGTAAACCTTCACGCGATGTCCCTCGCGAATGGTGATCGTCGGTGGAATATTGATGAACTGATCCAGAATGGTGGTGGCGCTTTGCGAAAGGCTGGATGCGACTCCGTACTTGTAGGCGTCGGTTCCGTTGCCGGTTAAAGCACCACCACTGTTGGAGACCTCGGCGGCCCCGGCAATGATCCCAAGGGCAATAGAACTCCCAAATATCTGGAAGTAGTGGTTGTTGACCTTGTCCTTGAGTCCCGTCTCGCCGATCTGGTTCAGTCCTAAGAATTGATCTAGATCAACGCTGTAACCGTCCGGCATGATCATCCGATGGAATACAACAGCTAGTCGCCGTTGGTGCCCGAATCCCGCACTGCCGATCTTGTGCGTTTCTCCGAGCACGACGGTTCCATCAGGGATCAAGACGTGCTGATGGTCGTGCGAGTAAACCGGATTCGTGACTAGCACCTTCACAGGACCCGACGCGTCGCCATCCAAACGGTTCATGAGCGCAGTCTCAATCAGCGTGCCCTCGTAGACGACATAAGGTTGTCCTGTGGCGGAGTTGATGTTCACCTCCGCTGGGCGCTTATAGCCGTTCTGGGCCCGCAAATCGTTAGAAGCCTCTGGGGCTCCCTGTGGCTGTGCCAGGTTAGGGGCCGCGGAGCCCGTTGCCGGAGGTCCATATTGCGACCCTGCGTATCCGGGGGACGCTGCTGGACTTATTTGAGGTCGAAAGGATGAGTCCCTCGTCCCGCTTGGAGTCATAAGCTGATTTTGGGCAATCAGGCTCGACGGACCATTGATGGCGTGACTTTGGCTGTAGGCAAGGTTCGAGGCGAAGCGAGACCTGTAGGCCAATTCGCGCTCTTGCTGGTCGATCTGTATTTGCTCCTGCTGTTGAGGCGTGAGTTGCTGCTGGTAAGCGGAGTAGCCGCCTTGCGCCGGAGGCGCACAAGGTTGTCCAGGCACACAGGGGTATCCTGACGGCATTTCGCCTGGGCCGTATGGCTGGATGCCGGGCTGAGATGATGTTGCCATCTCCGGTGCTGGGTTTCTCAGCCGGGGTCCTGCCGCCAGCCGCTGTTGTGCCTCAAGACTCCTCTTCATTTCTTCAATGTTGGCGTTTGAGTCTTGCAACATGGGTGCAGGCGGCTGACCCTGCTGCTTCGCTGCTGGTTTGTGGCGAAGCGAGCTAATCGCAGTCGCAACGATGAACAACACGGCAATCCCCAGATAGACCTGCATCTTGAGGTTGCGTCGGATTACACCCTTTGGTTCAGGAGCATGGTTCTCAAGCTCCGGGTGGTCCCCTTCGTGATGCTGACCCGACAAAGGAATGCTTGTGCTCATTACTGCCCCTGTTTCCGCTCGAAATCCATGCGTTTCTTGCCGATTTCTACGTAGCCCTTGTCAAGGATCTTGGGAATTACGTATGTGCCTTCGCGAAGGTCATAGTTGATAAGGTTGGGCGCACCGTCGCGCACTTCGTAAAGCGTGAACTTCTCCTGGGCATCGGACTTGATGTAGGTGAACCGATCGTCGTGGTAGATCGAAGCAATATTGAACGGCGCTTCGTTGCCCTTGTAGCGGTAATCGAACTTGAGCTGCGCCCGGTAAGTGTCCTTGTATTGGTCGACCGTTTGGACCACGCGAGACTGCAAGGCCTGGAGCTGATTTTCGACCGCCGCCACTTCCGTCGCTGGGACGTATTGGGCTGGCCCGGTGGAGGCTGCGATCGACGAGCCATCTGCAGGCTGAATGATCACCTTGAGGTCCGGGTCCGCGTTCTGGCTGGAGACATCCTCCAGGGTGAAGGAGTAGATGTTGCCTTTGTCAGTGATCAGATTCAGATTGGAATGAATCGCCGCCTTCGCCGGATGCACGAAGCAGAAATTTCCGACGATATCGATGATCCAGAATTCTTTGTCGCCCGTTGCCGCCTCGATGATCTTCTCGGTCGCCGGCAATTGAATGAGCGTGGTGTACTTTACCTTCGCTCGGATGTTTACGATGTCCTGGCTGTGATAGGAAATCGTGCGGGCGGAGGATTCAGCGTTCAGCGGGAGAGTGATTGCGTTCAACACGATTGCAATCGCGGCTAGTGCCGTTACCGGCTTCATTTACGAACTCCTTCCATGACGGGTATCTGTGGTTGTTTGGGCTGACTTACCGGAGTTGATCCTTTTCTTGAGTGGCCTTCCGAGTTGAATGGGTGTTCTTCTGCTAGACGACGCAGACCTTCGGTGACGCCGTACCGGTCGAAGTACTGATACTTAAGGACGTTGTCGCGTGAGTTGTTGGTGGCCATCCAGTACGAGAGAGAATCGACGTTAAGGCGAACCTTCTTCGATCCGTCGTGTTTCCGGATGAGCATTTGACCAGGCGGTACCAAGTCGGCGATCAGGGCAAGCTCGGTATCATTCAGGCCGAACGCATCTCGGTAGACGGCCGGCTCCATGTCTGGATTAGCGAGAAAGATCTTGGTGGGGCAGCTCTCCGCAACGACTGTCAGCATCCCTGACGCTGCAAGCTCTTTCACTGATTGGGTTGCCAGAACCATCGCGGCGTTATGTTTGCGCCATGTCTTCTGGGCCTGGGTGACGTAACCGCGAATCGTCTCATTTCGAATGAACAGCCAAGCTTCGTCGAGCAGGAACATCTTGAACGTCGCTAGCCTGTTGGGGTCGGCGATTTCGTTGCTCGCGCGGTGCAGGACATAGAAAAGAAGCGGCTCCAGCAATTCCGGTGTGTCGTTCCAACCGTGGAAGTTGAAGGTCTGGAACTGGCTGAACGTCAGCGTGTCCTTCACGTTGTCGAAGAGAAATCCGTATTGTGCGGCCCGTGTCCAGCGATGGAGCCTGTCTTTCAGCTCCCCGACGATCTCGGCAAGATTACTCACCGTCCTCTGGTCAGGTTCCAGAACGTACATGCGCTCTATGGCGCTGTACAGTTGACGTTCTTCCTTGAAGTCCAGCTTGTACCGTTCGCCTTCGATCAGGACGCGGAACAGCGAATACAGGAACTGGAGGTTGTCGCGGGTGGGCTCAAGAGAAAACGGATTGATCGTGAAGTCCCGTGACTCATGGCCGACGTTCAGATAGGAACCGCCGAAGATTCGTGTCAGCGACTCAAAGCTCCCGCCGATATCGAAGATGTACGTGAGAGGCTTGTACTTCTGAGCGTTCTGCAAAACGAAGTTGCAGAAGAAGCTCTTGCCCGATCCGGTGGCACCAAGAATGAGGGTATGGGCAACATCCCGGTTGTGCAGATTCAGGTAATAGGGTGTATCGTGCTCGGTTTCTAGCACCGAAAGATACTCCGCTGCTAGATGCTCGTTCCATGTCTCTCCGGGTAGGATCGTAAACAGGAACGACAGGTCAGCGTAGTTGGAATTCAGGAGATAGAGCCTGCGCAGGTTCTGCCGGTAGTTGCCGGGAACAATCGCAAAATAGGCGTTGAGCTGGTTGTACGTTTCTGAAAACAGATTGCCGTCGGCGCTTGTAAAGATGCGCACGACTTCCGGCAACGTCCTGTCGAGCGCCTTTTTGTCTTCCGCGTATAGGACGACGCTCAGGGAGAATTCGCCAAGCGTTTGTCCCTCTCCGATGGCGCGCAGGCAGTCTCCCAAGTTCTCGATGTCGGCCTGCTTCGATTCGTCGATGATGACATTACGCGGGTCATAGCTTTCGGGATCGCGTTGCATCGACGAAATGAATGACGACTTGGAAACGTTGAAATGTCGCTTCCGCTTTGTGATCTCTTTTCGCGCGAGTGAGCTCTCAACCGGAATCCATTCGGTCACAATGCAGAAGCTGGCCTGAATCTCGAGAAGCTGTTTCAGAACTAGAGGCTTTGTCTCGCTGATGGATTCTTTCATTGTCAGGACGCGAACAACATGATCGCCAACCCTCAGGTGGTCGCGTTCTGCTTCGATATTCGAGTTCGCCACCTGGTAATCGAGGAACTGACCACTCTCCGGCCGGCCTTCAATACGCCATCCGTCGTAATTCAGCAGCCGGCGGAGAAAGCAGAAGCAGTCGTCGCGCAGAAGAGGCTGAATCTGTACGAAATCGGACAACTGCCGCATGAAGCTCCGGACTCGCTGCTCAAGGCGGAGCAGGTCTGCCTCGATTTGTTCGCGCAATAGGACTTTAAGCTTGTCGCTGGAGAATTGTGCCTTTAGCTCTCGTAGGCCAGCCCGTGGGTCAGTCGGCAATTGTGCGAGTGCGGCTGCCACGCCAGTTTTGGACCGCGTCCCTTCAATGACGATTGCGTAGAAGATCTCGACTGCGAATAGTTGGTCGAGTTTCTGGCTGAAGAATTCCTGACGTTGATCAATCGCCGCTTGGACAACAGGGTCGTCGGACGACTCGAACGGGATGTTGGGCCGGTTCGTTTTAAGTAGGTACTGATAGACGTGAAAGCCGGGTCCGAAGATCTTCAACGCTGCTTCGAGCCGTTTGACGGCATACTCTTGGGCCGCCTGATCCAGGCTCTCGTAATCAACGCCACGGACACGGATCACGATTCCCAGATCGCCGCTCTTGGTGAGAAATACTTCGTCGTTCCAGAACCCATAGAGGTTGATCTGGGCGTTGAGCGAGCCGGATTCGTTCCAAGGCTTGAGAATACGGTCGATACGGAGCACTAGCGCACCTCGACGGCAGGAATTTCCTGCTTGGCCGCGTCATAGCGTGGGCGGAAGCGTTCGCTCTGCGCGAGGATGCGCAGCATGGCCGGATCAGCGTTCGTTATCCAACGGCCAAATGTATAGCCGCCGATGAAGACGATGATCCCGGCCAGGAGGCTTTCGAAGAGATTGAAGACGCCGACAGCCCCGACGCAGACGAAATAGAAGAGGGTTCGCTCCACGCCTAGATAGGTGAGGGGCTTATGCAAGCTCTTGAAGACGCGATTGCGACGTTTAAGATTTATTTCCTGCACGAAAGCCCCCTCTACTCAATTGGGTCGGATTGGTGGAACAGGATGACGCCGCTGTGGTGAACTAGACACCCCACAGCCAGGTAAGGACATTCGCGGCAAGCACAGCGATGCCGCTTCCTGCGGCGACGCCAGCGAGCGCTTTTTTAGCTCCTGGTTCGCCGTGTGCAAACTGGTATCCGCCAATGACGATGGCAATCAGGCTAGCGACTTTGGCAACTGTGCCGGTGAACAGCGTCTGCAGGGCAGTGAAACCGGTATCAAAGGGAGAACCGCCCTGGGCGTGGGCTGCGAGTGGAACTAGGGCAAGGAACGTAGCAACGGCGAGGGTTGAGCTTGCTAATCTCCACCGAGAAGCCGGTGGCCGCCGGAGTTGGCGATTAGCATCTGGTGCGTTCGGCATTTGGGCCTCCAGCAGCAGCCGTCAGGTCGCTGCTTTTGGCTCAAACTAATCGGCAGAGTCGCTGACGTCCAATCACTTTTCGGAGTGACATTATTCCTGCAAGGCATGGTGCCCAATATCGGGGGTCTCCTAACCAGCTAACGCAGTAAGCGTATCCTTCTGTGGCCGGTCTTCAGTCACCTGCGTGCAGCGTTCGCGCGATCTTTCCCCGCCATAGAGCCACGACGGCGCAAAACGTGCCACCAACCAGCAGAAGGAGCGCTAAGGAGTTGAGGAGCCCTAATCGGAAGCGATAGATCCCTGGAGTGGACTCTTTGATGGCATCAGCCAACGAAAGGAAGTTAACGTTCGTGATTTGGTCTGAACTCGCCGAAGGCACCTTTCTCGTGAGTTCCCGGCCGGTGAGATTCCCAAAAGCAACAACTAGGGCGGTCCAAGACTTAGGCGTGCAGTTTGGATTACGTATGCCATCGATGAGCTGTTCTCGGATATCTTCAGCTCTGACATGTAGAATCACGTTGCACGGGGCCTCCGCAGCCCGGAGGGTTGGCCGAAGCGCTTCGATATCGTTTGAGGTCAAACTCGTAAATGGTAGTTGGTCTAGCGCATAGGCTAACGAGCTTTGGACGACGTAATCTGTTTCTTTGTTCTTCATACGCGCTACTATTTTGGATGCAAGCTCTTGAATCGTTGGTGTTCGAAGCTTTCCCTTCAGATCGCCTAACTTAGCACCCAGCAAATCCACGTCATTGGCCTTAGTATCTTTGCTCTCAATGTCAGCGGTAAGCAGCGTCGCAGCCGCTTCGATGGTGGACGGTTGCACTTTGTCCTTCAACGCATCAACACTCGCAGCCAGGGTAGTCAGATCAGAGACGTCGGTTCCTGTAGTGTTCGCCATGTAGCCAACCAATCTCGAGCCCAGCTTGTCCGCCGTGGGTATCTGAATTCCTTCTCTCAGGTCGTGCAGGCCGTCCGTCAATTCGCTGAGGCCCCATGAAGAGTCCGCTCGTTTCTGTGCCATGCGCGTCACCAAGACCGTTGCCGCGTCATCGATCTTTGACGGCTGCACTTTGTCCCCCAGAGCTGCCAAACCTCGTGCGAATCGATCGAGATCGTAAGAGCTTGCCTTTTCATTTTCCATGTTCGCAACCAGGATCGCCGCGGCCTCGTCGATCTTGGACGCCTGCACCTTGGCTTTTAGAGTGCCCAAGCCTCCTACTAACTCACGCTGCGAGCTTGAATCGGTCTCACCCTGAATGCGTGTCAGTAACATTGAGGCGAGCTCTTCGGCCTTCGGTTCCCGAATCTTCTCCGTCAGCGAGCTCAGGCCTCCTGCCAAGTGAGTTAGCTGCGTAGAATCGGTTTCTTTCCTCCGCATGCGGGATACCAGCCGCGACGCAAGCTCTTCGGATTTTGTTGTGCTGGTTCGGCCCTTCAGCTTATCCAAACTCACAATCACCGCTTGCGAAGAATTCCAATCCGTCTCCTTTTCCAGATGTTCGACAAGCATCGTCGCGGCTTCGTCACTTTCAAGCGTCGACATTTTGTCACAGAGGGCATTCAACGCTTTGGTTAGCTCAGGTAGGGTTTGAGAATTAGACTTTAGTTTTCTCAGCACTGCCACGAGTTTGGACGCGAGTTCGTCTGCCGTTGCCGTCCCGATATTCTGATTTAGATCGTTCAAACTTGCGGCTAAGTACCCCAGCGCATCGCGATCGCTAGTCTTCTCCATGAGCGCGACCAGCCTATTGGCCAGTTCCGTCGCCTTTTGGGGTTGAACTTTGTCTTTCAGCTTTGTCAAACCGGCGGAGAGCCAACTTAGAGTGGGTCCATCCTCCGGCTTTCCCTCCATATTCTTCACCATTGTTTCCGCCGCGTCGTCGATCTCAGAAGGTTGCACCGTGTTCTTCAGAGCGCTCAAACCCCAAGCAAGATAGTAAAGTGATTGAGGGTCCGTTTCTTTGTTGAGGCGAGCCTGCAGTTTGGAGGCGAGTTCTTCGGCTTTTCGTTCCTGAATTCTCCCGCTGAGTGAGTCCAAACTCGCCGCCAACTCCCGAAGGGCATCATGATTCTTCTCCTCCTCCAAGCGCCCGACTATCACGGTCGCCGCTTTATCGATCTCGGGCGGCCCTATCTTATCGCCTAGAGTGCTCAGGGCGGAGGTCAAGTAGTGGAGCTGCAAAGCACCAATCTGCTTGCTTTCCATGCTGTTCACCAGCTTAGTGGCGAGTTCGTCGCCCCTGGATTGCTGAATGCACGGTCCCAGTGCTCCCAATCCGGCAGCCAAATGGGCAAGTTTTCCTGAATCCGTTTCTTTTTCTATACGCGCCACAAGTTTGGAGGCAAGTTCGTCGGCTTCGGCACTCCGAATTTTTCCTCCCACCGCATTCAAAGCTGCCTCCAGGTAGCTTAGTTCCAGCTCACCGGTCTCCGGCTTCTCCATCCGCCCTACCAATGTGGAAGCGAAAGCTTCTGTACTTGAAGGGCCTAAATTCGCTGTGTCCCAAAATCGCGTCAGAGCCAGCGCTTCCTCGAGACTCTTGATGGACCAGGCGTTGCTTGAGAAGATTGGAAGAAGCTCACGGTGGAAGAAATCCGAAACCTCGCTTCGGTCGATGCGACTGAGTGCAATCGCTATCTCGAAGTTGTGCGCCGCGAGTCTCTCCGCAGTAGGCTCACTCGCGAGACCGAGGCGGAGAAACTCACGTCTAGCACTTCGGCTTGACTGCGAAAGTTCAACAAAGGTTTTCGAGCCCCACTCCGTAGTCCTATCCGTGCCCACAGCGTCAAACAGACGTCGTGCGGTCTCCTCTCCCCTAAACCGTTCGACGCTGATTGACGCTGAGAAAAAGAGAAGGCTAAGTGTCAGGCACCAACTGGCCGCGCTCGCCCAAATCCAGGTTTGCGCTTCGCCAAAACTTACCCTTCTTCGCCACCTCGCGTAAGCAAGCCGAACAAGCAGCAGCGGCCCTGCTAATGCAAATGGTTTCTGCCACGGAGTGGCACGCTGAAATTTCTGATAACGACTTTTGAGGTCAGATTCCGCAGGAATCTGACGACGCCGGATATCGCGAACAGGGGCGGCCAGATAGTCATGGTCCAAACGCCAACTAAGTTCCTCGCCCGGTTGAGTGACTCGCCTCACAATGTCACGACGTTCCAATTCCTCGAGAGTGCTGATAAGAGCATGGCCAGACTCGGCCGGGCAATACTCTAGGAGAGCCGTTTGCAATACCGGTGCTGAGGATTTTCCATCTTCTGTGACCATTAGATTCAACAAATCAAATACCCGAGACGCAGGTATGGGGCCGTCACACGCCCGTCTCACTTCTTCTTCTACGTATCCCGAGACTAGGCCATTCAGACCACCGACTTTGAAATAGGAGGATCTGGTGAGCTTGTTGCGAAGTTTCGCTAAGCCCAAGACGGCAAACCGCATTTGCACTGGCAGTACACCTTCCTCCGCCAGGTCATCACAGAGCTGCTGCAGCAAGTCGTTCCACCCATTTTCAGGTCTTAATATCTTAGCGTCGACTATTCCACGGATTTCGCCTTCGACAGAACCCCTCGCAAGGCGCCTCAGATAGAACTCTCCGGCATCATCTAAGCAGACACTGCGTTTTCCCCATTGCGTGTCTCGCCTTGTGACAAAAACACACTGAATATTCCCTTCGCGAATCGCCGAATTTAGGCGGCGAAAAAAGGAATTCGAGCTGTCCAATTGTTCGCGGGAAATTACAAGACCCTGCTCCGTTATAAAACGCTCACTATGCTTAATCTGAAACTCGTCAAATTGGTCGAGGATCAGGATCGAACCTTCAATTAGTTCTGCCCACACCGAGTTGGAATCGCCCTGCCTTAGTCCCAGCACAGGGTTGACCGCTGAAGCAACGGCCCTTGCTGGCCCCCTCTCCCAGTCGCCCGGCCAAGCGTCGACATAAGCTACCGTGAACCCTAAGTGTTCGAGCCTAGACTTGACTTCTCTCTGCAGAAGCACCGACTTTCCCACACCGGAATCGCCATACAACCAGACTTGACGTGACCCGACAATGAGCTTTGTCAGTGTCTGAGCGTCTGTTTCACGACCGAAAAACGCATTCTTGATCTCATCGAGGGCTGAGATGTCTGTGAGAACGGAGGGATCGCTTTTCAGCACGGTCAATCGATGCAGGCATAGTAAGGCACCCACAGAAGAGATTATGAGGGGATATGCCAGATATTTCTGCTCAATGACGTGAGGGAACCAAATCCATATGGCAACCGAGGGCGCTAGAAGAAGTGAGAAAAAGATGAGAGAGCGAACGGGGTGGGTTCGTATAGGCGCGTAAAGCCAACTATCCACCAGTTCCGGAAGCGGCATGCCGCAAAGAGTACTACATACTGAATCTGGAGAGAAGTGGCATGCAACGAATCGAGTGGTCATCGACCCGATGCGATGTGAGTAATCTCCCGACCCTGGCGATGCAGCAATTAGCGATTCGAAGCGGAGTCTTCGCGGATGACCGCCACTGACCGCTTACATACGCACGAGTGATTCCCTCACCACGGCGCAAAACCTCGCCCAAACCGTCAGTCTTTGCCGGTAGGGCGATGGTTAAGATGGCGTTCCCCGAATCCGTCGTTCAACCTCAGCCCAATAGAGGAATACAACGTCTCATCTCGTCGCATTATTCCCTCCGGGAATAATACCCATTCGAAATTGAATTGGACTCCTCCGCAGACCCAAAACTAACCTCAAGCTGCTCTGGCAGCTCTCCAGCTGCGAAAAATCACTCTCGGAGGCGGCTATGCCCGACCTTGCTTCCAAACCGGTCCGCCGGGTTGAAGTTCGTGACATCTCTTTTGAGCGGCTCCTCGATACCGATGAGGCCGCAGCATTACTGAACATCCATCCCAAAACCCTCCAAAAAATGGCTCGCCACGGCAACATCACCGGCGTGCAGATTGGCAGGCTGTGGCGCTTCCGCGCCTCGGAACTCGATCGCTGGCTCTCCGGGAAACTTGCCGGTTAACCCTTTCCCCCAATGTGCGTGGACTCTGTGCTCTCGAATAAGCTACATTCAGGCTGCGACCGCTGCCAGGATTCAAGGAGCAAATGAATGCTGGCGCGTTATCAGAACGGTTGTCTCCAAAGAATTGTCCGGAAGGATGGCGTGGAGAGATGGCAGTTCCGTTGGCTCAAGAAAGGGGCGGACGGCGTCTCACGCGAGCGCAAGAAAACCATCGGAACGGTCAAAACTTATCCCGAAAACAGCAAGAAGCTGCAGGATCTCATCGCTGGACTGCGGCTAAACATCAACACCGATGGCCCGACGGAGCTTTCTTCGATCACGATGACGGAAGCCGTGGAACATTACAAACTCCACGAGCTTGCCGACAGAGGCAGCGACGGCAAGGCGTATTCCACGCGCAGCCGAAAGACGCTGGTTCTGAACCGCTGGGTACTACCTCATTGGGGGAAGCTCGAACTCCGAGCCATCAAAACCGTCGCAGTTGAGCAATGGCTGACGACGCTCACCACAAGCAAGTTTGGTAAACCCAAACCTCTCGCAGGCGGCACAAAAGAGAAGATTCGTGACGCGATGAGCAGCGTTTTCAATCACGCAATCCGATGGGAGTTCACGGATCGGAATCCCGTGACCGGCCCAGTTAAGGGCTCGGGCGTTCGGGTTTCGGCGAAGCGTGAACGGACACCGGACATTCTCGAAGTCGAAGAGATGCACCTGCTTCTGGGGGCGCTTGGGATTCGAGAGAGAGCAATGGTCTTTCTAGATATGCCATCTGGATTGCGGAGGGGCGAACTGGCGGGCCTGAAGTGGGAGGACTTCGATTTCAAGGACCTGCATGTAAGTGTGACTCGGTCCCTCGTTGACCAGCACGTGGGTCCGGTCAAGACTGAAGCGTCAAGAAGGCTCATGCCGATTGACGAATACGTTGTCCATGACCTGCTGGCCTGGTATGAAGTGACTCCTTACAAGGAGCCGTCCGATTACGTCTGGGCGACCGACGCGAACCGCGCTGGAGCCAAGCGCGGAAAGCAGCCAGTCTGGCTGAGCGCTGTCATGCGTGACTACATCCAACCCGCTGCGAGAAAGGTGGGCATCAAGAAGAAAATGTCGTGGCACACGTTTCGTCACACATTCTCCACGCTGCTCAAAGGCAACGGGGAGGACGTTAAAGTCGTGCAGGAACTGTTGAGGCACTCAACTGCCAGAATGACATTGGACACCTATACCCAAGCTCTGAGTCCACAGAAGCGGGCTGCACAGAGCAAAGTGGTGGGTATGATTCGCCCAAAATCAAGTTGTACCGTCGTTGTACCGCGGGTTTCTGGCGAAAGCGCTCGGAACTCATTGAAAAGATTTGGCGTCCCCGACGGGATTTGAACCCGTGTTACCGCCGTGAAAGGGCGATGTCCTAGGCCGGGCTAGACGACGGGGACGCTGGTGAGGCGGGAAGAACTATTCATACTAGCAGCCGCTTCAAAACAGTGTCAAAAGTCAGTCATGAGTCAGTTTGAGAATTGTGTTGACGTTGACTTCGGACGGAACACGCATGCGGCTTAGATCCGTTGAAGGTCTCGGCTTTACCGCTGAAGTAAAAGGTAGATTTACCTCAGGCGCTAAAGCGGGTGTTGCATTGGGGCTGCAATATGCATGCCTCAAGAGACTGCTGAAAACGTCGAGAAGCCGATCTCTCGTCGGCCTGAAGGCCTCATCGTGATGACAAAAACAAAAGACTGGCAACGGCGCAGCTGAAGCTGCGCCCCTTCAAAACACAAAACACTCCACAATCGACTGTCTCAGCAGCCTGTCAAGGCGTGCTCCACCCGACACGTGGTAAGCGGGTGAATTTCAAACTGACCCATTACCCCAAACCGTGTGCGTTAATGCAAATGCAGCAGCCAAAATTGCGAGCGAAATTGCGCAGTGTTACACTTTGGTCACCAGCCGCTGAGCGGGAGTAAGGTGAACCGCTTGACGAGCGTTTAAGCTTGCCGGCGAAGTCCCGAACGCAGTGAGGGATCTCTCTGCGGGATTTCTCTAAGGTAAGCTCCTTTATAGAGCGGGAGTAACTCAGTGGTAGAGTCACGGCTTCCCAAGCCGTTGGTCGCGGGTTCGATCCCCGTCTCCCGCTCCAAGCTTCTTGGAATCACATTTCCTCCGTGAAGACAAAAGCCTTCCTTCCGACTCGGCACTCCCGGGATCACATCCAGCGGCAGCAGAAGTCACTGACAAGCTGCCCACCGGCGAGGTGAAATTCTGGTGGGTGCATCGGGAGACGTTTCTCTGGCCTTCTTTTGCGCACCATCGTGCAGCCAGAAATAAGAAGCGCCGATCTTCCCCCGGCATCCGCGTGCGCCCATTCTATTGGTCAGTTTCCGTTCCGCCAGATGGCGAGGAGGTCAACCTCATGCACGGCAAAAATCAATCCCGAGATTTCTTGTTGAGCATCGGCGCGCGTGCGGCGACGGCCGCATTGGCGATAGCCGTTGTATTTGCGCTGACGGTTGCCTTGAGCCAATCAGCGCAAGCGCAGACGCGGACCTGGACGGAGCAGGTGCTGCACAGCTTCGGCAACGGCAGTGACGGAGTCAATCCATCCGGTATGATCCTCGACTCCGTGGGCAATCTGTACGGCACAACCAGCGAAGGCGGCACTTACGGCGTAGGTACAGTGTTTGAGCTGACGCCCAACGGCCACGGGGGGCGGATAGAGCAAGTGCTCTTCAACTTCTATGGCCCATACGGGGACGGGCCCCTTGGTGGCCTGATCTTTGACGCCGCTGGGAATCTCTACGGCACAACCCAGAGTGGTTCCGATTCGAACCTTGGCACGGTTTTCGAGCTTACGCCGACAGCCGGCGGGGGCTGGACGGAGCAGGTGCTGCATAACTTCAACGGCGACGGGTACGACCCCCTGGCCGGACTGGTCATTGATGCCGCCGGCAATCTCTACGGCACGACCGACGGAGGGAACGAGGATTATCCCTACGGAACGGTGTTCGAGTTGACGCCCACGGCGGGCGGGGGGTGGACAGCGAAGGTGCTGCATAGCTTCAACGCAGCCGACGGAGCCTACCCTTGGTTCGGGAGCCTGATTCTCGATGGTGCTGGCAATCTATATGGTACGACGCTGAGAGGCGGGACTTACGGCGCCGGCGTCGTTTTTGAGCTGACGCCCACGATGGAGGGGAACTGGACAGAGACGGTGCTCCACAGCTTCAGCCAAAACGGCACGGACGGGTACTTTCCCTTTGGGGGCGTGATATTCGACGCTACTGGCAGCCTTTACGGCACAACATGGATCGGCGGCAGCAATGACGCTGGGACGGTTTTCGAGCTCACGCCCACAGGGGACGGGAATTGGACAGAGACGCTGCTGCATACCTTCGGCGGTGGCACGGACGGGGCTAACCCCGCGGCGGGTCTGATCTTTGATGCTGCCGGAAATCTTTACGGTACGACCGGCGCTGGCGGTAACTACGGCTATGGCTATGGAACGGTTTTCGAATTGATGCCAAACGGCAGTGGAGGCTGGACAGAGCAGATATTGTATAACTTCCGTAATAGCCCAGACGGGAACGATCCGGATACGCCTCTTGTCCTGGACAGCGCCGGCAATATCTATGGCGCGACCGGTGGAGGCGGCACTTACGGCTACGGGACGGTGTTCGAGTTGACGCACGCTTCTCCGTGCGCCGAGTGTAGTCTCACTGCCCTCCGGTGAGTTGATGAGCTCCCAAGTTAAAGAAGAGACGGGTGCTGGGTACAACGCGGCGTCGCACGGGATGCCGCCGATCAGGCCGCAATCTCTTTTGTGTCGCGCAGGAAGCTTCGCCCGCGCTTCTCTCCCCCAAGAAATAATGTCAGCGAAAGTACGGCGATGACCACCAGCTCGAACGCGGCCAGCGCCCAGGCGTAGCCAAGGCGGTCGCGCAGAGCGAACTCCACCGTCGGCGTCGAGGAGGCGAGCAAAATCCCAATCTGATAAGTGAAGCCCGGCAGCAAGCCGCGCACGGCATCGGGTGAGAGCTCGTTGAGATGAACGGGAATGATTCCCCACGCGCCTTGTACGCCCATCTGCATAATGAAAGCGCCGACGGCCAGGATCACGAGTGTGCTGCCGAACGCCCAGGCGGGCATGATCAACAGCGCAACCGCAAGCGCGGCGAGCATGCTGTAGCGGCGTCCGATGCGCTCCGAGAGCAACCCGAAGATGATCGCGCCTATGACCGCGCCGACGTTGTAGAACATCGTGATGTAGGCGACGGTGTTGGGTGCGACGCCATGACCGTGCTTGAGAAAGTCGGGATAGAGATCCTGGGTGCCGTGGGACAGACAATTCATCAGGAACATCAGAACAATCATGTACAGCGCAAGCCATTTGTGCTGCCAGGCGATGCGCGGACCGTCGATGGTGCGCGCGACGCGATGCTGCTGCCAGGCTTCGGACTCGGGAACTTTGGTGCGGATGTAGAGTGCCAGCAGCGCGGGTATGCCGCCGACCCAGAACATGGCGCGCCAGCCCCAGTTGGGCAGCACCACGCGCGCCGCCAATGCGGCGAGCAGATAACCGATGGAGTAGCCGCTCTGCAGAATTCCCGAGAGCACACCGCGCCAGCGCACCGGCGCATGTTCCATGACGAGTGATGCGCCGACGCCCCACTCGCCGCCCATGCCGATACCGAACAGCATTCGCAGAATGAAGAAGACGGTGAAGTTGGGCGCGAAGCCGCAGAGCACCTCGATGGCTGCGAAGTACACCACATTTACCATCAGCGGGCGCCGACGGCCGTAGCGATCGGCCATCATGCCAAAGAGCAGCGCGCCGACAGGCCGCATCATGAGCGTCGCGGTGACGCTGAGGACGATGTCGCGCTTGGGAACATGGAAGTGCGCGGCCAGCGTGTCGAAGAGAAAGATAACGACGAAGAAGTCGAAGGCGTCGAGGGTCCAGCCGAGAAAGCCGGCGCTCATGGCATGCCAGCGATCGGAAGCGGATTCCTGGGGCCGGAGTTCAGGCATGTTCGCGTGAAGTTATCAGATGTGCGGGAGAAATGCCAGACTGATGGGTGGCGCCGTCTGCTAGAATCACGCGCACATGACAATCGAACGACGAGAATTTCTGAAGCTGGCGAGCCTGGCTGCGGGCGGGATATTGTTGCGCGATGTCCCGAGCTGGGCCCTCCCGCAGAACAAGACAGAGATGTCAGGCCAATCTATGCGCGTCGTCATTCTCGGCGCTGGGTTGGCGGGGCTGGCTGCGGGATGGGAGTTAAATCAGAGTGGGCACGAGGTCGTCATTCTTGAAGCGCAGACACATGCCGGCGGGCGCGTGCACACCATTCGCGAAGGGCTGTCAGACGATATGTACGCCGAGGCCGGCGCCGGTCGCATTCCCAACACGCACACCGTCACGCTCGAGTGGGTGAAGTATTTCAATCTTCAGCTGGAACCGTTCTGGCCTACCGATGGCGCGGACGTCGCGCTGCTGAAGGGCAAGCGCGTGAGGACGCCGGTGGGCAAGCCAGTCGATATGTCGCAGGTGCCGCTGGATCTGACGCCGGAGGAGCGGCGCATCGGGCTCGGGAACTTCGATGAGCATTACTACGGCGCGACGATGCGCAAGATCGGCGACGCCATTCGCGAGGATTGGCCGCCGGAGATCATGGCGCTGGCCGACATCAGCATGGCGAACTATCTGCGGCAGCGAGGCGCGTCGGAGGATGCGATCAACTACATGGTGCTGGGCTTTCAGGATGACGCAGCGCTGGACTTCATGCGCGATGCCTACAGCCATCACACCGAGTCGCTGGCGAAGATCAAGGGCGGCAACGATCAACTGCCACGCGCGTTTGCGGCGAAGCTGAGCAGCCAGATCCGTTATGGCTGCGCGGTAGAACATATTCAGCGCGACAAAAATCGCGTGCGGATCGCGTATCGGCAGGAGGGGTTGCAAGACCAGATCGATGCCGATGCCGTGGTCTGCGCGATTCCTTTCGGAGTATTGCGGACAATTGCAGTGACGCCGGAGTGGTCACCGGCCAAGCGACATGCGATTGACACGCTGTCGTATGGGCCAGTGGTGCGGACGACGTATCAGGTGAATCGCCGCTACTGGCAGGACGACGGGGAGAATGGATTTGGGACGTCGGACAAGAACTTCGAGGTGTGGCATCCGACGTACGGCAAGCCGGGTACGCGCGGGTTGTTGCAGGCGTACGTGTACGAGAAGTACGCACATCATCTCGATCAGCTGAGCGACAGCGCGCGGGTTGAGGAGCTAATCGTCGATATGGATGCAGTGCATCCCGGGCTGCGGCCGCATCTGGAGACGGTGGTGGTGAAGTCGTGGATGAACGATCCCTGGCAGCGCGGCGCCTATACCAATTACTACGTGAGCGAGCAGAAGCTGTATCCGGATGTGTGCCGACGCGAGGATCGAATATGGTTCGCCGGGGAACATGCGTCGCCGTGGCCGGGATGGATGCAGGGCGCGATTTATTCAGGGATTAAGGCGGCGAAGGAGATTAATGCGGAGAGTCAGAAAGGCAGCGGTTAGCGGTTAGCAATTAGCTTATAGCGACTCAGGCGCTGAGGTCTTCGACCTCAGCGCCTGAGTTTTTCTTGCGCGCTCGGGAAGCAGGCCTGAAGGCCTGCTCTACCGATTTTTCTTGCGCGATTGGAGCGCAGGGCTCTACCGCGCAGTTGCTCCAGTCGTCATCGCGCCGGCAGCAGAGGCGTTGGTCGCGTTGCCTTGCTGCTTCAGCCAGGCAGCCAAGTTGCCCTGCTGCTGATCGCGCAGCGCGACGCAGTTGTCAATGCCCTCGATGGCCTGCTTCTGATTGCGCTCGGTGCCCGGGAAGGGATGCTGGTCAAAGAACTGCTTCACCTCCGTAGCCTTGTCCGTGCTGCAGAAGCTCTGAGCGCCATAGAGGAAAACGCCTACGCCGCCGAGGCCGCCGCCGGTCTTCTTCAGGAGATCGTCAAAGTGCGCCGTCATGAACTTCCACGTCGCATCCTGACTGCTGGGATTGTTGAGCATCGGAATCAGGATGTAGAGATCCTGACCGCGCACATCCGCGGACAGCGTCCAGTCCAACGTCTGTTTCGTCAGATCAGGTTGCTGGAACTCCGACAGCGAATAGAAGTAGCTGTAATACTGTTCCGGTGACTTAGCCTTCTGCAATTGCGCCTTGTACTGCGCGTAGAGCTGAGCATCGCCGTGATGCGCAGCCACCGTCAGAACCGGGCGGACCATGGTGCCATCGATAGAACCCGGATTGTTCATGTATTGCTGCACCATCGCCTGCGCCTGCTGAATCACCTGAGGATCGTCGGCCATATTTCCCAGACCTTCGAACAGGAAGGCGCGTTTCTGTTTATCTTCCGGCGTATCCTTGGGCCGGCCATTGTATCCCAGTTGCTGCAGCATGGGAGAAAACTCGCTGCGCAGCCAGGCCTGGAAAGCAGGACGGTCAGCACTGGTCAGCATGTAGTCGTTGACCATGTTGAGGTGCTGGCCAAACGAGGCGATCAGGGCCGAGCCGGGCGTGTTCTTCAACTGCGCGCCCAGCGCAAGATAGTCGCCCATGCTGTGCTTGCCGATGCGCATCAGCGCCCACTCATTGCCGATCAGGGCAACGCGTTCTTCGGGCGCGAAGACGGTGTCGACTGCGCCGCCAAGCTGACGCAGCGCGCCGCTGTCATAGTTAAAGCGGTAATAGCCGAGAGCGTTGGAATCGGGGAAGACAAAGTTGGAGCAACCCTTCATAGTGAAGCTCTGTTCGTGCTCGGTAAGCAGGAAGCACTGTTGCGTTCCGGCTGAGTTCGCGTTGATGCCTTTGGCGCAGACGGGAATCTGCCAGATCTGATCGCTGGGCTGACTGAAGACCGCCGGTGTATCGAAGTAACGCTTCTGCGAGAGCTTCAGCGTGGTGTTGCCGCCTTCGCACTTGGACTCGGCATCGACGAACGGTACGCCGGGCTGCAGGACGAAGGTGGGCATGATCTCGTCGATTGGCTTCTTCGAGGCGCGCGCCATGGCGCTCCAGAAATCCGCAGCGGTCGCGTTACCGTAGGCGTGTTCCTGCAGATAAAGGTTGACGCCCTTACGGAAGGTTTCCGGCCCAACATAGGCCTCAAGCATGTGCAGCACAGCGGCGGTCTTGCCGTAAGCGATGCCGTCGAAGAGTTGCTCGATCTCGGCGCGCGTGGTGGCGTCCTGGTGAATGGGCCGGGTGTTCTGCACGGAATCGCCGGCCATAGACTCATCGTTCTCGGCAACCGTGCCCTGTCCGACCATCCAGTCAGGCTTCCACTGGGCCAGGGGATGCGGGGTCATCCAGGTGGCAAAACCTTCGTTGAGCCAAATGTCATCCCACCATGCCATGGTGACCAGGTCGCCAAACCACTGGTGCGCCATCTCGTGCGCGATGGTTTCGGCCACTCCCTGCTTGGCGCCGACCGATGCGGTCTTCTCGTCGATCAACAGCGCGGTCTCGCGATAGATGATGGCGCCCCAGTTCTCCATGGCGCCAGCCTGGAAGTCAGGCACGGCGATGTTGTCGAGCTTGGGCAGCGGATACTTGATGCCGTAATAGCTGTCGTAGTAGTGAAGAATGTACTTCGAGGCGGCCAGCGGGAACTGCGCCAGGTTCTCTTTGCCGGGCACGGTGCAAACGCTGACCTTCACGCCATCGGTGTGGTCGGAGATGCACTTCCAATCGCCAACGGTGAGCGCTACGAGATAGCTCGACATCTTGGGCGAAGTGGAGAACTTGATGGTGTGCTTGTCGCCGGGGCCGGGCGTGTCGGAGACGATTTCGCCGTTGGAGATGGCAGTGTCGCCTTTGTCGACGATCGCGGTAATATCAAATTTCGCCTTGTACGCCGGCTCGTCAAAATTCGGGAAGGCGACACGCGCGTCGGTCGATTCCATCTGCGAGACTTCATACTTGCGGCCGTTGTAGGTGCTGAGATAGAAGCCGCGCAGCTTGTCGTTGAGATGGCCGGTGTACTTGATGTGAACCATCGCGGTGCCCGCGGCGAGTTCCTTGTCGACGGTGAAGGTCGCCTGCTCGTTCTTGTCGTCGAGCGAAACTTTCGCGGTCTGCGTCTGCCCGCCGGCGGTCACGGTGACGTCGTGGAAGTCGATCTCAAGCGCATTTAGGGTGATAGTCGTGGCCGGCTTGCTGAGCTTGAGATCGATGGTTTCATCCCCCTCGAAGCTGTTGGTGGTGAAATTGATGTTGACGGTCAGCGAATAATGGTCGGGAGACGCGCCCCCGGGAAGGCGCTGCGCAACCGCTGTGCAGCAGGCAAGCAAGCCGGCCACACAAACAAGCAGAATCTTTTTCATATCACTCTCTCAGGATCGGAAGATTACCCAGTGACGGACGAAAGGAATTACGAGTGGAACAGGTGAATAGTTCCACACGCTATTAAGAACATATTAGACGATTATAAGCAGGGTAAGTTAGCGAGTGAATGATCGCAGTGTGGGCGTGTCCGTTTTTGTACACAGAAAAGGGGCGTTTGTCCGTTTCTGCACAGTGTAAGCTGCGAGCTTCGAGTGGCGAGCGTGAAGGCCGGCGCTACCCGGCGTAGTAGCCGTAGGAAAATCCCAGCGTCAGACCCACCCGATTCGCTAACCACTGGAGTACTCCACATGGTTATGAGGACCGGAGTTATCATCGCGACGCGGGTTCTTTGTAACCGAGGGCAAGTGACCGTCGGCACAGTGTTAGTGTGGGCTATCTCTGTATCATTGTTCGTTGAAAAACTTCCGGAGGCAATCTTGGCACAACTGAAAAAACTGTTCTCTCTCCTGATGATTTCTGGTCTGCTGGTCCCAGCAGCACTGGCCGGCGGCAAGGAAGATCCCCACGATTTGTTAACGAAGTCGTTTCAGCAAGCTAACCTATGGAACCAAGGGCCGGTGAAGCTGGTGGCGCAGGTTCGCATGCCAGTATCTACCGGTCATGATCTGAATCTGGATTACACGGTGTCATGGGCTGGACCGGATAAATGGCGCGCGGAGTGGACGGCGACTGGCCTGGATCAAGTTACCATCCTGAACAACGGGAAACTTTCGTATGCCAGTAATCAGACGCCGCTGGTGCGGGCGATTGAGTTCGAAGCTGCTCTGGCTGCGCTGGACGGCGGCAATCCGGCTGGACCTTACGCCTTCGCGCCACTGGATTATCAGAAGGCGAAGATCGACGTCTCCAAAAAGAAGATCAATGGAATGGACGCGAAGTGTCTGGCCTTTGGCCCGCCGGCGGTGACCTATTGTATCGACGGCGCGACCGGTCATCTGCTCAGCGTCGAGGGCGATCTCGGAACCTTCGAATATTCCGATTACACGACGATCGGCAACCTTTCCTATCCGCAGACGGTGAAGGTGTCTTATGTGAAGACGCTGATGGAAGATGCCAAGATCACGGTGAGCCGCGGGCAGGCCTTTGCCGACGCACTGTTTGTCGCACCCGGCGATAGTAAAGCGGTCGACTTTGCCGCGTGCGCCGATGTGGACAAGAACTTCGCGGCTCCGCGGTTGAGCAAAACCGTCACCGCCAAGATGCCGGAGGCAGCCAAGAAAGCCAAGAAATATGGCATGGTGTGGGTGCTGGCCACGGTAAACAAGGATGGTTCGGTGCAGAAAGCTACCGTACTCGGTGGCGATCCTGATCTGAACAACGCCGCCCAGGATGCGGTACAGCAGTACAAGTTCACGGCCTATATGCGTTGTGGTCAGGCAGTGGAATTCACCACAGCGGTGGTTGTGCCCTTTGCTCCGCCGCCCCCACTACCACAACTATAGGACGCCAAACACGGAACGAAGTGACAGCTCGACTGGCTTGAAAATCGAGATGGAGTAGTTGAGGCCCGGAGCTTCATGATGGAAATCCGGGCCTCCGATTCTGCGGGATGTGGAATCGGAGGAGAGCTAACTTCCAATACGCAGCCCCATCCTGCCAGTGGAAGGATTGGGGGCTGCCGTGCCAAATACCGTTGTACCGACTTCGTTAGTACTGCAGCGTGGGAGCCTCGCTGGGGCTGCCACTTCCCACCGCATGGATCAACTGGTCAAGATCTTCACGATCCACCCAATTCGCGTCGGGGCGCTCGACCCGAATCAGACCGCGCAGGATCTCCGCCTGGTGGGCGGCATCGGCCAGGCTCTGTAGGAACTGATCTTCGTTCACATCCAACGCCGCTCGCATGCGTTCCAGTTGTGCGCGGACGATGCGGAGGCTAGCGTCGAGTTTGGCCAGTGCGGACGAAACTTCAGCAGACATACACTTTCCTTTCGCACCCTTCGCGCTTGCAATGCGCTCAGGTGCAACTGCGTGTTGCTACAGACGTGAAACCTAGGAGCGTAACCAGGGGTTGTTGTTTGTTGCTCAAGTTGTACCCCGCTTTTCAAAGGAATAAAAGATGCAAAAGTGGGTACCGGCTCGCCACCAGCGTCTGAGCCCGCAAGACAAAATTAAGTGCCAAGCATTGCGACTGAGGGCACAAAGATAAGTGCTATGGTCGTGTACCCCACTTGGGCGACAAGGAATGCACCCTGCGAGATGCAGCGCAGCCCCAGATTCCGTGCGGGTTAATAACTGGCTGATTAACGTGAAGAGGGCCTTGTTGCTGAACAGGAAGAGCGTTGCGGACGGTATTAGCGGTGATGGATATGTTTACAGAATCGTTAAGTAATGCATCGATTACCGTTAATCAAGATGGCATTAATTCTCTCGTTTAAAAATACTCAATCCCCAGGAGTACGAGACCCTGGTTGATGATCAGAAGGTTGGCATGCTCCGTCCGCGAGGACGTATTTGAGATTTACCGGAGCACTATTAACTCTTCTCTTAGCAATCGGTATCCGCCCGGTTGGTCATCTTTCTCTGCGCATACGCCACCTGTTGGTGATAATCATGGCCGCGATCACGATCGCCTGCAGTTGGTATGGATCCTCGTCGGTGCTGGGCATTACGCCAGCACTGGGTGCAAGGGGTGAGAGCAGCAGTTTACGATAGCTGCAATCATATTGGGATTCTTCGCGGCCGCCTAGGTAGTTACTGTCATAAATTACGACGGCTTGCGCTTCATTATGATGATGCTGCGTGTCGCCGCTACTGGATGGTTCTCAGCTCGCTTGCCCCAGTAATAGGTTGTACCGTACTGATCCAACTCCGCCACGCCATCCACGACGTAGTGTTCCCGACTGTACTCCTGGAGCCAGCTCATGATTTCATCCATGGAAGCAGTATTGGGAAACGCGACCCAGGAGGCCTTGTCGTTGACCAACATCAGCACCTCAGGACTGGCTTGCTCGATCTCTTCCTCCATTTGCTTCTGCAGAGCTACGCCATACTTCGGCACCAGAATCGGGTAGGTACAGACATGTCCGGTGGCCGAATGGCGATGCGAGTAAAAGAAGATCTCCGGCTCCGAGCCCAGGATTCCGACGGTCGCACCTGGAGTCGTATTGCTGTCGATGTAATGGGAAATCTCGATGGCTTCAGGAAATGGATTGTCCCCGTAGACCTGCCGGCTGGCCTCGCTCGGATCAAGGCGGAAGAGAAAATCCCTTTGGCGATAAATGGCCGACGAAACTGCGACCACAAATATCAGAATCGGAAGCGCTCCCAGCGCACGCGATCGCGTCTTGGTCAGCAACGTTTCGGTGGCGCATGCTACTGCCATCCCAGCCAGTAAAGAAACTGCGGGCAACATAAGAATGAAATAGTGCTCGCGAAAGTACAGCCCTGCGGAGACGGCGAGAAAGGAACACGCCAGAAAGGAGATTGCGAAAAACATCCCGCGCCGCGCTCGTCTGTTCCAGAGAAAAGCGGTCAGGCCCAGGGCGGCGATCAGCCAAACTCCCACCGCGGATCCTATGACTACAGCGCCCTTTTGCTGCAGTCGCTCGAAGCCGTATGCCAGGCTCGCGTTGGTGCCGTATTGCCGCGCGTAGCTGAAGGTCCAGAACCAGAAGTCGCGAAAGCTACCGGAGCGCCACATCAGCAGGCAGGTCGCGACGAACGTCAGCAGGCTACCGGATAACAGCGCCGTCATCTGGCGAGGCAATCCCTTCCATCGGTTCGCGCGCCCCTGCCACAGCAGGTACAAGCCGGCCCAGACCAGAAAGAGAATGCCGGGCTGTTTCATTTGGAAGGCGAGCCCGAGTAGCACGCCGGAGCAAAAGAATTGCCAGCTTTTGTCAGTCTCCAGCGCGTCGAGTAGCAAGACGACTCCAGCGATGGCGCCCAGAATTACAAAATGAGTCGCATGCGCGGCGAAGCCTAACACGGATGGACTTGTCGACAGCAGCGCGTAACTGGCGGCCGCAACCACTCCCGCCAGTTGCCCGAAGAAGCGCACACCGAGCAAAAAGACGAGCACGGTGGTGGCGGCGTTTACCAGGATCAGCCCCAGGTGAAGTCCGGCCTGCGTCTGTCCGAACAACCCGAGCAGAACCGCGTAGGCGGCGTAGGTTCCCGGCATCTTCAGCGTGTAGAGATGCTTGTATAACTGCTGGCCCTGCTGAATCAGCTGGCCTCCGTAAGCGAACTCGCCCTCGTCACGTTCCAGCGGTATATCGCGCAAGCGGTAGCGAACGAAGGCGAAAAACACGAGTATCAGCAGTAGTAGCGTGGAGGTGAGATAGGGCGAGAGCCTCCACTGGCGCGGAGCAGTGTTTTCGAACCCAGCCTCAGCGGGGCGAGTTTCTATAGGAAGACCAGCGTGTGCAGCAGACATGCGCGACTCGTAACCGAAAACTCCGCTTGGCTGGAGTCCAACCACTGTACACCAGATCGCCAGCGTGTACTCACCGGGGATCTGAGGCAAACGCCGGCAGAGCGCATGCTCGGCTCTCACAGGAGCTTTGGAGTATTCAATTCGGCCAAACCGGATTCCGGGATACGATGCAACCATGAAATTGGCTGGCGGTTTGCTGGTTAGGCTGCCATCGCCAGCCGCTGGGCCACAGAAACATCATCAGCGGATAGACCCCAAGCACAAAGATCACCCCGACCAACACGTTCTCGATTCATTGTGCTCTCTGTGTGTTCTTTGCGAAGCGAGTCCATTTGGCCGGCATCTTTCGGCCACACGGTATTCCGAGATGGTTTGGTCAATCATTGGAGCAGAATGCTACGACTAATGAAATGGGACACGTCAATGGGAGTAATGGGTTGCCGGATGATTGACAAGAAATCGCGGTTTCCCTCATTGGTGGCCCGGTAGGGTTCCGAGTGTAATGGCCTGATTTCGCCAGCTACCCTCGAATCCGCAAATCAAGTCCGTTACTATCAATCTTCTGGAGCGTAATACGAAATTAAGTTGACGTCCTTATCCAATGGCGTGATATTCGTCCTGCGACCAATGGCCTTCGATTACGAGCTTTTGCTGGCGGTTTCGCCCGTCAGGTTGAAGCGCCCAGGTCATTTTGAGACCGATGATGCTTATTAATTTTGCTTATGGGTGCTGATGACTGGTCTGAATATTTGAAGCAATACAAAACCACTTCTCTTTCACCGGCCGACTCCAGGGAATTTTTGTCGTGAGGAAGCCATGCGTACAGCGCAGAATCTCCCGTTGGCGAACTTTGGCGTTTCAAAGATGGCCTGCATCGTCTCCCTATTTTGCGTCACGGCGGCGATCGTCTCCTCAGCGCAAACTTTGACCACTTTGGTTTCTTTCGACGGAACCAACGGTGCGGGACCGGTCTATTCGCTTACCCAAGCGAGGGACGGAAATCTTTATGGGGCAACCACCTTTGGAGGCGAGTTTAACGATTGCGCCGAAGGCACCGCCTGTGGCGTCATCTTCAAAATGACGCCCGCTGGCATGCTGACCACGATTTACAACTTCTCCGGTACGGACGGCCAAGCCCCCAATGCAACCGCCTTGGTGCAAGGCACGGATGGGAACTTGTATGGGACAACCCAGTTTGGGGGGAACAACAATCAGGGCACGGTCTTCAAAATTACCCCCAGCGGCACGCTAACAACCCTGTACAGCTTTTGTTCCCTGTCGAGCTGCACAGACGGCGCGAACCCTTTCGCGGGACTGGTGCAGGGCACCGACGGGAACTTCTACGGCACGACGGCGTACGGAGGCAACTCCGCATGCTATTACGGTTACGGCTGCGGCACCGTCTTCAAGATCACCCCCAGCGGGACGCTGACCACGCTGCACACCTTTTGCTTGGTATCCGGCTGCGCTGACGGCGAGAACCCTTATGCCAGGCTGGTGCAGGGCACCGACGGGAACTTCTATGGGATGACCTGCTGCGGAGGAGGATACACTGGGTGTGCTTCAGGCTACGGCTGCGGCACCGTCTTCAAGATGACGCCCAGCGGCGCGCTGACCACGCTGCACAGCTTCTGTTTGCAAGCCGGGTGCCCTGACGGTTCGGAACCTTTCGCGGGGCTGGTGCAGGGTACCGACGGGAACTTCTACGGGACGACCTTCGCGGGCGGACACGGCTCGGGCAACGTCTTTAAAATCACCCCCAGCGGCACGCTGACCACGCTGTACAGCTTCTGTTCCTTATCGAACTGCGCTGACGGCTGGGGGCCTTATTATAGCGGGCTGGTGCAGGGCACTGACGGGAACTTCTACGGAACAACCTTATACGGCGGAAGCGGAAACGGAGGCACTTGTGCGGGCGGCGGCCTCTACTGCGGCACCGTCTTCAAAGTCACACCAGGCGGCACGCTGACCACGCTATATAGTTTTTGTTCCTTATCGAACTGCACTGACGGCGCGTACCCTTACGCCGGGTTGGTGCAAGCCAGCAACGGGAGCTTCTACGGGATGGCCTCCTATGGCGGCGTCAACTCTCTCGGGACCGTTTTCAGCTTGACGGCACCCAGTCCGACCGCCGTGCAATTCCTTCCGGTGACGCCGTGCCGTCTGGTGGACACGCGCAACAACCATGATCCAATTCAGGGCGGCACATGGCAGGTCTTCGTCGTTCCGCAACTGGGCGGTTGCAACATCCCGGCGACTGCCGCAGCGTATTCGCTGAACGTTACGGTTGTCCCGCATCATCAGCCCTTGAACTATCTGACGATCTGGCCCGCGGGCAGACCCCAGCCTTACGTCTCGACCATGAATTCGCGTGATGGCCGCATCAAGGCTAATGCCGCGATTGTGCCGGCCGGAGCGAGCGCCGCCGTCAGCGTCTACGCTAGCGATACCACCGACGTCATCCTCGACATCGACGGGTATTTCGCGACCTCGAGCTCGGACACCTATCAGTTCTATCCCTTGACGCCCTGTCGCATCGTGGACACGCGTAACGACCACGATGGCGGATCGCTCCAGCCCGGTGTCGAACGTGACTATCAGATTCCCGGCAATTGCAGCGTCCCCACGAGCGCTGTCGCCTATTCCTTCAACGTCACTGTCGTCCCGACCTATGGTGCGCTCGACTACCTGACGGTATGGCCGATGGGCGAGCCGAGGCCTACGGTGTCCACGCTCAACAACCCGACCGGGACCTACGTGGCGAACGCAGCCATCGTGCCGGCGGGCGGCAATAACACCACCGCCTTCTACGCCCACAACAACAAAACCGATCTGCTGCTGGACATCAACGGCTATTTCGCTCTCCCCGGAACTGGCGGTTTGTCGCTCTATACGGTTGCACCCTGCCGCGTGCTAGACACCCGCCAGAGCGGCGGTTCTTTCATGGGCGAGAAAATGGTGAATGTCGAGGGCAGCGCCTGTGCTCCGCCCAGCAATGCGGAGGCCTACGTCTTCAACGCGACGGTGGTGCCGCCGGGCTCGATGCCGTATCTCACGTTGTGGGCCGATGGTCAGCAGCGACCGCAGGTCTCGACCTTGAACGCCTACGACGGCTTCATCACTTCGAACATGGCCATCGTGCCGACGAACAATGGCTCTATCGATGCGTACGCGGCTGGACTAACGCAGCTGATACTGGACATCTCGGGCTACTTCGCGCCGTAGGTGGCGATCTCACTGTTGTAACATCCTCATAGCGCTGGAAGACCCAGCCGCCATTCAGACCGGTTTCATGCAGGTGCTTTACGGGGTCAAGGCTAGTAGTGGTGTGGCTTAGCGACACGGTATCCTGTGGTCATGGATCCCACGGAACGCTTTTCGCTGGATGTAGTGGTGGTGGGCGCCGGACCGACGGGCTTGGCTTGCGGCATCGACTGCAAGCGCGGCGGTCTGACGGTCGCCAACATCGACAAAGGCTGCCTGGTCAATTCCCTGTTCAACTATCCCAGCAACATGACGTTTTTCACGACGCCGGAGCTGCTGGAGATCGGCAACATTCCCTTCTGCAGTCCCAACCAGAAGCCCACGCGGCAGGAGGCGCTGGAGTACTACCGCAAGGTCGCTGAGCATTATCAGCTCGACCTGCGGCTGTACGAACCGGTGCTGAAGATCGAAGGCAGCGACAATAACTTCGTCGTGCACACCACGAACATTCATGGGCACCAGCGCGAATATCACGCGCGCAAGCTGATCGTGGCGACCGGCTACTACGACCGCGCCAACCACATCAACGTTCCGGGCGAAGACCTGCCCAAGGTGATGCACTATTACCGCGAGCCGCATCCGTTCTTCGGGCTGGAGGTGATGGTGCTTGGCGGCAAGAACTCGGCAGCGATTGCCGCGCTGGAGTTGTGGCGGCACGGCGCGAAGGTCACGCTGGTGCATCGCCGCGAAGGGATCAGCCCGTCGGTGAAGTACTGGATCAAACCCGACATCGAGAACCGCATCAAAGCAGGCCAGGTGAAGGCCTACTTCAACACGCGCGTACGCGAGATCACACTGGAGCATGTGGTGCTGGAAACGCCGGAGGGCGAAGTGACGCTGGCGAACGATTATGTGTTCGCGCTCACCGGATATCATCCCGACTTCGAGTTCCTGTGCTCACTCGGCATCAAACTGAGCGGCGAAGCCGACAAGAAGCCAGTCGTCGATAGGCAGACGCTGGAAAGCAATGTGCCGGGAATCTATCTGGCGGGCTGCATCGTGTCGGGCATGAGGACGAGCGAGATCTTCATCGAGAACGGGCGCTTCCACGGGCTGGCGATTGCTGCCGATCTGAAACAGAAGCTGCGCGCCGAGGCGGTGACGGCGTGAAACCGGGTCCCGCGCGCGAAAAGAAGAGCAGCGCTCCTGCATCATTGGCGGATCAGGCTCTGGATGCTTGGCGTGTGCACAGCGAGATCAACGAGCTGCTGATTGATGCGATTCCTGCCGAAGGCTTCGCGGCGATTCCGCTGAATTCGCGTGGGCGCGATGTTGCGCAGCAACTGATCCACATGGATGCCGTTCGCGTGCAGTGGTTGCAGTCGAGCAACGCGCCGGAAGCCAAGAGCCTCACGCTGCATCGCAAGGAGGAGGAGTTATCCCCTGCCGAGCTGAAGGCTGCGTTGCGCGAGTCAGGACAAGCGATCGAAGCTGTTCTGCGACGCGTGTTCGAGCAGGGCGAAAAGACCAGCCTGTTCAAAGGCGCAGCACTGCGCTGGATGTGCTACCTGATCTCGCACGAGTCGCATCATCGCGGACAGATTGCGCTGGCGCTCAAGCAGAACAGCATGCGCCTGCCGGACAAAGTCGCGATGGAAGGACTGTGGCAGAAGTGGTGGTAGAGCCGCATCTCGCCGTTCGCTCTTCGCATGCTGGCCCGTTGCTGACGGGGCGATTCTGGCGAAGAGCGAAAAGCGAGCAGCGAATCGCGTCGCTACCAGGCCGAGAGGCTGACGTCGTCCAGCCACACGGAATACGGATCCTGCTGATAATCGCCATCCATCTGGAAAGCGACGTTGAGGTCTGAACCTTTGTAGTCCGGTTGCGGGTTGTAATACTTGTCGACGGTGCCGACATTGCCGTCGACGCTGACGCTGATGTAGTGAACCTGCCCATTGACGCGCTCAATCTGCCACGTCAGGTGATGCCAGGTGTTGGCCGAAACTACCGGACAAGGCACGGACGTTGTCTCCCAGCTTCCAGCCTCGTCATTCCAGATGTCCCAATAACCAGTGTTGCGATAGCTGCACTCGCTGCCCCATATGTAGCGCACTCCATTCATGCTCTGGTTCACGTCGAACTCCAACGCTTCCGGCAGATTGGGATCCCGCATGTAGAAGTAGAGGTCGTAGTCGAAGTGAGTCGGCGTGCTGTTGAGGCCAAAAGAATGCCACCACAAAGCGTTCGAGTACGCCGTGTTTCCGCCAAGCGTGAACAACGCCGAAGCGCCGCTCATGGAGGGAGTTTCCTGGTTGGGTGTCATGCTGGAAGTCGCGTCGCCCAAGCCGGCCGCGCAGACATGGCCATTGAGTTTCTGTGTACACCACAACCAATTCGGCAGGGTCTGTACCGCGGAAAAGGTCTGCGCTCCGGCAGGAACTCCGGGCGGTGCCGGCGGGTTGTTGTTGGACGGCGAGTTGTTGGAGGGCGAACCACTTGAAGGCGAATTATTCGCAGGCGAACCGCTCGATGGCGACCCGGAGGGCGATCCTGAACCGGACGGACCAGAACCCGACGACGGCGGGTCGGCAGGCTGCGCCGGAGTCACAACCGGAGTTTGTGGTTGGGAAGCGGCCATCGTGGACGAGGGATTCCCGCCACACGCTGCCAATGCAAGCAGGAGAAAAAGTATAACGACGACTAATGCGGAGTTTCTATAGACAGATTCGAGACGATCAGACTTCGAGTACGACAACAACTGCATGCTAACTTTACTCCAAGTTCTTAGGGGATTTGACGAGGACGCAGATTCGCGAACTTTGCAGGTAAGGTTCGATTATATGGATAAGGCGCGGTGCTTATAACCGCAATGGTGCGAAATGACAGGAGAAAATCGTCCTAGTACTGCAAGTGAGAACCTTAGTTCGCAGGTAGTACGACTCTATGCGAATCTCCGCGATCTACCGATACATTCGCGATGCGTCATTCTAAAAGCTCTGATTGCAAACTCGCCGATCACGCATCCGCTGGTGGTAGTTCCGGACCTGGCTCAGCTGGGGGCAAGTCCGTCACGACCGGCGCCTCAATCACTTCTACAGGAGGAGGAAGGGTTTCTATTATCGGCTGTACTACAACGAGAGTTTCAGCATATCGCTCATACCAGGTCATCGCGCTGGCCAGCTGCCACAGCCGCGTCGCCAGCTGCGCGAAGATGATCAGCTCGAGCACCACGAAAATCAGCGGCGTCGAAGATGAAGGCACATAGGCCCAGAGCACAAGTCCGATGGCGAGCGTGACCCACGCTACTAATGCGATAGCGACATATTTCCAGTAGATCCCTGCATGCCAGGTAATCCGCAAAGAGCTCCACAGATTGCGCCACATGCCGCGCTCGTTCTGCACTACCGCGCGAACCTTCGCGAGGTCGAACCACAGCCGAATCCATAGCGCGAGCAGCATGAAGATGATTACCGCGCCAAGCGAGGAGAAGATTCCTACTTGATCTGCAATCGCACGATCGCCAACATGATCGGCCAGCTTGCTCAGGCCCTGATAGATCAGGCCAACGATCACGAAGGGAACGATTGACAGCAGGAGCAGGCGCACGAATCGCCAGAAGAATGCGCCCGAAGCCGCAAAGAACTCACCGGTATTGAGCCGGCGATCCCGGCGATAGGTCTCCAGAATTCCCCCGGTGACAAACAGCATGAAGAGGAAAAACAGAAATACAGAAACTCCGACAGCGGGATCGTAGCGCGTGATATCGACCTCGGGCAGTCGCAGCAGCTCGATATACATGCCGAGGTCAAAGCGAGTGGTCAGCTGCTGTCCTGCCAGCGAGTGGTTCAGCGCGTGGCCAATGTTGATGGTCGCGGGCAGCGCTCCCAAGCCGCCGAGAGTAAGGCTTACGATAAACACCCACCACAGCACGCCCTGCCGTCGCCATAGGAGGCCGAATCCGGCAGCAATTACGCCTTTTCGTTCGTCTGCCATTGCTCCTCCTTAGGCCAACCAACTCAGCAGCTGAGCCAGAAATTGCGCGACAAATGTCCAGTAGGTTGCCAGCTTGTGCGTCGCGCCACGCTGCTCATCCGTCACTCGGCTATTGTTCAGGTAATCGCGATCCATGGTCACGCGATAGTCGGGATCAATTGCTACCGACTCGACCTGCGCTTTCTTGCGATACACATATCGCACCCATCGATCCTTGCCATCCCAATGTTCCCGCGTCGTCGAACCGTCGTCGAACTTCACCACAGCATCGACCGGAAAGACGAAGTCGCCCTTGCGATGCAGCAGAACTTGCGTTTCATACTCCGTCTCGCCCTTCTTCTCTTTCAAATTTTCGTCCCACCATTTCACCGGGGTGGAATCGGCGCGCTGCACCTCGTAGTCCATCATCTGGGTTCCGTAGACGGCCTGATTCCAATACCAGCTCAGATCCTGGCCAGCGACCTCACTCACTGTGTTGACGAAGTCTTCGCTAGTCGGATGAGTGAAGCGATGGCGCATGAAATAGATATGCATCGCGTTCTTCATAGTCTCTTCGCCAACAACCTTCTCCAGCGTAAGCAGCATGCTCGCCGTTTTGCCGTAGCTGATCGCGCCATAACTGCTCATGCTCATGTCCTGATAGCTGTGTCGAGCCAGCGGATCGAAGTCCGGCCCTCCCAGATATTGCAGCCGCTGAACCTCAGGCTCGCCCAACTCCCCACCCAGCCAGTTAATGACGCTGGTCTTCTCGCCGTACATGTCGTCCAGCACTTTGGCTTCGGTATAGCTGTTGAGGCCCTCATCCAGCCAGGCATTCTCGAACTCGTTGGTGGCAACCATGCCATACCAGTACTGGTGACCAAACTCGTGCTCCGTCACCAGATCGATGAAGTGCAGGCCTTTGGGTATGTACCAACCGCTGTCGCCGGTGATAAACGTGGGATACTCCATGCCGCCCGCTTCCATCGCCCCGTGCGGCGGATCGACCACGGTGATCTGCGCATACGGATACGGACCGTACCAGTCGTCGAAGCGCTTCATGGTATTGGTCACGCAGTAGATGTAGGGATCCCATGACTGCTTATGGCTGTCATAGGTCAACAGGCGAATTCGCACCGGACCCACGCTGCCGTTAAACGTCTCATTGATGACCTTGAAGTTGGGATCAGCGGTCCAGGCAAAGTCGTGAATATCCTCGCCGTGGAAGCCGACCGTCTTGGTGCCGTTGCCATTGTCCTGATCGGAGACCTGCACGCCACTCGCACCGATGACGTAATCCTTCGGCAGCGTGACCTTCACATCAAACGTTCCGAAGTCGGCGAAGAACTCGGTCAACGCGTGAAACTGATGGCAATTCCACTGCCCGTGCCACCAGACACCAACTTTGGGGAACCATTGCCCGGCCAGCAGGAAGGTGCGCTTGTATCCGGTGCGCGCGATCACTTCGGGAAACGTCGCCTTGAACTTGATATGGAAGACTACGTCCTGCCCCGGTGCGATCGGCCGCGGCAGCTTCACTTGGAATACCGTTTTGTCGTCGGGATTGCCGTCATCGGGCGAGACGAACTTCATCTGGTTCGTCAGGTCGCCCATGCCTTCGACTTCAAACGAGCTGACTACGTTCGAACCGTAATCCTCCGGCTTCCAATGCGACAGGTTGCTGGAGCGGAAGTTGCCGTCGCGATGGGCTTCGTGAATCCACGTCGACTGCGGCTGGAAGGCGTTCAGATAGAGATGGAACGGAAAGGTGTCGAGCGCCTGGCCGGTCTGGTTGTGATAGGTCAGCGTCTCGGTGGCTGCGACGCTGTGCGTCGGAGGATCGTACTTGGCATCGATCTGATAGGCCACGACGCGCTTCGACAGCGGTCCGGTCACCTTGGGCGCGAACGCACTTTGCGCCACTGCAACCGCGCAGAATGTGGTGACAACCCAGAACCACCCTAGCAGCCAATGCCTCATCCGCAACCTCCCACTAGAACTGAAACTGCCGCGCTGATACAGCCAGCCAGTGTACACTTTGCCCATAGAGCTGACTACGATGGCCGAGCCGCCGAGGTTCCGCAACCACAACGAGTTTTTCGACTATTACCTGCAACAGCACAGCGATGCCGGCAATCGCCGCATGCATGCGGTTGGCATGATCGCCGGCGCTCTGGTGGCAATTGCTGCCCTGGTCGCGCATCATCCCTGGCTCGTACTGTTGTGGATTCCGGTTGGCTACGGATTTTCCTTCGCAGGACATTTCGTGATCGAAAAGAACAAGCCTGCAACTTTTGGACATCCTTTTTGGTCGTTCATCAGCGACTTTCGCATGCTGGGATTGATGCTGACCGGTCGGCTGAATGCCCGCCTGGCAAGCGCAAGTCCTCCACCGGCAAGTTCCAGCGTAACCAACTAACTGCCGCTTCCTTATTCCTGGCTGCGGATTGCTCTGCCACTTGCTACACTCACGGCAATGCGAGTTCTCGGCATCGATTGCGGCGGCGAATACACCGGCTACGGCGTGGTGGAGCAGGACGATCGCGGCACGCTGCACCATTGCTGCAGCGGTGCTATCCGTCTTTCGCCGCGAGATGCGCTGGAGATCCGTCTCAAGAAGATCTGCGAAGGACTGACGGAGATCATTGCCACGCATTCACCCGAGCAGGTCGCCATCGAAGACGTCTTCTACGCCGTCAACGTGAAGTCGGCACTCAAGCTGGGACATGTGCGCGGCGTGGCCATGCTGGTCGCCGCGCAGGCTGGCCTCGAGGTGGTTGCCTATTCTCCCCTGTCGATCAAGTCCGCCGTCGTCGGCTATGGCAAGGCCGAGAAATCGCAGGTGCAGGTGATGGTCGCGCGCCTGCTGGATTTGCCCGCGCCTCCCGACTCAGCTGACGCCGCTGACGCTCTTGCCATCGCGATTTGCCATCTGCATACGGCGGGAACATTGCTAAGGCAACGAGCAGGTGCACGATGATCTTGGAAGGTGGGCGCTAGAACGTCCTGAAGGTCGCCAGCATCTCCTGTTCGATTACTTTCGTCTGCGGGCTTGGTGTCTTATCGTCGACACAAGGTCCGGTGAAGGAGATGGTCAGGGTCTTGCCTCTGAGGTTGTAGAAGAACTGATCTGGATAACAAACGCCCCCGCCGCCCGGTCCGTAGTAATAGAAGGTTCGGCCGAGTATCTCGCTGGGTTGCGGCGGGCGCTCCTCTCCTGTCGGTGCGCACTTGACGAGGCCTTGCAGATCGAAGGGTTCAGTTTCGATTTGGATAATGACCGAGTCGCCCGCTTCCTGTGCGTCGTCTAGCCGCGACAGCCGCCATTCCTCAGCCGCTTTCCGTAACTGATCGGCGTACTCCGGTGTGTCACTATACTTTGGACCCCAAGGCTCATCAACGGGCGTGTAGATGGGCGGATAGGAAAAGCAGAAGCGGTATTTGTCGTTGACGTAGGTCTTCCAGCCCAGGGGCGTTTCGGCCGTCGGACACGGAGCTGGCCCTCCGGCCCCCGCAGGGTAGTCACTATCGATGGAAGAGATCTCCCGCAAGCTGAATGGCTGCAACTTGGAGCCGTCGGGCTTGGCGAAATAGCCGGTCATTTCCAGGTAGGTGGGAGAAAACTTTCCATCGAACATTCCAGTCGGATGGTTTTCCGGATAAAACTCCGTCAGCCGAAAATTCCCCAGCGAATCGACCGCCCCGCGAACCGCCAGCGTCTTGCCGACTCGGGTGTACTGTTCAGTTCCGGAAAGCTCTGAACCATGCGCCGTGAGCTGCATCTTCAGCTTGATATCGCCTGCAATCGTACCGCTGAACTCGCGCGTGAATTGTTTCGGGTTCGAAGGTGAGTCGTTAATCACCAAGAGTTTGTTGTCGCTCAAGATAATCCGAAACGCGATGGTCGCAGGTGCGCCGTTCTGATCCACCTCGAATAGGAACTGTTTATCATCCGGCGGGGCGGGAAAGAAATCCCAGTATTCCGCAAGCTCGCCCTGCTGAAAGTGAACATCCCAGATACCGGGCCTCCCAACGGGGAACTGCTGCACAAAACCCGATGGCGTCAGCGCCCAGGGATATTCGCGATCTCCCTCGACGTTTTTTATTCTTGCCAGGTCGCTTACAGTGATTATCTCCGGTTGCGTTTCAGGCCTTCGCGCTCGAAGTCGCAGGGCTAGTGCAAATGTTCGGTCAGCAAAGAATTCTGGCTTCTCTCGCGTCTCCACCTGGTGCCCTTTCGCGATCATCTCCGCCGAATCTGCAGGGCCCCAGGCTACCGCGATAAGAGAAAACTCAACGTTCCCCACCTTCCACTGCACTGGCGGCGGAAACGGAAACGTCTCTTCCAGCACTTTCGGTTCGGTTGGCTTGGCGTCCGGAGCTTGCGCACTACAACGACCAGGCTGAAGAACAGCGACCAGCACTGCCGGCAGCACTGCGGCAATCAGTCCGCAAGTACAGCGGCTGCGCGAAGACACGAAGCGCATGGAACACCTGGCTACGCACTTTCCTGGCTGATAGTCCCACCGAATAGTGGGACTTTCAAGACCGTTTTCAGCCAACTATGCCGTGGCGGTCTGTTACGGGATAAAATCTCCCCTGGCATGAGACTCATCGGCAGCCTACTTGTTCTTTTCGTGGCTTCTTCGCTTCTGGCCCAGCAATCCTCATCCCCCGCAGCTTCCGCAGCCCCGCAAGCTTCGGTGCGCTTCAGCTTCGATTGGCCACAGGGCTTTCCCTGGCAGTCGTACTCCATCACCGTCCAGTCCGATGGCAAGAGCAGCTTCGACGGAATCCCGCACGCCGACGAGACCAACGACACCGACGCCTATCAGCAGGACTTCACCATGTCTGCCGCAAACCGGCAGAAAGTGTTCGAGCTGGCGCAGAAGCTGCATTACTTCCAGGGCGACTACGATTCGCACTTGAAGCACATCGCGCAGACGGGCAAGAAGACATTGCAATACCAGTCGCCGCAAGTGAACGGCTCAACCACCTACAACTGGTCGCAGAACCCCGACGTGCAACAGCTGACGAACCTGTTCAGCGGAATTGCCATGACCCTCGACTTCGGCCGCAAGCTGGCCTTCCAATACCGTTTCGACAAGCTGGGCATGGATCGGCGGTTGAAGCAACTCGAAGACCTCCAGGCCAGCCATGGTGTCGAGGAGTTGCAAATCATCGCACCCATGCTGCGCAAGATCTGGAATGATCCCAATCTGATGAACATCAGCCGCGAGAGCGCCCGCCGTCTGTTGGCCACCATCGACCAACCGGCCAACCCAGCGCAGAATCCAGCAGCGCAGTAACTATGCAGAACCTCAGTGAAAATCTCGTTACCAAGCTTAATAACCTTCCTGCCCCACAAAACTTTGACAACGTCACGACGCGAATTTCCAGAGCCCTGCCTACAAATTGGTGTTTAATGAGGGTATACAGAGAAGGCCTCGACGAGGCTTCGCCTAATTCTCCCCGCCGATACCCTCTCTCAGGTTCAGCAACGGCCTAAGGAGTACTCCCATGACAAGGCATAGCGTGTCTGCACGGTCGGCTGTCTTAATCTTCGCTCTCGTCGCCGCATCGCTGCCGCTTGTCGCCACGTCGCACGTGCGCATCGTGCGCCTTAGCTCGGTTGAGGGCCCAGTCCAAATGGATCGCGCCACCGGCGAAGGTCTGGAACGCGCCATCCTGAACACACCGGTGGTTGAAGGCACGCGTCTGGTCACCGGTACCGACGGCCTTGCCGAGGTCGAATTCGAAAACGAGAGTGCCCTGCGCCTGACCGGAGATTCCGCAGTCAAGTTTTCCCAACTGCTGATGAACGATGCCGGTGCCAAGGTCAACCAGATCCAGGTCGACAAAGGTCTGGTGTATCTCAACACTGCCTCCAAGGGCGATGACCTCTACCGCCTGGTTGTCGGTAACAACAGCTTCCTGGTGCGTCGCGATAGCGAGATTCGGTTGAGCGTCGCTCCCGATCAGATCAAGCTCGCCGTCTTCAAAGGCGATGTCCAACTCGAAAATCAGCCCCAGCCGGTCAACATCCAGAAGAAGGAGACGCTCACCCTCGACGTTAACAACGCGAACACTTCCACCGTGGCCAAGAGCATCGATCCCGACCGTTTTGATGCCTGGAACAAAGAGCGTGAGGATTACTCCAAGACCTACGCTGACAACCAAGGCTATGGCGGACCAAAAAGCGGCTACGGTCTCCAGGATCTGAATTACTACGGTGGCTTCTTCTACGCTCCGGGTTATGGATATGCGTGGCAGCCGTACGGCTTCGCCAACGCCATGCTGGGTTGGGATCCATACAGCAACGGTGCCTGGATGTTCTATCCCGGCTTCGGCTACTCGTGGGCTTCAGGTTATCCGTGGGGATGGTTGCCATTTCATTACGGCTCGTGGGCCTTCATCAACGGCGCCGGATGGGCGTGGCTGCCCGGCGGCGGCTACGGCGGTCAGTGGTACGCCTCCAACTTCACCACCGTTCCCAGGATTACGAAAGCTCCCGCCGGCTGGACGGCCGCAACTCCTCCCGCTGCAACGACAGCAACCAACTTCGGCAGGAGCACCGTGCTGGTGGGCAAGGCTGCCGGCACTTCCCTTTCGATTCCCGGCGGACGAATTCCACCTGACTTCGGCAGCCTGGTTCCCGGACGAACGGTTGCCTCCAGTGCAGTGGTTCATGGCGTCACCAAGCCGGCTGCGAATGCGACATCGCATCCGAGTGTTTTCGCGGCGCGGTCCACCGCGACGGGACATGTCTTTGCTTCGCCGAGCGCGGGGTCGTTGTTCTCCGGAGCTTCCGCGTTTGACGCTAGGCAATCCGGCAGGGGCGCGGTCGGCGGTGGAGTTGCGCATAGCAGCGCTGCTGCAGCGGCAGTTGCTGCGCCCGCAGGTGCTGCTCACAAGTAGAGGAGAGGTTCAAACGATGAATCGAGGCGGCCGCGATGGCCGCCTTTTTCTTGCTTATTCAATGGCTGGCGTAAGACCGTGACGATCGCCTTTCAGGATTCGCGGCGGCACTGCTTGCCGCTCCCGCTCTTCCTGATGGCAGTTCCAGCACAGCGGACGCATGTCCTGCAGAGCTGACTGCAGGTCTTCCAGGAACATCTGGCGCAACTCGAAAAGTTGTTGCTGCTGGTTGAGTACAGCCAGGCGGCTGCGGCGCCAATCCGACGGTGTCAGCGCCCTCTGGCAGATCGCGCAGCTCTTGCCCTCGTACCACTTCTTCAGGAAGCGCTCGATGTTCTCGGGCGAATCTTCCAACTGCTCCAGGCACTCCTGCCCGCAATCACCTTTTTCTGGCCAGCGCGAACACGACTGCAGCCGCGAATGTTCTACTCCGCGCCATGCCGTCATGAAGGCAAACTTGCGGTCGACTTCGACCCCGGCCTGCTCGCCGGAGTCCGGACAGGTCACCGCTTGGCGGCCGCGATTGCGGTAGTAATCCTGCAAGCTGACAAGCACCGGAAGACCGGTCAGAATGACCGCTCCGAGAAAGAACAGTGGGACAAGAAACAGCGCATACGTGAAAAAGGCAGTCAACATAACGCACCTGCGGCTGCGGCGGCAGCCTTAATGCGTTTGTACCGCTGTTATCACAAGCATTCAGTGACGCAGCGCACAGGCCGGTGTGACGTGAACATCCAGTTCTCACCACCGAGGCGCGAACCACACGGAGCAGTTAGGGGAATGTGGCCAGCCCAGTTGGCTGCTGATCTGGCTCAGGCCAAAAGAGCACGGAAGACATGCCTGCGAAGCAAATGAAAACAAAACTCCGTGCTCTCCGTGCTTCCGTGTTGAAAGATCTTTTTCCTCTAGCCCGCAGATTCCGCCTGTGCCACAAACCGGTATCCTACGCCCCTCACCGTCAGCAAGTGCTGCGGATGCGCCGGATCCTTCTCGATGTACCGCCGCAGTCGCACGATGAAGTTGTCGATCGCTCGCGTGTCGGTGTCCTCATGCAGTCCCCAAACCTCTTCCAGAATGTTCTTGCGCGAGACGACCCGGCCGCTGTTGCGGATCAGATGCCGCAACAATTCCGCTTCCATCAGCGTCAGGCGAAACACGTTGCCGTTGGCGCGCAACTCCAGCGTTCCAAAGTCGACCAGTTTGCCGTCGAAGGCGTAAACATCAAACTCGCGCAGCGAGTCTGCATCCTTGGACTCGGCTACCCGAACCTCAGCCGGCGGATCGTTCAGCAGCGTCCGTCCCCAGTCGCGCCGCCGCAACAGGCTGCGAATGCGCGCCAGCAGAATCGCCAGGTCGAACGGCTTGGGCAAATAATCGTCGGCGCCCGAGGCGAAGCCCTTAAGCACATCTTCCGGACGCCCGCGCGCCGTCAGCATCAGCAGCGGAATGAAGTTGCTGGCCTTGCGCAACTCGGCAGCTACCGCAAAGCCGTCTTTGCCGGGCAGCATCACATCCAGCACCAGCAGATCGAAGTCGCCGCGATGCTCCAGCAGCAGATCGAGCGCGGTCTCGCCGTCACCGGCAACCGTCGTGTGATAGCCCTCGGCTTCGAGGTTGAACTTCAGCCCCCGTGCCAGGTGCTCTTCGTCTTCCACCAGCAGAATGTCGTTCACGGGGTGTTCCTCGGCAGCTCAATGGTAAGCGTGGTACCGCGTCCTGCGCCTTCGCTTTCGGCATACGCATCGCCGCCGTGACGGCGCGCGATGGCGCGCACAATAAACAGTCCCAAACCGCTGCCCTTCACCTGCGATGTGCCGGGCGTGAGCGCACGGTAAAAGCGCTTGAAGACCCGCTTCAGCTCGCCGCTGGCCATGCCCACGCCATTATCGCGCACTCGAATCTCCACGTGCTCCAGATCCGGCGTGACCACCGAGACCCGAATGGTCGGCTGCTTGGGCGAATATTTCACCGCATTGTCGAGTACGTTGGAGAGCGCAGTGAAGAGCTCGTCGCGATCGCCCATCACGCTGAGGTGTTCGCTGGGCTGGCCTTCCGCTGCCCAGTCGAGCACATTGGGCGCAAGATGATGGCGCGAGCGCGCCCACTCGATCGCCTGCTGTACCAGCGGGGTGATCGCGACCTCCGCGCGCGACAGCACCGCGTTCTTCTGCGTTACCCGCGCCGCGCGCAACACGCCTTCCACGGTTCCCATCAGCCGCTGCGTGTCGTCCAGCATGACCTGGTAGAACTCGCGCCGCTGATCCTCATCCACTTCGCGCTTCTGCAGCGTCTCCAGGTAAAGCCGGATGGACGTGATCGGCGTCTTCAACTCGTGCGTCACCGCATTGAGGAAGCTGTCCTGCTGCTCATTGCGGCGCACCTCGCGCACCAGAAAAATGGTGTTGAGAATGACTCCCGCAATGATGAAGCCGAAGAAGACGACCCCGAGGATGAGCGGAACCACTTCGCGCCAGTTGAGAATGATCCAGCTGGTGCTGAGTACCGTCGCCGCCGCCGCAATGCAGACGCCCAGCGTAATGAAAAACGCAAGCTTGGTGGTGCGGCTGATCGGGCGCATGAGCAGATGGTCTCAGGATAGCACTCAGCTGTCAGCAGTCAGCTATCAGCAATTAGCCTTGTGACGCATTGCCGATCGCTGCAATAGAGGGCGAGCGAAGATAGTGGTTTAGGCAGAGTTGTCATCACGACGACCGCTTTAGCGGGAGGAGGGATCTGCTGTTCCGTCCCGAAGAGCAGATCTGACTGCTCAGCGCTGAAGGCTGAGCGCTTGCGCTGCCTGCAAGCTTTCCTGAGCCCGCTGCGTATCACCCATATCGCGATACGCGTAGCCCATGTAGGTCAGCGCGCGCGCTCTCATGTCTTTGCTGGGCGCGGTCGCAGCCACGATCCGATACCGATCGATCGCCTGCGCCAGATCGCCCTCTTTCTGCTCGTAAACGCCCATCGCAAAGTTGCTGTCCGCATCGTTGGGGGCGATGGCCAGAGCGCGCCTGAAGTGATACATCGCGGCTTCCGGCTGTCCGCGCTTCAGCAATTCATCGCCGGTGCGCTCCTCTGACAATAGGTTCGGTCCGATCACTTGCGAGACCCGCGCCCACAGCGCCACGTTGTCGCTCCAATATTCAAGCTGACGATGGCTCACCGTTGCCAGCGCGACTAAAACCACGCCACTGATCGCTGCCAAGGTGACGTTGATCCGGCGTTGCCGCCCCGGCGTCAACCGTTCGCCGGCCGTCTTTGAGGTGACCAAGGCAAGTAGATCCGGCACACCCCAGCAAACCATGAGGAACAATCCGATGAACGGGAGATAGGCATAGCGATCGGCCAGGGCCTGATGTCCCACCTGTACCAGGCCGATCATGGGGACCATCGTCCCCACAAACCAAAGCCATCCCACCAGCAAATATCGATGGCGCCGAAGATCCCACACCGTCTTGCTAATGCCCAGCAGCAACAACAATGCCGCCAGCGCCTGCCAGGTCTTGACGCTGTTTCCGGGATGCGGGTACATGGGCGCCAACCCGGACGGCCACACCACCATGCCCAGATATCGGGCATAGGAAACAGCTGCGTTCTCCAGCCGCACCGACAGCGGATACTTCACCAACGACGCCACTGCCCCGCCCGCCCGTTGCGCCTGCAACGTGAGAATTGAACTGGCAAGGCAGAGTGCGAGCAGGGGCAACTTCTCCACCACCAACCATCGCCATTCGCTATTCGCTATTCGCTTTTCGCCAGAGGCTCGCTCTTCGCCAGAGATTTCAGCCGGACTATTCTGGCGAAGAGCGAGAGGCGAAGAGCGAAGAGCGAGCCGTCTCAGTGGCCAGTAATCCCATAACAGCAGCACAAACGGCAGCGTAATGATCTGCGGTTTCGCCAGCAACCCCAGCGCGAAGCAGATCGCCACCAGAGCATAGCGGCCGGTTCCCGGCTTTCGGACGTACCAACCGTACACTCCCAGAGCCAGCAGGAAGAACAACATGCTGAGCAGGTTCTTGCGTTCGGCAATCCAGGCGACCGATTCCACATTGATCGGGTGCAGTGCAAACAGCGCGGCCACCATCGCACTACGGCCCGCAGATCCGGTCGCTCGCTGCAGCACCCAGAACAGCAGCAGCACATTGGCTACATGCAGCAGCAGGTTAACGTCGTGATGTCCCGCGGGATTCAGTCCGAACATCTGCACGTCGGCCGCGTGCGAAAGCCACGTGAGTGGATGCCAGTTCAGCGCGTAGTAGCTGGTGAAGGCCCACGTCACGGTGTCCAACGTCAGGCCGTCTTGCACGTGCAGGTTGTCGGTGACGTACTGGTCGTCGTCCAGATTGAAAAACGGGTGGCGATTTACCGAGAAGTAGACCGCAATGGTTGCGGCGGCAAGAAGCAAACAAATAATCAGGTTGCGCTTTGCCGACAACAGAGACATGAACCGGGCAGCCTCACTGCAGTCCGGCCTGCGCCAGCATCTCCAGAAACTGACGCTGGGTTCGCATATCGATGGACTGCGCCACCAGCTTGCCCTCGCGGTCGTAGACGAAACTTTTCGGAATGCCCTCGACCTGGAACAGATTGTTCACCTTTTGTCCCGGATCAAGCAGGATGGGATAACTGATTTTGCGCTCGGCGATGAACGGCGCGACCTTGTTGGTCTCTTCGTCCTCGGAGATTGCCAGGATTACGAAGCCCTGATCCTTATAGCGGTTGTACAGCGCCTCCAGATCGGGCATCTCCTTCTGGCACGGCGGACACCACGTCGCCCAGAAGTTCACCAGCACAACCTTGCCTTTGAGATCTTTCAGCGTCCACGATTTTCCCTGCAGATCGGTAAGGGTGAAGTTGGCCTGCTGGCGCTCGGCGTCATCGGATTCCAGCTTCGCCATCGCGGCTTTGAACTGGGGGGAATCTTGCGAAACCTGCATGTGCTCATAGCGCACCAACTGCGCCAGTTCGCTGTATGCCGCAGTCGATGCGGTTGGCTTGTCTTCTGGCGGAGCCTGCTGCACAGCTTCGGCCAGCGTAGTCGTTACTTCCTGCAGCGTGTCATGCCCAAAATCGCCTTCGGTGGCGCGACTTGCCAGATACAGCGCAAGCTTCAGCTTTCCCATACTCGCCGGCAACGTGCGAATCTCTAACGCGGCCTCTTTGGTTGTTTTCGCCCTGACGTCGTCCGGTAAGCTGCGCAGGCTCTTGATCTGATCGTAGATCGGCTTCTCCTGCGCGTTCCATTGCGGCGCCTGCTGCGCCTGAGCCAAGGATGAAATCAGCGTGACGGCGAGCGTGATCAGAATGGCAGCCCGTTCGGGTAATCGCGGGACAACGTTCATGAAGGAATCACCTTAACCGTCATTGTAATTTGCTCCTGGCTCCTGATGGCCGCGCCGCCAGATACGTAGAGCCAGCCTTTAGTCTGGCGTCTGCCCTGCCCTGTAACCGTCCTGAATCAACCTCAATGCAGATCCCGCGTGCCTACGGCCTGCCGCAGCTGTTCCATCGCGGTCATGTAAGACGCCAGCGCCTGGCGATAGCTCAGCTCGGTGGCGCGATAGCTGCGCTCGGCGTCGAGAAAGTCCAGCAGCGAAGCCGCACCGTGCTGGTAAGCAAACTGCGCGATGTCCAGCGACTGCTGCGCCTGCTGGATGTAGCCGTTGTCGTAAAGCTGCACCACGTCGCGATTGTTGAGCAGCGTCTCGTAGCCGTTCTTCACATCGGTCATTACCTGCTGCTCGGCGGCCTTCTCCTGAAACTGCGTCTGCGTGAGCACGAAGTAATTCCGCGCCACCTCGCCCTGGTTGCGATTGAAGATCGGCATCGGAATGCTGAAATAGAACGCGCCTACGTTCGAGGCGTTTACGTGGGTGTAGTCGAAGGTGACGTTGAGGTCCTGCTTGGCATTGGCTTTGGCCAGTCCAATCTGGCTTTGTTGAGCGGTGACCCCACGCTGCGCCGCCTGCAAGTCGGGCCGCAAGCTGAGCGCCTTCGCCTGAAGATCTTCCAGCCCCATCGTCATCGGCTCCAGGGTCAACGTCCCGGCCACATCGTACTCGCGCGGCACAGAGTCAAAGCCCATAAGCTGGCGCAAGGAATTCAAGGCCTGCACCAACGCAATCTTTGCCGACGTCACGTCGGTTTGGAACTGCAACGTCTGCAGTTGGATCTTGAGCAGGTCCGCCTTGCTCATCGCGCCGGCTTTTTGCTGTTCCTGACCGATGTTGACGGTATGCTGATAGCTGTCGAGCAGGCGCTCGGCGAAGTCCAGGTTCGCCTTTGCCAGCAACGCGGCCACGAGCTGCTGCGCCGTGTTGGCAACGGTACTGCGTTCGAAGTCGCGCACCTGCGCCTCAGTTACCAACGTCGTGTCCTTCGCCGCCTGCAATCGGTGTTGCCGCTTCTTGCCACGCTCGAAGAGATAGCCCACGCCCAGGTCAAACTGCGCCGTGTTATCGATGTAATCCGAAGACCACAAATCCGGCGTGAAGAACGGCAGATATTGCGTGTCCCAGGACAACGTGGGATTGGGGCGCAAATTCGCGGTGACCTCCTGCTCCTTGTTCTGCGAGATCATCGTCCGTTCGGCGATCACCGCGGGACTATTCAACGCGTAGCTGATCGCCTGATCGATCGTGATCACCACCTGCGGTGACCGCGGTTTGCCGGGAGCGGTCAGCTGCCCCAATGGATTCGCCGGCATCGGCGGCACAGATTGCGTTTGCGCTTGCGCAGGAGATTGCGGCGGAGTCTGCAACTGCTCGGTCGTCTGCGCAACCGCCTGGCGCCTCACCCCAAGCAGTACGAGTAAGGCAAAGATGTGGACTGCTTTCCCCACTCTGTTGCTACCGGACGGCCATGCCGTGACGCGAGACAACCTCCGACACCTCAGCGAGGACATTCTCATTCGGAAATCTCTTCTTCTTCCGCCGGCAGCACATCCGTCGATCCCGCCAGGTCGATGTACAACACCGGTAGAAACACCAAACTCAGAAACAGTTCCGTCAGCAAGCCTCCCACGATCACGATGGCGAAGGGGCGTTGCGAATCCGACCCAATGCCGTGCGACAAGGCTGCTGGAATCAGCCCCAGCGACGCCACCAGCATAGTCATCATGATCGGACGCAGGCGGCGAAGCGCACCCAGAATCGCGGCTTCGCTGGTAGGCAACCCCCGCGCCCGCAATTGATTGATATGCTCGACCATGATGACGCCGGTCTGTACCGAGACGCCGAACAGCGCCAGAAAACCAACGCCGGTAGAAACGCTGAAATGCGTCCCCGTAATCCACAGGGCGAGCAAGCCGCCAATCGGCGCCAGGGACAGGTTCAGCATAACCAGCAAGCTCCACTTGAAGGAGCGGAACATGGAATAGAGCACTCCAACAATAACCAGGATCGTCAACGGGACGACGGTCGCCAGGCGATGATTCGCGCGCTTCTGGCTCTCGTACTCACCCGCCCAATCCAGGGTGTAGCCCGGCGGCAGCTTGACTTCGCTGTCGACCTTCTTCATCGCTTCTTCCACCGTGCTGCCCAGGTCGCGACCGCGCACGCTGTACTTGATGGCGATATAGCGCTGGTTTGACTCACGATAGATCATCGACGCCCCGTCATCGACACTGATCTTACACAACTCGGCCAGCGAAACCCGTTCGCCGCTGGGCGCCAGCAGGCGAATGTTCTTGATCTCGTCGATGGTGCCGCGGAATTGCGGCTGATAACGCGGCACCAGATCGAAGCGTTCTTCGCCAATCAGGATCTGGCTGACGGGATTCCCTCCCACCGCAGTCTGAATTGCGTCCTGCACGTCGGCGACGTTGATGCCGTAGCGATCGGCTTTGGCGCGATCAACAGAAATGTTGACGTTGGGCTGGCCCAGCACGCGGAAAACTCCCAGATCGGCGACACCGCGAACGGTGCTCATCACATTCGCGATCTCCGCGGCCTTCGCCTCCAGATCTTTCAGGTCGGGACCGAAAACCTTCAGGGCGAGCGCGCCCTTCACGCCGCTCACCGCTTCTTCCATGTTGTCTTCGATGGGTTGTGAAAAGCCCCACTCCACGCCGGGAATTTTACTGGCCTCCTTGTCCATGGCGTCGATCAGCAGATCCTTGCGTCCGTGGAATTCTGGTCGCCACTCATTCCGCGGCTTGAGATCAACAAAATATTCGGTGTTGAAAAAGCCGGTGGCGTCGGTACCGTCGTCGGAGCGGCCTACCTGTGAGACGACCTGCTTGACTTCAGGAAAGCTGGCAAAAATGAGACGAGATTTGTCCATTACGTCGCGGCCGAAGGTGGGGCCGGTGCTGGGATCGAGTGTGCCACGCGCCCAGATGGCGCCTTCGTCGAGATGCGGCAGGAACTCGGATCCGATCACCCCACCCATTGCCAAATACAGAGTGACGACCCAAACCACGGCCAACACCGTCCAGGTGAATGCGCGGCGAGGGGTGATCCACTTCAGCGTGGCCTCGTAGCGGCGATTGATCCAGTCCAGCAGCGGATTGCGCCACTCGGTCACGCCTTTGCGGAAGACGAAGGAGGTCAGGACCGGCGCCAGCAGGATGGAGAAGAAGAGTGAGCCCAGCAGCGCGAAGGCAACGGTCCACGCCATAGGCTTGAAAAGCCTCCCCTCGACCCGCTGCAGCGTGAAGATCGGCAAATAGGTAATGATGATGATCGCGATGGCATAGAAGACCGGCCGCTGCACCTCGTGCGCGGCGGCGCGAATGACCTCGTCCGGCGAGCCATGATGTTGGTTCTTCACCGAAAGCCGGCGCTGGATGTTCTCCACCATCACCGCCGCCCCCTCGACGATCATGCCGAAATCGAGCGCGCCCAGCGACAGCAGGTTGGCGGGGATATGGTTGAGGTCGAGCAGAATCGCCGCAAAGAACAACGAGAATGGAATGGTGATCGCGACAATCAGCGAGGAACGCACGTTGCCCAGAAACAGGAACAGCACCACGACCACCAGCAGGATTCCTTCGGTCAGATTGTGGAATACCGTGTGCGTGGTGAAGTGCACCAGGTCATCGCGATCCAGGTGCGGCACAATCCTGACGCCTTTGGGGAGGACACGTTCGTTGATGAACTTGACCTTTTCGTGAATGTCGCGCAGCACGCCTTCGGTCTCCGCCCCTTTGCGTGACTGCACGATGCCTTCGACCACGTCGTCATTGTCGAGCAGCGTGCCATCCGGCCGGCGAATGGTCTTGCCGATCTGTCCCAGCTTGATCTTGGCGCCTTCGACCACCGTCGCCACGTCGCGGACTCGCACCGGCGTGCCGTTCTTGACCGCGACAACGGTCGCACCGATATCGTCGACCGTCTGCATCAGGCCGACGGCCCGCACGTTGAACGCCTGCTGGCCCCTCTCGATGTAGCTGCCGCCGCCGTTCATGTTATTGGCCGCGAGCGCCTGCTCCACGTTGGCCAGCGACAATCCGTAGGCCACCAGCTTGTCGGGGTCAAGCTGAACCTGGTACTCCTTGGTCTCGCCGCCGAAACTGGAAACCGCAGCTACGTTGGGCACCGACATCAGATGCTTGAAGACCACCCAGTCCTGCAGCGTCTTCAACTCCATGGTGTCGTACTTGGGATCGCTGCTCTCCAGCGTGTACCAATAAATTTGCCCGGCAGGACTGAAGTCGGGACCGATCTGGGGATTGATTCCCGGCGGCAGATTGACCAGGGTCAGCTTTTCCAGCACCTGCTGGCGATTTTGCAGATTCTCCGATTCGTCGTCGAAGATGAGGGTGATGAAGGAAAGTCCGGCGAGCGACAGCGACCGCAGATGCACCAGGTGGCCGACGCCGTTCATCTGAATTTCGATAGGAATCGTGACTTGCTGTTCGACTTCCTCGGCGGCGCGTCCCGGCCATTGCGTGATGATCCAGGCGTACTTATCGGCAACGTCGGGATAGGCTTCGACCGGAAGCTGGTGGAAGGAGATGATGCCCCAGATCAGCAAGGCCAGGCCCACGGCCAACATCAGCAGCCGATTGTGTAACGCAAAATCGACGAGGTATCGAATCATGCGCCGCTACTTCTCCTCGGAAGCGCTGGAGAACTGAAGCGCATTGGTCACGACTTGCGCGTTGGAGCTCAGGCCGCTGATCACTTGCTGGTACCCGCCCTCGACCTCCGGGCCGAGTTCCACTTTGACGCGACGGAATTTCCCGCCGCCCTCGGGCACAAACACCCAGTTGGCATCGTGCAGGCGAATGATGGCCGTGGTCGGGACGACGACCCGCGCCACCAGCTCGCGGGCGCGGAACATCGCGGTAACGTACATGCCGGCCTTGAAGATGCTCTTGGGATTCGCCTGCTCGATGCGCACCTTGGCCGTACGTGTCGTCGGATCCAGCACCTGGCTGATGTTGATCACCTTCCCGGAAAACTGATCGTGAGCGTAACCGTCCACGGTGATTCCGGCGATGTCGCCGACGTGCACACGTGACAGCATGTCCTGATAGGCGTCGCAAACCACCCACACCACCGACAGATCGGCAATGGTGAACAACGCTTGCTGATTGTCCAGCGAGCGGACCCCTGTGCCCGAGGTGATCTGCTGGTCGACGATGGTTCCGGAGATGGGGGCGCGCAATGGCAATAGCGGTGTGGGATTGTTGACGTCGCCGCCCAGAACCTTCACGTGCGCGATGGAAGTATCCAGATCGACCTTGGCTTTATCGGCAGCATCCTGCGCCGTTTCCAGATCCGCCAGCGCAATTGCACCTTTGTCATACAACAGCTTCGAGCGCGCCAGCTGCTTTTCGGCCAGCAATTCATCGGCTTTGGCCTTCTGATAATCGGAGAAGGCTCCGGACAGATCGGGGCTATTGATCAGCAGCAGCGGTTGTCCCTTGGTCACGTAGTCGCCGAGCTTGGCGCTGATCTCGGCCACGCGGCCGCCGCCCAGAGAGACGACCGGAATCGATCGATTCACATCGGGCTGGACCACGCAGTTCACGTGCACTTCATCGCCGACCTTGCGAACCTGCACCGGCGTCAGCTGAAACTGGCCGGGGTTCTGCATGGTAACCACGTCGGGATCGGAGTTGGTTTCGATAACCTGGGTCGAAGTTGGTTCGCTCTTCTGGCTCGAGCATCCCGGCAGCAGCCACACTAAGCATGAGCACCCGAGAAGGGTTAGGAACTGCCGCAAGTGGCGGGCGTGGTGCTTCTTCATTCCACAAACTCTCTCTGGTAAGCGGATTCGCCCACTGCGAGCGAACTCGTACGGCTTACAACCCTGCGCCTGAACTCAGAGCGCAGATATGGAAACTTCAAACAGAGACGGGATGCCAGTTGAGGTTAGCTGCAGCTAGAAGGAGGGCCTCGACCGTCATGAGAAATGCAATAACCCTCAAGAACACAGAGCTTCGATGCAACGTTGGTTGCCGGCTGCGAACTGATCAACGCGAGGAATAGTCCCAGTAACAGGGTTGGCAAGATAGCCGGCGCCGAACTGCCTGCCGAAAAATGCAGGGGAGAAGTCCAATGCGAAACGCGACGCGTTGCCTCTTCTGCCAGAACTTGGGTGGGATGCAAGTCGTCGCTGGCAGAGATAATCGGAAACAAAAGCAAAAGCACGGTAGCCAGCGCAAGCAAGGGTAGGCACCTGATTTCTCCTGCACACCCCTCCGCATGCGCGCTACGCCTAAAGATCAGGAACAGCCCTATAGCCAAGACTATCCAGACCAGATTAAGCAGTAATTCCATACGTTTGAAGGGTGTAGTGTAACACTCGACATGAGTTCCTGCGGAGCGTCGCCGCGCACCCGGCAGAATTCATCGGATATTCAAAAACATGAGCGGGAGAAGATATTTCAGAACGGGGAACAGGACTTGGAGTCAGGGATCAGGACGGTCACCAGGCATAACCCCGAAGTCCCCGCCCTCCGCAACTAACAACCAGCTGGGTGCCCCGTTCTAGCCTTCGTTTGGCTAGGGCGGGGCTCTCCTGGAAAAGCAGCAATGTGTTCTCAGATCGCGGCGCAAACCGTCTTCACTTCGGTGTACTGTTCCAGCGCCTCGTGGCCCATCTCGCGTCCCCAGCCCGATTGCTTGTAGCCTCCGAAGGGCAGCGACGCGTCGAAGACGTTGTAGCAGTTAATCCACACCGTCCCGGCGCGCAGCTTCTCGGCGATGCGATGACCCTTACTGATGTCGCGTGTCCATACCGCGGCGGCCAGGCCGTATTCGCTCTGGTTGGCTTCGGCGATCAGCTGATCGACATCGCTGAATGGCATGGCACACACTACCGGCCCGAAGATTTCTTCGCGCACAACCTTCATCGTGGGATGGGTCTTCACCATCACCGTCGGTTCCACAAAATAACCAGCGCCTGGCTTCCTGCGTCCGCCGACCACCGCCTCGGCGCCTTCGCTTAATCCGCTCTCCAGATATCCCGTCACCCGATCCAGCTGCTCTTGTGAAACCAGCGGCCCCATGTGGGTATCCGCATGGAAGCCATGACCCACGTTGATCTTCCTGGCTTCTGCGGCAACCCCCTCGACCACGCTATCGAAGGCGCTTCTCTCGATGTACAGCCGCGAACCGGCACAGCAGCACTGTCCGTGATTGAAGAAAATGGCGCTAGCTGCACCACGAATCGTCCTGTCCATATCGGCATCGCCGAACACAATGTTCGGCGACTTGCCACCGAGTTCGAGTGAAACCTTCTTCAGATTGCCGGCAGCAGCTTGCACGATCAGCTTGCCAACTTCGGTCGATCCGGTGAAGGCAATCTTGTCGACGTCGTTATGCGCGGCCAGCGCGGCTCCCGCGGTCTCGCCGTATCCCGGAACAACGTTGACCACACCGTCGGGAATTCCGGCTTCCGCAATCAATTCTGCAAGTAACAGCGCGCTCAAAGGAGTTTGCTCGGCCGGCTTCAGAACAACGGTGCAACCGGTTGCGAGCGCAGGTCCGAGCTTCCACGCCGCCATCAACAGCGGAAAGTTCCAGGGAATGATCTGCCCGACAACGCCGACCGGTTCGCGCCGAGTATACGCGAGATACTTCGGCGAAAACGGAATCGTGTTGCCTTCGATCTTGGTCGCCCATCCCGCCATATAGCGGAAGAGATCAACCGCGAGCGGCACATCGGCGGCGCGCGCGACCGAGAGCGGCTTGCCGTTGTCGAGGCTCTCCAACTGCGCGAATTCTTCCAGATGCTGCTCGATCAGATCGCCCAGCCGCCAGATCAATCGCCCGCGCTGAGAGGCGGTCAGCGCCGGCCACGGGCCGCTTTCAAATGCCTTGCGCGCAGCCTTCACCGCGCGGTCGATGTCGTCGCGATCACCCTCGGCAACCTGCGCCATCACCTCGCCGGTTGCGGGGTTGTAAACCGGAAACGTCTTGCCGGAAGCCGCCTCTACCCACTCGCCATTGATGAACATCTTGCGCGGCGTGCCGATGAATTCCTGCACGCGATGATGAATTTGCGGAGCACTCACGGTAGCGGACATAACACCTCCTGGAGCGAGGCAGGGAGCGGCCTTGACACGATTGCTTTGCCGGCGGCTGAGAGATAGCCGCAGCTCGAACCCCACATCCAGTCGGAGAGTTTATCAGATCAGAAATGGCGGGATAGTCAAAAGACGTCCGCGGATTATGCGCCGGTTTTCTGCACCAGCGCCTGCTCAACCGTAGGCGCCAAAGTAAACAGCTGATCGACTTTGGTGACCTTCAGCGAAGTCTGCAGGCGGTCGTTGGCGCCTACCAGGACCAGACGGCGACCCGAGTTCTCGCGCGAAACATGCGCACCCACCAGGCAGCCGATACCAGCCGAGTCGATGTATGGCATGTCGGAGACATCGATGACGAGCAAAGAAGCACTGTCGGAGCGCACCATGGTCTGCAGCGGAAAGAAATTGCCCAACAGCAGGGGTCCATGAAGGCGCAGCACGGTCGCCCCCGAGGGATCCTCAATTTTCTCTATTTCCAATGGTTTATCTTGCATAAGCGACGATTCTATAACGCCGGGTTGGCACTCAATGTTAATTTCAGGTTACTACGGATGCAAGACGGCGGCGTGAGGATAAGAAGTTAATTCACCAAAAGGACACAGAGAGCATGGAAATATGGTGATCTCAGCCTGGCCGGACGCGTAGCGGCGGCAGGGTTCCCACGCGCGACGCCCGAGGGACCCCGCTCGCAGTTTACAGTTTTTAGCAATTCTCCCCCGCCAGTTTCCGCTCGATTTCGCATCCCAAAGCGTTAAGTAGTTGTTCACGCATTCGCATTCCGGACAAGAGCATTGTGCCCAACTTGCGTCACGATTCTACCGCCAGCCGCTGCGGGCTGAACGCGGCCAATTTCTTTCAGGCGGAAGCCGTCGGCGTAGTCATGCCCGTGCTGAACGGTTACTTGAGGTCTTCCGGCTGGGCTTTTAGCTCCATTGGAATTGCAACGGCGATGGCAGGATTGGGAACGCTGCTCTTTCAGACCCCGGCGGGCCTGCTGACCGACCGCCTGAACTCGCGGCGGGCGCTGTTCGCGGTGACCTGTGTGGTCGTCGGATTGTGTTTCGTTCTTCTCCCCGCAGCAGCTCACAGCTTCGGCGGAATTCTCACGCTGCTATTCACCGCTGGTGCGGCGCAAACCTGCTTTGCTCCGGTGCTGGCCGCTCTGGCCCTATCGCTGGTTGGTCACGCTCGGCTGAACGCCACCATCGGCGGCAATCAAGGCTGGAATCACGCCGGAAATATCGCGGCTGCGGTCGGCGGAATTCTGGTGGTCGCGCGTGTTGGCCTGACTGGAGTGTTCTACGCCGTCGGGCTGTCGTCCGTGCTCGCGGCGGCTTCGGTTTTGATGATCCGACCGAGCGAACTCAATCCGAAGCTTGCGACCGGTCGCACTGACAATCGCGAAGACGGTGTGGCCCCGACGGCGCTCTTGCGGCAGCGCTCGATCGCGGTGCTTTTCGTTGCCGTCGCGCTCTTCCACTTTGCCAATGCGCCCATCCTGCCGGCGGTCGCGCTGTACGTGAAGCAGCTTGGCGGATCCGACAGCCTGATGACGGCTACGGTGTTGACGGCGCAGTCGGTGATGGTGCCGGTGTCGCTGCTGGCGGGCGTGCTGGCCAATCGCTGGGGACGCAAGCCGGTCATGGCGATTGCCTTCTGGGCGCTACCGCTGCGCATTTTGAGCTACACCCTGGTGCATCGGCCAATGGCGCTAGTGATTCTCCAGACGCTCGATGGAATTGGCGCCGGGATTTATGGCGTGGCGATTGTGGCGATGGCCGCTGATCTGACCAAGGGCAAGGGCGGCTTCAACACGCTGATGGGGTTGTTCGCCACTGCCCTCGCCGTGGGAGGCGTTCTGGGGCCGTTGCTGACGGGAGTGCTCATTCAGCACTTAGGATTCGTGACCATGTTCGTCCTCTTTGCGGCGCTGGCGGCGGCGGGCGCGATCTGGTTTCAACTGATGGTGCCCGAGACCACGCCCGAGGAATCGCAAGCTGCCGAGCCGTTGGCGGCGTGATTGCAGAGATAATTCACTACACAGACGGCACGGAGCTGATTTTGGCCGGGGTACAAGCCGGCGAAGCGTTGACTAGCGGCCCGCGGAACCGAATGCGTGCCGAGCGCTTCGTACCAGGGCGCGACGAAACTCACATCACCGGCGGCACTGTAATTCCCATCACCTCGAGCACGCGAATCAACTCGCGCCGCACCACTGCCGCAGTGGCCAGCAAGAAACGCTTTCGGTCCTCGTCGGCCTCGGTAAGAATGTGATGCCGGTGATAGAAGTTGTTGAACTGCTGTGCGAGTTGGAAGGCGTGTTTGGCGGCAAAGGCCGGCTCGGTGGTCGCGATGCACTGCTCGATGACGTAGGACGTCTTCCCTGCCAGCAGCCACAGCTCCCAGATTTCGGTGCCGGTGGCATCGCCGAAGTGGCGTGCGTAATCAACCTCTACATTGGGCGCTGCGTCAGGATCAATGCCGGCCTTGCGAAAGATGTTGGTCGCGCGTACGACTGCATATTGCGCGTAGGGTCCGGTCTCGCCTTCGAAGGCCAGCGCTTCCTTGAAGTCAAAGGCGATCACCGACTGTTTGGTGAACTTCAGCATGAAGTAGCGCAGGGCGCCGATAGCAATCTGTTCGGCGATGCGGGTACGCTCGGCCTGGTCGAGCTCGGCGTGGCGGCTGTCGACTTCGATCTTGGCCGCGGCGATCAGCGCGTCCAGCAGATCGTCCGCCTTGACGCCAAAGCCCCTGCGTCCGGATACCTCAATGTAGGACTTGGCGCGATCTTCTTCCTTGAGCTCATAGCCCAGTTCCATCGCACAGCGCGGTGTCAGCGCGACCATGTCGTAGGAGAAATGGGTGTAGTGCGCGGCCTGCTCGGTGTAGCCGAGAAGCCGCAGCGCCTCGATGACCGTGTTCTGCGGATCGGCTTGGCGCGAGTCGATGACGTTGTAGATGGCGGCGACGCTGCCGAAGTGGGGATGGTCCGGCTCGCCGCGCTCGGCCGAGATCCAGACCTCGTGCTGATTGGGATAAGTAAAAAAGCGACGGTAACCGAAGTCGCGCCCCAGCAGTCCAAACTTCCAGAGGTGGTAGGCAATGTCTTTGCCGACATAGCCAACCGTGCCGTTGGAGCGCACGATGACCTTGGCATCCTCGTCGGGACCGGCCTTCTCTGTTATCCCGAGGTCAGTCGAGGGATCTGCGGTTTCCGGCTGCGCCGTGCTAGCTTCTTTTGCCGGGTGCCCCGTTCTAGCGCCGCCTTCTGGCGCCAGGGCGGGGGTTTTCGACGGCCTGGTCATCACCCAGCATCCCTTATTTTTTCCCTCGCTCTCGAAGTACAGAACTTTCTTCTCCTTGAGCAGCTCGAAGGCCGCGTCCCAGAAGTGCAGGCGTAGGATCTCGCTCTCGCGCGGCAGGAAGTCGTATTCGATGTCGAGGCGGTCCATGGTCTCGAGATGGCGACGCAACACCGTAGTCGAGATCAAGTCGGCAATTTCGGCGATCTCGTTGCCGCCGTGCTCAATGGCGTGCAGCGCTTCGGCACGCGCCTTCAGATGTTCTTTGTCCTGCTCGTACCATTGCGAGACTCGCGCATAGAGGTCCCAGCAGTAAGAGTCAAAGCGCGGATCTGAGGCGATGAGTTCGGCGATCTCCTGTTTCGACTTCTTCTCCAACTCAACAAAGCCCACGACCACGTCGGCCACCTGGACGCCGGTGTTATCAATGTAGTTCTGAACGTCGACCACGTGGCCGGAGGCGCGCAGCAGGCGGACAAACGTGTCACCCAGAATCGCGTTGCGCAGATGCCCGATGTGCGCGGCCTTGTTGGGATTGATCGAGGTGTGCTCCACCAGGATCTTGCCGCTGACATCGGCTGCGCCTTCGCCCACATGGCTGAAGGTTACAACTGGACGATCGGTGACTAGCGCTTGCGCGGCGACGTCGCGCTTGAGGCGAGCATTAATGTAGCCGCCGCCGGCGACCTCAAAGCTCTCGAAGCCGTTGGGCAGCGGCAGCGCGGCGACAATTTCCTCAGCGATCTTGCGCGGCGCCTTGCGCAGCTTCTTCGCCAATTCAAAAGACAGTGGCAGCGCGAACTCGCCCATCTCCACGTTGGGCGGCTGGTCGATGACGATGTTTGCCAGATCGAGGTTGTACTTCTGCCGCAGGAATCCGCGGACGTGGGCGGCGAGGTTTCGTTGGTGTTCGAGATACATGTAGCTTTTAGCTCTTAGTTTTTAGCAAACGACACCTACCATTGTCGCAGAGCCCGCAAAATTCGAAAGCCGACTGGCAAGGCACCCGTGGACACCTCTAGTGCTGATTGCTAAGAACTAAGAGCCCTCGGCGAAAAGCGCAGAGCGAATCGCGGCCTCCACGTTTGACGCTCTATCGCGCCTTACCTATGATGAGACTTCTCCTTCTCGCGCCGTTTTGTGCGCGGCCCGGCGGCTTCCATGCGCATTGCCTATCTCGATTGCTTCTCCGGCATCAGCGGCGACATGTTTCTGGGCGCGCTGCTCGACGCCGGAGTTCCGCTCGAGGCCTTCGAGAGAACCGTCGCCGAGTTGAACGTCGGAGCCAAGCTGGAGTGCTCGCGCGTGGATCGCGCCGGCATCTCGGCTACGAAACTGGATGTGATCGTCGCCGGTGAGAAGGACATGCCGCGCGAGGAATTCTGGGAGAAGCAGCTATCAGCAGCCAGTAGCCAGTCGCCAGTTGGACATCGTCACGCGCCGGAGGCTAGGGATCAAGGGCCTGGGGCTAGAGATGAGGCCTCGTCTGTTGCCACCGCGGAACATCGTCATCATGCGCCCGCACGCGGGCTGAATGAGATTCTGCAGAGCATCGCCGCGGCGCCGATCGGTGAACAGGCTAAACGGAAGGCTGGCGAGATTTTCGTCGCGCTGGGTGCGGCTGAGGCGAAGGTCCACAACGCGGGAATTGAAGACATCCACTTTCACGAAGTGGGAGCGACCGACGCCATCGTCGACATTGTCTGCGCGGCGGTTGGCGCGGAGGCACTGGGCGTGGAGCAGTTCGTCTGCTCGCCGCTGAATGTTGGCGGAGGAACCGTGACCTGCTCGCATGGCGTGATGCCGGTTCCTGCGCCTGCAACCCTGGAACTGCTGAAGGACACGCCGATTTATTCCGGCGAGATTCAGAAAGAGCTGGTCACGCCAACCGGCGCCGCGATTGTGAAGGTGCTGGCAACAAGTTTCGGTCCGCGGCCGACGATGACGACCGAGAAGATCGGATATGGCGCGGGCTCTCGTGACTTCGCAGGCCAGCCGAATGTTCTGCGCATCAGCATCGGCGAAGCCCAGCTTCTGGGCTCGGAATCGCCGCAAGAAATTCCGGTTGAGCGAATTGCGATACTGGAAGCGAACCTCGACGACCTGAGTCCGCAGATTGTCGGCTACATCATCGATCGGGCATTTGCCGAGGGCGCGCTGGATGTCTTCATTACGCCCGTGCAGATGAAGAAGAATCGTCCCGGCACGCTGCTAACGATCCTGGCGCGACCGGAGAATGAAGGGCATCTGCGGACGCTGTTATTTCGCGAGAGCAGCACGCTGGGCATCAGGACGCGTCACGAGAAGCGCTATGCCCTGCCGCGCCATCACCAGGCCGTCATCACTCGCTGGGGCGAGGTACGCACGAAGATCGCCACCCTCAACAACGAAGTTGTGCACTACGCGCCCGAGTATGAGGATTGCCGGCGCATTGCCGCCGAGCACCACATCGCGCTGAAAACGGTCATGCAGGAAGCCCTTCGTCTTTATATGGAAAAGTACTTGGAACGACAGCATGGATAACCAGGAGCCACGGAAGTTCTACATCACCACGCCCATTTATTACGTCAACGCACGGCCGCACATCGGGCACACGTACACGACTGTCGTGTGCGACACCCTCGCCCGGCGGCAGCGAATGATGGGCGTGGACACGTGGTTTCTCACTGGCACCGACGAGCACGGACAGAAGATTGAGCGCTCGGCCGCCGCCGCCGGCTGCACTCCGAAAGAGTTTGTCGACAAGGTCTCCGGCGAGTTTCGCGCGTTGTGGGAGCGGATGAAGATCACCAACGACGATTTCATTCGCACCACCGAGCCGCGGCATGTGCACGGTGTGCAGGCGCTGTTCACGCGGTTGCAGGAGCGTGGCTACATCTACAAGGGTTCCTATAGCGGGCAATACTGCGTTTACGACGAGCTCTATGTTGACGCTGTCGGTCCCGGCGCGCCTTGTCCGGAGTGCGGCCGTCCGACGGAGACTGTTCACGAGGAAAACTACTTCTTCAAGCTGTCGGAGATGGGCGGGCGGTTGTTGAAGTATTACGCCGAACATGCCGACTTCATCCGGCCGGAGACGCGGCGCAATGAGGTGATCGCCTTCGTGAACAGCGGGCTGCGCGATCTCTCAGTCAGCCGCACCTCGTTCAAGTGGGGCATTCCCGTACCGGGCGATCCCAAGCACGTCATCTATGTGTGGCTGGACGCGCTGGCCAATTACATGACCGCGATCGGTTACCCCGACGAGCAGGCCAAGCGCTGGCACTACTGGCCGGCCGATGTGCACATGATCGGCAAAGAGATTGTGCGCTTCCACTGCGTCTACTGGCCGGCGTTTCTGCTGGCCGCCGATCTGCCGCTACCGCGCTCGCTCTTCGCCCATGGCTGGCTGCTGTTTGAAGAGAGCAAGATGTCGAAGTCGCGCGGCAACATCGTGCGCAGCGAGACAATTCTTGAAACCCTCGGCCAGGACGCGCTGCGCTACTTCCTGCTGCGCGAAATTGTCTTCGGGCAGGATGGCTCGTTCAGCTTCGACGCGCTGGTGCAGCGCTACAACGCCGATCTGGCGAATGATCTCGGCAACCTGGCCAGCCGTTCACTCAGTATGATTGCGCGCTACTTCGAGGGCGAGATTCCCTATGTTTCAGCACGGTCGCGCACGCCCGCAGATGAGGCGATCGTAAACCTGGCGCAACAAACGATCACGAATTTTCACGCGCAATTCGAGCTGTATCAGTTTTCACGCGCCCTGGAGACGGCGTGGTCGCTGGTGGCCGGGGTCAACAAGTACATCGTGGAGAATGAGCCATGGGCTGTGGCTGAGCGGGAGGATCGCGATTCGCGGGCGCGGCTGGCCACCATTCTGCACACTTCGGCTGAAGCGCTGCGCATTGTGGCCGCGCTGGTGCACCCGGTGATTCCCGAGGCCACGGCGCGCATCTGGACGCAGCTGGGCGTGGGCGAGATCAAGAACTTCGACCTGCGCGGTCTGGCCTGGGGACAGATTCAGGCGGGCACCAAGCTGGGCAAGGTTGAGGCGGTGTTCCCGCGTGCCGACAAAAGCGTGATCGAAAGGATGCAACAGATGGAACAGCAACGCTCGGCAGAGAGCGAGACGAAAACAGAGAGCGAGAAGCCGCGAGCCGCGAGCCCCGAGCCTCCAGCGGAAGCACAGCCCGCGACACCATCACCATCGGCCATGCCGGGAGCGGCGGCGGATGCTACAGCGTCCACGCCTGCGGCAAGTGCCCCGGCCTCGTCGCCTGCTGCCGGCGAAAGCGCGGCGGCCACGGACGCGAAGATCAACGCCGACGATTTCTTCAAAGTTGAGATGCGGGTTGGGTTGGTGAAGGTCGCCGAGAAAGTGAAAGGCGCTGACAAGCTGCTGCGCCTGGAAGTCGATATAGGAACCGAGGTGCGGCAGGTGGTCGCCGGCATTGCGAAGGCGTATGAGCCGGAGAAGCTGGTCGGACGCAAGGTCGTCATCGTCGCCAACCTGCAACCGCGCAAGCTGCGCGGGCTGGAGTCGAACGGAATGATCGTCGCGGCGTCGCTGGACGATGGCTCGCCGGTACTGGCCGGCTTTCTGGAAGATGTGCCGATCGGAGCCAGACTGAAGTGAAACGGTAGCCAGTAACCAGCAGCCAGTTGTCGGTTGATCGTCTCTTCTAACCCAGTCGCAGATCAACTCAAGGTATATCACTGCCTCACGTGAGCCCCGTCCTTGCAGCGGTGCTCCGCCCGCTTACATAGTCCTAACCGAGTATTTTCAGTCGACTCTTCGCAACCCTTGTAATCAATCGAACCCCACACAGGAGGAACCGTGACAACTACTGCGGCGACGCCCGACACCGCGACAGACATTAAGACGACGCTTGCTGCTGCATTCAGCATGCCAGCGATATCACCGATGATTCCGCCTCCCCCGTATCGCTATAAGGACACGAAAGCTCTCAATGTTCTGTTCCGAACGGACCGGCAAATTCTGCCCAAGCTTGTGCCGGCTCCACTGGTCCCCAATCCGGACCAGCCTCTGGTGTTTTACATCGGCCATTTTCAATTCGCCGACTTCGACCTGCCCTACAACGAAGCCGGGCTGCTGGTCCCGGTCACCTGCGGCGGCGAGAGCGGGCTTTTTGCCGTGGTTCTCTACCTGGACAAAGCCAATCCCATTGTCGGGGGCCGCGAGATCTACGGCTGGCCGAAGAAAGAGGCCGACGAGATCCGGTTTGTCCAGAAGTCCGGCAAGGTCAGCGCAGTCGTAACCCGCTATGGCCAACGAATCATCTCGGCTGACTTTGAAGTCCAAGAGAAGGTAACTGCGATTGCCGACCGGCCTAAGACGCCTCTCTATTTCTTGAAGCTGATTCCATCGATCGAGAAAGACGCTCCACCGGATGTCTTGAAGGTGAATTCCATGCTGATCGATCCGGATGTAATCAAGCAATTGGAGATCGGTCGTGCGACGTTGAGCTTCGGCACCTCTCCCTATGATTCGTTTCTGAGCAAAATTCCCATCCGCGAAGTTCAGTATGCAGAAGTCATTGTTCACGACTTCACCTTGGGATTCGGGAAGACGGTATTCAATTACTTAGCCGAACGGTAAATGCAACTGCTGGTCAGAGTGCCACCGGTCTCGCGCGCAGGAAGCCTCAGCGCTGGACGTCAGTGCGCTCGCATAGGAGAACGATCATGAGGAAGCTTGAACATAAAATTGCTGTCATTACGGGCGGCGCCAGCGGGATCGGCGAGGCCGCCGTGAGGAAATTTGTAGAGGAAGGCGCCCGTGTGGTGATCGCCGACGTGCAGGAGGAAAAGGGCAAGCAACTGGCGCAGGCGTTGGGCGAGGGCGCTTTCTTCCAGAAGACCGATGTCTCCAAAGAGGCCGATATTCAGAACCTGGTGCAGGCCACCGTGCAGCGATTCGGCTATTTCGATTGCTGGTACAACAACGCTGGATTTGGCTTCGCCACCAAGTCCATTACCGACACTCCGACGGAGGAGTTCGATATCCAGGTTGGGGTTTTGCTGCGCGGCACCTTTCTGGGCATCAAGCATGCCGCGGCCGTGATGAAACGGCAGAAGTCGGGAACCATTGTGAATACATCCAGCGTGGCCGGAATCGCCGGCGGTTACTCCAGTCAGGCCTACAGCGCTGCCAAGGCCGGAGTGATCAGCCTGACTCAATCGGCAGCGCTGGAGCTGGGCGAATCGGGTATCCGCGTCAATTGTGTCTGCCCCGGAAACATCGTCACCCCGATCTTCGTACGCGGTATCCCGTTTACCGAAGAGGAAGAACGACGATCCCTGGAGACCGTCGCGGAAGCCCTCAGTCACAATCCGCTGAAACGTGCGGGCACCCCGGAGGATGTTGCCAATCTGGCGCTGTGGCTCGCCAGCGACGATTCCAGCTTTGTGAACGGGCAGGCGATCGTAGTGGATGGCGGGATGACCAGTGGCCTGAACTGGTCTGTGATGACTGCCTGGTCCAACGGATTGTACGGCAAGCTGAGCCAGCAGTTCCCGGCCGCCTTCGCCAAGCTCTCCCGCAGCTAACTGCAAGGTTAAAAGGATCAGGACCGCGACCGGCCGGTGTTGGCCTGGATTCGTGGAGACGCTCCAGTCTCTGCAGAATTTGTGTTTCTAACAACGCCCTTATTGCCGGACATGAAAACGAACTGAAGTTCGAGACCAAAAGCGATGTCGGCGTGAAGCTGCAAATCCCTTCGGCAGGCTCATCGACTCGTCGGGAGCGGGCATCGGGTGTGCTCCCAACGCGCTTGGCTTTATGCGTCGTCGTCTCTGGCGCATTCAACGTCGTGAATCATGTCGCACAAAACGGCGAGGGTGCGGCGGGTGCGGTCGATATCGTCCTTTCCAACCGCGGCCAGCAGATCGGCGTCGACCTTTTCGCGCGCGGCGCGTTGGGCAGCAGCGGCCGCACGTCCACGCTCGGTGAGGGTAATAGTGAGCTTGCGGCGGTCGTCCTTGTCGATAGAGCGCTCGAGATATCCGCGCGTCACCAGTGCATCGACGAGCTGGCCGGCCGCCTGTTTGGAGAGCCGCATCTCGCGAATGAGCTGGCCGAGCGGGATGTCGTTGCGGTCCAGCGCCAAGCCGCCGATGACGTAAAGGCCGTTGCCGGGGATGTCGTCGTATCCGGCGTCGTTGAGGGCGCGACGCATAGCGGCGCCGTAGGTGTTGCGAGCGTGACGGAGCAGAACGGGCATGCCGATGTCATCGAGAACTGGGTTGGGGTTGGTCATGGGCCGAAGAATACTGTCAGCATTGATTGATAGTCAAGTTAATTTACAATAAACAGTTAGGACTTACTCTTGGGGGTGCATTGGTTACTCTGGCGGCTGGCCTTAGTTACCGCACCAATGTGGTACAAGTTAAGTCTATTATCGACGATAGCTTACGGACGACAAAAATGTTCTACGTGGAACACTTTGCGGCGGCCAGGAATTGGGTCATTTCAGGCGGATCTTGGGGAAATCTCGATCGACTGAACCGACCGCGAAGCACCCGCGATTGTGATGCGGCTCCTACTTAGCTCCTCCCAGTTGTGATAAACAGGAGAGTACCAAGCTGGCCGCAGAGCCGGCACGAGTCAAACTATGAGCCACTGCCCGTTGCGGAGCGCCTGCTCCGCTGTCTCGCCATGTCTTCCCAAGCAGCCTTTCATTGAACCATTCGCAAGCGACCGCGGAGCGGCGTCATGCTGAGGTCGGCCTTCATCGCGCTCTCCGAAAGCCGCGGCCTGCGCAACTTCGCCGAGAAATCGCCGCTGGGATTGCGCTTCTCCCAGCGCTTCGTTGCCGGTACTGAGTTGCAGGATGTGATTCGCGCTGCGCAGGTGGTCAACGAATGGGGCGCCGGCGTCAGCATCGACAACCTGGGCGAGAACGTCACCAACGCCGACGAAGCCAAACACAGCGCCGAGCTCTACCATGGCATGCTGGACGAGATCCACCAGCGCAAGCTCAACGCCAACATCAGCCTCAAGCTGACGCACATGGGTCTCGACGTCAGCCAGCAACTCGCATTCGGCCTGGTCACCGAGCTGGTCGATCACGCCGTAAGGCTCAACAGCTTCGTGCGCGTCGACATGGAAGGCTCACCCTACACCCAGCGCACCATCGACTTCGTGCGCCAGCTGCATCGCGAGCCCGGACACGCCGGTCGTGTCGGCACCGTGATCCAGTCGTATCTCTATCGCAGCGAGAAGGACGTCAACGATCTGCTTTCGGAGCGCATTCGCATACGCCTGTGCAAGGGTGCCTACAAAGAACCGGCGGATATCGCCTTCCCCAAGAAAGCCGACGTCGACGCCAACTATCTCAAGCTGGCGCGCACGCTGATGAAGAGCGGCGTCTTTCACGGCCTGGCCACCCACGACGAGAAGATCATCGCCGAGCTCAAGCAGTTCGCGCGCGCCGAGAACATTCCGACCTCGGCCTACGAATTCCAGATGCTCTACGGAGTGCGCCGCGACTTGCAGCAGCAATTGGTACGCGAAGGCTACGGCGTTCGGGTGTACATTCCTTTTGGAACGGAATGGTATCCGTATTACATGCGCCGTCTGGCCGAACGCCCTGCCAACGTGTTCTTCATCGCGCGCAACCTCTTCCGGCAGTGATCCATGTCGATTAGCTGCCAGTCGCCGGCGCCAGGTCGCGGTTTGATTTCAATTGTCCCACGATGTGGGATATATATCTCACAGTGTGGGATAAAGCCCCTGTATACGACGATATGGGACATGGGCGAGCGATCCCTGTTCTATATCCCACAATGTGTCATAACATAAAAATAGCCCCGGGTCGGTGCGTGGAAGGCACTGACGCGAGGCCACAAAAACGGCAGGGACAACTGCTCATGGTTTACGGCGTGCGGACAAATCCGTGCGTATTGCCTGAGGAGTCAGTAAAGATGCCAACCACAACCCCGAGTGCATTGATCCCGGTGGCTTCGGTGAAGCTGGCGCCGGGGTAGTCGAACGACGTGTAACTGCCATCGCTCTCGGTGAATCCGTGTCCGTTGCCAGAACCATCGACGTATATCCCAGCAACCGTGTTCCAAACATTAGCCCCGCCGGCGAAGGTAAACGACGAGCCAGGATAATTAAGGGTTGTGTAGTTCCCATGGATTAGCACGTATCCTTGACATGTGGTAGTACATGTCGGCTCCGCAGTAGTGTCGTAACTACCGACTACCACACCAAGCAAGCTCACCGTGCTGGCGATGCTGCCGGTTGCTCCCGGCGGATCGAAACTGGTGAATACGCCGCTCCGGGACAGCACGAAGCTGTGGAAAGTTGCGGAAGTATCACACGCAGCATCACTACAGTAGGCTCCTGACATTTCACCCAGGTCGTTAATACCAGTAAGCTCGCTACCAGGCACATCTGGATAGTCCACGGTTGTATAGGTTCCTCTCTTCAGAACGAAGCCGTGGCTGGTACCGGCCGAGTCGGTATAGCTACCCACGATGACTCCCTGCAGGTTGATGAAGTTGGGAATCGTGTTGGTCGCGCCCGGAACGTCGATCGGTGTAAAGACACCATTGGCGGTTACCGAGAAACCGTGAAGCGCGCCGCCTGCGGTAAGGCTGTAGGCGCCAACGCTCGTGCCTTCCAGGTTGGGACCGCCGGCGATCTGGGTAAGAACTGCGCCGGGATAGTCAATTTGGGTATAGGTGGTGTGCGCCCATGCGCTGGACAATGTTGCAAACACAACACTGATTGTGCCGATTGCGAAGAAACGAAATACCGTGTGCATGGATTTATCCTCCGGGCTTTGACTTGCGTTGAGGGCCGAAAGGCTGCTGGAGCGCGATGACAACACGCTTCCGATACGTTGAGAAACTTCGCGGAACTCCTGATTGTCTTGTTGACGAGTTGGGACTTTGTTTCTGGCCGGCGAAGTGCTCAGGATTTTACACCGGTCTCAACTACGGGAAAGGCTATCGACTTACTTAGTGATCTAGAGTGCTTCTGCTCGGGTGCAAAGCGCTGGAAAAAGACGGGGACTGGCCGTCTCACATCGAATAGTGTTCAGTCTCAAATGCAAACAGTTTTACTACGACCTACCCGCAGTATCTGAAAACTCAGCCGCTCTATTGCTCCATCGTCGGCTCTTTATTAGGTGTAGGCGGCAGGATGCCGATATGACAACTGACGACCCAGAACCGACAACTCCCGAACCGATAACTGACAACTGCTTCGTGCCGACGCACGAGTCTCGCGAACGCGAGACGAAAGATGATAGCCCGGTGCTTCAGCGCTGGGTGAACCGCAATTGAAAAGGGAGTCCCTTCAGGGACGGCACGACCGCAGCAGACTCTCGGGCCTGCGCGACGACGCCCCACATGTGCCGCGGACCCTTCCGCTGTCAGCCTCGATCGTGATGACGGTCACCGCGTCCTTTCCGTCCAAACCAGAAAATACTGCCTGACATCTGCAACTCCAGCCCCGCCCCAATCTGCCGATGAAGAACTTGACTGCCTGAAGTTCGAGGAATCGCTATGCGTTGCTCCAAATGCCAGAGAAGATTGATCGCCCTCCTTACCCTCTGCCTGCTTGGCCTGGGGATGAAAGCATATTCGCAGACTGACGCCGCTCTGCCCACAGCACCCAGCGCCACGGCGGAATCCGACGAAGACCTGCTCAAAGCCGTACAAAATCCGGTAGCCGACCTCATCAGCGTCCCCATTCTCAACACTACGAACTTCAACCTCGGCCCCTACAATCGCGCGCAAAATGTTCTTGCTCTGCAACCGGTCATTCCCGCGAACCTCAGCCAGAACTGGATGCTGATCAGCCGCATCATCCTGCCGATTACCTCGCAGCCTTACCCGGAGCAAAGCTCCGGCGGACAGTTCGGCCTCGGCGACATGACGCCATCGTTCTTCCTTGCGCCTCGAAATCCCGGCAGCGTGATTTGGGGTGTCGGCCCGGCAACCGTCATTCCTACCGCAACCAGCAACATTCTGGGACAGGGCAAGTTCAGCCTTGGTCCGTCCATCGTTGTTCTCGCCCAGCCTGGCCAGTGGACGGTGGGCGCTCTGGTGAGCAATGTGTGGTCGGTGGCGGGATCGGGCAGCCGTCCTCCGGTCAACCGGATGACCTTGCAGTATTTCCTGGCCTACAACCTGAAACACGACTGGTATCTGACAGCAGCTCCAATTTTGCTGGCGGATTGGCGAGCACAGGCCGGCAATCGCTGGCTGGTACCGGTGGGAGGAGGCGTAGGCAAACTGGTCACCTTCGGAGCCATGCCCGTTGATTTTTCGGCAACGTTCTATGGCAACGCCGTGACTCCTGCCGGCCTGCCAAACTGGCAGATGAATTTACAGATGACTTTATTGTTCCCCCAAGGCCATTAGCCGGAAGGGCGCGCTTATTTCCCGAGATGCTCATTTGATGTCGGGGCACGAAAGAGAAGGACAACGATGCAGGCGATGAAGCAACTGACAATCATTACAGGCTTGGTCGTGGTTGTTGTGATGATCCTTGTAACCACCGCTGCCGCTGCCGACAAGGCCGACTACGTTTTCAAGAACGGCGCAATCTACACCATTGACAGCAAGAACCCCACGGCACAGGCGATCGCGATCACAGGCAAATACATAACCTACGTCGGAACGAACAATGGTGTGCGGCCGTTCGTTGGCGACAAGACGCAGGTCATCGATCTCCAGGGGCAGATGCTGCTACCCGGGTTCGTCGATTCGCATATCCACCCGACGCTGGCGATGTTCGCAGGAGGCGCCGATCTGCAGTTCGACTCCCTGGAAGAGGTGCTGGCATCCGTAAAGACATGGGCTGACGCGCATCCCGATGCGCCCGTGATTCGCGGCTATGGGTGGCGCTATACCCTGTTTCCTACCACCGGCCCAACCAAAGCTGACCTCGACAAAGTGTTTCCCGACCGTCCGGTGCTTCTAATTGCGATCGACGTACACAGCGCTTGGATCAATAGCAAGGCGATGGAGCTTGCGGGCGTAAACGCCAAAACTCCGGACCCTGTGCCCGGCTTCAGCTACTTCCAGCGGGACCTCAAGACCGGTGAACCTACCGGTTGGGTGGTTGAGACTCCAGCGGAGCAAGCCGTGCTGGCCAAACTCACTCCTCCTACACCCGAGGCCCAGCTTGCTGAGACAGCAGAGTTGTTGCCGAAGTTTTCGGCGGCAGGCATCACGGCCGTGTTTGAAGCCGGAATTGCAACCATGCGCACCGAGACGGGATACGACGGCTATCAGCAGTTAGAGAAAGAAAACAAGCTGCCGGTGAGAGTGGTTGGCACCTACTACTGGAATAACCCCGAAACTAAAGATCCGGTCGCGACCGTCCTGAAGCTCCGGGACAAGTACAACTCAGAGCTGGTACAGGTTAAGACGCTAAAAATCATGATGGATGGCGGCGAGGCCCAGCACACCGCGGTTCTGCTCAAACCTTATTACGACCGGCCAGGTTTCAATGCGGAATATCTGCTCGATCCCAAGCTGGTAGAGGCCGCGGTTTTGAAGGCACAGCAGAACGGCGTGGACACTCACTGTCACTGCTACGGGGATGCCGCCATTCGCACGTATCTGGACATCGTGGCCGAGGCCGAGAAGCAATATCCCAATAGCCCTTCAAGGCACACGATCGCACATTCGCTGCTGATCACCGACCAGGACGTGCCGCGCTTCAAAGAACTCAACGTCACCATGCAGACCTCGCCCCAGTGGATCACGCCTGACCCGTACAGCGAAAAGCTCACACAGATTCTTGGGAACGAGGTGGTCAACGCTGAGTGGGCACGCATGAATTCAGTGTCGAAGGCGGGAGGTCGCTTGGCATTCGGGTCCGACTGGCCGGCGGCAGGCTACTTCTCCAGTTATCGTCCGCTGGACGCAATCCAGGTGGCGCTGACCCGAGCCATTCTGCCGCAATACGAGAAAATCCAGTTCACGCCCATCATGCCGCCCGCGAACGAGGTCGTCACCCTGGACCAGGCGCTCAAGGCTTACACGCTCGACTCGGCGTATGTGCTGGACCTGGAGACGAAGATCGGCTCGCTCGAAGTGGGCAAGGACGCCGACATCGTTGTGCTGGAAAAAGACCTGTACAAGATTCCTCCGACCGATATCAGCACGACGAAGGTCAAGCTGACCATGATGAATGGAAATATTACTTATCGCGCCGACTAGAAGGCTCAACACGGGCCATCCGGCTACGGCGTGCGGACTGCCTGAGAAGCGGGTGCCCCAGAGCCTGCCCTGAGCTTGCCGAAGGGTTCGCGTCCCGGTTTTGGACGCTAACCTGGGTCCCCTCCCGCAGCAGTCGTCTGGTTTGAGGCTCGGGGCTCGAGGCTCGCGGCTTCTTCACTCCCACTCAATCGTCCCCGGCGGCTTGCTGGTCACGTCGTAGACCACGCGGTTGATTCCCTTCACCTCGTTCACAATCCTGCTCGAGATGGTCTTTAGAACTTCATGCGGCAACGGAACCCAGTCCGCGGTCATGCCGTCTTCGGAGTGCACGGCGCGGATGGCGCAGGTGTAGGCGTAGGTCCGCATATCGCCCATCACGCCCACCGACATCACCGGCAGCAGCACCGCAAACGATTGCCAGATTTTGTTGTACAGCCCGGCACGCTTGATCTCGCCGACCACGATCTCATCGGCGTCTTGCAACAATGCAACGCGCTCGCCGGTGATCTCGCCCACGATTCTTACTGCCAGTCCTGGCCCGGGAAACGGCTGCCGCTGCAGGATCTCTTCCGGCATCCCAAGATCGCGGCCGATCCTACGTACCTCATCCTTGAACAGATCTTTCAGCGGCTCAATCAGCTTAAGCTTCATCTTCTCCGGCAGGCCGCCAACGTTGTGATGGCTCTTGATGGTCTGCGACGGTCCGCGCACCGATCGCGACTCAATCACGTCCGGATAAAGCGTCCCCTGCACCAGCCAGTCGACTTTGCCTTCGATCTGCTCGATGCGATGGGCCTCTTCTTCGAAGACCGCAATGAACTCATTGCCGATAATCTTGCGCTTCTTCTCGGGATCGGTGACGCCCGCGAGCTTCGTGAGAAATCGCTCGCTGGCATCGACGGCGTCGATCTTGAGGCCCAGCTTCTCGCGCAGGTTCTTCTGCACATTGATGAACTCGTTCTTGCGCAGCACGCCGTTGTTGACGAAGATGCACGTCAGCTGATCACCCACCGCACGGTGCACCAGCTCGGCCGCGACGGACGAATCCACGCCGCCCGACAGCCCACAGATTACGCGGCCATTACCCACAGTCGTTCGAACGCTGGCCACCGTCTCATCGATGAAGCTTTGCGGCGTCCAATTCGGCTTCACCCCGCAGATTTCGAAAACGAAATTCCGCAGAATCTCCGTGCCCTGCGGCGTGTGGTGCACCTCGGGATGAAACTGCACGGCATAGAACTTCTGCGCCGGATTCTCGATAGCGGCCAACGCATTCGATGTCTTGCCGATCAGCTCGAAGCCCGGCGGCAGCTCCAGCGCCTCATCGCCGTGTGACATCCACACCGGCAGCGGACCTTGCAATCCCTTGAACAGCGGCGACGTGGATGTCAGCAGCTCAACCTGCGCGTGGCCGTACTCGCGCTTGTCCGCCGCACGAACCTTGCCGCCCAGCTTGTGCACCATGAACTGCAGGCCATAGCAAATGCCGAGCACCGGCAGGCCAAGGTGCAGGACGCGGTCGTCGGCCGGAGGCGCATCGGCGTCATAGACAGACGACGGCCCTCCCGACAGCACAATGCCCGCCGGACGATAGCTCTGGATTTCTTCGAGCGTGGCGTTACAAGGAAGAACAACAGAGAAGACGTTCTGTTCGCGGATGCGGCGCGCGATGAGCTGCGAATACTGCGCGCCGAAGTCGAGGACGACGATCGATTGGGTTTCCACTATTTACTCTGCCAGAGAATCGCCAGCAGTGTAAAGCGGCAACCCAGGTTCCGGCTAGAGCGCTTGCAGCTTTCCGAAAATTGGCTCCTTTGTGCGATTGAGTCCAGCGTCGACCTATGCCAAAATCGGTCGCAATTATTTCCGCGCTTGCCTTTTAGAGGCGATCAACGCCACCTCGCGACCTTATCGAATGCATCGACTTGATTGCCACGTTTGTTGGCGAGCTTGATTTCGATGCTTACCGCGATGATCTCAACCGGAAGGAGTGACCTCTCCCATGCCCGACAGAAAACTTCGCTTGCATCCAACGAACCTCGCCGACCACTACCATTTTGAGTTACCCCCCGCTGGCTTCCGACCGGAGAGGGCAACGGACGAGCAGTTGCGGTCCTACGGCCTTCCTCATCGGCCCGATCCCGGCAAGTTTCCCAGAGCAGCGCGATTGTGGTTGCGCTGTATGCGCAGAGTAAAGAAATTCATCGCCCCTACCCTGGAGCGACATCCCGAACTGCTTCATGGAAACCGGGTATTGTTGAACGACGCCACTGACACGTCGCGGATATGGAGCGGCCTGAGTGTCACTAATAACGCGCCTTACCTCTCGATCTGGGGAACCTGGACTGTGCCCTTGGTCGCCGCGGTGCCCAACGGAGCCAGTGTAAGTTCTATGTGGGTCGGGCTTGACGACCCTCCTATAACCCAATCATCCCTTGGTTCGCTACTGCAAGCTGGAACTGAGCAGGATAATTTCGGCTCCGACATCGTAAATTACTACGCTTGGTTTGAGTGGTTTCCTCAGCCCTCGGTCACGGTAAGCAACTTGGCCATTCAGCCCGGTGAATCGGTGGCCGTGTACGTCGGAAACGTGGATGAGGTGGCCGGCGGCAACCAAGGCCTGGTTACTTTGTTCAATTACTCCTCGGGAGTAATGACAGCACCCATTTTGGTTCCGATCCCTACAACCGACTTCAACGGCAATCCAATCAGCCCTCCGCTCCCGGGCGTACCCACCTCGCGCGCCGATTGGATTTTAGAGCGCCCGTCTTTTGTGCAGAACGGACAGGGAGTGGCCGGCATTCTCGCCGACTACGGGGAGGCCTCGATAATCGAGGGGGATGCCGTTGGCACGAGCACAGCGGGCGGCAAGACTTCCGCGAATGCGATTTTTGTAGGGGAAAATGATCAGGGCATTCTGCATCAAATGCTCGCGGACGATGGAGTGACCATCATATCGGAGGCCAATGAGGTGCCGGGGCTTCAGTTCCTGTATACGGGCCCGACTCTGCCGGCTCCGAGGGTGCCTTAACCACAGGTGTGGATTACGTTCTCACAGCCGCGGTCACAGCATTTTTCTTCTTCTTGACCAGCGTTGTGGGAGCCAGACCGCTCCCTCGCATTCGCTGAGCCATCGGCGTCCCTGCACAACCGGCTGGGCGGTTGAAAGCCTTCTGTCGCTTAGCCGGCGACGAAATTGCCCCTCACACGTCCAAAGGGCAGTCACATCTGTTCTCCTGTATCCTTAAGCCATTACATGTTAGCTAGCCGGTTATCACACTTCACAATCAGACGACGTCTCCAAGCTGCTTGCGTCGCGGCGTTGCTGGCCTTCTTCCTGGCCGGCACGACCTGGTCGCAGACCGCACCGCCGCAGTCACCGTCTCAACCGCCCGCTCAATCGCAATCCCAGAAGCCAGATAATTCCGGCGCAACGCAAGATCTCCCCGGTGCCGGCGCTAGCGTCCAGAATCCGCAGAATCCGCAATCCGGCGCCGACTCCAACCAAGCCGAGGAATCGGCCCCTGGCACTCGCATCACCAAAGAGCAGGCCAAAGAGCTCTTCCGCTCGGTCGATGAGATCCTCGACTTCGTCAGCCAGGACACCGGCCTGCCTATCGAAAGCAAGGTCAGGCGCAACCTGATTACGCGCGAGCAGGTCGAGAAGTATGTCGACAAGCGCATGCGCGATGACAAGGACGAGAAGCGGCTGGAGCAATCGCGGCTGGTGCTGCAGAAGTTCGGACTGCTGCCTCCGAACTACGACTTGCACGGCGAGTTCCTGCGCCTGATGGGCGAGCAGGTCGCCGCCTACTACGATCCCAAGACGAAGAGCGTCAATCTCCTCGACTGGGTGCAGCCCGATGCGCAGAAGCCGATCCTGGCGCACGAGCTGACGCACGCGCTGCAGGATCAGAAGATCGGCGTCGAGAAATGGGAGCTGGCGGGCGCGAAAGATGATTCGACGCCACTGCCTGATCAGCAGGAATATGTCGTTGAGGAGGAGCAGTCGGCGCGGCAATGCGTCACCGAAGGCCAAGGCATGGCGGTAATGTTTGATTACTCGCTCGCACCGTTTGGAAAGAGTCTGCTGACCGCTCCCGAAATCGTTACCGCCATGCGCGCCACCATGGGCGACAGCAAGGATTCGCCGGTCTTCGGGGCAGCGCCCATGTTCCTCAAGGAATCGCTGCTGATGCCGTATACATTCGGCCTCGACTTCGTGCGCACGGTTCTGGCGAACAAGGGCAAAGAAGCCTACGCGATGATGCTGGAGAATCCCCCGGTCGACACTCGACAGATCATGCAGCCGGAGACCTACCTGCTGCACCAGCAAGTCGCGCCACTGATCATCCCCGATCTCGACAAGGTCGTCGCGCCGGATTACAAGCGCTTCGACTTCGGCGGCATGGGCGAGTTCGACATTTACCTGCTCGCCAAACAGTACGGCGCCGAGGATACGCCAAACTACTATCGCCACTGGCGCGGCGGTTATTACTTCGCGGCCCAGGCGAAGAACGCGCCCAAAGATCAGATTGGGATGCTGTTCTTCACCCGCTGGGATTCGCCCGAGGCGGCATTCGATTTCGCCAAGCTCTACGCCGGCTATCTGCCTAAGCGATATCAGGGCAAGGTCGAATGGACCGCGACCTGCTCAGCGCTATCTACAGGAGCAGCCCAGCCGCACGAATGCAATGTCTGGTCAGGCAAGACGAATGAAGGCCCGTTCGTCATCGAGCGCAATGAGAACGATCTGCTGATCATGGAAGGCTTCGATCCCGCCGTGATCGAAAAGGCGCGCGGCGTGCTCTTCTATCACATGACGCCCCCGTCCCAACCCGCCAAGGGGAAACAATAACCTATTGTCTGCTCCTCCTGTTCGCAGTGGCATCTTGATTGTTCGCACAGCTTTGTTGTGACGCCTACCCCCAAGCCTATTGTTCGTGCCGGTGAGTGCAGCGTGAGCGGAAGGAAGAGTCCTGCGAAGCGGGACGGAAGATGATAGCCCAGCGCTTCAGCGCTGGGTGGATTAAGCAACCTTGTCGAGTGCCTCGGGCACGGCAGGTCCCACTTCGAAAGACCTGTTTCGTCCTCGGGGGACTCGCCTCTTTCAACAGCGCACCCCGCCCTGAAGGCCGGGGCTATCATCTACCACGCCCAAGGCGCTGGATGCCGCGCCTTCGTCTGCACCAGCCGACTACGAAGACACTCCACCTTTAATCGAGTCGATCCGCGCTGGACGTGAAGATCGAGTCCCGCTAAAGGCGGAACGATAACTGCACCTGATCCCCTCCCGGCAACCTCTGACAAAACTATTACAAACGAAGTTCGCTTTGCTTGTTAGTCTGGAATCACTTCTTCCAGCACCAGCGCGGAGGATGGCACTTACCAACTCAGGAGAAACATGGCTCAGCAAGAGCAAGTGAAAGATACAAGCATCAACTGGTTTACTACCTCCATCATGATTGGCCTTCATATTGGCGCCATAGCGGCGCTGTTCTTCTTCACCTGGAAAGCCTTTTTCGTCGCCTTGTTTCTGTATTGGGTCGCCGGCAGTCCGGGCATCGGAATGGGGTATCACCGTCTGCTGACGCACCGCGGTTTCAAGTGTCCTAAGTGGGTGGAATACGTCCTGACGACCTGCGCCACGATGGCGCTCGAGGGCGGACCGATTTTCTGGGTAGCAACGCATCGGGTGCATCATCAGCTCTCCGACAAGCCGGGCGATCCGCATTCACCGCGCGATGGCGGCTGGTGGGCGCACGTGGGCTGGATCCTCACCGGCAAGACCTTCCACAACAAGAGCACCGAACTGCTGGCCTACGTTCCCGATCTCCGCAAAGACAAGTTCCACATGTGGATCAGTGAGTATCACTGGGTGCCTACTACGACGGTGGCGATCCTGCTGTTCGCGTTCGGCGGGTGGTCGATGCTGCTGTGGGGATTCTTCCTGCGTACCGTCGTGCTGCTGCACTCCACCTGGTTCGTAAACTCGGCGACGCATATGTGGGGCTCGAGGCGCTTCACCACCACTGACGACTCGCGCAATCTCTGGTGGGTTGCCTACCTCAGCTTCGGCGAAGGCTGGCATAACAATCATCACGCGCATCCGCAGTCGGCGCGGCATGGACTGGCCTGGTACGAGGTCGACATGAACTGGTACGGGATCAAGGTCCTTCAGGCTTTGGGATTGGCATGGGATCTGAAGCTGCCCAAGCTGGGATCGTCGCGAATTCAGCCAGTGGCGACACCGCAAGCCGCACCCGCTGAAGCGGAAGCTGTCGCTGTGGCGTACAGCGGCGACTAACGGCAGCGCGGCGCTGCAGCATCGCGGTTTGCCGGTCGACCGGAATTGGCGACTCAATCCACTGCCAACAGTGGATTGAGTCGTGGAGATCGTCATCCGCGGGCTTGAGGGCCAGCAGTACCCTAGGCTAATCTGATCGCCGTTATAGAATTTTGCCGTGCTTTCCTTTTCTGACCCGAGTACGGCCTCCACCGCTAGCTCCAACCAATCAACAACCGTTGACACGCCATCGCCGTCAGCATCCGCAGGGATGCCCCCGACTTCCAACCTGGCCGGCGCTCCATCCAAAACTTCGCCAATCCTGCTGTCTCTTCTGCTCGCCGCCGTCACTGTCGTCCTCTACGCTCCGGTACGCCATCATCCTTTTGTTAACTACGATGACGGCGTCTACGTCACTCGCAACGATCACGTAAAGAGTGGCCTGAATCGGCAATCCATCGAATGGGCGATGACCAGCTACGATGCCGCCAACTGGCATCCGCTCACCTGGCTGTCGCACATCGTTGACTATCGGCTTTTCAAAGACAACGCCGGCGCGCACCACGACGTGAATCTGCTGCTGCACGTCCTCAACGTCCTTGTGCTGTTCTGGGTGCTCTTTCGCGCGACGGGATCTGCCGGCCGCAGCGCGATGGTTGCGGCCCTGTTTGCCTTGCATCCCATCAACGTCGAATCGGTGGCCTGGATCGCTGAGCGCAAGAACCTGCTCAGCATGCTGTTCTTCCTGCTGACCCTGGGCGCGTGGGGCTGGTACGTCCGCCAGCCGCGGACGTCGCGTTATCTCACCGTGATGTTGCTGTTCGCGCTCGGACTGATGTCCAAGCCGCAGGTCGTCACGCTCCCTTTTGTACTGCTCCTCTGGGACTACTGGCCGCTGGAAAGATCTTCTGCCGACCCGTCGGAAAGCCCAATAAGACAATTCCTTCGCCTGGTGGAAGAGAAGATTCCGCTGTTTGCAATGGCTGCCGCTGGCGCGATCATGACCATGAAAGCCCAAACCAGCGGCGGTGGCTTCAATCCCGATTACACCCTTTTCCAGCGTCTGGAAAACGCCGCGTTTGCCTATGCTCGTTACCTCGGCAAGGCCTTCTGGCCTTCCCATCTGGCGCTGATGTACCCGCATCCTGGAAATTCGCTGAAGACATGGCAGGCAGGATTGGCCCTGCTGCTCTTGATCGTCATTTCGCCTGTTGTCTTGCGGGCGCGGGAGCGGCGTTATCTGCTGGTCGGATGGTTGTGGTTCCTTGGCACGCTGGTTCCCATGATTGGTCTGATCCAGGTTGGCCGACAGGCCATGGCCGACCGTTACGCCTACCTGCCGTTCGTCGGACTCTTCATCATGGTCACCTGGGGCATCGCCGACTTGGCGGAAAAGCAGAATGTCTCACGCGCGTGGCTGGTGGTCCCGGCCTGTGCGGCTCTTCTGGCGCTCGCGGTGCTGACGTATCGGCAGATCAGCTATTGGAGCGATGACGTCACGCTCTGGACTCATGCTCTCCAGATCACCACGGGAAACTACGCCGCCGAAAATGAACTGGCCGATGCCCTCAATGGATTGGGGCGAACCGAGGAAGCGCAACAACATTTCCTGCGTGCGCTAGCCATCAATCCGGATTATCCACCAGCCCTCATGTACCTCGCCGTGCACAATCAGCGCGAGGGAGATCTCCACCAGGCAATCGTCCAGTATCAGCAGGTGATCGTGATCACCGGCAGCCCCGCCTACCGCAACCAGGTGGTACGGGCAACAGCCTTTGCCAACGCCGGCCATGCCTACCGCGATCTCGGTGAAATCGCGCAGGCGCGCGACTATCTGAAGGAAGCCGTCAGGTTGGACCCGGATCGCTTCGAGCCATGGCTCGATTATGGAATCGTTTCGCAGCAACTGGGCGATTTACCCACTGCAATCCATGCTTATTACGAGGCAATGAAGATTCATCCCACCGATGTTGGCTATCTCCTGCTGGCGCAGGCGCTGAAAGCGGGCGCACATCCGGTGGAAGCGAAGTGGGCGGAGCAAAAGGCCAAAGATCTGACGCGCGATTATCCGCGAGCGCAGCAAGCCGCCGCCAGAATGATCGCCCACTGACGTACCCCGCTATTGCTCCCCGCTCCCAGAGAAGGTGTGCATCGCATATTCAAAACCGGCTGGACTGACCTTCACGTCACCTTGATAGGGGCTATCGATATCGGCGATAGCGACCAGCACCAGCGCGATCAGGAAGCTGAGGACGATCACCTGCAATAGGTGAAAGCGAAAGCTGGAGACTCCAAAGAAGCAGGAGGCCGCGACCGTGATAATGCCTCCCGCGACCAATACGGTCCACAAGATCGCGGGCAGCGCTTCATGACTTTGCATAATGCGAATGCGCCGATGCTCGGTCAGGTTGCGCAGCGTGCTGGTCAGCTCTCCCAGCGCCTGGGACTCGTCGTTGGAATGGGCTTGGACGGCGCCAGCAACTTTCCACATGTCGCTCACCATGCGGCCGCCTTCTGGGGGAAGCGTCTCATTGGTTAGTGCTGGAAACTCGACTTCGACCGCATGCTTGGCGTAGCGGCGGGTGAGGTCTTGAATGCTCGATCGCGCCGGCTCCTGCAACACGGCGCTAATGCGGTAGACGTTCACCAGATCGTTTGCCTCCTGCTCGGCATTGACCTGCGCCTGCTGAAACATGGTCCATACCGTGAACAGCATGAAGGCGAGCAGCACAGCATAGGTAGTCCCGATGACGGAAACCACGGCGCCGGTGAAGTCGTTGGACTCTTTGCGCGCGTGCGCAGGGGAGGTGCGGGTTACAACGAAGAGAAAAATGACAGCTGCAGCGACACAGGCGAGGACTATCAGGATGTTGGCCAGCATGATCGGATCGAGTTGGGATAGGTTACCACCCCCTGTGGCTTGCGAGGGACAAAAATGTCGGCGGGTGGGATTGCATTCCTTATTGGCGGTCGTGGGCGTTCATATACGCTCGAAGAATTGCATTAATGCGAGTCTGATAGCCGCGAGTGGTACGAAACCAGTCAAGTAGGTCGGCGTCGAGACGCATTGTCACCGTTTTCTTCGTCTGCGGTAGAACAACCTTTGCGCTGCTCCAGAACGATTCGTCAGTGGGCTTTATGTCCGGATCACCGGCGAGGCCGGAGCGGATCCGTGCGCTGCTTAAGGAGCGAACACGCTTCCAATTGGTGCGTGGCTCAGAGACCCTCTTCTTTGACTTTCTGCCAATAGGTCCGCCGTTCGTGCGGTTCCGATCTCCACGCCGATATGATGTGCCTTTCTTCATCGCTCCGGTCTTGTCAAGGGATACCCCACCCTATTTCGGAGGGTGGGGCGTGTTCCTATCGTCCCAGTTTCTTCGCCTGGCAGGCCACCACGACTTTGGTCGGATCGATGGCATCCGAGTCCAACTGCATCTCGACGACCTTGCCATTCTTGTCGATCAGGTAATTCACGCGCCGCGCCGCTTTGTATTCCGGATTGTAAAGGCCGTATTCCTTCGTGATATCGCCGCCCCAGTCGCTGAGCAGCGGGAAGCTGACACCAATCTGTTGCGCCCACGCCTTGTTCGAGAAGGGAGAATCCATGCTTACACCCAGGACCTGGGTGTCGGCGGCTTCCAGCTTGCTCAGGTTCTGCTGGAAAGCCTGCATCTGCTTGGCTCAACCACCGGTGAAGGCGAAGATGTAAAACGCCAGTGCGACATTTTTCTTGCCGCGGAATTCGTGCAGCGAAACTTTGTTTCCGTTCTGATCCTCCAGCGTGAAGTCGGGCGCCATATCGCCGACCTTGATCTTCGGCGCCGGCATATCGCTGGACTTGTTGGCCGCATAACCGGCGGGCACCAGCGAGCCCGCCAGCAGCAACGCGACAAAAAAATTCCTCATCAATTCTCTCCTCTCAGAACAATGTGGACGGGTGAGTGGTATCTGTCGATTGTCCCATACGGCAGGTTGTCTGCCACTCGGGAAATGGCAAGCGACATTTCATCGCGATGAAATGCAGACGTTTCCATTTTGGAATCCCTTTTCAAGAGCGCATCCGGTTCCAATTGCGGAAAGCCTATGCCTGGCGATAAAGTGAATGAGTACTCATTCGGCGAGCACGGCGACCTCATCTTGCACGCCGATCGAGGCTTTCTGAGAACCGAACCCTCGTGGCTGACAACGAAGCTCATCCCATCTCGACCCCGGCAGATGCGCCGGGCCATGCGGTGACTCGCAATAACGATAAGCACCAGCGCATTCTGGATGCAGCAGTCGCCGTCTTCGCCGAGAAGGGTTTTTTTACGTCGCGTGTCGCCGACATCGCCGACCGCGCCAACGTCGCCGACGGCACCGTCTATCTCTACTTCAAGAGCAAAGAAGAGATTCTGATGAGCGCCATCAATACGGCCTTCGACGCCTTCATGAGCCTGGCGCGGACGGAGCTGAAGAAGGTCGCCGATCCGGCGGAGCGGCTGCGGCGGCTGGCCTTCCTGCACCTGGACGCTCTGGGATCGAATCGCAACCTCGCTGTCGTTTTCCAGATGGAGCTGCGTCAGAGTACGCGCTTCCTCTCGGAGTTCTCGCATCATCACATGATCGAGTACCTCCGCCTGGTGCGCGAGGCGATCACGGAAGGCCAAGCGAAAGGCATTTTTCGCCGGGAGATGTCGGACAAGTACGCGGCCAACTGCTTCTTCGGCGCGCTGGACGAGATGGTGACCTCCTGGGTGCTCAGCGGCCACGACTACAAGCTGGCCAATGTTGCAGATGTGGTGGTCGACATTTTTCTGAACGGTATGCGGACGGCTCAGCAATCATGAATCTTCGCACCCTCAACGACGTTTTCTTCACCCTGGTGAGGCGAAACAGCGACCGCCTGATGCTCACGCGCGAGGGCGACAAGTGGAAGACGGTCTCCGCGCAACAGCTGCGGAGCTGGGTCTATGCCACGGCGCGCCAGCTGCAGGCCTGGGGAATTAGAAAGGGCGACCGGGTCATCCTGCTGAGCGAGAACCGCCCCGAATGGGCGATCACCGACTTTGCGTGCCTACTGTTGGGTGTGGTTGACGTCCCCATCTACGCCACGCAGATCTCCGAGCAGTGCCTGTTTGTCTTGCAGAACTCTGGAGCACGTGTCGCGTTCGTCTCGACGCGCAAGCAGTACGAGAAGCTCGCTGCAATGCGCGATCAAAGCAGCCTGGAATACATCGTCATCATGGACGACGCTCCAGAGCTGACCGACGCCATCCCCATGCAGTCGTTCCTGCATGACGCGCCGCAGGACGACGACCCAGCTTTGAACGCCATCGGCGAAAGGATCGACCCTGACGATCTGGCAACGCTCATCTATACCTCCGGCACAACCGGCACGCCCAAGGGCGTGATGCTCACGCACGGCAACATTGCGTCGAATCTGAATGTCTCGCTCGACATGTACGAGTTCGACAAGGACGACTTGTGCATATCGTTCCTGCCGCTGTCGCACGTGACCGCGCGTCATCTGGACTACGCTCTCTTCTATGCCGGTGTTCCGCTGGCCTACTGTCCGGTGATCGACGATTTGCCCCGCACCATGCGCGAGGTGCATCCCACGTTGATCGTCGCCGTGCCGCGCGTGTACGAGAAGGTCTACAACCAGGTGCAGAACAAGGCCCACGGCATCAAGCGCGCACTCATCCAGTGGGCGCATCGGGTTGGCACAGCCAATCGCGAAACGATTCTTCGCGGCGAAACACCAACCTCACTGTCCTGGAAGTTAGCCAATGCGCTGGTATTCTCCAAGATTCGCGAAGGACTCGGAGGACGTGCCCGAGTCTTCGTCTCCGGAGGCGCGCCTCTGGGCAAAGAGATCGCCACCTGGTACGCCGACATCGGCATCCGCATTCACGAAGGTTATGGCCTGACGGAAACGTCGCCCGTCATCGCGCTAAACAATCCCGTCAATCATCGCCTGGGCACCGTCGGCAAGCCGATGGCGAATGTCGAAGTGCGTATCGCCGACGATGGCGAAGTGCTGGTGCGCGGCCCCTCGATCTTCAAAGGTTATTGGAAGATGCCGGAGGAAACCGCCGCGGTCTTCGAGGATGGCTGGTTCAAGACGGGCGACATTGGCGGCATCGACGAAGATGGATTTCTTTCCATCACCGATCGCAAGAAAGACTTGATCAAGACCTCAGGCGGAAAGTTCATTGCGCCGCAACCGATCGAGAATTCGCTCAAGGTGAATCAGTACATCTCTGAGGCCGCTCTGCTGGGCGACAAGCGACGCTTCCCTGCCGTGCTCATCATCCCCAGCTTTGAAGATTTGGAGCAGTGGGCGCAACACCACGGGGTGAGGTTCTCTTCGCGCAAAGAGCTGGTACGATCGCACCAGGTGCAATCGCTCTATCAGGGAATCGTCGAGGAGCTGAACAACAACCTGGCGCAATTCGAGAAGCTGAAGAAAGTTTTTGTCGTCCCTGAGGAGCCGAGCGTCGCCGACGGCACGCTGACCCCCAGCATGAAGCTGCGCCGGCGGCATCTCACCGATCGCTACAAGAAGGAAATCGACGCCCTGTACGCCGAGACGGAATCGCAGCAGCGCACGCCGGCGACGACGAAGCGCTAGCTCTCTTACTCAATCGGCTCGACCGCAATCGTCGGCTCAGTTGGCGTCTTGCGATCGGGGATCTGCACCAGAATCGTCGCCGCTAACACCACGACAATTCCCGCCACCTGCACCGGCGTCACCAGTTCGCCCAGGATCATCGCCGTCAGCAGGATCGCCCACACCGGCTCGAGGCAGGCGGTCACGATAGCGCGTGTTGCATCCAGATGCTGTAATCCTGTGAAGTACAGCGAAAACGGAATCAGCATCGAGGCGATGGAAAAAACCAGCATAAACAGCCACTGTCCTCCGCTGTAGTGCTGTGCGGCGATCGTCCACGGTGGATTGAGCACCAGCCAAAATGCCGCGGCAGCGAGCAGCGAATACACCAGCACCGTCCAGCGCTGATAGATCTGCAGCAAGTGCTGTGCGTAGACGTTGTAAAAGGCGAAGGTGATTGCCGCCGCCTCAGCGGCGAGAACTCCGGCCGTACTGAACCGCACTCCGGAAATCGCCAGCCAGGGAAAGCTGCCGCGAACCGCGACCTCACCTACTGCAAAGGCGCAACCAACTACCGCGAGCAGTACTCCGCTGATGCGCAGCGTCGTGGGCCGTTGCAGTTTTCGCACCAGCATATACAGCAGCACCCAAACCGGCGCGATGTATTGCAGCACAATCGCGGTCGCGACCGTCGTCTTCTCAATCGCGAAGTAGTAGAAATAGTTCGAGCCCGCGATCCCGAGAATTCCCAGAAGAAAGAACTGCGCCAGATGGCTAGCGCGGATTCGCAGCGCCGGCCGATTCCTGAGCAGCAGAATCGGTGCCAGGATCAGCAACGAAACGGTGCTGCGGGCCTGGGCCAGGGCGAGAGGGGCGATTGGCGGCAAAGCCTGTCCTCCCCAGGAAATCCGGCCAGTGAAGATGGCGCGGCCCATCGCGGCGGAGAGTCCCCAGCAGAATGTGGCGGCGGCAATGTAGAAGTAACCGCGGGCGGGATGAGGCTTACGGTTCAAGCAGCTGATCGAGCCGTTCGGGGTCGAAGCCGACAACCACCTCGTCGTCGATCACGACCGTGGGAGTGGAACGGCTATTGTACTTCTCGGCGAGCTCATGGAGCGCGGCGTCATCGTAAGTCACGCAGCGCTCCTCGAACTTCGCCTTACGAGACCTAAGGAACATTTTGACCGCCTCGCACGGCAGAGAATCAGGCTGGGTGAAGACGATGATCTTGCGGGTCATGGGAACAGGGATTAGTGGCTAGGGATTAGAGATTAGCAGGCAAAACTGCGTTAATTCCACTCTCCGCGCAGTCAATCTTAACTGGATCCTTCTGCATTGAACTAGAAGAAGACGCTCTGACACTAGCCCCTAGTCCCTGATCCCTAGCCTCTGCGTCAGTCCGCCAGCGCGCCCTGGCTGTGCGAGGAGCGGAGCACGCGATCGACAGTATACGGCGCACGCTTAGTCGGTTCGTGGAAGTGTCGAACTTGCAACTCGCCCAGCAACCCGAGCGCGATCAACTGCACGCCAGCGACGATGAGCACCGCGGCGAAGACCAGCAGTGGCCCATGCTCGTCCATGACGTGGACTCCGCGCATGAACTTTTCCCAGATCATCCACAATGCGATCAGCCCGCCACTCAGCGCGCCCAATGCGCCCACGCCGCCGAAGAAATGCAGCGGCCGCGACATGTACTTCAGCAGGAAGCGAATCGTGATCAGGTCGAAGAAGACGCGGAAGGTGCGCGAGATGCCGTAATGGGATTCGCCGCGTTCACGGTTGACGTTGCGGATGGGAATCTCGCAGATCGTCGCACCATACGCCGAGGCCAGCGCCGGGATAAAGCGATGAAGCTCCCCGTACAGCGGGACCTCCTGCACCACCTCGCGGCGATAGGCTTTGAAGGTCGTGCCGAAGTCGTGCAGATCGACGCCGCTCAGCTTGGCCATCAGCCAGTTCGCGATGCGCGACGGAAAGCGCCGCATCACGAAGTTGTCGATGCGCTGCTTGCGCCAGCCGCTGACGATGTCGTACCCCTCGCGCAGCTTCTGCAGGAACAGCGGAATGTCGTGCGGATCATGCTGCAGATCGCCGTCCATAGCGATCACGTACTCGCCCTCGGCGTGATCGAAACCCGCCGCCAGCGCCGAAGTCTGTCCAAAGTTGCGTCGCAGCTTTACCACCACTACGCGACGGTCGACCGCCGCGATCTGCTGCAACAACCAGAAGGTGTTGTCCTGGCTGCCGTCGTCGACGAAGACCAGCTCGAACGGTTCGCCCGCAGCTTCCATCACCACGCGCAGGCGGTCGTAGAGCTCGGTTACGTTTTCTTCCTCGTTGTGAAACGGGACGACGATGGAGTATTTGACCACGGAGTTTTAATTATACCGTTGTGATAGCGGGTTTTGGACGCGGATATTTGCCCAACTTAAGTGCAACTATTTGCACTTTGCGGTCCCTCTAAGTGGACGACGTTCCATGGCCGATGGTTGCAACATATTCCAGAATCCGGGTCATTCCTGAGCGAAAAGTGTCCACCGGCGTGATGAGGCTGATCACGAGGTGGCCTTCGGCGGAGAAGTCATAGAAATGCCCCGGCTGCACCAGCACCCCTTTTTCCTGCAACAGAGCAATCGTCAGATTTTCGTCGGAACCGGTGACCGGCACGCGCACGATGGCGTACCAACCGCCCTCCACATCGAGACGGTGACAAAGCTTCTGCCGGGCAAGTTGCGCATCGAGCTCCTGCAGGTTCTCTCGGATACGCTGCAAGAGTTGTGATTGAATGCTGTGCCGCTCTGCCAGCATTGTTGGGATCGCAAGCTGGATGGGCGCGTTCATCGACAGATAAGTGTCGGCAATAATTTCCAGGCGTGACAATGCAGTTGATTTCAATGTCGGCGGACCGCTGACCGCGACCCAAGCGACTTTCATCTGCGGCAGGGCGGAGATTTTCGAAAGACCGCTGAGGGTGAAGGTCGTAACTGTGTCATTGGCCGAAAACGTCAGCGGCTGTTCATTCGACACTGCGTAGTCCAGGAAGACTTCATCGGCAATGACGGCGAGGTTGTTCTCCGAGCAAATGCGATTCAGTTGCTCTATCTCATGCGGCTTCACGTACGAGCCCGTGGGATTGTTGGGATGCACAACCAATACCGCGCGACAGTGAGCGTCCGCGCGCTCAACACCACGAGCCAGCGAGGTGAAATCGATTTGCCAGCCGTGGTCGTAGACCAACTCATACGGGACAAGCTTTACATCTTGAATCTCGGCGAGAAAGTCGAACAACGGGTAACTAGGCGTGGGAACCAGCACCGCATCGCCCGGATCGCACAGCAGGCGAAAGACGAATGAGTACGCTTCGCTAGTGCTCGTGGTCAGGACAAGGTCGCCGGGAGAAATCCTCGCGCCGCGCTCGGAGTAATAGTTGGCAATTGCCTCGCGGGCAGCCAGCAGTCCCTTCGGTTGCGGTTCATAACGCAGCGCTTCACGATTGTTCAGCGCGCGAAGTAACTCCTCTTCGTGATACTGAAGACCGACGGTTGTGGGGTTCGAAGCCGTCAGGTCGAGCAGTTCCCTGCTCGCTTGACGATGCGCATCGAGCGCTTCCGTGTAGCGATTGGTTGTGAGATCCCAGGACGTACGTCTCGCGAAGAAGCCAGCCATGCGAGAGCGATTATAAGCGCGCGGCAAAAAGACAATTCACCACAGAGACACGGAGGCACAGAGAATCGACCCCTGTCTTGCTCCGTGTCTCTGTGCCTCTGTGGTTAACTCCTACTTTGCCACTGGCTCGGCCTGTGGCTTCCAGCGCAGCACCGGCTTACGCGCGGCGGCGACTTCGTCCAGCCGAGAGATGCGCGTGTTGTACGGCGCATCGGCGATGATCTCCGGATTCTCCTCGGCCTCCTGCGCGATCGCCTTCATGGCGTCGATGAACTGGTCGAGCTCTTCCTTCGACTCGCTCTCGGTGGGCTCGATCATCAGCGCCCCATGCACCACGAGTGGGAAGCTGACGGTGTAAGGATGGAAGCCGTAATCGATGAGCCGCTTGGCGATGTCGCCGGTGCGAACGCCCTTGCCAACCTGCCGCCGATCGCTGAACACCACCTCGTGCATCGTCGGCGTGTTGTACGGCAGATCGTAAATGCCTTCCAGCTTCTTGCGGATGTAGTTGGCATTCAGCACGGCGTCTTCCGTCGTCTGCCGCAGACCGTCAGGACCATTGGCCATGATGTAGGCCAGCGCGCGTACGTGCATGCCGAAGTTGCCGTAGAACATGCGCACGCGGCCAACCGACCTGGGCCGGTTGTAATCGAAGCCCAGCGTACCATCCGGTCTCTGAATCACCACCGGCGCCGGCAGGAACGGCTCAAGATTCTTCTTGCAGGCAACGGGGCCGGAGCCAGGACCGCCTCCGCCGTGCGGCGTAGAGAAGGTCTTGTGCAGGTTGAGGTGCATGACATCAGCACCGAAATCGCCTGGACGAACCTTGCCGACCAAGGCGTTCATGTTTGCGCCGTCCATGTACATCAGCGCGCCCTTGGCATGCAGCACGTCGGCAATCTTGTGGATCTCCTGCTCGAAAACGCCGAGCGTATTGGGATTGGTCAGCATCAGCGCGGCTACATCTTCATTCACCTGCGCTTCCAGCGATGCGATGTCCACCATGCCTGCGGAGTTCGACTTGAGGTTTTCGACGGTGTAGCCGGACATCGCCGCAGTCGCCGGATTGGTGCCGTGCGCCGAGTCGGGGATAAGAATTTTCTTGCGCGGATTGCCGCGCGACTCGAGATAGGCGCGCACCATCAAAATACCGGTGAGCTCACCATGAGCGCCGGCGGCGGGCTGCAGCGTGATCGCATCCATGCCGGTGATCTCGATGAGTTGCTCGCTCAGCATCTTCAATATGCGCAGCGCGCCCTGGCTGATGCGCTCCGGCTGATAGGGGTGCGCCTCCGCCAGTCCCATCAGCCGCGCGACGTATTCATTCACGCGTGCGTTGTACTTCATGGTGCAGGAGCCGAGCGGATACATGCCGTGATCGACTGCGTAGTTCCAGGTCGAGATACGGGTGTAATGGCGGATGATCTCGATCTCGCTGACCTCCGGCATCTCGCCAAGATCTTCGCGTGCCTGGCCGCCGAGCAGTTCGTCCGGATCGACTTCAGGCACATCGAGCGGCGGCAGCTTGTACGCCTTCTTGCCGGGTGACGACTTCTCGAAGATCAGTCCTTCGTTCTGGCTGATGTGGGTAGTGGCTTTGCGGATCTTCTCGTTCGGGTTCACAGCGCCACCTCCTTCACGGCCGCGTCAATCGAGGCTTTAGTCGTGGTCTCGGTGCAGCACCACAGCGCTGCGTTGTTCAGTTCGGGATAAAACTTCTTCAGCGGGAAACCTCCGATAATCTGCTGCCCCAGCAGATGGTCATTGATTGCATAGGGATCGGCTTTGGTTTGTATAACAAACTCATTGAAGCGCGGAGCGCCTTCGAAGAGCACGGTTGCACCCGCTTGCTTGAATTGCTCAGCGGCGTAGTGCGCTTTGGCCAGATTCTGCGTGGCCAACTCCTTCAATCCCTCGCGACCGTAGACGCTCATAAAGATGCCGCTCATCAGCGCGACCAGGGCCTGGTTGGTGCAAATGTTGGAAGTCGCTTTTTCGCGGCGAATGTGCTGTTCGCGCGTGGAGAGCGTCAGCACGAAACCGCGCCTGCCGTTGCGGTCGCGCGTCTCGCCGACCAGGCGGCCAGGCATCTGTCGAATAAACCGGTCGCGCGTGGCGATTACCCCGCAATACGGGCCGCCGAATCCCAGCGGCACGCCGAACGATTGCGCTTCCATGCTGACGATGTCGGCTTCGGCGGGAGGCTTCACGATGCCCAGCGAGACGGCCTCGGCAATCGAGACAATCAGCAGCGCCCCCTTGCTGTGCACGATGTCGGCGATGGCGGCCACATCTTCGATCGTCCCGAAGAAGTTGGGGGACTGGATGAGCACGCCGGCGGTCTCTTCATCGACGGCCATATCCAGCGTGTCAAGGTCGATGCGGCCATTCTTCGCGTAGCCGAAGGTCGAGATCGGCATGCCCTGGTAGCGCGTGTAGGTGGTGATGACCTCGCGGTACTCGGGATGGACGGTTGCAGCGACCGCGCCCTTCGACTTGCCGGTGATGCGCGCGGCCATCATCAACGCTTCGGCCGCGCCGGTCGAGCCGTCGTACATCGAAGCGTTGGCCACGTCCATGCCGGTCAGTTCGCAGATCATAGACTGGAATTCGAAGATGGATTGCAGGGTGCCCTGGGCGATCTCCGGCTGATAGGGCGTATAAGCGGTGAAGAACTCGCCGCGCGAGATGAGCGCATCGATGACCACCGGGCGATAGTGCGAGTAAGCACCCGCACCGAGGAACGTCGCGTAGCCCTGCGCGCTATTGGCGGCGCGCTGGCGGAAGAACTCCACGATCTCGCTCTCAGCGTACTGGCGCGGAATTTTGAGGTCGCCCTTCAGGCGATACTCAGAGGGGATAGCAGCAAAAAGGTCGTCGATGGATTTCGCGCCGATCTCGCGCAGCATGAGCTCGCGATCCGACTGCGATTTAGGAAGATAGCGCATGGGTACCTGTAACTTTCCTGGGCGTCTCGAGTAATGAATCCGCCAGTACTCTGGCGAGGGAAAACCTGGTGTAGATAACCTTGAGGAGATAGCGGATGCACGCCGAGGCGACGTCGATCACTGCGGTGAGCGCCCTTCGCGGTGGCGGCGCAGGTCTTCGAGGATGGCTTCCACCGTAATCTCCATTCGATCGAGCCGATGCTCATGCGCCATGATCACGTCGTGATCGCGCTGGACAGCATTCGCCAAAAGTGTCGCAGCTTCGCGCAGGTCGTGTGCGGACTCGCGCAGCTCACGGATGTCCTCTGTATTCTTGAGCGTGCTGTCATACAGTCGCCCCAGCGCCTTCCAAAATTCCTCGAAGTTAGCGAAATCCATGCTGATTCTCTCAGCTCAATGATAAACGGTCGCACGGTGTAGCGCCGGTCCGAGTTCTTGCTTGGCTAATTGCTATCGCTAACTGCTGCTTTAATGCGCGCCCTCTTCGGCGATGAACTTCTCGTAGTCGGCGGCTGACAACAACTGACCAGCCTCGCCCGCATCCTTCAGCTTCAGCTTGATCATCCAGGTAGTATTCGCGTCCTTATTCACCTGCTCGGGAGCGGTGTTGAGCGCCTCGTTGACTTCGCTGACCGTGCCGGAGACCGGGGCAAACAAATCGGAGACAGCTTTCACCGATTCGACCGAGCCGAACGTCTTGCCGGCGGTAATTTCCGTGCCGACCTTGGGAAGTTCAACGAAGACGATATCGCCGAGCGAGTTCTGCGCGTAATCCGTAATGCCGACGGATCCGGTGCTGCCATCAATCTTCAACCACTCATGTTCTTTGGTGTACTTGTAATCCGCGGGATAAGCCATTCGCGATCCTCCTGGGCGCCGCACAGTGCGTCGGCAAAAAGTATTGGATGATGACGGACGAAAAACGAACTAAGCCTGCTTCTTCGGACGCTTATAAAACGGCGTTGGCACTACCTTGCATTTTACCGGCGTGCTCCGGCACTGGACGTTCAATTCATGGCCAATCTCGGACTGCTCGATCGGGACATAAGCCAGCGCGATGTTCTTCTTGAGGAACGGTGCGTACGAGCCGCTGGTGACGTAGCCAATTTCCTTGCAGTCGAGATCCATCACCTGGTAGCCATCGCGCGGAATACCGCGATCAATGGACTCCAGGCCGACCAGGGTGCGCTTGATGCCATTCTCCTGGGCCCGCTGCAATGCATCGCGGCCGAGGAACTCGCCCTTCTCCATCTTCAAAAAGCGCTCCAGTCCAGCCTCCCAGACATTGATCGAATCGGAGATTTCGTGCCCATAAAGCGGCAGCTTGCCCTCCAGCCGCAGGGTGTTGCGCGCTCCCAGACCGCAGGGTATGATGCCGAACTCCTTGCCGGCTGCCAGCACTTCGTTCCACACGCGGGCGCTGGTCTCCTCGTCGGTGGGAACGTAGATTTCGAAACCGTCTTCAGCGGTGTACCCGGTGCGCGCGATCAGAATGCTCTTCAGGCCGCAGACGGTCCCGTGGGTAAACCAGTAGAACTTGACCTTTGACAGGTCGGCATCCGTCAGCTTCTGTAGAGTATCGACGCCCTTCGGTCCCTGAATCGCGATCTGGGTATAGTTGTCGCTCAGATTCTCGACCTTGCAGTTGAACTGGCGGGTATTGTCGGTGACCCAGCTAACGTCTTTCTCGCGCGTGCCGGCGTTAATCACCAGCATGTAATCTTCTTCGCCCAGGCGATGCACGATGACGTCGTCGACGAAAGTTCCCTCGGGATAGAGCATCGCCGAATAGCGGCACTGGCCGATACCCATGCCCGCAGCATCGTTCATGGTGATGTGCTGCACCGCTTCGAGCGCCTGCGGACCGGAGATGCGGATGTCGCCCATGTGGCTGACATCGAAGACGCCGACGCTGGTGCGTACGGCAATGTGCTCCTTCATCAAGCCGCCGACGGAGGGATATTCGACGGGCATGTCCCAGCCGTTGAAATCGACCATTTTGGCGCCCATCTGGCGATGAACAGCATTGAGAGCAGTCTTGCGAACGGGTGTGGCCACCTGGGTATCAGCAGACAATTGGGAATCCTTCAGCGCACAAGGAGACGCGTCAAGGTTGGTGTAACTGAGTACGGTAACACGCGCGATTTTCGCGGGTCAACGGACGCCGTCACAGTCTATCGGTCAAGGTTGCGCGGGGCACCCGGATGTCAATTGCGGCGCGCATTGCAGCTGCAAAATCGGGTGTCCAGATTTTAAACAGTTACGAAAGGACAATCGTTTCCCACCCCGGTATTGTCCTTTCGTGCGGGCGAAACCCGCCTTATCACAGACCACAGGGCACGCTCTTTTTCAAGATAAAAAATAGCTACTGCTAATAGGGCGTTCCTTATGCGGTCCTGTTTCAGTTTGGTTGCGGCTCGCCGATTTCGTCATATTTTCTGCCGGCAATCTGCGCTGATAGTGTGCGTCGGCATTGGCCTCACGCTGTCGCCCACCACTGCGGCACAAAACGGCGTCACCTCGCTGCAGGGAATTATCGAGGACGCCAGCGGCGCGCGTATACCTTCGGCGGCAATTACGATCACCGATCCGTCGCGGGGCTTTCATCTCGACGCCAAGACCGATGGCCAAGGCAGCTTCAACTTCGGTATGCTGCCGCCCGGTCGCTATGACGTCAGCGCTGCAGCGCCGGGCATGGCAACCAAGACGAGCCGCGATGTCGAGCTGCTGGTCGGCGGAGTGTCGGTGGTGCATTTGCGCCTGGCTCCGGTGGCTCCCTCGCAAACCATTACGGTCAGCGCTGCGCCGCTTGCCGTGGAGACGCAAAGCGGCGAGGTCTCGAATGTGGTGACCCAGTCGGAGATTGGCGGGCTTCCTCTCAACGGGCGCCGCTTCACCGACCTGGCTTTGCTGTCGCCGGACGTGATTCAAGACCCGCGGGGACAGACTTCCGATTCCAATGGCGACCTGTCGGTGGGAGGAGTGCGCGGATTTCAGAACAGCTTTCTCGTCGATGGAACGGACGACAATAATTCCTTCTTTGCGCAGGCGCGTGGCGGCTATCGCGCCCCCTATCAGTTCAGCAACGAAGTGATTCAGGAATTCCGCGTATCGAAGAATTCCTACAGCGCCGAGCTGGGGCGTTCGGGGAGCGCGGTGTTCAACGTGGTCACCAAGTCGGGTACGAACAACTGGCATAGCACCGGCTTTTACTATCTGCGCGACCGCGCCTTCGACGCCCAGCAGCCTTATGCCAGCAGCCAGCCAGACGATCGGCAGCAGCAGTTCGGGGGCACGCTGGGTGGGCCGATTCGCAAAGACCGAATCTTCTTCTATGCGGGGTTTGATCAGCATCTGCTGACGGTGCCCTCCGTCGTCCAGTTCGCCAACGGCGCCAATGTCATTGTTCCTCAACCTGCAGACTACGACTACACTGACAAATCGCTGGTATTTGCAGCGGCGCAGAAGCTGAACAGCATGGGTGGAAGCTATCCCACCACCATGCAAGGGAACGCAGGCTTCGCCAAGATCGACTTCAATCTCTCGTCCAGGCAGCTGGCCTTCGTGCGGGTCAGCACGTCACGCCTGACCGGAACCAATAATGTATTCTTCGATCCCTCCAGTCCGATCACCGGCTACGCGGCAACGGCGAACGGAACCGACGCGGTTCAGACCGAGAGCGTTGCGGCGGCGCTGATCAGTTCGTGGACCAATCGGCTGGCCACCAATCTGCGCGTGCAGTTCTCGCACGATGTGCAGAACTTTGTCTCGAATTCGGATGAGCCGTGGAAGCAAGATTTATGACCTCGTACAGGGCTTTGGCGGCTCCAGCACTTTGCCGCGCGATACCCGCGAGCGCAAGTTCAACGTCGCGGAGACGCTGAGCTATGACCGAGGCCGCATCCATTGGAAGTTCGGTGGGGATTTCATTCAGGCGTCGATCTACAACTACTACCCGTACCTCTTCGATGGCGAATATTACTTTGACAATGTGAAGGTCAATCCCTGGACCTACCAACCTATGGAGTATGGCGAACCACTGTCTCCGCTGCGAGCTTACGCGCACGGCGTGCCGCGTTACTACATGCAGGACTTTGGCGATGCTGTCTCGCATCCCGATTCGCGCTTCTATGCCGCGTTCATGCAGGACACCTTTCAGATCACAAGACACCTGACGCTGAACGCCGGCATTCGTTACGACCTGCAAACCTTTGAGCCCGGGCCCCTGATCAGCAATCCGTTGTACCCGGCATCGGGCAAAGTACCGACCGACATGAACAACTTCTCGCCGCGGGTGGGCTTTGCCTATTCGATCGGCGACAAACACACGACCGTGATTCGCGGGGGCGGTGGCTTGTTTTATATGCCCATCCCAGCGATGTATGCCTCGCAGGTTGCAATGGACAACGGCATTCAGGGGAGTCAACTGTTCTTGAACCTGATGATTCCCGCACAGGCTGCTTTGTTCCCAACCTATCCGGCTCCTCTAGTGAATTGTCCTGCCGGGACTTTAGTTTGCAATCCACCGCGGTCGGTAGCTGGATTGCTGACGACGAGCATCTCGGCGTTCGCACCCAATTTCCAGACACCGTACACCGAACAGGCGAACCTCACCGTGCAGCACGACTTCGGCCGCAATGTGGTTGCGACCGTGAGTTATGCCTATGTTCACGGATTGCACGAAATACGCTCGCTGGACGTAAATCTTCCGGCCCCGACGATCGTCGATTACCCGGTTTACAACGACACCGGTTCGGTTTTGCTGGGGATGTATCCCGTCTCATCGTTTGCCAACTGGCAGACCACGGCTTCCGTCACCTGTCCTTACCCTCCCTGCATCAATGCCGTGCAGCGGCCGGACCCGCAGCTGGGCGCCATCAATTCCTTCCAAAGTGCAGCCAGCAGTTTGTACAGTGGCATGACAGTTTCCATCAAACGCACTTTGTCTCATGGAATGTATTTCCAAGTCGGTTATACGCTGGCCAAGGCTACGGATGATGGACCGGACGCGCTGGTGGTGGGACGATCGGGCAATGTTCAGAACTCGTATGCTACTGCGGCGGAGTGGGGACCGAGTGTCAACGATCAGCGAAACCGCTTCGTAGCCGGATTCGTTACAGAACCCAAGTTTCACTTCGATCAGGGCGCGATGAAGACGCTAATGAACAATTGGAAATTCTCCAGCGTGATCACAGCGGGTTCGGGACGGCCGACCAATGCGAGCATCGCGGGCGATCCCAATGGCGATGGTGATATCTATAACGATCGCCTGCCTGGGTACACCAGGAATGCATTCCTTGGTCCGGACTACTTCAGCACCGATTTGCGGCTGACGCGAACCATCCGATGTGGCGAGCATGTGGTGTGGAACCTGATCGCGGAGTCCTTCAACGTATTCAATCGCACGAATGCGCGCTTGCAGATCAGTGATGATGGCTACTACAACTCAGCGGGCGAGTTTGTCGACTACACCACAACCGTTAAGGGGAAGCTATATCCGGGAGAATTCCTGATGAACTCACAGTTCTTGACGCCGACGAATGCGTACGCGCCGCGGCAGTTGCAGTTCTCGGTAAGGCTTAGTTTTTAAGGGAGATAAGCGTCAATTCGACTTAGGTGCCAGAGGCTGACCAATGGTGGTGGTTCAAGTCTTCGCTTGACTTCCTTTTGTAACACAGCGATAACTACTACTGTCCATTTGGGACGAGTCTGGGGGTGTTTCCTGTTTGGCGGAAGTTCGCATTCAAGAGGGTGAATCGTTAGAGAACGCCCTACGTCGCTTCAAGCGGAAAGTCCAGCAAGAGGACATCATTAAGGAAGTGAAGCGTCACTCCTTTTACCTCAAGCCGGGCGAGAAGAAGCGCGTGAAAGAAGCGCTAGCTCGCAAGCGCAGCCGGAAGAAGGCTCGCAAGGAGCAGGACTAATCGAATAGCTGGGCCGCCGTTACAAGGGCGGCCCATACTTTTTTCCTTCCTAAATGTGGGGTGGTAAGCAAGGCAAACCGCAGTCTTATTAGCTAGGCCGTGCGGATATAGGCATGGTGGGCCGAACCCAGGGGTTTGTACCTGAGCACTGGAATTTGTGACTGCCAGCAAGAACGCTCAGTCCGGTTCTCCTGTCAATCGCAAGTTGACCCCGTCCGTGTGCTTGGGAGTCGCGGGCTGAAGGGAGCAACTCTCCATGGAATTCCAGGATAAGGTACTGAAGTGTATTGACTGCGGTGCTGACTTCGTATTCACAGCGGGAGAACAGTTGTTCTTCCATGACAAGCAATTCAAAAACGAGCCTAAACGCTGCAAAGCCTGCAAGGCGAAACGCGCTGCCACCTTGGGACCTACGGCAGCGGGAGGCTATACCAAGGTGGAAACCCGCACCAACTGTTCCGGCTGTGGCAAGGAGACCACCGTCCCCTTCAAACCCACGCAAGGCCGGCCAGTCTTCTGTCGGGAATGTTTCCAGCAGCGGCGAACCAGCGCTGCCACTGCCTGACCAGCCGCATTCTAGTCATACTATAGCGTCCCCTGCTCACCATAGTGAACGCAGAGGGACGCTGTGTCTTTGCCAATCTTTCTGACATTGCCGGGTGATGGTATAGGCCGCAGAATTTTGCTGTTGCCGACAGGATTGTGCGGGCTGGCACTGCTCATTGGAATCGCGATTCCAACCGCCGCTGATTCCAGATCGCTCGGAATTTCGTGGCTTCCGCGCGTCATTGCCGCCGGATCGCCCTGCCTGTTCCGGGTCGATGTGACCATCCCGGTTGCGAGCATCCGCGGCGAGTGGATGGGGCGCGAGATCACTTTCTTCCCCGCCGGCGAACATCACGCCTGGTACGGACTGGCCGGAGTCGATGTCGAGGCCAAGCCCGGCAGCTACAAACTCTCGCTGGAAGCTACGCTGGCCGATGGTGCGGTCGTTAACGAGGAACAGACCATCGTGGTCCAGAGCGGCCATTACAAAACCGAGAAGCTGACGGTGCCGACCAAGTTCGTACAGCCCGACCCGGAGACGCTACGTCGCATCGAGGCCGAGAAGAAAATCAAGGACGCAGCGTTTTCTCACGTCATTGCTCAGCCAGAGTGGTCGGGAAAATTCGTTCCGCCGATTGACACGACCGTGTCGGAAGGTTTCGGCACGCGGCGGACCTTCAACGGCAAGCTCGCCAGCGTTCATCGCGGTCTCGACTACCACGCCAAGCCCGGCTCACCGGTAACGGCTGCCAACTCGGGCGAAGTGGTGCTGGCGCGCGAACTGTTTTACGAAGGCAACTGCGTCATCATCGATCACGGACAGCAGTTCTACACGCTGTACATGCATCTTTCGCATCTTGAAGTCAGCGAGGGCGAGAAGGTACAGAAGGGTCAGGAGATTGGATTGTCGGGTGCGACCGGGCGCGCCACGGGACCGCATCTGCATACGGCGGCGCGCTGGCAGGGAGCGTACCTGGATCCCGCACAGCTATGGCTTCTGCCGTTGCCGCAATTGCCTTCGACCGCGCAGTCGCGGGCCAACAGCAAATAGAAACGCCTAAGCCAAAAAAACGCGGCGATCACCAGAAAATGACCACCGCGTCATCTGTAGCTAATGCAGCTTGTATATCCAGCTACTCGGCTCTTTTGGCTGAGGCGTGGCGCTCGACCTTCGCGGTCTCGGCGATCGCCACCTTCTTCACGCTGTCCTTGTGTCCAAGCATCTTCTGATCCTGATGGGTGATGAGCAGCGCCTCCAGTTGCCGCAGCAGCTCCGGCGTGTTCACCGGCTTGACCAGCAGCGACTGCGCTCCCTTGCTCTTCCATTCGTTGCCGAGTGACGGATAAGCGGTGAGCAGAGCAGTTGCGGGATCATACGGCTGCTGGCGCGCGGTGCGGATGACGTCATATCCCGAGGTTTCGTTCTCCATCCGCATGTCGGTAATGACCATCTCGTAGACGCCGCTCTTTAGCTTGGTCTGAGCCTCTTTGGCGGAGGCCGCCGTGTCGACTTCGAAGCCATTCATCTCCAGGATCGCACGCAGCGTGAGAAGAATTGCCAACTCGTCATCGACCAATAGAATTCGACGTTTCATAGGGAACTCCAAAGCAGACGCTACCGCTAATGGCGGTTCAATAAGATGCGGCGTTAGCGTCTATGGTTGCAGAGCAGAATATCAATTGCCATCCATTGATTGTGATCGTACACCCGTTGCGACTTGGCGCGCAAAGCACCGGTGATGACGCTCAGTATAATTAGCCTGTGGCGACCTATCATGTGGAGAACTTCGGGTGCCGCGCGACGCAAGCCGATGGCGCAGCCATTGAACGGCAGTTGCTCGATCGCGGCCTGGAACGCGCGCCCGATGCCAGCGCGGCCCAAGTCGTCGTCCTGAATACCTGCACCGTCACCGCGGCTGCCGACCAGGACGCACGCTCCGCCATTCGCCGCATCCATCGCGAGAATCCGGAGGCAAGCATTCTGGTGACGGGCTGCTACGCGCAGCGCGCGCCCGAGGAATTGTCGGCGATTCCCGGCGTCAGCCTGGTGGTTGGCAATTCCCACAAGCACCAATTAGTGGATTATCTCCCGCCGCGATCCAGTTTTGTTCCACTGGCGCAAATTGGCGCAGCGGCCGATGCGACTGTGATTGTCGGCGACATTTTCGCGCATACCGAGTTGATGGCTGCGCCGGTGTTTGACGGATCGTCGGAGAAGACGCGCCCGAATCTGAAAGTGCAGGACGGCTGCAATAATCGCTGCTCGTTCTGCATTATTCCGTATGTGCGCGGCAAGAGCCGCTCGCTCAAGCTGGAAGAAGTTGTGCGCGAAGTCGATACTCTGGTCGCCAACGGTTATCGTGAGATTGTTCTGTCGGGCATCAATCTTGGACGCTGGGGACGCGAGCTGACACCGCGGACTAACTTCGCTGCGATGCTGCGCGCAATTCTGGATCGCACGGCGATCGAGAAGATCCGTATCAGCTCGGTTGAGCCGATGGATTGGACCAACGAGGTGATCGAACTGGTCGCATCGTCGCCACGTATCTGCAAGCACGCGCATGTGCCGATGCAGTCGGGCAGCGACAAGATTTTGCGCAAGATGCATCGCAAGTATCGACCATGGCACTACGCAGATCGCATTGAGCGAATTCGGCGCGCTATGCCGGATGCGGCAATCGGAGCGGACGTGATGGTCGGATTCCCCGGCGAAACCGAGGACGACTTCGAGCAGACGCGCGCGTTGATCGAACGGCTGCCATTTACGTACCTGCATGTCTTCACCTATTCGTCGCGACCGGGAACGCCATCGGCAGCGATGCCCGATCAGGTGCCGGTGCAAGTCGCGCGCGATCGCAATCGCGTGCTGCGGGAATTAGCGGCGCAGAAAAAGCGGACGTTTATGGAATCGTTTGTTGGGCGTGAAGTCGAAGCCATCACGTTGACGCATTTTGACGGCGAGTACACGGAAGCGCTGACTGACAACTACTTGAAATTGCGACTACGTGGACCGCACGCACCGAACCAGTCGATCAGACGAACGGTTGAGGATGTTGGAGCCGACGTCTTGTTTAGCTTCAACTGACGTAGTCAGACTGCAAAGCTCGCATATCACTGACAAGCTAGTCAGTTCAGGGCTATGCTGCTCCAAGATGCTGGTCTGCTGTCCCAGCAGGAGGAGAAGGCATGAGCAGCTCTGAAATTTTCTCTTTCTCGCCAGGCTCCCACGAAACTGCAACCCACAATTATCTACTAGCACTGGGCGGATATTTCTCGCTCGCGTTCGCGGCGCTGCAAGTAAGCGGAATTTGGTGGTCGCCTGAAGCAATACGGCGTCTTGGAGGGCCGGCCGATTTGAGCGTCAAGGAGCCAGCCCTTTACGCTTTTCTGTGCATCGCTGTCGCGATAATTGTCGTCCTGTTCGGCCTGTATGCTTTGTCGGGTGCTGGCCAAATTCGGCGAATGCCGCTGCTGCGTACGGCCCTGATCACCGTGACAGTGATTTACCTGTTGCGAGGTTTGCTGGTAATCCCGCAGATACCCGTGGTGATGCGGCATCCTGGCCTGCTTCGGTTCCTCATCTTCTCCTCCGTGATTTCTTTAGCCGTCGGGATAGTTTACGGCGCCGGGGTCGTATCTCTATATCGCCACGGCCGCCCGGGCGAAGGATAAGGTTCGGTTCGTATTTTCCCTTTCGAATTCCGCCGTCTTCCCCTGGAGCATTGATTAAAGCGCCCGCGGCCCCATGCTATACTTCCTTTTAGAACAGCAGTTACTGCGGAGGACTGTATCGATAAACGTTTTATCCGCACGAATGACCGCATTCGTGCGCGCGAGATTCGCGTGATCGACGACCAGGGTAATCAGCTCGGCGTCATGCCGCCTTACGAAGCGCTGAAGATTGCCCGCGAAAAAACTCTCGACCTGGTAGAAGTTTCCCCCACCGCGCAGCCTCCGGTTTGCCGCATCATGGATTACGGCAAATACCTGTACCAGCAGGAAAAGCGCGAGCGCGAAGCCAAAAAGCATCAGCACCAGATCACGGTCAAGGAAGTGAAGTTCCGCATCAACGTGGACGATCACGACTACGAGACCAAGAAGAATCACGTGCTGCGCTTCCTCGGCGAAGGCGACAAGGTGAAGGCGACCATCTTCTTCCGCGGACGCGAGATGACCCGTCAGGGTCTGGGCCGCGAAATTCTGGAGCGCCTGATCCAGGACATCGGCGACAAGGGCATCGTGGAATTTCGTGCGCGGCAGGAAGGCAATACGCTGCACCTGATTCTGGCGCCGCCCAAGGTGCAGCCGGGAGCGAAGCCGCCGGGACCGAAACCGGAGAAGAGCGCCCAACCGCAACCGCCGCGTGCTCCTGCTTCACCCCAACAGCCGCAATAACTCCTACTACGGAACAAGGCCCGCGGCGCTTCGAACGCGAAGGCAAAATGTGAACTGGGATTTCGGCCCAGGCGGGTCGGCTAGAACAGCTTCTTCCACTGCAGCTTGAGGTCGGGATGCTGGCGCGTTCCGGTGACCTCGACCGGCAGGTAGGTTCCAGCGCCGTGCTTGCTGAAAATGGGATCGAGCGGCGCCAGCAGCGCGCGCTTCGAGCCCGACATCGTCTGCGAGACCGTTGCCGTGAGCCGCACATCGCCGTCAAAGTTGATGTCTTCGCTGCGCAGTCCGTACGATCCTTTGACCTGAGCCTGCACTCCTGGCACATCAAAGTGCAGCTGGCTGAAGGTCAGCGTGCTCTTGCCCAGCAGGAAGTCTCCAGCGAACTCGGCAGGCACGTCGGTGATGCTGGTATCGTCTGGCTTCCCTTGACCTCTGCGGCTGAGTCCCGCGATGGTGCTCTTCATCTTCTCATCAGTGAAGCGCGCGTCGGAGATGCGAAAGCGTCCGTTGAGAGCCATCTTCTGCAGGACGGGATCTTTGCCCGGCGGCAAGACAAGCTTCGCTTTCAGTTTGAGCCGGCCGGTCAACAGCGCCGGGTCGGACTTGGCGGCAAGTGACAGCACGTCCTGCACGTGCGCCCGATCCAGGTCGACATCCAGCGTAATCGTCTTGCCTTTCTCGCCGGGCTTACCGGCGATCTCGCCGTTGGTGATCAGGTCGGTATTGAGGAAATGCGCCTTGACCGGTTGCAGATAAGTGTTGCCGTTGGTGCCGTCGACGAGGGCATGAAACTGGGTGGTGAGATGAACGGCCTGACCGCCGCGGTCGAGTTTGAAGTCGGGAACGTCGGTGGTGCCATCGACGACGATGTTGTGCAGAACGCCGCGATATTCGCCGACCGAAGACAGAATGCCGGAGATGCCGTTGAAGACCGACAGATCGGCGTTGTGAAAGGTGTAATGACCATCGACGTTGGTCGCCGAAGGATCATCGAAGTTCCATGGGCCAAAACGCCCGTTGGTTTCGATCAGACCTGGCGGCGTGGGGTTGGTCAGATCTGCCGTGAAGTTCATGGGCTGGCCGATGCCGGCGCCGTGCAGCGTGAGCTGGCGAAGCTCGAACTGCAACGGCTCACGCTTGGGATCCTTGCGCAGGATGTAGAGCTCGGCCCCATCGGCATCCACTTTGCCGATGACGAAGTTCGCCAGGTGAATGCGATGCCCGGGTTGCGGCGGAAGAGCAGCGGCCGCGGGATGATCGCGCTTGGGTGCAACCTGGATCACAAGGCCGTCCAATTTGAGCCAGCTGAGATGGACCGGCGTCCGCAGCAGCTCAAGGACGCCCGCACGCACGGTAACGTGCTTCACCGTGATCAGTGGTGGCAGATCGGGCCCGCCGCGGTTGGGCAGCACGAAGTTGTCGGCAGTGGCGGAGAACTCGGGCAGCAGGGTGACGTGCAGGTTCTGCAGCTGCACGTCAGCGTTGTAGTGCTGGCGCAAGGCCAGCAACATGCGGCTTTGCAGATAGCGCTGCAACGGCGCCGGCAGGGTGAGCAGATAAATGAAAGTGATGGCAACAACAGCAACAAAGGCCAGCGCTGTCCAAAGCAGATTTCGTACCGTGTGGCGTGTGGGCATCGAGCAGTTACGTTAGATGCAGCAAAAGGTGAACTATATCGCAAACGCCTGTCGAATGCCGGTTACGATCTGCTGCGTAGATTGACCGGCGTCGAGGATGAGCGCGTCGCGCGGCTCTTCCAGGGTCTCGAATTGACTGCGCAACAGCGCCGGGTTCATGTAGTGGCCATGGCGAGCAGCTAGCCGGGCGGCGGCCAATTCTTCGGTGATGCGCAGGTATACCAGCTTCACCTCCGGGCTGACGATAAGAATATCGCGATACGATGCTTTCAAGGCCGAGCAGGCCAGAACGACATTGCCGCGGGCAGCGATCCAGCCGAGAATCGCGCTGCGCAAGGATTGCAGCCACGGGGCGCGATCTTCGTCGGTGAGCGGAACTCCGGCGCGCATCTTGGCGACGTTGGCGGCGGAATGATAGTCGTCGGCATCAGCGAAGCGCCAGTGCAACTGCTCAGCCAGAGCGCGGCCGACGGTTGTTTTGCCGGCTGCGGTCACGCCCATGATCAGAATAATCATCGGGGAGAGAATTCAGGGGCTAAAGCCCCCTACGCAAAAGAGCCATTGGCGGCCCGACTGAAGCAGATCCCTCGTCGGCCCGAAGGCCTCCCCGTGATGACAAAAACAAGAGACTTGCAACGGCGCAGCTGAAGCTGCGCCCCTTCAAAACATTCCACAATCGACTTCTTCAGCAGCCTGCGAAGCGGGCCCTGATACGAAGCAAGCGATGTGGCAGTTCCTAACCGTGTGCGGCGGTAATGAACCAGGCGATGGTCAGTCCGATCATGATGACCGCCGTGCCCCAGGCGACGATGTTGAACCAGGTGCCGTTGATGTACTGGCCCATCAAGTCGCTCTTGTTGATGAGCAGCAGCATAAAGATCAGCACGAAGGGCAGGACCGCTCCGTTCACTACCTGGGAAAGGATGCTGATCTTGACCAGCGGCACATTGGGCAGCAGGATCACAGCCCCACCGGCGATCAACAACAGGGTATAGAGCCAATAAAAAACTTTGGCATCTTTGAATCGGTGGCCGACTCCCGATTCGAAGCCCAGACCTTCGCAGACTGTGTATGCCGTCGAGATCGGCAGGATCGACGCCGCGAACAGCGAGGCGTTGAAGAGCCCGGCGGCGAAGAGAATGTACGCGTATTCGCCCGCCAGAGGACGCAGCGCCTGCGCAGCATCGGCGGCATCGCGAATCTGGTGGGAGCCGTGGAGGTAGAGCGTAGCCGCGCAGGCCACAATGATGAACCAGGCCACGACATCGGTGAACAGGCAGCCGATGATGACATCCCAGCGCGATGCCTTGTATTCACGCGGAGTAATTCCCTTCTCCACGATGGAGGATTGCAGGTAGAACTGCATCCACGGAGCGATGGTCGTGCCCACGACGCCGATCAGCATGTAGATGTACGACGAGTCGTGAAAAGCGCTCATCTTCGGCGGCTTGTAGGTAGCAACGAAGGCTTCTTTCCAGCTCGGCCCGGCGAGCATGCCGGCGATGATGTAAGCGAAGTAAAAGAAGGATGCCGCCAGGAAAACTTTTTCGACGCTTTTGTATGTTCCCTTGACCACCAGCAGCCATACCACCACGGCGGATGCAGGGACGCTGATGTAACGCGAAATGTGAAACAGCTCCAGGCTGCTGGCGATGCCGGCAAACTCGCCAACCACGTTGCCATAATTGGTAATCACCAGCCCCAGCATCATGAAGAACGTGATCCGCAAACCGTATTCCTCGCGGATGAGATCGCTGAGCCCTTTGCCGGTGACCGCGCCCATGCGCGCCGACATCTCCTGCACCACAATCAGCGACAGGGTGACGGGAATGATGGTCCAGAGCAGCAGGTATCCGAACTGGGCGCCGGCCGCGGAATAGGTATAGATCCCGTTGGCATCATTGTCGACATTCGCCGTGATGAAGCCTGGACCGATCACGGCCAGAAACATCAGCAGGCGGATTCTCCAAAGCTTGAGGCGGCGGGATTCGGGCATGCGATTGAGACTTTACGGTGAGATGCAAGAAGAACCCCCAAGAATAAACGCAGGCAGAGAAATGCGCCAACCAAGCTGAGAGGAATTATTTCGCCGAGGTAGTTGGCGTGGTCTTCGATTCGGAAACGGCCGCGCTGCCGGCGGCAGCAGGTGTCACGGGAACGGGAGGGGAAGCAGCAGAAGCAGCCACTGCGGGATCGGGCAAGGGCCAGACCACGGATACGAACCATGCGACCGCCAGTCCGACGACACAACCGAAGATGACCTCGGCCATGCGGTGCGCGCCCGCCTTCAGGCCGAGGACGCGCGAGTGATGTTCCAGTCCAGCGGCCATAACGAAGGCGCAACTGATGGGGGCCTGCCGCCACATGGTTTGAATACGGACGATGTAGGAAGAGACCAGAACGGTGACCGCCATGGCCAAGGGCAACGCGATCACGCGCGAGCCGCCTCCGATGGCAATGAAGACCAGACCAATGGCACATCCCACCAGCGTGTTGATGATTCGCGAGCGCAGAATCATCAGCGCCGTTTTCATCAGCGGATCGCTGGTGGCGACCATGGAGCTGATGGCCCAGACGGGATTGGCTTCCGCCAGCTCGTGGACGCAGACCCACAACACGGCGGTGGCGATGAACATGCTCACGGCATAGTGAATGCCGTGCATGTCGCCTTTGATGTAACGATCAATAGCTTTGATCATGATGCCGCGAGAAACACCGCTACTGCCAAGTTGGTTGTCGGTACGATGCATTGTAGTAGCACCGGGAAAAAACTGTAAGAGAAGAATTCGTCCATGAGTTGACTGCCCGACAGCCGACGCCGTTCAAGTTCGTGAATAGGCTCGCCAGGTTCAGCTCTTCCTCATTTGCAGCCGCTCATACCGACCGTCGCTATAGGCAGCGCAGGCGCTTTGCTTTTGCCGAGCACGGAATTGAATGCCGGAATGTCCTTGGCATTGAGCTGCTGCCATTGCATGAGGGTCTTGTCGAGGGCATCGCAATTCTGCTGAATGGCGGTTCGCACCGTGTCCGCCGGTCGCATATCGGCGCTCTCCACGCTGAAGATCAGCCGCGCCAGTTCGCGATTGATGGGGCCGAAGCCAGGAGCTTTCCTGGGGCCGTTCAACAGCAGATTGATCTGCTTGGAGAGCCCGTCGGCAGCCTGCTTGAAATCCGCGCTGTTGGCATCTTTCAGCCCATCGTCGAGGGCGTGGCGCACGTGAGCAACGGCAAGAAAAGCGTCGTAGCTGGCCGAAATCCCACGGCTGGTCGAGAGACCCAGATCGCGCTGATCCACCAGGTCCTGCTGCGAAGCGTGGACGCGAGGATCGAGCTCAATGGTGAGCGGCTGCCGCAATGTCTGTCCGGCATATTGCAGCTCAACCGTGTACTTGCCGGGGGCGACCAGTGGTCCCTGCGGTTGCAGCCGCGGCGTGTCGCTGGGAACCGCGTGATCGGCCAAGGTGTATTCCGTGTATCCCAAGAGCGCGCCGAAGTAACCATAGGGCAAAGTGCGCGGAGCCGGATAGCGCAGATCCCAGACGAAGCGGTTCACACCTGCCGATTTGGTCAGCGCCGTGGCCGGAGCAAACCAGTATTCAGGAGCATTGGCCGGCGGAATGTCGATCGGCTGCGGCACGCTGGAATAGCTGGCAACTTCGGCACCCTTGTCGTCATAGATCTTCAGTGTCAAATCATGGTTCGCCGCGTTCATCAGGTAATAGTCGATGATCGCGCCATCAGGTGGATTCTCTCCAGCCGGCGTCTCGGGAGGAAATGGCGTGTCCTCGTAATTGTCCCAGCGGACGCGAATCGCGGTGGCGGGAGAAAAGAGGTGCGTCTTCGTGGTCGCGATCTTCGTGTTCATGGCGCGGATGGGAGTCACGTCGTCCAGAATCCAGAAGCTACGCCCGAAGGTGGAGATCACCAGATCGTTGCCGTGTACCGTGAGATCGGTGACCGGCGCCGGCGGCAGATTCAGCATGAGCGGCTGCCAGTGATCGCCGTCGTCCCAGGAGACAAACACGGTAGTGTCGGTTCCCGCGTAGAGTAGTCCTTTGCGCTCGGGATCTTCGCGCACCACGCGCACCATCTCGTCAGCCGGAAATCCGTTCACGATCTTCTGCCAGGTCTTGCCGTAGTCGTGGGTGCGGAAGATCGCCGGAGGCGTGGATTCGCGGGTACCCCCGACGGTCAGATAGGCGGTGGCGGGATCATAATGCGAGGCTTCGACGTAAAGAATCTCCGCCGGCGCGCTGAGTCCGGACGGAGTCACGTTCTCCCAGTGCGTGCCGCCATCGCGGGTGAGTTGCACCAATCGATTGCTGGTTCCCGCCCACATCACAGCCGCCTGCCTGGGTGAAAGCGACAGCGCGGTCAGGGCCGGCGGACGATCCTGCCCGGGGTCGGATTGATCACCTTCTTTTTCCTCCTTCTCCACATAGCCGGTGAGGTCGGGGCTGATCTCCTGCCAGCTTTTGCCGCCATCGGAAGTCTTCAACACCATCTGCATTCCCAGATAGAGCAGCGATGGATCCTGCGGCGAAAACACCAGCGGCGGCATACTGGCCCCGCGATACTTCTGCCCGCGCTCAAAGACGGTTGCGATCTCGCCCGTCGACTTGTCGTAGCGAACCACCGACTCATACCAGCCGTTGCTGTACACGTAATCGGGATTCTTGGGATCGGGTGCGATGTGCGCGTACTCGAAGCCACCGATCGAGTACCAATCCTGCAGCAGAATCTCGCCGTAATCGCTGCGGCTCAACACGCCGGCGGTGCCACTGTCCTGCTGCGCGCCATAAACGCGATAGGGAAACCAGTTGTCGGTGGAGACGTGATAGAACTGCCCGGTCGGCTGGTTGTACCAGGAGGTCCAGGTTTTGCCGGCATCACCGCTGACGATGGCGCCTTGATCGACACCGAGGAGCATGCGCGCCGAATTCTGTGGATCGATCCAGAGAACGTGGAAGTCATCGCCGCTGGGCGCGCCCACATAGGCCTCGAAGGTCTTACCGCCGTCAATCGAGCGATAGAGCGAAGTTTGTGCGACGTAGACGACGTCCGGATTCTTCGTATCGACGAAGACGCGGCTGAAATAAAGGCTGCCGATCACGCGCGGATCTTTGCTCGATTGATACCAATTGGCGCCGGCGTCGTCGGAGCGAAAGAGGCCCTGATCGAGAATCGCGTACAAACGCCGCCCACCGGTTTTCGCGGCGACAACGATGCCGACTCTTCCGCGCGCTTTATCCGGCAGACCTTTGCCGTCGAGTGGCGCCCAGGTAGCGCCACCATCGCTCGACTTCACAATGTCGGAGGTGTCGGCAACCGCGTTGGCGCCCGAACCTGCTCCGGGATGGTAAACCGAAGCGTAAAGCGTGCTGGGATTGTCGGGATCGGAGCACATGTCGACCACACCCAGCGTCGTGTCGTCAGCGTAGACTTTCTTCCACGTTTTGCCACCATCTTCGGTTCGGAAAATGCCGCGGTTGGCAGTCAATGCCAGGGTCGCCAGCGGACGCCAGAAAATTCCCATACCCACAGAATTGCCGGCAACGACGATGGTGTTGGGATTTCGCGGATCGACAATGATGGCCTGGATGTAGCGCACATCCTGCAGGCCAATGTTCGTCCAGGTGGTGCCGCTGTCGGTTGACTTGTACAGGCCCTTGCCCGGCATCTGCTCGCCGGTGCCGACGTAGACGACATTGGCAGCCGTCGGATCGACGGTCACCGCTCCGATGGAAGGAACGGGAACGCTGTCGAAGATCGGGCGCCAGACGCGTCCGCCGTCGGTCGTCTTCCAGACTCCGCCGCCGGGCGTGCCGAAGTAGTAGGTGTTCGGATCGCCGGGGACGCCTGCGACTGACGTCACTCTACCGCCGCGAAATGGGCCAATCGAGCGCCAGCGCAGTCCGGGAAAAAGATTGCTGCTGGGTTGCTGGGAAATGAGACTGACAGGAAATAATGCGATGATCAGAATCAGCAGGAATTGCCGGAGATACGGCGGGCGCCGAATTACCCAAACGTGCATCAAGGTCTCCTGTGCAGCGCACCAGAATACAACAGATGTCGCGGCGATAAGGCTGCAGGGGCGGATCCATCCTTGCGTATAACATTGACCCGGGAGAACCCTGTGCCTGATCACCGCTCAAGACGACGGCGCGCTGGCGAGGCAGCAAGATGAATTCCGCTTGCTCGATTCACGTGCGCGGCGTGGTGCAGGGGGTTGGCTTTCGTCCCTTCGTCTATCGACTGGCGCAGCAGCACGGCGTTGCCGGCTGGGTGTTCAATGGCGAGGACGGGGTCACGATTCACGCCGAGGCGCCGGAATCCGTGCTTGCGGTTTTTGTCGAGGCTCTGAAGACTCAGGCTCCCACGGCAGCATCGATCTCCGCCATCGAAGTCCAGCCCGCAGACGTCTACGGCGTGGCAGGATTCGCGATTCGCCAGAGCGAGCGGCACGACAAGCCAACGGTTCGCGTTTCTCCCGATCTGCCGGTCTGCGAGGAATGCCTACAGGAGCTGTTCGCTCCTGCCGATCGTCGCTATCTTTATCCGTACATTAACTGCACCAACTGTGGGCCGCGTTACACCGTCATCGTCGCTCTGCCCTACGACCGTCCCAACACGACGATGAAGCAGTGGCCGCTGGACGGTTACTGCGAAGCTGAGTATCACGATCCGGCAAACCGACGATTCCACGCTCAGCCGGTGGCGTGTCCGCAGTGCGGTCCCCACTACTTGCTGCAGGATAAGGAAGGCCTGCTGCGCGATGAGGAAGCGATCCAGCGCACGGTGCAGCTACTCCGCGAAGGCCAGATCATCGCCATAAAAGGACTGGGCGGCTATCACCTGGCGTGTGACGCGCGGAATGCGACGGCGGTCAATGCATTACGCGAGCGCAAATATCGCAAGGAAAAACCATTCGCCGTCATGGTCAATAACGTGGAGACGGCGCGCGAGATCGTCGAGCTATCGTCCGAGGCTGAAACGGTTCTCACCTCGATCGCTCGGCCGATCGTGCTTGCGCCTGCTAAAGCTGATCTGCCGGGTGTCGCCCCGGACAACGACGATCTTGGCGTCATGCTGCCGTACACCCCGGTGCATCATCTGCTCTTTGCCGGCGGCGCGCCGGATGTGTTGGTGATGACGAGCGCCAACCGTTCGAGCGAACCGATTGCATACGACGAGCAGGACGCCTTCGAGCGGCTGGCGGGAGTGGCGGATGCATTTCTCGTGGGCGAGCGGCCAATCGCGCGCCGGGTTGAGGATTCGGTGGCGCGAGTAGGAGCGCTGGGTCCGGTTATCCTGCGGCGCGCGCGCGGCTACGCTCCGGGAGCGGTGGCCAGCCTACCCATCGATCGTCCATTGCTCGCCCTGGGCGCCGATCTCAAGAACTCTGTCACCCTGGTTGTCGACGGCCAGGCATTCGTCAGCCAATACATCGGCGACCTCGATCATTACCAGGCATTTCAGGCGTTTCAGGAGACGATTCGGGATCTGATGTCGATGTACGAAGTGAACTGGGACGATGTGCTGCTAGTGCACGACGCTCACCCGCAGTACTTCTCGACGACGTATGCCCAGAATCTAGCTGCAGCCGAAAAGCTCGCGGTGCAACATCATCGCGCGCACGTCGGATCGGTACTGGCAGAGCAATGTGAGTGGGAGCGGCGCGTGCTGGGCGTGAGCTTCGACGGCACCGGTTACGGCGACGATGGGAGCATCTGGGGTGGTGAGTTCTTCGCCGGCAGCGTGCGCGCGGGCTTCGAGCGGGTGGCGCATCTGCGGCGCGCAAGCCTTCCCGGCGGAGACGCGGCAGCGCAGCATCCAGTACAGGCGGCTGCTGGATTTTTGGCGCAGATCGAGGGATTGCCGGATGTGATGCAGGCGCCGTTCAACTTCACCTCGCGCTATCAACAGGCGCTGGAGTTAGTGCGAAAAGACGTGCGCAGCTTCGCAACCACTTCCATCGGAAGACTCTTCGATTCGGCCGCAGCTCTGCTTGGATTCACGCGCGGGATGACCTTTGAAGGCCAGGCGGCGATGTGGGTTGAATCTCTGGCTCGTAAGAGTGCGGCGACTGCGACTTATCCTTTCCCGTTCGAAAACAGCGAGCTGGATTTTCGTCCGCTGCTGCTGGCGGTAGCTGAAGACCGCAAACGCGGGCTTGATCCGCGAGATATAGCGCGGGCCTTTCAGCGGGGAGTGGCTCAAGGATTGACCAACGCGATCGGCGAACTGTGCCGCGCGCACGGACTGGATACGGTGGTGCTCTCCGGCGGCGTCTTTCAGAACGACTTATTGCTTCGCGATGTGCGAGACTTGCTGGACGGGCATGGGCTCACCCTGTGGACGAACCGTGCTGTCCCGCCGAACGACGGCGGCATTAGTCTGGGACAAGCGGCGCTGGCGGCGCTTGAATACAACCATGGCAAATAGGTGTGACAATGCGGTGCGCGTTTGTGCTGATTCCGCAAGGCGACGAGAACAGGCAGAAATCGCAGGAATGAGCCTAGTGTGATCACATTTCGATATTTGCACTTGCCGAAATGCGTCGCTGGTTTGCTTAAGCAGGTACAATAAAGTCTTCCTATGGCTCTAACCTCTGTGGCGGCGGCCGCCGGTCCTCTGGAGCAGTCCGCGCGACATCTTTTGTGGTTTTTAGCGGCGTTTGGCTCGCTCACCTCGACCGTCTTTTTCGGGATGGTGATGGTGGCGATCCGGCGCTACCTCCGTGCGTCGCGACGACTGCAAGCGGAAATCCAAGACACACCAGCCGTTCTTTTGCCGCCTGTAACCATACTCAAGCCCGTCCACGGCATGGAGCCGCGACTGGAAGTCACGCTGGAAAGCTTCTTCCGCCAGGATTATCCCGACTTCGAAATCATCTTCGGCGCCCGCAGCCGGGACAACGAAGCTCTGGTGGTGGTGGAGCGGCTGCGCGCCAAGTATCCCGAGGTGCGCACCCAGGTCGTCATCTCCGGCGAACCGTCCTGGCCGAACGCCAAGGTGTTTTCCCTGGCCAAGATGATCGCCTCGTCGGATAACGAGTACCTGGTGATCAGCGACAGCGACGTTCTAGTGGGGCCCGATTTCCTGCGCCATGTGATGCCCCCGCTGCTGAATCCCAAGGTGGGGATGGTGACGTGTCTGTACCAGGGCATTCCGGACAGCGGCCTGTGGTCGCAGTTGGAAGCGCTGGGCATGTCGGTGGAGATGCCAGCAGGCGTGATGGTGGCGGAGATGGTGGATGGCATGAGATTCGCGCTGGGAGCGGCGATGGCCGTGCGCCGCGACGCCATTGAAGCCATCGGTGGGATGCGGGAGACGGCGGACTTCTATTCCGACGATTTCGTGATGGGCCATCTCGTCGCCGAAGCTGGATTCCAGGTGGTGCTGTCGCACTACAAAGTCGGGCACGTGCTGGCGGTGCGATCCCTGCGCCGCACCTTTGGCGATCAACTGCGCTGGATGAAGAGCACTCGCTACTCGCGGCCGTGGGGGCACGTTGGCTCGGGTCTGACCTACGCCATGCCATTCGGGTTGCTGGCGCTGCTGCTGGGACTAGGCCATCCCAGCCTGTATTACGGGGTTGCGCTGTTGGTTCTGGCCTGCCTGAACCGCACTCTGTTATCGGTGATTGTGGGCTGGGGAATCCTGCGCGATCCGCGTAGCCTGTGGCTGTGCTGGCTGTATCCCCTGCGCGACCTACTGGGATTCTGTACCTGGATAGGCAGCTTTACCGGCAATCGGTTCTTCTGGCGCGGCGAAACGTACGAGTTTGGCGTGGATGGCCGGATTGCACCCGTCCACCGGTCACTGGAGTTCCTGCGCGAGCGCGTACCCCAAGCGCACGACTAGCTCTCAGCGCCTCACGATCTCTTCTCCAATTTTCCTTTGCGCAGCCGGAAGCGCAGGCCGCGCCACTCCACGGTGTTGCCGAAGAAACTGGCAAGCCAAACCGCCAGCGCGATGAAATCACGGAGCGGCAGGAGCCACGCGTCCTTCTCCACATTCGTATCCCGCAGCACGCGCAGCCCAACGATCTGTGACGCGGTGAAGCGCGCCGCGGCGGTGAGGAGCAGCAGGAGCCATGCCCATAAAGCCCGCGGCTGCAGCAGCACGGTGAGAATCGCCCAGGGAAGTCCGAAGGTAACAATCAGGCCGAAGTACTGCGCCGGGCGGCGATCCTTGATATTGCGCGCCCAGCGCATCTGATGGGCCCAGAAATCGCGAAAGGTGTAGTCCGGCAAAGCGGTGTCGACGATGGTGTCAGCCAGGTCGATCTTGTAACCTCGGGCAGCGGTACGCGCTCCCAGTTCGTAATCGTCGCCGAGATAATTGACCAGCGGCTCGAGTCCGCCGATTTCGCGCAGAACCGACTTGCTGGTGGCGACGGTTGCCCCCAGCGCGAATCGAATTCCCCCTTCCATGGCCCGTGCGATCAGGACTCCGCCGGTGAAATCGCTGCTGAGTCCCAGCGATTCCAAGCGCGAGCCAATGGTTCTTCCCGGCAGGCCGCGATAGAGCGTGGTCACCATGCCGACGTGGGTATCGGCAAACGGCGCCAGCACCCGCGCAAGGTAATCAGGGGGCACAATGATATCGCTGTCGTTGATGATGATGTGCTCATAACGAGCCTGGGGCAGCATTTGCGCCAGGTTACTGACCTTTCCGTTGAGACCCAGAACTTGTTGGCAGTAGATCACCCGCAAGCTTCGCTGGGGAAATTCCTTCCGCAGTTTTTCCACCAGCGTGAGCGCCAGTTCGCCGGGATCGTGCGCTCCGAAGAGCACCTCGTACTCGGGATAGTCGAGCAGGCAATGGCTGCGAAACGCCGCGTACATGTTGGGGTCCAGCCCTTTCAGCGACTTCAGAATGCTGACCGGAGGAGTGAAATTGGTTTCGCACGCTTTGCCGGACTCTTTCGCATAGCGCTTCCCTGCCCGTATCGCCATGACGAAGTAAGCCGCGCCGACGGCTGCCAGCAGGTCGCAAACTACAGCTAGAAGAATGGAAGCGGAAGGCATAAAGAGCTGTTTAGATTAGCAGAATGGCGGCGCCGGCCGTCCTGTAATGGACCAGGATGGGCTAAACGCTGCCTATACAAGTATCAGGAAAAGCGGAGCTCAGTTTATTATGTTGGCAGGCTCTCCCAGGGATAATGACCCATGATTAACGGCAAACGGGTTGCGGTTGTAATGCCGGCTTACAACGCGGAGCTGACGCTTGAGGCGACGGTGCGCGAGATTCCGGAGCTGGTCGACATCCGCATCCTGGTGGACGATTACAGCAAGGACAAGACGGTGGAGGTGGCCCGCAAGCTGGGGCTGCTGGTGTTCGTGCACGACAGGAATTACGGTTACGGGCGCAATCAGCAGACCTGTTATCGCGAGGCACTAGCGGCGGGCGCGGACGTGGTCATCATGGTGCATCCGGACTATCAGTACACGCCCCTGCTGATTACCGCGATGGCCAGCATGGTGGCGTACGGCGTCTATGACGTGGTGCTGGGCTCGCGCATTATTGGCGGACAGGCGTTGCGCGGCGGCATGCCGCTGTACAAATACGTCTCCAATCGTTTCCTCACTGCTTTCGAAAATATGTTTCTCGGCGTCAAGCTCTCGGAGTATCACACCGGGTATCGCGCTTTCAGCAGCAAAGTTCTGACCACGCTGCCGCTGCTGGAAAATTCTCCGGACTTTGTGTTCGACAACCAGATGCTGGCACAATGCGTTCACTTCGGATTTCGCATCGGCGAAGTATCGTGCCCAACCAAGTATTTTGAAGAAGCTTCCTCCATCAACTTCCGCCGCAGCGTGAAGTACGGCTTTGGCGTGCTGGCCACCTCGGTTCAGTTCAAGCTGCACAACTGGGGGGCGACGAAGTTGCCCCGATTCAGCCCGGAGGGCAGGAAGCTGGACCTCGATCCCGGAGTCGACATCAAGGCCGCGCCGATGGTCAGCAGTAGCTAGGAGCTAGTCCCGCAAACCGCCTGAGTGAAACTTCTTCCCTGCTCTCTTCGTATTACCAGTCGGAGCAGTTTGTTCGGCTGGGTACAATAGAGGCCAGGATCCCGCTTTCACCCATGACAGCAGCTGCGCAGCAACGGAGGCTTGCGCGCGGACATTTTCTGCGCGAGCCGGCGCTTATCGCGCTGCAGACGATGCGCGCGCATAAGCTACGGTCATTTCTGATGCTATTGGGCATCATTCTGTCGGTGACGACGCTAATCCTTGTTGTCGCGCTCATCAGCGGGATGAATGAGTACTTTGCCAGCCGGGTGGCGAATCTCGGATCCAACGTTTTTCTCATCCACAAATTTCCGATCATCAGCGACTCCAAGGAATTGCTGAAGGCGATGCGGCGCAATCGCGATATCAGCTGGGATGACTATGTCGCGTTGCGTGACAATCTGAAGCTGCCCAAGGCGGTCGGCGTTGAAGTGCGACGGTCGGCCAACATTCGCAATGAGCGGCAGAACATGGAGGGTGTCGACCTGCGCGGCGTGACCGCGAACATCGGCGACATGGATGTGGAAGAGGTCGGGACCGGACGCTACATCACCGATAGCGACAATGAGCATCGCGACATGGTTTGCATGATCGGCGCCGACGTTGCCGACAAGCTGTTCGCCAACACCGATCCGATCGGCAAGATTCTCACGGTGGATGGCCAGGAGTTCGACATCGTCGGCGTGGCCAAGCGCATCGGCAATACCTTTGGGCAGTCGCAGGATAATTTTGTCTACATCCCGATTCAAACCTGGCTGGCGATGTACGGCCGCAACAACACGCTCAGCGTTAACGTGCAGGCGCGCGGGCCGGAGTGGCTGGCGCGCACGCAGGAAGAGGCACGCATGCTGATGCGGGCGCGGCGGCATCTTCAGCCCAATGACGATGACAACTTCGGCATTCTGGGCAGCGATAGCCTGATGGGACTCTGGAAAAATCTCACCGGCACACTAGCGTCAGGGATGGTCGGACTGGTCTCGATTTTTCTGGTGATCGGCGGCGTGGTGATCATGAATGTGATGCTGGCGTCGGTAACCGAGCGCACGCGCGAAATCGGGATTCGCAAATCGCTGGGCGCGAAACGGCGGGACATACTCTTGCAATTCCTGGTGGAGTCGACGGTGATGGCGCTGGTGGGGGGAGCCATTGGTGTCTTCATCGCGTGGATGCTGGCGCTGATTGTGCGGACGACGACTCCGGTGCCGATGGCGGTTCCGGCTTCGGCGGTCGTGCTGGCGATTGGAATTTCATCGGCGGTGGGAATGTTTTTCGGCGTGTATCCAGCGAGAAAGGCCGCCAAGCTGGACCCGATTGAAGCACTGCGGTACGAAAATTAGCAATTAGCAACTGGTAACAAATAACTGGTAAACCATCGATAGTCGGCAATAATTTAGTAGCGTGTTACCGAGTTCGGAGGTACACCGCATGCAACCGGCAGAAGCTCTTGGGAGCGGTCAGAAAGTCAATGTTTTCATCAGCTATGCGAGGCGCGACTACGCTATTGCGAAGACTCTGTACGAGCAACTAATTGACATAAATCAGGACCGTGTCGAATGTTTTCTAGATGCGTTGACCATCGGGTCTGGAGAAGGATGGGAGAACAAACTGCAACAGGCTCTCTTGTCTGCAGACTGGCTTCTATGTATCTTTACGGGAGAGCAGAGTGAATACTGTGGCTACGAGGTGGGTGTCTTTGCAAGAGACAAGGCTATCGACAAAGATCACCCAGAATCATCGCGAGTGGTGTGTTTTCACGACGTAGAAAACTATCCTGGCATATTTAGGTCCCATCAAAACCGCCATGTGCAGTATCCGCCTGAGCCCCTTCCTACCGGGGAAATATTCGACAAAGCAAAGTTTTATGAGGAGAAAGACCTTCTCAAGTTTTTTCGCGACTTCTCCACATATAAGGGGCTTTATGTTCCGCGTGACGCAGAGGCCTACGAGAGACAGAAGGAAAAGTTCATCCGAAATGCAGACAATCTCACGGAAGCTTTCCGCAACTCTGATCGCATCAGGTACGATACTCCGACACAGCTTGGTTTTGAAATCATTGTTCCAGGCAAAGCAGGACAAGCAGTTGATAGTATCCCTCTGAGCGCCATCGCTAAGGGTACGTACGAGACATTTCGGTTATTTGGCTTAATGCCACCTTTCCAAGGGGAACAACTTCCGTCCGCTACTTGGGGCTCTATCAAGGATACCGGCAAGTCTTCTACCGGAGGTTACCTGCCTTGGGTTGAGCGACTGGAGGGAGATATGCTCTGTGCTGTAACCGGGCGAGCTTTGCCGGAAGCGGAAGCGACATTTCGCGGAAACGATAAAACCTACCGCGCTGTTCTAGTTAGGCACATTGTGCAGTTTAACGGCACCCACCGGTTCGGCATCGTATTTGTTCCGACGCTTCCAAGACAGTTCCTTGGAAATCAGAATACGTCGATGATTCTTGCTGGGCTGATTCTCGCGTCGCGATTTCGCTTTGCTTATTTTGAGCAGCCCGAGCGAGTGAGAGCCTCTTTCAGTGACGACATATCTGATAGCGACTTTCTGACCCACTATCGGCAGTTACTCTATGATTTGGACAGAATAGCTCAGGAGGGTATGGAGCTCGGGTTGACCAATCAGACAGTATTCGTTCAGTCGTTTGGTCCGAACCGCCAGGCTGTTGCTGAGCAATTTTTGACCGACTACGCGAAAGCCAAGAAAAAACTTGAACAAAGCCTGCCGGCAAAGGACGCCCCGGTAACTGCCGCAAATAGGCCACAAATCAAAACGGCGATCATGACATTCCTGCAGGAGATGGGGGACGAGAACAGCCATTTTCTGACAGCTGCGCTTGATGCATATCAAGAGGAGTTGCAAAAGGAGCTACGTACGAAGCAGCCCATTTAGGCTGCCTGATGTACTTCTTCCTGGTTCCCGGGACGGCGGAGGGCGGCAAGTTACTCGAGCGTTCGGCCTTGCTCGGGTTAATCTTGCCGAAGAGAGTTGGCCGGTATTCCGGCTGCTGTAGTGCGAAGGGATCGAGCTAATTGCTAATTGCTAGCTGCTAATTGCTGCTCTTATGCGTTTGCATGTTGGCGAAAATTCGAAGATGGCGCTGGAGACGGTCCGCGACCACAAGACGCGATCGTTTCTGACGGTGCTGGGCGTGGTGATCGGCGTCGCCGCGATGATCTTCGTGGCCTCGATCCTGGTGGGCGTCAGCCGCGACATTCAGGGCTACCTGGAAGACTACGGCACCAATACGCTGTTCATCTTCCGCTGGGACTTCGCCATCCGCGTGGGACGCATGAGCCAGGAAGAGCGCAATCGCAGGCCCCTGACGCTGGCGGACGCGAAGGCGATTGCGGATGAGTGTCCGCATGTGAAGAGCGTAACCGTCGAAGTTTTCCCCCGTATCAATCCTGATGAGCAGCGGCCACCGCTGCGGGTGGCGCGCTTCGGCAAGCATGAGATTACCGATCTCGACTATTCCGGCGCTGATGCCTCCTACCAGGACGTTTATAACGCCCGCGTCACGCAGGGGCGATTCTTCACCGAGTTCGAGGATCTGCATAGCGAGGACGTAGCCGTCATCGGCGCGGAGATCGACAAGAACTTCTTCCCGGCGCATGACGGTGTCGGCCAGACTATTCTTGTGGACGGCGTGCCGTACAAGGTGGTCGGGGTGCTGGCGAAACGTAAGGGCCAGCTCTTTAAAGATGAGAGTGCCGACCGCACGGTAAAGGTGCCGTACCACAGCTACCACAAGCATTATCCTGCCGACGACGAGCACTTCATCGGCGCCGAGGCGTATCCCGGATTCAAGGATGCGGCCGAGGACGAGATCCGGGGACTGCTGCGACGCCGCCGCAACGTGCCGTTCAACAAGCCGGACAACTTCGGCATCAGTAGCGCAGCCGCGATTGCGGACAACTTCCGCCAGATCATGAGCACGGTTGCCCTGATGACGTTCATTGTCAGCTGCGTCGGGCTGCTGGTTGGCGGCGTCGGCGTGATGAACATTATGCTGATGTCGGTGACCGAGCGCACACATGAGATCGGCGTGCGCAAAGCGATCGGCGCGCGGCGCAGCGACGTGGTTCGCCAATTTCTCACCGAGGCGGTGGTGCTGACCGGGCTCGGCGGACTTGCCGGAGTGCTGGTCGGCGTAGGTGCCGCGGCTGCTCTGCCGCTGGCCTTCCCCTCCATGCCAACTTCCGTACCGCTGTGGGCGGTGATCGTCGCTGTAGTGATGGCGATGAGCGTGGGATTGTTCTTCGGCATGTATCCCGCAGTGAAAGCATCGCGGCTGGACCCGGTGGAAGCGTTGCGATATGAGTAACGCGAAAAAGCAATGAAGACAGCCGGCATCATTGGTGGCCTAGGACCGGAATCGACCATCGATTACTACCGTTCCATCATCGCTCTCTATCGGCAGAAGGTGAGCGATGGTTATCCTCCGCTGATCATCAACAGCCTCGACGTGGACAAGGCGCTGCGCCTGCTGGGCGAAAACGATCTGCAGCAACTCGCGGACTATTTTGCTGGAGCGTTCCGCCAGCTCGCCGACGCCGGCGCCGATTTTGGATTGGTGTCGGCGAACACTCCCCATGTCGTCTTTGATGAGGTGCAACGTCGCTCGCCGATCCCGCTGATCAGCATTATGGAAGCGACCTGCGACGAGGTGAGGCGGCGAGGGTTGAAGTCCGTGAGCCTGCTCGGCACGCGATACACGATGAGTGGGCGATTCTATCCCGAAGTTTTTGAAAAGCATGGCTTGCGGGTTGTGGCGCCATCAGCCGAGGAGCAAGCCGAGATTCACGACAAATATGTGAACCAGCTGATCAAGGGGATTTTTCTGCCGGAGACGCGGGCGCGCCTGCAAGAGATCATCGCGAGGCAAGTCGAACGCGATGGCGTGGAGGGCGTGATCCTTGCCGGAACCGAGCTGCCGCTAATTTTGAAGGACGAGACGATTGCGGGCGTTCCACTGCTGGATACGGCGCAGATTCACGTCACAGCTGTGGTTGCGAAAATCCTATCCTAGCTGCCAGCTCTCACACCGCTCCCATCAGCAAGATCGGCGAGGTGGGCTTGTCGGAGCCTTCTTCCTTCTCAACGGTGATGGCGAAAGCTTTGGCTTCGACGCCTTCGGGCATCTTGTGATCCATCAGAATGGCATTGCCGCGATCGTCGGGCTTGAAGACGCCGGCGGCGATCGGCGCGCCCGCGGCGGGGATGATCCACAGCTCGTAGGCTTTGCCTTCCGGCACGGGCGCCAGATTGCTGGCCATGAACATCATGCGCTTCTTGGACGGACTGTAGATGGCGGTGCCGCTGGGCTGGCGCGGCGTCTGCTGCGAATTGAGCGAGACGTGGACGGCGTCGGGCGAAGTCAGCAGCTGCAGCTCCTGATTCATGCGGTCGAGTTGCGCGATCTGATCCTGATTGCGGTTGCCGAGCTCGGCAATCTCGTCCTTCAGGCTGATGTTGCGGCGGACGAGCACCAGCATAATCACAAACAATCCCAGGGCGGCGAAGGTCGGGATCAGAACGGCCCACAGGCTGCGCCGCGGGGCCGGCGAGGGTGGGGGCGCGGAGACGCCACGGGGCTCAACCGCAATGGTGCGCATCAGGCGCTCTTTGCTGCGGGCCGGCGGCTGCGGACCGCTGGTGCTCAGGCCGAGCAACGCCAGATCGGCGCGCATGGCATGTAGTTCGCGGCGGCAGGCGGGGCAGGATTGGAGATGCTCCTCCATCTCCTGAAGTTCGGCGCCGGTCAGCTCGTTCAATGCGTAGAGCGTCAAATCTTCCGCGAATTGGTCGTGCGTCTTCATCGCTAACTACGGGCTAAAGCCCCGGTGAAAACCTCTGGCGTCCCTACGGGACTCGGATTCAGTTTCCAGCTTACCCAGCACTCCGCCTTCGGCTGCGTGCTAGGCTAAGTTGTTCCGTGCGTTCGGCACTTGATTCCCGTTGTTCTTACTTCACCGCCGCGCTCCAAAGACAGTTCTCACGCAGACGCTAAAGCCCGGCTCCACACTTGAACTGCGTATAGACGCGGCGCTTAAGCGCCGTTCTACCACCTATCTTGAAGGCCAGCACTACCTTCATCCGGCGAACCGGGCTCGCAGAAACTTCAGGCCGCTGCGGATGCGGGTCTTGATTGTACCCAAAGGCTGGCCGGTTTTCTCGGCAATTTCGGTATGAGTCAGGCCCTGAAAGAATGCTAACTCCAAAACCCCTCGCTGGTCAGGATTCATTTCGGCCAGCGCCCCTCGCACCTTCTCGACCACCAAGGTACGCTCGGTTTCGTCGCGCAGATCGGGACCGCCGGCAATAACGCAATCTTCAATGTCGGTCTCCGGACGCCGTTTGCGCAAGCGGTCGATGGAGCGATGCCGCGCGATCACGGCCAGCCATGCCGTCAGGTTGCCACGGCTGGCGTCGAAGGCGTCAGGATTGCGCCACAACTGTAAAAACACGTCCTGCAAAATATCTTCCGCCGCAGCCGCATCCTGCAACACCCGCAGCGCAACCGCGTAGACGATGCGGGAATAGCGATCGTACAGCTCGGACATGGCCTGCTGATCGCCGGCGCGAATGCGCGCCACCAACCGCATTTCATCGCCGGCATCGCCGCGGTTTACCGGGCTGGGTTCCATCGGCTCCATTGGTTAATACGGGCTTAGCTCAAGTCCCGGATTGCGACCGAGGTATTTTACTTCAGCAGTCAGCAGTCAGCGCGCCCGCCGGGCCCGTATCTCGTGCAGCATCTCCTGGCGAACGCTTTCCGACAATGCCGTGCTAATGGCCGGAAAGATCACTTCTTCTTCCATCTGCAGGTGAGCGCGGAAGATTTCATCGAGGGCTCGGGTGATGGAGCACATTTCCGCGGCCGCCGGGTGCAGATTCTCGGGCTTGCTTCGCACCAGGACCAGCAGCGGCAGCAAGCGCTCGAGCAACTCGTCGATAGCCTGATGCTGCTCGTGCATGGCGGCCAGCGCGTGGCTCATCTTCTCGTCGGCGATAACGGCAAGCCGGGGGCGCAACGTGTCTTCCTCGTCGGCCTCATGCAAAGGCAGCGAGACGGTGTAGTAACGATGAACGCGCGCCGCCGTCTGGCTGATGTCGTCGGCAGTTGCGCCTTGCGCGTGAGCCAGCCTGACGGCTGCACTGGTGAAGTGCCGGATGCGGTCGTGGCAGCCGGTCAGCAGATCAACCACGTCTTCGGTCTTGGACTGGGGAGAAGCGAAGGGAGAAATCTGGTTCAGCATGTAGAACCATTATCGCGCAGAAACGGGGATTAGGGATTCGGGGCTGGGGGTTAGGGGGCCGCATTAGAGGGGACAGGAGGGAATTTTCCGCATCGAATAAAATCGAGGGAGCCGTTCTCAGGAAACCGAATGCGCTTCTCAGCGATCACGCTGGCGATCTCCCTCGTTTTTCTATCCGCGGCTGCGCACGCGCAAAGCACCAGCGCGCAATCCGACGCTTCCTCCGCGATCTCAACTGCGCCGGCTGACGATCCTGCTTTCGCCGGGTTTCCTCCCGTGACCGCAGGCATGAAGCCGCCCAAGGCTACCTCGACGCCCGATCCTAAGTTTCCCGATTTGCCCGCCGATGCCGAGCCGCGCGGAACCGTCGTGTTGTTGATCGGCGTTAGTGCGAAGGGTCGCGTGGAAGCGGTCCGGGTGCTGCGCAGCGACGAAGCGGCGTTTGAGAAGAGCGCGGTCACGACGGTCAGGAAGTGGAAGTTCAGGCCGGCGGAGAAGGACGGACGGCCAGTGCCGGTGCAGGTCACGGTGGAGATGAGGTTCCAGCGGTAGGAATTAAGGGTCATTTGCTGCGCAGGCTGCGGGCATTGAGGGAACATCAGCAGCATAGCTATCCATGCGCGTTGCCCCGCCCTAGCCAACGTCAGGCTAGAACGGGGCACCCAGGTTTCTCCGTGGCTCTCTGTGTACTCAGTGGTGAAATAAGCCGCGTATTGTAAACTGATCATACGGTTTCGACTCCCTCCGTTTCGCCGTTGAGCGCGACATCCTCCCACCCAAGCAAAACCGGCTTGAGTGGGGCACCCGCGTTTTCCGCACAAGCAGGAAAGGACAGCAGTTTGAGCACGAGTATTCGCAACATCGCCATCATTGCGCACGTCGACCACGGCAAGACCACGCTGGTGGACGCCATGCTGAACCAGAGCGGCATCTTCCGCGCCAACGAGACGCACGTCGAACGGGTCATGGACTCCAACGAACTGGAGCGCGAGCGCGGGATCACAATCCTGGCGAAGAATACGGCGGTCTTCTATCACCCGACGCACGCCCAGCCACACAAGGGTGAGGCGCCCGCGACTGAGGTCAAGATCAACATCGTGGACACGCCCGGCCACAGCGACTTTGGCGGTGAGGTGGAACGTGCGCTGAAGATGGTGGACGGGGTGATGCTGCTGGTAGACGCGAGCGAAGGTCCGCTGCCGCAGACGCGCTACGTCCTGAGCAAGGCGCTGGAGGCGAAGCTGCCGCCGGTGTTGGTGATCAACAAGATCGACCGGCCGGACGCGCGCCCGCAGGAGGTGCTGAACGAGATTTACGACCTGTTCATCGATCTCGACGCGGCCGAGGATCAGCTGGATTTCCCTGTGCTCTACACCAACGCGAAGCTGGGCACAGCGACGGTCGACGTGAACAGGCCGGGACAGAATTTGCGGCCGCTGTTCGATGCGATTTTAGAGACGATTCCCGAGCCGCAGGGCGAGGCAGATGGGCGGCTGCAAGTGCTGGTGGCGAATCTCGATTACAGCGATTATCTCGGGCGGCTGGCGATTGCGCGCGTCTTTAACGGGACGCTACGCACCGGCGAAGACGTTGCGATTGCCAAGCGCGACGGCTCGCTGGAGAAGATCAAGATCACCAAACTGTTTTCGTTCTCCGGATTGAAGCGCACCGACATCGTCGTGACCGAACTGGGCGACATTGTTGCGGTGGCGGGGGTGACGGGCATCAACATCGGTGAGACGATCACGGACGTGGAGAACCCAGCGCCGCTGCCAATCATCACCATCGACGAGCCGACGATCGCGATGCAGTTCATGGTGAACACCTCGCCGTTTGCGGGACGCGAGGGGCAATACGTGACGTCGCGCAATCTGCGCGACCGTCTGCAGAAAGAGCTGCTGACCAATGTCTCGCTGCGGGTGGAAGACACCGAAAATACCGACTCCTTCACCGTGATGGGACGCGGCGAATTGCAGCTGGCGATCCTGATTGAAATGATGCGGCGCGAAAGCTTCGAGCTGGCGGTGGGCAAGCCGGAGATCGTGACTAAGCAGGTTGACGGCCGGCTCATGGAGCCGATCGAGCGGCTTACGGTGGATGTGCCGGAAGCGTTCGTCGGCGTGGTGATCGAGAAGCTCGGCTCGCGCAAGGCGCAGATGCAGAAAATGCATAATCACGGATACGGCCGCGTGCGCATGGAATTTGTCATCCCCAGCCGCGGGCTGATTGGCCTGCGCAGCGAGCTGCTGACCGACACGCGCGGAACGATCGTGATGAATTCGCTTTTCGACGGGTATACGGAATGGCAGGGCGAGATTCCACATCGTGTGACCGGAGCGCTGGTGGCCGATCGCGCGGGAACGACGACGGCGTATGCGCTGTGGGGATTGCAGGAGCGCGGCGAGCTGTTCGTCGGACCGGGTGTCGAAGTGTACGAAGGCATGGTGGTGGGGGAAAATTCGCGCGACAACGATCTGGACGTGAATATCGTTCGCGAGAAAAAGCTAACCAACATGCGTTCGTCGACCGCGGACGAGGCGATCCGGCTGGTGCCCTTCAAGAACCTGAACCTGGAGCAGGCGATTGAGTTCATCGCCGACGACGAGCTGGTGGAAGTAACGCCGCAGCATCTGCGGCTGCGCAAGAAGATTTTGCAGGCGAACCGAAGACCGCGGAAGAATGCGCAGCCGGCTACGGTGCAGGCGGAATAAATATTCTCGCCCTGTCGCCAAACGAAGGCAGCGAGGATGGGGATGAACCGCAGATCCTTCGACTGCGCGTCCGCCCGACCCGCACAAGACGCGGGTCGGAAAAGCAAAGCGGACGCTCCGCTCAGGATGACAGTTTTATTGGGGCGCGGGCAGTCATCGCTCCACGCTGTGCTGCTGCGCGGGAGATGATTCGGCGCGCTGCTCACCGGGGCTGGCGGAGCGGTTGAACTCAAAGGCGGCGTTGATCAGCGCGATGTGCGAGAGCGCCTGCGGGAAGTTGCCGAGCTGACGCTTCGCTCGGGGATCGTATTCTTCCGCGAGCAAGCCGACGTCATTGCGCAGCGTCAGCAGGCGCTCAAACAATTTGCGGGCGTCGTCGGTTCGGCCCAGCATTCGCAGGGCGCTCACCATCCAGAAGCTGCATGCCAGGAAAACGCCTTCGCCGGGCGGCAGGCCGTCGTCCGTCTGCTCGGTGCGATAGCGCAGGACCAGGCCGTCGATCATGAGGCGCTTCTCGATGGCTTCGATGGTGCCGCGGACGCGGGGATCTTCGTAGGGCAAAAAGCCGACCTGGGGAATCAACAGCGCCGAGGCGTCCAGCTGATCGGAGCCGTAGGCTTGCGTGAAGGCGCCGAGCCGCGAGTTATAGCCTTTCTCGCATACGTCGGCGTGGATGCGGTCACGCAGAGCGCGCCAGCGTTGGACATCGATGTCCACACGAAAAACCTCCGCGGCCTTGACGGCGCGATCGAACGCCACCCACGCCATCACTTTGGAGTAGGTGAAGTGCTGCGGGCCGCCGCGCACCTCCCAGATGCCCTGATCAGGCTGATCCCAGATCTTTTCCAGATGCTCGTTCAACGCGGTGTGTAGATTCACGTCGTCCTGGCTGGGCGGCATGCCGGCAAGATGAGCGTTCAACATTGCGTCATTGACCTCGCCGTAGCAGTCCAGCTGCAGCTGCGCAGAAGCAGCGTTCCCGATGCGCACCGGCTTGGAGCCGGCGTAACCGCCGAGCCAGGGAACCTCCCATTCCATCAGGTTGCGTTCGCCGCGAATGCCGTACATGATCTGCACCTGATCGGGACTTCCGGCGACGGCGCGCAACAGCCAGTCGCGCCAGGCAAAAGCCTCTTCGGTGTAGCCGGCGTTCATGAGCGCGAGCAGAGTGAAGGTCGCATCACGTAGCCAACAGTAGCGATAGTCCCAATTACGCTCACCGCCAATGCATTCCGGCAGAGAAGTCGTGGGCGCGGCGACGATACCACCGCTGTGACGATAGGTCAGGGCCTTCAGCGTGATCAGCGAGCGCTCCAGCTCGCCGGCGTACTTGCCGTGGAGATGAGCGCGGCTGCTCCAGTCCTGCCAAAAAGTAAGCGTCTGCTGCAGCATCTGATTCGTGTCGACAGAGTGAGGAAGCTTGTCGTACGAAGGGCCGTAGGTGAGCACGAAGGCTAGCGACTCGCCTTGTGCAATGGTGAAGTCGCTGACGGTCTTTAGATCCTCACCGCGCAGCTGCACCCCGGCGCGAAGCGTAACCATGTCGGGGCCGGCGATTGCGCGCAAGGTACCATCGTCCAGGCGCGTGACCCAGGGAATGCTGCGACCGTAGTCGAAGCGGAGGACCAGTTCCATCTGCATGTCGACACGGCCGCGAACGCCGCGCACGATGCGGATGACGTCAGGGTGGCGGTTGCGCAGCGGCATGAAGTCGGTCAGAGTGACGGAGCCGGTATCGGTTTCGAAGGTCGTTTCGAGTACGAGGGTGTGGTCGAGATAACGGCGCGAGGAGAGGGCGGCAGTTTTTGGAGCAATGGACCAACAGCCGTTCTCCTGAGTGCCTAGCAAGGCGGCAAAACATGCAGGAGAAGCGAAGGTAGGCCAGCAGAGCCAATCGATGGAGCCGTCGCGGCTGACGAGAGCCGCGGTTTCGCAATCGCCGATGAGGGCGTAGTCCTCGATGGGGGCGGGCATCGTTTGTAAGATGCGCGGAACGGCGGAACGGAGACAATATGAAACAGCGCCTCACATTCCTGCGAGTATAGCCCCGCCCTAGCCAAAAGATTGGAAGACCGCTGGTCCCTCGGCAGCGCTCGGGATGACAAACGGGGCATCCTTGTTAAAGGACCTTGATTTCCGCCCAGAATTAAGATTCTGGTTTTCCACGCATTTCAACAGCAGCAACGCCGTTCTCCACAGCTTTTTAGCGGGCGGGTCGGGATTGGTATAGGACAGGCTCTCGGAATCCGGCACACTAGTCATCATGGCGAACCCCGGGGATTTTGCGCATAGCCTCAAGGAGCAGGCGGACATCGTCCGCATTGTGGGCGAGTACGTCAAGCTGCGCAAAAGCGGGGCGCAGAATTTTCAGGGGCTGTGTCCGTTTCATCAGGAGAAGACGCCGTCGTTCTCGGTTCATGCCACGCGACAGTTTTTCCATTGCTTCGGCTGCAGCGCGTCGGGCGACGTGTTCGCATTCGTACAGAAGATCGAGAACATCACCTTCCCCGAAGCCGTGCGGCTGATTGCCGAGAAGCTCAAGATCCCGCTGCCGAAGATGAGCTATTCGTCACCCGAGGAGGCACGCGCTGCCGGACTGCGCGGCGGGCTGATCGAGATTCATGAGCGCGCGTGCGCGTTCTTTCAGGAGCAGCTGCGGCGGCCGGAGGGCGCGCACGCACGCGAGTATCTGACGTCGCGCGGGCTGACGACGGAGCAGATTGCCGCGTTTCGCATTGGCTTTGCACCGGACCATGGATTCCTGCTGCGCGACGCGTTGCGCCGACAGTTTGACGAGGAGGCGCTGCGGGAGTCGGGGCTTTTCTCGTGGAAACAGTTGTCAGTTGTCGGTTCTCAGTTGTCGGAAAACGGCTCAAACGAATCGCCCACAACTGACAACGGACAACTGACAACGGACAACCGCTCCTTGGCTACTGCGTACTCGAAGTTCCGCAATCGGGTGATGTTTCCCATCGCCAATGAGTCAGCCAAGATCATCGCGTTCACGGGGCGGACACTATCAGCCGATGAGAAGGCCGGACCAAAGTACCTGAACTCGCCGGAGACGCCGATCTATTCGAAGTCGCGGGTGCTGTTCAATCTGGACAAAGCGAAAGACGCGATTCGCAAGCTGGATTACGCGATTCTGGTTGAAGGCCAGATGGACTGCATCGCGGTTTATACCGCTGGATTCCACAACGTGATTGCCAGCTCGGGCACGGCGTTTACCGAGGTGCAGGCGCGGCTGCTGGGGCGATTCAGCAAGAACATCGTGGTGAATTTTGATCCCGACACAGCCGGCGCGGCGGCGGCGGAACGGTCGCTGGCGTTGCTGATCAGCGAGGATTTCCAGATCAAGGTGCTGACGCTGGAGAGCGGGTTCGATCCCGACCTCTTCATTCGCCGCAAGGGTGTGCCGGCGTACGCCGACGCGCTGGCGCATTCGCAAAAATATTTCGACTATCTGGTTGATCGGGCGCGGGCGCTGCATCCGGTGCGCACGCCGGAGGGCAAGGTAAAAGCCCTGAATTACTTGTTGCCACACATTCAGCGAGTGCCCAGCCGGATTGTGCGCGACGAGTGGGCGAATGAAATTTCGCAGCGTCTGGGCATCGATTCGGCGGTGCTGCGGCAGGAGTTGCGGCACGCGGCGGGATCGCGCGCGACATCGCGAGTGAGAGTTGCCGGCGGCGGGTTGACGGATGCCGAGCGGCTGCTGGTAAGAGCGCTGGCGAGCCAGGATCTGTCGCAGAGTTCGTTCAGCGGCCGCGAGGGTCAGGATTTGGACTTTGAGCCAGCGCGGCAGGCGCACTTCGCGTTGAGCGGCGAGCGGTTGCACGAGGGGTCGTCGGCGGAGGCGCTGATCAACGTATTGCTGTTGGCGCATGAGCAGGCGCTGGATCCGATGGCGCTGCCGTTGGAGGAAGCGGATCGGGGATTGCTGGCGGCGATCCTGATGGAGGAGCACGAGGAACTGACGCCGGAGTTGCTGGAGAGCGCGATTCGGTCGCTGCGGCGGCGACGCGGACAGCGCGAGTTGGAACAGCTGCAGCGACGGGTGAAGGAGTTGGAGGCGAAAGAGGACGTGATGTCGCGGGCGCAGCTGGCCCAGGAGAAGCTGCGATTGCGGCAGGCGATGCGGTCGTTGCAGGAAAGTCAGGCGTGAAGGACGCCCGGACGGGCCGCCTGAGTGAGGGGGCGTTTCCTACGAACCCACTCATCCCAAAGGACGGGATGAGTGAGGCAGCCACGTTTACCAGTACATATACAACTACGCCAGAAGTCCGGGATGGGCGTCATACGGCCAGATGAAAGGAAAGCATTCGTAAACACTGGCCGATTTATGAGGACGGAGTTGGTCTTGTAGGATTTCGCTAATTTCCTGCACGATTTGAGTCACGGTCAGAGTGCTCACGCGAATACCTTGACTCTATGAGCGCAATACACTCGCAAACTACTTCTATGGTTCCCGTTAACTCCTCAACCTGGTTTGTCACGGGGATCAATCGTGGCCTCGGCCGTAGCATCGCCGAAGCTATTTTCAACCGAGGCGGCAAGGTGGCCGGCACGGTTCGCAGACGCTCCGATGCGGCAGAGCTTGAACGGCGGTTCGCCGGCCAGCTTTGGGTGACGGAGTTGGATGTGTCGGACTTAGCCAACGTCCCGAAAGTATTCGCCGCAGCGGTGAATGCATTTGGCCGAATCCACGCCGTTGTCAGCAATGCGGGCTACAGTCTGATGGGGGCGGCTGAAGAACTAGAGCTCGACGCGATGCGGCATATCGTCGACACAAACCTGTTGGGCTCGATTCAGCTTGCGCGCGCGGCCGTGGCGCATATGCGCCCTCTTGGTGGAGGTCGCATCATCCAGATTTCAAGCGGTGCAGGACAATCGTCTTTTCCAGGATTGTCGCTCTATTGCGCGACGAAATGGGGCATCGAAGGGTTCTTTGAGGCTCTATCGCAGGAAGTTGCCGGCTTCGGCATCGGGACGACGCTGGTAGAGCCGGGGACGATCAGGACAGACTTCGGAGGCGCAGGCATTCTTAGCCCGGAGCTGGAGGCTTACAAGGATGGGCCGGTAGGGATGCTGCGGCAGATGGCGAAGAGCGGCTACGTGGCGCCGGGCGATCCGGTGAAGATGGCGAACGCAATCGTGGACACGTTTGAAGCGAAGGTTGCACCGCCGCGGCTCGCGTTGGGGGCGGACGTCTACGGGTATATCAAGACGGCGCTTGATGCGCGGCTGGGTCAGCTTGAAGCCTTCAAAAATCTTGCGACCGATTGCGATGCAGCTTGAAATCGATACGATGGAGGAGATGGCTGCCATGTCCTCACTTCGGAAAGAAGCGCGGTCGATCCTTCTGCGGCACGCTGAGGAGGATCGACTCATAAGGAACGCTCTTCCTGGCCTGCACCTAATGCGGTTTGGGTGGGCGAGCAAACCGTTGGTGACCGTGCAATCGATGCGCTGCATGGCGCTGGTGCTTCAAGGGGTAAAAACCCTCGACTTTGGCACAACTCATCTTGAGTACGGAGCGGGACAGTTTCTCCTCTCATCGATCGATATGCCGTCGACCTCCAGAATTTTGAACGCAACCGGACGAAGTCCGCTACTGGCGCTGGCAGTGGAGATTGATTTCGAAGAATTGAAACAGGTGATCGGTCGATGCGACAGGTTGCCGGCTTCGCGGCCGCAGTCTGCCATCGACGTGTTTGATGCCGATCCGGATTTACTGGCGGCGGTGATTCGTCTATTACGATTGCTGGACACACCGGAGCACGCAGCCGCCCTAACGCCGCTTATCCGGCAAGAAATTCTGTATCGACTGCTTTCAGGGCCGTCCGGCTCGCGGCTGCTGGAGATTTCCAGGCACAACAGTCCATCCCACCGCATTAGCCGAGCGCTCACCTGGCTGCAGAAGCAGTTCACGAAGGGGTTCATGGTTGACGACCTCGCCCGCCACGTTGGCATGAGTCCATCGTCGTTTCATCAGCACTTCAAGGCGATGACGGGAATGACGCCGATTCAATACCAGCGCCGGATTCGGCTTCACGAAGCGCGAAAGTTGCTGCTGGTGGATTCGCTCGGCGTTGGTGAAGCGAGCTACCGCGTCGGTTATCAGAGCCCATCGCAGTTCAGCAAGGATTATCGGCAGTGCTTCAGTCGCTTGCCAAAGGACGATGTTCTGGCGCATGCGACTGAAAGATGCACTTTCACGGGATACTCGCCGGAGATGTCTTTGCGTTAGCAAAAGACCACAGGAGTCTTGACGAGGTCAGAGTCAAGGCGACTCCCCATTCGGAGGAAACATCCCTCTCGTGTACTTCCGGCTTCGAGTTGCTTCTCGCGGATGCACTGCGGTGATAGCACAGCCGTTCCTCGTTGCGGTGCAGTTCATCGTATTGCTCGTGTTCGTAATATTCTCATAGGACGTTTCGTTGCTATGTTGGAGTCGAAGGGAGCCTATGATGCGTGTCTTTGTGGCAGGAGCGAGCGGGGCAATCGGCGAACCGCTGATTGCGGAGTTGTTGAAGCAGGGGCACTCTGTAGTAGGTATGACAAGCAGCGAGGCGCGGGGAAAGAGTCTGGAGCGCCGGGGAGTCGAAGCAGTGATCGTGGACGCCTTCGATGCGGCGGGGGTTGAGGCGGCGCTGCGACGGTCAAAGGCGGAAGTGGTCATCGATGAGCTGACGTCGCTGCCGAAAGAGCAAAGCGATATGCCGAAGTATGCGGCCGGCGATCGGAAGCTGAGGATTGAGGGCGGAGGAAATTTGTTTCGCGCGGCAATTGCAAGCGGTGTCCGGCGGTATCTACAGCAGTCGAGCGGATTCTTTCTGAAAGCAGCGGAAGGGACGCTGGCGGATGAATCATCTCCCTTGGATGTAAATGCGAGCCCAGGTGTCGCGGCCAGTGCGCGGACATATAGGGAATTAGAGGCACGGCTGTTCAGTTCCAATGCAATTGAGGGCGTGGCATTGAGATATGGATTCTTCTACGGGCCGAAGACGTGGTATCACCCCGGCGAGGCGGCGGCAAACATGGTAATGCGGCAACAGAATCCGGTGGTCGGCTTGGGCCAGGGAGTGTCGTCGTTTGTACACATCGACGATGCGGCGACTGCAACCGTAGCGTCGCTAACGGCGGAGCCCGGCGTGTACAACCTCGTGGATGGCGATCCATCGCCGCAGGCCGTCTGGCTGCCGGCATTTGCCAAGTTTGTGGGCGCTCCCGAGCCCGCGCATATGAGTGAGGCGGAAGTGGCGGCGATTGCAGGGGAAGATGCAGTGTATTACGCCACGAAGCTGAGTGGGGCCTCGAATGCGAAGGCGACGCGGGCTCTCGGCTGGAAACCTCGACGATTGGAGTGGCTCGGGACGTAAGGTTATCCGGGTTTCCCGCGGAAACCCGGATTTTACCTGGCCGTATAGCCGGCAAGCCGTCCGAGTGGCTCCGCTTCGGATGAATAATGAGAGGTCGGCTTTGTGGGAATTGGAGTTCAGCGGTGCTCACCGCAACCACAAGCGCATGACTGGATCCGGAAGTAACCGTTTCTAACAGACGATTGCGGGCGGAATATGTCGCCGAAGGAACGCCTGACGGTGGAGGGCTCATCTGAAAGCGGCGGCGTGCAGGGTAGCTTCTCGGCGATCGTCTATTAACCATCTAATAAATAATGGTAACCATCTAGTTAACCCCGAGAACGATGAACCCAATCTCAGAGGCAAACATCTATATTGGTAGCGGTTACGCGCGAGATGCCGCCATGAGTGCGGGCATCAGGGCAAAGCTCGAATCTGGTAACCAACCGATATTTTGCAAGCGCAGGAAAAGGCTAGGTGGCGGGCCTGGTCTTATGATAAAATCTGAAAGTTTCTGCATATGCCGGTACGGCCGTACCGCTCCCGCCGCAGTGTGCACACTAACCCGCGCCTCTCAGGTTGGCGCCAACGGTAGAGGAATTCCGCTTTGGCTCTTGACGATAAGTTTGACGATATCAAAAAACTGATCGATGTGGGCAAGGAGAAAGGTTACCTCACGTACAACGAGGTGAACGATCTCATCCCGCACGATATGCATTCCCCCGACGACCTCGAGGACTTGCTGACCACCATCGGCACCCAGGGCATTGACGTGCTCGAAGGCCCCAAGATGGGTGGCGACAAGAAGTTCGAGGACATAGAAGCCGGCGAGGACATGGAGCTCGACCTCTCGCCCGGCACTTTGGAAAAAACCAACGACCCGGTCCGGATGTATCTGCGCGAGATGGGCACGGTTCCGCTGCTCACTCGTGAAGGCGAAGTGGAGATCGCCAAGCGCATCGAGCGCGGCCAGCTGCGCGTGCTCAAGGCGCTGTCGCGTTCGCCGATCGTCATTCGCGAGATCATCGCGATTGGCGAAGACCTCAAGCGCGGTGTGCGCTCCATCAAAGAGATTGTTCTCTTCGACGAAGAGGAGATCACCGAAGAGGTCGTCAACAACCGGCTGCAAGACACGACTGGCCGCATTGACGAACTGAACAAGCACTACAAAAAAGCCATTCAGCTGGCCGATAAGCTGGTCGACATTCCGCAGAAGAAGCGGCCGCGCGATCATCGCCGCTATCGCTGGACACTGGGGCGCGAGCACATCATGGTCTCGCGCGTGATTCGCGGCCTGGGCTTCACCAACACCGAGCGCAAGCGGCTGATCGATCGCGTCAACAAAACCGTCGACAGCATGCGCGGGCTCGACAAGCAGGCCGTCAACTTCGATAAGCGCGCGGAAGCGACGCGCTCGGAGGAGCAGAAGAAGGAATATCGACGCCAGGCGCGGCAGATCCGCAGCGATCTGGAGCGCATGGAGCACGACGCGGGCGCGAACTTTGCCGAGCTGAAGCGCACGCAGCGCGAGATCGTGCAGGGCGACGTCGATGCCGAATACGCCAAGCGCGAGTTGATCGAAGCTAACCTGCGACTGGTGGTCTCGATTGCCAAGAAGTACACCAATCGCGGACTGCAATTCCTCGACCTGATTCAGGAAGGCAACATCGGCCTGATGAAGGCAGTGGACAAGTTCGAATATCGTCGCGGCTACAAATTTTCCACCTACGCGACGTGGTGGATTCGTCAAGCCATCACCCGCGCCATCGCCGACCAGGCGCGCACCATCCGCATCCCGGTTCACATGATCGAGACGATCAACAAGCTGATCCGCACTTCGCGGCAGCTGGTGCAGGAACTGGGACGCGAGCCGACGTCGGAAGAGATTGCCAAGCGCATGGACATTCCGGTGGCTAAGGTGCGCAAGGTGCTCAAGATCGCGCAGGAACCGATCTCGCTGGAGACGCCGATTGGCGAGGAAGAAGATTCGCATCTCGGCGACTTCATCGAGGACCGCGCGGTAGTCTCGCCGGCCGAAGCCGTGATCAACGTCAACCTCAAGGAGCAGACCGCGCAAGTGCTGCGCACCCTGACTCCGCGCGAGGAGAAGGTGATCAAGATGCGCTTCGGGCTGGAAGACGGCAGCGAACACACGCTCGAAGAAGTCGGCCAGTCGTTCGCGGTCACGCGCGAACGCATCCGCCAAATCGAAGCCAAGGCGCTCCGCAAGCTGCGTCATCCATCGCGCTCGCGCAAACTGCGCGCGTTTATGGATGGCGTGCACGACTAGGGAGAGCGAACCTTCAGGTTCGCGTTCGTCGCGCTTAGGGTGGAAGAGCGGGCCTTTAGGCCCGCGTCACACAGCCAATCCAAAATTGGGGCTTCAGCCCCGGCGGGACGCGACCAGCGTCCCGTTTCTCTTGCCCAAGGAAAATGCGAGTGCCCTATCCTTCTCGCCTGCTTTTGGCGAGAGGATGGGCCCAGAGCTGTCTGTACTCCGGTCGCCAAACGTGATTGACTTACCTACAATTTCCAGCCGAAGCGGCATTCCCATGCGCTCACGCTTACGGCCTGTCCACTTCGACTCGATCTCCACTACGCCCTCTACCCCAGTTGCGTAATAAAGGAGCTGCTCCATTGCCAATCCTCCGGCTTCTCTGCTAATCCACGATGCACCGGATTCCGGTGGATGTAACGCAGCTTCTCAATCTGCTTCTTGCTCGTTCTGACGTTGAAGTCGTAGTACCTGACCTGCCAGAAGCGCTTGGGTACCGCATGGTTCTCGCCGAGCGATGCCGCCAAACCGGGCTTCAGCTTCTGCGCCACAATTTGCTTCAGCATCTGCAGGGCAACACGCAGACTGCTTCGTTCGGGTTCGCTGACGAGCAGGTGCACGTGCTCGGGCATGACGACATAGCCCTTCACATACAACCCGTACCATCGGCGGACATCTTCAAGCGTCTGCTCGAAGACGCGGCAGGCGTGCGGCGTCGAGAGAAATGCCTGTCTCTGGTAACAGCTGAAGGTAATGAAGTGCAGGTCGCCCGTGTCCTGGTAACGCTTCAACCCCCAAGGCATGGTTGGAGCTTAGGTACGCGTTGCGGTACCTGCCGTGATGCGGGTCACAGTTGTGGGCCCATCCTTACAATCCCGTTCCGGAAGGTAACCTAAGAGCTCGGGTGCCCATCCCTTTCTGATCTGGGTGCCGGATGCGGGTGCCCCATCCTTCTCGCCTTTAGGCGAGAGGATGGGCCCTGGATACGGGACGGTTCACCACCGAGGCCCACCCTCTCGGCAAAAGGCGCCGAGAAGGGTGGGGCACCCGAATGTTCAGGGGTGAAAGGCTGGGCCACCCGCCCAACTGCTTCACGGCGAGTACTGCCAGATCATGCCCGTATTCCTTTGCAGCGTTCCGAAGCCGCAGGTCGTCGTCGTCCCGTACAGGTTGCCGTTGGCGTCCGAAGCGATGTTCCCGAAAATGTCTGCTTTACCTGCAACCAGTACTTCGCCGGAAGTAAGATTGGCAATTTGGCCGCAGTACAACTCAACGAACTCGTTGCAGTTTCCGGCGTTGCAGAAGAATAAGGCACCGCCTTCGGCGGCGTAGAGATGGTCCGCCGCATCGATTGCTAAGCCATTGACAAGGTTCGAGAAGATGCTCCAGTCGTTATCCGCGCAAACCTCCGCACCGTAGCCGGCGTTGTAGATGACTCCAAAGTTCCAGCCGTTGTTCCCCGACGGTGTCAGCCTGAAAACCAGACCGTACTGGATAAAATCGCCGTTGTAGTTGCAACCGCCAGGTTCGTGATCACAAATGCTGTAGCCATACAGATTGCCTTGGCTATCTTGAATCAGCCCGGCAGGCGAGTAGCCGTCTCCCTCGTCGGTGAAACTATGGAGAACGTTTTCCGTCCAGCCGCTCCCTGAGGGCACTAATTGAAAAACCACACCGCACGGGTAGTAGCCGTTCACGCAATTATTGTTGCCACCGCCCATTGTTGTTCCGTACAGGTTTCCGTCGTGGCCCAGCAGTAGGCTATTGGGACCGTCGCCATCGGTTCCTCCGGTGAAGCTGTACAGGAGCTTCGCCGTCCAGCCTCCTTGCGAGGGCGAAAGCTCAAATACAGCGCCGTGTCCGTAGGTTCCGGGGTCGCCGATGCCATATAAATTCCCGGCGGAGTCGAAGGCGGTGGCCGTACCGCCCTCTAAATCGCCGCTGCCGGTGAACTGGTAGATCGTCGTCTCGTTCCAACTGCACAGAGCGGTCGCGCAGGCAGTTGGTGGGGGCGTCGCCTTGTAGATCAGCCCGTAACCATTCTCGCCGCCCGCCGATCCGTAAAGTGCCCCCTGCGGACCAATGATGACACCGTTCGGGCCGCCGCCATTGCTGCCTCCCAGAAAGCTGTACAGCGAGTTGACAAACCAGCTTCCGGCTCGTTTTGCGAAGTCATAGATCAGCCCCGCGCCATAGCTGCCGCCGTTAGCAAACGTGCCGTAGAGGTTCCCCGCACCGCCGGCTACCAGCCCTGAAGTTTCAGCGTTAGGACTGAGCTCATGCAGGTCGTGAAAGCCGGGTTGGGGAGGGGGACAAGCGTAATCACTGTAGACGGTGCTGGTGGTCGTCGTGTTGCCCAGAATGGTGAACGCCTCCGACGGAATGGAGCCGACCGAATTCTGCGAAGCCTGCGATGGACATCCCGACCCCTGACATCCCACGCCGGAATCCTCGTCCCAATAAACCGGATCGCCGCTGGGCACGCTGGCATTCTGCAGATTCACCCAGTAGGTTCCAGCGTTCAGTGTGGGCCCGTTAAAGGTGCCTGTCTCGGTGCAGACATTGAAGCCGTATTGATTGCCGGTACAAGACCCCTGGGTAAAATTCACCGTCTGATCGACGTAGCTGGTGCCACCGTTTTCCAGGGAGGTGATGGAGACTTCCACCGAGGTCACCGTATCACCGGGAAACAGCCACGCTCCAAAGCTCATGCCGGTGATCAGCGTCTGGTTGCTGGCGATGTTGAAGCTGTCGCTCGTGATATACCCTAGGTTGATGGTCCAAGCGTCGGTGTTGCCGTTGATCGGCCCGTTGTCGTAGATGTCGTTGCTGTCCAGCGGACCGCGATGCTTTGTGGCCCGCGCAAACACCTGAGATTTGGGCGGGGGCATCCGTTTGGCAGGATGCGCCAGTCGCGACGCGTACTGCGGCATCTTCGCCGCCTGCACTGCCGTGGGCGGAACGGAATTCTGCCCTAGCGCCGGTTGCGCCGTGAGGCTCAGGAACAAGAAAAGGAAGATGAGGAAAAGCAGCGTCAGCAAGATTGCGAGCGCGACATTCGCCGGGCTCCAACTCAGGCCAAACAGTGAACTGTGCGAATGGGTTTTGCCGTGCATTGGCTGTCCTCCTCGCCAGAAGTCGACAGGTTTGAAACGCCGGAAGCGCGCGACCAGGTATCAGGGAGAGCGAAGAGGTCCGTTTCTCGCCGCGTGGGCGCTGATAGGACGGGTGGGAAAAAGGCCGGGGAGTCTTCTCCCGAGACACCTATCAGGATTTCACAACTTTCGCAGAAGGTTTGTCAGTGATCTGTAGCGCGGAATTAGATGATTATTCCGCAAACAGGTCCTGCGCTGAAGGACATCCTCCTCAAACGCCGGCTTGAGGGGGAAACCAGTCACTGACAACTGGCCACGAACCACTTCTTCACGGCGAGTACTCCCAGACTATGCCGTCGTTCCCGGGGCCACAGCTCGCGGTCGTGCCATAAAGATTGCCCCTGGCATCCAGGGTGAGGTTCTCAAAGATCGAAGCGCTGCCCGCATTATTGGCCCAGAGTATTTGCCAGGGATAGGTAATGCTTCCGACCGCACCGCAAGAGGCATAGCCAGTTGGGTAGTAGTACGCGAACCCGTTCGCAGCCGCATAGAGCTTCCCTGTGGGATCGACGGCCAACGCCGAGAACCAGCTCCACGACCCGTTCGAAGAACAAAATCCCCAGTCACTGCTGAGGGTGTTTAGAAAGTAGACGCCACCGGGGGGCGACAGCTCGAAAATCAAGCCCTCCGTATACAGCCCCCAACAATCTGCCCCGCCGCCCTCGCTGTTGCATGTACTGAAGCCATAAAGATTGCCATGGCTGTCTTGAATCAAGCCGCCGGGGTATTCTCCATCCGTCTCGCTACCGCTGAAATTGTAGAGGACGTTTTCCGTCCATCCGCCAGCCGAGGGCACGAGCTGGAAAACCACTCCCAGCTGATTCAGGCCGCCATAGTAGGCCGTGCCGTACAGATTCCCGTCAAGGTCCAATACCAGACTACTGGGGGCTCCGCCGTCGTTCCCTCCGGTGAAGCTGTAGAGGATCTTCTCCGTCCACCCGCCGCCCGAGGGCGAAAGCTCAAACACGGCGCCGGCACCGTAGGCTCCGCTGCCACCGATGCCGTACAGGTTGCCGGCCGAGTCGAAAGCGGTGACCCTACCGGTCGCTACGTCGGGGTAACCGGTAAATTCATAAATGGTCGTCTCGTCCGGACTGCACAGGGCGGTGGTGCAGGCGGTCGGCGGAGGCGTAACCTCGTAGATCAGCCCATCGCCATAGCCACCCTCCGCCGAGCCATAAAGCGCGCCCTGCGGGCCGACGATAACGCCGCTCGGACTGCTTCCGTTGCTGCCGCCCAGAAAGTTGTACAGCGAGCTGACAAACCAATGGCCGGTCCTCTGCGACAGCTCATAGAACAGTCCCTGCGCATAGTTACCGGCGGCGGAAAGCGTCCCGTAAAGGGTTCCCTTCCGGTCGATCGCCACGCCAGAGGGGTAATTCGACCCCGTAAATTGGCCGAGATCACGCAGCTCATACAACCGTTGTTGCGAATCAATGGAGCAGGGAGTAGTACTGCTTGCGTTGCCCAGGATGGTGAACGCCTCGGATGGAATCGAGCCCACCGAATTCTGCGAAGCCTGGGATGGACATCCTGATCCCTGACATCCCACCCCGGAATTCTCGTCCCAATAAACCGGATCGCCGCTGGGAACGCTCGCGTTTTGCAGGTTCACCCAGTACGTTCCCGCATTCAGCGTCGGCCCATTGAAGGAACCTGTCTCGGTGCAGACGTTGTAGCCGTACTGGTTGCTGGTGCAGCTTCCCTGCGTGAAGTTCACCGTCTGATCGAAGTAGCTAGTGCCACTGTTCTCGCCAGAGGTTATCGACACCTCGACTGAGGTCAGCGTGTCGCCGGAATACAGCCACGCACCGAAACTCATGCCGGTGATGATGGTGCCGTTGTACGTCACGTTGAAGCTGTCGCTGACGATGAATCCGAAGTTGATGGTCCAGGCGTCGGTGTTGCCGTTGATGGAACCGTTATCGTAGATGTCGCTGCTGTCAAGCGGACCGCGGCGAACCTTTGCGCGTTGCATCACGGAAGTCTCCGGCGGCAACACTCGCTTGACGGGATGCGCCAGTCGCGACGCGTACTGCGGCATCTTCGCCGCCTGCACCGCGGTGGGAGGAACCGAGTTCTGCGCCAAAGCCGGGATCGCTGCAGCCGCGATCACCAGCGTAGCAATCGCTACCAGAGAGATTGTGCGGAAGATTGAAGTTGGAAGTTGCCCTCGTCTGTGCATCGGCTTGTCCTCCGGGCAGAACGATTCAGAATGAATGTGAACGCAGCAAAACCATCGGCGCAGCTATAGACCCTGGGGCAAAGGAAGAGAGCTCTTGAATTGTTCCGTCGGGGCGCGAAGCGAATCGGAGAAAGCCGGAGATACTCTCCCGAGACACCCGCCAGCATTGCACACCGTCAGGCGAGGTTTGTCAGTGATCTACAGCGTAGCGCCGGGTGATGGTGAAAACTCAGATCGCCTTCCAACCAAAGCCCCACCCAAGCCGAACAACCTGAGTGGGGCTCTAACCAGCTTGCCGATTGCACCTGGCTACTGGCTACCGGCAACTGCTTCACGGCGAGTACTGCCAGATCATGCCCGTATTCCTTTGCTGCGTTCCGAAGCCGCAAGTGCTCGTCGTGCCGTAGAGGTTGCCGTTGGCGTCGGAGGCTATGTTTCCGAAAATGTCAATGAAACCCGAAATCACAGGCATTCCTGTTTCCACATTCAAAATTTCACCGCAACCGATATGGACGTAGCAGTTATCACCGCATTCTCCGACATACGACCCACCCCCGGCGGCCCAGAGATTCCCTGCCGGGTCAAAGGTTAAGGCGTTGTAGGTGACCCCTCCGTTGATGGTCCAGGGGCCGTCAGACGGACACTCGGATTCCTGCCAAGTATGGATCTGCCCGAATTCCCACCCGCCACCAGAGCGCCTCAAGCCGAAGATGACGCCGGCCACCCAGTTCTCATAACTGGAGCAATTTCCCCCAACCCACTGCGCATAACAGACATCAACACCCAGGAGGTTGCCTTGGGAGTCCTGAATTAGACCACTAGGGTCCCATCCGTCCCAATAGGAGCCGGTAAAGGCGTAGATGACATTCTCCCTCCAGCCGGCTCCTGACGGTACTAACTGAAAAACTACACCACAAGTGCCACCCCCCTCGCCGCAACCGTTATTGCCACCCCCCGCTGCCGTTCCGTACAGATTTCCGTCCTGGCCCAGCAGCAGGCTATTGGGAGATCCACCGTCGCTGCCCCCTGTGAAGCTGTAGAGTATCTTCTCCGTCCATCCTCCCTGCGAGGGCGAAAGCTCAAAGACAGCGCCCTGACCATTTGCCCCGCCGCCGCCTGAGACGCCATACAGATTGCCCGCTGAGTCGAAGGCTGTGACACTGCCGAAGGCAGCATCGGTGGGTCCTGTAAATTGATAGATCGTGGTCTCGTTCCAACTGCACAGCGCCGAGGCGCAGGGCGTCGCGCCTGGAGTGGTCTCATAGATCAACCCGCAATAAGTCTGCCCGCCGTGATAGCTACAGTTTAAAAGGCCGCCATCGGCCGCGCCATAAAGCGTTCCGCCCGGTCCAACGATGACGCCGTTCGGGCCGCTCCCATTGCTAGCTCCCAGGAAGCTGTACAACGAGCTGAGAAACCAATGGCCAGCTCTTTGCGCGAAGTCATAGATCACGCCCGCGCCGTAGCTGCCGCCGTTCGCAAAGGTGCCATAGAGCTTACCGGCGGTGTCGATTGCCAGCCCTGAGGGACCGGTAGAGCTGAAATCACGCAGGTCGTGAAAGCCGGGTTGGGGATCCGGACAAGTGAAAACATAGTAGTTGGAAGTGCTTGTTGTGCTTGTCGTGTTGTTGCCCAGGATGGTGAACGACTCCGATGGAATCGTGCCCACCGTATTCTCCGACGCTGACGACGGGCAGCCCTGGCCCGTGCATCCCACCCCGGAATTCTCGTCCCAATAAACCGGATCGCCGCTGGGGACGCTGGCGTTCTGCAGATTCACCCAGTAGGTGCCGGCATTCAGAGTAGGGCCGGTGAAGGCACTCGATGTTTCAAGGCAAACGTTGAAGGACCCATATTGCGACTGGTTCAGCACGCAGTCGCTCTGGGTGAAATTCACCGTCTGATCGAAATAGCTAGTGCCCCCGTTCTCGCCGGAGGTGATCGAGACCTCCACCGAGGTCACGGTATCACCGGGAAACAGCCACGCCCCGAAGCTCATGCCGGTGATGCTGGAGTTGTTGTAGGTCACGTTGAAGCTGTCGCTGACGATAAAGCCGAAGTTGATCGTCCAGGCGTCGGTATTGCCGTTAATCGGCCCGTTGTCGTAGATGTCACCAGCCTGGAGCGGACCGCGATGCTTTGTGGCCCGCGCAAATACCTGAGATTTCGGCGGCAACACTCGCTTCGAAGGATGAGCCAGTCGCGACGCGTACTGCGGCATCTTCGCGGCCTGCACCGCGGTGGGAGGAACCGAGTTCTGCGCCAAAGCCGGGATCGCTGCAGCCGCGATCACCAGCGGAGCAAGCGCTACCAGAGAGATTGTGCGGAAGAGTGAAGTTGGAAGTTGCCCTCGTCTGTGCATCGGCTTGTCCTCCGGGCAGAACGATTCAGAATGAATGTGAACGCAGCAAAACCATCGGCGCAGCTATAGACCCTGGGGCAAAGGAAGAGAGCTCTTGAATTGTTCCGTCGGGGCGCGAAGCGAATCGGAGAAAGCCGGAGATACTCTCCCGAGACACCCGCCAGCATTGCACACCGTCAGGCGAGGTTTGTCAGTGATCTTCAGCGTAGTAGCAGGTGATAGTGAAAACTCAGATCGCCTTCCAACCAAAGCCCCACCCAAGCCGAACAACCTGAGTGGGGCTCTAACCAGCTTGCTGATTGCACCTGGCTACTGGCTACCGGCAACTGCTTCACGGCGAGATCTGCCAGATCATGCCCGTATTCCTCTGCTGCGTTCCGAAGCCGCAAGTGCTGGTAGTGCCGTAGAGGTTGCCGTTGGCGTCGGAGGCTATGTTTCCGAAAATGTCCGCGTCACCAGTAACCAGAACTTCGCCGGAGGAAACATTGGCGATTTGGCCGCAGTACAACTCAACCCAATAGTTGCAGTTTCCGCCATTACAGAAGAATAACTCGCCCCCTTCGGCTGCGTAGAGATTGCCCGCCGCATCCAGCGTCAAGCCATTGATGACGTTCGAGGAGATCCCCCAGCCGTTCTGCACACAAGCCTCTTGATCCCCGGCAGCGTTGTAGATGACACCAAAGCTCCAGCCGCTCCCCGCCGGTGACATCTCGAAAATCAGACCGCCCTCAATACCCCCGCCGGGGTCTAAGCCACAGTACTCCCAAGCGAAAGGACCATAACAGACGCTGAAGCCGAGAAGATTGCCCTGGCTATCCTGAATCAGGCCACCGGGTCCAAAGCCATCCGTAGTTCCCGTGAAGCTATAGATAACGTTTTCCGTCCAGCCGCTGCCCGAGGGCACTAATTGGAAGACCACGCCGCACGACGTGTAGCCGTAGCCGCAGTCATTATTGCCGCCCCACCCTGCTGTTCCGTAGAGATTTCCGTCCTGGCCCAGCAGCAGGCTATTAGGTCCTCCCCCATCGCTTCCACCCGTGAAGCTGTAGAGGATCTTCTCCGTCCATCCGCCTGCTGAGGGGGATAGCTCGAAGACAGCGCCGGGGCCTCCGCCGTTGCCCCATTGATGGGCCCCGCCGCTACCTGAGATGCCGTACAGGTTGCCGGCGGGGTCAAAGGCGGTCACGGTGCCTGCCCACGCGTCCGTGTTACCCGTAAATTGATAAATCGTGGTTTCGTTCCAACTACACAAAGCGGTGGCGCAGACGTTCGCCGGCGGCACTGCCTTGTAGATCAGCCCGCAATAGGATGCTCCGTTGGCTCCGCAGTTTTGGATGCCTCCGCTCGCCGCCCCGTAGAGGGCATCTTCCGGTCCGACGATGACGCCGTTCGGGCTATTTCCGTTGCTGCCTCCCAGAAAGCTGTACAACGAGCTGACGAACCAATGCCCGGCTCTTTGTGCAAAGTCATACAGCAGGCCAGCGCCGTAGCTGCCGCCGCCAGCAAACGTACCGTAGAGCTTCCCGGCGGTGTTGATCGCGAGTCCAGACGGTCCGGCGTTAGGACTGAAATCATGCAGGTCATGAAAGCCGGGTTGGGGATTCGGACAAGCGTAATCACTGTAGCTGCTGGTGGTGGTCGTCGTGGTCGTCGCGTTACCGAGGATCGTGAACGATTCCGAGGGAATCGAGCCCACCGTATTCTCCGAAGCCGAAGACGGACAGCCAGAGCCTTGGCATCCTACTCCGGAATTTTCATCCCAGTAAACCGGGTCGCCGCTGGGAACGCTGGCGTTCTGCAGATTCACCCAGTAAGTTCCCGCATTCAGAGTGGGGCCATTGAAGGTACCTGTTTCGGTACAGACATTGAAGCCGAACTGATTACCAGTGCAGTTGCTCTCCGTGAAGTTCACCGTCTGATCGAAGTAGCTCGTACCGCCGTTTTCCAGAGACGTAATTGAGACTTCAACCGAGGGGGCGGTGTCACCCGAGAACAGCCACGCGCCAAAGCTCATGCCGGTGACCGCGGTGCCGTCATTCGACAGATTCAAGCTGTCGCTCGTGATAAAGCCGAAGTTAATCGTCCAGGCGTCGGTGTTGCCGTTGATCGGCCCGTTGTCGTAGATGTCGTTACTGTCCAGCGGACCGCGATGCTTTGTGGCCTGCGCAAACACCTGAGATTTCGGCGGAGCCACTCGCTTCAAAGGATGCACCAGTCGCGAGGCGTACTGCGGCATGTTTGCCGCCTGTACCGCAGTGGGCGGAACAGAATTTTGCGCCAGGCATGGCATGGTAGCGGCAATGATCAGCGCCGCGACTGCCATGAGAGAGATTATGCGGAAGAATGAAGTTGGAGACTGTCCTTGGCTGTGCATCGACTGGTCCTCCTCGCAGTGAGGTTGGAGTGGGTGGGAGATGACGGGCGCGCTCAGAGCAAGCGAGTTGGAGGTCCCGGAGAGTTTCTACAGGCTGCAGTCTCGCCGCGAACGAACAAGAGAACAGTGGATACGACGGCGGCGCTCGTCCGGGACATCCAGCAAAATTTCACAATGTCCGCTGGACATCCGTCAGTGACTGCTGCCACACCAGCAGGTGATAGGGAGCAACAGAGTGCGAATCGGAGTCCCCAACACCTGCGCTTTCGCCGCGACGGGAACCAAACCACCGGCTCGCGCGTATCGCATTCGTCGTTCCGTGCACCTCCGCACCCCACGGAGGACCGGCGAGGTGATCTCATGGCAAAGCGTTTTGCCGCGGTTTTCGCGGTCGTTCTGCTCTCGTTATTAACCGTGCTGATGGCGCAGCAGTTTCCGTTGTGGGAGCAACTGCTCCATTACTACGGCGGCAAGAGCGACCAGACGCCGGTGCCTTCCATGATCATGGGCAATCACATGCAGATGTCGCTCAAAGCCGCGCCGCAGCCGGGCGATGAGCCCCGCGCCCAGGACATTGTCATCGGCGCGCGCCAGGTGCTCGTCCACTACGCCGATGTGAACACGGCGCTCCAGGACGGCTACAAACCCTTCGGTCCCACCGGCAGGATGGGCGAAGAAGTTCACTACACCAACTATCATTACGCCCGGCTGGAGCAGCAGCACGTGAACTACAACCGTCCGGGATCGATCCTCTACCAGCGCACGCCGCAAGGCATGGAGGCGGTCGGCGTGATGTACACCGCGCCGCAGGACGCCGCTCCCGAGCAGTTGAATGCCATCGCACCGCTCAGTATTGCCACCTGGCACCGTCACGTGGACTTCTGTGGTGGGCCGCGCAGTCTGCCTTTTGACCAGCAGTTTGGGCCGCACGCGCAATTCGGAATGCAGGGCAGCATTCATACCGAAGCAGCCTGCAATGCCGCCCACGGTCTCTGGATTCCCGTGGTCTTCGGCTGGATGACTCACGTCTACCCCAACGCGAAGGATGCCAACCATGTCTGGGGCGGCACCGATATGCGCATGGATTCCAATACCGACAGCAACCAGATGAAGATGTAGCCGCACGGTCCCGGGTCTCGCGCGATTCCGAACCCGGGCAGCTGCGCAGGGCTGGAAGTACAACGTTGATGGGTTCCCTGCGGTAACGCTGAACCAGCAGTTCAGTCCTCCTGTCGAGAGTACTTGCCCAACCCAATCCTGCTTGTCACGTCAGGATGTGAAAGCGATCACTGACAAATCAGCGTTAATAAACTAAGAGATAGCCGGGTCATCGGGCACGGTTTGGCGTCTTCGCCAACGACCGCCGATTCCTGCCCGAGTCGACCTTTTCCGCTCCAGCACCTTCAACCCGTTCACCCAGCACCACCGCCCCTGCCACGGATCAGCGAAGGAGAACCGCCATGCAAATCGAACCGCGATCGACCAGGTTAGTCGCACGCGAAGCTGTGAACCCGTCCAGGACTGGGTTTTCGCTCCTGGCCAAGAACCGCCGGCGGATGGGATCGGCCATGTTACTGCTGGCGTTTATGTTGACCGTGTGCCTGGCGGCTTTACCCCAGACGTCGGTTCCAGCCACCGCCCGGCAAGCGGCAGCATCGCGGCAGTTTGCCGCGCGCCTGCATCCCCAGGCCAAGGACCCGCTGCACAAGGTGCATTCCATCGTCCATCGAACACCTGTTCCGGCCCAAGGCTATCTCTACGTCAACGGCCCAGTGAATGGAATCTGCGATATCCAGAATTGCGATGTGGATGCCTGGACGATCAACTTCGGTTATGCGGTGACGAACAGCATCGGTGGCGGTGGTACGGCCGCCGGCTTCGAGTTCGCCGTTTGGATGGCGCCGGGCGACACGCTTACCTCCGTCCAGTGGTCGCTGGGCAGCACCCCTTTCGGCTCTGATATCGCGCAGGGAACGGCCTCCGGCTCCAACTTGTCGTCGGTATTCCTGGAGACCAATAGCTACGGCTACGACATCTACCAGGTCGCTGTCTCCGGACTGAATGCCAGCGTGAATATCGGAACCTGGTTGACGCTGCAGAACGCCTCCGTCCCCAGCGGCGACCCGGTGTTTTGGGATGAGAACAATGGTCCGTCGCAGGCTCAAGAGACCTCAATTGGGACCATTCCCTCCGAATCCTTCAACGTGATTGCTGGAAACGGCGTTTGCGCGGCCGATCACGACGCCCTGCCCTCATCTCCTGTGGCGCATGCCGTCACCGTAACCACCCCCGCCCCGGCGCAGACCTTCACCGTAATTCACAACTTCACCGGCGGCGCCGATGGTGGCGATCCCACTGCCGGCTTGACCATCGATCGTCATGGAAATCTCTACGGCACTGCCTCAACCTTAGGAAGCGGTTGGGGCGATGTTTACAAAATGTCCAGCTACCACGGGGGATGGGTGCTCACTCCCCTCTACAGTTTTCAGGGCGGCAACGATGGCTATGATCCCGGGGCCCAGGTAAGCATTGGTTCCAACGGCATCCTCTACAGCACCACCGTCTTCGGGGGAGGCAACGGATGCTACGACGGTGAAGGCTGCGGCACCATCTTTGCGCTGCGCCCCGCGGCCAACGCCCGCGGCAACGCGCTGAGCCAGTGGACCGAGAGCCAGCTCTACCGGTTCACCGGTAGCACAGACGGATACTCTCCCTCCAGCGACCTGGTTCAGGACCAGGCCGGCAACCTCTACGGCGTCACCTGGAACGGCGGCGCTTGGGGCAAAGGTTCCATCTTCGAGTTGCAGCACACCGCTAGCGGTTGGCAGTTTCAAACCCTGTATAGCTTCACTGGCGGCAGCGATGGAGCCCAACCCATCGGCAACTTCCTGATCGATTCGGCAGGCAATCTATACGGCGCCGCGTTCACCGGCGGCTATGCCGGCTGCGGCACGGTCTTCGAACTGTCACCTTCCGCAGGCAGCTGGACGGAGAAGACCATCTACAGCTTCCTGGGAGCGGAAGACGCCGGTAACCCGGAAGGCTTAACCATCGATCAAGCCGGAAACCTTTATGGAGTTACCGCGCCAGTGGGTTGCTTGCACGGCGTCTGCGACGATCGGAACGCCAATGTGATCTTCATGTTGTCGCCGGCACAGGGAAGCTGGAATTTCACCGCCATCGGCAACTACTCCGGGCTGTATCAGGCCAGCATCAGCATGGGAGCCGATGGAAACCTGTACGGCAGCACCGCCTACCCCGGGCTGATCTTCAAGATGTCTCAGTCCGGCGGAATCTGGACCTACACTGACATGTACGACTTTGAGGGCGGGCCGGGTTTCTGGCCGCAGGGCAACATTGTGGAGGATGCCAGCGGCAACCTCTACGGCGTCACCAACCAGGGAGGATCCTACAGCGACGGCACCGTCTGGCAAATCGCACCGTGATGAGCACGATGAACTTTTGTCTGTCATCGTGAGCGAGGCGCTTCAGCGCCGAGTCGAACCATCCCTATGATCACGCGGCGACCCAGGTTCGCCCTTCCCTTGGGCCAGCCTGGGCCGCCTACTCGTCTTGCTTCAGGAACACGTGATCAATCATCTGGCGCATGAAGTGCCCGCCGTTAGCGCCGGCGCTGGCTGCTAGGATTTGCAGGAAGGCTGCATAGACTTGTCCGCGATCATGTGGCCACCGCACCACGAACTGATAGTAAGCCAGCACCAGGGGCACGCCGATCCACACCAGCACGAGCCATCGCCACGGCCGCTGCTTCTTCCACACGCCCATGATCATGCTGAACGCCAGCACGCAGAGCGTGGTCAGCAGCGCGTCATCGACTTTCTGATTGACCCATCCGGAGAACAGCCCGAACCCGATCGCGATCAGGTAGACAAAAGGATTGGTGGGAGAAACAGGCCTGTCTGGCTTCAGCTCCGGCGAAGAGCCGGATGCGGTCGATTCCTTGATAGAGACTTCCAACAGCCCGAGTGTAGCAGACAACCGGCTGTTACTATCGCCGGGTGAGCCGCGCGCGGCGAGTCACGATCACCGCTCAGATTGTGCTGCTCGTCTACTTCGAACTCTGCTTGCTGGTTCCGCTCGGCGCCTGGAATGATCAGCCGGCGATGCGTACAGGCTTCAGCCCAGGCATGATGCTCTTGCCTCTCGCCGTCGGGGTCGGCCAACTTCTTCTCCTGCTGGGATCGGTGAAGGAAATTCGCTTGCTGTTGTGGATAGGACTGCTCGCCGACTCAATGTGGTTTACATCTCACGTTGTCGCGCTGTGGATGCCGTATCTCCGCGGCGCATCGCCGCAATATGCCGCCATGTACGCGCGAGTCTTCAGCAACACGACCAAGCTGTTACCGAATCACGGAACACATCTGGCTCCGGATGCAATGCACATCGTCCTCGATGTGTTGCTGTTGGCGGTGATTTTCACCGTGGCGTGGCAGTTGCGCGACAGGCCCGCAGCCTTAGCTGCCCACGCGAACTAATTTGCTGATGGATTCTTGGCGCCGTCCTGCGGCATCAATCCGTTGCGCACCCGTATCAGCATGCAGGTCGAGTTGTCCTCGCCGCCGCCTTCGTTGGCCGCGTCGATCAGCGTATCGCAGGCCGCCTGCAACGACGGCAGGTCCAGCAGAATATTCTTGATCTCGTCATCCTCTACATGCCGCAGCACGCCGTCGGTCGTAAGCAGTAGGATGTCGCCGCCCTGTGCGGGAAATTCCCCCAGGTCGGGCAGCGTGCTCTCATCGGTGCCGAGGGCGCGGGTAATGATGTTCTGCGCCGACGAGTGCCTGGCCTGTTCCATCGTGATCATGCCGCGGCGCACCTGCTCCATCACCAGCGAGTGATCTTCCGTCAGCTGCAACAACTGGCCTTCGCGAAACAGATAAATGCGGCTGTCCCCAACGTTCGCAATGCTGAAGACGCCGTCGGCGAAGCGCGCCGCCACCAGCGTTGTGCCCATCCCCGAGGTGTTCTTGTTCTCGTCGGCGTAAGCCAGAATGGCGTCATTGGCCTTCTTCACCGCTTCGGCCAGCAGCCGCGCTCCCAGCGGTGCGTCGTGCAGGTAAACCCTATCGTCGATGCTCGGCCTGCGCTCGCGAAAAAATTCCAGCACGCTGTCCACGGCGATGTGGCTGGCGATCTCGCCCGCGGCATGGCCGCCCATGCCGTCGCACACTACAAACACACCAAGCCCTTCGTCGTAACCGTAATGATCTTCATTAGACGGGCGCACCCGGCCGACATCGGTGCGGCCCACCACTTCCAGCGTGAGTGACATTCGGGCAACAGTTTACCCTCTTTGGGAGAAAGCGTGCGAGTACGAAAGTGCCAGTAGCCTCATCGGCGGTCCATAAGCGGCAAAATGGGACTATTTCCCATCGGGCAAACCGCCTCTCGTCTGGAGCTTCCAATCAGCATGGCTCTTTCGCAGCAGGTGATCTGGCTGTTCGTGCTGGCATTGCCGGTTGCCAGCGTTTCCTGGACAGTTACCCATGAAGAAGTCCTCCGCGAACCGCGCGAGTTCTGTACCCGCAAGAGTCAGGATTCGCGAAACCTCGTCTGCCGCAAATTCTTTTACCTCTTTACCTGCGAGTATTGCTTCAGCCACTGGGTTGCGGCAGCATTCCTGCTGATCACGCATTACAAGCTGCTCTATTCCGACTGGCGCGGCTATCTGGTATCGCTCTTCGCTCTTGTCTACGTCTCGAATTTCTATATCGGCCTGTTTGGACACGTGAAGCTCGAAGTCCGCAAGGATCGCGCCGAAATCAAAGCCATCGAAGCCGAAGTGGAAACGAAAAAAGCTGCGTAGAAGCAGTTTCGAGTTTCAAGTTTCCAGTTTCAAAGGCGGTTTCGAGTCCAAGCCACTCCTCCCGCGCGACCTAACTCGAAACTGCATTTTGTAGCGCCGGCCTCCCGGCCGGCTGTCCTGTCGGCGTCCTCGCCGACAACCCCACTCGTGTGTGCCGAACACCTGCGCGAGAGCCGCGATTGTCATCACGAACAGGCTCCTGATTTGTCATCACGAGCAGGCTTCAGTCTGCGAGGGATCTGCTGTTGAAACCGAGCCCTGCATCAGTTACTGAGTGCTGATTGCTGACGGCTGATAGCCGACTGCTGCTCTTGTGATCCCCGTCATGGCAGCCCCATCCCCCGCGACCTATAATCGCGCCATATGGCTGACCGTGAAGTTGACCTGCTCGTCATCGGCGCAGGTATTGTAGGACTGGCGACCACGCTCGAAATCACCCGCCGTTTCCCCGACATGCATATCACCGTCGTCGACAAGGAAGACCGCGTCGCCGCCCATCAGACCGGCCACAACAGCGGCGTCATTCATTCCGGACTCTACTACCGCACCGGCTCGCTGAAGGCCCGCAACTGCGTCGCCGGAGCCGGTTCCATGAAGCACTTCTGCCGCGACCACGGAATTCCCTTCGAAGAATGCGGCAAACTGGTCGTCGCCACCAGTCAGGAAGAAGTTCCCCGCCTCGAGCAACTGCATCAGCGCGGTATTGCCAACGGTGTCCCCGGACTCCGCATGTTGCAGCGCGACGAGTTCCGCCAGATCGAACCACACTGCGACGGCGTCTCCGCGCTGCAAGTTCCCTCCACCGGTATCGTCGACTACACCGTCGTCGCGCAGAAGTATGCCGAACTGATCCGCAAGTCCGGCGGCGAGATCGTCTTCAACGCTAAAGTTACCGGCCTGCGCGAAGACGGCAGTGCCAACATCGTCGAGACCGTCGCCGGAACCTTTCGCGCCCACTACGTCATCAACTGCGCCGGCCTCTATAGTGACACTGTCACGCGCATGGCTGGCGTCCAGACCAATCTCGAAATCATTCCCTTCCGCGGCGAGTACTACGAAATTCGGGCGGAACGCCGCTCTCTGGTCAAGAACCTGATCTACCCCGTCCCCGACCCGCGATTTCCCTTCCTCGGCGTGCACTTCACTCGCCGCGTCAACGGCAGCGTCGAAGCTGGTCCCAATGCACTGCTGGCTTTTCGCCGCGAAGGCTACACCGGCACCTCGCCCGATCTCGCCGAGGCGATGGAAACTCTGCGCTTCCCCGGCTTCTGGAAGATGGCGAAGAAATACTGGCGCATGGGCCTGGCCGAGCAATATCGCTCGTGGGTGAAATCAGCTTTTACGAAAGCGCTGCAGAAAATGGTTCCGGAGTTGCAGGAGTCCGACCTCGCCCAGGGCGGCTCAGGCGTTCGCGCGCAGGCGGTCGACGCCAATGGCAACCTGCTGGATGATTTCTATTTCCTCCACAGCGCCCGCATGATCCACGTCTGCAACGTACCGTCCCCTGCCGCGACGGCGTCGCTGGAAATCGGCAAAGAAATCGTTGACATGATGGCGGAGAGGTTTGCGTTGGAGACCAGCCAATCCGTACCGTGAGTCGTGGTTCGTGGCCGGTTTGTATCAGGGCACGACTTTAGTCGTGCCGAACTGCGGCGATCGGGGAGCAGGGGCTAAAGCCCAAGTGTAGGTTATCGCTTGCGGCACGTCTAAAGACGTGCCCTGATACAAAGCGATTTGTGAGATCGCTCTCGCTACCAATAACGATCCACGAGAAACCGACAACTGACAACCGACAACTGGCTACTGCTTCTTCAACACCACCACCAGCACCCTTCCATCCGACTGAATGTTCCCGCCCGTCGCCGTCTTCGCCGACTTGATCGGATGCGCCCTCGTCATGTACGACATCGCTTCCACCTGCCCAGCCTGCTGCAGAGTCGCACCGATGAAGTCGCGCTCGTTATCCACGTCCTGATCGATCTTGTGCGTGATTCCATTCTCCGAACGTTGATCGGGCTCGATCCCGACATCGTGCGTGCCCGCGCCTGCCCATAGCGCCTGATTCTGCGAACCCTTAAACGGCGTCTGCCAGATGCGGAAGTGATTGCGCTGCGTCGCCACCATCACTGCCTCGGCGCGTTCGTAGCCAAAATCCTGCGCCCGCCCGAACAGGTACAGAATGCTCATCGGTACCGCGACGTAAACATTCTTCTGCAGCGTCGCCAGCAGCGCGCTCACCACAGCTTCCTTGTCGGTCTTGTCTGCCGCAATCCATCCCGCCGCCTTCAGCGCGCTCGTCACCTGCGCCTGCGTCCCCACGAGCACGAAATTCACCAGGTCGCCTTGATTGCCTCCATTCGCGCGATCGGTCACGCGATACGGCAGCTTCGCGTCCAGCTCTGCAAACAGCGGATTGAAGTCGTACTTGTTCTGGCTCGCCGCCGCACCGCTCGCCGTCGCCGTACTCGCGGCCGTGCGATCGATGTGAACTTCATACTTGCCATCCGGCGTCTGTAGCGAATCGGTATTAATCGCGAGATACAGCCGCCCCGCAATCGGCGCCAGCACCGTGCCATTCGCGCCGATTAAGAACGGCGTGGCCGCATTGCTATCGCCCACGCGTCCCACCAGAGCGCCGCGTCCCGCACTCGGCACCATCAACGAGCGCAGCGTGTCCGTCCATCCGCGCGCCGCGCCGTCCGCTGTGATGCCGGCGTTGTTGCCCATCGTCACTGTGCCCGTCGCGGTGATGTGCAACTTGTCCCCCGCCTGCACGTCCATGCCGGTATCAATCCACTTGCTGCCGCTGACGCTAACGTTGAGGCTACTGCTGGGCGCAGGTGAAGTGTTCAGAGCGCATGCAGGAACGCCACAACATGCCGCTGCGATCAACATCATCAGGATTAAGGTTCTGAACCGCATCGCACTACGCAATCGCTCCTCAACCAATATAACCACCGAATCGCAACAAGGTTTCGGCTGTCATTTAGATCATTACTGCGACGCGATCGTATACCCGATCACAAACCCGGGTGCCCCATTCTGGCCTTGGTTTGGCCAGGGTGGGGCCTTTCGGCACCGATCCTCACTCCAGCCGATTAATCACCGACGCCACGTACCCCGCACCAAACCCGTTGTCGATATTCACCACCGTCACATTCGACGCGCACGAATTCAGCATCCCCAGGAGCGCTGCGATTCCGTTGTACGACGCTCCATACCCCACGCTCGTCGGCACGGCGATCACCGGTACTCCCACCAGCCCGCCCACCACGCTCGGCAACGCGCCTTCCATCCCGGCGCAAACAACAATGACGCGCGCCCCAGTCAACACATCGCGCCGCGCCAGCAGCCGATGAATCCCTGCCACGCCGACGTCATACACATGCTGCACCTCATTGCCCATCACCTGCGCCGTGACGACTGCCTCTTCCGCAACCGGCACATCGCTGGTTCCCGCCGATACCACGACGATCTTGCCCTTGCCGTAAATCGTCTCATCGCGCGTCAGCGTGATCGCTCGCGCCAGTTCATGCGACTCCGCTTTGCGAAACTTGCGCCGCACTGCACGCACCTGCTCCGCTGAAACCCGCGTCGCCAAGACATTGCGACCGTGCTCCGCCAACCGCGCAAAGATCTCGGCGAGTTGCGACGGCGTCTTGCCCGGCCCGAAGATAATCTCCGGCATGCCCGTCCGTAGCGCCCGATGATGATCGACGTTGGCAAAGCCCAGATCTTCAAACGGCAGATGCCGCAATCGCTCGACCGCCTCATCCGGCGAGAGCTTGCCTCGCTTCACCTGCTCGAATAGCTTTTTGAGCGCCGCCGCATCCATGGTGATCTAGTTTCAGGTTTCGAGTTTCAAGTTTCAAGTGGGACCGGCTCGCCCCCGGAGCACAATGGAAGGTAGTAGGATGAAGAGCCTTGGATTGCGACGTAAAATCCTTGGGTGCCCCATTCTGGCCTTCGGTTGGCCAGGGTGGGGCAAATCTGAAGTCAGCTCGATGAATACCTTACCCAATTCGACTTCGCGCATCCTCACCCTCGCCATCACCGGCGCCAGCGGCTCCATCCTCCCCAAACACCTGCTCGACGCCCTCGACCGCGACCATCGCGTCGCCACCGTCAACCTCATCGTCTCCGACAGCGGCCTGCGCGTCATGGCCGAAGAACTCGGCGTCTCCGGCCGCACTGAAGTTGTCTCCAAACTGCTCGGCCGCGCTTCCACAAAAATTCAGCCACAAAACAATGACGACATCGGCGCCAACGTCGCCAGCGGATCCTATCCCACCGACGCCATGATCGTTCTGCCGTGCAGCATGGGAACGCTGGCTCGCATCGCCAACGGCATGGCCATCCATCTGATCGAGCGCGCCGCCGACGTCTGCCTCAAAGAACTCCGGCCGCTGATTCTCTGCGTTCGCGAGACGCCCTTCAATCGCATTCACCTGCGCAACATGACGCTCGCCGCCGAAGCCGGCGCGGTCATCTTCCCCGTCATCCCCGTCTTTTACTTCCAGCCCACATCCACCGACGAGATCGCCCGCGAATTCGTCAACCGCGTCCTGGCGCACATCGGCCTGCCGCAATCCGGCGCCTATCGCTGGAAGATGGATAAAGGTAGAGCAACGCTTTAGCGTCGCGTCACCGTCCGCGTTTTCATAGTTGTCATCCCGACCGAGGGCTTTAGCCCGAGCGGAGGGACCTGCTGTCCCCCCGTGGCGGAAGGTCCTTCCGAGTTCACCGACGGAACCAGGAGAGTACTCAGCTCTTTGTCTTTCAATAACATAGCCCTGTGACAAGCATCACCATTCAATGTGAGATTGTCCCGCTGAGCTGCCAATTCCGCCCGTTCACTCCATCCCGCTTGGCCCTTTCCGCATGGGGTTATTACCTTAGTAACAGTGGATCAGTGTCGCTGGCCCGTGTGGGGTAAAGACGCACCATCATTCAAATTTGCGAGGCGTGAATGCACAAACCCGTGAAGTATGTTGAAAAGGCCGTTACCGTTGCTGCCAAGGGCGCATGGGTGGTCTTCGACAAACTGAACAGTATTAACCCTAATCCTTCGTTTACGCCCAAGTGGTCGGACAAGCCACTATTGAAGTCGTATCAGAAGTCCAAGCCTCCGCTCGGCTGGCCGCGCGCCACCGACTCGCTCTGCCCCAAGTGCGTGCCTGAAATCCGCCAGCAGATCATCGACGGCAAGCTGCCGGTCGAAGTGCTGATGAACGAGAAGGCCGGCGAGATTAAGGCGCAGATCATCGAGCGCGATGGCAAGATCATGATGGTGAAGGACTGCCCCACGCATGGCCACTTTGAAGACGTCATGGCCATCGACACCGCGTTCTTCAAGCATCTCGAGGAAGTTTTCCCCGGCCGCGACATTCGCGCGCACAATGACGAGAAGCTGCATCATCACGGTTCGAGCACGGTGAAGCATGGCCGCGGTTCGGTACTGACCATCGACCTGACCAACCGCTGCAACATGATGTGCGATCCCTGCTTCATGGACGCCAACCAGGTTGGCTTCGTCCACGAGCTGACGTGGGACGAGATCAAGACGATGCTCGACAACGCCATCACCATCAAGCCGCGCCGCCAGATGTCGGTACAGTTCTCCGGCGGCGAGCCCACGTTGTCGCCCTACTTCCTTGACGCGGTCGCTTATGCGCGCAAGGTCGGCTACAACAGCGTGCAGGCTGCGACCAACGGTATCGAGTTCGCCAAGAGCTTCGAGTTCGCCAAGCAGGCCGCGGAAGCCGGTCTGCGCTATGCCTATCTGCAATTCGACGGCATCGGCAATGCCGCCAACTCACACCGCCTCGTCGGCAACCTGTTCGATGTGAAGCTGCAGGCCATCGAGAACCTGCACAAAGCTGGCGTGGAGATCGTACCGGTCGTGACCATCGTCAACGACCTCAACAACGAGCAGGTCGGCCGCATCATTCAGTTCGCGCTCGACAATCCCAAGCGCATCTCGTTCCTGTCGTTCCAGCCGGTTTCGTTTACCGGACGCGACGAGGCCATCACCGATGAGCGCCGCGCGGCGCAGCGCTACACGCTGTCGCATCTGGCGCATGACGTGAAGAATCAGACTGGACTGGGCGAGCCCACGCGCGACTGGTTCCCCATCTCCTTCATGAGCACCTTCTCCGATTGGGCCGACCTCGTGCATGGTCCCGACAAGGATTGGGGCTCACTGAGCTGCGGCTGCCACCCGAACTGCGGCGTCGGCATGGCCGTCATGATTGACAAGGAAACCAAGGAAGCGGTTCCGGTCACGGCGTTCCTGAACGGCGACACCATCGCGAAAGACATTGCCAAGGTGAACGACGCGGCGCGCGGTAAATGGATGTCGATCGCAGGCATGACCCTGGCGCTGCTGAAGAACTACGATCCTTTCAAATCGCCGACGCACTTCAAGTTCACCGATCTGCTGAAGAAGTTCGACAAGACCTTCGGCGCGACCGGCAAGGACTACGGCAAGGTCACGGGCGACCGTACCGAGACCGACATCCAGAAGCGCCGTCGTGATCGCTGGAACTTCCTCTTCGTCGCCGGCATGTGGTTCCAGGATCTGTTCAACTACGACTTCCGCCGCACCGAGCAGTGCATCATCCCTTACGCCACGCAGGAAGGCGAGATCAGCTTCTGCGCTTACAACACCGGCGTGGGCTGGCGCAATATCGTCGAGAAGATGCACATGACTGCGACGCTCACCAAGTGGTACGAGGAGCACGGCCGTCATGAAATCTTCGCCGGCGGCAAGAAGGTCGGCCTCGAAACCACCGCGCACACGCTCAACCTGGTGGACGAGCATGTTCAGGCGAAAGCCAACGACACGCTCGACAAGCTGGGCATCGCCAAGAACGCGCGTCAGGAGAAGTTCAAGGCGCGTGACGAGAAGGTCAAGGCCGAAGCCGAGAAGGCTCGCATGATGGCGCTCTACAAGGAGCACGTGCTGGGCGAGAAGCCTGCGCCAAAAGATAACTTCGTCTCGATCGACAGCCTCGGGGGCATCAAGCCGGCCAAGCCCGCGGTCGAAGAGCGCGAAGCGGTCTACGGCGACTAGGTAGAGCTGTCCTTCAGGCCGGCGTCCAGTCGACAAAACTAAATCGAGCGGACTTTAGCCCGCACCCACCGGCCGCACACGCGGCCGGTTTTTTTGCCTGCCGGTTCATGATCAGCGGCCGTCGAGCAATAAAATTCTCGCCCTGCCCTAAAGTTCCCCTCCGCTGTGCCGATGAGGTAAGTGATCACAAGATGGCCTCCTGAGTGAACCGTTCGTGCTGCTATCCCAGCCGGGCTTCGTGCTCCCGGCTGGGTTTTTTGTCGGCATCGCCTCTCCGCCGCACGCGATACGATAGGAGCCATGCGGCCCGGCCCTCACTTCGTCTCCACTGACGATCTCGAAAAGCTGCTCGCGAATCTGCGACAATCTTCGCCTGATCCCTCCCGCGGACTTTTTGGCCCGGATTCCGTCAGCTGGAAGGTCAACTGCGAGTCGGCTCTTTTCTTGGCTGCGACGCGCGCCGCACTATTACAACTCGCGCATCCATGGGTCGCCGCCGCCATCGCGCAGCATTCGAGAACTTTCCACGATCCCATTGCCCGTTTTCACCAGACCTTCCGCATCATGTTCACCATGTCCTTCGGCTCGCTCGAGCAGGCCTTCGCCGCCGCGCGCCAATTGCATCGCAGACATCAGGGCATCAGTGGAAGCTTGTCTGAAAGCGCAGGCCGCTTCGCCGGCGGCGCACCCTACGAAGCCAACGAAGTCGACGCCCTACTCTGGGTCTACGCCACGCTGATCGACAGCTCAGTGTTCGCCTACGAACTCGTGCTGCCGCCGCTGAACGCCGCTGAGCGCGAGCAATACTACAGCGAAGCCCGCCAAGCCGCCGGCCTGTTTGGCATTCCTCTCGAATGCTGGCCACCGGACTGGACCGGCTTCGAGCAATTTATGAATTCCGCCCTGCAATCCGACATGCTCGCCGTCACTGCGGCCACACGCAAAATGGCTCACCAGCTACAAAACGGCGCAGGACTCGCAGTGCGGCCCCCGTTCTGGTATCGCGCACTAAGTATCCAGATGTTGCCACCACGTTTTCGCCAGGAGTTTCACTTCTTCTACGGCGAACCGGAACAGCGATCCGCCGAGCGCGCGCTGCGTTGGATTCGACGCGCTCACCCCTACCTGCCGGCTGCTATGCGATTCGTAGGTCCCTACAACGAGGCGATATCTCGCGTGAATGGAAAACGGCCTGGCATCGCCACACGTTTCGCCAACAGAATTTGGATCGGCCAAACCGAGCTGTTCGGCGCCCGTCCCATTAGAGACTCCGCCTCGGCTCCTGCTCCGGCATCTCGCGGGAACTTTACCGAGCGATAGCCGCGACTCCGGTTGGCTACAGCCCGTTTTCGACAGGCAGCAGTTCAGAAAACCGCTTGCGTGATATGCCCTGCCCCTCGATTCGGTGTAGCATGTATCCCAACGTATCTGTATTGTGGGGTAACTACTAGCGTTAGAGGAGCCATCTTTGTGAACGTTCTCCTGCTTTCCATGCCTGATTCGTTCGAGCACATGCCAACAGTTGCGGTGCGGATGCCCAACGGCGCGCTTTGCTCGCTGGCAGGAAATGTCGATTCGCATCACAAGGTCGCCGTCGCCGACCTGATTCTCGTCCAACGCCAAGTCCGCGAAACAGTCGAGCGCTTGGTACGCGAGCACCAGCCGGAGGTTGTTGGACTTTCGGTGATGACCTTTCAGCGCAAGACCGCGCTGCAGATCATCGCGCTGGTTCGTTCACTGCGACCAGAAGTTCGGGTTGTGGTTGGCGGCTACGATCCCAGCCTGGCGCCCCAGGCTTACATGAGCGACGGTAACGGCATCGATTACATCGTGCGCGGCGAAGGCGAAATTACCTTTCGTGAATTATTGCGGGCCCTCGAACGCGGCGACGGCTTCCATCACATTCTCGGTCTGTCCTATCGAGCAGCAGACGGCTGGCACGACAATCCGTCGCGGCCGGTTCACACCCTCGACGGCGATGACATTCGTCTGCCCGATCGCAAGGCCCGCGTGCTGAATGGCTACACGATGATGGGCCGGGTGATTGACGTCATCGAAACCTCGCGCGGCTGCACCTTCGATTGCGGATTCTGCTCGATCATCGAGATGCGCGGCCGCAACTTTCACACCTACACCTTCGATCGCGTCCTGGCCGACATTCGTGACGCGCGCGATCATGGCGCCCGTGCCATCTTCATCGTCGACGACAACATCAGCCTGAACATCAAACGCTTCGAGGCCCTCTGCCAGGCCATCATCGACGCCGGCTTGAACGATATTGTTTACTCGGTGCAGGCCATGACCTCTCCCATCGCGATGCATGGCGAAACCTTGGCCCCGCTCATGCAGAAAGCTGGATTTCGTTATGTCTTTCTCGGCATTGAAAACATTCTCGAGGACGATCTTCAGTTCCTGAAGGCGGCGGCCAAGAATGAATTTCGCGAACAAGGCCGCAGGACCGGCAATGCAACCCTGCGCGCGATCGAACATCTGCACAAGAACAAAATGTACGTCGTCGGCGGATTAATCATCGGCAATCCCGACGACACCCGCGAGTCCATCCTCACCAATTTGGAGTTTGCTCGCCAGTATGTCGATTGGCCTTATATCCAGCATCCCACGCCGTATCCCGGTACTCCCATGACCAAGGACTTCCGTGCCCGCGATCTCATCAAAATCGAGCGCATGGAAGAGTACGATGGCACCACCGCCGTGGTTGCTACGCAGCATCTTGAGCCCGAGGAAATTGAGTTCGAACGCTGGCGGGCTGAGCGGTGGATGAAAACCCGGCATATGCCTGCCGTGATCTCGCACGATCCGCTGTTCGTGCTGCGCAACTGGTGGAAGATGCTCTACCACACTTTTCGCGGCAGCAGTATGCGATCCATTCTTGGTTTGGAGAGCGATCGCGACGTCTTCGAACGGTACCGCCAGATTCGCCGCGCCGAGCGCGTGTATCTGTAGGTCCAGCGTCCTGATTTTCCCTTGACCTGTTTTCTGCTGCCCCACCGCCGCAGATTCCTTGTATAAATTCATCAGGTCACTTTTCATGTTGCCAGCCTCTGCTCCTCAGGAAAAAAAGGCCGGCCTCGCCTACTGGGCCAGCCGCGTGCTTGACGAATGCGATAAGGCCAGCGCCGGTTTTGCGGCCGATCCGGTTCATGACTTGCGGGTCGCCATCCGGCGTTGCCGCTCCATGGCCGACGGATTTCTGACCACCGACGCCGATCCCGCATGGAAGCAGATGAAGCGGCTTGCCAAGCCGCTTTTTGCCAGCCTGGGCGAGTTGCGCGATGCCCAAGTGATGCTTGAGTGGGTCGCGAAACTGTCTCACCCTGATGACCCGGTTGGCGCGAGTTTGTCCGCCGCACTGCTGCAAAAAGAAATAGGACTCAAAGCCGCCGCCCAGCATGCACTCGCCAGCTTTGATCGCAAACACTGGGCATCCTTGAATGCCCATCTGGCAAAACGAGTCGACCGGATTCCGCTGGAAGGCTTGGTCTTTCAGCATCTCGCGTTGGAGCGCTGGATCGATGCTCGCGAACTGCATCGTCGCGCGTTGCGCAATCGCAGCGGCGTTGCCTATCACCAGTTACGAATCGGCATCAAACGCTTCCGTTATACGGTGGAAAATTTTCTGCCCCAGCGCCATGCTAACTGGGCGAAGGATCTGCGCGATTTGCAGGACGCTTTGGGAGAGGTTCACGACCTTGACGTCTTACGCGTCATGATCAGGTCACACCCCGAGCTCCCCGCAGACGAACGGCAGCGTTGGTACCGTCTCATTTTCGAGGAACGCCAAAAGCGGTTGGATTTGTATCGCGGCAAAATGATGGGCGAGGGCTCGCTCTGGGAAGCATGGCGCTCTGAACTGCCCAGCGGGCCGTTCCTTGAACAGGCGGCCATGGAGAAGCTCCGGACCTGGGCGTCCTCTCTGGATCCCGACTCGGAACATTCGGCCCGTGTCACACGCTTTGCGTTAGAGCTCTACGACGGACTTTGCAAGTACGCAATTCTCACTCCCAGCGCAACCCAGCGCCGCGTTCTGGAAGCCGCAGCCATTTTGCATGAAGTGGGCCGAAGCAAAGCTGCGAACGGAGATCGCGGTCACCAGAAGCGCGGCTACAAGGCGGTCGCCAAGTTAACCCCTCCATTGGGGTGGAGCGCAGAAGACATGCACTCCGTCGCCGTGCTCGTCCGCTACCATCGCGGCGCATTGCCGGTTACCACCAACTCCTCGTTCGTGGGACTAACCGCCAAACAGCGCAAAGACCTGCTGCCGATCATTGGTGTCCTGCGCCTGGCGAATGCTTTCGACGCCGAACACGAGGGCAACATCGTCGCCATCAAAATTGATTGTCGGAACGATGAGGTGGCTGTCTATGCGGAGGGATTGCGACGGATAAGCCGCCAAGCGGAACGAATCGCGCGCGCGCGATATCTCCTCGAAATAATATCGCGTCAACCGATCGCGGTACGCCCACTGCCGCAAACTGCGTTGTCTCCGCGCCGGCCAAAAGCACAACGTCAGATCGCCGCAGTTTCTTAAACCGGGGCGACAATCAGGCCGCTGAGTTGTGCTTCTTTTTCTTGTAAGGATCACCCACAAATACGAATGGATACTTGCTGAGGGCCTGAAAATCGCGGGCCGCCGCATACCGTTCTACTTCTTCCATCAGATTCGCGGCTTCGTCTTTGGGCATGTTCTTGGTAGCTTGCCAGAATTTGTGCGGGAAAAACCAGATACGCTCACGTTGATCAGTTTCTGTCACCGGGTCGGCAGTTGCTGCCATAACACTCCTCCCACAATGTAGGACATGGGAAACGGTTAGTAATTCTTGTATGAAGCAGGGCCTTTTCTTGTAGCTCTTGTGAAGCTCTTATTATGAACCTCGGACTGCAGCTTGTAAACATTCCTGCATCACTTTGCGCTTGAGAAAACTTTGTAGTTGTCTTTTCTTCGACTTGCGTTGGCCCACCATCGATCCCAAATCCCACAAACGCAATTCTGGTGAAGTGCCACCTTCAGAACCACCATCACCCTGAGCCACAAGAAATCGAGGCTATCCCACATTGTGGGATAGCCTTGAAATGAACCTTTGTTGGCAATGGCGTCAGTAGTCAAGTTCGGCCGGCCGTCCGGTGAGACGCTCGATTCGCTTGGCGATCGGCGGATGGGTAGAAAACAAATTGACAAAACTCATGCCGCCCAGGAACGGAGCCACGATGAACAGGTGCGCCGTGGACGGCGATGCCTGCAGCGGCAGACGTTTGGAGTAAGCGTCGAGCTTGCGCAGCGCGTTGGCCAGTGCGTAAGGGTTGCCGGTGAGCTGCGCCCCGGTTGCGTCAGCCTGATACTCACGGGAACGTGACACTGCCAGCTGAATCAAGGTGGCCGCGATGGGAGCAAGAATGAGCATCAGCAGCGCAAGCAAACCGCCGCCGCCGCGATCACGGTCATCGCGCTCGCCGCCCATGCCGCCGAACAGCGACGCCCAATATCCCATGCGAGCCAGGAACGTGATAGCGCCCGCCAAAGTGGCCGCCACCGAGCTGATGAGAATGTCGCGATTCCGTACATGCCCCAACTCGTGAGCCAAAACCCCTTCCAGTTCTTCGTCACTCAACAAATTCAAAATGCCTTCGGTCACCGCAACCGAAGCGTGTTGGGGATTGCGGCCGGTAGCGAATGCGTTGGGCGATTCGGTAGGAATCACGTACATCTTGGGCATCGGAATGCCCATCTTCTGCGTAAGCCGCTCGACAACCTCGTAAGCGCGCGGCAATTGTTCACGCGTCACCGGCTGGGCGCTGTACATCCGGAGTGCGATCTTGTCGCTCCAGAAGTAAGAAACGAAGTTCATCACGATCGCCACGCCAAAGGCGACCACCAAGCCGCGTTCTCCGCCAAAAATCTGCCCCATAAACAGCAGAAACAGAGTCAAAGCGGTCAGCAGCAGCGCTGTCTTAAAAGTGTTTCCCATACCTGCTCAGATTTTCTGATACCTGCTCAATAGATGATAAATCTGGCCACCAGTTGCGGGAAAATCGGAACTGACCGGCAGCGCATAGCCTTCAAACATCGAATGAACGTTTTCCTCGGCTGCCTCCATTAATCACGATCCACATCTTGCCTTACCGCGAACAAACCGCAATCGGCTTTCCCGCTCATTCCTCACGATGTACTATTGCCCCATGTCTGAGCTTCCCGTTCTGCCTTCGCAGCAGCAACCGCAGCCGGAGTTAGTGCTGGTCGGCTTTCGATTGGACGGAGAATACGACGGTGCGCAGTTCTACAGCTTGCTGTCAGTCGGCGGCGACAATGAGCGTCCCATCATGGCAGGCGGGCGATTGCTGTTCTTTACGCAGCCGGAACTTGCTGCGAAAGCCCTCGCCCTTGATGCAGAGCTGGCGAAGCTCGCGCCGCCTCCAATGGAGGTTGAGACTTTCTGCGATATCGCGGAAGCCCTGCATCTGATCAACGCGCAAGATGTGGACCCCGACTCTGTGGTACTTGATTGTTTGCTGATTTTCGACGATCTAGTGCGGGCCACCAAGCTTCATATGCCGGATCGCTATCAGGGTTTGTTGACCGAACTCACCGCGCGTCTGACCGAAGGCAAGCAGTTGGGGAAAATCTTTGCCAGTCATTTCCTTCGCGAGCATGTGGAAGATGCGCTGCTGTGGTGCATCGGAGCGATTGTAGTGAAGTCGAGGATGATCGGCGAGTGAACCGCCAGCAAGTCGCGGCAGAATCTGCGAGCCGATTTCAAGCGTGTGCCGTCTCCGTTCTTTCCTATCTCATTCTTCTCGGCGGCTTGATTACCGTCGCGATCGCCCTCTACATGGTGATAATTTGCTACACCAGCCTTCCCTGGTCCGACGGCTGGACACAAATCTTTGCCGCGGCCCACGGCGAAAATCTTTTCTCGCTGAAATGGCTGTGGCAGCAGCACAACGAACATCGGCTCTTAATACCTAAGCTGCTTCTGGCGCTTGATCTCCGACTGTTTCACGCCAGCCAGAAGTTGTTACTAAGCACGATCTTCCTGGTTCAGTTGTTGCATTGGTGGCTGCTGAGTTGGAGCATGCGTTCTCTGGGCGGCTGGCACGGACCTGTCTGGCGCACCGGAACCGGCCTGGCTGCCTTCTGTTTGTTCTCTCCCACGCAGTGGGAGAACCTGGTGTGGGGCTTTCAAACTTGCTTCGTGCTGTCTGGACTTTTTGCAACCCTCGCGTTCGTGGGGCTGCTTCTCTACTGGCGCAGCGTGCAGCAGGAATCGCAATCTCAGCATTGGGAGCTTGTGGTGCTTTCCGTGCTCGCAGCTCTTGGCGGACTACTTTCTTTGGCCAATGGGCTGTTGTTGTTGCCCCTGCTGTTGGTCGCAGCCTTGCTGTTGCGACTGCGCTATACCGTGGTGTCAACCTACCTGATAAGTGCTCTTGCCAGCACCGCACTTTACTTCCACAACTACGTGCGGCCAGCGCAGAACTCCGATCCCGCAGCGTCTCTTCGCTCGCCAATCAAACTCGTGCAGTATGTGGCCGTCTACTTTGGAAGCGTGTGGGGCTATGGCGGCAGTTGGACGCACCATAATCTGCAAGTTGCCCTGGTCACCGGCGCGGCCGGGTTGGGGTTCGCGGCAGTGCTCCTGTTGCTATTCCCGCGCATCAGAAAGACATCTAACGCTTTCGCTGTCGAGCTTGTCCTCATAATCCTTTTTTGCATCGGGACTGCATTTGTCACCGCACTGGGCCGTGTTGCTTCCGGAAACAGCCAGGCATTTGCGTCGCGATACCAAACCATCGCACTCTTGTTCTGGTGGTGCCTGGGTTGTTTGCTGCTGCTTACGTCAATCTCTGGACCAAGTCGGGCTTCACTGCTGGCGCTTCAGATTGTGTTGGCCTTGGTGTTTCTGCGTGGCGCAGACCTGGTGCGCTTTCCATTGCGCGATGCGCGTGAGCACGCCTTCCAACAGCGCGCAGCTGCCGCGGCACTCATCTCCGACGTCGATGATCGCGAGCAGATTCAGCGCGCTTTTCCTGACAGTGATTCCGTACTGAGGGTTGTTCCATTCATGGGGGACAACCGCCTGTCGATCTTCCACCAAAGCAACTACCTGCAATTCGGATCAGCGATCAGCTCCGCCGCCCACGAAATCGCACCCGAGCAATGTCGCGGGGAGATCCAGACGGTTTCGGTGATTGAGAATCGGGAGAAACAAGACCTTCGCATCACGGGTTGGGCCTGGAGCCTTGCACGTCGCAAACCGGCGTCCTACATTGTGGGAGTCGCCGATGGAAAGGTCATCGGCCTGGGAGCAGCCGGTGATTGGCGACCGACGATTCGCGCCGTGCATTCCTATCTGAATACCAGTTTTATCGGATTTACCGCCTACGCAAAGGGCATCCGGACGAGTCAACCGGTGAACATTTACGCAATCTTTGACTCAAAGCCGGTGGAAGCGTGCTACCTGGCGACGGTTGAGCCTTCCCGTGACGTGAATATCACATCTCCGAATGGGGATTGAGGACGACTACTCGGAGGTGAAGTAATCGACGGTAATGGGATTTTCGAAAAGCGAATAATCGCGGGTCACAACCGTGATGCCGCTGTCGGTGACGTGATATTTCTGCCGGTCGGCTTCGGTGTCGTAGCCGATGACGGTTCCTTCCGGGATATGAACGTCGCGATCGATGATGGCTCGCCGAATGCGGCAGTGGCGACCCACATTGACGTGAGAGCAGAGAATACTGGTATCGACGTGGGCGTAGGAGTTGATGCGAACGTCCGGAGAGAGCACGCTATTGTTGACCGTACCTCCGGAAATAATACAGCCCATGCACACGATCGAGTCGTGCGCCTCTCCAGTGCGTCCGGGATCGTTGAATACAAACTTGGCGGGCGGATACTGCCGCATGTGGGTTCGAATCGGCCACGCGCTGTCATACAGGTTAAACACTGGGGCGACCGAGACCAGATCCATGTTGGCCTCGTAATAGGCTTCTAACGTTCCGACATCCCGCCAATAGAGAGCTTCCTTCTTATTCTCGTCGATGAAGTTGAAGGAATACACCTTGTAGTCGTCGACCATGCGCGGCAGCACGTTGTGCCCGAAGTCGTGCCGCGAAGTTGCATCCTCCGCGTCCTTCAACAGCGCCGGGATCAGGACATCGGTATTGAACAGGTAAATCCCCATCGACGCCGACACCATGCGCGGGTTATAGGGCGAACGCAGATCGGTTGCTTGCGGCTTCTCCTGAAATCCCACGACCCGGCCGGTACGATCGATCTCCACCACGCCAAAATGCTTGGTCTCCGAGGGGTCGACGAGAATCGTCGCCAGGGTTACGTCGGCCCCGGAATCCTTGTGCTGGCGAAGCATCAGATCGTAGTTCATTTTGTAAATGTGATCGCCAGACAGGATGAGGACATGCCGCGGCTGCTCGGAACCAATCGAGTAAATATTCTGGTAGACCGCGTCGGCAGTTCCCATATACCAGTTTTCGCTGACCCGCTGCATGGGCGGAAGAATCTCGATAAATTCACCCAGCTCACGCCCCACGATATTGCCCCAGCCTTCGCGGATGTGCCGGTTCAGTGATAGAGCCTTGTACTGGGTGAGAATGAAAACGCGGCGTAGATCAGAATTGATGCAGTTGGAAAGAGTAATGTCGATGATGCGATAAATGCCGCCAAAGGTGACCGCCGGTTTGGCACGGTCCCGGGTCAACGGGTACAGACGCTCCCCCGCTCCGCCCGCCAGCAAAACTCCCAGGGTATCTCTCATTTGGCGATGTCCCTAATGCCACTGACTGGCTTGCTTGAAACTTGGGGTTTGGATGTGAGACTCACCCCGAAAAGTCGCATCTTAGCATACGCTTTCGCGCCCGGCTGTGATTCAGGAGATCCGCATAGCTAACGCTCAGTCGCCCTCCTCCAGGCTGATTCGGAGCGACTTCAGAAACTTAAGATCTTCAGAGGTCATCTTGAAATTCGCGGAAGTGCGGCGAACGGCTGGCAGTCTTTCCTGCTCCTCCGCACCTTCTTCGGCCTCATTGAACCCGATGGTCGCCTCCAGCACAACGAAGACGTCGTATCCGCCGGCCTTGATGCGCGAGATTACCTCAGCGATCTGCTCGGAATCGGATAGCGAATTGTTGATCGCGTCCCCCAGTTCCTTGATCATGCTTTTCAGTCGCTTATCCACAATGTCACCTGCGCCTTTCGCGGTCGCTACTACAAATGTTCGCACAAGTCCCGTACTCCTGAAAGGCCCTTAAGCCTCAGGAACCCATACCCGTACTAATTTGATGCTGCCCAAAGAACGCGAGTTTTGCCAAGTTTGGCACGCGGCGTTCAAACCGACGATGCGCCTGCGGCTGCTAGAATAACCATACCGATTGGCCGCACGTCTTAACGAGAGGTTCCCGTTGCCATCCCGAGATCTCGGTACCCAGGGACGCGCGTTTCTGCGAGTAGCCGGACGAAAGACCGGCGAAAACCGCTGGGTGCGGGCGTTTTATCGAGCCGGAAGCGTCACCCTGCAGAGCGTCACGCGGGTGCTGCATGTGCTCTGGCTGGAGGTAACAGGCCTGTTCTTCCTGGTGCTGGCCTTTGTGGGCGCGGCGGCCGCGGTGCGCGAATCTCATCGTCGCGCGCTGGGGACAGGTTCCGCGGGCAAGATGTGGTTGGCAACCGGCTTCGCGTTACTGTTCGCCTATTTTGGCGTAAATTCGTTCTGGCGATCCCGGCGCAGATAGCCGACTCAGCGTCGTCACACCCACAGACGGCAGCGGCAGCCTGGGCTTGTGACCCAGGTCATAGCAGGCTTTTTCCGCCACGTTGATAATCGAATCATCTCAGATATCGAGGGCCCGATTCCTATGCCCGAAACAAAACAAAAGACCGCCGTGCTGAAACCGGCTGAGACCCAGGAAACCTCGTCTCATATCACGGTCCATCCGCTATACACCTCATCTGATCTGGAAGGCTGGGATTGTGACCGCGATGTCGGCTACCCGGGACAGTTTCCTTATACGCGTGGCGTTCAGGCCACGATGTACCGCGGCCGGCTGTGGACGATGCGACAGTACGCCGGCATGGGCGACGCCGAGGAATCGAATCACCGCTACAAATATCTTCTCAGTCAAGGCACCACTGGACTGAGTGTAGCGTTCGATCTGCCAACTCAGATTGGCCTGGACTCCGACAATGCACTCGCGATCGGTGAGGTAGGCAAAGTTGGCGTAGCGATCGATTCCATCGAGGATATGATGCGCCTGTTTGACGGCATCAACCTCGAGAAGATCTCGACCTCAATGACCATCAACGCCACGGCGGCCATTCTCCTGGCGCTATATATCGTAACCGCGCAGCGCACCGGGCGCGACGTCAGCAAACTGGCGGGCACGGTGCAAAACGATGTGTTGAAGGAATACATCGCGCGCGGGACCTATATTTATCCCCCGGTGCAGGCGATGCGCATCATCACCGACATCTTCTCCTATGCCAACGAGCACGTGCCGGAGTGGAACACCATCTCAATTTCCGGTTACCACATGCGTGAAGCGGGTTGCACCGCTGTGCAGGAAGTGGCCTTTACGCTGGCTAACGGAATGACCTACGTCCAAGCGGCGATTGATGCCGGACTGGACGTGGATAAATTTGCGCCGCGGTTGTCGTTCTTCTTCAATGCGCACAGCAACTTCCTGGAAGAAGTGGCCAAGTTCCGCGCGGCGCGCCGGATGTGGGCTCGCATCATGCGCGATCACTTCGGCGCCAAGAATGCCAAATCGCAGATGCTGCGCTTCCACACGCAGACGGCCGGCTCTACCCTGACCGCGCAGCAGCCCGAAAACAATATCGTTCGCACCGCCCTGCAAGCCATGTCAGCGGTGCTGGGTGGAACGCAGTCGCTGCACACCAATTCGTTTGACGAAGCGTTGGCGTTGCCGACCGAGCAGTCGGCGCGCATCGCCCTGCGCACCCAGCAGATCGTCGCCTACGAATCCGGAGCGGCACAGACTATCGACCCATTGGCCGGTTCCTATTATGTGGAGTCGTTGACCAATCAGATCGAGTCGAACGCGCTCGGCTATCTGGAGAAAATCGACGCCATGGGCGGCACGTTGAAGGCGATCGAACGCGGTTTTATACAGCAGGAAATTCAGAATGCTGCCTACGAGTATCAGAAGGCGGTCGACGATAAGCAGGCGATCGTGGTTGGTGTGAACTCCTTCGCCCTGGAGCACGAAAAATCGATTCCTTTGCTTCACATCGACGAGTCGCTGGAGCGCAAGCAGGTCGAACGCTTGCGCGCGCTACGCGCCAAGCGCGATCAGGCAAAGTGCGCAGCCGCGGTGAAACGAGTCGAAGATACCGCTCGTGGAACCGGCAATCTCATGCCGGTGATCGTCGAGGCGGTGGAAGCCAATGCCACCGTGGGCGAAATCTCCGACGCGATGCGCCACGTCTACGGTGAGTATCGCGAAACCGTAGTGATCTAGTAGCCCGCGAAACTTATCTTCTGTGCGAATAAGACCGGCGCTTGGGGGCGCCGGTCGGTGTTTTCAAGCTCAAAGCTCAGTGTTGATATAAATCGACCCTCGCATCCGTTGTGGGCTCTAAGACGATCCACTTGGTCGGCGAGATCATATAGACCACGGCCGACGCCTGATTCTCCTGGCTCTGCATCATACCCCTGCCAGTCGTAGCCATGCTGTAGCTGGCCACATTGGCAGACGACTGGCCGAGTCCGCCGAAACCGCTGGAATCACTACTCTCCGTAAACGTACCCAGTCCGTCTGCCGATCCCGCATAGACCGCATTGATTGCATTCGTGTAGTCAAGAGGAGCCAGCGAGCTTCCGGAATAGCTTCCGGCCATCGACGCATTGGAGAACGCACCACTACTCTGAGCATCCATGACGCCAAAGCTGGTATCCGCTCCGGTGCTCACAAAAAAGCCTTGGTTCGTGGTGGTTAGAAAGCCAGCCGGGCAGTCACCATTTTGGCAGTTGATGGTCACGGCGCCATTGGATGCAACCGAATATGTACTCGACAACCATTGATCCTGGGTGATGGTCCCGGCCAGGTCCTCGTCCATCGCCGTGATGCTGAAGTTGCCATTGCCATCGAAGCTGACAATTCCCGCAACCGATTGATCAAGCCCGTCCGCTTGCTGAATACCCTGCATGTGCAGGACGGTTGCGCCCTTCAGTGAGGAATTGCCGAGCGAGCCGTTCTGGCCCAACCCCGAGCCTACGAGTACGGGACTTCCTCCGCTCGAACTCGAGAAGGGCCGTCTTACCGAAGCGCCCTGCTCCAGCGCTACCGGGTCAACTTGCTCCATCACCAGTTCGCCCAGCGAAACCACATAGATGACTTCGTTGTTAATGCCATTTTCGTTGCTGATCGACGCCGTGGCACGACCGGTTCGCGGATCAACTGCGGACACCGTACCCGTGAAGGTGCAGGTCTGGTAGTCGCCGCCGTCATTGGTATCACAGGCTCCGTTGGAGATCGTTCCAGTCGCCACGGTGAATTGACCCACATCGACGAAGCGCTCTCCGAATTCTCCGGCCCCGGTGAGGCCGAAGGTCCAATTCCCGGTCAGACCACCGACGCTAAACACACTTGCGTTGGCTTTGCGTAGCACGCCCGAGCCTCGATCGCCTTGGCCTGTCTTATCGTCGTACTCAATCAGTCTGCCGTTGCCTGTGGAATCCAGAACAAATGCCAGCGTCATTGGTCCCCACGATTGACCTTGAATGGTGATGGTGTTCAGCCCACTGGCGTTGGTCGTACAGGTTCCGGTGATCGTCGCCGTCAGCGGTGAGCCGGCGACCGAATTGGCATCCACGATCCCGCTGGTTATGTTTCCGTTGCCGTCGGCGATGAAGCTTCCTGCTATCGTCCAGGCGCCAGCCGGGTTGAAGCCGTTCAGGTAGAACGCGTAATTTCCCTGCAAGCTTCCGGCGCTGCCGCCGCTGTTGACGGTGATGGAGAGTTGTGCGCCGGCGGTCGCTGGTGGACTTTCGCTATCGGCCACGTGCACGGTGAACGTGGCAGTGCCAGTCGATATCGGAGTGCCTGAAATTACGCCGGCACTATTCAGGCTTAGCCCGCTCGGCAGGGTACCGGAAAGCGTCCAGGAGTAGGGCGTCACGCCACCCGCGGCTGCCAGCGGTGCGGAGTAGAGCACGTTGACGGTCGCATTCGGCAATGATGCGGTGGTGATCGTTACCACGTCGATGGCAATGGTCAGTTGTGCCACCGCTGTCTGCTGAGTCGTGCCGGAATCGACGACCTGGACGGTAAAGGTTGCGGCTCCACTGGCGGTCGGCTTTCCCGAGATTACCCCGGAAGCGCTCAGATTCAGTCCAGCCGGCAAGTTGCCGCCGGTGAGACTCCAGGTGTAGGGAGATACGCCGCCGGCTGCGGCCAGGGCGGTGCTGTAGTTGATGCCAACGGCACCCGCAGGCAGCGATAGACTTGTCACCGCCAACTCGGATTGGATGGTAATGCTGAAGTTGGCGGTGGTGCTCGCCGGCACTGCTTCCGAGTCGATAGCGGCTACGGTAAAGGCAACGGTTCCTGCAGCCACTGGCGTGCCCGATATCGTTCCCTTGCTGCTGAGCTTCAATCCCGCCGGTAAGGTGCCGGAGTTGAGGCTCCAGACGTAGGGAGGGGTTCCGCCAGTCGCCGGCAAGGAGTAGCTATAAGCCGTCCCCACCGTGCCGGTCGGCAACGTCGATGCAGTTATGGTTAGCGATCCACTCACCGCGTTCGAGGATGAACTGCAGCCAGTACAGATCACCCCCAGAATCAGCCCCAGTGCAAAAAGTGGCAGAATCTTCCATTTCATGGCAATCCCTCCCAAGCTTTCTAGAACGCTAAGTCGTCGTCACTTCCAACCACAGGCACCGGGGCGGCAGTTCTCCTGGCACACGGTATTTAGCTGAGCTGGGTGCGCCTTCACGGCGTGCTCTGTTCGCTGATTACGGAGTGCTTGTAAGGGAGGGCCTGACTGAGGCGAGGCTTTGGTCTTCAAGAGAGGCCAGAAGACTCGGTGGGAGGAAGCCTACCGCTTCCTATTCTTCTGGGACGCTGCGCCGACGGCAAGTAGTTGCGTCACATGCTTGTGTGTCTTAAGCAAAGGTGGAAACAGATGCCCTTTGCCTTCCTGAATGGAGACCACGCGGGAAGCTGCCATCCAGCGTGATTATCCTCTTTTGCGCGCCGGCATCCATCCCGGCTCGCGCACATACTCTTCTTCCAGACGCCGCAGGCGTGCAGCCATCACTTGCGAGCGGCCCAGGTAGCCAACCGGACGCCCCGGATCCTCCCAGCTACATACCGGTAGCCGTCCCACGTTGGCCCGCAGCATTCGCGCCGCGGCGTCGTAAAGGACTTCATTCGGATAGGTGACGATGGGATTGGGTGAGCCAGCCTCCAACACGGTCATCTTGCCGGAGGGGTCTTTTTCCAGCGCGCCCACAATGTCGGCACGGGTGATGATTCCCGCGAGCCTTCCATTGGCATCGACGACAAAGACCCCCTGGTGATGCGTGACCGCCGTATCGCGTTTGGTGATGCGCTCGGCCAGTTCAGCTACCGGCATAGTCCCCGGCACCACATCAAAGTCCTTCGCCATGGTCTGGCCGACGGTGACGGATTGGAAGACATCAGGCTCGTAATCCTGATGAATGTGCAGGCCGCGCCGCGCCAGCTTCTCCGTCATGATGGAGTTCTTGGCGTAGCGCACAGCAATCGCGTCGGCAATTACCGTCACCAGCATCAGCGGCAGCACCGAGTTGTAGTCGCGCGTGATCTCAAAGGCGAAGATGATGAAGGTGAAAGCGGCGCGTGATGCAGCTCCGAAGACGGCTCCCATCGCGACTAACGCGAATGCGCCGGGTGCAAGATTGGCCGCCGGCCAGAGCTTATCGACAATCATGGCGAACGCCGCGCCCATGGCGGCACTGACCATAAACATCGGCGCCAGCAGACCGCCTGAGGTCCCGGATCCGAGGGAGATTACCAGTGCCGCCGATTTGAAAATCATGACAGCCAGCAGAGCGCCCAGCAGCATCTTGGCGTTGAGGATGTCGGAGATGGTGTCGTAACCGACGCCGAGCACGCGCGGCACAAAGTAACCGATGATTCCCAGCCCCAGTGCGCCGATGGCGGGCCACCACATGTAGTGAATCGGCAGCTTCTCAAACTGATCTTCGACCCAGTACAGCACTTTGCTGAATCCCAGTGCCGCGCCGCCGCACAGTACGCCGAGAATGAGATAGAACGGCAACGCATGCGGCAGGCCAAAGTCCAACGCACCGACCTTGAACATCGGCCCCGGCCCCATCAGCTGAAAATGAACGCTCGTCGCCAGCGTGCTGGCAATCACCAGGGGAATGAACGAACGCGACTTGAACTCGAAGAGCAAGAGTTCAATCGCGAGAATGACGCCGGCGATTGGCGTACTGAAGGTCGCAGCCATGCCGGCCGCGGCGCCACAGGCCAGCAGAACCTTGCGCTCGGCTGCGGTGGTGTGCATCAACTGCCCGACCAGCGAACCTACCGCGCCGCCCGTTTGGATGATGGGACCTTCCGCGCCGAACGGTCCGCCGGTGCCAATGGCTATCGCCGCCGAAATCGGTTTCAGGATGGCAACTTTGGGTTCAATGCGACTGCGGTTGATCAGCACCGCTTCCATAGCTTCGGGAATGCCATGGCCGCGTATTTTGTCCGAGCCGTAGCGCGCCATGATGCCGACGATGAGCCCGCCGATGACTGGAATAACAATGACCAGCAAGCCGAGATGATTGTTTCTTGCGCTGACGAATGCAAACGACCAGCGGTGATAGAAGAAAAGGTTGGTAAACAGGCCGATCAGGTTGTACAGAAGATAAGCGATCAGGCCGGCGAGGATTCCGATCGCCGCCGCCAGCAGTGATACCGTGCCGGTGCGGAACTTAGCATCCTGAGGAATGCCTGCACCGTTGACGGGTTGGGTCGAGTTCAGGGGATTGAGGCCGTCGACACCCAGGGTTTCGGTGTGCTGCGCGGTCATTTCGACCTCCTGGCTGCGGCCGTTCTGGGACGGCGGCGCGGTGACCGGCTGGTCTTCTCCTGGTGAGTAAGATGCCGCAGGGTGGCTACCAGTGCCGGCGCGGCGGAGCGCAATTCGGCGCGCGTGTGCCGGGTCAGCTCGTCGAGGATATGCTCGCCACGGGGTGTGAGCTGCACATAGACTTCGCGCCTGTCCTGCTCTCCGCGGGTGCGCGTGATTAAACCTTTCTTGACCAGGCGATCAACCAACTCGACCGCACTGTGATGCTGGATCTGCAGGCGGTCGGCCAGGTATGCGATGCGCGCCGGCTCGCTGTCCGGCTTGCCTTTGATAGCCAGCATCAGCTGATGATGTTGCGGTTCCACAGCTGCTTGCCGGGCAGCTTCCTCGCTGAAATGAAGGAAGCGGCGGATCTGATAGCGAAACTCCGCCAGCGCCCGATAATCGGAGAGCTTAACTTCCTGGTTTTGCGTCATAAGCAGGACGAATACGATTATATCGTATTGCGATATTTATTTGGATGCTGCAGGGGGAGAGACGACTCATGCTGCCGTCGACCATTCGGGAGTGCGGCTGTGTCCGCGCCACCGCCAAAGCGGAAACTTAGCCGCGGAAATGCCCAAAAAAGGGAATACTCCAGATTCAGCCTCAGGAGGCCGCAGGGCAATTTGCCGTGTCTCAGGTCGAGGGCTTCCGCCAGCGTCGAAATTAGACCCTGTGCTCATGGAGCACAAGCCCGTCTAGTTCAGTGGCGTGGTCTGCTTTTGCCCAACTTGGCCAAAACAGGACCCGGAACGGGGCTCCAACCGTGTTGCGGATGTCATGTTGCGCAGACCGAGGAGCGAAGTCGACAGGACGAAAAACTCGTAAACGTGCGGTTTGTGCCGTCGGCTCAAGCCGACTCCGGCGGGAGATAGACGGCTTTCGCGCTGGCCTAAAGGCCAGCACTACCCGAACAGTCGACCCACGACGACCGTGAGGCCGGTCCGCGCTCTGCCTGTACAATAGAGAGTTTCTTTCTGGTCGAAGGAGCCCTACTTGATCGCTCGCTACACCCGCCCGGAGATGGGCCGCATCTGGAGTGATGAAAACAAATTCCGCACCTGGCTCGATGTAGAAATTGCCGCCACCGAAACCTTGGCCGAGGCCGGCATGGTGCCACAATCCGCCGCTAAAGCTATCCGCGAAAAAGGTGGCTTCGAGGTCGCTCGTATTCATGAGATCGAAACTGAAGTGAAGCATGACGTCATTGCGTTTACTACGGCGGTTGCGGAAAAAGTTGGGCCGGAATCGCGCTGGCTGCACTACGGCCTGACTTCGAATGACGTGGTCGATACCGCCCAGGCGCTGCTGGTGAAGCAGGCATCGGCGATTATTCGCGACGATCTACAGAAGCTGAGCGAAGTGCTCAAGCGCCGCGCCTGGGAGTTCAAGGACACGCCGGAGATCGGCCGCACACACGGCATTCACGCCGAGCCAATCACCTTCGGATTGAAGCTGGCGAATTGGTATTCGGAAGTACAGCGCAACCTCGAGCGTTTTGAAATGGCTGCCGAGCAGATGCGGGTCGGCAAATTGTCTGGGGCGGTGGGCAATGCGGCGCATCTGGAGCCGGAATACGAAGAAGCCATCTGCGAACGGCTGGGACTGAATGTCGCGGCCGTTTCCTCGCAGGTGATTCAGCGCGACCGTCATGCCTTTTACGTGACCACGCTGGCGGTCATCGCGTCGACTCTGGACAAGATCGCAACCGAAATTCGCCACTTGCAGCGCACCGAGGTTCGCGAGGCCGAAGAGTATTTCAGCGAAAAACAGAAGGGCTCGTCGGCGATGCCGCACAAGCGTAATCCGGTGACGTGCGAGCAGATCAGCGGACTGGCGCGGGTGGTGCGCGCCAATGCACAGGCGGCACTGGAAGACGTTGCCTTGTGGCATGAGCGCGACATCTCACACTCCTCGGTGGAGCGCGTCATTCTTCCCGACTCGACGATCCTGGCGGACTACCTGCTCCACAAAACGACCAACCTCATCGACACGCTGCTGGTTTATCCAAAGCGCATGTTGAAGAATCTGGAATCGACTGGCGGCCTGGTATTCAGCGGACAGCTACTGCTCGACTTGGTCGAGGCGGGCATGCTCCGGGAGGACGCTTATCGACTGGTACAGTCCAACGCGATGCGCGCTTGGAAGGAGGATTTGAACTTCCAGGAACTGATCATGAGCGAGGCGGAAATCGCCTCAAAGGTGAAGCGCGAAACACTGGAACATGCTTTTGATTTGCAGCGCCCGTTGCGGAATGTGGACAAAATCTTTCGTAGGGTCTTCGGCGATGATGAATTGAAGGCTTAAGTCGAGTTGGATTGGCGAGCAGGATTATGGATGGGCCGGTGACCTGTCGTCGAACGACACTTCAGGCTGCATTATCCTTCGTCAACGATTCCCAGCAGTTCCGACATCTCCTCGTACAGGAAGCCCTCTCCGGGACGATAAGGCTGCACCCAGCGGCCATCGATCACAAATTGAGGAATAGAGCGCTTGCCGGTATGTAGCACGACTTCTTGTGCGGCGCCAGGGGTGGTTTCAATGTCGATTTCGGTGTAAGGGATATTATTTTTCTTAAGAAACCCTTTAGCAATACGGCAGTCAGGACACCACCACGCCGAATAGAGAATCAACTGCATAGAACGATTGTATGACACCGCAATCCGCGGGTGATGCAGTCAGTTCGCTCTTGCGGTCTCCGCCGTTCCCAAAGCGGGCCAACCCCTCCTGCGCAGGTTCCATCCCAATAACCAGTCCGCGACCGGCATCGCCAGTAAAGCTTGCACCACAGCCTGCCGATAGGAGTCAGCAGTGCAAAAGCAACCACCGCGTAGAGACATTCCAAGGACCGAGGTCGATACCGCATGACGATTCTCCGGGGTATGCTGTTCGCCATGTTACTCGGCATTCCTGCAATGGTTTTGCACGAGTGCGGGCACATCTTAGTCGCACTGCTTTGCGGAGTAAGAGTAAAGAAGGTAGGCCTGTGCAAAACGGGTTTGTACACCATCCGAGAAAGTGGCCCAAACTGGGCTAACTTGTGCATCTCGCTGGCTGGGCCGCTCACCAACCTTGTGCTGGCGATCGTTGCGCGAGATACTATGCCGACCTTCGCCTGGGTAAATGTGATCGCTTGCGGTTACAATCTGCTGCCAATTCCAAATTCTGATGGCACTCGTGTCCTGTCGATACTGGGCTACCAGAAGCCACTCGCAGGTGTAGAAAAGACACGTCCGACGGGTTTGGGACAGTCTCCTGTCGCCTAAGCACCAGGGCTCGAAGGACTATTGCAGGGTCAGAACCTTCTGCTCCAGGTAAGTACCGACCCGGCGTTTGCCCGGCATCGCATCCACCTTGCGCTGCCAGATTGAGAAATCCTTCTTGCGCAGGTTAATCGTGTGTTCACCCTGCGTTACCACCATGGTATGGGGGGTTTGTCCCACAAATGCGCCGTCCACAAAGATGTCCGCACCCGATGGATTCGACCAGATATCCAACTGCGGATCGGGCGGCGGTGGTGGCTTGTTGGGCGTAGCAGCAGGTGCAGGAGGCGGCGTGGCGGACGCCGCGTTCATCGGGTCAGGGGGCTGGTCGGGAACATTGCAGTTGACGTAATAGACCGACAGCGGAGCCACGAAAGGTTTTCCTTTAACCACAGGTGCCGAGTCGCTAATGATGTCTGTTAGAACCTGTTCCAGCAGCTTGTCGCGGGAAGAGAAGTTTGCCAGGTCGCGACGGGATACCACCCTTCCACTCTGATCGAAGGCTCGTATATCCACCGATTTGGGCTTGTCATCCCGCTTCAACTCAAGCGTATCCGTGGTGGGCGGAGGAGGCATCCCGGCATAGGCGTAGCTCCATGTGCCGCCGTAGCTGCTCACGCCGCCTGCCGTTTCCTTGGGCTGACCAGCCGTGGTATAGGTTTGGGCTGACGGCTTCAGGCCTTGGAATGAATTTTCCGTCGTGGAAAAAACCACAATGTAATTGGCCAAGGTGGAAGAGGGAATCTGCGAGAAGCAAAGGGTTGGATATCGTTCCCGCCGTCCCTTGGTCTCCAGCCATTTGGCGGTGAACTTGGGAACCGCCGGAACTGGCTGACCACCCTCAGCGACCGCAAACGATACGTTTTTCCCGCAAGATCCAGGGGGAGCAGGAGTTTGTCCCCAGACGAACCCAGACAATCCGACCAGCAAAGTGAGCGCAGACCAATATTTCATCTTAGATTCCCTGCCGGGCACGGCCATTCCACCGCCCGGCGAACCGAAGGAACAAATCTAACGCTTGTTGTCACCTTTTGGCAGGAATCATAGCACCATACTGGCGGCCTTATCCACCAGCATTTTCGCCACCTGCCTGGGAGAGAAGTACCCAACTGCTTTCAGCTTCACCTCGCCCCGAATTACCTCCAAGGTGTAGGTGTCCAAATGGTCATCCAGCGTCAGGATGATTTTTCCGACACTGGGGTCAAAGGCGGCGGAGAGGTTGGAGGGGGTTTCCGCAATTCTGATAATCACCAATTCGGAGTTGACTTCGTCGCATTCCAGGACGGGTTCGCCCAAGGCGTCATTAACCGCCTGGACGAGTTGCTGCATCTCTTGACGGACTTGCTGCCAAAGCTTGGGTGCCCATACTGTTTTCAGCCTGCCATCCACCGACGCCCTTTCGTCGGCGATTCTGCGGCGCTGGCGTCGTTCCTGAATCTCGTGGGCCTTGGTTTGTCCGTATTGTTCAACATCATCAGTCGACATAAAACCTGCAACCTCGAGGGTCAGCTAATCTTCTGAGTCTTAAGCGACGGGACTCTTCCTTGCTGGCGGGTAGCGTCCAGCGACAAAGCTAAGCGATCCCAAACTTAAGAGAAGAACGACTTAGATTACACTGCGACCACTCGCCCGCCAAGAAGAAAGGGTGGTTCGCCGGAAGCGATTTCAGCTGAAAAGAGCACCAAGAGTAGCAATCCTTCCCAACGGCCTGTTCGTGATACAAACCTGACTAGAACCTAAGGTCCGGCGCCTTAGCCGTGCGGGCGAGCGCCACGATTTCCGTAATTGAACTGTACATGCTCGAACCGGGGACGGTCATTAGGAAAGGTGGTGTGGATGGAAGATCCGATCGTGATTCTGCATGTTTGCGATGAACCGCAACGGTTAGGAATTCGCTTTATCCTCTCCATCGCCGGCTACTCCGTTCTTCTTGCTACCAATAGCAGCGCGGCATTGAAACAACTTAGCAGTTGTCCGGTCGCGCTGGTACTCGTCGATCAATCTTTCCTGACCTCCGATGCCATGCTGCCGCGGGAGATGAAACAGCTGAAGCCGAATGTGCCGATTGCCGTAGTGGTACCGTCACTCAGCAGGACACCTCTGCGAAGCAGCTTGGGTGACTTGCTTCTCGCGAAAGAAGTGGATCCGCCAGAGCTTCTGGCAACGGTTGCGAAGGCCCTGACCAGAGACTCGAACTGCGTACTCCAAGCGTAAACTCGAAGCCTGGTTACGGCGCCGCCTGCGAAAGCTACACTTTGCGCTTCCCGGTTTAGCAATGGAAGCAGGCGGTCGAAGCTACCGTCGAGGGCCAGCCTCTGCGCCATGGGAGTGCCACGCCGGCAGTCCGAGTTGCGCCGCGGTATTGCCTTCGAAGTCAAACTCGATGAGCACCGCCGGCTCGTCGCCAACCACTTGTCCATCGTGGCCGGCTTCAATCACCACCACCTGCGGTGCGACAAAATCTCGCGTGCAGCCGTCTTCGAAGGTCATATGGATCTTGCCGCGGGCCAGAAATCCTACATGAGTATGCGTGCAGAATTCGGTGCCGACTTGCGGCTTGATGTCACGCGCCCAGTGGAAGCCAATGGGATAGATCGAGCGCTTCACACGCGCGTTGCCGGTGTGAACAACGTCGAGCTGGACGCCGCCGAGTTCCTGATGCTCGGCTCCGGGAATTGGTGCGAGGAGTGGATCGGCAGCGGACATGACGTACCCCCTAGTTTCGAGTTTCTAGTTTCGAATTACAAGTCCCGCGCCATTATCTGCGGACCGGCTGACGCCCTGCGACGCGCAGTCGATTCTAATCCATGCGTTGCCTGCGCCCTCGTTCAAACGAGTAGCGGCTCGTGCCGACTAACAGCTAAAGGCTAACAGCTTACAGCTGACGGCTGAAAGCTGATAGCTCTTACGCGTCATTGACCCGCCATCCCCCAAAATGTTATAAAAACTCGCTCTTTGTCTGCGCTGGGGTGTATCCCCAGATTGCACACAAACCGGTGCAAGTTCCCGACGCGGCCAAGCCTCAAACACTTCTGTCTTGAAGTGGAAGCGCGTTTCCGGGTTCCAGCAGGCCCATACACGGTCTCGTCGGTTCGCCCTGTCGCGAAGCTACGAGTTGTGCGCGCCCGGCCGGCTGGTGGTCAACGATCTCTTGGAAACGAACTGAGAGTGAACAACCGTAACGTCATCATGCATGGGCACCGTTCCGCCTGCGGGCGGCGCGCTCATCGGAGGAATTATATGCACACCTGGCTCGCTGCCCTGCGGCGGCTAACCTCGGCAGCTCGCAAGCATCCGTCCAAATTGATTACTGCCGCGTTCACCCTTCTCATGCTCCAGGCTTCCACCGCATGGGCTCAGCCCAGCGAGGCTGGCGGTGAGGCTAGCCTGCAGGTTCCCGATCTTTCCACGGTCAGCTTCCTGGGCATGAACGGACACAATCTGCTGCTCATCGGCCTGGTCTTCTGTTTGCTGGGACTGCTGTTCGGCCTCGCCATTTACATGCAGCTTAAGAATCTGCCTGTCCATCGCGCCATGCGCGAAATCTCCGAGCTCATCTACGAGACCTGCAAGACCTACGTGGTCACCCAGGGAAAGTTCCTGATGATCCTGTGGGCCTTCATCGCGGTCGTGATTCTGGCTTACTTCGGATGGCTGCGGCCGATTAATCCGGTTGGCGTGACCCTGCCGATCATTCTGGCGTTCAGCATCATCGGCATTCTGGGCAGTTATGGCGTGGCGTGGTTCGGCATTCGGGTCAACACCTTCGCCAACTCGCGCACGGCGTTCGCCGGACTCGGCGGCAAGCCGTACCCCTGCTATTCCATCCCGCTGCGCGCCGGCATGTCGATCGGCATGATGCTCATCTCGGTTGAGCTGTTCATCATGCTTTGCATTCTGCTGTTCATACCCGGCAGCTACGCCGGCCCGTGTTTCATCGGCTTCGCCATCGGCGAGTCGCTGGGCGCCGCGGCACTGCGTATCGCCGGCGGCATCTTCACCAAGATCGCCGACATCGGCTCCGACTTGATGAAGATCGTCTTCAAGATCAAGGAAGACGACGCGCGCAACCCGGGCGTTATTGCCGATTGCACCGGCGACAACGCGGGCGATTCGGTTGGCCCCAGCGCCGACGGCTTCGAAACCTACGGCGTCACCGGCGTCGCGCTGATTACCTTCATCCTGCTGGGCGTGAAGGATCCTCGAGTGCAGGTGCAGTTGCTGGTGTGGATCTTCATCATGCGCGTCATGATGCTGGTCTCCAGCACGGTGGCCTACTTCATCAACGAAGCCATCGCCAAGGCGCGCTACGGCAACGCCGACGAGATGAACTACGAGGCGCCGCTCACCTCGCTGGTGTGGCTGACCTCGATCGTCTCCATCGTGCTGACCTACATCGTGTCGTACGTCATCGTGCCCGACCTGTCCGGCGATGGCACGCAATGGTGGAAGCTGGCGACCATCATCTCCTGCGGCACCCTGGCCGGCGCGATTATTCCTGAGCTGGTAAAGGTCTTCACCTCCGTCCATTCGGCCCACGTGAAAGAAGTAGTGACGTCGGCGGAGGAAGGTGGCGCATCGCTCGACATTCTCTCGGGCCTGGTGGCCGGCAACTTCTCCTGCTACTACCTGGGCTTCACCATGGTCGGCTTGATGGCGATCGGCTACGGTATGAGCACCATGGGACTGGCGAACCTGATGCTGGCGCCCGCGGTGTTTGCCTTCGGCCTGGTGGCCTTCGGCTTCCTCGGTATGGGTCCGGTCACAATCGCGGTCGACTCCTACGGTCCGGTGACGGACAACGCGCAGTCAGTGTACGAGCTCTCGCTGATTGAGCAGATCCCCGGCATCGAGGGCGAACTGAAGCGCGACTACAACATCAACGTCAATTTCGAGCGCGCCAAGCATCTGCTGGAAGAGAACGACGGCGCCGGCAACACCTTCAAAGCCACGGCCAAGCCGGTGCTGATCGGCACCGCGGTGGTCGGCGCCACGACGATGATTTTCTCCATCATCATGGCGCTCACCGGCGGGCTGACGAGCGGGGTGGAGAACCTTTCGCTGCTGCATGCGCCGTTTGTACTCGGCCTCATCAGCGGCGGCGCGATCATCTACTGGTTCACCGGCGCTTCCATGCAGGCCGTCACCACCGGTGCGTATCGCGCGGTCGAGTTCATAAAGGCCAACATCAAACTCGAAGGCGTGGAGAAAGCTTCGGTCGAGGACAGCAAGAAGGTGGTAGAAATCTGCACCAAGTACGCGCAGAAGGGCATGTTCAACATCTTCCTTGCGGTCTTCTTCGTGACCCTGGCCTTCGCCTTCGTTGAGCCGTTCTTCTTCATCGGCTACCTGATCTCGATCGCGGCCTTCGGTCTGTATCAGGCGATGTTCATGGCCAACGCCGGCGGCGCCTGGGACAACGCCAAGAAGATCGTCGAGGTTGAGCTGAAGCAGAAAGGCACCGCGCTGCACGATGCGACGGTGGTCGGCGACACCGTGGGCGATCCCTTCAAGGACACCTCGTCGGTGGCGATGAACCCGATCATCAAGTTCACCACGCTGTTCGGACTGCTGGCTGTCGAACTGGCGGTGCAGCTGACCGCGACCAACGGAGTGGTCTTCAGCCACGTGCTGGCCGTCGTGTTCTTCCTCATCTCATACGTCTTCGTGTGGAAGTCGTTCTACGGGATGAGAATCGTGAAAGCGAAAGCATAAGTACTAACCATCACCGATAACCAGACCGCCATCCCCAAGGGATGGCGGTTTTCTATTGGCGAAAGGCCGCTGCTACAACACTCCTTACAACTGCCGTCCGTCCTTCTGCCATCTAAAGGACTCGCGTGCTCGAAGTGTCCACACCACGCTAAAAGTTCTCATCCCATGATGAATGCCAAATGGATAACTCCCTGGATCGCGCTTTGTTTTCTGGGAGCGGTGCCGGCCGACAACCCGCCGCCGATGAAGGAAGGTCTGTGGGAGATTCACACCAAGACCGTAGACATTCCCAGCCGGCAAACCACGGAACGGTTTGAGAAGCTTTGTCGCAGCCACGCGTACGACGACTACGCGCACGCGGCCGCGCAGAAGCGCGAGAGCAACTGCAAGACCGTCAGCGAGACCACCAACAACAACGTCACCACGACTGAAACCGCGTGTACCGTGGGAGATACGGTGATCCGCACCAAGGGAACCCTCATCATGACGGGTGACACCGCCGCGCGCACCGACGGAACCGCAACCTACACGCCGCCTGTCGCCGGCAAAGCCGGGATGACCATGGTGTCGGAGCAGAAATACATTGGCCCCTGCCCCGCCGGCATGCAGCCCGGCGATGCCCTCGACGCCGACGGCAAGAAGACCAGCCACTGGAAACATTAAGTCGCGCGTTCGGACGCGTCGAACCTTCGCTATCCGAGTCCTCTTAGGCCTGTGGCTTGGAAGCGGTGGGAAGCTGCGATCCGCCCGCGCTCTTGTCATCCTGCTGTTGCTGCACCGAAGCCCACTTGGCGTGCTCCTGCGAAACCAGCGACTCCACGCGCTCGGCCAGCAGCGCACGCCGCTCGGTCTCGGTGCCGCTGGCATACGGCGGCGCATTGCCGAGAAAGGTAAATTTCTCGTGCTTCAAGGCCTCGCACGTCGAGCGATAGGTAATCCAGTTCTGCTGATACTGGTTGAGGTGCAGCAGCCCTTCCAGAACGGTGATGAGGACGCCCAGCGCCGTCACCGCCACGCCCAGGCCAATGTTGATGGACTCGCTGTGCTGCACGCCGGAGATCCTCAGCGTCGTCAGCATCGGGATCAGCGCCGCCGCCACAATCTCCGTGACCTTGATGCCTTTGAACTTGTGTTGGTTCTGCGTGCTCTTCTCGTCGTACCACGCAATCTGGTCTTCCAGGCGGTCAAATATCGGATCTTGGCGATCAAGCATCGCCGGCGGCAGTGTGCTCATGGGCGAACATTCTACGGCTCGCCCGTCGGAAAGCAAAGCCAGCGGCTGTTGTGCGCTGGCCGGCGCGGGTGCCCCAGGTTCGGCCTTCTTTTGGCCTAACCTGGGAGTTGGCCGATTACTTCACCGCGAGCACCAGGAAGTAGTCCATGTCGTCATCGACCACGAGGTTGTCATGCTCTTCGAGCAGTCGATAGCCCGCCTCGCCGGCCTCGCGCAGCACGATCTCCTTGTGTACGCCGTGATTTGTGCCGTTGCCGTCGCGATCGATGATGCCAACACGCGCGCCCGGCCGCAGCGAGGATCGCAGGTTGCGCAGCAGATCCACTGGCTCGGCAACCTCGTGATAGGTCTTCAGCAGCAGCACGGCGTCAATGCTGTCGGGCGGCAGTTCTGGATTTCCAGCCTTGCCCAGAATCGTCTTGACGTTGTGCAGTTGGTCCTTCTGGATGCGGTTGTCGATGTACTTAATCGCATCGGGATTGATGTCGACGGCATACACCATGCCTGTGCTCTTCACCTTTCGCGCGGCGCGTACGGTGAACCATCCCGATCCCGCGCCGATGTCGGCAACATTCTTGCCGGGAGTGATGGCGAGGGCTTTCATCACGCCGTCAATGTGCAGCCGCTCGTCGCGGCCTTCGCTCTCGAAGATCGAGAGGTCGCCCGTGTACGGAGCACTGGTCGGACGCTGTTGTGTAGACGGGGATGCGGTGCTTTGTGCCCGAAGTGTAGACGTGCTCGCGGGCCACAAGAACAGCAGCAGAGCGCAGATAGATGCAAATCGCCGGAAGCGCATCAGGAACTCCTGCTATCCATCATGCCACTACGGAGGACGTTGCGGAGTGCAAACTGCCACGGTTTTCTGCGCCATCGCCGTCGGACCGAGACCGAGAGGAAACTGCATTGCCAGCAAGGGGCGCTAATTCCCTGCCCCTTGCAGCAGCCCATACACGCTCACCTGGTTCGCCGTGCCGACGAACACTTTGCCATTCGCGACGGTCGGCACGGTGAATTTCGAGGCCTGTCCCGGATTGTCGCGCGCCAAGCGCTGATTGGAGTTGTACAGTTCGCGCGCAAGATTGCGGGCATCGTAGGCATGAAGAACGGCCGGACCCTGATGCGCTGCGTAGTACGCGTCATTGTCGACAGCCCACACGATCCCATTGCCATTGCCGTTGGCTGATACGCTGACCGTGCTGCGCGTCAGGTGATAAATCGCGGCGCTCTGCGACACCGGCGTAGTCGACAACGTTCCATTGTGCAGAGCGAAAGCTTTGACTCCGTCCAGATGCGGACTAATGCCTGGGCCAAAATAAAGCCGGCCGTTCCAGTACGCGGGCGTTCCCATCTGCTGCCGCAGCTGGCCGGAAACTTCCTGGATCACCTGTGGATTGCCGTTGAGCGCAGTGTTGTATCCGCCGAAGTTATCGCGATTCAGCACGTAGATGTGGCCGTTCTTGCCGCTCGTAATCGCGACGTGCGGATACGCTCCGGGCTGATCAGGCAGCAGCAGCACACCCGCCGATCCCAGATCGAGGTCGTCCTTCGCCATCTTCGCCTGGCTGAATGGGGTAAAGAAATCGACCAGGTTCAGCCCACTCGCCGCCGGCCGCAACTTCACAATGCTGTCGCTGAAGTTCGCACCGGGCTGCTCGCCATAAACATCGAATGGCCCGTTAGCGATGGACAGATACAGATCGCCATTACCGTCCGCGCTGACACCGCAGCCGCTCATCCAGATGCCACCCTGATAACCATTCGGCGTCGACACCCACGCACCCGCTTGGCGCATGGTGGTTGCGTCGTAGGCGATCACCCATCCGTGATACAAGCCGGAATCGGCATTCGAGGCGAAGGCAATGTAGATCTTGCCCTTCGACAGCAACAGTGCGGTGCGCTGCAGTTGGAAGCGCGACGCGAACGACAGCACGCCATCATTGCCATCCTGGGCCGTTCCGGGATACGACGCCTGAATGATGCGCGGCCCGCCAAACTTCTCCGCGCCCGAAGTCATGTCAAGCGCGTGCAGGCGGTGATAGAAGGCACCATTCTCCTTGGTCGCCGCGACCACATACACCGTGTTGCTGGCGATGTCAATTACCGGAGTGCTGGTGATGCCGATCTCCGGCAAAATGTCGGTGGCATTGACGTCACTTGCCGACAACGTCGTAATGCCTGCATCAGGATTGAGGAAGTTCACGCGCCACAAAGGATCGGGCGTCGGCGAGTCGGCGTCGAAAGCGTAAACGCTGTCGTGCTGCGTCGCCACAATCAGGACGTTGTGGATGCCATTTCCTGGAATCGCGACTTGCGGCATGTAGAGCGGCTGCGCGTAAACGTATCCGTCAACCGGAAACGAATACAGCCTGCCAAACTTTCCCACGTTCACGTTGTCGGGCGTGAGAATCGTCTCCAGCGTGTTCTGACCGGTTCGTGCATTGTCGTTGTGATAGGTCGGCACAACCACGAAGCCAGCGGCGTTCAGCGCCTGCACGGTCAGGTAGTGGGGCTTGGGAAATGGACTAGCCGCGGCAACGAAGTCTTTGAAGTCCGCGGTGTCGGCGCGGTTGCGCTGCAGGTTGGAAAACTGCACGGCCGCAAGAACAATAGCCACCAGTGCGCCCACCGAAAACAGTTGCGAGCGGTTGCGCGAAAGTGCCGCGACTCTGTCCCAACTCTGCAGGCTGAAGTAGATGAGAATGCCGGCGCCGAGGCTGGCCAGCAGCAACCCAGTGACAGATTCTGACAACAGAACAAGAACGTTATGAACCATGAGCCAGTCAGTTGATGCACACAACGCCTACCGTAACCCAGAAAGCGCGGGAAAGTGGCGCGTGCCGAAATAAAGGGCCGCCGGGGGATGCCAAGCCACAGAAGAATCGCGCGTCAGTTCGACATGGCGATTGGATGCGCCGGCACATTATGAATGATGCCGGGAAGCCCGCTATTAATGCTACTTGAAATCACAAAAACTTTGTTAAGAAGTGTAGCGGGCGATGGATTCCATGCCGTCGAAGAGAACGCAATCTATTTCATCACCTCGTATTCCGTCTTAACCAGACCACTCGGGTAACTTTGGGTTGCGATGTGCCGTAATTGGATATCGCGCGGCAATGCGCCGAAGAGCGGAATGCCTTCTCCGATGAGCACCGGCACGCGAGTGATGGTTAGGCTATGGATGAGTCCCGCGTGCAGGAATCGCTGAATCGTGATTCCGCCATCGACGTAAAGATGCTCGGCTCCGCGAGCTGCCAGCTTCGCGACAATCTCCGCCGGCTCTCCATTCATCTGCTCCACCGTACCTTTGGGTACACGGGAGAAATCCAGAGGCCGACTGCTCAACACCACGACACGCTTGTCGCCATAAGGCCACTCGGGAAAGCTCATCACCGTGTCGAACGTTCCGCGGCCGATCACCAGCGTGTCGATGGTCGCGATGAACTCGTCGTAGCCATGCGGCTCTTCGCCACCGAACGACAGAAAATCCAGATCGCCGTTACGGCGCGCCATAAACCCGTCCACGCTGACTCCAACAAAAACCGACGTTTTCATCCCAAACCTTTCTTTCCAGCAAGAGTAGCGCCGGCATCTTTGCCGGCTGTAGCGGGGGCCTCTGGCCCGCGCGGCTAAGCGGACGCCGCCAGCACAGCCGGGCACGACCGCAGCGCTAATGGAAGTGGAAGTTCACCACCGAGGCACTGAGATCACGGAGGGAATTTCATTTGAAAAGGCTCCGTGTCTTCCGCGCCTCCGTGGTGAGATGATTTCCGGCAATGTCCAGGACCTTAACCCCACGCCAGTCGCCATCGCATGTAGAATTGATACATGGGTTTTCGCAGCAACGACTCGAATCATCCTAAAGGCAGAACGCCTCCTCCGGACGACACGCATCAGGAGGCAGCGTATCTCAAGATGCTGGGCGAGAAGCAGCGCCCGGTACGTATCAAGCTGATGGACGGGACCATACTCCGCGGCTGGATCGAGTACTATGACCGGCGCATGGTGCGGCTGACCCGCGAGGGCGCTCCCAATCTTTTCATCTTCAAACACGAGATCTCCTACATCGCCGAGGACACCATCCGCAAGACCCGTACCGACGGCCCGTCCGCGGCGCCCGGGGATAACTCCCCCAATCGATGAGCTCCTACCTGCCAGACCTGGAAGCCATCGCGCGCGAGGCCGGTACGCTTCTGATGCACTACTTCGGCCGCGTCACCATCGAATACAAAGGCGAAGTTGATCTGGTAACCGAAGCCGACCGCGCGTCGGAAAAGCTGATTGTAGAACGACTGCGCGCGCGTTGGCCGGAACATGGCATCGTCGCAGAGGAAGGCACGCGCAGTGAGATGGATGCCGAGTATCGCTGGTACGTCGATCCGCTGGATGGCACCACCAACTTCGCGCACGGATACCCGGTGTTCTGCATCTCGATCGCGCTGGCGCGAAGAGACGGTCAGCTTGAGGCTGGCGTGCTATACGACCCAACCCGCGACGAAATGTTCGCCGCTGAACGCGGCCAGGGTGCCAAGCTGAACGGCCAGGCGATCCACGTCTCCACAACAAAAGCTCTGGCGGAATCGATTCTCGGCACCGGTTTCCCCAGCCACAAGCGGCACAAGAATCCCAACATCCTCTTTTATCACCAGATCACGTTGCGCTCGCATGGAGTACGGAGGGCGGGCTCGGCGGCCCTTGATCTGGCAAACGTCTCCTGCGGGCGTTATGACGGCTTCTGGGAGTTCAACCTGAATCCCTGGGACACGGCTGCCGGAGCGCTGCTGGTGCAGGAGGCAGGTGGAAAAGTCACGCGCTTCGATGGCACGCCGTTTCGGCTCGACAGCCGCGAGGTCCTGGCCAGCAACGGGCACATCCATCAGGAGTTGATCGCACAATTCGCCGAGATCTTCGCCGGTCGGGATCTGGAAGAGTTGCCGTCAGTCGCCGAGTATGTGAAGGCGAGGGAATGAACGGCATCACGCACGAGTCTCGCGAAGCGAGACGGAAGAGCTAAGCCCAGCCTTTCAAGGCTGGGTAAAGGTCCAAAAAAACGGGGAGTCCCGGCAGGGACGACAGGCCTCTCACCCAAACACGAATCGCCGATCGTACGAGATCTCTGATTTCTGCAGCATTGTCGTGTACTCCTGCTCGAAGGTCCATTTTGCGTGATGCTGTGCCTGGCCATCGATGTAATCGATTACGACTTTCTTCTGTGATTGGCTAACGCTGAAAGCCCCGTATCCTTGCTGCCACGCGAATCGACAACCCAATTCGTTCAGCCATCGCGAACTATTGCCCTTCAAATCCTGAACCGCGTTAGCCAGCGGCATGGTCGTGGGCAAAGCGATAAGCAGGTGCAGGTGATTCGCCGTCCCGCCGGCCACTAACAGCAGGATCTTCTTCTGTCGGGCGATTCCCGCAACGTACTGCCAAAGCCGCTCAGGATCAGGGATGCTCGAAGCTCAATCCTTGGTACTGAACACGCAGTGCACCAGATTGCCGACGTGGGTGTGGGCCATGTCGCGAACGTATACGATCAGAATTGCCTCTGCAGTGACCAATAGCACTTGCTGTTGTGCCCTGTCGCCCCGACGGGGCTCGACTCTTCATACTCCACTTTCCCAGCCTTGAAAGGCCGGGCTTAGCTCTTCCGTCTCGCTGCGCGAGACTTCTTCCGAGTCGCTTCAGGAGCCATTCCAACCCACCAGATCGAGCCGCCGCACGCAATACTCTGCACCACGGGCTAATCGGCATTGCGATCGTTAGCCGGTTTGTACGGTCCCTCGAACGGCCGTTCGGCCTCGTCACAGGCCTCTGTGACTGCGTTAAAATTGATGCGTGAATAATTCGTTGTTGAACCGCACTGTTGAGAAGCGCCCTGACATGGTTCGTCTGCAGGGGCGAATCCTTTTCCTCACCGAAGATCCCGAGCTCATCAAGCGCCAACTGGCGGGCGAAGACCTGCCGTGGGACACGCAGCATCCCGAGCGCAATCCCAAGCTGCGCGATGACATCTCGACCGACGAGATCACGCCGGCGCACATCTGCTTCTTCTTCGACGAGACGCTGGGCGAGTTTCCTTACCTCGGCCTGAAGTGCGGTAACGAAACTCCCATCAAGCGCTACGACGTTAAGAATGGCGGCTTCGTCTGCGCGGTCAGCGGCAAACGCCGTGGCAAAGGTTCCAGCCGCGAGGCCTCGCCCTACGCCGAGATGTGTGCCGGCATCAAGCTGGTGATCGCGGAAAACATCGAGCGCATCTACAAGCAGAACTGCCAGAACCTCGGCGTGCTTACCTCGACCGACTTCTCGCTTATCGATAACATCCGGCGCGGCGATGAGATTCCGCTGCGCGAGTTCACGACGGGCGAAGACGAGATTACGCGTCAGGTCATCGAATACGGCGGATTGTTCCCCTTCAACGTCGCGCGCATGCAGGGCAAAGTTTTTCTGCCGCCGATCACGACCAAGCCGCGCCCCATGACGATCGCGGAGAAGATTTTCGCGCGCCACATGCTGCACGACACCAACAAGGTCGGCGTGGAGGCGGTCAAGCCCGGCGACAGCGGCTTCGCCCGCACCGATCTGCGTTTCAGCCACGAGTACGTCACGCCCATGGCATCGATTTTCTTCGAACACTTTCTCGGCAAAGATGCGAAAGTGACCGACCCCAGCACGATCATGTTTTTCCGCGACCATCTCACCTTTCTGGACGAGGTGATCTCGGAAGAGAAGCGCAAGATGGGCCTGCTCGATCTCGCCGGCCAGTTGAAACTCAAGCAGGAGGCCTTCGCGAAGGCGCAGGGCATCAAGCTGCATGGCGAGCTGAAAGACCGCAAGGGTTCGGAAGGCATCTGCCACTCCATCGTCACCGAGAGCTATGCGCTGCCCGGCCAGCTCAATGTGGGCAGCGATTCGCACACCCCGCACGTCGGCTCAATGGGCTGCGTCGCCTTCGGCATCGGCACCACCGACGTCTTCAACGCGTGGTTCACGAAAGATGTGCGCGTCAAGGTTCCCGAGTCGGTGAAGGTCATCATCCGCGGCAAGCGGCGCGACAACGTCGCCGCGAAGGATTTTATCCTGAAGCTGCTGTCGCTGGAGTACATCCGCAACGGCCACGCGCTCGCCAAAGTCATCGAGTACTCGGGCGAAGCCATCGAAGCGCTGGGCGTCGACGAGCGCGCCACCATGACCAACATGGCTGCCGAGATTGGCGGCTTCACCGGCATCGTCGCGCCGGATCAGAAGACGGTGGAGTTTCTGATGGAGCGTCGCGGCATGAGCGAGAACGAGGCGCAGACGCTGGTCGAAGGCTTGTACAGCGATCCCGATGCGCATTACGCGCACGTCATCGAACTCGACGCGACTGAGATCTATCCCATGATTGCCACACCCGGCGATCCCGGTAACGGCAAATTTATCCGCGAACTGAACACGCCGGTGCCTGTGGAGATCGCTTATGGCGGCACGTGCACTGCGGGCAAGAACGAAGATATGGACATGTACGCGGTAGTGCTGAGTGATGCGTTGCGGCAGGGCCGCCGAGTCGCCGAAAGCTGCAAGTTCTACCTGCAGTTCGGATCACAAGAGACGCGCGAGTATTGCGTGCGCAGGGGATATCTGGACATCTTCCAGCGCGCGGGTGCGCAGGTGATCGAACCGAGCTGCGGCGCGTGTATTAATGCCGGTCCGGGAGTTTCGACTCGGCCGGATCAGATCGTGATCAGCGCGCAGAATCGCAACTTCCCCGGCCGCAGCGGTCCTGGCCAGATGTATCTGGCGAGTCCGCTGACGGTGGCAGCCAGCGCGATCGCAGGCTATATCGTGGAATATGAACCGGCGGGCGAGCGCGAGCCGGCGACGGTCGCATAATCAACCCGACAGTTCATCGGTTGGTTGTATCCATCACCCACCGTACAAGCTGCAGTATGCCCGCGCCGGCGCAATAGGCGCCGAGGAGTCCGCCCACCCAGCCGATGACTGTGGAAAAACCGCCGCTGCCGTCCTCGCGCCGGGTCAGGGTCACGAGGAGCCAGGCCAAACCCCAGCAGCCCAGCGCAGCGAGCATCCACTGCCACCAATCGAGACCAGTTGGGGTTAACGACATGGCGTACTCACTCCGCGACCCATCCCGCTACTGGATTGTTATAACCCAGTTCCTGAATGATTGTGGTGGCGAGATGCCGACGTAATTCGATTAGTTTAGCGGCATTCGGCGGCAACAGCGAGTGCCAAATTTTTGATAGTATCGATATATCTACTCTACGCCTGGGATTCCCCAAGAGAGACTATAGGGAGAAACTGTTCTATGGCTTATGTAATCGCGGAACCTTGTATTGGCACGAAAGATACCGCCTGTGTCGATGCCTGCCCGGTGGATTGCATTCACCCCAAGAAGGACGAAGAGAAGTACGGCAACGAGGAGATGCTGTTCATCGATCCGGTCGAGTGTATCGATTGCGGCGCGTGCGTGCCGGTGTGTCCGGTTTCGGCAATTTTTGCGCTCGACGATCTGCCGGAAAAGTGGAAAGAGTATACCGAGCGCAACGCCAAATACTTCGGCCGCTAGCGAGGTCTGGTCAGGAAGATTGAGTAAGGGCACAGCGGATGTGCCCTTTTGCTATTGGCGGACTGCGGCACTAATCGGCGAAGACCGGCACTTCGTCGCGCTCGGCGATCTTCTTCTTGCGGCCGGGGATATGGCTGACAACCCACACCTTCAACTTGTCCATGTAGAGGTAGACTACGGGGGTGGTGTAGAGGGTGAGGGCCTGGCTGACGATCAGTCCGCCCACGATGGCAACACCCAGCGGGCGTCGGATTTCCGCGCCCACGCCCATCCCCACCGCCAGCGGCAGGGCGCCCAGCATGGCCGCCGCGGTCGTCATCATGATGGGCCGGAAACGGATCAGCCCGGCTTCGTAAATGGCCTCTTCGGCGCTCTTGCCGGTGCGTTCCACTTCCAGCGCAAAGTCGATCATCATGATGGCGTTCTTCTTGACGATGCCAATCAGCAGGATGATGCCGATCAGGCCAATGACGTCAAGCTGCATGTGGAAGAGCATCAGCGCCAGGATCGCTCCCGTGCCGGCAGAAGGCAAGGTGGAGAGAATCGTAATGGGATGGATATAGCTCTCATACAGCATGCCCAGCACGATGTAGACGGCCAGCAGAGCGGTCAAAATCAGGATCGGCTCCGACGAGAGCGAATCCTGGAAGGCCGCCGCGGTTCCCTGGAAGCTGCCGTGGATGGATGACGGCATGCGCAGGGCGAGTTCAGCCTGATCGATGGCGCGGGTTGCTGAACCCAGGTCACCACCGGGGCCCAGATTGAACGAGATGGTCACGCAGGGGAACTGTCCCTGGTGATTCACGGAGAGCGAAGTGTTGCCGGGCTCAAAGTGGGCAAAGGAAGATAGCGGCACCTGCGCGCCGCTGCTGGTGATCACGTACACGCTCTTCAAAGCGTCCGGAGTCATCTGAAACTTGGGATCAACCTCCATCACCACGTGGTACTGGTTCAGCGTCTGATAGATGGTCGAGATCTGCTCCTGGCCAAATGCGTCATAGAGCACGGCATCGATCTGCGACGGGGTAATGCCTAGCCGCGCCGCAGTTTCGCGATCGATGACGATGTTGGCTTCCAGGCCGCTGATCTGCTGATCGCTGTTCACATCCTTCAGCTGCGGAATCTTGCGGAGCTGGGTTAGCAGCTGCGGCGCCCATTCATACAACTCATCCAGATTTTCGCCGGACAAGGTGTACTGGAACTGCGCGTTCGACTGCCGTCCGCCGATCTGCAGATCCTGCACCGACTGGAAGTACAATGTCGCGCCGGGAACATGCGCCAGCTTGGGACGCAGGCGAGCGATCACCTGATCGGCGCTGACTTTGCGCTGGTTCAGAGGCTTCAGGGTGACGAACATGCGGCCCTGGTTCAGCGCGGCGTTGCCGCCGACGAAGGCCAGCACGTTGTCTACCGCCGGATCCTGCTTGACGACGCGGATAAATTCGTTGGTCTTGTCGCGCATCCCATAGAAGGAGACGTCCTGCTGGCCCATGATCGTTCCCATCAGACGGCCAGTATCCTGCTGCGGGAAAAACCCTTTTGGCACTTTGATATACAGGTACACGTTAAAGAAAACCATGATGATGGCGACGGCCAGGATCATGCGCCGGTGCCGCAGCACCCAGCCCAGCGACACCTTATAGCCATGGTTCATCCAATAGAAGCCGCGCTCGCTCATGCGATACAGCGTGCCGTGACTACCCGGATCGTGCGCCTTCAGGAAACGCGCGCACAACATCGGCGTGGTGGTCAGCGAAACCACCAGCGAGACGGCAATAGCTGCGCTCAACGTGACCGCGAATTCGTGGAAGAGCCGCCCGACCAGTCCGCTCATCAGCAGGATGGGGATGAAGACGGCGATGAGCGATGTGCTCATGGAGACAACCGTGAAGCCGATCTCGCGCGCCCCGAGCAGCGCGGCCTGATAGGGCTTCATGCCGCCTTCCACGTGGCGCATCACGTTTTCCAGCACCACGATGGCGTCGTCCACCACAAAGCCGGTCGAGATGGTCAGCGCCATCAACGACAGGTTGTTGAGCGAATAGCCGCACAGGTACATGATGCCGAAGGTGCCGACGATGGCCAGCGGCACGGCGACGCTGGGAATCAGCGTGGCGCGCACCTCGCGCAGAAAAACGAAAACCACCAGTACGACCAGGATGACGGAGATGACCAGAGTACGCTCTACGTCGCTAACCGAGGCACGGACGGTGGTGGTGCGATCGAGTCCGATATCGAGATTGATGCTCGGCGGCAGCGAAGCTTTAAGGAACGGCAGCGCCGCGATGACGCGATCAGCTGTGGCGATAACGTTGGCGCCCGGCTGGCGGAAGATAACGATTAGTACGCTGGGCTTGCCGTTGAAACTGCCCGCGTTGTAGATGTTCGAATACGAATCCGTTACAGTGGCAACGTCGGTCAGGTGAACCGGCGCGCCGTTGCGATAAGCGATGATGAGGTTCTTGTAATCCTTCGCCCGGGTGAGCTGATCATTGGCGCGGATCATCCACATCTTCTGGCCATCATCCACCGCGCCCTTGGCCTGGTTGGCGTTCTGCGCCGCGATCGCCGTACGCAGTGCCTCCAGTCCCAGGCCCATGTTGTTCAGCATCTGGGGATTGGCTTCGATGCGTACCGCCGGCTGGGACGATCCCCACACGAAGACCTGTCCCACGCCTTCCACCTGCGACAGCTTCTGTCCCATGATCGAGTCGGCCGCGTCATACATCTGGTCCTGGGTCATGGCGTCGGAGGTCATCACCAGGATGATTACCGGAGCGTCGGCAGGATTGATCTTGCGGTAGGTCGGATTGCTGGGCAGCGCCGGCGGCAGATAATTACGCGCGGCGTTGATGGCAGCCTGGACATCGCGCGCAGCCGCATCGATGTTCCGGTTCAGATCGAACTGCATGGTGATGCCGGTCGAGCCCAGCATGCTGGTCGACGTCATCTGGTTGATGCCGGCGATACGGCCGAATTGCCGCTCCAGCGGGGTTGCTACCGACGATGCCATCGTCTCCGGACTCGCGCCGGGCAGCGCTGCGCCAACCGAAATGACCGGGAAGTCGATCTGCGGCAGCGGCGCCACCGGCAGCTGCGTGTACGCCAGAGCACCGGCAAGAAGCAGCGCGAGGGTCAGCAGCGTAGTGGCGACAGGCCGCGCGATGGCTGGAGCGGAAACGTTCATAGCAAAAGATCCGTAGAGCGAGCCTTCAGGCTCGCGTCACATCACCCTGATCGTGGACTAGGGCTTTAGCCCTGGCTCTGGGGCTAAAGCCCCTGGATTTTTGTTTTGGGAGGTCTGGGTTGACGCGAACCTAAAGGTTCGCTCTACCATTCTTTCCGTGACCTCCGTGCCTCCGTGGTGAAAACTAATCTCCTACCGCTTCCGCCGGCTTGGGCGAGCGCAGATGACGCAGCGCCTGGGCCAGCCGGTCAAACCACAGATAAACCACCGGCGTGGTGTACAGCGTCAACACCTGGCTGAATATCAATCCACCGATGATGGTTATACCCAGCGGACGCCGCAGCTCCGATCCCGTTCCAGATCCGAGCGCCAGCGGTACCGCGCCGAACAGCGCAGCAAAGGTGGTCATCATGATGGGGCGGAAGCGCAGCAAGCAGGCTTCGTAGATCGCGTCCCTTGGCGACTTCCCTTCCTTGCGCTCGGCTTCCAGCGCGAAGTCGATCATCATGATGGCGTTCTTCTTCACAATACCGATCAGCAGGATGATGCCGATCAACGCCATCACGCTCAGATCCATATGGAAGAGCGTCAGCGCGAGAATCGCGCCCACACCGGCCGAGGGCAGAGTCGACAGAATCGTGATCGGATGAATGTAGCTCTCGTACAGAACGCCGAGAACGATGTACACGGTTACGATGGCCGCCAGAATCAGCCAGCCTTCGTTGGCCAGCGATGCCTGGAAGGCTCGCGCTGTACCTTGAAACGCCAGCTGAATGCTGGGCGGCAAACCCAGATCGGCGGCCGTTTGCTGAATCGCCTTCACCGCATCGCCCAGGGAAGCATCTTTGCCCAGGTTGAATGAGATGGTCACCGCCGGGAACTGTCCCTGGTGATTGATGGTCAGCGGGCCGGTGGTCGTCTCCCAATGCGCAATCGCGCTGAGCGGCACCTGACTGGTGCTGGCGGCCAGAACGTTCGTCGTGGAATTGAGGTTCACCGGTGCGCCGACGATCGCCGTATTGCCGGACGATGCGGGACTCTGCCCGCCGCCCGCCGGCACGTAGATGTTCAGCAACGCGTCGGGATCAGCGCTGAATGACGGGTCGACCTGCAGAACCACGTGATACTGGTTCAGCTGGGTGAACATGATCGAAACCAGCCGCTGGCCGAAGGCGTCGTAGAGAGTGTTATCGATGGCGCTGGCCGTGACGCCGAGACGCGAAGCGGTGCTGCGATCGATGACCAGCGTGGCCTGCGCCGCCTGGTTCTGCTGATCGGTGGCGACATCGCGCACCTCCGGCAGCGTCTTCAGCTTGTCGAGCATCTTGGCGGTCCACTGCCGCAGTTCCTTGGCGTCAGCATCCTCCAGCGTGAACTGATATTGTGTGCGGCTGACGCGGTCTTCCACCGTCAGATCCTGCACCGGCTGCATGTAGAGCGTAATGCCCTCCACACCGGCAACTTCCGTCTGCAGCCGCTTCATGATGGTGGTGACGTCGTCGTCGCGAGCGTCGCGCGGCTTCAGGTTAATCTGAATGCGGCCGCTGTTGGGCGTGGTGTTCGTGCCGTCGACGCCGATGAACGAGGACAGGCTCTCGACGTCTTTATCTTTGAGAATTGCCGCAGCCAGCTCCTGCTGCCGCTCGGCCATCGCCTTAAACGAAATGCTCTCCGGCGCGTCCGAAATGCCCATGATCACGCCAGTGTCCTGCACCGGGAAGAAGCCCTTGGGCACCACGATGTACATGTAGATGGTGGCTATCACGGTTGCGATGACCACCAGCAGCGTCGCCACCTGATGATTAAGGACGAACTTCACCGTTCGCCCATAGAAGGCGATGGTGTTGTTGAACATCCGCTCCGACCAGTCATACAGCTTGCTGTGCTTCTCCTGATCTCGCTGCTTGAGCAGCAGCGAGCACATCATCGGCGTCAGGGTGAGCGAGATGACCGCCGAGATCAGGATGGTCGTGCTGAGGGTGACGGCAAACTCGCGGAAGAGCCGGCCAACGATGTCGCCCATGAAGAGCAGCGGAATCAGCACCGCGATCAGCGAAACGGTCAGCGATACGATGGTGAAACCGATCTGCCCGGCGCCCCGCAGGGCGGATTCCAGCGGTGTATGGCCCTCTTCGATGTAACGATCGATGTTCTCGATCATCACGATGGCGTCGTCGACGACAAAGCCGGTCGAGATGGTCAACGCCATGAGCGAGAGGTTGTCGAGCGAGTAGTTCAGCAGGTACATCACGGCAAAGGTGCCGACAATGGAGAGCGGGACGGTCACGCTGGGGATGATGGTCGCCGACAAAGTTCGCAGGAAAAGGAAGATCACCATCACCACCAGGGCGATGGTCAGCATCATTTCGAACTGGACGTCTTTGACGCTGGCGCGGATGGTGTTGGTGCGGTCGGTCAGAACCGTGACCTTGACCGAGGCCGGCAGGTTGGCCTGCAGCTGTTTCAGGCGCAACTTGATGCTGTCGACAACTTTGATGATGTTGGCGCCAGGCTGCCGCTGAATGTTCAGAATGACCGCAGGCGTGGTGTTCATCCACGCCGCCTGATTTGTATCCTCCGGCCCGATGACTACGCTAGCCACGTCCGACAAGCGCACCGGGTTGCCGTTCTTGTAGGCGACAACGCTGTCGGCATACTCCTTTGGGCTCAGGATCTGGTCGTTGGCGCCGATGGTGAACGACTGCCGATTGTCCTGCAGCTGTCCTTTCGCCTGATCGATGTTGATCTGGCCGATGACCGTGCGAAGCTGCTCCAGGCTCATGCCATAGGAGGCCAGCGCCGTGGGATTGGCCATGATGCGAATCGCCGGCTTCTGCCCGCCGCTGATGCTGACCAGTCCGACGCCGGGCAACTGCGAGATCTTCTGCGCGAAGGTCGTGTCGGCCAGGTCTTCCACTTGCGGCAGCGGCATGCTGTCGGAGGTCATCGCCAGGGTCAGGATCGGCGCGTCGGCCGGGTTGACCTTGCTGTAGATCGGCGGCGTGGGCAGATCGTTGGGCAGGAAGGTCTGGGCTGCATTGATCGCGGCCTGGACTTCCTGCTCGGCGACATCGATGTTCTCTTCGAGATTGAACTGCAGGGTGATGACCGAGGCGCCGAACGAACTGCTCGAGGTCATCTGGCTCAAGCCGGGAAGTTCGCCGAATTGCCGCTCCAGCGGCGCCGTAATCGATGAAGCGGTAACGTCGGGGCTGGCGCCGGGATAGAACGTGACAACCTGGATGGTGGGGTAATCGACCTGCGGCAGGGCCGAGATAGGCAACTGCTGATAGGCCACGAGTCCTACCAGCAGCAGTCCCACCATCAACAGCGAGGTTGCGATGGGCCGAAGAATAAACGGCCGCGAAATACTCATGTCTGCGATCCGATAGTACCGCCCGTCGAGCTGCCGGTGCGTTGCTTGGCCGGAGCCTGAGGAGCAACCTTCATGCCCGCCGACAACTTCTCCTGACCGTCGGTGACGACCCGGTCGCCACCCTGCAAACCGGATTGAACTACCACCGTGGTTCCCTGCGTCAGCGCAATCTTGATTGGCCGCATTTGCACGGTGTTGTTGCTGTCGACCGCGTATACATAACTGCCATCGGGACCGCGCTGTACGGCACTGGCCGGCGCGGTGATTGCGTCTTTGCGCGTTTCCAGCAGCAGGTGAGCATTGACAAACTGGTTCGGCCAAAGCGTATTGTCCGTGTTGGCAAAAGTCGCCTTCAGCTGAACCGTACCAGTGGTTTGATCGATCTGGTTGTTGATGGTGAGCAAAGTTCCAGTCGCCAATTTTTGCGAATCATCGCGACTGTAGGCGTCGACCTCCAGTGGTCCCAGCTTCATGCGCTGGGCGACTTCCTGCAATTGATCTTCGGGAATGGTGAACACCAAAGATATGGGATGCAGCTGCGTGACCACGATCATTGCAGTTCCGGCGGCTGCGGTAACGTAGTTGCCTGGGTCAACCATGCGCAGTCCGATGCGCCCTTCGACCGGAGACTTGATGTAGCAATAGGTGAGGTTCAGCTGGGCATTTTCGATCGCGGCCTTATCTGCGCCAATAGTGCCTTCGTAGGTACCGAACGACGCTTCCAGCGTGTCCAAATCCTGCTTGGCAATCACGCCCTGCTCATACAAAACCTTATTGCGCTCATATTGCGCCTTGGCATTGACTAGCTGAGCCTCGTCTTTGGCCAAATTGGCTTTTGCCTGATCCAATGCGACCTGGTACGGCCGCGGATCGATGACGAGCAGCAACTCACCCGCGCGGACGTCCTGGCCCTCGCGAAAATTCACCTGCATGATCTGGCCGTCGATCCGGGTTTTAATGGAAACCGTGTTGAGGGCCTGCACCGAGCCGAGGCCGACAATGTACTCGTTGAAATCACCCTGCTTGACGGTGCCAACTCCAACCGGTACAGCCGGCGGGGTGGTGGGCTTGGCGGCCTTGGCCGATTGCGAACTGCAGCCAGAGAGAACGGCGCAGATGGCCAGCGCCATTGCCACTACCAGGCAAGTTCCCCAGAAGGCTCCACCTCTGCGTCTTCCGAGGGCAAGAAACGCCCCTGTCTTCACACACTCCTCCTCGGAACATCTGCTTCACCACGGAAACACCGAAGGCACGGAGTTTTTTTGCGGAAAAATCCTTGCCGTGATTCCCCTGCTTCCATGGTGACTTCTTCCTGCGGGCAGGCGACCAGCTAGGGCCTGCTTCACCGGACGGTGAGCGTTACCGCTACTCGTCCATTATGACTGTAACTGCAATCTGATGCATTAGTTGCAGTACTATTAGATCATTACCTATTAGACCGGATGGGGTGCCTGACCGCAGTTAAGAGTGGGTGAAGGAAGGTTAAGAAGTGTGAAGCCTGACAGCACATCTCGAAACAATTCTTCACCGCCGCCGCGACGAGGAAAAGGCAAAATAAGTGCAGTGAATCGCCTGCTCATCGTCGATGACGATCACGGTCTCGTCAACCTGCTGAAGCGCTTTCTGGAAGGCGAGGGATTTCGCGTGGACGCGGCCTATGATCACGCTTCCGGCTTGAGCGCCGCCCTGGCGCGCGAGCACGAGCTCGTCATTCTGGATGTGATGCTGCCCGGCGGGTCGGGGTTCGAACTTTTGAAGGCTCTGCGCCAGCAGTCGTCGGTTCCGGTGCTGCTATTGACCGCGCGCGGCGAAGCGGTTGATCGCATCCTGGGTCTGGAAATCGGCGCTGACGACTATCTCGCCAAGCCTTTCGATCCGCGCGAGCTGGTGGCGAGAATCCGCGCCATCTTTCGCCGCACGCGCGAAGCCGCTGCTCCGGCCACGCACGGCGAACACGAAGAAAATCTCGTGGTCGGAGACATTAACATGTCGGTGGCCACTCGCACCGTCAGCTGCCGCGACATTCCTGTCGATCTCACCTCAGTCGAGTTCAATGTTCTGGAGCTTTTGCTGCGGCACGCCGGCAGCGTAGTCACGCGCGAGCAGATTGCCGAAGTCGCGCTCGGCCGTCCGCTGAATGCATTTGATCGCAGCGTCGATGTGCACGTCAGCCGCTTGCGCAAGAAGCTGGCAAACTGCCCGAGTGCTGACGATTCGGGGTCCGCCAGTTTTGCACGGACTGCGGTGGAGGATCTCATCCGCCCCATCCGCGGCGTCGGCTACTTCCTGGCCGCCAGCACCTCAGGCGACGCAAAAGCGGTGTCTGCCGCTGGTCCCACCGTCGAGCCCCCGGAGAAGAGCCGGGTATGAATCGTCGTCTGTTCTGGAAGATCTTCCTGCCCTTCTGGGTGGCGCAGGCGCTGCTGTTGGGTGCGCTTTATCTGCGCGTTCACTATCGCATCACCTCCGAGCATCCCTGGTGGATCCAGCCGGAGCGCCGCGAGATGCCTGCGTTGGCGAATCTCGCCGCGCAGCGCTTTGAGCAGCAGGGCCCGGCGGGATTGCAGGAGTTGTTAGACAGCCTCTCCCTGCCCCACCGTTCGCGCTTCTGGATGCTCGATGCCAGCGGGAATGAGCTGACGGGGCAAATCGTTCCGGAGCCCATCCTGCAGGGAGCGGCTGCAGCGGACAAGAAGGAAGGCCTATACAGCTCGTATGAAGCAAATATCCTCTCGGCACGGGCGACCACGGAGCGTGGACAATATCTTCTGATCGCCGAGCTGACCCCGCCGCCGCTGGCCGAGCGCATTCCTGGCGACATCCTGTGGACGTTGAAGCTGGGAACAATCTTCTCGGCGATCATGTGTCTGGTGATTGCCCACTACCTCACCAAGCCAATCGAGCACCTGCGCGATGCCACGCATGAGCTGGCGCGTGGCAATCTCGACATTCGCGCCGGCGAAAACCTGGGGAATCGCCACGACGAAATTGCCGAACTGGTGCGCGACTTCGATACCATGGCGGGCGAGTTGCGCAACCAGATTCAGAGCGAACGTAATCTGCTGAGCGGCGTCTCGCACGAGTTGCGCTCGCCGATCGCGCGTATCCGGCTGGCGCTGGCGCTGGCCCGCAATGCCGGGGATGACGAGCGCACCGAGATGCTGAACCGCATTGAGCAGGACACGATTCAGCTGGATTCGATGCTGGAACAGATCCTGACCGTCGCGCGGCTGGAAAGCGGACAGCAGAAGCCGAAATTTGAGCAGCTTGTCCTCAACGACGTGGTCGACGACGTCTTGCACGATGCCAAGTTCGAAGCCGCGGCAACTGGAGCGGAGATTACCTATCGCCCGGGCGCGGAGATCAAGGTCAACGGCGATCCCGGCCTGCTGCGCAGCGCGGTCGAGAATGTGGTGCGCAATGCCATTTTCTACTCCGGCAAAGAGGGTAGGATCTCCGTCTCCCTCTTCAGCAGCGAGCGCAACGCGGTGATCAGCGTCCGCGACAACGGGCCCGGCGTTCCGGAGAATGCGCTGCCACTGCTCTTCAAGCCGTTCTATCGCGTCGACGATTCGCGCGGCACTAACACCGGCGGCATGGGACTCGGGCTCGCCATCGTGCGCAATGCCGTTGCCATGCACGGCGGCAGCGTGTCAGCGAAGAACGTGTCGCCACACGGACTCGAAGTCGAGATTAGCTTGCCGACGCTGGCGCCCCCTCCCGCCGGGCGACGAAGCAGCTCCCAGGTGAAGCTGGCGCAAATCAGCAATTAGCAATTAGCGATTAGCCTTTAGCCAACCGTAGTTCATCTTCCGCACTTTCATACCTCATGGTTGTCATCCTGGAACGCAGGCGGCTTGTTTTGGCCGCCGGAGTCGAAGGACCCCTATATTGGTACGCTGCAGACAGTTGTGGCTTGACGGCATTAGCTTGCGTCAGCAATCAAGAGATCGCGGAGAAATCTGCGCCATGGTTGGCCCGAGTCTCGCGAAGCGAGACGGAAGAGCTTAGCCCAGCCTTTCAAGGCTAGGTAGGCATCTCCAAAGAACCCGAGTCCCGTAGGGACGGCAGGACCGCAGATCCCTCCGCTCGGACTGAAGTCCTCGGTCGGGATGACACGGTGAATGTGCATTGGCTAATTGCTAATCGCTAATCGCCGCCTCCCGCACTGACATACTTTCCGCTCGCGTGATAGCTTATCCCTTCCGGAACGAACGCCATGTTTACCAACGACCTTCTGCAGGGCAAGCGCATCCTCATCACCGGCGGCGGCACGGGCATTGGCCGCGCCATGGCCGAGCGATTTCTCCAGCTCGGCGCAACCGTTTACATCTGCGGCCGGCGTGCTCAAGTCGTCGAGCAGACGGCCAAGGAACTTTCTGCCTCGACCGGCGGCACGATTGAAGCCTTCGCATGCGATGTCCGCTATCCCGAGGACGTCGATCCGCTCATCGACAAGCTGTGGGCCAAAGGCCCGCTCGACGTGCTGGTCAACAACGCGGCCGGCAACTTCCTGGCAAAGACGGAAGAGCTTTCGCCGAACGCCTTCGACGCCGTCATCGGCATCGTGCTGAAGGGCACGATCAACATGACCCTGGCCTGCGGCCGCCGCTGGCTGAAGGAACAGCACAAGGGCGTCGTCCTGAGCATCGCGACGACCTATGCCGACACGGGCTCGGCTTACGTTGTCCCCAGCGCGGTTGCGAAAGCGGGAGTGGTCGCGCTGATGCGCAGCCTGGCAGTCGAGTGGGGCGGACGCGGCATTCGCACCGTCGCCATCGCGCCAGGAGCGATTCGTACCGAAGGCGCTTTCTCGCGGCTGCTGCCGACGCCGGAGCTGGAGAAAGCGCTGCTGGAGCACAACCCGTTGCATCGCTTCGGTACCTTGGACGAGATTGCGAACCTGGGCGCGTTCCTCATCAGCGATCACGCGGGGTACATCAATGGCGAGATGGTATACATGGACGGAGGCGAGATGCTGGCCGGCTCCAGCAGCTTCAGCCTGATGGGGCGCCGCATCCCCGATTCGGCGTGGCAGATCATGAAGCCGAAGAAGTCATGACTGAAAGAATCGCCATCTCCGAGCTCGGGCCGCGCGAAATTCGCTCGCCGCTGCGCCTCGATGCGCTCGGCCCCGTCGAGACAACCTTCATCCTCGACGAGATGACCTATCGCAACCCGCTGGAACTGGGCGACTCGACCCAGCTCTTTGAGCGCGCCGGTCCGCGCGAGCATTTGTTCTTCGATCCCGCCAAGACCAAGGTCGCGATCGTTACCTGTGGCGGCCTTTGTCCCGGCCTGAACAACGTCCTGCGCTCGGTCTATCTTCAGCTGCACTTCCACTACGGCGTTCCTGCGGTAATGGGAATTCGTTATGGGTACTCCGGCTTCTCGCCGGAAGCGCCCAGGCCACCGATGTGGCTGAACGCCGAGGCGGTCAACGACATTCACCAGCGTGGTGGGACGCTGTTGGGCACCTCGCGCGGCCCGGTCAGCCCGGACATCATCGTGGATTTCCTGGAGCAGCGCGGCATCAACATCCTGTTTACGGTTGGCGGCGACGGCACGCAACGCGGCGCTCACGCCGTAGCCGAGGAGATTCAGCGGCGCAAGTTGAAGATCTCGGTGGTCGGAATTCCCAAGACCATCGACGACGATGTCCAATACGTCAACCGCTCCTTCGGCTACTTTACGGCGATCGAGAAGGCCAAGGAGGTCATCGACTCGGCCCACGTGGAGGCGCACTGCGTGCACAACGGCATCAGCATCGTGAAGGTGATGGGACGCGACTCGGGCTTCATCGCCTCAGGCGCGACGCTTGCCAGCCAGGAGGTGAACTTCACCCTGGTTCCTGAGGTGCCGTTCAAGCTGGAGGGCGAGCGCGGGCTGTTGGCTTTGCTGCATCGCCGGCTGCTGGAGCGGAAGCACGCGGTGATCGTGGTGGCCGAAGGCGCGGGGCAGCACCTGATGCCGCCGTTGGAGGAGCACGACGCCTCGGGCAACCTGCTGCATCGCGATATCGGGTTGTTTCTGCGGCACAAGATTCGCGACCACTTTGAGGCGCAACGCTTCCCGGTGGTCATCCGCTACATCGACCCCAGCTATTACATTCGCAGCGTGCCGGCATCGACCGTCGACTCGGTGCTGTGCGATTCCTTCGCGCGCAACGCCGTCCACGCGGCGATGGCAGGCAAAACCGATATGATCATCGGCCTGCAACACGGCGTGTTCATCCACGTGCCAATTCCGATGGCGACGACGGAGCGCAAGCGGCTGTCGAACGAAGAATGGGCGATGGTGGTGACAGCAACGGGCCAGCCGGACCTGACTTAAGTCCCCGTCGTGAATTTCTGTTGCCGAACGTGGTTCTTTTCTTCTTAGAGCCGTTTATCGCTGCTCAGCATTGTCTATAATCCCGCCCATGAAAAAGCTTTTGCCGCTGCTTCTCATCATGATGGTGGTGATCTCGGCGCCGGCGTTCGCGTCGAGTAAACACCATCACAGTAAGCATCACAACCATTCCAGTCACCACCATTCTTCGCATCACACGAGCTAACGCTCCAGGCTGTAGCGCGAGCGATGCCAACTTCCAGGCCGGCGTGAACGTTGCCGCCGGCCTTGAATTTTGAAGTAGCGCCGGGCTCTTGCCCGGCTGTCCTAGCGGCGTCCCGGCCGACAGATCTCCACGCGAGCCTGAGGCTCCGACACAGCCGGCCGGGAGGCCGACGCTACTCCCGAATTCTCTGTATCAGTCTGGCCGGATGCCCATGACCGCCATCATGCGACCGGTCTTGCCGAACTCGGCGCGATGGGAGAAGAAGCGCGTGGTATCGCAGGCAGTGCAGCCGTCGACCACGCTGATGTGCTCCTCGCGCAGGCCGGCGTCTTCCAGTTGGCGGCGATTGGCTTCGACCAAGTCGAGATGAATCTCCGGCCCCAGATCGCCGTGACCCGGCGCGCGCTGGTTCAGAAACAGCAGCGGATAGCGTACGTGAATGGCGTTGGAGTCGAAGACCTCTTCGAAGAGATCGTCGGCGTAAGAGAACTGCGATTCGAACTCGCTGCGGACCTCATGGCCAACTCGGTAACAGCAACGCCGGATGCATGGACCAATGGCCGCCCGCAGATCGCGGGGCAAAGAGCCGAACTGATGCCGCATCTCGCCAACACCTTTTTCCACGATGCGCGCCACGGTTCCTCGCCAGCCGGCATGGAATGCGGCGACGACGCGCCGCTTCATGTCGGACACCAGCACCGGGACGCAGTCGGCAGTCTTGATCGCCAGAAGCAAGCCGGGAGCGTTGGTGATCAGGCCGTCGCCGGTGAGCGGCTCTGTTGCCGGCGCGCTCACACGATGCACGATGGAGGAATGAATCTGCTTGAGCTGCAGCAGCGGCCAGGGCTTGCCGCTGGCGTCGGTCGCGCGGAGAGCCGCAAGAAATGATCGGCGATTGTGCTCGACGTTGTCCTTGGTGTCGTGCTGGGTGAGGCCGAGATTCAGCGTCTTGCCGCCGTAGCAGGCGGAGACGCCGCCCAGCCGGGTGCTGAAGCCGTGTACCAGCCAGGGCAAGGATGAGAAGACAGGGGCGCGCAGGATCTCCAGCGCGCCGCCGGGCGATAGGCGCGACCGTTGGATGTCCAGCACGGATTTTGGATTTCTTCGGGGAGCAGGCACAGTTTGATTCTAGAGCAGCATTGTAGTGTCGTGGGAAGAGTGTCGCCGGCTGAAGCCGGCTTAGCAGACTAGAGGCAAAGCTATCGGCACGAGTAAACTCGTGCCCTGACACATTAAGAATGCTGCTCTACTACATTACCGATCGCAGAGCCTTCGGCGGAGGCGACGCTCGACAGAGAACCTCTCTTCTGCGGCGAATCGCGCATGCCGCACGTGCTGGCGTGGACTACATCCAACTGCGCGAGAAGGACCTCAGGTCGCGCGATCTTGAACGACTGGCACGCGAGGCAAGGAGCGCCGTGCGCGACAACTCAGCAGTCACCAAACTACTCATTAACAGCCGCACCGATTTCGCGCTAGCCTGCGGCGTCGACGGAGTTCACCTGGCATCCGGGGAGTTGGCGACGTCCGAGATTCGCTCGTTGTGGAAGAAATGCAGCGACCGCGAATCGATCATCGGCGTGTCTGCGCACTCCTTAACGGATGTGCAGCGCGCCAAATCCGAAGGCGCCGACTTCGCGGTGCTGGCGCCGATCTTCGAGAAGGTGCAGATTGGCGCCAAAGGCATTGGCATGGATGCGCTTCGTGAAGCGTGTTCGGCCATAAGAGAGAGTTCTCCGGCCGGGCGTTTCGCCGTGTTAGCGCTGGGGGGAGTGAATCTCACAAATGCTCGCGATTGTCTCCAGGCCGGGGCAGACGGAGTTGCGGGAATCCGGCTGTTTCAAAGCGGCAATCTCCGCGAAACGGTAAAGCGGCTGCGCCAGCTCTAGCATTCAGCGAGGCAGTCGAATCTAGTGTCCCTCCACGTCGCGCGCCAGCGCCTTCAGCAGCATGTTGATCAGTGAGAGCACGATCGCCCCCACAAACGCCGGCAGAAAGCCGGTTACGACAAAATTCGGCCGCAGCAGCGAGGAAGCGAACATCAGCATCAGCGCATTGATGACCCACCAGAAAACGCCGAGCGTTAGCACCGTCAGCGGTAGGGTGATGATCTTCAGAAACAGGCCGAGCGTGGCATTCACCAGGCCGATCACCAGCGCCGCGATCAGCGCCGCGGTAAAGCCGCGCACATGAAATCCCGGCATGACGTGCGAGACGATCAGCAGGCCGATCGCGCTCAACAACCAATTCAGCAGCAGACGCATAATTTTCCTTTCCCCAGTCCAGACCGGAATTGCCTTTGTCACCGATGACGCCGGGCGCAAGATCGCAGTTCTTATCGACCCGTTCAATTCTCCTGACAGGAAACCGGTGAATCAACTCCCTCAATATTTTGTCTCGGCAAGGGCTCGTTCGAGCGTTTCCCGGATCAGACGCGTGTAAGGAATGCCGCGCGCCCTGGCCCTGGCTTTGAGTGCCACCAGCAAGCCATGTGGAACGCGCATGTTGATCTGTTCGTCCTTGCTTTCAAATTCAAAGCGCGCCGGTTTGAACTGAGAAAAATCGAGCTCCGACAAGTCTTGCGACAGGAAGTTTTCCGCTTGCTTATCGCTCTTCAGCCTGGGCACTCTCTTCTTTTTCATAGGCGGCGATCTCCTTCGCATGCATGTATCGAGCGCTCACCGGGCGAACGAGGCGTTGCCTGTTCCTCACCCGGAAAGTAAAGGCAACGAACAATGGTCGTCCCCTCCCGGTCCGGCCTACGGCAATCATGCGGTCTTCTTGCCGCGAGTGCTTGGGATCTGGCGCAACGCGGAAATTGCCCATGAATAATGCCTCGATCTCCGCGACGGGTACGCCGTGCTTCTCGCACTTTTCGCGATTGCCCTCGTCCCAGTCAAACCCTGAAACGTGCAGAGTTATCATAGCAGGCTGCTATACACATGTATATACAGTGCCCCGGGGGACTGTGATTCCCCACGTGTGGCCGGCAGAAATCGTCGCCTCCGGCTTCTCGCTCTCAGATCGCTTCCAGCACCGCCTTCAGATACTTCCAGAATCCCTGCACGGAAGGTATTTCCACGCGCTCGTTGGGGCTGTGCGGACCGACGATGGTTGGCCCGAACGACACCATCTGCATGCCCGGATACTTTTCGCCGATGACGCCGCACTCCAGACCGGCGTGCATCGCGATGAGGCTGGCCGGGTGGCCGAAGACCTTCTCGTGCACCGACTGCAGCTTGCGCACGATATCGCTGGCGGGCTCCGGCTTCCATCCCGGATAGCCGCCACTGTGCTCAAGATCGAAGCCGGCCAGACGGCACGCGGTTGCAACCATGCGCGCCGCACCGAGCTTGCTGCTCTCGATGGCGCTGCGCTGGCTGGTGACGATCTCGATCACGTCACCCTTCGTCGCTACCGTTGCCAGGTTGGTGGAGTTCTGCACCAGGCCCGGGACGTCGGGACTCATGGCCAGCACACCGTGATGCAACGTAGCGAGCAGATATACGGCCTGCTTGGCGTCGTTCGCGTCGATCACCTTCGCCGGACGCTCGACCTTCTCGACCGTGACCTGCAGATCGGGATCGAAGCCACCGAGATCAGCTTTGTGCTCGGCTTCCAGCCTCTTGATGAGCGCCTTCAATTCCGGTTCGCGCTTGGCATCCAACGCGATCACCGCGGAGGCTTCGCGCGGAATCGCATTCTGAGCGCTGCCGCCGGTGAGGTTCGCAATCTCGATCGGCAGCGTTTCCATCGCCGTCTGCAACACGCCGGCGAGAATCCGCACCGCATTGCCGCGTCCCTGATTGATATCGATGCCGGAGTGACCACCTTTCAGCCCAGACACTTTGATCCGCCAGCCGGCATCGCCCTTCGCGTCGAGCAACGCGACCTTGCGGCGCGCCGTGGTCTTGACGCCGCCCGCGCAGCCGATGCAGATCGTGTCCTTCTCTTCGTTGTCGAGGTTGAGAAAGTATTTCGACTTGAGCATTCCCGGCGGAAATTCCGCCGCGCCGGTCAGCCCGGTCTCTTCGTCAATGGTGAAGACAAACTCCAGCGGACCGTGCGCAATGTCGCTGCTCTCCATCACCGCCAGCGCCGCGGCAACCCCCACGCCGTTATCCGCGCCCAAGGTTGTTCCATCGGCCTTCAGCCAGTCGCCGTCACGCTTGATCTTGATGGGATCGGTGTCGAAGTTGTGCGCTGTGCCTTCGTTCTTCTCGCAAACCATGTCGAGATGACCTTGCAGCAGAGCCATGGGCGCCGATTCGCGGCCGGCGTGCGCGGGCTTGCGAATCACCGTATTCCCGACTTTGTCGTGGGTCGCTTCCAGCTTGTGTTTCGCAGCAATCGACAAAACATAATCGCGGGCGGCCGCTTCTTTGGTCGAGGCGCGAGGAATCGCCGCCAGCGCATCGAAATGCTTCCACAACTCCTTCGGTTCCAACTCAGCCAGTGCAGGTGTCATAACACGCTCCAATTAGTGCACACCAATCGTACAGTGCCGATGCGCAACTGACGAGTCGGCAACAGCCTTTGTTCACCACGGAAGCACGGAAACCACGGAAAGCAAGCAAGTAAAAAGAAGGAATACAGAAAACGCTAATCCGTGCTCTCCGTGGTGATGGTCTCTTCATGTGATCTCGGCAGCGATTCCCATTCCGAAACTCGCGTCCCATTCTGCACCTCCCGTCACTGTTTCCACAGAACCAATTGCGCTAAGGTCAAATAGGATCGCTTTGGACAAGGTAGGTCACAGCAAAGCTGCATCGCGTTGAGCAAGACGATGCGATGGCGAGGCGATCGCTCAATCTCCCTCCTGCTGCCGGACGGCGCCGGCGGCCAATCCAAGACCCGAAAGTCTTCGCCTTCATGGCTTCGTAGCCAGATACGAACGCTTCTATGGGCGCGCCGCACGTCGCCGCCCGCTCAGCAGGAGGGTTTTCGAGATGCTCGGGAAACACCTACCAGCGCGGCTTGCTGTCATCGCCTGCATCATCCTCATCGTGCTCACAACGCTTCCGGTCGCGGCGCAGACGCTGATTAGAACCGTCACCGCCGGATCTCAGCCGGTGGCGCTCGCCTACAACCCGACGACGAACAAGATCTACGTTGCCAACCAGACCAGCAACAACGTAACCGTCATCGATGGCGTGACCTACAGCACCAACACGGTCACGGCGGGAGAGGCGCCGGACGCGCTCGCGGTCAATCCAGCCACCAACCGGATCTACGTTGCCAATGGCAGCAGCAACACGGTCACTGTAATCAATGGCGCCAACAACAGCACCGCAACTATTTCGGTGGGGGATTATCCCATCGCGGTCGCGGCAAATCCGGTCACGAATAAGATCTACGTCGCCAACTACTACGCGAACACCGTAACCGTGATCGATGGCGCGACCAATCACACCACGACGGTCAACACCGGACAGAGCCCCATCGCCGTAGCGGCCGATCCGGCGACCAACCAGATCTATGTGGCCGACAACGGCAGCGAACAACTGACCATCATTAACGGGGCGACGAATTCAACCACCTCGGTAAGAGTGGGCAGCTATCCGCGCGCCATCGCCATCAACCAATACACCAACGAGATTGTTGTCGCGAACTACGGTTCCAACAATGTCTCCATCGTCAACGGCGGAACGCTTTCGGTCACCAACATCAACGTGGGATCCGCTCCCTCGGCGCTTGCGGTCAATCCCGTACGCGACGAGGTCTACGTAGCCAACCACGGTGACGGCACCGTCACCATCGTCAACACCTACTCGCTGACCACCACCACCGTTACTTCCGGCACTTATCCTGAAGGCGTCGACGTCGATCCCATCACCAATACGGCTTACGTCAGCAACTTCACCTGGGACGGCTCGGTCACGGCGGTCGACGGAACCAACGATTCCACGACATCGGTACTGGTTGGGAACTATCCGACGGCGGTTGTAGTGAATTCGCCGCAACGGCTGGTGTATGTGGTCAACAGCGCCGGCAACAGCGTTTCGGTGATCGCCGGGGCCAACGCCGCCCCGCTGCAATTCGTTCCCGTGACACCTTGCCGGGTCGCCGATACGCGCCAACTGAACGGCCCCTTCGGCGGACCCTACCTATCCGGCGGAAGCGTGCGCAACTTCGCCATTCCGCAAGGTAGCTGCAGCATTCCATCCGCGGCCATTGCCTATTCGCTGAACGTCACCGTGGCTCCGCTGCAAGGCCGTCCGCTGGACTTCCTTACCGTCTGGCCTGCGGGCGAATGGCTGCCCGACATCTCTACCCTCAACTCGCCCGACGGCCGGGTCAAAGCCAACGCGACCATCGTTCCCGCCGGGGCTTCCAGCGCGGTCAGCGTTTATGCCACCGATTCCACCAATCTCATCCTCGACATCAACGGCTACTTCAAGGTCCCGGCTGGCGGGACGCTGCAGTTCTATCCGCTGCCGCCGTGCCGCGTAGTTGACACCCGCGCGGGATCGAACCAACCGCAAGGACTAGGTCCCCCGTCGCTGCAAGCTCAGCAGGTGCGGGATCTGCCGATTCTTTCCAGCCCGTGCCTGCCGCACGGAACTAATCCGCAAGCCTACTCGTTCAATGTGACGGTCGTGCCTTATCCTGCGGGACAACCCCTGGCTTATCTGACCGCCTGGCCCAGCGACCTGCCGCAACCCACGGTTTCGACGCTGAACAATCCGACCGCGACGGTCGTCGCCAACGCGGCGATCGTGCCGGCCGCGCTCGACGGCGATATCGATGTCTACGCTTACAACAGTACCGATCTCATCATCGACATCAACGGCTACTTTGCAGCGGCGGCGAGCGGGCTGTCGTTGTATCCTTCGGTGCCCTGTCGCGTCATCGACACGCGGTCGTCGGGAGGAGTGTTTTACGGCGAACGCAATCCGCCGGTGGACGTGGCCAGTACCCAGTGCCTGATTCCCGCTTCGGCCCAGGAATACGTCTTCAACGCGACTGTCGTGCCGTCGGGCTCGTTGGGATATCTGACGCTGTGGGCTGATGGCAGTCCGATGCCTTCGGTCTCGACTCTCAATGCCACTGATGGAGAGGTGACGTCGAACATGGCGATCGTGAGCAACGTCGACGGCAAAGTCGACGCCTACGCCCACGGTTGGACCAACCTCATCCTGGACATCTCCAGCTACTTCGCGCCGTAGGGGCGGCAACAAAGGGCGGAAAGGTCACGCAAAGTTGTGCTTGCGGTCTACTTCCCCGCCCCGCTCTCCGTGATCGCAAACACCTGCCCCGGGACGGGCGCGAGGAACGGGATCACGTATCCCTTTACGCCAAAACTGCCGGTCTTGTTGGCCTCGACCACGCCCTTGTGCACGAACCCGCCCATCTGGAACGAGGACGCCTTCAAATGGAAGACGTACATTCCGTTTTGCGAATCGCGCAGCGTGACCATATCCGGCGTCAGGTTCTTGACCACCAGCAGAATTTCTCCGCCCATGTCTTCGTCGTGGTCGGGGCCTTGCCCGGCTGATTTTTCCTTCGCCTCGCGCTTTTCTTCCGCTTCGTGCTTCTCGTTGGCCTCGCGGCTGGCCTTCGGTACCTGGAATCCGGAAACCAGCTTTTGAGCCTCGTCGATGTTGGTCGCGGGATAGTTGCCCGGCAGCCACAGAGGATCGGGCAGCTCCTGCGGGCCGTCGAGGCTCTGATAGAGCAGCGACTGTTCGCCTTGCTTCACGTCACGCGCCTCCGGACGCATGCTGAACTCCGCCACCACCATGGGAAAGGCGATAGCCTTCGATCCTTCGGCGATCACCAGCGGCCGCGATCCTGGTTCCATGCCATTAGGAATGGCGAGGTACACGCTATCCAGCGTCTCGGCGAGAATGCGTGCGGGACTCTCCAGAAACGCCGCGAAGGTTTTGCTGGCGTCGCCGCTGAATGGCCCGCGCACCACGCACAATTGCCCCTTCAGGCAAAGCGCCGGGGCCAGGTACGAGGTCGGCCGCTTCGGCTTGGGCGAGTTCGGAAGGCTGATCGCCTTCGACACCTGCACGCCGGAGCTGCTATCGGTGGGGTGGAAGAGAACGGCCAGCTCGAGTTGTCCCGGCGGAATGGTCAGCACCACCGGCCCACTGGCCGGCCGCGGCGGCTCGCCCGACATCTCCACCGTCCATCCGGCTAAAGTCGACGCCGGTCCCGATGGCGCAAACGGCAGGGCAATTCGCGTGACCGTAATTCCGGGCTGCGATTCATAGTCGCTCGGATCGTCAACCACGCTTCCCGAGACGCGGTCCCCGGGACGAATCTTCGCCGGGAAAATCAGCCCCATCTCCTTCACCGTCCATCCCGGCGGCGGCGAGCTCGAGCTCTTCTGCGGAATGATGGTTAGAGGAGCCGCGGCCGGCGTCTGCGCTACTGGCTTCTCGGCGCGCTGGGCCGCGGCCCGTGCCTTGGCCAGCTGCTGCATCACGTCATCCTGGGTGAACTTCTTCACCGTCTCGGGTGGGCCCGATGACTCCTCCCCAGCCGGACATTGCACAGGAAGATAATCCTGCTTGGCGACGTTCCAGTCGGCGCAGTGGTACGAGTTGTTCTGCGGATCGTGAACCAGGCGATGTCCCGCCGTCTGCTTGCCCGACTCGTCGAACACCTGGACGAACTCGCCGGTGAAGTTGGCGTTGTTGTCGTAGGTATTACGCGTGACTTTGTGAACTTTGTTGTTCGGCCAATACGATGTCGCAGTGCTGTTGGGGACGTAGGCGCCGGCTGGATACTCCAGAGTCTGCTGTTGCAGGAGCTGGCCATCCGGACCAATGGTGCGGATCTCAGCGACTTTGCCTTCGGCGTTGTAGTGCAGCTCCAGCTTGCGTCCACCTCCTGCATCCTGCACGACGGTGCGCTGGGCAACGGCCAGCGAGCAAGTCGTCGCCAGCAGTGCTACGAGCAGTAGTAGCTGATGAACGGTTAAATGGCTGGAAAACTGCGTTGCTCGCACTGCTGATGTTTTTCTCATTTGGAATTTCGCCAGGAAGATTACGCCTATGATCCTGCATGAAGGACGACAGCATAAATCCTTGCAGGCATTGCAGTGTAACACGGCAAAATCTGCGCAGAGCCGCATTTTCAAAACCGAAAGTGATCATGTTCCAGGGTCAACTACTATCGTTTTCGTTGACACTCGACGCCCCCACGATTTACAGTTTGATCGCCCCCGGCGGTTGGTCTCGTCCTCCTCCTGCCCAGCGCAAAGATTCACTTGCCCCCACAAGTGATACGTTCTACTACCAGCACGAAGAAGGAATACACATGAAAGTAATGCCATCGTTCTCTGGTCGCGGCAGCGCCGCGCTCCTGACCCTTGCGCTCGCGTTAGCTCTGGTCGTCACGAGCGCTGTTCCGGGCCACGCTCAATCCATATTCCGGCAACTCAGTCAAGATACCTTCACCAACGGCACCAGCCAGCACCAGACCGAAGTTGAACCTGGCGCTCTGGCTCATGGACCGGTCATCGTCGCCGCCTTTCAGGTAGGCCGCATTTTCGGCGGCGGCGGTGCTGACATTGGCTACGCAACCTCGCTCAACAGTGGAATCTCCTGGACTAATGGATATCTTCCCGGCCTTACCCAATACGGTCCCGGCGGTGGTCCGAACAGCGCCGCCAGCGATGCCGCTGTCGCCTACGACGCCAAGCACGGTGTCTGGCTGATTTGCACCCTTCCGATTGGCAATTACGATACGGTCGCAGTCAACTCATCCACCGATGGCATTCACTGGAACAATCCCGTTTACGTCATCCAGAACCAGGACGCAGACAAGAATTGGATTGCCTGCGATAGCACGCCCTCCAGCCCCCACTACGGCAACTGCTATGTGGAGTGGGACAATCCCGACGTGGGCGATCTGCTCTACATGAGCACCTCGCATGACGGCGGCCAGACCTGGAGCGCTCCGCAGACCACCGCCAATGGCGATTACGGAATCGGCGGCAATCCGGTGGTTCAGCCCAACGGAACCGTGGTCGTTCCCTTCGCTGACTTCGACGGCGGAATGTCGGCCTTCACCTCGACCAATGGCGGCCAGAGCTGGACCGGCGCCATCCAGATCGCCCAGGCTCCCAGCCACTATGAAGCTGGCGGCCTGCGCAGCGCGGGCTTGCCTTCCACCGCGATTGACGGTGCGGGTAATGTCTACACCTCATGGTCCGATTGCAGCTTCGAGAGCGGCTGCAATGCCAACGACATCGTCTATAGCAGCTCCAGCGACGGCGTTCACTGGACTTCCAAGGTTCGCATCCCACTCGATCCTGTCGGCAGCGGCGTGGATCACTTCATCAACGGCATGGGCATCGACATCAACACCTCCGGCAGTTCGGCTCACATGGCGATGACCTACTATTACTATCCCGTGTCCAACTGCGGTAGCAGCTGCCTGTTGTATGCTGGCTTCAGCATCAGCAACAACGGCGGCACCACCTGGACCGCAGGTCGTGCCCTGTCCAGCCCGATGGAGCTGAGCTGGCTACCCAACACCTTCTCTGGTTACATGGTCGCCGATTACGTTGCTACTGTGTATCCCGGTGGCGGACGGGCCTTCCCCATCTACGCGTGGGCCATGCAGCCCAGCAATGGTCTGTTCCACGAGGCCATCTACACCTCCTCCGATGGATATACGCGGGATGACTTGAACGCCCCGGACATGAGCTCGGCCGGCGAGCAGCCGATTGCGGGCGTTGTATCAGATCATCCCCCGCGCCAGCGCGGCGAGGTCGACAACCTGCCTCCGAATCGCAGAGAACCAACCAGTCCGCACGAGCGGGACTAGAGGCTCATAGATCGCTGGCATTCCCGCCAGCGATCTTGAATATCAAGGCCGTCAGCGCATTATGCCCTGACGGCCTTTGTTCTTGGGTAGAGCAGGCCTTCAGGCCTGCGTCCAGCGGGCTGCAAAAGACAAGGGTTGAGGCGCTGAGTTCTTTGAACCTCAGCGCCTCAACCCTTGATTCGCATGTCAGCGGTACAAGCGGGCCTGAAAGGCCCGCTGTACCCGATCTGAGATCCTACGACATCTTCACAAACGCCCAGAACAGTGTTCCCGACAGCATGATCGACACCGGCAGCGTCAGCACCCAGGCCATAAGCAGGTTGCGCACCGTGCCCCACTGCAGGCCGGTCCCGTTGGCCGCCATCGTTCCTGCCACGCCAGACGACAGCACATGCGTCGTGCTCACCGGCAGTCCGAAATAGTCAGCGGCTCCGATCGTCGCCATCGCCGTAATTTCGGCGGCCGCACCCTGTCCGTAAGTCAGGTGATCCTTGCCGATCTTCTCGCCGACGGTGACCACGATTCGCTTCCACCCGATCATCGTGCCCAGTCCCAGCGCCAGAGCAACCGCAACCTTCACCCAGGTCGGAATGAACTTGGTGGCGTGGTCGATCTGCTTCTTGTACTTCGCCAGTACCGCCGCATCGGCGGCGGAAATATTGGTGTGCCCCGACTTCTGCATAATGCGTAAGGCTTCGCTGACCAGGTACATGTCGTTGCGGAAGTTGCGCACCCGCTCCTGCGGGATGTACCGCAGTTCCTTGTAATTGGCCACTTCGTCGGAAATGCCGTTGACCATCTCGCGCAGCGCCAACACGGTGTTGGGCGTGAAGTCTTTGGTGCGGACGTAAGCGGAAACGTCATCGCGCGGATCGCCCACCACTGCGCCCGGAGTCACATACTTGTCGAGAACATTGGCAGCTTGCTGTGAAATCGCAATGAACTCCGCCGACTGCTGCGGCGTGATGGCATGATTCAGCGCGTAGGCCGTGGGAACGGTGCCGATCAGGATCAGCATGATCAGTCCCATACCCTTCTGGCCGTCATTGGAACCGTGGGCAAAGCTGACACCGCTGCAAGTGAGAATCAGCAGGCAGCGGATCCACAATGGTGGCGGAGCATCGCCTTCCGGCGCTTTATAAAGCCGCGGGTCGCGGATGAAAAGCTTGAACAGTCCCAGCAGCGAGGCTGCCAGTACAAATCCCACGATCGGAGACAGCACCAGCGACTTGCCGACATTGGAAGCCTGCGCCCAGTCGACTCCGCTGGTCGCAGTCCGCGACTGCATTAATTGATTGGCGATGCCCACGCCGATGATGGAGCCGATCAGCGTGTGCGAACTCGACGACGGCAGCCCGAACCACCAGGTACCCAGGTTCCAGATGATGGCCGCCGTGAGCAGCGCGAACACCATGGCGAATCCCGCACCGCTGCCCACCTGCAGAATCAGTTCCACCGGCAACAGCGAGATGATGCCGAAGGCCACCGCTCCCGTCGATAGCACCACGCCAAGGAAATTCAGCCCGCCGGACAACGCCACGGCAATGTGCGGATCGAGCGAGTGCGTATAGATTACCGTCGCCACCGCATTGGCCGTGTCGTGGAAGCCGTTCACGAACTCGAAGCCCAGCGCCACCAGCAGCGCTACTCCGAGCAAAAGGTAGGGAAAGATCGACGGCGAGTGGACCACCGACAGATCGGAAATCAGATGGTAGCCGGCATAGACGAAGCCGATGGCCAGCACCCCGATGAAGATCGCAGTCCCGATCGTGCCAGGGCTTTTGGAGAGTTTTGCATGTACTGCACTTGAGGCTGCAACGGGCGTTTCAGCCGTTAACGGCGAGGCGGTCGCCATGATCAGTCCTTTTTCTCGCAGAAGTGTAATGTGAATGCGGACAGCGAATCTTCCGTCGCCGAAAGTTACTACGCCGGAGCGGGTGAAATCATTAACGCTACGTTAATTTGCGGAGTTCGCAGAACGGCTCCCAAAACCGAACCCGCGCCGCGAATCGCATCCGGCCATTGCAGCATCCACATGACACGTATGTCCTCTCTTCAATGGATGGCCGAGGAAGCCGTTGCCAGTCCGCTTGCGCAGCCGGAAGTCCTGCGGAATCCTGACCTTAGCTTACTTGACGCCTATTCCCGTGCGGTCGTGGGAGCGGTGCAGCGCGTGGGACCGGCGGTGGTTCACATCCAGGTTCGCCAACCCCGCGGCGAAGGCTCCGGCTCAGGATTTGTCTTCACCCCCGATGGCTTCATCCTGACCAACAGCCACGTCGTCCACGGCGCTGCTGAAGTTTACGTTTCGACCTCAGCCGGCGAGCGCTTCCCGGCGGAAATGGTCGGCGACGATCCCGACACCGATCTGGCCGTGATTCGCAGCAGCGTCTCGGCTCCCTCAGTCCCGCTCGGCAGCTCCCGCAAACTCATCGTCGGGCAACTGGTGATCGCCATCGGCAACCCGCTTGGCTTTCAGCATACCGTCACCGCCGGCGTGGTCAGCGCCCTGGGTCGCACCATGCGCTCGCGTTCCGGACGCCTGATCGACGGCGTCATCCAGACCGATGCCGCGCTCAACCCCGGCAACTCCGGTGGCCCGCTGGTCGATTCGCACGGCCAGGTCATCGGCGTGAACACCGCCACCATCATGGGCGCGCAAGGCATCTGCTTCGCCATCGGCGCCGACACCGCCGAGTTCGTCGCCTCGCGCCTGATTCGCGATGGCCGCATTCGCCGCAGCTACATCGGAGTGATGGGGCAAGCTGTGCCGCTGCACCGGCGGCTAGTGCGCTATTACGATTTGCCCGCCGACAGCGGGCTGCTGGTGCTGAATGTCGTCCCCGCCTCACCCGCCGAACGCGCCGGAGTGCGCGAACGCGATGTTGTCGTTCGCTTCAGTGGCCAGCCGATCGCGAACGTAGACGATATGCATCGCCTGCTGACCGAGGAGCGCAGCGCAATTGCTTGCGAGGTGGAATTAGTGCGTGGCACGGAGCTGCTGAAGTTTGCGGTGATTCCGCAAATGCGAACCGAATAACTGTTTGGATTATCTCGCCAACCGTTTTGTGTCAGGCCCCGGTTCCCCGTTCTAGCGCAAACGCAGGGGCGCCCCGTTCTAGCCATCCTTTGGCTAGGGCGGGGCTGTTCGCGACCGCCGGGTGCCCCGTTCTAGCCATCTTTTGGCTAGGGCGGGGATGTTCGCGACCGCCGGTAATGCCGGCGCGCTTTCTGCCGATTGCCGCAAGTTGTCATGTCGCACCACCGCCGGCTGCGATTGCGGCTGTGGTCCATAAACAGCCATTCACAGTCGGGCGCCTCGCAGAAGCGCACAATTCGCACCTGGTCAGAGGTCAGCAGGTCGGCCGCTGCCTGCGACATCGGCCACAGGATTCGGTCGAGCGGATTGCCTGCCTTGGCTCGCCACTCCCATTGATAGCTGCCGTTCACCCGCGAGAGGCAACGATGCTGCAGCGCCTTCACCGCGAATTCGGTAATCCGATCCAGGTCAGCTGCGGTTGCCGATTTGCCTTGCGCAATCGCAGAAAACGCTCGGTAAACCGCCTCCCGCAGCTTCGTCGCTTCCACAAAGCTCCGCCGCGCCTGGCTGCCGTGCTGTTCCGCATAGCTTAGAAGTTCGCCGGCTTGTCGCGGCGAGACGATTCCCGACTGCCGGGCAAACGCGAGCAGATCCCGATAACTCTGCACATGATCCTTGCGCCGCGCCGGGTCGTCGCGCCGGCTGACGGTGTTAGCGAGATCGAGCGCCAGTTGCCCGCCGGTCAGATCGAATTGGAATTCCCCTTGCTTCGCCACTACCCCTATTTTAGCCATGCTTGTCGAGTCGAGCGCTGGGTTCGCTCGGCAGGAGCTGCCAAATCGCATTGGTCGAGGCTCGCGTAACGAGACGTCCGCAGTCCGCACCTCAAACTGGCACGACGTTGAAGCTCCGCCCTTCCATCTCGTCCAGCCCGGGCCCTGACCTTTGAGAGCGCGAAAATCTCGGATCGAATACGGTCCAGTCTCGCGTAGCGAGACGGAAGATGATAGCCCCGCTCTTCAGGGCGGGGTGCTGCGTTTTTTCATTTCCGAGCCCCTTCAGGGGCGGCACACAACGCCCTCACGCCGCCTCGTCAACCTGTGGGGCCAACTCCCGCTTCATACCCGTCCCTCTGCTGATCAGGAACACCGCCGTCAACGTCACGATCCCGGCCAAAATGACCCGCGCATTCAGCGTCTCGCCCGCCAACAACCATCCCAACAACACCGCAATGATCGGATTGGCGTAGGTGTGCGTGGACACCAGTGTCGGCGAGCAGTGATCCAGCAGCCAGGTATAGGTGGTGAACGCGATGATCGTGCCGAAGATAATCAGATAAACCAACGCCCAGATCGAACGTGCGCTGAACGATTGCCAATGCGCGCGCGCAATTTCCCCGCTGACCAGCGATGCTACAAACAGTAATGCCGAACCCGTCATCGCCGCCATCCCGGCCCGGGCAATCGGATCCCTGGGCAATGCGGGATTGCGCGAATAGATGACGCCGCACGACCATGCGATGGCGCTGACCACCACCACAATACTGCCCAGCAACATTCGCCCATGACCGGTGCCCGGCTCCGCCCGCATCAACAACCCCACTCCCACGATTCCCAGCACCAGCCCGGCAATCGTCTTCGCCGTCAGGCGTTCCTCGTGCAGGGCGACGGCGGACAGGATCGCAATCCAGATCGGTTCGCTGGCGATCAGCAGCGCCGTCAAGCCCGACGGCACGATCGTCTCGGCCCAGTGCAGCGAGCCGTGGCCGATTACGAAGTACAGAATGCCCAGAACCAGGCTGGCGCGCCATTCGCGTAGTGTCGGGCGATATCCTCTCCAGTAGACCCAGGCAAAGATTGCCAACCCCGCCAATCCCTGCCGGATCGCCACCACCAGCAACGGGGGAATCGTCTCCACCGCATAGCGGATGGCCAGATACGTCGACCCCCAGACCACGTAGATCACGAAGAAGGCGAGCAGGAAGGCAATCCTGCCAGGTCTTCGGATTGTCGGGGCTTGCGATGCCGGCATCTGCTACCTAACCTTCAAATATACTCTTACAAGTTAGAATGATAACATGCTGGCCGGGCCGCTGACCGCCGCACATCCCCCTCCGGCTCTATAGCGATTGGCAAGATGTGCGCGGCAAGTCCGGCGAAGACCAGTTCGGTCACGACACAAGATGAGTTGATGAGCTGGTGAGGATTGCGAGCTGAAGCGTACTTCTACATCTCCCACAGACACTGCCCGCCGCGGTACATCGAGATCAGGCCGTCCTCGCTGATCTTCAGCACCGTGCCGTAACGCGAGGCGGCAATCGCGGCGGTCGTGCGCCCGCCTTCCACCGTCCGGTTCATGGCTTCTTCGGTGGACTGGTGATGCAGGATCGCCCCGAATGCCAGGAGATTGGAGTCTGGGCACAGCACCACCGCGCCATCGATGCGCGCGATGTTCTCCAGCACCGTCGGCGGTACATCGAGAATACTTTTGTCGCGCAACAGATAGTGCAGCTGATCCTTGCTGGTCACGCCGTCGCCGGCGTCGTTCTGCAGATGATCCAGAAGGTCCGGCTGCGAGACCAGCTGCGAAACCGACTCGCGATCGTCCAGCACCACGAACAGCGCGCCGCGCCGGCTCTCGGTCAGGTTCAGCGCGACCGTAAACAGACGTTCCGCCAGCTCGGCATTGCCCACCGCCTTCTTCCACAATCCATAGCGATGTCGCGCATCCACCAGCCGCCATTTGCCGTCGATGAAGCGGAACACGGGCACGCCGTCGGAATAGATTTTGATCTCGCCGTTGGGCGAAAGGATGAGACAGATATGCCCGCCGCACAGTGTTGCCCGGCAATGATCCGTGTAAGAAGACGCCGTCGGAACTGCCAGCGGCATGTCGCGATACGGCCCAGCCCACTCGTGCACGTCAATCAACTCCGCCAGCAGACCATCCTGATCGACCAGGGCCAGCGTGCGCAAGCCGTCGCACAGGCGATGAAAGCTGCGGATGGTGGTGAGCAGATGCGAATAACGCAGCGCCTGTTGCGGCGTCTGCGGTGGTTCGTGACAAGGCTCAGGCATCGAGCCGAACAGCAACACGCCGGTCGCGATGCGGCGGTTCTCATAGGTGCTCATGCTGCTGGTGCGCAGAACTTCAATCGCATCCGCAACCCGATCGGGAATTTCGGCAATGGCCTCGGCGCTGGCGTGCGGCCTGGGATCGAGAAAGGCGGAGATGAAACGATCCTCCGGCAATCCGCGAAAGAGCTGGAAACTTTGCGGCGCCAACTGTTCGTTAGTGAGCAATTGATAGCGCGCTGACAACACCGTCCCGATACTGCGCAGCAGGCGTCGCTCGTGATCCGACAATTTGGAACTCGACGTCAGGGTGTAGCCGCTGCCCATCCATTCGAACTCGACCTGCCCGCCGCTGGGCACCGCTCCCAGCAGTCCCGGCATTTGCTCGCCTGCTTGCGCAACCCGCTCCAGCGTCGCTCCGGGAAAGAAGTAGCCAATGCCGTTCTCCAGCAGTTCGGTGTAGAGGCCGCTGAGAAATCGGGTACGCTTCTCGATCCCACGAGAGCCGATGGTGGACAATTTGGTCATGGGGGCGGCACGGCAGCCAAAGCGCTCAGGCCAACATAAAGTCAACCCCTGCTGCCGGAATTAAAAGCTTATATCAATTGATGCGTGCGGAAGAACATCGACGCGCAACGGCCCAGGAATTTTGCTATGGCCGGAGTATTTTCAAGAAACAGCGACCGGTTGCGCTGCCTCAATCTTAGCTTCGCGCAGATAACGGGCAGCTTCCTCCGGCGGTGTCGGATTCTGATAAAAACCTGTTCCCCACTCGAAGCCCGCGATCTTCGTGAGTCGCGGCATGAACTCCACATGCCAGTGGTAATAATCCATCGGAGCCTCCTGCACGGGGGCGGTGTGGATGACCAGGTTATACGCCGGATTGTCCAGCACCTGATCGGCGCGCACCAGCAGGTTCTTGAGCGCCTTGGCCAGTCCTTCGTACACCTGCGACGACGAATTCTCGAATGCGGACTCGTGCCGCCGAGGGAGAATCCAGGTCTCAAACGGAAAGCGCGGCGCGTACGGCGCAACCGTGAGGAAGCCGTCATTCTCAGCCACAACGCGAACCCCCGCTTCCGTCTCCTGCCGGATAATGTCGCAGAAAACGCAACGCTCCTTGTAAATGAAGTACTGCCTCGAGCCTTCCAGTTCTTCGACCACGTGCTTGGGCACGATGGGCAACGCGATGAGCTGACCATGCGAGTGTTCCAGAGTCGCTCCCGCCAGCTGGCCGTGGTTCTTGAAGATGAGGATGTACTTAAAGCGCCGGTCCTTCTTCAGATCGAGGATGCGATCGCGGAAGGCCCAGAACACGTCTTCGATTCGCTTTTCCGAAAGCTCGCCCAGCATCACCTGGTGATCCGGAGTTTCGACAATGACTTCGTGCGCCCCGATGCCGTTCATCTTGTCGAACATGCCTTCAGCCTGGCGATTCAGGTTGCCTTCAATGCCCAGCGCTGGGAACTTGTTGGGGACCACGCGCACGGTCCAGCCGGCGGAGTTAGGCGAGGCGCCATTGGGCCGGTATGCCAGCACTTCGGGCGGCGTCTTGCTTTCATTACCGGTGCAAAAGGGACAGAAACCGCCCTTCATCCTGACTGGTTCGCGGGTGAAATCGGAGGGACGTTTGGCGCGGTCGGTAGAAATGATGACCCATCGCCCAATGATGGGATCTTTGCGCAATTCAGGCACGGCGGCTCTCCTGAGGGTTGTCTTCTATGTTAACGCTTGCCGCTATTTGCTTTTCGCTATTCGCTTCTCGCTGTTCGCTTTTGGCAAGTCCTCTGTTGAATCTATCGGCCAAGGCGGTTTTCGAATTAAGGCGCGGACACGCCGACTCTACTAAGGATGGCGATCCACTTCGCTCCATCAAACGCGAAAAGCGAAGAGCGAACAGCGAACACGCGGCCCGATCACTTTACCGGCTCAGCCGTTGGCAACGTCCCTACCATCTTCTCGACATCGCCAATCTCTTTGGGGACGCTGGATGACAGGACCTCGGGTCCATTCGCGGTAATGAGAATAGTGTCCTCCACGCGGAAATGCCAGTGTTTGTCGGGAAATTCGACAATCGGCTCAACCGTGACCACCTGGCCGGCTTTGATTGGGCCTCTGGCCATCATCACATCGTGCGTCGCCAGTCCGACAAAGTGGCCCGGCCAACCGTACCACTGCGAGCCAATGCCCTCACGATCAAATATCTTCTTCCCCGCAGCTTCGGCCTGCTCGTACGTGTTGCCCACCTTCAGCATATCGATCACCGCCTTCTGGCACTCGAGATCGACGTTGTACCACTTGGCCTGCTCGGGCGTGAACTTGCCATCGATGTTGAAGGTCCGAGTGATGTCCATGGTCATGTGGTCGAGATCGGCGGCGAAATCAAAGACCACGACCTCGCCGGCGGCGATCTTGTTGCGATTGAAAAAGTAATGCCAGGTGTTGGCGTTCACCCCGGAGCCGACAATCGCGGGATAGGCCAGCCCTTGCGCGCCGGAATTGCGGAAGACAAATTCCGCCTCGGCTTCAATCTGGTATTGGTACATCCCGGGATGGGCCATCATGATCGCCTGCTTGTCGCCCTGCGCGCTGATGCGACCGTTGCGCCGCAGCACCTCAATCTCCGCCGGACGCTTGATGTTGCGCATCTCGTCGATGGCGCCCGTTAAATTACGGAAGTTCGCCGCCGGATAGCGCTCGCGCAGCTTCACGAACATCTCGCGATCGCCCGGAAGATTCTGCCCATAGGGATCGTTGTACTGGTCGGCATAATCGCGACCCGTCTCAAAGCGCGCACCGTCCGGCTTGTCGGCGAAGCCCAAACGCAGCCAGAGATCGGCTTCTGTTCCACCGCCAAACAGGAAGCTGAGATATCCGTCGAGATTCGACAAAGCTGCGACTGCCGGATAGCCCAATGCCTTCTGCTGATCTTTGGACATCGCCAGCAGATTCGCTCCATACACCTGCACCTCGCGCGGGCTCTGCTGCGGTTCGAAGATGGTGGTGCGCTGCGTAGCCACATCCATCAACATCACTGCTCCAGGATCGCCCAGGCCGGTGTAGTAGTAAAAGTCGTTGTCTTCGCGATAGTGATTCGCTGCCGGAACCTCGGTCTTTGCGAAGAGCAGGACGTAGCCAGTCTTCAGCTTGCCCGCAAGTTCGGTGCGCCGCGCGGCAAATTCCTTTGGCCCGCCCAGGTCGTCCATGGCCTGGATGTCGGTATATTGAGCCTGGGCAAAGACACTACTGAGAACGACGAGCAGAGAGAGAGTAAATCCATATTGTCGCTTCATGGCGTACCGCAGTGTAGTCCTTAGAGAGCTGGAATCGCAATTGAGGCATGACGATCTGCGCAAGAACTTCTGTTGATTTCAGCAATCAGGCAAAACAAAAAGGCCCAGACCGAATGGCCTGGGCCTTCAGAAAAAACCAAGTCTCAAGCCCCCGTGGGCTTGCCTCGCGAACCCGCTTTGTTATGTGTTTTGCCCGCCACGACGTCGATACATTCCTCCAGAACATCGATCGCGATGTCGGCTTGTCCCTTAGTCACGATCAGCGGCGGACAGATGCGAATGCTGTTCGGACCGCAGCCCAGGAACAGCAGTCCGCGCTCGAACGCCAGTTCCACAATTCGGTCGCGTTCCACGCCCCCTGGAGTTTTGGCCTTCTTGTCGGTGACAATCTCGATTCCGATCATCAGCCCGCGACCGCGAACGTCGCCCACCAGATCGACGCGCTGCGGCCAATCGGCAATGCGCTGCATAATGTGGTTCCCGACCACTTCTGCATTCTTGATTCCTTCGCGCTCCAGAACGTCCATAGTCGCTAGCGCCGCCGCGATGGAAACCGGATTGCCACCGAAGGTCGACGCGTGCGATCCCGGGACCCAGTCCATGATGTCGGCCTTTGCCATCATCACCCCCAGCGGCATGCCGCTGGCAATTCCCTTGGCCATGCAGACAATGTCGGGCTCAACCCCCGTGTGCTCGATCGCCCACCATTTACCAGTGCGTCCCGCGCCGGACTGAACTTCATCAGCGACCAGCAGAATGCCGTGACGATCGCAGATTCGCCGCAGCTCCTGCATGAACACGGTAGGTGCGACGACGTAACCGCCTTCGCCCTGAATCGGCTCAACAAAAATTGCTGCGACTTCTTCGGGCGCCAGTGTCGTCTTAAACAACTTATCTTCGATGAAGCGTGCGCAGCCCAGAGCAAAAGCTTCAGCTTCCTCCGGACTTCCTCCCACACATCCGCGATAAACATCGGGATAGCGCACGTGAGTCACGCCGGGAACCAGCGGCGCGAAGCGGCGGCGCTGCTGCGGCTTCGAAGCCGTCAACGACAGCGCGCCCATCGTGCGGCCGTGAAACGCGCCAAAGAAAGCAATCATGTGCTGGCGCTTGGTGTGATAGCGGGCCAGCTTGAAAGCAGCTTCAATCGCCTCGGCGCCGGAGTTGCCATAGTGAACCTTGTGCGGCCCCTTCATGGGAGCTACTCGCGAGAGCCGCTCGCTCAGGGTCACCATATTTTCGTAGTAGAAATCCGTGCCCGACATGTGGATCAGTTCGGCAGCTTGCTTCTGAATCGCAGCAACGACCTCGGGATGGCAATGCCCGGTCGACGTCACCGCGATGCCGGCGGAAAAATCCAGGAACTCGTTGCCATCGACATCTTCCACGATGACGCCGCGTCCACGCTTCGCCACCATGGGATACGAGCGGGTGTAGGACGGCGAGATAGATTCCTGATCGCGATCGACAATGCGGCGCGCGTTAGGTCCGGGAAGAGCCGTCTTGATGTGGGGACCGGCAACGGAAGCAATGGTATTGGCTGACATATTGTTTTCCTCCAAATGGCTGGCGGCACCAGTTGTGTGCCGGAGCTCTTGTCGACCCACGGGCGCAGTCTGGTTCGACCTGTGCCTGTGTGGGAGAACGTTGGGAAAACGGGAAGCTAGTCGCCGGAAAATAGATTGGGACGGGCCGTGCTGGGAGCTGGTTTGCTGTTACCAGCGGAGGAGAAGCCTTGCGCCGGGCCAGTCGCTGTGTCATAGGAGAACACCCGCGCCGACGCTGGACAAACACCCACGCCCCACGCACATCCACCCGTGGGACGGAAGCTCCGGTTGTAGGCGCAACCTCTCAAGGCATAACTCCTCAGCTTCGATTATAGTCATCTCCGAAGCCGCACGTAACCCCCAAACAATCAGAAACCACGAGCTCTGGTGGGTATCCGCAACCGTGCAATGCTGCAATAGTACGGCACTCTTTTGGCTAGCCAGCACAGGCCTTCTTGGAGACGACGACTTGACTTTGATTGATGCGAATTTCACAATAGGCTGTTGGAGCGCGTTTCTGGTCCGCGGCGATATCGAGCGGAGCGCAAGCCACTGGGATGTAACGATGTAAAGAAGCTGACACCAGCGTCTATATACTCCAGCCTGAGTGAATCGGGTTAGCGTTCGACTGGTGGGGCCAACATCCTTTCTTGATAAGTATTTCCCCAGTGTGCCGACAGGTCACTCCCCCCGCCGGCAACCCTCCTGCTGCAGACTTGGCGCGTCGCTAGGGTTCTATGACGCGACTACTCTTCCTCTCATCGCCAAACGAAAGTCTCACCCCGCATCGGCTATGAGAACCATCCTGTTCCAATCCGACAGCCGCAGGCCGGTCCGCCTGTTTGTAAAAGGACGGGTCATTTTCCGCGCCGATGAGTCCGCGGGTACCTTGTTCTTTATCCAGCAGGGTAGAGTCAAGATCAGCGCTGTCTCAGAGCAAGGGAAGGAAGCCATTCTTCTGCTGGCAGGTACCGACGAGTTCATTGGCGAGGAGGCGCTGATTCAGAACTGTAGTTGCTATGCAACCACCGCGACTGCCATTACCGATTGCACACTGACTCCTGTCGATATTGCTGGGTTACAGCGCCTTTTGCGAGAAAACGAACGCTTCTCAAAACTATTTCTGTCCTTCTTGCTTTCCAGGAATAAACAGCTTCAGGAGTCCCTGGCTGATCAATTGTTCGACCACAGCGAGAAGCGGCTGGCAAAGATTCTTCTATCGTTGTCGGGGATCGAGGGTGACGAAACTACTCGAGCTATCGTTCCTCAAATTACCCACCAGACTTTGGCGGAGATGGTTGGAACTACCCGGCCAAGGATCAGCTTCTTTCTGAATCGCTTTAAAGAGCTCAAGCTTATCGAATTCAACCATAAAGAACTATATGTACACAGTTCTCTGCGGAATTACATCCTTCGCGGTAAGTAGCGCTGCGATGTTTGACGTTGCTGCAGAGCCCTCCCACTAAGACTATGGATAGAAGTTGAACTACTTCTCGAATTCCAGTCGATTCCTTCTCTTTTATTATCAACTAGGTCTAATTTTGGACAGACAGCAACGTTTGCTGAAAGCTAGTTTACAGGGAAGTAAGTACTTGCAAAAGCACGTATGTGGGGCTCTCGGTAGATGTTCGTGCTAAGGACAAGTCTGGCCTGTCCTCACGACGGAAACTTCACCGCTTCGAGCCCGATACTACGTACGAGAGAAATGGCTGCGCCACTGGATCAAATGATTTTACTCGTGGATGACGACCCAATGGGTCGCTCTGTCCGTAAACTTGTCTTGGAAGCTCACGGACATCAGGTTCTGGCTGTCGGAGAAGCCGAAGTTGCCTTGCGCACCTTGCAGGAGCAACCGATTAGGCTGGTAGTTCTCGACTACTTTCTCGGTGGTACGACGGGGACGAAGCTGGCCAGGAAAATGCACAGCCTGAAACCACAGGTGCCCATATTATTGCTGTCAGGCTCAGCCGACGTGCCGGATGGAACTGAGTATGTCGATAGTTATCTTTCCAAGCTGGAACCAGTGGAAGTGATCGAAGCCAAGATCAAGGAGTTGTTGCAAAAGACAACAAGCTCCCAGGATTAGTTCTCACCACACGGCAAATGGGCGCGATAGGGCTCCGAAAAGCGGGAGCTGTTACGGGGGCAGGACAGAACTAAATCCCATAAGACGAGCCATCCAGCGCGGCAGCAGACAACAAGGTGGCTTCGGCAGGAAGAGACCTGTAAACCGGATGAGTGTACGCCTACGTATACTGTTGGTCTGCGACAATCCCCGCGCGTGCTCACGTTTTCGAGGTTGCCTGGAACGCGAAGGCTGCCAGCTCATACTTGCGACGGGCGCCGAAAATGCCGCCAGGAACCTCCTCTCGTCCGCCTCCGTCGATGCCGTTCTTATTCATCAGGATGATTTGGCTCGCGGCACTACCCTCGCCTTGGGATTGAAGCTGATTCGCCCCTCTTTGCCGGTACTGTTGCTGACCGCTTCGTGGCCCAGTACTGGCGCCTTGCCGCTTGGCATCGATGCCTTGTGCTATGCCGCAGCCCTGACTCGGCGGGTGGCGCACGATATCACTCGATTTGTTCGCCGACTTCTTTCGGAGGCCTCACGCCAGCTAATAGATCAATCGGGGTTCGAAGATCGATTTGTCCCCCGAAGCCCAAACTACCTCAATTGATTTGCAAGGCGCCGCCAAAGAGCGATACTCCGCCCTTCGGAGCGCCGCAAATCATGGGACAACCTCCTGAGCCTCGGTGTGAATCCCATCTCAGGGAAGGTTCAGGCCTAAGGGACTGCCTAAGGTTGCCGCATCTTTGCGGCGTTGAAAGGAGCGTTATTCGATGTCACAGCTAAAGAAACTATCTTTGTACCTGGCTCCCGTGCTGTTGTTCGGCTTGTTTCCTGTCCTGGCGGTCGCGCAGGACAACATGGGCATGAGCAACAACCAGAGCATGTCGGTCACCGGCTGTCTGAAGCAAGGCAGCGATAGCGGCGGTTATTACCTGATGGGCGACGATGGGAAGATGTATGAGCTGTTCGGCAAAGGCCTGTCTGCTCATGTTAACCACAAAGTAAAAGTCACGGGTATGCCGACGACCAAGAGCCAGGCACAGGAAGACAAGAAAATGACCTCCGAAAAGTCGGAGGCCGGCGGCGCTACGGTAGTGGACATGAAGGTCAGTAGTCTAAAGATGGTCAGTGAAAGCTGCCAGTAACTAGCCACGGCAACAACAAATATTTGTGGCGTTCTTGGGGCTGTAAAACGGGCACAGTTCTCGAAAAGGCTGTGCCCGTACTACTTCGAGCCGTTCTTCACTAACTTCAGAAACTCCTCGTGCACGCGTGTGTCGGCCGATAGTTCGGGATGGAAGGTTGCAGCCATAACCCTTCCCTGCCGCACCAGCACGGGATCATGCTCGCGGCTCGCAAGAACCTCAACGCCGTTGCCGACCCGCTCAATGCGTGGCGCGCGAATGAAGACCATCTCCAAAGGCTCGCTGCCCAGTGCGCTGGTGGACTCCAGGATCGTAGAGTCATTCTGGCGGCCGTAAGCATTGCGTCGAATGCTGATGTCGATGGCGTTCAGCCCAGGCTGCTTGGGGTTTTCGACTTCGCGCGCCAGCATGATCGCACCGGCGCACGTCCCGAATGTCGGCTTTGAGTGAACAAAGTTATTCAGCGTTTGAAGAGTGTCGTCGCTGAGCAATTTCAGAAAGGTTGTCGACTCACCGCCCGGAATGATCAGGCCGTCGAGGTTCTCGAAATCGTCGGAGTTGCGGACCAGCACGGCTTCCGCTCCCAGCTCTTCCAGCCGGCGGCGATGTGCATCGAAGTCGCCTTGTAGTGCGAGAATGCCGATCTTCACAGAAGCTTTCAGCTGTCAGCCATCAGCTCTCGGCTAAACCTGCTGAGAAAACACGCGTGACCGCGACACGGATATTCAGATGCGATTCAGCAACAAAGGGCGCGGCCGCCCGCGCCCAACTGAAAGCTGATAGCTGACGGCTGACAGCTTTACCACCCTCTCGTCTGCAGCAGGTCTTTCTCCTCGATGGCTGCGACCGCGAGGCCCTTCATTGCGCCCGTCATCTGCTCGCTGACCTCAGCCAGGATCTTCGGATTGTCAAAGTGCGTCGCCGCCATCACGATGGCGCGGGCGCGCGACTCGGCTTCTTCGCGCTCAACGCCGATCGTCAGATCCAGGGGCGTCGCTCCGCCTTTCATGAAGATGCCCGAGCCAACGAACACTGCTTCGGCTCCGAGTTGCATGACCAGCGAAGCATCAGCCGGCGTCGCAATGCCACCGGCGGAGAAATTCGGTACCGGCAGGTTGCCTGCTTTCGCCACCAGCTTCACCAACTCATACGGCGCCTGATGTTCCTTCGCCGCGGCATACAGCTCCTGATCGCTCATCACCGTCAACTGCTTCATCTCTTTCACGATCTGGCGCATGTGTTTGACGGCGTGAATCACGTCGCCGGTGCCGGCTTCACCCTTGGTGCGGATCATGGCCGCGCCTTCGGCGATTCGCCGCAGCGCCTCGCCCAGATTGCGCGCGCCGCAGACGAACGGCGTCGTGAACGGATGCTTGTCGACATGATGCTCTTCGTCGGCCGGCGTCAGCACTTCGGACTCGTCGATGTAATCGACGCCGATCTCCTGCAAAATCTGCGCCTCGGCGAAGTGGCCGATGCGACACTTGGCCATCACCGGGATGGAAACCGTCGACATGATCTGCTTGATCAGCTTGGGATTGGCCATGCGCGAGACGCCACCCTCGGCGCGAATGATCGCGGGCACGCGTTCCAGCGCCATCACCGCGACCGCCCCCGCCTTTTCGGCGACTTCGGCCTGCTCGACGCTCATCACATCCATGATGACGCCGCCCTTCAGCATCTCGGCCAGGCCGGTCTTCAAGCGCAAACTAGTGTGGTTGCCATTGTTCTCTGACATGTTGTTCTCCCGCTTCGTGAGCTTTGCCGCGCCTCGGCACTTAGCACTTAGCATTTAGCACTTGGCCAATGCGAAAAACGAGGAAGCTGCTCAGCAAGCAACGACGAGGATGTGTAACTATTCATTTTACTCTGCAGGATTGGCGGGGTCTAAACGCCATAGCTGACGGGGACTCCTCGCCAGCGGATTGCGTCCCAGCCTTTTTCGGCGCGCGACGTGTCCATGTCCCCCGCACCGATTCCAGATTAATGATGCATTGCAATCGGCTCCATGAAAAGTGCCATTATTACTTTGTTTCCTGGAGCCACTTTACGCAGGTAAGATAGAATCCGACCTGAACTAAGAACAGCTACTGCGCTCTACCCCGTTGTCCGCTTGCCCACTCGTCCCACAGACGAAAGCCTTTCATCTCATAGTCGAGATGGGTTTCGGGAAAGGTCGCTTCAATTTGCTTGCGGGTGTAGCGCGGACCGATTCGTGCCGGCGCATTCGCCAGCTCCACCACCAACTCCGCCGCCATCGCTTCATTGATCTTCAGCTGCTTGAAGTCGACCTTGTCGTAAGTGTCCGAGCTGGCGTGATAGTTCACCAGGTAATTCGCCGGGTCCTGATTGGGCAGGATCGTGGGCACGCCTTCGAGCATGAAGTCGAAGTTATCGGTTCCCAACTCCGCGTCGTTGGTGATCTCGGCAGCCTTCCATTGTGCAAACGGCCTTAGCAATGGCGCGAGCGTCGCATCAACGTCTTTGCGTCCTCCGGTGGAGAAGCTCGTAATCGCGCCGCTGCCCGCGTCGAGCACCAGCTCGGCGACAATGTTGTCCAGCTCGCTGCGATGGGCTCGCACATATTCGAGCGAGCCGAACAGGCCCTGCTCCTCGCCCGAAAAGAGAATGAAACGGATGGTTCGTCGCGGCTTCACCCCGGCGGCCTTAATCGCACGCAGGGTATCGATAACCAGCGCCGCATTGCAGCCGTTGTCGAGCGCGCCGGTACCGAGTTCCCAGGAGTCCAGATGTGCGCCGAGGATCACCACTTCGTTGGGCAGCTCCGTCCCTTTCAGCTCGGCGATAACGTTCTGGCTGGCAACCGCCGGCCGCGCGCGATTGGGCATCGAGATCGACATGTTGACCTTCGCGCCATGGGCGATGAGCCGCTGAATCCGCAATGAATCTTCACGCGCCAGCAGCACCTGAGGAATCACATCGATGCTTCCGTCTACCGAATTGATGTGCCGGTAAAGAAGGTCGTGCTCGCGAGTGGAGGTGAATGCGATCGCCAGCGCGTTGCCTTTCACCACGGCATCGATAATCGGCGGCGCACGAAAATATTCTTCAAACAGATCATCCCAGCTTTTCAGCACCTCACTGTGGACCAGCACGATTGCACCCGAAATATCACCGGCGCGAGTGAAATCCGCCGCAGTACCCATGCCAACATCAACCACGCGGGCGGTGGTGTGCTGCAGCGGTGGCGACCAGGCAATGGATTGCGCGCGCACGCGGAACTGCACCGGCGCAGTCACATCCACCCGCGTCTCGCCCTCCAGCCAGAACGCCGGAATCTTGAACTCCTCGGTGTGAACGGAATCGGCGCCAGCTTGTTGGAACGCCGCGATCGCCCAGTCTCTCGCTTTTTCGAACGCCGGCGTTCCCGTCACGCGGCCACCGATCTCGTCCGTCAGCACCCGCAGGTTCTCGGCGATGGGTGTGTCGGGCTTGAGGGCCTGTTGCATTACAGGATCACTGGATTGTGCGAGGGCCGCGGCGCTGGCGAGAGCAATGCCGAAGAACAGCCGGAGAGTTGTGAGCATGGAGAGTAATTGTACAGGCACCGGCGATTCCAGCCGAGTCCTGTTGCGGTGAAACGGGCGGGCGAGACTCGAGAGCGATAGGATGATCAAGCCGGTGGAGGCGACAGCTTGACCGCTCTCGAGATCCTACCTATGACCGAGCAGCACTGGGACGCTGTGCGTGCGATCTTCGCGCAAGGGATCGCGACCGGCAACGCTACGTTTGAGACGTCGGTGCCTTCGTGGCAAGACTGGGACGCTCGCCATCTGAGCACTTGCCGTCTGGTGGCTGTCCGCGAAGACGAGGTGTTGGGATGGGGGGCGCTGAGTCCGGTTTCCGTTCGCCAGGTTTATCGCGGCGTCGCCGAGGTTAGCGTCTACATCGCGGAGGCATCGCGCGCACAGAAAATTGGCACGGCTCTGCTCAAGGCGCTGATCGCCGAGTCGGAGCGCAACGGCATCTGGACCTTGCAAGCCATTATTCATGCGGACAATGGCATCAGCATTCACACGCACCAGAAGGCGGGCTTCCGCAATGTCGGCACCCGCGAGCGGATCGGATGTCTCCACGGCCGCTGGTGCGACACCGTGCTGATGGAGCGCAGGAGCAAGGTCGTAGGAACCTAGCTCGACCGCTGCGCCCTAGGTCGCGTCGCTGTGCTTCTTCTTCAAATATTTCGCGAACATGCGATGGGGGTCGATCTCGATGAACTTGCCGGTGCTTCTGGCCAGCACTTCGCCTTCGCGATTACGGATCTCGGCCGCGCGATAGTGTTCGCGACCCCGCACGCGCTCCTCCCAGCCTTCGGTAATCAGCGGCTTCGATAACGGCACCGGCTTCAGGTACGTCACTTCCATTGTACTGGTGAGGCAGACGATGTTATGCAGCTTGTTCACCTTGCCCATTGCTTCGTCGAGAATCGTGGCGATGATGCCGCCGTGGGCGTGCGCCGGCGGCCCGACGAAGCGCCCTTGCAGACGAAAGCGGCAGACGAAGCGCTGGCGTTCTTCGTCCAGCACGAACTTCAGCCTTAGTCCGGTTTCGTTTTGTGGGCCGCAACCGAAGCACTTGTTGCCAAATTGGCGCTGCTTGTGGTGATGTCCGGGAACAGCCTTGTGCTGGGGCATGTAGTCAAGATGAGGCAGAGCGGAAAGAAAAAGCAAGATTTCCGCTGCCAGCCGTCAGCTATCAGCTGTCAGCCGTCGATTAGGGGAGTTGAGCTGAGTTGATCCAGATTTTCGCTATCGCTGTTCGCTCTTCGCCAAAGGGAAGGCCTCTCCGCGGCTCTTGTCAGCGGCACGCACATCGGCCCTGGCAAAAAGCGAAAGGCGAAGAGCGAGCCAGCTGACGGCTGATAGCTGAAAGCTGACCGCTAGAAGAGGTGCGGATTATTCGGATTGCCCGAGTCGATGACGATCTGCTGATCGGTGTGCCGGACCTGGTACCAGCAAGGCTTCACGCCTAGCTGCGGAAACAGCGAATTGGAGCAGTTGACGTTCTGGTCGCCGGCGTAATCATATTCGGTCTTGCCACTTTTCAGCTTCACTACGTAATAGGTATGCAGCGTCACCGTGCCCAATATGTCGCGCCTGGGGAGGCGGAGATGCAACGACAGAAAATCGCCCGCGTATAAAGCGACGCAGACCACGAGCACGACGATGAGGATTCTCTTCACAAGTTCAATGCGATGCGAATCAATTGTAAGATATCCGCTGTTCGCTATTCGCTTTTCGGTTGAACCGCTTTCGTGACGACCGAAACGATTGAGTAGAACCGCATTTGTGAAACTCTCTCACCTTCACCAGGAATGTGCTCTGGCGAAAAGCGAAAGGCGAATAGCGAATAGCGAGAAGCGCGAACCGCCAAGAGCGATGTCTCGAAAAGCTTGAGTTCCAGCCCCGGCCGCGCGCATCATAATGTCACAGAGGGTTGTGACCAATTCGCAGCGATCGGGTTTATGCCTCGCGCCAGCCACATTCGTGAACCGAAGACTCTGCCCGGCGGCGGCGGCCGCGGTCCTACGGCCAACTGGCCCGGGGGATGGGGTGGCGGAGGCGGTCGCGGCGGCGATGATCAGCCGAGCTACGGCGAGCGCCTGCGGCGATTGCGTCTCGGCCTGTTGCTGGCGCTGTCATCGGTGGTCATGCTCTTCGTCTCCTTCACCACGGCCTACGTGGTGCGCAAAGCCGGCGCGGTGTGGGATCCCGCGCGCAACGACTACATCAGCAACTGGCTGCCGCTGACCCTGCCCATCCGAATTCTGATTTGCAACACGTTCATCCTCGTGCTCAGCAGCATCACGCTGGAGATAGCCCGCCGGCGCGCTGCGGAAGACGTTGCGCTGGCGCCCATCGCCGGCATCCCCGGAATTCGTGTCGATTACCGGCACGCGCTGCCCTGGCTCTGGACCACGATTGTTCTCGGTCTCAGCTTCCTTGCCGGACAGGTTTACGCGTGGAAGGTTCTCGAACGTAGCAACATTTACCTGGGGGCGAATGCCAGTAGCTCGTTCTTCTTCCTCCTCACCGGCGTTCACGCGATCCACCTGCTGGGCGGCGTGCTGGCGCTGCTTTATGCCGGAATCACTGGCTTGCTGAATAAGCCACCAGAGACACGGCGCATGATCATCGACGTCACCGCGTGGTACTGGCACTTCATGGGCGCGCTCTGGCTGTATATTTTTGGGCTGCTGTATTTCGGACGGTAGAGGCAGGCAGCAATTAGCCGTCAGCAGTCAGCGTCGCTCTTCGCTTTTCGCTCTTCGCCAGAAACTACCTCGCTTGCGCCGACCAGCTTTACACGATGCATTCTTCATTGGATTTGCGCCTCAGCTAAGGTCTGCTGCGCGGGAAACTCTGGCGAAAGCGAATAACGAATAGCCAACAGCGCCCATACTGCTCATTCCACACCAAATCCAGCTCTTGACAATCGCAGATTGCAATATCATAATTGCAAATTGTAATATGAAACTGGGCGAAAAACTTCGGTATCTGCGGCTGGTCGAGGGCACCCTGCGCGGCATGGATCGCGAGATGACGCAACAAGACCTGGTGCGAGCGCTGAAGAAAGAGACCGGCAAAGGACTGAGCCAGTCCTACCTGTCGCAGATCGAGAGCGGGGCGCGGCCGCATCTGACCAACGCCTCGCGCATGTTGCTGGCCCGGTTCTTCAAGGTTCACCCCGGGTATCTGGTGGACGATCCCGAGGGCTATCACACCGAGCTGACCAGCGATTTGCGCGCCACCGATGACCGCCTGGACCTGTGGCTGATTAGCGGGGCCGAGCAGTTCGCCAACGATCCCGAGCTGAATCACGCGCTGTTGCAGGTGGCAAAGTATCGCGACACGCGTAAGTGTCTGGTACTGATGGGCGCGATTCTGGAGACGCCGGAACTGGTGGATCGATTGGTCGAGGTATTGAAGCCGGGCCTGGCTGGCGGCTCGCATCGCGGACGCGGAACGGCGAAATCCGCTGGAGCGAAATTATGACGGCATGGGCGATCTTCTATCTGGTTTGCTTCCTGGTGGGCGTGACGCTAACGGTCCTGGCCTTCCTCGGCGGAGGCTGGCACGTGCCGCACCTGAATATCCATACGCCGCATGTGCCGATTCACACGCCGCACGTGTCGCTGCCGCATGGCGGAGCTGTTGCCACGCCGCATGCAGCCGGTGGAGCAGCACAGGGCGCCGAGATGCCGTTCCTCAACTTCGGTACCATCGCGGCATTTCTGATCTGGTTTGGCGGAGCGGGTTACCTGCTGACTCGCCACTCCACTCTGATGGTGAGCCTGGTACTGCTGGCGGCGGTCATCGCCGGAATCGTCGGCGCCAACATCATCTTCTGGTTTGTGGTGAAGCTGTTGATGAAGCACGATCGCGAACTCGATCCGGCGGACTACGAACGCGTGGGCGTGCTGGGCCGCATCATCAGCCCGGTTCGAGCAGGTGGTACGGGCGAGATGATCTTCTCGCAGGAAGGCACGCGCCATACCTGCGGCGCCCGCAGTGAAGACGGCGCGGCGCTGGATAAAGGAACGGAAGTCATCATTACGCGCTACGAAAAAGGCATCGCTTATGTACGGCGGTGGGACGAGATGGCGGGCCGCGGAGCGGCCAGCAGTTAGCAATTGGCAAATGGCAATTAAGGGTTCGAGGTTCACCTTCAACATGAAAGACCTTTTGCAAATCCTGTTGGGCTTCTTGGGCGTAGCCGTGTTCCTGTGGCTATACCTGAAGGTGAAGACGTTCTTGTACGAGCGGGGACTTGTCTGGCGTCGAAGGGCCCCCAAGGTCGAAATTCAAACGCTGTTTCACGGGAACACGAAGGAGTCAGGATCAACTCTAGCGAGATTTCGCTAATCGCTAATTGCTAATTGCTGGGCTTTAAGGAGACGTTATGCCGCACATTCCAACTGAGGTTTTAATCATCGCCTGGACAGCTGTTGCAGCGATCATTCTGCTGATGGCTATCTTCGCCAAACTGTATCGCAAGGCCGGCCCCAACGAGGCGCTCGTGGTGTACGGCTTCCGCGGTATGCGAGTGATCAAGGGACACGGCACGGTCATCCTCCCCATGGTCGAGAACTGCCGTCAGCTCTCGCTCGAACTGATGTCGTTTGACGTAGCGCCGCAACAGGACCTCTACACCAAGCAGGGCGTCGCCGTCACGGTCGAAGCCGTCGCGCAAATCAAAGTGAAGTCGGATCCTGAATCGATTATGACGGCTTCGGAACAGTTCCTTACCAAGACGCCGCCCGATCGCGAGGCGCTGATCCGGCTCGTCATGGAAGGCCACCTGCGAGGCATCATCGGCCAGCTGACGGTGGAAGAAATCGTGAAGCAGCCGGAGATGGTTGCCGACCGCATGCGCTCCACCTGTGCCGATGACATCAACAAAATGGGCCTCGAGGTCATCTCGTTCACCATCAAAGAGGTCCGCGACAAGAACGAGTACATCACCAACATGGGCCGGCCGGACATCGCGCGCATCAAGCGCGACGCCGACGTAGCCACCGCCGAAGCTGACCGCGATACCGCGATCCGGCGTGCCATCGCACTGCGCGAATCGGCGACTGCCAAAGCTCAAGCGGATCAGGAGCGAGTTGCGGCCGAGACCGCTTCCCTCGCCCGCCAGGCTGAGGCGAACCGGGATCTCGAAGTGAAGAAGGCGACCTACAACGAGTTGATAAAACGCCAGCAGGCGCAGGCCGACAAAGCGTACGAGATTCAGACCAATGTCATGCAGCAGCAGGTCATCGCCGAGTCGGTGAAGGTGCAGCAAGTGGAGAAGGAAGCGCAGGTGAAGGTGCAGGAGGCCGAGATCAATCGTCGCGAGAAGGAATTGATTGCGACGGTGTTGAAGCAGGCCGAGATCGAGCGCCAACGTATTGAGACGCTGGCCAACGCCGAGCGCCAGCGCCTGACGGTGGAAGCCGAGGGCCACGCCAGCGCGATCCGCGCGCAGGGCGAGGCCGAAGCCGAGATCATCTTCAAGAAGGGCGATGCTGAAGCGCGCGCCATGAACGTGAAGGCGGCAGCCTTCCAGGAGTACAACCAGGCCGCTGTTTTCGACAAACTGATCACCGGGCTGCCTGAGATCGTAAAGGCGCTGGCCAGCCCGCTGGCGAATGTCGACAAGATCACCATCGTGTCTACCGGCAATGGGCACTCGGCGGGGATGAACAAGATCACCGGCGACATCACGGAGATGGCGGCGCAGGTGCCGGCGCTGTTCGAGGCGCTGTCGGGCATGCCGATGTCGGACCTGCTGGGCAAGATCCGGACGATCGGCGACAAGTCGCCGAAGCCGGACAATCTGCCGCCGGCGGATGATGGCAAGTCGAAGGCGGCGGGAGCGGGACAGTAGACGGTCGTGCGTCCCACCCTGTCGCCAACCGAAGGCGATAAGGGTGGGCGCCCGACGAACTGCCCCGCCCTAGCCAAAAGAAGGCTAGAACGGGGCACCCGGGTTTGGCCGTCGAAAGGCGACCCACTCATTCGGAAACCGCGAATGAGTGGGGCACCCGAAACCCGAGCTGAAAGCTGACGGTTGATGGCTGACAGCTCTTCCGACAAAGGATCGTTATGCAGGACGAACACGACAGCATGCGACAGATGGTCAATCTGGGATTGACGGGAACGTTGTTGGGAGTGGTGGCGCGGTTCATCACTCACGCCAACATTGCGGTCCTGATAGGGACGGTGGGAGGCCTGCTCGTTGCCTTCTTCCTGGCTGCACTTCATGGCGAGCAGGTATGACGCAAGAAGATTCGATTTAGCTGATAGCTGACGGCTGATAGCCGACAGCTCATAAGGAGCTGGTTATGGCACTACTCGATCGTGTAGCAACGCTGGTGCGGGCGAATCTGAATGACTTGATCGACCGCGCGGAAAATCCCGAGAAGATGTTAAAGCAGGTGATTCTCGATATGGAAAATCAGTTCCTGCAAGTGAAAACGCAGGTGGCGATCGCGCTGGCCGATCTGCATCTGCTGGAGAAGAAGAAGAAAGACAACGCCGAGAAGCACGCCGAGTGGATGCACAAGGCGGAACTGGCGGTCGATAAGCAGGACGATGAACTGGCTCGGGCTGCGCTGGAGCGCGCCATGAGCTTCCAGCAACTGGCCGAGAGCTTCGAACAGCAGATCGCCGATCAGCAGACGCAGGTGGAAGCGCTGAAGGCGGCGCTGAAGAAGCTGGAACTGAAGCTCTCGGAGGCGAAGGCTAAGGCCGATCTGCTGATCGCGCAGCATCGCCGTTCGCGCGCCGTGAGCCGCGCTGCCGATGCGCAGCTGACTCCGGATGGCGAGGGCCAGACCTTCGATCGCATGCGAACCAAAGTCGCGCGCGAAGAGGCGCTGGGCCGCGCCAAACACGAGATCCTGGGCGACGACATCGATGGCCGGCTGCACGCGCTGGATCGCGAGCAGAAGATCGACGCGCTGCTGGAGGCGATCAAGAGCAAAAAGAAGCTGAGCGCGTAAGTGTGCGGCAGGTCCTTGCTGATGGCGGCACGAAAGGAGTATGAAGGACCCCATCCGCACAAATTCCGTCGACGCGAGGTGGGAGATGCCTTCACTTCGAGATGCAGCGGTTCGCAAAGAGCTGGTTCAGCGGCTGCAGAAACTGACTCCAGCGACCAAGCCGAAATGGGGAAAATTGGACGCTGCCCATGTGCTTAGTCACCTGGGCGACACGCTAGCTATGTCGCTGGGCGATATTTCTACCGTATCGATGAACCGCAAGGCGTTCCACCATTTCCCGTTGAAGCACCTGTTTCTTTATGTATTGCCTTTTCCCAAGAGTGTTCCCACCTCGCCCGAACTGCTCTCGAGCAGTCCACAGGAGTTCGAGAGCGATCGCCAGCGAGTGATTGAATTCATGAATCGACTTGCAGCAGTGACGTCGGGGAGCGGTCCGGAACATCCGTTCTTCGGCCCACTGACCAATGAGGAATGGAATGCCTTGCAGTGGAAGCATATTGATCATCACATGAAGCAGTTTGGGTGCTGACGATTAAGAGCCTCCCTTGACCGAGGCTGGGTGACGAGGTGAGAAGGCTTCTCGCCATCGTCCATCCAGCCGCTGCTACAATACCCGCGATGGCCGACTCCCTCTATCTCAGCATCTGGTTTCCCAGCTTTCGCGAAGGCGAGATGATGACGCGAGCCTTGTCGGTGTTGCGTCAATTCCCTTTCTCGTCGGTACGCGAAGGCATCACCTACCTCTCGGTGCACCCGGTGGCGTGGTCGGAGCCGACGGTGCTGGAGCGGCGCTTCGATCCCGGCATCTCGCCGGAGGAAGCGGTCGATCTGGCCAGCGAGTTTGCCCACGACGACTTCGCCTTGGTCTTCGAGGCATTTTGGGATCTTTGGGTACCCAACAATGAAGAGGTTGGCGAGAGCTGGGTGCAGCGGCCCTCTGCGGCCAGGTTTCTCATTCACGGAACTCAATTCGACGACGGCATCTACACCGACGACGGCCACATTGAAGTAGACTTCGGCCTCGACTCGTCGTTTGTCTACGAAGGGCAACGGCTGACGGCGGCAATCGAAAAGCATGTGCGCAGCAACATCGCCAAGCTGGTCGGCTTCTCGAATGCGGTGGAGAAGCATTGCAGCGTGAGCGGACGCGTCTTGTGGTCGGAGTCGGAAGAAAACCTGGCGCAAAAGCTGTTGGCGAAGCTGCAGCAAACGCAGTAAAGCCTTCGGCTGTCAGCTATCAGCCGTCAGCTAAGGGTGGTAGAGCCAAACTTCAGGTTGGCGTCAAAGCCCGTCACCTCGGTTGTGGGTTGAGGTAGTCATTTTTCAATGACCACCTCAACCCATTTTCTCTTTGGCGCTGGACGCGGCGCTGAAGCGCCGCTCTACCACCTGCAAGAAAAAGAGGCCGCGGATAGCGGCCTCTTCGGTTTGGCTGAAAGCTGATGGCTGACGGCCGATAGCTTACATCCCTTGGCTCAGGCCCTTGTTTACCAGAACCTTTACATCCACGCGCTGGTTGAGGGCGCGTCCCATCGAGTCGGTGTTGGTGGCGGCCGGTTTGTTTTCTCCATAACCGGCAGGCAGCAGGAAGCGGCGCATAGGAAGGTTCCCCTTATTGCGCAGATACTGCACCACCGCTGTGGCACGCTGATCGCTCAGCCTCTGATTCTCCGCCTGGGTGCCGGTGCTGGAGGCGTAGCCGGCGACTTCGATCATGTAGTGACTCGTGGACATAGCCACTTGCGCCAACTTGTCGAGATCAGCCTTGGCAGCGGCGTCCAGGGTCGCCTGGCCGGTCGCGAAGTAGACTCCCGCTTCGGCAACGGTGTTGTATTCGCCGAGATCCGAGACGCGCTGGTTGACCATCGTCACCGCCTGCGCGTTCATCAAGCCCAGCGTTCCGGCGGCCACGGCGGCGGTGCCGGCGGCGTTAGCCGAGGACTGCGCCTGATTGGCCGAAGCCTGCGCGGCCTGCGCCTGGTCCACACCCTGATTGGCAGTGCTCTGCGCGGTGGCAGCGGCCTGCTTGTTCGCCTGGCTCGCCGAATACTGCGCCATGGCGATGTCGAACATGTCAGGATTGAAGGTAATCTTGGTAGCGGCCAGCTGGCCCTGCGCATTGCCCACGCCTTCAGCACTGATGGTCAGGCCGGGCAGCATGGCAGCAGCATCCATGTCCTGGCGGCGCATGCGAAACGCGCCCTTCACGCGTTTATATTGGGTATCGTCGCCTAGATCGACGATCACCGTGCCGCCGTCCTTGTCCTGTACGGTCAACATATCGGCATCGCGAGACATGATCTCGCCGGTGACCTTAGCCTTCTGGCCATTAGGAATCTGCTTGGTGGGTGTAGCTGCATACGTCAGGCTGGCAAACAGCACGACACAGGTTAAAACCGATAAAGCTTTCGACTTCACGAGAGATCCTCCATTCGCAGCGTCAATTTTGAGTTCAAACTAATGAGTTGAATCCGGCGGACGCCGGACTGGCGATTCGCTGAAGTGCAAAGCAATCGCCCTATAAGGTTACAAGGGATGACGAACTAGTAATACTCCTAGAATTACCCATAAACAAGCCAAAAAATGTATAGGTACGCTGGGCGGGCTGCACTGAGCTGTAAGCAAAAAGTTTGCCCGAGATAGGACGAGCCCGGCCTTCTGCCGGGCCTTCTGTCCTAACTCAAAAGCAGCAATCGACTACTTGGTCCGTCCCGCCTCGATCTTCAGCTCTGCGCTGGCACCCGCCTGGGCCGCAGCCAGACGCGCCGTCAGCACCCGGAAGGGCGAACAGGAGACGTAAGTGAATCCGAGCTCGGCGCAGAACTCCACCGAAGCTGGATCGCCACCGTGCTCCCCACAGATGCCGATCTTGATGTCCGGACGTGTGGCGCGGCCTTTGTCGGTACCAATCCGCATCAGTTCGCCGACGCCTTCGCGATCGAGCACCGCAAACGGGTCCTGCTTCAATACGCCTTCCGCAAGATATGCGGTAAGAATCTTGCCGACGTCGTCGCGCGAGAAGCCGAAGGTGGTCTGCGTGAGATCGTTGGTGCCGAAGCTGAAGAACTCGGCCTCCTTGGCGATCTCGTCGGCGACCAGACAAGCGCGCGGCAGCTCGATCATGGTGCCCACGAGATATTCGACCTTATATTCCTTCTCGGCGAAGACCTCATTGGCGACCTTGCGTACCAGCGCAGCCTGGTTGGCCATCTCCTTCAGGCCGGTGGTCAGCGGGATCATGATCTCCGGCTTAACCTTCACGCCCTCTTTCGCGCATTTGACAGCCGCTTCGAAGATGGCGCGCGCCTGCATCTCGGTCATCTCCGGATAGGTGATGCCGAGACGGCAACCGCGCAGGCCGAGCATGGGATTCTGCTCGTGCAACTGCTCCACGCGATTCAATAGCGTGCGCAGCTCTTTCAGTTTGGGCGACTTTGGCTTGGTGTCTTCCAGCCGCGTAATTTCCACCAGCAGCTCTTCGCGCTTGGGCAGGAACTCATGCAGCGGCGGATCGAGCGTGCGGATCGTGACCGCTAGTCCATCCATGGCGCGGAAGAGGCCGATGAAATCGTTGCGCTGCATAGGCAGGAGCTTGCGCAGCGCGGTGCGGCGATCCTTCTCGTTGCTCGCCAGAATCATGGCGCGCATGTGGGGAATGCGATCCTCGGCAAAGAACATGTGCTCGGTGCGGCACAGTCCGATGCCTTCCGCTCCGAAAGCCCGCGCCTGCAAGGCATCGCGCGGAATGTCGGCGTTGGCGCGCACGCCCATGCGGCGATAGGGTTCGGCCCAGCTCATCAACTTCTGCAGCTCAGGATCGTCGGGACGCGCGGCCACGGTGTTGAGCTTACCGTTGATGACGCGGCCAGTGGTGCCGTCGAGCGAGATCCAGTCGCCGTCCTTCAGCGTCTTGCCCTTCACGCGCATGACGCGAGTCTTCTCGTCGACATCGACGTCGCCCGCGCCGGCAACGCAGCACTTGCCCATGCCGCGCGTGACTACAGCAGCGTGGCTCGTCATGCCACCGCGCGCTGTCAAGATGCCTGCAGCGACTTCCATGCCCGCGATGTCTTCCGGCGTGGTTTCACTGCGAACCAGAATCAGCTTCGCGCTCTTGTCCTTGTGGAACTTCTCGACCGCCTCCTCGGCGGTAAAGACGATCTGTCCAACCGCCGCGCCGGGCGACGCAGGAAGACCCGTTGCCAGCACCTCAATCTCTTTGCCCTTTTCGTCGAGACTGGGAACGAGGAAGTCGTAAAGCTGGTTGGGTTCGACGCGGAAGATCGCTTCTTCTTTCGAGATCAGCCCTTCTTCCACCATCTGGATGGCGACGCGAACCGCGGCGCGGCCGGTGCGCTTGCCATTGCGCGTCTGCAGCATGTAGAGGCGGCCGTCCTGGATAGTGAACTCGAAGTCCTGCATGTCGCGGTAATGTTGTTCCAGCCGCGTGGTGATCTCACGCAGCTGCTTGTAGACGTCGGGCATGATCTCTTCGAGTTTCGAAATATGCACCGGCGTGCGAACGCCCGAGACCACATCTTCGCCCTGCGCGTTCATCAGGAACTCGCCGTAAAACTCTTTGACGCCGGTGGCGGGATTGCGCGTGAAGCCGACACCCGTGCCGCTGGTCTCGCCCAGGTTGCCGAAGACCATGGCCTGCACGTTGACGGCGGTGCCCAGCATGTCGTCAATGTTGTTGATGCGGCGATAGTGCTTGGCGCGATCATTCTGCCAGGAGCGGAAGACGGCGTCGCGCGCCATGACCAGCTGCTCACGCGGATCCTGCGGAAACTCGCGCTTGGTGTGCTTCTGCACGACCTTCTTGTATTCCGCGATAACTTCCTGCAGCGCCTTGGCGTCGAGCTCGGTGTCGAGCTTGGCTTTCTTCTGCTTCTTCTTGCCGTCGAAAACTTCTTCGAACGCTGACTTCGGAATGTCGAGCACCACGCTGCCGAACATCTGGATCAGACGGCGGTAGGAGTCATAAGCGAAGCGCGGATTGTTGCTGCGCTTGGCGAGGCCTTCGACCGACTTGTCATTCAGGCCGAGGTTGAGAATGGTGTCCATCATGCCGGGCATGGAGAACTTTGCGCCCGAGCGCACGCTGACCAGCAGCGGATTATCGGCGCCACCGAGCTTCTGGCCTTGCAGCTGTTCGAGGCGCTTGAGCGCTTCGTCCATCTCGCGATTGACGGCCGAGGAGACGGCGGCGTTGCGCATGTACTCGCGGCAGGCTTCGGTCTGAATGGTGAAACCGGGAGGCACAGGAAGTCCGGCGTTGGTCATCTCGGCGAGTCCGGCACCTTTGCCGCCGAGCTCGTCCTTCATCTTGCCGTGACCTTCGGCGCGACCGTCGCCGAAGAAGTAGACATACTTTACGGCGTGCTTGTCGGCGGCCGCATGTTCCAGTTCAGCAGTAGGAGTGCTCATTGGGGAATCCTTTATAGGTTGGGTACAACCTTCAATCATACGACTTCTGCGGGCGGGTAATGGGGAATTGTAAGAATTCGGTAGGCTAATTCTGCGCACTCAGCCAATTAGCAGGAATGAGGATCGCGAACGCCCGAATCGGGCGACAACTTGCTTTCCGATACCGCTGGAACCACGAAATTGTCATCACGAGCGGCTGATCTGGCGCGCATTGTCGACGTTTGCTGGGGTTTTGCAATGGTTGTCGTGGCGAGGGAATTGATTACGGCAATTGGGGATGCGACTGACGAACAAAATTCAGTCAACGTTAGCCCGAAGGGCGGCGCAATCGTAGCCCAGGACGTAAGTCCTGGTTAATCGTGAAACGGTTGAGCGAGTCCGTCAGGACGGCATAAATCTTTTGTGTCGTCCCTGAAGGGACTCGGGAAAATTGTCGATCTGCGATCCCAGCACTCACGTGCTGGGCTACGATTGTGGCGCCCTTCGGGCTTGCCGTTGGCCCTGACTTATTGTGGCGCCCTGCGGGCGTGTCGTTGCTCCAATAATCCCGCCGTGAAAAGCTATTTCCCTTCGGTCACGATCTCGCTGAAGTCGGCGATGGTAGAGAATTCGCTCAGCAAGTCGCGTAGCAGTGCGAGACGGTTCGCCCGCACGCGCTCGTCGTCGACCATCACCATGACTTTGTCGAAGAAGGCGTCAACGGGTCGGCGAAGTTTGCTAATTTCGGCCAACGCCCGGGCGTAGTTTTTCTGCTCGCGTAGCACCTGTACCAAGCCAGCCGTTTCCAGCATCTGAGCGCCGACGGCTTTTTCGGCATCGTCTATCAAGCTTTCCATGTCCAGCTGCACGGCAACAGCTTTCTTAGTTTCGTTGGCCTGGCGCAGAATGTTTTTCATCCGCTTGAAAGCCACTGAGATCGAAGCGAAGTCTTCCGATCCGCGCACTTCGCTCACGGCTTCGGCGCGGGGGATCGCATCCACCACGTCGTCGGCATCGACGGCGAGCACCGCGTTGACGACGTCGTACGCGAAGCCGCGCACATCGCGCAGATAGAATTCCAGCCGCTCGCGCATGAAGCCGGCGACGGCTTCATCGAAATTTACCTTAGGATCGAAGCGCCGCTCGGCCTCCGAGCCTGCGTACTCCGCGCGCGCGTCTGCGAAGAGCTTCGAGATCGGCAGCGGCAGCTTGTGCTCGGCGAGGATCTTGACGATGCCATTCGCCGCGCGGCGCAGCGCAAACGGATCTTTCGATCCCGTCGGCTGCAATCCCAGCGCGAACATTCCGGCGATGCTGTCGGCCTTGTCGGCGATCGCCACCACGCCGCCCTCGGCGGTACGCGGCACGCCGTCGTCCATTGACTCCGGCTTGTAGTGGTCGTAAATCGCATCGCCGATGGCTTCAACCGTCGCCGGTGGCAAGATGGGATCGAGAACCTGCGCCTTGGCGTACAGCCCGCCGATGATGCCCTGCAGCTCAGTGAACTCCTTCACCAATTCAGTCGTCAGATCGGCTTTGCACAGGTGCGCCGACTTGAAGACGATGCCGGGACGTATCGTGCCTCCGGCGCTGCGAATCGTCTCGCAGATCAAGCTTCCCAGCTTCTGCACCCGGCGAGTCTTGTCGTAGTAGCTGCCGAGGTCCTTTTGGAAGGTCACCGACTTCAGCATCGCAACGCGATCGCGCAGCGGGATTTTCTGATCAGTCTCCCAGAAAAAGCGCGCATCGTTGAAGCGGGCGCGCAGCACGCGCTCGTTGCCGTGGCGAATGAGGCCGTCGGGATCGCCGTCCGTGTTGAGCACGGCGAGGAAGTGCGGCAGTAGCTTGCCGCTCGCGTCTTCGAGCGCGAAGTATTTCTGGTGATCGCGCATGACCGTGACCAAGACTTCGTCGGCGAGCGCGAGGAATTCGGGATCAAAGCTGCCGAGGACCACCGAAGGAAATTCCGTGAGGTTGACGACCGTGTCGAGCAGAGACTTGTCTTCGCGCCAGCGCGCGCCTGCAATCGTGCGCGTCGCTGCGTCGAGCGCCTTGCGGATGCGCTGCTCGCGTTCCGCCGACGTAACGATGACCGATCCAGTGGCCAGCGTGGTCGCGTAATCGGCCGGGCGCTTGATCGTAAGCGGGCCGGACCACAGAATGCGATGACCTTCGCTGACGTCGCCCGCGCGGATGCCGGCAAACTCCAGCGGCACGACTTCGCCGTCGAGCAGCGTCACCAGCCAGCGCACCGGGCGCACGAAGCGCTCCGCCGACTTGCCGCGCCAGTACATGTTCTTCGCCCAGTAGATTCCGGCGATCTCTTTCGGCAGAGACTCGGCAAAGATCTCGGCTGCGGGCCGTCCTTTCTTGAGCACCGTCGCGGCGAGGTATTCGCCCTTGGGCGTGGTGATCTTTTCCAGCGAGCTGACGGGGACATTAACTTTGCGCGCGAAGGCTTCGGCAGCAGGAGTTGGCGATCCGTCCTTGTAGGCTACCTTCAGCGACGGCCCGGTGACCTGCTCACTGATGTCGCGCTGAGCAGCGGCGACTCCGGAGGCGAGCACGGCCAGCCGTCGCGGCGTGGAGTAAGAGTGGAGTTCTGGCTTGTCGCCCAGGCGCTCGCGTTGCAGCAGGTCGCCGACGCGGCGAGTCAGCTCGTCGCGCGCAATATCGATCATGCGGGCGGGAATTTCTTCGGTACCAATTTCGAGTAGGAAGTCCATAAGAGAAACAGCAATTAGCAATTAGCAATTAGCAATTAGCCGTTAGCAAAACGCAATCGACTAGCACCGAACCAACTGCGGTGTCATCCTGAGCGAGGAGCGAAGCGACGAGTCGAAGGCCCCCTACTCTGGCAACACGCCATCGCCGAAGGCGTGAAAGACAATAGCCCCGCCTTCAGGGCGGATCGTACGACACCGCTTCATACAGTGATGTACTCAGTTTCACTGTTAGGAAGCGGAATTGGCTCACCGTGTTCACGCATTCCCTCCAAGTGGAACTCAATCGCCTCGCGGATCAGCTGCTTTGTCTCTTGCAGGGTTTGGCCGACAACGCCTAGGCCGGGCAGATCGGGGGCATATGCTCCCCACCCATTTGCCGACTTCTCGTAAACAACGAGGTATTTCATTTCAGACCTGCCTGTTTCAAGATGTTGTTCAAAGTGCCAGGCGGAACGTCAATCGATTGCTGGCCCGCGACCGTCACCGTACCCGGCTTCGACGCATGACGAAACTGGCGATGGCTACCTTTGGTGCGGTCTAGTCTCCAGCCGTCTTGTTCCAGCCGCTTGATTACGTCCCGGACTTTCAAGCTTCCTCAATCCGCCATTTTAGCTTTGCGGCTACGAGCTGCTGACCGCCAACTGCTCCGGCTCGCGCGGGCTGCGATCATCGCGCACCGTGTCTTCCTCGCTAGCTGGAGCGCTTTTCGCTTCGGCCTTTTGCTGATCGGCGTATGCCTTCGCGACGCCGACTGCGAGCGCGCGGATGCGCGCGATCACGCCGACGCGCTCGGTCACGCTGATCGCGCCGCGCGCATCGAGGATGTTGAACAGATGCGAGCATTTCAGGCACAGATCGAAGGCGGCCAGCACCGGGAAACGATTCATCGCAGCCGGGCGTTGTCCGCTGTTCGCAACTCGCTCTTCGCCGGAATCGCCATCGCGCGTTTCACTCTTGTTTTTTTGCTTATCGCCAGAAGACCCCGCCGACGGCTTCGCCATCGCAGCGTATTCGTCCAGCAACGCCTGGCATTCGGCTTCGTAGAGCTCCAGGTGCTTCCAGGTTTTCGCGATGTCGGCGTGCTCAAAGTTATAGACGGAAAACTGCAGCTCGTCCTGCAGGCGGATTTCGCCGTACTTCACCGGTCGGCCGTCGGGACCGACGACCCAGGTGATGTCGTAAATGGAATCGACGTCCTGCAGAAACGCGGCGATGCGCTCGAGGCCGTAGGTCAGCTCGGCGGAGATGGGATCGAGATCGATGCCGCCGCACTGCTGGAAGTAGGTGAACTGCGTGATCTCGAGGCCGTCGAGCATGACCTGCCAGCCGATGCCCCACGCGCCCAGCGTGGGCGACTCCCAGTTGTCCTCTTCGAACTTAATGTCGTGCTTGCGAAGATCGACGCCAATCGCCTGCAAAGATTGGAGATATAGATCCTGCACATTCTCCGGCGGCGGCTTCAGGATCACCTGATATTGCATGTGCTTGAAGAGCCGGTTGGGGTTCTCGCCGTAACGGCCGTCGGCGGGACGGCGCGAGGGCTGCACGTAGCCGACGCGGTACGGCTTCGGTCCGAGCACGCGCAGGAAAGTTTCCGGCGCCATGGTTCCGGCGCCAACCTCGACGTCGTAGGGTTGTTGCAGGACGCAGCCCTGCTCGGCCCAGAAGGTCTGCAGGCGAAGGATCAGTTCCTGGAACGTCAGCGGATTTTGCCGAGAGGTCATTCGTAGTTTTGAGCGGGGCTGAAGCCCCGCTGGTCTTCTGTCGTCTCTAAAGGGACTCGACTTCACAATAACAGCCTACCCAGCGCTGAAGCGCTGGGCTATCATCTTCCGTCCCGCTCAGCGGGACTCGATTATGCCAGTTCGAGCACAGTTCGGTAACTCGACTATGTCACAGCCTCGCCAGCATCACCGCTGTCACCAGCTTCTTCTCGATGTGGCGCTCGATGATCTGCGTCAGAAACTTTCGCAAATCGGCGTGCGGCGATCCTCCTCTTGAATTGCGCCCAATAGCGTTTCCCGTGGCAGCGCCGCTCAACGATTCGCCAGCGTGGGAGCTATGGGCCTCATCATCAGCGGATTCGGCCCCTTGCGGCGTTTCCGCAAAACTCTCTACCGGTGCGCGAAACATCTGCGCGGCCAGAGCGCGCGACTTGGGCGTCAGTTGCGACGAGGCCAGGCGCTTGTGCTGCGCGCACATTAGCCCGTCGGCCAGGGCGTGATAAAAAGCGCGGCTACCGTTCAGCGCCGCACCGCACGCCAGGCACTCATTCAGCTCCGGCAGGAAGCCCACCAGCCGCACCAGCCACAGCTGGAAATATGTCAGCGGCAACCAGATCGGCCCCGAGCGCAACTGAAGCAGCACCGAAACCGTAAGCCGAAAGATCGCGTCATTGGCCTCGCGGTCGGGCAGCAACTCGTCGAGCATCTCGGCCACGTGCTCCAGCGCGACCACGCGCGCGTAATCGATGGTTGCCGAGAGCGGCGATTCCAGGATGTCGCAGGAATCGAGCCGCGCCAGCTCCTTGCCCTCGCGATCGTCGTAGTAAGCGCGAACCACCGTCAGCGGCTCCAGCGCTCCGCCAAAGCGCCGCTTGGACTTCTTGGCCGCGCGCGCCACGCCCTTGACCTTGCCTTCAGCGCGAGTGAACAGCGTCACCAGCAGGTCAGCTTCGTGCAGCGGATAAGTTCGCAACACGATCGCTTCCGACTGCTTCAGTGACATGGAATTTCACGCCGGCGCCGCCAAAGCTCGATTCTAACGGGAGGGGTTGGGATGTGCAAAGCCGAGAGCGCAGTGCACCACGCATGTGATGTGATCTGCTTCAGCCGGGCGAAGGTCCGCAAGCTTCCTACACACGTGTCCTCCGACTAGCCAGCACAACACCGGTGCTGGCTCGCAGACGATGACAGACGGAAGAGATGACCGGCAATGCTATGCCACTACGGCCGGGGCTGCACTGCCGGCGGCGCAAGCTCATCTGCGGTGACAAACACCGGCTCGATGTCCACGGGAATATCGCCCAGCTTGTCCAGCGCGTGCTTGAACTCCGGACGCAGCACGCCCAGCGTATCCAGCATCTGCTTCGCGCCGGCGTAATTTCCTTCCGCTTCCACGGTCAGCAGATCATGCGTCAGGTCGCGCACCGCGTCCTTGACCTTCGCGTAGTCCACGGCGAAGGTTCCATCCGGCCGGGCCACGAAGCCGCCCTTGTCCATGAGGTAATTGACCTGCATGGCCATGCCCTTGCCGTGCGCATCATTGAGGCCGAAGCGCAACGTGCGGAATGACGACGCCAGATACGTCGTGTACAGCCGCTTCTCCGAACTCGCATCCGGCTTCAGGATGTCGGCCAGCCCCATCGCCTGCGCGTGATCGATCATGTACTGCAGCGCGAATAGCCCGGTCGCGTCGGCCTTGGCTTCTTCGATCGCGCTATAAAGTTCCTTCAACTGCTCGCGCGGCGTGGTTGCCTTGCCATTCAGCGTGATCTGGTGCGGCCCCAGCCCGTGGCACAACTCGTGCGTCAGGATGTGGGTGAAGAACGAGTCGAAGCTGACGTCTCCCTGCTCATCGGCCACCAGCACTTTTTTCGAGATCGGAATCAGGATCTGCTGAAACTTCGCCTGCTGCACATTCTTCATCATCACGCGCTTGCTGCCTTTTTCGGCGATCACCCGCTCGTCGTTCGGCAGGTTGTAGGCCGCGGTCTGCACCGCATGATTGCCATCTCCCGCGCTCATCACTTCGTTGACCACGCGGATCGGCGCCTGCCCGCCAATTTTCGGATTGCGGTACTTCGGATCGATCGGCAGGTTGTTCTCGATCTCCTGCAGATCGCGCGCAAAGGCGCTCAACTTCGCGCTCTCCTGATCGTCGCGCACGTTGACATACGCCTCATACGACGCCTTGTAGCCGAACAGTTCGTCGTTATAGGTCTCGTACGGGCCAATGGTGATATCCAGCGGCGCATCCAGATCCATCCAGGCCACATCGCTCTCGTAGTAGTCGTTAGAGAGGAACGCCGCTGCCCGCGTGGTCAGAAAGCGCTTCAGCGTGCCGTTGTCGGTCAGCGATGCCGCATCGTTCAGCAGCTTCGCGGCTTTCGTCAGATCGTCTTTGTAAGCCTCGCTGTAGGGAACGAGCTTGAAGCCGTTCTTCCCGTCCGAGCGAATCACGGTGAAGAATCCCGTGGCCTGTTTCTGCTCGGCCTCGGGCAGAGTCTTCAGCCAGCTCTCGAAGAGCTCCTTGGTCATCGATTCGGGATAGAAGTTCGCGCCCGGCAGCTTGTGCTCGGGTACGCCGGGAATGAACGCAGTGTTGTCATCCAGCTCCGACCACGGCCCTTTGTTGATCCAGAAGTAATGCAGCCGCGCCTTGCCCAGCGGCGAGGTGTCCTTCTGCAGCTTGGCGTAGAGCGCCAGATCGCCGCTCCAGAGTTGCTGCATGAAGATGGGATCGATGAGCCGCGCCGCCTCGATCAGCTTGGCCAGCGCTTTGCGGTCGCCTTCGGAAAGATTGCTGACGTCGACCTTCAGCGGCGTGGGCGCAAAACGCGCGGTCATCTCCTGCAGCTGCGCCAGGTCAGGGACTTTGGTTGCGAGCTCCTGGGCGGATAGAACTGTCGAACCCAGCAGAAATACCAGCGACATGAGAATGAGAAATTTCATGCGAGTCATCTCCCGGAACCGCGGGTTAAGGAATGGTGGTGGTGAACGAACTGCTAATCATAACGCCGAAGCGGCGAACGAAGCCGCAAAACCCAGGAACAGGTCATGGCCGTATCGAACGAGATCAGAGTGTCATCCTGAGCGGAGCGTCCGCGTGCTTTTGCGAACGCCGAGTCGAAGGCCCCCTATGCGACCAAAGATCATTTCCCACGATAGTGGTCGCTCGACTCCGCTCCAGCACCCCGACAAGCGCCAGAGCGGCGCTCGCCGGGATCCCGTTTTCGCTTTGCTCGGGATGACAACCCGAACTGGGTGGAGGAAAAGCCTTTGGGGATACTATGCCGACGCTTACGCACCCCTGTACAATGTAGAATCCATCTCAGCGAATCATGCGACTTGATCAACCCACCTCGGGAGTGTGGATGAAGTACTTGCGTGGTACCGGTGTTCTGGCATTATCGGCTTGCATCCTGCTGGTTGAACTGAGCTGCGGCGAACAGTACCGCCCGGTGGCCAACCCTGTCATCAGCCCCGGCGGCCAGCCGGCGGTGGCGCATTACGCCTGGGTGGTGAACTTCAACCCCACTGGCGCTGGCAGCACCACGGAGATCGACGTCTCGGGCGACAGCAATCTTTCCGTCAACTCCATGGGCAACGGTTCCGTGGCCGCAGCTTTCCCCGCCAGTTCGCTGGCCCTATATGTGGCCAACAGCACCGCCGACAGCGTCAGCGAGTATCTGCCAACTCTGGCCGGCTCGGTTACGACCATCAATCTGTTGCCGGGATCGCATCCGGTTACGCTGGGCTCTGCGCAAAACGCTGCCATGTACGTGGTCAACCAAGGCACCAACTCGGCGTGCCCAAACACTGGATCCATCAGCACCATCACCACATCTACCTTAACGGTGTCGAATACCACGTGCGTCGGCCGTAATCCGGTCGCCATGGCGCAGTCGGCCACCACCAACTACATCTACGTGATCAATCAGGGCGACAGCACCGTATCGGTGTTTAATCCTGCCGGCCCGGGGATCATCGGCACAATTACATCCGCCAACGGACTGGGTCCCAACCCCATCTCCGCTACCGCCAGCCTCGATGGCAACTGGATTTTCATCGTGACTCAGGGCGACAGCAAAACTCCCAGCGCACTCGATATCGTGTCCTCCAGCGGCAAGACGGTTCTGGCGCACGTGCCCCTGGGCTTGGGACCGACCTTTTCGATCATCGATACCAACCTGAACCGGTTGTATGTGGCCAACACCGCCGGTAACACGGTGAGCGTCTTCGATTCATCGACCGTCAATCCCACCAGCTCAACGCCCATTCCGCTACTGGCCACCGTCAACGTGGGGACCACTCCCATCGGCATTACAGCGCTAAAGAATGGAAGTTTGTTCTACGTCTTGAACTCCGGCTCCAACGACGTCACGGTGGTAAACGCCAACAGCTTCAGCCCGCTGACTAGCGTAGCTCTGCCCGACGGCGCCGGTCCGGTGTATATCACCTCCGATCCCACGTCGGCCAAGGTTTATGTTGCCGATCAGGGCACCACGGAAACTACCATCATCCAGACCATTGACAACACCATCGCGCAAAACATACTCGCGCCGACGCAAGCCTCGGGCTGCACCGCCGCCTGTCAATACCAGCAGCCGATGATGATTCTGACCCAGTGATGGTGTGTTACCGAACCTTCACGGGGTAGGTACGACGGTCAGCATCTTATAGACGAACAGAGAGTTCGATGGCAGCGTGGCCTGGATCCCGGTGACCTGGGACAGCGCCCCCGTACTGGTTTCAATCGCTTAGACGAGCACCTCGCCAGTGGTGCTGCCCCCTGCTCCAACAGGAACTTGCCCTGCGACGGCTCGACCGCTCCGAAATCCACGCCGACTCCTGAGGCGAAGGGAGAACCGGAGATGCTGGTGAGATTTCCGGTGGTCGCATCGGCCGCACCGACATAGATCCCGTTCTGCGAATGGTTCTCGCCCACTCCGCTCGACACGTAGGCAAACGTATCCCCAGGATTGAAGGCCACTGCGAAGGGCTCGCACAGTGGCGAGAACGAAGTGTTGAGATTGGTCAGGACTCCGCTGTCAGGATCGATCTGCCAGATCACGGCCGATCCGCAGCTGCTCAAGTCCTGCGGCCCAACCAGTTCGTATAGGGCACGACCTTGTGGATCGGTGAACAGCGTTCCGGCGCCAATGGTCGAGTTGTACGACTGAATCTGCGTTAACGAGCCATCGTTCTGATTGACGGAGAAGACATACCATTTGGAGGGAGGAAGTGGATCGCCGGTCACGTTGTAAGCGAAGTTACCTGGGGCCGGGATCGCCAGCGCGGAGTTTGCGCCCGGCGGGGAACAGGAAGCCTGAGTGAGATTTCCCGCAGCCGGATCGATGGTGTACGCGATGAAGCAGCCGCTCTGGGTCACAGAAATTTCTGTGACGGTGAAACAGTAAGGTTCGTCTGTCCAGTCTGCGGTGGATAGCTAATAGATTGCAGCGCCGTCAGCGCGCCACTGGCTGTATTGACGCTGTAGCTCTGCAGCGTGACCGTTTGCGTGGCTGAGTCCGACAGCAGCGCGAACACGAACGCTCCGCCAGTTTCCGAGGCAACCGCCAGATCGATCGCTGCATTCGGCAAGCTGAGCGGCGATCCCGGCACCTGGGTTAACGCTCCGGTATTCGCATCCACCGCAAATCCCGACAGGTCATACGGAGGCTGGTTGGGACCTCCCGTCGCCAGGTAGGCGTACGAAGCCGCCGCCACCGAGAGCGAAAAGTTCGCCGTCTGATTCAACTTTCCCGTGCTCCCTTGCACGGAAATGTTTTTCACAGCGGCCGGAGTGGTCGCCGTCGCCGTCAGCGTGATGATCTGGTTTGTCCCAGGATTCACCATCACCGGCAGCGCAGGCGATGTCGTCACCCCCTGGTGGCAGCCCGCTGAACGACACCGAAACCGCCTGACTGAAGCCATTCACGGCCTGCACCGAAACCTGGATTACGCCACTGCCGGCTCCGGTCGGCACAAAGACCGACTGCGCCGACAGCATGACCGTGAAGGTTGGCGACGACGGCGAAGGCTGGCTCGATCCGCCACAGGCCAGCAGCGTTGGTAGCACTACCCCAGCGCCGAGGAGAAAGAGAGACCGCAGCTTTCTCATGGCGCCTCCAACGGCGAGAACATATCACTGCCATGACCAGCACTCTGTGACGTCATTGAGTACCGGGAGGTTGAGGGATTAGCATCGAGCAGTCAGCAATCAGCAGTCAGCAGTCAGCAATCAGCAGTCAGCGTGGCAGTAGGAGTCTGGCAATTACGATCTGGCAATTGCGTAGGCCACAATTAGATTGTCATCAGCAGCGGACATGGTCCGCGAGGGATCTGCTGTTGACCTGATTGCTGATTGCTAGTTGCTCATCGCTAGGAGCTTCCGGTGCGAGATTTCAACAGCTTGTCGCAGAAAGAAATTCTTGCTCTGGCAATTTCGCTGGAGGAAGAAGACGAACGCATCTACTCCGACTTCGCCGAAAGTCTGCGGGAAAATTTTCCCGGCACGGCCAAGGTGTTCGACGAGATGGGGCAGGAGGAGATTGGTCATCGCCGCGCCCTCATCGACCTTTACCAGAAGAAATTTGGCGAGCACATCCCGCTCATCCGCCGCCAGGACGTGCGCGGCTTCGTGCAGCGCAAGCCCATCTGGCTGAACACGCCGCTGCGCCTGGAGCAGATTCGCGCCCAAGTCGGCACTATGGAAGCCGAGACGCGGCGCTTCTACCAGCATGCCGCCGCCCGCGCACAGGACGCGAGCATCCGCCAGTTGCTCGACGATCTCGCTATTGCCGAGACCTACCACGTCGAGCGCGCCGCCCAACTGGAGAAGACAGAGCTTAAGCCCGAAGTTCGCGAAGAAGAAGACAGGGCCAGGCGCCGGCTCTTCGTTCTGCAGATCATCCAGCCGGGCCTCGCCGGACTGATGGATGGCTCGGTCTCCACGCTGGCGCCGGTTTTTGCCGCCGCCTTCGCCACCCGCAACACCTGGGACGCCTTCGCCGTCGGACTAGCGGCTTCGCTGGGCGCGGGCATCAGCATGGGATTTGCGGAAGCGCTCTCCGACGACGGCAGCCTTACCGGCCGCGGCACACCGTGGCTGCGCGGCCTGGTCTGCGGCGCCATGACCGCGCTGGGCGGCATCGGCCACACGCTGCCCTACCTCATCCACAACTTCAACATCGCGACCACGGTGGCCATCGTTGTGGTGCTGTTGGAACTCGGCATCATTACTTGGGTGCGTCAGCATTTCATGGATACCCCGGTGTTCTCCGCCGCCATGCAGGTTGCCTTTGGAGGAGCGCTGGTGTTTGCGACCGGTATACTCATCGGCAGCTCGTAAGAACGCTATTCGCTATTGGCTATTCGCTATTGGCTATTCGCTTTTCGCTATTCGCTTTTCGCTATTCGTCTTTGGTTTGTGACCACCGCGTGCAGCTCGTGACGGTGCGGTTCAATGATGCTGTCATCCTGAGCGGAGCGCCCGCCATTCTTTTCTGATTCGCCTCTTTTGCGAGTCGGGCGGGCGCGGAGTCGAAGGACCTGCTGTTCGCCGCGAGGCTCTAAGAGCAACTCCTTCGACTTTGCTGCGCTTCACTCGGGATGAAACTTTGAAAAACACTACCATGTCCCAATTTCGCCGAACTTCGCTTTACTTCGTACTCGCGCTCACGCTTCTGGGTGCATCAGCGACCACCTCCGTCGCTCCGGCCGATTCGGTTCGCTATCTGGACGACATCAAGGTCCTCGCCGCTCCCAACATGGAGGGCCGCGGTCCGGGAACCTCAGGCTTGGCGCGCGCGTCCAGCTACATCGAGCAGCGCTACAAGACCCTTGGCCTGCAACCCGCCGGCACGAACGGGTATGTGCAACCGTTCACCGTGACGACCGGCGCGAAATTGAAATCCGACAACTCGCTCATTGTCGTCGACGGCCCAACCAAACAGCCGCTCCACATCAATCAAGATTTCGAGCCCATCAGCTTCTCCACTTCCGGCTCGTTCGCCGGCCCGATGGTCTTTGTCGGCTACGGCGCCTCCGCCGATGAGTTTCAATACGACGATTACGCCGGCGTCGATGTGAAGGATAAGATCGTTGTACTGCTGCGCTACGAGCCCGAAAGCTTTGCCGCGAAAAGCGGAAACCAGGGCCTGACGCAGCATTCGCAGCTCATCAGCAAGGCCATCAACGCTCGCAATCACGGCGCGAAAGCGGTCATTCTGGTCAACGGCAAGCTCGCCGCCGGCGAGGAGGATTTGCTGCTGCGCTTCGGCGGCGTGAGCGGCCCCGAGGATGTCGGCATCCTGCTGCTGCAAGTGAAGAATGCCACTGCCGATGCCTGGTTCAAGGCGGCCGGCAAGTCGTTGGCCGAGGTGCAGCAGCAGATCAACAGCAGCGGCAAGCCGGCATCCTTCGCGTTTCCCGCGACGCTGCAGCTCTCGCTCACCATCGACATCGAGCAGACCCACGCGCGCGTCGACAACGTGCTCGCCTACCTGCCCGGCAAGAGCGATCAGTACATCATCATCGGCGCGCACTACGATCATCTCGGCCGCGGCGATTCCAACTCGCTCGCGCCCTCGCAGATCGGCCAGATCCATCCCGGCGCCGACGACAACGCCTCCGGCACCGCCGGCGTGCTCGAACTGGCGCGCCTCTTCGCGCCGCTCAAAGGCCAGCTCGATCGCGGCATCCTGTTCATGAACTTTTCCGGCGAAGAGCTCGGCCTGCTTGGTTCGGCGTACTGGGTGAAGCACCCGACCATGCCGCTCGACCACTGCGTCGCCATGATCAACATGGACATGATCGGGCGCATCCGCGACAACAAGATCTTCATCGGCGGCGTCGGCACCGGTTCAACCTTCAAGCCGATTCTGGAGGCGGCGCAGAAGAAAACGGATTTCAAGATCGAGTACTCGCCCGGCGGCTACGCGGCCAGCGATCACACCTCATTCGTCGCGCAGAAAATTCCCGTGCTCTTCTTCTTCTCCGGCTTGCACGCCGACTATCACAAGCCCTCCGATACCTGGGACAAGATCAACGCACCCTCGGCCGCGCTGTTGCTGAACATGGTTGCCGACGTCATGCTGCAACTGGCCGCGGCGCCGCAGCCGCCGCAGTTTGTCGTGGTCGAAGAAAAGAAGCCGATGGGCGGCATCTCCGGCGGCGGAGGTTATGGGCCGTATTTTGGTTCGATTCCGGACTTCGCCGAAGTGAAGGACGGAGTGCGTTTCTCCGATGTGCGTCCCGGCTCACCCGCGGCGAAAGCCGGATTGAAGGCCGGCGACATCCTGGTGCAGTTCGGCGACAAGCCGATCCACAATCTCTACGACTTCACCGACGCGCTTCGCCGCAGCAAAGTCGGCCAGACCGTCGAGGTGAAAGTCCTGCGCGACGGCCAGCCGCTAACGGTGAGCGTGACGCTGGAACAGCGGAAATGAATTTGGGTAGTGCGGCACCTCAGCGCCGCAGATCGGCCGAATCAAACAAGCGGGCCGGGCTTCAGAGCGGCGACGGCGTTCCGCCAACAATTGTCTTGGAGAAAGGGCGGAGGCGCACCGTTATTTGTTCTTCTCGTCAGCTTCGCGAAGAAGCTTCTATACTTCTTCTCCGAGCAACGGCAATTTCGTCTGCACAATGTCCCAGACAAGCGCATGCCGTACGGTCGCATATCCGTGAATTAGCCGATTTCGGAATGCGATGATTTGTCGCTCATCGGTCACCCGCCCGGCAATCTCCGGGAAGAATCTCTGCGCCTGGCTCAGAGCCTCACCGATGATTTCAAAATTCCGCTCCACGGCTGCGCGTAGCATCGAGTCGGTTTCATAATCGTGCAGCTGCTTGCCCTGCGTGAAGCTGAGAATATCGTCGGCTGCCTGTTCGATGTCCCAGAAATATGCCCGCAGGCTACGCGGCATAGAGAGTTACCTGATGCGATTCAATTTCCTGGCGGAAATAGGGATTTCGAATCGAACCGGACTTGACCAGATCGACCGGTCGCCCAAAGAGACGCTCCAACGCTTCTGCGAGACCGAAATAGGTGTCAGCATAGTTCCCAGGTACAAGCTGTTGAAACTCAACCAGAAAATCGAGATCGCTTGTCTGGCGGTCGAAGTCGTCCCGCAAGCCCGAGCCAAACAATGCTAGCCGCCGCACATGATATTGGCGGCAAAGGGCAAGAATCTGTTCTCGCTTTTCGTCGACGTCGCTTGTCATGGGTGCCACTCGCACCCAAAGCATATCAGTATTCAGTTCCAGGGCGGAACAACCTGCGCGATGGCGGTAAAGGTCTACTTGCGATACATTCTCCTGATGCCGTTACGTCCGTTGCGAAAACTGATCTGCGCTTTTTTGCTGACTTCTGCGTTTTTCCTGCACGCGCAATCCAACACAAACTCCGCGTCGTCCAGCCTCCTCTCTCCCGGCGAAGAAAAGCATCTCCGCAACATTCGCCAGCTGACCTTCGGCGGACAGAATGCCGAAGCCTACTTCTCCGCCGACGACAAGATGCTCAGCTTCCAGCACCAGGGACAGGGCGTCCCCTGCGATCAGATTTACACCATGCCGGTCGACACGCCCGACGGCAAGCCGGCGACGCCCAAGCTCGTCAGCTCCGGCAAGGGCCGCGACACCTGCAGCTACATCTTTCCCTCTGGCGATCGCATTCTGTATTCCTCAACCGAAGCCGCCAGCCCCGCGTGCCCGCCGAAGCCCGACTACTCGCACGGCTATGTCTGGCCCATCTATTCGAGCTACAAGATCTACACCTCCAAGCTCGACGGCAGCGACAAGAAGGTGTTGACCGATGCGGAAGGCTACAACGCCGAGTCGACCATCAGCCGCGACGGCAAGAAGGTCGTCTTCACCTCCACGCGCAACGGTGACCTCGACATCTACACCATGAACAGCGACGGCTCGCACGTGCGGCAACTGACGCACGAACTCGGATACGACGGTGGGCCGTTCTGGTCGGCCGACGGCAAGAAGATCGTCTACCGCGCCGAGCATCCCACGACGCCACAAGAGATCGCCGACTACAAGGCGCTCTACGCGCAGGGGCTCATTCGTCCCGGCAATCTTGAAATCTGGGTGATGGACGCCGACGGCAGCCACAAGCATCAGGTGACCCACAATGGCGCGGCGAATTTCGCGCCCTTCTTTCATCCTGACGGCAAGCGCATCATCTTCGCGTCGAATCTGGCGAATCCCAAGAGCGGCCGCGACTTCGATCTCTACATCATCAACGAGGACGGCAGCGGCCAGGAGCGCATCACCTATTACCCGGACTTCGACGCCTTCCCCATGTTCACCTCCGACGGCAAGCGCCTGGTCTGGGCCTCGAACCGCAACGGCAAAGAGCCGCACGAGACCAACATCTTCATCGCCGATTGGGTTGAGTAGCGCGGCGAGGCAACCGTGCCTTCGCATGAATTGTCATCACGAGGTGACCTTCAGGTCGACGAGGAATCTGCTTTTTGATCTTATGGAAAAACCTTGTGCCTCCGGCCGAACAACAGATCCCTCGCGGGGCTAAAGCCCAGCTCGTGATGACAAACCACAGGCTTGACCGGTGCGGCTAAGCCTCCACTCGACTGGCAAAATCCTGTACTATCGCAAGGAGGTGAAACATGTCCTATCGCAACGGAGACAAGTCGCGCGAGCACCGTCTGCGCAAAGCGCGCGAGAAGAAGCGCGAAAAGAATCGGGAATTGAAGAGCAAGCCTGCGGAGAAGGCAAGCGCGAAGTAGATGAGTCTCGCATCCTCTTCGCCAGCAGCAGGCGAGCAGGAGGGACAGCATTGACAGGGTCGTCGACTCGCTAGTGCGTACTCGCCTTGTGTCAGGGCACGACTTTCAGTCGTGCCGAAAACCAGCGATAGGAGTTCGGGCTTTAGCCGCTGCTTACGGCGTGCAGGGGCTAAAGCCCGCTTTCTTTTTGGACGCTATCGGCACAGCTAAGGCTGTGCCCTGACACAAAACCTCAAGGCTCTCGGGTCGTCTCTTCTTCCACCGCATCCTGCTCTTCGCGGCCGGAGTGGTGCACATACATTTTGCTGGCGACGTTGGGCGTCGCGTGGCGGCGTTCGGCGATCATCTCGGCCACAATCGCCACCGCAATCTCCTCCGGCGTGACCGCTCCGATCTCCAGTCCCACGGGTGCATGGACGCTGGCGAGCTTCTCCGCGGGAATGCCTTCCTTCTCGAGTTCCTTGTAGATTGAAATCGTCTTGCGCTTGGAGCCGATCATGCCCAGATAACGCGCAGGCGCATTGACCGCCCAGCGCAGCACGCGCATGTCGTCGCGATGTCCGCGGGTCACGATCACGATGTACGATCCCTCGGGCGGCGTCAGCCGCGCCGTCACCGCGTCAAAATCGTCGGCGATGATCTCGCGCGCTTCGGGAAAGCGTTCCTGGTTCGCATAGGACTCGCGGTCGTCGATGACCGTGACCTCGAAGCCTGCGGTCGCTGCGACCTTGTACAGGTTGTAGGCAACGTGCCCGGCGCCGAAGATGTACAACAGCGCCGGCGGCAGCACCGGCTCGATGAAGACTTCCAGCGTCCCGCCGCACACCAATCCGGTGTCGTACTTGGGATTGTTGTTGAGGTTGAACGTGAGCGAGCGCGGCTTCTCTTCTTCCATCACCTCGCGCGCTGCCTGCCAGACCTCGGCTTCCACGCAGCCGCCGCCGATGGTGCCGGCGATGGAGCCGTCATCGCGCACCAGCATCTTCGCCGTCTGGAACGAGGGAATCGATCCCCGAGCGGTGGTAATGGTCGCAACCGCACCCCGCCGTCCCTCGCGGCGCAACTGCACGATCTGTTCGTAGATATCCATGAAAGAAGCAACTAGCAATTAGCCATTAGCAATTAGCTTCATTATTGAGATGCCGGCGGGCGAAGTCAAAGTGCAAGAACAATCACGACGCGTCTTTGGCACGACCAAGGTCGTGCCGTGACACAAAGCGGCTCATCACTTCAGCATGCCGTGCTTGCGCAAGACCTCTTGCAGTTGGTCGTGCGGCAGCGCCGGTACCACCCAGTAATCGGCCCCGACCATGGTCTTGGCTGCGATCATGGCATTGATCACCGACTCGTCTGTGGCTTCGATCACAGCAGCGAAAATCGGATTCAGCTTCCAGCTCTGCATGCGCTCCACCTTCGCGTTCGGCTGGGTGTACACCGCGGTGCTGTTGCCTTCGTCCGCGCCCTGGTTGGCGGTCGAGAACGCCAGAAAGATATCGCCGGAGCTGTCGCCCTCGATCGCTCCCAGACGGCCTAATCCAACCGAGACGCGGCGCGCCAGGCGCTTCAACTGGTCGGGCGTGAGCGGTGCGTCGGTGGCCACAATTACGATGATGGAACCCATTTCGGGTGGGCGAATGCCGTCAGCCGTGCTGGTGACGTTGGGCTCGCAAACCGGCGCCGGCGTACCGTCCCAATTCGTGATTGGCGGGTCCAGCTTCTTCTCGACGCACCGCTTCTGCAGCTTCATCTCGCGCGCCACGGGAATGCCGGCGACCAGCAGCCCGCTCGAGTATCCGTAGTTGCACTGCACCAGTACGCCGACCGTGTAGCCGCCGGCCTCGGCTGCGAGTTTGCGCGACGCGGTGCCCGTCCCGCCTTTGAACCCGTTGCAAACCATCCCCGTCCCACCACCGACATTACCTTCCAGCAACCGCCCGCCGCTGGCGGAATCCAGCGCGTCCCAGGCGTCCTGCGTGGTCACGTGCTGCCCGCGGATGTCATTCAGCGGCCAGTCGGCGGTCTCGGCTGTCACCGGATACCAGAACGCGCCCGGTTGGTTGCGCTTCACCATCCACGCCACCGCGGCGTCGCGCACCACGCCGACACTGCCGGTATTGGTGATCAGGATCGGGGTCTCCAGCACGCCGCTCTCCTCGATCCAGTGCGTGCCGGTCATGTCGCCATTGCCGTTGCCGGCGAAGTATCCGGCGAAAACGCTCTTCATGCTGGCCTTGCCGCGCGGCAGGATTGCGGTGACGCCGGTGCGCACTGGTCCCTGGCCAACCACCAGCCGGCCTTCGCCGGAGATGAGCGTCTTGTAGCCGACTTCAACACCGGGGACGTCGGTGATCGCGTTGAATGGCCCGGGCGTGCCGTCAAAGGGAATGCCGAGATCGCGGGCGCGAGGTTGGGAGGAGTTCGAGGCGACGGTGTTCTGGGCTGCAAGGAAGGTCGAGCCGAAAAGCAACAGGACCGAGGCGAAGGCAGTTGTTCGGCGCATCAGATTCTCTCCAATTTTTTGAGAAAGGACCGCTGCAACTACGCGCCTAATGTTACAGCGTTGCCGCGAGCAGCAGGGGTGTTGTTTCGAAGGCATCAATCCCTGACAAGCTGTGGTAAGTGCGCTAGAATCCTCCTAGGAAATTCCTATGGCAACCCTATACGTGGAAAACATACCGGATGAATTGTATGAGGCGCTGCGGAAACGCGCTCGCAAGAATCGCAAATCCATCGCTGCCGAGGTTCTGGAGCTTTTGCAGCAAAACGTTCCCACCGAGCGGGAGCTAAAGGCCCGGCGCGCTTCTTTTCGCCGGCTGGAGCGGTTGGCAGCGCAACCTTCCCCTTCTCCAGGACCGTTCCCATCTACTGAAGAAATGGTGCGTGAGGACCGGTCCAGGTGATCCGGTTGGTTGTTGACGTAAGCGTGGCTGCAAAATGGGTGTTGCGCGGACCCGAGGAGCATTTTGTTCCCCAGGCTCGCGGTCTGCTTTTGGAAATCGTCGAGGGGAAAATTCAAGTTATTATTCCCGACCTCTTTTGGGTTGAGCTAGGAAGCGTTCTTTGGAAAGCGGTGCGCCGCGGCAGATGTACGCCACTGACTGCCGAGTCAGGAATACGTGAGGTGAAGAAGCAAGCACTGATCACTGTGCCTTCGCACGGCTTGATCGAGGCTGCATTGGATATCGCCCTGCGGTTCAATCGCACGGTATACGACAGCACCTACGTTGCGCTTGCAAGCAGGCGTGGCGCCCAGCTTGTGACTGCTGACGAGAAACTCGCAAACGCGATGGCAGCACATTTCCCAGTGAAATGGTTGGGGTCCCTTTAGACTCCATTTCTGCCAGGTTCCATAATCTAATGACGACGTACAAGGAAAATTTCGATGAAAGCGGTTCGCATTCATGAATTCGGTAGTCCGGAAGTTCTTAAGTATGAAGACGCGCCCGATCCCGTCCTGCGCAAAGATCACGTTCTCATCCGCGTGCGCGCCTGCGCGCTGAATCATCTTGATCTGTGGGTGCGCGGCGGATTGCGCGGCGTTACTCTGCCGCACATTCTTGGCAGCGACGTCGCTGGCGAAGTGGCTGAAGTCGGCGAGTACATCATCGACGTCAAGCCGGGAACGCGTGTGCTGCTGGCGCCGATGGTCTTCTGCAATCATTGCGAGCAGTGCGTCGCCGGACATCACAACTTCTGTCCGCAATTCGCCGTGCTGGGCAACACCGTCGACGGCGGCAACTGCGAGTTCATCGCCATCCCGCGAGTCAACGTCATCCCTATTCCTGACTCACTGAACTTCATCGACGCCGCCAGCGTTCCACTTGTCTTCCTGACTGCGTGGCATATGCTGACCAGCTGCGCTCATCTGCGCGCCGGACAAACTGTTCTGGTGCTCGGCGCGGGATCGGGCGTCGGCTCGGCGGCAATTCAGATTGCGAAGATGCTGGGTGCGGAGGTCATCACCACCGCCGGCGATGAGCGCAAGCTGGCCAAAGCGCGCGAACTGGGCGCGGATCACACCATCGACCACTACAAGCAGAAGATTGCCGACGAAGTTCGCCGCATCACCAACAAACAGGGGGTCGACATCGTCTTCGAGCACGTTGGTATTGCGACCTGGCCGGACTCGGTGCGCTCGCTCAAACCCGGCGGCACGCTGGTGACCTGCGGTGCGACCACCGGTTACGAGGCCGCACTCGATCTGCGCGTGTTGTTTGCCAAGCAGATTTCGCTGCTCGGATCGTATATGGGCGAGATGGGTGAGTTGCACGAGGTGCTGAAGCACGTCTTCACGGGTAAGTTGAAGCCGGTGGTCGATCGCACCTTCCCGCTGAGCGAGACGCGCGCCGCCCATGAGTATCTGAAGAAGAGCGAGATGTTCGGCAAGGTGGTTCTGACGGTATAGAGCCGGGCCTTGAGAGACTGGGTCGCAAGCCCGGTCGCCGCTACGCGGCTCAGATGGATTTTCCAGTTAAGAAAGCGTTCAGGCGCTGAGGCCGAGAGCCCCAGCGCCCGAACGCTGATCAAACTAACACGTCCCACCCGGGCCAGAAGGCCCGCTCTGCCCACAGTTACGGCGTGATCTCGAACACCGTACCCATGTTGCTGGTGCCACCCTGGTAGCTGGTGCCGTAGAGATTCCCCTGCGAATCGAGCAGGAGTGGCCCGTAAGGATGCGAGGCGTCGCTGCCGGCGAACAGGTTGTGCAGAATGGTCTCGGTGAAGCCGCCGCTGCCGTTGGGCGTCAACTTGAAGACCGTTCCGAAGCCCAGGCTGCCACCGTTATAAGTTGTGCCGTAGAGGTTGCCCTGGCCGTCGATGGTCAGCCCGGAGTAGGGATTCTGCCCATCGGTGCCTGCGCCGAAGTTGTGGATGATGGCCTTGGCCCATCCGCCGCTGCCGTTGGGCGTCAACTTGTAGGCAGTGCCCTTACCACTTCCGCCACCCAGACTGCAGGTTCCGTACAAAACGCCATTCGCATCGAAGACCAGACCGGACTGTTCGGGATTGGTTCCGTCCGATCCAACCGTGAAGCTGTGGATCACCATCTCGGAATAGCCGCCGCTGCCGTTGGGCGTCAGCTTGTACACGGTGCCGGCACCGGAGGTGCCGCCCGAGTAGGTCGCGCCGTACAAGTTGCCCATCGAATCGGCGATCAGGTTGGAGTTGGGATTTCTGCCGTCGTTGCCCTGCCCGAAGTAGTGAATGCTGCTCTTGGTCCAACCGCCGGAGCCGTTGGGGGTGAGCTTATAGATCATGCCGTAGCCAACCGAGCCGCCGGCGTAGGTGGTGCCAATAATATTTCCCTGCGAGTCGAAGGTCACGCCGGCCTGCGGGAAAGCGCCATCGCCCACGTTGTCGACGATGTTGAAGTTGTGCAGAATGCTCTCACTCCAGCCGCTGCCGCCGGGCGACAACTCGAACACGGTCCCATAGTTGTGGGCGCCGCCCTTGTAGGTGGTACCGTAAAGATTGCCCTGGGTGTCGAAGGTCAGAGTGCTAAACGGATAGGTTCCGTCGACGCCGTTGTTCTGAAAGTTGTGCAGCACGGTCTCCGTCCAGCCGCCGCCGCTGGGCGACAGCTCATAAACGGTTCCGAAACCGTAAGTGCCACCGGTATCGGTGGTGCCGTAGAAATTTCCCGAAGAGTCGGCGATTAGCCCGGCCACCGGATTGGCGCCGTTACTGCCGCTGAACGGCAGCAGCACCTGGTGACCCGCCCAGGCATTGGCTGCCAGCAGCGTTACGGCAAAAATTGCCAACACCTTTCCCACTTGACTGAGATGATTGTTGCCCCGCATATACAAACTTCCTCCTTTAGCCCAGAAACCTTATGGTGATTGAAACCGGCTGGTCGGCAGACATTACAGCGATAGCGCCAAACTATATACTGTCTGGGCCAGCGAGGCGAGCATTTTCTTTTCCTGAGTCCGGAATCGGAAACCCCGGATCTGGCCGGGTGCGAGTGGGGCGCGAATTCGCAACTTCCAGCAGCGATCAGGTATCCATTAGACAGAGGCAACTGGTGGGCGCAGCCTGCGGTTGCTGAAGGAAAAGTGGGATAATACAAACAAGATGGCACCCGAACATCAGCTTCCACACTTCGACAATCCCGAAACGGGAAAAGAACGTTACGACAACCTGCTGGGCTCGGAGGAGAACCGCCGCACGGTGGTGCGCGCCATGTTCGGCGAGCAGCAGCATGAAGGCATCGTGATGGCATCGATGGACGCGGTGGTCAACTGGGTGCGCCGCAATTCCATCTGGCCGATGACCTTCGGCCTCGCCTGCTGCGCCATCGAGATGATGTCGATGGGCGCATCGCGCTTCGATATCGCGCGCTTCGGCGCCGAAGTCTTCCGCCCCTCACCGCGCCAATCCGATCTGATGATCATCGCCGGCCGCGTCTCGCAAAAGATGGCGCCCGTCATCCGCGAGCTCTATGAGCAGATGCCCGAGCCCAAGTGGGTCATCTCGATGGGCGCCTGCGCCACCTCCGGCGGCGTCTTCAACAATTATGCGCTGGTGCAGGGCGTCAATCAGTGGATCCCGGTCGACGTCTACGTCCCCGGCTGCCCGCCGCGTCCCGAGCAACTGATCTACGCCATCATGCTGCTGCAGGAAAAGATCAAGAACGACCACGGATCGTTCAAGCGCGCGCTGAATCTGGAAACGGCGTAAGAATTCTTATGGCCACGACGACCCAACCAGTCACGATTGACGAGTATCTGCACACTGCCTATCACCCGGACTGCGACTACATCGACGGTGAGCTTCAGGAGCGGAATTTGGGCGAACTAGATCATGGCGAGGTGCAGGGCGCACTGGTAGAGTGGTTTCGCAAGCATGGCAAAGAATGGAACATCCGAACCATTCCCGAGCTGCATCCGCGTTAGTCAGACTCGGGCGCGTATTGCGGACGTCTGTCTCCTGGCACGTAGCGAACCCGCTGAGCAAGTGCCCACGCGTCCGCCGCTCGCGATCATAGAAGTGCTTTCGCCCGAGGATCGCATCTCGCCCTACGAGCAGCGCATCGATGATTATCGCAATATGGGCGTGCGCCACATCTAGATTGTCGATCCGCAAACCCGCCGCGGCTTCGACTGCTCCACCGGTAGCTGGATCGAAACGCAGTCCTTCAAAATCGAGAGCTCACCCATCGCCGTCGATCTGTCGGTGATCTTTGCCGAATTAGATTGACCTGTTGCGACAGCCCTGAATTGCTTCGGATGTCCCTATAGCTGACTTAGACGGCGGCTTTCATGGGTGTATGGACGCCGCTTGCTGCTTCGGTCTTCTCCTTCGAACGTTGAACGTTCACGCCCATAACCAGGAGCCAGAGAAACACCGACGCCTCCGCCAGGAGAGCCGCGGCCAGATTGTAGGGGGACAGATAGTTCACCAGTGGGTTTGACAGATAGGTCAGCCAGCCCAAACCGCCAATCACCATAAGCCCGCCCAGAATTCGAAGCAGAAAGCTCGACCTGAAGATGAGGTAGCCGATCAGGAGGCAATAAAATCCGGCAAATACAATTGCGACGTTCACGCCCCGAGGCTGCAATCGGAGAGCCTCAAACGTGAGTCCCACGAGGCTGAAGAACGCCGCGAGCAACGAGAGGCCCCTATTCACCGGCTTAAAGATGTCGTAAAGGAGCAGCGTCACAACGACCATGACCGCGACCGCGATGAGGCCCCCCGCGATATTCAACCTGCCACGAACGAAGAGCTCGGTGACTGCTGCCGTCAATACGCTGAGCAAATAAAGGGCCCCGGCGAGACGGGCCTTGAAACGCGGCGGCACTCTTAGAATTGGTTAGAATTGGTCCCATCAATACTGCTGTGCTCATACTCTTTTTCCTAATGCGAGTTATTGAACCAAGTGCATACGCCTCGGTTCGGCTCATGACTGCGGCGTAGCCGTACCTCTGCGGAGATAGCCTGCAGCTTTCATGCAGCGCTGGCCTGTTCTTTCCATCCTTGAACCTTCACGCCCATAACGATGAGCCATATCATCAGCGAAGCTTCCGCGAGGATGCCGAGACCCTCGATGGAAAAGGACAGATATTTTGGGAGGGTGGGCAAGAGAAATACCAGCCAGCCCAAGCCGGCTAATGCCATGAGCACGCCCAAAATGCGAGGCAGAAACGTGGATCTGAAGATAAGGTAGCCGATCAGCAGGCAATAGGGTCCGAAAAATAGCAACGGGCTGATGGGAATGGAGTCGGGATGAAAGACGTCAAGAGTCATCAGGACGCATCCCGCCAGGCTGAGGAGAGCCGCGAGCAAGGAAAGGCCTCTGTTCACTGGCTTGAACATGAAATAGAAGAGCAGTGTCAGAACGACGTAGCAGCTGGTCGCGATGAGGTTTGTGGCATTGCCATAGTAAGTTTGCGGCCGATCAGGAACTGGGCGAGTATTGCCGTCAGAAAGTAAGCCAAATAAACGAGGCCCGGTAATCCTGGCCTTTCGGCGCGGCAATGCTTCTCGAATAGGTATCATTCGCAGCCTCCGGTCGGGGCCACCCATGATTGGACCGATGCCAGCATTCCGGCCCCGTAAGGGCCGCGGGCACGACGGTCATCCGCCTTGGCAAACGCGGCAAGTCTCTCTCATCAATACACGCCGCAAATGGCTGCTGTCTGAGCAGTATCGCGCATGAGCGCTGGCGTGCCATTCGAACTCACTCGAGCGCAGTGGGATCAGGATCACGCCGAGCACCTGATGAAGAACGAGAAGGAACCGGCCGAATACCATATGTGGCCGCACTTGCCCATCCCGTCTTATTGCAAGAACGGCTTGGCAGTCTTTACCTTACCCAGCAGCGTTATGCGGAATCGGCATCCGCCACCGAGAGCGGTCTCAAGCTCAACGACCACGACTACATGGTGTGGAGCAATCTCGTTCTTGTCTACGAGTGGCTGAACAATAAGGACAAGGCGGAAGCCGCGCGCCGGCGCGTGTTGGGCCTGCTGGAGCAGCAAGTCAAGATGCAGCCTCAGGATGCCTCAGCGCAAGCCGCGCTGGCCGCTCTGAACGCTCACTATGGTCGGGCCTCGCAGGCGGAATCCCAGATTCAGACTGCCTTGGCGATCGCTCCGGAAGACCCCAACGTCCTCGCGGATGTGGCAACTGCCTATGAGCTTCTGGGCCAGCGCGGCAAGATCTGCTTTGCAGAAGGCGAGCTTCCCGCTCGATCAGGCGAAAGTCGATCCGGAAATGACGGCCCTCATCTCCGATCCAAAGTTTCACTCGCACTAGCAGCTACCCCAGCAGTGCAGTTAACTAGCGCCACTCAGACAACAACATTTCCATTCCACCAGCGGCGGACAAACGAGCTATTCCTCTGGGACAAGCTTCTGTTTCAATGTCGGGTCAAGACGCGCTACAAATCTCGCCAGCCATGGGCGCAATCGGGGATGAGTTGCGCGCCAGATTAAACGTGGCTGGCCGTCGGGACGAGGCGATTGGCAGTTACCTGCTCACGATACCGGCGCACCTGCTGGGCGCGTTCCTCCGAACTCCAGCCTAGCTGCCTGGCCATTTCAGCCGCGACTTGGTCGGCAATCGCCAAGCCTCCATCTTGCGTCCAAAAGAAGATTGTGGAGCGTCGAATGAAGAAGTCGGATACGGTCATCGCCATTTCTTCCTCAACGACGTAGCGAATCTCGGCCGGCGTGATTCGGCCATCTCCCATCTCCTGAGCGGCGCTCGGATCAGTCGCACAGATTTCCGCCAGATATTTCGCATTGCCGCCGTAGTGGCTCATCCACCGGTTCCCAATCGCCGCACTGACAGGAATGGATGCTACAGCACGCTTCGCATTGCTGATGCTTTCCAAATCACCACCGGAGAGCGGAACCTTATGGGTGGCAATGGCGCGAGGATGCCTGGTTCGGAACTCCGGACCGTGAAGAGCAATCGCTTTGTCCACCAGTTGCTGCGCCATGACGCGCGCCGTGGTCAATTTACCGCCTGCGATGTTGAGCAGACCTTCCGGACTGACGAAGATCTCGTGCTCTCTGGAAACTGAGCTGGCCGACTTGGAGGAGTCGGCAGCCACCAGTGGGCGCAGCCCGGCCCAGGTGCCGACCAGCGAGTCATAATCCAGCTTCGCATCCGGAATTGCCTGCCGGGCAAGCTCGAGCAAGTAGTCGATGTCAGAAGACGAAGCCGTAACGTCTTCCAGCGGGCCCTCGTAGAAGGTGTCGGTAGTTCCCACATAGACCAGATCTCCATCCAGCGCGGGAATTGGCCACGCGACACGTTGATCTCTTGGCGAGCGCAGAAACACTGCATGTTGTAGCGGGTAATCCTGCTTGCGCAGAACAATGTGCACGCCTTTCGTGGGCCGCAGCCGCCGATCCGCGATTCCCTTCTCCAGCGCACGGACCCGATCCGTCCATACCCCGGTCGCATTGACTACACACTTGGCGCGAATGCTTCCCGACGCGCCGGAGAGTCGATCAAGGACCTCGACGCCTTGAATCTTCCCCGCCTCGGAAATAAATCCCACCACTTCGGCGTAGTTGGCGATCGTCGCTCCGCTGTCGAACGCGCTCTTGGCCGTTTCTACCGTCAGCCGCGCGTCGTCCGTGAGACTGTCATAGTAAAGCCCACCGGCGAGCAGACCGGCGGAGTTCAGGTGGGGCTCAATTTCGAGGAGCTTCTTCGCATTCAACATGCGATGTCTTCTCTTGATGGGATTGCCGGAGAAGATGTCGTAGATGGTCAGCCCGAGATTCAGCAGCAGCGGGCTTTCCGGGTAGCCGCGATAAAGCACGTAGATAAACGGACGAATGTGAGCGAGGTGGGGCGCCAGGTACAGAAATAGTTCCCGCTCCCGGCAAGCCTCGCGCACCAGTTTGAATTCATGCTGCTGCAAATAGCGCAGGCCACCGTGCAGCAGTTTGGTCGACCGGCTGCTGGTGCCGGCGGCGAAATCCTCTTTCTCCAGCAAAACGACGGAGAAGCCGCGCATCGCGGCATCACGAGCGATGGAGACACCGGTTATTCCTCCACCGATGATGATGAAGTCGAAGGTCTGACCGGATAAGTCCTGAATGCGAGCCCGCTTCAAGGCATGCTCCTTCCAGCACCGGTTATGCGGTAACCACCTCAGCTTTTGGCTCGGTGACCTGGATCCACTTCATGGCGCGTTGCACCGCCTGTTGCCAGCAGCCATAAAGCCGTTCTCTCTCCTGCTCCGACATCTTCGGACGAAACGTCTTATCCATCTTCTGGTTGGTGAAACATTCCTCCGGCGAGTTCCAGAAGCCGACCGACAAGCCGGCCATGTAGGCGGCGCCCAGGCTGGTAGTTTCCTTGTTCACCGGCCGGTCGACTTCCACGTCGAGCATGTCAGCCTGGAACTGCAGCAGGAAATCGTTCTGTGCCGCACCCCCGTCCACCTTGATGGATTTGAACTCGACTCCAGAGTCACTCTTCATCGTCTCCAGAAAGTCCTTGACCGAAAACACAATTCCCTCCAGCACAGCGCGCACGATATGCGCCCGGCGCGTTCCCGGACTGATTCCAATCAGCAGACCTCGGGCGAAGGAATCCCAGTAGGGTGCGGAGAGTCCGGTCAGAGCGGGCACGAAATAGGTGCCTCCATTGTCGGGAACGGAAGTGGCGAGAGCCTCGGTTTCCGCCGAACTGCGAATCATCTCGGCTCCATCCCGTAACCACTGAACCGCTGCGCCGGTCACGGCCGCATAGCCTTCCAGGCCATACGTCGTATGCCCGTTACGGCGATAGGCAATGATGCTGTTCAGCCCACGCGACGAGATGATGGGTACCGGTCCGATGTTCATGTCGAGAAATGTTCCCGTACCGTGCGTGCACTTCACGGTCCCGGGATAGACGCATCCCTGGGCAAACAGGGCGGCATGCTGATCGGCAATCGCTCCCGTGACCGGAATGCTGGCTCCGAAGGTCGTGGCGTCGGTGACGCCGAAGTCGCCGGAGTCATCGCGAACCTCGGGAAACAGGTTCAGCGGGAGTCCAAGAAAGTCGAGCCATTCGCGATACCAGCAATCGGCCAGCAGATCGTAGGCGCCGGTTACGGATGCGTTGGAGGCCGCGATCGCGTGCGTACGTCCGCCGGTCAGCTTGTAGATCAGCCACGAATCTATGGTCCCGAAGCAAAGGTCTCCGTCATTGGCTTTCCGGCGAGCTCCGGGTACGTTGTCAAGGATCCACTGCAAACTCAAAGACGAGTACACCGGGGCAAGTGCCCAGCCGGTGCGTCCGTATACCTTGTCAGCCCACGACCGCCGAATCGTCTCGATGTAGTTTGCCGTCCGCGTGTCCTGCCAGACGATGGCCGGCGTGATGGGCTTGGCGGTCTTGCGATCCCAGACGACAGTGGTAGCTCGCTGGTTGGTGATTCCGATTGCCGCAATGTCGCGCAGGCTGACTCCCGCCTCACGCATCGCAGCCTCGATCATGGCGCAACTGGCCGTCCAGATTTCCTCGGCATCATGCTCGACCCGATCTGCCGCCGGATGGTGTTGCGTCAGTTCGGTGTACGAGCCGCCTTTCACCTGGCTCATGCGGTCAATTACCAGCGCCCGCGTGCCCGTGGTGCCTTCATCAATCACCAGAATGTATTTCTCCGCCATGATGCTTACCAGCCTTTCCTGTCTCTCCTAAACACTTCCGCTGCGGATACCACATCGTGCCCCACGGATCTTGCTCAGCCGGGTGACGAGGGACTTAGTCGCTTTGCTTACGAATGGGGATTGCGTCGACACTACGGCCTCTCCGCGCCAGCACAAGTCTGACGCCGGCTTCGCGCAATTGTTTCAGCGTGGTTTTATCGAGTTGGCCGTCAACGGTGACGGCGGTGAAATCGGTCAGAAGGGAAAATTTGTGCAGCGCAGTCTTCCCAAACTTTGGTTGGCCGTACAGCAAGCGGCAAGAAGCCACAGCACATAACCTTCTGCTTGTTACTATCACAGAAGAAATGTTGCGCAATCAAGGAAGTCGACACCCAAAAATGGAATGCTTCCCGATTTGGTAGCGCGAGCTATTGGACATCCCTGAGAAAAACTTCTGCCCGCCGCTAACTTGCAGCCTGGTTTTGCCCCAGGGGCTCTGGCCTGGCACGCCATGAATGCGGCGCCGCCGCGGAATAAAGCTGCGAAATCGCAGTGTGGGACTGCGGCTGACCGCGGCTGTTTGAACCTGCTACGCTGCGACTGTAGTCGATCTTTCCGAGAGCAGCTCTGACTCCGCCTGATACCAGTCTTCCTCGGCATGGCCCTCTTGACCGCCGCGCTGCTCGAAGATTTGGTAAGCCCGTTCCCGGATCTCCTGTTCAGCAGTTCCATTCGACCGGCGCAAGCCTGCCAATTCTTCCGCCGAGATCGTTTCCAGAATGTCAGCCATATTTCCTCCTGTACGAACGCCTGTCGCCATTATGGAGAGGCCATGTGAATACGTAGCAGGCCGTCCATTAATTCCTGGCAAATAGTCACGACCCGTTAGAATGACTGCATTGTGAGAATTGGGATTGATTTCGGAACGACCCGCATTGTGGTCGCGGTCGCCGACCGCGGCAACTATCCACTGGTAAATTTTGAGGATCCTGAGGGACGAATACGCGACTGGTTTCCGCCGATACTAGCGCTCTCCGAAGACCGGCGTGTCTATGGATGGGAGGCGTTGGATAAGCATGGCGAACCCGGGTGGACACTGGTCCGTTCCCTCAAGCGCTGGCTTAAGGATGCCGGGCCGCACACGGAAATCGAGCTTGCCGGCCGGCGCATCAACCTGAGCCTCGTCACCACCGAAATGATGGCCGTGCTGCGGCGCGAATTGCTGGCGAACTCCAGCCTGGGGATGGACGAGTCCGACACTCTGCAAGCGATGCTGGGCGTCCCGGCGAATGCGAATAGCAATCAGCGATTCCTCACCGAAGAGGCCGCGCGGGCAGCCGGCTTCGAAGTCCTTGGGTTGTCCAACGAGCCGTCGGCCGCAGCCATCGAGTTTGCTTACCGGAACAACCCCGAGCGCAAGCGCCGGGCGAAGAGTAGTTTGCTGGTCTACGACCTCGGCGGGGGAACCTTTGACGCCTCGCTGGTGGATCTCGGGGAGACCGAACATGCCGTCGTAGCCTCCGATGGTATCGCCGATCTGGGCGGCGATGATTTCGACGACATTCTTGCTAAGCTCGCCCTGGAAGTGGCGGGAATCCCTGCCCGGCAGCAGGATGATCTTACCGATGCCGAGCGGTTCCTGTTGCTTGAGGAGTGTCGCGAGAAAAAGGAATCGCTGACTATCCACAGCCGCAAAGTAACCATAGACCTGGAACGAGTTCGAGCCGGGTGGAGTGAAGTCTCAATTGCAGTGGACGCATTCTATGAACGCTGCCGGCCCTTGATTGAGTCCTCGCGCGCGGTGGTGGAGGAGTTGCTCGAGGCCCACTCCGATCACCGCATTGACACTCTGTATCTCACCGGGGGCGGCTCGGAACTGCCACCGGTAACCCGCATCTTGCGTGAGTCCTTCGGACGCAGAGTTCGGCGCTCGGCCTACATGCGATCCGCCACAGCGATTGGTCTCGCCATCCGCGCGGGGGGTCATGAACATTGCAGTGTGCGCGACCGCTTCACCCACAATTTTGGGGTTTGGCGTGAAGCCGATGCCGGCCGCAGCGTCGTCTTCGATGTTATCTTCCCGCGCGGCATGCAGCTTCCCGGCAAGAGTGAGGCAGCACTGCGGGTTGTCCGCTCCTATCGGCCGGAACACAACATTGGCCACTTTCGCTACCTGGAGTGTGCCCAGCTCGATCAGCGCAATCAACCGCAAGGTGAGATCAGCAATTGGGACGAAATTCGCGTCGCTTTCGATGAAAAGTTGCGCGAGGCCTCGGACCTTCGAGGCCGGCCCGTCTGTCGATGGGTTGGCAAAGAAGACCAGGCCATCGAAGAGGAATACACCTGCGACGCGAACGGTAATCTGAAAGTCAGGATCGTCGAAAAATTGAGCGGCTACGCCAAGGAGTACCGCCTTGGACACTGGTCCACGAACGACAAATCCGCAGTCCGCATGGGACAGCGATGAGCCGGCATCGGTAAGCTAAATTAGCGAAGAGCGACTACCGAGTGAAGCCGAGCTAAGAAAGTAGTGCAGGCTTCCAGTCCACAAAAATTCATCGAGTCCGTGCAAAGTCGGACAGGATCTGCGAATGTATCCGCCTCTGAGACACAGGGTCCGCGGGATCGTCGCTTTACGAAAACCGCGCTTTCCATGAGTTGGGCCACTCAGCGCCACGTGCCCGGACCAGTTCCCCTGCTATTCTCGAAAGTGAATCCTCGAGGAAGCTGCACGAATTGCCGCCGATTCTCAACGCACAAAATATCTCCAAGAGCTATGGCGCAACTCCGCTCTTTCGCAATGTCGCCTTCACGATCTCTGAAGGCGACCGTATCGGACTGATTGGGCCGAACGGCTCCGGCAAGTCGACACTGCTGCAAATTCTCTCCGGCGCTACTGATCCGGATTCCGGAGAGGTCGCGTTGCGCAAGCGTGTTCGACTGAGTCTGGTTCACCAGGACTCGCAATTCGCTGGCGGCCAGACAGTTCGGTCCGTGATTGCGGCTGCTCTGGAGCGCTCCGGCGTTCCGCCCGGTGAGTGGCAGGCTCGCCTGGCCGAGACGCTAGGGCGCGCCGGTCTGGAAGAGCTCGACGCTGCAACAGAATCGCTTTCCGGAGGATGGCGCAAGCGGCTCGCCATCGCCGAAGCGCTGGTGCAGCAACCGGACATCCTGCTGCTGGATGAGCCCACCAATCACCTCGACCTGGCGGCTATTGAATGGCTCGAAGAACTTCTCCAATCCGCATCTTTTGCGTCGGTTGTGGTCAGTCACGACCGTTATTTCCTGGAGAACGTCGCCACGACCATGGCCGAGTTGAACCGCGCCTATCCTGACGGCCTGTTGAGGGTCACAGGTAACTACAGCAAATTGCTGGAAGAAAAAGAGGCGTTCCTGCATGCGCAGGCGAAGCATCAGGACGCGCTGGAAAATCGAGTACACCGCGAGATTGAGTGGCTGCGGCGCGGACCCAAGGCACGCACCTCCAAATCGAAGGCCCGCATCGATAAGGCAAATCAACTCATTGGCGAGTTGGCTGATTTGAATGCGCGCACCCGAACTGCCAGCGCCGGAATTGATTTTCTCGCGACCGACCGCAAGACCCGGCGGTTAATTGAACTGCAAGGTCTCAGCTTCGAGATTGGCGGCCGCACCCTCTTCCATGACCTCGACTTCATTCTCACTCCCGGAACGCGTGTCGGCCTGGTGGGTCCCAACGGCAGCGGCAAGACGACGCTGCTGCGGCTGCTCTCGCGAGAGCTGTCGCCCGCGGCCGGGGAGATTCGCACCGCCGACGCGCTTCAGATCGTTTACTTCGATCAAAATCGGATGCTGGAACCCGATGTGACTCTGCGGCGAGCGCTTGCGCCAGACAGCGACTCCGTCGTCTACCAGGACCGTGTGATCCACGTGGCTTCCTGGGCAGCGCGCTTTTTGTTTACCGGTGAGCAACTCAATCAGCCGGTGGGACGACTCTCTGGAGGAGAACGCGCCCGCGTCCTGCTCGCCAAACTCATGCTGCAGCCGGCAGACGTGCTGCTGCTGGATGAGCCCACGAACGACCTCGACATTCCGACTCTCGAGGTGCTGGAAGAGAGCCTGCTGGAATTTCGTGGTGCACTCGTGCTGGTCACGCACGATCGCTACTTGCTGGATCGAGTCTCAACCACCGTTCTTGGCCTGGACGGCGAAGGCTCGATTGGGCAATTCGCAGATTACCCGCAGTGGGAACAGTGGTTGGAGGAGCGCCAACGCGCCTCCAAGGCCGTTGCCAAGACACTTGACCGGGAAACTGCCGCTGCTTCTTCTGCGACCGCCGTCACTGCGGCGAAGAAGAAGCTGTCCTATCTCGAAGCTCGAGAATACGCGACGCTCGAGCAGCGCATCAGCGAGGCCGAGACACAACTGAAGGCCGCGCGCGCCGCTTACGAGGACCCCTCCATCGCCAGTGACGCCGCCCGTCTTCTCGCGACGGAGGCTGAACTCCAGCGCGCGCAGCAAGTCGTTGATGAGCTCTATGAACGCTGGGACGAGCTTGAAACCAAGCTGCTTTGAATACTTAGCTTCGTTGCCCGCATCCCCACTATTCAGTTGGCCGCGGCCATCGCCAACGTGGCAGCCGTGTCGCTCGTATAAAATTGAAGGTTGATGGGAATCCGCTCTGGCAGGCCCGCCTTTGCCAACTTGGAGAATCCGTTTCATCGTTGCGATGACACGATCCACCAACAGCCATTAGGGCCAGGTTGCTCGCTTATAGCCCTGGCGAGCTAACCGCGGCCGCAATTCGTGATGTCCATTTTGGGGCCAGGAAAAAATTATGATTGGATTGTCGAGCCGCGTCGCTTACGCATTTCGCTGTTTTTTCTCGCTATTATTCAGTGGAAGCATCCCTGCGGATATCGCGCGAGCGCTTGCGGTTGATTCCGGAAGTGCGCCGGTTGCATCGACGGCCGTAACTCCCCAGACTGCAGCCAAGCCCTCGGTCGAGTCTTTCGATCGCGCGGTTCAGATGCTCATGTTGTTTCAGCGCGACGGAAGGTTAATCGATTTCCTCGCCGAAGATGTCGCACCGTATCCGGACAGCCAGCTGGGAACGGCGGTTCGAAGCATTCACGCCTCCTGCCGGCAGGTGCTGGATCGCTACGTGAAACTCGAGCCAGTGATCTCCTCGGAAGAAGACCAGCCGGTGACTGTACCCGCAGGCTTCGATCCCGCAACCGTAAAGCTGCTGGGGAACGTAACTGCTGGATCTCCAATCAAGGGAACGTTGCGTCACCGCGGCTGGCGCGTGACGCAGGTGAGCCTGCCTTCCCTGCCCTCAGGCACGGGGCGCGAGATCATTGCTCCGGCAGAGATTGAGATCCCGTAATACCGCCCCTCCTTGTGATCGAGTTCCCTTTGGCCACATAACCTGTTGATGGAGGTTTGATTGGAATCAGAATTCATCGTGGGCATCGATTTGGGCACCACGAATTCCGCTCTGTCGTACTGTGCAGCGGCAGATGAATCGGGGCAGATTGCAGTCGAGAATATTCCGCAGCTCGCAAACCCGAACGAGGTTGCAAACCGCACCCTGCTGCCGTCGTTTCTCTATATTCCGGGCGAAGTGGATTTTCCCGCCGGCAGCCTGGGTTTGCCGTGCGACGATGCGCCGAAGTTCGTAATCGGAGAGCTCGCGCGCAAGCGTGGCGCCGAGAATCCGATGCGGCTGGTTGCATCCGCCAAGTCGTGGTTGTCGCACCGCGCCATCGATCGCACGGCAGCGATCCTGCCGTGGCAGTCGCCGGAGGAGGTTACGAAGGTCTCGCCGGTTGAGGCCTCGGCCCAATACCTGCAATACCTGCGCTCGGTGTGGGACTCGCAACACGCGAGCGGCGGATCCGGCTCACCGCTGAGCCGGCAGGATGTACTGCTCACGGTGCCTGCCTCGTTCGATGAAGAGGCGCGCGAGTTGACGTTGCGCGCGGCCAAGCAGTCGGGTCTTGAGCAGGTAACTCTTCTGGAAGAGCCGCAGGCGGCTTTCTATGCCTGGCTCGAAAGCCAGGGTGACGCCTGGCGCAAGAGAATCAAAGTTGGCGACCTGGTTTTGGTCTGCGACATCGGCGGCGGTACCACTGACTTCAGCTTGATCACCGTTACCGAGGAGCATGGCGACCTGGTGCTGAAGCGCGTTGCCGTGGGCGATCATATCCTGCTGGGTGGCGACAACATGGATCTCGCCCTGGCGCGCCTGCTGCAGCAGAAGTTGGAGGCCGACGGCCAGCGTATCGATACGTACCAACTGCAGGCGCTCTGGTATCAGTGCAGGTCGGCCAAAGAGTACCTGTTCGAACATCCCAAGTCGCAGAAGCAGGATGTTACGTTGCTGGGCAAGGGACGCAAGCTGGTCGGCGGCACCATCAAGAGCGAACTGACGCGTGAAGACCTGGAGCGGGTATTAGTCGAAGGCTTCTTCCCCAATGTGCCCGGCGATCAAATGCCGGTGCTGCAGCGCCGAATCGGATTTCAGGAACTGGGGTTGCCCTACGCGGCCGATGCGGCGATCACCAAACATCTGGCACGCTTCCTGTCGCAACAGGTGCAAAGCAGTCCCGAGGCTGCCAACATTCGTCGCGGCAAGAGCGGGCTGGCGTGTCCCACGCATGTTCTCTTCAACGGCGGTGTAATGAAGGCCGCGGTTCTGCGCGAGCGACTGGTCAGTGTGTTGAACCGCTGGCTGACCGACGAGGGTTTCGAGGCGCTCGCGGCGGCGCAGGTGCTGGATGCTCCTGACCTCGAGCACGCCGTGGCGCGCGGCGCAGCTTACTATGGCAAGGTGCGACGCGGCCATGGGGTGCGGATTCGCAGCGGAGCGTCGCGCACGTATTACATCGGAATCGAGAGCGCGATGCCGGCCGTTCCCGGCATGGAAGCGCCGATGAAGGCGCTCTGCGTCGTGCCCTTCGGAATGGAAGAAGGAACGGAAGCGCAAATCCCGGGTCGCGAATTCGGTTTGGTCGTCGGCGAACCCGCTGAGTTCCGCTTCCTCAGTTCTACCGTTCGCAAGCAAGACCACGTTGGCGACCTCCTGGAGAACTGGGCTGGCGAGATAGAGGAGCTCAGTCCGCTGAAGGTAACGCTGAACCTCGACGGTCAGCAAGGGACCGTTCTTCCCGTCCGCCTGGAATCTCGTGTGACCGAGATCGGCACACTCGAGGTCTGGTGCGTTTCCCGCGACGGCGCGCAACACTGGAAGCTGGAATTAAACATCCGCGAAAAGGGCGATCAATAGACACGCCGTCATGTCTTCCCGCTACCTGATCGGCATCGACCTGGGCACGACCAACTCCGTAGTGGCCTACCTCGACACCGCGGTCGTGCCCGGCGAGGAATCGCATGGCATTCGGGTTTTCGACATTCCCCAGGTTGTAGCCGCACATGAGGTCCGGGCCGTTCCCGCGCTTCCGTCCTTTCTCTACTTCCCCACCAAAGATGAGATTGACTCAGGTGCGTTCAACTTGCCGTGGGAAGATCGGCCGTCGGCCATCGCGGGAGCTGCGGCTCGTGAGCAAGGCGCACTCGTTCCTGGGCGGCAAGTTTCGTCGGCGAAATCCTGGCTGTGCCAGGATGCGGTAAATCGAGCCGCTGAAATTCTGCCGCGCGAAGCCGAGCCGCAAGAGCCAAGGATTTCTCCGGTCGACGCTTCCGCGCGTTACCTCATGCATTTGCGTAACGCGTGGAATCACGTGATCGCTGCCGCGAATGGCAACGCTCCGGAGCTGGCCTTCGAGAAGCAGGAGATCGTTCTCACCGTCCCCGCGTCCTTCGACGAAGAGGCGCGCGAATTGACCGTGGAAGCAGCGCGGCGGGCCGGCCTGGAACACCTGACATTGCTGGAAGAGCCATTAGCCGCCTTCTACGCATGGGTTGCCGTGCACCAGCAAGCGATCGCGACTCAGGTGCAGGACGGCGACGTCGTGTTGATCTGCGACATCGGCGGCGGCACGTCGGATTTCAGCCTGGTGCGGACGCATATTGCGGACGGCAAGGTCCAGTTCGAAAGGACAGCCATCGGAGATCACCTGTTGCTTGGCGGAGAAAACCTCGACCTCGCCCTGGCACGCCGCGTTGAACAGAAACTTAATGCGAAATTGGGCCTGCGACAACGCCACGCACTCGAAATTGCCTGTTGCGCGGCGAAAGAACGGCTCCTCAGCGGTCCTGATGTCGACCGCCTGCCCATTAGCATTTTAGGGAGTGGGCGTGCAGTCGTCGGCCAGACGCTGAGTAGCGAGCTGACCCGTGATGAAGTCACGGAGCTGCTCACCAATGGCTTCCTGCCGTTAACCACTCCAGAAGAAACTCCGTCGCGTACTCGGCACTCGGGCCTGCGCGAAGTCGGACTTCCCTACGTCAGCGATCCGGCAATTACGAAGCATCTTGCCGCCTTCCTGAGGCAAGCGGCGGTCACGATGAACGAAGTCGCCCCTGTCATCGACGGCACGTCCGTCGGCCTGCGCATGATCAGGCCGGACGCAATTCTGTTCAACGGCGGCTTCTGCATCCCGGAAATCGCGCGTGAGCGAATCGTCGAAGCCATCTCCCATTGGTTTGGCAACGAACACGGCTGGCGCCCCAAGATTCTCTCTAGCGACGCGATGGGCAGCGCCGTGGCAGTCGGGGCGGCCTACTACGGCCGGGTACGGCGCGGAGACGGTTTACGAGTAAAAGCCGGCAGCGCGCGCACCTACTACATCGGGACGCGCGCGGAGGGCAACGCAGTTTGCGTATTGCCGGCTGGAACCGACGAGGGCACAACGCTGCCCCTGGCCCGCGAATTCTCGGTGTTGGCGAACCGGCCCGTATCGTTCAACCTGTTTAGCTCGACGGTGCGACACGACGCGCATGGGTCCATTGCTGAGTTGGATCGCGCTGAAGTGCATCAGCACGCGCCGCTGGTCACATTGCTGCGCTATGGCAAGAAGCTGGAGCAAAAGAATCTGGCCGTGCGCTTGTCGGTCAGCTTCACCGAAGTCGGCACGCTCGAGCTGTGGTGCGAATCGGTGATCTCGCCGCATCGTTGGCGGCTTCAGTTTGAATTGCGGGGCGAAGCTGCTGCAGAAACGCAAGCCGGAGCGAGTCGGCCGAAGGCGGCCGGAGCGTTATCGTCAGAGATCTCCGAAGAATCGCTTACCGCAGCAAGAGAAGCAATCCAAGCTGTGTTCGCCAAGTCTGGCGACGGGAAGCCTAGCGACCCGACCGTGCTTCCCAATGAACTGGAAGCGCGCCTCGGATCGAAGAAAGAGTCATGGCCAATCGAGCTGCTACGGGCGCTCTCGGACATGTTGCTCGAAGTTGCCGGCGGGCGAACCTTGAGTGCTCAGCATGAAGCGCGCTGGCTCAACCTGCTCGGATTCTGCTTGCGTCCGGGCTTCGGCCACCAGCAGGATGCTGAGCGCATCACCATGTTGCGTAAGATCTATCAATCGGGGCTGGTATTTCGGGCCGATTTGCAAAACCAAATCAACTGGCTGGTGCTTTGGCGGCGAATCGCAGGCGGCCTGAGCGCGGCCCACCAGCATGAGATTCGCAAATATCTGGGTGAAATTGGCATCGCACGAAAGGCGCGCGGGCCGCGCCTGAACGCGCAACTGGAACGCGACGGCTGGCGCCTGCTGGCCAGCCTCGAACACCTGTCAGGCGCGACCCGGGTCGCGCTCGGTGGCGAGCTGCTACGCAAACTCAAGAAGGAGCCCGCCGACAGCGCGTGGCTGTGGTCGCTCGGCCGATTTGGTGCGCGCATTCCGCTGTACGGTTCGCTTGCCTGCATTGCTCCGGCCGAAGCTGCGCAGGACTGGATCATGGCCTTGCTCGATCTACGCGAACTCGATCACGAAACCGCCAGCGCGATCGTTCAGCTTGGCAGGCGCACCGGGGACCGAGTGCGAGACATCAGCGAAGATGTGCGACAGGCTGCTCTCGCCCGCCTGACAGCAGCGGGCTTGGCTGACGAGTCGCTCTTGCGCCCGCTGACGGAATTGATCACGCCAGATCGATCCGATGTAGCTCGAACTTTCGGCGAGCCGCTTCCCAAAGGCCTGGACCTCGAAAGTACGCCTGACTGTCTGTCGCCCGTTTCGGCGCTCGCCGCCGAAAAGTAAGGATTCATCTTCGCGATGGTGTTGAATTCAGCAGCGTAGTTTAGTTGCAGTGTCAAGAAAGAGCCCAGGGCACCGCTCTAACCCTAACGAAAGGGCCTGAATGATCGACTGGTTTGTAATCCTCACGCCGATCCTGCTGTTGGCCATGGTTGCCCTGCTTGGCTTTGTGGGTTGCGACCCGGTTTTTGGAATACATTCAACGGGCTTACTTCCTCCGAACCAGGAGGTCGGCTACGTTAATACCGCAATCACCTCTCCTCTCGGCACGAGTACAACCACCTTCAATGCGACGTTGAGCGGTTTGAAGGGTGGCGAGCTAATCGTGGTCACGCTTCAGTGGAAGGGGAATCCGCCGACGTTTACGCCGAACTTAGCATCTGCCGCCGGACCCTACCAATGGCAACTCGAAGCGACCGTACCGCCCAAGACAGTCTCGGATATCCAGGTTTTCACAGCGCTGAACCCCGCCGGCCAAACGCAGTTTAATGTTCGGGTAGAACTAACTTCAGTTGTGCCCTGGAGCATTTGCCTCTCGGCTTACAACACCGTGGATGTGGAGCCCCCACCTACAGTCCCCAGCCTGCTCAGGTTTCCAGCAGCAGCAACAACCCGGTTACGAACTTCCAGACGCCCAAGATCGGCCTTGGCGCCGGCGACGCGTTGTATGCGGTTGCCTTTGCCGGCGATGGCAATGGCAACCTTACGCTCGGAACGAACAGTCTGGGGGTAGGGCCGGGCTTTACGCTGGATAATCCTGGAGCCACAAACCCTGTGGTCGAGCACCTGCTCACCAGCAACATGGGCAGCGACCAATCCCTCCCCGGAGTGATCGTGAACAAGCAGGGGGCCCCTGCAAGCCTGTTCGCTGTTGGCATGGGCATTAAGGCTGCGCCCCAGTCCTGATTGCCGATGCGGTGAAGGATGTGCGGGCAACAGTTCCAATCCGAAAGGATTCATTTTGGCGATGGGGATCAAGGTACAGCCTTCTTCATAGATCGGGTCTGGCAAAGTCTTCGGGCGGTCACCGGTAACGGACTCGAAGGGGTCGTGATTAAAGGTCGAGCATCGCTGCAGAGCGCGTCGGCCGATCTCCAGAACTCAGCGTTACCATCCGTCTCGTCCTGCCCAAGTGCGATTCCGCTTGCAGATGGCATGGTGTAACATGACCGCAAACAAACAGTCGCCTCATATCTTTTGTCATGCGGATGCAGGCACTTTGTGCACGGGGTGCGATTCATGTCTAAGGTTCACGCCTTGATTACGGGAGGAGCGGGATTCATCGGCAGCCATCTTGCCGAATCGCTGCTGAACATCGGACAGCGGGTCACGGTGCTCGACGATCTCTCTACCGGTCGTTATTCCAACATTGCGCAGCTCGAGGGTCGTGAGGGCTTCACCTTAATTATCGATACGGTATTGAATAATCAACTTACCGAAGAGCTGATACGGAATTCGGACCGCGTTTATCATCTGGCCAGTGCCGTGGGCGTAAAGCTGATTCTGGAGCAGCCGGTCAAAACCATTGAAACCATCTTTCGCGGCACCGATGTGGTACTGCGAAACTGTGCGCGCTTCCGCAAGCGCGTACTGATTGCCAGCACCAGCGAAGTGTATGGAAAAGGGACGACGGTGCCGTTTCGTGAGGACGATGACGTGCTCACCGGAGCCACCTGCCGGCATCGCTGGGCGTACTCCTGTGCCAAAGCGCTTGACGAGTTCTTAGCCCTGGCCCACTGGCGCGAGACCCGGCTACCGGTGGTGATTGCCCGGCTGTTCAATACCGTGGGGCCGCGGCAGATCGGGCAATATGGGATGGTGGTGCCGCGGTTTGTGGAAGCTGCGCTGGAAGGCGCGCCGCTCACCGTCTATGGCGACGGCCAGCAAACCCGCTGCTTCTGCCACGTCCTCGATGTGGTCGAGGCTTTGGAAAACATCCTCGAGGTTCCCGAATGCCTCGGCAAAGTCATCAACTTGGGTTCGGATGAGGAAGTCAGCATCAATCGCCTGGCGGCCACGATCATCGAACTGCTGGGCAGTCCCAGCAAAATACGTCACCTGCCGTTTGAGCAGGCTTACGGAGAGGGCTTTGAAGACATGTTGCGGCGAGCTCCCGACCTGGAGCGCGCCGGCAAACTGCTGGGATATCGTCCCAAGCGCGATTTGAAGACCATTATTCTGGATGTAGCCGCGGATCTCACTGCCAAAAGAGAGCAGACCGCTGAAGCCTGAGTCGACCCTGAGGATTGTCTGGTCGTTCCTGTGGACGTAGTTGTCAGGCGATGTGTTTGATCAGCAGCACCTCATTGCCAACTTCGCTGTAGATGAGCTCATCGACCACGCCCCGGCTCATGAGGATGCCGAAGCCTCCCGGCCGCATACCTTTTTCCTCGCGCACGGCTAGGTGGCGGGTTGGAGCGTCCGGGGGATTTGCCACGGCGGCATGCTGGATTGTTTCCCAGCGAAACCCCACCCCCGGATCGTGTACATAAAAAACAATCGCGCGCTCGGTGTGTACGGCGGCGACGTCGATCACCTTGCCCGACTGAAATCCTGCACCATGTTCGACCGCGTTCATCAGGATCTCGCGGAAGGCCAGCATCAGCTCTTCGCGGGGGGATTCGGGCAGCTCCGATCGCAGCTCACCCAAGAATGCAATCAGCCGCTCTGCCGTGAGCAACTGGCAGTTCATGCGCAGCGAAACCCAGTTACGATGGGCCGAGATGACCTCAATGCCCACCAGCGAGTCGGTAGCGGTCATAGCTTGCACGGCATAATCCGCGATCTCGGCGGGATCGAATGGAGCACACTTACAGAGGAAGACCCGCGCCCGCAGTGCGGCGATGATCTCCTCCGGAGTACTGCCGGGAGCAAGCACAATCACCCGCACTCCTGGCCGTATGGCCTGGATTTCAGAAAGCAGGGCAAGGTCTTCTTCAATGCTGGTGGCTGGATCGGTAATGATCACATCATGCGGAGTGCGCCGAAGACGGCGCAGCGTGTCGGCGCTGCCCGCCGCGTACTCAAATGCACAATCCCGAGCTGCCAAGCAGTTTTCCAGACTCTGGCCCAGACGCGGATCTTTGCCAATCAACAGCACCGAGTGGGCTGCGGCCCCGGTGGTTCGGCCCGACGGAGCAGATTGCAATGCCATGACGCCCCCTCACGCTCGCGATGTCGCAGGTTAAGGCTAACAGTCTACGCTTTGTGAGGACACTATTCGTCTTGCCCTATCGCCGGATCAACGCCTCGAAGATCGGCCTGGGACGGCGCTCGACCTCGTCACTTCTTCTTCGGCTGAGCCGGCGGAGTCAGTGCGACTGCGGCCTCCGACGTCAGCAGCAGGAAGGTAAAGGTCTCCTGCAGATAAAGCGTGACCGCCTTATCCGTATGGCTCAAATAGCCAATCGAGACATCCTGCCCCAGGTGCAGATCGAAATCGCCACCGCGCGTGGTCAGCACAAACGCGCCGCGTATGGCAGGCGCCCAGATAATCTTGTCGCCGACCAGCCGCTTCACATGTTCGAGCACCGGGTATCCCTGATCGCTGGTTTCCGCCAGCGCGGTATAAACATCGGCATCCAGCAGCACGGAATACGGACCATTGACGCCTTGCAGGCGCAAGCGGCTCAGGCCCTGGGCAATTGCGTCCGGGTAGGCTCGCACATCCGCCGGAATGGTGATCGCCGGATTGCTGGTGCCCTGCCGAACACCAACGATTCCCGCTGCGGAATAGCCTTCAAATATGGCACCGTCCTCGGCATAAGCCAGCCGGCGAGCCGCGACCTTCGCCGGCTCCCAGTCGGAGTCATTCGCGCCGCGCTCAACGTCGTCGATCGTCTCGCGATCTAACTCAAAGGGAACTCGAAACTCAACCAGCGCCTTGGCGTCGCGTTGCCGGGCGAGAATCCCGTCGCCCGGGGTCGCGAGCTGGCGCAGATGTCCGGTGCCCACCGCGGACATTGCCGTGCCCGCCGGGCCATGCACATCGACCACTCGCCGTCCGGCGAGGTGCCGCTTGAAGGTGCGCGATACTTCCTCTTCAATCTGGGTCCACGCGACATCGGAAATTGGGGCAAGCTCTCGATGCAGGTTATTCATGCGTAATCTCTCCTTTAAGCGAACCAATACCCAGCGAGCCGTCGTTTGCGTGTTTGGCGCCAGGGGCTTCAGCCGGCTGTTCGGCCGAGGCTTCCACCGGAGCAGGCTGATCTGCAACGCTGTCCAGAAACGTTGCAGAGGGCACGAAGAACAGGTTTCCCGTCACCGCGCGACTGAAGTCCAGTATGCGGTCGTAATTTCCCGGCGGGCGTCCGATGAACATGTTCTCCAGCATCTCTTCGATGGTGCTGGGCGACCGGCTGTAGCCGATGAAGTAGGTGCCGAACTCACCGTCCGCGACTCGGCCGAAGGGCATGTTATCGCGCACGATCTTTACTTCTTTCCCATCCTTCACGATGGTGGTGAGCGCGTTGTGTGCGCACGTCGGCTTGACTGAGTCATCCAATTCAATGTCCGATAGTTTTGTGCGCCCGATGATGCGTTCCTGCGCCTCGGTGGTGAGCCCGTTCCATCCCGCAATATCGTGGAGATACTTCTGCACGATGACGTAGCTGCCACCGGCGAAGGCAGCGTCCTCTTCGCCGATCACCACCGCGTCAACCGCCTGCTGGCCCGCAGGATTCTCCGTGCCGTCGACAAAGCCGAGCAGATCGCGGGCATCGAAATAGCGGAATCCATGCACTTCGTCCGCCGGCGAAACGGCGGCGCCGAGTCGCGTCATGATTTGCGTCGCCAGCTCGAAACACAGATCCATGCGCTGTGCCCGGATGTGAAACAGCAAGTCTCCGGGCGTGGCCACGGCGTGCCGGTTGCCCGCCTGAATTTCCCGGAAGGGATGCAGCTCCGCTGGTCGCGGGGTCGCGAACAGGTGATCCCAGGCTTCCGACCCAAAGCCCATTACGCACGAGAGCCCGGCCTCAATGTCGCGAAAGCCAACCGCCCGCAAGAGCGCGGCCAGGTCGCCGCAAAACGCTCGAACGGTCGCGTAATTCTCCGGCCCGGGGACCACAGTAACCACGAGAAAGATGGCGGCATTGGCCAGGGCTGCAGCTACCGGTTGGGAGATGCCACCCGCACCTCCTGCCGCTATGGGCGATATCGTTGGATTGGATGTCATGGTCGCTATTTTTCGTCGAGTCAACTGGAACTGGGATACGAATTTCGTTCTTACCACGCCGCGGTTCTCAAACCCCTGCCATCTTAACGCAAGCTATCATCGGGCTTGATCGCGATCCTGGCAAGCCTTGTCTATCCAATCCTGCCTCCTTCATCATCATTTTCTCCGCCACCAGACTGCCGCTTGCCCGCCGCCCGCTGGTTAACTCGCCCTGAACAACAATGCAATCGGCTACCCATCTGCAAAGCACTGAAAACACTTCCCTGGAGCGGTGCGCAGTGTCGAAATACTGACACGATGTCTAATCCGGACACTTCCCGATTCGGAACGCGGCACCGGTTTTCTTCGTCCGGCTCACCCCCTCGTAACTACAATAAGAACAGGCACGACACGTGGAAGGCTGTTGGAGGTTGAGATGGCCGAGTTCCTCGTCATTGCCGTTATCGTGCTGTGCTTCTTGTTGGGAGCGCTTACCAGTCGGCCAGGCATCCTCCTGAGATGATCCGGGTCGCCTCGCAGGGGCACCAGGCAATTGATGAGGGTGCCATGCGTCGCCAAATGCCAGGTAAGACACTTAGGCGCCCGGTAACCAGCAGGGTTTTGATACTTCAGAAATGAGGTTTTGTGAACGCAAGCGATGAAGGAAACACTCGGGTTTGGTTGCTTCCCCACATCTACTGGAACGTAACGAAAGGAATGTCGCAGGCTGAAATTGATGCTCTCATGTGCAAGGTGGAGCGCCTGGCTGCAGCCCAGGATTATGCCGCTCTCCGCAATTATCCATTCATCTACATAGGGGAAAGCTGCCATCGCAGGTCGACCCCGACTCCTGTACTCGCGTAGTCGGCAGTACATTCGCCGAAATCGGTCCCGCTCAAAACCTCGGTAGAGGGTTGGTCCGGTTGCGTTTCCAGCAGCAAACCGTGAGCCAAGGCCGATGAGGGAGTGTGCTTGTGGCAATAAGGAATCGCAAGATGAAGGCGCAAGCCTATGTGTTTATCGATACCAGGAGTCCGGGGCCCAAGAGAATCGTCGAGGCAGTACGGAAAATTCCAGGTGTCTTGAGGGCGGATGCTCTGCTCGGCACACCTGACGTCATCGCCCTGGTTGAGGGAGACGACATCGCCCGGATGGACGCCGTGATCGATCAAATTGTCGAGATTGACGGCGTGATGGATACCAACTCGAAGGTAGTTCGTTGGGTTTGAGGATTGCCCGGCCTGCGAGCGGCCGTGCCCTTCTGGAGTAAATCATGGCAACCGAGACCGTGACTGGCGCCCATGAACCGGTCGCGCCGTTGCACGTGAGTCCGCGGGGCATGGGAGTTGGCGACTCCAGTTGGAGGAACCTCCAAAAGCTCGGCGGTGCTACTGCCCTGATTGCGATTCTGCTTGCCCCCGCCGAAATTGCTATCAGCTCTGTCCCCTCCGTAGAACGTGCCACAGCACAAACGGTCACGGTCATCGACTGGTTTAATCTGCTTCAGAAGCACTGGTTTGTTGCGCTCCGTAACCTTGGTCTCCTGAACATCGTGGGAGCGGCGCTGCTGATCCCAACCATTCTGGCGGTCTACTCCTTACTCTGGCGCGAGCACGAAGCCTACGCCACTTTGGGCGCGGCGCTATTTTTCCTGGGGACGGCGATTTATCTGGCCAACAGTAAGGCCTTTCCCATGCTATGGCTCAGCCGGCAATACATGGTCGCCGGCGAGGCGCAACGGGCGCTGCTGGCGGCAGCCGGCCAAACCATGCTGGCGGAAGGACAAAGCCGGGCGGGAATTCTCGTCATTGAATTTGCCTGCCTCGTGCTATCCGTGGTCATGCTGAAAAGCGAGGTCTTCAGCAAAGCGACCGGCTGCGCTGGAGTGCTGGCAAACACGTTGATGATGGTCGTGGAAATAGCGTTCATGCCGCCGATCGGGGTGGGAATGATCATTGCGGCTGCAGGCGGGCTGAGCCTGATGACCTGGTATTTCCTGATGGGTTGCAGGCTGCTGAAGTTAGGGGCAACGGTAAGAGAACAGGCCCACGGCCGGACTCCTGATTAAGCGCCACGCACAAGAAAATCTGTCGAGCGGTGCAGGATCTTGGCTGCGATATCGACTGCTCGCCCGCAAAAGCGGCCGCTCCGCTCAGGATGACACGAATGGATGACACGAATCGTTGTCGTCCTGATTCTCCCGGTGCCAGTCTAGGGCGGAGTGAGATCGTTCTACGCTGCCATGCCTCGTCGTTCTACGCGCCCATGCCCTCGTCCATCCACTGCTTGAACCTGGCGATCTGGTCTTTGGGCCACGGATCGTCGCAGGGCATGCTGCCGTCTTCCAGGGTCTTGTAGATCGCGTCCGCGTGTTTCTTGACGTCGTCGTACAAAGACAGGTCCATGCCAAAGCCCTTCATTGCTTCAATATCGAAGTCGCGGAACAGCGGACGAATATCGGTGGCAAAGCTCAAAGCCATGGAGCACCTCAGTTGGAAATGTTGGCGATTAGAGAGTAGCACTCAGCAGTCAGCTATCAGCTATCAGCTATCAGCTATCAGCTAAATGCTAAATGCCAACTGCTAGCTTCCACCCCCGCCGGCAAGTTTTCCGCTTTTCGGGAAGGAAGCGCTGGAAACAGGCACTGTCCAAATATTTGATATAGGATTCGGCAACCTTATCGTAAAATGCAACCATACTGGCCCATCGCGAACAACGTTAGCCGCTCCCTTCAACGAGTTCGACCCAGGAGTGTAGTGTATGCGTCCCACGCGTCTGTTTCCCTCCCTTGCCGGCAACCGGCTTTCTCCCACCAACTTCCAATGGCTGATGCGTAGCGTTCTGCTCTTCGCCGGCATCACAGCTCTGGCCGGCAGCATGATGGCGCAACAAACCGTGACCGTCAACGGAGTGCCGCCGGCGGTGCAAAACGGCAAAGCTGCGTTGTTGGGACACTACAACAATCCGCAGCAGATGCTGCGCCTGGTGATCACGCTGCAGCCGCCGCATCCGGCGGAGGAAGAGCAATTCTTGCGTCAGTTGCAGGATCCGGCGTCGCCCAGCTTCCACCAATATCTGAGCCAGTCGGAGTGGAACCAGCGCTTTGCCCCGTCCGCCCAGGATGAGCAGGCGGTGGTGACGTGGGCGCAAAGCCAGGGGCTGAGCGTCACCCAGCGCTACGCGAACCGCTTGCTGGTAGCGGTTGAGGCTCCAGTAGCGGTGATCGAGAAGGCATTTGCAGTCACCATCAACTCGTATCAGGTGGGTGACAGCACCTATTTCTCCAACGATCGCGAACCCTCGATTCCAGCGGCGCTGGGCAATGTGATTCACTCGGTGATGGGGATGAACAACATCCAGGTGATGCACAGTCGCCACTCCAGCAAGCGGCAAGCGCCGGTCTATTCGCCGGGGCCGTCATCGCAGTTGGGACCTCATATCCAGACCGATGGCGACCCCCGGCAACTGGACGCGGCGATGGCTGCGAGCGGCAAGAAAGTGAAGCAGTTTTACTCCAACGGCGCCTATGATCCCTCGGATATTTACAGCTCTTATGCCTATAACTACATCGCGCTGCAAGGCCTGGGACACTGCTGCAACCCGCTGAATAATCCTGGTAACTCGCCGGTCGTATCGACGATCGCGATTGCCATCGGCGGCGATTTTCTTACCTCCGACATCCAGACTTTTGCCCAGACGTACGGTCTGGCCACTAACGTACAAAAAGTGCTAATCAACGGTGCGACCCAGTGCTCGGGTCAGGATTGCGACGCGGAGGCTACGCTGGATACGGAGTGGAGCACCGCGATGGCCAACAGCTTCGGCTCGTCGTCGAAAACGGCCGAGGTTTATGTCTATGAGGGACCGGACTACGGACTGAGCACGCTGCTCGACGTGATCGAGCGGGCGTTGGAGGACGGTCATGCGCGCGTGCTCAACATGAGTTGGGGCCTGGACGAACGTGATACCGGCAGTGGTTACTTGCAGGACTATCACAACGTCTTCAACGACATGGTTGCCCAGGGTTGGACGCTGGTGGCGGCTTCCGGTGACGGCGGCGCAACCGCGGACTGCGCCACCGACTCGGTGAGCGCGCCGGCCACCGATCCCGACGTCACCGCCGTCGGCGGAAACACCCTGCAGACAGGACAAGGTGGCTATAGCAGCGAGGTCGCATGGAGCGGCGGCCCTTACGGTTGTGAGCAGAACGATGGCGGCAGCGGCGGAGGATGCAGCATCCACTGGACCACCACCTACCAGGGCACAGCCGCGTGCGCCAACTCGTATCGCAGCGTCCCCGACGTGGCGCTCAACGCGGACTGGGTGAATTCACCCCAGAACCTCTACTTCGTCGGAAACTGGTACCAGGAAGGCGGTACCAGTATCGCCGCTCCGGAGATGACCGGCTTCTTCGCCCAGGAAAATGCTTACCTGCTGTACATCGGTAACATCGTGGGCAATACCTGCGGACAGCATGACAGCGGAGCCTGCTCGCCCTTGGGAGCGTCCTCTACCTACTTTTACGATGAAGGCCTGCATTCCTTTGCGCCCCACTATCCCTTTTACGACATCACCAGCGGATGCAATAACAACGACATTACCGAGCAGAATGGCCTGAACTATTTCTGCGCCGGGGTGGGATACGATCGTGTAACCGGCTTTGGCTCGGCCAACATGTTGCAGTTGGCGTGGATGATTAATTACTACATGGCGGGCGATGGCGAGGGTCCGTCGCTCGCGCTCTCCGGACCGCCGGTGCATCAGTGGTACAGAACCGCTCAGACGGTCAACTGGACCATGACCGACCGCAGCGGCAACGGTCATCATCCCAATGGGCCTTCGGGAGCCAGCCTGGCCTGGGATGCGGATCCGGGCGACCCTGCACGCGAGACCACTCCCGGCTCCGGCAGCAGCTACTATGGGCCGCAATATTACGGGGCCAGCGGCTCGGCCGGTGGACTCAGTCAACCGCAGGGATGTCACACCGCCTACGTTCGCGCTTGGGACAACGCCGGCAATTCGGCTCTGGGTACTCCCTATGGCCCGCTGTGCTTTGACAACGTACCGCCGGTCACGACCATCACTCTCACCGGCAACGGGCAGAATGGGAACTACAACGGGCCGGTGCTGGTCTCCGTCAGCGCCACCGATAACGCCAGCGGGGTCGCGGCGACCTACTCCGCGATCGACAACGGTACGCTGCAACCGTACGCCGGACCGGTGTACGTGTGGCTACCGGGAAATCATACCGTCACGGCCTATAGCGTCGATGTCGCCGGCAATATTGAGTCCCACGTTATCTCGGCCTTCGATATCCAGCAGAATTCGCAATTCGCGGTCACGGTTGCCAAGCCCGGCAACGGCAGCGGCACCGTCACCAGCACCGATGGCCAGATCAATTGCGGCTCAACCTGTACCGGCAGTTATTACGACGAGCAGCCGATAACGTTGAATGCCACCGCAGCCTCGGGTTCGGTCTTCATCGGCTGGCAGAACTGCGATCAGAGCTTCGGTTTGAGCTGTACGCTGACGGTTACCGCGGCGCGCACGGTGACGGCGATCTTCAACCTTCCGCAGCCGCTGCAGTTTACTTCGCTGACGCCGTGCCGCGTGGTGGACACGCGGCAGGATGATTCGTTCAGCGGCCCCACGCTGCAAGGCGGCACATCGCGCAGCTGGGCAATACCCAATGGTCCGTGTCCCGGCATTCCCACCAATGCGTCGGCCTATTCCCTCAACATCACCGCGATTCCGCACGGCACTCTGAACTACCTGACGGCGTGGCCCACCGGGCTGACGCAGCCGCTGATCTCCACCCTCAACTCCTATGACGGACGGGTGAAGGCAAACGCCGCGATCCTGCCGGCCGGCTCGGGCGAAGCGGTGAGTGTTTACGTCACCGACACCAGCGACATCCTGCTCGACATCGACGGCTACTTCGTGCCCACGACCAGCTCGACGCTGGCGTTCTTCTCGCTGACGCCGTGCCGCGTAGTCGACACTCGGAATACCAATGGCCCGTTGGGAGGACCAATCCTGACGAACGAGCAGGTTCGCACCTTCCCGGTGCTGCAATCGAGCTGCAACATACCGAGCACCGCGCAGGCCTACTCGTTTAACTACACCGTGATTCCGCAGGATGGGGCGCCGCTGGGCTACCTGACCACCTGGCCCTACGGCCAGCAACAGCCCGTGGTTTCCACGTTGAACGATTACACCGGAACCGTGGTGGCCAATGCTGCCCTCGTGCCCGCCGGACAGGGTGGCCAAGTCTCGGTCTATCCCTATGGCAACAACACGCACCTGATCATCGACGTCAACGGCTACTTCGCGCCGGCGAGTTCCGGCCAGAATCCGCTGTCGTTGTATGTCTTTGCTCCCTGCCGGGTGCTGGATACGCGCCAGGGTAGCGGCCAGTTCCACAACCAGATCGTCATACCCGTCTTAAACAGCCCATGCGAGGTGCCCAGCACCGCGAAGGGTTATGTGTTCAATGCGACCGTGGTTCCCAATGGCCCACTCTATTACCTGTCGCTGTGGCCGGATGGCGAAGGACAGCCGCTGGTGTCGACCTTGAACGCTCAGGACGGCGCGGTCACGTCGAATATGGCCATCGTGCCCAATCTCGACGGCTCCGTCGACGCCTGGGCCCAGGGCTACACGCAGCTGATTCTCGATATCTCCAGCTACTTCGCGCCGTAGAGCGGAGAGATGTCGGCGGGTAGATGTTCGCGCGATGATGCCGGCGCCCCAGCGCAGGTGAGAACGGTAGAGCCAGCCTTCAGGCTGGCGTCGCCGCAGCGCAATTGTGCAGGTTGGGGCGCTGAGGTCTTCGACTTCAGCGCCCGAACTCCAGATTAACCAAGGTCCGGAAGGCCCGCTCTACCTTCCTGATCAACTGACGCAATTTCTCCAACCCTCGTCCCGGTTCGTCCCAACTTCGGTTGACTCCCGCTCCCATCGCCACTTAGCATCAGTCATCGTATTCCCTTAAGCCCCTTGGCGCGCCCATGATCGACACCACGATCTCCCACTACCGCATCGTCAGCAAAATCGGCGGCGGTGGAATGGGCGTGGTGTACAAGGCCGAAGACACCCGCCTGCATCGCTACGTCGCGCTGAAGTTCCTGCCCGAGCAAGTTGCCGGCGACGCGCAAGCCTTATCGCGTTTCCAGCGCGAGGCGCAAGCCGCTTCGGCCCTCAACCATCCCAACATCTGCACCATTTACGACTTCGGCGAGCAGGATGGCCACGCCTTCATGGTGATGGAGTTTCTCGACGGCGTGACCCTGAAGCATCAGATTGCCGGCCGTCCGCTGGAGCCGGAGATGCTGCTGGCGCTGGCCATCGAGATCGCCGATGCGCTCGACGCGGCGCACAACCAGGGCATTGTCCATCGCGACATCAAGCCGGCCAACCTCTTCGTCACCCGCCGCGGCCACGCCAAGGTGCTTGACTTCGGCCTGGCCAAACTCACCGACAAATACGAATCGACTGCCGGCAACACCGAAACCATGATGACCGAGTCCGACGCCGAGCACCTGACCAGTCCGGGAACCATGGTCGGCACCGTGGCCTACATGTCGCCCGAACAGATTCGCGCCCGCGATGTCGACTCGCGCACCGACCTGTTCTCCTTCGGCGCCGTGCTCTACGAGATGGCAACCGGCCGCATGCCCTTCGACGGCAATAGCCCCGGCGAAATTTGCGGCTGCATTCTGCATCAGGAGCCTCCGCTGCCGTCGCAGGCCAATCCGGGGATCAGCCCTGGACTCGAGGCGATCATCCGCAAAGCGCTGGAGAAAGATCGCGACCTGCGCTATCAGCATGCCTCCGACTTGCGCAGCGATCTGCAGCGGCTGAAGCGCGATTCCGATAGCAGCCGCTACTCGACCTCGAGCTTAAGCGCCTCGCAGATCACGCAGCCGAAGGCCGCAGCGGCAACCACCAGGCGCTGGCCGATCATCGCCGCCGTCGCCGTCGTGCTGATCGCCGCGCTGATCGGCGGCGCACTCTACTATCGCTCGCATCGCGGGCCGCGCCTCACCGACAAGGACACCATCGTCATCGCCGATTTCGCCAATAGCACCGGCGATCCCGTCTTCGACGACACCCTGAAGACCGCGCTGGCCGTCTCGCTCAACCAGTCGCCGTTCCTCAACGTGCTCTCCGACAACCGCGTGACAGCCACGCTACGCCTGATGACCAAGCCTCCCGGCACCAAGCTCACGCCCGAGGTCGCGCGCGAAGTTTGCCAGCGTGCCGGCAGCAAGGCATACATCGCCGGATCGATCGCCTCGCTCGACAACCAGTACGTCATCGGGCTGAAAGTTCTGAACTGCCAGAACGGCGACACTCTAGCCGAGCAGCAGGCGCGCGCCGACGGCAAGACCAATGTGCTGAACGCCGTCGACAAGGCCGCCGCCACGCTGCGCGAGGAACTGGGCGAATCGCTGGCCACGGTGCAGAAGTTCGATGTTCCGCTACAACAGGCGACCACGCCGTCGCTCGAAGCGCTGCAGGCTTACAGCCGCGGCGTGAAGGCGGCGCGCGAGAAGAGCATCAAGGAGTCGCTGCCTTTTCTGGAGCACTCCGTCGAGCTCGATCCCAACTTCGCCATGGGCTATCGCGAGCTGGGTAATGAGTACAGCGGGCTGGGCGAGGTCGGCCGCGCCAGCGAATATTTCACCAAGGCCTTCCAGCTGCGCGATCACGCCAGCGAGCGCGAGAAGCTGATCATCAGTGCCAACTACTACCAGATCGTCACCGGCCAGCTGGACAAGGCCGCGCAAACCTATCAGGAGATGATCGACAACTACCCGCGCGATCCTACCGGCTACTTCAACCTGAGCGAGGTTTGCACCCCGCAAGGTCTGTATGAGAAGGCGCTGGAGCTCACCCGGCAAACCCAGCAAATGGTTCCCGATCGCGTCGCCCTGTACGAGCAATTCGGCAACATCCTGATGGCGCTGCAGCGACTGGACGACGCGCGCAAAGCGATTGCCGAAGCCGAGTCGCGCAAGCTCGACGACTACCTGCTCCACTCGCAGCTCTATGCGCTGGCATTCATCACCCAGGAGGCCGCGGCGATGCAGCAGCAGCTCGCATGGTTCGCAGCGCATCAGGGCGTCGACAACTTCGGCCTGTCGCTCGCCTCCGACAGCGAAGCCTTCGCCGGTCATCTCGCCAAGGCGCGTGAGTTTACTAAACAATCCGCCGAGTCGGCCGCGCGCGCCGACAGCAAAGAGAACGGCGCCATCTGGTGGGAGAACGCTGCCATCCGCGAAGCCGCCTTCGGCAACGCCGCCGAGTCGCAACAAGCCGCCGCGCAAGGATTGCAGCTGGACGCTGCCAGCCAAGGCGTCAGCATCGAAGCGGCCATCGCCTATGCCATGGCCGGCGACTCGGCACATGCGCAAACCGCGGCGCAGGATCTCAATCAGCGCTACCCGCTCGACACCCAGATGCAATCGCTGTGGCTGCCGGCGATCCAGGCGCAGCTGGCGCTGAATCGCAAAGACGCGACGGCCGCGCTGCGTGCGCTGCAACCTGCATCGCCGCCGATCGAGTACGGCCTCACGCCGTTCGCCGCCAACATCTCCTGTCTCTATCCCACCTACATTCGTGGCCAGGCGTATCTCGCCGCCGGACAAGGCGCGCAGGCTGCAGCCGAATTCCAGAAGATTCTCGACCACAGCGGCATCGTGTGGAACTGCTGGACGGGAGCGCTGGCCAAGCTCGGCGTGGCGCGCGCCAATGCGCTCGAAGCCAGGAGTTCGCAGGGTGCAGTCGCCGATGCCGCGCGCAGCCGGGCGTTGACCGCATATCAGAACTTTCTAACCTTGTGGAAGGACGCCGACCCCGACATCCCCATCTACAAAGAGGCCAAGGCCGAACTGGCCAAGCTGCAATAACACCGTGCTTGTCAGCGTTCGGGTAGAGCTAATCTTCAGGTAGAGCTTCAGGCAGAGCTGGCCTTCACGTAGAGCTGGCCTTCAGGCCAGCGTCCAGCCGCTTTACTCACGTCACCAAGCCGGCTTCAGCCGGCGACACAACATCCCGGCTCTCGACTTTTTCATTTTGTTGAAGCAGCGCAGCTTTAGCCGCGCCGTTCGAGATCCTTTATTTCATTTGTCATGCTGAGCGGAGCGTCCGCCTTGTTTTTCCGATCCGCGTTGGTTGCGGATCGGGCGGACGCGTAGTCGAAGGACCTGCTTTCTGCATCACCGAGCAATCTGTTGAGGGAAGCGCAACCGCAAATCCCTCGACTTCGCTCGGGATGACAACTCTGAGAGAAGGTCGTTCATCGACCACGCTCCAACCATTTCGCTCGCATCGCGCTCACTGCGCCATTCCCCGCACCTCCGGCTTAACGACTTCTAATCCCTTCTTGCCGATCACGTGCCCTTAATGTTTTGCCGATGCAATCCATGTCCGCCCCCACTCATCTACCGATGACCACGTCTGCTCACTGCGTTGCGAAAGAGGGCATGCCGACATGAGGTTCTTCTCCGTCCATAGCATTCTGGCGCTGGTGCTGATAAGCATTCTGCCATCTCCGCTGCCGGCCCAAAGCGGCAGCGGGCCCATGACCGTCCGCCGCGACGTGCATCACGACATGTCGCCGCCGCTGCGCGAGATGATGCGCCATGCCCGCCCCGTCGCTCACGGCAAGCTGGAAGCCGAGCCCGCCCGCCAGATTCCGCTGCCCCCGGGATTCAAGCCTTTGGCGGAAGACCCCGTCCGCCAGCTTTCCGCCGACGGTTATTCGCCGCAGGTCGGCCTCACCTTCGAAGGGGTCGGCGATGGACAATACGGCTTCACCGTGGAGTACGCCCCACCCGACACCAACGGCGCCGTCGGCGCTACGCAATATGTGCAGTGGGTTAACACCTATTTCGCCGTCTTCGCCAAGAGCAACGGCTCACTCATCGCCGGTCCGGTCGCAGCCAACACCTTGTGGACGGGATTCGGCGGCGGTTGCGAGAGCGACAACGATGGCGACCCCATCGTCACCTACGACAAGCTGGCCAACCGCTGGGTGATGAGCCAGTTCGCCATCTTCACCAACCCCTACCTGCAATGTGTTGCCGTCTCCGTTACCTCCGATGCCACCGGCTCCTGGTACCGCTACTCGTTTCAGTACTCCTATCTGGACGACTATCCCAAGATGGGGGTCTGGCCTGACGCCTACTACGAGACCTTCAACATGTTCAACGGCGATGATTTTGTGGGCGCCGACGCCTGCGCTTATAACCGTTCCGCGATGTTGAACGGTCAGCCCGCCACCCAGATCTGCTTTCAGCAGACCTCGGGCGTAGGCAGCCTGCTGCCCTCCGATCTCGACGGCGCCACCCTGCCGCCCGCCCGCTCGCCCAACTACATGATGGACTACGGCGCCAATTCCCTGAACCTCTACCAATTCCACGTCGACTTCAACAATCCTTCCAACTCCACCTTCACCGGCCCTACCGTGATCAGCGTGGCCGCCTTCACCCCGTTGTGTGGCGGCGGACGAGACTGCGTCCCCCAGCCGCTCACCACCAACCAGTTGGACTCGCTGGCCGACCGCCTGATGCATCGCCTGGCCTACCGTAATTTCGGCAGTCACGAATCGCTGGTGGTCAACCACACGGTCGCGGTGAACGGCAGCAGCGGCATTCGCTGGTATGAAATTCAATCACCGGGCAACAATCCGGTGGTCGCGCAGCAGGGCACCTACGCGCCCGACTCCAGCTATCGCTGGATGGGCAGCATCGCCATGGACAAAGTTGGCGACCTCGCCGTGGGCTATAGCATCTCCAGCAGTTCGGTCTATCCCTCCATCGCCTTTGCCGGCCGCGTGCCCTCCGATCCCACCGGCCAACTCGAGTTGGAGACCAGCGTCATGGTGGGCAGCGGCTCGCAAACTCCCAACCTCACCCGCTGGGGCGATTACAGTGCCATGACCCTGGATCCGGTCGATGACTGCACCTTCTGGTACACGCAGGAGTACATCCTCAGCACTGGCGCCTTTAACTGGAACACCCGCATTGTCAACTTCCAGTTTCCCGGTTGCACCAGCGGCGGCTACATCGGCTTTTATCCCGACGACGTAAACTTTGGCGATCAGACCGTCGGCACCACCAGCCCGCCGCAGATCATCGCCTTCAGCAATCACACTACGTCAACGCTGACCATCAGCAGCATCGTCGTCGCCGGCGACTTCGCCCAGAACAACAACTGCGGCACCTCTTTGGCTCCCAACACCAGCTGCAATATCAACGTGACCTTCCAGCCCACCACCAGCGGCGTCCGCGGTGGCACCCTGACGGTTACCGACAATGGACCCGGCAGTCCGCGCGTGGCTGACCTGAGCGGCATCGGCATCTTAGTCCCCAGTTGCGTGGCCGGCATCTTGTCCAACGGCGGCTTCGAAACCGGAGGTCTGGATTGCTGGACGTCGGGCGGCGCGCTCAGCCCCACCACCTCCACGCTGCAAGCTCATAGCGGAGCCTTCAGCGCGCTCCTGGGCTCAATCGGCCTGCCCGTACCCAACGGCGATTCCTGGATCTATCAGACCATCAGCGTGCCCACCAATGTTCAAAGTCCCACCCTCAGCTTCTGGTATTGGCCGTGGACCGAGAGCAGTGTGCAATACGAGTGGCAGGAGGCGCAGATTCGCGACGTCAACGGCAATGAGCTGGCGCAAATCTTCAAGACCGCCTCCAACGCGCAGCAATGGACCTACGTCAGCTTCGATCTCACACCCTATCAGGGCCAGACCATTCAGCTGTACTTCAACGTGTACGAGAACGGCGGCAGTGTGCCGACGTACATGTATCTCGACGACGTCGCCGTCGCCGCCGCTCCCATAACCCAGCGCTTCATCGCCGTTCCGCCCTGCCGCGTGGTCGATACCCGCAATCCCGACGGTACCTTTGGCGGGCCGGCCATCGGCGGCGGCAGCACGCGCAACTTCCCGCTTCCCCAAGGTGGCTGCAGCATTCCGTCCTCCGCCACAGCCTACGCGCTGAACGTCACCGTGGTTCCGCACGGCTCGCTGAACTACCTGACCATCTGGCCAACCGGTGCCACTCAGCCCGTGGTCTCCACCCTCAACTCTTACGACGGCCGCGTCAAAGCCAACGCCGCCGTCGTACCCGCCGGCAGCAGCGGCGCGGTCAGCGTCTACGTCACCAACACCAGCGACGTTATTCTCGACATCACCGGCTACTTCACCACCGGCAACAACTCCGCCCTGGCCTTCTTCCCGCTCACGCCCTGTCGCGTAGCCGACACTCGCGGAGCCACCGGTCCCTTGGGCGGACCCATGCTGCAGCAGAATCAGCAACGCGATTTTCCCGTCCTCTCCAGCGCCTGCAGTATTCCCAGCGCCGCCGCGGCCTACTCCATGAATTTCACCGTGGTGCCGAAGAACGGTGGCCCGCTCGGCTATCTCACCGTCTGGCCCACGGGACAAACGCAGCCAGTCGTCTCCACCCTGAATGCACCGACCGGCACGGTAACCGCCAACGCCGCCATCGTCCCCGCCGGCACCAACGGCGATATCGAAACCTACGCCTACGGCAACGACACCAACCTCATCATCGACATCAACGGCTACTTCGCAGCCCCCGGCTCCGGCTCGAACCCCATGTCGCTCTATAGCCTCACGCCCTGCCGCGTGCTCGACACCCGCCAGCCCCCGCCGCAGCAACCCTTCAGCGGCGAGATTAGGGTCGCCGTCGCCAACAGTCCCTGCGGCGTTCCCGGCAGCGCCACCAGCTATGTGCTCAACGCGACCGTCATACCCGCCGGCCCGCTCGGCTATCTCACGCTCTGGCCCGATGGCCAGCCCCAGCCCGTGGTCTCCACCCTGAATGCGCTCGATGGCGCCGTCACCTCCAACATGGCTATCGTGCCGACCACCAACCAGTACATTGACGCCTATGCCCCTGACCCCACTTACCTGATCCTCGACATCTCCGCCTACTTCGCCCCGTAGCGGTCGGGTGCCCCACTCATTCGCGCTGTTCGAATGAGTGGGAAGACAGCGGATCATTCCCAACACGGGAACGCTCCCTCACTTTTTTCTCTTCCCGCTTGACACTCCTTCCATATTTCCGTAAATATAGAAATATCGAAGGAGGGCGCCATGTCCGCCCAGCACGATCCCGAACGCATCACCCGCTGCGCCGACATGCTCTCGGCCATGGGCACCGAACCCCGCCTCCGCATCGTCCAGCTGCTCCTCTCCGCTCACCCTGCCGGCATGGTGGTCGGCGAAATCGGCAGTGAGCTGGACATTCCCAGCTCCACCCTCTCTCATCATCTCGACAAGCTGAAGAACGAAAACCTGGTGAAGGTCCGGCGCGACGGCACCTTCCTGTGGTACACCGCCAACACCGAAGCGCTGCGCGAGCTGCTGACGTTTCTCTTCAGCGAGTGCTGCACCCGCAACAAAGTCGTTCGCCCGGAAGAAGTCATCCGGCCTGCAGACAGGAGAAAACCATGACCGCTCCGAACCTCAAAGAGACTGTGAAGGAAAATTATGGCCAGGCGGCGCTGCGTGTGCAATCCGGATCGGCCAGTTGTTGCTGCGGAGCCGCTCCCGCAACCGAGTCCTGCTGCGATCCCATCACCAGCAATCTCTACGACGCGGCTCAGGCGCTGCAAATTCCCGCCTCGGCGTTAGAGGCTTCGCTGGGCTGCGGCAATCCTACCGCGCTGGCGCAGCTCAATCCCGGCGAGATCGTTCTCGACCTCGGCTCCGGCGGCGGTATCGATGTTCTGCTCTCCGCCCGCCGCGTCGGCCCTACCGGCAAAGCCTACGGCCTCGACATGACCGACGAGATGCTTGCCCTCGCGCGCGAGAATCAGCGCCAGGCCGGCGTCGACAATGTCGAGTTCCTCAAAGGCGAGATCGAAAACATTCCCTTGCCCAACAACTCCGTCGACGTCATCATCTCCAACTGCGTCATCAACCTCTCCGCCGACAAAGACCGCGTTCTGCGCGAAGCCTTCCGCGTGCTCAAGCCAGGCGGCCGATTTGCCGTGTCTGACGTTGTGGTACATGGCGAAGTGCCGGAGGAAGTTCGCCAGAGCGTGCTGCTGTGGGTGGGTTGCATTGCCGGAGCGTTGCAGGACGTGGACTACTCCGCCAAGCTGGCCGCCGCCGGCTTCGAAGCCATCGACATCGAACCCACGCGCGTCTACAAAGTCGGGGACGCACGCGAATTTCTCGCCGGCCAAGGCCTCGACGTTGACGCTCTCGCGCCGCAGGTCGACGGCAAATTCATGAGCGCCTTCATCCGCGCCCGAAAGCCGCAAGCCGCCGCGAAGAGATAACCATCATGCCGACGCACTACAACGTTCTCTTCCTCTGCACCGGCAACTCGGCCCGCTCCATCATGGCGGAGGCGATCCTCAACTTTAAGGGACGCCCCGACTTTACCGCTTACAGCGCAGGTAGTCATCCCACGGGCACTGTGCGCTCCGAGGCTCTTCGCCAACTCGAACGCGCTCACCTTCCGATCGCGGGCCTGCGCAGCAAAAGCTGGGACGAGTTCGCCAAGCCCGGCGCGCCGGAGATGAACTTCGTCTTCACCGTCTGCGACAACGCGGCCAACGAAGTCTGCCCTGTCTGGCCCGGCCAGCCCATGACGGCGCACTGGGGAATCCCCGATCCCGCTGCCGTCACCGGCACATCCGACGAGATCGAGCGCGCCTATCGCGAGACCTTCTTCATGCTCGACCGCAGGATCGGACTCTTCGTTTCGCTGCCGCTTGCCACCATCGGCACGCTCGCCATCCAGAAGGAGATCGATCAAATTGGCCGCCAGCAGTAAAGCGCGTCTCCCTTTCCTAACCTCGAAGGCTCGAGAATTTACTTGCTATGCGTCCCCGTCTCTACAAACTGACCGACGCTCCACTGGGCAGAAAAATTGCTCCCGCCGGATAGGAGAATTTATCCGCGTTTGCCTTGGCTGGGCGCTTCGTGTCCTCCGCCAGATTCATCACCCCGGAAATCTCATTCGCATCCACGGTGAAAATCACGTAGCCATGCTGCGTGTCGTTCGCCGCAATCAACTTGGCCTGAGTTTCTTCGTCGGTGGTGCCGGGCTTCGCCGTCAGTCCGTGCAGGTTGTAGTACCCTCCATGCCCGATCACCAGAAACGGTGTCGGCGAATCCCCTACCAGGTCGCGCTCGAAGCGCTGGTAGTCATGCACGTGCGCGGTGAGCACCATGTTGGGCACGCGCCGCGAGTCGTTGATCGCCGCCTGGATCGCATCGGCCATGCGCGCGCTGCCGGAGTGATGGTCGTCAAACGAGTAGATGGGATGATGCAGCGCCACGATCAGCGCTTTGTCCTTGGGCGCGCTATCGAACTCGTTGGTCAGCCACTGCTGCTGAATCGAATCGATCGATCCCCCCTCGGGAACGTTGGTGTACATCCCGATAATCGTTACGAACGGGCAATTCAGCGTGAAGTACACATTGGGTTGCGACATGGTCGCGCGCGGCGCGTCCTGCGATTCCGGATTCACATGCGCATCCGGCTGCATGAAGTACCGCACCCAGCCGTCGAGGGAAACCTGCGAGCTGTTGATGGGATCGCCGTCATGGTTGCCGGGAATCGAGATGATCGGCGCCGTGTAGTGATCGTACGGCTCGTAGAACTGGGCGTAGTAGTCGGTGACCTGGCCGTTGTAATACACCACGTCGCCCAGGTGATAAAAGAAACTCGGCGCCGCATCCGCCGCCAGAGTCAGATCGGCCTTCATGGCATTCGCCACCGCTGTCTGGTAATCCGCCATCTTGATGCCGCCGGTATCGCCGGCGCAATGAAACACCAGATGTCCGCGCTGCTCCGCCTGCGCGGTGATGCCGGGAATCACCGTCTCCAGGTCATAATTGTAAGGTGGTTGTCCCAACGGCTTAGGCAGCGGCTCGAACTGCTGCACTGTGGCCAGCGGAGACAGCGGAGCCACTCCGGGATGCGCCTGCGCCTTCTTCTTCGCAGGACGCGGCCGGGTCTCGCCAGATTTCAGAGCCGTGGGCGTCGTGGGCTGCTCTGGCGACGATGGGTGAGTGGGCTGATGTTCCGCTGCGGGACTTGCAGGAGATTTCTTAGCCTGCTTCTCGACGTGAACGGGCCGGGAATGCGATTTGCTTGGCATATCAGTCCTCCTTGACTGGGGGGCTGATATATTATCGCGATCCGGCAGGACCCGCATTAAATATAAGTAAAACGGCTGGTCAGGCGGGCGGCTGCATCCGCCGCAAAAGCTCCTGGCTGGCCTGTTCCGGATCGCCCAGCTCGAACTCTCGCTCCAGCTGAATTATCACCGCCTTGGGAGCCAGCAATTTCAGCGAATCTACCACATTGTCAGACGCCAGCTCCGAGTTATCGGGACCGAGCACAATGTACGCCACGTCCGAAGCGCTCAGCAGAATTCTGGCGTCGCGCATGCGGCATGTCGAAATCACCACGTAGCCTTGATTGTCGAGCAGGGTGCGCACGAACGCGCACAGGTCAGGCGACCGATCGACAAACAGCACCAGCGGTCCCACGCCCTTGGGCAGAGGATGCAACTCCAGCGGCTCCTTCAGGAAGGAGACGATGGCTGCCTCATCCGAATCGTAGACGCGAAAGATGCTGGACAGCTTCGTCATTTCCAGCAGGGTGCGGAAGAATGGTTGCGGCGCGGCCAGCCGCAAGTCGCCGCCGCGATTGCGAATGTGCGTCAGGAATCGCACCAGCAGGCCTATGCCGCTACTGTCCAGACGCGTCGTCTCCGAAGCGTCCAGCACCACATGCCGGAATTCCATCACCGCGCGGTTCAGCGCAGCCTGCAGCGTCGTCGCCTCTTCGCCGGTGACGATGCGGCCCATGCACTTGATCACGTATACGCTGCCGCACGGGCGGCAATCCAGAGAGAGTGACATGCCCACCTCTTTTGATTTGTCATGCCGAGGAGGACTTTAGTCCGACGAGGGATCTGCGGTTCGACTTTCTCCGCCGCCTGTTCCGTCGTGCCGCTAAGCCTTCTCCCATGTCTGACCCGGCTTCACCCGGCGACACCACTTCGTCCTGCCACTCTACCATCGGCGGCGTTGAACTTATCAATATTTTGTTGCGGGATTATGGAAGAAGAACCGTGTCCTACGACACCGAGCCTTCGTGCATGGTCTCGGTGTGTGGAGGTTGCTGCGGAGGCGCTTCGAGCTGTTTGGTGGCCGTGGTGGCGGCCTTCTGTTTCTCTTCCAGCTCGATGTTGATCATCTCGCTCTCCAGTTGGCGTTTCAGATCGTCACGCATCATGCGCGCCTGAGCCAGAAACTTCGCCACCTGGCGCATGATCTCCGGCAGCCGCTTGGGGCCGAAGATCACCAGAGCCAATAACAAAATGAAGAGGATATCAGGCATAGTGAACAGCCGTAGCTCAGGAATGGCTCACTGCGACCGAGGGTCAACCTCCGCCCTTATGCCTTCTTCTCGCCGTCGGTGGGCGTCTGATCCTTGCCGTTCATCGACTCTTTGAAGCTGCGAATCCCCTCACCCAGTCCTTTGCCAAGCTCAGGCAGCTTCTTCGGGCCAAACACCAGCAAGGCGATGAACAGGATCACCAGCAGGTGCATTGGCTGAAATAGGTTATCAAGCATTATGATCTCCTGCTCATAAGAATACCGCATCCCCTGCCTAAGTTGCGGAAATTCGCCGCGCCTGCCCTGCCACTACCGTGGGATCACAAGCGATGGCCAGCCTTGTGGTCAAAGTATTTTCTTCGGAAAGTCATCGACACTTCGCCCGCAACGGGGCTACGATGTGTGCCGTCCCCGATTCAGCGTCGCTGGACATCTCCAGAAGTTCGATATTGCCGGCCCAGGTAACCCCTCGAAGCTCGCGCCCGGCGGCAATATACGCATGACTACTCCCCGGTTCGCGAAGTTCCTCGCGACCATGACCGCCTCGCCGCTCGCCCTGAGGCAAACGGATTCAAGGATGGAAGTATGAAAACCCTGGCCGCATTCTCGATTCTGCTGCTCGCTGTGTCCGTCTCCGCCATCCCGCTCATGGCACAAGCGCCGGATGCTAGCCGCCTGTACGTCCACTCAACTGTCAGCATCGTCCCCACGCGCGGCAATCCGACCACTCCCACCGGCATTGTGCCGGTGCAATACAAAGCCGCGTATGGATTCAATCGGCTTCCCAATCAAGGGCAAGGCCAGACCATTGGCGTAGTCGTCGCCTACGACGCTCCCAACATCCAGTCCGATCTTGCCGCCTACGCCAGCTACTTTCACCTGGCGCCCTGCAACTTGCAGAAGGTCATGGTTGGCAATCCGGCGCAGCGCGACGGCTTGGACGCTTCGGTTGGTGTGGAACAGGCCTGCGCGCTGGCGCCTCAGGCCAACATCGTTTTGGTGGAAGCGAACACCGACTCTTTGAGCGACATGCTGCAGGCGATCGCAGTAGCTTCGTCATCTCCTTACAACGCCACCGTGGTTTCCATCGCATATGCCCTGGAGGAGTTCGCCGGCGAGCGACAGTTCGATAGCTACTTTTGCGGCGTTCACAATGGCAACGGCCAGGCGGTGACCTTCCTCGCCCCGACCAGCTCATGTTCCGGCCGCACCGGCGTCTATCCGGCCGCTTCACCCTGTGTGCTCGCCGTTGGCGGTACCAGCCTGGGTCTGTCGACGCCGCTTCCGTTGCCCAACCCTCTGTCCTCCGACTACGGTTTCGAGAGCGTATGGAACGGAAGCGTCGTCAGCCCCTATGAGCCTCAGCCGGCATGGCAAAGCCAGGCCTGCTCGCCGTATTCCACCACTAATCGCTGTACTCCCGATATCACTGCCGATGCCGACCTGAATACCGGTGTTGCCATCTACGATACCTCCTACGGCGGTTGGATTGAAGTTGGTGGCGATGGTGTTTCTACCTCCGATTGGGCCGCCTTCTTCACGCTGGTAAATTCGGTTCGCGCTGGCCAAGGGAACGGCCCACTCAGTCAGCCGGCAGCCGACCTCTACGCTATCTACAACTCCAGCGACTACGCCAACGACTTCCACGACATCAGGAGCGGTGGCAATGGATGTCTCGCCGAGCCGGGCTATGATCTTGGCTCCGGCATCGGCAGCTATCAGGCGAATAACTTGTACTCGACTTTGGCCGCTGAACCCAACTGATCGCCTTGCATTCAATACAAAGGCGCGCCCGGTTGGCGCGCCTCATTGATTCTGTGTCCGCGTTACTGCACTGTCGGCATGTCAGGCTCATCCTGCGCCAGTTTCGCTTCCAGAAAGGCGACGTGCCCATCTTCCATCTCCGCCAGTTCGGAGTACGTCTGCCGCAGCGGGCTGTCGGGCGTCTGCTGCACCATCTTGCTATAGAACTGCTGTGCGCCTGCCTCGGCGCGTAACGCCACCTGCAACGCTCGCTGCCGCGCCGAAAGATCGCTGCCGCCGGCAAGAACGTCCCCTTCATTCAGCTTGGGAACCTCAATCAGCTCCACCAGGTCGTCTTCGGAGTAGAGACGCTCGGGAGTTCCAAACTGCTCCCAGTATTTCCGCTCCAGCAAAGCATGATGACCGTGTTCCTCCACCGCCATCTCCCAGAAGACCGAGGCAATCTCCAGCGACTCCGCGTCCGCGAATTCGGTAAACATCTCGGCAAAGCGATGGTAGATCTCGGCATTGCGTTCCTCGATGGAAATGGCAATCCCTAACGCCTCCTGTGCGGACAACGAGGCAAAGGTTCGTGGCATGGCGCACCCTTCCACAAAATCAGAATGATCAGGGTGCATTTTAATCGCGATGGTGGCTGGCTGGACGCAGAAGTGCGCGGAGAAATCTTTCCTGGTTCCAAAACGGGAGTGTTTCGCGATGGGCGCGGTCTTCCCGCAAAGTCACGCCGGCTGCTTGACTTCTTTGCCTTGCTTTGCTTCCTTGGCCTTCTTGGCGCGCTCGGCTTCGATCCGGCCAATCGTCCGCTTCAGCCAGTGCTTCACGTTCTCCCGCAGTTCCTCTTCCGTCTGGCCGGGCGTCGTGACGGTTACCCCATCCCGATTCAGCGGAATGTGATGGCAAGGCACGTCGTCGGTGCGGTACTCCTCCGGTACAAAGTCGTAGAGCAGGCACTCGTGGCAGGCGTGCGGCCGCGTGGGATCGCCATGGTTGGGGCAGCTTAGCGAATCCTGGAAGATCGAGGCCGGACCCCAGGGCGTGCTATACCAGTTCCCGTAACCGCCTTGTTCCAGGAAATTTAGCTCATAACGAAGGACTTCCAGCACATCGCGCTTGTCGTCGGACATAATCGACACCCCCTGCAGGTAAAGTTCGGGTCTCCGGCAAGTCCCGAGTCTGGGACTTGAACGGTGTGAAGTTACCCCTGGCCTACCCATCCCCTGCGCTCATTGTTGCCCAAGGCGTACCGCACGGCTGTGACGCGCCTCACGTCCCAAAGTGACGCCTGCCCGTTCCAGAAACCGTCCGAAAATTGTGGCAGTGCGTGGAACACGGAATTCTCCCACTACCGAAATTGTCATCCGACCGAGGGCTTTCGCCCGAAGGGAATTTGTCATCCCGACCGAGGGCTTTAGCCCGAGCGGAGGGATCTGCGGTTTGTCCGGAGTGGAACGAATTCGGTGTCCGCCCGGTACCCCAGGTTGGTGCCCCAGGTTCGGCCTTCTTTTGGCCTAACCTGGGTTTCGCATGTGCCCACTACATCAACCAACAACCGCGTGTCATCCTGAGCGCAGCGTCGAAGGACCTGCTGTTCGTGGAAAGCGGAACGACATCCGGCGCCCAGAGCCTGCCCCGAGCGAAGTCGAAGGGTTCGCGTCCCGACCTTTGGACGCTAACCTGGGTGACCATCTACTTCTTCCCTGCCGGCGCGTTACTGATCTTGATCTTGATGATCTTTGGCGGATCGTACGGCTTATCATTCCGCGGATCTCTCGCCATCCGTGCGATCTTCTTCACCACGTCGAGATCCTGGCACTGGCCAAAAATACTGTAATGGCCGTTCAGCGACTCATACGGAACTTCTGTGATGAAGAACTGCGAGCCATTCGTATTCGGCCCGCTGTTGGCGTACGCCAGCCGTCCCGGCTGATTGAACGTCAGACTTGAGCTGACCTCGTCTTTGATCTGGTAGCCGGGATCGCCCGTCCCCGTCCCGATCGGATCGCCGCCCTGGATCATGAAATTCGGAATCACGCGATGGAAGATGGTGCCGTCATACAGCGGCACGCCGTGCATCATCTTCCCGGTCTTGGGGTCTTTCCAATCTTTGGTTCCGGTCGCCAAGCCAATGAAGTTGGCCACCGACAGCGGCGCCTTGTCAGGAAACAAAGTGCACGTGATGTTGCCGGCCGTTGTCTCGATCACTGCCGTCGGCTCGGCCGTCTTCTGAGCGCTCTTTTCGGTTGTTGAATGTTGCTGCGAAGTCGTCGACTGCGCTGCCGCAAAGCTCGCCAGACAAACAATTGCGATGAAAATTCGATTCATAATTCCTCCACAAACAAGTGAAGCTTCAAACTGACCGCCAATTCTTAAGCTAATTGCTAATCGCCTCTTTCCGCATTTCTCTCGACACCTTCTCCACTTCTCCAAACACTCTCAGCAGATTTCCGCCAAGAATCTTATCAAGATCGTCCGCCGAATAGCCGCGCTGGGCGAGCGCTTCCGTGATCTTCGGCAAATCCGCCGCCGAATCCAATCCCTGCGGCGAGCAATCGATGCCGTCAAAATCCGATCCCAATCCCACATGATCCACGCCCGCAACTTTCACCATGTGGTCGATGTGGTCGATCAGATCGCTGAACGGCGGCCGCGGCAACTTCGTCGCCAGTTTCGCCTTGGCCTCGGCCAACTGCTTCGCAACCTCCGGCGTCTGCGGCTTGATGAACAGTGCCTGCACCGCCTCGTAATCCGGATCGTGCTGCGCCGCCAACTGCTTCGCCGTATCCAGATATTTCTGCGAAACGAACGCGCAATAGAAATTCACCTGTGCAACCCCATCCTTTGCCGCCAGCGCCCGCAACATGACATCGCTCATATTGCGCGGAGCGTTAGTCAGCTCGCGCGATGACGAGTGCGACGCAATCACCGGCGCTTGGCTCATGTTCAGCGCTTGGTAGAAGGTCAAGTCCGCAACGTGCGAGATATCGACCATCATCCCCAGCCGGTTCATCTCATGGACCACCTCCCGCCCGAAGGGAGTCAGCCCGTGATGGTGCTCCACGCTCTTGTCGTTGATGTCGCCGCTGGAGTCGCCAATGTCGTTGGTGTTCGACCACGTCAGCGTCATGTAGCGCACGCCCAGCCGGTAATAGTCGCGCAGGATGCGAATGTCGCCCTCGATCGCGTGCCCGCCTTCCACGCCCAGCAGCGCCGCCAGCTTGTGCTCGCGATGCGCCACGATGATGTCGTGGGTGCCGTACGCCATCATCATCTTGTCGGGATGCTTCCGAGCCTGCTCGTATACCGAGTCGATCATGTCCAGCGCACGTTTAGCCTCGTTGCCCTTGAACGCCTTCGGCTCTACCCAGATGGAGAAAAACTCCGCGCCCAAGTTCCCGGCCTTAATCTTGTTGAAGTCGAGATACCCCGTGCCCGCATCCTGCGCCAGATCGAAGTTCTCATCGACCAATCGCCCCGGCGTGTCGGCGTGGGTGTCGATGATGATGGCCGAGTTGTGAACCGCGAGAGCCTGTTCAGGGGTGAGCGAGCCGCCACCCTTGGCCGTCCCCGTTGATTGCGCCGAAGGCGCAGTTTGTGTGAAAGCTATCGCGGCAGAACACAGAACGAACAGAACGAATCGACAAGTACGTCTCATCAGGCGAATCGCCGGCTCCAGCAGAAAATTGGCTGCGTCTGGATTGTAAATGAAGCGAGCAGCGCTCACGTGTGCCGAGCAGCCACGTCGAACGCCCATAGCCGCCGCCGGGCGCGTTGCCGGCCAGAACGGCTAGCTTCTTATCGAGAGCTGATCTCATAAATCGGCTGGGTTCGTAACAGGGCACGACTTCAGTCGTGCCGATAAGCCGTCTATTTCTCACCCGAGCCGGCTTCAGCCGGCGGCACAAAACCGCCGCACCAGAGTTGTTCAGTAGGCTGTAAAGACGTGCCCTGACACGAAGCGATTTTACGAGATAGCTTCGCGCGATTCTTGGAGGTTTTATGGCAACTGCTGACGTATACAAAGCTCGCATCCTGTCCTTCGTGGAAGGCAAAGACCCAATGGAAGTTCAGCGCCAGACCTCGACCGCCTTGGCGCAATTAATCGACGGCATTTCGGAAAACAAACTGCACCAGCGTCCCGATCCTGCGAAGTGGTCGGCAGGCGAAGTCCTGGCGCACTTCGCCGACTCCGAGATCGTCATCTCCTGGCGCTATCGCCAGATGATCGAGCACAATGGCTGTCCCCTGGCGCCCTACAATCAGGATCTTTGGAATACGCTCGGCGATTACCGTTCGCGCCCGCCGTCCGATTCGCTGCAGATTTTTCGCTTGCTGCGCGAGAACAACCTGCGCATGTTGGAGCGGCTCACTCCCGAGCAGTGGGAGCGCTACGGCATGCACGCCGAGCGCGGCCGCATGACCGTCCGCGAACTGGTCCAACTCATCGCCGGCCACGATCTCAACCACATGGAGCAGATCCGCAAGGTCCTTACGTAGGCCCCGGCATGCCGCTTGATGCCTGACTTCGATGCTGGAATAGGCAGCAACAAAAAAGCCCGGATGCAGAATCCGAGCTTTCGTCACCGATTTCGCCTTAGCCGACGGCTGAGAGCCGACAGCTGACAGCTTCTTTACGACCGGAAGAAATCCTTTACCGCTTGCCACATTACCTGTCCGCCTACATCGGCAATCGACTTGGTCAGCGGAATTTCCTTCGGGCAGACTTCGACGCAGTTCTGCGCGTAACCGCATTCCTGGATGCCGCCGTCGCCCATCAGCGCTTGCAGGCGCTCGATCTTCAGTCCCTTGCCGGTGGGATGTTCATTAAACAGCCGCACCTGCGAAATTGTCGCCGCGCCGACAAATCCGGTCTTCTCGTTGAACTGCGGACAAGCTTCCATGCAGCAGCAGCACGAGATGCAGCGCGACAGAGGATACAGTTCCTCCTGGTCAAGCGCCGTCTGCCGCAGGCCGGCGCCCAGATCGTACGTGCCGTCCACCGGAACCCACGCTTTCACTTTCTTCAGGTTCTCAAAGAGCACGCTGCGATCCACCGCCAGATCGCGCACGATTGGAAACTTCGAAAACGGCTCCAGCGTGATCGGCTGCTTCAGCTGATGGATCAGCGTCGAGCACGCCATCTTTGCCTGCCCGTTGATGATCATGGCGCACGAGCCGCACACCTCTTCCAGGCAGTTGGAATCGTACGTCACCGGCGTCGTCGCCTTTCCCTGCTTGGTCACCGGATTGGCGGCGATATCCATCAGCGCCGAGGTCACGTTCATCCCCGGACGAAACTGCAGCTCGAACTCCTCCCAGTACGGTTTCGACTCGGGAGTGTCCTGCCGCTTGATCTTTATAAGTACGGTTTTAGAATTTGCCATTGTCCTAAAAGCCTTCAGCCCTCAGCTATCAGCCGTCAGCTACTTCAATCCAATTCCAGTGTCATCCCGATCACCACTTCGCCAGCCAACCCTTCCACGAACAAGATCTCTGCGCCTGCTCTCGCCCAAGCTGATAGCTGACGGCTGAGAGCTGACAGCTTGCTTGTTCTACGTCGCCGCGTCGTACCGTCTCGGCCGCGGCTTGATCAGCGACGTGTCCACCGGCTCGAACTCGAAGCGCGGCTCGTCGCCATCAGCCGCGAAGTACGCCTTCGTCGTCTTCAACCAGTTCGCATCATCACGCTCCGGGAAATCCGGCTTATAGTGCGCGCCGCGCGACTCATCTCTCATCGCCGCGCCCTGCGCGATCACACGCGCCAGTTGCAGCATGTTGTACAACTGCCGTGCGAAAACGAATGACGTGTTCGCCCACATCGATTTGTCGCTGAGGTTCACATGGGTGTAGCGCTCGAGCAACTCCACCAGCTTCGCATCGGTCTCCTGAATGTTCTTGTTGTAGCGAATGACCGTGACGTTCTTGGTCATGGTGTCACCCAGCTCGCGCCACAGCAGGAACGGATTCTCCGTGCCATCGTTGCTGATAAGCCGAGCGTTAATTTCTTCCTGCCGCTTCCGTTCGGAGTCGAAGACGTGCTGGCCAGGATGTTTTCCGCTCTTGATCACGCCGTGCGCATATTTCACCGAGTGTGGCCCAGCGATAAATCCGCCATAGATGCACGACAACAGCGAGTTCGCGCCCAACCGGTTGGCGCCGTGAATTGAGTAGTCGCACTCGCCCGCGGCGTATAGCCCTTCGATGTTGGTCCGCTGCTCGAAGTCCACCCACAGGCCGCCCATGGTGTAATGCATGCCGGGGAAGATCTTCATCGGGACGTCGCGCGGATCGTCGCCGACAAATTTCTCGTAGATCTCCAGGATGCCTTCCAGCTTGCGATCAAGAGTCTTGCGATCGATGTGCGTCAAGTCGAGATAGACCATCGGCTGTCCATCGATGCCGAGGTGGTGCTCGTAGACAACCTTGTGAATGGCACGGGTCGCGATGTCGCGCGGCACCAGGTTGCCGTACTTGGGATACCACTCTTCGAGGAAGTACCAGCGCTCGCTCTCAGGAATGCTCTTGGGATCGCGCTTGTCGCCCGGTTGTCTCGGAACCCAGACGCGTCCGCCCTCGCCGCGCGCCGACTCCGACATCAGGCGCAGCTTGTCCTCGCCGGGAATGCACGTCGGATGCACCTGGATGAATTCACCGTTGGCGTAAAACGCGCCCTGCTGATACAGCGCCGATTGCGCCGAGCCCGTGCACACCACCGAGTTGGTGGATTTGCCGAAGATGGCGCCGTTACCGCCGGTCGCCATGATGACGGCTTCCGCCGGAAAGGTATGAACTCCCATGCCGCGCAGGTCCAGCGCGCAGATGCCGTGGCAGACACGATTCTCGTCGATGACCGCGGAGAGGAACTCCCAGGCTTCGTACTTCTTAACCTTGCCTTCGGATTCGTAGCGCCGCACCTGCTCGTCCAGCGCGTACAACAGTTGTTGGCCGGTGGTCGCGCCGGCAAAGGCTGTGCGGTTGTAGAGCGTGCCGCCGAAACGGCGGAAATCCAGCAGCCCTTCCGGCGTGCGATTGAAAGGAACGCCCATGCGATCGAGCAGGTCGATGACGCCGGGTGCCATATCGCACATCGCCTTCACCGGCGGTTGGTTCGCCAGGAAATCACCGCCGTAGACGGTGTCGTCGAAGTGGATCCAGGTGGAGTCGCCTTCGCCCTTCAGGTTCTTCGCCGCGTTGATGCCGCCCTGCGCGCACACCGAGTGAGACCGCTTGACCGGAACGATGGAGAAGAGGTCGACGTGACCTCCCATCTCGGCAATCTTGATGGTCGCGGCAAGTCCCGCCAGTCCGCCACCCACAACAATGATCTTAGGATGAGCCATAGGAAAAACCAGCACTTAGCAATTAGCACTTAGCATTTAGTCGTGCTCGACGTACGGAACCTGATCGGCTGGCGTGGTGACAAATCCCCGCACGCTGTACAGGCCGATGCCGACCAGCATGATCGCCAACAAGAAACACACATACCCAAATTTGCGCCGCGCCTGCTCGCCCACCGTCAATCCCCACTTGGCCGCGAACAGCCACACGCCATAGGCAAAGTGCCATGACGCGGCCACAATTCCGATGACGTACAGCGCCACCTTCCATGGGTTTTGGAAATCGAACCAAACCTTCGAGAAGGCGTTGTTATATCCGCCGCCCATCAGATGCACGCCGGTGAAGCGCATGTCGATCACGTGATACAGGATGTAGGCGAAGGCAATAATTCCCGTCCAGCGCTGCGCCGTGTACAGCCAGTTGCCGCTCCACGGATATTCGCCGACATTGGCATCGCCGCGATACCAGATATAGATTCCGTACAGCCCGTGATAGAGCAGCGGCAGAAAGATGAAGACCCATTCCAGCACGTGCACAAAAGGCAGGCTGGTCAGAAACTTCACCTGGTCGTTATAGGCCTGCACCCCGTTCGCGGATTCCGAGTTAGAGATGAAGTGCTCAATCAGAAACGCGCCGATGGGCACAATGCCGGAGAGCGAATGCAGCCGCCGCAAAATAAAAGAGTAGCCTTCGCCGGCACGCAGCGGAGCTACTCCTTTCGGAATCCTGGTCGTACTGTTTTCAATAGAACTGGCCGATGAAGCCACGAGGCCGACTCCTTATGAACGCGGGAGCGTATAGATAACCTTTGATTATCGAGTTCGCCAACAGAGCAAGTCAAGAAACCGGAATTGAGTGGCTGCTCTGGCCAACCGCCCCGAGGTGGGCTTTCTCTGGCGATTAAGCGAGATTTAGCATAGCCGCCGCGCGGGCCAAGTGTTTGTGATTTCCGTCACACATCACATGAGAATGTGGCCCGTGCACCGTTTCGCTGTGACAGTATGCTCGCCGGGTGCCCCATTCTAGCCTTCTGTTGGCTAGGGTGGGGCAGTCGCCGGGTGCCCCGTTCTAGCCTTCTGTTGGCTAGGGGGTGGGGCAGTCGCCGGGTGCCCCGTTCTAGCCTTCCGTTGGCTAGGGCGGGGCAGTCGCGCCGCATTCCAATTACTATGGTCTGCATCGCGATGCTCATCTGTGATCATGTCCCTTTGGCTCCTCTTACGACCCTCGGCGTCGGTGGCGCGGCGCGGTATTTCGCCGAAGCGCGCACAGAAGAGGATGTAATCGAAGCCGTCGAGTTCGCACGCTCCCGCGACCTGCCGCTCTTCGTGCTCGGTGGCGGCAGCAATGTCGTAATCGCGGATACTGGATTCGCGGGACTGGTGCTCAGGATCGTGATCGACGGCATGTCGCTGAGTGCACGTTCACACGGGCAGGTGATTTTCGTCACTGGCGCGGGGTACGAATGGGACGCGCTGGTGAAGGAGACGGTCGCGGCGGATTGTGCTGGGCTGGAATGCCTGAGCGGAATCCCCGGCACCGTCGGCGGCACGCCGGTGCAAAACGTCGGCGCCTATGGTCAGGAAGTCTCCGAGACGATTCAGGAAGTGCGCGTGCTTGATCTGCAGTCAATGGAGGTGAAAACCCTGTCGAATGCAGATTGCGGCTTCGCCTATCGCTCCAGCATCTTCAACACCACCGAGCGCGGAAGATACATCATCCTGCGCGTCTCGTTTGCGCTCCAACCGGGCGGCAAGCCCGCTGTTCGTTACGCCGATCTACAACAATTTTTCGCCGGCCGCTCTACTGAACCGACACTGCCCGAGGTACGCGATGCCGTTCGCGAAATTCGCCACCGCAAGGCAATGCTCATCGTTCCCGGTGATGAAGACTCCCACACTGTGGGATCGTTCTTTAAGAATCCAATCGTACCGCACACTTTCTTTGAACAACTCTCTGCGCGGCTCTTGAGCGCCGGATTGCAGTTGCCAAACTATCCAGCCGCCGACGGCTTCCGCAAGTTGCCGGCGGCCTGGCTGGTCGAGCATGCCGGATTCGCGAAGGGATACGTCAAGGGAAAAGCCGGAATCTCGCGCCGACACTCCTTGGCGATCATCAACCGCGGTGGGGCAACCGCAACCGAAATCATCGCAGTAAAGAACGAAATTCAAGCTCGTGTAATCGAGAGATTCGATATCGCGTTGGAACCCGAGCCAGTGTTCGTAGGATTTTGAAATTGTATAGGTGCCCCATTCTGGCCTTCTCTTGGCCAGGGTGGGGCAAGCCGCCGGAATTTCTCCCTAGTCCAGCGATGGCTTGCGCTTATACCACTCTGTCGCTGCTTCGTACGCCTTCGCTACGCGCAGACAAATCGAATCTCCTCCCGGCCGGCTCGAAATCTGCATTCCCACCGGCAATCCATCGCTGGTGAATCCGCATGGCACCGACAGGCTCGGCCAATATAACGCGCTGAATGGCAACGTATTCCTCATGAGATGTTTCATCTCAAACGGCCGCACATCGGCAATGGGCAGCGCCTCCAGATCGGCAATCTTCGCTGCAGGTGACGGCGCAGTCGGCGTAATCACCGCGTCGACCTGTTCAAAAATCCTTTCCGCCTGGGCGCGATGTGCCTCCAGCCGATGGCGCTCGCGAATGTAATCAGTCGCGCTGATGCCGGCGCATTTTTGCAGGCGAAAGAGTGTCCGCGGATCGTACAGCTCCGGATGCTCGCGGATCATCGCCTCGTGATATTCGTAAATCTCCGCATCGAAGATGGTGCGAAATCCCTCGATCGGCACATCCACTTCGCAAACTTCGCCAACCAATTTCTCAACAACCTCCAACGCCGATTCCACACACGACGCAACATCGGCATCGAGTTCATCAAAGAAGTTCTTGCGAGCAACCCCGACCCTCAGCCGCGACACATCCTCTTCCAACACTGACGCGCACGTTGGCTCGCCCACCAGAACATCCAGCAAAATCGCCGCGTCGCGCACCGTACTCGTCATCGGACCGACCGTATCGAACGAGGTCGAGAGCGGAACAACTCCTTTTGTACTGACCAAACCTGCGCTCGGACGATGTCCCACAACTCCGCACAGTGCAGGAGGACAGCGAATCGAGCCCGATGTGTCGCTTCCGAGCGCCGCCAAGCAGAATCCGGCCGCAACCGCAGCTGCCGAACCAGACGACGACCCACCAGTAATGTGTTCCCGATTCCACGGATTCCGCACCGGTCCGAAAGCGCTGACTACGCCGCTCATGCCAAACGCGAACTCGTGCATGTTTGCCTTGCCGACGATCACCGCACCCGCCTGCTTCAAGCGGCGCACCACCTCGGCATCCGCGGCTGGCAGGCGGTCGCGATACTGATTGCTGGCAGCCGTGGTTCGCACCCCCGCAGTATCGAAAAGATCCTTCAAGCCGATCGGGATGCCATGCAGCGGCCCGCGATAATTGCCGGAGCTGATCTCGGACTCAGCCTGGCGAGCCTGTTCCAGCGCTGGCTCAGCGGTAACCGTGATAAACGCCTTGAGCTCGGGATTGACCCGCTCAATGCGCGCCAGACAGTCGCGAGTGAGTTCAAGCGGCGAAAGTTTACGGCTGCGAATCTGTTCGGCGGCTTCGGTGAGAGTGAGCATGAAACGCGAATCGTACTATGCCCGCTTCTGCTTCTTTTGGCACTTGGTACACACGCCGTAAATTTGGAAGGTATGGCGGGTCGTCAGGTATTTGTTCTTGCGGCCGATCTCCTGCTCAATGCGCTCGAGGTCGGGCGAGAAGAACTCCACCGAACTACCGCATTCGGTGCACACCATGTGATGGTGATCGCGCCGCAGGTATTGATGCTCGTAGCGCGTGATGCCGTCGTGGAAGGCGACCTCGCTGGCCAGTCCGCAATCCCCCAGCAACTTCAAGGTGCGATAGACGGTGGTGAATCCGATCGAGTCGTCCTGCTTCTTCACCAGCCGGTAAAGTTCGTCAGTGGAAAGATGGTCGCGGGTATCGAGGAAGGTGCGCAGGATGGTATCGCGCTGCCCGGTGCGCTTCAGTCCAACCCGCTTCAGGTGGCCGTGAAACACAGCTTCCGCCTCGCGCACCATCTGCCGCGAGATCGTCGGCTGATCGTCAATGCGTTTCTGGAGCATAGGCAGACTTCGCCCCGGGGCCCGTAGCTACTGTTGCATCTTACTTGCTATCAGCATAACACTCGCCGCGCGGCAATCCGGACCGCCAAGCGAGACTCGGAGTGCACAGAATTATCTTGCTTCTCGTTACTCTGTGCTCTCTGTGACTCTGTGGTGAAAATTCCTATCTCGCATTCACCAGCCGTATCGTCTCCAGCACCACATCGCCGATGATGGCCAGCGACTGCGCACTCAGCTTGTCGACTGTGTCGTCCGGCGTGTGCCAGAAGACATTGTTATAGCCGTAGCTGAAGTCAATGAGGTCCACCGCAGGGACGCCAATCTTGACGAACGGCCCATGGTCGTCCTCCATGGGAGTCGACCAATCGTAAAAGTGTGACTGATAACCGAGATTACTGGCCGCCTGATACACCAGATCTCGCAGCCAGGGTGTGGACTTGGCATCTTTCAAAATGTCGAGATCGGCGTCACCGATCATGTCAACCAGAATGAACGCTTTGATTTTTTTTGCCGTGCCATCCGCCTGCCACTTCTGCGCGAGATGCCGGGCGCCATACACACTGTCGCTATCGGTCCAGCGTACGAACGCCTCTTCGCCGTCCGTCCACACCAGCCAAATGCTGTAGCCCTCCAGCGGTTTGCCGCGAAGCTCATCCGCCAATTCCAGCAACAAAGCCGTCGACGACCCGCCATCGTTCGCGCCCACAAACGACTTCCCTAACGGATATGCCGTGTCGTAGTGTCCGGCTACGACGATGATGCCATCTTTGCTGCCGGGAAATTTCGCAATGATGTTGTTGATGGGAAACTTTCCGGCTGGCGTTAGCGCTGTGAACTTATCCTGCTCCACATCCACTCCATTCAACTTGGACAGGATGTACTGTTCCAGCTTAGTGTGCGCCGCGCTTCCCGGCGGACGTGCTCCCATCGCGACAATCTCCTTCACATACTGCATGGTGCGCTTCCCGTTGAATTGCGGCTTCGAAGAATTGTGGCCAGCAACCGCCGCTGCCGAAACCGGCTGCGCAGTCGCTACCGTGCCGGTTGTCGGAGCAGGAGAACTGGCTGCCGAAGCCTCACCTGGCGATGGCTGTTGCTTGCTGCAACCGAGGCTGCAAACAGCGAAGCTAAGCAAGATGAAAATGCAACCGGATGAGAAGCGTGGGCGAAACTTCATCTTGTAGAACATTGTAACTGCAGCCCGAGCCACGCTTAGCACTCTGGTAGTGTCTCCGTTTGAACTTAAAATTGACCCACTACCCGACCTCCCTTTCACATTTGCAGCTGTCAGAAAAGCCGTTTGTGTTTAGAATGACTCAACCGGTCCACGATTTGTGACCAGTGGGAGGCGCAGCCAGCGCTCGTCTGCGTCCCTTGGGGTTGACTGCGCACTCGTCTCGCTTCGAACTAAATCGCACAACGGAGAATTTCGCCATGAGGACCCTTGTCTGTGTTGCCCTGGTGTTTTGCAGTTGTGTCGCCCTGAATGCCGCGCAGGTCACGCTGAAGAACGGTGATCGCCTGACCGGCTCTATCGTCAGCCTCTCTGACAAGAAGTTAATCGTTCATACCGACTACGCCGGCGATGTCACGATTGACTGGGCTGCGGTTGCCCAATTCACCTCCGATCAGCCCATGGTGGTGACCAAGACCGACAAGCAGGTGGTTTCCGGCACGGTCAACGCACAGGATGCCAACGTCGTGGTGGGTACGACCTCCGGCACGCAGACCATTCCACAGTCCGACGTTGCCGTCATCCGCTCCCAGGCTGACCAGGCTGCCTATGAACATTCGCTGCACCCCGGTTTTCTTGAGGACTGGACTGGAGGCGGAAACTTCGGCTTCGCCCTCGCGCGTGGCAACTCCGATACGACCAACCTCGCTCTGGGCTTCAATGCCGACCGCAAGACCACGACCGACGAGTGGAACATCGTTGCGGCATCGTTGTACAGCACCAGCACGGCCAGCAATGTTACGACCACCACTGCCAACACGTTCGGAGGCGCGCTTACCTACAACCACAACCTGACTCCGCGACTCTACGGCTTCGGAATGTTTTCCGGACTATACGACGACCTTCAGGGCCTGAACGAACGCCTCAGCCCGAACGGCGGTCTGGGCTATCACGTCATCGCCAGCAAAATGACCACCCTCGACCTGCAGGGCGGTTTCGGCTACACCTACGAGAACTATGCCGACGGCATGGTCAACAACTACATCAACGCCAGCATCGGTGAAATTTTGACGCACAGCTTCAATGCCAACACCACCGTGACCCAGAACCTGTATTTCTATCCTTACCTGAATGACACAGGTAACTACCGCGGAGTGGGTAGCTTTGCCCTGGCCAGCAAGTTCTACAAAGCGCTCACCTGGAACCTGACCTTCGGCGACATCTATAACAGCAAGCCGATTCCCGGTAAGAAGGACAACGATCTGGTGCTGACCACCGGCCTTGGCATCACCTTTGGCGCTAAACCCAAATAGATGGGAGCTGACGCGGGCGGTGCGATGCCGCCCGCGGACCTCCCCGAATCTGCTATTCTGCCCGCCGTGTCCAAGCCATCACCTTCCAAGGCTCGTCCCTCGATCAGCATCGTCGGTCCGGGAAATCTCGGCACCGCCCTGGCGTTGACTTTGCCTAGCGCAGGCTACGATGTGAAATTCCTCGCGACGCGCCACAAGAGAGCTCATGTCAGAGCGCTGGCGCGCAAAATACAAGCACAACTGGTTGCGCCGGGCGAGCAGGCTTTAACCACGGACATCGTCTGGATCACAGTCCCTGACGATGCGATCGCCGGCGTGGCGCGCCTCCTGGCGCGCTCTCAGGAGTGGAAAGGCAAGCTCGTCTTTCACTCCAGCGGCGCGCTCACCAGCGATGAACTGTCGCCTCTGCGAGCCAAGGGCGCACGCGTCGCCTCGGTTCATCCCATGATGACCTTCGTCCGCGCCACAGTGCCGGAAATGGCCGGCATCGCCTTCGCGATCGAGGGCGACGCAACCGCAACGCGGGTTGCACGATCGGTTGTCGCAGATCTCGGCGGAAGAGCTTTTGTCATCAAGGGACAAAGCAAGGTCCTGTATCACGTCTTCGGCAGCTTCGCTTCACCTTTGGTGATTGCGCTGATGGCCTCCCTCGAACAGGTGGCTCGCGCCGCAGGCATTCGTCAATCCGAAATTAAACGCGTGATGGAGCCATTGCTGTCGCAGACCTTGCGCAATTACTTGAACCAGGACGCCGCCTCGGCCTTCAGTGGCCCGCTCGTCCGCGGCGACGTGGCGACCGTACGCAAGCATCTGGCCGAACTCCGCAAGCTGCCCGAAGCCAGGGCTGTTTACGTTGCGCTGGCTCGCGCTTCGCTCAATTTTCTGCCGGTGAGAAACCGCGAGTTGTTGGAGAAAGAACTGAAGAGTGCTGAACGTGCGGTAAAGTCGATTCGCAAACCCTGACGCAGGATCACCAACGAGGCATTACGAGCAAGAGCGCGTACCGGCAGAGCAACGCGCTCAGTTCGATTTTCAGCGCGAGTGGTAGCGCATAACCAGAGCGCATCCCGGCGGCATGTGCGACTCGCAGGGCCGATCGCTACGCCGCGGCTCCCGCCGACGCAGCATCAGCCACAACATGAACAGTGGTCCCCGCCGCAGCATCAGCGGGTGGCTGCGTTGCACGCGCGCGGCCTGCCCTGCGCTCCGGATCACTGCGCTATGGACGCCAGTAGAGGTGTCATCCAAATCGTAGTTCGGTCTCATGGCCTGCCTCCTTATCCGCGCCTTACGGCCGTGGATAGCAACAGAGCTGCCTGCTCTGGGTCAAAGTGTGGCTCCGCACCAACCAGTCTTTCCATCTCGTCAAGGGTCAGGACGCAGTGGCCGGTCTGGAAACCGAACACCGCCGCATCTTCGCCCTGCAGTAATGGCGAAAAGCCGGGATGCTCCTCCAGAAAGCGGGCGAATCTCTCCAGTTGATCCGCGCGCATGATTGCCGACGTTTTCATGGCGTCCTCCTTCCTTCTCGCTTCGCCGGGCGGCAGTGCCTGCTCCCGAGACAGCGCCGCCCTTGTCACGGCCCGGAGGGGGTCTGTTTCTCTCGCTCATCCGGACTGTCAGGGCTGTTCAAAGGCTTGCTTTGATTTCGCCCTTCGCATGTCGACAACAATGCCTCGACTTGGGTTTTAGCTCAATGCCCAGCGGGTGATTTCGAGGTGAATTACAAATGACCGTCTAACCTTGATTCCTTGCCTCTTAACGGTTTGGTGTATTCGGGGCAAAGCGGGGATATCCCGGGGGGGTGGAGGATTTTCGTCCGTTTCGGGAATCTCGGCTGACGAAGCTTCCGAACTCAGGGCTTACCGCACTTCCAGCACGGCCAGACTGTTCACTGACAGCCGCAGCGTTATGGTGCCGTCGGTGAGAGTCTCGTTCTGCGGAGCCACGGTTCGCGATTGCTCTCGCAGTTCCTCCGTCTGGGCCTGCGTCGGATAGCGCGGGCTGCCCATCTTCTCCCACGCGCCGAGTGTATTTCCGTGCTCGTCATCGACATACCGAACGGCAACCTTGGCGTCGGGTCGCACCCCTTTGAATTGCAGTTTCACAGTCTTTGGCTCGCCGGTTGAGCCGGGGTTCACTAGATTCCAGACTGCAACCACCAGCGATCCATCGCTTGCCTTCGTCACCAGCACGTTGGAATTGCTGTTCTCGACACGCTGGTCGCCCATCCCATGCAGCAGTTGCATCGCGTAGAACGACGGCTTGGGGATATTACCGGCAGCAATCAGTCCAAAGCCGCCATAGAACGGCGTCTTCACCACACCCTGCTCTTCGAACACATCGGAGAAGGTCCACAGCGACATCATCTGGGTGAGGCCGTCACACTGCGCGATCGTCGTTGCTAGCCACGGCCCCATGTAGATGGAATCGGTAACCGCAACCTCGTTGTCATAAGCGGCGTTGAACTCGCTCCAGATCAGCGGCATCTCTGGACGCGACGACGACTTGATCTCTTCATGAACTTTCTTCACCGCGCGGCAGACCATCTGGTCGCGCGGAATGTTCTCGTCGGTGTGGAACACATCGCTGGCTGTGTCGTTGCCGTAGACGTGCGTGGAGACAAAGTCCAGCGGCACATGCGCCTGCTCCGCATGTTTGATCATGTCGCCGACCCACGCCGCCTGCGCCGTTGCCGGCCCGCCGACGCGCAGCTTCGGACTCACCGCTTTGATGTCGCGTGCAGTGTGGTCATACAGTTCGAAGTAAGTCTTCTGACGCGGCGCTCCGGTCCAGAAATCGAGGTTCGGCTCATTCCACACCTCGAAGTACCACTTCGAGACTTCCTCAATGCCGTAACGCTCGACGAGATGCTTGGCCAGCTTCGTGATCAGCTCGTCCCAGATGGCGTAGTCCTTCGGCGGCGAAACGTTAGGGCGATACCAGAAAGATTGTAGGTGCTGTTGCGCGGCCAGCTTGTAGGGCATGAAGCTGAGCTCGACGAACGGTTTTATGCCGGCCGCCAAAATGCCGTCATAGATCTGATCGACATACGAAAAGTTGTAGACCGGCTGGCCGTGCTTGTCTTCGTCGTAGACTCCGACATCGTCCAGCAGAATTCCGTGGAAGCGGATGTATTGGAAATCCGTGATCTGATGTGCCGCCTTGAGGTCGCGGCGATAAGAGTCGCGCAAACTCAAGATCGCGCGCCCGGAGCCGAACATCTGCTCCCAATAATGGGAGAACGGATGAGCCGGAGCGCTCGCATCGATGGTGATGGTTTCCATGGGAGCTTGTCCCAGTAGCGGAGCGGCGAACAGCGCGAACATGAGTGCAACCTGGATTCGATTACGCATCATTCTCGTAGCGGGCTGGTGATCAGCCGATAAGATGATTATGGCCACCGCGTAGTTTTCTGGGAAGAGCCGGCCAGGGCGGTGTTTGCGGCACTCAATCGATCCGGAAGCAGCGAGTTCTTCACCAGAAACTCCCTCGCGACCGCACTGGCATCTTTCTTCTCTCCATCGACCGCGTAATTCATGGCGCGCATATCGTCAGCGCTGATGCGACCGGCCAGGCGATCGAAGGCCGCCCGGGCTTGCGAACACTTCTGGAATAGCACCGGGCGCACGATAGGGACCGCGTCATATGGAGGAAAATAGTGCTTGTCGTCCTGGAGCACCACCAGGCCAAGCGCCGCGATCAGACCGTCAGTATTGTTCCCGGCGACGATGTCTACGGACTGATTCTGCAGTGCACGATAGAGCAGGCCCAGGTCCATCACGCGCGGTGCGTCGGCGAAATGCAAATCATAGGTTTTGACCAGGCCTTGGTATCCGTCCTGCCGCTCGAGAAACTCATAGCCCACCCCCAATCGCATCTGTGACGCAAACGGCGCCAGTTGCGAGAGCGTTGTCACTCCCAACCGCCGCGCCTCGTCTTCTCGCATCACCATCGCGAAGCTGTTGTTGAATCCCAGCGGCGGCATCACGTCCAGATCGAAGCGGCGCTTGTATTCATCCTTTACATGCTGATAAACCGAGGCAGGATCACCCGTGTATTGCTCTTTCAAGATCGCGGCCAGTGCCGTGCCGGTGTATTCGACATAAGTGTCGATGCGTCCGGCCAGCATCGCCTGCTGACAGATGTAAGTTCCAGCGAGATAGAAACGTCCCTCGACTGCCATGTGGCAAACGTCGCCCAGGTCTTGCTTGAGTAGTTCGCCCAGGATGAGCTGCTCGGTGAAGTTCTTGGAGCCGACGGTAACTTCGGATTGGGGCGAGACACAGCCCGCACAACAGGCCAACGCCAATCCGGAAAGAAATGTGCGGCGGTCCATATCAAAATCTTGTTAACCACAGAGACACAGAGGAAGCAAACGCTTTCATTCGGAGTCACTCGACGGTCGTTTTCGTTCCACAGTGTTTTGGATTCCTTGGCGATGTAAAGACATATTTCCTCTCTGTGCCTCTGTGTCTCTGTGGTTAACTGCCTTGCCTATGGCGAACGAAAAGTTTCTCCACGCCACTCAGCAAGAGATCGGCAGCCAGCGCCATCAACGCGGCGGGAATCGCGCCCGCCAGAATCACTCCGTTATCGACCATGGCAATGCCGCGAAAGATGAATTCGCCGAGGCCTCCCGCGCCGATCGCGGCTGCAATCGTCGCCACACCGATGGTGATCACAGCCGCGACCCGAATTCCCGCCAGCATTACCGGCAGCGCCAGCGGCAGCTCGACATTCCACAGCAGCTGTCCCGACGTCAGCCCCATTGCAATTGCAGCTTCGCGCACCGGCGGGCTGATGCCGGCGATGCCAACATAGGTGTTGCGAACGATGGGCAGCAGCGCATAAAGTGCCAGCGCCGCGATCGCCAGTCGGTCCGCGCGTGCTCCCAGCCACGGCAGCGGTAACAGCAATCCAAAGAGCGCCAGACTGGGAATCGTCTGAACTACGTTGGTGCTGCCTAAAACAAGCGCTTTCCATCGCGGCCGCCGGGTCAGCAGAATCCCCAGAGGCACGCCGATGAGGATCGCCAGCAGCATCGACACCCCAACCAGCCACAGGTGTTCGGCCGTGAGCGTTGCTACTTCGCGAGGATGAGTAAGGATAAAGTTCAAGCCTTCTGGCTCACCACTATGGCTAATTGCGAAACAGCTGCTGTCCCGCGCGAAAGACGTCGACATATGCCTTGACGGACGCATCCGTCGTGGCCAGGAATTCCGCAGGCCGATACACTCCGCGCAATCTACCCCGTTCCATCAGCGCAATGCGACCGCCTAATTGCAACGCCTCACCCACATCGTGGGTTACAAAGACGACCGTCTTGCCAAGCTTCTGCTGTAGTCTTTGGAATTCCGTGCGCACTTCGGCCCGCGTAATGGGATCGAGGGCGCCGAAGGGCTCGTCCATGAGGAGGATTGGCGGGTCGGCTGCCAGCGCCCGGGCCAGTCCGACGCGCTGCCGTTGGCCGCCGGAAAGCTCATCCGGATAACGCGAGGCAAATTCGCTGGCCGGCAGCCCCACGAGGTGCAGGACTTCTTCCAGGCGCGTCGCAATCCGATTCGGCTCCCAGCGTTCCAGCCTGGGGATCAGCGCCACATTTTCGCGCACGGTGTAATGGGGGAAGAGTCCGACTTCCTGGATGGCGTAGCCAATGTTGCGGCGCAGCTTGATCGGGTCCCAGTCCTTGACGGGCTTGCCTTGAACCGAGACCTGCCCCGCGGTCGCGGCCAGGAGCCGGTTGATCAGTTTGAGCGAGGTGGTTTTGCCCGACCCGCTGCGGCCCACCAGCACCAGAGTCTCGCCCGGCTCGACCGACAGATTCAAGTCCGACAGCAGCGCTCTGCCGTCCTCCAGCCGAAAGCCGGCCGCGGCAAACTCGATGGCAATTGTGCAATCGCTGGGCATGGTGGCGGCAAGAATGCCGCACCAGCCTACCAGAGTCTGCGGCGCGGCATGGCGAAGTTATTCCGTTTTACCCGTACTTACTTATCCTCGAGCATCTTACTTAACGGTATAATGTAAGAATGAAGCCAAGCTTCTCGCAGGTCAGCACCAAAGGCCAGATCGTTATTCCCGCCGAACTGCGTACGGCCTTAAATATTCAGCCGGGAACGGCGGTGTCGATGCATCGCGAAGGGGACTCGATTGTGCTGCGCCCGGTTACAGCGGCATTCATTCGAAGCTTGCGCGGTGCTCTGGGCAAAGGCAAGTCTCTGAGCCAGATTCGCGAGCAGGAACATAGGCGGGAGAAATGAGATATGTTCTCGACGCCAGCAGTTTATTGCGCTTCCTTGACAACGAGGCGGGAGCAGCCCGAGTTGAGGATCTGTTGAATCAGGCAAGAATAGGAAAGACGAAGCTGCTGTTGTCAGCCGTTAACTGGGGAGAGATGGTTTACGTGGTGGCGCGAGCGCACGGACGCGTCCGCTCGGGACCAATGATCGACAGCCTGCGAAGTCTGCCCCTGACTGTCGTCGGCGTTACAGAGGCTGACGCCGAAGCTGCGGCGTGGTTCAAGGACGAATTCCGGGTGCCTTATGCCGACTCGTTTGCTGGAGCCTTGGCTCAACGCGAGAGCATACCTCTCGTTACTGGGGATTACGACTTCAAGGCTGCAGCAACGGCGCTCAAGATCGAATTCCTGCCCCTGAAGTGATCGCGCCAGCCACAGCTCTTGGTGACGGCCAGCCAAAGAGAAATGCCGGAGCAATCGCGAGAATTGCCCCGGCACAAATTTGATATCACTTCACCGCCGTCGGGGAGTTAGTACCGTCCCCAGCCACCACCACCGCCGCCGCCGCCACGACCGCCGCGGCCGCCTCGTCCACCGCCTCCGCCGCCGCCGTCGCGGCGAGGCCGATCAGTTTTGGGCCGCGCTTCGTTTACGGTGAGATTGCGGCCTCCGAGGGCGGTACCGTTCAGTGCTTCCATGGCTTTGTGAGCGGCATCGTCGTCCGACATTTCCACGAACGCGAAACCGCGCGACTGGCCGGTGTCGCGATCCGTCACAATGCTCACTCGGTCGACTGGGCCATACGCTTCAAACATTCCGCGCACCTGGTCTTCAGTCGCATCGAAGCTTAGGTTCCCCACATAGATGTTCTTCATTGCTTCCTCACTTTCGGATTGGGCCGCTTGCCGCCGATCCCTTGGCAGCCCAGGGGGCGGCGCGAAGTTGGGGTGTGTACGACCGAAGACTCGACAGACTTCTTATCGCCGGAAATCGCACAGGGCGACTTCCGCCGCCCTGGCTTTGAAACCTTGGCTACAGAACCTGAACGTTCTCAGCCTGCCAACCCTTAGCGCCACGCTTGACGTCGAAGCTCACTGCCTGGCCTTCCTGCAGAGTGCGGAATCCGCTCGACTGAATCGCCGAGAAGTGCACGAAGACGTCTTCACCGTTCTGGCGTGAAATAAAGCCAAAGCCTTTGGCATCGTTGAACCACTTTACTGTTCCTTGTTCCATTTGTGTCTTTGAATATCCTTAATTGATGTTGCGTTTTTTGAATCGGAAGGTTACAGGCAGAATCGCTCGAAACATAAGGAGGGATGGCTGCTAGACGTGCCGTTCGAACATACGCAGCTTTATTGTACAACAAACAACTTGTAAAAGCGGCAATAATTAGGTGGTTCGGCAATCGGCTCGCCGATCCCCGCAGGACTATCACACCTTCCGGGTAAGCCGCACCCGATTAACTTGTTCTTTGGCTTCGCCCCAACCCAGCAATTAAGGCCAATGCTATGCGATCTATGGAGCGGCTCCCACCCGAAGCTGATTACTAAGTGTACCCTGCCGGTCGTGGGCTGAGCTGCATTCCGGACGAACCCGCCATAAGAAACAAAGGGCCGATACCTGAGTGGTACCGGCCCGGTGAAATGCAGCGGATTGGCTCTTTAGCGGCCGAGTTGCGTGAGTCTGGGATTCGGATCCGCACTGCCGTTGTACTGTCCCACGTTCAAGCCAACCAGGCCTGCCTTACCGCCGGTTGCGCCCGCTGATCCTGAACCCGCGATGTACAGGACGGTTACCGGCTGACCTGAGCTGGTGGTCACCTCGAACCTGCCGAACTTGGCTCCATAGGTGGGATCGATGGCATAGGGGCCGCTGAAGGCCTGGTTCGACTGCAGGCCGGCCAGACCGTTGGTGTCGTAAACGACCGCCCAGGTTCCACCCGGCGGTGGAGTGCCAGCCACGTCAACTTCGTTGGTCACGTAGTGCGATGCCGGGTTGATCGTTCCTCCCAGATACGCCCCCAGTAGTGACGCATCCGTGAAGGGAGCACCCGATTGCGGAGAGAACTGTCCCGAACTCACCGCTGGATCAGTACCAACGATGAAGGCCTGGTTCTTGGTGACCAGATACCAGACCGGTTGATTCGGGATGGGCTGGCCGTTGTTGGTCAGGTTGACGGTGACGCGGCCGCAGGCACTGTTGATGCTGCCGCAGGTCGCATCCACACTGTAGGTGCCGTTATAGCTGTTTTGCGAAACCGTACCGCCGTCGCTCTCGTCGGTAAAGTAACCAGGCAGACTGTCAAGGCCGTGCCGGGTAATGTTTCCATTGCCGTCAAATGTGGCCGTGCCGACGGTGGCCTCAGGCCCCGCCGAAGTCAGACCAGTGGTTTGGACGACGACGCATGCGCCCGGCCCCTGGCAAGTGAGATTGTTGTTCGAGAAGCCGCCGCCGGTAACACCGCCCGCCTCTTGCGGCAACAGCGTAACCAGGGTCTGCGGACCAGCGTTGTCAATCTCGACTCCAACCAACTGGTTCGACAGAGGGGAGATGGTGTAGTAAGCGTAGTTGTAGCTTTGGCCATTGACGTTCAGAGTCATCGTTCCACGGCCGGTGTTGCCATTGGGACTGGACATGCTGCCACCATTGATCGGCAGCTCTCCTGACGGCGTTCCGCTGTCGTTTGTGTCTTCCGCACCGCCGCTTATGATCAAGGAGCTGACTTGGAACATACCAGCTCCGGCGTAGCGGTTGCCTACTGTATCGCTGCCAAACAGGCCAAACGCGTAACTGGAGACGTTGGCTGGCAGCGAGAATGTGGACTGTTTCTTCAACTGACCCGAACCCCAGATGGTGGAGTTCGTCATGATGAACGAGGAGTCGCTTGTGGTCGAGAGGCTAGCGCTAAGTCCGTAAGTGCCCAACCCGCTGATCAAGTTGATGTTGGCGATGTTGCTGCCCGTCGGAATGTTGTAAGTCCCAGTGAGCGGCACGTTGGTGAACGACGCCGATCCCGGACCCGCTTGATCCATTACTCCACTGGTGATCTGGTTGTTGCCATTAGCCACGAAGCTTCCCGCCAGGTAAACGGGTTGATAGTGTCCGGCTTGGTCCTTTTCAAAGCCGTTGAAGGTTAACGCGTAATTACCTTGCAACCTGCCGGTTACAGCAATGCTGAAGGTTGCGGTAGCAACTTCTCCAATTGCATCGGTCGCCTGGATGGTGAAGTTAAAGACGCCGGCGTCGCTGAGCGTCCCGCCCGCAGGGGTGCTGATGGTGGCATTGTTGGCGCCTCCACCCATTGGAGGGGGATTGGTGGTTAGAGTCATCACTCCGTTGGTGCATGGCGGATTCGGTGAGCAAGGCGGCAGACTACCGAACGCTACCGCATACCCATAGGGCTGAACCCCATTGGCTGCAATCACCGACTGCCCATAAGCTCCCCCCACTACGCCAGTGGCTAGCGGTATCGACGCCAGCGACAGCGGAGGATTAATGGTGATAGCAAAAGCACTGGTGGAAACCGCAGCCGTTGGGGCTTGCGAGTCCACAACCTGTACGGTGAAGTTAAACGTACCGGTGGTCGTAGGCGTGCCGCTTAGCACTCCATCGGTGGTCAGGCTCAAGCCGGGAGGCAAAGATCCGGCGCTCACGGTCCACGTGTAGGGCGTCTTGCCTCCTGAAGCAATCAGCAACTGCTTATAAGCCACGCCCGGAACACCCTGGGCCAGGTTGATCTGCGAGATAACCAGCGCGCTAGGGCCATCCTGCGGCACGCTACCGGCACATCCACTTAGAATTGCGCACAGCAAATATCCCAACAGCAAGTACAGGAAAGGCTTTAGCCCTTTCATGGATCTCCTCATTGATTCGACAGAAGCTGGTTTAGACGCTACATCGGGGATCGGACGGCCAAGCTGACAGAAGCCTTCGCTGTATCCGACAGCTTGTCAGACCACTACCATGGGCGACCGCGTAGCTCGTATAGGGTAGCAGAGTAACTGAATCATAACTAAATGCAAGTTATTTTTTGCGGGCGCAGGACTGCGGCCAAGTTCGGGAAAGGGTGCTTCCCGTTTTCGGAAGACCTGTGGTTCGTCCCAAGTGTTTTCCTGCGCCGCCCCCGCCTCTGCTATCCTCATCCTTTTCTTGGAGTACAACCGTGGGCTTGCGATCAGTCGTCTGCGCTGCTTCATTTCTGCTTGCTGTTGTAGCCGTTGCCCACCAGTCCAGTTCTCAAACCTCCGCGCCAGGATCGAATCCGCCGAAGACGGACATGTACGTTGGGCCGGTTTTGCCTTACACGCCCAGCCTCGATCCGAAGGCCATGGACCGTTCCATCGATCCTTGCGTCGATTTCTACACCTACTCCTGCGGCGGTTGGCAAAAGAATAACCCTATTCCGCCCGACCAGACCTCCTGGAGCGTCTACGGCAAGCTGTTCGAAGACAATCTGGCCTATCTGCGAGGCATTCTTGAGCAGGATGCTACGGCCACGGACCGCGACGCCGTCACTCAGAAGATCGGCGATTTCTACGCGGCCTGTATGAATGAGGCCGCTGTAGAGAAGCGTGGCCCCAAGCCCATGTGGCCGGATCTGGTCGAAATCCAGGGATTACAGAACGTGCACGACATGGCTCCCTTGGTTGCCCGCCTGCACCTGGCCGGCGACTCGATGCTGTTCGGCAGCGGCTCGCAGCAGGATCCAGACAACTCCGACGCCGAGATCGTCGGCATCGGCCAGGGTGGCCTGGGCTTGCCCGATCGCGACTACTACACCAAGGACGACCCCAAGTCGAAGGAGATCCGGGAACGGTACCTGCAACACGTTCAGAAGATGTTCGAACTGCTTGGCGATTCGCCGGACGTCGCCCAGAAGGAAGCTGCTACCGTAATGCGGATCGAGACCGCCCTGGCCAAGGCTTCCCTCACCCAGGTCGAACGTCAAGATCCTTACAAAGTCACGCACAAAATGAAGGTCGCGGACCTGGATAAGCTGGCCCCCAACTTCAATTGGACCGCTTATTTCGCCGCCAGCCAGGTACCTCCATTTGAAATCCTCAACGTTGACTCCCCGGACTTCTTCAAGGCGATGAGTGCCCGGCTCTCCTCAGTTCCGCTGGACGACTGGAAGGTTTATTTGCGCTTCCATCTTGCGCATTCGGGAGCCCCCTATCTTTCATCCGCCTTAGTCAATGAGAACTTCGACTTCTATGGCAAGTATCTGCGTGGGGCAAAAGAGTTGAAGCCGCGCTGGAAGCGTTGCGTCGAGTACGTGGACGATGAACTCGGCGAGGCGCTGGGTCAGGAATACGTCCGCAAGACCTTTCCCCCGGAGCTGAAAGCTGCGACGCTCAAGATGACGCAGGAAATCGAAGATGCGATGGCGATGCGTATTCAGCAGCTGGATTGGATGAGTCCTGCTACCAAGCAGCAGGCGATGAACAAGCTGCACTCCATCCGTAACAAGATCGGCTATCCCGACAAGTGGCGCGACTACAGCTCGGTCGAGATCGTTCGCGATGACTTCTACGGCAACGTGGAGCGCACCACGGAGTTCGAGAGTCATCGCCAATTCGCCAAGGTAGGTAAGCCCACAGATCGCAGCGAGTGGCAGATGACACCGCCCACCGTCGACGCCTACTTCGATCCGCAGATGAACGACATCAACTTCCCCGCGGGAGTTCTGCAGCCGCCGCTCTATGACGCCAGGATGGATGACGCGCCCAATTACGGCAACACCGGTTCAACCATCGGCCACGAGTTGACCCACGGCTTCGACGATGCCGGACGGCAGTACGATGCCAAGGGTAATTTGAAGGACTGGTGGACGACGCAAGATGCCGAGCAGTTCAACAAGCACGCCAACTGTGTCGTCGATCAGTACGCCAAGTATGTCGCGGTCGACGACATTCATATCAATTCGAAGCTGACCGAGGGAGAAGACATCGCCGACCTGGGCGGCACGATCCTGGCGTATATCGCGTGGAAAAATGCCGACAAGAACCTGCAGCTTGCGGATCGCGACGGGCTGACTCCCGATCAGCGATACTTCGTCGGTTTCGCGCAATGGGCTTGTGAGAACGACCGGCCCGAGGACCTGCGCGCACGTGCCATCACCGACCCGCATTCACCGGCAAAGTACCGCATTAACGGCGTCGTGGTGAACATGCCCGAGTTCGGTGCAGCCTTCAGTTGCAAGCCCGGCTCGCCCATGGTGAAGCCCGCTGACAAGGTATGCAAGGTGTGGTAAGCGCCGGAATAGGGGCCGGGCACTGGGCCGCCGGCACAGTGCACGGCCTCCCATAGCCGCACTCGGTAGGCAGCTTTGTTCATCGAGTTCACTTGCCGACTACTTCTTCATCACCTTTCCGGTGGTGGCATTGACAAAGACAGCATAGCCGCCCGACTTCTTGTCGCCCCATACCACGTACCAGACCGGGCTCGGGAAACTGTAGCCATTCCCCAGCTGAAAAGTAGTAACTTTCTTATCCGTATTCTTCTTCAGCCAGGCTGCGGCGTCCGTCGCTGCTGCAGTGTAGGCCGCATCGGAATCGACCGTGAAGTCAGCCGCCGGAATCGGCATGACATCGCGCGTGGGTCCGGACCACGGTGCTCCATTGCCGACCGTGACGCCTTTGTAGATGTCCGGCGAATGTGCGGCAACCGCATAAGTGAAGGTCCGGTATTCGTGTTTACTCGCGGAAGCAAACATGGCTTCCCACAGTCCGGACTTACCGGCCTCAGACGTGAATCCGGACTTGTCGCTGGGGTTAAGCCGCAGCAGGACGACGTCGGGAGCCCATTTGTAGGCGGATCTGTACATCGCCACATAAGCCGTCTTGGCAGTGACTGGTTCAGTTGCAGAGGGCTCGCTCGCATTCACTGTAGTCAAAACACTGCTTGATGTGAAGGACTGCGAGCAACCGGAAAGTAAAAAAATGGCAACCGCCAGCGCGGTAGCCAGTAACATCTTTGATAAGGCCAGCATAGCAATATCTCCATTTCAAATGCTATGCCGCAGGGGCCGAAGACACTAGGATTCTCGAACTTGAAACATGCCGTTTTCCCAAATCGGGACAAAGCAATCTGATCAGCTTCACCCAAAGCACAAGGTGATGAGTAACCGGCAGGGATTCCAGGGTCATCGCGGACGCTGAGCTGTTTTACGGCCGGCGGCAGTGCATCACGCCGACATCCTGGCCGTTGACCGAGACGATTCCTGTACGCACCTTCGCCGCTTGATAATTCGCGGCTTCCTGCTCGGCGGGATCGGGATGGGCTGAGCTAGGTGTCGCGCCTGGTCGATCACTGCGACCGTGAGAGTAAACCGCTCGCGATCCGCTCTGCGACTTGGTTCTCGCTTGTTCCACGTGATGACGCCGCTCCATCCTGCCCATCGCTGCCTCCACTCTCTACTGGGAAGATGCTGCCTGTAGGAGATTGGAAACCCGGAGTTCCAAAAAATCAAGTGCGACGGTCACTCGTTCACTAGTCGGATATCATAAACCGCCTTGTATCAGGGCACGGCTTCAGCCGTGCCGTTACCGGGCCAGAAAAGAATTGGGCTTCAGCCCCTGGGGCAATCACTGCCGGATCCGGGGATTGAATGCCGAGTACAACAAGTCCGTCAGGAAATTCACCAGCACATACGTCAAGCCGATCATCAGAATGCAGCCCTGCACCAGGTAGTAATCCCGATTGGAGATCGCCGTTATCGTCAGCCGTCCAATGCCTGGCCACGAGAAGATCGTCTCCGTGACGATGGCACCGGCCAGCAGCGCGCCGAACTGCAATCCCACGACCGTCAGGATCGGGATCATCGCATTACGTAACGCATGGCGATAGACCACGGTCCGCTCCGGCAACCCTTTGGCGCGAGCGGTGCGGATGTAATCCTGTCCCAACTCCTCCAGCATCGACGTACGGACCATGCGAGTGAGAATCGCCGCCAGCGCTCCGCCCATGGTGATGGCCGGCAACACGAGATGCGCAATCGAACCCGAGCCAGATACCGGCAGCCATCCCAACTCGATTGCGAAGAGCAAAATCAGAATCGGCCCCAGCGCAAAGTTTGGGAAGGATAATCCCAGCAATGAAACAAAGCTGAGCACGCGATCATCCCAGCGATTGCGGCGCAGCGCCGAGCGCACCCCCGCGGGAATCGACAGCGCCAGCGCCACCAGCAGCGCGGCCAACGTCAACTCCATCGTCTCCGGATACGCCTGCGCGATGATGTGACCCACATTCTGATTCAGCCGCAGCGACTTGCCCATGTCGCCGTGCAGAATCCCGCGCCAGTAATTCGCATATTGTGTTCCGAGGGGAACGTCCAGTCCGTAAGCATGGCGCGCCGCGGCGATGTCGGTTGCTGGCGCACCCTCACCCAACATCTGCTGGATAGGATCGCCCGGCACCAGATGAATCAACAGAAAGACAACTGAAACCACCAGCCACACCACCGGCACCATGTACAGCAGACGGGAAGAAATGTAACGGAGCATCAGTGTCTCAGTTTGAAATAAGGATGCGCGCCTTTCGTGCGCCGGCACGAATCGGTTGTCATGCGAAGGTACATGTGGCTTCGGTCGGCACCAGCAGTTCTATAAAATGAAAGGCAACCGATGAGTGACCAATTGAAAACCATTTCTTACGCCGATGAAACAGCAGAGAACATCATCCAGAAGTTTTGTGATCATGTCCACTGGCTGGTAAGAGTCCGACACATCTACAAAGTCCTTTTTGAGGACGAGCAGCCGTCCTGCCAGACTCTTATGGAGAGAACAGCACCTTCGTTCTTCGCTGATCTAAACAGGGTATTGCGGGGATACCTGCTTTTGGAATGCGCCAAGATTACCGACCCCGCGACCACTGGCAAATACGAAAACTTCACGGTCGATTGCCTTGTTCAAAAAATCATCTGGCCAAATGAGGACATTCTGAAGGAATTGAAGTCATTGCAGGGCATCACAGAGAACTTTAGCAGCAATATAAAGCCCGCAAGGAACAAGTTTCTTGCCCACTTGGACAAGGAAGCCGTTCTATCCGGCGAGCCCCTTGGTGCATTCCCCGAGGGCGAGGACGAGAAGTTTTTTGACGCGTTACAAAGGATTTGCAACATTACCCACGAAGCTTGTATCGGCACGATCTATGGTGACATGTCACCGATCACAGGCGGAGATGTAATCAATTTGAGAAAAACACTTGAATGCGCAGTCGCATTCAAGGAGGCGCTATCAGAGAGTTCGGGCCAAAACAAGACATGGCTATACTCATGTCTGGAGAAAGCAACGCATGAACCAAGGTCTTAGAGGGGGAATGGAGCAGCGCGGCAGTTCAACTTGCCCCACCCGGCCAAAAGAAGGCCAGAATGGGGCACCCCCGGCTCGAACGTCGGCACCGAGACTTTGAAACTTGAAACTCGAAACTTGAAACTGCTTCTTGAAACTATCATCACTTCGCGACTGGGGTGGCGGGGCTCGCGGCGTGTTGTGCCGGCTGCGCGATTTCAATCTTCACACTCTCCACGCGCAACCCATCCATGCCCGCAACGCTGTATCGGCGACCTTCGTATTCGAAGCTGTCGCCGGGTTTCGGAATGCGCTGCAGCTTCGCCAAGACAAATCCCGCCAGCGTCTCAAAACCTTCATCGCGCGGCAGTGCGATGTGATATTGCGACTCCAGATCGCGAATGTTGAGCGCCGCATCCAGCAGCATCGAGGGAGCGCCGGGGATGGACGACGGCCCAGCAACGTCGAACTCGTCCTCGATCTCACCGACCAGTTGCTCCAAAACATCCTCGACGGTTACCAGCCCCGCGGTGGATCCGAATTCATCCACTACCACCGCCAGATGCCGTTTGCGGGCTTTGAATTCGATCAGCAAATCCGGCAGCGGTTTGGTTTCCGGAACCACCAGCACCTCACGCATGATATGCCGCACTTGTAATCCGCTGGGCCGCGTTACCGGCCGCCCCGATGCGGTACGGTTCACACGATAACGCAACCAGCGCATGAGATCCTTGGCGTACAACACTCCGATGATGTGCTCCGGGCCGCGCTGCGGATCATAAACCGGAACTCGCGAATGCTGCTCGTCGACCACGTGCTGCAGCGCCTCTTCCAGCGTCAGATTGCCCGGTACCGAGAAGATATCCGGCCGCGGCACCATGATCTCGCGCACCGTGATGTTCTCCAGATCCAGCGCGCGCAGGATCAAGTCCTCTTCCGGCGCGCCGAGTATCCCGAGTCGACGGCTAGCCGAGACGATCAGTTTCAGTTCCTCGGGCGAGTGCACGCCAGCCTCGCGTACTTGCCGCATCCCGAAAGCCTTCAGCACCGTGCGCGTCGAGGCGGTCATGAATGCCAGGAAGGGCGCGGCCACCGTCATGAAGAAGTCCATCGGCCCGGCTATGGCCAGCGCCACGCGCTCGGTCCGCTGCAATGCAATGGATTTAGGAACTACCTCTCCCATGATGACGACCGTGTAGGTCATCAGCATAAAAGCCAGAACCACAGCCACGGCGTGGGCGTAAAAACGCGAATGCGGAAGGGGGATGAATAGCGGCTCGAGCATGCGAGCGATCGACGCTTCGCCGATCCAGCCCAGCGCCAGGCTGGAGACGGTCACCCCGAATTGCACGGCATTGAGAACGTGATCGAGCTTTTGATGGAGTTTTTGGACGGTGCGGGCGCCGATGCGCTGCGCCGTAATCATCTGCTGGATTCGCGTCTCGCGCACGCTCACCAGGGCAAATTCAGCGGCGACGAAGAAGGCGTTCGCCGCAATCAGCAGGACCACCGCTACGATGCGGAGGACGACAAAGGTAACCATCCCGTAGGAAATCTTAGCATCGCACTCTGCTGATGGCGCAGTGAATTGCCGGCCACGGATGGCATCCGTTGCGAACACCAATCCGCGACATTAACCGCCGAACTCTTAGACGGCTGCAGCCTGGCTTGGCGCTGATTCCCTCTTCCACCGCCAACTCTTTAAGAACAAAGCGCCGAAGACACCTAGTACTCCCCCTAATTAGCCAAGTAGAAGTAGCTGCCTTTCTTAGGAAGAACGCCCGATTCGCCTTTCCCCGCGCAGAAGCGATACTCATTCAACGGCTGAACGCGACACACTGGCCCCGCGCCATTTGAGTCAAGGAAAAAAATATGAAAGCCAAGGAGACGTTTATTGATGCAGCGTGCATTCTTTGTATTAGCCGTACTCCTCTCCGCATCGTTGGCTGCTGCAGCCGCAGTTAATGTCACCGTAACTTCGCCAAGCAATGGTTCGCAGGTCAGTTCTCCTTTCACCTTAACGGCCAACGCTACCAGCCAATATCAAATCGTCGGCTGGCATATCTACATCGATAGCGTTGATGTTTACAGCGCGGGTGTCACCAGCTCGATCAGTGCCAATCTCACCGCGTCGGTCGGAAATCATCAGGTCGTCACCCGGGCGTGGGACAGCAGCGGCGCCTATGGCAGCGTCTCCGAAGAAATCACGGTCACCAGTGGTGGCGGAGGTGGTGGTGGTGGCGGAGGCAGCGGTCTGCCAACTCCTCCCTCGTGGGCAACCTGGTTCCACAACATCGATGACCGGGGCAACTGGGTGGGATGCAACAGCCCGGGATGCTCCGGCGGCAGCGGCGACGGTAGCTACTGGATGGCGCAGCACCAGAACCCTCCTTCGCGTGACGGCGCCAGCTCCGAATTCTACAATTCCGGCCCGTGGGAGAATTCGCTGTGGTTCCAGAAGCTGGGAGCCAATGACGGCGTCCATAATTTCCTTTGGGATTTCTACGTCCAGGTGGACGACAACTCGCAAAACGCTGCCCAGGCTCTCGAGTTCGACGCCTTCCAGTTTGTTCACGGCTACAACTACATGATCGGTACCGAGTGCAACATCCGCGGTGGAGGGGTCTGGGACACGTGGAACGAAGCTACCGGACACTGGGTCCACACTTCCATTCCCTGCACCGGCTTCAGCCCCAACACCTGGCATCACATTCAGTGGTACATGACCACCAACACCAGTAACCACACCTACACTTACGTCACGCTGGTCGTTGATGGCGACAGCCATCCCGTCAACGTGACGCAGAATGCCAAGAACCTGGGCTGGTCCGACAATTTGGGAGTCCAATATCAGCTCGACGACATGGCCAACGGCGAGGGATGGCACGAGTGGATCGATTCGGTGACCCTCGCGATCTGGTGATTAGGATTCGTCTGCTGTAACTTCTCGCGCGCCCCAGGTTCGCCGGTCAGTTGGGCTTACCTGGGGCGTTTCCAACTTCTCCCTGAGTCTTCAGCTTTCAAGCCACTTTACTTTCGCCACTGTGACAGCTGACATTCTGTAGTTCACGCCGCGCTCCCGGGATTAGGATTGGGACGGGAGCGCCGACGCCACGCGCTCCAAGGACGCAGACATGCCGGATCGTGACGACACCTTGATTGCAGCCAGCGAATTGCGTAAACCCGCGCGCTCCAGCGTCGACTGGCGTTCGGCCACGCCGATTGACGTAGAGGGTCTGGAATGCGAACTGCGAAAGAATGTCATGGGCGAGGTTCGCTTCGATGCCGGCAGCAAGGCGATGTACGCGGTCGACGCTTCCAACTATCGGCAAGTGCCCATCGGCGTGGTCATTCCAAGATCGAAAGAAGACGTCGTGCAGACGGTCGCAGCTTGCCGCCGATTTGGCGCTCCGCTTCTTTCACGCGGCGGCGGAACCAGCCTGGCCGGCCAATGCTGCAACGTCGCTGTCGTCATCGACTGGTCAAAATACATGCACGGCGTTCTGGAGGTGAACACCTCCGAACGCTGGGCAAGAGTTCTGCCCGGAACCATTTGCGACGAATTGCGCGACACCGCACTTCGCGAAAGCAACAATCTGCTGACCTGGGGTCCCGATCCGTCGACTCACGATCACTGCTGCTTCGGCGGAATGATCGGCAACAACTCCTGCGGCGCACATGCGCAGATGTCCGGCAAGGCCGACACCAACATTGAAGAGATGGAGGTGCTGCTGTACGACGGCACTCGCATGACGGTTGGATGGATGGACGATGCGGAGATGGATGCGCAGATCCGCAAAGGCGGGCGCGTCGGAGAAATCTATCGTTATCTGAAATCGCTGCGCGAACATTATGCCGATCTCATTCGCGAAAAGTATCCCAAGATCCCACGTCGCGTCTCGGGCTACAACCTCGATTACCTGCTTCCCGGCAGCGATGGCCGCTTCAACATCGCGCGATCGCTGGTCGGCAGCGAAGGCACGCTGGCGACGGTGCTCGAGGCCAAGTGCAAGCTCATCGACGCGCGAGCCCAGCGCGTCGTTCTCATGCTTGGTTACTCCGATGTTTTTGAAGCTGCCGATCACATCACCGACATTCTTCCCTTCAATCCGACTGCGCTTGAGGGCAGCGATTACAAAATGTTCCTGAGCATCCAGAAGAAAGGCGGTCCGCACGCGCAGGCACTGAAGCTGATGCCTGACGGCAAAGGCTGGCTGATGGCCGAGTTCGGCGCCGACAAGCGGGAAGATGCGCTCGACGTAGCCTATCGCGTCATGACGCTGCTGCAGGGCAAGCCCGACGCCCCCAAGATGAGGCTCTTTACGGAAAAGAAGGATATGTCGCGCCTGTGGGAGATCCGCGAGGCCGGCCTGGGAGCTACCGCATTTGTTCCCGGAGAGCGCGACATGTGGCCGGGGTGGGAAGACTCCGCCGTCGCGCCGGAGAAGTTAGGGCAATACTTGCGCGAACTGCGCGAACTGGACAAGAAGTATGATTACAACCCTTCCATCTACGGGCACTTTGGACAAGGCTGCATTCATTGCCGCTACGATTTCGATCTCACCAGTCAGGCGGGAATCAGCAAATGGCGCTCGTTCATGGAAGAGGCGGTGGATCTGTGCGTGAAGCACGACGGCAGCCTGAGCGGCGAGCACGGTGACGGGCAGGCGCGCGGCGAGTTCCTCAACCGAATGTTTGGCGAGGAGCTGATTCAGGCATTCCGCGAATTCAAGTCCATCTGGGATCCGGATTGGAAGATGAATCCCGGCAAGGTTATCGATCCCTATCGCATGGATGAGAACCTGCGCCTTGGAGCGAGCTATCACCCGCGCGAGCCGGAAACGCATTTTAAATGGCCGGAGGACCGTGGCAGCTTTGCGCATGCGACGCTGCGCTGCGTAGGCGTTGGTAAATGCCGTCGCAAGGACGGCAAGAAAGCTGAGGATGGGACAATGTGTCCCAGCTTCATGGTCACTCATGATGAGCGGGATACGACGCGCGGCCGCGCTCATCAGCTGTGGGAAATGCTGAACGGCGACGTCATCGCCAACGGCTGGCGCGATGAGAATGTCAAACGGGCGCTTGATCTCTGCCTCGCGTGCAAAGGCTGTAAGGGCGATTGTCCCGTCAACGTCGACATGGCGACGTACAAGGCGGAGTTTCTCTCGCACTACTGGGAAGGCCGAGTTCGGCCGCGACACGCCTATGCCTTCGGCTTGATCGATCAGTGGGCGCGCGTCGCGTCGATCGCTCCGGGATTCGTCAATCTTTTCACCCAGCTTCCGGTGCTGAGCACAATCGCCAAGATAGTCGCCGGAATCCCACTCGGTCGCGAGATTCCGCCGTTCGCGCCGGAGACTTTCAAGGCCTGGTTTCGAAAGCGTCCTATGCGCAAGGCTGGCCAGCCGCGAGTCATTCTCTGGCCCGACACCTTCAACAACTATTTCACGCCGGAAACCGCGCAGGCCGCGGTGGAAGTGCTGGAGCACGCTGGTTATCACGTAGGCGTTCCCATGCAGCACCTGTGCTGCGGGCGTCCGCTGTACGACTACGGTTTTCTGGATCGCGCCAAACGGAATCTCGTAACCATATTGGAGGCTCTCGCCTATCACATCGACGCCGGGATTCCGATGGTGGTGCTGGAGCCGAGCTGCTGCGCGGTCTTCCGCGACGAACTAAACGGCCTGATGCCCGAGTCCAAGCTGGCGCACCGGCTGATGGAGAACACCTTCACTCTCTCGGAGTTCCTCGAGAAGAAGGCTAAGAACTACGAGCCGCCCAAGTTGCAAAGTAGGGCAATCGTGCAGGCGCACTGTCATCACAAGGCCATCATGCGGCTCTATGACGACGAAGCGGTGATGAAAAAGATGGGGCTGGAGTTCCAGATGCTCAATGCCGGTTGCTGCGGCATGGCGGGCTCGTTTGGATTTGAGGAAGATAAATACGACGTCTCGCTGCAGATCGGTGAACGGGCTTTGCTCCCAGTCGTGCGACAGGCTGAGCCCTCCACGGTGGTCATGGCTGATGGCTTTAGTTGCCGGGAGCAGATTCAGCAGGAGACGCCACGCCACGCACTACATCTCGCCGAAGTCATGCAGCTGGCGCTGCACGATGGCGAGAGCGCAGGCGGGAGGTATCCGGAGACGGAATTAGTGAATCGGCGGGTCAAAGCGCAGCAAGTGGCGATGAAGCGTGCAGGGATTGTGGCGGGCTTGATGGTCGCGGGTGGGGCGCTGCTGTGGTTGGGATTGCGGAGAGGGCGTGGGACAGAATGACGTCAGCGGAACGGGCGGTAGAAGTTGCTGCCCAGGATTGGCTCTAGCCATCGATGCTGTGATTCGCTCTCCCACTCATTCGAAAACCGAATGAGTGGGGGACCCACTGGTTATCGCACAGACGTTACCCTAAGCTCTGGACTGACGGCAAAGCGTTGGGCAACGTATACTGTCCACCAGGACATGCATCGACATTGCATAAGAGATGCGCTTCTTGTGCTTGCGCACTACGCGCTGTTGGTATGGATGGCGCAAGCCACGGGAATGCTACTGGGCGGCTTCCTGAAAGCTATAGCCCTGGCCGTCCTCGCGCTGCTGCTGGCCTTCGTCATTGGTCGCTCTGCAAATTTCCTGAAGACAGTCGCGATCTGCTCTTATGCGCTTCCTTCAGCTTTCTTCTCATCCGGCGTCAGTGCACAATGGGTACGCCACTCACACGCCGGGCCAATCGTTCCTGACGAACCCCTACGTGCTTCGCTATTCCAGCGTCCGCCGCCGCTGTACTCCCTGTAATCCGCGTCAACCATTGCGCTCCAGTAGCGCGAGTGAGTTATCGCTTGCGAAGCGAGGCCCCGCCTCAGGGAGTCGGCCGTCATGTACCTTCTTCAGTGTCTTCTCCGATTTTTGTGCTCTTTCACCGCGCGAGCCCCGCACGCTGTGCAGAACTGGGGCCTTCACGGTCCGGAAGCCGAGTACAATCGGCGTCTGGTCAAGCACGCTGAGCAGTTGCGGCAATTCAGGAAACGCCATCGGCTTCTTTGGATTTTTTTTCTGGCTTCAGCAATCGCAACCACCGGTGCAGCGGCATCCGCAGTCTGGCTGCAGGTTCCATGGAGCTGGCTGTGGGGTCCCGCGGTGCTGCTCGGATGGAGCTTGCGCTCGCTGACACTCAATGCCAGGCGCTGCAAAGAGCTGTACGCAGTTGTCCGGTTCTACGAATGTGGACTCGACCGCTTGCATTCCCGTTGGCAAGGACGAGGCATCACTGGCGAGGAACACCGTCCGGCAGAGCATGTTTACGCTGCCGATCTCGACCTCTTCGGCAACGGCTCGCTCTTCGAGATGGTGTGCACCGCGCGTACAGGAATCGGCCGCGCCACTCTCGCCAGCTGGCTCTTAAACCCCGCATCGCCCGCCGAGATTAGTTCGCGGCAGCAAGCAGTCGTCGAGATGCGCAACAACCTGGAACTGCAAGAGCAATGGGCGGTGGCAGGAGAAGCCGATCCGAGCCGCGTCACTTCTTCCACGCTGGCGAAGTGGGCAGAGGAGCCAACGATAAAGTTCCACCCGGCCGTGCGCGTGCTTGCACCGATTCTTCCCGTCCTAATGCTGGCGGTCTGCGCACTGCGCGTTTTCGGGTGCGTGGGAGCGCACTGGCCGGTTGCAGTTGGCATTGTGGTCGCGCTGGAACTTGTGCTCGCTGGGCTCTCCCATAAGCTGGCGCGATCAATCGCGGAAAACGTGACTCTGCCGGCATTCGAATTGGGTCTTCTTGCTCCATTGTGGGAGCGGTTTCAGCGTGAGCAGTTCTGCAGTTCGCTCCTCAAACACTTACAGTCACAACTTTCGCTCGACGCGCAGACGTCTCACAGAGAGATCGCACGGCTGCGCTTTTGGTCATGGCTCTTGGATCTGCGGCGAAGTGAGTATTTCGCTGCTGCATCTTCGTTGCTTCTATGGAAGACGAACGTCTCCATCCTGGTGGAAGGCTGGCGAGCACGCAATTGCCGGCGCGTTATGGCCTGGGTCGAGGTTGTCGGTCAATTCGAAGCTTTACTTTGCTTCGCGCGCTATAGCTTTGAAAATCCCGAGCATACCTTTCCCATGATCACGGCTGAGGGCCCGGCGTTTTTCCGTGCCGAGAACTTGGGGCATCCGCTGCTTCCTGCGAGTGCGTGCATCCCGTGTGATGTGTCACTAGATTGCCGCCAGTTTCAGTTGATGATCCTCAGCGGGTCCAACATGTCCGGAAAGAGCACGCTGTTGCGTTCCGTCGGCATCAATGCGGTGCTGGCGATGGCGGGTGCGCCGGTACGAGCCTCCCGGCTGGAGATGTCGGCACTACGGATCGGCTGCTCGATTGCGGTTCGGGACTCTCTGCTGGGTGGAAAGTCACATTTCCTTGCAGAGGTTGAGCGCGTGAAAGAGATACTTGCATCGGCACGCGCTAACAAGACCATGGTGCTGCTGGACGAGGTGTTGGGGGGAACGAACTCGCATGACAGATTGTTCGGAACGCAGGCGGTGCTCGACCAGTTGATGCGGAGTGGAGCGGTTGCCATCATAACCACGCATGACTTGGCGCTGACCGAACTAGCCAAAGAGTTTCCGGGGCGCGCGACGAATGCTCACTTCGAGGAAACCTTCGAAAACGGCACGATGCGATTCGACTACAAACTGCGTCCCGGAGTGTTGACCCGGACCAACGGCGTGAACGCGATCGCCGCGCTGGGGCTCCTGTCGTAATTAGCACGGAAGTACATGTACTTTCGTAATCTAAGCAAGCTGTTTAGTGGCGCACCAAGCCCTTTAGCCACAGGACTTTGCAGCTAAGCTATTGATTGCTAGGATTTTAAGATTTAGGGGAGGAAGGCGTCAGTAGGTCGCGCGGCGGATGCCGAGCTTGGAGGGCCACCACGTCAACTGGACTGAGGTGGTGAAGTCGGCTTGGCGGGTTGGGGCCAGCACTGGAACCCACCAGGTTTCGTACTGCAGGAAGGGTTGGATCTCGAAGTTCTTGTGCGCCCACAGGACGGCGGAGACGTTCCAGTCCCACTGGGTGCTGCCGCCGGGAATGAAATCGTTGGCGATCTTGCCATTCCTCACGCCCACCTGAATGCTGCTCTTGGGGCTGAGGTGATAGGTGCTCCACGCCTGATAGCCCTTGCCTTCGCGACCGACCCAACTGCCCATGATGTCGCGGCCATTCAGGTAGGCATCGTGGTAGACAACTTCCCAATAGATGAAGCGTCCGCCCGTGCTGGCGACAGTCGGCGGATCGGTATAAGCCGCTTCCGCGCGAAAGTCGAGCTTGGGGATTCCTGGGAAATGGGTGAGATAAATCCCGGGATTGACCGCCGAGCGGCGCGGCGCACTGACCGGGTTTACGTCGTCGTGGACCAGCGAGTCGGTGTAGAGCGTCAGCCAGCGCCGGACAAACGGCAGCCGATAGGAGAAGTCGAAGCTGGCATGGCGGGCGCCGGGATCGTTGCGCGAGAATTTTTGCGCTGGCGACACGTCGGTGAAACTGGTGAAGGCATTCCAGAACGAGCCGAGGGTGATGGGCACGTGCCCCTGTCCGCCAAAGACGTCGTCACGCGTGAATCCGAATTCCAGATTCTCGGTTGGCTTGAAGCTGACTTTCTGGCCGAAGAAATATGGGCCGGGCGGAAATTCGTGGCCAGCAAGGGCGCCGAAGAAGTTGGCGAACTCGAAGGGTCCAAGAAAGCTGGAAAGGCCTGGGATATTCACCGGCTCCATGCGGTTGATCTGCAGCATCCAGAATGGCGCGGCATTGTTGCTCATCAGCAAGGCGCCGCTTTCGCCCGGTCCCCACCACATGCTTTGCTTGCCTACCGACCAATCCAGTCCCGCATACTTCATCATCGCGTAGGTATCCTGCAGCGCAAACTGGTTGGCGGGAATTGGCGTAGGCGGCTGCAGGGGGTTCAAGTCGACATTCGCGATGACCTGACGCACCGACAGTGGATATGCAGGAATGGTAGGCGCGTATTGATACTCGCCATCGACGTAGAACGCGAAGCGGCCGTCGTTGGCACTGGTGCTGAATCCGGTGACGTTGTTCACGCCCTGCCAATACGGACGACCGTAATCGTTGATGATGGTCTGGCCGAAGTGATAGCTGTCATTCAGCGGCGTGCCGGCAATGTCCATCACCCGCGTGTACAGCGAATCCAATTGCAGCGACTCGGTGGGATGGCCGTCCCATGTGGCGATCTCCGGAGCAAACTCCTCGTCCAGCGTCTTTTGCAGCTTCCAGATCTCCTTGGGAATGTCGGTGTGATACTCGATCTTCTTGTTCATTTCGATGAGCATCCGGGCGCACGACATGCGAGTCCATGGCCGCAGGCCCAGAAATGCCGAATCGATGTATCCCCAGCCGATCAGTCTCTCCATCGCGGGATAGATCCAGCTATCTAGCGGGACATAAACGCTGGCAGCATTGGTGGGGCGCGGCGCCGAGGTCTGCTCAGCAACAATCTTCAGGTCGTCGTCGAGCTCTGGATTGTGCCGCTCTTTGTAGACATGCCGTCCGATCTGGTAGCCGATCAATCCGCCGACGAAGACGTCGGAAAGGAAATGCTGGTCCGATGCGGCTCGCGCCAGGCTGACTCCCAACGCCGCGCCATAAGCGGCAATCTCGGTGGTCAGATGCGGATACTCCTGCGCGACCACGGAAGCGAATGCCCACGACAAGGCTGCGTGGTCCGAAGGAAACGATGTGCCGGCATTAAAGAACACATTCTGATAGTTCGCGGGGATTGGCCGTTCGCGACCGGTAGCGCCGGCGATCGCGTAATCGACGCCGAGCGCATTGATCATCGCCTCCGTCGCGAGCACGCCGGTTTCGCGCGCGCGTTCGTTGTGGGTGATGCGTCCCCAGATATAGGCGGCTCCGGTCATGCCCCCCTCCGCGGCAAGACCCGCATTGGAAGCCACATTCCACGCATGCAGATGGTTCCAGTGCATCGCCCACGAGCTTTGCGAGTCGGTGACGAACAGCGCCGTCGCAATGCCTCCCGACGGCACCAGCCATTTGGCGTCGTCCGGCTGCAGATGAAACGGACTGGTCCAGATATCTTTCTGGTCTTCCGCCAGGTGGATGAAGAACTTGCTTTCGTTGGGATGGGAGGGAGCTTCAGAGAGCGCAGCCTGCGACTGTCCCGATGACGAGGAAGGAGTCGGGGATTGCTGGCCAAACGCCAAGCAACCGATGAGAGAGCGCGTAATTAACAGGCAGGCGAGGACCAGGCGAAGGCGGCAAAAGATTCGAAGAGGTTGGAAATGCAATTTGCGAATCAGCCTGATTAGGATGAACACGCTCCCCCAGCACAAATTCCTGCCAGGATCGCCAGGGGCGTTAGTTGCCGAACGAATCCGCCGGCGCGAGAGAGTCTCAATTCGCCAGCCCGTCGCCATTGTACGAGCCGCTCACTCATGCGGCCGCTTTGTGGTAGCGGAAGATCCTGCGCAACGCGTTAGCTACGTCATCGACGTCGCGGTCAGACATGGCCGGCGAAAGCGGCAACGAGATCGTCCGTTCTCCGACCAAGGAAGCAGCAGGAAAATCCGCGTCGGTGAATCCAAAGCGCTTTTGATAATAGGGCTGCTGATGTACGGGAATATAGTGAATCCCCACACCAATGTTCTCGGCATCGAGCGCAGCAATGAGCTTCTCTCGCGATACGCCAATCTCCTCCAGCGAAAGCAGCGGAGTGTACAAGTGATAAGCGTGGCGCGAATCCGTCTCCACCGGCGGCGGCAGCAACAACGGAAGTCCGGCGAGTCGCTCATGGTAGGCCTGCCAGACTTGCTCGCGGCGTGTCCAATGCGGCTCGACCGTTTCCAGCTGCGGCAGGGCCAGCGCGGCGGCAACGTCGGTCATGTTGTATTTGAATCCCGCCTCAACCACTTCATATCCGCTCGGCTCGCCGACAAATCGGCTCCAGGCATCGGCGGTCATGCCATGCAAGGACAGTACCTTGACGCGACGATGTAGCTCCTGGTCACGAGTGATCACCATACCGCCATCGCAGGTAGCAATGTTCTTGGTGGGATAAAAGCTGAAGCAGCCAGCATCGCCAATCAGTCCGGCGGCCTGGCCACGATACGCAGCTTCGATCGCATGGGCACAGTCTTCCACAACCCGGAGCTTGTGCCGGCGAGCGATCTCGAGAATCGGATCCATATCGCAACAGCGGCCGCACATATGGACCACGAGGATTGCCTTGGTGCGCGGCGTGATCCTGGTCTCAATGAGTCGTGGATCAATATTGAAAGTGGTGCGATCGCAGTCGACCAGCACCGGTTGCGCGCCCACGTGAACGATGGCGTGCACGGTGGAGCAGAAGGTCATTGCGGGCGCAATTACCTCGTCGCCGGGACCAATTCCAAGCGCCAGCAAAGCGACGTGAATCGCGGCCGTGCCGCTGCTCACCGCGGCCGCATAGGGTGCGCCTTTATAGCGAGCGAACTCCTGCTCAAACTGTTCAACACGAGGTCCCAGGCCAATCCAGCGGCTGCGCAGACACGCGACGACCGATGCGATCTCGGCTTCGCCGATTACCGGAGCCCCAAACACCAGGCGATTTTCGCGCGGGCGTATCGGGGTTCCTCCAACAATCGCCGGCCGATCGTCCTCTGGCAGTGGAATGGAATGTCCGCTGGCTAGCGGAGCAGGTTTCATAGGTTCCCGAGTCAAGTCGATGGAATCGTTGTGTCTGCTGATTGTAATCGATCAGCGCTGGTTAGCGGCTGGAGTCGCTGCTCGGATATACTTCAAGCAGCACATCACTTCCGCCCTTACGCGCCAGCCGGATGCCTTTCACGGTTTCTCATGCCGCTGCTTTTCTTCCGTTACGAAGACTGAATCTCGTTTGGTCGGCCTTTATCGTGGGCAGCATGGCTCCGGATTTCCCCTACATCATCGGAAATACCTATTATCGTGATCTCGGCCATCACTTCCCGGGCCTGATTGAGTTCACCATACCGGTTTCTTTGATCGCGCTCTGGCTGTTTCACAACATTGTCAAGCGGCCGATAGTTCAGCTGTTGCCCGCCGGAATGCAAGAACGATTGCGCGATCAGACCGGGCATTTCAGTTTTCTGCCGGCACGGCGATTCCTCGCCATCCTCGGTTCTATTGTGCTGGGAATCGCCAGCCATATTATCTGGGATTCGTTTACGCACTCCTATTCCTGGCCATGGCGGCATTCTGCATTTCTGCAAAGCTGGGTGCGGATCCCCATCGTAAATCACCGCATGCCAATGTTCGGGGCTCTGCAGTATGGCAGCACGATTGTCGGGATGTTGGCACTGGCCATCTGGGTTTGGCTATGGTATCTCCGGTCGCCGATTCCCGCTGCGCCGGCGCCCAGGTCGCAGCCCAAGTCGTACTTTGGACTTGCCGTAGCCATGTTCGCTATCGCGGCTGTTGCGGGAGCGATTCGGGCCGTCTCCCTGATCGGCATGCCTGGAACCACAGCCAGAGTGGATGGGTTCATCCTCGTCTATGCCGTTACCTCGCTCGCGGTGGCGTTTTGGCAGCTTCTGCTTTACTGTGTGCTGGTCTCTTCGTACCAGGTCTGGTAGCTGAATCCCGCTGTGGCTTATCCGGGTATGCCTCTGGTTAGCGTCATCATGAACGTTCGCAATGGGGCGCCAACCTTGCGGGAAGCGATCGATAGTGTTCTCGCGCAAACCTTCCAGGATTGGGAGCTCATTGTCTGGGACGATTGTTCCACGGACAACAGCGCCGCGATCATTGCCGGGTATCGCGATCCCAGGATTCGTTACCACCTTTCGCCGGAGGATGCGTCCCTCGGAAAAGCTAGAGCTGATGCCATTGGACAGACCGCCGGAGAGTGGATCGCGTTTCTCGATCAGGATGACGTTTGGTTGCCGCACAAGTTGGAACGCCAGTTAGAGCTTGCGCAAAACGAAGACGATGTCGGGCTGATCTATGGACGCACGGTAAGGTTCTATCCCAGCGGATTGCAGCGCGACTACGACCAGACTCACGAATACAAGCCGCTGCCGGAAGGCGACATCTTCACCCAACTCTTCACCGATTCTTGCTTCATCGCCATGAGCTCGGCGATGTTTCGCCGCTCCGCGATTGAATCCGTCGGCGGCATTCCGGCGGAGGTCCGGATCATTCCCGATTACAACCTCTACGTTGCGGTCGCGCGAAGGTATCGCACACGCGCCGTACAAGATGTAGTGTGCCGTTATCGCATGCATCCGGACAGCATGTCCCATACCGCGGCCCTGGAGATGCATCACGAGGTCCTTCGGCTTATCGATCGATGGGCCGATCAGCTTGATCCCCAAACCGTCGCAGCTTCCCGCAGGCGGCACTTCACTGCGATTGCGCTGGAAGAGATGCGCAGCCGTGCAACACTGAGCCACGGCATCGTTCGCCTGCTCACGCAAGGCTCATTGAGTTCGCAGTTGGTGCGCCCGTTCGCCTTTGTCTTTCACTTGACCCGCCGTAATCTCCGCCCCCCGATCTGGCGACGATTGAGCAGCAAGTCCAGCGTGTAGGATCAATACAGAAAACTCTCCGATGCCCCTGGTCAGCATCATCATGAACGTTCGCAACGGCGCCGCTTTCCTTCGAGAAGCTCTCGATAGCGTCATGGCGCAGACCTTCGCGGACTGGGAGCTGATCGTCTGGGATGACTGCTCGACCGATGACAGCGCCAACATCGTCAGCCAATATCACGACGATAGGGTTCGATATTTCCTCTCGCCCGACGAAACGCCTTTGGGCACAGCCCGGGATCGAGCGATTCGCCAGGCCCGCGGCGAATGGCTGGCCTTCCTTGATCAGGACGATGTGTGGCTGCCGCACAAGCTCGAGAAACAGATGGCGCTGATCGATGACGGCGTCGGGATCATCTACGGGCGAACCGTGTTCTTCGACTCCCGCCACGGCAGCGTTCGCGACTACGACTACTTTCACGAATTCGAAGCTCTGCCTGAGGGCGATATCTTCGTCGAACTCTTTCGCCATGCTTGCTTCATTGCCATGAGCTCCGCTGTGCTGCGCCGCTCAGCTGTCGAAGAGATCGGCGGAGTTCCCGATACCATTCAGGTCGTTCCCGACTACTACCTTTATGTCGCCATCGCTCGTCATTACCACGCCCGCGCTGTGCAAGAGGTCGTTTGTCGTTATCGCCTGCACCCCGGCAGCATGTCGTCTTCGCGGCGTCATCGGCTGCGGCTGCATGAAGAGCCGCTGTCGATCGTCCAGCAGTGGGCTGATTGTCTCGATTCGCGAGTGAGCAGCTACCGCCGAATGACGTACTCGACTTCACTTGCTCTGGAGGAGATGCGAAGTACACAAACTGCTCTTGCGGGGATGAAAAGGTTAGTGCTAGATGGCTCGCTGCTGTGGCTCATCTCGCGCCCATTCGTCAGCATCTGGCGTGCAATTCGGCGGCGACTACGACGTCCCTATTGGCGAACGCCAGAGATGCAGCACATCAGGACTTCGTAGCACCCTAATCGGACATCGAAGCTGCGTCAGAGGCCGACTGCGCGCGCGTAACCGCCTTCTTGTCGGAGTCCACGTTCGGGAATCCACGGCGATCCGCTCCTGCCAGAATCCGTTTGGCTTCCGTGGCTACTTCTTTCTTCGGTGCACCCGGGCCTTTGATGACGCGCTTGTCGGAGCTCAGGTAATAGCCCAACACCTTGGTGTAATAACGGAGGCGAATTCCGAAACGCACAACCGCCTTGGTCAGGCGACTCTTTCCGAAGTAGTCGTAGGCCTCGTTGAAGTCGATCAACCCTTGACACTGCTCGCGCAGGGCGCGCAGCACGTCCTGGCTTGCCGTCTGGCCGCCAAAGTGGATGACCTGAGCGCTCGGCGTGTAATAGACCTTATACCCGAGGCGGTGCAGCGTGTAGTTGTAGGAGAGATCGGGCATTGCCCAGCGAAATCTCTCATCCAGCAGGCCTACGGCCTCCCATGTAGAGCGACGGATAACGTAGGCGCTGGTGCCGATACTCTGCACCGCCTGCGCCCGGGAGTAATCGAAATCGGTGTTGTAGTAGCGGTTCATCAACCTGCTTTTCGGAAACAGCTTGTGCCAATTCAGCGACTGCAGAAGGAAGACACTGAGGTTGGCGAAACCGCGAATGTGGTGCTGCACGCTACCGTCGGGATTGAGTAGTTTGGGACCGCATACCGCGACCTCAGGGTGTTCATCCATGAAGCGCACCAGCGGCTCAAAAGCATTTTGAATCAGCAGGGTGTCGCTGTCCAAAAGACAGGCATACCGTCCCCGCGCGATGCGAATACCCTTGTTCACGCTCCGCGCATAGGACTCGTTGGACTGGTTCCGGATCAAAATCGCTTCCGGGAAGTCCCTGGCCACCATGTCCGCGCTGCCATCCGGAGAGTTGCCATCCACGCAGATAACCTCGAAGCTGATTCCCTCGGTATAGCGGTAAACCGAGTCGAGGCAATTGCGCAAGAGTTCGCGGGTATTGTAGTTGGGGATGACGACCGTGAGGTCGAGCGGCAGCTTAGTCATTCGGAGGCCCTCGTAGATGATGGTACAACCCTAGCAGGAACACCAAATACTGTTTGATTTGGTCCGACCGAACTCATGACGACCGAATTGGCCCCGACCGTGGCATTATCCCCCACCCGGTAGGGCCCCAGTACCTTGCAACCCGCACCTAAGACTACATTGTCGCCGATTTCACAGCGTAACTCCCGGTGAAAGCCGGTGTCGGGACGCAGGGCTCCCAGGCCGACGCCCTGATAAATCGTGACCCGGCTCCCAATCCGCCACGCACCGATGACGCAGCCCACGGGATGGGCAAACACGATACCAGGGCCAATCTCACATTTCGGAGAAACCTCCAGACCGAACAGCACCAGGTTGAGATAAGTCAGCAGCTTGGGTACGACCGGGATGCCTGCCATCAGCGCAGCCCGGCTCAGCCGGCAAAACACGGTGGGCAAAAACCGGAAGTGCAATAACCGGCCGAGAAAACGAAGCAAATTCGGCTGCACCCCAGGCCTTCCTTCGATTTCGTACTGCCGCACCAGATCGCTATACAGCAACTCCTTCAGCCGCGGCCGGCGAACGACGAACGGCACACTTATCTCGGCGGTCTCCGAAACCTGTACCAAAACACCCTCTCCCGCTTGCCCTCGGTCCACATTACCGCATTCGCTACTGACAGTCACGGTAGAATGCAAGAGTTTCCTTTCCACACTTTGTCCAACTATACTGTGCCGCGACTTCCCCGCCCCGTGCAATCGACCGCTGACGTGCTTCTGCATCGTTCAGGGCCCGCAGTAATTCGCGGCTGAACGATTCCTGGTCTTTCAGATCGAAATATATCGGGGCATCCTGGCATACTTCCGTAGTCGACGGGATGCGGCTGGCCAGCACCGGACAACCAGCGGACATGGCTTCCAGTGGGGGAAATCCGAAACCCTCATTGTGCGAGGGGTAAACGAACAGGCTTGCCCCGGCATATGCCTCGGCCAGCAGTTCATCGGAAACTCTGGGCAAGCTAATGACGCAGCCGTTCAGCTCCAGCTTCTCAATCAGCGCCTTCTCTGCCGGCGTCAGGCTCCCGCCTCCGAGGATCAGCAGGTCGAAGCAATCTTGCAATCCGGCTTGACGGAAGGCATGCAGCAAGCCGTCGAAATTCTTGAACGCGGCTCTCATTCCCACGTACAGGAGATAATCCCGCCGTAACTGCTTTTTCAGCTCGGCGGCGGCCTCGGGGCTGCCCCGCAGAGGAGTGATTCCATGGTGAATCACCCGTGTCTTGGCGGGATCCACGTTGTAAAAACGCAGCAGGTCCTGCCGGCAGGCTTCGGAAACGCAGATGATCCCGTCCACCTGGGGGAAAAGCCACTTCCTGGCCCAAAGCACTTTCTTCCCATCAGGAATCGTCTCCGGAAAGAGCTCATGCGTGCAATCGTGATGGGTAGCGACGACCCGCCTTGCCCGCACCATTGGCATTCGCATGTAAGTTGTCGGGTGGTAGACATCCACCTTGCCACGAAATGGGGCCACCATGTTACTCCACGCTTCGTTTACCGCGTATCGCCAGGTTCCTGGTGGAAGCCACTCGCGAAAGCCGCTGATTCTGGCCTTCGCGGAATCCAGCGTCCGAAAAGGGTAGACCGTCCCGTTGATCCCCAGAAGCACGTCCGTATGCACATCCGGAACGGTGGTCAGGAACTTGGTCAATTCGTAGAAGTACCTGGAAGCGCCACCCGCATTTTGCAAGGAGAACACCTGATGGTCGTATAAGATTTGCATCACCCTTTGGGACCCGCCAGTTCGGCGGACACCTGAATTTTGCAACCACGCTTCGAACTTACCCCGACTGGCAGCATAGGTAATAAACCGTAGTATGCAAGCCGCTTCCCAGGAAGTTTGCCGGTGAGCAGCACCTCCGCCGGGTGCTTAAGCGGCGTAGCCGGCAGCCGGCTTTTGATATAGCCGAAAGCCTATCGGCAGCAGGACCCAGAACCCGGCCCTACCGATTAACGCGATCTCCTCATTGACAGCCACTAGAGTCACCACTGCCGCTAGCGGGCGAGCTCCGGCACTGCCGGTGTTTCGCGAGCCAGCTCTTTGGCGAATCGCCCCGCCAGTCCCAAGCTGATTAAGAAGATCAAGTAGGTCAGCAGCGTGTTCACGGCCGCCGCAGTCGCGCCATAGGCCGGAATCCATATGAGATTCAGAACCACGTTGCTGGCGGCAGCGATCGCCGTACACAGCAGGATGCTTTTCTCCATACCCCACGCGATGTACGCATTCCCTATGTAGGACGTCAGGAAATCGAGAGGTACAGCCCAGGCAAGCACAAACAGCAAAGCAGCCGCGGCCCCGAATTGACGTCCAAACACCAGCGCCATCAACGGCTGCCTCGTAACCACCAACGCAACTGCGATCACCAGGCCCATGCCCAACAACGGCAGTAGAAATCTCGGTCGCAGCATGCGAAGCCGCTGTGCGGTGTCCTGTCGGCTCAGCTCAGGATAAAGCGACTGCGTCAACAGGTAATACGCCATCAGCACCTGATTCAGGATGCGATAGGCGGCGCTATACAGCCCGACCTGTTGCGGATTGGACATGACTCCCAGCATCAGCATATCAATCGTGTTGAAGGCGAGGTTTCCCAGCCATGCCAGCCCCATGATGCTGGTACGCCTCCACGCCAGCGAATCGGCAATGGACATCCGCTCTTCAGCGGTAACCAACCCTTCCGGCTGATACTTTCTCCACCAGACCCAGAACACGGCTGCCTGAGCGAGGCAACCGGCAATGTTGCCGGCTGCGACCCACCAGAGCGCGTATCCGGAATGCCAGTATCCCACCGCTAGAAAAGCCAGGATAGTGACTGGCACCACCGCGCGCCCCAACCCCAACAAGCGCAGATGATTCTTGCCCCACGCGGCCCACTCCAACGACACCGCATAGATCGCGCTGGAGAAAGAGAAGACCAGAAGAAAGACCTTCATCGACCCCGGCAACCGGACGCCAAGAACGTAAATCACGATGAGCGGCAACACGGCTGTCGCCATCTTCAGCCGTCGATGCTGCACCCGGCGAACGATTTCTCCGGCCAGTTGCGGCTGTTGGGCCACCAGCCGCGCCCCGATGTGCTTCAGCCCGAAATCGATGATGGGTTGCAACCACTGAGAAATCGTTGCCGCCAGCGCGTAGACACCAAGGATGATCACGCCATAGAAGTGGCCCAGGAAAATGACGATCGCTGCGTAGCAAACCCGGCTCACCGCCTCGCCGGGCGCCAGATGCACGATCCCGCGCACAATCTTGCCGGCCGATTTTGGTAGGAATTGCCCCATCAGTCAGTCCGCGACTCCGCCAGACGGGCAAGGTCCCGCGGTCCGAAGCAATAGCCTCGCAGCTGGCCCGCCCCTCGCAGCAAGTAGTCCTCGGCCCTAGGGAGATCGCCCTTACACAGGCTGAAGACAGCTCCCCCTATCGAGCGCGCGAAAAATCCTCCAAATTCCAGCCAGGAGTAGTTGTGGAGGCGCAATACATATCCGCACCCTAACGCGTAAGCGTAGGTCTTCATCCGCAAGCGCTCGATGGAATGAAGATTGGGGTGGTGCACCGTAAAAGCGGGTTCGTACCACATTCTGAAGCCCAGGGCGAGCCCTCTTAGAAAGTAGTCAGATTCTTCGCCGGATTGGTAGGGAGAGTTGGCGCCCACCCCGATGTCCTCCCGAAAGTAGCCCACAGAGTCGGTCACGGCGCGTCTCAAAAAGGCGGTGACAAAGATGGTAGAGTCCCACAAATTGCCCTTGGTAACAAGAACCGGCCCGGGAGGCCAGCGAGGTCCCACTGGCTGGTTATCGGCACTTCGCATGGTGGTAAAGACCGCATCGAAGTCGGGATTCCGTTCCAGCCACCCGCTCACGGACTCAAGAAGTGATGCAGGATACCAGCAGTCGTCATCCGGAAAGCAGATTACCTCGCCGCTGGCAACGCGGAGTCCGACGTTTCGTGCCCGGCCGGCGCCCGGCTTAGATTCAAGATGGCGGATGGTAAGGCCGCCATGCCTTCGCAGCACCGGCGTTAACCGCCCGTCGGTGTTTTGATCAATGAGGATGACTTCAAAATCCCGGTAGGTTTGGGCATCAAGGCTGGTTAGCAACCGATCCAGTTCCGAGACCCGATCTATGGTAGCTACAATCAGTGAGATCATGGACGTTTGTCCGCCCCGTCAAAGCGCCCGGCAGGCCGTCCCCTGAACCTACGCCGTAACGATTCCAGGGGCGCTATCCGCCGGCGGAGTCTGCCGGATGGAGAGAAGTAGTGAGTAGACCTTCCAACCGAACCAAAGCAACGCGAAGGAAACACAGTTCCTCAAGAATATGGATGCCCAGTCGAGCAGCCCTCCTTTCGGCATGGATATTATTTCGGAAAGCGACATCGCAAACACGAAGAGCAGCAGCGCGTTACCGCTGAACCTGTAAATGGCGTGGAGTCCCAGACTCAGCGCTATCGACACAAGGATCACTGCGATCATGCCTCCGCCCACGTACGCTTCCGGAATATACGAGCCAGCCGTCCCGTAGCCGTACTCATAGCCTGCGGCGTTCAAGAACTCGGAAACATCAATTGCTAGGCTTTTGCCGCGGTGGTAGCTGGAGGCGTCGCTCGCGACAAACGCGGCTTCCAGCCCTGTCAGCAAATAGGAGCCAAAGAATGGGCTGAACAGGTCACGATACTTGAAACCCACTTCGGTGACATTCAGCGAGGCGCCCTGCGAGACAACCAGACGCACGAGGGAGAACCTGTAGTTCGCACCTGGCTCATCCTTGCGCTTCTCTTGGATTACGTAGGCCACCATGAGAAGCGCCATTACGCCAGTTGCTAGAAGAACAATCCGTGTTTTGCGCAGCGACTTGACTCTCGCCACCCACCACAGCGTCGCGGCCAACAGGAACGGCCCACTCCTCGACCCAAGCAGCAGGATCAACGAGGCGGTTGCGAAGTAGAGAGCCGTGGCAAGGAACAGGCGGAGCCTGCGCTGTTCAAATACAAATATCGCCACAAAAACGGGGAGCGAGATCAACGTAATCGCCCGCACCCAAAACGGCACGCTCGAAGCTATAGCAGCGTGATTGACATAGATGAAAACATAGCCACCATGCTGTTGCACGTATTCGTAATAGCGATAGTTCTTGAAGAGTTGGACCGGCAAAGTAGCAACCAACAAGATGTACAAGTAGGGAAGGTACTTCCGAACTTCGACGATACGGGGAGGCCCTACCGGCCGGTAAAGCCATCGGCATGGCGCATAGATACAGATCGCCGATAGCGACAAGGCCAGCAGCACGAGTCCACTGTCGTGGCGGGAGACATCAAACGGCGCCACGGCCATGATCACAACCCGCATCGGATCGGGCTCTCCGCCTAGACAGTAGCCGATCAGCCTTCCTCCCTGGAAAAGCATCAGCGCGCAAAGGAACAGCAAGGCAGGATGGCGGCCTTGGCCCAGGCGAATCCACGACAAAACGATGAGCGTGGCCAGCAGAATCACCGTGAGGACGGCCGCGCCATTCACGGGCAGCCATCCAGCAAGGAAGCACAGGGTCGCACCGGCGACCACGGCCAGGTATCCCAACACCTCAAAGGCGGCGGCCGGCACTGTCGTCGGTGCGTGCCCCAATGCCGGAGACGGTTGTGTCAGGGCGTTCATCACCTGGGTAGTGGTGCGGTTTGAGTTGCCAAATCTAAGGTTTCGTAAAGTGTCACGCCTCAGCGTGACGCCAGTCACAGCGTCAAGTCGGCGTGATGTTCAATACTGCCGTTTATGTTGGTAGGTAGGCCCACGGTGTGGGAACCCCGTGGGCCTTTGGTTTGCTCAGTCGGTCTGCTCTGCCCCGCAGCCGCAACAACCCGCAAACAGAGACCCGAACGTGGCTGATGGTTCGCCTTCCAAACCGTACACTACCACCGCCTGACCCAGAAGCTCCAATCTGCAAACAATGGTGGCGGCTACCTTTCAGGAGGGACGTGTGAGGTGGAGGCGCTACTCACAGACCGGGTGTACTCCTGGCATGATTCAGGTTAAGTCAAGCTGGGGAAGAATCTCGTTGGCCCGTTCCACGGGAAGCGCCAGAACATTGTCAATCACCGGCTTGCGCTGGCGCACGTCCCGCAGCCTCCAGCCTTTCGTCGTTCTCAGAGCATAAGCATAGTTGGCGGACGCGGCCCATTCGCCAAACACTGTCGTCGCATCCAGGCCGCGCCGGCTGTAGTAAGGCTCGTTGATTTCCATATGCAGGATGGGCCGGAATTGCCCGATGGTCGAGACCGCGCCTGTTAAGAACTTGTCTTCGTGTCCTTCAATGTCGACCTTGATGAAATCCAGCCTCTTCACATTCAGCGACGGAAAGACCTCATCTAGCGTGTCGACCTCGACCACTCCGCACTGGAACCGGCTATCGCTATCGTCGATAACAATCGCTGCATTGCCGGTGCCGGAGCCGTTGGCGAAGTCCTCTCGCAGGCTGATCGGCAGCGAAGCGCGGCGGTCGGAGAGCCCCAGTTCATGAACCATCACCGTCCGCTCCAGATCGTTGAGTCTGACGTTCTCACGCAGCCGCAGACTGTTGCTCGCAACTGGCTCAAATGCGTGGACCCTTCCGCCCGCGCCCAGCGCCTTCGCCATCGGGATCGTCCAAAACCCGACGTTCGCTCCAACATCAAGGATCACCCAATCGGGCGCGAACAATCGCAGAACCGACCGTATTTCTTCCGTATCAAAGTCGTGAGTGTAGAAGCTGGCGTACTCGGTATACGCACGCAGATCGACGATCATGCGATGTCCCAGTCGCATCGCCACTTCCTCGGTAGATGCGCTGGAGTTCAAAAGCAATCGATTGGCAACGTAAGCAAGTTTGTTGCGCCCGCGAAAATCGGGAATTCGGCTGATAAGCTGTGCCGCGGAAGCCCGCAACCTCTGCCTGGTTTGCATAATTGGGTAGAGCTGGCTTTCAGGCCTGCGTCGCTAGCGCTTTTCAGGAAAACGCGATTCATGGCCCGCTACACACTGCCAGCGGCCATCGCGATAGACAAAAATATCCGTAAAGCGATTCTTCGCCGGGGGTTTCCCGTTATCCCCTTTGGTCACGCCCAGCCCGCGCACATACGCGAAGTTGCCATAAACGTGAGCGTGCAAGTCCGACAATTCGGTGTGACCGTTGCTCGGCTTTGCGGCACTGGCCAGCATTGCCGCGCGGTCGATCAGCTCGCCCGTCGAGTCCGCCTCCTCGAATTCATCCGCCAGAATGCACCCCAGCGCAGCCATATCGTGCTGTTCCGCAGCTCGCAGCCACTCGTGCTCGATTTGAACCAGCGCCGCTTGATCTCTCGGCTGACCTTTTGGGCAAGTTGTGGCATGCGCCATCGAACACAAGAGCAATAGGGGGAAGACAATCTTCATAGGCACCGGCTTCCCGACCGCCGCAACCGAACATTTGACCCCAGGAAGGAACGAATCTTGTTCCGAGCCGGCTTCAGCCAACGACACGGAAGTCGCGCTCTGAGTTTCTCAGCAGCCTGTTAGGACAACTTCAGCGACTCCCGCAACTCGGCCAGGCGTGCGGCCTCATTCGGGTCGCGATATCTGCGGCGCAGCGCTTCCATCAACAGCACCAAAAAGCACGCCATCAGGAAAGCAGCCACTGTAGAAACCAGCACGATCAGCGTGCGCCTTGGCCCCGACTTTCTCTCCGGCGCAACGGCCGTGTCCACCACCTGCACCAGGATTGCATTCTGGCCCTCATCAATGCGGGCAGCCTCCAATTGCTTGCCCAGGAACTCGTAGAGCGCCTCGTGGTACTTCACTTCGCGTGACCGGCGGAGGTATTCCAATTCGGCTTCCGGCATCTGCCGCGCCGGGATCGCGATGTTGCCATTGCCGGCGGCTGCGTTGCTGTGCTCGAGTTTAGCCAACTGGCCTTCCAGGCCAGCCAGTTCCGTCTCGGCACGCTTCAGCTCGGGGTTGTTCTCGGTTGCGTAGGAGCGCATGGTCCGGAGCTGCACTTCGTGGGTTGCCACCTGCGCCCGCAAGTCGGCGATGCTGGCAATGATCGTCCTGCCCTGGGTCTCGGGCTGGAGTAGTCCGCTCTTCTCCTGCACCTGTCGAAGCGCGAGTTCTGCGGAGGACAATTCCTGCAGTTCCGCCTTGATCTGCTGCTCGTAAAACAGCCGCCGCTGGCTGGCTTCCGTTATGGCCATGTTCTGATTCACGCTATAGAGCGCCTGAACATAAGCGTTGGCGATGTCGGCAGCGCGCTTGGGATCATAGTCGGTAACGGAAATGGAAATCAGCCCCTCTTTCGTAGCGATGATTTCGCTGTTTTGTTTCAGCTTCCGCTGCGCGTCCTGGTACCGCGTCACCCCATAAACCTTGCGCAGATCGAAACGATTGATGAGATTGTCTTCGATCGTCCGGCTGGTTAGCATGGCTACAAAGACGTCGTCCGGATTCCGCAAGCCCAGATCGCCCCCGCTTAGCCCAGCGATAGCTCCCATCTGTCCCAGCATCGAGTTCAGCGCCGATTGCTTTTGCTGAGGCGGCAGAATCGTGCTGGTTGCCGTATACGTCTTGGGCAGGAGCAGCACGATGATCGTTGCCACGATCGCCACCCCGGCCGTGAACAGCAGAATTGGCTTCTTCCTGCGGGCGAGCACCAGCAGAAGCTCGACAACATCGAGTTTGTCACGGTCGTCGATCACCGGCTCAGAGTTGGACTCGCCCATTCCGTTCTCCACCGCCGTACTGCTGTGGGAGTGAGGTTCAAACGGCTTTGAAGTCTGCTGCATTTAGATCAATTCCTGCCAAGCAGTAGCTACTTTAAGACATTAATGGCGGCGGCAGCTAATCCGAAGTTAAAGAGAATCTGCGACCAGTCCTTGAAGCTGCGGAGGCCCGCGCCGGGGTTCAATTGTTCCGGAACTACCACCGTATCTCCCGGCATCAGAACCATACTTTCGAAGCCACCCGACCAGAAGCCTGGCGCAGCATCCTTGCTGACCACGGCGCCATTCGCCAGTACCACGAAGATCTTGCTCTTGTCGGCGGCGCGGGTCGGTCCACCGGCATCACGCAGATACCGCGAGACCGTCTTGCCTTCCTTTTGTAGGAATGAACCCTGGTTATAGACGTCGCCGACAACGCTCACCACGATAGGACGGCTGGGCACGTAAAAGTGGTCTCCATCCTCCAGCGGAATATCGGGAATATCAGCAACCCCGGTATCGTTGGGATGAAGGTTAAGCACGATCCTTCCATCTGCCTTGAATTGTCGAAGCTTCTCCAAACTGGTTTGCTGCGCATCCATTGCGGTCTTAGCAGCATTGGCTTCCTCCGTGTTGTGGGCGTTCTTTGCCGCCTGGGCGGCCTGCCGGGCGAGGTCTTTTTCCATCTGAGCAATGACCATGTCCAGCCGCTCCTGCTGCTGGATACGGGTGGACTCACGCGTGAACACGGCGCCATAGAGATAAGCCGACGGCGCCAGTCCTCCGGCGGCAGTGACTATGTCACGCAGTCGTTGTCCCGGCTGTGCGCGGTAAATGCCAGAGGAGGCGAATTCGCCTTCCAACCTGACCAGCTTGGTTTGCTGCTCGCGCGGCACCCGCAAATCGGCCTGCGAGAAGATGGTGACGATATCGCCGGGTTGAAGGATGAGGTTGCTCAGGTCTTCACGCTGCAGCACGGCTTTGCCGAGATTAAACGGGATGAGTTCAGTGGAAAGATCTTTATCGCTTATGCGCTGAATGACCGCATAGTCCCAGTTGATTTCCGGGGCATTTCGCCTGACGTCATTCAAGGTGCCGGTGGGGCCAGGACCGCCGGCTTGGTTTTGCAGGGCAATCGCATTCTGCTGCGTCCAATATTCGCGGGTGATGAGGAATTCGCGATTCGGTATCAAGTCGGTGATCCGCATTCCGTCGTGCCAGGGATAACGTCCCGGCGCCGCCACATTGCCGCGCAGCGTAACCGAGTTCACAAATCGCGGAGAGATAGCAGCGAAATTCAGTACATCGCCGTCTTTCAGCGGAAGTGCGAGTCCAGCCTCATCGAGCTTGATCTCCTCAATGCTGCGATCTTGCCGATTCTTAATCTGCTCGACGTAGACTTTGCTGCCCGACGCGGTCGTGGTCAGTCCACCAGCCAGCTGCAAGACCTCGCCCAGACTCACTTCCCTCTTAAGCTCAAAAATCGCCGGGGTGTTCACCTGGCCGCCCATTGCGACTTGGGCGCCGATCGGCATGAAGTAGATGACATCTTCCGGTTGCAGGACGACGTCTTTGCTCTTGTCCCCTTTGAGCAAAAGATCGTAGAGATCAAAATCTGCAATCACCGTCGAGCCGCGCTTCAGCTGAATGTGCCGCATGGAGCCGGTAGGAGACGGACCACCGCAGGCAAATACTGCATTGGCTAGTGTACTGAGCGAACTGACCGTGTAGCGGCCCGGGCGTTTTGCTTGTCCAACGACAAATACGTCGATCGAGCGCAACTCACCCATACTGACGTTCAAGTCGAAGTTCTGATAGATGCGGCCGATGTGGGACTTGAGAAAGCTTTGCAGCTGATCGTATTTCAGGCCGGCGACATTCACGTTGCCGACCTTGGGAATATAGACCGCTCCATTGCGATCCACGCGGCTATGAACATCCAGATCAATCTGGCCCCAGGCACGAATGATCAATTCGTCTCCCGGCCCAATGACGTAGTCGGCGGTGACAGGCACGCGGTCCACCGGAGCGAAGGTGGTCGGGACATTGACGAATAGATTCTGGCCGTAGATCGGGAGAGTCTGTCCCAGTGAGGAAGCAACCAACTGCTGAAAGTCCGTCAGCTCGAGCGTCCTGGTAGGGGCGGTCTCGCTGGGCTGCGGCGGCTTGGGAGTACCCGGCGGAAGAGTATGGGTATCGTCCAGTATGACCGTGGGCGGCGCGGATGGTATGCCCTGTGGCGATTGCGCAGCCGGATTGGTCTGCTGGGCTGGGTTATCGCCGCCGGTTAAGTTCACCAGTGGTGTGCCGTCCTGGGCAACAGCGGTTAGAGACCCCGTTGCCGTGACAGCGAAGAATGTGAGGACAACGAGGACGGCTCGCAGCAAGCCGCAAACGCTGGCGCTCTGCCTCGCAGGGAAGTCGTGACCAAATTCTGTTTCAGACACAGATTTCAAAGTGCCTCTCCAAAATCCGCGTGATAAATGCTTGATGGTGCCAAAAGACATGAGATCAATGGCTCGTTAGTCCGACGCCGGTTTCGACGTCGCAACGGCCGCGGCTGCTGGTGGTTGCCGCAAAGCATTCAGCCAGAACTGGGTGTAACCCGGTGCCAATGCCTGCGCATCCCAAGGCGAATCGCGTCCCGTCAACAGCCGGTGAAAGTTGCGGTGCGCGCTGACCGCCGCAGCCAGTCCAAGGGTCGCAAAGGTGGGCTCCAGATTGCAAATCGCGCCACGGTCGGCGCCGCGCCGGAAATAGGCATTGACCGCATCAAAGATCGATCCCAGATGCTCACGAAACATACGCTCGGCCCCGGGTAGCTCGAATCCTGCCACATAGATCAGGCGCATCAATTCAGGGTATTGGGCGACAACATTGACCACAAACTCCACCAGCATGGGCACAACAATCTCCGGATCGAGATCGCTGGCTAATCCCTCCTGCAGTTCCCTCCCCAGCTTAAGCCGGCTCAGCCTCGATTCTGCTGCCGCCCAGAAGAGATCAGCTTTTCTGGTGAAGCATCGGAACAGCGTGGCTTCGTTGACGCCGGCCAGATGGGCAATCTCGCGAGTGCTGGTTCCCTTGTAACCTTGGCGGGAGAATAGCTGAACCGCCGCCTCAACGATGCGGACTTCGGTGACACTTCTCTCCGCTGCTTTATTCACGACGGTCGGTCCTTTGCGGTCTGAGTTCTGCGAACCGGGGACTATTGCTTGAGGGGTTCGATCTGTTCGGCATCGATTTCTACGGCGACACTTTGCTGAATCAGATCCAGCGTCAACACGACGCGAAGGTTGCTCTTTTTGCGGACAAGCACGCCGATTATGCCCTGCAACGATCCGGACGTAATGCGCACCCGATCCCCCACCACCAGGTAGGGATGAGGTTCGAACCGGCACACGGGAAGAGCGGCCCGCAGAGATTCAATCTCCGGGCCGGGTAAGGCCAAAGGCTCGCGTCCGGCACTGACGATGGAAACCACCCCCGGCACTTGCAACACCTTCACCGATTCTGTGCGCGCGATGTGGACGAAGATATAGCCCGGGAATAAAGGCTTCTCGATGGGCAATCGGCAACCGTTTCTCCAACGCCGGATCGAGGTGTAGAGGGGGAGAAACGATTCAATGTGCCGGCCGATCAGATGGCGCGCCACTGCCTTTTCGTGTCGCGGTGCGGTGTATGCGGCAAACCAACTTTGGGGCTGATCGAGCGGTCCAGAATCGACAGCACGGGGCGACGCTGAGCCTATTTCCGCTGTCGAAAAGGTCGCGCCGCAAGACACAGCTCCGCTATCCTCAGTGAGAGGTGATGTTGCCCACAGAGCACGCCCAGTGCGTGTAATCACGCGCTCTCACGTATGAAATTAAGAACCCTCAGGCCGTGGCAAACCTTTGTGCTACTGATACTTCTCCGGCCTCACAGTGCAAGCATGTACTTACTCGCACTGACATCTCACAAGCCTCTGGCTGAGTTGCCAGCATAGGAAAAGCGGGGTTGCTGGTCAAGAGAAAAACTGCCTTAATGCCAGAAGGGAATACCGAAACGAACTTGGATCGCTAAAAGTGGTGCAGCGGCGACCCTGGGAAAGTCTGCTGTGTGCACCAGACTCGCAATATCTCTGAAGCCATTCCGCGCAATCAGAATACCCTGTTAACGGTTTCCAGCCTGGGCAGCAAAGTATTATATATTTCTATACAAGTTTATAGAATGGTATAATTGCTTACCGCAGAGGAAATTTCCATGGCGCTGAGCATTAAGAGTCAGGAAACTGAACGCCTTGCAAGGTTGGTCGCGAAGCAGACCGGTGAGACTCTAACGGGCGCAATCGAACAGGCCCTGAGGGAACGGCTTGAAAGGCTGAAACGCCGGCAGCGCGGGCAGAAAATGGTCGAACATCTTCTCGAGATCGCTAATCGAGTGGCCACCCTCCCTAGGCTCGACAACAGGACACCCGACGAGATACTTGGATACGACGAGAATGGGCTGCCCCACTGATGGTCATCGATACATCAGCTATGGTCGCGATCTTGTTTGGCGAGCCGGAGCAGAGACGCTTCGTTGAGTTGATTCATGACACGGAATCCCGCTTAATGTCGGCCGCAAGCGTGCTGGAGACGAGCCTGGTTGTCGAGGGTTCGTTCGGGCAGTCGGCTGGCAGCGATCTTGATCTTTTTCTCATCGATGCTGAAATCGAGATTGTCCCAGTAGACCGTGAGCAGATCGACACGGCTAGAAGCGCGTGGCGCCGATATGGCAAGGGACGTCACCGCGCGGCACTGAATTTCGGTGACTGCTTCGTCTACGCACTCGCTAAGATCACCGGGGAACCAATCTTGGCCAAAGGGAACGATTTCACCCTAACCGATATTCCGATGTGCCCATCGAACTTGTAGCATTCTCCACGACCGATTCAGATTGACACCTATTCTCCCTTTCCCAGCGCCAGCGTGATCAGCGTCTTCTGCTCCAGTTCGTGTGCTTTCGCCGAGCCGGTAGCCGGCGTCGCGTTTGCCGCGCGCTTGATGCTGCGCACCTTGGAGCCCAGGATTCGCTTCAGCCGTGGCGTCACGAAGGAAAGCGCGCCCATGTTGGCAGGCTCTTCCTGCACCCAGATGAACTCCGAGGCATTCGGGTAGCGATCTAGGACCTGCTGCACCTCGGTCTCCGGGAATGGATAGATCTGCTCCAGCGAGACGATTGCCGGAGCGGACAGCTTATGCTTGTTGCGCTCCATGCGCAGCTCCTGGCCGATCTTGCCGGTGCAGAGCAGAACCCGTTTCGCATCCAACGCGGTTTCGTCCGGAATGACGTTTTGAAAGCGCGGCCGTTCCAACTCTGACAGCTGCGATAGCGCTTCCGGATGCCGCAACATGCTCTTCGGCGTGAAACAGATGAGCGGCTTGCGCCATTTGCGCAGCGCCTGCCGCCGCAAGAGATGAAAATATTGTCCGGCCGTCGATGGCTGGCAGACCTGCATATTGTCGCGAGCGCAGAGCTGCAAATAGCGCTCGATGCGTGCGCTCGAGTGCTCCGGCCCCTGGCCTTCGTGACCATGCGGCAACAGCAATACGAGTCCCGTCAACAAATCCCACTTGTCTTCGCCCGCGGCGATGAATTGATCGACGATGATCTGCGCACCATTGGCGAAGTCGCCAAACTGCGCCTCCCATGCCACCAGCGCCTCGGGATAATCGCGCGCGAAGCCGTATTCGAAGCCCATCACCGCAGCTTCCGACAGCTCGGAGTTGTAGATTTCGACGCGCCCCTGTCCAGGCGAGAGATGACACAACGGGACGTATTCCTTCTCATCGATGACGTCGATCAGCACCGAGTGGCGCTGGTTGAAGGTGCCACGACGACTGTCCTGGCCGCTGATGCGGATCGGAACGCCCTCGAGAGCCAGCGAGCCTAAGGCGAGCGCCTCGGCCATTCCGAAGTCCAGCGGGCGCCTGCCGTAGCCCATCTCGCGGCGCTGCTCAAGCAGCTTCTGTACCTTGGGATGAATGTGGAAGTCATCGGGATAGGTCACCAACGAATCCGTGATGTCACGCAATTGCGCGGCAGTCAGTCCGGTGTCGACTTCGTCCGCAGGGTTGTAAGGGCCGCCATGATAGGGCGCCCAGTAGCTCGGCATCTGGCGCATGGTCGGCTTCTTGATCATGCTCTTGCCGGCTTTTTCCGCCGCGTCGAGTTCAGCCTGGAATTTCTCGACGTATGGCTTGGAATCGAGACCTACATTCTTCGCATAGATCTCGTACAACATGGGATGATCTTTGATCTTGCGGTAAAGAATGGGCTGAGTAATCGTGGGGTCATCGACCTCGGAATGCCCGTGCCGCCGGAAGCCGATCAGGTCCACCACGACATCGCTGCTGAATTCGTAGCGATACTCCAGCGCCATTCGGCCGGCGCGCACCACGGCATCAACATCCTCGCCGTTGACGTGGAAGATCGGAATCGGCAGCCGCTTGGCCAAGTCCGACGAGAAGCGGCCGGAGTAGGCATCGCTCGGATTGGTAGTAAATCCGAGCAGGTTGTTGACGATAACGTGCACTGTTCCGCCGACGGTGTACCCGCGGAGGTTCGCAAGGTTCAGCGTCTCGGCGGTGATTCCCTGCCCCGCGAACGCCGTGTCGCCGTGCATGAGAACCGGCAACACTCGATTCTTGCCATCGCGACCCAGGCGCGTTTGCTTGGCCCGCGCACGTCCCAGCGCCACCGGATCGACGGCTTCCAGATGGCTGGGATTGGAAACCATATGGATTCGCACCTCGCGGCCGCTGGCCCCGGTGTAAATTCCGGTCGCACCGACGTGATACTTCACGTCACCGCCGCCAAGTACGCTGCGCGGATCGACATCCTCGAATCCAGCAAAGATCTCCGCCGCCGGGCGGCTCACAATGTTGATGATGACGTTCAGGCGTCCGCGATGGCTCATGGCCAGCACCGCCTGCTCGGCGCCATAGCCGGACGCGGAGTTGAGGATCTCGTCCAGCAGCGGGATTAGCGCGGTGTTGCCTTCCAGCGAATAGCGCTTGGTGCCGATGTAACGGGAATGGATCGTCTGCTCGAAGACATCGGCGTGAACCAGTTGATCCAAAATGCGCGAGCGATCCACAATCTCCGGCCGCGCCGACTCCATACGCTCCTGAATCCATTGCCGGCGCTCAGGGTCGGCGATGTGCATGAACTCCACGCCGATACTGCCGCTGTACGTGCGGCGCGCCGCATCAGCCACGTCGCCCGACATGTCCAGTTCGGGATGCGCGAACGGAAGGAAATGGCCCAGAGGATCGAGGTTGGCCTGAAGGTAGCCCCAGCGGCGGAACGCGTCCAGCACGCGCTCCTGCTTTTCGCTGTCAACGTTCATCATTACAGTGGACAAGGACGATAACTCCCGCGGCCACGGCGCCCGCGCGGGGTGCCGGGCCATTGCTCAGATAGCCCTACTAGTTATAGATTCCTTACCGGCCGAAGGGATACGCCCTCCGCTCGAGCAGCAGCGGAATCGTCATCCGACCTCTCAGTATATAGTGTCGCAAGGGTTCGCAAGCGACCTGCCATGCTGCGATAGCGCCCATGATTTCGTAGTAGTACGAATGGAATGAATGGTACAGCCACTGACAACGCGGGATCGGATATTCGTGTTGACCGGCGCCGGCATCAGCGCGGAAAGCGGGCTGCCAACGTTCCGCGGCGCCGATGGACTTTGGCGCGGCTATCGCGTGCAGGATGTCGCGACGCCGGAGGCCTTTCGCGCCAACCCCGAGATGGTGTGGCAGTTCTACTCCGAGCGCAGGAAGCGCCATGCGACGGTCACGGCAAATCCCGCCCATTTCGCTCTGGCCAGCTTGGAACAGGCCCTGCGGGACCGTTTCTATCTGTGCACCCAGAATGTGGATTCGCTGCACGAGCAGGCGGGATCGCAACGCATCGTGCACATGCACGGACGGCTGATGCAGACCCGCTGCTCGCGTGCAGGCTGCCGTACCAAGCCCTTTGATGATGAACGTCCCTACATGGCGTTCGCCGAGATTCCGACTTGCCCGGAATGCAAGGCGCTGATGCGCCCCCATGTTTGCTGGTTTGGAGAAGTCCCATATTCCATGGATCGCATCTTCGAACAGCTGCGAATCTGCACTGTGCTGCTTACGGTAGGGACCTCCGGCGTGGTCGAACCGGCGGCCAGCTTTGTTCGCATGGCACGAATAAATGGGGCTAAGGCTATCTACGTTGGGCCGGAAGAGCCGGCCAATCATTCCTTCTTCGACACGGTAGTGCTGGGAAAAGCGGGAGAAGTTTTACCGCAATTGGTGAAGGAGCTGGTGCCAAACGGCTAGCGCAGGAAGTGTCCAGTGATGTTGTAGGCGGCGAAAGCGGCGAGATAGGCCACGATGGTCATGTAGGAAAACTGCAGTGCTGGCCATTTCCAGCCATTGGTTTCGCGGCGGACGACGGCGATGGTCGACATACACTGCATGGCAAATGCGAAAAAGACGAGGAGCGCCACGGCCGCCGCCGGAGTCAGCTCCTGATGCAGAGCCGTCTGCAAATCTGTGGCGTGCGATTCGGGATCAACTCCATGCAGAGTTCCCAGGGTTGCGATGATGACCTCACGCGCGGCAATTGAGGTCAGCAGGCCAACGCCAATCTTCCAGTCAAACCCAAGCGGCCGAATCACGGGTTCGATGGCGTGACCGACTTTCGCCACTACGCTGTCCTGAACCTGTGGAGGCTGGCCGTGATGCATGGGGAAGTTCGTCGCCGCCCACAGCAACAGCGAGACCAGCATGATCACGGTGCCGGCGCGATAAAGAAAAGCTTTTCCACGATCCACCAGCCGCAGTCCAAGCGACGCCAGCGTTGGCCAGCGGTAAGGCGGCATCTCCAGAATGAAGGGAGCATCCTTGCTCTTCAGGATGGTGGACTTCAGCAGGCGCGCGGTGACGACGGCCATCAGAAATCCCAGAACGTAAAGACCCAGCATGGCTACTGCGCGTGTGCCGAGGAATGGCCCCAGCAAGGCATGGTTCGGCAGGAACGCCGCGATCACCATGGTGTAAACCGGCAGGCGCGCCGAGCAGGTCATGAACGGCGCGATCAGGATTGTAGCCATGCGATCGCGCTTGCTCTCGATAGTGCGCGTTGCCATGATCGCGGGTACCGCACAGGCATAAGCGGAAAGCAAAGGAATAAAACTCTTGCCGTTGAGTCCGACACGCGACATGGTGCGGTCGGCGATGACGGCCGCACGAGAAAGATATCCCGAGTCTTCGAGAATTCCGATTACCAGAAACAGCAGCAGAATCTGCGGCAGGAAGACCAGCACCGAGCCGGTGCCCTTCCATACGCCGTTGATCACCAGCGACTGAAACATGCCTGCAGGGAGGTGCGTGCCAATCGCTCTGCCCGTGGTGTCGAGAAATTTCTGCAGCAGATTGGAGAGCGGCTGGCCGACGGAGAAGATCGTCTGGAAGACGCCAATCACGACCAGGGCAAAGATCACCGGTCCCCAAATGCGATGCAGAAAGATGGAATCGAGGCGCGCGGTCCAGACCGGCGTGGCCGGACGGCGATATCCCGCGTTCGTTCCGACCCGCACGGCCCACTCGCGATAACCGCGCGTGCTGCCCACCACCGGCAACTCGAGAGGATCGGGGGTGGTGGCCGCGGAAGAAAGGAAGTTCTGCACGGCAACGATTCCCTCGCCTGTGGTCGCGCTGGTGAGCGCAACCGGCGTGCCCAACTCACGCGCCAGGGACAACACGTCGACGTGGCCGCCCTGCTTGCGCAGTTCGTCGGCCATGTTGAGCAGCACCAGGGTTGGAAGGCCGAGCGCGATGACGCGAGCCGCCAGCACCAGGTGCGTGTGCAGATTCGTGGAATTGAGCACCAGGATGATCGCGTCCGGACGCGGCGTTCCCGGCATGTTGCCGTTCAGAACGTCGACAGCGACCTTCTCGTCTTCGGACTTGGGAATGAGGCTGTAGACGCCGGGCAGATCGATCAGTGCGACCTCTTCGCCGTAGGCGTCACGAATGTAGCCGGTGTGATGCTCGACGGTGACGCCAGGAAAATTGCCGACCTTCTGGCGCAGCTTGGTGAGGCGATTGAATAACGTTGTCTTGCCGGAGTTCGGAGGGCCGACGACGGCAACGGTGCGATAGGACGTGCCAAGAGCTTCATCCCGGGGCGGCGCCACAACGTGGCAGCTCATCGTCGAAGCTCCCATCCACTAGTCTCCGAAGGCAGGAGCACCAATCAGCTCCACTTGAATATGGCGAGAGAGATCGCGGCGCATGGCGACTTCCGTACCGTCGACGCGATAGATGCGAGGATCGCCGCCGGGACCGCTGCGCAGAACTTTCACCACCAGGCCAGGAACGAAACCCAGGTTCATGAGGTGTTCGGCCACCGGCGGGGACAATTCCAGCTCGGATACGATGGCGCTTTCGCCGACACCCAGATCGGAAAGAGCGTTGGCCTGCGCTGGCGGCTCTTGCCTACGACGGCCGAATATGAAGTTGAAAATCATTTTCAATTCCAATTTCTATTCTAATCCCTCGGCGGCGGGAGGCAACGACCAAAGTCACACGGTCTTGTGACCTGCAACACATTTCGGGACTTGTTGCAAAACGGAGCAACTGGTTCCTGTTCTGATAGTTACCAGCTCTTGCAACAGTTGTTGAAACATCGGTTGCCATTCCTGCTCAGCCGACTTCTACAACAAAATAGGCAAAAGCGCCAGACGTCAGCGATTCAGTGCCGCATGCGCTGCCGAGCGCAGCGGCTTCGCCTCAGAACAATGCCTGGAATTGCCCTATACAGCTTGCCGGCTTTGGCTGTGCGACACTGAAAGCTATCGGCAACTGCACGCAAGTAAAATAGTCCGCGAGTCAACGGGGTGACCTTTTCATGCTGGGACTGAGTGACATTGCCAGCCGTATCGTGCAGTCGACCATCCGCACCATGTCGGTTGAGTGTGACCGCGTGGGCGGCATTAATCTGGCGCAGGGAGTGTGCGACACCGAGGTTCCCGCCGCGGTGCGCCACGGAGCTGAGGCCGCAATCGAAGCAGGCTATAACCAGTACACGCGACTGGACGGAATCGCGCGACTGCGCAACGCCATTGCGCAGAAGCTGGCGCGGCAGAATGGAATCGCGGCCGATCCTGATTCCGAGATTCTCGTCACTTCGGGGGCGACGGGCGGATTCGATGCCGCGTGCCGCGCGCTGCTCAATCCCGGGGACGAGCTCATTCTCTTCGAGCCTTATTACGGGTATCACTATGCAACTCTCGTCGGCCAGCACTGCCGGCCTGTGCTGGTATCGCTTGATCCACCGGATTACGCGTTGATACTCGCTCGTGTCGCGAATGCGATTACACCGAAGACCCGCGGCATCCTGATCAACACGCCGGCCAATCCGTCAGGCAAAGTTTTCACGCGCGAGGAGCTGCTGGAGATTGTCAGGATTGCGACGGCGCGGGATTTGTTTATCTTCACCGACGAGATCTACGAACAGTTCGTGTATGACGGCCAGCAGCACATCAGCCCGGCAACGCTTCCTGGCGCGAGTGAGAGAACCATCACGATCGCAGGATTCTCGAAGACCTTCAGCATCACCGGATGGCGAGTGGGATTCTTGTACGCTTCGGCGCGCTGGATTCCGGCGATCAGCTATTTTCACGATCTGGCTTATGTGTGCGCGCCATCCGCGTTGCAACACGGAGTCGCGGCCGGACTTGAGGAGCTGCCGGCGAGCTTTTACTCCGATCTGGTTCGCGATTATCAGAAGAAGCGGCAGATGATCTGCGACGCGCTGCGAGCTGCGGATCTGGAGCCGAGCGTTCCTGCCGGATCGTATTATGTCCTGGCGGATGCTGCGAATGTTCCCGGCGAAGACAGCATCGAGAAAGCGATGAACCTGCTGCACCTCACCGGCGTAGCCAGCGTTCCAGGCCAGGCGTTCTTTCAGGAAGGACGCGGCGACCACCTGCTGCGCTTCTGTTTCGCCAAGACCGATGGCGATCTGGAACAGGCGTCCCAGCGGCTGAGCCGATTGCGGCAGAGTACGAACGTCTCCGCTATCGCACGTTGACCCTGAGGCTGAAGGTCTTCACCGGCGGGACGTTGTATTCCCACGAGCGATGGTAGTTCAGCTTCAAGTTGGCAATGCCGCTGGAGCCGGCGCTGAATTGGAAGACTTCCATTCCCGGAGCACCCATCGCTGAGGACTTCGTGCCCTTACGGTAAGTCTGTTTCTGCAGCTTCAACGGAGCCGGATCGCCCTCCACCGTCCATTTGTAACCGGTGGAAGGATTGCTGGCGAGCTTCACAACCAGCGTCTGATCGGGAGCCAGATCGATATCCTTTCCATTATCCTGATCGGTGAGGGTGACAGTCGAAGCCGCAGTTTTTGCGGACGGCCCCGGCGAGGCGGTCTGCAGAACTTCAGCAGGGATGGAAATAGCAAAGAGCAGAGCAGCGAAGAAGGCCAATAAGCGACGCACCACAGGCTGAGGCTCCTCGTTCTTAAGTGATGGCGATGAGAGTGACGCGTCCGCCACAAGTTGTCAATGCAAACCGGCGGCTATTTCCTGCTTCCAAGGAGTTGCTGCCCGCAAAAGCCTCCCGCGGACAGCATCATCGGCTGATCCGATAACACCGCAGCAATGACCGCAGCACTCGATCACACTCTGTCGCACTGGCACATCATCGTCGCCTGGCTGATTTTTCTAGCCAGCTATCTGGTGTTTGCCATTGGAAGACTGCCGGGCACAAAGATCGACCGGCCGGCGATGGCCGTGATCGGCGCAGTATTGATGTTTGCGTTCGGCGTGCTCGGCCCGAAGCAGGCCATCGCGAGCATTGATTTCCCCACGCTGGTGTTGTTGTTCTCGATGATGCTGATCGTCGCCAGCCTGCATCTGGCGGGCTTCTTCGAGTGGATTACGCGACTGGCCATTGAACATCTCAGCGCCGGACAACTGCTTCCCGGCGTGATCTTCATCAGCGGAATTCTGTCGGCGTTCCTGGTGAACGACATCGTGTGCCTGGTGATGGCCCCGCTCATTCTGGGTTTGTGCAAACGCATGGGGCTGAAGCCGGTACCGTATCTGCTGGCGCTGGCGACGGGGTCCAACATCGGGAGCACGGCGACCATCACCGGCAATCCGCAGAACATTCTCATCGGCTCGATCTCCGGGATTGGATATCGGGATTTTCTGGCGCACCTGGGACCAGTGGCAATCCTGGGGCTGTTCATCGACTGGGCGCTGCTGCATTGGATACATCTGCGAAACGGCAACGGGCGGGCAGCGCAACACGCGCAAGACGAGATCGATGCCAATCGCGAACCGGAAATTCATCCCGCGTGGCCGGTCGCGGTGAGTATTGGCGTGCTGATCGGATTTTTTCTTGGATTCCCCCCGGCCTTAGTGGCAGCAATGGGCGGAGCGCTGCTGCTGGTGCAGCGACGCCACTCGCCCAAGATCATTTATGGCGATGTCGACTGGTCACTGCTCATGCTGTTTCTCGGGTTGTTTCTAGTTATTGGCGGTGCCGAGCAGGCGGGCGTAACAGAACAACTGTTGCGAGCTGCGGAGAAGCTCAATCTGCAGAACCACGTGATCTTCACGGCGGTGGTTACTCTGCTGTCGAATATCGTGAGCAACGTTCCCGCGGTGATGCTGCTGAAAGGGCTAATGCCGCAGTTTCATAATCCGCATCATGCCTGGCTGATGCTGGCCATGAGCAGCACCCTGGCGGGCAATCTCACGATCACCGGATCGGTGGCGAACATCATCGTGGTGGAAAAGGCGCGAGCCGAGGCGCACATCGGATTTCTGGAGTACATGAAAATCGGTGTGCCGGTGACAGCGCTGACCCTGCTGGTGGGATTGGGATGGTTGGCAATGAGCGGCTAGCAATTAGCTAATGCTCGCCCGCCCCTGCCGTCACGCCCGCGCACCGATCGCTGAGATATAAAACAAACGAGAAGCCAGAAGCTTCTCGTTGCTTAACTCCTAGTTGCTAATTGCTAGTCGCTGGTTGCTAATCGCTCGCAGCTATTCCGTATACGGCTTCCACACGCCGCTGTCGCCTTCCATGAGGACGATGGTGGCTTTGGTGGGCTCAGCCATATAGAAGTCCACGCCGTACGACTTGATCAGGGTTGTACGGTCATAGCTGCTGAAGCTTCGCACCAGTGAGCCGGAGGCGTCGAAATCCTGGCCCAGTCGATTGGGGACCCACTTCCAGGTGTAGGCGACCTGCGCCAGATGCGGCTTCACCATAGTGACCTTGTCGACCGAGACCATCTGGCGAAGGGCGAGCGGCACGGTGTAGGTGGTCGAGCCATCGGCATGCTTTGCCTTGGTCACACCATCGATGCTATTCAGCAGAGTCTCGCCCGGCCCGGTTAGATTGACGGTGAGCGAGGTCGGACCTTTGGCTTTAGGCGCCGTGGTGGCGATCACGCCGGCTTTCTCCAGCAGCTTGTAGTTCGCTTCGGGTCCGCCATAGCTGGGCTCGAGCGTTCCGGTCGTGAAGTGAACGGTTGTCGGCCCTTGCGCCTTCAGGATGTCACTCAGTGCCGTGGTCGCCACCGGAACCGTCAGCACCGCACTCGCGCTCTTGACGAAGTAGAAGATGAAACCGCCTAACACCACTACCAAGGCGAGGATCAGAAAGATGGGGAAGATGTTCAGGCTTTTCTTCTCCATGGCGATTTCGGCGGCGAAGAGTTCGGGCTCATTCGACGGCGGGGGAACCAATTGCGGCTTGGGTTCTTTATCGGTCTTGGGCTCGATGATGGTCGGCATAATGTTCTTTACCTCCAACGCGATGCTGCCCCACGAGAGGAACGAGGAAGTCGCTGCGGAATCCCTGCTCGCATAGCCTAAACACAGCAAACGGAGGGCAGCCGCTAACAATCCCAGTATGGACCTTACGAACAAAGGCGCAGTGAGCGTGGTCACGGGGCGATGTGAGGGATGAACGCGGAGTGGCTAAGGGGCTAGGGATTGGGAGTTAGGGGTTAGTTCACTGAAAATCCGCTACGGGCCACCTCTTACGAACTCGGGCTGCTTGCCTTCGGACCAGGGATCGTAGGTCTGGACGAAGATCATGCGGTCGCGAATGGTGGGATGGGTCCAGGCCCAGAACTCCCAGAACTTGTTGACGTAGGGGTAGTCGAGCGATAGTTCCCCGAGTTTCTGGAACGCATGCGCGGCGGTGAGAGGTTCGTCTGCAATCAGGCCGTGAACCACCTCGAGACCGTACTGATCGGCCTGGTGCTCGAAGTGGCGGGAGACGCCGTTGAAGATCGGCGAGGCCAGAAACGCCAGCAGGGACAGCAGCAGCGCAAGCAGCGGGAGCGAGGCCCAGTCGGAAAGATCGCGAATGCCCCAGCGCGGCCCGTAGCGGGCGAGCAGCGAGTTCGCTAGCCGATGTGAGATGTATAGGAGCAGCAGGAGCAGGAAGAGATCGATGGTGACTTCCTTGGGGATGTGGCCGAGAACGTAATGGCCCATTTCGTGACCGAAGACGAGGAGCGTCTCCGGGGTCGTCATCTGCCGCATGGTGGTGTCCCAAACGACGACCCGCTTGGTTGCGCCGAAACCGGTGACGTAGGCATTGAGCGTGGTCGTCTTGTCGCTGGCTTTCATCTCGAACATGCGAGCGGGCGGGATCTCCATTCCGGCGCGATGCACGACGCGTTCGATCTGGGCGACGAGTTCGGGATGATGATCGCTGAGCGGCTCGAACCGGTTGAACATCGGCTCGATCCAGATAGGCTCGATGAACATCACGAAGACAACGACCGGAATCAGAACCAGCCAGAAATAGAACCACCAGCGGCGCGGGCTGCGGGGGATCACGGCGTAAAGAATCCAGCCCAGAAAGCTGGCAAAGACGATGCCGAGCAGCAGGGTCTTGGTCCAATCCTCAAACCACCATCCCCAGTGCTGGACGGAGAAGCCATACTTCAGGCTGATGTGGTGTTGATAGATGTGAAATGGGAGATTGGTCAGTTCTATGACCAGGACGAACAGAGACATCACGATTGCGGCCTGGAGGATGCGCCTACGTGAGGCGCACTCAGCCCAACTCCGCAGCCGAGGACCGACGTGGAAGCGCAGCATCATCCAGAGAACCAGCAGCCCCCAGAAAGTGGTGGCAAAGTAAAGAGTGCTGTCCAGGAGGTAGAGCGCGTAGGCCTTGGCGAGTTTATCCGGGGGCAAGGAATACTGCAGAAGAGGCCGGGAAGAAGCGGAGGCAGTGCCTGTAGTTGGCGAAGACGGCGTCTGTCCGCCGGAGGCCAGAAGACTCGTGGCCGACGGTACCAGAAGCAAAAAGAGCAGGGTGGCTTTCACGAAACGCGTCAGGTTGCGGCGTTGGCCAAGTGGATTTCCCATATCGGGAGAGAAAATGCTACTCGGTGTCGCCTCGGTCGAGTGGTCATCTTCAATGTTTTCAGGCATTTGAATGTCACTGCTGAAATGGTGCAACTACTGAAAATTCAGCAGTTTATCGCGCTTTGTGCTTGACTTTTGAGGAACGTGGCGTAACATAAAACTATCACCTCCGATCCATTTCAGGATCGAATGGGCCCGGAGCCAAGGAAATCGTCACCGCTCCTTGGCATTGGGCCCATTTTAACTGCGATTCATGTGTCCAATCATTAGACATGGCCGTGGTTGGCGATCCCGGTGGGTGACTGGGTGTCGTCTAGCCGCCTGATGAATGCAAAAGTCCTTTTTGTCGCGGGGCTTATTTTTTGCCTCACACCTTGGGCATCGCCTCCGCTGGCTCTGGTAGCTGGACTGATCTTCGGAGCAATCGCCACTCATCCTTATCCCGGACCGTCACGACAATTTTCAAAGCTGCTCTTGCAGGCGGCGGTGGTGGGACTCGGCTTCGGCATGAATCTGCAGGAGGTCTTGAAGGCCGGGAAAAGCGGCTTCCTGTACACCGCGCTGAGCATAACGTTTGCGATGGCGTTAGGAATGTTGCTGGGCAAGTTAATCTCGGTGAAGCCGCGTCCCGCGTTTCTGATTTCCACAGGAACCGCGATTTGCGGCGGCAGTGCGATTGCAGCTGTCGGACCGATTACCGGCGCAACGGAGGACGAGATGTCGGTGTCGCTGGGTACGGTTTTTGTGCTGAACTCGGTCGCACTGCTCACCTTTCCAGCGATCGGACTTTGGCTGAAGCTGTCGCAAAGCCAGTTTGGATTGTGGGCAGCGCTGGCGATTCATGACACCAGCTCGGTAGTCGGCGCGGCGGCGAAATATGGTGCGGTTGCGTTGGCGGTGGGAACCACGGTGAAGCTGGCGCGCGCGCTATGGATTGTTCCGGTGTCGCTCGGCACTGCTGCCGTCAAGGGCAGCAAGACCCGCATTCAGTGGCCGTGGTTCATTCTGTTTTTCTGCCTGGCGGCTGTAGCCAATACATACTTCTTCCCCGGCGCGCACGCGTATCATTTGCTGAGCGCAGCGGGCAAAGTGATGCTGATCGTCACGTTGTTTCTGATCGGAGCGAGCCTGTCGCCCTCAGCGCTGCGGAAAGTGGGGCCGCGGCCGTTGCTGCAAGGTGTTCTGCTGTGGATTGTCGTCGCGGTGGTGAGTCTGGAAGCGATTCGTGCCGGATGGATCCGAATTTAGAAAGTTGTGCCGCCCCTCAAGGCGACTCGACCTTTCACAATTTCGTAGCGGGTAAATTTTGAAAGAGGTGCGCATTGGCAAATGTCAGCGGCCCGCAACCCGATGTACAGTTTTGTCCCCGCTGCAAGGGAGAACTCCGTAACCTGGTCAGAAGCGAGATGCGGTCAAAGGGACACAGACGGAGTGACGGAACCATTTCGCCTCACACGCACAGCTATGAATGTCGCAACTGCAAACATCGTTTCGAGATCAACCAAGAGCAGTAATGTTTCTGTAGGGATGCAGGGACGAAAACGAAATGCCATTTAATGCTGCCGCTGGGCACCCGTTCAGTGAGGCCGGGGTCGCCACATATGCGCCATGTGAGCCTGGCATATACGGTATCTACAGCAACCAGCAATGGATTTATGTTGGTGAATCACAAGACATCGAGAAGAGTCTCTACGCTCATCTGCATCGCCAGTCAGAGGAAAGCTACTGCATTCTGAGTCGCAGTCCCACGCACTTTGTTTTTGACCTCGGTGACGAAATGTGGGGGAAAACTAGAGTAAAGGGCCTGGTCGAGGAGCTGAAGCCAGCGTGCAATTGGACATAGGATCGAATCAATTTTTCGACATAGCGCAATACCCAAAAGGCGCTCAACCGAAGATGGCATGTTGAAGCGATTCCACTTGAAATTTCTGACCTCGGCGTTGTTGCTAGCATTGGCTTTTGACGCCGTCGCGCAGAGCAGCGGCGACAAATCACCAGCCGTCTGTGCTGCATGCATTCGCCACAATCTTGATTATCTTGCCGGCCCCGAGCTGCGTGGCCGCGGCAGCGGAACGCCGGACGAGTATCACGCCGCGCAGTATATTGCCGCTCAGCTCAAGCACTACGGGCTGGCGCCTGCTGCGGGGAACGGCGAGTACATCCAGACAGCAACCATCAAGACGCGTGCGGTGACATCGGCTCCAGTGCTGAGCTTTGACAGTGCCGGCAAGAGCACTTCGTGGAAGCACGGAAACGAGTTTGTGGGCTGGCAGCTTCCGGAGCCGGATATTTCCGCTCCCCTGCAGAAGCTCGATCTGAGCAACTCCACGACTTCCCCCAGCATGATTAAAGCGGGAGCGGCAGTGCTGTTCAAGGTCAAGCCGGGTGCGAGCAGGCAGGACGTCCAGAGTGCGATCTCCCCTTATCGAGCGAGCAAAGCGGCCTTGCTGATCGTGCCGGAAGTGGCTGGCGCTGAAGCGATGTTTCAGCGGCTTGGCAACCAACTGCCGCGGGCGGAGAAGCGGATCGGGGACGCTCCAGCAGGGCCTGACATAATCCTGCTTAAGAGCGAGCCGGCGCAGCACCTGTGGAGTATGCAGGACGGTGCAGCGCTCAAGTTGCACGCCGAAGTTACGCCGTGGACGATTTCGCACACCTGGAATGTGCTGGCGAAGCTTGAGGGCAGCACGCAGAAACAGCAGGTCATCCTGCTTAGCGCTCATCTCGACCACCTGGGCGTGCGCGACGGCAAAATGTATCCCGGGGCGGATGACGACGCCTCCGGCACAGTCGCGGTGATGGAACTGGCGCGCGCGCTAGCCAAGGAAAAACGGCCGCAGCGAACATTGGTGTTCGCTTTATTCGGCAGCGAAGAGGCGGGACTACTGGGCTCGCAGTACTTTCTCAAGCAACCGCCTTTTCCTTTGGACAATCTCGTCGCCAATCTGAACTTCGAGATGATCGGGCGCGCGGATGCCAAGGTAAAGCCTGACGAGTTGTGGCTCACCGGCTGGGAGCGCACCAACCTGGGGCCGGAGTTGGCCGCGCATGGCGCCCAGCTGGTGGACGATCCGCATCCGGAAGAGAATTTCTTCATGCGCTCGGATAACTACGCGCTCGCCAAGGACGGTATCGTGGCCCAAACGGTTTCCAGCTACGGCTTGCACAAGGACTATCACCAGCCGACCGACACGCTCGACAAAGTGGACTGGCCACATCTGAACAGCGCGATCGGATCGATGATTGCGCCGATCAGCTGGCTGGCCAATAGCGACTTCACTCCCCAGTGGAACGAGGGCCAGCGGCCGTAGTAGCGGGTGCGAAGGAAGGCAAAATTCCCAAAATAGAATCGCTTGCCAACTGCGGATTTGCGCACATCTGTTTCTCAATCCTGAGAGAAAACTAACGCGGTGGGCACCGCTTTCCAGCTTAGGCTGACAGCAGAAGTGTTGCCGCCGACGGCGTAGTGTTTGGAGGGTCGGATGGCTTGTCAGGCAGAAGACGCCGTAGGGCTGATCGAGGCGCGCGAGAGTGCTACTCCGGCCATGTCTGCGGCCGCAGCCACGGGTCCGGAGCGGGCCCGGGGCGGGGCGCATGATCCGATTCAAGCAAACCAAGGAATGGCGCGCGCCGACTGGCGGCTGGCGTCGAGGCTGGGCGTGTGCTTTGCCGTGCCCATCGTCATCATGATGGCGGTCGGCTATTGGGCGAGCAGCCGGGTACTCAGCGTCGACCACGCCGTGGATCTGAAGATCGAGAGCCGGCTGAGCAAGTTGCAAAGGGTGCATCGCGCGGTGCGCTATTCCAACGAGAATAACGGAATCACCACCCGGCTGTTTCTGGATAAGGATGCTTCGCCGGAGGAGGTGTTAGCTCGCAGAGATGAAAACAGCCGTCGCTTGACGGAGATTGTCGAGCAACTCGAGGCGCAGTCCGACAGTAAGAAGGAGCGGCAGTTGCTGCAGACAATCACGGAGACGCGAGCCCCCTATCTCAAAGATTACAGGTATGCGCTCCAGGTGCTGCTCCAGGAAAATAATCCAGCTAGGGCTCAAGGCATCATGCTGGGGCGGGTGATGCCGGAGCTTTACACCTATCGTATTGCCTGGGACGACCTCGCATCGTTTGAGATGGAGCAGATTAAGGTCGCCCACGAACAGGGAGAAGCCCTTGACCGCACGACGCGGCACGTGGCCCTGACGATTGTGTGGCTGGCAGCGCTGTTCGCGGCGGGAATTGGAGCGTTCGCCACCAGCCGGATTGTGGCCGATGCCAAAGACCGAGCTCGGATGCAGGAAGAGTTGAGTACTCTGAATGCCATGCTGGAACGGCGTGTAGCACAGCGTACCGAAGAGCTGGCGCGGGCGCAGGATCAATTGCGGGAATCGCTGAGCGAAACCCAGGCCTACACGCGCGAGATCGAGGCGATCAACGAACTGGTCAAGCTGCTGCAATCATGTTTGACGCTGGAGGAAGCGCGCAAATTGGCGGCCCACGTCTTGCAGCAGTTCTTTTCCGCAGGATCATTGCTATTGCTGAATGCGTCGCGCAACCTGCTGGACGTGGCCTTTACCTGGGGAAACACGGATAGCAACGCAGGGCCTTTTGCCGCGGAGAGTTGCTGGGCTCTGCGCAAGGGTGAGCGCCACCTGGTGCAACCGCGAGGCTTCAACCTGATGTGCGAGCACAGCGGTGACAGCCTAGCGGCGTGCCATTTGTGTTTACCCATGATCGCGCAGGGTGATTCGCTGGGCGTGTTGAGCATTGATGATTCCAGCTTGTGTGACTGCAAGGCCAGCGGCCACGCTGTGCAGCGAGGAGTAAGGCTGGCAGAGACCTTATGCGAACAGATCGCGCTGGCGTTCGCCAATCTCCAACTGCGCGACACGTTGAAGTATCAGTCGCTGCGCGATTCTCTGACCGGCCTGTTCAACCGCCGGCATATGGAAGAGTCTCTGGAGCGGGAACTGCTGCGGGCGGCACGCAATCGGACGCCGGTAACGGTGTTGATGATCGATATCGATCACTTCAAACGGTTCAACGATGTCTATGGCCATGAAGCTGGGGATTTTCTGCTTCGCGAACTGGGAGCCCTGTTGCGATCGCAGGTGCGAGGCGGCGATATCAGCTGCCGCTACGGCGGCGAAGAGTTTCTGCTGATCATGGCGGAAACCGATCTCGAGGCCAGCTACCAGCGGGCGCAAGTCATCCGGCAGGAGGTAACCCACCTGCAGGTTCACTATCACGGCGAAACCCTGCGCAAGATTACCGTATCGATCGGGATAGCGGGTTTCCCGGAGCATGGCGAGTCAGCTGCACGCATTGTTAACGCAGCCGATGAAGCGCTGTATCGAGCTAAGCGCGAAGGTCGCGATCGGGTGGTGATGGCGGAAAATAAGCCCGCTCAGGCTCTTCGTCGTATCGACATCGATGACGAAATTCGCTTAGATCAAGTGACATTATTGGCTGGTCTCTGACAACCGGTAGCTGACAACTGCGCTAGGCGTTGGCTTGCTCGAGTTCCTGCGACAGGCTCTCCCATTCGCTCATCAGCGTTTCGAGTTCGCTGCGGCGCTTGGCCAGCAGGTCGGTCCACTTCGCGGTCTCCTCGGCACTGACGAACGATTGCAGCTCGCGCTCGCATTCAGCGATGCCGTCCTCGAGCTGAGCGATGTTCTGCTCGATCTCTCCATGGCGGGTTTGCAGCTGCTTCAGCTTGATGGGATTGATGCGCTTCTTCTGCTGCGATTTCTGCTCGGCGTAGCCGGGCACGTCTGACAATGTGGGAGTCCAGGCCGTTTGCTCAGTTTCGTCTTCGCCGAATTGCTGACGCTGCTTGCGCCAGAGATAGTCTTCGTAATTGCCGGGGAAGACTTCGACGCGGCCGTTGCCGATCTCGAAGACGCGCGTGGCCAGCTTGTCGATGAAATAGCGATCGTGGGAGACGAAGACGACGGTGCCGTTGTATTTCTCCAGCGACTCCAGCAGCACGTCCTTCGCGCGCATATCAAGGTGGTTGGTCGGCTCGTCGAGCAGGAGAAAGTTCGACGGATGCAGCAGCATGCGCGCCAGCGCGTAGCGGTTGCGTTCGCCGCCGGAGAGCACGCCGATGGGCTTGAAGACATCGTCTTCGGAGAACAGGAAGCAGCCAAGAACGCCGCGAAGTTCGGTGATGGACTTTTGCGGCGCGACATCGGAGAGATCGTCGAGCATGCGGCTCGAAGGATCGAGTTCCTTGTATTGATCCTGAGCGAAGTAATCCGGCTCGACGTTGTGGCCGAGGTTCAGCTTCCCCTCGGTCAGCGGCTCGATGCCGGTCAGCAGCTTGATCAGGGTCGACTTCCCTGCTCCGTTGACGCCGACCAGCGCGATGCGATCGCCGCGTTGGATGGTGAAGTTGACCTCGCGAAAGACTTCCTTGGGGCCGTAGCTCTTGGCGACGTCGGTAGCTTCGACGACCAGGCGGCCGCTGGGCTTCGGCTGCGGGAAGGTGAAGTGGATGGTCTTCTCGTCCGGCGGAATCTCGATGCGCTCGATCTTCTCCAGCTCCTTGATGCGGCTCTGCACCTGCTTGGCTTTCGTCGCCTGGTAGCGGAAGCGGTTGATAAAAGCTTCGAGCTGCTCGATGCGCTCGCGCTGATTCTTGTACGCGGCGACCAGCGAGTCGCGGCGCTCCTGCTTCTGCGCCAGATATTTCTCGTAGTTGCCGCTGTAGAAGTGAACGCCCTTGTTCCAGATCTCGATGATGCGATCGACGGTGACGTCGAGGAAGTAGCGGTCGTGCGAGATGAGGACGTAGGCGAACGGATACTGCAGCAGATACTGCTCCAGCCAGTTGCGGGTTTCCAGATCGAGATGGTTCGTGGGCTCGTCGAGCAACAGTAAGTTGGGCTTCGACAACAGCAGCTTGGCGAGCGCGATGCGCATCTGCCAGCCGCCGGAGAATTCTTCGGTGTTGCGCGTCCAATCTTCTTTGCGAAAGCCGAGGCCGTCGAGCACGGTGCCGACCTGCGAGTCGAGCGCGTAGCCGTCGTTTACGCGAAAATGGCTGAGGATTACCTGGTAGCGATCAGCGACCTGCGAGTACTCGTTCGCGGTGTGATCGAGTTCGCCCATCTTGTGGGTGAGCTCTTCCATCTCCTGCTCGAGAGCGCGCAGATTGGCGAAGACCGACATGCACTCGTCGAAGACGGTGCGGCCGGAAAGCTGCAGGCCGTCCTGCGGGAGGTAGCCGAAGGTCGTGTTCTTAGCGGAGACAATGGAGCCATAGTCGAGCGTTTCCAGGCCGCCGAGAACTTTCAGCAGCGTGGATTTGCCGGTACCGTTAGCGCCAACGAGACCAACGCGCGCGTCAGCCGTGATGAGCCAGTCGAGATTTTCGAAGAGGAGTTTGGGGCCGAAACGTTTGCCGGCGGCGGAGAGCTGAATCATGCCGCCTAATTGCTCTTCTTCTGCGCGCGGAGGATGCGATCGTCGATCGGCTTGCGGCCGGCAAAGCCTTCCTCCAACCCATGCCAGTGGGTGATGCCCTTCTCGCCCAGCTTCCAGCAGAGCAGGATGACTTCGTCGCCGACGACGCAGGGGAAATCGAGCAGGCCGATGTCGAGATCTTTCACCTGCACGCCGGTGGCATCGATTTCGGCGACCGCGTCTTTCGCTTTCTGCAGCGACTTCTCGCGCTCGGCCTTGCGGCGGGCGACGGAGACGATGTCGACCAGCGTACCGCCGTTGATGAAGATGCGATTGGCCAGCGACTGCTGCTCGGCGTCGACCTCTTCGATGAGCGCCTTGGCCTGGATGGCGGAGCGCAGCAGGGATTCCAGAACGGACAGCAGGTTTTCGGCTTCAGCGAGGGTGAAGGTGCGCGCCATATCGATATTCCAATTTTCCAGCGTAGCCCGAACTTGCGCCCGGTGGCGCTCGTGAACACGACGGCGGTGCTCGCGCAGATCGGACCAATAGCGCGGGACCCGCCGTAAGAATTTTTCCCGAGGACGTTTGCGAATAATCACTGGATCTCTAACATCCTATCAAGTGCCGCGCGCGCCCACATCTTGACACTTTCGGTTACCTTGATCTGGTTGACGATGTTGCCGTCGACCAGGTTCTCCAGCGCCCAGCAAAGATGCTGCGGCGAAATGCGAAACATGGTAGTGCAGAGGCAGCCGGAATCGTCGAGCGTGATAACGCGTTTGTCGGGATTTTCCTTGGCCAGACGATTGACCAGGTGAATCTCGGTGCCGATGGCGAATGACGCGCCCGCGGGCGCCTGCTTCACCATCTTGATGAGATGATCGGTCGAGCCGACGCCGTCGGCCTTCTGGCAAACCTCCCAGCGGCACTCGGGGTGAACGATAACCTGGATGCCGGGATAGTTCGCGCGCACCTTTTCGACATGCTCCGGCAAAAAGCGCTGGTGGACCGAGCAGTGTCCCTTCCACAAAATTACTTTCGCTTTCCGCAAGCGCTCGGCGGTCTGCCCACCCTGCAACATGTACGGATCCCAGACCACCATCTGGTCGAGTGGAATGCCCCGGGCGAAGCCGGTGTTGCGGCCGAGATGCTGATCCGGAAGGAAGAAGATTCTCTCGTTGCGGCTGAACGCCCAGTCGAATGCGCCTTTCGCATTAGATGAGGTGCAGACCATCCCGCCGCGCTCGCCGCAAAAAGCTTTAATAGCTGCGGTGGAATTCATGTAGGTGATGGGAGTGATGCCGTGGCCTTCATCGTCGGTGAGGCCGAGATCCACCAACTGCTCCCAGGCGCCTTCCACCTGGCCGATCTCAGCCATATCGGCCATGGAGCAGCCGGCATTGAGATCGGGGAGAATCACCGACTGACCGGGGCGCGCCAGGATGTCGGCACTTTCTGCCATAAAATGCACGCCGCAAAAAACGATGTAGCTGCCCTTGGCCTGCGCGGCCACTTGCGAGAGGCGATAGGAATCGCCACGATAATCGGCGAAGCGCACGACTTCGTCGCGTTGATAGTGATGACCGAGTACGACGCAGTCGCTGCCTAATTCCGCTTTGGCGTTGGCGATGCGATCGTCCATCGAACGGTCCGGGAGTACGAGATAATCTTCAAGCGAGCAGGATGCCGCTTCTGTAATCGGTGCTGTAGCCATCGCTCTGTCTCTGCCTTCAGTCCCGGCGACGTGAGTTTCCGTTGATCGGAGAACACGCCCCGGAACGGGGATGTTGAAAGCTGACTCGCGGCTCCAGTAGATCCACTACGCTTGCGCGCCCGACCTACGGGGATGTTGAAGCTGCCAGTTGACGCTTCTTTACCACACTTCATTCGATGACGCAGCCCACGCGTTTGTTACAAAAACGAGAACCGCGTCCTGTCTCGACGCGGCCGCTGATTAGACATTTCGGGACTGACATCGAACACATTATTGTTACGCGTTCATGAAGAATAAGCAAGGGAAAGCAGTTGTCGGTTGTCGGTTGTCGGTGAAAGACCCACACTCAAGCAAAGACGGCTTGAGTAGGGCACCCGCGCGGAAAGCTCCGTGCGACGATTGTGACGATAGGGGTCCTTCGACTGCGTTCGGCCGCTGCGCGGCCTCACTCCGCTCAGGATGACACGTTGAGGGAAACGCAGTTTGGGAAGCACCATACGTGCTGACAGCCGACTGCTGATCGCTGACTTCCTTATGGCGCGAAGTAGCCGGAGATGTCGAGGATCAAATGCGTCAAGGCCCCCTCCGCTCGGCTGACAAATCGAAGGGCCGTGCGAAGAAAACGTGAGCAGCGGAACAGCTACTCGGACGGCGTGAAGCTGTACAGGTTGGTCTCCAGCTCTTCCTCCGGCACGGCGTGGAGATCGATCCAGCCCTCGAGCGGCAGCGCGTCGACGGGCAGATGCTCGCGCCAGATGGCGAAGCGCAAACGGATGCGGCTGCCCGGTTGAGCGCCGATCAGTTCGAAGGGAATGCGCATCTCGAAGATCTGGTCGAGTGCGACCTCGACGCCGTTGGTGTTGGAGTTGCCGTTGTCGGCGGAGAAGGTCGCCAGCTGGTGACGCTCGTGGCCATTGGTCAGCACCCAGCGCTGCAGCTTACGACCGGTCGCATCGACGCTGAGACGATAGGAATCGGGCGCGAGTTTTTGATTCTCGCGCTCGCGCCAGACTTCGAGATTGACCACCAGCCGATAGGCGGCGTCCGGCGCAGCATGGTGAAAATCGAGCCGGCCGGAAACCGAGTCAGCATCAAGGCCGGCGTAAACCGCGTCGAGCAGAAATTGTTTGCCGTGCATCGCGCTGGTGCGCTGATCGGAGGTGTAGCTGGCCGCGCCCATCCACTCGAAGTAGCCGCTGACCAGACCATCGACTCGCGCGCGCACATAGGCGGTTTGCGGAATGTAGCTGGGCCGCGGGACGCCGCTGATGATCGGCGTGTTCAGCTCCTCCGGCGGAATGCCTTCGAGCGCGTGATAGACGTTCGCAAGATGCTTGCGATAAAGCTCGTCGAAGTCGCGATCGTTGGCCGAATGATGTTCCGGACCGTACCACCAGTTCCAGTCGCTGCCTTCGGCGATCAGCAGTTCTTCCAAAGCGAGTTGCCGCTGCGCATCGGAAACGCGATGCGCATGTCGATCATAATAGTCGCGCGCTTCCGCCAGCAGATCCCAGGCGCGATTGTCTTCCGGTGCGCCGATCCAGACATTGAAGTTCGCGTCGATCCACGAGCCCGGCACCAGATGATGCAGCCGGCCAAAATTCTCTTCGCCATGTCGCGCGACGGCCTCGCTGATAGTTACCGGCTCGATCTGCTCATCGCGTTGCAGCGCGTCGTAGAAGCGTCGCAAGAATTCGCGGCCCGAGTGCGAGTAATATTCCCACGCATTCTCGCCGTCGAGAATGATGGACACCACCGCATTCTTTCCGTTGTCGAGCAGCGGCTGCGCGGAATCTTTGATGTTCTGGACGAGGTGATTCGCGGCATCCTGCGCCGGCATTCCGGAATAGACGAAGCCAATCAAATCGGAGAGACGATGATCGCGAAAGACCAGATGCATGCGCGTCTCGTCTTTTTCGTAGCGGTAGATGTTGTACAGGCGCTCGGCGCCGTCGACGTGCAGATGGTCGTTGCTGTGGCGCGTGAAGTGGTAGTCGAGCGAGCGCCCAAGCACGCCTTCATCGGTCGCCATCCACTGCACTCCGGAGCGCGCTGCCAGCTTCAGGGCTTCTTCGGAGACGCTGCCTTCCGATGGCCACAAGCCCTGCGGCCGCACGCCAAAAAGTTTCTCGTGCGAATCGAGTGCGCGCTGGATCTGCAGGGCAGCATCGTCGGGATGGCGAAAACGCCGCGTGGGCAGCGGCAATCCTGGCGACGACTCCGCGCCCGCATTGGTATCGCAGAGCAGCGGCAGAATGGGATGATAGAACGGCGTTGCCGAAAGCTCGATTGCGCCACGCTGCGCGGCGTCTGCATACGCGGGCAAAACCTTCGCCAGCATCTCGCGCTCTCTTGCTATGACCAACTGCTGATCGTCGCGCGTGAAGTCTTCGCCCTTCTGCACCAGAGCCGCAATATCGCGATCGGCGAGAAAGAATTCGTCAAACCACGCCAGCTGCGACAGCACCTGCAAATCCGCGTAATCGCGGGTGACGAAATACGACTCGGCGCCTTCCGGCCGCGTGCTGGTCGCGCGATAGCGATCCCACAAGTCGCGGTACCGCGGATAGCGCCCAATCATGTTCACCGGATTCGCCTGAAACAGATACTGCAGCGTGAACCGGCGCTCGGCGGCATTAAGCTCGCCCGCCGGCTTGGCGACCACATTAAAGAACGGATCGTGCGCCTCGCCGGAGACATAATCCTGAATCTGCGCCACCAGCGACGGAACGAGATTGAAATTCTGATGAACGCCCGGGAACTCATCCAGCAGCTTGACCATGCCGTAATAGTCCTTGAGCGCATGCAGCCGCACCCACGGCAGGCGATACTCGCCCGTCACCATGTCTTTGTAAAACGGCTGATGCATGTGCCACAGCAACACCAGCCGAATCTTCGGCGAATCTGTCGGGGAACCAACGTTACTCATGGAAGGATGTTTGGGCGGCAGCAAGTGTATCAGAGATAGCGTTGTGGAAATCGACGGAGCTACCAGCCCCGAGCAAATGAGCTGCGAGCCCACCGTGAGCGAGGCGCAGCGACAAAGTGATGGGCCAATAAATACGAGGGGCAACAAAGTGCCTAGCGCGCGTAGCACGAATTTAATAACTTGGAGCGCTTCAATCCCAAAGCTCGTGGCTTCAAGCTCGCGGCTCACAGCTAGCTGCTTGCCGCTTTTTTCGCGTGCGGATGCGTTTTGTCGTACACATCCATCACGTGCTTTACCGTCAGCTGCGTGTAGCGTTGCGTCGTCGAGAGCCGCTCGTGGCCGAGCATCTCCTGAATCGCGCGCAGGTCCGCGCCTTCCTCCAGCATGTGCGTACCGAAGGCATGGCGCAATGTATGCGGGTGCACATCGGGCGAGAGTCCGCGCGCCACCGCGATTTGCTTGACGATGCGGCCTACACTGCGCGTCGTCAGCCGTTGCCCGCGGAGGTTGGTGAGCAGCGCTTTTTCCGTCGCCCGCCTGGTCTCGCCGAGCACGCGTTGTCGCGTCGGAAGATAAACCTGCACCGCGGCTTTTGCCGAGTCTCCGAACGGCACGTAGCGTTCTTTGCGCCCTTTGCCGCGGACGAGGATCATTTCGTTCGACCAGCGGATGTCATCGAGATTGATGCCGATGAGCTCCGAGTTGCGAATGCCGCAGCCATAAAGCAGTTCGAGGATTACCTGATCGCGCTCGGCAAACGCCGAACACTCCGGCATTGCCGAATCGAGCACGGTGTTGACTTCCTCGATCGTCGGCACGCGCGGCAATTTCTTCGGCAGCTTCGGCGTGGCCACCAGCGCCGCGGGATTCTGCTCGACCTCGCCCTCCTGCGCCAGCCACTTGTAGAGCGAACGCAGCGCCGCCAACGCGCGCGCGACCGAGGTCTTACTCAAACCGCGCTCATAGAGATTGGCCAGATATCCGCGAATAAGAACATGATCGATGTCGCGCCAGCTCTGCGGCCCAACGTATTCAGCAAATTGCGCCAGATCGGTGCGATAAGCCTTGATCGTATGCACCGACGCATTGCGCTCTTGCAACGAACGCACGAACTCCGCAACGGCCTTCTCTGCGATGGTTGCTCCGCGCCTGATCATGATTTAGCCGTTGCGCCGTTCTCGTGGCTCGCTCCAGGAATTGTCATCACGAAAATACCTTCAGGTCGACGAGGGATCGGCTTTCCCCGCGCTCGCTGTCTTCCTGCTCCTCGGATGATGCTGCCGGTAAACCTTGTTAAGTCGATCCAGCGCAAGGTGCGTGTACACCTGCGTCGTGGAAATGTCGGCGTGCCCCAGAATCGTTTGCACGGTTCGCAGATCGGCACCGTTCTCTACCATGTGCGTTGCGCAGCTATGACGCAGCATGTGTGGACTCGCATGCCGCGACTGCGCTGATGCAGCGTTCACCATCTGCCACACGCGCTGCCGCGTGATGCCCTTTGCGCCGCGAGCAATGAACAGAAACGGCGACGACTTCCCTGCCGCCAGTACCGGCCGTGCGTCGCGCAAATACCACTGCGCGACTTCCTGGGCCGCACGGCCCAAAGGCACAATGCGCTCCTTGTCGCCTTTGCCGCGCACCAGAACATATCCCAACTCCAACTTCAGGTCTTCCAGCTTCAGATTGACGACCTCCGAAACTCGCAATGCTCCCGCGTAGAAGACCTCCAGCATCGCACGATCACGGCCGGCGAGCGCCTGGGACAAACGATCGTCTTTGGCGCGCGGCAGGCCTTGCAACACGCTCTCGACTTCATCCGTGGCGAGCGACTTTGGCAACACCTTCCACTGCCGCGGAGAATCGATGTTCAGCGTCGGATCGGCACTGATGTAGCGATCCAGCAACAGGTATTTGTAGAAATGCCGCAGCGCCGAAAGCTTGCGCGCCACGCTGCGCCCATCGACACCGTTCGACAGCAGCGCATTGAGAAAGTCACGCACCTCCTGCCGTCGCGCGTCACCCAAGCCGCGCCTACCTTTCAGCAGAAATCCGGCGTATTGCTCCAGGTCCGATCGATAAGCCGCAACGCTCAGCGGCGCCAGCCCCTTCTCGACCTTGAGGTAATCGAGGAACGAATTCAGCAGCCGCAAATTGGGATCGGCACTCTGCACGAGATGAGTATGGAACTCAATCGTTCCGGCGGGAATAACGAATGGGGTTCTTTGTGAGTAATCAGCGGCCGAATTGCGATCCTGAGCGGAGTAAGGCTGCGGCAGCGGCCGGACGCCCACATTTGTCATCCTGAGCGGAGTGAGGCCGTGCAGCGGCCGAACGCAGTCGAAGGACCTGTGGTTCTATCTTCCGGGACCAGTGTTACCGCTCGATTGCTGGTTGCTTTCCCCGCACTGCATTCAACAGTTCCACCGCATTCAGCGGCGAGCGCGGATCTTCCTCATGCTTGAAAAACGCATATGTTTCCAGACCATCGCCAACGCACTTCTCGATTCGCTTACCCAGCCTCTTCAAATCTTCCGCCGAGTAGCTAGGCTGGCGAAAACGGAAATAGATGTAGTTCGCGGTTCGCACCTCGGGCGTATCGAGCTTCTCCGTCTCGGCAACGCACAGTGTTACATTATGGTCGCCCAAGATCTGATAGACCTCCTCGCAAAACCACGACGGATGCCGGAACTCGAACGCCGCCTTGAAATTCCGCGGCAGCAGCGCCAGAAAATCCCGCAGCACTACGACATCGGCCTTCGTGGTCGGCGGCAACTGAAACAGCACCGGCCCGAGCTGCTTCGCCAGCGGCTGCAGCGTCGACAGAAATCGCTGGATCGGCTCCTCCACGTTCTGCAGGCGCTTGATGTGCGTAATGTATTGGTTCGCTTTCAGCGCGAAATGAAAGTTTGGCCCAACATCCGCCATCCAACCTGTCGCAGCCTTCTCCGTCAGGCTTCGGCGAAACGTATAGTTCACCTCAACCGTATTGAGTTGCGTCGCGTAATACTTTAGAAAATTCTTCGACGCGACGTTCTTGGGATAGAAGTCGGGCTTCCAGATCGTGTACGCCCACCCCGATGTGCCAACGTACAGCGGCACCTGGCTCGCGTTCGACGGCGCCGGTTTCTCGTTGCCTGCAGAATCATTCGCCATATGTTTCCGAATTGTAGACCGCGACCGGCATCCAACACCGTCTTCGCCCGTGTGATTGTATGATTTTCCTCGAGCCGTATTGCGCAGTCATTCGCCGGTTCTCTTAATGGCCAGACGATCGCAACCCGCCCCACCGAATCCGCCACCCATCATCGCCCTCACCGGCTTCATGGCCGTGGGTAAGAGCACCGTTGGGCGCATACTGGGCTCACTCGCCCACTGGAACTTTCTCGATCTCGATTACGAGATCGAATGCCGCTCGCACCTGCACATCCACGAGATCTTCGCCATGCAGGGCGAGCAGCGCTTTCGCGAGATCGAAGCTGATGCCTTACGGCGGATCCTCGGGCACGCTTCCAGCACAACCGTGATCGCCCTTGGCGGTGGAACCTTCGTCCAGCCCGACAATGCTGACCTGCTGACTAGATACGGCGCACATGTTGTCTTCCTCGAGCTCGAGATTGGGGAACTGATCGAGCGTTGCCGATGTGCCGGCGAGCGTTCGCCGCAGAACCCCCGTCCCCTGGCCGACGATGCTCAGGCGTTCTGCAGTTTGTATGAACGACGCCTGCCTTCGTATCGCAAAGCCGAGTTGACAGTGCATACCAGGGGAAAATCAGCCGAACAGGTTGCCAGAGAGATCGCCGATGCCCTGCATTTGTCGGTGGACGACGCCGATCGGTAGCCTTCTCGATATCTCCGGTCTCGCCTGAACGTGATATAACTTGGTTTTTCCTCACGAATATGTCGCAGCAGAAAATCCCCGTTGGAATCCTTGGCGCGACCGGAGTTGTCGGCCAGCGCTTCATCCAGATGCTCGAAAACCATCCTTGGTTCGAAGTTGCATGGCTGGCCGCTTCCGACCGCTCCGCCGGACTAGCGTACGGCGAAGCCGCGAAGTGGCGCCTGAAGACTCGTCTTCCCGATCGCGTGCGAAGCATGACGGTCTCCAATGCTTCGCCTGACGGCGCGCCGCGCGTGATCTTCGCTGCGCTCGACGCCGGCATCGCTCGCGAACTCGAGCCGCAATTCGCCGCCGCGGGCTGCGCCGTAGTCAGCAACTCCAGCGCCTTTCGCATGGAGCCCAACGTCCCACTCATCATTCCCGAAGTCAATGCCGATCACCTCGCGCTGATCGAGAAGCAATGCTGGCGCAAGCAATCGGGCGGCTACATCGTCACCAACTCCAATTGCTCGGCCATGGGACTCGTGCTCGCTCTCGCGCCGTTGCATCGCAACTTCGGCATCGCGTCCGTCTTCGTTACCACCATGCAGGCGGTGAGCGGCGCGGGATATCCCGGCGTCGCTTCGCTCGACATTCTCGGCAACGTCATCCCCTACATCGCCAAAGAAGAAGAAAAGATGGAGGAGGAGACGCGCAAACTGCTCGGCCGTCTCGATGGCGATCATGTCGAGCAGGCCAGCTTCACCATGACTGCGCACTGTAATCGCGTCGCGGTGGAGGACGGTCACACCGAATCCGTCTCCGTGAAGCTGAATCGCAAAGCTGCGCCCGAAGAAGTCATTGCCGCCTTCAACGAATTCCCGCCCGTCCCGCAGGAGCTGCCAACCGCACCTGCGCACCCGCTGGTCTACGACACCGCGCCAGATCGCCCCCAGCCGCGCTTCGACGTCGACCGCGGCAACGGTATGACCGTCAGCGTCGGCCGCCTGCGTCCCTGCGGCGTGCTCGACTACAAATTCACGGTCCTCTCGCACAACACCATTCGCGGTGCGGCTGGCGCGGCGCTGCTCAACGCAGAACTGCTGAAAGTCCAGGGTCTGTTGCCGTGACGCGCGATCTGCCGCCGGCGGTGTTGCCGTGATCGTCATGAAATTCGGTGGCACCTCGGTCGAAGACGCCAAGGCCATCGATCGCGTCGCTTCCATCATCAAGTCGCGCATCGACGACCGTCCCTTCGTCGTCGTCAGCGCCATGGCGAAGGTTACCGATCAACTGCTGGCGATGGCGGCAGCCGCTGGACGTGGCGACCGCGATCAGGCACTCGAGATCTGCCGCGCGCTGCGCGAACGCCACTACCTGACCGCCGGCGAGTTGCTGGGCACGGGCCTGCACACCGAATTGCATCGCGAACTCGGTTGCGAGTTCGATTCCCTCGACGAATTGCTGCGCGGCATCTCCGCCGTCGGCGAACTCACACCGCGCACGTCCGACTACGTTGTCTCCTTCGGCGAGCGTCTCTCGAGCATGATCGCCACGCAAGCATTTCTCGCGCGCGATCTTCCCGCAACTCTGGTCGATCCGCGGCAGGTTATCGTTACCGACGCGCAGCATAGCCGCGCCGTCCCGCAAGTCGATGCCATCAATGATCGCTTGCACGACCTCATCCGGCCTCTGATTGAGCAGCTGCGCGTGCCCATCATGGGCGGCTTTGTCGGCGCCACGCGCGAAGGCGTCACAACGACCATCGGCCGCGGCGGTTCAGATTTCTCTGCTGCGCTGGTTGGCGCCGGACTGAACGCCGCGCGCATCGAAATCTGGACCGACGTCGATGGCATGAAGACGACTGATCCTCGTATCTGCTCCAACGCGCGCCGGATCAAGGTCATCAGCTTCGAGGAAGCGGCCGAGTTGGCTTACTTCGGCGCTAAGGTCTTGCATCCGGCAACTGTGCTCCCCGCCGTCGAGAAGAATATTCCCGTGCTGGTGCTGAACTCGCGCAATCCCGCGAGCGAAGGCACACGCATTCTGGCGCGCACGCCGCGCTCGCGTTCGCTATTTAAAGCCATCGCCGCCAAAGGCCGCATCACTGTCATCGACATCGTCGCCGCGCGCATGCTGATGGCTCATGGCTTTCTCGCGCAGGTATTCGAAGTGTTTGCGCGTCATCGCTGCGCCGTCGATGTCGTCTCGACCTCCGAAGTCAGCATCTCGCTCACCGTCGATTCCAACGAGGCCATCCCGCTGATCGCTGCTGATCTGGAGAAACTGGCGTATGTTAAATATGCGGGACGCAAGGCCATTGTCTGTCTGGTGGGCGAGAACCTGCGCGACACACCCGGCGTGGCGGCGCAGATATTCGATGCTATTCGCGACATCAACGTGCGCATGATCTCGCAAGGCGCGTCGGAGATTAATCTCACATTCGTCATCGATGAGGCTGACGTGCCCGAGGCCGTGCGCCGCCTGCACGCTCGATTCTTTACCGATGTTGATCCCGAGGTCTTCGATTGAGCCAAACGCCGCTACAAATCGTTGTTCTGGGTCCGGGCAAGACCGGCTCTCTCGTCGCCGATGTTGCCCGCGAGCGCGGTCATGACGTACGAACCGTCGACGAGGACGTGAACGTCAATGCTGCCTGGCTGACGCCGGCCAATCTGCTCAATGTCGATGTAGTGATCGACTTCACGACGCCACACGCGGTACTGAAGAACATTGCCACCTGCGTGAGCGCAAAGAAAGCGATGGTTGTCGGCACCACCGGCTGGTACGGCGAGATCGAGCGCGTTCGCCAGGCTATAGAACAGGCCGGTGTCGGATTCGTCTTTGGCGCTAATTTTTCTTACGGCGTGAACCTGTTCTTCCAGATCATGAAAGCCGCGGCTCCAGCATTGAGCCACAGTTACAGCGGCCACATCACCGAGATCCATCACATTCACAAGAAAGACGCGCCATCGGGGACCGCGATCAACATGCAGCGAATCCTCGAACAGATTGCCAACACGCGTCTCGATATCACCTCCGAACGGGAAGGCGAAGTGACAGGCGTGCACACCCTCGAACTCAACTCCGCCGGTGATCGCATCGTCCTGACCCACGAAGCCAAGTCCCGCCGCACCTTCGCCGAAGGCGCACTCCTGGCCGCCGAATGGATCGTTGGCAAGACCGGCTTCTACGACTTCCGCGAAGTTTTTGGGCAGATCTGAGGGCGGCTTCTCGCGCTCGCTAAATTCCGTGTCGCAGCCAAACTCCTTCCCTTATAATCACTGCGTTTGAAGTCAGGAGTTAGCCGTGAAGAAAGTCGTTGCCCTGTCTCTCTTATGTCTTTTCGCCCTACCCCTCGTATTTGCGCAGCAGCAAGCGGATGCTGCCACTAAACAGGACGTGGAAGAGCTTCTCCAAGTAACAGGCGCGCGGCAAAATATTCAGGCGATGTGGGACGGCATGGCGAAGCAGGCGGCGAACTCAGCCGCCGAAGCGTATCAGCGCAAACATCCTAACGCTAGTCCGCTGCAGGTTCGCAAGGCCGCCGAACTGGCTGGCGCATCGATTCAAAAGGCCATGCAGGTGCTCTCGGTTGACGAACTATTGGCGGCGATGGTCCCTGTCTATCAACGTCATCTCACTCACTCCGATATTCGCGTCATCATCGATTTCTATAACTCTCCAACCGGGCAGAGGATGATTAAAGAAACGCCCACGATGATGGGCGAAGGCATGATGGCGGTTCAGCCCATTCTGCAGAAGCACGCGGCCGAACTTGAGGCTCAGGCAGAAGCGGCGGCCGAGTCCAGCAAACAAGCCGACGGCCAATCAAAGTAGCACTCACCAAGACAACGGACGGCTGATTGCTGACGGCTGATTGCTGGATTATGCTCTTCCAATGAAACTTCGCGGTTGCGGTACAGCTCTGGTCACTCCTTTCAAGCAGGATGGCAGCCTCGACGAAGCTGCCCTGTGCGATCTGGTTCGCTGGCAAGTCGAATCTGGTATCGGATTCCTTGTTCCCTGCGGCACTACTGGCGAGACACCAACCCTGTCGCACGATGAGTGGTTACGCGTGGTCGATCTCACCATCGAGACCGCCGGTGGACGCGTGCCTATCATGGCGGGCGCGACCTCCAACAACACGCGCGAGGTGGTCGCCAAAGCGAAAGAAATATCCTCGCGGCCGGGTGTCGATTACGTTCTCACTGCGACACCTTACTACAACAAGCCGACGCAGGAAGGGATCTTCCAGCACTTCACTGCAATCGCTGACGCCTCAACCAAGCCGCTGATCCTGTACAACATCGCCGGACGAACCGGAACCAACATCGAGACCTCGACGCTGCTGCGCCTGGCGGAGAATCCCAACATCATCGGTGTAAAAGAAGCCAGCGGTAACATCGCGCAGATCGCGGAAGTCTGCACGTCAGTGCCGGAAGATTTTCTCGTCTTCTCCGGTGACGACGCGATCACGCTCGCCGTGATCGGCCTTGGCGGCGTGGGCATCGTTTCCGTCGCGTCAAATGAAATTCCCGCCGAGATGTCGCGCATGACCAACGCGGCGCTGGTTAATAAATGGGATGAGGCGCGACTGCTCTTCCGTAAATACCTGCCGCTGATGCAGGGAAACTTTATCGAGTCGAGTCCGGGCCCGGTGAAAGCTGTGTTGGCGATGATGGGACGGATCGAAGAGGTCTATCGGCTGCCGCTTGTGCCGGTCAAGAAAGAAACCCGCGCCAAACTGGAGAAAATCGCCACCGAGGTCGGATTGCTGCAATCGCCAGCCGGTGATCGGGTTTAAGCTAGTTGCTAATTGCTAATCGCTAACTGCTAGTTGCTTCCTCATCCCAGCGCCCCAAAACGAAAACACCGTCGCCGTTATCATCCCGTCCGTAGCGCAGGCACGCCAGCCCTTGCGAGAATGCCTTCAGAAACTGTTCTCGATTTCGCAACTGCAGATCTGCCGCCTTCTGCCGCGTCTCCGGCTGCGCTTTCCATTCATAGATCTCAGTTGGAACCTCGATGCGCATCTCCTCCTTAAACGGCGGCAACTCCCCCCTCGTCAACAACCATTCCACGCGCTTTGATTTCAACCACCACTCCGCCACCAGTCGATCGGTCGGAAGATCTCCCCATAACGGCGACGGCGAGATGCCGTACTGATTAATGTTGTACCGGCGCACGATGGCGCCCAGCCTTTCCAGGTTGAGGTATGCGTTCTTGATCTCCAGGGGATCGAAGGTCCACTCGATCAGATCATAGCCACGCGCGATGGCGTCTTCCCGTTGAAACAGCTTCAACCTCCGTCCCACGCCGCTGTTGCGATACTGGGCCTTCACCGCCAGCATGTGCGAATGCAGATAAGCATGCCCGCCGCGCATTCCGGGAATCGAGAACGCGTAGCCGGCGAGCGTCTCGCCGTCCCATGCACCTATCGCTTGGCCGCCGATCTTTGGACCCAGGGAGAAGATTCGCAGCGGTACAAGGTCGATATCATCGAATCCCCATACTTCTTTCTGCAACGCAACGCACGCACGAAACTCTTCCACTTCGGTGCAGTTGCGCACTTGGATTTGGTCGCCGCTCATTGCTGCTCCTGCTGCTTCGACTCCTGCCATAGCAACTCCATCTCATCCAGCGAAGCCTCCGCCGGCTTCCTGCCCTGCTCGCGTAACCTGCCCTCAAGGTATTCAAAGCGCCGCCGGAATTTGCGATTGGTCTTGCGCAGTGCGGACTCCGGATCAAGCGACAGATAGCGCGCAATGTTCACCAGCACGAAGAGCAGATCGCCAACTTCGTCTTCCAACCGCGAGCGCAGCTCAGTCGAGATCTCCACACCGCGCGCTCCCGCCACGCCCGCCGATGACTCCGGTCTCGGCCCGGGCGCCGGATATTCAGCAAGATTCTGACGCAGCTCTTCTGTTTCCTCGTTCAGCTTTTCGAACAGGCCATCGATGTTCGGCCAGTCAAAGCCGACATGCGCCACCCGCGAGCTGATCTTGTACGCCTCCATCAAAGAAGGCATCGCCGACGAGATACCCGCCAGCACCGACTCAGGATGGTCCTGGGTAGGCTCATCGCCCGACTCCTGTTGGCGTTTCTTCTTCTCTTCCGCCTTCAGCGCTTGCCAGTTGCGCAGGACTTCACCCGGCGTGTCGGCCTTCGCTTCACCAAAAACATGTGGATGCCGATCAATCAGCTTGTTGGCGAGCCGGTCAAGCACGTCGTCGACGGAAAAGCGCTTGTCCTCCGCCGCCATCTCCGAGTAGAAGAGCACCTGCAGCAGAAGATCGCCCAACTCACCCGTCAGTTCATCCCAATCGCGCGCATCGATCGCCTCGACAACTTCGTACGCTTCTTCCAGGGTGTAGGGCTTGATGGTGTCGAAGGTCTGTTCGCGGTCCCACGGACAACCCCCGGGCCCGCGCAATCGCGCCATGATGGAGACGGCGCGCTCAAATCGTTCACCAGTAGTCGGCATCAGGACCAATCTAAATGAGGCGGGGCGGAAGACAAAATGTGGGGAGTATTGAACCCTGGCGGCAATGGCAGTCTATGCCGCGTGGGTAACATCCATCTCGCTCAAGCGCAGTGCCAGGCATTTGGCTGCGCCGCCAGCTTTGAGGAATTCGGTGAGACGCACCTGCACTACGCGGAAACCAAACGACTGCAAGCGATCCCGCAAGCTGTTGCTGATTTCGTTAAGCACAATGGTTCGTCCCACGTTGACCGCATTGCAGGCGAAGCGCAACGCATCGGCGTCGCTCACGCGAACGCGCTTATGCTCTGGATAACGCGTCTCGATTCGCGCCAGCGAGTCCGCATCGAAGGCGCTGGGAAAGTACATCGCGTAGCCGCCGAATAGCGGGCAAAAACAAGTATCGAGGTGATAGAAGCGTGGATCGACCAGCCGCAGCGGAATCACCTCGACATTCCAGGTCTCGCTCAGGTGCCGATGACTCGACTCCCTTGTGCGTATGCCATGTCCGGCCCACAAACACGATTCATCCACTTCAAACAATGCGTCGCCCTCGCCTTCAAACGGCGTCGATCGCGGTATTTCGCACACGCAGAATCCCGAATCATCAAACCACTTGCGAAAGTGGGGCTCCTCGCCCTGGCGCTCGGGATGAAGAAAACTGCTTAGCGCGACAACTCCCTTGTGTACCAGCCCGGCATTCGCCGTAAACACCATGTCCGGTGATCCCGACTGCGGATCGACCAGCTTCACATCCGCAATCTGCGCCAGCGCGCCATGCAACTGTTTCCACTGCGCCATCGCCTGCTCCCGGCACGAGCGGTGAACATTCCCTTCCATCCAGGGATTGATGACGTAGTCCACGTCATACAGTTCCGGAGGGCACATCAGAAACGTGGGAGTATTCAACGAGGAACGTGGGATGGCCGGGTGCGGTGTGCTGCTGAGATCCATGAGCGACTCCGTGGCCAACAGTGTTGTCCAAGTGCCGGGTGTCGCGTCCAATCAATAATTTTTATGCCGGGGATAAGAAATCGTCGATTGTGAACACACAATGAATTTCGCGACGCAAGTTGTTGATGGATCGGGCAGCACGAAATGCGAGCTGCGCGAAAGAGCATTCAGTTAATAACGCCTACGTTCGCCCGCCGCGAAACTGGATGATCCTCCGCCGATCCCGTTTCGATGGCCTGCCTTCCGGTGCCGGACTGAAAGTCCCAAGAGCTTTGCGCTCTTGTGCCGCCTGCAGTCGTAACTCGCGGCTCTCTGCCGTCTCTTCATAGAGGGTCCGCGCAACCGGCGCCGGCCCGCGCACTTCGCTCAACCCGAGCACCTTCACCTCGAAGTCTCCGCTGTCGCTGGTGATGTTCAGAGTGTCGCCGACGTGAACTTCGCGTGCCGGTTTGGCCGGCTGGTGATTGGATTGGATCCTGCCAAGCTCACAGGCTCGCGCTGCCAGTGAGCGCGTCTTAAAGAACCGAGCTGCCCAAAGCCACTTGTCGATTCGTACGCTGGTCATGCTGATTCAATTGCCAATCCCAGCCACGCAATCGCTACTGGGTAGCTAGCTCCTTTAGCTTCTCAGTCGCATTCGTATTTTGCGGATTTAGCGCCAGCGACTTGCGATAGTTTTCGATAGCCAGATTCCTGGAGCCGTTGTCCATATAGGCTTCGGCCAAGCTGTCATAGGTGTTATACGACTTGGGGTACATCTCCGTGCTCAACTTGAACACCGCGATGGCCTCGGGGTATTTCTTCTTTGCGATCAACTGGTATCCCAGTCCGATTAATTGATTTTCGCTGAAGTCATAGCCATTCGGGTCGCTCGCTTTCAGCTGCTGACACTGCTGCACCGCCGTATCAGCATCCTTCTCCTGGATCGTCTTCATCATGACTTCCGCGATCGATTTCCGCTTCGCCAGCGTCACCGCGTGTTCCAGCATCTGATCCAGCGAGCCTCGAGGATAGAGCTTGCCGTTGTAAATCACCGCCCAGATCTTCTTGGTGTTGCTGATGTCGTCCAGCGGATTGGCGTACAGCAGCACCATGTCGGCGAGTTTACCCGCTTCGATGGTGCCCAGATCCTTCTCCCGTCCCATGAATCGTGCGGGGTTCAAGGTCGCAGCCTGCAAGGCTTCCATGGTTGAAAGACCTGCCTGTACCAGGAATCCCAACTCGTCGTGCAAGCTGAAGCCGGGAAAGATAAAGGGGTTCAGAGTATCCGTTCCTGCCAGCATTCCAACCCCCGACTGCTGCATGACGCCTACGATCTGGCGCTCCGTTTCAAACTCTTCCTTGGCCAGGGTGAACTGCTCCGGCGTTTCTCCGAAGAGATTGGACGGCTCCCAGCTAGCCTTGACGCTCGGCGGCATAAACCTCAGCCGCGGATCGCGGGCGAGTGCCGGATCGTCGCCGTAGCCCACCACGTGCAGCAGGGTAAGGGTGGGACACTGCCAGGTGCCATTGTTCTTGAATAATGTGAAGAGCGCGTTGGCTCGTTCCGGATTGTAGGTATTGAGCTGCGTTTGTCGAAGCGCTTCGACATGAGGTCCCCAGAAAGTCGGCTTTTGGGCGACCTCGTCGTCCGCCAGATCCGCCTGGGCCGCATTGAAGATCTCGTCTCGCTTGTTCGAGCAGGCCTCCAGAATACCCGTCATGTGCTCCATCGATTTCTGCCCGGCGCGTGAGGCCTCCTCGGCGGTCACCGACAGCGGAACATGGCCTTCAAACGGTATTCCCTGCTTCTTGGATTCCTCGGCGATGGCGAGATAGGCGTCGCGCGGGAGAAACGAGTACACCTTCACGAAGTCTGCGCCTTGCTGTTTGATCTGATCGACTGCCTGCCGCGCTTCGGCGGCATTCTTCACCGAGATTGAGTTCGGCCAAAAAGGCTTTGGCCCGTCCACAATCTCGCTGGCGATGTACATCCTCGGTCCCAGCAGCCGTCCAGCCTCCACCTCTTTGCGCCATTCATAGTGCTGCGGTGCACCCGACATAATGCGCACGCCAGTCACCCCATTGGCGATGAACAACCCTAGATAGTCCTGTTCATACCAGTGAACGTGCATGTCCCACAGGCCGGGAATCATGAACCTGCCATTGGCATCCACAACTTGCGCATATTTCGGGATCGGCGTTGCGTTGCTCTTCCCTACCTGAAGGATGCGATCACCGCTAACGATCACCGTCATGTCCGGCTTCGCCGCCGCGCTCGTCATATCGATGAGCGTCACATGAGTTAGCACCAGAGGTGTTGGTTCGTCAGGGGGCGCTTGTACGGCGGCTGCTTTAGCCCGGCGGGGCGGTGGTGAGGCGGGTTCTTCTGACGCTTCCTGAGCAACCAGACACGAAAGCAAGAAGGGAACAAGGAACAGGCCGAAGCTTCTTCTCATTGCTTACCCCCTCAATACCCGATCGCGCTTCCTTGAAGCTTGCGCGCCTCTCATTTTTTCGGTCTTCGGAATGAGTGGTAACCACTAATCATGCCTAGGTTTGGCCGCACACTCAAACAAAAAATATTGCCGGTGAACCCGGAGCCAACACCAGCCCTCCTGCCGCTCGACAGAGTCCTGCTTTGCCCGCTATGCAAGTGGTGGGCAGGATTTAAGCGGCGACATACAGACCCGTGGCTGAGCTATCTCTAGTTCGAGCTCTGGGAACTCGGCTTACTGCGCTTGGAACTGGGCTTGCTGTGCGACGTGTGAGCCGTCGTCGCCCAGTCCGAGAGCGCCTGCCACTGCGAGCAAGTGCCACCCGCCTGCTGCACGCAAACATCAAAGGTATAGACGGGATGAATCTCCCACCCCGACATTCGGCTGGGATTGTCGTGCGCCGAAAAGCCGGCCTCGCCGCAAATCTTGTGGTCGGCGTCATACATCAGCTGGCCTGAGACCCGCACCAGCGTCGTGTGGCCGATCTTCTGCAGATTGCTGACCGTCCAGCTTGTCGGCCGGTAGTGCGGAATCATCTCCGCGCTGTTGCTCTGGCATTCGGCCGTCGTGCCTGACTGCGGCACCAGCGCGATGTGGATATCGTTCGACGCTTCGTCATCGGAGACGTTGCAATTCACGCTCTCGCCGCCGGTAAGGTCGGCGTAATGCGCCTCCAGAATGTAGCCGACGAACTGCACGGCCGATCCTTCACCAAGGGCCGTAAAATCCGAGCGGCTTGAGGGCATATTCTCCCCATCCCATTGCGCATAACCCGGCAACGCCGCAACCTTGGCCTGCTTGCTGGCCAGGTCCTGTTGCGTGATCGTCGTGTAGTCCGTGCCTGCGCAGAAGTTGTTCTTCACCTGGTTCTGCAGCGCCGATCCTCCGGTCCCTTTGCCGGTCAACCCGCAGCTGCTGTCGATCGGATGCTGGGCCTCAATCGCCTGGAACGGATGGCATGTCATGGGAAAGCTCTGCTGTCCGGCCGCAACCGTCGCCAGCACTAGCGGGATCATCAAAGACCACAGCAACTTCATAACCGCCTCCTTGTCAGCAACGATGAAGTCTCGTGCCTCGTACCTTAGGGTACTCGCGCGCTCACCACTGGTACCATCCAAACGGCATAACCGTTCGGATCGCGGATGCTGGCGATCATCTGATCGAAATATTGCCTCGCCAGCTCCGCGTTGATCTGCGTGTATTCTCCAATCGGCTCTGCGTACCCATCGCGCCACGCGGTGATGATCGCAGCAAACGTCTCCCGAGGCACCCGCACCGTATCCACTATCACATAGTCCACCGTAATCGCTTCGAGGTGCATCGTCGACAAAATGCCGAAGGCGTTGCGTCCGATAAACAGATCGGTCCCGGTCTTGGCGCCGAAGTCGGCCGGACCGACATGCCAGAAGTCGCGGGGATCAAGGGCTCCACGCTGAAAATGCAACATCCCATAATCTTCGGGGATCAAGTGCAAATACCCACCGGGCCGCGTAACGCGCGCCAGCTCTGCGATGACCCTATCGGCGTGCGGAATGGAGTGGAGGACGTGACGGCAAACAGTGAGGTCGAAGCTGTGGTCGGCCGCAGCCAGTTCGAAGATGCTCTGATGCTCAAAGGAAAGCCGCGGCGACAGCTTCGCATATCGCGATCGCGCCAGCTCGAGATGAGCGTCGATGATGTCCACGCCCAGCACCTCAGCTTGCGGAAAAAGCTCTGCCAGACGCGATGATCCTTCTCCGGTGCCACATCCGGCGTCCAGGATACGGGGCGCCCCCGGCAACTCATAGCGGCGGAGCAACTCCACTTCCTGCGGCCAGATAGCCCGCGCCTGTGCGTCCAGTCCACGCACCATGGACTCATCGGCCATTTGCTTGGCTTGCGGGTTCAGGTCAGCCATAACTCCTCTGCCGTCACGATGCTTACTGCGCCGGCTCCGCGCGCTTCCATCTGCCGTCCGGAGTCCGCTCCCAGGAAACGCGGTGCATGTCGAGCCACGGGCCGACCGGCTCTCCTTTTCTTGGTTCCGAGCCCATGCGCAGTATGTTGCCATCCAGATCCTCGACCTGCATCTCATAGGCCCATTCGTAATTGGTTGGCCGATTTCGGATTCTCGCGCCCCTGACCCGGTACTCCTCATGCAGCACGTCGGCGTCGCCGACGCCTACCCAGATCCAGCTGCCGTGGTTTCCCTGGTCGCCTTCGCACAGCATGATGTGGCAGCCGCCACGTGAGATCGAAGCAAACGCGGTATCGCCGCCCCAGTCCACCTTGAAGCCCAGAACATCGACATAGTAGGCAAGGCTGGTCCGCATGTTTCTCACATTGAAAATTGGGCTGACACACTCAAAAGCGACGGCCCCAGCGGTGGCGGCTGCTGACATGCTTTGAAATCCTCCGCTCCGTATTATGCACGGCCCCTCTGTTTCGTGGAATCAATATAAACGCCTGCAACGCCGATCTTTCGCACCCTCTATAATCAGAGTTTTCCATCCTCCCGTCCGCAGCTGCGGGCACCAGGAAGCACTGTGGCACTCGATCAGAAAATCTACGACTTACGCAAAGACAAGCTGAAGCAGATCGAAGCGCTGGGGCAATCGGCCTATCCCTATCGCTACGAGACCACCCACTCGATTTCTCAGATCCTCGACGAATTCGCTCCCCGGACAGCGCAGGAACTGGAAGCGCCCAAGATCAGCGTCAGTGTTGCTGGTCGAATCATGTCGATTCGCGTGCAGGGCAAGGCCGGCTTCGCGCACCTGCAGCAGGGCGGCAAACGCCTGCAGATCTACGTTCGCCTCGACTTCGTCGGCGAGAAGGGATTCCAGCTCTACAAGCTGCTCGACATCGGCGACTACATCGGCGTGAAGGGCTATCTTTTTCGCACGCGGACCGGCGAGCTCACGATCCACGTCGAGGAGATCACGTTTCTGGTCAAGGATCTGCTTCCCTTGCCGGAGAAGTGGCACGGCCTGCAGGACGTGGAAACGCGCTACCGCCGCCGCTACCTCGATCTCACGATGAATCCCGAGGTGCGCGATGTCTTCATCAAGCGCGCCAAGGTCGTGCAGTCGATGCGGCGTTTCCTGGATGCGCACGGTTTCGTCGAAGTTGAGACGCCGATGATGCATCCCATCGCCGGTGGTGCGGTTGCGAAGCCCTTCATCACACATCACAACGCGCTCGATGTCGATCTCTATCTGCGCATCGCGCCTGAGCTTTACTTGAAGCGGCTGGTCGTCGGCGGCATGGACCGCGTCTACGAGATCAATCGCAACTTCCGCAATGAGGGCATCTCGACCCAGCACAATCCTGAGTTCACCATGCTGGAGTTTTACATGGCCTATGCGGATTATCACGACATGATGGACTTCACCGCCGGGATGCTGGCTCAGATAGCGATTGACGTGAACGGAACCGCGGTGGCGCACTTCAACGGACAAGAGGTTGATTTCGGAAATATCCAGCGGCTGACCATGCGCGAAGCGATCATCAAATTCTGGCCGGAGAATGCGGGCGCAAAGCCCGAGATGGACGATTTCTCCAGTTCAGAAAGAATCGCCGTGCTCATACACCGCTACAACGCAGCCAATCCGCACATCCCTTACGACCCCGCTGCGCCCGATGGTAAGACGATCGCCGAACTGTTCGAATTTGTCGCCGAGCCGCATCTGATACAACCGACGTTCATCTACGATTTTCCGCTGGCTATCTCGCCGCTGTCGAAGAACAAGCGCGAGCCGAAAGAGAATGCCGACTGGGTCGAGCGCTTCGAGATCTTTGCCGGAGGGTTGGAAATCGGCAACGCCTTCAGCGAGTTGAACGATCCCGAAGAGCAACGCCGCCGCTTCGAGCAACAACTGGGCGAGCGCGCCCGGGGCGACGAAGAAGCCCACCAGATGGACGAAGACTACATTCGCGCGCTGGCCTATGGATTGCCGCCGACTGCCGGCGAAGGCGTCGGTATCGATCGCCTCACCATGCTTCTCACCGATTCGCGCTCCATCCGCGACGTAATTCTGTTTCCGCTGCTTCGTCCGCTCAAGCGCGAAGAAGAGGAGGAATTGGAGGAGTCGGAAGAAGAGTCGAATAAGAGCTGAGGTGTCGTTGAACTAAGTGCTAAATGCCAAGTGCCAAATGCTGCTTCCAGAAAAACGCCCCTCTCGCGAGGGGCGGAACATTCAGGAGAGAAAAGAGAGAGTGAGATACGTCGCCAATCGGAACTATTTCGCCAGCAACTCGCGAACGCGCAGCCGCGCCTGGTGCAGACCCTGGCACGAGTTGTCCTCGCTGATGCCTAACAGGTTGGCGATGCGGGCATGATCATAGCGCTCCACGTCATGCATCAGGAAAATCATCTTTTCCGTGGCCGGCAACTGCACAACGGCGCGTTCTAAGTCGACACGCAGCGTGTTGCGGCGAACCGAGAGAATCCGCTCAGCAGGAGCGCACTGCAGCGAAAGGGGCTTGAAGTCTACGTACTCCCGCAATTCTGCGACCAGGGCACGGTCAATGTCTTCGTCGGAGGGCTCGTGGCTCGCCCCAAAAGCACGAGAGAAGGTCTGAATCATCAGCTCTTCTGCAACAAGTTCGTTGTCGGTCATCAAGAACGCCAGGGAGTATACCCGATGGCGGTTCAGCTCATAGATCTCGCGGTATCTGTCGACCTTGGATTGGAATAGGGTTGGCAAGTACTGGGCAAAACCTAGATTCGTTGCTTCACCAATACTGAGGCTCATCGATAGCTCCCTTCGAGTTAGGTCCCGCTGAACCAATTTTCACCTTCTGTCAGCGACACCTTAGTACTAAGCAATCAGCCTGCCCAAATCCGAATGGCAATCAAGGCTCGCGCTTGGCCTTCTCCAAGTGATTGGAAATAAAGCGGCGAACGCAAAGTACAAGAATGTGGATTTCGGCGTAGCCTTGAGGCTGGGAAAAGAGGCACCCGCGCAGGCGGGACATCTAGGTTTCGGCGTGCCGTAAATTGGCATTTCGATGCCATATGGGAGCGACGATCCTGGGTAATTTTTCTCAGGCTCTCGGCAATTCTGTCGGTCTCTGCCGATGACAAACCAGGTGCACGGAAATTGACTTGCTTACGCATCACCAGAGCTGTATACAATCGAACCTAAAATCGGCAGCCTTGATTGCCTCGGTTTCCTCGCCCTATGAACGACCAACGCATACTAGTGGTGGATGATGAGACTGCGGTTCGCGAAGTCATGTGCTCCATACTGTCGCAGGCGGGATATGATTGCCGTCCCGTTTCTTCCGCGCGCGATGCGCTGACTCTCCTGCGCTCGGCTGAAAACATCTCCATTGTGCTCTCCGACTTGATCATGGAGGGCGTGGATGGTCTGACCCTGCTGTCGCAAATGAAGGAACAGCATCCCGACATCCCGGTCGTAATGGTGACTGCCGTTCACGACATTTCCGTTGCCCTGGCGGCCATCCGCAATGGTGCCTACGATTACCTGCTGAAACCCTTCGAGAAGGAGCAGTTGCTGGCTATGGTGCGGCGAGCTCTGGAAACCCGCCGGCTTCGCCTGGAAAATCTGGCCTACCAGACGAAACTCGAATCTCTGGTTTCGGCGCGCACTGAAATGCTGCGGAAAGCGCTGGCCGATCTGGAACGGTCCTACGACATCACCCTTGAAGCTTTAGGTGACGCTCTGGACCTTAAGGACGCGGAAACCGAAGGCCATTCGAAGCGCGTGACCGCCTTTACCATCGCCATTGCCCGCGCCATGGAGCTGCCCCAGGAGCGGGTACGGGTAATCGCTCGTGGTGCCTTCTTACATGACGTGGGCAAGATGGCAATTCCTGACGCGATCCTGCGCAAGCCAGGCCGGCTCAGCGCCGATGAACAAGCCATCATGCGAGAACATGCTTCTCTTGGCTATCAAATGCTGCGCAAGATTCCTTTTTTGCATGAAGCGGCGGAGATTGTGTATTCGCATCAGGAGCGTTATGACGGAAGTGGCTATCCGCGCGGACTACGCGGAGACCAGATCCCCCTGGGAGCTCGAATATTTGCCGTGGCCGACACGTTCGACGCCATGACCTCCGATCGCCCGTATCGGGCGGCGCAATCCATCTCGTCAGGCCGGCGCGAGATCGAGCGCAATTCCGGCAAGCAGTTCGACCCCGAGGTGGTTAGAGTCTTCCTCGGCGTATCTGAGCGCATTTGGGCCGAGTTGAGAAGCGAGATCGAAAATCAAAGGATCGGCCGTCGCAATTAACCTTCCGGCTGGAAGGTCTCTTCGTCAGCTTGCTACGATTAGATTCGATTGTGGTGTGACCCTGACGAGGCGCGCCACCCTGAGGAATTCATATGGGCACAGTCCTGTCGGATGCCGAAGTGCAACAGGCCCTGCACCAGTTGCCCGGCTGGAAGAAAAATCACAATACCATTGAACGCGTCTTCCAGTTTGACAGCTTTGTGCAAGCCATGGAGTTCGTCAATCAGATCGCGGAAGCCGCCGAAGCGGTGAATCACCATCCCGACATCCTGGTCAGCTACAACAAGGTCACGTTGACGCTGCTCTCTCACGACTCGGGGGGCGTAACCCAACGCGACATCAAGATGGCTGCCAGGATTAACGATGTGGCGACGGCCTGAACCCGGCCGCCGTTTCGCGATCTACTGCACCCTATCGAAGACTGACAGATAGTTGGCTTTACCGCTGGGCTCCTGCGTCGTGCCCTTGAGCGTCAGCGTGTTTCCGTCTGCGGAGAGCTGGCCGGTACCGGTCTCGAGGACTGCCCCGGACTTGTCCTTCACCGTCCATTCCAAGGCTCCGCCCGACCTGGTATAGGTGATGGTGTTACCGATTTGACTGTTCCCATAGGGACGAGCTTTGCCATCGACTGGGCCATCGTAGGTCAAAACATAGGTCTTTCCATCAGCAGCAGCTCCGGTCAGGAGCCACTTGATGGCTTCGGGCTCGTCGGTCATCACAACCAGCTTCTCGTACTTCGGCGCCGGCATCTTCTCGTAAGAGGATTTTGCGACATTGAGCTTCCATGTTCCCTGAACCGTCCGGCTGGACGCTCCGTTCGCTGCGATCACCGCCAACGTCAGCAAGCATAGGCACAATCCCGTGACCAGGACTCCGTAACTTCTGCGACTCATTTCTTCTCCCGTCCTTTGCCAAAATGATTGGCTGCCGAATCTGCGTGCGAATCGTGACACTGTGGGCCGCCGTTGTCAACTGTTGAACCTCTACTTTACCCAGCAATCATCTTTGCCTGGCGAAATACCTGCTCGAACATCGCGGCCGTTAACTTGCCGGTCGCGGTGTTCTGATTCGACGGATGATACGAGGCCAGCAGCGTCACATTACTCGGCATTTCGTAGCTCGCGGCGTGGCCAAATTGGTATCCCGCGCGGCTTTGCACCACCCCTTTGCGCTTCAGAAAGCTGAGATACGCGTCGAATCCGATCCTGCCCAGCGCTACCACGACCTTCACATTCTTCAGCAGGCTCAACTCGCGATCGAGAAAGCTGGAGCAGTTCTGCAGCTCCGAGAGCAAGGGCTTATTGTCCGGCGGCGCGCAGCGAATCGCAGCCGTGATGTAGCAATCGATCAGCTTCAGGCCGTCGTCGCGATGCTCCGCATTCGGCTGCGAAGCAAATCCCACCTTGTAGAGGATCGGATACATGAACTTGCCCGAGGCATCGCCGGTGAACGGCCTTCCGGTGCGATTGGAGCCATGCGCTCCGGGCGCCAGGCCGAGAATCAATACGCGCGCCTTGGGATCGCCAAAGCCTGGCACTGGTCGCGCCCAGTATTCATGTTCGCGATAGGCACGGCGCTTTTCGCGTCCAACCTGTTCGCGATAGGCCACCAGCCGCGGGCATAGAGTGCAATGGACAACTTCGTCATTAAGAATCTGGAGAGCCGAAGGCATTACCTTTGATTGTAACGGCAGGCATCCCGACCGCTGACATAACTCCTTTGACATAACTCCTTGCCGCGCCGCCGTGTGACCCGCAAAGCATCCTTAGCACAGCAAAACTGCTTCTAACTACCAGCTTTCGATTCTGGGAAAGCGCAACGCAAAGGGGCAACAACAGTATGCTGATTATTCTCCTGGTGATTTTGTTGGTTCTGTCGATAGGATCCTACCCTGCATGGCCTTACAGCCGCGGCTGGGGCTACTATCCATCCGGTGGACTCGGGCTTGTCCTCCTTATCCTGGTGGTTCTGTTGCTCGTGGGGCGAATCTGAAGCATTGCAAGTAAGCTCATGAAAGATTTTGTCCCGCACCAGCCGGCGGTTATGTTCTGCTGTGTGCTGCTGGTTTGGCTGCTGACGTTCGCGCCAGTTTGCTCCGCCTATTCCGTTCTGACGCACGAAGAGATCATTGATCTGCTGTGGGACCAGCAGATCAAGCCTCTCTTGCTCGCGCGCTTTCCTAACGCAACACCCGAGGATCTGAAGATCGCTCACGCTTATGCCTATGGCGGCAGCGTCATTCAGGACATCGGCTACTATCCCTTCGGCAATGAGGTATTCAGCGACCTCGCGCATTATGTCCGTACGGGAGACTTCGTCCAGGCGCTGCTCAATGATTCGCAAGATGTGAACGAGTACGCCTTCGCGCTGGGAGCGCTTTCGCATTATGTCTCCGACATCAATGGTCATCCCTATATCAACTTGTCGGTTGGTATCGAATATCCGGAGTTGGCGCGGGAATACGGCCCGGCGGTACCGTACGACGTCGACCACAAGGCCCATATACGCACCGAATTTGGCTTTGACGTTCTGCAAGTTGCCAAAGGGCGCTATGCGCCCGAGGACTACCACAACTTCATCGGCTTCGAAGTCGCAACACCGCTACTGGAGCGGGCGTTCTACGAGACCTACGGCTTGAAGCTGGGCGATATCATGCCGAATGAGCAACTGGCAATCAATACCTACCGGCGGAGTGTGAGCGAGGTTATTCCGGAGATGACCAGGGTCGCCTTAGTGGCGAAGGGTGATCAGCTCCAGCGTGAAATTCCAAATTTCAATCGCCAGCATTTTCTTTATCACCTTTCCAAGGCTGATTATCAGAAATCGTGGGGCTCAGGCTACCAGCAACCGGGGCCCGGAGCCCACATGATGGCGGCGATGTTCAAAGTTGTTCCCAAGGTAGGGCCGCTACGAGCCATCGATTTCAAGGAACCGACCACCAAAACCGAGAACCTTTATTTCAAGAGCGTCGACCAGACGATCGACAAATACGGCAAGGCTCTGCATGACGTGAAGAATCGGCATTTGCAAACTCCGGAGATCAATCTAGACACCGGCACGCCCACCAAACGCGGCGAGTATCCGCTGGCGGACGCAACCTATCGCGAACTGCTGGACGAATTGGCTTACCAGCACTTCGCCCACCTCAGCCAGTCGTTGCGGCAAGATTTCATGAATTTCTATGAGGGCTTCGGTTTTCCGCCCGCGGGAACCCGTATCGACAAATGCGTAGCCGAGCGGTGGACAAAAACTTGGATTGAACTCACTCAACTGCGTTCCTTCGAAATACTGGACCAGTTCGATCAGCCGGGCAACGTGACTACCCCGACGCCCTCCACGCTAGCCACGGTTTCGTCTCTGTCGTGCTGGGAATAGCTTCTCCGGTGGATTTTCCAAACAACGCCGATCGCTCTTTGAGCCTCCAAGTTACTATGCTGCAGTTTGTGTGTGACTATTGCGGGAACATCAAGGGATCGGCAGAGGCTTGGATTAATGGACTGGCCGCAGAGAACGTTGGAACGCAAGCTGCTCGCCGGGAAGTGGTGATTGATCCTGCCTGGCGGTATGAGCGAGCCGTTGTGCCGTTGGCTGTCCATTTCTGTTCCATCGACTGTAAGAACAGCTATCTGGCGGAACTGTTCGACCGCCCTGCCTCGTTGCTCGAAATCGAGAGCGCTAAACCCAAACCTGGAAGAGAAGCTCGTCTCCTTCGCGCCAAGAAAAAGCCCGCGACGGGACCGGTCGAGAAGAGGCTAACTTTGCGAAAGAGGCGTTTGCGCTAGGTCGCAGCGACAGCCCAAAGCATCGTCCCTCCCAGCTTCAACTCCCCCAGCCGTTTGACCGCCCCGCAGCCCTCTCATAAACTGAAGATGGACGTGATCCCGGAATAGATAGCTTGCCCAATCCGGAGCACGTAGTTCTCCGTGTTCGCCCAGGCGTTAGCCGATCTCCGGATGCACGCTTGTTGGCAACCGCACTCAGTTTTCTGAAGGCACTTCCTTGACGACCGAAACAACTACGAAAGAAATCGACTCCTCTGAACCATCCAATCCTTGCCAGCGCGAGATCGCGGTAGAAGTTCCCGCCGACGTAGTGAGGACTGAGACCGACAACCTGGTCAACCGCTATCAGAAGCTAGCGCGCATCCCCGGCTTCCGCAAAGGCAAGGTGCCGGCTTCGATCATACGGCAGCGCTTTGCCGAAGACCTCAAGAGCGACGTCGTCGAGGCCCTCGTGCCTCGCTATTTCCGCGAAGAGGCAAAGAAGCAGAATCTGGCTCCGGTATCGCAGCCGCGGGTAACCGACCTGCATATCCAGGAAGGCGAACCGCTGCGATTCAAGGCCTCATTCGAGATCCTGCCCGAATTCAAGCTCGCCCCCTACGACGACATCCGCGTCTCCACCATCGATACCACCGTCACGGATGAAAACGTGGAGACTGCGCTCAACAACCTGCGCCAGCAGCACGCTACGTACAACGCGATTGAAGAAGATCGGCCATTGGCCGATGGCGACTTCGCCGTGGTTAGCTTCAACGGCACCCCGAAAGGTGGCGAGGCTGACGCCAAGCCAGTCGAAGTCGACGAGATCATGGTTGAGATCGGAGGGGAAAATACGATTCCAGAGTTCTCCGAGAACCTGCGCGGGGCCAAGTCAGGAGAAACGCGAACCTTCGATGTGAAGTATGCCGACGATTTTTCCGACAAGCGGCTGGCCGGCAAGTCGATGACTTACGAAGTTTCTGTGAAAGGGATTAAGACCCGGAGCGTCCCTGAGCTGACCGATGACTTCGCCAAAGAGCTAGGGGCGGAACTGAATACGGTCGACGAATTACGCAATCGGCTGCGGGAAAACATGCAGTCCGAGAAGGAGCACGAGGCGGCGCATCAGGGCAAAGATAAGCTGGTGGAAGAACTGGTCAAGCGCAACGACTTCCCCATCCCCGAGGCGATGTTGAACGAGCAGATTGATATTCGCCTGGAACGTGGTCTGCGGGCTCTGGCAGCTCAGGGCATGCGCACCGAGGACATGAAACGCATGGACTTCGACCGTCTGCGGACCGGGCAGCGCGAAGCCGCGTTGCGCGAAGTTAGAGCTTCGCTAATCCTGGGACAGATTGCTGACGAAGAAAAGATTGAGGTCAGCGACGAGGAATTTGATCGTGAAATTGAATCGCTGGCCGCGCAGTCGAAGCAGACGGTGGAGCAGGTGAGCGCTCGTTTGACGCAGGATGGTGGGCTGGATAGAATTCGGCATCGCCTCCGCAATGAAAAAACCTTAGATTCTCTTTACCGCAGGTCAGCATAGGGCGGCCTGCATTCCACTTTCCCTTCGACCCTCAGGGAACTGGTGCGTCCGGGAAAGCTCAAGGAGCTGCAAACAATGCTTGTGCCCATGGTGATCGAGCAAACCAGCCGGGGCGAGCGGGCCTACGATATTTACTCCCGCCTGTTACGGGACAATATTATTTTTCTCGGTACTCCTATCGACGACAACGTCGCCAACTTGATCATCGCGCAGATGCTGTTTTTGGAGGCCGAAGACCCGGAAAAGGACATCTCGCTCTACGTCAATTCGCCGGGCGGCTCGATTACGGCCGGCATGGCGATCTATGACACCATGCAGTTCATCCGGCCCGATGTCACGACCATCTGTATTGGTCAGGCGGCAAGTATGGCCGCAACGCTGCTGGCTGGAGGGGCGCCCAAGAAACGCTTTGCGCTGCCGACCTCACGTATTCTGATTCACCAGCCGCTGATGTCCGGCCTTTCCGGTCAGGCTACAGACATCGACATTCATGCGCGTGAGATCCTGCGCATGCGCGAGATCACGAATCAGCTGCTTTCGAAGCACAGCGGCCAGCCACTAGAGAAGGTGGAGCGGGATGTCGAGCGCGATTTCATCATGAATGCCTATCAGGCGAAGGAATACGGCATCGTGGACGATATTATCTTTAAGCACAAATAGGACAGTGCGGAGAGTAACTAAGGTGAAAAAATTTCCGTAACTGCTCCCAAAGTGGTATCGAGTATTGCACTAACGGAGCGTTGCGGAATAGGAAACTGTGGTTCAATAGGTTCCACGGGGCCAGAGACTTTGGGGAGGTTGCTGGTGGCCGACAACGGCAGCTTTCCGATGGGGCGAACGCCGCCCCTCCCGGATACGAACCGCCGGGGAAAGCATCGGGGACAAAATTCACTTTGCTAGCGTGCGCTGTAAAGGAGTTTTTGTGAGGACAAGGACCGGTTCCGAAGAAATATTGCGCTGCTCGTTTTGCCACAAGTCGCAAGACGCCGTCGCGAAGTTGATTTCCTCCCCCACCGATTACCCCCGCGCCTACATCTGCGACGAGTGCGTCGCCGTTTGCAATTCCATCCTGGAAGATGATCGTTCCGAAGCGCAACCTAACTCGACGCCCAGCCAGCTGCCAAAGCCGGCCGAGGTGAAGGCGTTCCTGGATGAGTACGTCATCGGCCAGCAGCAGACCAAAAAGAAGCTGGCGGTGGCGGTCTACAACCACTACAAGCGGGTTTACATGAACCGGCAGCGCGGAACCGATGTTGAACTAGCCAAGTCCAACATCATGTTGATCGGGCCGACCGGCACGGGCAAAACGTTGTTGGCGCAAACCCTGGCCAAGATGCTGGATGTGCCGTTCGCCATCGTTGACGCGACCACCCTGACAGAAGCCGGCTATGTCGGCGAGGACGTTGAGAACATCATCCTGAAGCTTCTGCAAGCTGCCGACGGTGACGTGGCCCGGGCACAGACTGGCATCATCTACATTGACGAAGTCGACAAGATCGGCCGCAAAGACGAGAACCCTTCCATCACCCGCGACGTCTCCGGCGAAGGCGTGCAGCAAGCGCTGCTCAAGATCCTCGAAGGCACGGTCGCCAATGTTCCGCCGCAGGGTGGACGCAAGCATCCTCACCAGGAATTCACGCCCGTCGACACTACTAACATTCTTTTCATCTGCGGCGGCGCTTTTGTTGGACTGGAGCGCACCATCGGTCGGCGACTGGGCAAGCGCTCCATGGGCTTCCGCACCGACGCCGCCAAGGAAGCCGCCTTTACCGAAAGCAACAAGCGCGATACGGAATTGCTGGCCCAAGTCGAACCGCAGGACCTGATCAAATTTGGACTCATCCCGGAGTTTGTCGGGCGTCTACCGGTGGTTGGCGTGCTCGGTGATCTGGATGAAGATGCTCTGGTCGAAATTCTGACCAAGCCGAAGAACGCCATCGTCAAGCAATATCAACGCCTCTTCGAATTTGAGAACGTCAAGCTGCGCTTCTCGGATGACGCGCTGCGTGCAATCTCGCGCGAGGCCATGTCCCGCAAGGTCGGCGCTCGCGGCCTGCGTATGATTCTGGAAGAGTTGATGCTTGACCTGATGTATACCTTGCCAAGCCAGAAACGTATCCGCGAGTGTGAAGTCACGCGAGAAATGGTGGAAAAGCGGAACGCCACCCTCGCGCTAATGGAAAAGGCGGGATAGAGGGATCGATCAGGATTGAGCAGGCGTAAGGCGGCTGATTAGCCGCCTTTTTTGCGATTGCACTGATCGTTTAGTACTCGGAATCCTCAGGCTCGGGCGGCTCGCCATCGTCAGGTTCGATGCCGAACTCCTGGCGTGGCTGTTCGTGAGGCAATTCGCCTTCTTTCCTCTTCAATCGAACCACGGTGATCTTAGCAAAGCCTTCCTCGAATTTCGGCGGCCGCAACTTTTGCGCCATACGCTGCATGACGTCTTCGGGAACGTTCCGTTCCCGCCGGTGATTGCGCTCAATGCAAACCTCGGGCGGCACATCGAAGAAGACGGCATGCGCCTCGTACCCGAAATCGTGTGCCAGCTTGATCCAGCTGCGCCGCTCATGCGGAGAAAGATTGGTCGCATCCAGATAATTCCACGGCCGGCGCGCCAACAGACGGGCGCGCAGCATGGAGCGCAGCGTGGAGAACACCAGATCCTGATAGCGCTGCTCGGTCACGTCATCGAACAACAGTATGCGGACCATGTCGCTCGACAACGGAAGAATGTTGTGACGCTTGAACCAGGTGCTCTTGCCGGATCCGGGAAGGCCGATGGACAATACCACCGCGCCCTTCGGCTGTCTGGCCGGCTGTGCTACCGGTGCAACAGGCTCGGCGGACTCCAGTGGAACTTCGGCCTCGGCGGCTTCGCCGGTTGGACCTCCCGGCCCAGGCAGCGTCGGCGGTTGCGCGGCTCCCGCCGGACGATTGCCGCGTCCACGGCGTCCGCGACGGCGGTTACGATCGCGCCGAAACTGTTGCGGCTGCGGTTGACCGGCCTCGCTCTCAGCAGCTTGACTTTCCTGCAATTCCGCCTCGTCCGGCTGAGCCTCGAACTCGGGTTGCTGATTCTCGCTTGCCCCGTACAACGGCGGTTCTGGGAACTTCGGCTGCAAAGGTGCAGGATTCTCTTGCGCGGGCTTCTCGGCTTGTTGCGGCTTGCGTCTCCGGCTGCGATCACGTGTCCATCTGCGCATGTTGCACTTGTAACACGCTTCCCTAGCTGGGAGCAATCTGGGCGATTCCCCTTTTGTGGCAGCAGGTGACCGAGTTTTGTGATTCATAACATTGCCTCGCCCTAGTCTGGGTGCTACGATTTTTTGTCCGGACACAGGATGAGCTCCCGGTTCTTCAGAACACCGCAGTCTGCATTTCAATTTCGCATTTCTTTAACGAGGTAAGAATGGCAATTAAAGTTGGTATCAACGGCTTTGGACGTATCGGTCGCAACATTCTTCGCACCGCCCTAAACGACTCCGACCTGGAATTCGTAGCTGTCAACGACCTCACCAATCCCAAGACTTTAGCCCATCTCTTAAGATACGACTCGATTCTTGGCAACCTGCCCAACCAAATCTCCGCAGGTGACGACTCGATCAGCGTCGATGGGAAAAACATCAAAGTTTTCGCCGAGAAAGACCCATCCAAGCTGGATTGGGAATCCGTTGGCGCCCAGGTGGTCATCGAAGCAACCGGAAAGTTCACCAAAGGTGAGCTGGCGAAACAGCACTTGCGCGGCCCGGTCAAGAAGGTCATCATCACCGCGCCCGCCACCAATGAAGACTTCACTGTTGTGCTGGGAGTAAATGAAGACAAATACGATCCGGCTAAGCACAACGTTATTTCCAACGCATCTTGTACCACGAACTGCCTGGCGCCCGTAGCCAAGGTGATCAACGACAATTTCAAGATCGTGTGCGGCACCATGACCACGATCCATTCCTACACCAACGATCAGGTCATCCTCGATTTTCCCCACAAGGATCTTCGCCGCGCCCGCGCCGCCGCTCTGTCGATGATTCCCACCTCCACAGGCGCGGCCAAAGCCGTCTACCTCGTGATTCCCGATCTCAAGGGCAAGCTAGACGGCTTCGCCATGCGCGTGCCCACACCCAACGTCTCGGTGGTCGACCTGGTGGTTTTTGTTGAGAAGAAGACGACGGTGGAGGAAGTGAACAACGCGTTAAAGGCTGCGTCGGAGTCGGGTCCGCTGAAGGGATACCTGGGATACGAAACAGCTGAACTGGTTTCGATTGACTATCGTGGCGATCCCCGCTCGTCCGTTGTCGACGCGCCTATGACTCGTGTAGTAGGTGGCAACTGCGTTAAGGTGATCTCCTGGTACGACAATGAATGGGGATACTCTTGCCGCGTACGCGACCTGATTCACTGTCTGGCCAAGAAGGGGATGTAAGACAGCACAGAAGCAGTCAGCACTCAGCACACAGCCAAGGCTGGAGTGCACATCTGCAAGAGCTGAGGAATGTGCTGAGAATAATGCTGACTGCTGATTGCTGGCTACTAACTGGCGACTGACATGTCCAAACTTTCTATTCGCGATCTTCCGCTGAACAATAAGCGCATCTTCATGCGCGTCGACTTCAACGTGCCGCTCGACGACGGCCGTGTCATGGACGACACGCGCATTCGCGAAACGCTGCCCACGATCGAATATGCGCTGCGCCACGGGGCGCGGCTGATCCTGGCATCACATCTGGGGCGGCCGAAGGGAAAGCCAAACCCGAAGATGAGTCTTAAGCCGGTTGCCGAGCGGCTGCGCGTGCTGATCGACGATGTGTTGCGCCGCGGCGAGAACGTCGGCTTCTCCCCCGACTGCATTGGCGTGCAAGCCGAAGAAATGGCCGAGAAGTTGGAGCGGAGCCAGACTCTGCTGTTGGAGAATCTACGTTTTCATCCCGAGGAAGAAGCCAACGATCCTGGCTTCGCCAAGCAACTGGGACGCCTTTGTGATTACTACGTGAACGATGCTTTTGGATCGGCGCATCGGGCGCATGCCTCAACCGAAGGCATTACACACTTCGTGGAGAAGAGCGCGGCCGGGCTGCTGATGGAGAAAGAGCTCGAATATCTGGGCAAGGCTCTGTCGCATCCGCAAAAGCCGTTTGTGGCGATCTTGGGCGGCGCGAAGGTCAGCGACAAGATCGGCGTAATCAAGCACCTGATGGGCAAAGTGGATACCTTTATCATTGGCGGCGGAATGGCGTATACGTTTCTCAAGGCGCAGGGCCATGAGATCGGCAAATCTTTACTCGAGGCTGACAAAGTCGATCTCGCAAAACAGACTCTGACCGAAGCCAAAGCGCGCAACATCACCTTCCTGCTCCCGGTGGATCATGTTGTCGCCGACAAGCCGGAGGCGGGCGCACGCGTCCGGCAAATCGGCGAAGGCGAACCGATTCCCGCGGATATGATGGCGCTCGATATCGGGCCAAAGACAGTTGAGCTGTTTTCGACCGAAATCGACGGCGCACGAACGATTGTGTGGAATGGTCCGATGGGTGTCTTCGAGATCGAGGCTTTTGCGAAAGGAACGAGGAAGATTGCCCAGGCGGTCGCGGAAAACGGCGCGGCGGTTTCGATCATTGGCGGCGGCGATAGCGTCGCAGCGGTGAAGGCCGCAGGCGTGGCCGACAAGATCACACATATTTCAACGGGCGGAGGCGCCTCGCTGGAGTTTCTGGAAGGCAAGAAGCTGCCGGGCGTGGAGGCGCTCAGCAATAAGTAGCCTTGGTTGGCGTTGGCATTTCTTGCATGATTGGCGGCCGGGATGGCTTACGACGAGGCCTGATTGCAACAAGAACTTCCGGAAACCCAGCCGGCGGCGGAGTAAAGTGCAGGCGTGAAACGGATTGCAGAGTCATTTGCGTTAATAACAGCAGTAGTTTTGTTGTTGTTGGCCACGCCAGTGGCATTTGCCATCAGCCCGACGTGGGCGAAGAAAGCCGTCGCGTTCCCAAGCCAATGCGATGCTGAGGCCAACCGTGCGGACAAGAACGCATCGCCGCGAACCGCACTCGCACCGCTGCCCACGACGACAGCATGCAAGCCTGCAAGCATTGCCTCACCCGACGGCAGAAGTAGAGTCGAGGTTGCTTACAAAAAAGTCGAAATCGAACCGGATTACTTTATTCTGCAGGCATATCTGCGCGTCACCACACCCAACAGGGGAACCCACGAAGCGGCTTTACCAGAGGGCTTCCAAAATATCGACCTCCTTTGGTCACCGGACTCTCGCGCCTTTTTTGTGAATGGCGGCAACGGCGGAGGATACTGGGGCTTTTGGGTGTATGTGTATCTCGCAGATGACCCCACAGAGCCTAGAGACATAACGGAAGCTGCCCAGCGCGACATGCTAAAGGAGTTTCCGCCTTGTAGAGCAGCTTATCCCAACGGGAAGGATGCAACGGGCTGCAAGGAGGGTAGCCGCGATATCGACGTAGTGACGTGCATGAAAGCCGAGGCCGACCCGAAATACAGTCCGGAATACAACATGACAGGAATTCATTGGGTTAATGCATCTACCATTCTGGTAATGGCCGAGGTTCCGTGTTCTAGCTCATACGGTGGCATCATGTGTCAGGTAATGGGCTACGAACTCGAGGTCCCCACCGGCCAGATTCTCAAACGACTTGACGCCAGAGAGCTGAAACTCCAATGGCAGAAGAGCATGGCATGGGACTTCCGAATCCCCGACCCTCCACTGTATTGCTTCTGAAACTTAGAATCCCATAATTCAACTTCTTGGCGAAAGATTACGGTTTTCTGACACGCGTTCATGCCTTTCCGCTCTTGTATTCGTCAAACGCCGCCAGGAATGTGTCGATCTCTTTCTTTCGCAGGTAATACGGGGTCGATAGCCGCAGCTTTGATGGCTCCCCGCCGCGAATTCTGATCTTCTTGGTCTTCCACATCCAGTCTTCCAGTTCCATGCGTTTGATGGGCGGGACATTCACAGTCGCGATGGCGCAACGCAGTTTGGGGTCGGGCGAAGTCCAGGAGATGGCACCACGCTTCACCATCGCTGCCAGCATGTAATCGCAGAGCTCGCGGTGGCGCTTCTCGATGCGATCCATGCCGATTGAATTCGCCAGCTGGATGGCCGCGCGCAGGCCACACAGCGACGGGACATTCGATGAGCCGATACGCTGGAAGCGTTCGGCGCGAATCGTCTTGTCGTCCCAGCCAGCGGTTGCAATGGTGTTCCAGAGGAAATCCTGAGCCTCATTGCGTACAAACAAGAAGCCCGAGCCTTTGGGCGCCTGCAGCCATTTGTGCGGGCTGGAGCTGTACATGTCGCAGCCGATGTCGTGCAGGTTGACTTGCATCATGCCGGTGACGTGCGCGCCGTCGACGGCGGAGATGATTCCTTTGGAGCGGGCCAGCCCGCAGATTTCCTTCGCCGGCAGTACGACGCCGGTAACGGTGGTGATGTGGCTGAAGAAGATCACGCGCGTGCGCGGCGTGATGGCGTCGCTGAAGAGGTTGAGCACCTGGGGCGCGTCCTGCACCGGCTCCGGCAGTTTCACCTTCTTGACCACAACGCCGTAGCGCTTGGCTTTGAGTTGCCATGGCTGCTCGCCGCCGGGATGCTCCTGATCGGTCATCAGCACTTCGTCGCCGGGCTTCATGTCGACGCCGTTGGCGATGTAACTGTTCGCCTCGGTCGCATTGCGCAGCAGCGCGATCTCGTCGCGCGAGCAGCCAACAAATGCCGCCAGCGGATCGCGAAATTCGTTCCACGGCCCGTAGCCCCAGATCGGATAGTCCTCGGGATCGGTCTCGTCCAGCTTCTCGGTTGAGGTGTATCCGTCGAAAACCGCGCGTAGCACCGGCGCGGGACTCGACCCGACCGTGCCGTTGTTCAGGTAGATCTCGTCTTCGGGGATGAGGAATTGCTTGCGCAGCTCGGTCCAGTAGCTCTCTTGGTCGCGGACGTAGAGCGTGGGATCGGGCAAGGCGGACGGGACATTCTGAAGTTGAGCAAGCAGATCGTTGCGAAAAGCGAGGACTGTGACAATTCCGGCGCCGGCAGTAAGGCTCGTGGATAAGAAGCGACGACGATCCAACAAACACCTCCGATGCTCGAAGGCGACATCTTACACAACCAGTTGTCGGTTGTCAGTTATCAGTTGTCGGCTCGGGTTATGCGCCTCTGTCGCGAAAACGAGTGAGCCGCACGGCGTCGCCTGCAGCGGAGTTCCGCGGAAGTGGGAGGGCAGCAAGTTGGCGGCAGCGTTGGAGCTACTTGGTTGCCACCCTCCACGGCGAGGCCTGGATGGGGGCAGTATCGTCGTCCTCAAAGGTCGGCTGATGTTCCGCGGGAAACTCCGCCGGCAATTTGTCCAGCAAGCGGGCACAGCGATTCCAGCGCAACATGGCGTCATCGTTCTTCGGCGGGCTGAGCCTCTCTGCTGCCTCGAAATGTTTCATGGCTTCGTGGAACATTACGGAAACTGAGTGCGGCGGCCGGCCGCTGCGCATTTGAGCTTTGGCGCGGCGCTCGACCAGCAGGCCGAGATGATACTCGCGCTCGTAGGGGTCGGTCAGCCGCTGAAAAACCTTCTCTGCCTCGACATAACGGTCCGTCAGAATTCCCGTGAATTGGTCGGTGATGGCCAAGCCGAGAATGCGAATTGCACGCTGGTTCTCCGGATCAACGGCAAGGATGTCGTGACAGATCGACTCCGACTCCTCCGGCTCGTTCAAGTTGCGATAGATCTCCGCCTTGGAGATTGCCTCCGGAATGCTTTCCTTCGAGATAGTCTTCAGGTTCAGCTCCACAAAAGCCTCCTATTCGTCTACCGAATGGTCCACAAGAGATACGCTGCAACGATGGTTCCCAGGGTTGCACCGCCGTAACAGAAGACGAAGATGACTTCATTCAAATGTTTGACTTTCAGGCCATCATAAAGCGTGTAGCGGAAACGATGCGCCCAATGAAAAAGCGGAAGTGAGCACAGGACGAAGAGGTAGATTCGCACCAGTGGCATGCGCACCAGCGACATCAGATTGTCGTAAGTCGGAGCGTGCAGCCAGCCAAGCGGAAATGCGAGTCCAAAGAGAAACAGCTGGACGGGAACAAAGAGCGCCGCAAGCATACCGCCGGCACTGAAGAGGATCCAGAAGAAAGCTTCGTTGGATTCGTGCTTCGCCATCGTCAAGCTCCACTATCGCAGAACCAGCCAGCAAATAAATACTGAGATTACGATCCAGGCCAGATAAGCCGGGCCGGCGATCATCGCATCCGGCAGCCGCTTGCCGCCCATCCGTACCGGCGTGGCGCTGGGCGCCAGATTGAACCAGGTGATGGTGTGAAACACCACGAAGAACAGGCTGATGACGTTCAGTACGATCACCGGGGGATTCTGCATGCTCTGGAGAAACTGCGCGTAGGCTTCGGGACCACTGCGCAAGGCGTTGATGAGCATCAGCGTCTCGACGACGAAGACCGCGACGAAGACGCTGCTCAGCTCGCGCAGAATGAACTTCAGGTAGTGCCGTTCGCCCAGCCACCAGTAGACCGATACTTTGGGCCGATACCAACGGGGATGAAACTCGGTGTACTGCGGCGGTGACTTAATCGTTGCCTGCCTGGCTACCGGCATCGCGACCTCTCGGTGTGACGAAGGACTTCAGCCAATCGATAACGGCTGCAATCTTGTATTGCTGGATGGCGCCCGCGGGATCCACATGCTTGGGACAGACGCGGGTGCACTCGCCGACGAAGGTACAACCCCAAACACCTTCGGGATGCGCCAGGGTTGCCGTGCGCTCAGCCGCGCCCTGATCGCGCGAGTCCATGTTGTAGCGCTGAGCTAGCGCAAGAGCGGCAGGGCCGATGAAAACCGGATCCAGCCCAACGACGGGACACGCAGCGTAGCACAGCGTGCAGTTGATGCACATGCTGAATTGCTTGTAGCGATCCAGTTGTTCCGGCGTCTGGAGGTAGGTGCCTTCGCTGAGCTGGTCGTTGGATGCGCGCATCAGCCAAGGTTGCGCCTTCTTCAGCTTCTGCATGAAGCCGCCGATCTCGGTGACCAGATCACGAATCACGGGAAAATAGCGCAGCGGTTCGACCCGAATCTTATTGCCGTTGCGCGCATAGCTGGAGAGGAATGTGGCGCAGGTGAGCTTGGGCTCGCCGTTCACCATCATGCCGCAACTACCGCAAATACCCATGCGGCACGACCAGCGGTAGGTGAGCGAGCCATCGACGTTGTCCTTGATGTGGTTGAGCGCGTCGAGCACCACCCACTCGCGCTTGACCGGCACTTCGTAGCTTTCGAAGTGGGGCTCGTGATCGCTCTCCGGCGAATAGCGGGCAATTTCTAAAACGATTTTGTCTGCCATCTTCAGCTCACCCGTTGCACTGCTTGAGCGTCTGGATGCTGCGCCTGCTGGCCATAAACTCGCTCACCCGGCGGCCAGCGCTTAATCGTTACCGGCGAATACTCCACCCGCGCGCTGCCGTCAAAGTTGCGATAGAGCAGCGAGTGCGCCAGGAACTTCTCGTCGTTGCGCATCGGGAAGTCCGTGCGCTGATGCGCTCCGCGCGACTCGGTACGATGCATGGCCGAGGCCACCATCGACTGCGCGACATCGAGCATGAATCCCAATTCCAGCGCTGATTCCAGCTCGGTGTTGAAGGTGTGGCTGCGATCGTCGAGGTTGATGTCCTGGTAGCGTTCCTGCAGCTCCATGATTTTGTGCAGGCCTTCGCGCAGCAAAGATTCCTCGCGATAGATTCCGGCACTCTGCTCAACGGTCGTCTGCATCTCTGTGCGAATGGTGGCGATGCGTTCGTGCCCACCGGTCTTGTTCAGGAACTCAGACTTCAGCCGGTTCTCCTCGTCGGCGGCTTGCGCCAGCACTGCACCGTTGCCGATTTCCTGCTGCGATGCAAACTCTGCCGCGGCTTTACCGGCGCGATTGCCGAACACCAGGCATTCCGGCAGGGAATTTGATCCCAGCCTATTGGCGCCATTCAGACTGACGCACGCTACTTCCCCGGCGGCGTACAGGCCGTGGAGCGGAGTCGCACCGTGGATGTCGGTACTGACGCCGCCCATCATGTAGTGAACGACGGGGCGAACCGGAATCAGTTCGCGAACGGGATCGATGTTCTGGTATTTCTGGCAGAGTTCGCGGACGAACGGCAGCTTGGCGTTGATCAGCTTCTCGCCAAGATGCCGCAAATCGAGATGAACAACCGGGCCATAGGGTGTCTCTGTGGTACGGCCTTTGTAATGCTCATGGACAAATGCTTGCGACAAACGATCGCGAGGCCCCAGCTCCATGCAGCGCAAGACTGGCTTTGGCTCCGGCTTTCCGAGGTTGTAGTCCTGCAGATAGCGGTAGCCGTCCTTGTTGAGCATGTAGCCGCCCTCGGCGCGGGCGGCTTCAGTGATCAGGATGCCGGTGAACGGTAGGCCGGTGGGATGGTACTGCACGAATTCCATGTCTTTGAGCGGCGCGCCCGCGCGAAAGGCCAGCGCCATGCCGTCACCGCTCTTGATGTTTGCATTCGTCGTAAAAGGAAAGACGCGGCCGCAACCACCGGTGCACAAGATGACGGCCTTGGCCAGGATCGCCTGAATCCTTCCCGACATCAACTCGATGGCAACCACGCCGCGCACGACGCCGTCATCGACCAACAGCTTGGTAACAAACCACTCGTCGTAGCGCGAGATCGGCTGATATTTGAGTGTGGTCTGGAAGAGCGTGTGCAACATGTGGAAGCCGGTCTTGTCGGCGGCGAACCACGTGCGCATTTTCCTCATGCCGCCGAAGGCGCGGACGGCAATGTGTCCATCAGGTTCGCGATTCCACGGGCATCCCCAGCGCTCCAGCTGCGCCAGCTCCTGCGGCGCTTCGGCGACGAAAGCTTCCACCGCATCCTGATCGCTGAGCCAGTCGCCGCCCGAGACGGTGTCGTAGGCGTGTTCGTCGAGGCTGTCGTCGGGCTTCGCCACTCCCGCTGCGCCACCTTCTGCCGACACAGTATGGCTGCGCATTGGGTAGACTTTGGAGACTACTGCGATGTTGAGCTTGGGATTGACTTCGGCCGCGGCAATCGCTGCGCGCAATCCCGCTGCGCCGCCTCCGATCAGGAGGACATCATGCGAGGAAGCTTCCACACTCACCCCAGGGCTTCGGCCGGCGACGAGCGCGTCGCAGCTTCGCCAAACCCGCACATTCTCCTCCCCCCGGAACTGAAAAGCAAATGGAATCTGATGGACTGTTGTCGCTGAGAGGTTGCGACCATAGGGTGAATCCGCAGCTTTTCCGACAAGCGCTTTCGCGCTGCTGTACGTCAACACGTTTTGCCAGTTGCATTGGGCGGACATCTTGATATATCTTTCACGACTCAATCACAACGCCAATCTGCATTTCACTCGCGGGCGTCAGCTGCTGGTTTAGCCGAACGCACTGCGCAACGCGTTTGCACGGCTGTCTGCGTAGTTAAAACCGTAACGAAAAGAGCCGATGACCAAAACCCGGGTACTGTCCTTCCTTCTGGCGTCCATTCCCTTCCTCGCGATTTGCTTCTCGGTGCCCTTGTGGGATCGGGTCTATCCGCTGGTGCTGGGACTTCCCTTCAATATGTTTTGGCTGATCTCCTGGATACCGCTGACTAGCCTTTGCCTGTGGGGCCTGTACCGGCTGCGGGTGAATGACGCATCCGGCGAGACGTCCGCAAAGAAGGATGGCTCGCAATGAAGCCCACTGCGATCGCGTTACCTATCATCTTCGGGATCATTCTGGTGGGCGCCATCACGGGAGTTTATGCCGGATTCCGAAGGCAGATGAATCTGGAGCAGTGGACCGTTGCGGGACGGGGCTTCGGGCTCATCCTCATCTGGCTGCTGATGGCGGGCGAGGTTTACACGACGTTCGCGTTCCTCGGCGCTAGTGGCTGGGCGTATTCGCGCGGCGGACCGACGCTGTACATCCTCGCGTATCTCACCCTTGCCTATGTTCTGTCGTTTTTCGTTCTGCCGCGGATCTGGGAGATGGGGCGGAAGTTTTCTCTGCACACGCAATCCGACTTTTTCCGCCAGCGATACGACAGCCAGTTGCTGGCATCAACGGTCGCTATTGTTGGTGTGCTTTTCATCATCCCCTACCTGCAACTGCAGCTTACTGGGCTCGGGATCATCGTCCAGGTTGCGAGCTTCGATGGCATCAGTCGCTCCCTCTCGATCACCATTGCATTCGTGATCGTCGCGGGATTTGTGCTATCGAGCGGTATTCGCGCGGTGGCCTGGGTGAGCGTGCTCAAGGATTCCCTGATGTTGCTGGCCGCATTTATCCTCGGCATTGGAGTTCCCTATCACTATTTTGGCGGGATCGGGCCAATGTACCGAACCCTGGTGCAAACCAAAGCGGCGCATCTCACAATGCCGGGCAGCACTGCGCATATGGGTCACAGCTGGTACATATCGACCGTCCTGCTCACTGCCATCGGGGGATTTGTCTGGCCTCACACGTTTGCTTCGATCTTCACCGCCAAGAGCGGCGACACGTCGCGGCGTAATGCCGTGATCATGCCGCTGTACAACCTCACGCTGCCCCTGCTGTTTTTCGTGGGCTTTTCCGCGATTCTTGTTTTGCCGGATCTGAAGAACGGCGATATGTCTTTGTTGTTGACGGTGCGACAAACGTTCTCGCCCTGGTTGTTGGGGCTGATTGGTGGTGCGGGCGCGCTCACCGCAATGGTGCCGGCTGCAATCCTGATCCTGACTGCCGGAACCCTGTTCGCCAAGAATTTCTTCCGCCCGCTGTTTGCACCGTCGATGAGCGATGATAGGGTCGCCAAAGTGGCCAAGCTGATGGTGGTGGTGATCACCGGTGTGGCGATGTACTTCGCCATCTACAGCTCGACCACGCTGGTAGGACTCTTGCTCTTCGCCTATAGCGGAATTGCCCAACTCGCTCCTGGCGTAGTGCTCGGTCTCTTCTGGAAGCGTGTGACCACAGCGGGCGTTATCGCCGGGCTGGTCACCGGGTTGGGTGTGGCAATGATTTTGATCTTCAGCAAGCATGACCCAGCACTGGGGCTCAACGCCGGGTTCATTGCCCTTTGTTTAAACTTGGTGGTCACAGGTGCCGCAAGCCTGGCGACGGTTCAGCAGCCAGACCACTTCGAGGAGCAGATCAGCAGCATTGCCGCTACGCAAGCCGTCACTTAGCCGGCAAGCGGATCGGGGACTAAAATATTCAACGGATTTGCAATATACGACCGCCCGGCCATGGACGAAACAACGTGGCAGTTCCGGAACTATCGCAGGTATCTTGAACAGAAAAAGCTTGTTTCCGCACGCGAAGCGGTTCAAAATTATCAATCACGCGTATCAAGGCAGTCCCCCTCAACAGTAAGGAGATTTTGAGATGATGTTCGGGTATACCGTTCCCCATTGCCTGCGCGCCGCAATATCGCGCCAGCAAAAGTTCGCGATCCCGTTCCTGTGTCTGATCGTCGGCATCCTGGTGGTAGTACCATTGTCGGCTACAGTCTTTCCCGGTGAGATTATTCCTAGCAGCGTTTCGGCGACTGTGAGTAGTACCTATGATCCCGTAAATGGCTACTCGGTGACGTTTCAATGGCAGACCCACCACGCAGGAAACTCAATCGTAATTATCGAGAATGACCAGGACTACCAACAGGGTAGCAACTCCTCTTCCCGGCAAATCGTTCAGAACGGCTACACTACCAACCATCTGGTCGTTGTGGATCATTTTCCCGCTTATAGTCAATTTGCGACATGGGGCTACTACGTGGCCAGCCAGGTAGGCGTTGGACGATGCAATGCCATCACCGCCGAATGCACCGCAGCAGCGTCCTATCCGGGACCACCGACCGCGGCCTGCGGTTCGCCACCGGTGAACGGTTGTGGAGGCACGTACCTGACGTTCACGTTGCCCACCAATCCGACGAATCTCAACGGGCCCTTGGCGTTCACCATGTGGCCGGTGGGAGGAATTAACGTCTATCAGGGCGATCCTACCCAGTCTCCAGCGTGTACGCCGACTTCTAAAGCTTCCCGCGAGTGCAACGATCTCTACGTCGCTATGCAGGCAAATCTGATGAGCGGGCCTTTAGGGGCCGTGGTGCAGATGCTGAACCCGGTGATCACGGACCTGGACACCGGGCAGATCGTGACCAACAACACGATTACCGTACAGTATCTTTGCGGGCTTGATGCACCCTCCAATCCACCGCCAATGGGATGGGATGGTGATTATTTTACCGACGAAGCCTGTTCCAATGCGACAGTTTACAGTTCCAACTCTACCCTGCGAATAAGAGCAAATTCTCAAGCCGTGCCGGGACATTATCAGTTTACCGGAAGCTTTCAGGGCCAGTTGAATGGTCAAAATACAGGTAACCCGGTTGCCATATCCTACAATTTCAATGTGTTGCCTACTGCCACTTTTACTGCAACTCCACCTACGACTTTCCCGGCCATACCCGGGATCTCTACCTGGCAAACTAACATGATTAATCCAAGTTCCCCGGCAAGTTCGGGTGAGTTTTGGTGCACCAATATCGTCGACACCAATCCATGGTGGAGTCTGGATAACGGCAACTTCTTGGGACGGTTCGATATTCCAGCGAGTGTTTACTTTCAGGCGTGGAACTATGATGGCGGTCGCGTCTATCAACAGATTGGCGACTATCAATACTATGTTTTAGGTACTGACAATCGTGCTCACTGGGACCGTTGCGCACAGCTAGCGTTCGAGCCGTACAAAGACACGATGATCGGGACTAAGGCAGGCATTGTGACCGAGCCAAATCAGTTCCCCTATGGCCTGGCGATGAACTTCCTGCGCACGGGAGACACAACGGACCAGCAGGCCGTGAATTACTTGGCCACCAACGAGGCCTACGATGTCTACTACAGCGGCAGCGTCTACGCGGAGAGCGTTCGCGTAAGCGCCTACATGATGGACGACCGTCTGGCGGCGGAAATCGACGGCGCCCACCGGGTTGTGCCCTTCATGCTGCGCGGCGTGGACGTTATGCTCGGCTATCTAGACCAGAGCTACAACTTGAGTCTGAACAATCCCAACCAGCAGGAATACAATATTCACCCCTTCATGCTGGGTTTAGCGATGGAAGCTCTGATTACTTACTACGAGCTGGACCTGGCCGAGGGAAACACGCCGGATGCCAGAATTCCTCTCGAAATTAAGAAAACTCTCGACTGGTTGGAGGCTACCCAATACATTCACAAAGCCCACACCTTTGCCTACGGAGCCTATGACTATCCCGAAAATCCGGCACTGGTAGCAGGCACACTATTCGATGCTACTGAGCTAAATGACCTGGTAGCTACGGCGTGGGCTTGGTATTGGTATAAGACGAATAACGCCACGTACATGAACCAGGGTGACGACCTGTTCCTGCATGTGTGGGATAGTGCCCAGGGCCAGAATAGCGGCGGAGGCAATGGCTGGACGTATTCGGTGAAAGAGTTTAACCAAGTATATAAGTGGAGCTTCGACTATGTGCGCTGGAGATCGGGAGAAAATCCGAATGGCACTATGCCACCGGTTGAAACCGTTTTGCCGGCGGCCAATCCCTGCGACAACCAGTCAAGTCCTTGCAACGCACCCTGGACGGACTACACCACGCCAGTTCAGTTCGAATGGTTAGCCGGAGCCGGCGGCAACCAGCCGTCCATCACTCCGGTGCTCACGCCTCCTGTTGCCAGCTCTACCACGGCGAACTTCTGGTTGAACGTCTTTAAGCCCAACACGACGATGCAGGTGTGGTATGGAACGACGGAGCCTCCGCAGTGCAACCCGCAGGATCCGCAGTCACCCTACTGCATGCAGCCGTTTCCGAACTTCGGATTCCTGACGATGCTTCAGGACAGCTACGCCTCTTCGTCGCAACCCGTGACTTGCTTCCAGGACTCGACAGCTGTGAGCCAGGGGATCTACAACATCTATGACTGTACAGTGACTCTGACAGGGTTGACACCGAACACCACGTATTTCTGGCAGACCTTGACCACGGATTCGTTGGGGAACATGGCAGCCTATAACGCCAGTGCCTTCACGACTCTTCAACAATAACTAAGAGGAGCGAACCAGGCTAACGAGTTGGACGGATCTGTCGTGTAATGGATCCGTCCAACAGAACCTCCGCAGCTAGCAAAAGTCAACCAACAAAGAAATCGCCTGCAGCTTAGGGTCAGAGATACGCAGCGCTGAGGCGTTACTCTGTTGTTCTACCGCAGCAGCGCCGTCATGTGATGCGAGCCTTGTGCAATCCCGAGCGACCAGTTCACTGCGTTGATGAAGAAGTTGGGGAAAAGACCGATGCCGATTGTTCCGATAGCCGTGATGGTCAGCGCCAACGTCATCGCGGGACTGATCCGCACCGGCTCGGCCTCGACCGGCTGCCGCATCAGCATGGCATTGGCAATGCGCATGTAGTAGTACAAACCGATGACAGCGTAGAGCACCGCAATGGCGGCCAAGGTGTAGTGGCCCGTCTGGATGAGGCTGAGGAAGATGAAGTACTTGCCCCAAAAGCCCGCCAGTGGCGGAATTCCGGCCAGCGATAGCAGGAACACCAGCATCAGGATGGCTTCGGTGGGAGCTTTGAAGTACAGCCCGGCGATGTCGTCGATCTCGTCGCCGATGATGTTGCGGCGCCGCAGCGAAGTGATCACGGCGAAGGCGCCGAGATTCATAAACGTGTACACCAGCAAGTAAATCAGGATGGCCATGATGCCGGTGGAGTTGGTCTGGCCATCGCTGGCAATGAGGCCAAGTAGCATGTAGCCGACGTGCGCTATCGACGAATAGGCCAGGAGCCGCTTCAGATTGGTTTCCGTGATGGCTGCGAAGTTGCCGACCGTCATGGTCGCTATGGCGACGAAGATCAGCATCGGCACGTACATCGACCGCAGCGGATACAGTCCGAAGAGGAAGACCCGCAGTAACATCGCCCATCCTGCAGCTTTGACGGCGACAGACATAAAGCCAGTGATGCTGGTCGGCGCGCCTTCGTAGGCGTCCGGCGCCCACTGATGGAAAGGCACAGCCGCGATCTTGAAGAGCAACCCGGTAGTGGTCGCAAGCAACGCGAAGATCACGACCGGATCGTTCGGGCGCGTGGCGATGATCTGCTGCAAGCCGGCGGCGATTTTGCCCAGGTTGGTCGTGCCTGTCAGGCCATAGAAGAGCGAAAGGCCGTAAGCGAAAATTCCAGAAGAAAATGCTCCCAGCAGGAGATATTTCAGCGCGGCTTCGTTGGAGCGCTTGTCACGGCGCAGGAAGCCGACGAGCACGTAGGTCGAAATCGCCATCAGTTCCAGGCCGATGAACAGCAGCACGATGTCATAGCCGGCGGCCATGCACATCATGCCGACGACTGAAAACAGCATCAAGGCGTAAAACTCGCCGTGGTTCTCGTGCTCAACTTCCAGATAGTGCATCGACATGAGAACGGCGATCGCCGCGCCCGCCAGGAAGAGATAGAAGAAATAGAGGGCGAACGGATCGACGAGCAGTGTCCCCATGAAGCCGGTGTCGACAAAGCCCAGGCCTTTGTGCTGCGCGAGGTGATAAGCCCAGTGCAGCTTGCCTACGGCCGCGGCAGAGAAGGCCAGGCCAATGAGCGCGATGATTGCGTTGACGCGCTTCCATTGCTTCGGCAGCAGCAGGTCGATCATCAGGATGCCGAGCGCAAACAGCGTCAGCAGGAGCATCGGCAGCGCAAGCAGGTAATCCGTGCTCGAGAAATATTGTGTGAGCGAGGTGGTCACAAGATCCTCACTTCGTGTTAGCGAGCGCCAGTTGTGCGTTCGCGGTGTTCATGTCTGCCGCCGGCTGAAGCCGGCTCTGGTTTGTAATGGCTGATCCTGACGCGGACCTGAAGGTCCGCACTACCCCTTCCGCTGCCTGACGCCGACTCGACTTCAGATCGGTGACGCGTGACGCGGGGCTAACACCCTGCACTTTCGCCGGCGCCTTAGTCGGCTCAGGTACCGCAGCCGGCGACTCCGACTGCGTAGGAGTCGGCTGCGTAGCCAAGACCGGCTTGTTGGCATTCAGTCCGGGATAATCCGGCCGCACCGTCGCCACCAGGTTGTTCACCGGCGTCGACAGAATCTGGAAGAACGGCTTGGGATACAGGCCAATCCAGAAAGCGATTGCGACGAGCGGAATGAACGTCGCCAGTTCCCTGCCCGACAGATCCAGCAGCTTCTCGTTCTTCGGATTCTCCACCTTGCCGAAGAAAACGCGCTGGTAGAGCCACAGCAGGTAGGCCGCGGCGAGAATCACACCCGGGACAGCCCATGCGGCCCAGGCCTTGTTCTCCATAAACGTGCCTTGCAGGATGGTGAACTCGCCGACGAAGCCGTTCAGCAGCGGCAGACCCATCGAGGACATGAACATGATCAAGGTGATGGTCGCGTAGACCGGCATCACGTTTGAGATGCCGCCGTACTCGGCGATCTCGCGCGTGTGGCGGCGCTCGTACAGAATGCCGACGATCAAGAAGAGTGCGCCGGTGGAGATGCCGTGATTGATCTGCTGCAGCACCGATCCGCTGAGGCCCAACGGGCTCAGCGCGAAGATGCCCAGGGTGCAAAAGCCTAAGTGGCTGACGGATGAATACGCCACCAGCTTCTTCATGTCCTTCTGCATCAGCGAGACCAGCGCGCCATAGATAATGCCGATCAGGGACAGCGTGATCATCAGCTGGCGAACCCACGGCGTCATCGCCACCGCAGGAAAGAACGGCAGCGAGAAACGAATCATGCCGTACGTTCCCATCTTCAACAGAACGCCGGCCAGAATGACCGAACCCGCGGTGGGGGCCTCGACGTGCGCGTCGGGCAGCCAGGTGTGGAACGGGAACATCGGCACCTTGATCGCGAAGCCGAGGAAGAAGGCGGAGAACAACCAGATCGCCGCGTGGCCGCCGATCTTCGGCGCCGTGGCGTAGAGATCGGGCAGGTAGAAGGTGTACACGCCGGTCAAGGTGTGGTGATGGAAGTACAGAAACAGAATGCCGAGCAGCATCAGCACCGAGCCGAACAGGGTGTACAGGAAAAACTTGATCGCCGCATAAAGCTTGCGCGGGCCGCCCCAGATGCCGATGAGCAGATACATCGGCACCAGCATCGCCTCCCAGAAGACGAAGAACAGGAACATGTCGTTGGCCATGAAGACGCCAAGCATGCCCGTCTGCAGGACCAGGAACCAGATGTAGTATTCCTTCACGCGATCCTGGATGGCGTTCCACGACGACAGGATCGAGATGGCGCCGAGCAGAGTGGTCAGCATGATCAGCAGGAAGGAAATGCCGTCGATGCCGAGCACGTAGCCCGCGCCGATCGTGGGGATCCAGTTGTTGGGTGCGCCTTCGACGAATTGGAAGCCGGCGCGCTCCTTCAGTGCCCAGAACCACGGAATCAGCGGCAACGAGACTGCGAACCCGAGAAACGCGAAGATGTTCGCGACCCAGCGGATCGCGTTCTTGTTTTCCTTCGGCACCAGCAGCAGGAGGACGGCTCCCACCAGGGGCGTAAATAAGACGATGCTTAAGATGTGGTTGTACATTTTTTGTAGCTCTCAGCTGTCAGCTATCAGCCGTCAGCTTGTAAATCGCTTTTCGCCCTTCGCTCTTCGCCAGAACAACTCAATCTGGGCGAGGCGCTTCAGTACCGAGTCGAAGGACCTCTATAAAAGCAAACGCGCTATGAAAGAACCTTCGGTCGCATCGGACCTAACTGGCCACTGGCCACTGACCACTGGCCACTGCTTTGTCACCACTTCACGACGTAGTACAGAACAAACCCCACCAGTCCGCCGACCATGACCAGTGCGTACCATTGCACCAGTCCCCACTGCACCAGTCGCACGGGGTATGAAGCGAGCCGCGTCACGATGGCTACGCCATTCACAAAGAGGCCGTCGATGATCCACTTGTCCCAGAGATTCGAAAGCGTGCCGCTCATGCGGGTCATCCAACCGGCGCCGTTCACGGTGCCGTCGATGACTTCAGCGTCAAATTTCCACAAGCCTTCGCCCAGGCCCATCGCTCCCAGCCGCACACCGCCGATCTTGGCGCGACCGGTGATGATCCAGTCATAAATCTCGTCCACATACCACTTGCGGAAGAGCGTCTTGTAGAAGCGGGGCACGACTTCCTGGATCGGCTCCTTGTAGCCCTTGTCGGCCTTCTTATAGGCGCGCTGCGCCAGGAACCAGCCCACGAGCGCTGCACCCACCGAAGCAAACATCAGCGTGTATTCCATCGGATCGGTGTGCTCGACCTGCTGCTCGCCGGCGGCGAGCTGAGCGGTTTCGCCCTGCTCCTGCAGCACGACCGCTTCCTTCGCAAATACCGGCTCGAGGAATTTTTCGAAGCGGTTCGAGCCGCCAAGGCTGTGCGGCAATCCCAGGAAGCCCGCGCCCACAGAGCAAATCGCCAGAATCACCAGCGGCACGGTCATCGTCTTGGGCGATTCGTGAATGTGGTGCTCAACCTCGTGGCTCATGCGCGGCTTGCCGAAGAACGTCAAGTAGATCAGCCGGAACATGTAGAACGAGGTCATCAGCGCGGTGAGAAACGCGATGTACCACAGGTAGCGATAGGCGCCGCCTTCGCGCGACCACGTCTCCCACAGGATTGCGTCCTTCGAGAAGAAGCCGGCGAAGCCGGGGATGCCGGAGATGGCGAGCGTCGCGATCAGCATGGTGCCGAAGGTGGTCTTGATCTTTTTATGCAGGCCACCCATGAACTGCATTTCCTGCTGGCCGCTCATGGCGTGAATCACCGAGCCGGCTCCGAGGAAGAGCAGCGCCTTGAAGAATGCGTGCGTGAAGACATGGAAGACGCCGGCAGCGAACGCTCCGACGCCAAGCGCCAGAAACATGTAGCCAAGCTGCGAGACGGTCGAATACGCCAGCACGCGTTTGATGTCGTTCTGTACCAGACCGATCGACGCGGCAAAGATTGCGGTCAGGGCGCCGATGATGGCAACGGTCTTCATCGCATTCGGAGCGAGGACGAAGAGCGCGTTGGAACGCGCGACCATGTAGACGCCGGCGGTGACCATCGTCGCCGCATGGATCAGTGCGGAGACCGGCGTGGGACCTTCCATGGCATCCGGCAGCCAGACATAGAGCGGAAATTGTGCCGACTTGCCGCAAGCGCCCACGAACAGCAGCAGGCAGGCGGCAGTTATGACGGGATCGCCGATGGCGAAGCGGCCACTACGCGCCAGATGATTGATCGTGCTGTACTGCACCGAACCGAAGTACCAGGCGATGGTCAGCATGCCGAGAAGAAATCCGGCGTCACCAACGCGGTTGACGATGAAGGCCTTGTTCGCTGCCGTCGAGGCCGAGTGGCGCTGGAAGTAGAAGCCGATCAGCAGATACGAGCACAGGCCCACGCCCTCCCAGCCAACGAACATCAGCGCGTAATTATTGGCGAGGATGAGCGTCAGCATGGAAAACATGAACAGGTTCAGATAGCCGAAGAAGCGGTAGTAGCCACCCTCGTGCGCCATGTAGCCCATCGAGTAAATGTGGATGAGCATGCCCACGCCGGTCACAAACAACAGCCAGATCGAGGAGAGAGGATCGAGCAGGAAGCCGGCATCGGCGCGAAACGCGGCCGAACCGCCATGCGTCGGATAGCTGAGCGACTCGGTTCCGGTGCCGAGCCAGGTGAACATGACCTTCTCGAAAGGCTTGCCGGGGTGCGCGGCCGAGTATCCCGTGTATTGCCAGACCGCCAGGCAGGCCCACGCAAATGCCAGCACCACCATGCCGACGCAGACGCCGTTCACCGCCGATTTGGAGAGCTTGCGTCCGAAGAAGAACATGCAAGCCGCACCGAAGACGGGGAACAGGGGAATGATCCAGATGTGTTCTAAGAACATAGCAATTAGCCGTTAGCAATTAGCAATTAGCTAGAACCTCAATCAGCACCGCTGAAATCGAAACTGACAACCAGCAACCGACAACTGCTCTTCACCATTTCAAAAGATCCACTTCGTCCACATTCACCGTCTCCTTGTTGCGGAAGAAGGCGATGATGATGCCCAGCCCGACCGCGGCTTCAGCGGCGGCGTCGGTGATGACGAAGATGGAGAAAACTTGTCCGTGCAATCCGTAGAGCCGCGAGAACGCCACCAGGTTCAGGTTCACGGCGTTCAGGATCAGCTCAATCGACATCAGGATGATGATGACGTTGCGGCGCGTCAGCACGCCGATGGTGCCGATGATGAACAGCGATGCGGCAACAACCAGGTAATGCAATGTTGTGATCTCGGTCATAAAGAACTCAGCGATTAGCAATTAGCAATTAGCAATTAACTAAATCAAAACCGTTCATCGTCCAAACTGACAACTGGCAACTGACAACCGCTTTTCAAATTCTCTTCTTCGCCATGACCACTGCGCCGACGATAGCCACCAGCAGCAGCAGCGACGCAATCTCGAACGGCAGCATGTACTGCCCATACAGAGCCAGGCCAATCTGCTGGGTGTTGTCGGCCTCAAGCCCGCGATATCCCTGGTAGAACACTGACGGAAATCCGCCGCGGCCGACGCGCAGCACGAATGACAGCAATGCGCCAAGGGCCAGCGCGGCGATGGTTCCAACCAGCCATTGCTTGTTGAACTGGTACTCGCGAATGTTCTGTTCCAGGTTCACCAGCATGATCACGAACAGGAACAGCACCATGATCCCGCCCGCGTAGAGCACGATCTGAACGCCAGCGACGAACGGCGCGTAGAGCATCAGGTAGAAACCGGCAAGCGACAGCAGCGTCACGATTAGAGAAAGTGCCGCATGCACTGGATTGCGCCGCGTGATCACCGCAATCGCCGAGACGATTGCCATGATCGCCAGGAAATAGAAGAAGAATGTTGGGGCAATGGGCGTCACTTCTCGTACCTCTTGGGTTCGTGGCCTTTCTCCAGCGCAGCCTGATCCAGCACCATGCCTTCGCGGTTGTAGAACGCGATCTCAAAGTCCTGGGTCAGTTCCAGCGCATCCGTCGAGCAAGCTTCGGCACACAGGCCGCAGAACATGCAGCGGCTCAGGTCGTAGCTCCACGAGACCGGTTCCTTACGCTTTGTCACCGGGTTGCGCTCGCCCTTCACCACAATCAACTGCTCCGGGCAGGCCAGCGCGCACAAGTTGCACACGATGCACTTCGACGCTCCGCTCTCCGCGTCCGTGCGGAGGCGCGGCAGTCCGCGATAGCGCTCGACGATCTCCGGCCGCTCCAGCGGATACTGCTCGGTGATGGCCTCGCTTGGTTTCTGATAGTCGAACGTAACCTTCAGGCCCTTGATCAAGTCGATCAGAAAAATCTTGCGCAGCAGCGGCGACAGAATCACGGCAGCACCCCCACGATGGCCGAGCCGATTTGCGGCAGCAGTCCCCAGATCGCGGTCGCGATCAGAACGCAGAGGCCGGTCGGCAGCAGTACCTTCCAGCCCACTTTCATGAGCTGGTCAAAGCGGTAGCGCGGAAATGTTCCGCGATACCAGATGTACAGATACATGAAGAATGCGACTTTAACGATGAACCAGTAGATGTCCTGCACGCGGTCGCGCACGCCGGGAATGATCAGCACCAGCCCGATGAAACCGAGCAGCAGGCCGAAGATGGTCAGCCCGCCGGTCTGAATCTTCATCTGCGCAATCTTGGGCATGCGAACTGCGCCGAGCAGGCAGAGGCCGGCGAGCACGAAGAGCGTCAGCGCCGGGAACAACGAGAACGCCAGGCTCCAGGTCGAGCCGCTGAGCCAGTTCGGGAACGGCCGCATCCATCCGCCGAGCCACAGCGTAACGGCGATCGACGAAACGGCCAGCATCGCTGCGTATTCCGCGAGGAAGAAGAGCGACCAGCGGAAGCCGCTGTACTCGGTGTGGAAGCCAGCGACCAGCTCCGATTCAGCTTCCGGCAGATCGAAGGGCGCGCGATTGGTTTCAGCGACCATCGCGATGGCGAAGATCGCGAACGCCAGAAATCCCAGCGGGAAGAACTTGAAGATGAACCAGGTGTGCTGCGACGCTTGCGCTTCGACGATGCCGATCATGCTCAGCGTGCCGGTGCCAGTTTGCAGGCTCGTCATCAGCACGGCGCAGACAATTGCCAGGCCCATCGCGACTTCGTACGAGACCATCTGCGCGCTGGAGCGCAGCGAGCCCATCAGCGGATAGTGCGAGTTCGACGACCAGCCCGCCATGATGATGCCCAGCACGCCCAGCGACGAAACTCCCAGCATAAACAGGATGCCGATGTTCATGTCGGTGACGGCGTGCGTTGGACCGAAAGGCACGACCAGGAACGTGGTGAACGCGGTCATCGTGACCACGACAGGCGCGCTCCAGAACACCAGCTTGTCGGCGTTCTCGGGGATGATGTCTTCCTTGATGAGGAGCTTCAGCGCGTCGGCGAAGGGCTGCAGCAGGCCGTGCGGGCCAACACGCATCGGACCGAGGCGAATCTGCATGTGCGCGAGAATTTTGCGCTCCAGCCAGTTCATCGCGATGACCGACAGCGACACGCCGATGGTGATCAGCAGGATGTAGATGGTCGCCCACAGCATGCTGCCGGCCGCGCCCGGAGTAGCGTTGGAGCCGAGGTATTTTGTGATTGCGTCGAGCATTTTGATCTCGGGTAGAGCGGACCTTTAGGTCCGCGTCCTCGCCGTTTATCTTTTTCTTAACAGCCGGCTGCACATCTTCCGGGGCTAAAGCCCCTCAATTCTTCAAAACCACTCGGGACGCGAACCTGAAGGTTCGCTCTACCTATCCTTCCAACCTCACCGATCCACTTCGCCCAAGACGATATCCAAAGTCCCGATGACGGCGACCACGTCGGCCACCAGCAGGCCGCGCACCATCTTGTCGAGGGCTTGCAAATTCACGAAGGACGGCGGCCGCACGCGCACGCGATAGGGCTGCGTCGAACCGTCGCTCACGATGAAATATCCGAGTTCGCCTTTGGGCGCTTCGATGGAGTGGTAAACCTCGCCCACCGGCGGCTTCAGGACCTTCGGAATCTTGGCCATGATCGGCCCGGCCGGCAGCCCATCCACAGCCTGGCGAATGATGCGCACCGACTGCCGCATTTCTTCGATTCGCACCAGATACCGGTCGTAGGTGTCGCCATTCAGGCCGGTCGGGATATCGAAATCGAAATTCTTGTAGGCCTCGTACGGCTGCGCCTTGCGCAGATCCCATTTCACGCCGCTGGCCCGCAGTACCGGACCGGTCACGCCAAGCGCGATGCAATCTTCCGGTTTCAGAATGCCGACACCCTTGGTACGCCGCACCCAGATGCGGTTGGTGGTCAGGAGTTCTTCGTACTCGTCGAGCTTGGGCAGGAAGGCATCGCAGAATTTCTTACAATCCTGTTCGAAACCGTCATACGCCTCGTAGATGCAGCCGCCGATACGAAACGCGTGCGTGGTCAGGCGAGCGCCACAGTATTGTTCGAAGATCTTCAGAATCTCTTCGCGATCGCGGAAGCAGTAGAACAGCGGCGTTAGCGCGCCTATGTCGAGCGCATGCGTGCCCAGCCAAACCTGATGGCTGGCGATCCGGCACAGTTCGGTCAGAATGACGCGGATGTATTGTGCGCGCGGCGGAGCTTCGGCGTTGAGCAGCTTCTCGACCGCCTCGCAGTAGCCAAGGCCGTTGGAGACCGCGGCGACGTAATCCATGCGATCGACGTAGGGATTAAACATCGCATAGGTGCGGTTCTCGGCGATCTTCTCTACACCGCGGTGCAGGTAGCCGATGACGCACTCGGTGCCCAGAACCTTTTCGCCGTCAAGCTTGAGGATGACGCGCAACACGCCGTGCGTCGAAGGATGCTGCGGTCCCATGTTGAGGACCATCTCGGTGCTGTCGAGGAAGGTCTGGTCCTTGGTATCGAGGTCGAGATAGTCGACAATGCCGGGCCCGGTCTGGCCGGGTTTGGCGTGGCGATAATCGGTTTCGAAGTCGGTCATTGTGTCACTTTTCGCTCTTGGCTTTTCGCCAGAACTTTTCGCGTGAATCCGTTGCGAGATAACAGCAGATCCGTCGACTGCGTGAGTTCGTTCGCTGCGCGAACAAACTCACTCCGCTCGGGATGACAAGAAAAGGACGCTCTACCGGCACGGCTGAAGCCGTGCCCTGTTACAAACCGAACTTGAAAAACACCATTCATCACGACTCACTGTCCGCTATCAATCCCTAGATTGGCCTTCACCCACTCCTGGTCTTGCTGCAGGATGGCGTAATCCTTGCGCAGCGGATGTCCCTTCCAGTCTTCCGGCAACAGAATGCGCTTCAGCTCGGGATGCCCGGTGAACGAGATGCCGAACATGTCGAAGACTTCCCGCTCCAGCCAGTTGGCCGCTGGCCAGATCGGGCAGGCGCTGCGCAGCGTCTCGCCGTCTTTGATTTGCGTCTTGATGCGCACGCGCTGGTTGTTCTTAAACGAGTACAGGATGTAAACGATGTCGAACTGCGCCTCGCGCTTGGGGTAGTGCAACGCGGTGATGTCGACGCAGTAGTCGAAAAGCTCGTCGTCACGCATGCGGAGCAAGATTTCGTAGACGATAGAGCTGTCGACAATCAGATACTTCTGGCCAACGTAGGTCGCGGCCTCGCGGATCCCAGAGCCGTAGTGCTCCTTCAACCGGCTGACCAGCGGCACGTCCCACGGTTCCGGCTTGGGCGCTTCGGGCTTGGGAGCGGGTTTTGCGGCCGGCGCGGCCGGCTTGGCTGCTGCAGCGGCGGGTTTGGCTGCGGGAGCGGCAGCTGCGGGTTTCGCGTCCGATACGGGAGCAGCAGGTATGGTAGCGGCCGCGGCCGGCTTATCGCCGGTTGGAGGAGCGGCGGCCGCTTTAACAGGTTCAGCCGGCTTGGCCGGTGCTTCAGCTTTGGCCTCGGGAGTGGCCGCGGTTGTGGCTGGCGCTACATTGGCGCTCGCCGCTGAACTGGATTCAGGCAAAGCTGGATTTGGCTCTCTGGTCTGTTCAGGCACTGCCATCTCTCTCTTGTTGACTCACCCCAGGCTCGGTGCTCACCCCTACCTCAACGAAGCTCTTTTGTAGCAGTTTGGGGGTGTCCAACTCTTGTACGGGGGTCACGCGACGCTGTGATACGCATCACATTACGGCCCGTAGCTACCACATTCTGCGTAGGCGGGCGCACGCTGAGGAAAGAGATCGTCCCTCGCCAGCCGGCATTACAGGCCGCTGAACAACTCCGATGCGGCAGTTTTGGCTAAAAGCCGGCTCTGGTTTCTTGGGGCGGCTATGTCGTCGTCCCGCGGGGCGAGACTCGGTTCCTCGCATTGCGATGAGCGCTGGCTCGACGAGAGCGGTTAGCAGCTCTCGAAGCCCGCATTTCTCTGCAGCCTGTGAAGTCGTGCCCTGATACAGAGCGCTCGGAACCGTGGTTCTTGAGCAGTCTGATTAATCGACGCCACGCCGGTTGCCGATGCAATCTTAAGCAGCACTCAAAGGAGATTTCCATGTCCAGCAAACACCTCAAATCAGGCATGAGCCGAAGAGATTTCGTCAGGACAGTGGGCTGGGGGCTGGGAGCCCTGCAAACCGCAGGTATGGGAGTGGGAATCCTGCAGCTGACGGGATGTGGCAGTAGCAGCGCGCCAGGGCCACAACCTGTGCCCACGCCGCAGATCGTGTCCTGGCCGATCTCGCGCGAGGTTTACACCACCGCGGTGCGGCAGGTTTGCCCGGTGGCCGTCCCGGCGACCGCGCTTCAGATCAACCCCGGCGATGTTGATGACTATGCCAGATACGGCTACAGCACCTGGAAATTTGGCGGGCCGTTGCAGCACGTCGTGCGGAAGGACCTGGCGCCGTCCTACACGGGAGCGCCTAACGTCGCGCAGCTGCTGTTCTACTACTCCATGTCCGACATTCACATTGCCGACAAGGAATCGCCGGCGCAAGCCAACTACATTGGCCTAAGCGCGGGCTATGGTTCCGGCGAGTCATCGGCCTATTCGCCCATCATTCTGTCCACGCCGCAGGTACTCGACGCGGCCGTGCAGACCATCAACGCCCTGCACCTCGTGACACCATTCGATTTTGGGATATCGCTGGGAGACGATTGCAACAACACGCAATACAACGAACTGCGCTGGTTCATCAACATCCTCGACGGCAAAGTCATTACTCCCAGCTCAGGCGCGAATGTGGGCGCCGCTTCCATCGATTACCAGAAGCCTTTTTACGCCGCCGGCCTCAATCCCGAGATTCCGTGGTACCAGGTCATCGGCAATCACGATCAGTTCTGGATGGGCTCGGCGTTTGAAAATGCCAAGACCCGGAGCGCCCACATCGGCAGCGGCATTCTGAACATAGAAGACCATCCCGGACAACCGATCATCGATAGCACGGGCGCGTATATGGGCGTGGTCGATGGCACGACGCCATACGGAAATATTATTGGGGCTGGGCCGACGGCCGACTTCAATCCGCCTCCGACCGTGGTTGCGGATGCCCACCGCCATACCATGGCCAGCCTCACTTCCACCACACGAGACTGGATGGCGGAGTTCTTTAACACCACGACCAATCCCGTGGGTCACGGATTTACCCAGGCCAACCTTGACCAGGGCCTCGCCTGTTACAGCTTTGTGCCGAAGTCCGATATACCCATCAAGTTCATTGTGCTGGACGATACAGCGAAGGGACCGAACCAGGAGGAACACGACGGATATGCCCGCGGCGCGCTTGACGATCAGCGCTACCAGTGGCTCGTCGATGAGCTGCACGCCGGACAGGTCAACAATCAGCTGATGGTGATCTGCGCGCACGTACCCATCCTGCCGCAAACCAGCTTGACCGATACCACACCGTTACCCATCTGGCCGGGCCCGGAATATACCGACGAGTACGTGCTCAACATGCTGCACCAGTATCCCAATCTCATTTTGTGGATGGCGGGACACCGGCATGTGAATGTGGTCACCCCGCAGCCGGATTCGAGCGGCGATCCTACGCTCGCCTTCTGGGAGGTGGAAACTTGTTCGCTGCGCGACCATCCGCAGCAGTTCCGTACCTTCGACATTCGCCGCAACAGCGACAACACGGTTTCGATCATCATCACCAACGTCGATCCCGCGGTACAGGCCGGTTCGCCGGCATACAAGTCCCGGGGATATGCGATTGGCGCGGCGCGCGTCTATCTCACCTACCCGCTCACCGATACGACCTCGCACTCTTACAACGCCGAGCTGGTGGTGCAGCTGACGCCGGTGATGCAGTCGGTGATTTCGCAGGCAGGAACGCCGCTGTAGGGAAAGCGGCGGAGCTAGTTGGCGAATGTCGCCGCCAAGCCTCTGCTGCGACAACGAGTGGTTTTGGGAAAGGAAGCACCGCTATTATGAATCACCGTATCATTGCGCTTTCGCTGGGCCTGGCTCTGGCGCTGCTCACAGGCTGCGGCGGCAGCTCTTCCTATCCTTCGTCATCAGAGCCCACGACTCCGGCTCCGCTGAGCTCCAGCAACCTCAACCTTATCTTCGTGGCTAGTGAGGATTTGGCTTACCAGGCCTACGGAGACATCAACCCCAGCACTGCGAACCTGACCACCCAAGGCCTGCAGCGGTCGCTCATGATGGCCACGTTCCTGCAACAGAAGGTGCTGGGGACGCAGAACGTGACGGAAATTTATGCGCTCGAACCCATGACCCATTTGCAAACGGCAAACAATTATCCCGACATGGTGGGACTGGAGACGATTCAGCAGTTCGCCATGCTCAACCAGGTCACCCTGTCCAGTGACCAGTATGGCGGGTCGCCACTTGCCGCCCATAGCTACCCCATCAATGCATCCTATGCGCAAGTGCCCTTGCCCGTCGGAGTTGTGCCGCCGCAGAAATACTGCACCAATTGTCAGGGGCTCGACTTCCGCGATCAGGACGGCGACAACGAGGGCCTGCTGACCACTATGGTGAAGAAAGACCCGCCGGGTTTCTATGTCTTCTCAGCGCCATGGGAAACGGTGAGCACCTTGATGGCGAACATCAATCGGCTGGAGGGCTATAACCTCACTCTTCCGACGAGCTACATCAGTCCCAATTTTATCTACGCGATTGCGATCGCGCCGTCGGGAAGCGCCAGCCTGATTACCTACGATAGCCACCTTACCCCGCCCGCCACCTACCCGGTGCTTTCGCCGCCGCTGGCCGGCACTCCATGCAATGCGCAGACTGCATTCAGCATCACCGTGACTGGCGGCCAGGGCGGCGCCGTAATCCCGGCGGGAACGAACGTCAACGAAACCGTGTACATCATCCGCCACGCCGACGCGCATCCGACGGCCTACTGGGACGACAACAACTACATCGGTGCGGGACAATGGCGCGCGCTGGATCTTCCCAATGCTCTGCTCGGCAAAGTCGTTAATGCTAAGCAGGTCTATTCGAACGACCCCGCGCAATTTGGTCCAGGCTCGGTCAGCGCCTCGGGAGACGCCACCTGGTCGACGGTTGCGCCCCCGTTGACCGCCGTACCCTACGCCATCGCCAACAACTTGCGCTACAACCTGGTCACCAGCTTTGACCTTACCGATCCGTTGGTCGACCAGAAGACCAGCGCTTTCTTCTTCAGCGGCGGCCAATTCACCAATCAGACTGTGCTGCTGGCATGGTCTTTCCAATTGATACAGCCGACGATCGCTGCGCTGCTCACCAGCTATAACGCCGGCAAACAGGCTCCGCCTGCCAACGTGTGGCCACCCACCGACTACGACACCATCTGGACGGTGAAGCTTGACGCCCACGGCAACGTAACAGTGAACAACGGGATGTGCGAGGGCATCAAGTCCTTGCCGCCAACGGCCGCACCGCCGCAATTCTGATGGTCGTTTTGGCGGGGTGGCGCAGCTGCAACCGCGCGTGTCGTCTTAAGCGAGCGGGGCGCATTTTGCCTCGAGCCGAGCAGCAAAAAGCGAAGAACGACTCTTGCTGACGGCTGAGAGCTGAAAGCTGAGGCGCGAACAGCGCCTCCCTACGCCCAATCCAGCGCGCCCTTTTTCCAGATCCAGATATAGCCCACGATCAGGATGCCGAGAAAGATCATCATCTCCAGCAGTCCGAAGAGGCCGAGCAACTTGAATTGTACCGCCCAGGGAAACAGGAAGATGGTCTCCACATCGAAAACGACAAACAGAATGGCGACGATGTAGAAGCGGACGGTATAGCGGCCGCGCGCGTTGTCGAAGGGAGTGATGCCGCACTCGTAGGGCATCAACTTGGTCTTGAAGGGATTGTTGGGGCGGATCAGCGTGCACAGGGCAACCGTCCCGGCGGCAACCAGAAAAGCGACAAACGCGAAGATGAAGATGGGAACGTAATTCTGCGGCATAACCGAATTATCTCGCTGATGACGGGCGGGGGCGACGTGATGTAGATCACAAAAGAATGTGACGGAAACACCTATTCGCCGGCACCTGACTTTTGGCTTTTGGCTGTTAGCTGTTGGCTGTTAGCTTTCAGCAGGCTTGCGCTACTGCGGACTCCCGAACTGTGGCATCATAGGGCGGAGCGGTTATGCGCAACTCACGACTGGTCGCGATCTTCGCGCTGTTCCTGGCGCTGGCTTACGCTTTTCCCGCGTTCTGCGTGTCGGCGCCGAGCATGCCAACGACCGCCCATCCGACATCCACCGCTCCTTGCGGCGGTTGTCACGGTCATCGCCAGCACATGCCTGCTCCACCGCGTTACTGCTGCGCCAATCATCAGGCACCGGCTGCGCTGCAGGCTTCAACGTCTCCGGTCCCGTTGCAACTCATCGGCTGCCGGGCACCTGACCAGCCTGCGCACAGTCCGGACTCCTGCACCACGATCTCGATCAACCGTATCGAGTTCTCTCCCCCACCGCCTGCTGTGCTTCGAATCTGATTCGACTCTCCTTCTCTTGCGTTAGCCCATCGTCGCGGACGCGTCTATACGTACCGCGATGGCTCTGCCTTCGTTAGTTCAACCTTGGGGAGTGCATGTCCTCGCGTGAAAAGGCTTCCATTTACGCCTGGCTGCTTGTGATTGCAGCAGCGGCGCAGTGTGCCTGGGCACAACAGTTGTCCAGTTCGAATCCTCCACAGGCACCAGCCACGCAGCAGGAATCCACATCCCACCAGGACATGCCGGGGATGCAGATGCCGGAAGGCGGAGACCAGCACGACCAGCCACCAACTACACGCTCCATGCAGGACATGCCTGGCATGACGATGAACCAGCCGCCCACCACATTGATCGGCGAGATCGAGCAGCACGCCACCTCCGGCACCAGCGCCGAGCCGAACTCCACGCCCATGCCGATGCTCATAACGATGAAGCGCGGCTGGATGCTAATGTTTCACAGCGTGGTGTTTGTGAACGCTCAGCAGCAAACTGGGCCGCGTGGCGCCGACAAGGTGTTCTCGACCAACTGGTTCATGCCGATGGCACAACGCCGGCTTGGGGCCGGCCTGTTCACCGCGCGCACCATGTTGAGTCTCGAGCCCGCCACCATCAGCGGGCGTTATTTCCCCGAGCTGTTCCAGCAAGGCGAAACTGCTTTTGGCAAGCCCATCGTGGACGGCCAGCATCCGCACAACTTTTTCATGGAGATTGCGGCGCTCTACGATCTGAACCTCGGCGAACACACGCTGCTGTCGTTCTACGCCGCCCCTGTTGGCGATCCCGCCATCGGTCCCACCGCGTATCCGCACCGCGCCTCGGCGTCAGAAAATCCGCTGGCTCCGCTCGGCCATCATCTGGAAGACTCAACCCACATCTCCGACGACGTGGTCACCGTCGGGCTCACCCATCGCGTCGTGCGGCTGGAGGCGTCGGGATTCCACGGACGAGAGCCGGACGAAAGCCGGTGGACTATCGGCGCCGGCCCCATCGACTCCTGGTCCTCGCGGCTGACGGTCCAGCCTGGGCAGAACTGGAGTGGCCAGTATTCGTGGGCGCACCTGACGAGTCTGGAAGCGCTGGAACCGCAGGACGACGTGCAGCGCATGACGGCTTCCATCATGTACAACCGGCCGTTGGCGCACGGCAATTGGGCCAGCTCGCTGATCTGGGGACGTAACAATGTCTTGCAAACCGGCCTCGTCTGGAATGGATATCTGCTGGAATCTACGCTGCGCTTTGCGGAACGCAACTACGTTTGGACGCGGATCGAAAATGTCGATCGCACCAATGAGCTGCGGTTGAAGGATCAGTTTCAGCCGCCGGATTTTCAGGAGAGCGTCATTGGACGAGTGCAGGCTTACACCGGCGGATACGATCGCGACATCCTGCACATCCCGCATCTCGAAACCGCACTGGGGGCGCAGTTCACGTTCTACACCACGCCGGAACGGCTGATCCCGTTGTACGGCAGCCATCCGGTGGGAGTAGTGGTCTTTCTGCGCGTGCGACCGTTCGGTAGGCAGCCCTGATTACCTCCTACATCCGTCTCGCACTTACCGCACACAATGCGGGCACCGATACCAGATGAGGAACGCCGCTCCCGGCACAGATTTTGCTCCCCCAAGTGAGCTGCCAGTTAAAAATGATAGGCTCTTAGCGTTGGCGATCAAGATCGAAAAAGTGCGCGAGCCGCGATGGCCGGCCTTCGTTGCCATGCTGGCCGACGGGCTCATCTATCTGGCGCTGCCGGACCGGCTCTCGGTTGGGCCCGGGTGGCTCCTGCTGGCCATTATTTTCCTGCTTCTGATTCCCATCGTCTTCACCTACCAGCTGGGTCACTACAACATCACCCGCATCCTCACCTTTGGGGCCAACATCGCGGTGACCATCGCGCTCATTGGCTCGCTGGGCCTGCTGATCCAGGGACTGCCTCACCACCTGGAGGCTCCCAATGTCCTGCTGCGGTCGGCCGCGCTGCTGTGGATCACCAATATTCTGGTCTTCGCTCTTTGGTATTGGAAGCTGGATGCCGGCGGTCCCGTGGGGCGCGAGCAGCCGGGCGCGAAAAGCTCGTTCCTGTTTCCGCAGATGACGCACGATTGCGGCGAACCGTCCTGGTCACCAAATTTTCTGGATTATCTGTTCTTGGCGTTTAATACCAGCACTGCGTTCTCGCCGACCGATACTGCCGTTCTATCCCGCTGGGCAAAGGTCATGACGATGCTGCAGTCGCTGATCTCGCTGGCCGTGATTGCGCTGCTGGCGGCGAGAGCAGTCAACATCCTCTGATGTCGCGCTCAGCCCGGTTTGCGGCAGCCCTGCAACAACGGCTATAATTGTGGTTTACCCAGCCAGTCTGGCAATCTTCTGGAGCGATCACCGTTATGGCACAAGTTTGCGAAGTCTGCGGCAAGAAGCCGCAATCGGGCAACAACATCAGCCACGCGCACAACGTGACGCGGCGGCGCTGGAACGTCAATTTGCGGCCGGTACGCGCCAAGGTTGGCAGCAGCAACCGCCGGATGCGTGTCTGCGCCAGCTGCCTGCGCAGCGGCAAAGTCACTAAGGCGTAGCGCCGCTTGCGCGCACCCTCGCCCCTCTCTGTAAGGAGAGGGTTTTCTATTGCTCCGGCAGGGAGCGCGCCCGCTGTGGTTAGCTTAGGAAATCTGCAGCTGCGAACGCATCTTCTCCGCCAACTCCCGCACCGACTTGAGCTTCTCCGCCACTTCAGGGGAGATTGCTGTTTGACGCAGTGCCAGCTCCGAGTTCAACAGGATCCCCGTAATCTCGCTGCGCAGCTGGTTGCGCAGCAACTGCCCGGCCGCCCGCGTTGCCAGCAGCCTCTCCTTCTCGCTGCGGCGTAATGCTACCTGAACCTCGCGGACCACACGTTCTGTGCTGTGCAGCGCCAGATTGACATGCAGCGGCATAGCGATGCCGCAGTGGTTCAGCAGCGTGTCAAAGGCGCGAAAGTCGGATTCCAGTACCGACTGGTCGATGGCCAGGCCGTCGTAATCGGCCGATTGCAGTTTGCTCACTGCTTGCGGCACTGTGCTGGCCAGATGGGTCTTGTGGCCGGTTCCCTGCTCCAGGGAAGCGGCACACTCCTTTGCGCGGGATGATGTAGTCACCAAAAGAATCATGATTTTCCCTTCTCCGCATCGCCACGGGCGAGGTTGGACCCATGACTGGCGAGCGGTGGTCAGTCCAAGTATCGGCGAATGGTTTTCCGGCTTTAGCACGCTCCCGCCGTGGGAAGGGGCGTGCCCGAGAAATGATCAGACGGTCGTTCCGTACTCTTTCAACTTGCGGTACAGCGTAGTCTTGCCGATGCCCAGGCGCCGCGCCGCTTCCAGTTTGTCGCCATCGAGCACCTGAATGGCATGCAGGATGGCCTGCTTCTCCATTTCGTCCAGCGGGGTGATGGCGGCAGGATCGACGGCCGCAGCCGGCACTGCAGAAAGAGACTCGCAGTCGCGAATCTGTGAGGGTAGGTCGGCTAGATGGATGTTAGGCAGAGAGCAAGTGGTGCAGGCACGCTCAATACAGTTCTCCAGTTCGCGCACATTGCCGGGCCAATCGTAGTGCAACATAAGCCGCAAGGCGTCGTCGCTGACCGCGTGCTGCATTTCCGTCGCTTTGTTGATTCGCTCCAGGAAATTTCCGATCAGCAGCGGAATGTCTTGCTTACGCTCGCGCAGCGGTGGGATGCGCAGCGTGAGCACGTTCAGGCGGAAATACAAATCGCGACGGAAGGTTCCCTGGCTGACAGCGGCATCGAGATCGCGGTTGGTGGCAGCCAGGATGCGGATATTGATCGGCATGGCACGGGTTCCGCCAACCGGGCGAATCTCCTTCTCCTGGATGGCGCGCAGCAGCTTAGCTTGCAGGTCAATCGGCAACTCGCCAACCTCGTCCAGAAAGATCGTCCCGCCTTCAGCGGTAGCCAGCAGGCCTTCCTTGGAGCGAACTGCGCCGGTAAAGGCTCCCCGTACGTAACCGAAGAGTTCACTCTCGATCAGGGTCGGCACCAGCGAGCCGCAGTCCACGGGAATAAAGGGCTTGTCTTTGTTGGGGCCGGCGAAGTGGATGGAGCGCGCCACCAACTCCTTGCCGGTGCCGCTTTCGCCCAGGATCAACACAGGATGCGTGCTATGCGCCGCCTTGGCAATGATGCGATACAGCTTCTCCATCTCGGGCGAATGACCAACCAGTTGACCGAAGCCCTGTTTCGACCGCAGCTGCTCGCGCAGAAGTCGATTCTCTGCCGTCAGCTTCAGGTGCTCCGTCACCCGTCCCAGCTCCAGGCGGAGCTCATCGAAATTGAAGGGTTTGGTGATGTAGTCGTAAGCCCCCAGCTTCATTGCCTGAACGGCAGACTGCACCGTGGCAAAACCGGTCATCACGATGGTGACCGCTTCGGGACGGCGGCGCTTGATATCGCGCAGAATCTCCAAGCCACTGCCCGCAGGCAGGCGCAGGTCCAGCAGGACGACATCAATGTTGGAAGTGTCTAAGAAACGGTAGGCCTGCTCGCGCGATTCCGCCAGCGATGCACTGAAGCCCAGGGACTGAGCCACATCGCGGCAGCACTCGCGCACTGAGCGTTCATCTTCCACGATCAACAGATTCAGTAAGTTAGTCTCAGGCGCTTGCGTGGTGACCGGAACCGTTTCTGCTGCAATCATGGGACTCGCCCTCCTGTGTACGGCTATAAGCCTTCAGGTACCATCATCCCTTTTTGGGAACAACCCGCTAGTGCACCAGTCACACTCGCTTGTGAGGTCGCTTGGCATGCTGCTCCCGGTCGTTCTCGTCAAAGGCCCCGTCGTGGCTGGAATTGGCGACAATGTCCCCGTCGAAGGTGCTTAAATCCCCGTCTCCGGCACGCCGCATGAGAGCTTTCAGTAGCTCGCCGCCGCGCCGCGCGTTGCGCTCCACTTCGCGGACTGATCGTTTCAAATGGCTATAGGGTGGCAGCTTCCACTCCAACATCTGGGCATGCATCAGAATCGGGGTGACGATGTTCGATAGCCGGTGCAGCAGTTCCTCACAGTCGCGGCATTGCAGCCGTAAGGGGCGTGCCATCTCCGGAACACGCCCCTTACTGTCACCGCACGGGGAGGAGGCCAGCGCTTCAATCTCATTGCCAGGCGACACAATGGCAGGTCGCATGTCGTTTGCCGGGCACATTGCCAGAGGTTGTCTTTTTGTCTTCTCAGTCTTCATGCTTCTTACCACTGCCTTCTCTGACTAGCTGCGGACGAAGTTTCTATTGCACGTCGCACACCACTCATCGAAGCACACAAAGAGATACTGAATTCAGTCAATTGCGGGGGTCGCTTCCGGCCAGGCACTGCGCGTAGGTCCTAAATCGGAACCGCTGTTCCGTTGTATGCAAAGGAAGTGAAGGCTGGACAAGGCTTTCGGGGCGTTCCCATACTTGGAAGCCTGATTACGACTTGGTTCTAACCGGGAATTAAGCTGGCGGCCTTCGAGTAGGCGGGCACTGTGACAAAAAGGGGAGTCTTAGACTCCCCTTAGTTTCGATCATTGATTGCGGGCTATTGCCGGTCAGCCGTGGAGCTTGTGGCTCCCGCATGCGCAGTCTCGGCAGAACCCCCGGCGTCGGTCGACTGTTGTAGGAACAGTCCGTTGTACGTCGATGCCGCCAGTATTCGGCCCTGATAATCCAGCGCCGTGCGTATGGAGACTCCCGTATCCGGCGTGCGCTGCCAAGTGTGGCCGTCGTCCTTGCTTTCGAAGACCGTGTGTGCGTACAGCGCCGTCGCCAGCAACCGCTGTGACCCCGCATCGTAGCGCACAGCAAAGACGTCACGCGGCGGCAAACCGCCCAGCACATGCTGCCAGGTGTTGCCGGCATCAGTGGAATGCAGCGCGCCTTCACGCGTCGCCAGCCACAGTGAGCCATCCGGCATGGCCGTCAGACTGTAGAGTCCGGTCACATACTTGGGATACGTGACCTCAGTCCAGGACTTGCCTTGATCGCGCGACAGAAATGCCCGTTTGGGGGCAACCAGGCTGACCATGCCCTCGGAAAGGCTGTTAACCGCGATGAACTCGGTTTCGCCTTCAACCATGCCGCCGTACCACTTGCGCCCCCGATCGACGCTTATGAACAAGCCATCATTGGTTGCGGCATACCAGGTGTCCCCGCTGAGATCCAAAGAGCGAATACGCGGCGTCTCACCCAATGGGATGGCATGGTCCAGGGCAGACGGCTTGCGCACCACCAGGGTGTTCGCCGGATGGGCCGCGGTCTTCGACTTGGCAGACTTCGAAGACTTCGCAGGAAATTCCTGCTTCTCCTGAGGCTGCGGCAGCGGCCCGCGAATCATCGACGCCGGTTGCCATTCGCCGTTCAACGAAGTCAGGTAGAAGACCCCGTGATTCGTCCCGGCAAACATGATACCGTCGCCGGTCTGCTGCAGGCTGAGGACGTCACGATTATCGAGACCGCGGTTGGACTGCCTCCAGTTCATGCCGCCGTCGTCGGAGATGAAGAAGCCGCCCAGCTCCTTGTCGTTGACGACGCCGACATAAATACGGTTGGGATCCTTGCTGTCGATCACCACACCACCAACCACGCGGTGAGCGAAGCCGTGGTTCGAAGCCTCATAGTGGGCAAAGCCGTCATTGCTGGCGAGAACACCGCTGCGATCGGTCGCCGCCAGCACGTGATCCGGATTGCGCGGGTCCACCAGCACATCGTTAACGATCGTTTCTGCGCCCGTGACCAGCTTCCACGAGTCACCGCCGTTGGTCGTCTTCCACAATCCGGCAGCGGTTCCCGCCCAGACGGTGTTCGGCCGCTGCGGATCCTGCTTCAAAACCCGGGTGCGATGCGCCGGTTCCGGCAGCGACATGTAGATACGATGAAAGTATTCAGCTTTGTTTAAGCTTTTGTATATCCCCGAACACGCGCTGGCATAGACCACCGTGGGAGTCTTGGGATCGATGATGATGCTGAACATGTCGGAATCGTAGGCAATGCCTTTGCTGATGCTGTGCCAGGTAGCGCCGCCGTCCTCGGTCTTCCATGGCAGGTGCCATGTTCCGGCGTAGATGATGTCCGGATTCTGCGGATCGATGGCCAGCGATTCAATGTCCTTGATCTCGGCGTGGTTTTCCGGCGAGATGCGCTCCCAGTGCTGCCCACCATCACGCGAGCGGAAAACACCATCCAGGGCGCCGATCAGCAGGAGGTTGGAATCGCTGGGGGCCATGGCCATAGTGCGAATTGACTTGCCATGCACGCCAGCCAGCGTCTTCCAGGTGCGGCCTCCGTCATCGGAGCGGAATACATCGCCTTCGTCCGCGTTGTAAAGGCTCCAACCAGCTACAAAGATCGTCGCAGGATGATTTGGATCGAAGATGATGTGATCCAACACATAGTCGTCGCGTTCGCCAAAATGGCCGAACAGCGACCACGAACTGCCCCCATCCTGCGACACGAACATCTGTCCGGCACTGGTGCCCAGCAGGATATGGCTGGGATTCGAGGGATCATAGGCAAAACTTCTCACATCTCCACCCTCCGGCCCGATCAGCCGCCAATCAGAAGCGAAAGCCGCGAGGGTGAAGAGGAACAGGAAAAAAAGAGCAAACTTCACTGCAGATAAGATGATCTTAGACATATTTACGCGCAACCATGAAACTTGAGCCGTACTTTTATGATACCCCACACGCCCATCACCGTAGCCAGCAAAACACGTGAAAAAGCGCGAAATAACTAGCAGCACCTACTAAGGCACCCGCAATCCATTTTGGATCACCTGAGCTACTACAACGAAGATGCGATCCCATCGTCCTTCTGTTGCAAGAAACCACCGCGAAGGCATTTCGCAGGCTCCGAAAATTTTGTTTGATGCCGCGCAACGCCCGCGCAAGAAGTCTGCTGGACTATCGCGCAGTTCTATGGTTTTAGACCAAGAAAAAGCCGGTGAGAGCTTGCGCTCTCACCGGCAACTTTGGTCCAGCCGGAGAACCGGCGGAGGTTATTGCTGCGGCGGGGTAGCCGGCGCAGCCGCTGTCTTCTTGCGATGGTGCGGCGCCGGAGCCGGTGCTGCACCAACCCCTCTCGGCCACACCTTCTGATTCGGCTTCACCACCGACTCATCCACTGGCGTCGTGTTCTGCAGATCGGCGCACTTGCTCTCATCCGCACCTTGCGGTACCCAGATGATATCCGCGACCTTCTGCTGACCGGTACCGGTACGGACTTCGATCCGGCTGGGATCGATGCCCTGCTCCTGCACCATGTACGCCTTGGCATTCACCGCACGTTGCGCCGCCAGATTCATCGGCATGCGCTTCTTGCCCGTGCCTTCCATCGGCGCCTTCTCGCCATCGGCGTAGCCGATGATGACGATCTTGGCGTTCGGATCAGCCTTCAGACGGCTGGCCACGTCATCCAGTATGGCCTTCGCCGTGTTATCCACGCGCCACGGTCTCTTCAGATCCGGGAACTGGATGGAGTTGATCTTGCTGCAGGTCGGCGGCGTCGGTACTTCGACATTCACCATGCAGGTGCCACTGCTCGTCAGGTTGCGGGCATCCGTTGCCGTTGCCGTTACCGTGACCGGGCCAGCGCCCAAGCCGGTGGTGTCCAGAGTAGCCGTATTGCCCGTGCCGCTGATCGTGCCGCTCGAAGCCGTATAGGTGATGCCCGTGATCTGCGCACTGTCAGGCGAGGTAGCCGTCGTCGTGATGGTTGACGGAGTGCCGGTCTGTACCGTGCCCGGATTGGCCGAGCAGCTTACCTGCGGCGGATTCATCGGCTTCGCCTTCACGGTGTAGTTGGCCGCGCAGGTCGCCGATCCACCCTTCTTCATTTTGGGATCGCTGATGGTGGCGTTGGCGGTAAAGCTGCCGGCCGCTACGCCCGTGGTATCGATGCGAGCTGATTGTGCGTCGGCCTTATCCAGCTTGCCGCCATTGGTAGTCCAGGCATAGGTAACTGTGTGCTTGGGGTTGAAGTTGGTTCCCGTTGCGGTCACCGTGACCGGCTCGCCTTCGGTGACTTCCGTCGGCTGCGCCGTGCAAGCCGCGGTCGGAGTCGGCGTGTAGTAGTTGCCCAAGCCATACACCAAGCCGGCCGACAGGCGAACGTTGTTCCACTGCGAAGACTGGTTGGTTCGGATACAGACGAAGTTCACGACTGCCGAGCAATAGAGATCGTAGTTCGTGTAGATGTACTCTGCCTGTACGACGCGCAGCGACAACCGGTTGTGGATGACATAATCGATACCCCCGCCAGCGGCGAAGGCGGCCTGCCACTCGGCGTTCTGACCCGGCGGCGTCGGAGGATATGCAGGCGACAGATTGGCCGCGCCTCCCATGACGTGGAAAAACGGGGAGAACGAATTGGTATGGTACTTGTACTGCAACCCGGCAAAGGCGAAGCCTACGCCGGTATAGTTGGGCGCGCCGGTAGCGAAGTGGCCACTGCCGTCAAAGACCACTCCCAGGTTGTGTGCGAAGGGAAAGTAATAGGTGAACGAGGCATCAAACCCGGTGTTGATGTCTTGCACCTTGTTCCCAAAATCGGCTGTCCCGCTGACACCCAACCAGGAGTAACCACCAAAGATCTCACTCTTGGGCTGAATGGTGACCTGCGCCGTGGCGAATGTGCCCCACAGGCAGAACATCACCACAAGCGCAATCGATGCCGCAACCCAGCGTCTCGGAACTCCCACTCCAATACGAGTAGACATTCTTGATCCCTCCGGAACTCAGCACTACCGTAAGCAAAGGGCCCAGTTCGGTTCAATCTCTAAAATTCTTTGGCAAAGCCGCGATGATGCCGAACATGGCAAGGTGAAAGGCGATACATGAAATGATGCTGCGCCAGTTCGTGCGCCAGTCATCCGTCTTCCACCGGAGGCGTCAGCTGCTGGTGAAGCGATTTCGCTTATCTCCATGTCGGCCAGGGAAACCGAACTTCTCTCCTCTGCTAACTGCGTCATTCATCATAACTCGGAGTCACTGGGCCGTATAGCCACAAACATCCCAAAGTACCAGTTAGGTAAAGGTGACACCTTTCTCGCCAACTCACCCCAGAATCGTTGCTCGATCTGTTGCAAACGCCGCAGTGCAGCGACTCTGCTAAGCGGGGTGCCCAATCTGCATAACACTGCGCGACCAAGAAAAAGCCGGTGAGAGCTTGCGCTCTCACCGGCAACTTTGGTCCAGCCGGCGAACCGGCGGAGGTTATTGCTGCGGCGGGGTAGCCGGCGCAGCCGCTGCCTTCTTGCGATGGTGCGGCGCCGGAGCCGGTGCTGCACCAGCCCCTCTCGGCCACACCTTCTGGTTCGGCTTCACCACCGACTCATCTACTGGCGTCGTGTTCTGCAGATCGGCGCACGTGTTCTCATCCACACCTTGCGGTACCCAGATGATATCCGCGACCTTCTGCTGACCGGTACCGGTACGGACTTCGATCCGGCTAGGATCGATGCCCTGCTCCTGCACCATGTACGCCTTGGCATTCACTGCACGTTGCGCCGCCAGGTTCATCGGCATGCGCTTCTTGCCGGTGCCTTCCATCGGCGCCTTCTCGCCATCGGCGTAGCCGACGATGACGATCTTGGCGTTGGGATCAGCCTTCAGACGGCTGGCCACGTCGTCCAGTATGGCCTTCGCCGTGTTATCCACACGCCACGGTCTCTTCAGATCCGGGAACTGGATGGAGTTGATCTTGCTGCACGTCGGCGGCGGCGGCGGTACTTCGACGTTCACCGTACAGGTGCCGCTTCCCGTCAGGTTGCGGGCATCCGTTGCCGTTGCCGTAACCGTGATCGGACCAGCCGCTGCTCCGGCGGTGTCAAGAGTTGCCGTATTGCCCGTGCCGCTGATGGTGCCGGCCGAAGCCGTGTAGGTGATGCCGGTAATCTGAGCGCCGTCAGGACTGGTCGCCGTGGTCGTGATAGTCGACGGGCTGCCATTCTGGACCGTGCTCGGGTTAACTGAGCAGCTTACCTGCGGCGGATTCATCGGCTTCGCCTTCACGGTGTAATTGGCCGCGCAGGTCGCCGATCCGCCCTTCTTCATTTTGGGATCGCTGATGGTGGCGTTCGCGGTGTAACTACCGGCCGCTACGCCCGTGGTATCGACGCGAGCTGACTGTGCGTCGCTCTTGTCCAGCTTGCCGCCATTGGTAGTCCAGGCGTAAGCGACCGTGTGCTTGGGGTTAAAGTTGGTTCCGGTTGCGGTCACCGTCACCGGCTCGCCTTCGGTCACTTCCGTCGGCTGCGCGGTGCAAGCTGCGGTCGGGGTCGGCGTGTAGTAGTTGCCAGCCTCGATTACCAAGCCAGCGGAAAGCCTGGCGCTGTTCCACTGACGCGAGCCGCCGTTAATGGGTGTCTGGTAGTTGCTGTAGATGTAATCGACCTGCGCCACGCGAAGCGCCAAGCCGAAGTTCTCCCCATGCCAGACGTGGTAGTCAATTCCGCCGCCAGCTCCCAAGGCGGCGTTCCATTGGTCGATGGAAGCGATGTTGACCGGGTATCCAGGAGCAACCTGACGAATCGTCCCGGCAAATACGCGGACGAACGGCGAGAAGGAGTCAGTGTGGTATTTGTACTGCAAACCACCCAACACGTAATAATTCGAAGCATTTCCGGGACCTCCATAGTTCTGGCCCCAATGCATGCTGCTATCCACCAATACGCCCAAGTTGTGGGCGAAAGGCAGATAGTAGACGTTAGAAATGTCTATGCCGTCAGAGATGTCTTGGGTCTTGATGCCAAGGTCGTATTGACCGGCAGGATGCAACCATGCATAGCCAACGTAGACCTCATCCTTCGGCTGGATGGTAACCTGCGCCGCGGCGAACGTGCCCAGAAGGCAAAAGACGACCGCAAGCGCAATCGTCGTCGCGACACGGCTTGTTGGGACTACTCCAATACGAGAAGACATTCTTGATCCTCCGGAACTTAGCAGTACCGTAAGCAAAGTGGCCCAGCTCGGTTCAATATTTGTTGTACAAGTGCAGGGATGAAGTCCTGCTCGCAACAGCAGGCAATTGTACAGCAACAGAAGAGATTAACAAAACTTTCATCGTCAATCCCTTGCTTTGTTCCCGCTGCTATTTACTGATCTTGTAACCGTAGGAGTATCTGACTGCCAGCCGGCAGCTTTACCTGCTTGGCGTTGGATACAAGAACGGACTCCTGTTCCAGTCGCAAATCACCTAATCCTATCACGCCGGAGGACTGCGGTGTCACTTGAGGGGAGTTGGGCTGATCGCCTTGCGGCGAGTTAGGCGCATTGCCAGAGCCGGCGGGATTGGGAAAGTTCGAACTCGGATTGCCCGGACCGCCGCCCACGCCGATTGGATTATTTCCGGGGTTAATGCCGCCCATAGGACCAGTTGGCGCCCCAACACCCCCGGATGGACCACCCATCGGCATTTGTGAAACGCCGTAGTTCATCGGTGGTCCGACAGCTTGAATGCTGGCTTTCAGCGGGAGTTTGCGACCGTCTTTCAATGCGATCTGGTCGAAGGTGATGCCCAGTTGCGATTGCGGCTCGCCCTTGGCTCGAGCCGATGACTCGGTAACGTGTCCCATGACTTTGGAGCCGGGTGGGACGAGCGTTCCGTCTTCGGTGCGGAATTGGCTTATCATCTTCGCTTCAACCGGATCGCCCTGCTTCAGCTTTCGCGAATCGAGAGACTTTGCCAGCTCAAGGGGAAGGGTCTTTGCCGGCTGATCTCCTGCAGCCGGCGACTGCGGTAGCGCAGAACCGTAACTCCCCACCCCAAACCCACTGGCGATCAAAACGATACCGATGGCAGCCACCAGATTCATAGTCAACTCCAATCTTACTAGCAAACCAACAGGAGAATTCCAAATTGGTTCCACGGCGTAGTTAATCAGATTCGGGCCGCCCCGCGCGCACGGCTGGAAGATGTTACCTTATTGACATATGTTTGGACGGACTCAACCGACTTCCGGTAGGCCGAGAAACGCGCCCGAACCGCCATTCGGCACCTAAGGCCTTCCGCGTCTTTTAGTGAAGTCCAGGTCTGCACGCAAAACTGCAAGAGGCAATTTTTCTCAATGTCGCAGGAAAAAGTCCTGATTGTCGAAGATGAGGAAAACGAACGAAGCGGACTGGCCGAACTGGTCCGCGCCTGGGGCTACGACACCGAAACTGCCTGCGACGGTGTGGAGGCACTGCAAGCGGTCCAGCTTTGGAATCCCGGGATCATCGTCACCGATTTGCGCATGCCCCGCATGGATGGCATGCAACTGCTGGAACACGTCGCCGCGCAACCGCAGCAGATTGCCGTAATTCTTCTGACCGCACAAGGCAGTATTGACGCGGCGGTGAACGCGATGAAAATCGGCGCCTTTGACTTCATCGAGAAGCCGGTAAACCCCACGCGGCTACGCAACATCCTGCAAAATGCCTCGCGCCTGCGCGGCACGGAGCGCGAACTGGAAGCCAGCCGGCGCAAGCTCCGCGATATCGGCGTTCTCGGCTCTCTCGTAGGCCCTTCCAAGCGTATGCAGGAGGTCTTCCGCCTCATCGAGATGGTTGCTCCCAGCACAGCATCGGTGCTCATCACGGGAGAAAGCGGCACCGGTAAGGAGCTGGTCGCGCGGACGATTCACTCGCTGAGCGCGCGTAAGACGATGCCGTTCGTCGCCATTAATTGCGCCGCGATCCCGGAAACCTTGATCGAGAGCGAAATCTTCGGTCACGAGAAAGGCGCCTTTACCGGCGCGCTCGAACGCCGCATCGGTTGTTTCGAATTGGCGGAAGGCGGAACGCTGTTGCTGGACGAAATCGGCGAAATGCCGATTGCGACCCAGGCGAAGCTGCTGCGCGTGCTGGAAGACCGCAAGCTGCGCCGCCTGGGCAGCAAGAGCGAGACCGCGGTCGATGTGCGCGTGTTGACGGCGACTAACAAGGTTCCCGAGGATGCGGTAGCCCAAGGACATCTGCGCAACGACCTCTTCTATCGCCTCAACGTCTTCAACATTCAGCTCCCCCCGCTGCGCGAGCACAAAGATGATCTGCCGGCTCTGGTGCAGGCGCTGCTGGCTGACATGAATGAAAAGCACGATCGCAGCGTCGGCGGGATTAGCGATCAGGTAGCCGCCGCGTTTCAGTCCCATGCCTGGCCGGGAAATGTCCGCGAGTTGCGTAATACGCTGGAGCGGGCGGTGATCGTGTGCGATGGCGGAATCGTCGAACTGAAGCATCTACCGCCCGGCTTTGGCCAGGTTGTTCCGCGCGCCCCAGTGCAGGAAGCGAATGCTGTACGCCTGGGAGTCGGGACTACCGTCGACGAAGCGGAGCGCCTGCTGATTTTGAAAACGCTGGAAGCCACGAACAACAACAAGACTCGGGCTGCAGAAATTTTAGGTATCAGCCTTAAGACCCTCCACAACAAGCTGAAAGAGTACGGCTCGCAGGGTGCGAGCGAGGCCGCCGAAGCGGCAAGCTGAGCTAGCCTTCAGCCATCAGCTCTCGGTTATCAGCTATCAGTTTCAACATCACGCGATCTCCATGACTTTGTCATCCCGAGCGCAGGCGGCGTTCTTCTGGCCGCCGCAGCCGAAGGGATCTGCGGTTTATCTTTGCTGACAGCTGACGGCTGAGAGCTGAGAGCTGAGAGCCAATTGCGAATCCCGGCTTCCCGCCTGTACAATAAATCTGCTTCCTGAACAGTGAGTTTCTCACTGTTTACACCCGTGCCGAAGTGGCGGAATTGGCAGACGCGCATGGTTCAGGTCCATGTACCCGCAAGGGTGTGGGGGTTCGAGTCCCTTCTTCGGCACCAAGTTTCTTGCAAAAATCCTTGGCTGTAGAGGGCCCTCGCTGCGCTCGCGATTTCGCCCGCGGGCTCAGACGCCCGCAGATCGCTCAAGCTTACTCGGCGCTTGTCGGGTCGATGATCGTCCTGACCTGAGAGATCCGGTTGGCGGGAAATCCGCCCTGCTGCGCATGCTGGCGCACGGTATCCTCGTTGGGAGCGATGTACACGCAATAGATTTTGTCGTCGGTAACGTAGCTGTGCAACCACTGAATCTGTGGACCCAGGTTCCGCAGCACGCCGCATGACTTTTGCGATATAGCCTGCAGTTGCTCCGCCGACAGTTTTCCTGCCCCTGGAATTTCCCGTTCGATAACAAACTTGGGCATAGCATTACCTCCTTATCATTCGAAAATGTCGCGTCATTCTAATTCGCTGGCGGTCCAGATTGCCACCTCACGGGCACTGGATCTTGCAGCCAAATGGGGCGTTGAGATGTGTATTTGCCGCAAACACCAAGGCCCAGCGAGGAGATCACTGGGCGTAGCCTGTGTCTGCTGAAGAAACCGAGCCCGCAGGTGTGTGTGGGTATGAGGAGAAATGACCCTGCGTCTGTTTGCCGCCCGTACTTGTCTCAGACTGGCGGCCGGTTTCACTGCTGTTGCGTGAGAGCAGAATCGCATCGGTCGCGTCCGGCAACAATCCCCTGATCGGCGTAGAGGCATGCCGCTTTAGTAGCATGGGTTACACAAGCTCTACCCGCCCGCGTCATCGCGCGCGGAACCAGTACACTTTGAGCGATGGCCCACACCACCATCCTGGAATATCTCGACAATTTCCGGTTGCATGGGCAAGAGACCGCCTACGTGCATCGCCGTGGATATCGCGTCCAGCGCTGGTCTTATGGCGAGGTGCTGGCCAATGCCTATCGATTCGCGCGCGAACTGGAAGCCCGCGGCATCGGCAAGGACGACAAGGTCATTCTGTGGGGCGAGAACTGCGCGGAATGGATTGCTGTGTTTTTCGGATGCTTGCTGCGCGGCGCCGTCGTGGTTCCGATCGATAGGATTGCCGCGCCCGACTTTGCGCAGCGCGTAGCGGAGCAGGTCGACGCAAAGCTCTGTGTCAGCTCGACTCAGAATCAGATTCCTGGCGTTGCGTTTCTGAGTCTCGACGGCCTTCGCGAGGCGATTGCGGCACAATCCGATTCGCCGGTCACCCCGCCGCCGCTTACGCGTGGCGATATCGTGCAGATCGTCTTCACCTCCGGCACGACTGCTGAGCCGCGCGGAGTGGTCATCTCGCACGGCAACATTCTTGCAAACCTGGAGCCGCTGGAGCGCGAGATCGGCAATTATCGCAAGTACGAGCGCATCTTCCATCCACTGCGATTTCTGAATTTGCTACCGCTCAGCCACGTCTTCGGACAATTTCTCGGAATCTTCCTGCCGCAGCTACTCGCGGCGACGGTGATCTTTCAGGACACTCTGAACCCGTCAGAAGTTCTGCAGGTCATCAAGAAGGAGCGCGTGTCGGTCGTCGTCGCCGTGCCGCGCCTGATGGAGTCGCTAAAGGACAAGATCGAACGCGATCTCGATGTGGACGGCAAGTGTCAACAGTTTCACAAGCAGTTCTCGGCCAGCAAAGACGAGCATTTCGTGAAGCGCTGGTGGAGATTCCGGAGGATTCATAACCGCTTCGGCTGGAAATTCTGGGCGTTCATTTCAGGTGGCGCTGCGCTTGATGCGGAGACGGAAGAGTTCTGGCGCAGGCTGGGATTCGTCGTGATTCAAGGCTACGGGCTGACCGAAACGACCTCGCTGATTTCGCTCAATCATCCCTTTCGCGTCGGCAAGCGGTCGATCGGAAAGGTGCTGGAGGGTCGCGAAATCAAGCTCGACGAGCACGGCGAGATTCTGGTGCGCGGCGCCAATGTTGCCGCCGGTTATTGGCAGGGCAAAGAGTTGAAGCCGGTGCTCAACGAGGAAGGCTGGTTCCACACCGGCGACATCGGCGAGCTCGACGCCGAGGGGAATCTCTATTTCAAGGGGCGCAAGAAGAATGTCATCGTCACCCGCGAGGGCATGAACGTTTATCCCGAGGACCTGGAAGCTGCGCTGCGGCAGCAGCCGGAGGTGCGCGACTGCGTCGTGGTTGGACTGGAACAGGGCGGAAATGCGGAGCCAGTGGCGGCGCTGCTGCTGCGGGATTCGGTTGATCCACAATCGGCCGTGAAACGCGCCAACCAGCATCTTGCCGAGTTCCAGCAATTGCGGCGCTGGATGGTCTGGCCCGATGACGACTTTCCCCGCACGCCAACGCAGAAGCCCAAGACAGCTGTCGTCCAGGCTGCGGTGCAACAGCACTTCGCGTCCGGGGATGGCGTAGAAACCATGTCCCACAGTGGGGTAGGTGATCTGATCGCGCGTATCACCGGACGCAGCATCGGCGCGATTGCGGACGATGCCGAACTCGAAGGCGACCTTAACTTGAGCTCGATGGATCGGGTTGAGCTGATGAGCGCGCTCGAAGATCGATATCAGGTTGATCTGAACCAGGCAGATTTCACGAAAGTGAACACTGTCGCCGACCTCGAGCGGCTGATGCGCGCGCCGCAAGAATCGCCACTACGCGAATACAAGTATCCGCGATGGGCGCAGCGCTGGCCAACCACCTGGATTCGCGAGTTCATCTATTACCTGCTCTCGTGGCCGGCAACGATGATCATGGCGCATCCCAAAATCGTTGGCCGCGAGAATCTGCGCGACGTCGACGGGCCGTTGCTCATTAGCTGCAACCACATCACCTACATCGATGTCGGATTCACGCTGCTCGCGCTGCCACCGCGCCTGCGGCGCAAGCTGGCAGTCGGCATGTTAGGCGAGCTGCTATGGCAGATGTGGCGACCGCCGGAGGATTGGAATCCTTTTCTGCGGCTGTCCTACAAAGTGGGATATTACCTTGTGGTAGCTCTGTTCGACGTCTTCCCGCTGCCTCAACAATCGGGCGTGCGGGAGAGCTTTAGTTACGCCGGCGAATCCGTGGATCGCGGATATAGCGTGCTCGTATATCCCGAAGGTCAGCGCACCCTCGACGGCAAGCCTACGCCGTTCCGCTCGGGCTTTGGCATGCTGGCGTCGCGACTGAATGTTCCCATCCTTCCGTTGCGAATTGACGGATTGTGGGATATGAAGCTGAAGGGCCACAAGATCGCGCGGCCCGGACAGTTGAAGGTCGTGATTGGCAAGCCTATGCGCTTCCCGCCAGACTCCCCGCCGGACGAGATCACGAATCAGGTCGAACATATGACCTGGAGCATGTGAGCTCATCGTCTCCTCACGGATTCGGTTGTTCTGTCTTCGGCTCAGGGTTGTCGGCGTTATAGGCGCGCGAGGGCAGCAGAAACTGCAAGCCGAAATATCCCACAAAGTAGGGCTGGTTGTGACTGGCGGGTTCGAGGCCGCGGCCCGCCATCAGAAGCAGGATGATGGGATTGTGGAGGCGATATCGCATTCCGGCGTCGAGGGTCGGCTGGCTGACATAGGGATTGTAGGTGCTGGTGTTGTAGAACTCGGTATCGATTTCCAATCGCTTAAAGGTGTGGCCCACCACGAGGCCGGCGAGCCATCCGCTGGGACCGTCGTGGACGAAGTTGTAGCCGACTTCGAAGTTCGCATCCACCGGACCGATCTTCCGGGCAAATTCGAACGGCAACAGGAACGCCTGGCTCGCGGGAGTGATGCCGCGCTTCACGGAATTGTTGGGATTGTTGACGAATCCTTGCGGGAACATCCCGATTGCCCAGCCTTTCTCACCCGCATCGTAGAAGCGCCACTTGACGCCGAAGTTCGATTGTCCCAAGCCATATTTCGACTCGCCACCCTGATCACGCACGCGCAGCCACGCATTTTCGTAAGTCAGCTGGATGCGCTCGCCAACACCGAAGTTAATGTCCAGATCCGGCGTGTGGCTGACGGAATTGTTGCTATAGAAAAACGGGATGTAGCCGACATTGATCTCCCAGTTATTGGGGCCAGGAGTGCCGGGGTCGTTGGTGTAATACGGCGGACCACCCTGAGCAAAAGCGCAGCCGACGACGGCCAGAAAAAAGTAAAGGAGGATGAAGAGTCGCAGACCACGCATCATTGCACAAGAGCGCCGCAGATCAGGCAAACCGGAATGTCTCGCGAACGAGACCAGCCCGGGAGCGCTCAGAAAATCTTCATACATCTGCGGCTGCGTGTCCAATTGGGGGCGAGCAGACGAAAAAGGCCGGAATGGCGACCTCTTGCTGATCAATCGCACCGCTTATCTCGGTCCGGTACCCTGGTAGCCCTTCATGAAGTCTTCGCGATAAAGCTGCTTGAACTCGTCCTTGGTGCCGAGCGATGCCGTCCAGCCGTGCAGGCCCCTTCTTGTAAAGATCCTGGTCGGCGACCTTGAATTTGTTTGCCTATGTGGCTGTGCCTAAAGGACATACTGTGCCATTTGTGACGCGCGTCATAGCTGATGCCCCGGCAAGAGTGCTACCAATATCCGTTTGGCCTGCGGAGTGCCTGTTAGGAGACATCCGCGGTTTATGGGTGAAGTCGATGCGCGAAGCTGTTCTGAAACTTTGGCCGGAGATCGAGTGGATTCAGTCGTCGACCCTGCGCGAGCAGGTGACGCGAACTTGGGTCCGTGCGCTGGAGCTGAGCCCGCTGACGCCCGAGGATCTGAACCGCATCCCCTTTACGCTGCTGGTACCGAACTGCCCCACGACCTTCATGGAGCACAAGCGCTGCGTGGTACACATCGCGCGCAAAGCCGCCGAGAGCATGATCGAGTTCATGGGCCGCGCGCTGCCGATTGACATGGACACGGTAATCGCGGGCGCGATCCTGGCCGATGTCGGCAAGCTGCTCGAGTATGAGAATGTCGACGGCGAGACACGGCAAAGCAAGCGCGGCGAGTTGCTGCGTCATCCTTTCACCGGAGTCGCGCTGGCGATGGAGTGTGGTGTGCCCGACGCGGTATGCCACATTGTGGCAGCTCACGCGGCCGAGGGAGATCTGGTGAAGCGCACCACCGAGGCCTACATCGTGCATCACGCCGACTTCATGGCGTTTCTGCCCCTCAAGAACCGGGCCAGGTAAGGAGAGTCTATGGCCACTACAACAGCACCGACGATCAAGACGAGCAAGCGGACCATTACTACCACAATGTCGGAGTGGGCAGCGGGATTGGAATTTGAGCAACTTTCCGCCGAAGCGGTTTATCAGGCCAAACGTTTCCTGCTGGACAGTATTGGTTGTGCGCTTGGTGGCTATCAGCAGCACGACGTAAAGATTGCGCTGGAGTTATTGGATGAGATTGCCGGCCCGGGCAAAGCGACCTTGATCGGCAGCGGCAAGCAGATGGATCCAGTCTCGGCTTCACTCGCCAATGCGCTGATGATCCGGTGCATGGATTACAACGATATTTATTGGAAGCAGGATCCTTCGCATCCCTCCGACATCTTTCCTGCTGCGATTGCCGCGTGCGAGCGTGCGGGAAGCGATGGCCGCGAGCTGATCGTCGGCATCGTGCTCGGCCATGAATTCGAGATGCGGCTGTGCGAAGCGGCTTTTCCGGGCATTCGCGAGCGGGGCTGGCATCACGCAACGCTCACGGCTTTTGTTTCGCCGATTGTTGCGGGACGCATGCTGCGGCTCACTGCGGAGCAAATCCAGCACGCTATCGGCATCAGCGCCAGCGCCCGCGCCACGCTGGGCGCGGTGACGGCCGGCAAGCTCACCATGATGAAGAACACCGTCGACCCCATGGCCACACAGAGTGGGATGTTGGCCGCGCTCCTGGCCGAGAAAGGCTACACCGGCCCGGAGCACGTGATCGACGGCAAGGAAGGATTGGCGCATTGCCTCGGTCCGGCGTGGAAGCTGAACGTCCTGACTGACGGCCTCGGCGAATCGTGGCGCATCCCACAATGTGGGATGAAGGCATTTCCGACGGAAGCGCTGACGCATACGCCGATCTCGGCGGTGCTGGCGCTGGTGAAAGACCACGACCTCGCCTACCACCAGATTGCCAAGGTTCACATTCGCACCACCGCGCGCGGCGCCGACATCTTGAGCGATCCCAGCAAGTACGAGCCGCATACCAAGGAAACGGCCGATCATTCGCTGCCCTACGTCATCGCCGCTGCGATCGCCGAGCGACAGGTGACGCCGGCGCAGTTCACGATGGAAAAGATCATGCACCCGGTGATTCGCGAGCAGCTGAAGAAGATTGTCGTCACCGCCGATCCGGAGATCGAGAAGGTGTTTCCGGCGCTGCAGCGCGTGATTGTCCGGATTCACACCATCGACGGCCGCGAGTTCATGCAGCAACTCGACTATCCCAAAGGCGACCCGCGCAATCCGCTGACCGACCAGGAAATTGAGGAGAAGTTTGAGGCGTTAGCCGAGCCGGTAATGTCAGGCTACGCCCGCCGTCGAGCGATTGAGGCAATCTGGAATTTGGAGAAGCAGCAGAGCGTGACGGAGTTGATGAGGCTGTTTAAGGCGGATCGATGGATTTGAATCTTCACCACGGAACGACGGAATGCACGGAACCAATTCAAGAAAACAATTCCGTGCCTTTTGTGATTCCGTGCTGAATGAGTGCGCAGCTCAGCTCGGTGCAGAAAGCAGAAAGTATGCCGCAGACCATGGTCGAAAAGATCGCGCAGGCTCACATGACAGAAGGGCCGAACCGTCCGTTGCGCGCCGGTGATTTCCTGTCGATCCGGCCGTACCACGTAATGACCCACGACAACACGTCGGCGGTGATGAAGAAATTCAAGGCCATCGGAGCGACGCGCGTCTACGATCCGGCCCAGCCGGTATTCACTGCCGACCACGACATTCAGAACACAGAAGAGTCGAACCTGGCGAAGTACCGCAGCATGGAAGCCTTCGCGCGCGACCAAGGCATCGACTTCTATCCGCCGGGCACCGGAATCGGGCACCAGATCATGGTCGAGCAGGGCTACGAGCTGCCGGGAACGTTCGTTGTCGCCTCCGATTCGCACTCCAACATGTACGGCGCGCTGGGCGCCATCGGCACACCGGTTGTTCGTACCGACGCCGCCGCCATCTGGGCCACGGGCGAGTTCTGGTGGCAGATTCCGCGCACCATTCAGGTTGTGCTTGAGGGCCAACTCTCGCCGGGCGTGACGGGTAAAGACGTCATCATCACGTTATGCGGACTTTACAACCACGAAGAAGTTCTCAACGCCGCGGTCGAGTTCGCCGGCCCGGGCGTGGCCTCACTCAGCATGGATGCGCGCCTGAGCATCGCGAACATGTCCACCGAATGGGGCGCGCTGGTGGGCTGGTTTCCGGTTGACGACGTGACCCTGAAGTATCTCGATGCGCGTAACCACGAATTGCGGCAGCGCGGCATCACACGCATTCCGGAAGAGAAGCTGTGCGAGTGGCGAAAGAATCCTCCGACACCCGATGCGGACGCGGCTTACGCCGGACGGATCGTGCTCGATCTCGCCGAGGTGACGCCACACGTCTCCGGACCCGATACGGTGCAGGTCATGCAATCGGTCGCCGAGATCGCGAAAAAGAAGGTGGCGATCCAGAAAGCTTATCTCGTCTCCTGCGTGAATTCGCGGATGGAAGATCTGGAAGCGGCGGCGAACGTCTTGCGCGGGAAGAAAGTCGCGGGCGGCGTGCAGTTTTATCTAGCTGCGGCCAGCCGTTCGGTGCAGGAAGAAGCCGAAAAGCGTGGAGTCTGGCAAGTCTTTCTGGATGCGGGCGCGCACCCTCTACCTTCGGGATGTGGGCCGTGCATCGGGCTTGGCGCTGGCTTGCTGGAAGCCGGCGAGGTTGGCATTTCCGCGACCAATCGCAATTTCAAGGGACGGATGGGGTCGCGCGACGCGCAATGTTATCTCGCCAGTCCGGAAGTTGTGGCTGCATCGGCCGTCGCGGGATACATCTGCGGGCCGTCCGACGCGATATCCCACAATGTGGCATATCGCTTCACGGAGTTTGCTCCGGTGGCCGCCGCCCCGGAGAAGGTTGCTGTTCTTCCCGGATTTCCAGCCAGCGTTCGCGGACGGCTTGTCTTCCTGCCGCAAGACAACCTGAACACCGATGGAATCTATGGCAAGGATTACACCTATCGCGAGGATATGACGCCGGAGATGATGGCGACCGTTGTGATGGAGAACTACGACCCGCAATTTGCGGCTCGAACGGGGGTGGGGGACGTTGTGGTTGGCGGCTTCAACTTCGGCACCGGCTCCAGCCGCGAGCAGGCGGTGACGGCGCTGAAGTACAAGGGCATTCCGCTAGTGATTGCCGGCAGCTTCTCACAAACCTACCTGCGAAACGCATTCAACAACGGGTTTCTTTGCATTGCGGTGCCGGAGTTCGTAAAGCGGCTGAGTGTGAGGTTCATCGACGCCATTGCGCGTAAAGAGAAGACGATCGTCCCCGGTGAGATGATCGAGGTCGACCTCACTGCCAGCATGATTCGGTATGCGGGTGAAGAGTTTGTATTCCCGGCGCTAGGCAGCGTGCCGCAGTCGCTGGTGGTCGCGGAAGGGATCGAAAACCTCGTCAGCAAGAAGCTGGCGATTCGTTGCGGCTGCGGCTCCGGTAGATCCCATTAATCTCCGGCGAGCCTATGGTTTTCAAGGTTCAGCAGGCGAGTCCCACTTCGTGGGACTGAGGCGATGTGAGGGGGAACAAGTATGGCAAAACGTACGATAGTAACTATGCCGGGCGACGGCATCGGCAATCAGGTGCTTCCGGAAGCAATTCGCGTCCTCGAGGCGGTCGGCTTGGAGGCCGACTATGTGCACGCCGATATCGGCTGGGATTGCTGGATCAACGAAGGAAATGCGCTGCCGGAGCGCACTATCGACTTGTTGCGCGAGCACAAGGTCGGTCTTTTCGGCGCCATTACCTCTAAGCCCAAGAAAGAAGCCGAAGCCGAGCTGAGCCCGGCGCTGAAGGGCAAAGGCTATCAATACTTCAGTCCGATCGTTTCCATGCGTCAGAGGTTCAACCTCGACATTTGCATGCGACCGTGCCTGTCGTTCCCCGGCAATCCGCTTAATTTTATTCGCAAGAGGCCTGCCGGTGGATTCGAAGAGCCGAAGGTTGATGTCGTGGTCTTTCGGCAGAACACCGAGGGCTTGTACGCCGGCGTGGAGTGGAGCAATCCATCGCAAAAAGTTCTCGACGCGCTGCGGACGCATGCGAAATTCAAGCCGTTCGAGAATGTGCCCGGTGCAGACCTTGCCATTTCGGTGCGCATCATCACGCGGCCGGCGGCACGCCGCATCTGCGAAGCTGCCTTCCGTAGCGCGCGCGAGTTCGGCTACAAGTCGGTCACTATCTGCGAGAAGCCGAACGTCCTGCGCGAAACCTCGGGCCTGATGGAAGAAGTGGCTAAGGAAGTGCAGAAGCAGTACAGCGAAATTCCGCTGTGGTCTACCAACATCGACGCGCAGACCATGTGGCTCACGAAGAACCCGGAAGACTACGGTGTGATCGTCGCCAGCAACCTGTTTGGCGACGTGATCAGCGATGCCTTTGCGGGACTCGTGGGCGGACTCGGCTTCGCTGCCTCCGGCAACATCGGTGAAGACGTCGCGGTCTTCGAGCCGACGCACGGCTCGGCTCCCAAGTACGCTGAACTGGATCCGCCCATCGTCAATCCCATAGCCATGATTCTTTCCGCAGCGATGATGCTCGATCACATCGGCGAACGCGATAAGGCGGAAAAGATTCGCGGCGCGATCGCTGCCGTTGTCGCCGAAGGCCAGGTGCGCACCTATGACATGCTGCGCATTCCCGGTGGCGCGAGGTCGATCGCTCAGGGCGCGGCGTCGACTACCGAGATGACCGACGCGATCCTGGCGAGACTGGGAGCGCCGGTCAAGGCAGCGATGCTCAGCGCAGCGTTGTAGTAAGGAGTCCGAAGGAAACCTCGGCAGGAGGTCGTTCGATTGAGTTCTTCAACCGCATCGGATGTCACTCTACGAAAAAGTGAGGCCGGCCGCGCCGGCGGTGACATTCGCTCCGATCTGCATGTGGCGTTCGAAGAGCGCACCGCAGGCGGCATTGAGATTGACGTGCAATCTCGCGTCGACCTGTACTACGGCAATCAAATTCGGCAGCAGGTTCGCGACGTATTGCAAGCCCTCGATGTCGAAAACGCTCGCTTAGACATTACCGATGAAGGCGCTCTGCCGTTCGTTATTGCGGCAAGGCTCGAATCAGCGGTCCACCGCGCAGGGCTTGGCGAGGGCAAGTCGGCCTTGCCGGAAGCGCTCGCGCTGCCGGAGCGATCCGCGAAAGACCGGCTCCGCCGCTCGCGGCTTTATCTTCCCGGCAACGAGCCCAAGTACTTCGTCAACGCCGCCTTGCATGGGCCGGACGCGATCATTCTCGACTTGGAGGACTCGGTCCACTACGCGGAAAAGGACACGGCGCGGTTGCTCGTTCGTAATGCCCTGCGGGCGGTAGATTTTGGAGCAGCCGAGCGCATGGTTCGCATTAATCAGCTGCCGCTCGGGCTTGCGGATCTGGAAGAGATTGTTCCGCAGGCGCCCGACGTCATTCTGATTCCGAAGGTCGAGACGCCCGGGCAGGTGTCTGACGTTGTGGGAGCTGTCGATTCCATCACAACGCGCAGTGGAGTGACACGTCCGATCTGGCTGATGCCGATTCTGGAATCGGCACTGGGAATCGAGAATGCCTTTGCTATCGCGAGCGCCTCTGATCGAACTGCCGCGATCACGATCGGCCTGGAAGACTACACGGCTGATCTGGGCGTCGCGAAAACATCCGGAGGCTCGGAATCGCTCTACGCGCGCATGCGGATCGTGAATGCCGCACACGCAGCGCACGTCCAGGCGATCGATTCCGTCTACGGCGACGTGACGGACAGTGAGGGCTTGCTGCACTGGGGCGAAACATCTCGAGCGATGGGATTCGAAGGAATGGGCTGCATTCATCCCATGCAGATCGAAGTCATCCATCGGGCGTTTGCTCCCACATTGTCAGAGTTGGAGAAAGCGGCCAAGATCGTTGCCGCCTATGAAGAGGCGCAGGCGCGTGGACTGGGCGTCGTCAGCCTCGGATCCAAGATGATCGACGCTCCGGTCGTGCAGCGGGCGCTGAAGCTCGTGGCTCGCGCGAAGCGGATGGGAATGATCGTCGAGTGAGTTGGATGTTGCCCCACCCTGGCAAAAAGACGGCCAGAATGGGGCACCCAGGTTAGCTGTGCTCCGTTAGAGGTGAAGGGTTCGAATCATTGATATGACTACAGCAGTCACAGAGAAGTTAATCAGGAATGCAATCGGGCGGCGCGTACCAACCACGGTTAATGGCCACGAAGCCGTTCCGTATCAGGGCGTCGACGGCCTCCGTCCCACTGGTCGCAAAACCGGACCGCCGATTCGCAGCAATAGCGACTATCCCACGAACGGGGACAAGCGCGTGCCCGACCTCGAAACGGCGCTGCAACTGTGCGGACTGCGCGATGGCATGACCATCGGCACGCATCATCACCTGCGCAACGGCGATCGCGTCGCTCTCACCGCGTTGCAAACCGCCGCGCGTATCGGCACCAAGGACCTGATGTGGTTTCCCAGTGCGTCGTTCCCGTGCCACGAGCCGGTGATCGACCTGATGAAGTCCGGCGCCGTGCACCATATCGAAGGCAGCATGAACGGTCCGCTCGGCGACTACTGCTCGCACGGCCACATGCGCGGGCTGGGCGTACTGCGCTCGCATGGTGGACGCTGGCAGGCTATTCAGGATGGCGAGGTGCACATCGACATCGCGGTTATCGCCGCGCCTACGGCAGACTACTTCGGCAACGCTGACGGCTCGCATGGCCCGTCCGCGTGCGGCTCGCTGGGCTTCGCGCTGGCCGATTCCGTTTACGCCGACCGCGTCATCGTCGTCACCGACAACCTCGCTCCCTTCCCGTGCATTCCGTGGCAGATTCAAGGCAACAATGTCGACTACGTCGTGGAGGTCGATTCCATCGGCGATCCGGCGAAGATCGTCAGCGGGACGACGCAGATCACGCGCAGTCCTGACCGCCTGCGAATCTCGCAATTGGTGGCGCGCTTTCTGCGTGACGGTGGCATCATGCGCGACGGATTCTCGTTCCAGGCAGGCGCGGGTGGTATCGCGCTGGCTTTCGTCGACTACCTGGCACGCATGATGAAGGAAGCCAACGTGAAGGCCAGCTTCGTGCGCGGCGGTTCGACGAAGTATCTGGTCGACATGCTGCACGAAGGGCTCATCGGCTGCATCCTCGACGGGCAGACCTTCGATCTCGACGCGGTGCGCTCCATCGCCAGCGATCCGCGGCACGTTGCGACCAGCCCGTTCACGTCCTACAACTTCCACGGCAAAGGCAACTTCGCATCGATGATCGACGCGTGCGTGTTGGGCGCGACCGAAGTCGATGTGAACTTCAACGCCAACGTGGTCACACATTCCGACGGGCGTCTGCTGCACGGCATTGGCGGCTGGCAGAACTGCCTGTTTGCGGGATGCACGATTCTCGCCGTGCCTTCGTTCCGCGATCGCATTCCCGTCATCGTCGATGAGGTCACGACGGTCACCGGGCCAGGCGAGTTGATCGACGTGATCGCGACCGAGCGCGGCATCGCCATCAATCCACGGCGCCAGGATTTGCTCGACGCGGTAAAAGGCAAGGGACTGCCGATTCGACCGATCGAAGAGATCAAAGCCGAGGTCGAGAAGATCTGCGGCGGCAAGCCGGCCAAGGCTCGCGTTCTAGACAATCCGGTCGCGGTGGTGAAGTGGGTCGACGGAACGGTGATCGATACCGTATGGCAGGTGGTCGACGACAATCCCTACGCACCGAGAGTTAGCGGCGGAGAATAGTGCCTTCACCTACGGAGCGGACGAGGTGGCGATCCGCCCGGTCTATTCCTCAAATCAGCAAGAAGCTGCAAGAAACTACTGCGGTGGACACATCGCAAGAACATCCTGTGGCGTACGCCCTAGCTCGCGCCACACGCGGAGACTGAGCGCATCGTGTCGCTTCGCCAGCCTCATGCCGGACTCGTCGCGCACAAGACCGCTATGATAGTAAGCAGGAACTGGAAGGCCGAGCGCGCGGATGAGCAGTAGCTGCCGCGCAGTCGACTTCAGCAGATCGGCGCCACGAACGACTTCGGTGATCTGCATCGCAGCGTCGTCAGCTATCACTGCCAGCTGATACGCAGGCACATCATCGCGGCGCCAGACTACGAAATCGCCGAAATCCTCGCCGGCGACGAAGCCTTGTTTGCCCTGCCGCAGATCCTCGAATGCGATCCGTTCACCGTCCGGGACAAGAAATCGCCAGTTCACCCCTTTCGGGACATCATGCTTTCTGGCTTCGCTAATCCTTTTGCGACAACGTCCGGGATACACGGGTTCATCATCGACGTCATTAGGAGCCGCTGGGGAACTGGTCAGATCCTTGCGCGAGCAGGTGCAGGGGTAGATGTATCCCGCATCGCGAAGCTTGCGCCAGGTCTCCAGGTAGAGCTCGCGACGTAAGCTTTGCGCATAGGGAGCGAAAGGTCCGCCGATATCGGGCCCTTCCTGCCAGCGGATGCCCAACCAGCGAAGGTCTTCGATCATCGATTGTGCAAACTGCGCTTTCGAGCGCTGGGGATCAAGATCTTCGTTGCGAAAGATCAGCGTTCCGTGGTGGGCGAGGGTGCGTTGGTAAGCCGTCCAGAATGTGCAAGCGTGGCCAATATGCAACAGTCCGGTCGGCGAAGGTGCCAGCCGTCCGCGATAACCAGTTTGCCGTGTAGGGCTCAATGCGGAAACCGGAATGGAATCATAGCAGGAGGGTAGCAGTGAATCTTAGTGAATCTTACGGACGCTCAGTCCAGCACGCCGACTAACTCCGGCTCGGGCTCGCCGGTTCGCGGTGTCTTTCCCGTGCGCGAGCGTGACGCGCCCGGCCGGGAGCCCGTTGGCTTATGCGGATGCAGATCGCGCGCGTTGCGCAGCAGCAGCAGCAGCGGAGCCATCGCCCAGAAGATCACGCCCATCACCCAGAATGCCTCGACAAACGACAGCATGGCCGCCTGCTGCTGCACCATCAGGTAAATTGCTGCCCATGACTTGTGGGCGGCATCGTAAGCGCTCAGTGGTGCGTGCAGGTGGAACCAGCCCTGCAATCCGCGAAACATGGTTTGGGTGCGAATGTCCATTGGCGTGATGTGACTGATGAGCTGGTTCTGATGCACCTGCTGGCGGCGAGCCAGTAATGTGGTCATAGTCGCGATGCCGAAGCTGCCGCCGATGTTGCGCATCAGGTTGTAGATACTGGTGGCATTGCCCATCTTTTCCTTCGAAATACCGGACATGCTGGTTGTCATCAGCGGCACGAAGAGAAATGCCATCGCCGCCCCCTGAAAAATCTGCGGCCAGAAGATGTCCCAATAACCAGCGTTGAGGTTCAGGTGCGAGAAGCTGAACATCGACCAACCGCCAACCGCGATTCCGACGAAGAGCAGCTTGCGTGGATCCATGCGATTGGTGAGCTGACCACTAATCGGTGTCATGATCAGGGCGCCGATGCCACGCGGCGATAACGCCAGTCCTGCCTGAAACGCCGGATAATTGAGCAGGGTCTGGAGGTAAATCGGCAGCAGCATGAGCGACGCGTAGAGCACGAAACCCAGCATGGTCATCAGGAATGTGCCGGCGCTGAAGGTGCGATCCTTCAATACACGCAGATCGACGATCGGGTGCTTGGCGGCGAGCTCACGAATGACCATGCCGATCAGTCCAATCACGCACAGCGCCGCCCAAACGCGAATCTGCTTGCTGCCGAACCAGTCTTTTTCCTGCCCTTTGTCGAGCACCATCTGCAACATGCCAAAGCCAAGCGCGAGAAAGCCGATGCCCCACACGTCAACGCCATAGGTGCGCTTGCGCAGGTAATGCGGATCGATGACGAACTGGCTGATCATCAGCAGTGAGAGGATGCCGACGGGAAGGTTGATATAAAAGATCCAGCGCCAGGTGTAATTGTCGGTGATCCATCCGCCCAGCGTCGGCCCGAGAATCGGGGCGATAATTATGCCCAATCCGAATGCGGCCATCGCGGTGCCGTGTTTCTTAGGCGGGAAAGTTTCCAGAAGCACCGATTGCGACAGTGGTTGCAATCCGCCTCCGCTCAGTCCTTGCAGGACGCGAAAGAAGATCAGCCACTCGAGGCTGGTTGCCATTCCGCAAAGTAACGAGGCCAGGGTGAAACCGGAGACGCAGACCATGAGCATGCGCTGCCGGCCGAAGCGGGTCGCCAGCCAGCCAGCCATCGGCAGAATAATGGCGTTCGAAACCAGGTAGGAGGTTACTACCCACGTTCCTTCTTCGACCGTCGCACCCATATTCCCTGCCATGTGCGGGATGGACACATTGACCACGGTCGTATCAAGCACCTCCATAAAGGTAGCCAACATGACGGAGATGGTTACGATCCAGGGATTGACGTGAGTGGAGGAATCGCCGGGCATCTACCGACAGCATAGGAAACTTACAATCCAGTGGTCGGTGATGTCGCTCACAGGAGGGTTCAGCACTGCCCTTGTGATCAAGATCACACAGCGAAGTGAGCTGCAGTGCTAGGATACTGATTTATGTCTGCGCCGAATTCTCTCTTCGTACGCGCCTGCCAGCGCCTTCCGGTCGAAACGACACCAGTATGGTTCATGCGCCAGGCTGGCCGTTACATGCAGCAATACCGTGCTGTACGCCAGCACTATTCGCTGGTTGAGATCTGCAAGAAACCTGAACTCGCTGCCGACGTCACGATCACGGCCGCCGAGTTCCTCAATGTGGATGCCGCGATCATCTTTGCCGACCTCCTGCTTCCGCTGGAAGTCATGGGCCTGCCATTTCATTTTGCAGCCGGCGAAGGCCCGGTTATCGAAAAGCCGATCCGCACTGCCGAGGACGTGAAGCTGCTGCGAACTGATCGCGCATCCGAACTGGGCTACGTGGCTGACGCAGTTGCGCTAGTGGCCAAACATTTTGGCGCAAAACTGCCGGTGATCGGCTTCTGCGGGGCGCCATTCACGCTGGCCAGCTACATGGTGGAGGGTGGTGGCTCACGACATTATCTGGAAGTCAAGAAGCTGATGTACAAGTCGCCCGAGGTTTGGGATGAGCTGGTCGGCAAGCTGGTCGATGTTCTGGCCGCCTACGCCGCAGAACAAGTGCGTAGCGGGGCCGACGTACTGCAGATCTTTGACAGCTGGGTGGGCTGCCTGAGTGTGGAAGATTATCGTCGTTACGTGCTGGTGCCCACGACTCAGCTGATTCAACGGCTAAAGAAAGAGACGAAGGTCCCCATCATCTACTTCGGAACGGACAGCGCCACGCTGCTCTCCTCGATGGCCGAAACCGGAGCCGAGGTCATCGGGCTTGACTGGCGCATACCACTCGATGAGGGGTGGCGCATTGTGGGACATAATCAAGCGGTGCAGGGTAACCTTGATCCAGTGCTGCTCTTCGCCAGCTGGCGGGAAGTGAAGCAGCGCGCTGAACATATTCTTCGGCTGGCGGATGCTCGGCCTGGACACATCTTCAATCTCGGGCATGGCATTCTGCCGCACACACCGGTCGACAACGTGAAGAATCTGGCAGAGTTTGTGCGTGAGTTTGCCGCTACGGCCAGTCCGGCGAGGAAGGCATGAGCAGTCGAGCCGTTCTGTTAATCGCACACGGAAGTCCAGAGCGAATCGAGGATATCCCGGAATTCTTGCAAAACATATCCCGTGGCCGTCCGATGTCTGACAGTGTGGTACGTGAGGTCCAGCATCGTTATTCTCTGATCGGCAGCTCACCACTTACGCGGATCACGCAGGCACAGGCGGACGGCGCGGCACGCGAACTCGGCATTCCAGCCTACGTCGGGATGCGCAATTGGCATCCGTTTATTGCCGACGCGTTGAAGAAGATGGCCGCCGACGGCGTGGAGCAAGCGGTCGCTATCTGCCTGGCGCCACATAATTCGCGCACCAGTGTCGGACTGTACAAGCAGGTGCTCTTTGGGGAAGGAGCACCATTCACGATTGATTTTGTCGAAGAATGGCACGATCATCCGCTGCTGATAGAGGCTTTCGCCGATAAGCTGCGCGTGGGCTGGAAAAGGGCGTGCGAGCAGCACGGCTCAGCTTTGCCGGTTGTGTTTACCGCGCATAGCGTACCGCAACGGACCATCGCGGAAGGCGATCCCTACGAAGCGCAAACGCGGGAGACCGCAGCGTTGGTGGCGGCCAAGGTCCCAGAAATCGGAACGTGGCGTTTCGCATTTCAAAGTCAGGGTATGTCGGGCGGCGAATGGCTAGGTCCTACAGTGGAGGACACGATCACGCAGCTGCGGGACGATGGTCACAAAGGTGTGTTCGTCCAGCCGATCGGCTTCGTCTGTGATCATGTCGAGATTCTTTTTGATGTCGACATCCTGTTCCGGCAATTTGCCGAAGAGCGTGGAATGAAGCTATACCGGGCCGAATCGCTGAACGATTCGCCGCTCTTCGTGCGGGCGGTCGCCGATCTGGCACGCTGGCGCCTGGCATTGCTGAGTCCGGATTGCGGGAGCAGTATCGAAACTGAGAAGATCTCTTAACGACCGCATGAAGCGGATAGCAATCATCGGCGGGGGCATCTCCGGGCTCAGTGCAGCTTTCTATCTGGAAAAGGCACGTGCAGCCGGAAACGAGCTTCAGTACACGCTCTTCGAGAGCGGGCAGCGACTCGGCGGCTGCCTTTCATCGGATCGCATCGAGGGGTGTCTTGTCGAAGCCGGTCCGGATTCCTTCCTGACAGAAAAACCCTGGGCACTGACCCTCTGCAAAGAACTGGGAATCGCCGATCAACTGATCGGCTCCAACGACTCGCAGCGCAAGACCTACATTGTGGTACATGGGCGCTTGGTCGTAATGCCTGACGGCCTGATGTTCATGGTGCCGACCAAGCTCATGCCGACTGCTCTCTCGCCACTCTTCTCGTGGAGCACAAAGATTCGCATGGCCCGCGAGCTGCTGCATCCTCCACGACCCATGCAGGATGATGAGACGGTCGCACAGCTGGTGGAGCGACACTTCGGGACGGAGGTGGTCGATCGCCTGGCCGATCCATTGTTGTCGGGAGTGTACGGAGGCGACGCGAACCGGCTGAGCGCGCGTGCGGTGCTCCCTCGCTTTGTCGAGATGGAGGAGAAATATGGCAGCTTGAGCGCCGCCATGCTGGCGGCGCACAAGAAGATGGCCGAACTGGCTAAGAAGCAGCCGCCGCGACCGCTGTTCACCTCACTTAAAGATGGAATGCTGCAACTGGTAGAGGCGATCGTGGCGAAGCTGCCGCCGGAAGCGATTCGGCTGCGGCAGCATGTTCGCCGAATTTATCCGCACAACAGCGGCTGGCGAGTTTCACTCGAGATGAATGGCGACGAACATTTCGATGCGGTAGTCGTTGCCACGCCGGCGCATATCGCTGGAGAGTTGTTAGATGGAGTTGATTGCGATCTGGCGCGCAACCTTCTGGACATCACGTACAGTTCATCGGTGACGGTTACGCTGGGTTACTACAAGCAGCAGTTGGCGAAGTTGCCGCATGGCTTCGGTTTCCTGGTGCCCCGCAGCGAGGGTACGCGCATGCTGGCGTGTACCTTTGTGCACAACAAATTTCCGCACCGTGCACCGCCGGACAAGGGCATATTGCGCTGCTTCCTCGGCGGCGCACGGGACGAGGCGGTGCTCGCGTTGAGCGACGAGGAGATTCTAAAGACTGTGCTGCATGAGCTGCACAGCATCGTTAAGCTCGATTCGCGTCCCATCTTTTCGCGTATCTATCGCTGGCGCGAAGCCATGGCACAATATGAGCCCGGACACATCGCGCGCGTGGCGCAGATTGAAAAGCGTGTCGCCGAGATTCCCGGCCTTGCGATCGCCGGGAATGCTTATCACGGCATTGGCGTTCCGGACTGCATTCGCTCCGGAATGGAAGCCGCAAACGCGGTAGCAGAGTTCACTGCTGAATCCCAGGCGGTACGGAGATAGGACTTCGACATTCGGAGCGGTTTCTTGCCCCACCCGGCAGTGTCAAAGATCACTGACATCATAGTCATGAAGTAGTAGCGTAAAGATGGTCACCTGCCCCGACTGACAGGCTTTGGAGGTGACGGATGTCCATCATTCTGATCGTCATCTACTGTCTGATTGCAGCTTTCATCGTCTTCGGCCTGACCTTCCACAACGAAATGCTGGACGAGCGGCACCGCCAACGGCATGTTGCGCGCTCGCTGACGGTGATTCAAGGCGGTAAGAGGGTCGTTACCAGACCGCGCCGGGATCTGTAATTCGCGTCGGACACCAGTAACTGCCGAAGGGTCTGGGCGATTTTCCGGTCATCTCATTTGCCAGGGTAGCTCACCCGCCAGATCGAGTTCGACCCATCGTCGGTGATCAGCAGCGAACCATCCTGCGCAACCGTTACACCGACGGGGCGCCCCCAGACCTTGCCGTCGGGTAACACGAAGCCGGTGAGGAAGTCCTCATACTCGCCGCTTGCCTTGCCGGTCTGATGCAGCGGCACGCGGATCACTTCATAACCGGCACGCGGACTACGATTCCACGAGCCGTGCTGCGACGCAAAGATGTCGCCCTCGTATTCCGCGGGAAACTGCTTGCCTTCGTAAAACGTCATCTCCAGCGACGCGTTGTGCGGCTGCAGCAGAACATCCGGAACGATCGTCTTGCTTCCGAGTTCGGGATGTTTGCCGGTATGCCGCGGATCGGGATTACTGCCCATGTAGTAATACGGCCAGCCATAAAAGCCACCTTCCTGCACATGCGTGATGTAGTCGGGCACGAGATTGTCGCCCAGACCATCGCGCTCATTCACCGAGCACCAGAGTTCACCGGTTTTGGGATTGATGGCCAGGCCGCCGCCCGCGTTACGGATTCCATAGGCGTAAACATGCAGGTCGGAGCCGTCAGGATTCATCACCATGATGTCGGCGCGATTCTTCTCGTCAGGATGGGAGTCGGGGTCATCGACATTCGAGTCTGATCCAACACCCACAAAGAGGCGTTTGCCATCTGGCGAGAAGACGAGATCGCGGGTCCAATGAGCACCGCCGGCAGGCAGAGTAGCGATTCGATCTGCCTTGCCAGTGGGCTTTAGAGCGCCGTTGGAATAAGGGACACGAATGATCGAGTCGGTATCGCCTATGTAGACGTATTGAGGATTCGGTCCCGGTGGATAGAACGCGATGCCGTAAGGCTGGTTCAGGCCGGTGGCGAAGACAGCGGTTTGCTGCGGCCGGCCATAAGCCGTAATGCCGCGGAAAATCTTGATATTGCCGTCGTGACTCTCGGCGACAAAGAAGTCGCCGGTGGGAGCAGTAATGATCTTGCGGGGCTGCTTCACGTCAGTTGTGTACAGCTCAACCTTGAAGCCGGCGGGAGCTTGCGGCCAGGCGTCGTTAGGGCGATCGACCACATCAGGTCCGTTTACAGCCGACTTTGTGGCATACGGAGCGGGTAAATCCTGGGTCGTGATTTTGTGGACCGTACCTGGCTTTTCATAGCGGTAGTCAGTGAAAGGTCCTTGCGGCGGCGGGGCCTTAGTCGGATTTTCAGCGCAGGAGGAACAAACAAGAATAAGGGAAACGACGAGCAGTTTATACAGTCGCGAAAGATCCATCCGTAGCCTCTTGAGTTGGAAAAATCGGTTGCAGCAGTTTCAACAGGCAGTCCTGTGACTGCCTTGCGGCTGCTCATTAGATGTCATGACAGATTATTGGATTTGCGAGAAAGCGGTGCGGGCTTATGAGACAAGCGGGCCCGGGATCGGTGCAACTGACCTTATTGCTTTTCGAACGCGGGCCGTATTCAGCCTAACGCTTGTACCCAATCTTCCGCAGGAAATCGTGGCGCCAGGCGATGTCCTGATCGCCCTCAACAGCTTTCGGTGATGAGCCATCGATCACTCCCATAACCCCGCGACCTTGTTCCGACTGCGCAACGATAATCTCCACTGGATTCGCGGTGGCGCAGAAGATGGAGCAGACTTCCGGAACATTTCTGATGGCATTCAGGATATTGATCGGGTAAGCGTCGGTCAGCACGATCACAAACGTGTGACCGCAAGCCAGGGCCTGCGCGTTGCGAACGGCAACCTCGCGCAGCGCCTGATCGTTGCCTTCGGATCGAGTGAGGCAGGCTCCGGAGCTTTCGTTGAAGGCAAGGCCGAACTTGGCTTGCGGGACGGTCGTTGTAATCACCTCGTACAGGTCTTCAACGGTTTTGATGAAGTGCGATTGGCCGACAATGATGTTGGCGTCGGAGGGAAATTCCATTCGAACGGACTTGAGCTCAAGCATGGCTTCATCTCCTCGACAATGCTCAGCATAGCTTAGTAAGACGACATCCCATTACTGGATGTTGAAGAAGGACAGAAACTCCTGCACGACTCTGGCGGGCAAGTCGTCGCGGTTGGATTTCTGTAGCAGTCCGTGCCCCGCGCCTTCGATCGGAATCAGCTTGGTTGGAGCTGGGATCAACTTGATCGCGGCCTCGAGCTCGTCGATGGAGCCGAAGGCATCGCGCGTTCCGCTGACGAACAAGGTGGGCGTGCGCAGCTCCGGCAGATGTGCGGTTCGGAGTTGTTCGGGTCGTCCGGGGGGATGCAGCGGATAAGACAGCAGCAGCAATCCTTCCACCAGCGCAGGCTCGGCTGCTACCAACATGCTGGCTTGGCGGCCACCGTACGAAACGCCGCCGAGAAAGGCTCGACCGCCAAAGCGCTCTTGCATGAGGGTGACGGCACGGCGCAAGCCAGCCTGATCGTGCTTCGCATCGGAGGGCGATGGCGGACCGGTGGGGCGTCTTTGCCGATAAGGCAGGTCGCAACGCAAGGTGGTCACGCCAGCAGCGGCTATCCGTTCGGATAGTGCGACCAGCAGTGGCGCCTTCGAGTTCCCGCCGGCGCCGTGGGTCAGGACGAGGAAACCTGTTGCCTCGCCCTCGGCGGGATGAAGGAATCCGCGGACAGGAGCATCCGCTGCGCTGGTATCGACAAACGACTCCGCCAAAGCTCGTGGCATCAGTGGTCCTCTGGTACGTCAGCCTCTGCGACTGAAGAAGCTGCTAAGAAGTCGAGAAACCAGATCCTTCGCGGACTAAAGTCCGTTCGGGATGACAAAAAATAGGCGGCTTATCGGCACGACTGGAAGTCGTGCCCTGTTACAAAACGACCGCAAACGACTTTTTCAGCAGCCCTGTTAAGTAATTAACCTTCTCTCGGTCACCTTCGTGGCAGCTCAAAAAAAATTATACCCACTGTGAGGGAGTTCGGTAGCGAACGTCGCATATCTGAGTGAGCGGGAATTTGAGCCTGCTCTGCAGCACCCGTAAGACGGGTCGATCAACCAGGGCGGTCCAGCCGCGATGCGTCAGCCGCCAAGACATCCTGAGGAGAATCAAAATGAAGCGCGTTCAGATGTGCCTAGTCCTATCCTTTGCCCTGCTGCTCTGTAGCGCAGCGTGGGGCCAGAATTATACCTTCGTAACCGTCAATAGTCCGGGCGATCCTAACAATCCCTTCACCCAGCTCCTGGGAATCAACAACAACATGGTGATCGCGGGCTACCACAACTTCCTGAATAACCAGGGATTCACTTTGAACTTGCCGCGCCAGTTCAACACTGAGAACTATCCCAATTCGATGATGACGCAGGTGATCGGCATCAACAACAGCATTACGACCTCCGGCTTTTACGTCGACCAGAACAGCATTACCCACGGCTTCTACCACACCAGCAATGGCACCTTCACCAATGTCGACTATCCCAACACCGCCTTCAACCAGCTGTTGAGCCAGAACGATCTGCAGCAGGCGGCGGGCTACTACAGCTTGAGCCAGGACAACACCACGCCCGACTTCCCCTACGTTTACGACGAAGTTGGAGGCGTGTTCGAAGTGATTTACATTCCGGGCGCAGTGAACGGAGCGCAGGCGACCGGCATCAACAACTCGCAACAGAAGTGCGGATTCTTCATCGATAGCAGCATGGTGAATCACGGCTGGCTGCTGAATGGCGGAGTATTCGTGCAGCTTGACTACCCGGGCAGCACCTTCACCCAGGCGCTGGGATTGAACAACCACGGGTTGGTGGTCGGATCTTATATGGACAGCGCCGGCCTGACCCATGGATTCATCTACACCGTCAGCACGGGACAGTACACTTCGGTTGACGATCCCCTCGGCGTCGGTGCGACGATTCTGAATGGGATTAACGACAACGGTGATCTGGTAGGCTTCTTCGGGACTGCCCCCATCAATCGTGGCTTCGTGGCCATGCCGCAGTAACCGCTGCCGTGCGATAAACCCTTAACCCTGGCGGCGACCGAGCGCTCCCTCGGTCGCCTTTGATTCTTGCAGAGCTATCAAGGCACGAAAATTTTGTAGAGCATCAGGTAGATGATCACACCGGTTACCGACACGTACATCCAGATGGCGAAGGTGTAGGGTGCGATCGCCTTGTGCCGGGCGAACCTTCCCTTCAACGCGCGAGCCAGCGTGATGAGAATGAATGGAACGACAGCAGCGGCCAGGATGGTGTGCGAGATCAGCAGTGTGAAGTAAAACGGTCGCGAAAGGCCTTCGCCGCGAAAGTGGGTTACGCCGGCGCGCAGTACCAGGTGATAGTACAGATAGGAGAGCAGGAACAGCGATGAGGTGACGAAGGCGGCAATCATCAACCGCTTGTGAGCCTGGATGCGCCGCGTCTTGATGCAATACAGGCCTGAGCCGATCAACACCGCGCTGGAGCCGTTGAGCACGGCATCGAGGCTTGGGAAAAATGTCGGACTCAATTGCATTATGCTGCCGATTTCGTGGTGCGCCGGTTGGCCACCAGGAAGGACAGACCAAACATGACCAGCGTGAACAGAGCCAGGACGCCGAGGTTGCCGGCCAGTGACAAGTCGGTCGCCGACGATCCCGGGAACAGCAGCGAGCGCAACGCCTCGGTACCGTAGGTCAGGGGATTGATGCGCATCAGCAGGCGAATCCATAACGATGCGCCGGAGATCGGGAACAGCGAACCCGACAGCAGCCAAAGCGGAATCAGAAAGAGATTGATGATGGCGTGGAAGGCCTGCGTCGAATCCATCGGCCAGGCGATGATGAAGCCGAGCGCGGTGAGCGAGAACGCGACCAGGAAAACTGTCACGACGGTGAGCCCGAAGCTGGCCAGTGTGAAATGGACGCCAACGGCCGGTGCGAAGATCAGGAAGATGAGCCCTTGCAAGGTTGCCAGTGTTGCTCCGCCAAGAACTTTGCCCAACACGATAACCGATCGACTGACCGGCGCAACCAGCACGGAAAGCAGGAATCCTTCTTTGCGATCTTCGATTACCGACATCATGGTGAAGATGGCGGTGAAGAGCACGATCATGATGAGCGCGCCGGGAAAGAAGAATGCGAGATAGTGCTGGCCGCCGGCGCCAGTCGATCGAAATGACGTGCCAAAGCCCGAGCCGATGACGATCCAGAACAGCAGCGGCGAAACGATGACGCCAACGACGCGAGCGCGTTGGCGATAGAAGCGCACGATCTCGCGCCACCAGAGAGAAAGAGACGGCAGCAGCATACCAGCATGCGCGGGAGCCAGGGTCGCGGGAAGAGATTGGGCTTGAGTTGCCATAATTTTATTAACCACAGAGACACAGAGGCACAGAGAATCTAACCAAGGCAGAGATAAGAGCGTATCGATAGTGACGATCAAGCGACCTAACGGATACTGCTGTAATCAGGACTTGTTCCTCTCTGTGGCTCTGTGCCTCTGTGGTGAAAATCACTTGCTTGCCTCGGGCTCGTTTTCGGTCCAGAAGCGATGGCCAGTGCGGCGGATGAAGACGTCCTCCAGGCTGGGCTTGTGGATGGAGACACCTTCGATCTCGCCGGGGAATGCCTCGACGACATCAGTGACGAAGCGGTGACCGCTCTCGATTTCGAGCCGCACCTGGTGATCTAGCACCGTCGGATGTAAAGCGAAGCGTTGTTCGATTCGTTGCGCGAGCGATTCGGGCTCGTGCGCTTCCAGCAGAATCACATCGCCGCCGATCTCGCTCTTCAGTTCCGCCGGAGTGCCCAAGGCGACTACGCTGCCGTTAGCGTAAATGGCCAGGCGATCGCAGCGCTCGGCTTCTTCCATCAGGTGCGTGGTCACCAGAACCGTTACGCGCTCTTCATCGCGCAGGATTTGCAGATACTGCCAAAGGTCGCGGCGCGCGCCGGGATCGAGGCCTGTGGTCGGCTCGTCCAGCAGGAGCACCGACGGATGATGCAACAGACCTTTTGCGAGTTCGAGCCGCCGCTGCATACCGCCGGAGAAAGTCTCGGCTTTTTCTTTGGCACGATCAGCGAGGCCCACACGGCTCAGCATCTCGGCAACGCGTTTCTTCAAAGCCGCACCACTGAGTCCGTAAATGTGGCCGACCAGCATCAGATTTTCTTGCGCCGAGAGCTTGATGTCGATGCTCTGCGCCTGGAAAACTACGCCGATGTTGCGGCGCACCAGCGCAGGCTCGCGGGCGACATCGTGTCCCATGATCAGGGCGCGACCACCGGAAGGCAGCATCAGGGTCGAAAGAATGCGGAAGGTCGTGGTCTTGCCGCTGCCGTTGGGGCCGAGCAGGCCGAAGATCGCCGCGGGACGGACATCGAACGATACCCCGGCCAGCGCAACACGATCGCCGTATTGATGACGAAGAGCCTGCAGTTGAATGACCGCAGTCTCAGAGGAGACGGTGTTTTCGACCGCGGGCTGGTGGAGAGTGTTGGAAACGCTCATGCGAGGGCCACCATTTGATTCTATATGGCGCGGGTAGACAGTGCCTGTGCCGACTGAAATGATTGAATGGCGCCGAACTGCCCCGCCCTAGGCAAAAGAAGGCTAGAACGGGGCACCCGTGACAGTCTAGTTAGGCTGATAGGGGGGCCTTCGACTCCGACGCGCAAAACCAGCGCAGCTGCGCTCAGGATGACACATGCTGGCGGGGGGATCTGGCGAGAAGCGAAATTACGATTTTGCTGAAAGCCGACGGCTGACAGCTGACTGCTGCCTACGCGCGATTGATCATCATCAGCGCAAACAGGAGCGGCAGGTAGATGACTGAGGCTTGCAGGACGTGACGAGCACGAACTTTGGACTCGGGCGCGACAGGCGCGAGTTTCATGGTCCACATACGCAGGCTGAACCACAGCATACCGATGCCAAGCAGCAGTGCGCCGGCAAAGTAGGTCCATCCCGACATGCCCATGAGCGTCGGCGCGAGCGAGACCGGCACGAGCGCGAGCGCGTACATCACGATGGCGAATGCCGTCGAGCGACCGTCGCTTTCGACTACCGGCAGCATGCGGATGCGCGCATTCTCGTAGTCTTCGCGATAGAGCCAGGCGATGGAATGAAAGTGTGGAAACTGCCAGAAAAAGAGGATGCCGAACAGGACCAGCGCTTCGACGTCGAGGCGGCCGCGGATGGCCGTCCAGCCGAGCACCGGAGGCATGGCTCCGGGGAACGCGCCGAGGAAGGTGCAGATCGGGTGCACCCGCTTCATTGGCGTGTAGACGGCGAGATAGGTGATCGAGGTGAGTGCGGCGAGAGCAGCGGTGAGCCAATTGGTCGTCGCCCAGAGGTAGAACGCGCCGCCGATGGTCATTCCGAACGCGATGACAGAAGCGTGGAGCAGGCTCAAGCTACCCGTTACCAGCGGACGCCGCGAGGTGCGGCGCATCAGCGCGTCGATGTCGCGCTCGACAACTTCATTGATAGCAGCAGTGCCGCCGCTGACCAGGCCGATGCCGATCAGTGCGTTGAGCAGCGTCCAGGAGAGCGAGGAAACGCCGGATTTCGCGGCGGCGAAGTACGCACCGGCCCAGGCGGTCATCACAATCAATGTGGTGACGCGGGCTTTGGTCAGAACGGCGTAATCGCGTGCCAGCGAGGCAATTCCCTGGCGCGGAACAGCCAACGGCTGACTGGCAGTGCTCATGCGGTGACGGCCTTTCCTTGGGCACCCTGTGCTGCGGTTTCGGTGACGTGAACGTTGATCATGCGGCGCGACTGGATCGCCAGCACAACCGCTGCGGCCAGTACCAATGCGCCGCCTGCGACATGCGCCACCGTGCTGACGACCATGATCTGCATCGGCTGCACCGCATCATGGCCCCAGGTAATACGCGTGAGATACGCATAGAACCCCAGGCCAAGTTGGACCAGAAGCAGGGCCAGCAGCAACTCGGCAGGCTTACGCAAGTGATCGACATTACCATAGCGAGTCAAGACGCGCACGATGGTCCAGCACAATACGACCGTTACCACACATGCCCCGATGAGATGGGGCAGGATCTTGATCCCCGAATGACGGAAGGCAGCACCCAGGATCAGCTGCACCCACACGCAGGCACCGGCTAGCGCGGTAAGCGCCGGGGTGCTCGGCCAAAGCTCGGCTTCGCGGATGGTTGCGGAATCCTCCAGCCAGGTGCGACTGGTGAACAACGCCATGGCAACCACGATGCAAAAGATCGTCTGTGCCAGCGTGGCATGCGCGGTCGAGACCGACCACGGCAGGAAGTTCAGCACGGTGATACCGCCAAGGACGCCCTGGCCGACCACCGCGCCCAGCGCGGTCCAGCCCAGCACGCGCATCCATTTGCGGCTATCGACACGCTGGGTCCAGACGGCCATTGCGATGATCAGCAGGCCGATGAATTCGGCGATCATGCGATGGGTGTGCTCGTACTTCACGCCGCCGACCATGGGCGGCAACTTGTAGAGCGAACCGAATGAGGTCGGCCAATCGGGGACAGAGAGACCGGCGTCGTTGCTGGTCACCAGCGCGCCAGCGACGATGAGCAGAAAGGTTGCGCCAGCCAGGACTACGGCAAAGCGATGATGCGCCGGATTGTAGGCGATACGGTCAGATCGCGAGGTCAGAACAAACTCCCTATAACAGTGCGTCCGCGCAAAGCGAGGGTTCGCTTGTGGGGCGACATCTCACCGATCCGTGCCAAATCAACGCGCGGACGGAGCGAAGAAAGTTCAGTAGAAGTTGCGGTTCAAAACTGCGGCGAACGCTGAATCTCATCCCACGTTCGTGCGTTATTGTACCAAACGGGGTTGACTGTGCGACAGCAGCCGAGGCCGGTCATCGGCGAAGCCTGCCGGCCCAACCAGCATGACGATTTGTTCATGTCCGAACTGAGCTCCGGTTGTCAACCCCGACTGAGGCAAAGGACATCAAATGGTAGCCATGGGAAATGGACATCGTCTCGCGTTTCTGATCGTTGAGGCTGAACCGGCACAAGGGCTCTCGACGCGGAAGCTTCTGCTGGAGAGCGCAAAACACAACGTTCTGACCGCCTACTCGCCGCGGGAAGGCGAGAGGATGTTCCAGCGCTTTCCGCATGTCGATGTGGTAGCCATCGATGGCTCCCTTGGCGAAGAGGCGTGCAGCAGACTGGTGAAGCAGTTGAAGGATCAGAATGCAGACATACGCGTAGTGGCGTTCGTACCGCAGGATGGCGCGCAATGCAAATGGGCGGATGAGACTACCAGTTCGCACGATCCCGCCGGCTTGTTGAAGCTGCTGGAGGAGATGGGAGGCCGCACCGATATCGCGTAGCCGTCACTCGCCGCTACTGACCTCGGCGGCCAACCACGCCAGATAGTCGTCGCTTCCACCTTCGATTGGCAGCTCGATGCACTCCGGCAGTTCGTAGGGATGCAACGCCCGGAACGCGGACGGCAACTGCGCCGCGTGATCGGTTGTGGTCTTGATGAGCAGGAGATATTCCTGCTCGTTGTGGACTTTGTGCTTCCAGCGGTAGACAGAACGGATGGGGCCGACAATGTTGACGCAGGCGGCCAGCCTTCGTTCGATCAGTTGCTGGGCCAGCTTCTCAGCTACCTCTTTGAGGCCAACCGTGGTGAGCACAATGCGCGCGTTCGTCATCGAAGAGTCCCTGAGAATTAAGCTGAGACTGTAGCATGCAGTCGCACGGGGCTGCGAGGACAAAAGTCAAGGGATCTCAGGCCTGAGGATGTTCTTCCGCCCGTTATCGGATGCCGCGGCTCTGAGGGCCAGATCTGCCGCCATTTCCCGCTGTTTCGCCATCTATTCGTTGTATCTGAGTTGGTTCGCGCGATCGCTTTCGCTGGAACTTCGCTTGACTGCAATCGCAATGCGCGGTCATCTAGATGATGCTGTGACGATCACGGTTCACATTGCCGGCAAATGGCTTTACCGCATGCGGCGCGTGCTGGCGACGTTGTGCATCGGGGTGCTGGCCGCCTTGATCGGATACAAAGTGGTATTCGGCGCCAATGGAATGAAGGTCTGGCAGGGCAAGCGCGCCGAGGTCCAGCAGTTGGAGCAGGAGATCGAGCGAAAGAAAACCGAGCATGAGGAACTGGATCGTCATGTGCAGGCGCTGCAACGCGGCGACCCTAGCGTGATCGAAAAGGAAGCGCGCGAACAGCTCGGCTATGTAAAGCCCGGCGAAGTGGTGCTGTTCGAGCAGAGATCAAAACCGCTGCCGAGCCCGGCGCCATCCGTCACTGACACCTCCGTTCAGAAGTAAACCCGCCAGGCTGGGACGATCCGGTTACCCACCGCGACGAATTGCAGACCAGATGTGGCTATTCCGGCTTCTCCCGTTCAATCGTCAGCGTCAATGGGCTAAACTTGTGGGCAATGCAATCTGCGCCGCGACTGTTGACGTACGAAAAGAAGGAATGGAGCGCGGCAAACCGAACCGGCATCTGAAAAAAGGTACGCCTCCCGACGATTCCATTCGTTATTAAAGCGGCTGCCCTTGGGCGGCAAACTCAAATTAGGAGATTGAAGATGAAACGAGTTCTATTGGTGATTGGGCTCTATCTTCTCAGCATGACCCTGTTGGCGGCGGCGAAAGACCAGACCTGGAACGGTTGGATCAGTGACTCCATGTGCGGAGCCAAAGGCGCCAATGCAGCACATGAGGCCTGCGCCAAGAAGTGCGTCGCGGCAGGAGAGAAGCCGGTATTCGTCAGCGATAAGGACCAGAAGGTGATTCCCATCGACAACCCGGCGGCGCTGCAGGACCACCTGGGACATCACGTGGCTGTTACCGGCACGATGACCGCCAGCGGTTCCATTCACGTGGATAGTGTGAAGATGCTGTCGCAATCGGGCGGGAGCGGCAGCGGCATGAGCGACATGCACTGATCGACGATAGCAACAGGATTGGGCTTCAGCCTTGAGGAAATCAGGGGCTGAAGCCCAATTTTTTCGCGATCTTTCGGCACGACTGAAGTCGTGCCCTGACACAAACCGGTGCCCGGACCGGTGGGGGAAGTCTCTATTCCACTTCGTGCTTGGCGGTGTAGCCTTCGCGGGCGAGAACCGTGTACTTGATGTCCTTATTCTTCTGATCCTTGATGACGAGCGGCTTGTCATCGGGGCCGACCAGTTCCACCCTCAGCTTGCGATAGGTGCCGTCCTGCTTGGTATTGGTCGGCTTGTAGGTGATGGTGTATTGATCGCGAATGGTGCCGGCGATCTCGCGAAAGATGTCAGGAAACTCGCCGAGCTGGCGGGGAGCATAAGTACGTCCGCCAGTCATGCGGGCGAACGCGCCCATCTGGTTCTTGGCCTGCGCATAATCCAGCATGTAGGAATTAATGCCGACACTATTTTGCCCGGCCGCCTGCATGAACTCCAGGAAAGCCTCGCCGGTGCAGACGGTGTAAATGGTGACATTCGGTGTGGCTCTAATTTTCTTGAGCGTCTGGTCGAGGGTGATCTTGCTGAAGGTGTCGCGGCCACTGGCGATCACGACTAATTCCTTGTGCCCAGGGATACGATCCAGGCGATCGAGCGTGTCATACATCGAGTCGAAGATATCGGTCTCGCTGAAGCCGGGGATGCGCAGCGTATTCAGGGCATTAAAAACCGCGTCCTTATTCTGAGTGAAATCCAAGAGGACATGCGGCTTGACGTCGAAGTAGACAATGCCGATCCAGTCCTGCGGCTGCAACATGGAGGCGAAGGCGTAGGAGCCATTGAGCGCGTCGATCATGAAGTTGTAGTTGGTGGCCGCGAACTCCACCAGCAGCACGGCCGTAATCGGCGCCTTGCTTTTGGTTACGCTCTGGATCTTTTGCGGCACGCCGTCTTCCCAGATCTTGAAATGCTCCTGCGCCTGCTCGACGGGAAGGTCGATAGGTAAGCCGCTCTTCTGCAGGATCTGAGCGTCAACCGTCACTACCGGCACGTCGACGTGCAGGGAGAATTGCGGAATGTCGGTCGGCTTGGGCTTGGGCGGCGGAGGCGGCTCTTCGGTATTTCCTTTTTTCGGAACAGCAATGGGCCCGGATTCGCCTCCGGGACCGCCGGCTTCGGCTGGAACCTGGTCCTGCTGCTTCTGGTTAGGCTGCGACTGCTCTTGATCGCTGCTGCCGGATTGGGCCAGCACAGGCGCGGCGCAAAAGAGAGCGATCGCGAGCAATGCTGCTAAGGCCGCACCCAAAGGAGTACAGACCACAGGTGATTTACTCGGGAACTTAAGGTGTTTCTCAGACCACATTGGAGTGTCTCATTGGCTCGCTTGTCTGGTAGTATAAATGCACTTTCAACCTACCTGTTTCGGTGTGGGGAAGCAGAACCTGCTAACCGGTTAGACGGTTTTGTGTCCACATGGAAAGAGGGTGGAGCCGGGATTTCGGTTGCGGAGCCGAAATCAAGGCAGGAACAGGGAAGAATGTATTGCCGCACGCTTGCGTCGTTCGTCGTCTGCCTGACCGCTATTACCGCTTTTGGCGTCCAATCCAAACCCCAGATCATGCCGGAAGACCAGGTGAAAGCCGGTATGCACGGTATCGCCTACACCGTCTTTGAAGGCACCAAGCCGGAGGCGATGGACGTTGAGATTCTCGGCGTGCTGCGCGATATGGCGGGGCCGCAGGCTGACGTGATCCTGGCGCGCCTGCATGGCAGCAAGGTTGAGTACACGGGCGTGGTGGCGGGCATGAGCGGCAGCCCGGTGTACATTGACGGCAAACTGCTCGGCGCAATTGCCTATCGCATTGGCGAATTCTCCAAGGAACCGATCTGCGGGATCACGCCCGCGGCATCGATGCTGGAGATCGACGCGATGGACAAGACGCCGCTGACCGATGTGTCCCACACTGGGGGAGTTCCCAAGCAGGAGATTAATCGCACGTCTGGACCGGGACTGCCAAGCGATGCCAGCTCGCAATCGGGATACGCGAATCTGCTCAAGCCGATTGACACGCCGCTCGTCTTCACCGGATTCAGCACGGAAACGATGCGGCTGTTCGCCAAGGATTTCTCGTCTGCCGGCGTGGTGCCGGTGATGGGCGCGGGCTCGGTGAGCAATGACAAGCAGCCTGAGCCGCTGGAGCCGGGATCGGCAGTCAGCGCGATTCTGGTGCGCGGCGATATGAACATCGCGGGCACGTGCACGGTTACGTACATCGATGACTCGCACCTGCTGGCCTGCGGACATCCTTTCCTGCAAGCCGGCGGCGTCGATATGCCGATGACTAAGGCGACGGTGCTGGCGACTCTGCCCTCGCCGGAAAATTCCTTCAAGATCGTCAACACGACCGAGACGGTGGGAGCGTTCGTTCAGGATCGACGGGCCGGCATCATGGGACGATTCGATCGCCAACCGCACATGATTCCGGTGACGCTGACGTTCAACGGCGTCTCGCACCCCAAGCAGTTCCATTACGAAGTGCTGAACAATGCGAAGATCACGCCGGCCGCGATGATGGCGACGGTGTTCAACGCGATTCAGGGCATGAATGAATACGGCGAAGACACGACCTATCGGCTGGTCGGCGACATCGACGTGCTGGGCTATCCCAAGCTCAATGTGAAGAACATGTACGCGCCGCTCGATGGCTCGACGCCGACGGCTTACGGCATAGCGTTGTCGATCGGCGAATCCTTCAGCCGCATCTTCGAAAATCCATACGAGACGCCGAAGATTGAGGGCGTCGAACTGAGTTTCGATCTGGTGCCGGATCGCCGCTCGGCTCGCCTGGAAACTGCGCGGACCGATGTGACCGAAGCTCGCCCTGGCGATGAGATCACCATTGAGGCGCTGCTGAAGCCGTATCGCGGCGAGAGCATTCTGCGCACTATCCCGGTAAAGATTCCCACCTCAACACCGCGCGGCACGCTGCGCATCCTCATCAGCGACGGCGAGACCCTCGACAAGATGCATCGCGTCTCGGGACCGACGACGCATCACCTCGACCTGGGCTCGACGATCGCGCTGCTCAACAAGGAGCACAGCAACTCCGACGTCTACGTCTCGCTGCTGGAAAACAATCCGCAAGCCATGGTCGAAGACAAGGTCATGCCAACGCTGCCGCTGTCGGTGATGAACGTGATGGACGGCCTGCGCGGTACGCAGGACATGATCGTGGTTGGCGAGTCGGCGCTGGACGAAGCGGCGACGCCGGTGGATTACGTGGTTAGCGGCTCGCAGATCATCACGCTGAATATCAAGTAGGAAGCGATTAGCAATTAGCTTTTGGCACGAAACAATGACACGCTACGCCCGCCAACCCAAGATCACAACTGCCAAGCGAACGCGTAAGACCAAACGCAAAGGTACGTTGGCTGATTTTTTCGCTGTCTCTCCCTTACGCAACTCCGGTCTAAAACTGAAGCGCGTTCCCGGTCGTATGCGCAAGGTCAATCTGTAAGTTTCTCTGCTCGTCCTCAGACCACTCTGAACTCATGAAGCTAGTTGCGGGCTGCATTGCACTCTTCCCGCGCTTTCCTTATCGTGAAGGGGAAATGTTCTCTGATGCCGGCCGCATGTTGAAACCATTTCGCCCGATAATCCTGTGTGCCGTTCTACTCGCAACCGCCTTTGCCCAGAACACCCGCACCTGGCAGCAGTCCAAGTACGACGAGTTTGAGAAAGGGACGACGCACGGCGTTGCCATCTCGAGCGACGGCGAACTGACGCTCGCGCCGTCGTTCACTGCGCTTTACACGACGCCGTCTACTTATCTCTGGGATGTCGCGTCCGATTCCGAAGGCAATGTCTATGCTGCGGCAGGCTCGCCGGCGCGTGTCTACAAGCTCACGCCGGACGGCAAGGCGCACATCATCTCTGCGCCGCAGGAACTGCAGGTGCAGTCCATCGTGGTCGACAGCAGCGGTGCGATTTACGCGGCGACCTCGCCGGACGGCAAAGTCTACAAACTGGTTCACGGTGGACCAGCGCCGGGTAAGACGCCCGAAGGTTCACACACCACAGCAGAAGTGGCAGCCGCGCAGGAGGGAGCCAAGCCTGGCGAGAAAGCTCGGCCTTCGGTTGAGGTCGATCCCAGCTACAGCGCCAGCGTCTATTTCGATCCCAGGACGAAGTACATCTGGGCGCTCGCACTCGATCGCCAGGGTCAGCTGTACATCGGCACGGGTGATCGCGGTGAGATCTTCCGCGTCGATCGCGGCGGCAGTGGCAGCCTTTTCTTCAAGAGCGACGAGGCGCAGATTCGCGCGCTCGACTTTGACAATGCCGGCAACCTCATCGCTGGGACCGATGGCAGCGGGTTGATCTATCGCATCTCACCGTCGGGTCAGGGCTTCGTGCTTTACAGCGCGCCGAAGAAGGAGATCACGGCGCTCGCGGTTGATAAGCCGGGCAACATTTATGCGGCCGGCGCGGGTGAGAAGCGCGGAAGCTCGGCGCCTACGGTTCCAGCACTTGGGACTCCCGCCATAGTGGTCACTCCTTCAACGACCAGCGGGCCATCAACCGCTTCGCCTCCTTCGGCGTCCGGTCCATCCTCTTTGATTAGCGCTATTCCGAGCGTATCCACGATGGGCGGATCCGAAATCTATCGCCTCTCGCCCGACGGTTCACCCAAGACGATCTGGTCATCCCATGAGGATCTGGTCTACGCGCTGGCGTTCGATCACGAAGGGCATCTGCTGGCGGGAACGGGCAACCGCGGGAAGATCTATGTAATCGCTGACAGCCATTACATCGACCTCACCGAAGCCAGCGCCAGTCAAGTGACCGCGTTCGCGCCAGCGCCGAAGGGCGGACTCTACGCGGCCACCAGCAATCTGGGCAAAGCCTTCCTGTTTGGACCGAACGCGGTGAGCGAAGGCTCGTACGAGAGCGACGTCTTCGACGCGAAGAATTTTTCCAAGTGGGGACGCGTGGAGGTGCGTGGGAGCGGCAACTTCCAACTCTTTGCACGCAGCGGCAACGTCGATAATCCAGACCGCAACTGGAGCGAGTGGAAGCTAATCGACGTACAGAAGGATCTGCCCATCGACGCGCCCGCGGCACGCTTTGTGCAATGGAAGGCGGTGCTGAAGCCCGGCAATCCCATGCCGGCAGTCGATAGCGTGCTGATCAATTACCTGCCGAAGAATGTCGCGCCGGAGGTTGATAACGTGACCGTGATGGCAGGCTCGCGCATTCCGTCCGGGACACACAGCGAGCCAGAGGGATCAGCGCCCGCTGCATATGAGGCTCCGTTGCCAACCGTGAAGGACAGGCACATGATCGCTGTGAAGTGGCGCGCGCACGATGACAACGACGACACGCTGAGCTATGACGTGTACTACCGCGGCGACAGTGAAACGCATTGGAAGCTGCTGCGCTCCGATGTCGAGGAACGCTACGTGAATCTCGAATCGGATATGTTTCCCGACGGCGGTTACACGATTCGTGTGGTTGCATCCGATTCGCCATCGCACTCCGCCGATGAAGCTTTGACCGGCGAGGCCGTCAGCTCGCGATTCGAGGTGGACAACACGCCGCCGCGGATTGAGTCACTGAGTGCGAAGGCTGAAGGCGACAAGATCCACGTCAACTTCCGCGCTGTGGACGAATTTTCGCCGATCAGTCACGCTGAGTACTCCATCGACGCCGACGACTGGCAGATTGTTGAGCCTGTGGGCCAAATCTCGGATTCGAAGAGCGAGAGCTACGATTTCCGTGTCAGCGTGCCGCAGGACGGAGGTAGCGTGTCAGCGGGCAAATCTTCGTCGAAGGCGAACGCATCGTCCGGCGAGCACACCATCATTGTCCGCGTGTATGACCGCTTCGAGAACATGGGCGTCAGCAAGGTTGTAGTGAATATACCGGCTCAATGACGAGTTGAGGTCCCGGCGGCTAAAGCCGGTTCTTTCGGGCGCCACCAAAGCGGGCCTGAAGGCCCGCACTACCCGAAACAGGGGAGAGTACGTGACGGAAGGCGTGCGGCACGCCTCCGCGTGTAACATCCGTGTGCAGTGACGCTGCGCTACGCTATTGATCTTCTCGCGATGCTGGTCTGCTCGGTTTATTGCACCATTCCACTGTTCTGGCTGGTGGTGCATCCTTTCATTGATCGTTGGCGACGGCGCGGGCGGCGGGCCTATGCTTTGATTCTGCCGATCTGGGCCGTGTTCATTGCCAGCGCATTCGCGATCATGTGGCCGTTTCGCTTTGCACGTTATTACGCGACGTGGGCGACATGGGTACCAGCGGCGTTCTTGTTTTGGATCGGCTTCTCCATTTACTCGGCAGCGTTCAAGAGTTTTGATCGTACCAAGGTTTCCGGATTGGCCGAACTCGAACCGGGGCAACACCGGCAAGAGTTGGTGACGAGCGCGATTCGTGCCCGTGTGCGGCATCCGATTTATCTCGGACATTTGTGCGAGGTTCTTGCATGGTGCGTTGGCACCGGACTGGTCGGCCTCTATGCGCTTGCGGGATTCGCCATCATCACCGGCGCGCTGATGATCAGGATTGAGGATCGCGAACTGGAAGAGCGGTTTGGCGAACCATATCGCACGTATCGGCGTGCGGTGCCGGCGGTGATTCCGCGGTTCGGCAAGTAAAGCCGTCTTCGCTAGAATGAGGTCCGACGAGTTTGCAGATCCGACCAAGAAAATGATCACCACGGAAACGCGGAAACCACGGAGAAGATTTTGTACAAGATAACTCTGTGCTCTCTGTGTCTCTGTGGTGAGTGATTTCGTGCCGAGCACCTCGCGATGCAATTTGAACTGTTCATTGCCGCGCGTTATTTGCGGGCCAAACGCCGTCAGGCCGTGATCGGGGTGATCACGGTGATCTCCATTATTGGAGTTGCAGCTGGCGTGGCTTCGCTGATCATTGCGCTGGCGATCAATAACGGCTTTCGTCAAGACCTGCAAGACAGGCTGCTGGGCTCGACCTCGCACATCAACCTGCTGCGCATTCAGAGCGACGGCATACGCAACTGGGAGTCGCTGCTGGCGCGACTGGAAAAGCAACGGCACGTGATTGCCGGCGCGCCTGCCATCTACGAGCAGGTGCTGATCTCACGCGGCGCTCGCGCGCAGGGCGGCATCCTGAAGGGCATCATTCCGCAAGAGGAGCGCAAGGTCAGCACGATCCTCGACACGGTGAAGCAAGGTTCAGCCGCGGCTCTCGACCAGAGTCCAACGCCACCTTCAGATGAGACTCCGCCGGACAGCGATGAGCCGCTGCAAGCCGCTGCTCCCTTGCCGCCGATCGTTCTTGGCAAAGACCTGGCTGACGAACTCGGAGCGGTGGTGGGATCGGTGGTCACCGTCACCAGCCCGCAAGGAGAGCTCACGCCGTTCGGCGTTGTGCCGAAGTACAAGCGCTTCAAAGTTGCAGGCGTCTTCCAATCCGGCTTCTTCGACTATGACAATACCTGGGCGTTCATTCGACTTTCCGACGCGCAGCGGCTGTTCGATCTGAGCGACGTCGTCTCCGTACTGGAGTTCAAGGTCGATGACATCTATAAAGTGGACGAGATCGCGCCGAAACTGGAGGCCGAAGCCGGCAAGGGCTTCATGTCGACTAACTGGATGGAGCAGAACCGCGCCATCTTTCACGCGCTGCGACTGGAGCGGGTGGTCACGTTCATTACCATCGGGCTGATCGTGTTTGTGGCCGCGCTGAACATTCTCATCTCGCTCATCATGATGGTGATGGAGAAGACGCGCGACATTGCGGTGCTGGTGTCGATGGGCGCCAAGCGGCGGCAGATCCGGCGCATCTTCATGTATCAGGGACTGCTCATCGGTGTGATCGGCACGGTACTCGGGCTGATCCTGGGGTTCGGGCTGTCGTGGGCGGCGGGACATTATCATCTGGTCTCGCTATCAGCCGAGGTCTATTCCATCGACTACGTTCCGTTTGCACCGCGCCCGTGGGATGGATTGCTGGTCGCGGTCATCGCTATCGGGGTGTCGTTCATCGCGACGTTGTATCCGTCATGGTCGGCGGCTGGAGTCCTGCCGGCTGAAGCGCTGCGGTATGAGTAGAGCCTGCGAAATGCCGAGACCCTGGCAGATCCTGGTGATCATAATGCTCGCGGGGACGAGCCTTGCGCGGGCGCAAGAGTACGCCGGGCCACGGTCTCTGGGTCCTTTCCGCATCGACAAGGACATCAAGATGAACAGCCTCTTGGCACGCCTGGGCAGGCCGCCGTCGAGCAAGGGCGAAACGTTCTGCTACCGCTCGGCTCGGGGCAACGTTTTCCTCAGCCTCACGCGCATGTCCGACGTCTACGACGATACGATGGCGGGCGCGGTTACGCTCAGCCGTTCGCGCGACTGCGTTACCCATCCGGTACAAGTCACGCAGGATGATCTTGCGGGATGGAAGACAGAAGAGGGCATCGGACTGGGCAGCACAGAGGAGCAGGTGCACGAAGCTTACGACCGGCCCTCCACGGTAGTCAGCCTTGACGGGAGCAATTATAGTTCGATCGACTACGGCGACCTGGCGAGCAGCGATCATCCGCTAAGCAAACCGCCGGAGATTGGGACCAAGGCGTTGGTCTACCGCGGCGGGCCGAACGACCTGAGCCTGGCAGAGTTTGGGATCAAAGACGGGCGCGTGGTCTGGATTTCACTTTCGTATAGCGAATGACCGGCAAAGACTCGGCTCGATTAGCAGGTCGGCGAGGGCGCGGGCGACTTACCAAAGTTTCATTCACCACGGAAGCACTGAAGACACGGAATCTTGTAGAACTCTTGATGATGCCTCTGGCAGTGGAACACTAAGAACAAATTGATAAACAGGCTATTCTGGAAATTCCATGCTTCCGTGGTGAAAACACTCACCAGGCTTCTCGTCGGGGAATCCTGCATTTCATCCCAGGCCTCACTGCGGCGCGCCAGTCGTCGTGCTACCCTCTTTATTTGGTCTTCGTCAACATTCCTTGCCGGTCGCTGGTTTTACACCTCTCTTCGATTTGGAGCCAATCATGACATTCCTAACGCAACGCCTGACTTCCCTGCTGCAATGCGCAGCACTCTGCATTCTTAGCTTCGCCATCGTTCCCGCCCAGGCGCAAGAAGCGTCGGCGCAGGAGACTCACGGCATCAACGTCGCCAACATGGATCGTTCGCAGAAGCCGGGCGACAACTGGTTTCTGTATTGCAATGGCGACTGGATCAAGCGCACTGAGATTCCGCCCGATCGCGCGGGCATGGGAGTTTTTGCCGAGCTGCGCGACGCGACCGACAAGCAAACCGCGTCGATCGTTGAAGAGGTAGCTAAGAGCAACGCGCCGGCCGGTTCGAGCCAGCGCAGGATTGCCGATCTCTATAACTCCTACATGGACGAGGCGACCATCGAGGCAAGAGGATTGAAGCCGCTGGAGCCGCACCTCAAGGCGATTGCTGCTATCTCCGACAAGAAGACTTTGGCTTACGCGCTGGGCCAGACGCTGCGGGCCGATGTCGACGCGCTGAACAATACCAACTTCCACACGCCGCACCTGTTTGGATTGTGGGTGGCGCCGGGCTTCAACGACTCCGAGCACTACGCTGCTTACCTGATCCAGGGCGGCGTGCAGTTGCCGGACCGCGAGTACTACATCTCCGATAACGAACACATGAAGGAGTTGCGCACAAAGTACCAGGCGCACATTTCGGCGATGCTGAAGCTGGCCGGATTCACCGATACCGACGCTCGCGCCGAGCGCATCGTTGCGCTGGAGCATGCGATTGCGGAGAAGCATCTGACGCTGGCTGAGAATGACGACATCCACAAGGCGAATAACACTTGGACGCAGGCTGACTTCTCCAGCAAGGCTCCGGGACTGGATTGGGCAGCGTATTTCCGCGGCGCGGGATTGAGCAAGCAGGCCAGCTTCATCGTGTGGCAGCCGACGGCGTTTGCCGGCGAGTCAGCGCTGGTGGAGTCGACCTCGCTGGAGACTTGGAAGGATTGGCTGGCGTATCACACGATCGAAGAGTACGCGAGCTTTCTGCCTAAGGCGGTCGCGGACGAGCGCTATGCATTTTTCGGCGCGACTCTGTCGGGCACGCCGCAACAGCGTCCGCGGTGGCAGCGCGCCATCATAGTCGTCAATCGCTATGTTGGCGACGACGTGGGACAAATCTACGCGAAACAATTCTTCCCGCCAGAGGCCAAAGCCACGGCGCAGGAGATGGTGGCCAACATTATTGCTGCCTTCCGCAAGCGGATTGACGCGCTCAGCTGGATGGATCCCAAGACCAAAGCCGAGGCGCAGGCCAAGCTGACGACGCTGTATGTCGGCATCGGGTATCCGGAGAAGTGGATCGACTATTCCGCGTACGAAGTGAAGGCCGACGATCTCTTCGGCAATGTCTGGCGCGGAAATCTGTTTGAGTATCAGCGGCAGGTGGGACGGTTGGGCAAGCCGATTGACCGGCATGAGTGGTCGATGGATCCACAGACGGTGAATGCGGTGAATCTGCCACTGCAGAATGCGTTGAACTTCCCGGCGGCGATTCTGCAACCGCCCTTCTTCGATGCGAAGGCGCCGGCCGCGGCGAACTATGGCGCGATCGGTTCGGTGATCGGACACGAGATCAGCCACACGTTCGATACCGAAGGCAGCGCGTTTGACTCGAAAGGACAGGTGCGCAACTGGTGGACGCCTTCGGACCTGGAGCACTTTGAGGAGGCGGCGGCGAAGCTGGCCGCACAGTACGACACCTACTCGCCGTTTCCCGATCTGCATGTGAACGGCAAGCAGACGCTGGCGGAGAACATTGCTGATGTCGCGGGAATTGCCGCATCCTTCGATGGCTACAAGGCGTCGCTCGCCGGAAAGACTGCTCCGGAGCAGAACGGGTTCAGCGGCGAACAGCAGTTCTTCATTGCCTTCGGCCAGGATTACGCGTCGAAGGTTCGTGATGCTGCGCAGCGCCAGCAGGTGATGGTGGATTCGCATTCGCCGGCGCAGTATCGTGCAGACACGGTGCGCAACATTGACGCGTGGTATTCGGCGTTCGATGTGCAGCCGGGACAGACGCTGTACCTGACGCCGGAGCAGCGCGTGCGGATCTGGTAGGCGCGGACGGATAATCTGGCGTTTGGCTTCAGCCGCTGAGGGGTTGTCAGAGAGGCTTTACCTCAGCGGCTGAGTTTTTGACTGGTGCGTGGCGCCGGCTCGGAAATAATGGCGAGGGGCCTATCGGAGTGCAAGCGGAAACGATTGCCCCTACGCACGAAAAGCAGATCCCTCGTCGGCCTGAAGGCCTCCTCGTGATGACAAAGACAAAAAGACTTGCAACGGCGCGGCTGAAGCTGCGCCCCTTCAAGACATTCCAGAATCGGCTTTTTCATCAGCCGGTGAAGGCGTGCTCCACCCCACAGATGCTCCGCAGCGCCAAACCGCCCATCTTCCCGTAACCCGTTACTGCATTACTTCCTTACTTTTTCTCTGCCGTCTGCGGCAAAGTCGCTGACTTCGCCGGGGGAACATGATCTAATTTGGGCAGGTCGAGCGGCTGGCGCCTTAGTACCGGAACGGGCACGGGTGCAAGCACTTGGCCGGATTTTGTGTCGCTGCGGAGCGCGCCTGCATCCAACTGTTCAAGACGTGTTATTGCGAGCGGACAATCTGAAGAAAGTTTTCCGCTCCGGCAATTCGGATTTAGTGCTCTTTGAAAGATTGTCGTTGGCTGTGCATGAGGGAGAGATGCTGGCCATCGTAGGCGAGTCGGGTACCGGAAAGAGCACCTTACTACACATCCTCGGAGCGCTTGATCGTGCTTCGGAAGGTGACGTATACTTCGCCCAAGTTCGCTTGGGGAGCCTCTCTGAGGAAAATGCAGCGGAGTTCAGGAGCCGAGAGCTCGGTTTTGTGTGGCAGTTTCACTATTTGCTGCCCGAATTCACCGCCTCGGAGAATGTTGCCATGCCCCTGCTGATGCGCGGCATGCGCCGCCGCGAAGCTGAGCAGGAAAGCCTGCACTGGTTGCAGGAGGTAGGTTTACAGGACCGTGCCAGTCATCGGTCCGGAGAGTTGTCTGGTGGCGAGCAGCAGCGGGTGGCGTTGGCGCGCGCTTTGATCACCAGGCCCAAGGTTCTGATGGCAGACGAGCCGACAGGTGACCTTGATAACCGGACGGCAGAAACGGTTTTTAATTTGATCGCCAGGCTACATCGCGACTATCGTCTAACCTCACTCATCGTTACGCACAATCTGGGGTTTGCGCGTCAATGCGACCGCGTTCTTCGTCTGGAACGTGGGCGGGTGGTGGAAGTGTCCCCGCAATCGTTGTTGGCGTGACGGCAACACGCAGCGGCGAGGCGGGTTTGTAGTAGTCAGGCAGTTAAAGGCTCAGGGAAATCGGCTCCAATGCGCCATTTCGGAGTCGGCAACAAGGGGAAGAGTCAGGCAATAGAGTTCGGTGGGAGCGAAACTCCCGGCGCTCTCTAGGAGAAGGTTCCATGTTTGAACGGTACACGGAAAAGGCCCGGCGCGTAATTTTCTTCGCGCGCTACGAAGCCAGTCAGTTTGGTTCTCCTTACATCGAAACGGAGCACTTGCTACTGGGACTTCTGCGTGAGGACAAAGCGCTGACCAATCGGTTTCTTCGGTCCCATGCTTCGGTTGAATCGATCCGGAAACAGATCGAGGGCCACACCACAATTCGGGAAAAGGTCTCCACTTCCGTGGACCTGCCCTTGAGCAACGAGTGCAAGCGTGTGCTGGCGTATGCCGCGGAGGAAGCGGAGCGGCTGTCGCACAAGCACATTGGAACGGAGCATCTGTTACTTGGGCTATTGCGCGAAGAAAAATGCTTCGCGGCTGAGATTCTGCACGAGCGCGGATTGCGGCTGTCTTCGATACGCGAAGAGCTGGCGCGCACCTCGCAGGAGAAGGCGCAGCCGTCGCAGCGCTCGCGCGAGTCGTCGCTGCTATCGGAGTTTTCGCGCGACCTGACCCAGGCGGCGATGGACAATCAGCTGGATCCGCTGGTCGGGCGCGATGGCGAACTGGAGCGCGTCATCCAGATCCTGTGCCGGCGCACCAAGAACAATCCGGTGCTGATTGGCGAGCCCGGCGTCGGCAAGACTGCCATCGTTGAAGGCCTGGCGCAACGAATTGCGGACGGCGAGGTTCCGTCATTCTTGTCCGACAAGCGAATTCTGGCGCTCGATCTTTCCTTGATCGTTGCCGGAACCAAGTATCGCGGCCAGTTTGAAGAGCGGCTGAAGACCATCATGAAGGAACTGATGGAGTCGCAAAACGCGATCATCTTTATCGACGAGTTGCACACGCTGGTAGGCGCGGGATCGGCCGAAGGATCGCTGGACGCAGCCAACATTCTGAAGCCGGCGCTGTCGCGCGGCGAGATTCAGTGCATCGGCGCAACCACGCCTGGCGAGTATCGCAAGTCGATCGAGAAGGACCGCTCGCTGGAGCGGCGCTTCCAGGCGGTGAAGGTTCCGCCGCCGAGCGAAACCGATGCGGTCAAGATCCTGTTCGGCATCAAGGAGCGCTACGAGAAGTTCCACGCCGTCAGCTATACGGACGAGGCGATCCAGTTTTCTGTGTCGCACTCGAACCGGTATTTGCCGGATCGCTTCCTGCCGGATAAGGCGATCGACCTGGTGGATGAGGCCGGCGCGCGCGTAAAACTTCGCCAGACTTCCCTGCCCGAGGACATCACCGAGGTGCAAAAGCGGATCAAGTTCATCGTGCATCGCATGGAAAACGCCATCGCGAATCACGAGTTCGAGAAGGCCCGCTTCTACTCCGACGAGGAGCGCAAAGAGCGCGAGAACCTGCGCGCCCTGCGCGAGAAATACCATCTCGATGAGTCCTCGACTGGCGTGGTCGGCCGCGAGGATATCGAAGACGTCGTGTCGCGCTGGACCGGCGTTCCTATCGCGTCGATCAAGGAAGAAGAGAGCCAGAAGCTGCTGCGGATCGAAGAAGAGCTGCACAAGCGGGTGATCTCGCAGGATCGCGCCATCTCCGCACTGGCGCGTGCGATTCGCCGCTCGCGGGCTGGATTGAAGAGCCCCAATCGGCCGATCGGCTCGTTCCTGTTCCTCGGCCCGACCGGCGTCGGCAAGACCGAAGTCGCTCGCACCCTGGCGCAATTCATGTTCGGCAGCGAGAAATCGCTGGTACGCTTCGACATGTCGGAGTTCATGGAGAAGCACTCGGTGTCGAAGCTGATCGGCTCGCCTCCGGGATATGTTGGCTACGAAGAGGGCGGCCAGTTGACCGAGCGCGTGAAGCGCGCGCCCTATTCGGTGGTGCTGCTCGACGAAGTCGAGAAGGCGCATCCGGATCTGTTTAACATCCTGCTGCAGGTGTTTGAAGACGGCCAGCTGACCGACGGTCTGGGCAACACGGTCGACTTCAAGAACGCCATCATCATCATGACCTCGAACATCGGCGCGCGGCACTTGCAGAAGCGCACCGGCATGGGCTTCCAGGCGGAGCTGGATGAGAACACGTCGACCAAGGTAGAGGACATGGTGCGGAACGAAGTGAAGCGCACCTTCAATCCCGAGTTCCTCAACCGTCTGGACGAAGTCATCATCTTCGGCGCGCTGACCGAGGCCGACCTGATCCAGATCGTCGAGCTGATGGTGCAACAGCTAAATACCAACCTGGCGCAGCGCTCGATCACGGTGACGGTGACGGAAGAGGCGCGCAAGTGGATTCTCGACAAAACGGTCGTCGATCGCACCTATGGCGCTCGTCCGCTGCGGCGCGCGTTGCAGAAGTACATCGAAGACCCGCTATCGGAGGCGCTGATCCAGGGCACCTTCCAGCAACGCCCGGCCTTCATCGAGGTATACCTCGAGAAGGACCAGCTGTTCTATCGGCCGGTGGGCGAGGAGAAGACTGAAGGGGTGTTGTTGTTTAGCAACTAGCAACTAGCGACTAGCGACTAGCGACTAGCAATTAGCGAAGGGGAGCGGGGACGCTCCCCTTTCATTGTTTCTCATATCGTGGGATCGACATCAGATCTGGGCCTCCAGCCTGTCTCTTGCATCATCAAAGGTCGGGAGGGACTGAATTATGATTCGGAGACTATCGTCTGGGGAGTATCGGCTGTATTCGCGAAAGAAGGACGCGAAGACCGGCAAGCGGAAGAATCTCGGGACGTTTGCCACGCGCGAGAAGGCGGAAGCGCACGAGCGGGCGGTGCAGTACTTCAAGCGGCATTGACGCGGGCGGGACGCCCGCGCTACAGCCGGCCGGAGGCCGGCGCTACATTACCGACGGCGACTGTGTTCGCTGCGAAGCAACCGCAGATCCCTCGTCGGCCTGAAGGCCTCCTCGTGGCGACAAAACATAAAGACTTGCAACGGCGCAGCTGAAGCTGCGCCCCTTCAAAACATTCCGAAATCGACTTTTCAGCGGCGTGCGAAGCCGGCTCCGTCCAAAGAACAACTGCGGGCGGAGGCCTAAAGGGCAGCTCTACTCAAGCGTCACCTTCCCAAGAACTCGCCGATTCTCGGCAGCCGCCAGGTCGCGCCATGGCACGAAGTGCTATTTGCCGGTTGCGGCACTTCGGGCGGTGGTCAGCTTGCCCTCAGCTGTGATTTTGATGGGCACGTAATTGTCGACCTTCAAGAACAGCGTGCTGGGATTCTTCAGGCCCCAGGCCTGATAAGGGATATTGAAGTCGGACGTCGCGGTTACGTCGCTGCCGTTGGCCTGAACGGCCATCGAGAGCGTCATGTCGTGGTCCGCGCCGTGAACATGAAAGACGCCCTGGACCTGGAGAGTGGAAGCGCCCTTGTCGTTGAACTTACCCGCGACGTGTTTGGGGAGAAAAGCTATCTGCGGATAACGCTGGCTCTCCAGAACCTCCTTGTGCATTTTGTTGTCGCGGGACTGATTGTCGGTCTGGCCGCTGGTGGCATCGACAATGATCTCGCCGCTGGCGTTGCCGGTGTTGGGATCGAAGAGGATGGTGCCGCTTTTCAGCTTGAAGGTTCCGTGGACGGTGTGGAGAGTAGCTCCTAGAGTCCAGTCAATCGTGGTTCGCGCGGGATCCAGGGTGAGTTGGAGTTGTTGAGCAGCGAGCGAGGCGGGCAGCAATAACAGAAAGCTGATAGCAAGGCATCGGATACGCGATGTGGTTGTCATTGTTTGTCGCCCCTCATGTTTCCCCGTCCTGAAGCGCTGGACTATGATCTTCCGTCGCGAGACTTGACTCATACAACTCGATAGATTCTTGCCGACGCGAACTGCAGACGTCGCCGATCCAAGACGCGTGCTAGAGCTGTCGTGCCGCCGGCTGAAGCCGGCTCCATTCAAGAACAGGCCGCGGAACGCTGGCCTGAAGGCCAGCAGTACCCTATCGCCAGCCAGTTTCGAGCCACCAAAAGAAGGAGACGCGCCCACACAAACTGCTTACGAGCCGCAGCTTAGTATCCGCTAACCGCGCGCCGCGGCCGCACATTTCCGATATAATCCGAAGACACGACGGCACACGGTAGGGATCGATGTCGGAAGTGGTAGCAGCCAGAGTTAAACCAGAAGCTGCAACGGTTGAACCTCCCGTGCTGCTTCGCGAACTCGAACCGTGGCATCGCGTCTTCCTTAGCAATCTGGGCGACACTCTGCTGCGGCGCGAGCCGCCTCCGGTTGCCACCACGGCAACTCCCATCCCCGTCCCTCGCGGTTATTTCATCAAAACCGGCGTCGACTTGTGGCGCGTTGCCGAATCGTACAGCGGGCACATCCTGTTTGTCGTGACGATTTATCTGGTGTGCACGCTGCCGTTTTTCAATCGCGAGCCGAAGCTGGTTTCACCGGCGGAGAACACCGAGGTTTCGTATTACCCGGTGAGCGAATATCTGCCGCCGATCAACACTGCCGCCAAAGCTGCGATGAAAACTCGCCATGGCGCGCCCAAGCTGGCCAAGCAGGAGATCCTGTCCGTTCCGCCCAACGCGGACAACAATCACCAGACGATCGTCACGCCGCCGAAGGTCAAACTGGATCACGATGTGCCGTTGCCCAACATCGTGGCGTGGACGCCGATCCCTTCCACGCAGCCGGTAGCGGCGTCGGCGCGATCGGTGTCGCAGTTGAAAGTGCCGCAGCTTGAGCCGGACGTAGTGGCGCCGACCACCGACATCTCGAAGCTGCACGACAAGCTGCAGCTGCCGACGCTGCCACAGCCTTCGGTGGTCGAGCCAACAACTGACATCTCGACATTGCGCGACAAGTATCAATTGCCCGCGCTACCGCAACCTACCGTGGTTGAGCCAAAGCTGACGGCCGAGCAGCTCAAGCTGAAGAACGGCCCCCCCAACCTCGCGCAGCTTACGCCGACCGTCGAGGGTCCACCGCACGCCGGCGGAGCCGGCAACAGCGCCGGGAAGGATGTTCCGCCATCGCCGAATGTGCAGAATCTTCCGGGGCAGGGGCAAGGCCAGATCATCGCGCTGGGCTTGAATCCTGTCGATGTGCATGGGCCGATCAGCATTCCGGGCGGCAATCGCAGCGGAGAATTCCATGCATCGCCGAGCGGCAAAGCTGACGCGCCGGGCACGCCGAACGTCGTCGGCACAGGCACTGCTGACAACGGCGGAGGCAACGGCAAGGGGAACGGCGTACCCTCGGGCATCATGGTAGGGGCTGCACCGCCGGGCGCGGCGACGTCCGCAGTCTCCGGCACGCCGAACGGCGGCGGAACGGTTGCGAAGGGTGCGACGCCGGCAACCAATCCCAACCTGGACACGCAAAAGCGAATGCTGGCTGCGGCCATGAAGCCCTCGGCGCCGAGCTATCGTGATCGCGTTACGCCGCCGCCCGCCAACAACGTTCCCGAAGACCCCAACGAGAGCATCGAGCAACGCGTCTTCGGGCGGCGACGCTATTACTCGCTGATCATGAATATGCCCAACCTGACTTCGGCAACCGGTAGCTGGATCATTCGATTTGCCGAGCTGAAACAGAGCGATGACAAGACCGAGCTGACGGCGCCCGTCGCCATGACCAAGGTCGACCCGGCTTACCCACCCGACGTGCTGCGCGACCACGTGGAAGGAACGGTTACGCTGTACGCCGTCATCCGCACGGACGGAAGCGTGGCTGACATTCGCGTGCTGGACAGCCTGGATTCGCGGTTGGACCAGAATGCCGTGCAGGCGTTGTCACGATGGCACTTCCGACCAGGGATCAAGAACGGCGCGCCCGTCGCTGTTGAGGCGGTGGTGCAGATTCCCTTCCGGATGAGCCATCTGCGACCGTAAGGCAGCTGTCAGCTATCGGCTGTCGGCCAAGAGCGCCGTTAGACTGTCCCTTCCGGGCCGGTCCCGCCCTGAACAACTAACAACAGCCTTTGTATGAATGAGTTAGGTATGAATTAGTGTGGCTGCGGAGCGTTCGAGGGCCAAAGCAAAAGAGCCAGATCGGCTCTTCGCCTTCTCTGACTCTAGTTACATCATAGCATATTTTGGACAGGATTTTGCGCCTTTGGAGAGGTCTCCAAGCCAGACAGACGATTACGGCTTATTGTTGTGTTTCTCCGGGATTATTCCCTTGACACAGAAAGCTAAGTAGTATACATTTACCTTGTGGCGAGGTAAGTGTATGAATTTGATAGATGTTACGAAAAAGTTCAAAACCGAGGATGATGCTCTTGAGTTCCTAGAAGCGATGCGATGGCCTGATGGCATCCGTTGCACCACCTGCGGCTGTGACCGCATCTCCAAGATCGTCCGCAAGAACCCCGGCAAGAACAAGCGCGCGCGCATCTATCAGTGCCTCGAAAAGACGTGCAAGGCCCAGTTCTCCGCCACTAGCGGCACAATCTACGGTGACTCCCACCTGCCGCTCACTACTTGGCTCAAAGCTATTGCGCTGGTGATAGATGCCAAGAAAGGCATGTCCGCCATGCAGCTACAGCGGCACATGGGCATTAAGAGCTACAAGAATGCCTGGTACCTGTGCCATCGCATCCGCAAAGCGATGGAGCAGGAGGGAGCGCCATTGAGCGGCACCGTCGAAATTGATGAGACTTACGTCGGTGGCAAGATTCGCGGCAAGGGACAGAAAGCCGGAATGAAAAATAAGCTGGTAGTCATGGGAGCTATTGAACGCGGCGGCGATCTTCGCTACCAGCACGTCGCTAACGATCAGGCTCACACATTTCGTGATTTCATCCAAGATCATGTTAGCCCAGCCGTCGAGCGTATCCACACCGATCAGCACAAGAGCTATCCGCCAGCATTAAAGGCGCTAACGCCGCAGTTCTCTGTGACCCACGAGACGGTGAACCATATAGAACGTGAGTATGTGCGCGGAGATGTAACCACCAACCGCATCGAATCGGCGTTTTCGCTGTTCAAGCGCGGCATCATGGGCAGCTTCCACAAAGTGAGCATAAAGCATCTGCACCGCTATCTGAGCGAGTTTGAAATGCGCTTCAACGAGCGCCAGAACCCAGAGAAGTTTGAAATGCTGGTGGGCCGGATGTGCCAGACCGAGACTATGCCTTTTCGTCGGCTGGTGGATGGGGAGAATCCGGTTGCTGAGGAGGAATCACCGTCCGAGCCGTTTTAGGCCCGACTTTTATAGCAGCCTGCTTGGTGGGAGGTTGGTGAAGTAGATTCCTAACGACCTTCTCGAACTGCGATTTTTCCACCTTTGGAATTTTGGACACGATTTCTCTATTGCGCACAGACCCCTATGCGGAGGATAATTATCTTGCCTTAGGTGGCGTAGCTCAGCGGATAGAGCACCACGGTTACTACCGAGCCCCTGCCCCTCACAAGGTTGGACTCAGCCGTGGATACCGCAGGTTCGATTCCTGCCGTTGCCTCAAGGCCCCTTTGCGTTTCTGGAGAGCGTGGGGCTGGGCCCCTAGCGGATTTATACCCCGCGAAAATCCCTCACCGGACCTGCGGTTCGATTCCGCCGCTCTCCGTTCAAAACATCACCGTGGCAATGCTATATATCCAATGTTCTATGCCCTATGTTGAATGTTGCGATATATTCCACCACCATGATGATAATGGATACCATTGACATCAGCAACAAGAAAAATGACTAAGAGTGCACTTTGGCGCTCTAGTGGTCAAAAGTGGCATAGATACCACTCATTCCCACTAAAGTGCTTATCTCGACAGGCTTCTCTTGTGCCAGTGTCAATGTCCCAGAATTGTCAATGATCTCGTTCCGGCAGTCTCTGAGCCGACCTGAGCCGACAACCCCATTATCTGTGTGAACGGACTATTTGTCTGTTTCTCCATATTGACATGTAAGAACTACCGGTCCAAACGTGATAGTGGTATCGCGACTCGATTGTTCGTGCCAATGTGGAAATCCACCAGGGTTTTCTTCATCACGCGCCGGGGAGGCAGCGGTCACTGACAAATGCCGCGCCAGAATGTGCAATTCTGCTGGGTGTCTTGGGCGAGAGTACGCCGGCTCCTTCCCACTATGCTTCCTGCCCGGCGACTGGGACCCTGACAACTCTCCTAGATCTCTAACTCGATTTATTCTGAGCGCGCCCACTTTCTCCAACCTAGTCAACCGCGTGGCGAGGAGGACAAGCCGATGCATAGAGAGCAATTTCCAACTCCACTCTTCCGCGTTATCTCTCTGGCAGTGATCGCGGCCCTCAGCATTACGGCCGCCGCCATTCCATCCCTGGCGCAGAATTCCGTTCCTCCTACCGCGGTGCAGGCGGCGAAGATGCCGCAATACGCGTCGCGACTGGCCCATCCCTCGAAGCGACTGTTGCCGGAGACTTCTGCGATGCAACGCGCAAAGGCGCGTCGCGGCCCGCTCGACAGCGACGACATCTACGACAATGGTCCCATTAACGGCAACGTCGACGCCTGGACGATGAATTTCGGCTTCATCACAAGCGACAGCTTCAACATCGCCAGCAATCAGTCGCAGATCACGGGTATGAATTTCGGCGCGTGGCTGTTCCCGGGTGACACTGTGAGCTCAGTCGAGGTCTCGATTACCGCTCTGGAGAACGGGGGCACCAGCTATTTTGATCAGACGGTGAATTTCACCCAGGGGTCTTGCACTGTTAATCAGCTCGGCTTCAATGTCTGCACTGAGACAGGCTCCTTCAACGGACCCACGCTGAATGCCGGAACCTACTGGGTGAACCTGCAGAACGCCAGCGTCCCCAGCGGCGATCCGGTTTACTGGGATGAGAATTCGGGTGTGGGTTGTCAGGGCCAGGGGTGCCCGTCGTCGGCTTCGGAGAACACAGTGGGCTCGATTCCTTCCGAGTCATTCACGATATTAGGCAACGGCACGACCACGACCAGCACAAGCACGTTCAGTAATTATTGTCCTGCCCCGCAAAGCGGATTCCGAGAGATTCATGATTTCGGATTACTTCATGAGTACGATACGCCCTCGGACGTGGTTGTTAACCAAACCGGGAGCCTTTATGGAACGCTCGCCACTGCCGGCCAGTATGGTGCAGGACTACTGTATGGCCTGGGGCAAAGAGCAGGCCACTGGTTCTACAGCACTCTGTACAGCTTTCTTGGAGGCAGCAACCCAGGCAATCCTTACGGCGTCATCGCCGGCCCGCAAGGAGCGCTTTACGGCTCGGCGGCCGGAGGCCCTAACGGTTACGGGTTAATCTACAAGGCCACGCCGCCACCGAATGCCTGCGCTACCGCGCTCTGCAGTTGGGATGTGACGACTATTTATGAATTCACCGCTTCGGACGGGTTCGGGGTGACCGCCTTCGACTCAGCGGGAAACTTGTATGGAATCTCCGAAGGGGGCGGAGCCTACGGGGCCGGCGCTGTATATGAGCTTTCGCCCTCGCAGGGGGGCTGGACGGAGAAGCTTCTCTACAGCTTCACCGGAGGGAGCGATGGTGGAAACCCCAACAGGCTGCTGGTCGGCCTTGACGGAAATCTGTATGGGACGACATGGTCAGGCGGCATCGAGGGTTATTGCATTAATAATCCGTGGGGCCAGTACGAGTGGTGTGGCGTGGCCTTCCAACTAGTGCCCTCCGCGGGCGGCTGGACCGAGAATGTCCTCTATACCTTTACCGGGAATGCCGACGATGGCTGGGGGCCTAATGGCTTGATTCAGGACAGCCAAGGCAATCTCTATGGCGTTACTACTTGTCACGAGTCCCCTTCGGGGGGTTGTTGGGACGACTACTCCTACCCTGAGGTCAGCGGCATTATTTTTGTCTTGTCCAAGTCTGGCGGCGAGTGGGGATTCAACAAGTACCACGTTTACTACGCGGGAGAATGCGTAGACGAGCAATGGAATGTCACCTACCATGCCCTAGCCACGGACGCAGGTGGCAATCTCTACGCTAGCGCAGGAGGTGTGGAGGAAGGTGTGGGCCAGGAGTATTACTGCGGGATAGTCGAGAAAGTGAGCAACTGCTGCTTCTCCACTCTGGTTTCGGGTGCTACAGACATGTTCTACAACCTGACTTCCGACGCCATCGGCAATCTGTACGGCACGACTAATACCTGCGGCTTCGGAAATCCGCAAAGAACGACTGGCATGGTCTGGCAATACTCGCCGTGAAGTAGTTGCCAGTAGCCAGTTGTCAGCTGCTGATTCTCAGTTCATTAGATCCCACGCAAGATCCCTCTGCCTGCGTGGGATCTTTTCGTGAGTCATCGCCAGGCCGGGGAGGCACTAATGACGGGGCCACACCATTTTACGGAAATCTGATCTTCGATCAGCTTGATCATTCTTCGCAGGCTCATCTTGAGATTCGAGTTCGCACCTGGCTGTCGATCGCTCATCGTTGTTGCTCCCTTCGCCTGAGTGAACAGTCGCCATTCAAGTAGCGCAAGCAATCTGGCCGTGGGATTTACCTCAGCGCTCCCGATTGAGTTTGACGTCGGCGAACCGTTGTGTCCGCCCATTGACTACGTTGTCGATCAGCCACTGCCAGGTGTCGACAGCTTTGTCATAGCTGAAGGTTGTGCGGATTTGATCGGAAGCCGAGAGGGTGAAGATGAAAGGAATCGAATCTCCGGATTGGTTTGCGCGGGCGATCACGCCTGACGACAGACCATCTCCCGACGTTGAATCCAGCCAGAGGCAGGTGTACTGCTGTGCCTTCGTATCCCAACCGATATAGATAATGGCTTCGTACGCCGCGCCACCGCCGGCATTCTTCTCGCGAGAGATTTCGTGAAGCTGCAGATACTCGTGGTTTAACACCCACGCCGCTTCGACATCGTGCGTGGTTGGTTTGCCGGCGATCGTACCGCGCAAGATCCACGTCCCGGCCAGATGGTTGAGCAGCGCCGTCGGCGCCGAGGGCATGTCCGGTTCAGCTGAAACGGAGCAGCAGAACAGGACGGAACACAACGCATAAATGATCGCGCGGATTAGAACCATATACGTTCCCCTCGGTCGCTCTCTCGCACTCGGGCCAATAGGTTGAGCGCGTCGATTCGATCTTCTCGTTCTGTGAAACCTGCTTCGCCGGATAGCTGAGAGGCAAGCCGTCACGGGCGGAAAACCGCCCGGTGCAACTGATCCGACTGCGGACCGGTACAGCTTATGCTATCGCCTGTGGGTGTTGAAAAACTCTTTCGGCGCTTTCGCCCTGAAAACTCGACGCGCCAGGATGCCCTATAAACGATTTTCTCCACCTCGGGATGCATTTCTGGTCACCCAATTTCGGCAGTTCCGGCACTTGAAGGGACTTTTTCAACACCCACGCCTGATTACACCAACGGACACCTCTACCTGCTGGCAGTCGTCAACGTGCACTCGCGTGAATAACCGCGCTCGCCCTGCTAGTGGTTGCGATGATGTCCAGGAACGGCATCTACGACCCAGTCGACACGGGACGGTGTCGGCATCAAAGTGCATTTCGATTCCCGCAATGGAGTTATTCGTAGTCTTGGTTGCTTTGCATCAATGACTGTCGGCAATCGGTTGTGCTAAGATTCCGCCGCCTTGAATAGGTCAGCAGTGCTTCGGCGAAGCGCCAGCAACTGGCTCCGCTCCCGCCAGCCCAGCTTCGCCCAGATAGAAACGATAGAGTACATCGTCGCTCAAATTTGTTTAGGAGGCAGTTCATGGGAGTTCCGCGTGGTTCGATGTGGGTTTTCACGCTGGCCGTCGTTCTTTGTGTCGCGGCGACGATTACTTCGTCCGCTCAGACCCTGACCACGATCACTAACTTCGACTTTACGAACGGCGCGTACCCCGCCGCGTCCGTCGTCCAGGGGACCGACGGCAACTTATATGGAACGACCGAGTATGGCGGGTCCAACAACGGCTGCGGCGGCGGCGATGACTGCGGTACGGTTTTCAAAATCACTACCTCAGGCACATTGACCTCACTGTACAGCTTTTGTGCTGCAAGTCACTGCACCGATGGTTCGGTTCCCACTTCCGGGCTCGTGCAAGGAACGGACGGGAACTTTTACGGAACAACGATATACGGCGGGGCCAATAACTCGGGAACGGTCTTCAAAATCACTCCGACAGGCACGCTGACTACGCTCTATAGCTTTTCCTGCAGTGCGAACGGCTGCCCGAATGGCGCGGGGCCTGCAGCAGGACTGGTACAAGGCACAGATGGGAACTTCTACGGAACAACTCCCGGTGGTGGTGCATACGGCGGCGGAACAGTCTTCAAAATCAGTCCGGCTGGCACACTGAGCACGCTCTACAGCTTTTGTGCTCAGAACGGCTGCCCCGATGGCGACGGTTCTATTGCTAGCCTGGTGCAGGGCACGGACGGGAACTTCTACGGAACGACCTACGAAGGTGGGACCAACCACGGTGGGACGGTGTTCAAGATCACTCCGACAGGCACACTGACCACGCTGTACAGCTTTTGCGTACAAGGTGTAGGTAGTTGCTCGGACGGCGAGCTCCCTGCTGCCGGGCTGGTGCAAGCCACAGACGGGAACTTCTATGGAACGACGCAAATTGGCGGGACCAATGGCTCGGGAACGGTCTTCAAAATTAGCCCCGCAGGCTCCCTGACCACGCTGTACAGCTTTTGTACGCAAGGCAACTGCACGGATGGCTCGCTACCTTATGCCGGGCTGGTGCAAGCCACCGACGGGAACTTCTACGGAACAACGAAACTCGGCGGGACCGAGAACTCAGGTACGGTTTTCAAGATCAGTCCGGCAGGCTCCCTGACCACGCTCTACAGCTTTTGTACTCAGAACGGCTGTCTGGATGGCATACTACCTCTTGACGGGCTGGTGCAAGCCACGGACGCGAACTTGTACGGAACAACCTACGAGGCAGGGGCCAACAACGTTGGTACGGTCTTCCGTTTGTCAACGGGCCTTGCGCCCTTCGTCGTAGCTCAGCCCACCGTCGGCGTAATCGGAACGCCGGTCACCATCCTCGGTACGAACCTCACAGGCGCTACCAACCTTACGTTCAATGGCACGCCCGCGACGATCATCACGAATACGGGTTCTGCGATCACAACCACCGTACCTGCCGGTGCGACTACCGGCACGGTGCAAGTCACCGTTGGCGGCAACAACCTGATCAGCAACACCGATTTCCAGGTTGTTGGGCCGATTCAACTCATTCCGGTCACGCCTTGTCGCCTGGTCGACACCCGTGGCGGCAATCCGATTCAAGGTGGTACATCGCAGAACTTCATCATTCCGCAACTCGGCGGATGCAGCATTCCCAACAACGCGGCGGCTTATTCGTTGAACGTGACTGTGGTCCCGCACGGAGCGCTGGGCTATCTCACCATCTGGCCCGAGGGTGAAATCCAGCCGTTGGTCTCCACCATGAACTCGCCCGACGGCCGCATCAAAGCCAACGCGGCGATTGTGCCGTCCGGAAATAACGCCGTCAGCGTCTACGTCACCGACACCACCGACCTCATCCTCGACATCGATGGCTACTTTACTTCGGCCGGCGCACAAACCTACGAGTTCTATCCCGTCACCCCGTGCCGCGTGGTCGACACGCGTCAGACGAGCTTCCCGCAAGGGCTGGGAGCGCCGTCGCTGCAGGCACAACAGCCGCGCGATCTACCAATTCTTTCGAGCCCGTGCTTGAACGGCATAACGAACCCGACGGCCTATTCCTTCAACGTCACAGTCGTCCCGAATCCCGCAGGACAGCCACTGGGCTACTTGACCGTCTGGCCGAGCAATGAAACGCAACCGGTTGTCTCGACGCTGAACAATCCGACCGCAACGGTCGTCGCGAACGCTGCAATTGTGCAGGCAGCTCCCGATGGCGACATCGACGTCTACGCCTACAACTCGACCGACCTCATCATCGACATCAACGGCTACTTCGGCGCGCCGGGACAGACTGGCCTGTCGCTGTATCCCGTCGCGCCCTGCCGTGTGCTGGATACGCGCAATGTCGGCAACGGTCAGCCCTTCATGGGCGAGAAGACGGTGAACGTGGTGGGCAGCGCCTGTGCTCCGCCCAGCAGCGCGCAGGCCTACGTCTTCAACGCGACGGTGGTGCCTCCAGGCTCGATGCCATATCTGACGTTGTGGGCCGACGGCCCGCCGCAACCGACGGTCTCAACCTTGAACGCCTACGACGGCTTCATCACCTCGAACATGGCGATCGTGCCGACGAACAATGGCTCTATCGATGCGTACGCGGCTGGACTAACGCAGCTGATACTGGACATATCGGGCTACTTCGCGCCGTAGATGCAAGCGCGTCCGTTACCTGTCATAGCAGGCGCTTCAGAAGGTCCATTGGTTTCGGGTTTATCGCCGGTACGGATAGGGCAAGTCAATGGAGCAGCGGTTAACTCTTCCCGGTGTTGATAGCTGGCGTAATATCCCCTTATCACAACTTACTCTGCCGTGCTGCACCCGGGGACGCAGCTAGCCTACCCTGCGCAATCGCTTGTTATATAGCCAACAACGTTTTCATCCCCCCTATCGGCCTGGTTCGTCACCCATTCATGCCACAGCGGTCATTGACAGGACGCCCGCCGTGGCATGAACTAGGGTGTCCTACAAAGAGTGTCCTCGGGTCTGCTTCCCACACTCTTTCGCTCGCGCCCAGGCGGCTACTTTATGCGCTTGCACCTTGGCGTAAATTCGAAGATGGCGCTGGAGACGGTTCGCGATCACAAGACGCGATCGTTTCTGACCGTGCTGGGCGTGGTGATCGGTGTCGCCGCGATGATCTTCGTCGCCTCGATCCTGGTGGGCGTGAGCCGCGATATTCAGGGCTACCTGGAAGACTACGGCACCAACACGCTTTTCATCTTTCGCTGGGACTTCGCCATACAGATCGGCCGCATGAGCGAGGAAGAGCGCAATCGCAAGCCGCTGACGCTGGCGGACGCGAAGGCGATCCGCGCCGAGTGTCCGCACGTGAAGAGCGTCACGGTTCAGGTTTTCCCGCGCATCGATCCCGACGTGCGGCGGCTTCCGCTGCGCGTGGCTCGCTATGGCAAACACGAGATCACCGACCTCGACTACAGCGGCACCGACTCATCCTTCCAGGACGTGTTCAACGCGCGCATCAAGCAGGGCCGCTTCTTCACCGATTTCGAGGACGAGCACCGCGAGGATGTCGCCGTGATCGGCGACGAAATCGCGAAGACGTTTTTCCCGGCGCATGACGCTCTCGGCAAGACCATCCTGGTGGACGGCGTTTCCTACAGGGTGATCGGCGTCTTCGAGAAGCGCAAGGGGCAGCTGTTCAAGGACGAGAGCGCCGATCGCACGGTCAAGGTCCCATACAACGCCTATCACAAACACTATCCTGCCGACGACGAGCACTACATCGGCGCCGAAGCCTATCCGGGGTTCAAGGAAGCGGCGGAAGACGAGATTCGCGGGCTGCTGCGCCGCCGCCGCAATGTGCCGTTCAACAAGCCGGACAACTTCGGCGTCACCACCGCCGCGGCCATTGCCGACAACTTCCGCCAGATCATGAGCACGGTCGCGTTGATGACTTTTATCGTCAGCTCCATCGGGTTGCTGGTGGGCGGCGTCGGGGTGATGAACATCATGTTGATGTCGGTAACCGAGCGCACCCACGAAATCGGCGTCCGCAAAGCGATTGGCGCCAGGCGTGGCGATGTCGTGCGGCAGTTCCTCACGGAGTCGGTGGTGCTCACCGGGCTCGGCGGACTCGCGGGCGTGCTGGTCGGTGTAGGTGCGGCGGCTGCCTTGCCGCTTGCCTTCCCTTCCATGCCAACTTCGGTTCCGCTCTGGGCAGTCATCGTCGCTGTTGTTATGGCGATGAGCGTTGGCCTCTTCTTCGGAATGTATCCGGCCGTCAAAGCTTCGCGGCTCGATCCGGTCGAAGCCTTGCGGTATGAGTAGCCGATTGAGAGAAAATTAGACAAGAGTGCCGTGAGTGATGGTCACCGGACAACTTTCTCGGGCACTCTTGTCCGTGCCGACTACGGGGTCAGCTTCCAGACGGTTCCCGATGAGCCGCTGCCGCCGCCCGATGCAGTACCGTACAGGTTGCCCTGTGCGTCCCTGACCAAGCTATCGAAAGGCCACTCGCCTTCCGGCCCGGCAAAGCTGTGCAGGATAGTCAACTCGCCAGCCTTGCTCAGTTTATAAACTATGCCGTTCCCGGACGCGCCGCCTGCCTCGCTGGTCCCATAGAGATTGCCGCCCACCGCGGCGCCTCCCTGCGAGTCCAGAACCACACCTCCTTCGGGGGCTGCGCCGTCTTCAGCACCACCGAAGAAGCTGTGCAGAATGGTCTCGGTGCCATTCCGATTCATCTTCCACACAATTCCAAGCTCGTCTTGGTCGCCCGCTTCCGTCGTACCATAGATGCTGCCTTCAGCATCCATGACGGGGGTGCCGAAGGGGAAGGATCCATCCGGCGAATTCGCAAAGCTGTGCAGCACAGTCAGCGTGCCGCTCATACTCAGCTTGAAGAGGACACCGCAGTTTAAGTTACAGCCGTTGCCCGTGCCACCGTGCTGGGTAACGCCGTAGAGGTAGCCGTTGTTGAGGAGCAAACTGCCGTAGAAAGGCTCTGCGCCGTCCGTCATACCAGCAGCAAAGCTGTGCAAGACAGTTTCCTGGCCAGCCGGAGTCACCTCGAACACGGTTCCGTAATTGGAAGCCCCGCAAAGCTGGGTATCGCCATAAAGATTGCCCTGCGAGTCAAAGATCAAGCCGCTGCCGGGATTGCATCCGTCGGTCGTCCCTCCGGTAAAGCTGTGCAGAACGCTTTCCCCGCCGCTCGCATTCACCTTAAACACCGTTCCGTCGTTGGAGGCTCCGCCCTGGTAGGTGGTGCCATAGACATTCCCCTCGGAGTCCAGGATCACCCCGGCGTAAGGGTACTTTCCATCACTCCCGCCGGCGAAGCTGTACAGCACGGTCTCAGTGCCAGTCGGAGTCACCTTGAATACAGTTCCGTAATTGGAAGCTCCGCCTGCGGACGTCGTGCCATAGAGATTGCCGTTCGCATCCTGGATCAACCCGCCGTAGGGATATCCCCCATCGGACCCACCCGTAAAGTTGTAAAGCACCGTAAAAGTCTGCGCTTGCGCCGATGGGGCTATCACTACCATCAACGCCAGTAAGAATCCGCAAATTAACCCAACACTGCCCAACGCCATTCTTGAAGGTCGTTGGATTGCATTCGACATTATTGTTCTCCTTGTTCGCGACCACCGCGAGCGAACTGGCAAACGTAAGGCCGAAAAGGAAGGTTGTCAGTGTTTTTGATCACCGAGCGGGGTGACTGCAACGAAGTGTTGTGACTGGCGGATTCCAAATATCCAAAAAGCAATCGGCGTTCCAGCATAAGTCCTGGCACATAGTTGGACTTATGAGAGTCATTGCTACTCTTTGCGCACGCAATTGCGGCATTATGCCAAACTTGCCTGCCCCATCCCGGCGACTGATAGGGGTCTACGGCGTGATCTCCCACACTACGCCGCAGCCTGTGTTGCAGTCACCACGGCCACCGTCGGCGGCTGTGCCGTACAGGTTGCCTTGGCTATCCAAAGTCACGACGCTGAATGGATTGTATCCAGTTGTGCTAAAGAAGCTATGCAGAGTCTGGTAGGTCCAGGCGCCGCCGTCGTAGACAAGTTCGTAGACCGTGCCTAGATCGAAAGAACCGCCGCCAATGGTGGTGCCGTAGAGGTTTCCGGCGGCGTCCATGGTCACGCCGACGACAGGTTCGGCTCCTTCGCTCCCAGTTGGGTCAAACAGATGCAGTACGGAGAAGGTCCATCCGCCATTGGAAGGTGACAACTCAAAAACCGATCCGTCATAGTCACCTAAGCCCCCGTCGTAGGTGGTGCCATAGAGATTGCCGGCGGCGTCAAGGATCAAGCCGCCAATGGGTGTTGTTCCTTCCGACGACTGGAATGAGTGCAGAACGGTTTCCGTCCAGCCCGACCCTGATGGTCTGAGCTCGAACACCGCTCCCAGATCGTGTTGGCCGCCAATCTTAGTGGTGCCGTAGAGATTTCCGGCGCTGTCGAAGATGACGCCAGCCTCGGGGATGCCGCCATCAGCGCCTCCACTGAAGCTGTAAAGGACAGATTCGGTCCAGGCACCATGGGAGGGCGTCAGCTCAAAGACTACGCCGTTTCCAAATTCGCCACCTTCCGTGGTGGTGCCGTAGATGTTGCCCTCACGATCAAACACCAGATCGGCGTAGCCGGGGTAAGCGCCATCGCCCACACCGAAGGTGTGAATCACGGTTTCCGTCCAGCCGGAGAGCGCAGTGGCAGAAGCAGTGGGCGGCGGCTGTAACTGGAAGACAACGCCGCAGTCGCAACCTCCTCCACCCTCATAGGTAGTGCTGTACAGAACGCCGTTGGGACCCCGGACTGGCCGCGAATCTGGGAGAAGGCCATATTGTCCACCAACCGGCATGGCATCGAGCAGGTTGAAGATCCAGGAGGAGTGGTGGTCCCGCAGCTCGTAGACCGTTCCGAAAAGCCCAGCGGTGGTGCCGTAGAGATTGCCTGCCGGATCAATGGTTACGCCGGCCAACGGAGTTTGCGGGGCTCCCGTTCCTTCACCAAAGAAAGTAAGAATTACGCTGTACGTTTGGGAGCGTGCCGGGGTAGCGCCAGCCGTCACCAGCAGAATGAGAAGACTGGCCATTCCTGCCAGCCGAGCGAGCATTGAGATCCACTTTTCCGAGCGCGTCATAACAAGTCTCCTGTTCCTTGGGTCGGCAAACGACGGTCTGGGTGGTGATGTTGTGCGCCTCCATGGACGAAATCAACTTAATTTCACCTTACGGGGTAACTCTATAAAAACAGAGGCTTTATGAGAGCGTAGTCTGGGGCGCGCTGATAGATGGGCGGATGGGCGGCGTGAGAACGGTTCGCCGTTCACTGAACCTCGGGGCTGTTCACGATGCGGGTGGTGATGCCAAACTTCCGATAGCCGTGGAAGACGGTGACATTCGTAGAACACGCACCCATTCCGAACATGCCCAGATTACAGAGCGTGGTTTCCGACTTCACCGGCAGAATAAACGTTCCGGCATCTCCAACCGCAACCCTGGAATAGTCGATAACAGTTTTGGCGGACGTGATGTCCCAATTGGCGGGCAGATTCACCGGCGTCATCTGTTCGCGCAACGGTTCGCCGGTCTGCTGCCGCAGCCACAGCTCGCCGGTGAACTCCGGCGCGTAGGAGCGGCCATCAACAAGACGAAATGTCCAGAATACGTTCTTCTTCTGCGGCATGTGGAACTCATAGACAGCAACGGGCTGGTTCTGCAGGCTGGCAATCCTGCTGAACTTGAATTCTGTTGCGCCCGGCACCTTGAACAAGTCGAGGAGCGCCGGCCCGAACTCGCCACTCGAGCTGAACTGGATGCTGTTAGGGGGATTGGCCGAGAAGCTGCTCGCCGGGGCAGGCCGGCCATCGACGGTAACCTGCGAATAGTTTTCCAATCCCTTCTGGTAGGTCACTTGCGCGGTCATCACCGTCCTCGACATTCCCTCGGACGTGGTCTTTTGCTGGACGATGAAATCCGGCAGTGTGTGACGGTATTTGAAGGCAAAGTCGCAAAGTTTCGCGATCAGATCCAGCCGGGCATCATCCTTGGCGATTGCCTGACAGTTGTCCAGAACGGAGCTACTGGCGGGTGCATTCTGCCCTGCGGCTACAGGAGCTATTGCAGCAATCGCGAGCAGCGGTAGAGCGCAGAGGAAGATTTTCATAGCGAGTGGATACGGCGGACTTTACTGTAGCACCGGCTCTCGAGCAGGCAATCGTGCCGAATCAAGGCGATTTTATCCGGCCCGGTTACGCCCCCGCAATCGGGGCGGTCATTTTTCCGGCCGGATTGGTGATAATGAGGCCTGTTTGCCTTGGGTTGTGCCGGAAATGGAAATGGATGCAAGAAAATGGCTCAACAACGATGCGACGGCTGTACTATGGAAATTCCCCGGCCGGTAGCGAACCCAGCGACGCAGCAGGTTGACGCCACTCACTTGCCCATGGGTCGCACGATTCTGTGGTCCGAAGGAGGGCCATGTGAAAACTCAGCACCACTTTCTGCTTTTCATACTAACTTGCATCCTGGCCTTCACTCCACTTGCTTCCGCGCAAGGGTCGCTCGGCTTCCAGATCACTCCCGATCACCAGGGCGCGCTGTACTTCCCCAGCATGGATCCACCGCTCACGCACGTATGGTCAACCCCCCTGAATGGAGGAACAGTTTCCTACCCAATCATTGTCGGAACCAGGATCTTCGTCGTCGCCGGAGCATACAGCAGCTCCAGCCTGTACGCGCTTGATGCTGGAACCGGGCACGTCCTCTGGAGCCAGTCCAGTCCCTCGGGCTACGGCGGCTGGGTGGGTGTGGCCTACGACAATGGCGTACTCTTTGTCGTCCCCTACTACACTCCCGGGTTTTCCAACGGCGAGATGTTCGCTTTTTCCGCCGTCGATGGACATCAGCTCTGGTCCGCGACTCTGCCGGTCCAGTACAGTTACTCGTCTGCGCCAACCGCAGTGAATGGCATTGTCTACACCGGCGGCGCGGGTTCGGGCGGGACCGTCTACGCGGTGCGAGAATCGGACGGAACCCTGCTGTGGACGCAAGAGGTTGAAAACGGCGATGATTCCGCTCCCGCGGTCACCTCCGACGGCGTCTACGTCTCCTACGCCTGCCCGCAGACCTACAAGTTCAATCCCACCAGCGGGGACCTGATCTGGCATTTCAGCGGTCAGTGCGAAGGGGGCGGCGGCGACAGTGTTGCCATCTATAACGGGCAGGTCTACGTCCGCGATCTGGTTGACAATTACCAGACCGATGGCATCACCCTCAACACGAGCAATGGCCTTTATAGCGGCGGCTTCAACAGCCATTACTCGCCGGCGTTCTGGCAGGGAACGGCCTTCTATACCGAGGGCGGGTCGCTGAGCGCCGTCGATCTTTCAACTTCGCAAACGCTGTGGACTGCATTGCCCCAGAGTGGCGACAGCTACTCGTGCGCTCCCATTGTTGTGAATGGAGTGGTTTACGCGGGGACAGCGGCGGGGAATTTCTACGGCTATTCCGCTGCGAGTGGCAGCACGGTCTTCTCCACCAAGTTCAGCCAGGGTATCTCGTGCTCAGAGGGTTACGATAATCCGTTGCCAGGCCTTAGCGCGGGGAACGGCATGTTGCTGGTGCCTGCGGGCACCGAACTGGCGGCGTTTCAGTTCACCAACTTCGGCGCCTGGCAGTTCAATCCTGTCCCGCCCTGCCGCCTCGTCGACACGCGGCAACCCGGCGGCCAGCCCATCCAGGGCGGCACTTCGCAGAATTTCCCCATCACACAGCTGGGAAGCTGCGGGATTCCGATCAGCTCGACGGCTTTCTCGCTGAATGTCACGGTCGTTCCGCACGGGCCGCTCGGTTATCTGACCATCTGGCCCACCGGAGAAGATCAGCCGACCGTGTCGACCATGAATTCGCCGGACGGCCGGATCAAGGCCAATGCAGCTATCGTGCCGTCGGGCTTCGAGAGCGGCGTGAGCGTCTATGCCAGCGACACCACCGATCTCATCCTCGACATCGATGGCTACTTCGCTCCACCGACAGCGCAGAGCCTGCAGTTTTATCCGCTGACGCCGTGCCGCGTGGTCGACACCCGTCAGACGAACTTCCCGCAAGGGCTGGGAGCGCCGTCGCTGCAAGCGCAGCAGCCGCGCGACCTGCCGATTCTGAGCAGCCCGTGCTTGAACGGCATAACGAATCCGCTGGCGTACTCATTCAACGTCACTGTTGTCCCGAATCCTGCGGGACAGCCGCTAGGCTATCTGACTGTGTGGCCGAGCAATCAGCCGCAGCCGGTCGTCTCGACGCTGAATAATCCGACGGCAACGGTGGTCGCCAACGCTGCAATTGTGCCCGCAGCTCCCGATGGCGACATCGACGCCTACGCCTACAACAGCACCGACCTCATCATTGACATCAACGGCTACTTTGGCACGCCAGGCCAGAACGGCCTGTCGATGTATCCGGTCGCGCCTTGTCGCGTGCTGGATACTCGCAATGTCGGCAACGGTCAGCCCTTCATGGACGAGTTGACAGTAAACGTCGTGGGCAGCGCGTGCGCTCCGCCCAGTACGGCGCAGGCTTACATCTTCAACGCAACGGTGGTACCACTGGGCTCCATGCCATATCTCACGTTGTGGGCCGATGGCCTAACCCAGCCCGTGGTCTCAACCCTGAACGCCTACGACGGCTTCATCACTTCGAATATGGCGATCGTGCCCAATAGCGACGGCTCCATCGACGCCTGGGCCCAGGGACTCACGCAGTTGATTCTCGACATCTCCGGCTACTTTGCGCCGTAGCTAACTGGTTGGCCGCAGGGTGCCCCCACACATTCGCGATTTTCCAATGTGTGGGAAACACTCCTGAAGGAACGCAAGACTCGTGTGCTGAGAATGATCTCCCACTCATTCCAAAATCCGGAATGAGTGGGTCACCCGGCTGGCACAAGTTTTCTCAACGCAAAACGTAGCTGAGTCCTACCACCACGGCGCAAGAGCGATGAGCGATTACCGCCGGACACCAGTTGCTGGCGCTCTTGTTCGTATCGACTACGGGGTCAGCTTCCAGACGTGGATCACCGGGCGGGGTGACTGCAAAGCAGTGTTGTCGTAACTTGGCGAGTCCACGGCGCAGACTTCGGTTACGGAGTGCGGCCCGCAATGAGATCGCTTTCGTTATAGCGATACTAAAACAGCCAGGTTCTAATCCAGCGTTTCGTTTCGGGAGGAGTGGGTTGCTTCCTGATTGATTCTTGTTGGCGACAGGTAATCGACGCAGGAAAATTATCCTGAGTTCCACTGCTTCTCCGAAAGCTGTTCCTGCGCAGAGGTCGCACACCCTCTGAGGCGATAAAGTCGCGCCCCGGACATTTAGATCAATCCGAACTCACAGCTTGTTGTGCAGGAGGTGCACAATGCAAGATCGTTCCTCCTTCCTGACAGCATCGACAACCTCACATTCGATTCGGCACCGCGCGGGTAGTGCGGCGAGGCTTGCCCTTCTCATCTCACTGTTGCTGCTGGCAGGTTCGCTGTGTGCCGCAGCGGACTTGTTGTGCGGCGCAGCGCCCGCAAAAGCGGTTATCGATTGGTCACAGTTTCGTTTTCAGCCCTGCCACACGGGGTTCAATCCATATGAGTTTGTTCTGAGCCCGGACACAGTGGGAAGTCTCACACTACGCTGGAGCGCCGAGATCACCGGCCCCGTCTATTCTTCGCCGGCGGTCTGGGGCGGGGCCGTATACGTTGGTTCGTCCTTCAACGGGTACTTCTATGCCTTCAGCGCGATCACGGGCGCAATGCTGTGGCAGTACCGAACCCGGTCGAGCGTGGCTGCGCCGGTGGTCGCCAACGGAGTGGTGTACGTCGGCTCCCAGGACAACAATCTTTACGCCTTGAACGCCAGAACCGGCGCACTACTTTGGACCTACACAACGGACAGCTACATCCAATCGTCCCCGACGGTAGCCAATGGCGTGGTGTACTTCGGATCGTTTGACCAGAATCTGTATGCCTTGAATGCCGGCACCGGTGCGCTCCTGTGGAAGTACACAACTGGAGGGCCAATTGAGTCCTCGCCAGCCGTGGCCAATGGCGTGGTGTACTTCGGCTCCTATGATCAGAACCTGTATGCCTTGGACGCCAGCACCGGTGCACTCTTGTGGAAGCACACAACTGGAAACTGGGTCTACTCCTCACCGGCGGTAGCTAGTGGCGTGGTTTACTTCGGTTCTTATGATCAAAACCTGTATGCCCTGGACGCCGGCACCGGCGGGCTCTTGTGGCAGTACATGACGGGAGCCGCTGTCGAGTCGTCGCCGGCGGTTGCTAATGGTGTTGTTTACTTTGGATCCGATGACGCGAACGTGTATGCGCTGGATGCCAGTACCGGTAACCCCCTTTGGACATCCGCAACCAACGGTTTTGTCCAATCATCGTCGGCCGTGGCCAATGGGGTAGTTTATGTTGGGTCGTACGACAATAACTTGTACGCCTTGGACGCCGGCAGCGGTGCCCCTCTTTGGAAGTTTGCAACCGCGAGTTTAATCTACTCGTCCCCAGCCGTGGCCAACGGCAGCGTATATGTCGGGTCCGAGGACGGGAACCTCTATGCGTTCAGTCTGCCTGCTGGCGAGAAATAGCTGTGGCTGTTGAAAGTTTTTCCTGGCAGCTTATCCGGGTGAGATTGGGTGGCCGGAAATGTCTCGAGATTTGCGAAGATCGATAGGGCATCCCGGCGCAGTCTGACTTCGGCTGGTTCGGGCGGGTGAGAGTTTTTCAACCCACAGGCCTTTTACCCCAACATATCTCAACGACCATCCAAGCGTTTTGTTTTCAATTTGCTAGGCCGTAATAACAAATTAAGTTGACTTGCTCGTGGAAGTCGTCACTATGTAATGCCGCAGGGCAAGGCTGCATGCATGGCCAGCATCGAACCTCAGCCCACCGATATCACTATAAGGAGTTAGTCATGACGAGTCGGACACGTTTTCAGTTTCGGCTACGGTTTACCGCAATCGCGTTTGCCATCCTAAGTGCTCTGGTGATCGGCGCCGCCCAAACCGCTCTCGCCCAGACCTACAGCGTGATTCACACTTTCAGCGGATCGGACGGCATTGACCCCACCAGCACGCTGGTCCAGGATCGCGCCGGAAACTTTTATGGCACAACCGAGAGTGGTGGAAGCTCCGGGGGAAGCGCGGGCGCAGGCGTGCTATTTCAGCTCAAGCGGGCCGGATCCGGCTGGATTTTCGTTCCGCTGCACGACTTTGGCCAGCCGGTCAGTTACGGTACCATGCCGCTTAACTACGGCGGATTGACCTTCGGCCCTGACGGCATTCTTTACGGCAGCGCCTCTTATGGAGGACTGCTGGACTGCGGGCAGTCCTACTGCGGAGTCGTGTTCCGGCTCCAGCCTCCAGCCACGGCCTGCAGATCCGCGCTCTGTCCTTGGGATTACAGCCTTATGTATCAGTTCACCAACGTTGAGTATCCCGAAGGCAATGTGGTTTTCGATACTGCGGGAAATCTGTACGGCACCACCGAATTTGGGGGTGTTTACGAAATTTCGCCGTCGAACGGAGGTTGGACCGAAAGCTTGATAGGCGCGGCCGACGGTGAAATAAACGGCGGAATGGTTATCGACGGCGCCGGAAATCTTTACGGCGTCTGGGGAGAAGGCTACCAAACCAAGGGTGGAGTTTTTGAACTCTCGCCTACGTCCTCGGGTTGGACGGAAACCGTTCTCTACAGCTTCACCGGCGGCAGCGACGGAGCGCTTCCGGTCGGAGGGCTGATCTTCGACAACGCGGGTAACCTCTACGGCTCGACTAGCACCGGCGGAATCGAAGGAGGCGGAACGCTGTTTGAGCTGTTGCCCTCCGGCAGTGGATGGACGTTCAAACTCTTGTGGAGTCTTCCAGGCTCAGCCAATAGTGGACCGCAGAGCGCCTTGACCATGGATAGCCAGGGCGATCTCTATGGCACGACTGTGCATGGCGGTGCGCACGGTGGAGGCTCGGTCTTCAAGGGAACGCGAATCGGAAACAACTGGGTGGTCAATGATCTCTACGATTTCCAGCAGGGCAGCAATGGCGTCTTTCCCGTTGCCGGGGTGACGCTGGATTCGCAAGGCAATCTTTACGGCACGACCAGTTCTGGCGGAAACACCGACGCCTGCTACGACGGCTGCGGCGTGATTTGGGAGATCACGCCGTAGCTGAGGCTTCTATCCAGAGAACCTTTTGGAGCAGCTGTCGTTGTATCCCTTATCGAAGTAATCGCGAGCCCACTGGCCACTGCCGTTTCACTGCGTCTCGCTGAGCATTGAAGGCTGGCCCTACCGACAACGCCGTCCGCTGGCAAGATGTCTTTCCATCCTGGCCTTTGCTATGTTGAATATTGGGCACTACGGGCCTCAACGCCATGAATGTAATGACAGACTCTGAGGTTCGGGAGTTCGAAACCAAGAACGCATGGGCCACCGGCATTTGCATCGATGGAGACGGTGATCTGTACTACAACACGCCGGAAGCCAACTGCATCACGCTGCCTTATCCCGAAACTCCTTTGCGCGCGACCTACTTCGCGTATTTAGCCTCGATGCTGGGCACCTTTGGTGACGAGGCAAATTTCTATGGAGCACTCCTTTGGCTTCGCTATTGGCAAGCTGGCAGCACGCAACTTGTGAAGAGCGGCTGGCGGTTGGTGGAGCGTATGCGTATGGGGTTCGGCGAGTTGAGGCCCCTCTGTGTCGCCAACGGCCACTGGTTTCGCGCCGACGAGCTTGCCGACCTTGCGGCGTTCATTGTCCCTTGCTTCGTTTACGGCTGGGACGCATACATTGTGCCGTCTAATGCAGATTGCTTCGCGTTTATCAGCCACGATGGGTTCTGGTGCGTGGCTACTCGAAAGCCTGAAATGCATGCCCGCTTATTACACGATTTTGAGGAGTTGGAGCCACGGGTGGATTCGGTGAAAGGGCGATTCTGTCGGTTTGAGAATAGTGGCGCGAAGACCTAGACCCTCAGCCATACTTGCCGATGAATCCCGCATCGCAAGTAATCGCCAGCCCACTGACCACTAGCCACTGACCACTGCCGTTTCACTGCTTCTCGCTTGCGGCGCGGATTTTGGCGAACTCGTCGCCAGGCTGCCATCCAGCCAGCACGGGCTGGCTCGCCGCCTGCCATCCAAGTGCGATGCCGAAGCGCGCCATCACCGCATCGCCGCGAAAATCCATGTCGGGACGATACTCGTCGCTGGGCTGATGGTAATGGTGGGCGACGAAATCCTGCGCCTGCTCGGTTCCCCATTCGCGGTCGTGGCCGCGAAACTTGTCGCCTTCGTCGATAGAGAACGCGGGCACGCCGACGCGCGCGAAGCTGAAGTGGTCGGAGCGGAAGTAGTGACCGGCGCCGGGCTGCGAGTCGGGCACAATCGCCAGTCCAAATTCCTTCGCGGTGCGCTCGACCACGGGATAGAACGTGGTGCGCTCGGCGCCCGCGACGTTGACCTCTTCCGGCACGCCGAGCGGCGGCACGTCGTCGTAGTTGAGCGCGAGCGAGATGTCTTTGTCCGGAAGCGGCGGATGCTGGCCGAGATACTCCGAGCCGCGCAGCCCCTGCTCCTCCGCCGTGGTTGCCGCGAAAAAGACGGAGCGCTTCGGCGGCTGGCGAACACCCGCAAAGGCGCGCGCGATCTCCAGCAGAATGCCGCATCCGGTGGCGTTGTCCTGCGCGCCGTTGTAAATGTTGTCGCCCGCCGCACCGTGCACGATGCCGAGATGATCGTAGTGCGCGGTGTAGAAGACGGCCTGTTCTCGCAGCCGGGGATCGGAGCCGGGCAGCTCCGCGATGACGTTGTTGGAATCGAAGCGGCGAACCTTGCTGAGGATCGTGGCCTTCACCCTGAGTGGAAGTGGCGCGGGCGTGAAGCCCGGCTTGCCCGCGGCTTCCATCATGCGATCGAGATTCATGCCACAGGCCTGCACAAGTTTGCGCGCGACATCGAGCTGAATCCACGAAGCCAGCTTCAGCTTGGGCGTAGGATCGTTGCGTAGATACGCACGCTCGCCCGACCATGAGCTGCGCACCACGTTCCAACCGTAGCTCGCCATCTCGGTCTTGTGGATGAGCAGCACGCCCGCGGCGCCGCGCCGTGCCGCCTCGGCATACTTGTAGCTCCAGCGGCCGTAGTAGGTGAGCGCCTTGCCGGCGAAGAATTTGGGATCGTCCGACGGCGGCTCGTTCACCAGCATGAGCAGTACCTTGCCCTTGACGTCGAGGTTGCGGTAGTCGTTCCAGTTAAACTCCGGCGCGTCGATGCCGTAGCCCACCCAGATCACGTCGGCATCGATATCGTCGCGCTGATTGCCGGTCTCATCCATGCCGACGAAGTCGGTGCGGTACGCCAGATTGATCGGCGGGCCATTGTTGGGTAGCAGCGTGATCGTCGAGCCGTCCTGCGTCGCGATGCCTTCCATCGGAACCTTCTGCAGGAATGTGCCGTTATCGCCGGCCGGCTTCAGCCCGTAAAGCGCAAACTGCGTGGCGATGTACTCGGCAGCCAGATCGCCTCCGCGCTGGCCGGTGCCACGGCCTTCCAGCAGATCGCTGGCGAGAAATCGAACCTGCGCGCGAATCTTCTCCGGATCGACAGTGGCCATCGCCTGTTCTGCGGACGGTGCAAGGCCGGTGATTTGCGGAACGATAGATTGATTCTTCGCGGACGCGGCGCCGTCAGAAGGCGCGGTCTGAGAAACGAGCAGGCTTGCGGCGAGAAGCAGAACAGCCGATAAGGCGTTGCGCAACGAAGAACTCTCCGGTGCCGGCGGGCCGGCAGAGAAAGCTCATTCTACGTCAACAGTCGGGACGGAGATGTGGATCGCAGACGATGGCAGTGTAGTCATGCACAAAAGTAATAAGGCACTGTAATTAAGTTCCGCGGAATATGGTGACGAATACGATGAGAAAGCGCTTTCACCACGGAGACACGGAATTTTGAAAATGTTGACGCCGCGGAGACGGTTTGCGGTGCCAAGGCAAAAACTAAACAATTCCGTGCCTTCTGTGCTTCCGTGGTGAATTGATGTTTCGATCCGCGGACCGCGGATCAGTTTTTGGAGTTTCAACCAGCGCGGAAGTCGCGCACGTCCTCGCCCTTGCGCCACAGCAGCGCGGGAGTCTGCTGGCGAAGCGCAGCCAGCTTGGCATTGACAGCTTCGACGTCCGCCTTCGCCCAGCTGACCGACGAGATCTCAATTTCGCCGCTAGGATCGATGTAGAACAGCGTAGGAACATTGGTGAGGCCGTAAGCGTTGGAAACGGCGTAATGCTTGGGATCGTCGAGCGCGACCGGGAAGGTGATGCCGACCTCCTTCAAGAAACTTTGCGTGTCTTTCAGCTTGTCTTGCGAAACGCCGATGAAGCTGACCTTGCTGTCGCGGTTGGCCTGGTACATACGCTCGAAGAATGGAAACGCGTATTGGCAAACCGGGCAGCTGACCTTGAAGAACGCCAGCGCTACCGGGCCTTTCTTCAGTGCTTCGTGAAGCGATACCGTTTTGCCATCAATCGTGGACAGGGAAAAATCCGGAGCTTGCACACCTGCTGCTAACGCAGCCATCGAACGAAACCTCTGCCAGAATCTCAGCATGCTATCGGGGACGCTTGACGCTACTCCGCAGAATGCTCTCTTCAATTGATGCTGCAGAATAAGTTTCGACTTTTGGCTTTGGGGAGCCAATGAAGGCCAATGTCAGGAATAGCCAGGCCACCAGGAAGTAGCACACGTAATTGATGATGCCGGCGATCACCAGCATCGCGGTCGTGGTGGCCGCTTGCTTGCCGCCGGTCGTCCCGATGGAGACGATCGTGGCCACGAACGCGCCAATGCGCAGTCCCGGAAACATCCAGTAGCTGGCCGCAGGAGCCGGCTCCAGCATTTCGTACAGAGCTAAGCCGCACAGCAACAGAATGGCTGCGATGATTGCGGACGGTCTCCACAGTCGCCGTGATCGTGACATTTCAGGCCCGGATATTATCTAAGTATTACATCCGCACCTGCCAATTCAAAGGCCTAGTCGGAGGAGAATCTTGCGGGTTAACCCCGTAAGGGGAAGCTGCTCGCATTGCCGCCGCGTGGCCCAGCGCGTGTTTTTGGCGGAGTACGCAAGCCGATCCGGAGCTACGGCGAAGACGGCGACGCGATAGTCGGTGTCGGTAATGGAGTGGCGAACGCGCAACAGCAGCTGATCGCCATTCACCTGGCTCGGGTCGAGCGCAGGCAGCTCCCACATGCCCGCCATTAACGAGCTGTCCACCGGGCGGCGGACGAGCAGGACCGAAGAGTTCTGCCGCGCGAAAGCATAGCTGATTGCTTTGCGCTTTCGTGCAGCTTGCGGGTTGAGTGACGTCGCGCCGCGAGAACCGCAAAAGGTGTTCAGTGGACACAGCAGACATTGCGGCGCACGCGGCGTGCAGATCATCGCGCCCAATTCCATCATCGCCTGATTGAAGTCGCCGGGACGTGCGCGATCAAGCAGGACTTCAGCCTGCTGCCATGCTGATTCCCTACCTCGCGGTACTGCCTTAGTATCGGTGCCCCAGGTTCGCCCATCTGTTGGGCTAACCTGGGTCCCGAATAACCGTTGAAGAGCGCGCTCCACATTGCCGTCCACCACGGCAACTGGCTCATCAAACGCGATGCTGCCGATGGCCGCTGCCGTGTAGCGGCCGATACCGGGAAGCGCGAGCCATTCCTCCGCGGTTGTCGGAAACCTCCCGTCCCGCTCCCGAGCGATGATCTTCGCCGCCTGATGCATGCGCCGCGCACGATGGTAATAGCCAAGCCCGCTCCAGATCGCCAGCACTGACGCTTCGCGCGCTGCAGCCAGCGACTGTACAGTGGGAAACCGGTCTAGGAATCGCGCGTAATGATCGAGCACGGCCGCCACGCGCGTCTGCTGCAACATGATCTCCGACACCCAGACGCGGTAGGGGTCGCGATCGCGCCGCCATGGCAGATCGCGGCGATGTTGGTCATACCACCTCAGCAGCGCACGGCGAAACGAAAGCACCTGCGCCGGGCGCCAAGCCGAGAGAGATGCCGATCGCTGCAGCATAAACGCGGAGTTTAGCACGCTCCGACCTGTGACCCCGCGACCTAGGCTAACGTTCATCGATCACAGACACTTGTGACCCGCCCGCCTAACCTGTCTGGTAGGGGGATCAGGCACATGTGCCTCGCGGTTCCGGGAAAGATCATCAGCATCGAGGGCGAAGACCTGGCGCGCAGCGCGCGGGTCAGCTTCGGCGGAATCGTCAAGCAAGTCAGCCTCGCCTACGTCCCTGAGGCCGAGGTCGGCGACTATGCCATCGTGCACGTGGGCTTCGCTATCAGCCTGCTCGACGAAGACGAGGCGCTGCAGACCTTCGAGTATCTGAAGCAGATGGGCGAGCTGGCGGAACTCGAGACATCGCCGGATGAGTCATGAAGTACGTCGACGAGTATCGCGATCCCGAGGCCGCGCAGCAATACGTCTCCGCGATTCACGGCATCGCCATCCGACCGTGGACGATCATGGAGATCTGCGGCGGGCAGACCCATTCCATCGTGAAATACGGGATCGACGAGCTGCTGCCCAAGCAGATCACGCTGGCGCACGGACCGGGATGTCCGGTGTGCGTCACGCCGGTGGAGATCATCGACAAAGCGCTGCAGATTGCGGCGAACCCCAACGTCATTTTTTGCTCTTTCGGCGACATGCTGCGCGTACCAGGCTCCATCAATCCAGTGAGCGCGCATGGCAGCGATCTCTTCTCGGTCAAGGCCGCGGGCGGCGACGTGCGCATCGTCTATTCGCCCATGGATGCGGTAAAGATCGCCCAGCAGAATTCCAACAAGCAGGTGGTCTTCTTCGCTGTTGGTTTCGAAACCACGGCTCCGGCGAACGCCATGTCGGTGCATTACGCGAAGCAGAACGGCGTGACCAACTACTCGGTGCTGGTTTCGCATGTGCTGGTGCCACCGGCTATGGAAGCGATTCTGAGTTCGCCAACAAACTGCGTGCAGGGATTTCTGGCCGCCGGCCACGTGTGCACGGTGATGGGCTACACCGAGTACGAGCCGATCGCCGTGAAGTATCGCGTGCCGATCGTGGTCACCGGCTTTGAGCCGCTCGACCTGTTGCAAGGGATTTACATGTGTGTTCTGCAACTGGAGCAGCGACGCTGCGAAGTGGAGAATCAATACGCGCGCGCGGTGCGGCGTGAGGGGAATCAGACGGCGCAGGAGTTAGTCGCCAAGGTGTTTCGCGTGGTCAATCGCAAGTGGCGGGGCATCGGTGAGATCTCGCAGAGCGGCCTGGGCCTGGCTGCCGACTACGCCGATTTCGACGCCGAGCTGCGCTTTGGACTATCTGCGTACAGCGCGCAGGAAGATTTGGAATGCATCAGCGGACTGATCATGCAAGGCGCGAAGAAGCCGGAGGAATGCGCGGCCTACGGCAATCGCTGCACGCCAGACCATCCTCTCGGCGCGCCGATGGTATCATCCGAGGGCGCATGCGCTGCGTATTACCGCTATCGGCGTTTGCGCAACCAGGCGCTGGCCAGCGATGAACGCAAGTTTTGAGTCGGACGAAGCCGCGTCCAACCTGCTCTCGAAGCTCGCCGGGCTCAAGCCCCCGCTTCCACCGTTGGGTTGGTCATGAGGTAAGACCGTAGTGGCAATCAAAGAATTCCGCCTGCAATGTCCCGCGCCCTTGAACGACACCGAACATGTGCAACTGGCTCACGGCGGCGGTGGCCGGCGGATGCATGAGTTGCTGGAAGGCCTGCTGCTGCCCAGCTTTGGCAACGAGATGCTGCTGGAGCGGCACGACGGCGCGACCCTGAACATCGCTGGAGCTCGATTCGCCTTCACCACCGACTCCTACGTTGTCAGACCTCTGTTTTTCCCCGGCGGCGACATCGGCAGCCTGGCTATCAACGGCACCGTCAACGACCTGGCGATGTGCGGTGCGCGGCCGCTTTATCTCAGTTCGGCCCTGATTCTGGAAGAAGGTTTGCCGATGGAAACGCTGCGCCGCGTGGTCGAGTCGATGCGGTCATCGGCGGCAGCAGCCAACGTTCAACTCGTCACCGGCGATACCAAAGTCGTCGATAAAGGCAAGGGCGACGGAATCTTCATCAACACCGCCGGCATTGGCGTGATCGAGCATGACGTTTCGATTTCGCCAAAGAATGTCCGGCCGGGCGACGCGATTCTGCTGAGCGGCGACATTGGCCGCCACGGCATAGCCATCATGGCCACGCGCGAAGGACTGTCCTTCGAGAATGTGGTCGAATCCGACTGTGCTACATTGTGGGAGCCGATCAAGGCGTTGCTGGACGCGGGCGTTACGATTCACTGCCTGCGTGACTTGACACGCGGCGGCTTGAGCAGTGCCCTGATCGAGATTGCCGAAGCTGCCGGCGTGCGTTGTACCATCAATGAAGTCGACATCCGGGTGCGCGAAGAAGTGGCGGGCGCCTGCGAAATCCTGGGACTGGATCCGCTCTATCTCGCCAATGAAGGGCGTTTCGCAGCCTTCGTTCCTGAGCCGGAGGCGGAGCGCGCCGTCGCAATTCTGCGCAGTGTCGATGTAAGCGGCGAAGCAGTTCGCATCGGACGAGTCGTCGACGGACACGCGGGGCTGGTCACTTTGAAGACGCAGCTGGGCAGCGAGCGGATCGTCGATATGCTCAGCGGCGAGCAATTGCCGCGCATTTGCTGACGCCGAACCGCCGCCCTCAAGAAATTTGGAGTAGCCCTTGTCGCACATCCTGGTCATCGGTTACGGTAACACACTGCGCCAGGACGACGGGGTCGGGTATCGTGCGGCCGAGCTACTGCAGCAGCATTATCACGACGATCCCGACGTGGAGGTGATTGCAAGTCATCAGCTCACGCCGGAGATGGCACAGGACATCGCGCAAAACGACTTCGTACTCTTCCTTGACGCCTCATCGGTGGAAGAGCCAGGGAAAATCTCGCAAACCCACATCCTGCCCGAACTCTGTGAGGTTGGATTCACCCACCAATTAATTCCGGCTGCGCTGCTGTCGCTGGCGAAACAGCTGTACGGCAAGGCGCCGGAGGCGATCAGCATCACGTTGGCGGGCTGGTCGTTTAAGCTCCGAGACAAACTCTCGCGCCGCGCGGAAATGCTGCTCCCGGTGTTGGTGCACCAGGCGAAAGAGCTTGTGGAACGTCACCGGCAAACCTCTCCAAGCAAAGCCGGCTTGGCTGGCTCACCCGAGCTAGTCAAATAGATTTAACGTGATTGAAGGCAATCTCCCACGCAAGCGAAGTCGGCGTGAGCGCGGCACCCGAGCTCAGGCCCCGACCAGCTTCTCCAGAATGGATTTGTTGCGAATGGTGAGCGTGGAACCTTTGAGCACGGCGACCTGGCGCTTGCGGAAATCCGCAAGGACGCGGGTCACGGTCTCGCGTGAGGTGCCGATGATCTGCGCGATCTCTTCGTGGGTGAGCGCCAGCTTCACCTTGGGCTCAGCCTGATCGTGCGTGCTGGCCGTCCACTCCAGCAGCAGGCGCGCCAGGCGTTCAGGTGCCGAGTGCGACAGCCCCAGGCTGCGAATCTGCTGATAGGCGCTTTGGCAATCTTTGCTGAGATGCTGCGCAGCCTTCAGACAGGCATCTCCGTGCTGCTGCAGGAATTTCAAGAAGTCATCGCGTTTGACAAAATTCAGCTGGCAGGGCTGACCGGTTTCGGCTGTGATCTCATAAGGCGTGCCGGAAACGGTGGCGTGCATGCCCAACACCTCTCCCGCTTGCGCGATCTTCAGGATCAGAGTCTTGCCTTCGGCGGAGGTCGTGGACAGCTTCACCCGCCCCTTGCACAGCATGTAAATGCCGCGCGGCGACTGGCCTTCCACGAACAGCACCGCCCCCGCCGGATATGACGCCGAGTACTTGATCTTGTCAAATGCTTCCAGAGCAATCTTGGGGAGTGAGCAAAAGAAGCTGTCGCTCCGGAGCTTGCAAATCACGCAGTTTTCAACCAGCTCAAAGCCGTACGGTGATCCCACATGCCCTCCCTAGCTACTCCTTATGCTATCACCTTGGATACTCTGCACATCCCCTATAAGTAGGATTCCGCCCGGCCGGCCCCAGGCAGGTGACTTTTGGCGACCCACCCCTTCGTGACGCCTGTCACACCTGTCCGTATCTCGAATCACAGACCCTTGTCCGCCCGCCGAAGGAAAATCCTGCCCACAACGGCTCAAAAAGGCGGGAAGCGAGGTCTCATAACTTCGTCGCGTCAAGGTCTGGTTGGTAACAGTTTGTGCCAACCGGGATGCCGGAATCCCAAACTCCGGCCTGGCAAACATGCCCCTCAGCACGGCGAAGGCTTGACCACTCTCCTCTACCCCATGTCGCTTCCCGCCAACGGTTGTTGGTTCGTCCCGGTCCCGCCCAGGCCTGGCGAGAAAAGGTGCGCAACACAACGCCGCGTGGAGGTCACTCGAAGAATGCGGTAGCGGGTTCGCCGGAGGATACGGAAATCCACTCCCTGGTGCACGGTTCCCGGCTCGGATTCTTTGATCGCTTCTCCTCGAGGTTAACGAACGTTCGGTAACAGGAGATGGCAACATGGCGACTTTACAAGCGACCCCAACATCCGTAGCGCTGGAAACCGGCTACACCGGCTTGAATCGCTGGTGGCGCGTAGTCGGCGGCCTGATGATGAATATCGCGCTGGGCACCCTCTATGCCTGGAGCATCTTCGTCGCTCCGCTGGAAAAGCAGTTCGGCTGGAAACGGGCACAGACCTCCGCCGTGTTCGGCATCGCGGTGGTCGTCTTCGCGCTCACATTCATTGTCGCCGGGCGACTGCAGGACAAGTTCGGGCCATTCTGGGTTTCGCTCACCGGCGCGGTTCTAGTCAGCCTCGGGTTCTTCCTGTGCAGCTACACCAGCACGCTGACCTGGCTTTACGTGTGCTTCGGCGTAATCGGCGGCTTGGGTAACGGCTTCGGATACGCGACGCCGATACCAGTAATGGCGAAATGGTTCCCTGACAAGCGCGGCTTGGCCGTGGGCTTGGCGGTTGGTGGATACGGCGCTGGATCGGCACTGTTCGGACCGCTGGCGAATTTGAAGCTCATCCCGAGATATGGGGTTCACACCACCTTCCAGATTCTCGGCGTCATCTTCCTGGTCATGACGGTGATTGGCGCCTTCCTGCTGAAGAACCCTCCTGCCGGATACAAGCCCGCGGGATGGACGCCGCCGGCCCCGACCTCGAAGGCGGGCGCTACCACCCAGGATTTCACGCCGGGCGAAGTCCTGAAGACGCCGACCTTCTACCTGATGTGGGTGGCGTACGCTTTGGGATCGCTGGCGGGATTGATGGTCATCAGCCAACTGGTACCCTTCGCCAAGAGCGTGGGCATTCCCGGCGCCGTGGCGGCCAGCATGGGACTGGTGGCGGGGGCCGTGGGGAATGCTTCCGGTCGCATCTTGTCAGGTTGGATGTCTGACACCTTGGGCCGGCTGAATGTGCTGCGCCTGATGATCGGCATTTCCATGGTCGCGATGCCCGTGCTTTATTTGGTGGGCAACAACCTGACCTTGCTGTATGTGATGGTGTTCGTTGTGTACTGGTGTTACGGCACGCAGCTCTCGGTCAACGCGGCGACCGCGGCTGACTTCTGGGGGACAAAGAACGCCGGCATCAACTATGGGATGTTGTTCACCGCCTGGGGCGTGGCCGGGTATTTTGGCGCCAGGATCGGCGGCACCATGTACGACAAGTATCACAATTACCAGATGGCCTTTTACACCGCCGGTGTACTGGCAGCTGTTGCACTGATCGCGGAACTGGCGGCGCGCCGTCCCAAGCAGATGTGATGGCTTTCGCGGAACCGGACTCCTGCGGATTGCGGTTCCCTGGTCTCAGGTTTGTGTTGTTACCTTCATCTCGGCAAGGAGCGGGTCATCATGGAAAACGCAACTAAAGCGGCTGTCGCGCCCGAAGCAGCCAAGGCGGTGGAAGAATATCCGGCTCCCACCATCGTCAAAGAGCAAGCGCTGCTGAAGAATTGGCCCGCCGAGAGCGAGCGCTTCCAGCGTGATCCCGACGCCTTCTGGGCTGAGACTGCCAAGCAATTCGTCTGGACCAAGCCGTGGGACAAGGTTTTCGAGTGGGACAAAATCCATCACCAGTGGTTCACCGGCGCGCGCACCAACATCACCATCAATGCGCTCGATCGCCACGCCAATTCCGCGAACGCCAACCGCGCCGCCTTCATCTGGCTGGGCGAGGACGGCACCGAGCGCATCGTCACCTATCGCCAGCTCTATCGCGATGTCTGCCGCTTCGCTAACGGCCTGAAGTCGCTGGGCGTGAAGAAGGGCGATCGCGTCGTAATCTACATGCCGCTCACGGTGGAAGGCGCAATCTCGATGCTGGCTTGCGCCCGCATCGGCGCGATTCATTCCGTGGTATACGCCGGTCTCGGCCACACTTCGCTGCGTGATCGCATCGAAGACGCACAGGCGCGAGTCGTGATCGCGGGCGACGCCGGCTTCCGTCGCGGCAAGCCGGTTCCGCTGAAAGGCATTGTGGATGAGGCGCTCGACGGATTGGAGACGGTGGAGAAAGTTGTCGTCTTCACCCGCGATCCCGCTGCGTTCAGCGCGCAGAGCCCGCGCGAAGTGGATTTCCGCGAGCTGATGAAGTTCCCCGCTGAATGTCCTGCCGAGGACATGGACTCCGAGGATCCGCTGTTCATCCTGTACACCTCCGGCACCACCGGCAAGCCCAAGGGCGTGGTGCACGTGCACGGCGGCTACATGGTCGGCACCGTCTATCACCTGCAGTCATTCTTCGATGTAGGCGAGCGCGATCTGTTCTGGTGTACCTCGGACATTGGCTGGGTGGTTGGCCATTCTTACATCGTCTACGCGCCGCTCTGTGCCGGCGTCACCACACTGTTCCGCGAAGGCGCCATCGATTACCCCGATCCGTCGATCGCCTGGCAGATCGTCGAGAAATACGGGGTCACGAAAATGTTCACCGCTCCCACGGCGCTGCGCATGTTCATGCGTTATGGCGAGGCGCTGCCGCAGAAGCATGACCTGACTTCTTTGCGCGTGATCGCCTGTGCGGGCGAGCCGCTGAATCCCGAAGCCTGGCACTGGGCACAAACTTACCTGGCCGGCGACGGCAAGTGGGGCTACGTGGTCGACAACTGGTGGCAGACCGAGCTCGGCGGCCCGGCGCTCGGTACGCCGCCGACCATGCCCATGCGGCCGGGTAAAGCTGGACTGGCGCTGCCGGGATGCGAAGCCGATGTGGTCGACATCGATGGCAAGCCGGTCGCCCCCGGCGTCAGCGGGCGCCTGATTCTCAAACGCCCCTTCCCGCACTTCATGCGGACCATCTGGAACAATCCTGCGCGCTTCGAGAAGGACTGGCTCGAGCTCGAAGGTTGCTACATCACCGGCGATCTCGCCACCAAAGACGAAGACGGTTACATCTCGGTGATCGGTCGCGCCGACGACGTGCTGAATGTCGCCGGCCACCGCATCGGCACGGCGGAAGTAGAGAGCGCGTTGGTGTCGCATCCCGCGGTTGCAGAAGCGGCCGCCATCGGCATTCCCGACGCGCTGAAGGGCGAAGCCATCGTGGCGTTCGTGCAATTACGTAGCGGACATGTCGCTTCGGACGCGCTGCTCGCCAGCCTCATTGAGCACGTGCGTCGCGAAATGGGTCCGATCGCAACGCCCTCGGCCATTAAATTTGTGACTGCGCTACCGAAGACGAGGTCAGGAAAGATCATGCGCCGCCTGCTGAAAGCGCAGGAGACCGGAGCCGAGATTGGCGACCTGTCAACGTTGGAACAGTGAGGTTCACATTGGCGACGCCGCTGCTCCACATTCGGACACGTGCTTCCCGAATCCGCGCCTGGGCACTAGAATTCACTAATTCACGCTATTATCGCTCTCCTCGGAGGCTTTTCGATGTCGACCACGCAAACCGTCAACCAGAACATTGATTCCATTCTCCACGAAACTCGCAGCTTCCCGCCGCCGCCGGAGTTCGCCAAGAACGCGCACATCCGCAGCAAAGAAGACTACGACAAGCTGTGCGCGCAGGCCGCCGCCGATCCGGAAGCCTTCTGGGCTGACATCGCGCGCCAGTTGCATTGGTTCAAGCCGTGGGACAAAGTGCTGGAGTGGAATACTCCGTGGGCGAAGTGGTTCCTGGGCGGCAAAATCAATCTCTCCTACAACTGCCTCGATCGCCACGTCGCCACTTGGCGCAAGAACAAAGCCGCCATCATCTGGGAGAGCGAGCCGGGCGAAGTGCGCACTCTGACCTATCAGCAGCTGCTGAGCGAGGTCTCGAAGTTCGCCAACGTGCTGAAGTCGCTGGGCATCAAGTCCGGCGATCGCGTGGCCATCTACATGGGCATGTGCCCCGAGCTGGCGATTGCTATGCTCGCCTGCGCCCGCATCGGCGCGGTCCATTCCGTCATCTTCGGCGGATTTTCCGCCAACGCGCTAGTCGATCGCATCACCGATCAGGAAGCCGTGGCCGTCGTCACCCAGGACAGCTCCTATCGTCGCGGCAGCGAGGTCAAGCTGAAAGCCGCTGTGGATGAGGCTTTGGACCGCTGCCCCACGGTGAAGCATGTGGTCACCTTCAAGCGCACCGGCTGCGAAGTCGCGTGGAAGGAAGGCCGCGATCATTGGTGGCACGAGCTGATGGCGAAGGCCAGCGACGTCTGCCCCGCCGAAGAGCTCGACTCCGAGCATCCGCTCTACATCCTTTACACCTCGGGCACCACCGGCAAGCCGAAGGGCATCGTGCACACCACCGGCGGATACTCGGTCGGAACGTACATCACGACCAAGTGGGTCTTCGATCTGAAAGACGACGACACCTTCTGGTGCACGGCCGACATCGGCTGGGTCACCGGTCACAGCTACATCGTCTACGGCCCGCTGCAGAACGGCGCGACCTGCGTGATGTACGAAGGCGCGCCCAACTGGCCGGCCTTCGATCGCTTCTGGGCCATCGTCGAAAAGCACAAGGTCAACATCCTGTACACCGCGCCCACGGCGATTCGCACCTTCATCAAGTGGGGCGACGAGTGGCCGAAGAAGCACGATCTGACCAGCCTTCGCCTGTTAGGTACCGTGGGCGAGCCCATCAATCCGGAGGCGTGGATGTGGTATCGCGAGGTGATCGGCGGCAACCGCTGCCCCATCGTCGACACCTGGTGGCAGACGGAAACCGGCTGCATCCTGATCTCGCCTGTTCCGGGAGCGGTGGCGACCAAGCCGGGATCGGCAACGCGTCCGCTGCCGGGCATCGTTGCCGAAGTCGTCAATCGCAGCGGCGAGCGCGTGCCGCTCGGCTCCGGCGGATTCCTGGTCATCAAACATCCGTGGCCGTCGATGCTGCGCACCGTCTATGGCGATCCTGAACGCTACGAGCGCCAGTACTGGAGCGACATTCCCCCGTTCTACTTCACCGGCGATGGCGCGCGCGAAGACAAGGACGGCTACTTCTGGATCATGGGCCGCGTCGATGATGTGCTCAACGTCTCGGGTCATCGCCTGAGCACGATGGAAATCGAGTCGGCGCTGGTCGCACACGAGAAAGTCGCGGAAGCTGCTGTGGTCGGGCGTCCTGACGAGATGAAGGGCCAGGCGGTCGCGGCGTTCGTCACGCTGGAAAGTGCTTACAAGCCGTCGCCGGAACTGAAAGAAGAGCTGCGGCTGTGGGTCGCGAAAGAAATCGGCTCGATGGCGAAGCCGGACGACATTCGCTTCACCGATCAGCTGCCCAAGACACGCTCGGGCAAAATCATGCGGCGCCTGCTGCGTGAACTGGCCGCCAGCGGCGAAGTCAAAGGCGATACCACCACGCTGGAAGATATGGGCGTGATCTCGCGCCTGCAGGAAGACGAGTAGCATCCGGTGCCCCCAGGTTGGCCTCGCCTTTGAGCTAACCTGGGGAGCTCCATCGAGTTTCGTAGCTCGACGGTGCAGCTCGCATCGGCTCGCCGGCCGCAAAATTGTTTGGGCGTTTGAGGAAGGGGAACGCTAAGCCTGTTCCCGGAAATGCCTGCGATGGTAACCCGCTTCCCATCCTGGATCGTCGAGGCTTCCAACTGGGACCAGGACGTGATCTACCTGCTCGACGGCGATCTGCGCTTCATCGATTGCAATCCGGCCTGGGACAGCTTTGCCGCGGCGAACGGCGGTCGGGGTATCGCGCGCACAACTATGCCGGGCAGATTGATCCTGGACTACGTACCCGAGGTCATGCGGACCTTCTACGTACACAAGTATTGGTTCGCAAAGCGCACTCCCGGCTGGACCGAGTTTGATTACGACTGTTCCAGTCCCGAGAAGATACGCCTCTTTCGCATGTCGATGATGCCCATCGAGGACGGCCTGCTGGTGGCGAATCATCTGCGGCTGGAGGAGGATTGTGCGCCCACCTCTCCTCTGACCGACGCCCGCAAGAAGGACTACATCTCGTCCGCCGGGATAGTGACCATGTGCGCCAATTGCCGAAAGACGAGGCGCGTCGACGATTTCACGCGGTGGGACTGGGTGCCCGAATTCATCCGCGACACCGAAGGCCGTCCAGTCAGTCATGGGCTCTGCCCGCGCTGCGCCTCCCTCCTCTACTGATGCCGCCGATTACGGCCATCAGGGCGTCATTCTGCAAGCCCGGGTGTCAGATCCGCCCGACCTGGGGCCCGGGCAAGCAACACTGACTGGTCGTCGCTAGCTCGGCCGTGGTGCTGCGTCGCGTCCAGCAGCGCCTGAAAAATTGTCTGCAAGGAACTACCGGCGTGTTGCCGCACCACAGCTTTCACGCCCTCCAGGCCAAACTCCTCGCCTTTCGAATTCTCGATCTCGAGCACGCCATCGGTCAGCAACAGAAAAATGTCGCCCGGATCGCTTTCGACGCTGCTGCTGGCATACTGCTGGTGATCAAACATCCCTAGCGGAAGGTTCGAGCAAGTGACCTCGGAGAACTCGCCCGTCGCCGCGTGATAGTGCACGATCGCGGGATGTCCGGCCAGCGAATAAGCGCAGTGCAGCCGGTCGCCACTCGACGCGAGATAGGCAAACGTCACAAACATCTCCGGCTTGGTGACTGAACACAAAACCGAATTGAGGCTCTCCATCAGACCGGCACTGTTGCCATCGGAGGACAGTCGCATACGCGCGGCACTCTTCACCATCGCCATCACTACCCCCGGCGCAACGCCGTGTCCGGAAACATCGGCGACGTAGGCAATCCAGCCGCGTTCGTCGTGGACAACGTCGATCAGGTCGCCGCCCACTTCGCCGCTCGGAACCGAACGTCCATAAAACTCGAAATCGCCGACCCTGGAATCGATGACCGGAACCAGCGTGCGATGAATTTCGCTGGCGAGTTCAATCTCGGCATGCGCGAGGAAGTAGCGGCGGCCTTCGGTGATCATCACCCACACGAAGCACGAGTAACCCAGCACCATGGCCGCAATGCTGGCGTAGGAAGTGAAGAGCATCCGGTGCTGCAGATGGGCAATGTCGGCGGCGTTCATTGCGGTCGCCAGCGGAGGAACCGGCAGCGCCACGTAGATCAGGCTCATCACAATGTTCTGTGCGATGAAGATTGCCACCATCGCATACCAGCGATACTTGCCAAAGGTGGTGCCCGCCGCCGCATATCCGATTGCGAAGAGGCCGTTCAAGGCGACAGAAATTACCAGCGCCGGAATAGGCTGCCGCCCCAACTGCATGACGTCGATGGAGAAGCCAATGATGCTGAAGAGAAAGAAGACTCCCAGCAGGGCGAGGATGCGCGCCTTAAGCGGCGTGCTCTTCCAGTAGGGACGTTGGGACGTAGCCATGGGAGATTGTCTTGGGAATGCTACTACAGGAACGTTAAGGCAGCCTGCCTAGCTTGTCCCCCGGCAGGCTAAGCCGGGGAGACACGTTTGCAGTTTCCGAAAGAGGTGCGCATCGCGCCTGGAGCGAAGCTAAGGTATGACTTCGAATACCGTGCCGAGGTCATGACTGCCACCAGCGGAAGTCGTACCGTAGAGGTTGCCGGAGCCATCGAGGACCAAGCCCGCGCCGGCAGGAGTGCTCCCGTCCGAAGCTTGGCCGAAGTTATGCAGCACGCTCTCCGTCCAGCCGCCGCTGCCGTTGGGCGTCATCATAAACACCGTCCCGTCGTCGTCACCGCCGCCCGCGGTGGTCGTGCCGTAGAGATTGCCCGAGCCATCGAAGATCAGCCCGGCAAAGGGATCTTTTCCGTCCGCGCCGCTGCCGAAATTATGGATTACCCTCTCCGTCCAGCCTCCGCTCCCGTCAGGTGACATCTCGAACGCCATCCCGGCCATCTGGCTTCCGCCCTCGCTGCACGTGCCGTAGAGATTGCCGGAACCATCGAGGATCAAGCCGCCATTTTGCGGAATGTAGCCGTCGGCACCCTCCCCGAAGTTATGTATTACCGTCTCCGTCCAGCCTCCGCTGCCGTCGGGCGTCATCTCGAACACGGCGCCCACGTGCAGACTGCCACCGCCCGTGGTTATGCCGTAAAGATTGCCCGCGCCGTCAAGGACCAGGCCGGCCTTGGGGTTGTGCCCGTCGCCGCCGTTGCCAAGGTTATGCAGTACTGTCGTCGTCCAGCCTCCACTGCCGTTAGGGCTGCTCTCAAACACGACGCCAAAGCCGTGGGAGCCGCCGGCGTAGGTGGTGCCGTAGAGATTGCCGGCGCCATCCATGATCAGGCCGGCGTAGGGCAGTTCCCCGTCACTGCCGTTGAAGTTATGTATCACCGTCGTTGTCCAGCCGCCGCTGCCGTTGGGGCTGCTCTCGAACACCGTCCCGCACCCGGCAGAGCAGTCCGCGGACGAGTTGCCACCAGAGTGCGTGGTGCCGTAGAGATTGCCGGCGCCATCCATGACCAGGCCGGCGTAGGGATTCGCCCCGTCTGGAGCGCCGTGGAAGTTATGCAGCACGGTCGTCGTCCAGCCGCCGCTGCCGTTGGGGCTGGTCTCGAACACGGTGCCCAAGCCCTCACTGCCGCCCGCGTAAGTCGTGCCGTAGAGGTTGCCGGTGCTATCGAAGATGAGGCTCGACTGCGGATTCCGCCCATCCGTACCACTGCCGAAGTTATGCAGGACTTTCTCGCTAGCCCTACTGCTTGTCACCAGCAGAGCCACAGTGAAGATCGCGAGTGTTACCTTCCCAATGAAAGGCCTCATTCGTTGCTCCTCGCCTGCTGAAACTTAGGATTGGGCTTCAGCAGCGGTCCCCGAACTATACATCTGAGTGGCTGCAATAACGTAAATATTGCTGCGGTTTCGAGCGCGGACGATGTATCGCTACTACGGATGCAACCGCAAGCTCACGATACTTTACAGGAAACAGAGCAGGCTTTGCGGAGCGTCATCGGGAAAGCCAGGGCGGCGGTTTAACTGCCCTTCTCTTTCTGTTCTTCTTGCCGAAGCTGGACCGGGATTTCGAGCATGGGCCGGCCCATGCGCTCGGCTTCTTCGGGAGTGATGCCGGCCATCTGCATGCGCCGGTTCTGAATCTCGCGCAGCTCCGCCAGCACCTCGCGCTCCTGCTCGACGTATTCTTCCTCGGTGATCGAGCCTTCCTCCAACAGCGTCTGCAGTTCCAACAGCCGCTCCTTGATGGGCGCGTCGTCGGTGTATTGCTCTTCCGCCGCGCGAGCGAGCGTCCGCAGGATGAACTTGAATCCTGAGATGGGCGAGAGCAGAAGATCGTCGATCAGGAGCATAGTGTCCGCCGGTAAGATTCGTATCAGGGCACGTCTTTACAGGTTGCTGAAAAAGTCATACTGCGATTCGCTTTGTAACAGGGCACGACTTTAGTCGTGCCGATAAGTCGGTTATTTTTAATCCGAGCCGGCTTTAGCCGGCGACACAAAGCGGGTGCATTGGAGTTTTTCCGCACCCTGTTTAGACGTGCCGATATGCGCTTCCAGTAATCCGGGCTTCAGCCCCTGCGACGATCGAGATTCGCAGGGGCTAAAGCCCAACGCCTTTTCGCTTTATTCGGCACGACTAAAGTCGTGCCCTTACACAAAGCTTTTGCTAATTGCTAACTGCTAACTGCTAATTGCTAATTGCCATCTTTGTCACCCCGAGCTGCTGGGCTCCAGCTTCAGCCGAATGTTTACGAAGTTATACGGCGGCCACGGGCCGGTGTACTTGAAGTTCAGCCGGTCGCCGAACTTCTTGGCCACGCGATTGACCGCGGCATCGAACTCGGCTTCGCGCTCGCGCTCCAGCAGAAACGCCGCATTCATGATCATCTTGTCGCCGATGGGCTTGTTGTCGCGCGAAGCCACGCAGATGGTGCGCAGCGTCTCGTAGATGTCGCGCACGTACTCCACCGACCGCTCTTCCAGCGCCTTGTCGATCATGCGGCCCAGCTGCATGCGCGCAAAGTACGTCGATTGCAGATGCTTGCGCGTGATCTCCTGGTGGAAGCGATGAATCTCTTCGTGCTCGCGCTGCAACTCCTCGACAATGTGATCGCGATCCCACGTCACCTTCAAACCGAACTCCACCTTGCCCAGCATCTGCTTCAACACGTCCTTTACTGACGGGTAAATACTGCGCAGCACTTCGCGAATGTCTTCGTCGGTGCGAAACACCGTACCAAAACTCATCGGGATGATGGTGTGGGTCTTCATCACGGTCTCGATCACGTGCTCGTGGGCCAAGGCATTCTCGCGCGTGGGATCGAAGATAAATACCGGCGTGCGGCTCACCACCGCGGCAATGTCGCCGTGGGTAACCACGTATACCATTTCGCCGCTACCGCCGATGCCCATTCTGCCGAAGCTCACGGGCTCGCGTGATTGAATGATGCCGTAGACGTATCGCCCTTCCTGGCGGACGTCGGGCACGGCAATCGGCCCGGGAGCGAACTCTTTGCCGGCCTCTGTCTCCGGCTGGCGCGCAGGTGGGGGAGCACTGGCGGCACGGGCTTTTTGTATTTCCTGCGGTTGCGCAACCGCAGCCTCCGCCAGACGCGGCTTCTTTGCCCGTCCGCTTGGAGGCACTATCGCGATAGGCTGTGACCTCTGCACCTGCTTTTTCGTCGCTTTCGTCTTGCTCGCCGGCCGCGTCTTAGCCGGTCGCCTCATGCTGCTCATAGTCCTCCCTCAGCAGACCAGAAATTGTCTCCAGCAGCTCCTTGATGTCGATGGGCTTAAACAAAACCGGTATGCCCATTTCTGCGGCGTGATCGTTGGCTTCCTGGGTCGCGTACCCGGTGAGCAAAACCGTCGGCATGTGCGGGTCCTTCTTGCGCGCGAAATCGATCACATCGAAGCCATTTTCCTGCTTCTCCAGCGACAGGTCGCACAGCAAAAGATCGATGGGCTTCTTCGACAACGCCTCCCGCGCTTCTTCGGAAGAAATCGCCGCGCTCACTTCATAACCCTGTTGTTGCAGGATGAGGCGATAGGTCACCAGAACGTTGGGCTCATCGTCTACCACGAGAATGTGAGGTTTCGATTTCATCCAAGCACCGCCACCTTCTTACTGCACTGCAGGCAAGTCAATGGCAAAGACTGTTCCCTTTCCTACCCGGCTGCGCACCCTCAGCTTGCCCCCATGGTTCTCGATAATCCCTTTGACAATCCACAAGCCCAGACCAGTTCCACGTTCCCCCTTGGTGGTCATGAAAGGCTCGAACATGGTGCTCAGCACGTTCTCTGCGATACCGCTGCCCGAGTCGCCCACCAGAATGCGAATCGTCTCCCGCGGTCCCGGCTGGCGAATCAAACGCGTCCGCAGGCGTAACAGGCCGCCCTGCCCCATGCTGTCTTTGGCATTCACCACCAAATTCGACAACACCTGGCGAATCTGGTCGGCCGAGCCCAAGGCGGGCGGCAAGTCGCTCAGCTGTTTTTCTACCCGGACGCCGGCGCGATCCAACTGGCGCGTGAACAGCAGCAGGGTGTCTTCCACCACGCTGTTCACATCAAAGTTGCCCACCTGCTCGGTGCTGCGATATAGGCCCAGCATCTGGCGCACGATGCGCGCTACACGCTCGGTTTCGGCTTTCAGAATGTCATAGACCGGCGCCGCCTCCGCTTTGATCTGATCGGTCAACAGGAAGATGCAGTTCTTGATCGCTTCCATCGGATTGTTGACTTCGTGAGCGATGGTTCCGGCAAGTCGGCCGGCTGCGGCAAATTTTTCCATCTCCAGCATGCGGCGCTCCAGCTTCAACTGCTCCAGGCGGCGCACCGCGGTCAAGTCGCGCAGCACGGTGACGGTATAAGCCACCAGCCCGCGCTCATCGTAGATCTTGCCGGAGCGCGCGTCGTATTCCACCTCCAGCCCGGTGTCCGGATTCATCAGCTGCAGCGGCGTGCTTTCGCGGTCGGAGAAGGAATAGGTGAACTGCGTGATGTAAGCGTCAAGGATCGCCTGATTACGAATGTGGATCGGGGTACGCGTCTTCTCGGTACCCAGCAGCTCTTGCGCCCGCGGATCGAGCAGCGCGAGCTTCGCATCGCGATCGCACACCACAATCGGATCACCGACGTTTTCGATGACCAGATTCAAACGGTCGCGATCCTGGCGCACTACTTCTTCCGCCTGACGCAGCCTGTCGTAATTGGTGCGCAGCTCTTCATCCGCACGCCGCAGGTCAGTGACGTCGCGCAGCACGCTCACCATCCCGGTGCGTCGGCCATCGGGCGCGAAGCTGGGCGCCGATACCGCTTCAAACAGCACTTCATCGCCTTCGATCGCGTCCACCAGCGTCATGTCGCGCGACGAATCATTACCCGACACTGCCATCGACGACAGCGCCGCCGAAAACAGCAGGTTGTTCAGTTCGACGGCGCGCACCCGGCCTTCGCTCACGTCTTCGGGAAGCCGGAAATACCGCTCCGCCGCTTTGTTCTGCGTGATCACACGATGTTGCGGATCGGTCAGGATCACCGGGTCGGTCATGCTCTCCATCACCGTCTGCATCTGGGTGATGATGGTTTCCATGTCGACCATACGGTTGTGGTAATGCTCAACCTTGAACAGCCGCGACAGGTAACGATTTGCCAGTTCGATCAGCGCGCGCAGCTCGGCGATCTCGGCCTGCGTAGTGCCGGGAGCCACCTCCGTGATCACCATGGCGGCGTAGGCCCGCATCTCGCAGATGCCGCACACCTGATCCTGCAACTGCAGCCTCAGCTTGGAATGGAAATTCTCCACCGCAATGCACTTGCGTCCGCGGGCGCGTTCGGCTTCCCAGCACGCCGTGCGGTTGCGATAGATCAACGGATAGTAATAGAGACCAGAGCCGCGTTTGCCTCGGCTGGGCACCAGCTCGGGCTCTTGCGAATGCAAAATGCGTACCTGCGGCGTTTCCACCGCAAACAGCGAGCTGCGGAAGCGCTGCACCCCATTCTTGGGATAGTTGAGCGAGGCGATCGCGGTGATCTCGGAGGTCTCGAAATCAACTCGCGTCACCAGCGCGCGGGGATGACCCAAAGCGACAATCTCCTCCAGCAGGACGGGGAAGATCTCTTCGCTGCGCTCCATGCCCAGCAAGCGCAGGGCGGAGCGGCGATTCCTCCCGCTTAAGTCAGGAGTATCGGAGCGTACGCGCATCTGCGGGGAAGCCACGACCACTCTCTCCTGGGTCTATTGCCTCTAAGCCCGGGCCGGTCGCCGCGTGCGCACCGGCCGGCGCGTGGTTTCGACTGTGGTGATTTCTTCTTGCTCGCCCGGTCCCAGCTGCGGACGCGAAACCAGTCCGGTGAGTCCGACCGCGTCGGCGTACTTCAAATAGGTATCGATGGAAGCCACGACGATGCGCGCCTCTACCGTGATCAGGTCGATGCCCACGAGTGAGATGCGCACCCAGGCGTCGATCACGATGCCTTTATCCAGGACTCGATCGAGTACATCGATCAGACTCGAACCGCCCGAAACCCGTTCAACCGCCATTGCAGATCCTCCTGCCGATCTTTATCCCTGAGTCCGTTTGGGCTTCTTGCTGTTTCTAGAGGCCTTCTTTGCCGCCTTGGCGGGCGCGGCCGGAGCCCGCAATTCCGCCCCCGGTCCCGCACGCGGCAATCGCGTACGCGGCGGCGCCGGCAAACCCGCCGGATGGGTGAGGTTGGGATCGAACTTCCACCAGTTCAGTCCGATCTCCTCCGCCTTGTCCACGGAGCACACCAGCAGGCGAATCCTGATCGTGAGCAGTTCAACGTTGGCCAGCGATATCCGGACGTCGCCGGCTATCACCAAGCCCTTGTCCAACACCCGATCGAGGATGTCGAGCAGGTTCGCCGTTCCTGAGACGGTCGGTACACGTTCCATGAAGGTTCTTCAGAATGGAGAGTGTGAAACCGTCGAAGCTTCCCCGAAATTGCGTCCCGCCGCGCGGCCGGCACGGAGGACATCGAGGACCCCACGCTTCGACACAAGGGCGTATCGTAGCGGACACGGAACGCAGTGTCAATTTAGCTGCGGACACGAACTGTGGCGACGCGGCGGTGGCTGTGGCGAGCCCACACCTTCATTTGGTTAGATGCAGGCGGGTTGCCTGGAAAAGGCGATTGCCTGGAACACACCTTCCCCCCTCCTCCCAAACGGGCCTCAATCAAAGCTTTCCTGACTCCGAGGCTGAAGTTATGGAGTGACCTCGAACACGGTTCCGGAGTTGTAGGCGTCGCCTCCCGCAGTCGTGCCGTAAAGGTTGCCGCTGCCATCGAGAACCACGTTCCCTTGCGGATTGCTTCCATCTCCGCCACTTGGGTTGAAGTCATGCAGGTCGGTCTCCATCCAGCCTCCGCCTTGCAGCGGCGTCAACTCGAACACCGTGCCGGCATTGTTAGCGCCTCCAGAATTCGCCTGGACTCAGCTTTTTAGGGCCCTGTGACGTCCATCACAGCCTCTTGGTACATGGATCGGGGAAGATGGGAGAGTAACGCATACTCACTGAGCCTCGAAGGCGAGCAATGAGAGGTCGAGAGGTATCAGTAGCTAGCCGCTAGTTGCTAGTTGTTCGGAGCTAAACAATGGGCTGGATTGAGAATAAGTTCGAGAAAAACTTCCTGGTCAGCACGGTCGATTACGTCTTCAACTGGGCGCGCAAGTCCGCGCTTTGGCCCATGACCTTCGGCCTGGCTTGCTGCGCCATCGAGATGATCGCCGCTTCCACTTCGCGCTTCGATATCGCGCGTTTTGGCTCCGAAGTCTTCCGTCCCAGCCCGCGGCAGAGCGATTTGATGATCGTCTCCGGCACCGTCACCCTGAAGATGGCGCCGGTGGTCAAACGCATCTGGGACCAGATGCCCGATCCCAAGTGGTGCATCGCCATGGGCGCCTGCGCCTCCGTCGGCGGCCCGTTCAATACCTACTCTGTGCTGCAGGGCGTCGATCGCATCGTGCCGGTCGATGTCTACATCGTCGGCTGCCCCCCGCGGCCGGAAAATCTCTTCTACGGCCTCCTGCGCCTGCAGGACAAGATCGACAAGATGACCATCGCCCTCAAGCCCACCGAGGTTCGTCTGCGCGAGGACATGGTCGATAACTTCAAAGAGCAGATCCGCATCGCCCAGGCCAATTTCGCCAACCCCGAGGTGCCGGTCGTTGGCGCGACGGGGGACAATCCCGAGCAACTGGTGCAACCAACGAACAACGGCGTCATTGTAACGCGATAAAACGTTGTTGCCGCGCTTTGGGTAGTGCGCCGTGTGCAATCACCTGTCTAACGCCCCGTCCTTCCGGCACGTTATTGGCCAACTATTTACCATCCACCTCTTGTCATTCCTTCGCCTTTTTCATAGCATCTGATCTATTAAACCGGCCTGCAAAGTTGGTGTTGGTGGCAACCGTTTTTTGAACCAATGCTCAATGAACAGGGGGCCTGACTCGTATAACGGTTCGGTGTGCAGTGCTCCGCCATGCGGAGATGCCTAAAGAGCTGCGGCAGGTTCCCACCGTATAATGCGGGTTCATTGACGGCCCACCAGACACGGCCCCGCGGGTCGGTTTTCTTCTAGTCGTCAGCTATCGGCGCTCAGCTCTCAGCGAAGCTTGCCTCTTTCTAAGGCTAACTCTCGTGCATTGAGTTCTTTCGGCTTTAGCTGACGGCTGAAAGCTGACAGCGCTGAAGCGCACCAGGCGCTTCAGCATCTAAAATAGAAGCGTGTTTCCCCGTCTCTTTCATCTAGGCAGCTTCAATCTTCCGACCTACGGTCTGATGGCGGCGCTGGGCCTCATCTTTGGCCTGTTGCTCATCGTCAAGCTAGGCCGCGAACAAGGTCTCGATCCCGACAAGCTCTGGAATCTTGGCCTGATTGCTATCCTCTCGGGCATCACGGGATCCAAGATTCTCTACCTGATCACCGACTCGGACGCCCGCGCGCACATCTTTTCCCTGGCCACGCTCCAAGCCGGCGGCGTCTGGTCTGGGGGATTTCTGCTGGCGCTGGTGATGTGCATCTGGTACATGCGCGCCAATAACATGCCGGTGCTCCGCACCTGCGACGTCTTCGCGCCCGGCCTCGCGCTCGGTCATGCCTTCGGCCGCGTCGGCTGCTTCGCTGCCGGCTGCTGCTATGGTCACGCGACGGACGTGCCCTGGGCCGTAACCTTTCACAATCCCTTGGCCAACGAGATCGTCGGCACGCCGCTCAATGTTCCGCTCCATCCCACGCAGCTTTACGAGATGATCCTCGAACTCTGCAACTGCCTGTTTCTGGTGTGGCTGATTCGGCGCAAGAAGTTTGAAGGCGAGATCATCGGCACCTACATGATCATCTACGGCGTCGGCCGCTACTTCATCGAGTTCTTCCGTGGCGATCCCGGCCGCGGCGAGTTCTTCGGCTGGATGAGCGGCACGCAGGCGATTTCCATCTGCCTGGTCATCTTCGGCGGTTTGCTGTGGATGCGCCGGGCCGCTCTCGCGCCGCGCGTGCCGGCCAAGGCAACGAGATAGAGCCGTTTCACCACTGAGGACACAGAGCAATTCTTTTCCGTTCCTTTCGAACTCAGTGATCTCTGTGCCCTCTGTGGTGAATCGCTGTTGTATTCTCGTCGGGGATGCCGCTTAGCTTCCCCCTCACCATCTCCGTCCCCGCCGACGCTGCCGGCCAGCGGCTCGATCAATTTCTTGCCGCGCAGATCCCCGACATCAGCCGGGCTCGCGTGCAGCAGCTTCTGCGGCAAGAAAAGGTCCTGGTCAATGGATCGGCGGCGAAGCCTTCGCTGAAATTACGCGGTGGCGAAGAGATCACCCTTCTTGGCGAGCCTCAACCGCCTCCGCTGCGCGCCATCGCCGAGAACATCCCGCTCGAGATCGTGTACGAAGATGCCGACCTCGTGGTCATCAACAAACCTGCCGGAATGATGGTCCACGCCGGTGCGGGTGCCACCGAGGACCAGCGCAATCGCGGCACGTTGGTCAACGCGCTGCTGCATCGCTTCGGAAACTTGTCTGGGGTTGGCGGCGAGCTGCGGCCGGGTATCGTTCATCGCCTGGACAAGCAGACCAGCGGCCTGATCATCGTAGCCAAAAACGATGTCGCGCATCGCAAACTAGGGCAGCAGTTCTCTAAACGTGAGGTCAAGAAGCGATACATCGCCCTGGTGCATGGCTGGCCGCCGAAGGATCGCGGCACCATTAGCACTGCCATCAGCCGGGACTCGGTGCGTCGTATCCGTATGACAACCCGCGGCAGCGGTGGCCGCTCAGCACTAACCCATTACGAAGTGCGGGAGCGAATCGTCTCGCCCTACGGCAAATTCACCCTGCTTGACGTGCGCATCGAGACCGGGCGAAGTCACCAGATCCGCGTGCACCTTTCGTCGCTTGGTTATCCGATTGTGGGCGACACTCTCTACGGCGCCCCGGCGGAACTTCGGCTGACACGGACATCAGGCTCGCGGGCGCAAGGGTTGCCATCCGTGCGCAGCTTAGACCGCAACTTCCTTCACGCGGCGGCCATCGGCTTCCGGCAACCCAACTCCGGTGACTGGCTGGACCTGGAAGCACCCTTACCGCAGGAATTGGTCGACGTCCTCGAGCAGCTCCGCAGCTAGCGCGACATCATTGCCGCTGCAATGAACTGAAGCCGGAACTTTATCAGTTCCGGCTTCTGGGGTCTGTCAATGAAATAAAGCAGGGTTCGCGAATAAAGTTAGAACAGCTTACGGCGCAGCAGGCCGGCCATTCCGACCAAGCCGGAACCGAGCAGGAGAATGCTGCTGGGCTCAGGAACCGAGCTGGTGGTGCTGGTGGTGGTGGTCGTGGTCGTCGTCAAGCCGAGCACGGTGAACGCTTCCGAAGGAATCGAACCAACCGTGTTCTCCGAGGCCGAAGATGGGCCGGAGTTCTCGTCCCAGTAGATCGGGTCGCCGCTAGGAACGCTGGCGTTCTGCAGGTTCAGCCAGTAGGTGCCGGAATTGAGCGTCGGACCGTTGAACGTGGTGCTCTCGGTGCAGACGTTGAAGCCGAACCCGTTGGCCGTGCAGGAGCCCTGCGTGAAGCTGACAGTCTGGTCGTAATAGCTGGTGCCGCCGTTTTCACCCGAGGTGATCGACAGTTCAGCCGAGGTCAGGGTGTCGCCAGGGAACAGCCACATTCCAAAGCTGCCGCCGGTGATGGTGGTGCCGCTGTTAGTGACGTTGAACGTGTCGCTAACAATGAAGCCGAAGTTAACGGTCCAAGCATCGGTATTGCCATTGATTGGTCCGTTGTCATAGATCGTCTGTGCCATCGCTGGAAGGGCTACCAATGCAACCAGCACCAGTGTGAGTGAAGCAATACGCAGTTTCAAGGAAGATCCTCCTTAGGCTATGAAGTAGAAAAATTTGGTAACAGCGCTGTTACCAGAGCCGACATCGCCAGCTAACCGCGCTCGCCGTGGCGATGCGAAATACGCCTCGACTCGAAAAAGAGAAGTACATCAATGCTTGGCGTCGCTAGGAGTCAAGGACAAGGAGCCCGACGCCAACTTTATAAACAAGGCAGTAGCCTCAACCTGACCTACCACAGCCCCGCCTATCCGAATGTAAGAAATGTCGTTGATGAGAAGTGCAATTCGGCTGCCGCCGTAAGTAGCTGAAATATCGATGCGTGGACTATTTATTACTGCAACTGCTTGCAACAAAGTTCGCAGCATTTACCAGCAGACAATGGATAATTCCCATAATAGGAATCAACTGCTAAGCTAGATTTTCCACGATCTACTCTATCTCTAACCATTTATTCCCATAATGGGAACCACTGCACCTATCGATGCATGCCGCTTGTCCCAGTGATGTTTTCGTCCTATGCTCTATCCGAAATTTGCGCGGCCGTCCACGTGGAGGTCTCACACGATTTCCTTTCAGGAGTGGTGATTCGCATACTAGCCTGACAGCGCTGTCTCACTGTAATACCAGCTCTGCATCCCGATACCCTACGCGCGCTTTTACCTCATCAGGCCCTACAACCTTTCAACCTACAACAGCGGTTTATCGAGGAGGATGAACGAATGAAGAGACTCCCTATATTCTTGATCGGCATGGCTATTTTGATTGGTGCAACCGGTCTTCTGTTGGCGCAGGCGCCCGATGGCAGCCATATCCGCTTCTCCCCTCCAGTTCGCATCTCCGATCGGCCCCAAAACCCTGCCAGCCCAATCGGCATTCTGCCGGTGCAATTCAAGGCCGCTTATGGATTCAATCAGATCCCTAATCAAGGACAGGGGCAGACGATTGCCGTCGTCGACGCGTTCGATGATCCCAACATCGAATCCGACCTCGCGGTGTACCAGGCTGAGTTTCACCTGACGCCGTGTAACTTTCAGAAGGTGAAGGTCGGCAATCCAGGCCAAAACCAAAGCTGGGGCGTTGAAACATCTCTGGATGTGGAACAGGCTTGCGCCCTGGCCCCCGCCGCTAACATCATTCTGGTAGAGGCTGACAGCGACAGTGTCGCCGACCTTTTGGCCGCGGTTCAGGCTGCGTCTTTGTCGCCTTATAACGCCACCGTGGTCTCGATGAGCTTTGGCTATCCAGATTTCAACGGCGAGATGCAATATGACAGCTATTTCTGTAACATCGTTGCCGGTAATGGCCAGCCTGTAACCTTTGTTGCCGCCTCCGGCGACGGCGGGCATCATCCCGAATACCCTTCTACTTCCCCTTGTGTAGTTGCTGCGGGTGGCACCACTCTGGTCTTGGGTCAGGCTACTCCGCTGCCTAACCCTCTACAGTTGAACTACGGAGTCGAAATAGGATGGTCTCACGGTGGGGGCGGGGTCAGCTCCCAGGAAAGCCAGCCATCTTGGCAGAGTCCGGCCTGCGCCACTTGGTCTAGCACCAATCGATGTGTCCCTGACATCGCATCGGTTGCAGCCAATATTCCGATCTATTGCACTTTCGGCGCGAGTGGTTGGACCAATGTGGATGGCACCAGCATAGCCTCGCCCGACTGGGCATCGTTCTTTACTATCGTCAACTCCCTACGAGCAGGCCAGGGCAAAGGAACTCTCAGCCAGGCTGCTTACGACCTCTACCAGATTTACTATTCCGCGGACTACTCCACTGACTTCCACGACATCACAACCGGCAGTAACGGTAATTGTGGATCGCAATGCAATGCGGGACCTGGCTATGACTTAGTAACCGGAATCGGAAGCTATCAGGCCAGCAATCTGGTCACAGCTCTAGTGGCGGCTACCAACTAACTTCGAGTTTGTCGAAGGCGCGCACATCTGTGGCGCGCCTCTTTACTTATTCAGTACGCAGGTATCGAAGCGCGTCTTCCAGATCGGCGATGAGGTCGTCGGTAGCTTCTAATCCGATATTGAGTCGCACGATTCTATGCTGATAGGATGGCCTGGCCTTGTAGTAGGTAAAATCATAGGCCAGCGCCAGACTTGTAACTCCGCCCCAGCTATATCCAATCTTGAATAGCTTGAGAGAATTAACCAAGTGCAGGACTTGTTCTTTGCTTATGTCTGCACGCAAGAGGAAGGCAAATACTCCGGTTGAACCGGTAAAGTCGCGCTGCCATAGCTCGTGTCCCGGGCAGGACTCCAGCGCCGGATGCAGCACCAGCCCGACCTCAGGGCGCTCCGCCAGCCAACGCGCGATAGTCAGGGCCGATGACCCAATCGCCTCCAGGCGCACGGCCAGCGTCTTCATGCCTCGCAACGCCAGGCTGCAATCATCCGGTGATGCCGCACATCCCAGCAGCTGCTGGGTTGCGCCCAGCTGCTGATAGACGGCCTTGTCCTTCGCCGTAACCGAGCCCAGCAATAGATCGCTGTGTCCGCCAATATACTTTGTGAGCGCCTGCATTGTTACGTCGGCGCCGTGCGCGAACGCGCCAAAATACACTCCCGCCGACCAGGTATTGTCCATCGCCACCAACGCTCCTGCTTTGTGCGCTGCTTCAGCGATGGCCGGGACATCCTGGATCTCCATCGTGATCGAGCCCGGGCTTTCGCACCACACCAGCCGCGTGTTCGGTTGCATCAGGCCGGCGATGTCACCACCGATTGTGGGCTGGTAGTACGTGACTTGCGCGCCAAAGCGCCGCAAGACATCGTTGGCGAGCTTGCGGTTGGGACCGTAAATACTCTCGGGCAGCAGGATGTGATCACCGCTCTTCAGCAGCGCAAGATTGATCAGCGAGATCGCACATTGACCACCCGGAGTGATGATGGTGCGATAGCCTTGCTCCAGTTCACAGATTCGTCCCGCCAATTCCAGAGTAGTCGGCGTACCGTAGAGACCATAGGTGTAGCCGGCCTCGTATTGGTCCCAGGCGTCGGTAACGTCAGCGGCATCAGAAAAAACCGTAGTGGAACCGCGATGGGTGGGCGTAGCTAAGGAACGATATCCTTCCGGCACTTTCACGTCGGAATGAATCAGCGTGGTCTTCCACTGCTTTGGCATCGGAACATTATAGATAGCGGTCAGTTGTCAGCTATCGGGCACCGGCTAAAGGCTTAGCAAGGCAAGACGCCTGCGGCAATGGCGATCGCTGGCATGGTCGAAATGACGCTAGCAATTGAGGCTTGATAGTGTTCTGCCGAGAGCTGACGGCTGATCGCCGACAGCTATTCGATAATCGCCAGCGTGTCGCCGGCGTTGACCACCGAACCTTCGGCGGTGAGGATCTTCTGCACTTTGCCGTCCTTAGGCGACTTCATCTCGTTCTGCATCTTCATCGCTTCCATCACGATAACGCCCTGGCCGGCCTTCACTTCCTCTTTCTCATTGACCAGAATGCGAACGATCTTGCCCGGCATGGGAGCCTTCAGCTTCTGCGGCCCACTATCGGCTCCGGCAATAGCACGACGCGTGCGCAACGATCGCGGATCCTGCACATCGACCGCATAGCGCGCGCTCCCGATGATCATGTGCAGCTCTCCCTGTAGCGAGCGCTCGCGCTTGATCTCATAGGCCTTGCCGCTGACCAGCACGGAGAGCACATCGCGCGCGGTCAACGCAGCATCGACCTCAATGGGTTGGCCGTCGACCTTGCACAGCCAGGTCTTCTCGCCCCGGTCGAGCTCCACCTGATGCGTCTTGCCGTCAACGATTACGTCGTAAGTCATAAGAGAAGCAACTAGCAATTAGCTGGGTGCCCTGTTCTAGCCTTCATTTGGCTAGGGCGGGGCAGTTCGATCTCTATCTCTCTCCCACCGCCTCCGCCCGCGCTGGGTGCCCCACTCATTCGCGGTGTTCGAATGAGTGGGAGCCAATTCACCTCTCCCCCACCGCTTCGGCTCGCGCCGTCCGCCGCCAGTTCGACACCGGCAGCGGTGCAGTCGCATTGCCGTTCGCTGGCATGGTCGAAGACCCATTCTGCAATGTCGCCTTCGGTTCGGTACTGGCGAAGATCGCCGCTCCAAGGGCTGCAATGATCGGCCGCCGCACGTCGGTCTCGTTACTCGGCTTGGTCAGCAGGCGATCGAGAAACCCGGTATCGATCTTCCCTGCCTGGAACTCCGGATCTTTCAAAATCCGGCGGAACAGTGAGATGTTGGTTTTGATGCCGCCAACGAAGTACTCATACAAGGCGCGCAGCAGTCGATGAATTGCCTGCTCGCGGTTCTCGCCATAGCCCACCAGCTTGGCCAGCAGCGGATCGTACTCGATGGGAACGGCCCAGCCTTCATACATGCCGCTGTCGCGCCGCACGCCCGGCCCCGACGGCGAGATCAGCCGCGTAATCAGCCCCGGCGATGGGAAGTAGTTGTTGTCAGGATCTTCGGCATAAATGCGGCACTCGATGGCGTGGCCGCGCAGTCTGATGTCGTCCTGCTGGAACGGAAGCTTCTCGCCCGACGCAATCTTCATCTGCAAATGCACCAGGTCCAGGCCGGTCACAAGTTCCGTGATCGGATGCTCCACCTGCAGGCGGGTGTTCATCTCCAGGAAATAGAAATTGCGATCCTGATCGACCAGGAACTCCACCGTCCCGGCGTTGTGATAGTTCGCAGCCTTGCCCACGCGCACTGCGATCTCGCCCATTCGCCGCCGCATGTCGTCATCGACAATCGGCGACGGCGATTCCTCCAGAACCTTCTGATGCCGCCGCTGCACCGAGCACTCGCGCTCGCCGAGATAGACCACATTGCCGTGTTCGTCGCCGAAGATCTGCATCTCGACGTGGCGCGGGTTGTTGATGAACTTCTCGATGTAGACTTCGTTGTCGCCGAATGCCCGTTGAGCTTCGCTGCGCGCGTTCTCATAGGCGGAGTGCAATTCACCCGGCGAACTAACCAGCCGCATGCCTTTACCGCCGCCGCCGGCCGCAGCTTTCAGCATCACCGGATAACCGATCTGCTCCGCCAGTCGCTCGGCCGCGTCCAGGTCCAGCCCGCGCTCCGATCCCGGCACAAACGACACCCCGGCGCGTTTCATGTTCTGACGCGCGCGTGTCTTGGAGCCCATCATCTCCATCGACTCCGGCGACGGGCCGATGAACTTGAAACCCGCATCCGCGCAGGCGCGAGCGAAGCCGGCATTCTCCGAGAGGAAGCCGTAGCCGGGATGGATCGCTTCCGCCTGGCTGCGTCGCGCGACGTCAAGAATCTTTTCGCTGTTGAGATACGACTCGCTCGCCGTCGCTGCACCGATGTGGTAGGCGTAATCAGCCTTGCGCACATGGAGCGCCTTGCGGTCGACGTCGGAGTAGACGACAACCGATTCGATACCCATCTCGCGACAGGCGCGGATGATGCGCACGGCAATCTCGCCGCGGTTAGCAATCAGGACGCGCTTGAACATGCCGATGCCTCAAAAGCGTTCGCCCGAGTGCCCGGGAGAACGCGGCCCGTAAGATGTTCTGCGGAGCAGAGAGCAGAAAAATGGATTGTACTGCATTGGTCACCGGCAGAGAGTGCAAATGTCACAGAGCCTTGTGACAACACATTTTCGCCGGAACTGGCCGGAAGCGTTGGTTTGGCGAGGCTTTTGTTAGACTGCCAAAATGCTCCTAAAGAAGGCAGTGAACCGGCAGTCAGTAGTAGCTCGCAGCGATTTCGGCCGGCTGATAGCTGTGATCGTTGGATTCCTGGTGGCGGGAACGATGATCGCCGCCAATGCACATCCGGCGCAGTCGGCCCCAGCTGACGCCCACACCTCGCAGACCGCGGCTCAGCGCTACAAGAACATCCAGGTTCTGAAGGACATTCCGGCGGACGAACTCCTGCCGTCGATGCAATTTATCACCGCCGCTCTCGGCGTCGAGTGCGAGTTTTGCCACGTCGAAGGGCCAGACAAGCGCCTCGAGTTCGACAAAGACGACAAGAAGGAAAAGAAGACCGCGCGCGAGATGATGCAGATGATGTTCGCCATCAACAAGAACAATTTTAATGGCGAGCGCGAGGTCTCCTGCAATACGTGTCACCGCGGATCGCCACATCCGCAAGCCATTCCCGTCATCATGGCAGAGGCGCCCAAGCCGGAAGCCATGGACGCCATGCATCAGCACAATGACGATCCCGCTTCTCTGCCTTCAGGTGCGCCGGTGCTGGCCCGGTACATTCAGGTACTCGGCGGAGAAGCTGCGCTGAGTGCGGTTTCCAGCCGCGTCGAGAAAGGCAACGCTCTGATGCCCGAAGGGCCGCCGCTCGCCATCGACATCTACACCAAGGCGCCCGATGAGCGCGTTTCCGTGATGCATACACCCAGAGGCGAGAGCGTCACTGCGTACAACGGGCACGCAGGTTGGATTTCTTTTCCCGGCAGGCCAATACGCGAGATGTCGGCGTCGGACGATCAGGCGGCGAAGCTCGATGCCGAGGCGTTCTATCCACTCCAGCTGGAGCACGAGTTCGGCGAACTGAAACTCCAGGATCATTCGGAGAAGGTTGACGATCACCAGGCCAGCGTTGTCCTTGGCCTCACCAAGGGCCAGCCGCCAGTCAAGCTTTATTTCGATAAGGATTCAGGCCTGCTATTGCGAATGGTGCACTACACCGACACGCCGTTGGGATTGAATCCAACGCAAGTCGACTTCGCTGACTATCGCGAGATTGGTGGCGTAAAGACGCCAATGCGCTGGACTATCGCACGTCCAAGTGGCGCCTTCACCATAAAGATCGACGAAGCCAAAGACAACGCGCCAGTCGATGATGCCAGGTTCGTTAAGCCGGCCGCGACACCGGAGACGGGACAGGGCGGGCACTGACGGCACCGAACTGAGGGCTGAGAGGTGACAGCTGACAGCTGATAGCTGATAGCTATTTCTTGAACGCCACGTTCACCAGCAGCTTCTCGCCTTCGACGTCGACGACGTTGCAGAAGGTGCGCTCGCCGCGGCGGCTGAAGTCCAGCCCTACGCGACTGCGGCCGATGCGCAGGTTGCGGATGCGCAGGTGGTCCAGCCAGTCCGGCAGTTGGGGGTTAACGATGTTCAGCTCCTTGCGCGGCGCGCTGGGGTGCATTCCCAGCACCGAGGTGAGGATCAGAAACATCGCCCCCGACGCCCACGCCTGCGGCGAGCACGAAACCGGATAGTGTACCGGCTCGTCGTATTCGCGCCGCTGCACGCCGCAAAACAGCTCCGGCAGACGATAATCCCGAAACTTCGACGCCGCCTGATACAGCGAAGTCAAAATGCGCAGCGCACCATCACGCATATCGTTTACCGCCATGCCATGCGCGATGATGGAATTATCGTGCGGCCACACCGAACCGCGATGGTAGCTGAGCGGATTGAAGACGCGCTCTTCCTGCGACATGGTGCGCCATCCCCAGCCGCTGAACATGTCATCGCGCATCAGCCGGTTGGCGATAATGCGCGCGCGTTCTTTGCTGATGATGCGCGTGAACAGCAGATGGCCGGGATTGGATGAGATCACTTCCAGCGGCCGCTTCTCCGCGTCCAGCGCCATGGCATAGAAGCCGCGGCTTGGCACCCAGAAAGCCCGATCGAAGCGCCGCGCCAGTTCGGCCGTATCGCGCTTCAGCCGGTCCGCCGCCTTCACATCGCCAAAGGTACGCAGCAAGGATGACAGACGATACTTCGCGTCATAAACGTAGCCTTGCACTTCGCACAGCGCGATCGGCGGCTTGGCGATGGTGCCGTCGCGATGCATGTTGGCATCCCACGAATCTTTCCATCCCTGATTGACCAGCCCCTTCGGCGAGCGCTTCAGATACTCGATAAAGCCGTCGCCATCGAGGTCGCCGCATTCATCGATCCATTGCAGCGCAGCATACGCATTCGGCAACAGCTCTTCGACCAGTTGCTCGTCCGCAGTCCAGTTGAAGGTCTCGCTCAGCAGGATCAGGAACAGCGGCGTCGCATCGATCGAGCCGTAGTATGGGCCGAACGGCATCTCGCCGTCGCGCGTCATCTCGCCTGCACGATACTCGTGCAGGATCTTGCCCGGCTGCTCGTCGCACCAGTCGTTGTGTTCCTTGCCCTGATAACGCGCCAGCACGCGTAGCGTATCGACGGCGAGTTGTGTGTTGAGCGATAGCGACTGATACGCCGCGATAATGGAATCGCGCCCGAAGATGGTCGCGAACCAGGGAATGCCGGCGGCGATGATATGCTGCTCGCCTTCGGGGATCTGCAGGGCGTGGAAGTCGCCGATGGCGGTTTTGAGCAGTCCGTCAAGTACGTCATTGTCGGTTTCGAATGTTGTAGACGTGGCTTCCCAGCGCGCGAAATTGGCACGCCGTTGCCGCAGGTGATGATCAATCTCGTACACCTGAGCTCGCGAGGCTCGGCCTTCCACCATCGGCGTCACCGACACTTCCAGTTCCACTCGCTTCAATGGCTCCAGCCGGAGCTCCCAGCGCGCAACCCGCTCCTGTATTTCGGTAGGTGAAGGAGTCATCTTGATAAGCGTCTGCCGCATGACGCCATCGAGTCCGCGATAGTAGAACGCGATTCCGCTGTCGCGAACGATAGGCCGGTAATACTGGCCGTGCTGCTGGCGTGCCACGCCACGTACCTGAAAGACATCAACGAAGTCCGAGTCGAACAGCAGCTCAACCGTGAAGTCGACCGGAGTGAGGTTAAAGTTCTCAAACGTCATGCGGTCGAAGAAAATCTCCGACGCCAGCAGCTGCTGCCGCCGGATGTGCACGGTGTTTTCGGGAAGGTCGAAAGAATCACGCAAGGTGATGGTGCCGGTGGTCAGCTCGATCTGCGCGAAGAACGTCTTCTCGGTCGCGGCCGATAAGACAACCGTTCGATGTCCCCCGATGCGCAATTCCAAATGGCTCAGGAAGCGCGTGTCGTCGTGGAAGAAGCCCACGTCCGGCGAACCCGCGGGATAGATGTCGCCGGAGACACTGGTTGCGCTGAAGGTCTTGCCGTCGATCAGGGTGAGGTTGTCGACCTTGCGCGGCTCCAGCGACTGGTAGGCAATCCGCGGCTCGAGGTGCGGCGACGGGATCTCAATCAGCTCTTCGTAAGGAATCGTCAGATACGAGCTCATGCTAGCCGGCACGTTCTCCTCAAGCAATCATCGGCAGCTCCGAGTTGGCTTTGCCCAAGGGATTGTCCTCATCGACCATTTCCTGGTATAGGGCGAGATATTCGGCCACCATCCTGTCCAGCGAGAAGTACTGCTGGCAGTACTGCCGCACATTCGCCGGCTTAAACGAGCCGGGGAGTTCGCGCGCGCGCCGCACCATCTCGTCGGCCGAGGGGCAAATATACCCTGAGATGCCATCCCGCACCACCTCTTCCACCGCACCGCCGGGCAACGCCAGAACCGGGGCTCCGCAGGCCATTGCTTCAATCATCACCAAGCCGAAGGGCTCATTCCACTGGATGGGAAATAGCAGCGCCAAAGAATTGCCGAGCAACTCATTTTTCCCTTCCAGGTCGACCTCGCCCACATATTCGATGAACCTGCCGTCAATATGCGGCTTGACCTCAGCATCAAAATAAGACTTGAACTGCGGCTGCACTTCACCCGCGATCTTAAGCGGAATACCGGATTTTTTCGCCACCTCAATCGCAATATGCGTTCCCTTGATAGGTGCGATTCGCCCCAGAAAGCTCAGGTAATCTCGCTTTCCGCTCTGCGCCTTGTAGGCATTGAGGTCCACGCCGTGATGAATGCTTCGCATCCGCGCCATACTTTCGTAACCGCGCTGAAATTCGCTGATGGTAACAAACTCCACCGACGGGAAGGATTGGTAGATCTCGCTTAAAGGCTCTTCGTGCACGTGGTGCATGGTGTACACGAATTTGTTCTCAACGTAGCGGGTGAACATGAGAGCGGAAACACTGTTGAGATGAATGATGTCGCAATCGGCCGCCGCATCGGCGACCGCCCACGACGCGTGATTGTAGTCTTTCAGGTTGTCAAAAACTTCTCCCTTGATGGGCCACTGCTGCGATCTGTAGAGCCAGCGAGTCTCGACCGAGACGGTGGACTCACCATTGGCGTAGACGACGACATCGACGCCTGAGCTTTTGAGTCCCTCGGCTAATTGGGCAATGAAGAGCTCCGTACCGCCGTACTTTCTCGGAGGTACGGCTAAGAATGGAGAAGAAACCAGAGCTACCCTCATCGCAACCCTTCCTGGATTAAATGAAAATGTTGGCTAGCGTGCCCGTGCGCTTGCGAGTTGAAGTCTTGCTGTAGATAGATGCAGGAAAAGGCATTCGCGTGTGCCGCTGCCGAGCGGGATCTGGAAATTACGGTTTGTGAAGGGCGTTGAGTCGGCTCGTTGTTGACAGCAGGACCTTGCGCTGAAATTGCGGCGCGCGAGCATCGACCGGGATCAGTTCCAGGAAGCGGTTTGAGCCACAGGAGCCCAGGCCAAATCCCAGATTGAAAATAGATCTTGCGATACGGCGCACCCTTTTCGGAGCGACTGGAACTGGCCGTCGAACGACTGCGTACCTTTATTTGTCCAAAAGCGGACGTGAGGGTTCGTTGACGGACAAGTGCGACCACCATCGCCCCGTAAGTGTCTGACAGATCAGGTGAAAGATTGGTCGGCCTGTTGCAATTGTTCCACCGGAACAACCTGTCGCGCCTTCACCGAGGCCGCATGGTACAAGACCTCAGCGCCCGAGCGGTCATATGGCTCGTCTTGGCCGATGTTTTCTGGCTGGCGGGAATCAGCATCGTTGTCACGCTGCCGCTGGCGTTCCTGGTGTCACGCGTTCTAGGCAGTCAGCTATATAACGTTAGCCCCGCCGATCCGCGAATCACGGTGTCGAGCGTTGTGGCCGTAGCGATCGTGGTCGCGCTTGCCCCGCTATTACCGGCGCGCCGCGCAGCCTCTGTCGAACCGATGAAGGCTCTACGAACAGAATAGACGAGAAGCAATTAGCGGTTAGCAACAGCAATCAGCTTCGACCAAGTGAAGTACAAAGTAGTCAGACAAAAGAAAAGTGGTTACGGAACAAATCCTCGAGCAAGCAAGTATCAACTGTAGAACGGTGGTTTTTGCTAATCGCTAATGGCTAATTGCTAATCGCTTCTTTTATGAACGACCTTCGCTTCGGATTTCGGCTCTTACGCAAGTCGCCCGGCCTCGCTCTGGTGGCTGTGCTCACGCTCGCGCTCGGTATCGGCGCCAACACAACCGTATTCAGCGCCGTTGACGCTGTCCTGTTGCGGCCGCTTCCCTATTACGAGCCCGACCGCCTGGTGCTGGTGAATGAAACCGTGATGAACTCCGGCAACGACTACATCGGAGTTGCGGCTCAGGAGTATCAGGATTATCGCGATCACAATCAGTCGTTCTCGAATGTCGCCGCCTTCGAAACCGCCGGGTTCAATCTCACCGGCGAAGGCCAGCCCGGGCGGGTGCAAGCTGCCAGGACCTCGGCTTCGGCTTTTCCGACGCTGGGAGTCTCGCCGATCATGGGCCGCGCTTTCACTTCAGAGGAAGACCGCTCCGGCTCTGACAATGTGGTAGAGCTTTCGTATTCGCTCTGGCAGAACCAGTATCACGGCGATCCCAACATCCTTGGGCGGACCATCAAGCTCGACGAGAAATCTTACACGGTCATCGGCGTTATGCCGCCGTCGTTCCATTTTCCTTATGACGGCAAGCCGCTGTCGGAGACCGCTGATCTGTGGCTGCCTATCGGCTTTTCGCCAGAGGTTCTGAAGTCGGAGAACCGTCTGATGGAGTTTGGTGTCGGCCTGATCGCGCGTCTCAAGCCTGACGTGACCGTTCAGCAGGCGCAGAACGACATCGACAACGTTTCGCAGCACTTCCAGCAACAGTTTCCGGACGCATACTCCGGAAACGTGCACGTCACACCGCACGTCTACGCGTTTGCCGCCCACCTGGTCGAAAAGACTCGTGCACTGCTGATGCTGCTGTCGGCTGCGGTGCTTTGCGTGCTGCTGATTGCGTGCGCCAATGTCGGCAATCTGCTGCTCGCCAGAGCAAGCTCGCGCACGCGTGAGATGGCCATTCGCAGCGCCGTCGGCGCAGCTCGCACCGCTCTGCTGCGGCAGTGCCTGGTGGAAAGTTCCTTGCTGTCTCTGCTCGGCGGTTGCGCGGGAATCGCGATAGCCATCGCTGCAGTTGCGGGCCTGCGCAACTATGGTCCGGCTAGCGTTCCCCGCCTCCATGAGATCACAGTCCATCCCATAGCCCTGCTGTTTACGCTAGGGCTGTTAGTCATTACGACGATTCTCTTCGGCTTCATACCGGCGTGGCGGTTGTCGCATGTCGCGCCGCAGACGTTCCTGAAGGAATCGGCGCAGACCGGTACATCGCGCAGCAGCTTGCGGCTGCAGAATTGCGTTGCCATCGGCGAAATCGCCCTTGCCTTGGTTCTCCTGATCGGCGGCAGCTTGCTGGTTCGCAGCTTCGTCCGGCTGTTGCAGGTTCCTCTCGGTTTCGATCCGCAAGGAACGTTCATCGTTCGCACGGTGTTCGACGACACCCGCTATCCACAGCCCGGACCGCGCAGCAACGCGCAACGCGAGATCATCACCCGGATCGCGAACATCCCCGGAGTGACTGCCGTCTCGGCAGCCACACATCTTCCGTTGAGTGATAACCGCCAGATCGGTTTCCACCTCGAGCGTGCGGCGGCCGACGATTTTCACTGGGCGGAGAACTCACTGGTTGCTCCCGGGTACTTTCGCGTGATGGGCATCGCTCAGCTGCAAGGGCGAGATTTCACTGAGCGCGACACGCCGGACAGCACGCCCGTAGCTATCATCAATAAGACAATGGCGAGGGAGTATTTCCCGGGACGCGATCCCATCGGGCAGCGCTTCAACTGGGGCAATCGCAAGCTCTACACCATCATCGGCGTGGTGGACGACGTGCACATCTCGGCGCTCGACGCCGAGCCACCGCCCATGATCTACAACTCGATGTTCCAGACGCAAAGCGGCGCCAGCAGCCGAACAGCCTTTCTGGCTCGCACTAATCGCAGTGGACAGGACTTGTTCAGCGAAGTGCAGCAGCAGGTCTGGTCGGTTGATCGCGACCTACCTCTGTACAGCAGCACGACGCTGGCGGAACTGGTATCGGACTCCGTCGCCCAACGGCGTTTCACCATGCTACTGCTGACTGCGTTTTCTGTCGTGGCGCTGTTGCTGGCGGCCATCGGCCTCTTCGGTGTGGTCTCGTATCTGGTCTCGCAACATCAGCGTGACATGGCTCTGCGAATGGCGTTGGGGGCCGACCGCCCTGACATCCTTCGCATGGTACTGATGCAGGGCGCGCGCCTTGGCATTGTGGGTTGCGTAATCGGTCTGGTTTTGTCGCTGGCAGGAGTGCGGCTGCTGACCACAAGCCTCTATCGCGTCAGCCGCTTTGATCCCGCAACGCTGATCTTCATGCCCGCCCTGCTTTTGGCGGTCGTTCTGCTGGCGGTTTATGTGCCTGCACGCCGTGCGGCGTCGGTCGATCCTATGCAGGCGCTAAGGACGGAGTGAGCACGATGCAGCTTATTTTGCGAGAGCTTCGTTTAGGATTGCGCCGGCTTCGGCACTCGCCTGGCTTCGCCATCACCGCGCTGCTGATGCTCGCTCTCGGCATCGGAGCGACGGTTACTATCTTCAGCGTGGTAAACGGTGTGCTGCTGAAGCCGCTGGCCTATCGTGACTCGCAGCAATTGGTCAATATTCGCGAAGTCATCGAAGAGTGGAAGGCCAACTATCCTTCTGTGCCCGCCAACGCCAGGCACTTCAACACATGGCAGCAACGCGCCGGCGCTTTCTCCAGCTGGGCGATGCTGCAGATGTGGCGATCCGACCTGTCTGTGGGTAATGGGCCGTCGATTATCGTTCCGACAGCCCATTGCTCGCTTGAGCTCTTCTCGTTGCTGGGCACGCAACCAACGCTGGGCCGGGGTTTCACTCAAGACGAAATGCAAAAGGGGCACGATCACGTAGTCGTGCTCAGCAGCCGAATCTGGCGCGACCGCTTTGCCTCCGATCCACAGATCGTCGGCAAGATCATCCGCTTGGACGGCTATCCGTACACCATTGTCGGAGTCTTGCCAGGAAAGTTTGAGCTCCCTTCCAACACGATGAGCGCTTTTCGGCAAGATGGGGAGGACATCGTCGATCTGTTTGTTCCTCTTGTCATTCCGCCGGACCAGACCGACGACTTTGGCGACTTCAACTATGAAGCTCTGGCGAGGTTGAAACCAGGCGTCTCCCTGCAGCAAGCCTCGGCGCAGGTCAACGCCATTGAAGCTGACATCACCCGCAACTTTCCGCCCGACATACATGCTCACGTCTCCGCCGACGTCATTCCCATGAAAGAAACTGTGGTTGGCGGCGTCAGTCATGGCTTGTGGCTGCTGTTTGCAGCCGTGGGATGCGTGCTGCTCATCGTCTGCATCAACCTGGCAAACCTGCAACTGGTGCGCGGAATCCTGCGGTCGCGGGAAACCGCTGTTCGCGCTGCATTGGGCGCCAATCGCAGTGACTTGCTGACGCACTCGCTCGCAGAAAGCTTCATTCTGGCCCTTGCCGGAGGCGCGTTAGGAATTGTCTTATGCGCAGCCCTTTTGCGCCTGCTACCTCATTTCGTTTCCGGCTCACTTCCGCGCAGTGGCAATATCGCGCTCGATGCATCGGTACTGGGATTTTCGCTGTTTGCAACCACAGTTACGGTGCTGCTTGCCGGACTGCTTCCCGCATGGCGCTCCATCAACATTGACCCGCAATCGATCCTGCAGGGCTCTAGCGCGCGAACCGCTGGAAGCCATCGCACGGCGCGACTTCGTACCATCCTGGTGGCCACCGAAGTACTGTGCAGCACGGCCCTGCTGCTGGTAGCTGCTCTCTTGGCCAAGAGTTTTGTTCGACTGATGAGCGTTGATCGCGGCTTCGAAAGCCAGCACATCCTCACTCTGCGAGTCACCCTCCCGCGCGGGAGTTATGAAAAAGAAAATCCGCGCAATCGTTTCTACGACGAAGTCCTGCGGCGGCTTTCGCGGCTACCCGGCGCTCAATCAGCAGGTTTCTCCAGCGCTCCCATGATGAACGGCGAGACTTGGGTCGATGGCCTGACGCCTTTGCCGGCGCCTAAGAACGTTCCGCTGTCGAGCCAGACCTTCGCCAATATTCGCTGGGCAAGTCCTGACTTCCTGTCGACCATGGGCATCCGCCTGCTTGCCGGCCGCATGTTCCGAGAAGAGGATCGCGGCAAGAACGCCGCAGTGATATCGGTCTCGACCGCGCGCAAGCTCTGGCCCAATCAGGACGCGGTTGGCCACAGCTTCCGGGCAAACGAAAAAGAGTACACGGTCGTTGGAGTCATCGCCGATGCTCGCAGTGAGGAGCTAAGCGCCGATCCCATCGCCATCGTCTACTACCCCTATTGGCAATGGCCGCAGCCGTCGAGCTTCTTTGCCCTGCGCACCGCCGAAGATCCGAAGGCCTTGGCTGCGGCGGTCAGTAGCGCGATCACGCAGCTCGAACCCGAAGCTGCCATCACCCACGTCGAAACCATGGACGAAGTCATTGGCTCGTCGGTCGCACAGCGGCAATTCGAGTTCAACATGCTGCTGACATTCGCTGCCGCAGCTCTCCTGCTGGCGGCTTTAGGACTGTACGGGGTGTTGTCGTACTCAGTGGCAGAGCGTACGCGAGAGATGGGCGTGCGCATCGCCTTGGGCGCTCCGCGTGAAGCACTGTATCTGCTTGTGTTTCGCCAAGCCGCATTGCCGGTGATTGCTGGAGTGGTGGGCGGTTTGGCTGTCGCCTGGCTCGGCGGACAGCTGATCGCAAGCCTCTTGTTCCAGGTGAAACCTTACGACGCGGCGTCGGCGCTGCTAGTGGTTGCGGTGCTCGCAGTCACGGTGGTTGCTGCTTGCTATTGGCCCGCGCGGCGAGCCGCCCATGTCGAACCGATGCAGGCTTTGAGGATGGAATAATAAAGGTAGCAATTAGCAGTTAGCATTCGGCAGTTAGTAAGTGGCGCGATCATTGGCCGTATATCATGTGCTTCCTTACGAGCTGTGGCTAAGTGCTAATTGCTACCTGCTGAAGAAGAGCACCCATCATGTCGACTTTATTGCACGATCTCCGTTACGCCCTGCGGCAGCTGCGCAAAGTTCCTGGCTTCACAGTGGTCTCGGTGTTGACGCTGGCGCTTGGCATCGGTGCCAATATCGCCGTCTTCTCGGTGACCAATGCCGTGTTGCTGAATCCGACCGGCATTCCGCATCCCGACGGACTGGTTGCGCTTCGCGTCCGCTACAGCGCGATGCCGGACCTGAGCGACATTGGAATATCGCCGCCGGACTTTGGCGATGCAGCAGCGGGCAACAATATTTTTTCCTCCGCGGCGGCCATGCAGGCTACCAGCCTCAACTTCAGCCGTAACAATGGGAACCCTGAACTGCTGCACGGAGCGACCGTTTCGGCCAACTACTTCGACGTCTTCCAGAGCCGCCCGCATCTTGGACGGGTGTTTACGCCGGAGGAGGATGTAGATGGGGCAGCCCACGTAGCTGTGCTCTCCCATCAAACGTGGCAAGAGGATTTTGGCGGGGATCCCAACATTGTCGGCCGGACCATAACGCTGAATCGGCAACCCTATCGCGTGATTGGCGTCATGGGGCCGGATTTCAACTGGCCCAACCAGGTTCAAGTGTGGGTACCGCTGGCTTTGCCCGCCGGACGCACCGCGGACGCCAAGTACCGTTATAGCGAATACCTTTTCGGCGTGGCGCGGCTTCGTCCGGGAGTGACCCTGAACCAGGCGAATGCTTATCTCGCGCGCAAAGCGCAGGACAACATTAACTCTGAGGGCAGCAAGAGTTTCGGCCGCGCCAGCGGATGGGGAATGTTTGCCCTACCGCTGAACGAGAAGACCGGCGGCGGATTGCGAAAACCGCTTATGCTGCTGCTGATCGCGGTCGGCATGGTACTGCTGATTGCCTGTGCCAACATTGCTGGCTTGCAGATCGCGCGTGCATCGGCACGGCAGCGCGAATTGGCGGTGCGAATCGCTCTGGGCGCATCACGCAGCAAACTCATACGCCAGGCGCTGCTGGAAAGCATTGTGCTTACGGCAGGTGGGGTCGCCTTAGGATACGCAGTTGCCGATCTTTCTGCGCCGCTCCTGGTTCGCGGACTGCCATCCATTCTCGGCTCGCAAATCCAGGCCTCGTTCGGCGGACCCGTGTTGATCTTCGTAACCGTAGTTGCTGCGCTGTGTTCTCTGCTATGCGGCGTGGTTCCGGCATGGCACCGCACACGGCCGGGATGGTTTGTCGCGCTTCAGGAATCTGGACGCTCGGGCACAACGGGCGCCTCCAGCCAGCGTGCCCGGTCCGCGCTGGTGGTAGCGCAGGTGGCTTTGTCGTTACTTCTGCTCGCCGGTGCGGGCTTGCTTTTGAGCAGCCTGCGCGCATTGCAGAGAGTAGCAACCGGATTCCAACCTCAGGGATTGCTCTCGGCGCGCTTTTCCTTGCCGGACACGACCTATACCGATGACGACAAACTGGCCGCCTTCTATCAGGCTCTGGAAGACCGCCTGCGCGCAATACCAGGCGTGCAGGGCACCGCGCTTGCCGACGCAGTACCTTTCGACAACAACAGTGGTTCGGCAAGTTTCTTCGTCAAAGGATGGGTGGCTGGGCCCAATGACCCGGGACCGCACGGCAATGTACACATAACGTCGTCCGGGTACTTTAAGAGTTTGCAAATTCCGGTTCTCATCGGGCGGGACTTCTCTTCGGCCGACCACCGCGGCGGCGAACGGGTGGCAATCATCGACACGGTTCTGGCCCACCGTTATTGGCCCGGCAAGAACCCCATCGGCCAACAGATTGGTTTTGACGATCGGGTGAAAGGTCCGTGGTACACCATCGTCGGGGTCGTGGCCCACTCACGCACCTCGTCACTGGAGGCGGATACCAATGAGGGCTTCTACTATGTGCTGATCACGCAAGCGCCGGTTCCATCGGCGTCCATCGTGGTTCGGAGTTCGCGTGCGAGCACTGATTTGGCGGGCGATCTTGCCGCAGCCGTCCGTTCGATCGATCCCAGCGTCGCGATCTATGACGTAAAGACCGTGGAGCAACTCATAGAAGAATCGCTCATTGGCCGGCGCTTTGTCGTTTTGCTGCTGACTGCCTTTGCCGGACTGGCCCTGCTACTGGCCGCTCTCGGCCTTTACGGCGTAATCAGCTATTCGGTGCGGCTGAGGACGCGCGAACTGGGCGTGCGTATGGCGCTGGGCGCCCAGCGAAGCAGAGTCCTGCAGTTGGTGCTGATGCAAGGCGCGCGCCTGGCGGCAATCGGAATCGTATGCGGTGTTCTGGCCGCCCTGGCGCTGGGTCGTATCTTCTCCAGCCTGCTGTTTCAGGTCGGCATGTTGAGTGCGATTCCCTGGCTCACGGCAATCGTGCTGCTGATCGCGGTTGTGCTGTTGGCGACATTCCTGCCAGCCCGCCGTGCCGCCTCCATCGAGCCTATGCAGGCACTGCGGTCGGAATAGCTATTAGTTCCTAGCGGGCCAAAGTCCGAACGCTCAAGTCTTAAGGCTGGGCGGGAAAGCTAATTACGAGTAGCTGATTGCTGATTCTATGAACGATCTTCGTTACGCTCTACGTCAACTTCGCAAATCGCCGGTTTTTATGCTGGTGGCCGTCATCACCCTGGCCTTGGGCATTGGTGCCAACACGGCCATCTTTACGCTGCTCGATCAGGCCATGATTCGCTCACTGCCGGTGAGCCATCCCGAACAACTGGTGCGTCTTCGCGACACCATCGAAAGTCCCGGCCACACCAATAACTACGGAGGTGATGACCAGGATTTCTTCTCCTATCCGCTCTACCGCGATCTCCGCGATCGCAACAGCGTCTTTGACGGATTGATCGCCAACGACGAGCAGACGATCGGAGTCGACTGGAACAACCATTCGGAGCTGATTGGAGCGGAGCTAGTCTCGGGAAATTACTTCCAGGTGCTGGGACTTGAGCCCGCACTCGGCCGCCTCTTGTTACCTTCCGACGACCTGCGCAATAGCGATCCGGTAGCCGTGCTCAGCTTCAACTATTGGAAGACGCGGATCGGCTCTGATCCGCGGGTTGTCGGTCAAACGCTGCTGATCAATGCCCACCCTTTCACCATTGTCGGGGTTGCTCCGCCGCGATTTCACAGCATCGCCGCCGGCGAAACGCCTTCCGTTTTTGTCGCTGCATCGACGAAGAACATCATCACGCCGCGCTGGCAGGACCTGGAAGACCGGCAGTCGCACTGGCTTACACTGGTCGGCCGTCTGAAGCCCCACGAAAGCCGCCAACAGGCACAAGCCGGTCTGGAGCCGCTCTGGCACGCTTTGCGCCTCGAGGAACTGAAACAGTTCGGCTATCACTCCGAGCGCACACGCCACAAGTTTCTGTATGAAACACACATTCAATTGCTGGATAGCGCTCGCGGCTTCTCCCCGCTGCGCGAACAGCTCGGCACGCCTCTGCTCATCCTCATGGGCATGGTCGCTCTGCTGGTGTTGATGGCCTGCATCAATGTTTCGAGTCTGCTGCTGGTGCGCGCCGCCGGTCGCGTGCGTGAGATGTCGGTGCGTTACGCGCTCGGCGCGGGCCGCTGGCAGATCGTCCGCCAATTGCTGATCGAAGGCCTGATGCTGGGTTTGCTGGGCGGTGCTGTGGGCGTGCTGGTTGCGCCTGCCATCTCCGCATTCTTATTGCGGATGGTCTTCATCGATCCCACTGCCGAGCTTCCGCTCTCGAGTTCGGTGGATCTTCGCGTGCTGAGCTTCAACTTCGCGGTGGCGTTTGCGGTGAGCATCCTGTTCAGCCTGGCTCCGGCGCTGCGCTTCCTGCGGCCCAATCTGGTGGACTCGCTCAAGCAACAGACCGCGACGGCAGCGGGTAGTCCGTTGCGCTTTCGCAGAGTTTCGGTAGGGGCGCAGATCGGCGTAAGCCTGCTGTTGCTGATCGGCGCCGGGCTTTTCGTGCGCACGCTGCATAATCTGCAAGCGGTTGATGTTGGCTTTGCCGCCGATCACCTGGTGACCTTCGCCGTGAATCCTCGCCTTGCGGGCTATCCAGCCGACCAACTCCAGCCTCTGAACGACCGCATTCTTAGAGGGCTGGGCAGCTTGCCGGGAGTGCGCAGCGTCGCAGCGACAGACGATCCCGATCTGGCCGGCGACGATGAAAAGGGGGGCGATGTTTCGATTGCCGGTTACAAAGAAGCCGGCGGCGAAGACATGGTAGTCGAACAACCGCTGGTAACGCCCGCGTACTTTGCCACCATGCAGGTACCGTTGCTGGCTGGACGAGTCTTTAGTGATGACGACACCCCTGGCAAGCCAAATGTAACCGTCGTCAACGCCAGCTTTGCCAAACATTACTTTGGCAATCCGCAAAACGCCATCGGTCGAATGCTCAAGTTCGGCGGGGGCGCCGACGGCAAGTTCGACACCGAGATCATTGGCGTTGTCGGAGATACCAAGCACCACGCGGTTCGGGATGATGCGCGCCGAACGACTTATCTAGCAATCTTGCAGTCGCCACAACTCAACGGAATCACTTATCTGGTGCGCACCTGGCAATCGCCGCGGACCGCGGAGACGAGCATTCGCACAGCGATGCAGCGACTCGATCCGAAGCTGGCGGTGAACTACCTGCAACCCATGGAGGATGAGGTCGCCGACAGCTTATACCGCGAGCGGCTGATTGCGCTGCTGTCCGTCAGCTTCGGTCTTCTCGCGGTCTTGCTGGCCGCTATCGGGCTTTATGGCGTACTCGCCTATTCCACCGCGCAGCGGACGCGGGAGATCGGCATCCGCATGGCCATGGGAGCGCAACGCGCTACGGTTGTGCGACTGGTGCTGCAGGACGTTTTGTGGATCGCCGGCGTGAGCATTGCATTGACCCTGCCGGTCTCACTGTTCTTCGCTCGCACGCTGCGCAGTGAACTGTATGGCGTCAGCCCCGCCGACCCATGGACCTTGATAGCCGGAACCTTTCTTGTGAGCGTCGTTGCTCTGCTCTCAGCACTGTTGCCGGCAAGACGTGCCGCATCCGTCGAACCCATGCAGGCGCTGCGAAGCGAATGAGAAAGAGAAGAAGTAACTAGTAATGAGGTAACTAGTAAGAAGTGCCTGGTAAGAACTAGCTAATAAGAAGTACGGGTCGACGATTGCTACTTGCTAGCTACTAATTACTAGAAGCCATCCCATAAGTCGCTTTGTATCAGGGCACGGCTTCAGCCGTGCCGTTACTGGGCCAGGCAAAAACCGGGCTTCAGCCCCTGAGGGCATATTTTACAGGGGCTAAAGCCCTCACATCCACCACGCGTCGTCCGGCACGACCAAGGTCGTGCCCTGATACAAACCAAAGCGACAAGAGATAGACTTTGATTGCTAGTTGCTGATTGCTAGTTGCTGGTTGCTGGTTGCTACTTATTCAGCTTCACCTGTTTTGGCAGATGCTTTGGATCAAAGGCAAAATCGACCAGTCCGTCGCGATAGTCGATTCTCGTCTGTAGGATGCGGAGCATGTTAAAGCCAAGGATACCGCCGACGTTGGTACCAGTCTGTTTGCAGACGTTTGCCAGGTCAAAGGTCACCACATCCTGGTTTTCCTGCTCGTAGCGCCCGAACTCCAAGGTCGCTTTGTCGGCCCGGTAGACCTTGGAAACCGTGCCGCTCATGCCTTTGATCGACAAATTCGGGTCGGACCTGACCTGCGTGATCTCCTGCGCCGTGCGCGTGGATAGGACGTTGCTGAATGACCCGGTGTCGATCAGGAACAGCAGCGGCCCGGTGCCATCAACCTTGGTTGGAGTCAGAAGCAGAGTGCGGAAGCGATAGGCCTTGCTCCAATTGGCCATCTCCGGCGCTACATAGGCGTCTTTCGGCAGGCTGATATCCGGCGCAGCTTTTCCGGAGGGATTCTCCTCCTCTGATTCCAACTCCTGACTATCCTGCGAAGTTGTCGTCAACGATGTCGGAACCGAGGTTTCGTCAGGACGCTTGGGCAGGGGCGAGAGACGCAGCTTGGCTCCTGGAATATCGATGTCGATCAGATAGGCGCGGAAAACATCAGAGCCGATCAGGCCATCCTGCCCAATCACAGGGGTAGCCGCCTCGGTCACTCGCACCACACAATCCTCAAATTCCAGATCGCCGACGCGTATGCGATCCACAACTGCGGTATATCCGCCCTGCTGCCCGGAATCGCCCACTCCCATGATCGGCTGGTAGGCCAGGCGCTGCAGGCCGAGGTGCTCGGCTGCCGCGCGTCCCAAAAGCACTCCACTGGACCCGGTGTCGAGAGCGAGATGCGTCTCCTGATTGTTGATCTTCACCACCATGCCGGAAGCACCCAGCGCGGTCCCGGCGCGGGCAATGGGATAAAGCTTGGTGTTGGTTTCCTTGACGTTGCTCACCAGCTTGCAGGCATGCACCGGCGCATCGGCGTTTTTCTTCAGGAACGCGAGGTACTGTTGCAGCTTTGCCGCGACCTGCGGATTTACGTTGGGACTGGCGAGATAGGACTCAAGCGCGGGAATGCGGATCTGATGGGGAAGCGAGTTAAACCACACCAGCTGCACCGCCAGCTCGTTCGGCGCGACCTCGTGCGCGCGCTTGAGATTGTCATACGCACGACGATTCAGCGAATACACTCGATACACCCTCGCCAAACCCAGATACGCCGCCGCTTCGTTGGGCGCAAGGTTCTGAGCCTTGACGTAGGCTCGTTCGGCGTCTGGAATCCTGCCTTCGGCGTAATCCAGATCACCTGATGTCAGCTGCAGTAGCCACGAATTTGGCTGCAATTTCAAAGCGGCATCGGTGGCCGCCTGCGCCTCGTCCAACTTTTGCATCATCATGTATGAACGGATAAGACCGGCCTGCGCGGGGACCAGCCCCGGATCAGCCTTGACGATGGCTTGATACTTTGCCGCGGCTTCCGGCAGCTTGCCTGCCGCGAACAGTTGGTCCGCCTCCGCAAGCGGGCCTTGCGCGGCCGAGTTCTGGCCTTGCATGATGATTGCCGCCTTCTGCCCGCTAGAATTGGCGGCTTGCGCGCGAGAGCTTTCAGGAACGAAAAGAATCAATAGGACAGCAGCGAGAGCCATGAATCGAGGGGTCATAAGGGTCCAGATCCTGCACTGCAGGTTAGCACGAGTAGCGCTGGCAATGGAGCGGCGACTCCGGTTGAGGATGCAACATCTCCTCCGGCACAAATGCTTACGAATCGGTGGTTCGCACGCATAATGTGAGGTGGAATGGGTTGGTCGCGCGGTGAATCTTCGAATCAAGCGAAACCAGACACTGCGGCGCGGACTGGCGATCGTCTTTTGCGCCCTGGTGTTCTTTCTTGCCCTTCACGCCAGGACTGCGGTTTACAATGGCGCCGCCCCGGCAAAGTTGAGTCCTTCCACCTCGTGCAAATTGTGGTCGACTGGGCAAAAGATGGAGACCAAATCCTTCGCCACTGGTCCTAATAGGCGCAGCTGCAGCAGACGCGGATTCAGTACGCCGCGGCGAAGTATCAGTACCGCATGGCGCAATCGGTGTTGCGCTTCGAAATTGCGGCGCCGTGAAGAGCTAGCGCGGTGTGATCCTGATGATGTTGCAGGCGACTCCGACGCGGCGGTTCGGATAACGGGATTCGACCAATGCAATCAGCTCAGGAAGCGTTGGCGAACCGCCTTCTCCATTGATCCCGTCGGCATCGTCCATCAGGATGATGTGGTCCGGAATCTTGTCGGATAGAATCGCAGAAAACTCCGAACCTAATCGGTTAGGATTGCCGATGCCGCCGCCCCAGCCACAGTAGCCGGCATCCAGCCAGAAGAGGCAACGCTCATTCAGCCGCTGCAGTAGCTCCGGGACAACGAGCTGGCTGTCGCCCTTAATAATCTCGACCTGCGAATATTTGCGAAAGCGCATTTGCGCGCGCCTCGCCAGCTCAGGGTCCAGTTCGATGGAATAGATCTTGCGGAAGCGATCGACAGCTGCGGCGATCATCTCGCCATAATATGTCCCGGTTTCGATAAGCGTGGTCAGACCGAAACCCTTCGCGTATTCGAGCACTGTCCGCTGCTTGACAATGTGCGGAATACGTCGAGGCTCACCACGCAGCTTCCAGTACCAGTAATCGGGATAGTGCCCTAGCTGTTTAAAGCCGGCATAGAGAGGACTTCGCTTGAGCAACGAACGTAGAGGATGACTGGAGCGCTCTGTCGGCATCGATCTGATACAGAGTAGCAGGTGGTGTTCAGAAGCCCATGAGGTTCGGCTCAACCTTCTTGTAGCCGTGCTCGGTAGCCCAGAGATCGAGTGTTACGGTCGCGACCTCATCAACCAGCGGCACCGCGAGGCCGTCCACGGTCAGATCGACAGACTTCAAGTAGAACTGGCAGGTGTCGCAAGCCTCAACACGCATGCCGTCGAGACCGTCGGCCGAATAGCGCGGCAGTTTCCGATGATTCTCCTCGCCGCAGGTGGGACATAGGACTCGGCGGAACTCCCACTCTGTCAGACAAAAGGAGCAGAGCAGAAATCGTTTGCCTCCGTCGCCTTCAGGACGGAGCACAGCAGCTTGTGGCCGACCGTTGCAGATGGGACACACGGATCCGGCCGAGCCGGGCGGTTGCGGAGGATAGGAACCTGCCAGCCACTCGGCATATGGCTGAAACAGAGCGCGAGTGAAGAATGCGTACGACTCTTCGTCGGGAGACACGAGGAATCCTTCGATGACGTGTCGCTGTTGTTCGGAACTCAGCGCCGCGAGTTCGCGAGCATCCTGCTTTAACTTTGCAGTGCCGTCATGTTCGACCAGCTTCAGTAATGCGGGCAAATGTCGAAGGCAGACCTCGCCATCGAGCTGTTGACGAAGCCCGCCCGGGGCGGTGTCAACCGAAGCTGAGTCTGACGAAACTTGCTGGTAAATCGTCCGCTGGAATTCCAGGATCTTGCGATAGAAGGTGAGAATCTCGGCAGCGTAGGAGTAGCGCTCAGCCAGATCGGCAGCGCGGCGGATGCGCCGATCCCACTCCGAGCGCCTCACGATCCCGGTCTGACTGCGGTCATCGAAGGGCATTGTTCACGATCTGCTGAGCCTCGTCGACGATCGCCTCTAAGTGGGACTCGCTCTTAAAGCTCTCGGCGTAGATCTTGTAGATGTTCTCCGTTCCCGATGGGCGAGCGGCAAACCAGCCGCTCGCGCTGACAACTTTCAGTCCACCGATTGCCGCACCATTGCCCGGAGCTCGCGTCAACTTCGCGGTGATCGGCTCACCGGCCAAGCTCGACTCCTTCACCGACTCCGGCGACAGCTTGCTCAGCTTTGCCTTCTGCTCGGGAGTAGCAGGGGCATCAATACGCGTGTAATACGGCATTCCGAATTCGTCCGCCAATGCGCGGAAGTGTTCACCGGGATCTTTGCCGGTGCGCGCAGTCATCTCGGCAGCAAGCAGGTCCATGATCAAGCCGTCTTTGTCCGTAGACCACACTGTACCGTCGCGGCGAAGGAAGCTCGCACCCGCACTTTCTTCTCCCCCGAAGCAGCAGGAGCCATCGAACAAGCCCGGGGCAAACCATTTGAAGCCCACCGGAACTTCCCACAGCTTCCGCCCCAGCTTGTTGACCACGCGGTCAATCATGTTGCTGCTGACCAGCGTCTTGCCGACAACGGCGCTCTTCGACCACTGCTCGCGATAGGTCAACAGATACTGGATGGCGACGGCAAGATAGTGGTTGGGATTCAGCAAACCTGCCGACGGCGTAACGATGCCGTGACGATCGGAGTCGGTATCGTTCCCGAAAGCAACGTCGTATTGATCTTTCAGTCCGACAAGTCGTGCCATCGCATAGGGACTGGAGCAGTCCATGCGAATCTTGCCGTCGTGGTCGACGGTCATGAAGGAAAATGTGGGATCGATTGCTTTATTGACGATCGCAACATCGAGACCGTACGTCGAATTGATCGGCTCCCAGTACGGCTGCGATGCGCCGCCGAGCGGATCGACAGCCAGTTTCAAGCCCGCAGTGCGAACGATCTCCAGATCGACGACATTCTTTAGATCGCTGACGTATCCCGCCACGAAATCTTGCTGGCGCGTGCGGGACGGCTGAATCGCTTCTTCGTACGAAACGCGCTTAACGCCATCGTTGTTGGCACGCAACAGGTCATTGGCGCGCTTCTCAATCCAGCCGGTAACGTCGGTGTCAGCAGGACCGCCGTTGGTCGGGTTGTACTTGAAGCCGCCGTCTTCAGGAGGGTTGTGCGACGGAGTGATGACTATCCCATCAGCGAGATGATCTTTGCGGCCACGATTGAAGACGAGGATAGCGTGGGAGATGACCGGGGTGGGAGTGAAGCTATCATGCTGCTGAATGATGGTCTCGACTCCGTTTGCAGCCAGCACCTCAAGCGCAGTGCGCTGTGCCGGACCAGAGAGGGCATGCGTGTCCTTGCCCATGTACAGGGGGCCGTCAGTTCCCTGAGCACGCCGATACTCGCAGATGGCTTGCGTGATCGCCAGAATGTGCGCTTCGTTGAATGTGCCGTTTAGCGAGGAGCCGCGGTGCCCGCTGGTGCCGAACATCACCAACTGCTCGGGATTGTCGACGTCAGGATGATTCTCGTAATACGCGCGTTCCAGCCGCGAAAGATCAACCAGCAGTTCTTTCGGAGCGGGCTTGCCTGCGAGAGGCGATACGCTAACCTGGGTCTTGAAATCGGTGCTCATGATGCTTTGATGATAATTGAAACTAACTCGCGGCGGCTTCAGCGTATTGAGCTCGTACGGGACGCTCGGCATGCTGGGCATCCAGCGAGGCGCTTGTGTCGATGCGGAAGCCGTAGGTTACAGCCGCGGCGAGTGCGCTGGCGCCAGCCAGACCGATGAGGAGTGGAGTAATTCCAATTCCTGCCTTCAAGACCGGGAACAAGAACGTTCCCAGCACGGCGCCGAGCTTCGCCATGGATGCAGCAAAACCTGCACCAGTGCCTCGGATCGAGGTCGGAAAGGTCTCGCCGGAAAGCAAATAGGTGGTTGCGTTTGGACCCATGTTCATCAGGCAGTTGAACACCATGAAGCCGCCGATGACCATGCCCATCTGAGCGTCCGATCCCTGGGGAAACAAAGAGGAAGCACTGGCCATCAGCAGTCCCAGCGCCATACCGAGGAAGCCAACGATCTGCAGCCTGATCCGGCTGACGTAATGCACCAGGACGATGGCCAGCATGAATCCAACCAGCAGAAGCAGATCGACAGCGGCAGCGCCTTCCGTCGCGCCGATATCTTTGGCGATAAAAGTCGCCCCTCCACCCAGCGCCAGGGCAGCGAGAATCGATGGGGTAAAGATCCCAATTCCGTAGGTGGAGATGTCCTGGAGGAACCAGGGCATGGAAGCGAAGATAGTGCGGCGCAGGTAACGCTTGGTGAAGAGACAGCCGAACGACTGGCAGGGCTCGGGCGGCGGCGAATTGTGCACGTTCAGGGTGATCGGAAACTCCAACAGTTTCGAAGCCGCGCGTGAGGCCTGGTCGTAGTTGCCGCGCGCCAGGTGCCAGCGCACGCTGTCCGGCAGTCCCTCACGCATTAGGACAACCGCGATCGCCGGCAGCACACCGAAAGCCAGCATCACCCGCCAGGACTCCACTGACGGGTAGGCCTTCAAGATGACCAATCCGACCAGCACTCCCAGAAGCGATCCCAATGCCTGAAAGGCGAATGCGCCGACGATGAGACGTCCGCGCAAACGTGTGGGCACGGACTCCGAGATATAGGAAACGCCGATGGGATAGTCGGCACCGATGCCAATACCGAGCAGGAAGCGGAAGACGATGAGAGAGGTGGCGTTCCAGGCAGCAGCGGAAGCGGCTGAGAACACGACGAACAAGATGATGTCGACCAGGAACATTCCCTTGCGGCCAACTCGATCAGCGACTTGCCCGAACACCAGCGCACCGAGGAATGCACCGGCAACAGCCGCCACAGCGACCAGACCCTTCACTGTCGGGCTGAGGTGAAATCGAAACGCTATCAGGGGCAGCGCCACGCCAATGATGAAGAAGTCGAAGCCATCCAGCAGCACACCCATCGCCGACAAGATCCAAACCTTGCGCTGAGTCTTGGTGAAAGGCGTGTCGTCGAGATGCTGTTCGAACGACTTAAGGGCGGCTGCTACCGTGGGCATGGGTTCTCCGGCCGGTTGAAGGGGGTTCAGAGATTGTAGGCGATTAGCAGATTAAAAGTGTATGAAAAATGTGAGGGCAGTTTCGTGAGCCGCAGGAGCGGACTTTCGTCTTCCAGGCGGCGTGGGCTGATCGCGGCCCAGAAGCTCCGCTCCGCTAAGACCCGGCGAGGTTGTGCGCGATAGGGCCGGCGATGGGTAAAACAAAAGGCTGTCCAGTTCCCGCCTTGATCATGCAAACGATCCAGAGGACAAGCGTCAGCAAGCCAAGCAGGGCTATCAGTGCAATACCTAGTCCGAGGCTGCCCCAGCCCGCGTGGCCATAGTGTCCATATGGATGGTATCCCCCGAAGAAAAATCCCATGCCGAAGACCATACTGACTACGAAGCGGATGACGGTTAGGCCGCCAAAGGTGACCATCGACTGCGCAGCGTGAAAGCGCACATAAGGACGTTTATCGATGAGGAAGAAGATGATGCCGGTCACCCAGCCCAGAACGTAGCTCAAGCACGCTGCGGTGTTCTCCGACATACCGCTCTGTACTGGCGGGGCAACGGGCTGCCAAGATGGCGCGCCGACTGCAGGCGCCGGCTGAGGCTGGCCGCAGGTTGAACAGAACTGTGCATTCGGAGCAACCGTAGCTCCGCACTTCGTGCAATGAGGCATTGGTCCTCCTAGTTACAGCACGACATCCTACCACTAATATTGGCGACGGCTTTGCGACCGGAAACGCCACCCGGCTAAGCGGAAACAGCTTCGGTGATCGTTGGTTCGTACGCCTGAGGCCCACTAACAGCGTTGCCATTCAGCAGCGCTTCAAAGAATCGGTCGACAGCAGCCAGGATTTCCGTACCCGATTTCGCCTCGTAGACGGCCTTACGCAGCTGTGCGCCGTGCGGAACGCCGTGGGTGAACCAGGAAGCGAACTGCTTCATCTTGCCTTCGGCGCCACCCATGCGCTCTTCGAGCAGCATCGCAAAGTAGGTGCGGATCATGTCATAGCGGTCGGCGTCTGTCGGCACATCGTAAGAGCCGGTTGCAGTGTACTGTTCGATCTGGCGAAAGATCCATGGGTTGGACGCCGCGCTCCGGCCGATCATCACCCCATCACAACCGGTTTGCGCGATCATGGCGGCGGCGTCTGCTGGCGAGCGCACATCGCCATTGCCAATGACGGGAATCTTAACCGCGTCCTTCACGGCGGTAATCCACTCCCAGCGCGCCTGACCGCTGTAGCCCTGCTCGCGGGTCCGGGCATGCAGCGCGACCGCAGCCAGGCCGCAGTCCGCGGCCATCTTCGCCAGGTTAATGTGGACCACTTCGTTGTCGCTCCAGCCGGCTCGAGATTTCACCGTGAACGGAATCGTCACCGCCGAGCGCACCGATTCGAAGATGTTGCGGATAAGCGGCAGATCACGCAACAGTCCGGAACCGCCATTGCACTTCACGACCTTCTTGGCGGGACAGCCGAGGTTGAGATCGACCAGATCGAAACCCAGATCCTGAACTACGCGCGCGGCATCGGCCAGAGTTGCTGGATCACTGCCAAACAGCTGCGCCGAGATGGGATGCTCGTTGCCGTAAAAGGTGAGGTACTGCTTCGCCTTTTTGTCTTTGTGGCGCACGATGCCGTCGGCCGAGGTGAACTCCGTCATCATCAGGCCGCAGCCGCCGAGATTGCGGATGAAGCGGCGAAAGACCGTGTCCGTGACCCCGGCCATGGGCGCGAGTACGGTCGCAGGACGAATTTCGATTCCCCCGATCGACACCGACGCAGGCACACGCGCACCAGGCGGCGCAATGCGTTCAGCCGGAGTATCGAAAAACTTGTGCACGTAAAGATTGTAACCGAGCGCAGGATGAGAAGCGGAAGGACGGAGCGCAGATCCCTCGCCGGCCTAAAGCCGTCGTCGGGATGACAAGTTAGAGGAGCTGCGAAGTCGGCAGAGCGAAACTGAACACTACTGCATGACCGCAGCTATGTTGGGCGGAGGAGTCGTGGTCTGATTCTGATCAGGCGTGGCGTTTTGTGGAACAGTAGTTGTGGTCGCCTTCTTCTTGGCCGAAGCCGGAACCTTGAACTCCAGGCCGCGATCGTCGTTCGCTTTGACGGTCGCCGCGATATCCAGATCGGCTAGCGCAATCTTCTTGTGGCCCTGATCGAAAACGTACAGCGAGTCGCCCATAATCGCGTAATTGGTTACTTCCTGCTGTTTGCCATTGCGGAAAACCAGCACCGTGGGTTCGCCAGGCTTGACCTCAGGCGGAGGCGCCGTGGGAGGCTGTGGCGTGGGTGCGGCCATGGGCGGAGCGTAGGCCTGATCCGGCATTTCCTCGTATGGCCGAGCGGGAGGCTGCTCCACGATCATGTGATAGTTGGGATCGTTGGGGCCAACAGGAGGACCGGAGTTCAAATCCGGGCCACCACCGCCGCCAACGTAGTCATAGCCGTAATAGGAGCTGTCGACCGGATAATAATAGGGGATCACATAACCATATCCGCCGCCGCGATAACGCCCGCCGTAGTATCCACCGTTCTTGTAACCGTTGTTGAAGTACGGGCCATATCCATAGTGGTAACCGTAGTTCGGAATCGAGGTCACACTTGGCAAAACGTTGGGAGTGTGGCGGCCGCCAATTGAGGTTACGCTGGGCGCTGGGGCAAGGGGATAAGGTCCAACCGATGTGGTGGTGTGAGGGCCATACTGCGCAGCGGCGGGAACCGCCAGACTGATGCTGAGCAGAGAAATCGCGGTCAACCGACTAACACACTTTGTGTTCAACCCCAGCCTCACGGAGGACCTCCGCTTCCCGTACGCCCTCAGTCTATTCCAACCCGTTAGATGCGACAAAGTTTTTAGTGGCTTCGGGAACTGAGGTTCATCAGGCCATAAACATCGATCATGGCATTGGCAATAAGCACGCCGAAGACCACTGCATTGGCCAGCAGCGCGTGGCGGCTCTCCAACAGATCGGCGGAAACCCCGGCCATGAAGAGAATCAGGAATGGTAGAGCCACCAGAAAAAATGTGAATGCGGAAAAATGCATTCGCAGGCCCATGCTAAACAGCAACAGACTGACGATCAGCGGGGCAGCCGTACCAAAAAACCGTGTTCGCTTCCAGACAACGAACGCCACCAGAGTAACGAGCATGAGGATCAGCAGCCCCAATCCGTTTTCCAGAAAGACTGTCTTGAGCAACCAGGACATTCCTGACGAGAAGAAGTCTCGCGAGGCGATCTCAAGCCAATCGGCATGAGCCAGCGCCTTGGCGAAGGTGGGAATGCGGAATCCGTAGAAGACTGATAGCAGGATCAAGGCGACGACGCAGGCTGCCACGAAGATCACCACGACCGCACCACGCCGAACGTGTCCCACCCAGAGCATGAAAAAAAACGCCGGTACCAGCATGATCCAGAAGGAAAATTGGGCGCCGACGCAGATGGCGATGGAGAGACCCAGCAATAAAATGCGCCGCCAATTCCACAGGATCACCTCGCGCGGAGCGTACAGCGTGTGGGCTACAGCGATGCTGGTGAAGATCAGGCCGAAGGCTCCCCAGGCGCCGACTACGGCTGAGCCGACCTCGCTGGCGCAGCCAATGGTCAGCGGCGAGAAGCAGTAGAGTCCCAGGGCCACGTAGCCGCCAACGTCTCCATAGAGGCGGCGCGCAACGTACCAAAGCGAAGCGCCGAGCAAGATACCGACGATCATGAATGGCAGCCGGATCGCCATCCGGTAGTTGTTGAATTCGTCGACGTGCTTTTCCGCGCCGCTGGCCCTGGCCGGGATGCCGGCCATTAACGGAACCAGCGCCGTTCGCTGCGTGGAGTTCGCGCTGGCGTATCCCTCAAGCTGAAGCAGCCCGGCCTCAATGTGGACTCCTTCCAGCGCCGACAGCGGTTCATGCTCCATGAACCATACACATTGCAAAGCGAAGATGAGGAGCAGAACTAGCGCGATCAGCTGCGGCGCACCAATACGCTCGTAGAGCGAGGAAAAGGACATGAAGAATTGTTGTAACACAGCGGCAGGGAAAAATACGTGGCTCTGAAATTAGAGACCTGGCATCCGAAACAAGCCGTTGCAAATCTCGCCGGAGATCGATAGGCGAGTAATGTGCGGCACCTTCGAAGTGGAAAGTTGCTCAAGCCGAGACAGGCGCTTTTCGCGGCACCGGCCGCAATTTGGCGAGACGTTCGGGGTGAGCCTGTTCACTCTTCTTTAGATCCTCAAAGATTGCCCGCAGATCAAAGTTGAACTGAGCTGCGTAAGCCTCCCGGTTCGCTCGAACCTCATCCACAATTTCGTCATGTGTTTTCATAGTTCACTCCCATCAGCTCTTCGGGCGTGCAAACGATTGGCAACTCCCAACCCTTGGCATTGGCGACCGAGCGTGCTCCGCGCTGAATTTCTGCATTTGCAAGATGCAGTTCCATGTCAGGAGATACTCGCAACTGTAGATAGCGGCAACGCAGAGATGAAGAGCATCGTTCCCCGCATTTTTTGGCATCATGCCCGTTGAGAGCAGCTCATTGGACAATTCCAGAACGTCTTTCGTCAATTCTAAAGCAGGCAGGCTTGCAATCACCCGTAATCGACGCACTGCAAGGACCTGGTCACCCGCGCTGCACTCCCGTATGACCAACTCGGACACATAAAGATCAAAAGCCGAACGCCGGGACGCCCACCATTCTCGCGTAATCTGTTGGTGAGCAGCCACAAGTAGGTCCCGGCTGGGTTTCGCAGCCAGATAGCTCGGAATCGTGGTCTCAATATAAACCTTACTGCGCAAGCAACTCCATTCCGCCTGCCCGCCGAGCTTAAAACAGTTAGATGTCGAGGTTTTTCACATCCAGCGCGTTCTCTTCGATGAACTTGCGGCGGGCTTCGACGTCCTCGCCCATCAGCGTGGTGAAGATGCGATCGGTTTCGACGTCATCCTCTTGTCGAACCTTCAAAAGCGTGCGCCGCTCCGGATCCATCGTCGTCTCCCACAGCTGTGTCGAGCTCATCTCGCCCAGCCCCTTGTAGCGCTGGATGTCATATTCCTTGCGGCCTTCATTGAAGACGTAGTCGAAGACTTCGCGTGGCGAAGTTTTCTCCACCGCGACGGCCTCGGCTCTCTTCTTTGACGCCTTCGGCGCTTTCTGTTCGACCTTCTCTTGATCGGCCTTCTCAGCGTCACTCAGCTCTTCCTTGCCATTCGAGCCAGCGTCCTTCTTGAGCGGCTCGATGACGTAAGGCGGCTCCATGTACGGCTCGATCTGCTTGTACTTCGACATCATCTGGCGATACTCCGGTGTCGATGCCAGCTCCCAGTTGATGACGTGCTCGGCGCCCTGGGAGTTGACGAACTTCAGCTCCCACAAGCTGTGCTCTTCCTCGAATGAAGTCTCGACCGACTTAATGCCGCGCTCTTTCGCGATCGCCTTCAGCGCCTTTTCCAGCGCGGCGATCTTCTGCGGCGCCTTCTTGCTGTCGCCTTCGAAGTCGGCGCGCTTCACCAGATCAGCCTTAGGCAGCAGCTCGGTGATCTGCCCATCGCGAATGCGCCTGTCGACCTTGTCGAAGAATCCGATGTAGTCGTTCAGCGTAGTCATGAATTTGGTAAGCGGCGCACCCTCAAGCGTAGCCGCACCTTCTCCGTAGCGCAGAACGATGCCGTCAGCAGCGCGCTTGACCATGACCTTTACCAGTTCTGCGTCGTTCTTGATGTACTGCTCAAACTTGCCCTTCTTGATGCGATAGAGCGGGGGCTGCGCGATGTAGACGTGGCCCCGCTTGATCAGCTCTTCCATGTGGCGGAAAAAGAACGTGAGCAGCAAGGTGCGGATGTGCGAGCCATCGACGTCAGCATCGGTCATGAGAATGATCTTGCCGTAACGGAGCTTGGAGACGTCGAAGTCATCCTTGCCAATGCCCGTGCCCAGCGCGGTGATCATGGCACGAATTTCCTCGTGGCCGAGCATCTTGTCGTAGCGCGCCTTCTCGACGTTGAGGATCTTACCTTTCAGCGGCAGAATCGCCTGGAAGCGGCGATCGCGTCCCTGCTTCGCGGTGCCGCCTGCGCTTTCGCCCTCGACGAGATAGACTTCGCAGCGCTCGGGCAGACGCTCAGAGCAGTCAGCCAGCTTGCCCGGTAGGCCTCCGCCATCCAGCGCTCCCTTGCGGCGCGTGAGATCGCGAGCTTTGCGCGCGGCTTCGCGAGCGCGGGCGGCTTCGACTGCCTTGTTGATGATCCGCTTCGCGATTGCAGGATTCTGTTCGCAGAACGCGCCCAGACGCTCGTTGACGAATGCCTGGACGATGCCGGCGATGTCGGAGTTAAGTTTGCCCTTGGTCTGACCTTCGAACTGCGGCTGCGACAGCTTCACGCTGACCACCGCGACGAGTCCCTCGCGAACGTCGTCGCCGGTGAGGTTCTCTTTTACGTCCTTGAAGAGTCCAAGCTGTTGGCCGGCGTAGTTGATCGTGCGCGTGAGCGAGGTGCGGAAGCCGGAGAGATGCGTGCCACCGTCAACCGTGTTGATGTTGTTGGCGAAGCTGAATACGGTTTCGGAGTAGCCGTCGTTGTATTGCAGTGCGATTTCCATGGCTACGCCGTCGCGCTCGGCCTCCATGTAGATCGGCTTGTCGTGCAGGACGCTCTTGCCGCGATTCAGATGCTTAATGAACTCGGCGATGCCGCCGTTGTATTTGAACTCGGTCTTTTTGTGCTCGCCAGTCTTGGGATCGGTCGTGCGCTCGTCGGTGAGCGTGATCAGCAGGCCTTTGTTCAGAAACGCCAATTCGCGCAGACGCTGGGCCAGCGTGTCGTAGTTGTACTCGGTAGCGGTGAAGATTTCTTTGTCGGGAACGAAGTGGACCTTGGTGCCGCGCTTCTTCGTCTTTCCGGTGTTCTTCAGCTTGGAAGTCGGCTCGCCCTTGGAGTAGGTTTGCTCCCACACCGAACCGTCGCGCCAGATCTCGAGTTCGAGCAGATGGCTGAGTGCGTTCACGCACGAGACACCGACGCCGTGCAGTCCGCCGGAAACCTTGTAAGTAGAGCTGTCAAACTTGCCGCCCGCGTGCAGCATGGTCATCACAACCTGCGCTGCCGGCAGACGCTCGCCGTCTACATCCATTTCGTCAGTCGGGATGCCGCGGCCATTGTCGACAACAGTGATCGAATCGTCGATGTGTATCGTGACATCGATGCGGTCGGCGAACCCGGCGAGCGCTTCGTCGACGGAGTTGTCCACGACTTCGTAAACGAGATGATGCAAGCCCATTTCACCGGTTGATCCGATGTACATCGCCGGGCGCTTGCGCACAGCTTCCATTCCGCCCAGAACCTTGATCGAATCGGCGGTATACTCGCCCTCGGAATGACCATTGCCATTCTTCCCGTTCTTCGCCGGAACCTTGTCGTTGTCAATTGCGAGTGCTTTGTTTTGCGAAGCCGCTGAAGCGGCCGCTGAAGGATCTTTCGCGGGCATCCTGCTCCATTCTGTTGGCAACCGAAATCGGTTACACGATTGCCTTCGCTCGCCTGAGACTGCGGCGCAGCAGCCTACTCAATGAACCTGAGGTATCTGATTGAGTTTAATTGACTTAGGCGCTTATTGAACCAGTCTCTATTCTACCACACTCCCAGCCAGCAACCGCCCTTCCAGATGGCAGATAAACCCCTACAATTCAATGACTTGCGATGGATCAACATTATCCACAGTGGGTCTGGACGCCCGGACTCAAAATCGGCTGTGGAATCACGTCTCGGACAGAGGCGCGAGCCGCAACTGCTGCAGCAATTCGAGCGATTGCCGGGAGTGATCGAATTGGAGTTGAAAACCGCCGGACCCACGAAAAGCTAGTCCCTGGTGTTGTCCTTCTCGCTGCTTACCTCTTCAGCTCACAGCCTGTGTGCAGAAAGCGCAACGCTTGGCGGTAATGGGGATGTCGCTCTGGCATTCCGGACATTTCTTCTTATCCGGCAAGGCCTGTTTCTCGAATCGCTTCATCAGGGTATTCACCGGCAGCACCACGAAGTAATAGATGGCAGCGGCAACCAGTAAAAACGAGATGATCGCGTTGATGAAATCGCCGTAAAGGAACTTCGCGCCATTAAACTCGAACGCAAAGCCGGAAAAGTCAGGCTTCTTGACGATGGCCGCGATGATCGGTGTCAGCAGGTCTTTGACGAATGCGCTGACTACCGTGCCGAATGCAGCGCCGATTACTACGCCAACCGCCAGATCCACCACGTTGCCACGCAGTACGAAATCGCGAAAGCCTTTGAACATGCCTTCCCCTCCGCTGGTAGGTTGCGAATTATTGTGCGCGAGTTGGCGGGAAATCTCAAATCAGGCCAAGCCTCGTGCGGTGGCGAGAGCTCAGAACGGCATTCGCATGGTGAGGATCCAGCCGTGATTGCAGGTGTGGAAATGAGTCGCGGCAATCTGCACCCCGCCTCCGACAACGAACGCGATGCGCTTCCAGATAACAGGCGACCAGTTTTCAAGTTCCGAAATCTCGCCAGGGAATCGTACAGATTGTTACGTATTGAGTCATATAGTCAGCACGAGTACATGCGATTCTGCCAAAGCATTGAGTTGCCCTACTCCGCACCACCTCCCGGCTTGAAAATCACTCCCTGGCTGGTTTTTCCATTCATCATCACGATCAACGGCGAATTGAACCGCAAATGCCGCACGCAGCCGTGCTCTTCCACGGCCGGCTGAGCAGCAAGCCACTGCCAGTCAAGAAAACCTTCGTCGGCGTCGGGATTCACGGTGAAGTACCCGGTCTGAAAAGCGGTGAGATTCTGGAAGAAGTGACTGCCTTGCGACGGCGCCACGCGGAAGTCGCGAAATCCGCACTCCACGATGACACGGGCGCCCGAGATCTGGTCCCAGGCCACGGGAATTCCCAGCCACGGATCCGTCGATCCCCAGCGGCCCACGCCGATCAGCACGTACGGCGCACCGACAGCGCTCAGCTTGGCGTTAAAGTGTGCGACGCTTTGCGCCACCTCGTGGCTGCGCGCCCGTTCAAAGCGGTGTGAGTCGACCACGATCAGGTCGTGCACATCCGGCAGCCGCCCGTGTCCCAGCACGACCGAACTCTGGCAAACCAACTGGTTGGGCTCGACATCGCCCATGCGTATGTCTTCGCCCTCGCGTGAGAGCACCAGCGGCCGCAACTGCAGGAAGCCGAACTCGGCAGGACCAAGGTCGTCCTTCGGCAGATGTACAGCGAACTCAATCTCCACTGGTCGGCCGAGAGCTTCTTCGCCCAGCGTCATGAGCCGATCCAGAATTTGCGGTAGGGGAAAAACGCCGTGTTTAAGAATGGGCGCGAAGCTCACGATGCGCGGTCCCTTGCGGCTCAGTCCGTCATACACCGCGTGGTTGTCCGCCGAATACGTCGAGGCCACCGTCTGCAATGTGCCATCACCTTCGGCCACACTGAGAGGGAAGGCTACTTCCCGCAATTCGTTGGCAATATCGCCGGAGCGAACCGGGGGATTCAAGTCCAGCGCCCAGAACTCGGTCTGCGAGTTCGCCAGCATGTCCTCCACCGAAGAAAACTGCACCAAGTGCCGGGGGTGTCGCGGACTGAAAGTCAAACATCGTCCTCCGCTGACCACCGCGCGGCCCAGGCCCAGCGCAACTGCGGCAAACCCATCCGCAACCTTGACGGGACCGATGGGATAGAAGTTGCGTGATCGGACAACGCCGGAGAAATCGGGATAAAAGCGATGGTCATGCGCCCCGCCCACCACTTGTTGCAACACAACCGCCATTTTTTCTTCTTCCAGCCGATAGGGCGTAGCGCGCACATAAGCCTTGGCATGCTGGCTGAAGGTGGAGGCGTAAACCAGCTTGATCGCTTCCAGCAACTGCTCCAGGCGCACCTGAATATCACTATGGCAGTTGGCCAGCATGAAGGTTTCATAGACGCCGGAAAATGGCTGGTACTGCGAATCCTCGAGCAAGCTGGAAGATCGCACTGCCAGCGGATAACGCACCTGCTCAAGAAAGGCCAGCAGATCATCCAGCAGCGCGATGGAAAACGATGCCGCCAGAAATCGGCGCGCGATCTCGGCGTCATCGTCACTGTGAAGCGCGAAATCCAGGAGATCGTTTTCGCTTAGAAAGCGATCGAAGACTTCGGTCGTCAGCACCAGGGTTGGCGGCACGGCAATGCGAATGCCGGCGAAGCTGCGCCCGCTTCCCCGCTGCCTCAGGATGTGGCGGATGAACGCGAGTCCGCGCGCCTTGCCACCCAGCGATCCATTTCCAATTTCCAGGAAAAAGGCATCCGTGGGCTGAAAGGCCGCAGGATGAAATTCGCCGATCAGCGCTTGACTCTGTTCGCGGCGATATTCCGCGATCGAATCGATCAGATCGCGGCGCAGGTTTTCCAGCGTACCGAAATCGCTGACCTTGCGGGGGCGGAGTTTTTGCGCCAGGGCAAATTCGGTTCGTGCCATCAGCCAGTGCGAGAAGTGATTGCGCTGGCCGTGAAAGGCAAGACTCTCTTCCGGTATCGTCGCCAGCAAAGTCTCGAGGGCGTTCAAATCCGTGGCACGGGCTACTTCCGTAGTACCGTCGGGCAGGCGAAAGACGAAGTCGCCGAAGCCCATCTCTTCCGTGAGGATGTGCCGCAGATCGCCCAGCAGGGTTGGCGAACGCTTCTGCAGGAAAGAGTACCCCTCGCGATAGGCTCTATCCATGAAAGCCGTGCCGCTGGATTGCAGGATGATGGGCACGTCGGGGATGGTCTCATGGACCATGCGCGTCAATTCGAATCCCGCCTCGGTCGAAAGCTCACCAGCGCGCGGGAACTCCACGTCGGAGATCACGCCCAGCAGATGCTCGCGATATTTTAGAACCTCGCGTTCTGCCTCTTCATAATTGGAGGCCAGAAGAATCTTCGGCCGCGCCCGCATGCGCACCAGTTTGTGCGCCAGGTTCAGCGCTTCGTTCAGCAAGCGTCGCGACTGGCTGATGATCTCGGTGTAGATCACCGGCAGGAACAGCGAGTAGTAGGTGATGTCGTCCTCGACCATGAGGATGACGGGCACATTCATGGTCTTGGTATCGTGCAGAACGTTACGCTTGTCTTCGATGTAGTTGACGATCGAGATCAGGATGCGGGCATTGCCCTGCCACAAAAAGATGCGCTCGATATCGGTGTGCGGGTTGCGGGCCACGAAATTCTGGATTTCGCGGTAGTCATAGGCCAATACGACAACCGGAACATGCAGGCCGGCAGCTCTTACCTTGCGCGCCAACTGCGCGGCATCCATGTCGCCCACGTACAGGTTGGTAACGATCAGGTTGAAGCGCGGCTGCGACAGTACGATGTGCAGCGCATCCTCGCCATTAGAGACGTGGGTGATGCCGGGCACCTGATGCAGATTGAGCTCGAGCGATTCGCCAATCATCAGTTCGTTGAGCCGCCCGTCCTCGCGCAGGATGTAGGAGTCGTAGAGGCTGGAGACCAGCAGAATGTCGTTCACGCGGAACGGCATCAGGTTCTCGAAGCCTTCGAAGAGGCGCTCGGGAGAAGGAGTGGGATCGGGAGATGGACGAGGCGTGGTCAACCCGTTTCCTTGCGAAGGATGATTCTACTCGCAAGAAATAGCAGTAGCCGTCATTTGTCGCGTGTCCAGTTTTCGACCTGCAATTCCGGAACACGTGCAAACTCCCGCAGGTTGTTGGTGACCAACGTCAGACCAAGACTGCGCGCGTGAGCTGCGATAAACAGATCATTGGCACCGATCATCGCTCCATGCGATTTCAGGTGACCGCGAATCATCGCATAATGAATGGCCGCTTCGTCGGGGAAATCCAACACCTCTACGTAACGTAGAAATCCGTCGAGTGCCGCCTGATCCTGCTGGCGTCGCGGGGAGACTTCGACGCCATACAGCAACTCCGACTTGGTGATCACGGAGATGCAGACATCGCTGACGGGTGTTTTGCGCAGGCGTTTGAGCAGACCATCGTGGGAGCGCTTCATGATGTAAGAGCAGGTGTCGGTATCCAGCATGAAGCGCGGCATTATGGCTCACGCTCCTGTACCGGGAGCTTCTCAACGGCTTGCATGAAATCGGATGAGGCTACGGGGCCCTGATCCAGATACGATGACCAGTCGGTTGGCCGGGGCGACAAGACTACGTCGCTTCCCTCTTTGCGTATGAACACTTCCGATGTATTGAACTGAAACTCCTTGGGCAGGCGCACGGCCTGGCTGCGATTGTTCAGGAAGATCTTGGCGGTTCGTCGCATTTTGACCTCCTCATGGTGGTGTCAGAATTCCGCAGACGAGGATGGCATATACATAAGTATATGCCATTGGTCCGCCAAGCGCTAGTGGGGAAAGAGGCTAATAGGCGGCTTGCTTCAGAAAAGTAACGGGGTAGGTTTGCGCCCACCCCGCATTACTACTTCAACCAGACTTCAGGACCCGTGTCAGTCGCCGGGCTAAAGCCCGGCGCTTCCACCGAATTGCTTACACCAGTCCCTGGTCCAGCATGGCATTGGCGACTTTCAGGAAGCCGCCGATGTTGGCGCCGTTCACCAGATTGCCCGGGGTGCCGTAGGTTTCGGCAGTCTCGAAGCAGGTCTTGTGAATGGCTTTCATGATGTTGTGCAGCTTGTGGTCGACTTCCTCGCGCGTCCAGCTCAGGCGTGCGCTGTTCTGCGACATCTCGAGGCCAGACGTGGCCACGCCGCCCGCATTGGCCGCCTTGGCCGGACCATAGAGGACTTTCGCCTCCAGGAACAGCTTGGTGGCTTCCAGCGTGCTCGGCATGTTGGCGCCTTCGGCAACCAGCTTGCACCCGTTGTTGATCAGGTTCTGCGCGTCCTTGGCGTTGATTTCGTTCTGCGTCGCGCTCGGGAAGGCACAGTCGGCCTTGATGTTCCAAAGCGGGTTGTAGCCCAGCTTCAGATCGGTCGGCATGAAGATCGCCTTCTTGTACTGATCGGCGTACTCGCGAATGCGGCCACGCTTCACGTTCTTCAGCTCCATGATCCACGCCAGCTTCTCTTCGTTGATGCCATCAGGATCGTAGATCGCGCCGTCGGAGTCGGAAACCGTGACCGGCTTTGCGCCCAGCTGCAGCAGCTTCTCAATGGTGTACTGCGAAACGTTGCCGCTGCCGGAAACCAGGCAGAGCTTGCCGTCGAAGGATTCCTTGCGCGTCTTCAGCATCTCTTCCGCGAAGTACACGCAGCCGTAGCCGGTGGCTTCGGGACGAATCAGCGAGCCGCCCCAGCCCAGACCCTTACCGGTCAGCACGCCGGTGAATTCGTTCCGGAGACGCTTGTATTGGCCAAACAGGAAGCCAATTTCGCGTCCGCCCACGCCGATGTCGCCGGCGGGAACGTCGGTATCCGGTCCGATGTGGCGGCTGAGCTCGGTCATGAAGCTCTGGCAGAAGCGCATGACTTCGTTGTCGCTCTTGCCTTTGGGATCGAAGTCCGATCCGCCCTTGCCGCCGCCCATGGGCAGCGTGGTCAGCGAGTTCTTGAAGACCTGCTCGAAGGCCAGGAACTTCAAGATGCCGAGATTGACCGAAGCATGGAAGCGCAGGCCGCCCTTGTAAGGGCCGATGGCGCTGTTCATTTCAATACGGAAGCCGCGATTGACCTGGACATTGTTCTGGTCGTCAAACCACGGCACACGGAACATAAGGAGGCGCTCGGGCTCAGTGATGCGCTCAAGGATTTTTGCGGAGATGTATTCCGGGTGGCGCTCCAGCACGAGGCGTAGCGAATCGAGTACTTCCTGCACGGCTTGGTGAAATTCAGGCTCGGCAGGGTTCTTGGCCTTTACCAGCGCCATCACTTCGTTAATGTAGTTTCCCGGTGTCTTGATACCGGGATTAGTGGTAAGTCCAGCACTCATAGAGGTCCTCCTCGAACCTATTGACTCTTAAGGGCCGATACAGAGATAAAACCGTTCACCCACAGAGCGGGCGAACATAATCGAGGCCGTCATTATTTGAGTCCCCGGCAAGCAATCTGGCAGTGATTGCTATCACCCCAAGGGGTGACTAGCCCACCGAACTGCCCAGAATCCAGCGCGGATAGGGCCCGCCGGCTAGCCGGGGATATGGTAACCCCACAGGCCATTATGGCCCCAGGACCAGGGCCTTCACCGAAAATTTTGCAACGGACGCGAGTTAGACGGCCTGGAAGTCCGGCCTAAGGACTGCAAGACGGGAAAGAGCCAACGGTGCGGACGTCGCCGCGCACAAACTGGTTGAGGTGCCACGAAGAGATAACCGCGCAGAGCGCAAGTAGCCGCCTTGTTAAGCTGCGAAGTTAAGCTGCGAAACTTGCGCGGTCTGATAAGCTCACCGGTTGGTGGACGGCAGCCAATTTATTCCCGGTAGTGCGCGCCGCCATGCCGCACGTCTGCGCCGCGCACCCAGAAGATGACGTCTTCCGCGATGTTGGTGGCGTGGTCGGCGATGCGCTCCAGGGCACGCGCGATCAGCAGAACATCCAGCGCCTGGCGGGTGCAGGAAGGATCGTCGTGCATCTTCTGCACCAGCACAACAAATGCCTCGTCCTTCATGCGGTCCACGATGCCATCCATCTGAAGTACCGCTTCCGCCACTTCGGCTTTGCCGTCGAGAAACGACTCCAAGGCGCGCTGCACCATGGTGCTGACACCGTCGGCCATCCGCGGAATGTCGACCGGCAGCTCGATCTGCGGTTCGCTGATCAAGTCCAGAACCCGCTGCGCGATGTTGACCGCCTGATCGCCTACCCGTTCCAGATCGGCGTTGATCTTGAGCACGGCAAGGATGAAACGAAGGTCGATGGCCATGGGCTGCTGCATGGCAAGCAGGTCAAGCGCCAGTTCGTCGATTTCGCGCTCGGCATCGTTGATGGCGTTCTCGCCCGCCAGTACCATCTGACAGAACTTGCTGTCGCGCGTACGGTAAGCCTCGGTCGCGCGGTCGATCGCCTGCTCCGCCAGACCTCCCATTCGCAAGAGCTTTTCTTTTAACTCGTCTAATCCCTGCTGAAAGCGGCTGCGCATTATCCAAACCTGCCTGTCACGTAATCTTCCGTCCGCTTGTCGGCGGGGGTGGTAAAGATCTTTTCGGTCTTGTCGTACTCAATCAGGCTCCCCATGAGGAAAAATCCGGTGAGCTCGGCGACACGTGCCGCCTGCTGCATGTTATGAGTAACGATAACCACTGTGTAGTGCTGCTTCAACTGAAATATGAGTTCTTCGATTTTGCTGGTCGAGATGGGGTCGAGAGCCGAAGCCGGCTCGTCCATCAGCAGGACTTCGGGTTCCACGGCCAGCGCGCGGGCGATACAAAGTCGCTGCTGCTGGCCACCGGAGAGGCTTGCGCCCGACTTCTTGTGCAGTTGGTCCTTCACCTCGTCCCAAAGAGCGGCCAGCTTGAGCGATCGCTCGACCAGCTCATTCAATTGCTTTCGATTGCGGAATCCATTCAGCTTCAGCCCCGCTGCCACGTTATCGAAGATCGACATGGTTGGAAACGGATTGGGCTTCTGGAACACCATGCCGATCCGGCGCCGCACCTCGACCGGATCGGATTCATCGCCATACACGTCCATTTCACCGACTTTGACTGAGCCTTCGGCGCGCGCTTCCGGTATGGTCTCGTGCATCCGGTTGAGGCAGCGTACAAACGTACTCTTGCCGCAACCGGAGGGACCGATCACAGCAGTCACGTGGTTGGCAGGCACGCTCATGTCGATGCTATGCAGCGCCTCGTTCTTGCCGTACCAGGCGTTCAAACCACGCACTTCAATTCCGACACCCATACCGGACTTACGCTCCCTTTAATGTTCCCCGAGCGGTCACAATGCGAACTGCGGCAACCGCGCCTACAATCAACAGGATCAGAATCAGCGCTCCTGCCCACGCTTGCTTGTGCCAATCGTCATAGGGCGAAATGGCGTAGGTAAATACCTGCAGGGACAGCGCCGCGGTTGGCTGATTCAACTTCAGGTTCCAGAACTGGTTGCCAAATGCGGTGAAGAGCAGCGGAGCGGTCTCTCCCGCCACGCGCGCAAACGCCAGCATGCAGCCTGTAATCACACCGGCCGAGGCAGTGCGCAGCGTGATCGATAGCGTGGTTCGCCAGCGCGGAATTCCCAATCCGTATGCCGCTTCGCGGATCATATTGGGCACCATCAGCAGCATCTCTTCCGTCGCGCGCGCGACCGTGGGAATCATCATGATGCCCAGCGCCACGCCGCCGGAGAATGCCGAGAAGTGCTTTTGCCGGACGACGATCAGAGAATAAACGGTGATACCAATGACGATTGAAGGAACGCCGTTCAGGACGTCGGCCGTAAAGCGGATCACATCACCAAAACGATTGCGGCCATATTCCGCAAGATAAATCCCGGAGCCAATACCCAGCGGAACCCCAATGAGGCTAGCCACTGCGAGGATCAATCCGGTGCCGACGATGCCATTTGCCATGCCGCCGCCGAGTTCGCCCGGAGGTTTGGGGGTCTGGGTAAGAAAGGCCCAATTAACCGAACCGACTCCTTTGATAACCAGGTACAGGAAGATAGCCAGCAGCGGAACCAGAACCAGAATGGCGGCGAGGACGGCGAACCCGGTCGCTCCCCAATCGCTGAGACGGCGCCGGAGACTGACCTGCTGCGCAGTGGACGGCGGCACAGAATTAGGCACTTGGCCTCGCAGTTCCGCCGGTTATACTCCACACCAGCAAGCGCGCCAGCGCATTGACGATCAGGGTCACAATGAAGAGCGCCAATCCGATCTCTACCAGCGCGCTGAGATACATGTCGCCCGTGGCTTCGGTGAATTCGTTCGCGATGACGCTGGCCATGGTATAGCCCGGGGCGAAAAGTGACTTGGCGACTTCGGGACGATTACCGATGACCATGGTCACGGCCATGGTTTCTCCCAGCGCGCGGCCCAAGCCAAGAATGACCCCGCCGACGATGCCGATACGCGCGTTCCGCAGAACCCCCATGCGGATCATCTCCCAGCGCGTGGCACCAAGAGCAAGCACCGCCTCGCGCTGGTTCTGCGGCACCGCCGACATCACCTCGCGCGTAATCGATGCGATCACCGGTATGATCATGATCGCCAGAATGATTCCCGCAGCCAGCATACCGAGACCGTACATCGGCCCGGTAAAGAATCCCGTCCACCCCAGCGTCTTCTGCAGGAACGGCTGAACGTAGTCGCGCAGGAGCGGCGCCAGTACGAAAATTCCCCACAAGCCGTAAATCACGCTGGGTATCGCCGCCAACAACTCCACCAGGAAAGAGATGATTGCCCTCAAACCTTGCGGGCACATCTCGGTGATGTACACCGCAACGCCTATGGAAAGCGGCACTGCCAGCAGCAAGGCGAGGAACGACGAGACCAGGGTGCCGTAGATGAACGGCATCGCGCCGAAGCTGTCGTTAACCGGATCCCAGTCGTGGCCGTAGAAGAAATGAAGGCCAAACTGATGCAGCGAGAGTCTTGACTTGTCGACCAATTCCCAGACGACTAAGACTACGATCACAAATACCGAGATTGCGCTCAGTAAGATGATCCAGCGAAATATCTCATCCGGCATCCGGCTGCTTCTGGGATGGGATTGCCTGATCTTCTGCAGGATGGCGAGAGGCTTGGGAGGCGGGCGCAGAGCTTCCACTTTCCCCAATGACGGTATCGATGTCACTGGCTTAGAAAGTGGCTCAATCGGCTCCGGCGGATTCATTGGATCGACGCTATCAGACATGTGTTACAGAAGCGTTAAAGGAGCGACTAGCAACTGGCTGCTAGCAACTAGCTGTAAATACTTGTTCTGGGCATCTCCGTATCAGAGAGCGCGGGCAATCACATAGCTGAGTAGCTTATTGCGGGCTTATCGCAAGCTAATTGCTGGTCGCTAGTTGCTAGTCGCTGTTTCTTACGGCTTCACCTGTGACTGAATCGCCACCTTCTCCTTTGCCACTACATCCTTGGGCAGTGGAGCATAGGATAACGCCTCAACCATTGTTTGTCCCTTGTCCAACATCCAGAACAGAAAATCTTTCAGGATTTTGCCCTTGTTGGCGTCGGCCGGGTTCGTCGGAATCAACAGCCAGGTAAAGCTGGCGATCGGATAAGCATCCTTGCCGGGAGGATTGGTGATTGATACGCGGAAGTCGGCCGGCATCTTAACTCCGACCGCGGCAGCGGTTGTGCTCTCCAGACTGGCTTTGACGAAGTTATGGGAGGAATTCTGCACCGCACCAAAGGGAATCTTGTTCTGCAGCGCGTAGATGAGTTCGATGTATCCGATCGATCCCGGCAACTGGCGGATAGTACCCGCAACACCTTCGTTGCCCTTACCTCCAATGCCCACTGGCCATTTGACGGACGTGTTCTTGCCGACTGTACTTTGCCAGTCGGGGCTGACCTTGGAGAGGTAATCGGTAAAGATATAGCTTGTGCCACTACCGTCGGAGCGGTGCACCACGGTGATGTTCTGGTTGGGGAAGTTAACGCCCGGATTGACCTTTGTTATCCGCGGGTCGTTCCACTTCGTGAGTTTGCCGAGGTAGATGTCGGCCAGCACGTCGGGCGTGAATTTTATGTCGCCGCTGACTCCAGGAATGTTGTAGGCCGGAACCACTGCCCCCAAGACAGTCGGCACATGCAGCACCTTGACCTTCGATTGGGCAATTTGCTCGTCGCTCATAGGGCCGTCAGTGGCCCCAAAGTCGACCGTCCCAGCCTGCACCTGGCGAATGCCTCCGCCGCTGCCGATTGATTGGTAGTTGATCTGAATGTTGGAATTCAGGTTGTGGTACTCGTTGAACCACTTGGAATAGATCGGATAAGGAAAGGTAGCACCCGCGCCATTCAATGTCGTTTGCGCCCAAGCGCAGCTCGCAACTGCAGCGATGCACAAAAGCACCCTGAGCAAGCGAATCACGTAGCTCCTCCTGACGTTATGCTGGATGAATCCAACTGTGGTTCTACGCCCGCTTTATTACAACTTGGTTACATAACAATGAATTTCCCGTGAAGCCAAGCACTTACGTGGTCGGTGAATAGACTTAAGCATAGGCCCTAGCGCACTGATTTGAGATCGTATCTGCCGCACTCCAGCACATTGAGCAGTTCGGCCAAGGCCACTTGCTTCCAGACCTGCAACCGGTCAACCAATGTCTTGCCGCCGTCTTGCGGGATGCAATCCAGTTCTTCGAGCTGGTTAGCGAGGGCTCGTTTAGCGGAAGCTTGCGTGGACATCATTGCCTCCCAAGGCGATTAGATGGCTCCGGCCGTTCTCGCTGGATGAATGAACGAAGAAATCACAATAGCCTCAGATCTTTTGCTGGCGCCTGAGATTGTCGATAAACATCTGCTCCATCGGCTTATCGTAAGCGCGCAGCACGTGGCGAACGCTATGCCCGCTTACCAGGTGGCAAACCTCTTCGGCGAGATTCTTGGCATGATCTCCAGCACGCTCCAAAGCCTGCGTCATGAATAAGACGTGGAAGCTTTCCTGGCGAGGCACGCCGTCATGATTCTCCAGGTGCCGCAGAAAGATGAGATTACGCAGCCGGTCGAGCTCCGCATCCGAGCGCAACACTGCCAGCGCCCGATTGAGATCCCGCTGGCTGAAGGCGTCGTGCACATCCCCCAGCATCTTTTCCAGTCGCGAGGCCATCAAGGTGAGGTCGCGAATATCCTGCAGCTCGATGCGGCTGCCCACCGCCGCCGCGCGATTACTGCAATTCAGCAAAAGATCGCCGATGCGCTCCAGATCGATGATGAACTTCAGGCAGGCTAGCAGTTGCCGTGCATCCTCGGGTTGCACTTGGGTGATGACTGAGGTCACCCCCTGGTCGATGACGTGGTCGAGATCGTCCAGTTCCTTCTCTTTTTGTCGTACCCCATCCAGTACGGACGACACTCCGGTGGCAATTCCTTCGGCGACGATGCCGGCGGCACTTCTGGCCACTTGGCACGCCAGCAATGTTTGTTCCCTTAGTTCTGTGCAGATTGCCTCGGGGCTGGGGGGAGCGGTGTCTACTAAACTCATCCTGTGCTCTTAAAGTGCCACATTTATCCGGCTGTTAGGTGACATTGCGGCTGACTGAAGTCGCTTACAGGGGAGCATAGAGAGCAACCGTGAATTTTCCATGAAATGTAGATTAACTTCGCTTGAATTCACAGGCAGGATGAACTTGGATTGCTACCAGGAACGACCTTGTCGAAAAGCAGCGGAATAATCTCTACACAGGCACGGGAGCGGGCACGGATTGCCGCGGCAGGGTGAAGTAAAACGTGGAACCGTGGTTCAGTTCGCTCTCGGCACGGATCGTGCCCGAGTGCGCGCGCACCACGTGTTTCGCGATCGCCAAGCCCAGGCCGGTACCTCCCGACTCGCGCGATCGCGCTTTATCGACGCGGTAGAAGCGTTCAAACAAGCGCGGCAGATGCTCGCTGGAGATCCCCGATCCGAAGTCGCGAACATAGAACTGCACCCCGTCTTCCGATTCGCAGGCTCCTATTAGAACCTTGCCGCCCTGGCCGCCATACTTCAGCGCATTATCAATCAGGTTAGCTAAAACCTGGTGGATCGCATCGCGATCGACCATCACTGCGGAGGAGGCTGTGTTCATTACCGACAATTCGATGCCGCGACCATTGGCCACTTCGTGAAACGTCTGCGCAGCATCATCCAGCAACTCTTGTGACATGGTCAGCTGAAGATTGAGTTTCTGCTCGCCCGATTCCACCCGCGCCAGAACCAGCAGGTCTTCCGTGAGACGAGCCATGCGCGTGGCGTTCTTGCGGATGATCTCCAAAAACTCGCGCAGGTTGGAGGGCATGTTGCGGCTATCCAGCAACGTCTCCGCATAACCCTGGATGGAGGTGAGCGGGGTGCGCAGTTCATGCGAAACGTTGGCAATAAAGTCTCGACGTGTCTTTTCGACACGTTCGATCTCCGTCTGATCGTGCAACACAGCGACCGCTCCTCCGCCGGGCATGGGAGCGGCAGTTACATCGAAGACGCGGCCGGAAGAAATCTTCGCCGCACGAGCCATCGTCACATCGCGCCTGCTGAGCGCGCTCTGTACCGAGGCCAGCACCTCAGGGTCGCGTACGGACTGCACCAGTGGAGCCCCCAGCCGCACACCACTGGGCAGCAAACGCTCCATCCGCTGATTCGCCCACAGCACGCGCTCGTCTTGAGCCACCGCGATGACCGCCTCCTGCATCGAGTTCAGCAGCGTCTCCAATGTTTGCCGGCTGGCCTCCAGATCGGCGAATCCTTCCTCCAGTTTGCGTGCTGTTTTGTCGAGCGCCGACGCGACGTGTGCAATCTCATCGCCGGAGCCTTCCTGAATTCGTGCCGAGAGATCGCCGGCCGCAACGCGCTCCGCAAAATCCGTGATGCGCATCAGTCTGCGGCCTATCGACTGCGTCGCCACCAGCACCAGCAACAATGCCAGCAATCCCGCAATTGCGGAACCCTTGATCAGATCACGGCGAATCTCCGCATTCGCCTGCTGAATCGAGGTCAGCGGATAGGCCAGGCGCACCGCACCGCCCGGAATCGGCACGGCTACATACAACAATTCCGCGCCAACTGTTTTACTGATTCGGCTAGCGGTTCCCGATTGACCCTGCAATGCGGCAACAAATTCCGGCCGGGTCGCATGGTTCTCCATACCGGCGGGATCAGCTTCGGAGTCAGCCAGGACCTTGCCGCTCGAATCGATTACCGTGATGCGCGCGCCCGCAGCCGCGGCCGCCTGGGCGGTAATTTGCTTAAGAGAATCGGGGGGAATGCTTGCAACCCGGGCCGCAAACATCTCCGTCTTCTGCCGCAGCGATGTCTCGATCTCACCGCGCAACATGTGTTCCCAGGCTCGACCGATCATCAGATCGAGGGAGACCGTACACGCCGCAATCACGACCAGGGCCGCAAGTAACAGCTTGACGAAGATGCGACTTTTCACGGTTCCAGACTCTTCAGAGCCCCCAGCAGGTGCCGATTTTGCGTCTGCTGGGCCTAGGATTTGGGAATTTCGAAGCGATACCCCGCTCCGCGTACGGTTTTCAAATAGCGCGGCTCATCGGGGTTCTCCTCGATTTTCTCACGAATGCGGCGGACATAAACATCGACCGAACGCGGCGTGACGTAGTGGGTGTCGCGCCACACGGCATCGAGCAGTTGATCGCGGGTGAAGACGCGTCCGGGGTGGCGCGCCAGGTATTCCAGAAGACGAAATTCCGTGGCCGTAGTTTGCGTGAGCTGGCCGCGAACGGTTAGCGTCATGCCACCGCTGTCGATCTCAATATCGCCGGCTTTCACAATGGAAGGCGTCAATGGCCGTTCAAACCGGCGCAGCACGGCGCGCACTCTAGCAATCAGTTCCCGAGGACTGAATGGCTTGGGAATGTAGTCGTCCGCACCCATCTCCAGACCGATGACCCGATCCGATTCGCTGGTCTTGGCGGTCAGGAAAATTACCGGGGTCATCGCCAACGATGAGGTTTGACGGATACGGCGGCAAAGCTCCAGGCCATCGCCCCCTGGCACCATGATGTCTAGCAGAAACAGCGATGGCGCCTGCTTTTCAGCTTCGGCAATAACCCCGGCCGTTGCCGGAAAGCTGCGCACGCTGTAGCCGGCGCTTTCCAGATGATGGCGGACGAGCCGCAAAATGTCGGCATCGTCTTCCACAGCAAAGATGGTTTGTTTCACGGCTGTATTGTAGCCGACCGTAGAGGCAGAATTATCGTAGGCAGGGATCACATAAGTAAGGTTACACGTACCTTTGTTACAGGATGATGAAACCCGAACAAAAGTAGTCAGTAGATGAGCTCAAGTTAGGAAAGGCTTCAACTCCCACATTGTGGCAGTCCTTAGCAGCTCTACGACTGCTATGCCACAATGTGGGACTTAGTCGAACGCTGGTGCTTCAATGCATACTGGTCGCCCACGCCCGAGTGAGGTAGTCGGTCATGCTGAGAGAAAACATGATCAGGAGGAAGCAGATCGCGGCGACCACGGTCACCATGGTCAGCTTGGTGCTGTAGCGCAGGTGCATGAAGAAGAGCACAACCAGCGTTCCCTTAATAGTTGCGATGAGCAGCGCGACAACGATGTTAAAGACGCCGAGTTCGACGCTGGCCGCAAACACGGTGAGGCCGGTGCCGACCATCAAGGCCGCCCAAATCACCCAGTAAAGGCTGATCGGGACAATATGCGATTCTGGTGCGATATGTTCGTCTGTCGTGCGTTTCGTCATTTAGCCGCCACCGTGCTTCTTGCTGATCAGATAAAGAAGCGGGAATAAATAAATCCAAACCAGGTCGACGAAGTGCCAATACAGCCCGACGACTTCTACGGGAGTGAAATACGCCGGCGTGAAGGCGCCTCCCAGCCCAGCGATGATGATCCAGGTCACCAAGCCGACTCCGATGACCATGTGGAGTGCGTGCAGGCCGGTCATCGCCCAGTAGAGCGAGAAATAAATCTCCGTGTGCTGCGGATCGACGGGAGGTGTCTTGTCGATGGTCTGGAAGTGGAAGTTCGGACCGGGGAACTCGTGATTCTCCCAGTGCTCGTGATACTCGACTCCCTTGATGCCAAGGAACATCAGGCCAAACACAATCGTGGCCAACAGCAGGCACACCATCAGCTTCTTCTTGCCGGTCTGAGCAGCGCGCACACCCAACGCCATGGTCAGCGAACTGCAGATCAGCACGGCGGTGTTGGTCGCACCCAGCCAGATATTCATCTTCTGGCTGCCTTCCACAAACGCCTCGTAATACGAGGAACGGTAGACCAGGTACGCGCAGAAAAGCCCGCCGAAGAACATGATCTCCGTCAGCAGGAACATCCACATGCCGAAGGTGGAGGTTTCCTGCTGCTGCTCCATGTCGGCGAAGTGGTGCTGCAGCGCGTGCTCAGCGACCTGGAGATCCATATCGCTAGTGGCCAACGGTGACCTCCTCTTGCGGCTGATGCTCGTAATCGTAGGCTTCCCACGTCACGATTGGCGTCTCGTCGAAGTTGTGTGTCGGCGGCGGTGAAGGGGTCATCCACTCGAGGCCAACAGCGTTCCACGGATTCGGCGGCGCCAGTTCGCCGTAACGCAACGACCATAGGAAGTAGATCATCGGCAGCACGTATCCAACGGCGAGGATCGACGCTCCGGCGGTCGACAGTACGTTCAGCACCTGGAACTCCGGCGGATACGCGTGATAGCGGCGCGGCGCACCCATGTAGCCGAGAATGAACTGCGGGAAGAAGGTCGTATTGAATCCGACGAACACCAGCAGCGCTGACAACTTCGCCCACGCCTCGGGATACATTCGCCCGCTCATCTTGGGCCACCAGAAATGCAGCCCGGCCATGTAAGCCATCACCATGCCGCCCACCATCACATAGTGGAAGTGGGCAACGATGAAATAGGTATCGTGGACGTGTACATCGAGCCCCAGGGAAGCCAGGAAGATGCCGGTCAAGCCGCCGATGGTGAATAGTCCAATGAAGCCGAAGGCGTAGAGCATCGGCGTCTCGTAGCGTATTGAGCCTTTATACATGGTGGCTGTCCAGTTGAAGACTTTCACCGCCGACGGAATGGCGACAAAGTAACTGAGCAGCGAAAAGACCAGCGCGGCATAGACCGAGATGCCGGCAACGAACATGTGGTGTGCCCACACGAGGAAGCCGAGAACGGCAATCGCGATTGACGCCAGTGCCACGAACTCGTAGCCGAAAACGCGCTTGCGCGAGAAGCAGGTAACAATCTCGCTGATCACGCCCATGCCCGGCAGAATCATGATGTAAACGGCAGGGTGCGAATAGAACCAGAACAGATGCTGGAACAGCAGCGGATCGCCGCCCAGTTGCGGATTGAAGACGCCGATGTTGAAGGCCCGCTCAAAGGCGACCAACAGAAGCGTAATCGCGATAACCGGCGTGCCGAGCACCATGATGAGAGCGGCCGCATAGTTCGACCAGCAGAACAGCGGCAGACGGCGCCATGTGAGACCGGGCGCGCGCATGCGGTGAATGGTAACGATGAAGTTCAGGCCGGTCAGAATCGACGAGAATCCGGTGATGAAGATACCGACCGCCGCGCCGATGACGTGGGTGTTGGAATACGTCGTGCTGAAGGGCGTGTAGAAAGTCCAGCCGGTGTCGACGCCGCCGGTGACCATCGCCGTCAGAGCGGTGATGGCGCCGAGCATGTAGATGTACCAGCTCAGCAAATTCACCCGCGGGAAGGCCAGATCTTTGGCGCCCACCATCAGCGGAATGCAGAAATTGCCGATCACCGCCGGCACGGATGGGATCAGGAAGAAGAAGACCATGATGATCCCATGCATGGTGAAGAGCTTGTTGTAGGTATCCGATGTCACCAGGTCGCCTGTCGGGGTCAACAGGTTCAGGCGGATCAGCATAGCGAAGAAGCCGCCGATCCAGAACATGGCCGTAATCGAGACCAGGTAGAGCATCGCGATACGTTTGTGGTCTGTCGTCAGCAGCCACGACTTGATGCCGTAGTTCGAATTGAGATAATTCTCGGTTTCGACGGTTTGTACAGCGGTTGCCATGTCAGACACCTTCGGGTCCTAAGCCTTCTTGTACGTCACTACGAAGCGGCGCACGATTCCTCACCGGCTCGCCTGTTGCGGTTGCGACAGCGTCTTGATGTAAGCCACTAGCGCCATCAAACTTTCCTCCGAAACCTGCCCCTGGAAGCTGGGCATGATCGGCTTGAATCCGGCGACGACCTTCGCGCCCGGATTCAGGATCGATTCGCGCAGATAATTTTCGTCAGCCGTCACGGTACGGCCATCAGTCAACATAACTTGCTTGCCGAATAAGCCGTCCAAGTTGGGCCCGCGGCCCTGCGTGTCGGAGCGATGGCAAGTTGCACAGCCCAACTGCTGGAAGAGTTGCTGTCCGTTCGATGCCAGGTTGCCGGTAGACCCCTCGTTGGCAAGCCACGCCTGGTAGGCAGTGGGCTCCATGACGATCACCTGTCCGATCATGCCCGAGTGCTCGGTGCCGCAATATTGCGAACAGAACAGATGGTAGGTGCCGACCTTAGTAGTGTGGAACCAGGTTTCCGTGAATCGTCCCGGGAGCACATCCTGCTTGATGCGAAATGCCGGCACGAAGAAACTGTGGATCACGTCCTGCGAGCTCATGATCATGCGGACGTCGGCCCCGACGGGAATGTGCAACTGGTTGATCTCACGCTGGCCGGTCTCGTGTTCAAACTTCCACATCCATTGCTTGCCGACCGTGTAAATCTCCATCGCACCCTGCGGTGGGCGTGCTTCCTGGAAGTAGATCAGCGATCCCCAGGCAAAGAAGATCATGCAGATGCCCAGCGGGATCAGCGTCCACGCCAACTCCAGCGGCAATGAGCCTTCGATCTGGACGGGATGCGGATGGGCCGAGCGGCGATACTTCACGGCGAAGATGAGGATCACCAGGAAGATGGCGAGCGTGAAGAACGCCGACACCGCGACCAGCAAGAAATAAAGTCCGTCCACCTGCCATGCCAATGCCGAGGCACGCTCAGGAAAGAGTGGGAGGTTCTTCCACATATCGATCAGGCCCGTCCTGTTTCGTTCTTGCTATCGTCATGCTTTTCGCGGCGGAACATCACAATGAGAAATCCGCCAAGAATCAGCATGGTGGCCGCTCCGGCCAAACGCATAATGTTGGTGACGACCGCGCCGTAGCGCCCGGTCTTGGGATCGTAGTGATAGCAATACAGCAGCACTTCATCGACTACGTTGCCGATGTTGCCGCGCGATGCTTCAATCAACCCGAGCCGAATGTCCTTCGGCGAATACTCGACGCCGTAGTAGTACTGAGCAATCTTCCCTGCCGGCGTTACAAGCATGATCGCCGTGGCATGAATGAACTGCTTCGTCTGCGGATCGCGGCGATAGTGAAAGCCGACCGCATCGGCGAGCTGCTTGATTTGCGGCTGCGCGCCGGTCAGGAAGTGCCAGCCGCTGCCGTCGGTCTTGGGATCGAGATGCTCATTGATGCGAGCGATATAGGTTTTCTTGGCCGCAGTCGCATCGTTGGGCGTCTCGTCCGGATTGAAGCTGACGGAGACGATCTCGTAATCCTTGCCTGGCGTGAACTTCAACATGCTCAGCGCGCTGGCCTCGCCCACCAGCTCTTCACCGCAAAGCATCGGGCAGGTGTAGTAAACAAGGTTCAGAATTACCGGCTTGCCGGACTGGAAATAGTCGGCCAGTTTGACGGTCTTGCCGGTTTCATCTTTGAATTCCAGATCCAGCGGGACCTGCTGATTGAGCCGCTGATCGATGCCGACGTTGGCCAGTTCCGCAGGCGCAACCTGCGAGGCGGGTTGCGAGCTCTTGTCCGTGAAAGACGACGGCGGCTGCGCGACGGCGAAGGTCGCAGCCAGCAAGATCGCGAGTTGTACAAAAGTTTTCACAGCATTACATCCCATTTCAGGGCTGCTTCTGTTCTCCGCCAGCCGTATTGGCTGGCGCGGCTCTACCAGTCGGCTTATTCGTACTGCCTGCCGCTGCCGTCGGTCCCAGCGGGCCGGGCTGCATATCCAGCATCTTGGTATTGCCGGCAGCGGTTTGGGTGTTGATCTCCGGCGGAGGCGCATTGGGCCGCACCGGCAATCCCCGTTCCACAATCTCCTGCATCGCCAGCGAAATCGGAATATGGATCGCGCCGCTCGGATCGGCGAATGGCTGCTTCACATTCAGCAGCGCCTGTTCCGACTCAAGGAACTGGCTCATCTCGCCCGCATCATTCGTTTGCAGACGCGGCTCGGGAAAGACATTCATGTTCACCGCGGGCGTATTCTGCAATACCGAGCGCGTGCCGGCAGCCGGCGGCGCTTGTTTCGCCAGTTCGGCTCGCCGCATAGGGTTCAGCTGCGGCTGCGGGAAGAGCGCCTCGGTCCGCGCCATGAAGTGGAACATTCCCCACAGCACCAGCTCAATGAAGAAGCCGGCGACAAACAGTCCGACGAGGAACCCGAGGATGCCGCGCGCACTCAGGTCGCTGCGCTCGTAATCCACCTGCGGATTCCGCAAAGGATCGTAATGTGTGTCGTTAGTGGCCATGTCCCGATCCTTGATGCAGGAAGTTTTCGACCTGCGGCTCATAAAGCGGCAACAACGGCCGCTGCTGGAAGTAGTAGAAGAAACACGCCAGCCAGAATCCGATGAGGGCAATCGGCCCCGCCAGATACCAGATGCTGAACAGCTTCGCGTCCGGGAAGTTCGGCACCACGTACCAGTAGATGTCCACCAGGCGCATAAACAAGATGAAAATCGCCAGGCCGATCAAACGACGGCCAGCACGCTTGCGCTCGCGCGACAGCAGCAGTGCGAAAGGCAGCGCGAAGTGGAAGGCAACGATCGACAGAATGATGTAGCCCCAGCCGCCGCGGATGCGCTGCAGATACCAGCTGATCTCGTCCGGTAGATTTCCCGACCAGATGATGAGCCACTGCGAGAACGAGAAGTAGGCAAACAGCATTACGAAGGCCAGCGTCAGTTTGCCGAGATCGTGAAACTGCGTCGGCTTGATGATCTCGCTGTACGGACGGTAGCGCGTCAGCACGGTCAAAATGATGATGCAGAAGCACAGCGCCGACAGCCCTTCGCCAGCGAGGAAGATGAGGCCGTAGATGGTCGAGCCCCAGTGCGGATCGAGCGACATCACCCAATCAACCGACGCGAACGAAATGCTCAGCGCATAAAGAACGAGACCGATTCCGCTCAGACCTTGGAACTTGGGTAGTCTGCCGCCGGGCTTATCCTGCGTATCGCCGCGCTTGCAAAGCGTGAAGCCCAGCCACATCCAGATGGCGAAATAGATAATCCAGCGGATGAACCACTTGCTCTGCGTCAGGTACCAGCCGTTTTCGTGGGTCAGCGAGGGATTGGTCATCCACGAGTAAAGATCCAGCCGGAGCACCGCTATCGGGATAAAGAGGATGAACATCAGCGGCAGATTCTTCGTCGCCGCTTCCAGCACTCGCCGGACGCTCAAGGCCGCAAAGCCGCCGGTGAGGTATTGCACCATCAGCAGCGCCATGCAGCCCAGCGTTAAGCCCAGGCAGAACATGTAGGCGATGAGATAGCCCCGCAGGAAATCCTTCATGCCGAAGATCGCTGCGATCACGCAGAAGACAACTCCGGCGAGGCCGACGATCAGCGAGCGGCTCTGCCAGCGGGGCGTATCGGGAGGCACCGCAAAATCAGCCGGATTGAGGCGTACCGTGTGGCTACTCATTGCTTCTGTTCGCCTCCCTTGGCCGAGACCTGTTGCGCCGGAGGCGGAGTTGAGACCGCCGTTGTCGCACCTTGTGTGTCATAAGCAGGTGCGATGTACACGCCCGGCGGCGGCGTACTGGCCACCGTCTGGCCCGAAGGAACGTCCGCCTCGGTGGCGTGCTGGCTCAACTGCAGCGCTCGAATGTAGGCGGCAATCGCCCAGCGATCCGCCGCTGAAACCTGCTGCGAGTAATCCTGCATAGCGCCGAAGCCGTTGGTCATCACGTCGAAGAAATATCCAATGGGAGCGCGCCGCAGTCGCTCGATGTGATACGACGGCGGATGTTTGAAGCCCCGCTGCACGATCATGCCGTTGCCGTCGCCAAGTTCGGAGTGGCAGGGCGCGCAGTAGATATTGAAGCGCTGCTGGCCGCGAGCCATGACTTCCGCGGTAACGGGGAATGGCATGTAGTCGCCATCGTTGCTGCCGATCTTGCCAGTGTAGAAGTAAGTGTCGTACTCGAGATGGCCGCGCGCGACGGTGCCCTCAATGATCGGGCGCTCGGAGCGGTGATCAGCGTAGAAATCGCTCTCCACCAGAGGACGCTGGTAGGGCTGGACCTGCATGTCCAGGCGGCAGCCGGCCATCAGGAGCGCGATCAGCAGCCCGAGCAAGCCGGTCCAAATCCGCGAAGTCTGTATCTGCCCTTGCCGGTTAATGCGGCACCTCCGAAATCGATAGCGGCCTCAGGCTCTGCATAAACTCATTGGTTCCTACCAGATCAAATTTCGGATCGGCTGCCTCGACGCAAAGGAAGAAGCGATCGCGCGTAACGCGTCCAAAACGGTCGTCGTTAAACACCGGATGATGCGGCATGGGAAGCCCGTTCAGCGCGAACATGCCGAAGACCCCCGCCAGTCCACCAAACAGGACCGTCATCTCAAACGTGGGCACGATAAATGCCGGCCACGAGTGCCACGGACGGCCACCGATATTCAGCGGGAACGAGATGACGTTGATCCAGTACTGCAACGCATAGGCGCCCGATCCGCCCAGGAGCGCGCCCACCAGCACGATCAACGGCACTCGCGTCTTATGAAAGCCGAGCGCTTCGCTGGCTTCCTCGATCGGAAACGGGCTGTAGGCGTCCATCTTGCGATAGCCGGCTGCATAAGCCGCCTTGGTCGCTATCACCAGATCCGTGGAGCTTTCGAACTCGGCCATGATGCCGTAAATCGCCGGAACCTTAAGCTGCTTCATCGGTTTTCACCTCCGACTCGGGCAGCAGCTGGCGCATTTCGAAGATCGAGATCGCCGGCATGATGCGAATGAAAAGGAACATGGCCAGACTGAAGAAGCCGAGCGTCCCGGTAAATACCGCCCAGTCCCAACGGGTCGGCGTGTAGTGGCCCCAGGACGACGGCAGGAAATCGCGGCTCAGACTGGTGACGACGATCACGAAACGCTCCAGCCACATGCCGACCAGAATGTCGAGCGAAACCAGGAACAGCATGGTAATGTTCCGGCGAACCTTCGGGAACCACAGAACTTGCGGAATCAGAATATTGCAGAGAATGAGCGCCCAGTACAGCGGCGCGTACTGTCCGAACCAGCGATTCTGCAGCATGAAGCGCTCATAGGTCGAGCCGCTGTACATGCCGATGAAGGTCTCGAAGAAGTAGCCGTAGCCGACGATCAATCCCGTCGCCAGCATCACCTTGGCCGAGTTCTGCAGATGGCGCATGGTGATGAGCGATTCCAGGTGGTAGAACTTGCGGATCGGAATGGCCAGGACCAACACCATCGCAAATCCCGAATAGATCGCGCCGGCAACGAAATAAGGCGGGAAGATGGTCGTGTGCCATCCGGGGACGATGGCAATTGCAAAGTCGAAGCTGACGACCGTGTGTACTGAGAGCACCAGCGGCGTCGCTAAGCCCGCAAGCAAGATATAGAGCGATTCGTAACGCTTCCAGTGCCGCGCCGAGCCGCGCCATCCCATGGCGAGCAATCCGTAGACCTTGCGCGGAATGGCATGCGTTGCTTTCTCGCGCATGGTGGCGAAGTCCGGCACCAGGCCGACATACCAGAACACCGCGGAAATGGTCGCGTACGTCGAGACCGCGAAGACGTCCCACACCAGCGGACTGCGGAACTGCGGCCACACGCCCATGCTGTTGGGGTAGGGGAAGAGCCAATATCCAAGCCACGGACGGCCCATGTGCAGCAGTGGGAACATGCCGGCGCAGGCCACAGCGAATAGCGTCATCGCCTCGGCAAAACGGTTGATGGAGTTGCGCCACGTCTGCTTCAACAGCAGGAGAATTGCGGAGATCAGCGTGCCCGCGTGGCCAATACCGATCCACCACACGAAGTTGATGATGGCGAAGCCCCAGCCCACCGGGATGTTGATGCCCCAGATACCGACGCCGCGGATGAAGAGGTAGGTCACCGCGACCAGCAGCAGCATCACGAACATGCCCGCGATGAAAAGCCCTGTCATCCAGCCTAAGCCGATGGGGCGTGTCAGAACGGCGTCGGCGATGGTGTCGGTGACGGTGCCGTAGGTTTCCCCAGGCAACATCACCGGTGGCTCATCGGGCCACGGCACGTCCTGAAGAAGCGTTTTTTCCTCTGGTCCTTCCCTCATCGCTAACTGGGCTCCGACTCTTTGAGTTCAGGGTTGGGGTTCTGCACAATCGCCAGATACGACGTGCGCGGACGCGTGTTGAGATCTTCCAGCAAGTTGTAATTACGCTGCTGGGCTTTGATCTTCGAGACCCGGCTGCTGGGATCGTTGAGATCGCCGAAGACGATCGCTCCCGCCGGACAAGCCTGCTGGCACGCGGTGATCACTTCGCCGTCGCGAACCTTGCGATTCTCGCGCTCGGCGGTGATGCGGCCATGCTGGATGCGCTGGATGCAGTACGTACACTTCTCCATCACGCCGCGGCTGCGCACCGTGACCTCGGGATTGCGCATCATCTTGTACTGCTCGGTGGTCCAGTCCTGCCACAGCAGGAAGTTAAAGCGGCGCACCTTATAAGGACAGTTGTTGGAGCAGTAGCGCGTGCCCACGCAGCGGTTGTAGACCATGTCGTTCAGGCCCTCGGTGCTGTGTACCGTTGCGCCCACCGGACAAACCACCTCGCAGGGCGCGTTCTCGCACTGCTGGCACGGCACCGGCTGGTAATACATGCCGGGATTCTCCGTGCCGCCTTCGTAGTACACATCCACGCGCAGCCATTGCATCTGGCGGCCGCGCGTTGTCTGGTCTTTGCCGACCACCGGAATGTTGTTCTCCGCCTGGCAGGCGACGATGCAGGTCTTGCAGCCCACGCACGCGTTCATGTCGATGGTCATGCCCCACTTCAGCTCGGTGTACTGATAGGGCGGATACATCGTCATCTCCGGCGAAATCTCCTCGGAGCCTTCGTGTGCGAAGTTGGGATTCTTGATGAAGTCTTCCAGCGTCGCCTTGCGGATAACGTGGCGTCCGACCAGATCGTCCGAAGCGCCCTTCGGCAGATCGGAGAAGTCGATGTACTGGAAGCCTTGCGGATGCGCAAACACGTATCCGCCGCCGACTTTGGTGATCTTGGTCTCGGCGAACCAGGGAGCGTTCACCGAGCGCAGCTTGTAGGCACTGAAGCCGACATCGGTACCGATGCGGCCCGCCCTGGTGCGGCCATAGCCGAGGAAAACCGTGATGGAGTTGTCGGGATGACCGGGCTGCGGCCAGATCGGGCCGCTCACTTTGCGGCCAGCGACATCGATCTCGACGATGTCGCCGGTGACCAGACCGGATTGCTTCGCCTGGTTGGGACTTATTAGCACGCCATTGTCCCAGCAAAAATTCATGAGCGCCTTGGGCGTTTCCTGCAACCAGCCGTTGTTGGCGCGGCTGCCGTCGTAGATCATCGGATCGCGGCGGAAGATGACCTCCATCACCTGCGGGCTGATGCTGTTGGTCGGAGCAATATTGCCGCCCTTTGCCGCAACCGTCTTCGCGGGAAACGCAGTGTTGGCGATGAAGCCGTCATTCAGCGCCTTGCGCCAGGCGGTATCGAAGTCGCCCTTGATCTGGTCCTGCCAGTATTTGCGAACGATTTCGTAGCCCGTGGTGTCGGAGGATCCGACCAGCGCGTTGATGAATTCGTGGTCGGTCTTGCCGTCGTACAGCGGAGCGATCAGCGGCTGAATGATGGAGGCCGTTCCGTCGAAGCTGCGAACGTCGCCCCACTGCTCGAGATAATGCGTGCCGTTGATGTGCCAGTGGACGTGATCGTAAGTCTCGTCGCGGTAAAGACCGTGCTGAATGCGCAGCGGAACTTTGTCCATGGCGTCGGCAAAGCCAAGATCGACGGGCGCGTCGTAAACCGGATTGGCGCCCATGATGAGCAGCATGTCGACCTTGCCGGCGTTCATTTCGGCGACCAGGTTTTTCAATGCCGCGGTCTGATCTGCGGGCTTGACCTGGATGGATTCGGTGTAGACGACGGTCTTGCCGGCCGCGCCCAGCGCCGTATTCATCGCGTGCGCCAGAGCGTGAACCGCGGGCGGCTGGTTGTCGCCTGGGATGACGACCGCAGCGCCCTTGTGCGCCTGCAGATCTTTCACCACAGCCGCAACAAACTTCTGATATTGCGGATTCAGATTGCCGGCGACTGCGCCCCCAGCGCCGAGTCCCGCCGCGATCGCACGCGCCAGTGTCTCGACCTCCGAGGCACGCACCGGCAGACGATGATCGGCCTTGCCGCTGGTGTTAGTCGGCGTGCCCTGAATCGAGTAGAAGCGGACCATCTTCTCTTTGAGCTCGGGATTGCGCCGCGCAGCAAATTGACGCGCGTAATACACGAACCCGGGATACCCGCTGGAGAGAAAATCGCCATCGAGCGAGAGAATGATCTCGGCCTTCTCCAGGTTGTAGCGGGTTTCGACGTAGTCGCCGAACGCCATCATCGAACCGGCGCGCACGTTGTCGCGATTCACCGGCTCCCACTGGATCCACTTGGACTCGGGATATGCCGACTGCACCTGGTCCATCAAGGTCGACATGGTGGGCGAGCTGGTGGGGCAGCTCAGAATGCGCAGGCCCGCACCTTTCAGCGCGTTCTGCGAATTCAGCGCGCCTTTCAGCGCGAGAGAGTAATCGCTCCACGTCCGCTGCTGGCCGAGATAGGTAATGAGCTGCGAGCGGTCGGGATCGTACATGTCGAGGATGGAAGCTTGCGCGAAGACGTCGCTTCCTCCGAGACCTGCGGGATGCTCGGGATTGCCTTCGATCTTGGTGGGGCGGCCTTCGTGGCTCTCCACCAGGACCGGCGAACCGTACGCGCCGAACGGCATCGCGCTGGCGAAGAAGAGCGGATTGCCGAGAACGACTTCATTGGGCTGGCGGACGTAGGGAACGATGGGCTGCACCGGAATCTTCACGCAACCGGCAAGCCCGGCCAGCGCCATTGAGGCGCTCATCAGCTTCAGGAAATCGCGGCGTGACGAACTCTCCGGCCACATGGACGCCTGGCGCGGGAATTCGCGGTGCAGCATCTCGAAGAAGCCGTCGGTCTGCGCCAGCTCTTCCAGGCATCGCCAATATTGCGGACCACTCTTGGCGCGCCCGAGCTTGTCCTTGACTTCGGCGAGCTCCAGCTTGCTGGGACAAACCGCCTCGATTTTTACCAGACTCTCTTTATCCATTCTTCCTGAGTTTCCAGTTTCGGGTTTCCACTTTCGAGTTGTTGTCTTGAAACTTGAAACTTAGCAACGTTCTAACGATGGCAGGTGCTACAGCTCGTAATGTCTTCCACCGTGCGAACGTTGTAGCTGTGCTTCAACGCATCGCCCAGCGCGATCTGATCGGTGTACTCGACGCCTTCAAATTTGACTTTGTTGTCGGAGCTAGGCTGCTGGTACTGCATGTTGAAGACCTGATCGCGCGGGCGCAAGAACTTCTCGGGCGCGCGGTGGCAATTCAGACACCACTCCATTTGCAGCGAGTTGGCCGCAAATGTCAGCGGCATCTTGTCGACCTGACCGTGGCAGCTGAAGCACCCCACACCCTTATTGACGTGAATGCTGTGATCGAAATAAACGTAGTCCGGCAGATAGTCGACGCGCGTCCACATCAGCGAGTTGCCGGTGCGGAAACTCTCGCGCACCGGCTCCAGCATGGGCGCATTCGTCCAGATCTGCGAGTGACAGTTCATGCAGGTCTTGGTGGGAGGAATGCCGGCAAAGCTGGAGTTCTCGACCGAGGTGTGGCAGTAGCGGCAGTCGATGCCGTCGCCCGCGGCGTGGTGCTGATGGCTGAACGGAACCGGCTGCGCCTGGGCAACGTCCTGATAGGTGGCGTAGGGCGAGCGCTGAACCTCGAGAGCTACCGCCAACAACAGGGACACGACCACCACCACTCCGATGATCGAAAGCCGCGCAATTGTATTCGCACTGCGATGGAAGATCTGGGCCATTTAATTTGTGAAGCTTTCTACTCTGCGGGTTCGGGTACCGACTACCACATCGAGACCCAGGATCGTGCGGGTAAGGCGACAGTTGCCACAACCGGGTGTGACGCGTGTCACCCAAGCGAGTGATTATAACAACTACCCTCGAGGTTGATGCAAGTGGTCGCTGCGTTTGCAAAAAAAAGCTTCCCGCGTGGAGAACTGCGCGTAGCGAAAAGCTGCTGAAGACCCGCGAAAAATCAGGGTAAAACGCATCGCGAGCGAGAATGTCGAAGGTGCCTCCGCTACGCGGCTCAAGATGTTGCAATGACTCTCGACCGCGGGCTCACGCCCACGGCTAACACAAATCTCGCCCTGCGGGCTCCGGAAAGTCGTTGGCAATCAGCAATCAGGAATTGCGGATCGGCCATGCGGTCAGCCGGTGAAGGACTCGACAAATAGAAGTTCAAAAGCAACTCTGAGTGCTAACTGCTAGTTGCTGACGACCGCCTTCCTGAATGTCGACAGTAGAAGCAGCGCTATGACATAAGCAGCGGCACCGCAGGCGAGCGTGGCGGTCAATCCGAATTGAATGGCAATCACAATTGCCAAGACTGATCCAAGCACGCTGGATGCTGCATTCATCGCCCATGCCCATTCGATGGCGCCATGTTTCGAGCGCAGCTCATTGGCTTTTGCGGATGAAGTGAGGGCGCGCAGTCCGCTGGGAAATGGCATGCCCATCGCGAAACCAAGCGGCACGAGTAGCGATGCGCTGATAAGCAATTTGCCCAAGAACGGCGCGCCGATGAATGATTCCAGCAGATGCGGCAGGGCAAAGACGTAGATCAGCAGAGCGACGACGATAAACGCCAGGGCGAGATAAACTCGGGTCGGCTCGTCGAACCAGCGCCGCGAAATGAGGCTGCCCGCTCCGCTGGAGAGCAGCATGAGAAATACCACGACGGTCAGCGCATACGTCGGATATCCGAGAAAAAGCACGAAGCGCTGGATGAAGGCAATCTCCACCATGATGTAGCCGAGCCCGATGGCGATGAAGTAGAGCACGCGAAGCGAGCTCCCAGAGCGGGTTTCCGGCGAGAGCGCCAGCGGCAACACGAGAAACGCAATCACCGCGACAATCGAGACCAGTAGGACGATTCCAAGAATCGCGATACCGAGATTGACCTTCCAGTCGATTCCACCCTGATCGGAGCCGCGAAAAACCTGCCCGGGCTTGAGGGTGAAGAAAAAGAACGGAGCGTTGTCGGTGACGGGTGCCACATTGTAGGAGTATGCGGCAGAGAAGGCCTGTGCATCCTGGCCGCGAATCAGTTGGGCGAAAACAGGATGCGCCATGCCGGCCTGGTCGGCGGTGACGGGTAGATACAGGACGTGCAGGTTAAGGTTGGATTCCTGACCGTTTGTGCCCTGAATGTGATCGAGCACGGCTTTTTGCTCTTCCATGGTGAACGGCGACTTCTTCACCAACACCAGAACCGGACGGCCATCTGTGTCGGGCGCGCCATCGCTAACCACGATGAAGTTTTGCGAGCTGTCCTGAACGCCCATCTGGCGTAGCGCTTCCATCGCCTGCGAAACCACCCGCAGAGCCTCGCGTGGCCTGGCGAATTCCCAACGCGTGATGGCAATCATGCCGTCGGACTTCAGGTGATCGAAGTACTCGCGGAAGGCTTCAACGGTGTAGAGATTATTCTCGCTGAGTGCGAATGCTCCAGCAGCGGTCGATGCCCAGGTGTCGACCAAGGTCATCTGTACCACATCGTATTTGTCCTGGCTGTCGCGCACGAAGGAGCGGCCGTCGCTGACATGCAGATGCACCTCGGGAATCTGGTAAAGGTGATAGGTGTAGTCGGCAAAGCGATCGCGCATGATGTTGCTGGCGATGATGGGATTGATCTCGATGCCGGTGACGTTGTTGCTGCCATTGGCGACGGCGCGCAGGACATCGACGCCACCTCCCGGGCCAATGATGGCGAAATCACCATGCGGACGCAGCACGTTGGCCACCGAGGGCGCGGCCGACATCAGGTTGCGGCGATAGCCATCGCTCCAATGATGAGGATCGGTATTCATCAGCGAGGTCTGCGCATCGGCATCGATCACGATCGCGCGGCCGGTTCCCTGTTGATCGACCTCGACGCGCGAGATCGCATTCCAGCGCGCATAGAGCGGCGCTTCGCGCTTCATGCCTTTGGCGTAGACGACGTCGATGAGGCCGTTGCGGAAGTTGACGGCGATGAGCAGCGCCAGAATCATGGCGAGAGATGCAGGAAGCAGACGCTTGCCGGGCGTGGCCCAAGCCACTCCGGCTAAACAGACGGCCAGGCCGGCGAAGAGAATCGTGTTGGGTCCGCCGATGATGTTCAACAGCGGTACCAGCGCAAGACATGCCAGCGAACCGCCGAGAAGGTCGGCGCCATAAAGTTGAGTGACGTGTTCAGCGTGGCGCGCGAAAACGATCGAGAACAAGAGTCCGGTAATGAAGAACGGAACAGCAGATGCGAGGTAGACGACCGTCAGCCGCCAGAAGTTTGGCCAGGTTAGGTTCAGTGATACGGCGGTGTGAACGACGACTTCGAGCACTGCGATGATGAGGATTCCGTTGCCGGCGCATAGCGCTGCGCCGAGTTGCCCTGTCGACCATTGCGACAGCCACTCCCGACGCAGACACGCGAACACCGCGCCGGCGCCGAGACCGAGCAGCGCAATCGAGATCGCCAGAAATGCGAAGTGATAGAAGAGCACGACGGAGAACAAGCGGGTGAGGCCGAGTTCCAGGAGCAGTGCGGCGAAGCTCATCAGGAATACCGCGAAAAACCTGCTGCGGGATGAAAGGGTCGGAGTCGTGGAACTGGGTGAGATGGCTTCGGCTGTATCAATCATGAAGAACTGAGATTACTACGAATGTAATCACAATTCGCTGCATAAAGGAGTGGGTAACCGGTATTACGCCAGAGTATGAGCGAACCGTGAAACCCTTCTGCCCCTTCCGGTTTCTGCATAGAGTGACAACGATGCTGCCGCTTGGCGATCAGGACAGTTCGGTCGCATCTCACTATATTCGACAACTCACTTGTCTGCGCGAACAACACCGGGATTCAGCCTCGCATCTTCTTACTTGAACGACTTCGCAGAACGAGGAGGAGCGTGATGATTCATACATCACTCATTACGGCGGCGACGATAGATCCCAAGATTCTGGCCCTTATCGTAGTAGCCGTTGTGGCAATTCTGGCTATTGCCTGGGCTGTGGTTCGCAACCGGCGCAGAACCGAGTTGCGGCAACGCTTCGGACCCGAGTATGACCGGACGGTGCGCGAGCATGGACTGGGGCAGGCAGAAACTGTCTTAACGCAGCGTGAAAAACGGGTGGAGAGGTTCTCGATACGGGAGTTGACCGTCGACGAGCGCGAACGATTCATCACGGATTGGCGGGTGGTGCAGTCGCGATTTGTCGACAATCCGCGGGCTGCGGTGAACGACGCGGACGCGCTGGTAACCCGATTGATGCAGGCGCGCGGGTATCCGATGAGTGACTTTATTCAGCGCGCGGCCGACATCTCGGTGGACCATCCGCAGGTGGTGAACAACTATCGCGCGGCCCACGAGATTGCCTTGCGCGAACGCCAGGGCCAAGCGACGACCGAAGACCTGCGAAATGCGTTGATCTATTACCGATCGTTATTCGACGATCTGCTCCCTACGGTTAGACCGGCAATCAGAGAGGTGGCGTGATGGCAGAGCTGAAGAGAAATGAAGATCAACTGACAACCGCTGATCTGGCTGGGCGCACAGAAATGCCGGAACGCAGAGAGTACGACGCTCCCGAGACCGCTGCCTTTGATCGGCCGAAGCCGGTGAGAAGTGAAACCGAACCATGGGTTCCCGTGAATACTCCGACGACATCTCACAGCAGCCAGGTGGTTGAGGATCCCATGCTTCGGGATGATCGGGTCGCAGACATCCAGGATGATCGGGTCGCAGACACCAGCGCACGACGTTCTCAGAATGACTTTGCGCCGACGCCGCTTTTTTCGCAGACGGACGTGGGCGATCTGCGCGAACGCTGGACCGATGTACAGACCGGGTTTGTCGACGAGCCTCGGCACGCAGTAGAAGAAGCCGACAAGCTGGTTGCCGCCGTGATGCAGCGACTGGCGGAGGGCTTCGCTAACGAGCGTGCAAATCTGGAGAAGCAGTGGGACCGTGGCGACAATGTCTCGACCGAGGACCTGCGGGTCGCGATGCAACGTTATCGCTCGTTCTTCGACAGATTGTTGAACGCGTGAGTAGGTGGGTTTTTGTTACGGCGTAGCTTCCGCAGCGTCGCATCGCCGGCGACAGACATCCTGGGCTTTGGCCGCTTTGAATTGAAATAGGGGGCTGAAGCCCATCTTTTTGCTCTGTCACGTGCATCTGGAACGGGGGTCACTGACACAACGACTGACTTACCAGTAGAAGTATTGTGGGGCAGGTTCATTCCGCAGAGAAGATTTCCGGCCTAACCCTTAGCCCTAAACGCTCGCACTCTGCGAGGCGATTTTCCAGGCTCTTCGATCTTCTTCTCTCCAGCCAAATCCAGCAACGCCATCCTTCCAAAGGAGGTCATTCCATGAGAGGCCGATTCGGTATCCTGTCGCACCTTAGCGCCATTCTTTTACTTGTCTGCTCCGCGCTGCTGCTGACGGCGCAGAACCCAGTGCCCTTCCTGAGTCAGCCCCTCGGGCCTGACGCTATTGCACCGCAGCCACCGGGATTAACGTTGGCACTGATGGTCCACGGGTCGGGATTTGTTCCAGCATCAACCGTGAATTACAACGGGAGCCCGCGGACAACAACCTTCGTCAATAACTCCCTGCTCATCGGCTACATTCTTTCGTCGGACATCGCCGCGCCCAACACGGCGTGGATCAGCGTGGTGAATCCTGCGCCTGGCGGTGGCACCTCGAACACTCTATCGCTGCTGATCCATAGTTCAAGTTCGTCGCTTTCATTCAGTCGGGGGAATTACCAGGTGGGCGGAAATCCTCAATACGCTGAGGCGGCTGACTTCCGAGGCGAAGGCAAACTCGACCTGGCAGTGGCCAACGATGGCACCGGAATGGTTTCAATCTTGCTAGGGAATGGAGATGGCACTTTTCAAAATGCGCACGACTACTACGCTGGTCCTTGCGCCCAGATGCCGATCATCGGGGACTTCAACCGGGACGGGAAACTTGATATCGCCGTGCCGAACTGCGATGGGGTAGCGGTGCTGCTCGGCAACGGCGATGGCACTTTCCAGCCGGCGGTTACCTACCCAATCGGAGGCGGTCCGATTCAGGGCATCACGGCGGATTTTAACGGAGACGGTAAGCTTGACCTTGCAATCGGCGGTTTCTCTTCCGGTATATCAATCCTGTTAGGCAACGGGGACGGCACCTTTCAGCCTTACGTGATCTACCCCACCGGCGGTAGCGTACAGACCGGAGTGCAGACGGGCGACTTCGACCACGACGGCAAGCTTGACCTCGCGGTGGCCAACTGGGATTCGAGCACCGTGTCTATCCTGCGCGGTAACGGAGATGGCACCTTTCGTCCCTACGTAGCTTATGCGACGGGTGCTAATCCTGGCGTCTTAGCGATCGCAGATTTCAATGCGGATGGCAACCTCGATCTGGCGATTCCTAACCAAAGTGCCGGTACAGTTTCCATCCTGCTGGGCAACGGTGACGGAACCTTTCGAAACCATGTGGACTATGCAGCACCCGCTTCGGGTGGGTTGGACGTTGCGGACTTCAACCAAGACGGCAAGCTGGACTTAGTTGTTTCTGGAGGATCGAATTTTGACATCCTGCTGGGCAATGGCGACGGTACATTTCAACCATTCCAGTCGTTTGACACAGGTAATGGGGCTTGGAATCCGCTGCCGGCTGACTTCAACCGCGACGGTCGAATGGATTTTGCTAATAGCAACTTCAGCGACGGCACAGTTTCTGTCTTTGTTGCGCAACCGAGCTTGAGCTCCGTGACAAGAGCCAAGAACAAGTGAGTGGTGCGGCTTCCAAAGGCCGGTTACCCTGGCATGCTGAGCAAATGCAGGCTAATCCGATTCCAGGATGACCTGCGCCATAGCGGACTCGGCGGTGTGGGTGATCGACAAGTGCGCCCGCACCGCACCCAATGCGCGAAAGAACTCGGCGGCTTTGTTGTGGTAGGTGATCGTCGGACGGCCTCCGGGGACGCGACTGACCTCAACGTCTTGCCAGGTCACGCCGCGATTCCAGCCGGTGCCGATGGCTTTCATGGCTGCTTCTTTGGCGGCGAACCGTCCAGCGTAGCGCTCGGCTTTGTTGGCTTTGGATTCGCAGTAGCGAATTTCGTCGGGCGTGAAGACGCGCTCGAGAAAACGACGGCCGAAGCGGTCGATGGATTGCGCGATCCGCTCAACTTCCGCAATGTCGATACCGGTGCCGACGATCATAAATGCCGCTGTTCGCCCTTCGCTTTTCGCTATCACCAGTGGTCTGGCGAAAAGCGAACAACGGGAAGGAAGAGCCAGCCTTACTAAGCTAACACACTGAGAATAGGCTGCTTGTTGTCCAATTTGCGGAAATTGCTTGGGGATTTTTGGGACGGACTGCTATGATGAAGGCGCTCGATTGATCGACGTTGTACGCAGCAAAGTTTCTGCCTAGCAGTACTCCCTGCCTGCATCACATCCCGATCGAATTGCAGCTCTATATCAAACTTTTGAAGGAATATGCATCACCATGGAACAAGGAACAGTTAAGTGGTTCAATGACGCGAAGGGCTACGGCTTCATCAGCCGTCAGAATGGCGAGGACGTATTTGTTCACTATTCTGCGATCCAGTCGAACGGCTTCCGCAGCTTGCAGGAAGGCCAGGCTGTCCAGTTCAACGTAGTCAAAGGGCCCAAGGGCTGGCAGGCGGAGAACGTACAGCTTCTGTAGGTCTCGAGCTTGAAGTTCGAAGAGGGCGGCCGACTTGGCCGCTCTTTTTTTCTTAGACAGCATTCAATGCATCGATCGAGCAGACTTCCAACGAGACTTCCGCTGAACCGACTCTCGTACGGTCGAGCCACCGAAAAATGAACTTCCTTCGCCTTCAATCCGTCTAAACACTCAGCAATCATTGGGGAAGACCGTCTCATGATCGATCCCGTTCCCGAAGCTCAGTCGCTCGACCTCCAATCGCTGGCGCCGCTGGCTCCGCCGCAGCCCAGCCTCATCTATCGCATCTTCGTCGGCCCGCGCGGCGTGCGCGCCGGATGGAAGGTTCTGCTCTTCTTCCTGATCTTCGCCGGCATCGGCTTTTGCTTCCGGCCGCTGCTCAAAATGATGGGCAACATCGATACTCACGCGCCGTTACCGCCCAGCGCCGCTCTGCTCAACGAATTTCTCACCATGGTGGACGTGCTGTTGTCGACCTGGATCATGGCCCGCTGGATCGATCGCAAGCCGTTTGGCTATTTCGGCATGCCGCTGCGCAACGCGCTTCGCTCGACATTCTGGACGGGCGCGGTCGTCGGCCTGGGCGCGCTGGCGCTGCAATTGGAGATCATGCAGCTCGCCGGCTGGTTCGACTTCGGCACGCTGCAACTGCACGGCGCCGCCATCGTGACCTACGGCGCGGCGTGGGCAGCTGTGTTCTTCTCCGTCGGCATCACCGAGGAAGGCATGCTGCGCGGCTACGTGCAGCGCGTCACCACCGACGGCCTCAGCGGTTTGCCGGGCGGCTGGAGCTTCTGGACCTCGGCGCTGATCTTCTCGGTGGTCTTCGGCGCTGGCCATCTCAGCAATCCTGGCGAAAACAAGTTCGGCATAGTAATGGTTTTCGCCGACGGCCTCGCCATGTGCTTTAGCCTGTGGCGCACCGGCAATCTCTGGTTCGCCATCGGCAATCACGCCGCATGGGACTGGGGCGAGACGTTTCTCTTCGGCACTCCTAACAGCGGCTTCCATGGGCAGCACGCGCTGATGAATCCGTCGTTCCACGGACCGACGCTGCTCGCCGGCGGCACCGACGGCCCCGAAGGCAGCGTGCTCGCACTGCTCTCGGAAGCAATCTTCATCGTATCGGTCGCGGTGATTTATCGGAGAAGGAAGTACTCGCTGCTGAAGGATGAGGAAGAGCAGCAGCAATTAGCAATTAGCAATTAGCAACTAGCAACTAGCTACGAGCTTCGAGCCGCAAGCCACGAGCCGCGGGCTTCGAGCTAAGAGCTTCCTATAACGCTCCCGCCTCTTGTTTGTCATCCTGTGGAGCGCAGCGGAGTCGAAGAGCCTGTCCCGAGCGAAGCCGAGGGAATCTGCGGTTGACTCGGGTAGAGCTGACCTTTAGGTCAGCGTCTCAGGACGTCTATCTTCCGCAAGAGCCGGCTTCAGCCGGCGGCACTCCACGCATCCCAAGGGTGCGTAGTGCGGCGCTTCAGCGCCGCGATTGTCGGACGTTTCCTCCTCTGCTGTCATCCCGACGACGGCTTCAGCCCGAGGAGGGATCTGCGGTCCGTCCCTTGTCGATCCTCAAGGGCCTGAATCGGAACCGCGACTCGTCGTTCGAGGTATACCCCCTCCCCCCACTGGCTGGCAAATTCTTGAAAACATGCAGGTTGACGAGCGAGATCCGCGCAAAATCTTGAGCCGCAGCGGTTTACTGGCAAAATATTGATTCCCTGGGGGTTAGCCTCATCAACGCATCGGACATACCATCCTGACGTGTCGGCAGCTTCAGCTGCCTCCCAATATCTGTCAAAGAACATCAGCCCAGCGGGCCTCAGCCTTGGGCACGTCCAAAGGCATTCGACCGGCGGAGCATCAGTCCTCGAAGAGAAAACTCTCCGAGGGCGCTGGACACTAAGCCCAACCTACCAGCCTACCGCGTCTCTCATTTCCGTTAAGATTACGAAGGTGGGGCGAGAGTAATTGCCCTAATTGCCCTTTAGTAACCAAGCTGTTCCGACTCGGGACAGCCAATGACAATCAACACTGAACCAAAGAATCGCCTGATAATTGCCGTTAAGTTCGGGTGCCCCATTCAAGGCCATCGTTTGGCCTTGAGTGGGGATTTTCGATGCCCAAGAACATCCGGCGATGACACCCAGCGACACGCGACAACCGGCAGCTGCTTCTCGACTCAGATCCGCGTTTTGCCAAACCCGCAAGCGCCCCGGGCGCGAAAGATGATAGCCCAGCGTTTCAACGCTGGGTATGCGTGGAAAGAGACCCCGAGTCCCACGGGGACGGCAGGCCGTCTGCATTGCCCCGTTATAGATTTTGGCGATCGTCGCTCTAAGGCCTCAGATTGTGCAAGACGCTTGTCCACCGGCTTATCATTTGGGAAATGTCCAAATGGCTCAGAGATGTTGTCCTGATTCCCCTCATCATTGCATTGGTGACGGGCTTCGCGTTCATGGTTTGGGGCGCGTGGTATTCAGGGGTGAAATGGCACTCGCCGCTGTCGGCTGGCTGGCTGAAGGCCGTATTGAACGCGCCCTATCCGCTCTGGGTCACGATGGTTGCCGTGATGTTGGCGGTGGGATTCGGTTGGGCCATGGTTGTGTCGCGAGGCGCGTGGAAGAAGACCAACGAGCAAGTTAAACAGTTTGCACAGCGGGAAGAAGCGCTGTTACAGGAAGTGGCAAAGTCCGATGTCCATAAAGAAGAAGCTGACGGACTCAGGGCGCGCGTCAAGGAATTAGAACGGCCCGAGCCAAAACTGCACGGTGTCTGGAACAACAGCCAAACCTTCTGGCATCTGGGGCGAAAAGGTGACGAGCCAATGATGCAGATTGGGGGATGGATTGACCTGACCTCGTCCGGCACGGAAGACATGATCTATCTCCTCGCGGCGTACATCAACGGGCAGCGGTCGGACATATTCATGGACGTGGCAGTGAAACCAAATACGGTGAATCACGACATGTTGATGCTGTGCATGGTTCCACCGCTCGAAACCGACGCGAGTAAGCCGTTCACTGCCAAGGTAGTGGTGGAGGATCAATACAACCGGAAGTATGAGCTGCCGATCCACACGTTTCGGGCCACAACAAGGCAGGCGCAAATGCCTGTGCCAACTAAGCTTGCACCACAACTTCACGTCGCGTGGCGCTCTTCCGGATGGTGTTGGGTCATGCACGACGGGGAAAGGGCCCTACGCATCTCGGGCGACGGCACATTTGTTCTTGACAATGTTCGCGAACCAGTCATCTTTACCGGTGTTCGTGTGGAGAGAGGAGAGTATGTAGGTACTTTCGACAACTTTGAGTTGAAACCAAGTGAGCCCCAATTCCGCGGCTTGAATTTGGACTTCAAGGGTCAATCCCCAGAAGGCAGAGAAGATATTACAGCGAAGCTGACATTTGTTGACCTGCGCGGAAACGAATATCCGACTCCGGAGTTAACTTTCAAGCCGCTAGCTGAACCCGAGCGGTTCGGCGGTCTGCGCTGGCCGAAACAGTAGCGGCCCGCTATTTTTGCCCCGGCCACACTTTTCTGGAGCATCTCAAGAGTTACCTCAGCTGAACCTCGCGCGACTCTTTCCTCGACGGCGCACAACCCCGCCGAAGTAGAATTACGTTGCAGCGCTCCGAATGAAATTGAGGTTGAGGACGCTCAGCGAGGTCACGCGCCAATGGCGAACCCGGAACATCTGGAAATGCTCAAGCAGGGAGTCGAGCATTGGAATCAATGGAGGAAGGAGCATCCTGATGTGCTGCCGGACCTCAGCGACGCGATCCTCCAGCGGGCGGAGCTGGGCGGAGCGAACCTTAGTCGCGCGGACATCCGCAGGGTGGACCTGCGTGAGGCGGACCTCAGCCGGACGAACCTCAGCGCGGCGCGCCTGCGGAGGACGATCCTCTACCGTGCCGATCTCAGCGGGGCTGACCTGGGCGAAGCCAACGTCACCAAGGCGAACCTGATTGGGGCGAATCTCCGCGAGGCCAACCTCAGCGCAGCCGACCTTAGCGGGGCGTTGCTCTCGTGGGCGATCCTCAAAGGCGCAAACCTGGACGGCGCGAACCTGGGCGGAACGAGCCTGCGCGAAGCCAACCTCATGGAGGCTCGGCTTCGGAACACGATCTTTGCCGATGTCGACCTGAGTGCCGTCAAAGGTCTGGAAACTGCTGTGCACGACGGCCCATCCACCATCGGCATTGACACTATCTTCAAATCGCGCGGAAAGATTCCCGAGGTTTTCCTGCGTGGCTGTGGCCTGTCCGAGGACTTCATTGGCTACATTGGCTCAATCGTGGGACGGCCCGTCGAGTTCTACTCCTGCTTCATCAGCTACTCGACGAAGGACCAGCAGTTCGCCGAGCGGCTGTGCAACGATCTCCAGGCCAGTGGCGCTCGCTGCTGGCTGGCGCCGCACGACGCAACGGGCCGAAACGGTCATGAGCCGATCGACGAGGCCATCCGCCTGCACGACAAGCTGCTGCTCATCCTGTCAGAGCACAGCCTGAACAGCGATTGGGTGAAGGCCGAGATCGCCAACGCGCGCGATCGCGAAGAGCACGAGAAGCGACAGATGCTGTTTCCCATCACGCTGGTGCCGCAGGAAAACATCGGGCAGTGGAAGCTGTTCGACGCCGGCCGTGGCATCGACTCGGCGCGCGAAATCCGCGAGTATTTGATGGACGACTTCAGCAACTGGAAAGACCACGACTCCTATCAGCGCGCTTTTCAGCAGCTGCTAAAGGACCTGAAGGCCGAGCGGCCCGACGATAGCCCGGAAGAATGTATGCCGCCGTTTGAAGCAGACATCGAGCTCGAGACTGAAAGCTCGCAGCTCGCGGCTAGCCTCTAGACTCCCGCCGCGGCGATGCCTTCATAATGTCGCGTGGTTCGCGGAAGCTTCTGCGAATATCCCAGCAGAAAGAAGAACGCGGTCGAGAGCAGGCAGACGATGAGGCGGACGCGCGCCAGCGGCAGCGGCGCCAGATCCATGAACTTGCCGAAGCGCCACGCGCCCCAGTTGATGACCTGCGTGGGCACGACGGTCCAGATGGCGACGTAGAACCAGGCTCGCTCGGCACCCTCGCCGAAGGTGTCGCGGCGGGCGCGCGGCGTCCAGTCGAATGCGGTGCCGAGCACGACGGCCAGCGCCAGCGGATAGTAGCCGAGGCGATAGAGGTCGCGCAGCAGCCAGCGGCCGTTCACGTTGGCAATGACCAGGCCGATGAGGTTCAGCGCGTAGGGGACGATGACGTCGATCCACGCGGCGGTGTAGCAGACCACGCGATACGGTAGGTTCGGCTGATGTATGCCGTAATGCGTGATGTAGGGACGCGGCTCGCATCCCGGCAGACGGCCGGCGAGACCGCGCCACGCAACGACGATGAGGATCATCGCCAGCCAGATCCAGTGACGGCGGTCCGGACCGTGCGTGTAGAGGTCATAGGTCAGCGGCCATCCGGGAAGCACCCAGAAGACCCAGATCCAGATTGGAGTATGCAGAACGCGGTAGTAACGCTTATTGCGCTCGCGGAAAACGGCCTGTTTCATCGATAAATTGATGGTAGCAGAGGAACGGCGATTCGCTAATCGCTCTTCGCTATTCGCTTTTCGTTACTTCCTATTAGCCTTGGCGTTTCGCTCTTACCTCTTGGCAATATGGGTTCGCGAAGAAGCTAAACAAATAAGTCGAGAGCATGAGAGTTGAATGGCATGGCGAAAGGCGAAGAGCGAAAGGCGGCCTCACTTCGCCAACGCATTCTCCGCCGTCTTGCGCGACTGCTCCATATTCTGCGAGAGCGCTGCAGCTTTGCGGCGCGCGGCTTCGGCTTCGTCGTGGTGTCCGGCTTGATCAAGCGCCTGCGCCAGCAGCAGATATCCAAAATCCGAAGGAGCGATCTGCAGCGAATTGTTGTACGCCTGAATCGCCGCGCTGAGATCCCCCGCCTTTTGCGCCATCAGCCCGATTCCCAGCCACGAGCGCTCGTCATCGGGATTGATCTCGACCGCCTGCTGAAAATTGGCGCGCGCCTGCGCGTAGTCCTTCCGCTCGCGATAGGCGAAAGCCAGGTTGCTGAACGCCTGCGCGCGGATTTGCGCATCCTGCTTGGCCGTGTTCGCGGTTATTGCGAGCACTTTCTTGTACTGCTCAATCGCGACGGGAAGGTTGTTGGTCCTCTGCGCGTACGCGCCGAGATTCAAGTTGCTGTCGGGATCAAGTGGATTGATGGCCACGGCCGCACGGAAATGCGGCACCGCTTCTTCCACCTGTCCCAACTTGAGGTAAGCGTGCGCAAGAACGTCCTGCGCGACACCGTTGTTGGGGTTCGCCTGCAGGGCCTGCGTTTCGCGATTGACGACTTCCCACCACAGAAGGTTGTTATCGCTCCAGTAATTGAGTTGATGTCGTGCAGTGACAGCGAGTGCCAGCAGGATCACAACGCCGACTCCAGCTTGCCACGCGGGCGCGATGTGCCGCTGATCAGCCACCTCTGCCGCAGCCCAGCAGATCATGATGAACAGTCCGATGAACGGTAAATACGCATAACGATCGGCCATGGCCTGCACGCCGACTTGCACCAGGCCAATCATCGGAACCAGCGTTCCCAGAAACCACAGCCAGCCGACCAGCAGATATCGCCGGCGATGCCGCTCGGCGATAACCGTGGCGGTGATCGCGATCAGCAATCCCAGCGCGCCGAACACTTGCCAGAGTTTCAGCGTGTATCCGGGATGGGGATACATGATGGCAAGATGCGAAGGCCAGAGCGCCTTTCCCAGATAGCGTACGTACGCCACGATGGCGTTCTCGACGCGCGCCGGAAATGGCTGCCAGTGCGGACCAGTCATCGAGCCTGCCTGGTATTGCGCGACAACCGTGATCACTGCGCTGGCTATTGAAAGCTCCAGCAACGGGATCTTCTCCAGCAGCAGGAACCGCAGTTCGCTCTTAGCTCCTCGCTTTTCGCCAGAGGTCTCAGCTTCAGCATTCTGGCGAACCGCGATTGGCGAGGAGCGAAAAGCGAGCCGCTGTAGCGGCCAGTAATCCCACAGCAGCAGGACGAAGGGCAAAGTGATGACCTGCGGCTTCGCCATCAGCCCGAATGCGAACAACACGAATACACCCAGATAGCGAGGCCACCGCGGCTGCTGCGCGTACCAGCGGTAGGCGCCGAGCGCCAGCAGGAAAAACATCATGCTGAGCAGGTTCTTGCGCTCGGCAACCCATGCGACCGATTCAACGTTGAGCGGATGCAGAGCGAACAGCGCCGCGACCATCGCACTGCGTCCCACATAACCCGTCGCTCGCCAAAGCACCAGGAACAGCAGCACAACGTTGATCACATGCAGCAGCAGATTGGTTTCGTGATGCTTGCCTGCGTCGAGGCCGAACATCTGGCAGTCCAGCGCGTGCGAAAGCCAGGTTAGCGGATGCCAGTTCGACGCGGCCAGAGACCTGAACGCCCATTCCACCGTGGTGAAACTCAAGCCGGCCTGCACGTGGTGATTGTTGACGACGTAAACATCGTCGTCGTAGTTAAGGAAGGGATGGCTGCTGACCGGGTAGTAGAGCGCGAGCGTCCCTACTATCAGTCCGAGGACGACCAGGACAATCTGCGCGCGCGTCGACAGCTGCGGGCCCTCGCCGCCGATGGGTCCGGCGGCGGCTCGGCTTCTGGTTCTGGATTTCGTGCGTACGGGCGTCACTCGCTCCAAGGCTCAGAACAGTTGCTGCGCATTGTAGAACAACTTCCCCTCGACGAGATGGGCTTCGGGCATCAGCTTGTGCCGCTGCAGCGGGCGACGGCCATCGTCGATGTGCAACACCTCGTTTCCATGTGCAGTCAGGTAGTCGCTGACAAGCATGCGATGGCACTGGAAGTAGACGCGCTCGGCGCACATGATCGCCGTGTTGTCCTGCTGCGCAATCGTCAGCAGCCGCGCAATCGCCTGCTCAAATTCCAGCGTCAGCATGTAATCGGCATAGTTGCGAAACGCGTCATTGCGCAGGCCTGTGTTCGGCGAGTCGTCGCGAATCTTCTTGCGGTGGCCGCCGAGTTCCTTCATCCAGACGTAGGCGATGCCGCGTTTCGGCAATTCGAGTTCCAGCGATTCGCGATTGAAATGCGGCATTCGCCGCGACATGGGAAATGCCCGGATGTCGACCAGCGTGGCAATGTGATGCGCCTGCAGCGCAGCAACCAGTTCCTCTAGCGTCCGCGTCGAGTGACCGATGGTGTAAACGGTTGGCAAAGTTTTGGGCCGCTATCTCTTAGCTCATAGCCAAGTTGAATCTGAGGGCTTTCGGCTCGGAAACGCCTGCTGAACCAGAAGATTGTCATTACGAGGAGGTCTTCAGACCGACGAGGGACCTGCCTTGCCACCGATCTCGAGGCTCTCCAGCGCCTTGACGATCTCAACATCGTGCCCTGGCTCGACGGTCCGAAGATCGAGTAGCACGCGATCGTCTTCGACGCGGGCAATGATCGGTATCTCGCGCTGACCCAGGCATCGCAGCAAATCCTCCTGCGACAGATCGCCGCTACGCACCGCAAGCGCTCGCGATGGCAGCGTTGCGCCCGGCGCCGACCCTCCGCCAAGAACCGAGCGCGATTCGACGGCCTCGATCTCGAGCTTCGGCGAACTGATCCGCAGATGCCGTGCGATGCGTTCAGCACGATGCCCGAGTTCTTCTTCCGTCACGCGCATCATGCGCAAAGTCGGAATCGAATCGTAATCTTCGCGCAAGTAAGCCAGCAGCGTTGCTTCTAGCGCGGCATAAAACATCTTGTCGACACGCAATGCGCGAAACAGTGGATTGGAGCGAATCTTCGCAACCAAGTCTGCGTCGCCGCTGATCAGACCAGCTTGCGGACCGCCCAGCAGCTTGTCGCCGCTGTAGGTCACAATATTGACACCGGCGCGCAGGCTGTCGCTGATCATCGGCTCGCCATGCACTCCAACTTGCCGCAGATCGAAAAGCTCGCCGCTGCCCAGATCCTCCACCACCGGAATGTTGTGCTGGTGGCCAAGCGCCACCAATTCCTGCAGTGACGGCTGCTCGGTGAAACCGACAATCTGAAAGTTGGACCTATGCACGCGCAGGATCAGCTTCGTCCGCTCGCCAAGGGCGCGCTCATAGTCGCTGATGCGAGTGCGATTGGTCGTGCCCACTTCGCGCAGCACCGCGCCCGACTTCGCCATCACGTCGGGGATCCGAAACGACCCGCCGATCTCAACCAGTTCGCCACGCGAGACGATCACTTCCCCGCCCTCGGCCAGACTATTGAGCGTCAGCAGCACAGCCGCAGCGTTGTTGTTGACGACAATCGTCGAGACTTCGCGATCGGCGGTATTCAACAACTGCGCGAACAAGCGGCTGACGTGCACATCGCGTTTACTGCGCTCGCCGGTGGAAAGGTCGAACTCAACGTTCGAGTAGGTTTGCGCAATTTCCATCACGTGCTGCAACGCTGCCTGGCTCAGTGGCGCCCGTCCCAGGTTGGTGTGCAAAATGACGCCGGTGGCATTGATCACCGGCCGCAGCGAATAGGAGAATGTGCCTTGCAGCCGCTGTTCTATCGCTTCCGGCAGAAGATCAATGACCGCCTTGACCGATATCTCATCAAGCGAGTCGGTAGCGATCCTTCCGCGCAGCTCGTCAATCAATGTCCGCGACGCTTCGACGGTCACTGTATGTCCGAATCGCTGCGACAGCGCTTGCACTTCCCCTCTGCGCAGCAACTCGTCGATCGCGGGAAGCAGCCGAAATAGATCTGCCTTGTTGGTGATTGTCACGGTTGGATTAGAACAGTTTCAAGTTTCCAGTTTCAAGTTTCAAGAACCTCGACACCCGCTTGACTATCCGACGCGCCTTTCTCTACTAGAAACTCGAAACCTGAAACTCGAAACTGATTCTTGAAACTCGAAACTGACTCCTCACCTCCAGCGCAACGCCCTCCGCAGCAGGAAGCCAATGGCAATTCCGGCCACGATCAGGCGCGCCGTCGCTTTGGGATCGAAGAACGGGACCCAGCGCGTGCCGCCCTCGGTAATCTCCAGCACGCCGAGAGGAGAAACGTTGACCCCGCCTCCGCCACCCGAGCCGCCAACCGCATCCTCACTGCCCGACTTGTTCTCGCCACCGCCGCCCGCTCCCAGGCCGTAGTTCACGCGCGCAACCGTGATGATGGTTCGTCCGTGAGCTTCAATCGGCTCGCCAAAGACATTCTGTACTTTTCCGGTGGTGGCAAAGCGGTCGGACAGCGTGGTCAGGATTTCTTTGGGATCAAGCATGAAAGCCTCCTCTTGGAGTTGGATGCGCAGCATCGCACTTCGACGCCGCACTGCTGGCCAGAAAAAGGACCAGCCTGCTCTGGCGAAGAGCGAACGGCGAATAGCGCCTACCCCACTTCCACCAGCCCATACCTCCGGTTCCAGTGGCCGCGCAGATGCTGCACCGCGCGAGCGATGTCTTCCTTTGTGACATCGTCGCTGGGTCCGGCGAGAACGTAGCGTGCCTCTTTGCGCGCAGCCTCCAGCAGATCGCGATCGCGCAGCAGATTGGCGACGCGAAGGTTCGGCATGCCCGCCTGCCGCGTACCGAAGAACTCGCCCGGTCCTCGCTGCTCCAGATCAAGCTCTGCGATCTTGAATCCGTCCTGCGTGCGCACCATGGCGTCCAGGCGCTGCTGCGCCTCGATGGAAACTTTTCCGCCGGTCATCAAGATGCAATACGACTTCGCCGCTCCGCGCCCAATGCGGCCACGCAGCTGATGCAGTTGCGAGAGACCGAAGCGCTCCGCGTGCTCAATGACCATGACGTTGGCGTTGGGCACATCTACGCCAACTTCGATGACCGTCGTCGACACCAGCACATGGATCTCGCCCCGCTTGAAATCAGCCATGGTTGCGTCTTTCTCATCCGCACTCAAACGCCCATGCAGCAGACCGACGCGCAGGCTGGCGAACTCGTGCGAGCGCAGCCGCTCGTGCATCTTAATCGCGGCCTTCAGCTCGCCCTCCATCGCACCTTCTTCAATAACCGGATACACGATGTACGCTTGATGTCCCGCGGCAGCCTGCTTGCGGACGAACTCCCACACTTCGTCGGCGCGCTCATCGCCCACGCGGCGCGTCGTGATCGGCGTGCGCCCAGGCGGTAACTCGTCGAGCACGCTGGTGTCGAGATCACCGTAAATCGTCAGCGCAAGCGTGCGTGGAATCGGGGTCGCCGTCATCACCAGCACATCTGGCTCTGCCTCGCCAGATTTCTTCATTAGCCGAAACCGCTGCATCACTCCGAAGCGATGCTGCTCATCGACAATGACCAACCCGAGTTTGTCGAACTCAACCGTCTCCTGGATCAGCGCGTGCGTGCCGATTACCAACTGCGCGTTGCCTTGCGCGATGTGATGCCGCACCTGCTTCTTGCGGCCTGCTTCCTGCGAGCCGGTGAGCATAACGATGCGATAACCCGCAGCTTCGAGGATGTTGCGCGCGGATAGGTAATGCTGGGTCGCGAGGATCTCCGTCGGCGCCATCAGCGCGACTTGATAGCCGTTTTCGATGGCGATGACAGCGGCTTCGAAAGCGAGAATCGTCTTGCCGGAGCCGACATCGCCTTGCAGCAGGCGGCGCATCGGTGCCGGCACAGCCATGTCGTCGGCGAGTTCCTTCATCACGCGCTTCTGCGCGCCCGTGGGATGGAACGGCAGAATACGTTTGACAGCATCGCGCACCTGCTGGTTGATCTGGAATGCAATACCCGTCTGCGCGCGCATCTTGCGGCGCTTGAGCTCGAGGCCGAGTTCAAGAAAGAAGAACTCTTCGAAGATGAGGCGAATGTGCGCGGGAGTGCGCGCGGCCATCAGATTGGTGAGGCTCTCGCCGGCCTCAGGCCAATGCGCCTGCCAAAAGGCGCGCCGACGATCGATGAGCTGCATGCGACCGCGAACTGCCGGCGGAATGGCATCGGGAATATCCGACTGGAGGCTGTCCAGCATGCCGTGGATGACGCGACGGAACCAACGCGCGGTGAGCCGGCCATTGCCGGCGGCTTCGTAGATTGGCACGATGCGTCCGACCTCGAGCGATTGCCACTTCTGCTCCTCACTTGCTTCCAGCGATTCCGTGGGATCGTGCAGAATCTCGAACTGCGGCTGAAGAATTTCGAAGCGATGCCCGGCGCGGTTGCCGGCTTCCACTTTACCGTAGAGCGCGACCAGCATCCCGGCGCGAAACTTGTCCTTCAGGTACGTGGCGTTGAACCAGACGCACTTCAGCGTGTCGCGGCCCTGGCCCACGGTCATCTCGAAGAGCGGCATGCGGCGCGTGCGAAAAAGGCCGAAGGTGCGCACCTCGGCAATGATGCTGGCCATTTCACCAACACGCAGTTCGTTGATACCGCGCGGATTCAGGCGATCTTCGTAACGGAAGGGCAGATAGTAGAGCAGGTCTTCAACCGTGCCGATGCCCTTTTCCAGCAGGATTTCGGCGAAGCGTGGGCCGATACCCTTGACGTATTGGACGCTGGTGGCGAGATCGAGCACACTGCGATGGTAAATCAGCAAGTAGCAACTAGCAGCTGGCAACTAGCCTGCTCAAGAAGCGCTGGCCTGCTCGACGCTGACCGACTTAGTCAATGCACGACGCGCGCGGTTCTCAGCTAATTGCTAGTCGCTAATTGCTGCCTTTCTGGCATCAAACCATGGCTTACCGGTGTCCAACATAGTGAGTGCTCCGACGATTGCTCAAGCAGACGATTGCCATCGTGGCCGGCAATCTTCTTTACTTCTTTTTGCTGATGTCGCATCTGCCGCTGGCAGGACGGCATCGTCCCGATCGGATTGATTTGGGGCTGATCGTGGATTTTTGGGTGTGCGTCGTGATCTACGGCCTGATTGAGCTGATGGATCGAAAGCGGCAGAGGACCCGCTAGCTTTGCGTCGTCTCTGACTGGAACACTCGCGTCTGGCGAAAAGCAAATGGCGAAGAGCGAAGAGCACTATTAGAATTCGCGATCGCGGCTGAAGTCCTGCAGCATCTTCTGCAGATCCAACTTCTGCTGTTCCATTTGCTTCTTCAGCTCTTCCATCTGTTGCTGCAACTTCGGCGTCCATTCGTTCGCCGACGATTCGATCTGGCGGCGCATTTGGTCCAGATCCTTCTGGCTGGGCAGTGAGCTCTGGATCTGGCGCTTCATCTCATCCAGCTGTTGCTGAGTTGGCAGCGATTGCTGGATCTGGTGAGTCATCTGGTCGAGATCTTTCTGACTTGGCATTGACCGCTGGATCTTTTCGCGCAGCTGCTCCATTTCTTCCTGCGTCGGCTTAGTCGATTGCGCCAGTTCCTGCGTCATCTTGTCGATATCCTTCTGGCGCGGCTTGAGCGACCTCTCCATCTCGTTGCGCATCTGCTCAAGCTCTTTGTCATTCGGGCCGAGCCGCGCGATCATTTCCTTCTCTGTCTCCGAGCCTGGCCAATCCTTCGGTTCAAGCTGCGACGTGTTGCCGGGAACAATCATCACCATGGTCTGTTCGTGCTTGTCGCGCCAGATGGTCAGGGGAATCTTGACCGATTGACTATGCATGCCGCGTTGCCAGTCAGCCATGTCGTGCACCGTGTCGTTGTTGACCTTCAGAATGACGTCACCCGCCTTGAGACCGGCGGCCGCCGCAGGACTTCCTCCTTCAACGGAACGGACCAGAACGCCGTGGCCGCGCGGCACACCAAAGAAATCGGAAAGCTGCGGACTCAGGCTCTCGACCGCCAGACCATGGCGCGCCGAAATAACGGTGAACGACGGAATCTCCAGGTCAGGCGGGAACGCGTGCGGCAGGGGGGTCTGTCCCAGCGCGATCGCCGGCACCGCATGTGACATAACGTTCCAGCTGCCCAGCGTCACCTTCATCTCCTTGCGCTGGCCGTTGCGCATGATGGTCAGGGTTACCGTCTTCTGCGGAGCGGTCGCATGAATCAGGCCTTGCAGCTGCTCCGGGCCGTCGATCTTCGAGCCTTCATAGGCGACAACCACGTCGTTCTCCATCAAGCCCGCGTGGCAGGCAGGACCGTCCTGGTCGACGTAAGTGATGATCGCGCCCGCGGGGTCAGATAGCTTCAGAGCTGAAGCACGCTGCGGCGTGACCGCGGTGATCTGAACGCCGAGATACGCGCCAGAATGTGCCTCCGGCCAGGGCTGGCCCGACGCGGGATCGGCCATCGCCGGAAGAATCATTGCGGCTACGAACAAAGCGACGAACGAAACTCGATTGCGTGTACGCATAACTCCAACCTGAATTCAAAGGCTCCGACCAATGCCTCAACCGCTAAAGCCGACTCGAAACCTGCTCCCCACCATGCAAGCCTTCCAGGCTGCTGAAAACTCGTAGGTGCGACTCGCATGCCGTCGGCTGAAGCCGACTCAGAAAAGGAAACTCATAGCTTAGACGCTGGCCTGAAGGCCAGCTCTACCCGAAAATCACGATTCGGTTGTGTTTCCCAGCAACCTGTTGACGCGTGCTCCGCCGTGCTTCGCCCTACTGGCATCTGTGAAAGGCAATTTGCCCGATCGTCGTCCTGATGCGCAGTGCCGGGCCTCCGCCGTTAATTGTTCCCTCCGCCGACATCGACTTCGGGCTGAACACCCCACCCTGCGAACTGATGTTCAAACTCGGAAAGTCGGTGAGAATGCCCCGTCCGCTCGCCATATCCGACGTGGCATGCACCGACACCGGCAAGCCGCTAGCAAAACACACGGTCACGTCGCCCGACGCGGTATGCAAGAACGAATCGGTGAATCCGTGATTGCCAACAAACTCAACCGTCACCGGCCCAGCTCCCGTCTCGACCTGCGCTCCGCGGCCCAGATTCAGCAGCGTCACGCTGCCGCCGCCCGTCGTGACCTGTACTGGCCCGGTAGCGCTGGCCAGGCGGACGCTACCACCTTCGGTCTGGGCCTGAACTGCGCCAAACACGTCTCCCAGATACAGGTTGCCGCCGCCGCTGGTCACGTGCAGATCGCCAAGACACTTCTGCACCTGGATACTGCCGGCACCGGTTTGAATCGTCGAGGCTTTCGCCGTTCCGATATAAACCCGGCCTCCGCCGAGGCTGACCTGGGTCTGGCCGCCTACATTCGAGACGCGAACATCCGCCGCGCCGCTGGTAAACGTGAGGTCGCCGCCCAGATTACCGGCTTCCACATTGCCTCCGCCGCTAGAGATCTTCACCGGGCCAGCCAGATCATCCAGCTTGATCAAGCCCGCGCCCGTGGTAGCCACAATCGTCGCCGCGATCGAACTGAAGGTCAGGGAACCACCGCGCGTCTGCACCTTCAGCAGGCTGAGGTCGCGCGGGACCTGAACAATAATCTCGACGCCGAACCTGGCCAGATTCTTGCTGGTCGCCTTTCCCTCGATGGCGTCACTCTCTCCCATCTTGCTCGCGGAGATGCGCAAGCGATCAAATTCTCGTTTGGCTGCTTCGGGGCTAGGCAAATAGGAGCGCTTGCGAACAATGTAGGCGATGTGCGGTGAATTGCCTTGCACCTCCACGGAGCCAATGTCGGTGATGACCCGCAACTCGTGTGCCGGCGGAAGCGTTCCCGTGACCTCTTCCACCCAGGTATTTCCCTCGCGATAGATCCGCGGCTGCTGGGCGCAGAGAGGCAGAGCCATCGCAAGCAGAAAGGCCAAGCCGCAGAGATAGGCCCCGAGTTCCTGGGTGATACCGCTCTCCGCCGGTGCGTCCTGCTGTTGATTTTGTTCTTCCTTCTGGGTGCAATCAGCCATCGTTACGGTTTTCTCTTGGTCGGTAAATTAATCGACGGTCGGCATCGACGCCAACTCGCGGTCAGACTCGCTGCGAATGTACTCGCTCGGATCCTCTTTTGCCAACTGCTGTAAAGCCATGCGAACGCTGCTGTCGGCGCGGACCGGCTCCAAGGCATGCAGCGCTTCGCTGCGCACGCCAAGATTGCTGTCATTCAGCAACGCATCAAGCACGGCGTTGCGAACCCGAATGTCCTGCTTCACATAATCCTTGAGACCGTCGAGCGCCTTCAGCCGAACTCCGGGATTGCTGTCAAAGCGCAGCGCGTAGGTCAAGGCTTCACGAACGCGAGGATCGTCGGGCCCGCTGGTCAGCGCGTCGACCGCATCGATCCGCGCGCCGGCGTTGGTGGCGTTGCTGCGCGCAGTGAAGGTTAACAGGTCTTGAATCTTGGGATCGCTGATCGAGCCTTCCACGGAGTCAGGAACGATTCGTTGGTACTGGATCTTGACGTCGTTGGAGTTGGGCTTGTGCTCGATCGAAGTAATGCCGCCTATGGAGGATTCCTGAACTGTGGTTGGGCTGGTTGGATGCGGAACCTTACCGCCCAATGCGCTGTACATCGCTCCCAGGCCTGAGCCGAAACCGATGAGCAGGAGAACTGCGGCCAGCGCGGGCGAGAAACGAACCTGCCGCAACCAAGCCGTGGGATCGAAAACGAAGCGGTGATACCAGGCGCGATGCTGCTCCGTGGTCTCGAGCGCCTCCTGCAGCCGCATGCGCGCGGCCGCCAGGAAACTGGCGGAGGGCTCTTCGACGGGCAGGGCGTTCATCTGTGCCTGAAATTCCTGCTGCGCGCCGAGCTCGGCGGCGCAAACCTTGCAGCGCTGAATGTGCTGCTCCAACTCATGGCGCGCGTCATCAGCCAGCTCGTTGTACAGGTACAGGGAAACGTTTTGTTGTACCCAATCGCAATTCATAAACTACCTCGAAGCCGTCAGCTTTCAGCCGTCAGCTATCAGCTTGGCATTTGGCACTTGGCATTTGGCATTTGGCCAAGGCTCTCAACTCGGCGGTGTTAGCTAATTGCCAAGTGCTAAGTGCCGCTTCACTTTATATCCTTCAATGCCGCTCGCAGTTTCTGTGTGCCGCGGAAGAGTGTGTTCTTCGCGGTCTCTTCCGTCGTATTCAAAATCTCGCCGATGGTGCGCAGCTTCAATCCCTGGTAATGCTTCATCTCGAAGACCATGCGCTCACGCGGTGTGAGCTTGGTAAGTGCCTTCGCGATGCGCGCTCCCAGTTCGCGCCGCATCAGATCGCGCTCCGGACTCGCACCCGATCGCTGATCGGCCACCTGATCCATCAGGTCGTAAGTGCCACCCTCCGAATCCACCGCGATTCCAGAATCTTCCTTGCGCACCTGCCGTTTGCGCAGCAGATCAAGGCAGAGGTTGGTCACGATGCGGTAGATCCAGGTGTAGAACGAGCACTCGAAGCGGAAGTTATTGATGTTGCGGTAGGCCTTGAGGAACGCTTCCTGATAAATATCCTGGGCGTCCTGCTCAGAGCGCGTGAGGTGATACGCCAGGCGGAGCACAGCGCCGTCATACTGGCGAACCAGTTCCTCGAACGCGGCATGGTTGCCACGCTGCGCTTCCCGGATCAGCTCCGTGTCGTTCATGCGGCTCTGGGCCTGCCCCACTCGACTTCCTCGTACTGAGGGAATCGATGACGCCGTCTCCTGCCACGCTTCAGGAGGACGGAGCGCCGGGGTTCCTGAAACACGCGCTCGTGGCGCGGATTGAGGTGCAAGTCCCGGGCCAACCGTGAGGGGAACTGCTACCGCTTCGGCCGGCATGCTGGTTTCTACCTAGTTTGCAATTAGCAAGCCAATTCTCGTGCCTGCAATTACATAGACGCGTGCAGAGAGAAACCGTGAGCGAATTATAGACCGCCCTGCTGATAGTACGGCTAAAGTGGCAAGGCGGTTCAAAACGACGGGTAACGATCAGGGTACCAGCCATGCCAGCCGGCGTCGCAAATGCGGCAGATCGGAGTCTTGGCTTGACCTCTAATTGCTTAGCTAAGTAAAATTAGCTAACCATGAGCTACACGGTACATCAGGCTAAGACCAATCTTTCCAAGCTGATCAGGGAAGCTGAGAGCGGCAAGGAAGTCGTTATCACTCGCGGCAAGGAAGCGGTCGCTAAGATCGTACCGATAACAAGTGCGCCCAAAAAACGCGTGCCCGGTAGCATGAAGGGCCAGATCTGGTCCTCGCCTGATGCCTTCGACCCTCTCACGGACGAGGAGTTGAAGGAACTGGGATTTGAATGATGGGCCTTTGAGGCAAGGTGGCATCGAGCCGGAGTTAACAAATGAGTTATTCAGTTCACGAAGCAAAAACCAATCTCTCCAAACTGATCAAGGAAGCTGAGAGCGGCAAGGAAGTTGTTATCACCCGCGGCAAGGAAGCGGTCGCTAAGATCGTCCCCATTGACAAGCCTAGAAAGCGTGTGCCGGGCATGTTCAAGGGTCAAATGTGGGCAGCCCCGGACGCCTTCGATCCGCTCACGGATGAGGAACTACGCGACTGGGGACTGCTCTGACGATCCTAGTCGATACGCATGTGTTGCATTGGTGGTTGGACGATCCGGCCCGTCTGTCCGCTGCCGCGAGTCGCGTCGTCCAGGATCCGGCAACTTCCGTGGTCATTTCTTGCATTGTCCCGTGGGAGCTTGCGATTAAGGTTCGCGCAGGTAAGCTGAACGTCCAGTCGGTGCTCGATCGATGGCAAGAAATGCTGGAGGTCCAAGGCTTCTCCGAGCTACCGATTGAGTCCGCCCACGCGATCCGGGCCGGCCTGTTGCCCCTGCACCACCGTGATCCCTTCGATCGCATGCTGGCGGCGCAGGCGCAAGTAACGGGCTGGCCCATCATCAGCGCCGACCGCGTCTTCGACTATTACGGCGTGCGCCGCATCTGGTAATTCCCAGACCTCGGGATTACGCTTCCGCGCTGGCTTCTTCCGTTTTTGGAGCGGCGACTTCGCTTCCAGCTTCCTTCTGGATGGTCACCTTCACCAGCACGACCACGTCCTTGTGCAGCTTGATGGGGACATTGAAGTCGCCAATGGCCTTCAGCGGCTCGTCGAGCTGGATCTTGCGACGGTCGATGCTGAAGCCTTTGTGCTCCAGTTCACGCGCGATGTCGGCGGAGGTAACCGAGCCGAAGAGCTGATCGTGCTCACCCGACTTGCGCGTAAAGCCCAGTTCGACGCCAGCCAGTTGCTTGCCGAGACTTTCGGCATCGCCCTTCTCGCGCGCCTGACGGCGCACCGCGGCAGCCTTCATCTGCTCGATGACGGCGCGATTCGCCGGCGTAGCTTCGATCGCTAGCTTCTTGGGCAGGAGGAAATTACGGCCATACCCTTCGGCCACCTTGATCACATCACCGCGGGAGCCAAGCTTGGCTACATCTTCTTTGAGAATGACTTCCATGAGAACTCCGTCGGACTCGGGCTCAAGCCCTCGTCAATTGTGTCGTCCCTGCGGGACTCAATCTTTGAAAATCCGCTGACCCAGCGTTGAAACGCTGGGCTAAGCTCTGCCATGTCGCTTCGCGACACTCGAGTATTACCAGTTCAAGGCTGCCGCCCACACTTGTCGAATGCGCTATTCCCGATCCCCTAGTTGTGACCGTTAATCGCAGCGACGGAAGTGCAACTTACTGTTTCGCTGACAACCGACAACCGGCAACTGACAACTGACAACCGCCTTACCTTCCGCCGAAAGGCAACAACGCGATGTTGCGCGCCTGCTTGATGGCATCGGTCAGGCGGCGCTGATGCGGCGTGCACACGCCAGTCAAACGCCGAGGCACGATCTTGCCGCTCTCCGCCACAAATTGCGAGAGCAGGCGCACGTCCTTGTAGTTGATGCCGTCGATCTTTTCGACACAGAACTTGCAAACCTTCTTGCGACGGAAAAACTTCCGGCCGCCTTCTCGAGGTCCACCGGGACCGCCCGGCCGTCCGCCCGGACGTGGGCCGCGCGGGCCACCTTCACGCGGGCCACCGCCTTCGCGAGGTCCACTGGGGCCGCCGCCTTCACGAGGTCCACTGGGGCCACCCTCACGCGCGCCACCATCGGGGCGCGCCGCCGGAGCGTCAGCTGTTGTGGCGCCTGCCGGAGCCGCTGTCTTCACTGCTTCGTCTGCCATGATTCTCCTTCAAAGGCCCATACGAGCCGATCAACGAAATTCGTATTACGGTGAGCTTCCGCTAAGCAACTACGCGCTGACCGGTGTTGACTCCGCACCCTCCGCGGGCGCCGCTTCGGGAGCCGGCTCCGCGACGGCAGCTGCGCTCTCAGCGGCAGCAGCTTCAGCCGCAGCGCGGGTTCCCTTGCCGCGGACCTTGGTGTCGCGAATCGCCTTGACCTTTGCCAGGCGCTTCTGCTCTTCGTCGATGCGCACGGTCATGAACTTGATCACCGGCTCGGCTACGCGCAGGCGGCGCTCCACTTCCTTCACCATGCCGCCTTCGCCGTCCAGCACCATTAGCACATAGATGCCGTCCTGAAACCTGCGCACCATGTACGCCAGCCGGCGCTTGCCCATGCGCTCCACACTCTTTATCGTGCCGCCCGCATTGCCCACCTGGGTCTCCAGGTTGGCGATCAGTTTGTCCTGCTCTTCTTCGGGCATGTCGGGCCGGACGATGAACATCAATTCGTAAGTACGTTGCATTCGTTTTCTCCTGGCTATCAGCCGTCAGCTCTCAGCCTTCAGCTAATGCCGATTCTGATGGGGTTGCTTTATCGAGATCGCTAACCCCGATCGCTAACCCCTAATCCCTATCCTCTAGTCCCTGCTCTTCCGGCTTGCGATTGAAGCGATTCATCGCCGCCTGCACACTCTCAGCCAGAATCACCTTCACCGCCTCTGCCGCCTGATCGAGCACCTGATCCACAACCACAAGCTGTGACTTCTTAAACTGCGACAGCACATACCGCGCGCCGTCGCCAACCGGATGATCAGGCGCAACTCCCATCCGGACCCGCGTGATGTCCTGCGTACCCAGTGCGGCGATCACCGACTCGACGCCGTTGTGACCCGCCGAGCGGCCTCGCGGCCGCACGCGCATCGTGCCGAACGGCAGATCCAGTTCGTCATAGAGCAGCACCAGGTCCGCTTCCGGCTTTGCCTCGTACTCGCGAACCAACTCCACGACCGAAGTACCGCTCAGGTTCATATAGGTCTCCGGCTTAGCCAGCACGACTTCGTGTCCGGCTAGCCGTGTCCGCGCCGTCTGCGCGCGGCAGTGGCGATTGTTAACGCGCACGCCACACTGTTCGGCAATGCGATCCACCGCCAGGAAACCCATGTTGTGCGGTGTGAACTGATACTCGATGCCCGGATTGCCAAGCCCGACGATCAGCTTCACCGCGCTTACTTCTTCTTTTCGGCCTTCTCGGCCTTCTTCTCGCCCTTGTCGCCACCGCCCTCGGCAGCTTCGCCCTCGGCTTCCTGCTTGCCTTTCTTGATGACCTCGGGTTCGGCAGGAGCCGCCGCGCCTTCCACCGCAGCCTCGACCGGAGCCGCTTCCACGACTTCCTTCACCGCGACCACGTGCGCCACACTCTGGTTCTCGTCGGTGAGGAACTTGATCTTGTCGCTATGCGGCAGATCGGCGACCCGAATCATCTCCCCGAACATCAACTGGCTGACATCGCCATCGATGTGGCCGGGAATGTCGGCCGGCAGGCACTCGATCTCGACTTCGCGCAGGATCTGTTCGAGGATGCCGCCCTGCACCTTCACGCCGGGCGCCTCGCCTTTGAGGACGACGGGCACGCTGACTTGCAGCACCTTGTCCATGGCGATGCGCTTCAGGTCGACGTGCAACAGTGCGCCCTTGATCGGCTCGTACTGCCAATCGACGATCATCACCTTCGCGGTTTGGCCGTCCAGGGTGAGATCGAAGATGGAGTTGTGTCCCGACTCCGAGCGCAGGATGCGATTCATCTGCTTGGGATCGACGGTGACGGCCTGTGAGTTCTGGCCGGCGCCGTAGACGACGGCGGGAATCATGCCCGTCTGGCGCAGGCGGCGAGCATCGTTTTTGCCGCCGCCCTGGCGCGGTTTGGCTTCTACATTCTTTTCTGCGGTTGCCATAATCTCGTTTCCTTTTACAAGAACAGTTTGCTGACCGAAGTCTCTTCGTGAATCGATTGAATGGCGCGTCCAATGAGCCCGGCGATCGACAACACTCTGACCTTCGGTTCGTTACGCCCGGCTTCTGTCAGCGGGATGGTGTTGGTCACCACCACTTCGATCAATCCCGATTGCGAAATTCGTTCAATCGCCGGCCCGGAAAGCACGGCATGGGTTGCGCACGCGTACACCTGTTGCGCGCCCGCCTCCAGCAGCGCCTGGCAAGTTTTCACCAGCGTGCCGGCAGTATCGATAATGTCGTCGAGGATGAGACAAGTGCGGCCCTTTACATCGCCGATCACGTGCATTACCTCGGTCACATCCATTTCCACGCGGCGCTTATCGACAATAGCCAGCGCCGAATCCATCTTTTTAGCGAAGAAGCGCGCTCGCTCCACACCACCAGCGTCCGGCGATACGACGGTTAGGTCCGGAAACTGCTTCTTACGGAAGTAATCCACCAGCACCGGCGACGCAAACAAGTGATCCACCGGGATGTTGAAGAACCCCTGAATCTGCGGCGCGTGCAGATCGACCACCAGGGCACGATCGGCACCGGCAGTCGTGAGCAAATCGGCGACCAGCTTCGACGAAATCGGCACCCGCGGCTTGTCCTTGCGGTCCTGGCGCGCATAGCCAAAGTACGGAATCACGACGGTGATGCGGCGCGCCGAGGCGCGCTTGAGGGCGTCGATCAGCAAAAGCAACTGCATCAGGTGCACATCGACTGGATCGCAGGTCGGCTGCACCATGAAGACATCGGCACCGCGCACGTTCTCCTCGATCTGCACATAGGTCTCGCCGTCGGAGAACTTGCTGATACAGGCCTGACCGAGCGGCAAACCGAGAAACTCGCAAATATCCTTGGCCAGCGCATCGTTCGCCGTGCCGGAAAAGATCTTCCACTTGTCGTCCTGGCGCGCGGGTTTGGGCTTGCGCTCGGAGAGCGGTCGCTGCTGCGCCACCGGAGGAGTCGTCGCCTTGCCCGCCTGCTGAGCTCCATCGCCATCGCCCGGCGCCGTGGCCGGAGGAATTACGCTCGGTTTTGTCGCTGTGTCCATGGTGTCAATACCCCGCGTGACCTGGTTTGGTTCCATGCTGGGTTCGGGAGAAGCGGTCAGCTATCGGCTGTCAGCTCTCAGCTACTGCAATTGCAAACCGTCGTTCAATACTATGTGCCATGGTGAGCGAGGACTTTAGTCCGAGTCGAAGGACCCCTATTCGCTCTATCGTTTCCGAAGGACTCGGTCCTTCTATTCCGCTGGCCGTCGTCACTGACTACTGGCAACTGGCCACTGAATTCTTGGCTGGGCGGCTAGGATTCGAACCTAGACAAAGTGCTCCAAAGGCACTTGACCTACCATTAGTCGACCGCCCAGTGTTTATGAGCCGTCAGCTCTCAGCCGTCAGCCTTCAGCTCACTTCGACCCGATAATTCGGCGTTCGCCAGACCCCTAATCGAGAGGACGGTTGTAGCCACTGACCCCTAGCTACTAGCCACTGCCGTCCAGTAGTCCTGCCGCGCCAACGACCTCGTCGCAACCGCCGCGTGTCCTGCAGCTCTCATGCGCTCGGCAGCAGAACTCGCATCATCCGGGGTCGCGAAAACTCCATACAACGTGGAGCCCGAACCGGACAAGGACGCATACTCCGCGCCTGCGCGCTGCAAAAGCTCTTTAACCTCACGCAACTCGGGATGCTCTGGAAAGACGACGCGTTCGAAGTCGTTCTCGATCCCGGTTCGGACGAGGTCGAGAAGCAGTGTCTCGGCCCGATCCCCGCCAACTGCGGGAACACCGGATGCAGGTTCAGCCTTCTCGCCGCCACATTTAACGCCGGCGTTTGAGACGGCTTCCACCCACGGGAAACCTTCGCTCAGCAAGTCAAGCACACATTTACTGGGCTGGTTTATTGTACCTGTGCCTTCGAAGGGGGTCAATTCAGGCTGCTGCGCGATCACCTCGTCCCACTGTGCAAATGCGCGCGGGGTTGAGACGCCAACCGGCGGCATGACAATTACCATGTCGAGAGTCGGCAAATCCGGCAGTGCGTAAACCTCTTCGCCTCGCCCGAGCCCGAGAACTGTTCCACCGATCAAAAACAAAGGCAAGTCGCTGCCAACCTCGGCCGCGATGCGCAGCTTGTCTGCCTGCGACAACTCGATATTCAAGGCGCGTTCCATTGCGAGCATGGTCACCACCGCGTTCGATGACGCCGCGCCTAGCCCACCCTGAACGGGTAGGTGCTTCTCGATTTCGATGATGATCTTGCGTTGAAGAGGCGCACCTTCAGGTGCGCCGTGCCGACCTGGATCTGCATCCGGCTTCGGCCGCTGAGGAAACGCTCCCATCACCGACTCAGCGATTTTCCAGCAAGTGTTGGACCCGTCCCGCGGCACGCGCGGATCGTCGCAGCGGATCTCGACGCCCGAGCCAGCTTGCACCTCCACGCCGATCCTGTCGTGCAGAGCGAGCGTCTGGTAGATGGTGCGAAGCTCGTGGAATCCATCCGGACGTCGTGGGCCAATCTTCAGCCCGAGATTGATCTTTGCGAAGGAGGGCAGTGTCAGCATATCGCTTAAGTATATATTAATGGTATATACTTACTTCGGTAGGTTACCCATGATCAAGACTGCCAAGCTCTTCCGCAACGGTAACAGCCAGGCCGTGCGCTTGCCGCAGGAATTTCGCTTCCAGGGCGATGAGGTGCGCATTCGCAAAGAAGGCGATGCGGTCGTCCTGGAGCCCATTATTACGGACACAGAAGAGTGGTTCGCAGCCATGGACAGGTACGCCGGTTCTGATGCCTTTGAGGGTAATTGGCGCGACCAGCGCAAGGCGCGGCTCGAGAGCGTCTTCGAGGAGGTAAATGAACTACCTGCTGGACACAAACGCCTGCGTCGCAATCTTACGCAACAAGCCGCCCAGCGTAAGAAAGCACGCTGACGCGGCGAAGGCGGGCGGCTCGCGGCTCGCCATTTCATCGATCGCTCTCCACGAACTCTGGTACGGCACCTACAAGAGCACACGAGTCGATGAAGGTGTATGGCAGTTGCGCATGTTTCTCGCAGGTGGGGTCGAAGTACTCAACTTTGACGAGACTGACGCTCGTATCTCCGGAAGAATCCGCGCCGAACTCGCAACTGCGGGCAAGGTAATTGGGGAATACGACACTCTCATCGGAGGCCAGTGTCTCCGCTACGGATGGACGTTGGTGACGAATAATGTCTCCGAGTTTGGCCGCATACCTGGACTGGAGTGGGTAGACTGGACGAGATAGCTTCCAAGCTACGACTTTCTTGCCGCTACCACCCGCGGAATTCCTTGCAGATCCGGGACGACGCGAATGTCCACCCACATTGTGGGAGTCAGTACATTTAGCACGGCGTCGCGCATCGAGTAGCCAATTTCCATTGCAAGCCAGCCACCAGGCTTTAGCACCTGGTGCGCCTGCTCGACGAGCCGGCCAATCACGTCCAACCCCTGCTCCCCAGCAAAGACCGCGATTCGCGGCTCGAAGTCGCGCACCGATTTCTGGACTTTGTCGGCTTCGTCGAAACCAACATAGGGAGGGTTGCTGACGACGAAATCAAAGGCGTTGGTACTAATGAGCGCTTCAAGAACGTCGCTTGGCAGGAAGTGCACGCGCGCATCCAGTTGCAGTCGAACCGCGTTGGCGCGGGCAATCTCCAGAGCCTCAGCTGAGACATCGACCGCATAAGTCTCAGCGCCCTTCAACTCGTGAGCGAGCGCCAGCGCGATGCAACCGGAACCCGTTCCAACGTCCACGATCTTTGGGTGGACAACGTCACGCGCCAACTCCAGCACCGTCTCGACGAGATGCTCGGTCTCGGGACGCGGGATCAACACCGCCGGCGAGACGATGAAGTCCAGACCCCAGAATTCCTGATGTCCGGTGATGTACTGCGACGGCATTCCGGTTGCGCGCTGAGCCAGAACCTCGTCATAACGCGATTCTTCTTCGGCTGTCAGTTCGCGCTCGGGATGAGCATAGAGATGGGCGCGATTGACACCGAGGACGAACATCAGCAGCACCTCAGCGTTCATGCGCGGCGAGCCCACGTCGGCAGTTTCCAGACGATCAACCGCCGAGCTGAGGGCTTGCTTCAGTTGCATGGGAAGAAAAGTTAACCACAGAGACACAGAGGAACAGAGAAAAAAATCAAGACTCTTTCAGGTCACGTACGGACTCATGAGCATTGCGGAAACGAGAGTGACGTTTGATTAACTCTGAATGAACCTTCGACTTCCTCTGGTTCTCTGTGCCTCTGTGGTTAATACAGAGCTTCACGCCACCGCTACCGACTGCTCCTTCAGCTTCTCGGACTGGAAGTGCGTGATCAGGGCATCGATCATGGGCTGGATGCGGCCGTCCATGAATTCCGGCAATTGATGCGCAGTGAAGCCGATGCGATGATCGGTAACACGGTTCTGCGGGAAGTTATAGGTGCGAATCTTCTCGCTGCGATCGCCCGACCCCACCATCGCCTTGCGCTCCTTGGCCAGCGCTTCCGCCTGCTTCTGCTGCTCCATCTCGTAGAGGCGAGCGCGCAGCACGCGCATCCCCTTCTCGCGATTCTTGATCTGCGACTTCTCGTCCTGGCAGCTGACCACCGTATTGGTTGGCAGGTGCGTGATGCGCACGGCGGAATACGTCGTATTGACCGACTGGCCGCCGGGACCCGACGAGCAGAAGGTATCGATGCGAATATCTTTCGCCTCGATCTTGATGTCGACATCCTCGGCTTCAGGCAGCACCGCGACGGTTACGGCTGAGGTATGCACGCGGCCCTGCGTCTCAGTCTCGGGCACGCGCTGCACGCGATGCACACCGCTCTCATATTTCAGGCGCGAATAGACACCCTGGCCCTCGATGATGGCGATGACTTCCTTTAGCCCGCCGACGCCCGATTCCGACGTCGAGAGCACTTCCACCCTCCAGCGCTGCGACTCGGCGTAGCGGTTGTACATGCGGAAGATCTCCGCCGCGAAGAGTGTTGCCTCGTCGCCGCCGGTGCCAGCACGGATTTCAAGAATCACGTTCTTCTCGTCGTTGGGATCTTTGGGCAGCAGCAGGACCTTCAGCTCCTCCTCAACCTGCGCCAGACGCTCCTCGAGCTTGCCCATCTCTTCGTTGGCGTAGGCCAGCATCTCGGGATCGGTTTCGTCAGCGGCGAGCGCTTTGCTCTCCTCGATGCCGCGGGTGAGGTCCTTGTACTCGCGATACTTCTCGACGACCGGTTGCAGTTCGCTGTGCGCCTTTGCGGTTTTCTGATAGCGCTGCGAGTCGGAGACGATCTCCGGCGACGCGAGCGCCTGGTTCAGCTCTTCGTACTTGGTTTCGATTTGCTCTAAGCGTTCAAACATAAGTTCCAACTTTATTGTACGGAATGCGGCTCGGCTCTGGGCCGGTATTTAAGCAGAACCAGGCGTGAGTCCAGGACCTTCGTCTGGATAAGTTCAAAGCGCGTGTGCGTGTAGCCCGCGAAAATGGGCTCGCGGCCGGCGCTGCCGAGCACCAGCGGGAATACCATGAGGCGAAGGCGATCGACCAGCCCCTGGTGCATCAGGCTCTTCACCAGACTGATGCTGCCGATGGTTCGCAGCGGGTCGCCGTGCTCTTGTTTCAGGGCCTTGATCTCGTCTGCGAGAGTGCCGCTCAGCACGCGTGTGTTTTTCCAAACCAGCGGCTCCTGCAGCTTGCTGGAGAAAACCAGCTTAGGCAGCTCTCTCATTCTGGCGCTCAGCTCGTCATTGGCGGACGCCGAGAAGCCGGCCATCGCCTCATAGGTCACGCGACCCATCAGCAACACCTGAGGCTCGGCAAGATTCTCGCGCACCCAGCCACCCAGATCCCGTCCGAAATAGCCGAAATACGCTGGCTGATTGACACCCGAGGCGAAGCCGTCCAGGGAGATGAAAAGGTCTGATATAAGTTCTCTCATGTGACTATCCTGACGCGTCGAGGAAAGCGAATCCCTCGTCGGGCTGAAGCCCTCCTCGTGATGACAATCTTCTTATGCGATCAGGTTTCGGTGAAGGTGCGTATTTTCGCGGCGGGCGCCGCTAGGCAATCACCAGTTCGCCGCCACGGTGCTTTTCCAGCTCCATGGCTTCGTTGAGAGCGACAATGGCGGTTTCGACCTGCGTGTCGTCGGGAGGCTGAGTCGTGATGCGCTGCAGCCATAGGCCGGGCTTGGTCATCAGGGCAAACAGGGATGAGCCGTGTTTGGCGGCGAAGCGAATCAGCTCATAGGAAACCGCCGCAATCACCGGCAGCAGCGCGATGCGCGAGGCGAAGCGAGCCCAGAAGGTCGTCGCCGGGATCAGCATGTAAAACAACATGGCAATCAGCATCACCGTCATCAGGAAGCTGGTGCCGCAACGTGGATGGAAGGTCACATACTTCTGCGCGTTCTGCACCGTCAGCGGATCGTTGTTCTCGAAGGCGAAGACCGTCTTGTGCTCGGCGCCGTGATATTGATAGACGCGGCGAATGTCGGCCCACAACGAAATGCCCCAGATGAACAGCAGGAAGAGCGAGATGCGGATGATGCCGTCGACTACGTTGAACAGGATTTGATTGCCGAAGACGGGATAGTGGTTCTTCAGCTTGGTGGCCGCTAGCAGCGGTACAAACTTGTACATGAAGATGAAGAAGCCGAACGACAGAATCAGATTGGCGGCGATCACCCAGCCGCTGATCTCAGTCTTCTTCTCTTCTTCGGGCTGCAGCTCGTCGAGCGCAATGTTGGCCGAGTAGCGCAGCGCGCGAAAGCCCAGCGTCATCGCCTGGCCCAGCGTCATGATGCCGCGCACGAACGGCCATGCCATCCATTTGTGTTTGTCGGAGAGCTTCTCCAGCGGTTCGGAGTGGGTCGCCAGCGTGCCGTCGGGGCGGCGAATGCAGATGCCCCAGGCGTGCGGCGAGCGCATCATGACGCCTTCGAGCACGGCCTGACCGCCGACCAGGGTAGACTCCTCGCCGCTTTCGAGAGCGGGGAGTAGTTGGACGGCCGCTAAGAACCGCAGATGTTGAAGCAATCGACGCATAAAGATTGGATGTACCTCGAGTAGATACGACGCACAACTGCGTTAGTTTAGGGTAAGGGTGAGAGGCTGGGTTGTCAATTGGACTTGCGTAGGTCCTTCACAATCTCCCTGGCTGCGTTCGCGCCCGATGCGCCCGTCAAACCATTTCCAGGATGTGTGCCCGAGCCGCAAAGATACAGGCCTTTGATGGGTGTGCGATACTGCGCCCAGTCCAACAAGGGACGCATGGTGAATAACTGGTCAAGCGCCAGCTCGCCGTGAAAGATGTGTCCGCCAGTCAGGCCGTAGTTTTCCTGCAAGTCTTTAGGCGTGATGACGTCGCAGGCTTCGATCAGGGACGGTAGATTGGGAGCGTACTCCGCCAGCGTGTCGATCACGGTGTGGCCTAAAGCGTCGCGCTGCGAATCCCAATCGGCCTTGCGAAGTTTGTAAGGCGCGTATTGCATGTAGATCGACATTACATGCTTGCCGGCGGGCGCGAGCGAGTTGTCCCACAATGTGGGAATCGTGGCTTCGATGTAAGGATGCTGGGAAAACTCGCCGTACTTTGACGCGTCAAAGGCGCGCTCCAGATAGTCGATTTCAGGCGAAATCTGAATTCTGCCGGACAAACGAGCCGTTCCGTCGCCCTCGACCCCGGTGAATTTCGGCAAGCCGCCGAGCGCAAGATTGACCTTGGCGACGGTGCCATTCATGCGGTAATGCTGAAGCCGCTGGAGGAAGCTGGGCTGCAGATGCTGCGGCTCGATGAGTCCAAGCAAAGTGCGCTTCGGATCAGCGTTGGAGATCACGGTCTGCGCTGCGATCTCGTCACCGTTTGCCAGAACGACGCCCTTCGCAACGCCGTCGTTGACGTTGATCGCGACTACCTCGCAGGAGGTGCGAATCTCGGCACCAGCAGCTTGCGCCGCAGCGGCTATCGCTGCGGTCAATGCCCCCGCACCTCCCGCAATGTAGGACGCCGGGCCAGCCAGGTTGCTGTCGGAGGCAGCGCGCAACAACAGCGTGGCGCTGGAGCCGGCTGACCAGGGACCGAGAAAAGTGCCGAAGATTCCTTGCGGTGCAATGGTTGCGCGCAATAACTCTGTCTCGAACCATTCGGCTACCAGGTCGGCGACTGCCATCGGCACCCAGCGCAGTACGCGATAGAGATCTTTCTCGCCCAGGCCGCGAAGTTTGTGCCCAGTCTTCAGCAACTCCCAAAGATTGCTGGCTCCCGGATCGTCAATATCGGGAGGTGAGATGTTCAACAGCAGCGCAGCCACTTCGCCGATACGGGCTAACGACTTCTGAAATTCGGCGTAGCTCGTAGCATCCTTCTGCGAGAATTTGGCAATCTCCTGCTGCGACCTCGCGGTGTCGCCGTAAAGAACGAGGTTGCCGGCGTGGGAGAGCGACAGAACGCGAACCGTCGGCGCATAGGTCTTGAGGCCGTGCTTGGCCAACTCCATGTCTCCCACAATGTCAGACCTGAGCGGTCCTGCAGCATGAGCCAGGCGCGAACAGCGAAAGCCGGGATGGAACTCTTCCGTGATGGCGCAGCCTCCGACGCTGGAACACCGCTCCAGTACCAGCGGTTCGAAACCGGCTTTGGCGAGATAGAACGCCGTGACCAGCCCGTTGTGTCCCGCGCCGAGAATGATGATGTCGTGCGATTCTGGCATGCGATTACAGACTTAAGGCGAAACTGGTGCTTTGTAACAGGGCACGACTTCAGTCGTGCCGAATTGATCCGCATTCCGTCGGGCTTTAGCCCCTGACAGACCCGCAAGGGCTGAAGCCCAGTTAATAAATAAGTCGCGTGCGGCACGACTAAAGTCGTGCCCTGATACGAGGCCAAGAATCTGATCGTCAGCCACTGCCCTTCGCGTGCTTCAAAATTTCCAGCGCGGCCAGGCGTCCGGGAGCGCCCATGATACCGCCGCCAGGATGTGTGGCCGAGCCACACATCCACAGATTCTTGATCGGCGTTTTGTACTGCGCCCATCCCGGCACGGGACGCAGAAAGAACAACTGCTCCAGGGAGAGCTCACCCTGAAAGATGTTGCCTTCGGTCAATCCCCATTCGCGCTCCAGATCCAGCGGCGTGACGACTTGTCGGCCGATGATGATGCTCTTGAGATTCGGCGCGTACTCGGCGACGGTATCGATCACGTTATTGCCGAAAGCTTCCCGCTTCTCGTCCCACGTGCCTTCTTTCAGTTTGTATGGCGCATACTGCACGAAACACGACATCACATGCTTGCCCGGCGGCGCCAGCGACGGATCGGTTAATGTCGGAATGACCATGTCGATGTACGGGCGGCGCGAGTAGTTGCCGTACTTGGCGTCGTCGTAGGCGTGCTCCATGTAGTCGACGCTGGGAGAAATTGAAATGGCTCCGCGAAGATGATGTCCTCCTCCGGGCAGGCAAGTGAAGTTCGGCAGCGCATCCAGCGCGAGATTGACCTTGCCGGACGACCCGCGGAACTTGTAGCGCTTCACCTCGTCGCGGAATTCTTCGTCGAGATGCTTGGGCTCCAGCATCTTCAGGAAGGTGAGATTGGGATCGACGCTGGACGAAATGACTGCCGCGAAATATTCATCGCCGTCCGTCGTCGCAACGCCGACCGCTTTGCCGTCCTTCACCAGAATCTGCGCTACGCCCGTCTTGGTCTTGATCTCGACGCCCGCTTCGCGCGCCGCATCGGCGATGGCGTTGGAGATGGCACCGGTCCCGCCGCGGGCAAAGCCCCAGGCGCGGAAGGCGCCGTCAATCTCTCCCATGTAGTGATGAAGCAGAACGTAAGCCGTTCCCGGCGAGCGCACGCCGAGAAACGTTCCGATGATTCCCGACGCTGACATGGTGGCCTTGAGCACGTCGGTCTCGAACCATTGGTCGAGGAAATCGATGGCGCTCATGGTCATCAACTGCACCTGGTTGTAGCGATCCTCGCCGTTCAGGCCATGAAAGCGGCGGCCGAGGAAAATCATTTTGAACAGGTCTTTAGGATTGAGGGTCGTGGGATCGGGCGGGACCATGGAGAGGATCGGCTTCACGAAGCGGCACATCTGCAGCATCGCTTTGCCGAATTCTTCGTAGGCTTCGGCGTCAAAGCGCGAGTGACGGCGCAACTCGCGCATGGTCTTGCCATGATCGTTCACGCGCCACAAGTAATCGCCGTTGGGCATCGGCGTGAAGGTGCCGTCGAGCGGGAGGATTTCCAGGCCGTGACGCGGCAGGTCGAGATCGCGAATGATCTCGGGCCGCAGCAGTGAGACAACGTAAGAACAGACTGAGAATTTGAAGCCGGGAATGATCTCTTCCGTGCAAGCTGCGCCGCCGAGGACATGACGACGCTCCAGCACCAGAACCTTTTTGCCGGCGCGCGCGAGATAGGCCGCATTGACCAGACCGTTGTGGCCGCCGCCGATGACGATGGCGTCATAACGATTTGTATGGTTGCCGGCCATGAGCGGAAGTCAACATTGTAAAGGGCAAACCGCTCGCTCAAAAACGAATTCACCACGGAGGCACAGAGACACAGAGTTTTATTGGATTTCAATTTCCCGTGACTTCCGTGCCGCCATGGTGACTTTGTGTTTCGGCGCGAGTGCAACGGATCGTTAGGTTCGCAATTCTGCCGCATTTATAATTCGCTGATTAACGCGAGGAACCCGTGCCCGTCGGAACTGCTGTTCACGAAAGAACCTTCGCTCTGTGCCAGAGCCTGAATTACCGCGAGTGGTCGGGCTTTTACGCGGTCAGCGTTTACGAGACGCATCATGAGCACGAGTACAACGCCATCCGCAATGCGGCGGCGCTGATCGACGTCACGCCGCTTTACAAGTACATGATCACCGGCCGCGATGCCACGCGCTTTGTCAATCGCGTGATTGCGCGCGACATCAACAAAGTCGCTGTTGATCAGGTGATCTACTGCTGCTGGTGTGACGAAGAGGGCAAGATCATCGACGACGGCACGATTACGCGATTGGAAGAGAATCGCTATCGCTGGACGGCGGCTGATCCCAACCTGCGCTGGTTCCGGCAGAACGCTATCGGACTCGACGTGCAGATTGAAGACATCACCGAGCAGATCGCGGCACTGGCGCTACAAGGTCCGACGTCGGGAAAACTGCTGAAGAGCCTCGCCGAAGCCGACATTGCAAATCTCAAATATTTTCGCAAGACCAGCGGGAAGATCGGCGGCGTGGCCGTCGACATTTCGCGCACCGGCTACACCGGCGACCTGGGATATGAAATCTGGATGCGATGGCAGGATGCAGTGAAGGTTTGGGATGCGCTGATGGAGACGGGGCGGCGCTTCGATATTCATCCCACGGGCATGCTGGCGCTCGATGTCGCGCGCATCGAGGCGGGACTGATCCTCGCCGACGTGGATTACATCAGCAGCAAGAAGGCGCTGATTGCATCACAGAAATACAGCCCTGCCGAGGTTGGCCTGGGAAAGCTGGTGCATTACGACAAGCCTAACTTCATTGGCCGTGAAGCGTTGTTGAAGGAGAAGCAGAGCGGACCGAAGCGGCAGCTGGTGGGACTTGAGATTGACTGGAACGAGTTCGAGGCACTGTTCGATCGCATGGGACTGGCGCCACAAACCCCGGCCACAGCTTCGCGGGTTCACGTGCCGGTTTACAAGGGACGCGAGCAGACCGGCAAAGCAACTTCGACGACATGGTCGCCGTTGCTCAAGCGGCTGATTGCCCTGGCCAGCATCGAATCCCAGCATGCGCAGCCGGGAACAAGAGTGCAGGTGGAGATGACGGTGGAGGCGGTTCGACACAAAGTCGCGGCAACCGTGCAGCAGCTTCCCTTCTTCAGTCCGCCGCGAAAGACGAAGACTCCGGTTTAAGGCAGATCCACGCAAGAAATGAGCAAAACAAAAACCGCCCGATGTGGCGGCTGCGGCGGATAATTTTGGAACGGAGCGCTATCCGTTGCCGGTCGGAATCTTCACTGTCGACTCTTCCTGCGGCGGATAAAGCAACTTCTCGACGGTGCGGTCCATGGTATCCAGCAAGCTGTCACCACTAGCCGGCACCCGCGCATCCTGCAGGGCAGAATTCCACGACTGGGAACGCGCGACCGTCGCTTCGGCAACTTTGCTGGGCGAAGGCGAGGCGGCCCACGTATAGGCAAACCAGATCATCACCGTCAACAAGTACGCCCCACTGTTGATCACGCTTAACGTGCTCCGGCTCACGATCCCGTGATGACTGGCACCCGTCATCACCAGCATGTTGACGGCGGCAAAGAAGCCAAACCCCAGCGCGATGCCAAACAGGAAGCTGCGATGTGGAATGCCGAGGTATTCGCTGAATAGCAGCATGAAGAAGACCAGACCGCACTGCATCAATCGCAACGCGCGATCAGCCAACAGGAAAGCATCCTGCAGAGCACCGTTCTCCGGTTTGTGAGCCGCATTAATGGCCCACATCACACCGACCAGAAATACCACTAAGGCTGACCAGCGAAACAGGATGACGCCCAAATCCCGCAACGCCTCGTAGGGGCGAAACGCATCCTTGAAGATTTCCTGCAAGACAGCAAAGGAAAGCAGAATGCTTAGACCCAAATTCACGTAGTAACCGTAGTAATAGGCTTTGTAAGAATAAACATTGGCTAACGCCAACAGTGGAACCGAGATCACTTGCAGGACGGTGTAGTTGAAGAAGAACGGATAATCGCGGTGGAGTCCTCGCCTGAACATGCATACCAACACCGTCGCCTGGAGCGTAGGCGCTGCAAACCAAAAGACGTAGTCTATGAGATGAAGATGCATGGACTCCAACCGGAATAATATTCGGGGAGTCGACGCAATACAAGTACCCTTGTGTGTAAATTGTGGTAACCCGGCACAGGTTACTTCCTAAACCTGTACCCTCCCGGAACAGGTCATCCCGGAATTCCGAACTTCACATCCTCAAGACAACTTCCGCTCAACCGCGGCAGCCGTAGCGTCGAGTGCGCCGACTATCGGCCGCAATGCGCCACAGTTCTGATTGGGCGGGCACAACGGCAACGGCGAACCTTCTCCGGCTATCTGCCGCAGCCTGTCGCCACAGTTCTGGTTGGGCGGGCACAACGGCAGCGGCGAACCTTCGCCGGCTATCTGTCGCAGCCTGTCGCCACAGTTCTGGTTGGGCGGACACAACGGCAGCGGCGAACCTTCTCCGGCTATCTGCCGCAGAGTATCGTGGCAGTTTTGATTGGGCGGGCACAGCGGCAGCGGCGAGCCTTCTCCGGCTATCTGTCGCAGAGTGTCGCCACAGTTCTGGTTGGGCGGGCACAACGGCAGCGGCGAGCCTTCGCCGGCTATCTGTCGCAGAGTATCGTGGCAGTTCTGATTGGGCGGGCATAACGGCAGCGGCGAACCTTCTCCGGCCACCTGCCGCAGAGTGTCGCCACAGTTCTGGTTGGGCGGGCACAACGGCAGCGGCGAGCCTTCGCCGGCCACCTGCCGCAGAGTGTCGCCACAGTTCTGGTTGGGCGGGCACAACGGCAGCGGCGAACCTTCTCCGGCCACCTGCCGCAGAGTGTCGCCACAGTTCTGGTTGGGCGGGCATAACGGCAGCGGTGAGCCCTCGCCGGGTGACATCACGGCCTGAGTGGAGTCACAAATAGCCTCATTGCACAAAGAAGTTGGGAGCGACGCTTGACTCAGGTTCGCCGGTGCGACGGGAGCTGTAAGCGGGTTTACGGCAGCGCTAGCTACACCCGCGAACATCAGCGCAGCCACAGTGAAAACGAGAGCGTTTTTCATGGGAGTCTCCTTTGGTCGTGCACGACCGCAATGAATGTTTTAGAAGCGACTTCCTGACGAGGTGACGTCATTGTCTGGAACAGACAGCACAATGGGGACGGGCGATGATCCTTCCCCAATTACAGGCACGGGACCGAGCGAACGCAGCGAGGCAGCACCGCTAATCGAGCTAAGAGCTCCGGCCAGGATCACAGCGGCAAGGGTGGCGAGCATGCATTTCTTGAGGTATTTCACGTTAAGCCTCCAAAGACGATTGTCGAGCACAAGCCGGTCTGCGGCCGGGCGCTCGATGCGTTCGAACCTATCGGCCCTCCCAACCAAACTGTTGTTTGGGCGGGGCACTTATTTGCTATTGTATGTCGGCTGATCTGCGCCGGACCAACCGTTCGGCAAGCGCCGGTAGCCGGCCGCTTGCTTGGTGCTATTGACGAAGTGATAACTACAAAATTCACACCAAACAGGTATGGGAAGTGCGCCTTCTCATAAACGACATCCGGGCGCTCGTTCCTTCCGGGGTAAACTTACCCAGTTCGCATTATAGACACCGGAAAGCAAGGTTTCGAAGGGAATTCTACCGTGGGTAAACTAACCAGAAGTACATGTACCTATGGGTCATAAACTTATGTGCTATATCGTAGAACAAAACTTGCTATTCCCTGATTATTCGCGGATCGTTTACATTGTCACAGCGTGGTCATGAGCCAGATCCCGGTTGTGCATCCGCAGGCGCGCTCGGGTGACAAACCCGATTCCAGCGATCTGGGAGCAGTTCCGGCTATGCAGGTTTGCCCCAACTGTTCGCACGCCTTGCAGGAAAATCATTGCAAGCTGGTATGCCCGCAATGCGAGTATTTTCTCAGCTGTTCCGACTTCTACTAGCCGCGCTCGTATTCTCTAGCGGCAGATTGTCTACCCCCTTGAGCGACTCTGGTTTTAACACAGGAGGCCATCTCTTCGTGTAATTTTGAACGAGGAAGAATTTCATTTACATGGAGGGACAAAATGCAACGTACAGCTAATGCGCACTGGTCTGGCGGTTTGAAAGATGGGAAAGGGACGGTCTCGACGCAGAGCGGAGTGCTGAATCAGACGCAATATTCCTTTAGCACGCGTTTCGAAAACGGCATTGGCACGAATCCGGAGGAACTGATCGCGGCCGCGCACGCCGGATGTTTCACCATGGCGCTCTCCGCACAACTGGGAAACGCAGGCATGACCGCGGAGAGCATTGACACCACGGCGACGCTGACCCTGGACAAGACCGACGCGGGCTTCAGTATCACCGCCGTCCACCTGTCGGTAAAAGCAAAGATTCCTGGCGCAGACAAAGCCAAGTTCGACGAGGCGGCACAAGGCGCCGAAAAGGGATGTCCGGTGTCCCGGGTGTTGAATGCCAAGATCACGATGGATGCGGCGCTGGTATCCTAGCCTGACAAGTTGGCTGCTCCGCCGGCCAAAGGGCAGCTAATCCGCCGCCAATCCTCTCCGATTTTCGATACCGGACTGGCGGGAGGCACCAATAGCTGTCGCGATGGCGATAGGCTAGTCTTGCCCTATTTGTGGTAGCCTTACCTTCTAGTTGCCCTATTGTCGTAACCACACAGGCTCGTAGAAAGGATTCACCGTGACCAAAAGAATTGTTGTTCTGTTGATGTGTGTGGCAGTTGCGCTGCCGATGTTGGCTGACAACAAAATAGCCAATCGTTTGTCTGAATCGACTGCCGTTCTACAAACCATCCTGGATAAGCAGGAGATACCAAAGAATGTTATGAACAAGGCGGTTTGTGTGCTGATTTATCCCAGTGTGAAGAAGGTGGGCATCGGTCTTGGCGTGAGTTACGGCCGGGGCGTTTTGGTCTGCCGCTCGGGCCCCAATATGAGCGGCCCTTGGAGTGCGCCCGCCATGTACACCCTGGACACAGGCAGTCTTGGTCCGCAGTTAGGGAGCACGGCTACCGATTATGTCGCCCTAGTCATGACCAAGAGAGGAGCTAATAAAGTTCTCTCCGGCAAACTCAAACTCGGCGCTGATGCGCAAGCGACAGCTGGCCCTTCAAGCGCTACTGCCACCGGGTGGAACGATCCCAATATCGATGTCCTGACGTACTCCCAGGCGAAAGGTCTTTTCGCTGGCGCTTCGCTCGGTAGCGCGTCGATGGGCAGCGACGATTCCGCCAATAAGGACCTTTACGGAAAAGATGTGAATGCTTCGCAAATCATCCAGGACGGCGTCGTTCAAGTCCCGCCCGCGGGCAAAGCACTGGTGAACTTGCTGACGAAGTATTCGCCCAAGTACATGTAGAAGGCAATTGGCGAGCCGGCACGAAGCCCAGTGACGGCAGCCAGACATGGGTTGAGCGGGCCGCGGCGGCGAAGAGACTTCAGTTCTGCGAGCGCAGTATTTCGCGGATCTCGCGGTTAATTCGCGCTGCGTCCTGCGCGGCCTTATCGACCATCTCCAGCCACTTCTTGTTGTTGTCGTCGAGTTTGGCCTGCCCCAGAAGATAGGAAGCCTGCACGATGGTTTCAATATAATTGCTGAGATCATGGGACAAGCTGCGAAGCTTGACAACGGTTTGGCTCTGCAACTTGCTCTCTTCGCTCGTCGTTTGCGCCACGTTGCTCTCCTGACATCCGCCGCGGATTGACCGAACCGGAAACAATGATGGGCGAGACTCATTAGACGTGAGATCCGCGAATTTCGTTGCTTGCCGGGGTCCAACGCCGCCGAGAACATTAGCACAATTGACGGTTTCCAGCACGCCGGCGGGACGAAGTGCGCTGGTAGTGTCTCGGTTTGAATTGGCATTCAGGGATGCGCGCCGGTTTTCCGCGGCGGCGAGGGCTGTTATCATGACGGCAATAGCCCGGGCCGCCTGAGTCTTCCATGGGACGTATACGCCTAAAGACAAAACTGGTGCTCGCCATCAGCGGCATGGTGGTGGCGCTGGTCGCCATCTTCTCCTACTTCTACGTGTCGCGCATGGTGCGGCAACGCATCTTCGAAGCCTACGACAGCGCTGACTTTATCGCCAAGGAGATTCAGGAAAGTGCCCGCCGAGCCAGCAAAGTCGACGTCGGCAGTTCGATGGTCAACGAAGGCGATCCTCAGCAAGTACAAAGAGTGCTGGAGGAAGCCCTGCAAGCGGACGTTGGACTGCACACCCTGCTGCAGTCGGTGATTGGATTTTCGCCGACGGTCTCCGACGCTGCCATTGCCGATGTGCATGGGCGAGCCATCGTGCACACCGATCCCTCGGCCATCGGTACGCAGTTGGAGCAGCGCAGGGATTTTCAGGAGGTTCGTAACGGCGGCTTCACTGAGCAGCTTAAAGTCGTGTTTGGGGTGCCGCGAGTCTACAACGTCTACCTCCCCATCCAGCGTGAAGGCCAGCCGTTCGGCAACATTCGCGTCGGCATCTCGACGGTGTTCCTGGAGAGTGCTGTCCAACCGCAGTTGCGCCGTGCGCTGTATTTTTCGTTGCTGGCGATTCTGGTCTCGCTGGTGGTGGCGGCGGGATTATCCAACATTGCGTTGCGACCTCTGGAGGTGATTGGACGCCGCCTCGATCAGATGACCGCCGGAGTGGGCGACACCACACCCGAACCGGAGTCGCGCCGAACCGACGAATATGCATTAGTGCATACCAAGATCGACCGCCTGGGACGTCAGATTCGCGACGTGAAAGAGGTCTTCAGCGCGCTGAAAGAGAACCTGGACCAGATCATGGGTGCGCTGCAGGACGGACTGGTTCTGTTCACGCGCGACACCCGGGTGGTGCTGGTCAGCGCTTCCGCGGAGCGTTTTATAGGGCGACCACGGGGGGAGATCCTGGGCAATGCGGTCGAACAGGTATTCACGGATGCCACCAAACTGGGGCGCATCGTGCTGGATGCGTTTGCCCTGCACCGGCCGATTCCACAGCGTGAAATTGAACTGGAGAACGGCCGGCGGATCCAGATCGGGCTGGATTTTATCGCCGAGCGGGGCGAGCGCATTGGCGCCCTGCTTACAATGCGCGACGCCGAATCGGTTCGCCGCATCGAAAACGAAATAGAACTTTCGCGCCGCCTGGCGGCCATCGGCAGACTGACCTCGGGCGTGGCGCACGAAGTGAAGAACCCGATCAACGCCATCGTCGTGCATCTGGAATTGCTGCGCGAGAAGATGCGCGACAGTGATCCGGATACGCGCCGCCATATGGATGTCATCGGGCGGGAAATCCATCGCCTGGATCGGGTGGTGGAAATGCTGGTGGATTTCAATCGCCCGGTGGAATTGAAGCTCAGCGATTTTGATCTGCGGCGGGTGATCGAAGACGTTAGTTCGCTGGCTTCCCCGGAAGCCGCCAAGCAAGGCGTGAAAATTGAAACGCAGCTCGGCAACGACGCGTTACCGGTACGCGCCGACGCCGACTTGATCAAACAAGCTCTCTTAAATGTTGTGCTCAACGGAGTGCAGGCCATGAGTAGCGGCGGTGCGCTCAACGTCACGGCCCGGCAACAGGACTCGGCGGCCACCATCGAGGTCAAGGACCAGGGAGCAGGAATTGCTCCCGAGGTTCAGGACAAAGTCTTCAACCTGTATTTCACCACCAAGAAGAGCGGCAGTGGTATCGGTCTGGCGATGAGTTATCGCGTTCTGCAGCTCCATAACGGGGCGCTGGACTTTGTGACGGAAGTGGGTCATGGTACGACCTTCCGCCTGCTCTTGCCTTTGGCTGGAGCCCAGCAGCACGAACCGGCGGAGGCCATAACACGAACGTGAGGCATGGAGCGATGGCAGTTCAGCGCCAGGTAACCCGTCACTGTACTTTTCGCTGCCGGTGTTTATGATGAGAGCAAAGGTTGCGCACGCCGGCTAACCCCCTTCGGCCAGCAAATTATGCGCAACCGCAGGGTAATCCTGCACATGAGACCCTTGCGCCAAGTCATCATTTCCGTCGTGGTGTCGGCACTGCTATATAGCGCGGGCTGCACCAAGAAGTCACCGCAGCTTCCTACACAGGCAAAGGTACCAATCGATACGGTGCCCTCTTCCCTGCCGCCCGAGATCTCGGAAGAAACTCCGCCTGCGCCTCCGCCACCTGAGCCGGAGCAGGAAGAAACGCCGCCGGAGCAACCCAAACCGAAGCCGGCACAACATCACAAGAAAAAAAGCAACACTACTACGACTGCAGCGGCCAACGCCGCGCAGAACAGTACGCCGCCGGGCGCCGCAGCCGCGAACAGCGGCAACACCACGATGGCAGCGGCTCATCCGCCGGGGAATCCCGCCGAAACCCCACCCAGCACTGCCATTGGAGCCGATGTGAACCGCGCCCAGTTGTCGCAGCAGAAGCAAACCACGTCGCAACTGCTCGAGGAGACGGAGAAGACTCTCAACGGCTTGAACCGTACGCTGTCGCACGATGAAGAAGAGATCGTGAATCAGATCCGCTCGTATATCGGGCAGTCGCGCAACGCGACCAAGGACGGGGATTTCGAACGCGCCTACAATCTCGCCACCAAGGCCCACCTGCTGTCCGACGCGCTGGTGAAGAAGTAGAAAAGCAGTTTCAAGTTTCAAGAACCAGTTTCAAGTTTCGAGTTTCAAGAAGCAGTTTCGAGTTTCGAGTCAAACCAGCGACTTCATCAGTGCATTGAGCATTCGACCTCGACTTGGGTCTCGGAACCCGCTTATTTGGCTTTGTATCAGGGCACGACCTTTAGTCGTGCCGAGAAACGGCAGATCTCGTTGGGCTTCAGCCCCTGCAACGACCGCCTCAGGGGCTAAAGCCCGGATTGCTATTACGCTGTATCGGCACGGCTAAACAGGCTGCGGAAAAATGCGTGCTGCTGGGCAACACATTTTTCACCAAGCCGTTTTTTCGTCGTGCTCGGGCCGGTTGGTTCACTCCGGCGGCTGCTTTTTGCTCCCGCCGGACACACTTCCACCCG